>Ga0209256_1000005_pt1 | contig 1315082 bp, 1214 predicted proteins | sample AraplaCol_mCL_r2_2_FD_184270 | JGI IMG/M metagenome (GOLD analysis project Ga0209256, IMG submission 184270) | Arabidopsis root microbial communities from North Carolina, USA - plate scrape MF_Col_mCL_r2 (SPAdes) (version 3) | ecosystem: Host-associated > Plants > Roots > Endosphere | place...
TCCACAGCCGCCACTACACCAAGCTTAAAAGCCATCGTGTAGTCGCGTTGGGTACGCTTTCCCTCAATTGCCATCACTCTCTCCTTAGAAAAAGGCGAAAACTGACAACTCATTGTAGGACGGGACACCGCTGAAAAAAAGGCCGCTTTTCGAAGCGGCCTTTTTTCAGTTCTTATCCTTGCCGTAGCAGTGCGGACAGGATTCGCCGTACACATATTCCGGCGCCAGCTGCTGGCGCGGCGTGACCACGGCGCGGCAGGCGAAGCACTGCACGGTTTCCGTCGGCTCCAGCTTCGGGTTCAGCGCGGTGCGGTAATCGAACACGAAGCAATCGCCCGTGTAATGGGCGCCGCCCACTTCCTCGAAGTACTTCAGGATACCGCCTTCCAGCTGGTAGACATTGTTGTAGCCGATGTTCTGCATATGGATGGCCGCCTTCTCGCAGCGGATGCCGCCGGTGCAGAAGGTCACCACGGTCTTGCCCTCGAAATCGGCCTTGTGCTCCTCGATCACCTGCGGGAACTCGGTGAACTTCTTGATCCGGTAGTCCACCGTGTTGTCGAAGGTGCCCACGTCCACTTCGAAGTCATTTCGGGTATCGACCATGACCACCGGCTTGCCATTGTCGTCATGGCCCTGGTCCAGCCAGCGCTTCAGGGTTTTCGCCTCCACGAATGGCGCGCGGCCTTCTTCCGGCTTGATCAGCGGCATGCGCATGGTGATGATTTCGCTCTTGATCTTCACCAGCATGCGCTTGTGCGACTGCTCGGTGGACAGGCTCTCCTTCACCTCCAGGTCCGCCAGGCGCGCATCGCTGCGCACCCAGGCCAGATACTCATCGATATTTTCGCGCGTACCCGACAGGAACATATTGATGCCTTCCGGCGTCAGCAGGACAGTGCCCTTGAGGCCCAGGCGCTGCGTGATGTCCTGGTACTGCGGGCGCAGCGTTTCCAGCTCGGTCAGCGTAATAAATTTATAAGCCGCGATGTTGACGTAAACGGCCGGCGCGGCGCCCGCCTGTGCCGGGGCGCTGTAGGTCTGTGCTTGCATGGTGCAAAGGGATGGAAATCTGAACAGCCAACATTATAGGCGAATGCTCCTGCGCTGCCACAAAACCCGGCGGCAAATTCCTGATAAAATGGCTTACTACAATTGTGGTAAGGCATTTATGGGAAGCACCTCCATCAGAATTGCTCAGGAGCTCTACGATCAGGCCAGGCAGGACGCTGCGGTTGAACATCGCTCCATATCGGGACAAATCGAGTTCTGGGCGCGAGTAGGGCGCGCTGCTTTGGACAATCCGGATTTGCCGGTCAGCTTTATTGCGGAATCTCTGGCATCGCTGGCTGAGCCGCGCGAAACGGCAACTCCGTTCCTGCCGCATAGCGACGCCTGATGTGGTCCGTGCTGCAGACGCGCCGCTTTGCGCGGCAGTACAAGAAATTGGCGCTCAACACGGCGAGGGACGTGGATGCGGCTGTCGCAGAAGTCCAGCAAGATCCTTATATCGGCTCGGCCAAGAGAGGTGATCTGGCGGCGCTGCGGGTGTCCAAGTTCCGCAGTGGTGGCCAGTTGTACCTGTTAGGTTACAGTCTGGACCAGGCTATCTGCCTGGTATATCTTGAAGCCGTTGGGCCTCACGAGAACTTTTATCGCGATATCAAACGATGACTCTGCGAGCGCGATGAGGCAGAGTAAAATAGGCCCCTTCGATCCAGTAGCGAGCATCAGATGAACATGGCGGTAGTTGAACAGGAAGAGGGCGTGGCGGTGGCGGTGGCGGCGCCGGCGGGGCCGGAATTCGTCCACCTGCGGGTGCACTCGGAGTATTCCATCGTCGATGGCCTGGTGCGCATCGATGACCTGGTCAAGGCTGCGGCCAAGGACAGGCAGGCGGCACTGGCCGTCACCGACCTGGCCAACCTGTTCGGCATGGTCAAGTTCTACAAATCCGCGCGCGGCAAGGGCATCAAGCCCATCGTCGGCTGCGATGTGTGGATCACCAATGATGAGAACCGCGACCGTCCGTCGCGCCTCATGCTGTACGCGAAGAACCGCATGGGCTACCTGCAGCTGTGCGAACTGCTGTCGCAGGCCTGGCTGACCAATACGTGGAAAGGCCGCGCCGAAATCCGCACCGAATGGCTGGCGGAACTGGCCTCCAAAACTTATGAGCTGCTGCCCGGCGAGAGCGGCGCCAATGGCCTGATCGCGCTGTCCGGCGCGCACTTCGGTGATATCGGCCAGGCCATCGAGAACGGCAACCTGGAGCAGGCGGAAAGCCATGCTGCGAAATGGGCCGCCATCTTCCCCGGCCATTTCTATGTCGAGATCCAGCGCGCGGGCCAGCCGAACCAGGAGGCGCAGGTGCGCCAGTCGGTGGCGCTGGCGGCCAAGCTGCGCCTTCCGGTGGTGGCCACGCATCCGGTGCAGTTCATGTCGCAGGAAGAGTTCATCGCGCACGAGGCCCGTATCTGTATCGCCGAAGGCGAGATGATCGCCAATGCCAAGCGCCCGAAGCGCTTCAATGAGCAGATGCGCTTCCTCACCCAGGCCGAAATGGGCGAGCTGTTCGCCGACCTGCCGGCCGCGCTGCAGAATTCCGTTGAAATCGCCAAGCGCTGCAACCTCGTGCTCACGCTGGGCAAGCCGCAGCTGCCGAACTTCCCCACGCCGGGCATGACGATCGACGATTTCCTGCGCGCCGAAACCCGGAAGGGCCTGGAGGAACGCCTGCTGCACCTGTTCCCGAATCCGGAGGAGCGCGAGAAGCAGCGCCCGCGCTACGAGGCGCGCCTGGAGTTCGAGAACGAAACCATCATCAAGATGAAGTTTCCGGGCTACTTCCTGATCGTTGCGGAGTTTATCCAGTGGGGCAAGAACAACGGCGTGCCGATCGGCCCGGGCCGGGGTTCGGGCGCCGGTTCGCTGGTGGCCTATGCGCTGAAGATCACGGACCTGGACCCGCTGCGCTACAACCTGCTGTTCGAACGTTTCCTGAATCCAGAGCGGGTTTCGATGCCCGACTTCGACATCGACTTCTGCCAGGAGAAGCGCGAACTGGTGATCCAGCACGTGAAGGACCTGTACGGCCGCGACGCAGTGTCGCAGATTGCCACCTTCGGTACCATGGCGGCGAAGGGCGCGATCCGCGACGTGGGCCGCGTGCTGGACTTCGGCTACAACTTCTGCGACGGCATCTCGAAGCTGATTCCGTTCAAGCCCGGCAAGCCGGTGTCGATTGCGGAGGCAATCGAGGAGGAGCCGCTGCTCAAGGAGCGCCTGGAGAATGAAGAAGAAGTGAAGCAGCTGCTGGACCTCGCCCAGCAGGTGGAAGGCATCACCCGTAACATCGGCATGCACGCCGGCGGCGTGCTGATCGCGCCCGGCAAGCTGACCGACTTCTGCCCGCTCTACACGCAGTCCGGCGACTCCGGCGTGGTGTCGCAGTACGACAAGGACGACGTGGAGGCCGTGGGCCTGGTGAAGTTCGACTTCCTGGGCCTGACCACGCTGACCATCCTGGACCGCGCGGTGAACTATATCCGCGAACTGGACCCGGCCGACAAGGACTTCGACCTGGCCACGGTGCCGCTCACCGACCGCCCCACCTACGACCTGCTGACCAAGGCCAAGACCGTGGCCGTGTTCCAGCTTGAGTCGCGCGGCATGCAGGGCATGCTGAAGGACGCGCGCCCCGACCGCTTCGAGGACATTATCGCGCTGGTGGCGCTGTACCGTCCGGGCCCGATGGACCTGATTCCCGATTTCTGCAAACGGAAACACGGCGAGAAGTTCGACTACCCCGATCCGCGCACCGAAGGCATCCTGTCCGAAACCTACGGCATCATGGTGTACCAGGAGCAGGTGATGCAGATGGCGCAGATCATCGGCGGCTACTCGCTGGGCGGCGCCGACATGCTGCGCCGTGCAATGGGCAAGAAGAAGGCCGAGGAGATGGCCGAGCACCGCGAGATCTTCCGCAAGGGCGCGGCCGAGGGCGGCCTCACTACCGAGAAGGCCGACGAGATCTTCGACCTGATGGAGAAGTTCGCGGGCTACGGCTTCAACAAGTCGCACGCGGCCGCCTACGCAGTGCTGTCCTACCACACGGCCTACCTGAAGCATCATCACACCGCCGCGTTCATGGCAGCCAACATGTCGCTGACCATGGACGATACGGAGAAGGTCAAGATCCTGGTCGAGGATGCGATCGAAGTCTGCGGCCTGAAGATCCTGCCGCCGGACATCAACCTGTCGGCCTACCGCTTCCGGCCCGATGGCCCGCCACCGTCCGTGACCGGCAAGAAGGTCATGGCCATCCGTTACGGCCTGGGCGGCGTGAAGGGCGCCGGCGAGAACGCGATCGAAGCCATTATCGCCGCGCGCGAGGCGGGCGGGCCGTTTACCAGCCTGTTCGACTTCTGCAAGCGGGTGGACAAGAAGCAGATCAACCGCCGCACCATCGAAGCGCTGATCCGCAGCGGCGCCTTCGACTGCTTCGGCGTGGACCGCGCCGTGCTGTTTGCGTCAGTCGGTTTTGCGATGGAATGCGCCGAGCAGGAAGCGCGTTCGGCCAACCAGGTGTCCCTGTTCGGCGGCGACGACAGCGACCTGGTGGCGCCGCCGGAATACGTGAAGGCCTTGCCGTGGACCGACCGCGAGAAGCTGGCCGAAGAGAAGATCGCGCTGGGCTACTATTTGTCCGGCCACATGTTCGACGCCTATGCGGCGGAAGCACGCCGCTTTGCGCGCACCAAGCTGTCCGAGCTCGAACCTTCGCGCGACCAGCGCATGCTGTGCGGCGTGATCACGGGCATCCGCACCCAGATGACGCAGCGTGGCAAGATCCTCATCGTGTCGCTGGACGACAAGAGCGCGGTGGTGGAAGTCACGGTATACAACGAAGTCTTCGAAGCGAACAAGAAGTGCTTCAAGGAAGACGAGTTCCTGTGCGTGACGGGCAAGGTATCCGAGGACCGCTTTACGGGCGGCCTGCGCATTTCGGCCGAGAAGGTGCATGACATCACCAGCGCGCGCCTGCAATATGGCCGCCAGCTGGGCTGGCTGCAGGCAACTGCTATCGCGCCGGCGAAGCTGAAGGAAATCCTGGCGCCGTATCGCGACGACTACGGCCTGCCGGTGCAGCTGCGCATCAAGCCGCAGGGCATCGACTGCGTGCTGCAGCTGGGCGACGACTGGCGCGTGGCGCCATCCGACGAATTGCGCACAGCGCTGGAGCAGCAGTTGGGCGCGAAGGAAGTGGCCGTCGAATATTAAGCCAGGGCGGGCCGGCCGCTTGCGGCAGCCTACAGCGCGGGACGGGCGGCCAGCTTGTCCTGCCACTCCCTGGCGGCGGCCGCATTCGCCTTCTGGCCCAGCTCCCCGGATTCGTAAACACGGATGAGCCTCCGCATCGCTTGCCTGTTGCCCTTTTCAGCGGCCTTCAGATAGGACTGGAGCGCGCGTGGCTTGTCGGCTTGCGTGCCCATGCCTGCTTCCACCAGGCGTGCCTGCTCGTAGAGCCCTTGCGCAAAGCCCGTGTCGGCAGCCCGGGTGTATAGCTTCAGGGCTTCCTCGTAGCGCTTCTCGCGTTCAGCCAGGCCCCCCAGGGAGACCAGGCCGATATCGCTGTTCTTTGCAACCGCCTGCTCATACCACCGTTTTGCTTCCACCAGATCCATCGGTACGCCGCGGCCGGTTTCATAGCAGTCGCCAAGGTTGTTCAGCGCCGTGGGATGTCCTTGTGCTGCAGCCTTCCTGTACCACTCCACCATTTCCTTATCTTTCGCGGCATCGGGCGGCTGATTGTGAATACGTGAGCCCAGGACCGTCTGGGCCGGAGCGTAGCCGAAGGCCGCCGCCTGCTGCAGCCAGCGCTGGCTTGCTTCAGGGTCCAGTTCCTTCAGGTAGAAGTACAAGGCATATTGCGAGCGCTCGTGGCCTTGTTCCGCTGCCTGGAGCCAGTAATCCCACGCTGCCTTCCGGTCCTTTGGCATGCCCTCGCCGGAGAAATTCAGGAAGCCCATGGCATATTGCGCTTCCACATTCCCCTGTTTCGCTGCGTCGCCGAACAATTTGATGGCCTGGTCGATCCGGTAATACTTCCCGTTCCTGTTCTGATATTCGCGTGCAAGCAAAAGCATGGACGGTACATCGCCCTGGGCTGCCGCCGCGTTTGCCCAGCGCAGCGCCTCGTCCACATTTTTCGCTGTGCCTTTGCCAAGCACATAGGCTTGGGCCGCGGCGCGCTGGGCCGCGGGGTCGCCTGCTTCCGCGCCATGCAGATACCAGCGGAAAGCCTTCGCATGGTCCTCGAACGGGGTGCGCGAGTAGATACGGCCGAGTTCATAGCCCGCCTTCATATGGCCAAGTTCCGCGGCCGCCTCGTAAGCGTTAAGGGCTGCCTCGCTGCGCCTGTTTCTCCCGTGGTAGCGGCCAAGCTCCATCGCTGCGTCAGCGTCGTGGGCAGCGGCCGCGGCCAGCAGGGTGACGGCGTCCTTCTCCGACCACCCTGGCACGGTCCAGATAAATTTCAGCCGCATCGCTGCGAGCTCGCCCGCAGCCTTGGGGTCGCCCTGCTGTGCGCCGGCACGCAAGGCCGAAATATATTCATTCTTCGCAGGGAGCATGAAGACGTACTGAACAGAGACCCAGGCCCGTACCGCGTAACCGGCGCGCTGTACCGGGGGCAGCTTGCAGGCGCGGCCTGCAGCCATTGCAGCTTCATCCAGCGCGCTCTCGCCGCTGGAGACGGCAATCCGGGCATCGGTGACGGCGCCCTGCTCGTCGAGCAGGTAGCGGACCGTGACTGTCCCATCCCTGCCTTCGCGCCTCACGCTGGCCGGAAAATCAGGTGCCCTGCAGGCCCGGACAGCGTCGGCATGATCGTAGCCCTCGCCTGCGATGGCGGTAAGGGAAAAGGAAGCCAACAGGAGGGCTGGGATCGAGTACTTCATGGGATTTTCTAAGTGACAAGGACCCCATAGTGTAATTGCTGGCGTGTTACTTTAAGTTGCAAAAATGAAACAAGTTTGATTGACGGCTCATGCCTCAGCGTAAATACTGCTGATCGGCATAGCATCGATTACTAACCATTTACCTGAAGCCTTTCGTTTCAATGGCAAACCTCACCGATATCCGCAACACGGCATTTTCCGGCCTCAACCACATCGACGCCCTGCTGGGCACCGGCCCCGACTGGAATTTCCTGACGCCGGGCGGCAATACCTTGTATTTCACTTTCGAGCTGGACAAGAGCAATGCGCACGAGGCCGAAGCGGCCACGTCCACCGCCGAATTCGGCAATACGCAGAAAGCAGCGAGCCGCACCGCCATGGCCTATCTGGAGCAGGTCACTGGCATCCATTTCGTGGAAACACAGGATCCCGCGCAAGCCCACCTGCACCTGTGGGCCGGGGACCTCGTTTCGGACACGGCGGTCGGGCTCTGCCAATGGCACCAGAGCTACCGTTACGCCGAGGACGGTACGCTGACCAAATTCGACGCCCAGGCGTGGATCTATATCGACAATGCGCGCTACGCTGCTGAACTGGCAAAGATGGCGCCCGGCACCGGCGCTTACCAGGTGCTGCTGCATGAGCTGGGCCATGCGCTCGGCCTGAAACACCCGTTCGATGGCGATATCAACTTGCCGACGATCGATGACAATAAGCTCAGCACCCTCATGTCCTACACCAGCCGGGGGCCGGTGGCAGCGGAGTATCGGCCGTATGACCTGGCCGCGCTGAACTGGCTGTATGGCGGCGATGGCCTGGGCGGGGAGCTGGGCCTCAATTCGGGCGGCGGACAGTATCTGGCCGGCACCGTGCGCGACGATGTGCTGAAGACCGGCGCTGCGGCCGATGTGCTGGAAGGGCTGGGCGGCAACAACAAGCTCGATGGGGGCGCCAACCTTGATGTGGCGCTGTATGCCGACAGCCGCGGCAACCACACCATCGTCAAGGCCGGCGATGGCTACAAGGTGAGCGCTGTTGCAGGCAATTACGGCACCGACGAACTGCTCAACGTGGAACGGCTGGCCTTCAGCGACGCCAATGTGGCACTGGATGTGGATGGCATTGCAGGGCAGGCCTACCGCATGTACCAGGCCGCACTGGGCCGTACGCCCGATGCCGGCGGGCTCGGCTACTGGATCGAGATGATGGACCGCGGCATGACGCTGCGCGAACTGGCGGCCAATTTCATGGCGACGCCGGAATTCATCGGCAAGTTCGGCGGCAGCAATCCCGGGGACGCGGTTTTCGTCACCAAGGTCTACAACAACGTGCTGCACCGCACGCCGGATGAAGACGGCTTCAAGTACTTCATGGACACGCTGGCTGCGGGCAACAGCAAGATCGATATGCTGGCCGCCTTCAGCGAGAGCCCGGAGAACCAGGCCCAGCTGATTGGCGTGATTGGCAATGGCATCGACTACCAGCCTTACGGGTGAGCAGCCTTACATATCCTTCAGGCTGGTAATGGCATAGCCCTTGCTGCCGATTTGCTGCGGCAAGTGCTCGATGTGGAAGTTCGGCAAATCGTCGGCCTCATCATCGACTTCGAGGGCCTTCGCTTCCGGCTCCCAGTCGGTGTTGATCGCTTCCTGAGGGATAGGTTTGCCTTCGGGCACGGCGAGATAGGAAAAGATGCCGTCGTGTTCGGGGCGTCGGTAAATATCCAGGCGCATTGCGTTCCTCCACAGTGGGTTGATCACCGGACCATTCTACTCCGCCGCGGCCAGGCCCGCGCTTCCCTTTACTCGGTGCAATGTGTGGCGCTTTTATCGGCCAATCGCCACGGGCGCCAGGCGCGCCTGCATGCTGAGCCATGCTTCCTGCATCAGGTCGTGGCGGCGCCGCGCCTCGGCCCGTTTTTTTGAGGGCAGCTGTTCCAGCCGCGGCGGCGGCAGCGCTTCGCAGCGCAAGGCAAAGTCGCCGTCCGCGCGTGGGGCCGCGCCCATCTCTTTCCAGAGGGCGTCATAATCAGCCTTTACTTTGCCCAGCCTGCGCGACCGGCGTACCGGCAGGTTGGCATTGCTGACCAGCAGCAGTTCATTGCAGCCGCAGGCGTGGCCCAGCTGGCTGGCCAGGCGCAGCAGCAAGGACTTGGGGCGGCTGCCGTGCAGCTCGCGCGTTGCAGTGCGGCCGAGTTCCAGCCCGGCGCCGCATTGCGGGCCCTGGATGCAGCCCACCGCGAGCGCCATGTTGTGCGCGTCGGTAACGAAGGCAAATGCCAGCGAATACACCAGCACGCCTTCCTGCAGCAATTGCAGGACGAGTTCACCGTCCCGTTCCATCGGCACAATCGCCCGCAGTACCAGCTGGTAGTGCACGCCGGACTTACCCGAGAGCTCAGCCATGACGACCGGCACGCGCGCCGCCTCGGCCACCAGGCTTCCCCAGCCCTGCTGCAGGATGAACTGATAGTGCGCCTGCAGGGCAGCCAGCCGCTGGCGGCGGCACATGCGGTTGCTGAGCCACGGACGGTAAATCTTGTGCAGCAGGCGCGGTTGCGTCCTGGCCAGTTCGCCGAAAGCGGGATGGGAATTGAGCAAGGCCAGGTAGGCCCGTGTGAGGCGCGGTGCGCTGATGGCGCGCAACTGCAGCTTGATTGCCGCGCATGCGCGCGACAAGGCGGATTTCGCTTCGAGCCCCGAGCGAAGGGTAATGGCCGGCATGGTGTCTCCGTCGATAGTCGGCATTGACTCTATCGGCGGGGGCGGGGCCTCAGAAACAATACGTTACAATGCGATACATGGTAGCAACATTGATACGTGACTGCAAGTTTTCACGCGATTTCTTGTAATCCTGCAACAGCGCGGACAGTGCGGTCGGCGGCCCGCTGCAGCACTACGGCGCGGTTGCTGCTCTCCTGGTCGCGCTGGTTTTCCTTGTGCCACAAGTGATAGACCTCGGTGGCGAAGGCGCCGTCCTTGCGCAGTACCCCCGCATTGAACAGGCGCACTACCAGGTCCGAGTCTTCATGGCCCCAGCCGAGGAAGCTCTGGTCGAAGCCGTTCACCTTGTCGAGGTCGCTGCGCCAGACCGCCAGGTTGCAGCTCTTGATGCGGCGCCAGCTGAAGCGCTTGCGCTCGCGGCCCAGGTCCGGCAGCACCAGCACTGTCTGCAGGAATTTGTTGAAGTGGCCTGCCAGCCGCAGCTGCAGGCGTTCCAGCACGCCGAGTGCATTGAGGTCGAGCTTCTGCTCCAGCAGCCGGTGTGTGTACTCCGGGCTCAGCAGCACGCGGCTGCCGGACACCAGGTAGCCCGGCCGCGCCAGCTTGCGGTGCTGTGAGACGAAATTGCGGGCCGGAATGCAGTCGCCGTCGAGGAAGATGATGTAGTCGCCCGTGGCCGCCAAGGTGCCCAGGTTGCGCACCCTTGCCGCACGGAATCCTTCGTCTTCCTGCCAAACATGGCGCAGGGGCACGGGGGAGCGTTTTTGGAGTTCTTCTACGCAATTCCGCGTGTTGTTCGTCGATCCATCATCGGCGATAATGATTTCAAAATGCCGGTCGTCCTGCGCAAAGCAAGCTTCGATGACAGCCGCGAGCGCGTCGGGACGATTGTAAGTGGTGACGATAACGGAGATTTTTGACGCTTGTTGCATGAAGTCGATGCGATCCGTGTTGATTTTTGCAAGAAAAGCTTACAAAAACGTTGAATGAATAATATCTCAGACAAGAACACCGACGTTAAGACTGTCATTGTCACCAGCCTGGTTTTCCTCCTGCCCTTCCTGGCCCTGATCAGCAAGATCGGCGTGGGCCTGTGCAGCTTCGGTTTTCTGCTGGCCGCCATCGCTTGCGGCAAGGATGGGCTGAGCCTGTTCCGGCGTCATCTTAGCGATATCCGCGGGGTTTTGATAGCCTGCGGTCTTTACTTCCTGTTTACCGCCGCCGTCGTGGCCATGCATGACGATGTCATGCTGCGCAACCTGGAAAAGCCTGCCCGCATGCTGATTTCGGTCACCGCGCTGGTCTGCGTGCTGGCCTGCCGCCCGCGCCGCAAGGCCTTCTGGCTCGGCCTGGTTGCCGGCGTGGCGGCGGGGGCCTGCGTAGCCGTCTACCAGCGCTGGTTCATCGGCGTCGACCGTCCGGGCGGCATGATGAATGCCATTACCTTCGGCGACATTCTGCTGTGCATGGGCCTGATGTCACTGGCCGGCGTGCTCGATTTCCGCGGCCGCGAACGCCTGATTCCGGCGCTCGGCACGGTGGCCGGCCTGGTGGGCACGGTGGCCACCGGCACCCGCGGCGGCTGGATTGCCATCGTTTTTTCCGCGCTGCTCTTCCTGAAATACGGCCATTACCTGCGCGGCAAATTCGCCAAGAGCGCGGCGGGCCTGGTCGCCGTGCTGATGATCGGCGCCTACCTGCTGCCGCAGACCGGCGTGCAGCAGCGGCTGGAGCAGGGTGTGGACGATGTGCGCACCTATTTCCAGGGCGCGGGCGCGTACACCAATGTCGGCGTGCGTCTCGAATTGTGGAAGGGCGCCCTGCAGCTGTCGGCGCGCCACCCATGGACGCCGGTGAGCCAGGAGCAGGTGCGCAGCGAGCTGCAGGAGCTGGTGGCGGCGGGCGAGCTGCAGCCCTTCGTGCTGGAGGCGGAGCACTTCCACAACGACACGCTGCAGGTGCTGGTCTACGGCGGCATTCCCGGCGCCGTGCTGTGGTTCGGCACCTTGCTGCTGCCTTTCCTGTTCTTCCTGCGCGTGCTGAACCGGCACGAGTCGGCCGGCGTTGGCCTGATCGCGCCTGCACTGGCGGGCATGCTGCTGGTACTGAGTTACTTCAGCTTCGGGCTGACCGAGGTGATTTTCTGGTCCGTGCGCAGCGCCATGTTCTATGCGCTGATGCTGTTCGTGCTGATGGGCTTTTGTCTGAATGCGAAGGAAAACGATGGCCGCTGAGCGCATCCTGATCATTTCGCCGAACTGGATCGGCGATGCCGTGATGGCGCAGCCGCTGCTGCAGCTGCTGTGCTCAAAATATCCCGCCTTGCCGATCGATGTGCTGGCGCCGCCCTCGCTGGCGCCCATCTGGCGCCAGGTGCCGGAAGTGGCCGATGTCATCGAGACCCCGTTCCGCCACGGCGCCCTGCAGCTGAAGGAGCGCTGGCGCTTCGCGCGCATGCTGAAGCAGCGCGGCTACAGCCAGTCCTATGTGCTGCCGAACACCCTGAAGTACGCGCTGATTCCCTGGCTGGCCGGCATTCCGCAGCGCGTCGGCTACAAGGGCGAGTCGCGCTACGGCCTGGTGAACGTGATGCATCATGACGATGTGCCGCCGCGGCCCATGGTGCCTTTCTACGCGGCGCTGGCGGACGAACCATCGTCGCCGCTGCGCAACGACGTGCCGCGCCCCCGCCTGCAGGTGAGCCAGGAGCAGATCGGCGCGGCGGCGGCAAAGGCGGGCATTCCTGTTGCGGCGCCGCTGCTGGTGTTCGCGCCCGGCGCGGAATTCGGCGCGGCCAAGCGCTGGCCGCCGGAATACTTCGCGGCGCTGGCGCGCCATGCACTGGAGCTGCTGCCCGATGCGCGGATTGCCTTGCTTGGTTCGCCCAAGGACCGCGCCGTGTGCGACAGCGTGCTGGCTGCTGCCGGCAGCGCTGCCAATGCCATCCTGAACCTGGCCGGCCAGACGCGCCTGGACGAAGCGGTGGCGTTGATCGCCCACGCGAAAGCGGTGGTCAGCAACGATTCCGGCCTGCTGCACGTCGCCTCGGCCCTGAACCGGCCCGTGATCGCGCTGTATGGCCCCACCGATCCGGATCACGCCCCGCCGTTCTCCACGGTGGCCGCCTCGCTTTCACTGCGCCTGGACTGCTCGCCATGCCGCCAGCGCGAGTGCCCATTGGGCCATCACAACTGCATGCGGCAAATGTACGACGGTATTGTGTGGAATGCGCTGAAGCCCATGCTGCCCCCAGCTTGAACAGGACAAAACACGGCTTTTGCGGTATAACCAACACTGACAAAACTTATTCTTCCGCAGCTCACTGCGACATCTATGCTGAAGCGGCTAACGATCACCGTCTGGGCGACTCTTTTTGTGACGCTGGTGTGTGGGTCGCTGGTGGCGACCGATATCCAGCGCAGCTGGAGCCTGCGTGAGGACACGCTGGACAGCACCCGCCGTTCCACCGAGAGCGTGGCGCGCGCCATGGCGCAGCATGGCAACGATACCTTCAAGGCAGTGGACGCCATCCTGCACGGCCTCAAGGAGCGTATTGAGAACGATGGCACTGACGAACGCGCCATCGCGCGCCTGGAGCGCGTGATGGTGGGCAGCGTGCGCAAGCTGCCGCAGTTGAACGGCGTGTTCGCCTTCGACGCCCAGGGGCGCTGGATGGTGAACTCGATCACCGGCCGCAAGCTCGATATGCCCGTTACCGACCGTGACTACTTCACCTGGCACCGCGACCATCCCGGGGACCGGAATGTGCGTATCGGCGCGCCTATCGTCAGCCGCAGCAACGGCCGCTGGGTGATTCCGCTGTCACGCCGGCTGGAGGGAGCCGACGGCAGCTTTGCCGGCGTGGTGCTGGCCAGTATCGATATGGGCTACTTCCGCCGTTTCTACGAACGCCTGGACGTCGGACAGAATGGCGGCCTGGTGCTGGCGCTGAGCGATGGCACCGTGGTACTGCGCAAGCCCTACAAGGAAGAACGCATCGGCAGCAGCCTGGCCAATATTCCCTTGTACCAGACTTACAAGGAGCATCCCAAGAGCGGCACGGGCGAATTTGTCTCGGTGCGTGACGGCGAAGTGCGCATTGCCACCTACCAGTCGCTGGACGACTTCCCGCTGTTCGTGCTGGCCGCTATGTCGAAGCGCGAGGTGCTGGCGCGCTGGCGCGAGGACACCATCGTGCACACCTCGGGCGTGCTGGCGCTGGCAGCCTTGCTGGCCTGGTTCGGCCACCGCCTGATCCGCCAGATCAAACTGCGCCTGCATGCGGAAGGAGAACTGCGGCAGGCGCGCGATGCGCTGGCCAGCCTGAACGCAACCCTCGAAAAGCTGGCCTTGCAGGACGGGCTGACCGGCCTGGCCAACCGGCGCCAGTTCGATGCCACGCTGGCCAAGGAGTTCAGCCGCGCCTCGCGGCAGCGGACTTCGCTGGCCTTCGCCATGATCGACGTGGATTACTTCAAGCGCTTCAATGACCGTTATGGCCACAGTGCAGGCGACGACTGCCTGCGCTCCGTTGCCAACGCCATCCGCGGCCAGACGCCGACCCGCAGCGGCGATCTCGCGGCGCGCTATGGCGGCGAGGAGATCGGCATCCTGCTGCCGAATACGGATGAAGACGGGGCCTGGGCCGTGGCGGAGCGCATGCGCATCGCGGTGCTGGCGCTGAGGCTGGAGCACGGCGATTCGCCGCTGGGCATGATTTCGATCAGCGCCGGTGTGGCAGCCGTGGTGCCGGAACGCGATGACGATCCGGCAGTCCTGATCGAAGCCGCCGACCGCGCACTCTACGCCGCCAAGAACGCCGGCCGCAACCGCGTCGGCCGCGCTTCTAACGCCGAATAGGGTATTCAAGCCGCACGAGCAGCGTGCGTCGCGACGATGGCGGGAAGGGCGTTTGCGTCAGCTACCCAGTGAGCATACTCGTCCTGGGTTAAGCCGAGATAGTCAGCCAGGTTTTGGTCGATGCCAGCTTCGCCACGATGCCAGCGGGCGACCCAATCGCCAATCTGCTCGGGCTTTGCCTTGCCGGCAACGCATGATGAAATGAAGTTCATATCAGACTCCCAGAATGCGACCGCGCACCGCAAGCTTAATGAGCAGCCCTGAGACGGCATCCAAGACCCCAAGGTGATGGCCATGACGGTCGAACACTTCGATTTCGCCGTGCAGCGCATCCCATGTATAAAAGCGGCTTCGATCGCGATTTGTCCATACCTGCCTGCCGCGGATAACCTTCCATTTCTCCAATTGCTTCAGATAGCCCGGCGGGAAGCGGACTTCGGTACCATGGTGAATTTTACTCCCGGATGATCGAACGGATGCGCATCCTTTTGTGCCTGATCATCCTAATAAATCGTTAAAGCCTCATCGGCAATATCCGGCCTGAAGGTGCTCATGTCGATGCGCCTGCAGAATGAAAGGATATGCCGATGTTTCGAAATACGATGCAGTGCCTGCTGCTGGCCGCGGTAGTGGTAGGCGCCACGGGATGCGCGACGGCGCCAAAGCCAGCGCCGGAAACCGCCGAAGCTGCCCGCCAGGCGAACGATCCCTGGGAGGGCTATAACCGCGGCATGTATGCCTTTAATACCAAGGTGGACAAGTACATCGCCCGCCCCATCGGGGTGGCCTACGATACCGTGGTGCCGGAGGTGGTGCAGCACCGCGTCACTTCCTTCTTCTCCAACCTGCAGGAACCGCGCACGATGGCGAACCAGCTGTTCCAGGGGCGGCCCATCGGCGCGGCGAAGACGCTGGGCCGCTTCGTGGTCAACAGCACGGCCGGCGTGGGCGGCATCTTCGACCTGGCCAGCAGCATCTCACTGGTGAAGACCGAGGAAGACCTGGGCCAGACGCTGGCGGTGTGGGGATGGGAGGAATCGCGCTTCTTTGTCGCGCCACTGCAAGGGCCGAAGACGGTGCGCGACTTCCTCGGCGGTTTCGGCGACAAGCCGCTGAATCCCACCGGCTATATCGACGACAGCAGCGCCAGCATGGCAGTCACGCTGCTGAACATGGGCAGCATGCGCTCAGCGGCGCTTCCGATGGACAAGATGCGCGCGGAGGCGCCGGACGAGTATGCGATGGTGCGCGACCGGTGGCTGGCAAGCCGCAAACACCAGATCGCGCAGCGGCAGTAGCCTACATCAGGATCACGTCGTACTGTTCCTGGTGGTAGGCGGTTTCCACCTGCAGCGAGATTTTCTTGCCGATGAAATCGCCCAGCATCGCGAGGTGCTGGGATTCTTCTTCGAGGAACATGTCCACCACCTCCTGCGAAGCGAGGATGCGGAATTCGCGCGGGTTGAACTGCTTGGCCTCGCGCAGCAGCTCGCGCAGGATTTCGTAGCAGATGGTACGCGAGGTCTTTACCTGGCCCTTGCCGCTGCAGGCAGGGCAGGGCTCGCACAGGATGTGCGCCAGCGATTCGCGCGTGCGCTTGCGCGTCATTTCCACCAGCCCCAGTGCGGAGAAGCCGCTCACCGACACCTTGGTGCGGTCGCGCGCCAGCGCCTTGCGCAGCTCCGCCAGCACGGCGTTGCGGTGCTCGGCGTTCTCCATGTCGATGAAGTCGAGAATAATGATGCCGCCCAGGTTGCGCAGCCGTAGCTGGCGTGCAATCGCATGGGCTGCTTCCAGGTTGGTCTTGAAGATCGTGTCCGCGAAATTGCGCCCGCCCACGTAGCCGCCGGTATTGACGTCGATGGTGGTCATGGCCTCGGTCTGGTCCACGATCAGGTAGCCGCCGGACTTGAGGTCCACGCGCCTGCCCAGCGCGCGCTGGATCTCTTCTTCCACGCCGTACAGGTCGAACAGCGGGCGCTCGCCCGTGTAGTGCTGCAGGCGGTTCAATACGCTCGGCGTGTATTCCTGCGCGAAGGCAGTCAGCGCCACGAAGTTCTCGCGCGAGTCCACCTGGATGCTGGCCGTTTCGTCGCACACGAAATCGCGCAGTACGCGCTGCGCCAGGTTCAGGTCCTGGTGCAGCAGGCTGGCCGGCGGCCGCGTGCGTGCGCCGTGGCAGATGGCGCCCCAGGTCTTGCGCAGGTATTCGATGTCGGCCTGCAGGTCGCTATCGCTGGCGTCTTCAGCCTGCGTGCGCACGATGTAGCCGCCTTTTTCCTCTGGCGGCAGCAGGCTTTGCATGCGCGCCCGGAGCGCTTCGCGTTCGGCTTCCTTTTCGATCTTCTGCGAGATGCCGATATGCGCGTCCTGCGGCAGGTAGACCAGCATGCGGCCCGCAATCGAAATCTGCGTGGACAGGCGCGCGCCCTTGGTGCCGATCGGATCCTTGATCACCTGCACCGTCAGCACCTGGCCGTCGAACAGCAGCTTCTCGATCGGCGTGGGGTTGGCAGCCTGGCCGTCATGCGGGCGCGCTTCCCAGATATCGGCCACGTGCAGGAAGGCTGCGCGTTCAAGGCCGATGTCGATGAAAGCCGACTGCATGCCGGGCAGCACGCGCACCACCTTGCCGGAATAGACGTTGCCCGCCAGGCCGCGCGTGAGCGTGCGTTCGATGTGCAGTTCCTGCACGGCGCCCTGCAAAATGAGGGCAACCCGCGTTTCCTGCGGCGTGATGTTGATGAGGATATCTTCGTTCATGGCAGCGGCAGGCCGGCCTGGCGCAGCAGCTGCGCAGTTTCGAATAAAGGCAGGCCCATGATGCCGGAGTGGCTGCCTTCGATGTGTTCAATGAATACGGAGGCCAGGCCCTGGATGCCATAGCCGCCCGCCTTGTCGTAAGGCTCCTGCGTGGCGCAGTAAGCCTTGATGGAAGCCGGGGCGAGCGCGGCGAAGCGCACTTGCGAGACCTGCGTGATGCATTGCGCGAAATCGCGGTGGCGCACGGCGATAGCCGTCAGCACCTGGTGTTCGCGGCCGGACAGTTTCTCCAGCATGGCAATCGCTTCCGCCGGCGTGGCGGGCTTGCCGAGGATTTCGCCGTCGATGGCTACTGTGGTGTCGGCCGACAGCACGGGGCGCAGGGTCAGGCGCCGCCGCTGCACCAGGTCGAATGCAAAATCGGCCTTCTCGTTGGCCACCCGCGCCACATAGACGTCCGGCGATTCGCCGGGCAGCACTTCTTCGGTCACGTCCGGACCGCGCGGGCCTTCGCTGCGCAGCAGCAGCAGTTCGAATTCGACGCCGATCTGCCGCAGCAGTTCGCGCCGCCGCGGGCTCTTGGATGCGAGGTAGATTTTCTTATCGACCGGTTTCATCGGCGTTTCTTTTAAATTGTTACACGCGATGATACGGGTGATTCTGCGTAATTGTCCACGCCCGGTACAACTGTTCGGCCAAAAGCACCCTCACCATGCCGTGCGGCAGGGTCATACTGGAAATGCGAATCATTCCCTCGGCGCGGGCTTTCAGCTCCGGATCGAGGCCATCGGCCCCGCCGATCAGGAAGGCGGTATCGCGCCCGTCCTGCTGCCAGGCCTGCAATTGCTGGGAAAGTCCGACGCTGGTGAGGTCCTTGCCCCGCTCATCGAGGGCGATGATGCGCACCGATTTGGGCAGGGCCGCCTCGATGCGCTCCTTTTCGAGCGCCATGGCGGTGGCGGCGGTCTTGCTGCCGGAACGTTCAACGGGCTTGATTTCCTTCAGCACGATGCGCAGTTCCGGCGGCATGCGTTTCACATATTCTGCGAAACCGCTTTCAATCCAGGCGGGCATCTTGTGCCCGACCGCAGCGATGATCAGCTGCATGCTGCCTTACTCGGCAGCGGGTTTTTTGATGCGCTTGATGACGGTTTTAGCCGGCGCTTCCGCTGCCTTGGCGGCGGACTTGGCTTTCTCTGCCTTGGCGGCCTTGGCCGAGGCCACGGCAGTCTTGGACGAGGCAACCTTCACCTTCTTGCCTTCCGGCGCCACAACGGCCGGGGTTTTCTTCACGGCGGCCTTCTTGGCGGCGGCGCCTGCGGCAGCAGCCGCCTTGGCGGTGCCGGGCTTGCGTGCGGCCGGGGCTTTCTTCTCGACTACGGCTTCGGCGGACTTGGCAACCTTGTTGGCAGCCAGGTGGCCCGATTTCTTCTTCGGCGCAGCTTCGGCCTCGGCGGCAGCTTTGCCTTCGGCGGTCGATTTGCGCTTGGCCGCGCCCAGTTTCACCGGCTTTTCACCCCAGATTTCTTCCAGGCGGTAGTAAGCGCGGATCGGCGCCTGCATGATGTGGACGATCATATCGGCCAGATCCACCAGCACCCATTCACCGGTGTCTTCGCCTTCGATGCCCACGACGTCGCCGCCCGCTTCCTTCACCTTGTCGCGTACGGACGAGGCGAGGGCGCGGGTCTGGCGGTTGGAGGTACCGGACACGATGGCGATACGGTCGAACAGGCTGGTCAGCCCGGTCGTATCGAACAGGACGATGTCCTGGCCTTTCACGTCTTCCAGAGCATCGACGACGAGGGCTTGCAGTTTTTTGATATCCATTTAGTTCTTATAAAGATTATGTTGTTCAATATAGTCTAGCACTACCTGCGGGACAAGCGAGTTTGGCTCGCCGCCCTGCGCCAGTGCTTCCCGGATCGCCGTGGATGAGATATCCACCGCCAGGTCCGGGGCGAGGCAGGCCAGGCCTGCCGGGGTATTCCTCACCTCATCCGGCGCCGCCAGCCGCCGGCGGAACTCGGCCGCCACGGCAGCCGGCACCTCGGCGCCGTCCAGCGAAAAGCCGGGGCGGGCCGCCACGCAGAAGTTGGCCAGCCCGAACAGCGCCTGCCATTCATGCCAGGTGTTGAAGCGTTCCAGCTGGTCGGCGCCCATCAGGAAACACAGCGACGTTTCCGGCCCCAGCTCCGCGCGCAGGGCGCGCAGCGTTTCCACCGTGAAGGTCGGCTTCTGGCGCTCGATTTCCTGGCGGTCAATTGCCACCGCGAAGGGCTGGCCGGCAAATGCCAGCCGCGCCATGTCCGCGCGCTGCTCCGGTGATGCCACCAGCGCCGACTTCTGCCAGGGCAGGGTCGGGATCACGCGCAGCTGATCCGCTTGCAGCAAACGGACAAAATGGGCGCCAAGCGCGACATGACCGTTGTGGACCGGATCGAAACTGCCTCCCAGCAGTGCGATGCAGGCTGTCACAGGTTCAGCCAGTCGCGGTGCGGAAGGAAGTCGGTGTACAGCGCCGCTTCGGGCGATCCCTCCTCGGGATGCCAGTCGTAGCGCCATTTGACGATCGGCGGCATCGACATCAGGATCGCCTCGGTGCGGCCACCGGACTGCAGGCCGAACAGCGTGCCGCGGTCGAATACCAGGTTGAATTCGACATAGCGGCCGCGCCGGTAAGCCTGGAAATCGCGCTCGCGTTCACCGTATGGGGTGTCCTTGCGCGCGTTCAGGATCGGCAGGTAGGCGGTGAGGAAAGCATCGCCTACGCTGCGCATCATGGCGAAGCTCTGTTCGAACTCCAGCGCATTGAAGTCATCGAAGAAAATGCCGCCCACGCCGCGCGCTTCCTTGCGGTGCTTCAGGTAGAAATACTCGTCGCACCACTGCTTGAAGCGCGGATGCAATTCTTCGCCGAAGGGCTGCAGCGCATCGCGGCAGGTCCGGTGGAAGTGCTGCGCATCTTCCTTGTTGCCGTAATACGGCGTGAGGTCCATGCCGCCGCCGAACCACCATACCGGCGTGCCGTCTTCGGTGCTGGTGGTGAAGAAGCGCACATTCATGTGCACCGTGGGCGCATACGGGTTACGCGGGTGCAGTACCAGCGACACGCCCATCGCTTCCCAGGCGCGGCCACCGATGCCGGGACGGTGCGCGGCGGCGGAAGCGGGCAGCTTCGCGCCCATCACATGCGAGAAATTGCAGCCGCCGCGTTCCAGTACCTTGCCTTCTTCGATCAGGCGCGAGATGCCGCCGCCGCCTTCCGGGCGCTCCCACGCGTCGCGCAGGAAGGGCGAACCGTCCGCGTCCTCAAGGGCCGTGACGATGCGCTGCTGCAGATCGAGCAGGTAGGCTTTGACATCGGAAGGCGAGGGCTGCTGGCTCATTAGTGCTTGAGGCCGCGCCAGCCGATGTCGCGGCGGAACTGCATGCCCTCGAAGCGGATCTTGTCCACGCTCTCGTAAGCCTGCTTCTGCGCCATCTTGACGCTGTCGCCCAGGCCCACCACGCACAGCACGCGGCCGCCGCTGGTCAGCAGCGCTTCGCCCTGTTCGGTGGTGCCGGCGTGGAAGGTCACCGATTCCGGCGTTTCGGCCGGAATGCCTTCGATGACTGCGCCTTTAACCGGATTGTCCGGATAGCCGGCAGCGGCCAGCACCACGCCCACGGCGGTACGGCGGTCCCATTCCAGCTCCACCGCGTCCAGCGTGCCGTTCACGGCGTGTTCCATCACGCCCAGCAGGTCGGTCTTCAGGCGCGACATGATGGGCTGGGTTTCCGGGTCGCCCATGCGGCAGTTGAATTCCAGTGTCTTCGGGTTGCCCGCGGCGTCGATCATCAGGCCCGCGTACAGGAAGCCGGTGAAGGGAATGCCGTCCTTCGCCATGCCCTGGATGGTGGGATTGATGATCTCGCGCATCACGCGCGCATGCATGGCGGGGGTGACGATCGGGGCCGGGGAATAGGCGCCCATGCCGCCGGTGTTCGGGCCCTGGTCATTGTCCTGCAGGCGCTTGTGGTCCTGGCTCGTGGCCAGCGGCAGCACGTTCTTGCCGTCGCACATAACGATGAAGGAGGCTTCTTCGCCCGCCAGGAATTCTTCGATCACGATGCGCGCGCCGGCGTCGCCGAAGCGGTTATCGGCCAGCATGTGGTCCACTGCCTGGTGCGCTTCGTCCAGCGTCATCGCCACCACCACGCCTTTGCCCGCAGCCAGGCCGTCGGCCTTGATCACGATCGGTGCGCCCTTGGCGTTCACGTAGTCATGGGCCTTCTGCACGTCGGAGAAGGTTTCGTATTCCGCGGTCGGAATGCCGTGGCGCTTCATGAAGGACTTGGCGAAGTCCTTCGACGATTCCAGCTGCGCCGCTTCCCTGGTGGGGCCGAAGATCTTCAGGCCGCGCGCGCGGAACAGGTTGACGATGCCGCCGGCCAGCGGCGTTTCAGGACCGACCACGGTCACGCCGATGTTTTCCTTGACCACGAAGTCCGCCAGCTGGTCCAGATCGGTGATCGGCACGTTCTGCAGGCGCACGTCGCGCGCCGTGCCGCCGTTGCCCGGTGCCACGTAGACCATCTGCACGCGTTCCGATTGCGCGAGTTTCCAGGCCAGTGCATGTTCGCGGCCGCCAGAGCCGACTACCAGAATTTTCATAGGGACTTGTGGGTGTGGTTGCTTATTCTTCGATGACGGCGTTGGTATAGACTTCCTGGGTATCGTCCAGGTTTTCCAGCGCGTCCAGCAGCTTTTGCATCTTGATGGCGTCGTCGCCGGTGAACACGGTTTCCGTCGCCGGCTTCATGATCACTTCCGCCACTTCGGCCTTGAAGCCCGCCGCTTCCAGTGCATCTTTCACGGCAGCGAAATCGTGCGGTGCGCACAGCACTTCGAAGCCGCCTTCTTCATCGGCCACCACGTCTTCGGCACCCGCTTCCAGCGCAGCGTCCATCAGCTTGCCTTCGTCGGTGCCGGGGGCGAACAGGAATTGGCCGCAGTGCTTGAACATGAAGGACACGCTGTTCTCGGTGCCCATATTGCCGCCGTATTTGTTGAAGGCATGGCGCACTTCAGCCACCGTGCGCACACGGTTGTCGGTCATGCAGTCGACGATGATCGCCGCGCCGCCGATGCCATAGCCTTCGTAGCGAACTTCTTCGTAGCTGGCGCCGTCTTCGCCGCCGGTGCCGCGCGTGATCGCGCGTTGCACGTTATCCTTCGGCATATTGGCGTCGGCCGCCTTGTCCACTGCCAGGCGCAGGCGCGGATTGGTGCCGATGTCGCCGCCGCCCATGCGGGCAGCAACCGTGATTTCCTTGATGAGGCGCGTCCAGATCTTGCCGCGTTTAGCGTCCGTTGCAGCCTTTTTGTGCTTGATATTGGCCCATTTGCTGTGTCCAGCCATGTTCGGTCTTCCTTAGACGGTGTGCAATTCGAGGGCGGTATTCTACCATACCGCCCCCCTTGAATCGCGCCGCCGCCGGGGCCTCAGCCGGTGAAGACGGTGAACTCGATGCCGTTCTGGATGCTGCCAATCACCTGGGCCTTGTTCTCGGCGCTTTCCGAGAAGCCGAGCAGCACCATTTCACGCGTCTGGCCATGGTTGGCCATCACGTCCAGCCAGTAGTTCAGGCCTTGCTGGTCCACTTCCCGGTGCAGGGCGTTGTGGTAGAGCGCCGTGAGGAACTCTGCATTGGTGGAGTTGGCGCCATACAGGAAGGTGAATTCGGGGCTGTTGGTAAAGCCGCCCGCAATATCGGTCCAGGCCGCGCCGTTGTCGGCCACATTGATCCAGTAGCCCAGGCCGGCCTTGTCGGAAGGGCGGTCGAAAATGGCCTGGTAGAGCCGGAACATCTTGCCCGCATTGCCGTCGATGTCGTAGGCCACGGCCGTATCCGAGAATTGCAGGCGCTCGATGCTGATCAGGGCATCGCTGCTCATGTCGGCCGCCACCACGGTGGCCGGCATGCCGCCGGCTGGCCGGCCCACGGTATAGGTGTCGCGCGCACCGGCATAAATTGCCATGTCGTTGCCCGCGCCGCCGTCGAGGGTATCGTTGCCGTCGCCGCCGTTCAGCCAGTCATTGCCGCCGCCGCCGTTCACCTGGTCGTTGCCGCCATTGCCGTTCATGCGGTCGTTGCCTTCGCCGCCGAACATCAGGTCATTGCCCGCGCCGCCGTTCATCACGTCGCCAAGCAAATCGGGGGCACCGGCCCGGTCAATATTGCTGCTGTAGAGTTGATCGTTACCGTTTCCACCGCTCATAGTGTCAATTCCTCCATTGCCAAAAATGTAGTCGTCGCCGTCGCCGCCATTGAGGACGTCGTTACCGGCAGTCCCGCCAAGAAAAATCGTGCTCATGATTGACCACCTCCGCCTCCGCTGAAATAGTGCAATTTTTATAACGGAGCGTAGCCCCAAAAAGCTGAGTTGTCGCGCCGCTGTTCGCAATTTCGCGCAGCAAGATTTCGCCCCGGAAAAGAGGCTTGCCAAACGCAAGCAGGCGTTTCGTTCTACAATCGGGGAATGGATGAAAGTACAAGCAATGCCGGGCACGCGCGGGCGGCCTATCTGGGCGGTCTCGCCATTGCCGTGGGCGGCGCGGTGCTGTTTTCAACCAAGGCGGTGCTGGCCAAGCTGCTGTACCGCTACCAGATCGATGCGGTAACGCTGATCGCCTTCCGCATGATTTTCTCGCTGCCCGTGTTCGCGGCGGTGGCGATATGGAAGATGCGCAGCGAAGCGCCGCTGTCCGGCGCCGATTGCTGGCGCCTGATCGGGCTCGGGCTGGTGGGTTACTACCTGTCCAGCTTTCTCGATTTCCTGGGCCTGCAATACATTACGGTCGGGCTGGAACGCCTGATCCTCTTTCTCACCCCCACCTTTGTGCTGCTGATATCCGCCTCCGTGCTGAAGAAGGCCATCAGCCGCGCCCAGTGGCTGGCGCTGCTCGTCTCCTACGCAGGCATCGTGCTAGTCTTCCTGCACGACCTGCAGGGCGGCAACCGCGATGTGGTGCTGGGATCCATGCTGGTGCTGGGTTCCGCGATTGCTTACAGCCTCTATCTGCTGGCCTCCGGCGAAATGGTGAAGCGCATCGGTTCGCTGCGCCTGGTGGCCTATGCCATGTGCGTGTCCAGCGCGGCCTGCATTGCCCAGTTCTTTATCCTGCGCCCGGCAGCGATGCTGGTGCAGCCCGCCCCCGTGTACTGGCTGTCGCTGATGAACGGCCTGCTGTGCACTGTGATGCCGGTGTTCATGACCATGATTGCCGTGCAGCGCATCGGCGCCGGCGTGGCCTCGCAGGCGGGCATGATCGGTCCTGTTTCCACGCTGTTCCTCGGCGCCATTATCCTGTCCGAACCCGTCACGAGCTGGCAACTGGCCGGCACGGCGCTGGTGCTGTCGGGCATTTACCTGCTGTCCAACGCTAAGAAAGCCTGAACCCATGAGTCCACGCATTGCCCTGATCGCCCACGACAAGAAAAAAGACGACATGATCGCCCTCGCCGGCGAGTATGTGGACTTCCTGCGCCAGTGCACGCTGACCGCCACCGGCACCACCGGCGGGCGCCTCGTCAATGAATTGGGCCTCACTGTGGACCGCAAGCACTCCGGCCCCTTCGGCGGCGACCTGCAAATCGGCTCCCTGCTGGTGGAAGACCAGATCGACGCCGTGATCTTCCTGCGCGACCCGATGACGCCGCAGCCGCACGAACCGGACATCAATGCGCTGGTTCGCGCCTGCGACGTGCACAATGTGGCCTGCGCTACCAATGTCGCCACGGCGCACCTGGTGCTGAGCCAGCTGCGTGACGAGTTCGCCAACCAGCAATAAGGAGTTCCCCGATGAGCAAAGCAATCCGCATGTCCCGGACCGGCGGTCCGGAGGTAATGGAACTGGTGGATGCGGAAGTGGGCGCGCCGGGGCCGGGCGAGGCCACCGTGCGTCACGAAGCCATCGGCATCAATTTCATCGACGTGTATTTCCGCACCGGCCTGTATGCGCAGCCACTGCCTAATGGCCTGGGCCAGGAAGGCGCGGGCGTGGTGGAGGCAGTAGGCGAGGGCGTTACCGAAGTCAAGGTGGGCGACCGGGTGGCCTATGCGGCGCGGCCGAACGGCGCCTATTCGCAAGTGCGCAATATGCCAGCCAATATCCTGGTGGTGCTGCCGGAGAAAATCGCTTTCGATACCGCTGCCGCCATGATGTTGCAGGGCATGACCGTGCAGTACCTGCTGCACCAGACCGCCCAGCTCAAAGCCGGCGATACCGTCCTGTTCCATGCGGCGGCGGGCGGCGTGGGCCTGATCGCCTGCCAGTGGGCGCGCATCATGGGCGTGAACCTGATCGGCACCGTGGGTTCCGACGAAAAGGCTGCGCTGGCCATCGAGAACGGCGCGGCGCATGCTATCAACTACAAGCGCGATAACTTCACCGAAAAAGTGAAGGAAATCACTGGCGGCAAGGGCGTGTCCGTGGTCTACGATTCGATCGGCAAGGACACCTTCATCGGCTCGCTCGACTGCCTGGCCCCGCGCGGCCTGATGGTCAGCTTCGGCAATGCTTCGGGTCCGGTGGCGCCATTTGCGCCCTCGGAACTGCAGACCCGCGGCTCGCTCTATGTCACACGTCCCACGCTGCCGCACTATACGGCCACGCGGGCGGACCTGGAAGCGACCGCGAAGTCCCTGTTCGGCGTGGTGGCCAGCGGCGAAGTAAAAATTGCAATTAATCAACGTTATAATCTGGCGGATGTGGGACAGGCCCACATCGACCTGGAGTCGCGCAACACGACCGGGTCGTCCATCCTACTTCCGCACTGACCATGACTGAACAGAATCAACCGGACGACGACGGCAGCCCGAAATTCGGCCGGCTGCTGATCGTCCTGCTGTGCGCGGTGGCGCTGATCGGCGTCATCACCTTTGCCAGCGAAGCCTACTTCTCATGATCCTTACCCGCACTGCCTGCGCCGCGCTGCTGTTGAGCGCGGCATTCGGCGTTCAGGCCGCCGATCCTGTCTATCCACAAACTCCCGAAGAATGGCGCGCCGCCGCCACCCGCGACATCGAGGAAGGCTACCGCCTGGCGCTGGACAATCACCCGGGCATGCACGATGTGAACAATCCGGACTTTCCCAAGCACCTGCAGGCCGCCCGCGACGGCAGCCTGAAACTGGCCGGTGAGGTCACGGATGCAGGGGGCTATAACGCCGCCATGCTGCGCTTCAATGTGCTGGTGCGCGACGGCCACGCCGGCATCGCTGTGCGCGTCGATTCCCAGCTCAAGCCGGAACGCTGGCCCGGCTTTGTGGCCGTCTGGCGCGGCGATGGCATGTATGTGTACGCATCCGAGCCGGTTGGCCCTGCTGCGGGCACGAAAATCCTGTCCTGCGACGGCAAGCCGATGGAAGCGCTGATGCGCGACAACCTGTTCAGCTTCCGCGGCCGCGTCGATGAACCGGGGCAGTGGTGGTCCATGAGCCGCTGGCTGTTCGCCGACCTGGATAACCCCTACGTCAAGCTGCCGCAGCGCTGCGATTTCCTCAGTGGCGGCAAACGCAGCACGCAGGCCCTGGCCTGGCGCGAGCGCAACGATAACTTCGTCAAATGGCGCAACGACGCCTACAACGGCGACCGCCTGCCCGTCGGCCTGACCGAACCGCGCAAGAACCTGTTCTGGGCCGCAATGCCGAGCTTCTCGCCGAACGCGGAGGAGCGGGCAGCCTACCAGGCCATGAACGAGGAGGTCCTGGCCAACCGCGCACGCTATCTCGCGGCGGACGCCGTGGTCATCGACTTGCGCCATAACCAGGGAGGTTCCTCGACCTGGAGCCGCAACTTCGCCAGCGCCTTGTGGGGCGAAGGCCGCGTGGAACGCCGCCTCACGGCCTACTTCGCGCGCACCCAGACCTGGTACCGCGCCTCGCCCGGCAACACGGCCCATTTCGGCGCCATCGCCGAGCGCATGGTGGCGGAGAAGCAGCCGGAGACCGAAAAATGGGCGCGCAATATCTACGCCCATATGCTGGAAGCGCAGCAGAAGGGCGAGAAGTTCTGGGTCAAGAAGGAAGACGGCGTGGTAGTGGCTGCCGATCCGAAGGCCGACCTGCCCGGCGACCCGCCGCCGTTCACGAAGCCTGTGTATGTGATTGTGCCCGGCCAGTGCGCCAGCGCCTGCCTGGACGCGCTGGACGTGTTCACGCAATTCCCGAACACAAAGCTGATCGGCGCGCCAAGCTCGGCGGATTCGACCTATATGGAAGTGCGGGTGCAGAAGCTGGAATCCGGCATGGCCGGCGCCATCCTGCCCACCAAGTACTACCTCAACCGCCCGCGCGGCAACGGCGTGGTCTACAAACCGGCCTTCGAGGTGCGCGAGGTGGACTGGAGCACCGCTACCTTCCTGAAGGCCGTGGAACGCGACCTCGCCCGCTAAAGTAATTAATAATTGGGGACAGACCCGGATTATACGGTTCGTATAATCCGGGTCTGTCCCCAATTTCCCAACTTTACTGCTGCTGGGGCTTGAGCTCCAGCTCAACCCGCTTGGCCTTGCCGCTTTCGCCGGGGAAGCCGGTGAAGGCGCTCTGCACCAGCGCCGGCATCACCAGCGGCGTGGACTGCTTGCGGCTGGTGTTGTTCACCGTTACGTCAAACAGTTTCTGCCCCTGCATATTGTTGATGGTGACGCGCAGGTTGCGTTCGTAGTTATGCTGGATGACTTCGCGGAAGGTCATCGGGCCATACATCCACGGGTCGTAGTAAGGGCGGAAGCCGTAGTAGCGGTAGCGGAAGCGCCCCGGATAGTAGTTGTAGCGCGCGAAGCCGTAAGGTCCCCAGTACGGACCCATATAGAAGGGATCGGATGCTTCCAGCACCTTGTAAGGCCGGTCGATGGTGCTGAACTGCATGCCCACGCGCAGCTTGGCCTGGTCGGATGTTGGCGCCAGCGTGAAGCCCAGCTTGGCCAGCTCGCCGCTCACCAGGTTCTGGTAGCTGCGGTATTCCAGCGTGTCCTCGGCCGGTGCCGGGGTTTCAAACACATACGATTTTTCCTGCAGCTCCGCCGGCCACTGGTGGAATACCGTCACGTCGCTGCGCAGGGTAGTGGCGCACCCGCTCAGCAGCAGGGTGCCCGCTGCAATAAGGATGGCTAAGGATCTCATGATTTCTGCTCCTACGAATAATTAAGCTTTCCCACCTGTTAGTTTAGGACTGGCATAAAGCGTCTACACGAATATTACAGAATGTTACGGCAACTGTGGCAGCAGAAACTTTCAGCGTGTCCCGGACGGTTTCCGGGCCCGGATCCGGAGAACATGTTGGTAAAATAAGCTTTTCGTCTTTGCCACACTGAAACTGCCATGCGTACCGACAGCCCACAGACTATTTACCGTAAAGACTACACCCCTCCCAGCTATCTGGTGGAGACGGTTGAACTGGGTTTCGACCTGGATCCGCAGCGCACGATTGTGTCCAGCCGCATTGTGGTGCGCCACAATCCCGACAGTAAGAATCACGATATCGTGCTGCAGGGCGAGGAAATCGAACTGGTGGCGCTGCGCGTGAACGGCGTGGCACTGGACGAAGGGCAGTACAGCATCGTCAACAACACGCTCACCATCCGCAAGGCGCCGCTGAATGCCGTGCTGGAGATTGAAACCCTGTGCAATCCGCAGGAGAACACCAGTCTGTCCGGCCTCTACGTTTCCAATGGCAATTTCTTCACCCAGTGCGAGGCTGAAGGCTTCCGCCGCATCACCTATTTCCCGGACCGTCCGGATGTGATGGCCAAGTACACCGTGATGCTGCGGGCCGATAAGGCGAAGTATCCGGTGCTGCTGTCGAACGGCAACCTGATCGAGGAAGGCGAGTTGCCGGACGGCCGCCACTACGCCAAGTGGGAAGACCCATTCAAGAAGCCGTCCTACCTGTTCGCACTGGTGGCCGCGCGCCTGGTGTGCCAGGAAGAGACCTACAGGCTCAATTCCGGCCGCGAAGTGCTGCTCCAGGTATGGGTGGAAGAGGGCAACCTCGACAAGACCGACTACGCCATGCAGTCGCTCAAGAATTCCATCCGCTGGGACGAGGAACGCTGGGGCCTGGAGCTGGACCTGGACCGCTTCATGATCGTTGCCGTGGGCGACTTCAATATGGGCGCCATGGAAAACAAGGGCCTGAACATCTTCAACACCAAGTTCGTGCTGGCCAATCCGCGCGTGGCAACGGACGTCGACTACGCGGGCATCGAGGCGGTGGTAGGCCACGAATACTTCCACAACTGGACCGGCAACCGCGTGACCTGCCGTGACTGGTTCCAGCTCTCGCTGAAGGAAGGCCTGACCGTGTTCCGCGACCAGGAATTCTCGGCCGACATGATCGGCACCGACACCGGCCGCGCCGTCACCCGCATCGACCAGGTGCGCACGCTGCGCCAGGCCCAGTTCCCGGAAGACGCAGGCCCGATGGCGCATCCCGTACGGCCGGACTCCTTCGTCGAGATCAACAACTTCTACACGGTGACGGTGTATGAGAAGGGCGCCGAAGTGGTGCGCATGTACCAGACCCTGCTGGGCCGCGAAGGCTTCCGCAAGGGCATGGACCTCTACTTCGCGCGCCACGACGGCCAGGCCGTGACCTGCGACGACTTCCGCGCCGCCATGGCCGACGCCAACCAGCGCGACCTCACGCAGTTCGAGCGCTGGTACAGCCAGGCCGGCACCCCGATCGTCACCGCCCGCACGCGCTACGACGAAAAAACGAAGGTATTCGAGCTCACGCTGAGCCAGCGCTGCCCTGCCACGCCCGGCCAAGCGAAGAAGCAGCCCTTCCACATCCCGGTGGCCGTCGGCCTCCTGGACGCAGCGGGCCGCGACATGCTGCCCACCCGTGTGCTGGAACTGACGGAAGCCGAAGACACCTTCCGCTTCGAAGGCATCGCCGAAAAACCGGTGCCGTCCATCCTGCGCGATTTCTCGGCGCCGGTGGTGCTGGAATACGACTACAGCGACGAAGAGCTGCTGCACCTGTTCCGCCACGACAGCGACCCGGTGAACCGCTGGGAAGCCGGCCAGCGCCTCGCCATGGCCCGCCTGCTGAAACTCACGGCCGCCGTACAGAAGGGCGAAACACTGGAGCTGGACTACACCTTCATCGCCGCCCAGCGCGCGCTGCTGCTGGATGATGCGCTGGACGCCTCCTTCCGCGAACAGGCGCTGATGCTGCCGTCGGAAAGCATGGTGGCCGAGAATATGGAAGTGGCCGACCCGCACGCCATCCACGAGGCCCGCCAGTTCATGCGCCGCACGATTGCGCAGGTGCTGCGCAGCGAGCTGCTGAACGCCTACGCCGCCAACGCCACGCCGGGCGCCTACAGTCCGGACGCCGCTTCAGCCGGCAAGCGCGGCCTGAAGAACCTCGCGCTGTCCTACCTCGCGCTGGGCGGCGAAGCCGAGTCGCTGGAACTGGCCGAACGTCAGTTCCAGGAAGCGGGCAATATGACCGACCGTTCCGCCGCACTGGTAGCGCTGGTGCACAGCGGCGCCGATGCCAGTAATGCGTTGGACAGCTTCTACCAGGACTTCAAAGGCGAAGCCCTTGTCGTGGATAAGTGGTTCTCGATTCAGGCCATGGCGCCGGAGACCGACGTAAGCGCCGTGCGCACGCTGATGCAGCACCCGGCCTTCACGCTGAAGAACCCGAACCGCGCGCGCAGCCTGGTGTTCAGCTTCTGCAACGGCAATCCCTCGCAGTTCCACGCGAAGGACGGCAGCGCCTACGAATTCTGGGCCGAACACGTGATCAAGCTCAACGCCATCAACCCGCAGGTTGCGGCCCGCCTGGCCCGCAGCATGGACCGCTGGCGCCGCTACCCGCCGGAACTGCAGCAGCATATGCGCCGCGCCCTTGAGAAGGTAGCAGGCGCCCCGGCACTCTCGAACGACGTGATGGAAGTCGTCAGCAAAGCATTAGCCAACTAAGGAAAACATGAAACGCATCAGCCTCACGCAGCACCTCGTTGAAGAACAACGCCAGCACAACACCATTCCCGCCGAACTGCGGCTCCTGATCGAGGTGGTGGCGCGCGCCTGCAAAACCATCAGCCACTCGGTGGGCAAGGGCGCGCTGGGCGAAGTGCTGGGCGCCCTGGAAACGGAAAACGTGCAGGGCGAAGTCCAGAAAAAGCTGGACGTGATCTCCAACGAAATCCTGCTGGAAGCGAACGAATGGGGCGGCCACCTGGCTGCCATGGCATCGGAAGAAATGGAATCCATCCACCCGATCCCGAACCGCTATCCGAAGGGCGAATACATGCTGCTGTTCGATCCGCTGGACGGCTCCTCAAACATCGACGTGAACGTCTCCATCGGCACCATCTTCTCCGTGCTGAAGGCGCCGGATGGCATGGCTACGCCGACCGAGAAGGACTTCATGCAGCCCGGCAGCAAGCAGGTCGCCGCAGGCTACGCCGTCTACGGCCCGCAGACCATGCTGGTGCTCACCACCGGCAATGGCGTCAACTGCTTCACGCTGGACCGCGAAATGGGCTCCTGGGTGCTCACCCAGAGCAATATGCAGATTCCGCCGAAAACGAAGGAATTCGCCATCAATATGTCGAACCAGCGCCACTGGCACCCGCCGGTGCGCCGCTACATCGACGAACTGCTGGCCGGCAGCACGGGGCCGCGCGGCACCGATTTCAATATGCGCTGGATTGCCTCGATGGTGGCAGACGTGCACCGCATCTTGAACCGCGGCGGTATCTTCATGTACCCGGCCGACCTGCGCGACACGTCCAAGCCGGGCAAGCTGCGCCTGATGTATGAAGCCAACCCGATGGCCTTCATCGTCGAGCAGGCGGGCGGCATGGCCACGGACGGCAAGCACCGCATCCTCGACATCCAGCCCGAAAAACTGCACCAGCGCGTACCGGTCTTCCTCGGCTCGCGGGATGAGGTGGCAGTGGTCACCGGCTACCACCACGAATAAATGTTGCGCCCGGCACTAGACCGGGCTCTCATTTCTTTGTTAGAATATTGCTCTTTGCCGGTGCAGCCCTTCATGGGGCGGTGCGGGTAAGACACAGGTTAAACGCGTTTCAGGTTTAGCCGCTGTAGCTCAGTCGGTAGAGCAGCGCATTCGTAATGCGAAGGTCACCAGTTCGATTCCGGTCAGCGGCACCAAGAATTAGTAGCAAGATCAAAGGCTTACATGCTTCGGCATGTAAGCCTTTTGTCCTTCTGCCGAGCCCGTGTCCACCCCGGGGTCAGGCACCAAAAGTGGACATGGGCTCAGGTGGGGCAGAGCGGGCTGTTCAAAAAGTGATGAAAAAGCGGGCGCCTGGCTGGACCGGGCGGGCGTAGCGCAGGGCGCCGCCGTTGCGGTGGACCAGCTGGCGGGCCATGGCGAGGCCGATGCCGCTGCCGCGCGCCTTGGTCGAGAAGTAGGGTGTAAACAGGCGGCCAGCCAGATGGTCCGGCACACCGGGGCCGTTGTCGCAGACTTCGATACGCAGGCGGCCGCCGCGCGTGAGGCGGGCGCTGACGGTGATTGCCGGCGCTGGCGTATCCGCCGTGGCTTCTTCTGCATTCCGCAACAGGTTAACCAGTGCCTGTTCCAGCTGGCCGGGATCGGCCATCAGTTCCAGCGGCTCCGGTTCCACGCTGAAGCTGGCGGCGCCGAACAGGGCGCTGAGGCGCGCAAACATTTCATTCACCACGATGCGCTGGGGCCGCGCCTCCGGCACGCTGGCCAATGAGCGGTAGCCGCTGACGAATTGCCCAAGGCTGTCGGCGCGGCGGCTGATGGCGTCCAGCGCCGTATCCAGGTCGGTGCGGATGTCGTCGGGCAGGGCGGCCCCCTGCAGCATTTCGCGCGAGGTCTTCGAGAGCGATGCAACCGGCGTAAGCGAATTCATGATCTCGTGTGTGAGCACCTGCACCAGCTGCTGCCATGCGCGCATGGCTTCCGCTTCCAGCTCGTTTTCCATTGGCAGCAGCGCGACCAGGCGCTGTGCTGTGCCTTCCACCGTGATGACGTTTGCCGCCGCCAGCGCGCGTTCGCTGCCAGCTTCCGTTTCGTATTCGATGATGCTGCGCTGACCGGCCGGAATGGCCGCCAGCGTGTTGCGCAGCGCCACAGCGTCGCTGACGCGGCCAGGCGCCATCAGGCGGCGTGCGCTGGTGTTCAGGGAGATGGTGTCTCCACCTGCGGCACAGAACATCGCGACCGGTGCATGCTCAAGATGTGCCTCCAGCTGCAGAGCCTTCGCTGAAAGCTGTGCCATGTCGCGTGGGAGGCCAACGGGCACTTCAAGCGGCGCAGCGGCAGTTGCGCGCAGACGGTGAAGCGCGCGGCACAGAAGGACCGCTCCGGCGGCGGCAGCGGCGATGCTGCCCGCAAGCGCTGCGCTGGCGCCAGCCTGCCAGCAGAAGCCCGCTGCGGCCGAAGCAAGCGACAGCAGGATCGTGCCCGCAGCGGCGGAACGTATCGGTTCAGAGGCCATGCTTCTCCAGCTTGCGGTACAGCGCTGCGCGGCTCACGCCGAGCAGGCGGGCAGCGCGGCTGATATTGCCCTGCACTTGGTCCAGCGCTGCGGTGATGGCGCCGCGTTCCAGCGCGTCCAGCCGCACGGTGTCGGTGGGAAGGGCGGCCGCTGTGGCAGCCTGCGCAGGCGCTGGACGTGGCGCATCCGGAGCTGGTGCGGCCAGGCCGAAGTCGCCGGTCCTGTATTCGTCCGCATCGCACAGGATGACGGCGCGCTCGCAAGCATGACGTAGCGCGCGCACATTGCCGGGCCAGGAATAACCGCACAGTGCATTCAGCGCGGCGAGCGATATCCTGCGCGCCGGTTTGCCGTACTGCTGCTGATAATGGGCCAGGTAGTGATTGAGCAGGAGAGGAATATCTTCACGGCGCTCACGCAGTGGCGGAACGCGGATCACGATGGTGTTCAGGCGAAACAGCAGGTCGGGCCGGAACAGCTGCGTGTCATACAGCGATGCTTCGGCCAGGTTGGTAGCGCTGACGATGCGCACGTCGATGGCCTGCGCGCGGTCCGCACCGAGCGGCGTTACCTCACGGCGCTCCAGTGCCGTCAGCAGCTTGGCTTGCGCAGGCAAGGGCAGGTTGCCGATTTCATCGAGGAAGAGCGTGCCGCCTGATGCGGCCTGAAAGCGTCCGGCGCGGTCTGTGCGGGCATCGGTGAAAGAGCCTTTGCGATGGCCGAACAATTCGCTCTCCAGCGTCGATTCCGGCAGGCTGCCCATGTCCACCGGGAGGAAGTGCTGCGCAGCGCGGCGCGAGGCGTCGTGAATGGCACGCGCTGCCAATTCCTTGCCCACACCGTTCTCGCCGAGAATGAGTACATTGGCCTCGGTGGGCGCCACGCTGGCGATCAGGCGGCGCAGCTGCTTCATCGCCGAGGAATCGCCCATCAGCGCGCTGGCTTGCTGGCCGGCGGCAAAGCTGCGCTGCGCCAATGCTGCATCCACGGCGGCGATAAGGCGTTCATTATTCCATGGCTTGGTAATGAAATCCGCCGCACCGAGCTTCATCGCTTCCACTGCAAGGGCGACATTGGCGTAGGCCGTCATCACAATCACCGCAGGGGCGGGTGTGCAATTGCGCAGCAGCTGCAGCATCTGCATGCCCTGTTCGCCATCAATGCGGCCAGGTGTGAAGTTCATATCCAGCAGCACCAGGTCCGGCGGATCCTCCTTGAGCCGCTCTGGCAGGAGCTCGGGATCGGCCAGCGTGCTCACGGCCGCACCGCGCCGCCGCAGCATCAGCTGCGCGGCATAGGCGACGTCTGCATCGTCTTCGAGGATGAGGATATTGGCTTGCATGGCCGGCTGATTCTAGCAGCGGCGGATTGGCGGAAGCAATGAAAGCGGACAGCGGCGGCAGAAGTGTCCGGAATCGAACACCATGACTGTCCGCTTGCGAACGTTCCGCAGCACGCAGCAAGCCGCCAGCCACGGCCCACCGTGTGGCATGGAAGTTGCAAACAGCTGTCTGCATGACGATCAAACCCGCTCCACTATCCGGAAGCATGATGGACCAGCCGATCGCGCCGCGTGCCTGGCAAAGACGCTGGCGTGGCGCCGTGTTGACTGCGGCAGCCATGGCGCTGGGAGTATGCGCGCTGTGGTCCTTGCTGCCGGACGGCATGGCTGTGCAGATGGCCGATGTGCGCATCGCGGCCGTGCAGCGCGGCGTGTTCCATGACGATATCGCCGTCCGCGCCAGCGCAGCGCCGCTGCATTCGATCCTGCTCGACGCAGTGGAGTCGGGCCGCGTGGAGGAAGTGTTCGTGCGCGATGGCGCACTGGTGCACCGTGGCGAGGCCCTGTTCCGCCTGTCGAATCCGCAGCGGCGGCTGGAAGTGCTGGCACGCGAGGCGGAACATGCGCAGCAGATCTCGAACCTGACCAATATGCGGGTGGCGATGGAGACGGCGGGCACCGCGCGGCAGCGCAACGCGTCGGAGCTGGCATTCGCGCTTACCCAGGCAGAGAAGCAGCATGCGCGCAACCAGGCGCTGGCCGCACGCGGCTTCCTGTCCGCTGCCGCCCTGGACGAATCGGCGGACCGGCTGGCGCAGCAGGCGCTCCTGCTGCGCACCGCGCAAGCCAGCAATGAGGCCGAAGCACGCATCCAGCGCGATGCCATCCGCCAGATGGAGCAAGCGACGAGAAGGCTGGAAGACGGGCTGCAGCTGGTGCACGCCACCGCCGATGCGCTGGTAGTGCGCGCACCTTCCGATGGGCGGCTGACGGACTTTCATCTGCAGGTTGGCGAGGCCGTGAAACCCGACCAGCGCATCGGCCGCATCGATGGCGAAACGCGCTTCAAGCTGCTGGCTCAGATCGATGAGTACTACCTGAACCGCATCAGGCCGGGCCAGCAGGGCCGCGCGCAGACGCCGGCGCAAGCAGTCGCGCTCACTGTCAGCCGCATCTTCCCGCAGATAAGGGATGGCAAATTCAATGTGGAGCTGGCCCTTGCAGACGACGCGCGCGTGCCGCTGCTGCCGGGCCAGGGCGTAGATGCCTACATCACGCTGGCCGCGCCTACGCGGGCGCTGCTGCTGCCGAACGACGCATTCGCCGGCGACAGCGGCGGCGCCTTCGTTTACGTGCTGGAAGCTGATGGCCGCCACGCTGTGCGGAGCGCTATCCGCAGCGGGCGGCGCAGCCATCGCCAGCTGGAAGTACTCGAAGGATTGAAAGAAGGGGAGCGCGTCATCGTCTCTTCCTACAAGGCGTTCGGCGAAAGTAAAAAGCTTGAACTAAGCGGCTCGAACTAAGCAAGAAAATGACACAATGACTGAAACGGGAGACTGCATGCTTAAACTGACCAATGTCAGCAAAACGTTCGAAGGAGGCGAAGTCCGCACCAGGGCGCTGGACCGCATCAACCTGGACATCGAAGCCGGTGAATATGTGGCCGTTACCGGCCCTTCCGGCTGCGGCAAATCGACCCTGCTGTCGATGCTCGGCCTTCTCGATACGCCCGACAGCGGCGAGTGCTGGTTTGAAGGCCGCAACGTGGCCGGCTGGAGCGAAGCGCAGCTGAACCGCCTGCGGCGCGGGCGCATCGGCTTCATCTTCCAGAGCTTCAACCTGATCGAGGAACTATCGGTTGCCGAGAACGTGGAGCTGGCGCTGGAGTACACGGATGTGCCGGCGCGCGAGCGCCGCGAGCGGGTTGCGGCCATGCTGGACAAGCTGGGCGTGGCGCATCGCGCAAAACACCGCCCGTCGCAGCTGTCGGGCGGCCAGCAGCAGCGCGTGGCGATTGCGCGCGCGCTGATTGCGGGACCAGCCCTGCTGCTGGCGGATGAACCAACCGGCAACCTCGATACGGCGCATGGCGATGAAGTGATGCGCATCCTGCGCCAGATCAACGCCGAGGGCACGACGATCGTCATGGTCACGCACTCGCCGTCGCACGCCGCCCAGGCATCGCGCACCCTGCGCCTGCTCGACGGCCGCATCCTTGTCGATGCTCTGGCAGCATAAGGAGGTAGCATGCGGATCAGGGATTTTCGTATCGGCTGGCGGGCCTTGTTGCAGGAGCCCGGCTACTCGCTGGTAGTGGTGCTGGGACTCGGCACCGGTTTTGCTGCCTTCCTGCTGCTGATGGGCTTTGTGCGCTACTCATGGCAATACAACAGCCATGTGCCGCAGGTGGAAAACGTCTATATCGTGAAGCAGCGCGACAATGTGAACCCGCTGGAGCCGTGGTTCGACCAGTCACCGCTGCTGTTGCGGCCTGCCGCGATGAAGCTGCCCGGTGTGGAAGTGGCTACCGCCTACATCCCTGCACGTCCACAAGTAACAGGCATGACTGTGCGCGCGGGCAGCAGGCTGTTCGACCTGAACGGACTGACCGTGCTGCCGGGCTTTGTTGAAACGCTGGGCGTGAGCGCCATACGCGGCGATGCCGGGCGGGCGCTGGCGAACCCGGAAGGCATTGCTTTGACCGAAGCTGCTGCGAGGCGCCTGTTCGGCACCACCGATATCATCGGCCGCAGCCTGCACATGGAGGGCAAGCTGCTGCGCGTGGACGCGGTGCTGGCAACGCCGCCTGCCAATTCCACCATTCCTTTCGAGGCACTGGTCGGCTCGAACTCCGTCACCGGCGAAGAAATGCTGCGCAAGGAAATGCTGACCGGTGAAATGGGCTGGTGGGGCAAGGTGCTGCTGCGCCTGAAGCCCGGTGTGGCGCCGGAGGCGATAGCCGCAGCCCTGCAGCAGACCATCGACCAGTCGCCCGTGGTGCAGAACCAGTCGCCGGAAACGCGCGAACGCATCGGCAAGCGCAAGGTGATGGATGTGGTGCTGTCGCCCCTGCGCGAGGCCTATTTCGACCGGCAGGTGGCTGAGAATCACATCTCCGCTCCTGGCGACCGTGGGCATCCGGCGGTGGTGGCCGGGCTGGGCGTGATTGCGGTGCTGATCCTGCTGCTCGCATCCGCCAACTATGTGAACCTGGCGGCAGTGCGCACTCTGCGGCGCCAGCGTGAAATGGCCGTGCGCAAGGTGCTGGGCGCCACGCCACGCCAGATTGCCTTGCAGCTGCTGGCCGAATCCATGCTGGTGGCGATGCTGGCGGCCCTGCTTGGCCTGCTGCTGGCGTGGGCTGCGCTGCCCCTGTTCTCCCAGCTGGTGAACCGCCAGCTTGAAGGCATCGCCACGCCGCAAAACGTGGTGCTGGCGCTGCTGGTAGGTGCGCTGCTGGGTGCCGCCACCGCAGCCTATCCGGTATGGATTGCGCTGCGGGTACGGCCGGCCAGTGTGCTGGCCGGGAAGCCGGATGCGGAATCCGTGCAGGGCGCCTTCCTGCGCCGCACCTTGACGGTGATGCAGCTGGCAACCGCCATCGGCCTTGCCAGCGTTACGCTGGCGATTGCGTGGCAGACGCAGTTCGCCATGCAGGCATCCGCAGGCTTCGACGATTCCAGGCTGCTGGTGGTCGACCTGCCGGAGTCTTACCGGAACAGCGCAGCTGCGCATAACTTCGCTGCTGCCCTGAAGGCGCGGAAAGGGGTTGCAGGAGTGGCCATCTCCGGCGACGCAGTAGGCCGCAACCGCTCTTCGTGGATGCAGGACATGAAGCGGCCGGGCGGCCCCAGCGTTTCAGTTGACGTGCGCTCGGTGAGCGCCAACTTCTTCGAGGAGTACGGCGTAAAAGTGGTGGCGGGGCGTTTGTTCGATGCACGCCTGGACAAGGATGATGACGCGGTGCCGGTCCTGATCAATGCACTCGCCGCGCGCCAGCTTGGTTTCAGCGATCCGGCTGCGGCGGTGGGGGAGATCCTGCCCTTCACTGATTTCAGCGGCAAGGTGATTCACAAGCGCGTGCTCGGCATTGCACCGGACATCCGCTACCAGTCCCTGCGCGAACCACCGCGTGCCGTGTTGTATGAGCTGTGGACCTTCGGCCAGACCCTGACGGTGCGCAGCAATGCGCCGCTGGCTGAAACCGAAGCGCTGGTCAGCAGCCTGTGGCCGAAATATTTTCCGGAAGCGCTGCTGCGCATGAACCGGGCAAAGGATATCCTCGCCGAGAACTACGCGGATGAGGCGCGCATTGCCCGCCTGCTGGCGCTCGCCAGCGCGCTGGCCTTCGCCATTGCCGCTTTCGGAACTTATGCACTGGCCGCCCATGCGGTGCAGCGGCGGGCGAAAGAGATTGTGCTGCGCAAGCTGCACGGCGCCGGCCCGGCCGCGATTGCAGGGCTGCTGGCGCGCGAAATGGGTCAGTTGCTGGCAATGGCTTCCGTACTTGGCCTGCCGGTAGCGGCGTTGACGATCCAGCGCTATCTGACGCCGTATCTGGAGCGCTCGCCGCTGGCTTACTGGTCTTTGCTGCTGGCGCTGGGCGCGACATGCTTCATCGCGGTACTGGCCCTGGCGCGGCACGCGCGTGCGGCGGTCCGGATGCGGCCCGCCGACGCGCTGCGCGTGTGATGGAAGCTTAATAGCTGGTCAGCGCAGAAGGCTGGCCGTTCCTGAAGGTGAAGATGGTGACAGGGGAGGACTTCATGTCTCCCTTGCCATCGAAGGCATAGGTGCCCGCCACGCCGGCGTAGTTGCCGGTGGAGATGGCGCCGGCCACGCGGCCCGGATCGACCGAATTGGCCTTCTGCATGGCGGCTGCGAACAGCTGCACGGCGTCGTAGTAGGACGCAGCGTAAACGTCCGGGTCTGCGTTGAAGCGCTTCTTGAACTTGGCCTTGAATGCGGGGCCTGCGGCTGCCTTGTCCAGCAGGGCGCCGCCTTGAGAACAGAGTACGTTGTCGCCGACCGCTTCGCCGCCCAGCTTGCCCATTTCTGCGGTGCAGATGGTGTCGCCGCCCAGCAGCCTGGCGTTGATGCCGAGTGCCTTGATCTGGCGTGCCATCGGGCCACCTTGCGGCGCATAGCCGCCGAAGAAGATCGCTTCCACCTTCTTCGACTTCAGGCGGGTGAGAATGGAGGTGAAGTCCACTGCCTTGTCGCTGGTGTATTCATGGGCCGCCACTGTCATGCCGGAGGCGCGTGCCTGTTTCTTGAACTCGTCCGCCAGGCCCTGGCCGAAGGCGGTGCGGTCGTCGATCACGGCTACGGTCTTCATCTTCAGTTCCTTGGCGGCGTACAGCGCCATCTTGGAACCGAGCTGCGTGTCGCTGGCGTTCACGCGGAACAGGCTGCGGTAGCCCTGCATCGTGAGCTTGGGATTGGAAGCGACCGTTGCCACTACCATGCCGGCATCGTTGTAGACGCGGGAGGAGGGGATTGCGACGCCGGAGTTATAGGGACCGACGATGTATTTGATGCCGGTGTCGGCGAATTTCTGCGCCACGGAGACTCCGGCTTTAGGATCGCCCTGGTCGTCTTCCGACACCAGCTCGAATTTGACTTTTTTGCCGCCAACCGTAATGGGTTTCGCGTTCAGTTCTTCGATGGCGAGGCGGGCGCCGTTTTCATTGTCCTTGCCCGAGAAGGCTTGTGCGCCCGACAGGGGGCCGCTGTGGCCGATCTTGACCACCACTTCCTGCGCCATTGCGCCGGCTGCGAGGCCCGCCAGCGCGAACGCGCCCAGGGAATGCTTCACATTCATCGGATCTCCCGTCGTTTTAATGAGAATCCGTGAATTATCCACAATCCCGACCATACCGCAAGCAAAGTATTCAGGGCTGGCCGGGCTGGATATCGTCTGCCGGCTTCACGCGCATGACGGGACGCACCGGCGGATTCGGCTCCTGCCGTGGCGGCGGCGCATTGTTCTGGACAGGGGCGCCGCTGGCTTGGCCGCCGCCACCCAGCCGGTAGGCAGCAACCGCCGCCGCGATGGACGGATCGGTAGCGATGCTGCGTGCCGCTTCCGCGCTGCCCGGCTGCACAGCGGCGGCAGGCGGTGCTGCCGCGGCATTGGCCGGTGCGCCCCCAGCGCCTGTGGCGCCGGTAGCAGCGGGGCTGCCCGGCTGCCCCGCAATGGCATTGATGCCGTTCCCGCCCATGCCGCCTGCCGCCACATTGGCGGCAGGCGTGCCCGGAATTGCCGCTCCTGCCGGAATCGTGGCTGGACTGGCCAGCGAAGCCTGCGTGCGCGCGGCGCTGTCGGCCGCAATCTGCGCAGCGGCGGGATTGGCGCTGTCGGCAGCGGCGGTAGCGGCAATGCGCGCGTCCGCTGCCGCCGCGGCGGCGGCCTGCACATTGATGGCGCTGGCCGCAGCGGCGCGCGCCGCCACGCCGGCTGCTGCCTGTGCGGCCTGTTCGCTGCGCAGGATGGCCTGGCGCTCCTGCTGGCGCGCCTGCACCTCGGCGTCTGCACGCCGGCGTGCTTCGGCCTGCAAGGCCTGTTCGCGCGACAGCACACGGGCCGCATCCTGTTCGGCGGTGAGCTGGCGTGCCTGTTCCAGCACCGTGGCCTGCTGGCTCGCCAGCTGCCGGCGCTCCACCGCCTGCCGCTCCGTTTGGGCGGCGAGATTCTGCAGCGCAGTGCGCTGCTGTTCTTCGATGCGCACCTGGGCCAGTATCTCTTCGGCTTCCCCGGTACGGAACTGGCGTTCGGTTTGCTGCTGCATGGCTTGCGCCTGCTGCATGCTGCTTGCGCTCTCGCGCGCGGCGGCGCGGCGCGCCTCGGCTAACTGCTGGTCAAGCAGGCGTTCGGCGGCCATCTGCCGGGTTTCGCTTGCCTGCCCAGCGTCTGTGTCTACCTGCGCGGCGAGTGTCTGGCGCGCAGCGTCAAGCCGTTCTGCGGCAAGGCGCTCCTGCTGCGTCTGAACGGCTTGTCCTTGTTCCGTTGCTGCTGCGGTATCGCGCCGGGCCGCTTCCATGCGGTCCGCCAATGCTTGCGCGGCGGCGTCTTCCTCTGCGCTGCTTGTGAGCTGGCGCACGGCGGCAGCCTGCTGTTCGGCGAGCCGCTGTTCCTGGGTGACCTGGTCCTGCCGCGCCGCCAGCTGGGCGTTGGCGATGTCGCGGGTCTCCGCAAGACGCTGCGCCGCCACGCGCTCCTGCTGCATTTGTGCGGCGAGGTCCAGGTCGGCCTGTTGTTGCGCGAGCAGGCGCTCATTGGCCTGTTGCGCTTCAAGCCGCTGCTGCTCCAGCCGCAGCTGCTCCTCGCGCGCGGCCGCCTGCGCTTCCGTAGCGGTGGGGGGCGTGGCCGGGGTATCGGCGCCGGAGACGGCGCCGGGCTCGGAACCTGCCGCCACGCCGGCATTGACTGCAGCCTGCTGCGCCGCAGCGGCATTCGTATTGTCCGGGGCGGCATTCGCGGCGATGGCCTCCTGCAGGGCAAGGTCGCTTACCGCTGCAGGAGGAATGTTGGCGGCGGCGCTGTCCGCAGGCGGCGCCAGGGCGGCCGCCTGCTGCGCGGCCTCCTGCTCCAGGCCCGCCGCATTGAAGCGCGCCAGCGTATCGTTCAGCACTCCCAGCGTGGCCTGGCGGTCGGCAGCAAAGGCTGCCTGCAGCAAACCGCCGTCAACACTGAGCATCTCGCCCTGCTCGGAAAGTAGCGATGGCGTCAAAGTGATGCCTGCCCGGGCCAGCAGTTGGCGCTGCTGGGCAAGCGTCTGGCCGAGCAGGGTATCGAGCGTGGCAAGCGAGCCTTCGCGCGCGAGATTGAACGCATCCGCGAGGCCGGAGGCCGCTTCTCCGAGCAGGGAAGAATCCGCCGTTCCAGCGCCCAGTTCCGCCAGTCGCCTTTGCGACATCGCCACCGTGGCCATGTACTGCCCCAGCGGCGAGACATCGACAGCGGCCGATGCCGCCGGCGGCACGGCTTCGGCCCGCGTTGCGGCGCCTGCTGCTGTCGCCGGGGAAACGCCAGCCGCACGGTATACGCCGGCTGGATCAACTGCTGAGATAGGGGTATTCATGGTGGCCTCCAATCATTCCTGCAAGCAGCTTGCGCCCAAACGGCGCCGCTGTCCGTGGGCCAGCGAACGCAACCCGACCTTTGTTAGATGACGCACGGTGAAGGCGGAGGGATCGGCCTATTGTTGTCCATGCAAGCCCGCATTCACCAACGAACGAGGAACCACCATGGATAATACGAACGACAAAATCACGACCGGCAGCGTAACGCCTATTGGCAACAACACCCGCGACGACTTGCACAGCAGTATCGACAAAGCCGCCGATAAAGGCGCCGCCGCTGCAGAGCGGCTGGCGGCCGGTGCGCGCGACACGGCGGACAAGCTGGCCGAAAAGATTCCTGCCGCCACCGACCGCATCGCCAACAAGGCGCACGACAGCGTGGACAAGCTGAGCGAGGGCATGAACAGCATGTCCAGCAAGCTGAGCGACAAGGCCGGCGAACTGAATGTCGCTTACCAGCGCCTGGCGGAATCCGGCCGCAGCTATGTGCGCAAGAGCCCGGGCGTATCGGTGCTGGTGGCCATGGCCGCCGGTTACGCCGTGTCGAAGCTGCTCGGCTCCCGCAAGCACTGATCCGGCGCCCCGTTGGCGCAGCACGCCCGGCTCGCAGTTGCGGCCGGGCGCTTTATTTCGTCCAGCCACATAAGGAGCTTCCATGGCAACCAATAACAAGCAAGCCGGTCCTGCCGATGGCGCCGGCTCTGTTCTCAGCACCGTCTCCGCGCCGTCGGACTCGCCGCCGCCGCAGTCGATGGGCAATCACAATCCGCAGTCCGATGTGCTGCTGGAAAAAGTGGCCAGCGGCATCGAACTGGCCGCGCAATTCACCCACAATGCGAACAAGCCGGGCGAATACGGCGATGCCGCGCGGCAGCCGCAAGCCGGGCAGACCGGCACGCCCTCCAGTGACCTTGCAACAGGCAGCACCAGTTCCGAAACCGTGGCCTCCCCCAAAACCGGCGGCGCCGCGGTCAAGGGCGTCAACGCCGGCAACGGGCCGCTGGACCGTGTGCGCGCCGATTCATCCGGCCAGGCGCTCACTACCAACCAGGGCGTGCCGGTGGCGGACAACCAGAATTCCCTCAAGGCCGGCTTGCGCGGCCCGACCCTGATGGAAGACTTCATCCTGCGCGAGAAGATCACGCACTTCGACCATGAGCGCATCCCGGAACGGATTGTGCATGCGCGTGGCTCGGCGGCGCATGGCTACTTCGAGAGCTACCAGGACCTGAGCGGCGTCACGCGTGCGGCGCCGTTCGCTGCGGCGGGGAAGCGCACCCCTGTCTTTGTCCGGTTTTCCACAGTGGCCGGCGAGCGTGGATCGACCGACACGGCACGCGACGTACGCGGTTTCGCAGTGAAGTTCTATACGGATGAAGGCAACTGGGACCTGGTCGGCAATAATATTCCGGTCTTCTTCATCCAGGATGCCATGAAATTCCCGGACCTGATTCACGCGGTGAAGCCGGAGCCGCACAATGGCATGCCGCAGGCGGCAAGCGCACATGACACCTTCTGGGACTTTGCCTCGTTGATGCCGGAATCGATGCACATGCTGATGTGGGCCATGTCCGACCGTGCCATTCCCCGCAGCTACCGCACCATGCAGGGCTTCGGCGTCCATACCTTCCGCATGGTAAATGCCGCGGGCGAATCCGTTTTCGTCAAATTCCACTGGACGCCGCTGCAGGGCACGCATTCGCTGGTATGGGACGAGGCCGTAAAGATCAGCGGCGCCGATCCGGATTTCCACCGGCGCGACCTGTGGGAAGCGATCGAGGCTGGCGATTTTCCCCAGTATGAACTGGCGCTGCAGATCTTCACCGAAGAGCAGGCGGAACAGTTCCCCTTCGATGTGCTGGATGCCACCAAGATCGTGCCGGAGGAACTGGTGCCGCTGACGCCGGTGGGGAGGATGACGCTGAACCGGAACCCGGACAACTTCTTCGCCGAGACCGAGCAGGTGGCTTTCTGTACCGCGCATATCATTCCCGGCCTCGACTTCAGCAACGATCCTTTGCTGCACGGGCGCATCCATTCTTATGTCGATACCCAGATCAGCCGCCTGGGCGGGCCGAATTTTCATGAGATTCCGATCAACGCCCCGCTGGCGCAGGTTCACAACAACCAGCGCGACGGCATGCACCGCCAGGCCATCAACCGCGGCCGCGTGGCTTACGAGCCCAATTCGCTGGGCGGCGGCTGTCCGTTCCAGGCCGGCGCCATGAAGGGGTTTACCAGCTTCCCGCAGCCGATGCGGGAAGACAAGGTGCGCGGCAAGCCCGAGCTGTTCGCCGACCACTACTCGCAGGCACGCCTGTTCTGGCAAAGCCAGACGCCGGTAGAGCAGGCGCATATCGTGGGCGGTTTCCGTTTCGAGCTGACCCGGGTGCAGGTGCCCGCCATCCGCGAGCGCATGCTGTCGATGCTGGCCAATGTGGACGTCACGCTGGTGAATGCGGTCGCCTCCGGCCTTGGCATGGTTGTGCCGCCGCCGCAGCCGCTGGCGACCACCCGTCCGCTGCCGCACTATGAACCGTCGCCTTCCCTGTCGCTGTTGACGCGGCCCGGGGAAACCGGTATCCACACGCGCCGCGTGGCGATCCTGGTAGGTGAAGATACGGATGTGGACAGCGTGCGGACCTTGTATGCTTCCTTGCTGGCCGATGGCGCGGTGCCCCGCGTCACCGGCAGCAAGATGGGCAAGGTGAATGCCGCATCGGGGCCAGGGCTGGATGTGGAGATTTCGCTCGAAGCCGGTCCGGCGGTGATTTACGACGCCATGATTGTGCCAGACGGCGAACAGGCGGCCCAGGCACTCGGCAGGGATGCGCACGCACTGGAGTTCGTGCGGTTGCAGTATCGCCATTGCAAGCCGATCATGGTGATCGGCGCCGGAGCACAGTTGCTGGCAAAGGCGGACATTCCCGCGAAACTGCCGGATGGCAGCGCCGACCGCGGCATCATTGGCGCCGAGCCGGCCGATATGGAGGCAGCGCTGGCGGCATTCAAGGAGGCGCTGGCGGGCCACCGCATCTTCGAACGGGAGACTGATCCACCCTTAGTGTGAGGCTTGCTTCCGGCGGAAATGGCGGCGCCTGCGGGCGCCGCCGTGCTTTCTGCACCGCACGGGAATATGGGTTATGCTTGGGTAAAAGAACAAGGAACAAGGGAAGCATGGACGTCTACGCCCCCCGAACCTGGCAGCCGCACGAACGCCCCTTACTTCCGGGCTCTCCTTCGTCGCCGGTGCACTCAACGCCAAAGCGCTTTGCCTTCCTGCTGGTGGGCTTCATCGTCGCCATTACGGGCGGCCTTGGGAATGCACTTGTCAGCGTGAACCTGCTGTACGCGCAAGGCTCGCTGGGCGTGTACACCGCCGAGATCCAGTGGCTGCCGGCTGCCTATGTGATGGCGAATGTGTCGATGAACCTGCTGCTGGTGAAGTTCCGCCAGCAGTTTGGCCTGCGCCTGTTCACTGAGCTCTTCCTGCTGCTGTATGCAATCGCCACGCTGGCCCACCTGTTCGTGCACGGCCTGGCTTCCGCCATTGCGGTGCGGGCTGCCAGCGGCATCTGCGGCGCCGCGCTGACGGTGCTGGGTCTCTACTACACGCTGCAGGCCTTTCCGCCGCAGCACCGGCTGAAAGGCGTGGTGGTCGGCATCGGCTTCTCCCAGCTTGCGTTGCCGCTGGCGCGCATGTTCTCCACCGACCTGCTGGAAATCGCGGAGTGGCGCGGCCTGTATTCTTTTGAACTGGGCATGGCGCTGCTGTCCTTCGGCTGCGTGCTGCTGCTCAAGCTGCCGCCGGGCGACCGTGTGCGTGTTTTCGAGAAGCTGGACTTCCTCACCTTCGCGCTGTTTGCGCCGGGCGTGGCGCTGCTGTGCGCCGCACTGGCGCTGGGCCGCACGGTATGGTGGTTCGAGGCGCCATGGATAGGCTACTGCCTGGCAGGCTCCATTGTGCTGGTGATGGCGGCCGTGCTGATCGAGCATAACCGCAAATCGCCGCTGCTGAATATCCGCTGGCTCACCACGGCCAAGATGGTGCGGGTGGCGCTGGCCGTGCTGCTGATCCGTATCGTGCAGAGTGAAGCCAGCGGCACGGTGGGCTTCCTGAACGCGCTGGGGCTGAACAACGACCAGATGCAGGACCTGTGGATCATCACGCTGATCGGCAGCCTGGCCGGGCTGGCGGCAAGCGCACTGACTATATCGCCCTCGCGCGTGCTGCCGTCCCTGATGTTTGCCTTGCTGCTGATGGCCATCGGCTCGTGGCTCGATGCGCACGCCACGAACCTCACGCGTCCGCACCAGATGTATTTCAGCCAGTTCCTGCTGGCCTTTGCGGGTACCTTCTTTGTGGGGCCGATCTTCATATCCGGCTTCGGCGCGATCATTGCGCAGCCGCGCAACCTGATTTCCTTCTCGCTCATGTTCTCGATGACGCAGAACCTGGGCGGCCTGCTGGGCACCGCCATTGTCGGCACCGTGCAGGTGCTGCGCGAGAAATACCATTCGAGCCAGCTGGTGGAACATCTCACGCTGCTCGATCCGCTGGTAGCCGCGCGCATTCAGGGCAGCAGTGCCGCGCTGGGCGGTACGCTGGCTGATCCCGCATTGCGCAGCGCGCAGGGCGTAGCATCGCTCGGTGCGGCTGCCACACGCGAGGCGAATATTCTCGCCTACAACGATGTGTTTCTGCTGATCGCCATGGTGGCCGTCGCAACGCTGGTGTGGCTGTCCCTGCAATATGTGTGGAATACCTGTACCGCCAACCGTTCCGCAGCGGCCGCGCCGAACGCCCAGACAGGCATGGCCAATGTGTCACTTGAAAACTCCGGATCCAAATGAGCGCTAACGACAACTCTGCCAACACTACCGCGCCAGTTCCTCCACCGTCCGGCCAGCCTGGCCGCAGGCAGCAATGGCTGGCCGGTATCGGCTTTGCGCTGATTGCCTTGATCGGGGTGCTGATCGTGCTGTACGCCTGGCGGCTGCCGCCGTTCAGCAGTCCGCTGGTCTCCACCGAGAATGCGCTGGTGCGCGGGCAGGTAACCGTGATCGGCACCCAGCTGTCTGGCTACGTAACCGACGTGAAGGTGCAGGACTTCCAGCATGTGAAGCAGGGCGACCTGCTGGTGGAAATCGATTCACGTACCTATCGCCAGCGCTTCGAACAGGCACAGGCCCAGCTTGACGCCCAAAAGGCGGCGCTGGCCAACTGGGAGCAATCGCGCCGCAGCGCCACCGCAACGATCGCGCTGAACCAGGCAGCGCTGCCAATGCGGAGGCCCAGGCAGCGCGTGCGGCTGCCGACCTGGCGCGCGTTGAACTGCTGGTGAAAGACGGTTCCCTGTCGCAGCGCGAGTTCGATGCGCAGCGTGCGGCGCGCGCGCAGACCGCAGCGGCTGTATCGCAGGCACGTGCCAATGTGGAGATCGCGCGCCAGCAGTCGCAGTCCGTGGTAGTGAACAAGGCTTCGCTGGAAGCTGCGGTCGCCAACGCGGAAGCAGCGCTGAAGGCGGCCAGGGTGGACCTGGACAACACCCGCATCGTGGCGCCATCGGACGGCCAGCTGGGCCAGGTCACGGTGCGGCGCGGCGCTTTCGTCAACTCGGGTGCGCAACTGATGGGGCTCGTACCGAGGCAGATGTGGATCATCGCGAATCTCAAGGAGACGCAGATGAACAATGTGCAGGTGGGGCAGAGCGCAACCTTCAAGGTCGATGCGCTGGACGGCGCCACGCTGACCGGCGTGGTGGAGCGCATTTCTCCCGCGACTGGCTCCGAATTCAGCGTTCTGCCTGCGGATAACGCCACCGGCAACTATGTGAAGATCGCGCAGCGCATTCCGGTCCGCATCCGCATCGATTCCGGCCAGCGGCTGGCGGACAGGCTGCGGCCGGGCATGTCGGTCATCGTCAGCATCGACACATCAGCGGTGCTGAACGAGGCGGGAGCGCGGCGATGAAGAGCTGGCAGGCCGTTGCTGCGGCAGCACTGCTGGCGGGATGCGCCGCGAAGGTCAGCGCGCCACCGGAAAGCACGCTGCAGGTGCCGCAGCAATGGCGTGCGCCGATCGTGCCGGGCAGCGCCGCGCAGCCGCTTGAGCGCGAGTGGTGGCGCAGCTTCAATGATCCGGTGCTGACCGCGCTTGTCGCTTCGGCCATCTCGCACAATGGCGACCTGCTCGTCGCCCGTGCGCGCATCGAAGACTTCCGCGCACGGGTGGCCGCAGCAGGGGCGGCGGAACAGCCCAGCCTGGGCGTGACGGCAACGCCGACCCGCGCACGGGCGCTGGCCTATAACGGCGTGCCTCATGTGGGCAACGTATTCCCGCTGGAGTTCCAGGCCAGTTATGAGATCGATGTCTGGAACCGCCTGGCAAACATCACGGAAGCCGCGGCGGCAGCTCTGCGAGGCGAGCAGGCGAATACGGACGCGGTGGCGCTGGCCGTGGCAGCCAACATGGCCAGCGGTTACCTCAACCTGCGCGGGCTGGATGCGCAATTGGAGCTGGCGCTCGCAACGCTGAAGCTTCGCGGCCAGTCGCGCGACCTGGCGCGCCGCCAGTTTGAGGTCGGCTACAGCTCGCGGCTGGAGTGGCTGCAGGCGCAGGCCGAGTACGATGCGGCCGCCGAACAGATTCCGCAGCTGCGGCGGCAGATCTTCGAGCAGGAGAATGCGCTTGCGGTGCTCGCAGGCGGCAATCCCGGCACCGTTGCGCGCGGCACGGCGCTGGCCGACCTGGTGCCGCCGCCGGTGCCCGCAGACCTGCCGTCGGACCTGCTGCGGCGCAGGCCGGACATTGCGCGCGCCGAGCAGGCGATTGCCGCTTCCGGCGCCACACTCGCTGCAACCCGTGACCAGCTGCTGCCCTCGTTCCGCCTGACCGCGGCTGGCGGCTTGCAGTCCATCGACTTCAGTGATTTCCTGCATTCGCCAACGCGCCTGTGGCGGCTTTCGGGGACGCTTGCTGCGCCGCTGTTCGATGCAGGCCGTGTGCAGGCGCAGACGGATTCCGCCGCCGCACAACGGGACCAGGCCATCTTCGCTTATGAGAATACGGTGCGCACGGCGTTTGCCGAAGCGGAGAATGGACTGGATGCGGTGGCACGGCTGCGCGAGCAGGTGGTACAGAACGATGCGCGCCGGGAGACGGCGGCGGAGACCTTGCGGATTGCGCACAACCGCTATGCGAACGGCTACGCTTCGTATCTGGAGGAGCTGGATGCCCAGCGCACGCTGTACAGCGCTGACGTATTGCGCTTGCAGCTGAGGGCGCGCTTGCTGATTGCGTCGGTGGATCTGTACCGCGCGATGGGGGGAGGGTGGAGCCGCTGAATGTCGCCCCCGCATAGGTGGGGCCTGCGCGGGGGCGACGGATCAGGCGGCGGGAGCAGCCGGAGCGGCCGGAACTTCCTTATGCCGGCGCAGCTTGCGCATGATGCGTCCCATCAGGTGCTCCAGGTCGTCGATGTAGGTGAACACCGCAGGCACCACCAGCAGCGACAGCAGCGTGGACGTAATCAGCCCGCCGATCACCGTAATCGCCATCGGCGAACGGAAGCTCGGATCGGCGCCGAAGCCCAGTGCCAGCGGCATCATGCCCGCGCCCATCGCTATGGTGGTCATCAGGATCGGGCGGCTCCGCTTGTGGCAGGCGTCCACCAGTGCATCGAAGCGGCTCATGCCGGCCTGGCGCGCCAGGATGGCGTAGTCCACCAGCAGGATCGAGTTCTTCGTCACGATACCCATCAGCATGATCAGGCCGATCATGGAAGGCATGGACAGCGCGCGGCCCGTAATCAGCAGCGCCACGAAGGCGCCGCCAATCGACAGCGGCAGGGCGGCCAGAATCGTCACCGGCTGCATGAAGTCCTTGAACAGCAGCACCAGCACGCCGTAGATGCACAGCACGCCGATCAGCATGGCGATGCCGAAACTGGCGAACAGGGAGGCCATCTCCTGCGCGTCGCCGAGCTCCGCCTGCTTGACGGATGGCGGCAGGTTCTTCATCGACGGCAGCGCGCGCGCTTCCTCGTTCAGCTCACCCAGCGAACGGCTGCCCAGTTCCACGTCCAGCGTCACGTTGCGGCTGCGGTTCAGGCGGTCGATCTGCGCCGGGCCGCTTTCCATCGTGATGGCCGCGACGGTGGACAGCAGCACGGGACCATTGCGGCCCGGTACCGTCAGGCGGCCGATGGCATCCAGGTCGGCACGCACGGCATCCGGCAGCTTCACACGGATCGGCACCTGGCGTTCCGGCAGGTTCATCTTCGTGAGGTCGAAGTCGTAGTCGCCGGCAGTGGCAACGCGCACGGTTTCGCCGATGGCATTCGCCGTCACGCCCAGTTCCGCCGCACGGGCGAAATCAGGACGCACGATAATCTCTGGACGCACCAGCGATGCGCTGGAAGTTACGTTGCCGATGCCTTTCAGCGTACGCAGCTCGCGTTCCACGCTCTGCGCAGCGGCCGTCAGGGCTACCGGGTCTTCCGACTGCAGCACCAGCTGCATCTTCACCCCGGTATCCGGCGGGCCAACCGTGAAGCGCACGCCTGGAATAACGCTCAGCTTCTTCCGGATTGCATCGTCGATGTCGGCCATGGACTCCTTGCGGTCGTTGCGGTGCTTGGTGGTGATGGTCATCACGGCGCGGCGCGCTTCGGCGGCGGCGCCCGGAGCAAACGCATCGCCTGCCGAACCACCGCCAACCGAGGCGTAGATTTCGGTGATCACGGGGATCTGCATCGCCAGCTGGCGTGCCTGTTCGGTGACTGCGCGCGTTTCAGCCAGCGTGGAACCGGGCGGCAGCTCCAGCGTGATCTGGGTCTGGCCACGGTCCGCGGGCGGCACGAAGCCCGTCGGCAGCAGGCCAACCATCATCATGGAGCAGACGAAGAATACGGCAGATGCAATAGCGGTAACGAGGCGGTGCGTCAGGCACCACTTCATCGTGCGCATATAGCGCTGCATGATCCAGCCGTCCTTTTCTTCCTCATGCTTCTTCGGCTTCAGCATGTAGGCCGCCATCATCGGCGTCAGCAGACGCGCCACCACCAGCGATGCCAGCACGGCCAGCACGGCGGTCCAGCCGAACTGCTTGAAGAACTTGCCCGGAATGCCGCCCATGAAGGCAGTCGGCAGGAACACGGCTACCAGCGCAAAGGTGGTGGCAATCACCGCCATGCCGATTTCGTCGGCCGCTTCCAGCGCGGCCTGCATCGGCGTTTTACCCATGCGCAGATGGCGTTCGATGTTCTCGATCTCCACGATCGCATCGTCCACCAGCACGCCGACCACCAGGGCCAGCGACAGCAGGGTCACGGTATTCAGCGTGTAGCCGAACCAGTAGATGCCGAGGAAGGCGGGCATCACGGACAGCGGCAGTGCGGCAGCCGCCACCAGCGTCGCGCGCCAGTCGCGCAGGAACCAGAACACCACCAGCACGGCCAGGATAGCACCTTCGTACAGCAGCTCCATCGAGCCCTCGAAGTTTTCGTCCACCGGTTCGGCATTGTCGATCGACTGCTTGATTTCGATGTTCGGGTTCTTCACGCGCAGTTCTTCCACTGCAGCGCGCACGCCTTCGGCCACGTCGGTTTCGCTGGCGCCCTTGGTGCGGAACACTTCGAAGCCGATCACCGGCTTGCCGTCCTGCAGCGCTACCGAACGCGGTTCGGCAATGGTATCGGTGACGGTGGCTACCTGGTCAAGGCGCACATGGCGGCCGTCGCCCAGCGGAATGTCCATGGCGGCCAGCGCCTGTGCGCTCTGCACGGTGGCGATGGTGCGCACCGACTGCTCGGCGCCGCTCACGTCGCCGCGCCCGCCGGGAGCTTCCTTCTGGGTCTGGCGCAGCTGGCGCGATACGTCCAGCGCAGACACGCGCAGTGCCGCCATACGGGCGTCGTCCAGCTCCACGCGGATCTCGCGCGTTACGCCGCCGGTACGGTTGACGGCGCCGACGCCGGGCACCGCCAGCAGGCGCTTGGACACAGTATTGTCGACGAACCAGCTCAGGTCCGCATCGTCCATCTGCGTGCCGCTGTTCGGTTTGGAAGCGGTGACGAAGGTCAGCACCACGCGGCCCGCAGTCGATACCTTGCTCACCACGGGGTCGCGCAGTTCCGCAGGCATGTCGGCCTTCACCCGGGACACGGCGTCGCGCACATCGTTCACCGCATCGGAGATGTTCTTCTCCAGGATGAACTCCACCGTGATGGTGGCCGTACCGTCCAGCACCTTGGTGTAGATGTTCTTGATGCCTTGCAGCGTGGCGACCGAATCCTCGATCTTGCGCGCCACTTCGGTTTCCAGCTGGGCCGGCGCAGCGCCGGGCAGCGTGGCCGTTACGGTCACGATAGGCAGTTCGATATCAGGGAAGTCCTGCACCGGATTGGCCTTGTATGCCAGCAGCCCTGCAAGCGTGAGCAGGACGAACAGCATGATCGCCGGGATGGGATTCCTGATTGATAAGGCGGAAAAATTCACATGGCCTCCTTACTTGGCAGCGCGTGCAGGCGCCGACGCCGGCGCCGCGGCAGGGCGGCCGCTGGTCACTGCAACGAGGTCGCCATCGTTCAGGAAGCCCGCGCCGCTCTGCACCACCGTGGCGTTGGCATCGATGCCGCTCAGGACTTCAATCCGGTCGCCGATGCGGCGCCCTGGCTGGATCTTGGTCTGGTGCACGCGCGAGTCCTGCGACAGGCGGAACACATAGCTGAAGCCATCGCGCACTGCGACGGCCTGCTGCGGCAGCGTGAGCGCGCCGGATTCGCCCAGTTCGAACTGGCCGGTGGCATACATGCCGGCCTTGAACGGCGCATTGGAGCTGGTGTCCGCAGGCAGGTCCACGTAGACCAGGGCGGAGCGGGTTTGCGGATCGACCGTTGGCGCAATCATGCGTACCTTGCCGGTCAGTTCGCTGCCGTTGGCCGCTTTCACACGCGCGCTGCCGCCGATGCGGATGTTGCGCAGGTCGGCGGCAGTGACCTCGGCACGCCATTCAAGGCGGCCCTGGCGCACCATGCGGAACAGCTCCGTGCCTGCGCCCACCACCGAACCTACGGTGGCGCTGCGGGCCGAAATCACGCCGCTGTCCGGCGCCACCACTTGCGTGTAGCGCAGGCGCAGCTGCTGCGAATTGAGCATGGCGCGGGCGGATGCGATGCGCGCATTGGCGGTCTGCTCGGCGGTCACATACTGGCTGATCTGCTGCGCGCTGAGGGCGCCGCTGTTTTCCAGCGTGCGGGCGCGCGCTGCGTTGGCCTTGGCTTCCGCCGCATTCGCTTCCGCTTCCAGCAGCGAAGCGCGGGCCTGGGCCACGTCGGCGTTCACGGTGTCGGGCGAGAACACGGCCAGCACCTGGCCTTTCTTCACCACGTCGCCCACGTTCACGCGCACTTCGGTCAGGCGCAGGCCGTTCGATTCGCTGCCGATAATGGCTTCCTGCCAGGCCGAGACGTTGCCGTTCGCGGTGAGGCGGATCGGCAGCGTGGCTTTTTCAGGACGAGTGGTGGTGACGGTCAGCGCCGGTTTCTGCGCTTCTTCCTTTTTATCTGCAGCCACCGAAACGGGGCTGTACATGGCGATGCCCACGCAGGGCAGCACGAAAGCGGCCAGCAGCAGGGCGGCCATCGGTTTCATCGTCTGTTTGTTCATGTGGAGTGCCTATATTTGAATTATTGGTTTGCGGTCCAGCCGCCGCCTGCCGCGCGGTACAGGGCGATCCATGCGGCGCTGCGTTCGCGCTGCAGGTTCACCACCGTGTTCTCCGCTGCGAGGCGGGTGCGGCGTGCATCTTCCAGCTCCAGCAAGCTGGCCATGCCGTTCTTGTAGCGGTCTTCAGTCGCGGTGAAGGCGGTGCGGTAGCCTTCCAGCGCCGTCTGCGCATCGGCCGCGCGTTCGTCGGTGCTCTGCAGATTCACCAGTGCTTCTTCCACTTCGCGCACTGCCTGGCGCACGGCGCCGCGGTAGCTGCTAACAGCTGCTTCGTAGCGCACTTTGGCTGCATCGACGGCGGCGCGGCGGCGACCGGCATCGAACAGCGGCAGCGACATCTGCAGCGGTCCGATGGTCCAGGTGTTTTCCGTCACATTGCCTTCCGAGGTATGAATACGGCCACGGCCTACCGACCCGGTGATGGACAGGCGCGGGAAGCGCTCGGCGCGTGCGCCCGCCACCTCGAAGCTGGATGCCGCCACTTCGCGTTCTGCCGTAAACACATCGGGGCGCTGGGCCAGCGTTTCCGCAGGCAGGGCAGGAATGGCGACGCCCTGTGCCGGCGACAGCGCGGCCGACTGCCCGGCAAGGCGCTGGCGCAGCTCCGGCTCGGGAATCGCCGTCAGCGCCACCAGGGCCTTCACGTTCACGTCGCACACGGCGCGTTGTGCAATGGCGCGGCTGCTGGCATCGGCCGCGCTGGCACGGGCCAGGGCGGCGTTGGCCGGGGCCTGGAACCCTGCTTTCGCCGTGAGGTCCGTCAGGCGTGCCGTATCGGCGCGCGATGCGGCATCCTGCTGCGCCACGGCCAGCAGCTGCTCGCAGGCGCGCAGGCCGTAATACTGGTTCGCGGTTTCCGCCGCCACCGACACGCGGGCGTCATGCCAGCCTGCCCGGGCGCTTTCGAGCCGGGCCTGCGCGGCATCGCGCGCGGCGCGGTTGCGGCCGAAGATGTCGATCTCCCACGAAGACTGCAGCAGCAGCTGCGAGGTGGTATTGGTCGGCATGCTGGCCTGCTGCTGGCTCATGCGGGTGGAGGTGGCCACGCCGTTCAGGTCCGGCGCCAGCGCAGCACCGGCCGCCACACGCTGGGCGCGCGAGTCTTCGATGCGCGAACGGGCGGTGGCGATGGTCGGGCTGACCGCCTGCGCGGCGTCGATCAGCTGCACCAGCAGCGGGTCGCCCTGCTTTTGCCACCATTGCGCCAGCTCGGCGACTTCGCCTTTGTGCGGCAGGGGCGCCTGCCATTGCAGCGGCGCCTGGGCATCGACTTTACTCGCCGGTCCCGACGCGCAGGCGCTGAGCGCCAGCGCCGCCGTGACCGCGAGTGTCATCTTCAGTACTTTCATAATTTCCCTTCTCTGAGTTTCTTTTGTTCTGCCAACACGATCGCCTCGGCATAATCGCTGAGGCGTGTCGTCCACTGGTCAATGGCGTCCGCTGGCGACAGCAGCTGCGGAGTAAAGGAGTTGATGACGTCGCGCACCAAAATCAGCTGCACGCCGAGCGCCGCCACCGAATAGGCAAGGCGGTGCACTTCATCGTTTGGTTCTATGCCGAGATAGCGCGCCAGCACGCGCACCAGCGCCATATGTTCCGGCTTGATGCCTTCCTCGATCTCGCGGAACCACACGCCGGTGGGCTCCACGATTTCGCGCATCCACAATTTGGTGCACAGCACGGCGAATTCGCCTTCAGCCAGCGGCGCCAGCATCTGGGTGAAAAAGCCTTCCATCGCCTGCCGCAGCGTGAAATGCGGCTGGTCGAACTGCTGGATGTTGTGCTCCGGCGGCGGAATGAGGTCGGTGAGCGCCGCCTTGTATAAACCCGCCTTGTCGCCGAAGTAGTAGCTGATGGCGGCCACGTTCACGCCGGCGGCCAGCGCGATTTCGCGGGTCGAGGTGCGCGCAAAGCCCTGTTCCGCGAACAGGCGCATGGCGGCCATTAACAGCCGCTCACGGGATTGCTCGCCGTCCGAGCGCGACTTTCTGGAGAAATGCTTTTCTGACATCCGGCCATTAAAGCACAGAATTTAAACAATTGATATAACTTAATCGATCGTTTTAATTTGGATGGCGGGCGTCATGTAACAGCAATTTACATACGATACAAACTGGCCTTTGGCAGCGCGGCGGGAGGAGGGTATAAAGAAGACTCGACCGTTGCCGGGAGGCGCCATGTCTGTCTTTCGTTGGATTCCACTTGCCATGCTGGCCGTGCTGCCGCAGCTGCAGGCCGCGCCGCTGGCCGGCGAGCAGGCGGCCGCCCATGTGCTGAACCGCCTCGCCTTCGGGCCGCGCCCCGGCGATATCCAGCGGGTGGCGCAGATGGGCGTGCAGCGCTATATAGAGGAGCAGCTGGCGCCGGAATCGCTGCCGATGCCTGAGGTGCTGTCGACCAGGCTGCAGTCAATGGAAACGCTGAACGAACCAGCCGGGACCACGCTGGGCAAATTCCTCGAAGTGCGTAATATGCGGCGCGATGAGGACGAGGCCTTCAAGGCGCGCCGCCGCGAAGTCTATGCCCGCATCAATGACGAAGGCGCGGAAGCGCGCCTGCTGCGCGCAGTGGAGAGCCCGCGCCAGCTGGAAGAAGTGATGACCGATTTCTGGTTCAACCACTTCAATGTCTTCTCGGGCAAGGGCGAAGTGCGGGCGCTGGCAGTGAGCTTCGAACGCGATGCGATCCGGCCTCATGTCTTCGGCTCCTTCCGGGACCTGCTGGGCGCCACGGCACATCATCCCGCCATGCTCTTCTACCTGGATAACTGGGTATCGAAGGCCAATGGCCTGAACGAGAACTATGCGCGCGAGCTGATGGAGCTGCACACCATGGGCGCGGACCAGGGCTATACGCAAAAGGACGTGACCGAGCTGGCGCGCATGCTCACCGGCTGGACCTACCGCCCGCGCAAGCTGGTGAGCGAGAACGAAACCTTCTGGTTCGACCCGAAACGGCACGACAACGGCGCCAAGCAGTGGCTGGGCTGGACCATCCGCGCCAATGGCAGGACCGAAGGCGAATACGCGCTGGACGTGCTGGCCGTGCATCCGGCCACGGCGAAGCATGTGAGCTACCGCCTCGCGCAATATTTCGTGGCGGATGTGCCGCCGCCTGCGCTGGTCGAGCGCATGGCACGTACCTGGCTGGATACCAAAGGCGATATCCGCTCCGTGCTGCGCACCATGTTCACAAGTCCGGAATTCATGGACGACAGCACGGCGGGCGCCAAGTTCAAAACGCCATACCAGTATGTAGTGTCGGCAGCGCGCGCCAGCGGCGCCATGCCCGAGGTGAAGCGCATGCAGCAGGTGCTGAACCGCCTCGGCATGCCTCTGTACGGCTGCCAGACGCCGGACGGCTACAAGAACACGCAGGAAGCCTGGCTGAACCCGGACGCGCTGGCGATGCGCATCGGCCTCGCCACGTCGCTGGGCCAGAACGCCAGCATCGAAACGGTGCAGGCCGCGCTCGGCTCATCCATTTCGCCGCGCACGCAGGAGCTGGCGGCGGCGAGTCCGGAAAAACTGCGCAGCGCGCTGCTGCTCGGCAGTCCCGATTTCATGCAGCGCTGAGGAGAAACGATATGCAAAGACGAGACTTCCTGAGCGCCTTCGCCGCCGGTGCAGGCCTGATGGTTCCGCTGGGCCGGGAGGCCTGGGCCGCATCGCTTGCAGCGCAGCCGGCCACGCCGCACACGCGCAAGCTGATCGTAGTCATGCTGCGCGGCGCAGTCGATGGCCTGAACGTGGTGGCGCCGGTGGGCGATGCTGAATACGCGCCGCTGCGGCCCACCATTGCCTTGGCGAAGCCGGGCGACGAGGGCGGAGCACTGGACCTGGACGGCTACTTCGGCCTGCATCCCGCCCTGGCGCCATTGATGTCCCTGTGGGAGCAGAAGAAGCTCGCCTTCATTCACGCCAGCGGTTCGCCGGACGCCACGCGTTCCCACTTCGACGCGCAGGACTATATGGAGTCCGCCACGCCGGGCGTGAAGAGCACGCCGGACGGCTGGATGAACCGCCTGATCACGGCGCTGCCGGGCGATTCGCGTCCCACGCGCGCGCTCAGCATCGGGCCGACCATGCCGCGCATCCTCAGCGGCCGCGCGGCGGCGATCAATCTCGCCAACGGCGCGGCAGGCACCAAAGGCACGGTGCTCGATGACCGGCCCGCCATCGGCGCAGCCTTCGACGCGCTTTATGCGGGCAACGCGCGCTTCGGCAAGGTGTACAGCGACGGCCGCGAAGCGCGCAAGGAAGTGATGGCTGCCGCGGCCAGCCCGATGGCGGCCGAAATGATGGCGGCAAACGGCGGCGCACCGCTGCCGAACGGCTTCCCCGACGACGCCGCGCGGCTGGCCACGCTGCTGCGCAACGACCCGAACATGCAACTGGCCTTTGTTGCGCTGGGCGGCTGGGACACGCACGCCAGTCAGGGCGCGGCCACCGGCCAGCTGGCCAACCGCCTCGCGCCGCTGGCACAGGGCCTGGCAGTACTGGCGCAGCGCCTTGGGCCGATGTTCGACGACACCACGATTGTGGTGATGTCCGAATTCGGCCGCACGGCACGCGAGAACGGCAACCGCGGCACCGACCATGGCCATGGCAATGTGATGTGGGTGCTGGGCGGCGGCGTCAGCGGCGGCAAGGTGCTGGGCGATTGGAAGGGGCTGGGAGATGACGCCCTGAACGAAGGCCGCGATCTGCCCGTGACCACCGACTTCCGCAGTGTACTGGCCCACATCGCCGAACGCCACCTGCGCCTGCCCGACAAGCAGCTCGCCCGCATCTTCCCCCAGTTGCCGCGCAGCGCCTCCCTCGACTTCCTGCGCCGCGCCTGAAATTGGGGACAGACCCGGATTATACGATTCGTATAATCCGGGTCTGTCCCCAATTAAAAAAAGGCAAAAAAAATGCCCGCGAGCCAGGGGCTGCGGGCGGAATCCAATGTTCGGAGAACGCTTGGAGGAGACGGTTCTACTATATCCAAGTTTATGTTGCAGTGCAATACCGTAAAACTACGATATGAGCATTATCACCAATACGGCGTGCAATGATGACTGTTGTGCAAGTGCAGCAGAAACCGATTAACCGTTGCGCAGCGCCGTGCGGATGGCCTGCAGCAGCTCGGCAGGATCCTGCGGTACCTTGCGCACCACCGGTGTTGCTGCAAATTTGACAAGTGTGGCCCCGACGAAGCTGGAGCTGGCCGGACCATCAACCACGATCAGGTCGAAGACCTGCTTGCCCAGCGCGCTGACCGCTTCCGTGTCCGCCGCTACCTCGACCTGGAAACCGTGGTGCAGCAGCACGGCGGCCGCCATGCCATCACCCATGGGCGAGGGATCGAGCACCAGCACGCGGGCCTTGGTGGCTGCCGCATCTTCGGCCGCTGCCAGCGCTTCGCCGCCGAAGCTGCTGCGCAGGGCAGGCGGGAGAAAGGCGTCCAGCGAGGGGATCAGCACATCCGGTTCGATGGATTTGGGCAGCAGGCCGGTAAAGCCTTCGCGACGCAGCGCGGCGCCGCCATCGCTGACGGTTGCGGCGCTCGCGGCGAGCACCGGAATGCTCTTCGTGGCAGGATCGGCGCGCAGGGCGGCGAGCACGCCATGCCCATCGAGCCTGGGCAGCTGCAGGTCGCACAGCACAATGTCCGGGCGTTCGCTGCGTGCCATCGCCACACCCGCTTCGCCATCGTAGGCGCACAGCACCTGATGGCCGAACGCGGTGAGGAGGTAATTCATCAGGTCCATATTGGCCTGATTGTCTTCCACCACCAGGACGCGGGCGCCCATTATTTGCGGGACTTCATTGCGAGGGTGAACACCGAGCCCTTGCCGAAATCGCTGCTGAAGAACAGCGAGCCGCCCAGCAGGTTGGCCAGGTTCTGGCACAGGTAGAGGCCAAGGCCGGCGCCTTCCGCGTGCCGCGTGGACGTGGAGTCCAGCTGCGAGAAGGCCTGGAACAGCTTGGCCTGGTCTTCCTCGCGGATGCCCGCGCCGCTGTCGGCAACGGCGAATTCAGTGGTCACGCCGTCCGCTTCCTGGCGCTGGCTCAGCGTAATGCGCACCATGCCTTTTTCGGTGAACTTGATGGCGTTGTTGGCCAGGTTGATGAGGATCTGCGTGAGCGCCCGGCGGTCCGTGTCGAGCGAGATGGGCTCCGGCGCCAGCGCTACCTCCAGCGCCAGGCCTTTCTGCGTGGCGAGCGGGCGCAGGGTTTCGCTCACTTCGCGGATCAGGTCCTGGCATTGCACGGTTTCCACCGACAGCGTGACCTTGCCTGCTTCGATCTTCGCCACATCCAGGATATCGTTGATCAGCGACAGCAGGTGGCGTGCGCTGGAGCGGATGGTGGTGAGCTGCTTCTCCTGGTCCTGCGTGAGCGGGCCGGGAAGCTTCATCAGCAGGGCGCCGGTGAAGCCGATGATGGCGTTCAGCGGCGTGCGCAGTTCATGCGACATGTTGGCGATGAAGGCGGACTTCATGCGGCTCGCTTCGGCCAGCTCAAGATTCTTGAGCGCGATTTCGCGGTTGGTGGCTTCCAGTTCGCCGGCGTGGTGCGCCAGGCGCATGTTCAGGTCGATCACCTGGCGTTCGCGCGCCTGCAGCTCGCTGTTCACCTGCACCGCCTGTTCGTAGGTCGAAATCAGGAGGTCCAGTATCTGCTGGCGTTCCGCGTTGATGAAGTGCTTCTGTTCGCCGAGGTAGAGCGCAATGCCCACCTCCATATTCGAATCCTTGCGCAGCTTCTGGTTCACCAGCATGTGGCCGATGCGGTTCAGCAGATAGTCTTCGGCGTAAGGCTTGCGGATGAAGTTGTCCGCTCCGCATTCGATGCCGCGGATGATGTCCTTCGGGTCGGTCAGCGAGGTGACGAGGATGACCGGGATGTCGCGCAGGCCGGGATCGCCCTTGATCGCGCGGCACAGCTCATAGCCATCCATTTCGGGCATCACGATATCGGACAGTACCAGGTGCGGCTTGCGCTCGTGGATGGCATCCAGCGCGAGCCGGCCGTTGGCGGCCACCCGGGCGCCGTAGCGCATGGACTGGAGCAGGCGGCGCAGGCGTTCGGCCTGGGTCGGGCTGTCCTCAACGATCAGGATTTCAATTTCGTCCGGTGCGATTTCAAAACTGGAATCCACTGATATCTCCATATAGTTGCAAGGGCTGCCCCGACTATATCGGATTTAGCGTTTAGCCGCCATCGCCCTGGAACGCGTTTGCCCGGTAAGTCAGCACGAGTGTATCGCGGTAGCCATGTTCCCCCACTGGCTGGATCGGAGTGGATTCATGGATGACAGCCGCATCGTCGAGCAGCAGCATGGTCCAGGGCTCGGTCATGGTGAAGCGTTTGCCGTTGGGGCCATCGGCCTCAAAGATGCGCGTTTCGCCGCCCTTGATGGCATGGCGGCCGACCAGGATCACGGCCACATAGTCCACGCCGTCGCGGTGTGCGCCTTCGGGGGTGGGGCGGCCGATGCCGTCGGCGGTATCGATGCGGAACTGGTGGGCTTCCACATACCAGGTCTGGTTGCCGCGCACGGCGCTGCAGATCTTGCCGAGGGCCGTGAGCAGGCCTTGCCAGCCCGGCTGCTCCACCGTGGCAGGCGATACCGGTTCGAACATGCGGTGCATGCCGCCGTGCAGGGCGTTGTACTCGACCGGCTGCCAGTGCGCGCGGTGGGCGCTCTGCCGCAGCGCCTCGCCGCTTTGCACGAAGCAGGAGTGGCGGCGCTTGCGGTAGCGGCCACCGTCCTTCAGGTAGTTGTCGAGGGCCAGATCGTCCCAGCTGGCCGCCAGCTCGTTGAGCTGGGCCAGCGGGCTGCCGGAGAGGGCCGCCACATCGGCCGGGGCCAGCAGGGCGTAGCCCTCATCGCGCAGTGCTTGCGTCAGCTGTTCGAGGGGCGTAAATGCAGGTGAAGTTGTACTCATGCATTTATTGTACGCCCCATTGTTAATTGGGGTCTGTCCCCAATTTCTGTCCCCAATTTCAGAAAGCGGTGTTGAGGGTGAGCCGGAAGGTGCGCGATTCGATGGGGTGGAAGTGGATGTCGTCCACCGGCTCCGCTTCGCCGGACAGGCGCGAGGCGTAGTAGTACTCAATGGCCGAGTCGCGGCGGTTGGTGGGGTTGAAGCCTTCCAGCTCGATATGCGTGCGCTTGCTGATGCGGTAGCCAATGCGGCCGTTCACCGTGCGCGTGCCGCGCGAGCGCACGCTGTTGTCTTCCACCAGCGGGCGCGGGCCGAAATAACGCATGCGCAGCGAGCCGCTCCACGGGCCGGATGGCGCCACGGTTACCGCCAGCTGGCCTACGCCTTCGATGGCGCCGGGAATGCGGTCGCCCGCCGGGTCTTCGTCGCGGTAGCGGCCGCGCGCAAAGGCCAGGTCGGCGTCCACCGACAGCCATTTGAGCGGTTTCCAGTAGTTCGAGAACTCCACGCCATAGCGGCGGCTCGGACGGCTGGCTTCCGTATTGCCGGCGTCGCCAATGAACACCAGTTCGGAGTCGAAATCGAGCTTGTACAGGGACAGGGAGCTTTGCAGGCCGGGCACCCATTCGCTGCGCACGCCCAGCTCCTGGCCGCGCGAGCGAGCCAGCGGCGTGGCGGGATTGTCCGCATCCAGCACGCCGCGCGCGTCGTTGCTGTGGAAGCCGTTGCCCGCGTTGATGTAGAACTCGGTCTGCGCCCATGGACCCAGCACGATGCTGATGCTTGGGCTGAGCAGGGTGTCGTCCTTGCGGCCGATGCGCGCCACGTCGAAGCGGTAATGGTCCGCGCGCAGGCCGGCATTGGTGCGGAATACCGGCGTCCAGCGCGTGGAGTTTTCCACATAGGCGCTGGTGCTGGTTTCCACGATATGGTCTTCGCGCGTGGTGCTCAGCACCTGGCGGGCCTTGGTCTTGTACAGGCCGTTGAAGATATTGTCGTTCTGGACCTGCATGCCGACCGTGGTGACGGAGGCGCGGTCGCCTTCATGCCAGTGCCAGCTGTGGCTTGCATTCAGGCCGCTGGTCACGCGGCGGTCCGGCTGGGCGAACTGGTCGCCATTCTCGGGATCGTCCTGCACATAGGTGAAGTTGGAGAACAGTTTCAGGCGGTTCGCGATCACGTAGGCGCTGATTTTCGATGCTGTTTCCTGCGTGGTCTGGCGCCAGATGCCCGACAGGCTGAAACGCCGCGCCTCGCCGCCATCGGTATTGTCGATGGCATCGAAGCGGCCCAGTGTGCCGTTGTTCACCGCGCGCATTGGAATCTGGTCGGTGGAGTTCCAGTTGCCGCGGTAAGCCATGGCGGCCACGCTGAAGCCGTTGTTCGCATAGCCTTCGCTGTAGCGCAGCACCGCATTCAGCTTGCGGTAGTTGTCGCCGTGCGTGAAGGGGCCGTCGTTGTGCATGGCTTCCACAGCGTACAGCAGGTTGCCCTTGCCGAGTTCCGGCGAGTCGGCCAGCAGGGCGCGCGCGAAGCCGTTCTGGCCTGCGGTGGCGCTGGCGATGCCCTGCGTGAGGCGGTTGGCATAGGTGATGGCGGTGGCGCCTGCCGATGCGAAGTCGCCTTCGCTGGCGGAGTAGGGGCCTTTCTTGTAGTCGAGGCGCGCGCTCAGCTCGGGGATCAGGAAATTCAGGTCGGTCCAGCCCTGACCGTGGGCGTGGCTGCGCTGGTTCACCGGCATCTCATCGACCGCGGTGCGCAGGTCGGTGCCGTGGTCCAGGTTGAAACCGCGCAGGTAGAACTGATTGGCCTTGCCTTCGCCGCTGTGCTGGCTGACGATGAGGCCAGGCGTGGCTTCCAGCAGTTCGCCGGGACGGTAGTTGGTGCGGTCCTGCAGCTGGCGCTGGGTGACGGTGCCGGCGGCTGCGGAATCAGCGATGCCGAGCTGGGTGGCGCGGGAGCCGTCGATCAGTACGCGCTGGATGAAAGGGTCGTCAGCGAAGGCGAGGCCCGGCGCTAGGGCGGCCAGGATAATTGGGGTCTGTCCCCAATTAATCAGTTTTTTCATGGGAGAGCTTGTTCGATCTGTGGCACCTTGAAAATCAGCGTTTGCGCAGCGCGGCCGTCTACAGACGAGGCGATGTTGACCGTGTTGACCTGCGTGGGGAGAAAGTCGGTGAGTACGTTGTTGCGCAATACCGTGCCTGGCGCTAGCTGGGTCTTCTCGATTTCCTGGTAGATCGTTACGTTGTCGGCGCTCGCCGACACGCCTATCCATTGCAGGCGCAGCGTTTTGCCGCCGCTGTTCAGGGTGAATTGTTTTTCAATATAGCGCCGCAGCACGGCCTGGTCTTCTTCGAGGCCCAGGTCGAACTGGCGCTGGTAGAGATTCATCAGCAGCGCTTCCACGTCGTGCGCGGTGTAGCTGTGGACGATCTCCGTGTTGCCGGTGTTCGGGTTGTAGCTGATGTCCGCCAGGCCCATATGGTAGTTATGAGCATAAACGGCGGCGCTGCCGCAAAGCAGCGCCGCCGCGAGGACGGCCTTAAGACGTCTGAACATTACTTCTTCGTTTCCGCTTCCTGTTTGGCTGCTGCGCCGTTCTGCTGCGCGGGCTGGGCGGCCGCCTTCTCTTTCGGCTCTTCCTTGCCCTTGAGCGGGGTATTGTAGTCCTTCATCATGTCCCCGGCGGCGCCGCGCTGCTGCGACTTGAACATTTCAAGGCGCGATGGCGTAGCCTTGCGCGGCCAGCTGTTGTTGCTGGTGTCGATATCGGCGGTTTCCCAGTATGGGTCCTGCGTCAGCGATACCATCGGCTCATCGGTCACAATCAGCTTGGTGATCTTCTTCGGCGAGTAGCGCCAAACTTCGGCAGGAACGCGCTCGATATACTTCTTGCCCGACTTGAGCGTGATTTCCAGGATCAGCGGCGATACCAGGCCACCCACATTGCTGAAGTCCACCAGGTACAGGTGCTTGCCCTGTGCCAGCAGGTCCTTCTGCCATGGTTCCAGGTCCTTCTGGAATTCCGCGAACTTGTTGCGGTCGGCGTTGGTGACGGTGAAGTCGTCGTGCTCGTTGTAGAAGTCCTTCAGCTCCGGCTGTGCGTCCACGCGTTTCGGCATGGCTTCGTTGCGCTGGTCGGTGATCGAGACCGGCTCCTCGGCCTTGCGCGCTTTCAGCCAGGCTTTTTCGACTTCAGGATCCTTGGTGTTGACGGTGAACTCGCTGATGCCGTCCAGGCTCACGTCCACCGGATCGGTGGTGTAGAACCAGCCGCGCCAGAACCAGTCGAGGTCCGTGCCCGATGCATCTTCCATGGTGCGGAAGAAGTCGGCCGGGGTCGGGCGCTTGAACTTCCAGCGCTGGGCGTATTCGCGGAAGGCCTTGTCGAACAGGTCGCGGCCCAGGATGGTTTCACGCAGGATGTTCAGCGCGGTGGCCGGTTTCGCGTAAGCGTTATTGCCGAACTGGAGCAGCGACTCCGAGTTGGTCATGATCGGCACCTGGTTCTGCGAGCGCATGTAGTTGACGATGTCGCGCGCCTCGCCGCGGCCGATCGGGAAGTCCTTCTCCCATGCGTTCGCCGCCAGGAATTCGACGAAGGAGTTCAGGCCTTCATCCATCCAGGTCCACTGGCGCTCGTCCGAGTTCACGATCATCGGGAAGTAGTTGTGGCCCACTTCGTGGATGATCACGGCAATCAGGCCATACTTGGTGCGCTTGGAGTAGGTGATTTCGCCGGTTTTCTTGTCCTTGGTTGGACGCGGGCCGTTAAACGAAATCATCGGGTATTCCATGCCGCCCACCGGGCCGTTCACGGAAATGGCGATCGGATAGGGGTAGTCGAAGCTGTATTTGTTGTACTGCTCGATGGTGTGGATGATGGCGGCCGTGGAATACTTCTCCCACAGCGGGTTGCCTTCCTTCGGATAGAAGGACATGGCCAGCACATTGGTGCCGTCCTTCCTGTAGCCCTGGGCATCCCAGATGAACTTGCGGCTGGAGGCCCAGGCGAAGTCGCGCACGTTCTTGGCCTTGAAGTGCCAGGTCTTGCTGGTCTTCGCAACCGACTTCTCGGCCGCTTCGGCTTCCGCCTGGGTGACGATGATGACCGGCTTCTTCGCCGTCTTCGCGCTTTCCAGGCGCTGGCGCTGTGCAGCGGTCAGCACTTCGCCCGGGTTCTGCAGCTCGCCGGTGGATGCCACGATATGGTCCGAAGGCACGGTAACAGCCACGTCGTAGTCGCCGAATTCCAGCGTGAATTCGCCGGAGCCCAGGAACTGCTTGTGCTGCCAGCCCGCCACGTCGTAATAGGCGGCCATGCGCGGGAACCACTGCGCCACTTCGAACAGGTCGTTCTTATCTTCAGGGAAGTGCTCGTAGCCTGCGCGGCCGCCCAGCACCTTCTGCTCATTGATCTTGTAGTTCCAGTCCAGCGAGAACGTGAAGTTCTGGCCCGGCTTCAGCGGCGTTGGCAGGTCGATGCGCATCATGGTGCGGTTGACCGTGTATTGCAGCGGCGCGCCATTGCCCGCCTTGATGTTGGACAGTTTGAAGCCGCCGTCGAATTCCTCCCCCACCAGCAGGCTGCGCATGCCGTCGAACTTGAAGCCTGCTTCCGGGTTGGCCGGCTTGGTCCAGGCTTCGCGCGATGGCGCGGTCTGCATCATGCGCGCGTCCGAATTCTTCGCGTAGATGTTCTGGTCCAGCTGCAGCCAGATGTAGTTCAGCGTATCCGGCGAGTTGTTGTGGTAGGTGATGGTTTCCGTACCGGTGATCGAGCGCTCGGCTTCGTTCAGCGTGGCGCGGATCTTGTAATCGGCGCGTTGCTGCCAGTAGGCGTGGCCCGGTGCACCGGAAGCGGTGCGGTACTGGTTTGCTGCGGGCAGCAGTTCATCCAGCTGGCGGAATTTGTCGTCGAATGTTGGCGCCGCGAAGGCGGCTGTGGAAAGTGTTGCGGCAAGCAGTGAAAGTGTCAGACGCTTCATCTAGGCCCCGATTTTGTAGTTGTAGAAATAGCGGGACCATTCTAAGCGCGCTCTACGACACCTGTTCCCAAACTTTTTGTAAAAAAGCTGAAACATGGTGTCCGCACCACGTCCGCGGACACTCCTGTCCGCGGACACAGGCCGGATGTTCGGTAACTCAGCTTCGATTCCGATGAATATTTTGGAAGTGCCTGATAAAGGCGCGCAATTTGCCCGGCATGTGGGCGCGGTTCGGGTAATAGAGATAGAAGGCTTCGCCCGGCGTGCGGTAGCGTTCCAGCACCGGCGTCAACGCGCCCCGTTGCAATTCGGCGGCAGCGAAGGATTCAAACACATAGGCCACGCCCTGGCCGGCGGCGGCTGCCTCGACAACGGCGCGCATCTCGTCGAACGCCAGCCGTCCCTGCACATCGATCTGCAGCGGCTTGCCGCCTCGTAAAAAGCGCCATTCGAAATAGCGTTCACTGGCGGCGAAGCGCTGGCGGATGCAGGAGTGCGCCAGCAGGTCTTCCGGGCGGCGCGGCTCCCCGTGCTGCGCCAGATAGGACGGCGCTGCCACCACGGTCCTTCTTTGCGTTGGGCCAAGCAGCACGGCGATCATGTCGCGCTGTAGCGCGTGGCCAAGGCGGATGCCGGCGTCGAAACCTTCGCCGACCACGTCGCTCAGCTGGTTATCCAGCGCCAGTTCCACGTTCACGCCGGGGTAAGCGTCGAGAAAGTCTTGCAGCCAGGGCCGGACCAGGATGGCGTACGCCACATATGACGTATTGAGACGCAAGGTGCCTACGGGCTGCTCCGGCGCGTGCCCGGCCTGCTGCACCGAATAGCGGATCTGTTCCAGCGCAGGCGCGAGTGAGGCCAGCAGCTGGGCGCCTGCCTCCGTGAGGGCCACGCTGCGCGTGGTGCGGTTGAACAGGCGTACGTTCATCTGCGCTTCGAGTGCCTTGATCGTCCTGGAGATGGCGGTCGGCGTCACGCCCATTTCGTCGGCAGCCCTGGCGAAGTTCATATGGCGTGCCACGCACTCAAAAGCAAACAGGCCGGAGAGGTGCGCGCTCATTTCCTGATTATGAACATTTGGTTCATTCCGTATCTTATTTTATGTCTATTCTCTTCATTCCGGACGGCGTCTACATTATACCCATGGCGACAGAAAAAACGTCCCTGCAGACCCTTGAACCTTTTATTTACAGGAGTTTCATCATGAGCGTAGTGAACATCCCGGCCCGTAATCCTTTCTCCCCACTGGCAGCGCTGAGCGGCCACCATGTCGGCATCCGCGTGCCGGATTTCGAAGCAAGCAAGAACTGGTTCGTCGAAAAGCTCGACTTCCGCGTAGTGCATACCTGGCCCTATGAAGACCAGAAGCTGGCCTATGTGGCGCCGCCGAACGACGATAACTTCTTCATCGAGATCCTGGGAGACGGCAAGCCGCATCCGATTCCGAAACCTGCGTGGACCGACCTGGGCGACAGCCTGCGCCTGGCAGGCTATCACCACGCCTGCTTCAACGTCGACGACGTGGATGCAACGGTTGCCGAACTGCGCCGGCGCGGCGTCCACATCGTTACCGAGCCCTTCGAGCTGCCGGTGGTCGGCCGCAAGCTTGCCTTCTTCGCCGACCCCTTCGGCAACCTGTTCGAACTGGCCCAGGTCATCGGCTGATCAGCCAAAGGAGAGCGAATATGCCTAAGACATTACTGGTGATTGGCGCCGGACCGGGTATCGGCCTGGCCACTGCGCGGCGCTTCGCGGCGGAAGGCTACCGCATCGTGCTGGCCTCGCGCAGCATGAAGAACTTGCAGGCGCAGGCGCAGGAACTGGGCAGCGGCGGCGCAAGCGTCAGCTGCATTGAGGTGGATGCCGGCAAGCCCGCGCAGGTGAATGAGCTGGTAAACCGTGTGGCCGCGGAAGGGCCGCTGGCCGTGCTGTATAACGCCGGCGTGCTGCGCTATGACGAGGCCGGACAACTGCGGCCGCTCGCGCTCACCGCGCACAGCGCTGCCGAAGTGCAGTCCGACATGACGATCAACCTGACCAGCGCCATGGTCGCGATCCGCGCCGCAGCGGACGCCATGGCGCCGCGCGGCGAAGGTTCGATTTTCATCACGGGCGGCGGTTTCGGCATCCATCCCTCGCCGGACTTTCTGCCCATCAGCGTGGCGAAAGCAGGCATCCGTGCGGCGGCAATGGCGCTGTTTGAACCACTGAAGGCGCAGGGTATCCATATCGGCACGGTGACCGTCGGCCAACTGGTTGGCCCCGGCTCGCAGGCGGCGCAGGATGTGGCGGACCTGTTCTGGAAGATGGAGGCCGCGCCGCCTGCGCAGTGGACCTGGGAAGAGGCATACGGCTGAAAGGAGGAAGCAATGAAGAAGCAACTGAGCCTGGTCGCTTTCCTGTACGCTAAGCCCGGCAAGGAAGAGGCCCTTGCCGCGCGGCTGGCATCGCTGGTGGACGCCAGCCGCGCGGAGGAAGGATGCATTAACTACGACGTGCACCGGTCCGATGAAGACCCGACAGTGTTCGTCATGTACGAGAACTGGACGGACCGTTCGGAACTGGACCGGCACTTCGGCATGCCCTATATGCAGGAGACCGTCGCCGCGCTGCCCGGGCTGTTGCGGGCACCGCTCGAGATGCACTACCTGAGCATGCTGTCCCGTGCTGCCTGATTTATTTCAGGCGATACTTGAGCTCTTCACCTGCCTGGCGAAGTGCCGTCTTCACGGCCGGCACTTCGCTCAGCGCATTCAGCAGGCCGTAGTCGTGGATCATGCCGTTGTAGCGCACGGTGGTTGCCTCAACACCCGCTTCGCTCAGCTTACGGCCGTAGGCTTCGCCTTCATCGCGCAGCACGTCGAACTGCGCGGTCTGTATCAGCGCTGGCGGCAGGCCTTTCAGCTGGTCCGGGGTGGCTTGCAGGGGCGAAGCATAGATCTCCTTGCGCTTTGCGGCATCGGCCGTGTAGTTATCCCAGAACCACTGCATCATGCCGCGGGTGAGGAAGTGGCCTTCGGCGTAGTCCTTGTAGGAGCCGGTGTCGAAGTTTGCATCCGTCACAGGCCACAGCAGCACTTGCGAGCGCAGTTTCGGTTCGCCTTTTTCCTTCGCCATCAGAGCCAGCACGGCTGCCATATTGCCGCCGACGCTGTTGCCCGCCACCGCGAGGCGGCTGCCGTCCACATTGATTTCCTTGCCGTTCTTCGCCACCCATTTGGCCGCGCCGTAGATCTCATTGATCGCCACGCCGTAGCCCGCTTCCGGGGAAGGGGTGTATTCCACGAACACGCCCACCGCGCCGGAGTTCACCACCAGGTCGCGCACCAGGCGTTCGTGGGTCTGGAAGTCGCCCAGCACCCAGCCGCCGCCGTGGATGAAGACGAAGGCGGGCAGCGTGCCCTTCACGCCGGCGGGGCGCACCACATACAGTTTCACGTCCTTGCCATCGACCTTGATGATTTTCTGGCTCACGTCCGCCGCCGGCAGCTTTGCGCCTTTCTGCGCGCCGACCAGCACCTGGCGCGCTTCCGCCGGGGTCATGGTCTCGATGGCCTTGCCGCCTTCCAGCGCCTTGAGGAAGTTGGCGGTAACGGGCTCCACGCCGGGTGTGCCGGCCGAGGCGGCGCCTGCGGCGAGGGCGAAAACAGAAGCGGCGATCAGTTTTTTCGTGAGGGTCATGGTGAGGCTCCTTTTATGAGTGAGTTATTTAATCGTGCACTACATATTGCGCATTATTATATCGTGCGCTATATATTTCATCTGAAGATGCGGCCAAGGCCGCTTCTTCACGCATTCTTCATCAGGTTGTCCCGCAGGGCATCCAGCTGATGCTTGATGCCGACTACCTGGTCCAGGCTGCAGGTGGTGGCGCCAAGTATCTGTTCCGGCAATTTGGCCGCCTCCTCGCGCAGTTTGCTGCCCTGCTCGGTCAGCGCCACAATCACCTGGCGCTCGTCGCTGGCGGAACGGGTACGGGTCAGCAGTTCGGCCTGCTCCATGCGCTTCAGCAGCGGCGTTAAGGTGGCGGAGTCCAGATAGAGCCGCTCGCCCAGCGCCGAAACGGTTTGCTGGTCCTCTTCCCACAACACCATCAGCACCAGGTATTGGGAGTAGGTGATGCCCAGTTTCCTCAGCAGTTTGCGGTACAGCTTGTTCATCGCCAGCGAAGTCGAATACAGGGCGAAGCACAGCTGTCCGTCCAGCCGGGGTACTTGGTGCAGCGGATTGTCGGTTTTGGTTGCCATGCTTCGCAGTATAAATAGCGCGCTATACAATTGCAAGCGATTTCTGACGAATTTTTGTGCTTGCCTTCCTGCCCCAAAAAGGTCTATCGTTTCCGGACGCGCCAACCGATGCGCGAGGGGGTGACGATGAATAAGGCATACCCGCAACAGCCGTCCGAGCAGCGTGCCGGACCGGTCAACCTATGTCTGGTGCAGCTCGATCCGCAAAGCGTGATCGACGGCGTGCGCTACGACGACAGCTACCTTGCCGACGGCATACGCACCTGCGGCACCATGCGGGAGACTTGCCCCGTCTGCGGCGAGGGGCATCTGCAACTGGTGCTGCGGCAGCGGAATGTGCGGGTTGCACATTTATACTGTCTGGAATGCACACGCTGTTTCGGCGCTTTCCTGGAAGACGGCCGGCCTGCGCTGGTGGAATAGCTGCTGCCTCAGGTATGATGGCTTCGTTGCGGCGCACTGCCGCGGGAGACCTTAGTACATGAACGGCCAAACCAGGCCTGTCGTCCTTATCGGCGACATGGCAGCGGAGAACCTGATCCACCTCAACGGCGTGCTGCAGGAGCGCTATGACATCAAACTGGCCGACAGCGGCGATGCCGTGCTGCGCGTGGCGCAGCAGCTGCCCCGTCCGGACCTGATGCTGCTCGATGCCAGCCTGACCGGCACCGATACCTTCGATGCGCTGCGCCAGCTGCGCGGCATTCCGGATACCGCGGCCATCCCCGTCATCATGATGGTGGACAGCGGCGACCATGTGCTGGAACAGCGCTGCCTGCTGGCCGGCGCGGCCGATGTGGTGAACCGCCCGCTGCAGTCGGACACGGTGCTGCGCCGCGTCGCCAACCAGTTCGAACTGCAGCGCGCCCACATGCTGCTGAAGCACCAGCACCAGCACCTTGAGCACCTGGTGCAGGAAGTGACGGAAGACCTGCAGCATATGGCCGATGCCGTGATCTGGTCGATGGCCACGCTGGCCGAGCTGCGCGACAACGAGACCCCGAACCACCTGAGCCGCATGCAGCACTACGTGCAGGCGCTGGCCTACAAGCTGCAGGGCCACGCGCGCTTCGCGCATGAGCTGAGCGACAACAATATCCGCCTGATGTTCAATGCCGCACCGCTGCACGATATCGGCAAGGTGGCGATTCCGGATGCCATCCTGCTCAAACCCGGCCGCCTCACGCCGGAAGAATTCGAAGTGGTGAAGATGCACACCGTGTATGGCCGCGATGCCATCGCCGTGGTGGAGGACAAGCTGGGCGGCAGCAATACCTTCCTGCGCTTTGCGCGCGAAATCGCCTACTCGCACCAGGAAAAGTTCGACGGCTCCGGCTATCCGCAAGGCCTGTCCGGCGAGGACATTCCGGTGTCGGCCCGCCTGCTGGCCGTGGCCGACGTTTACGATGCGCTGATTTCCAAGCGCGTCTACAAGCCGGCCTTCACGCACGAGACGGCAATTGAGCTGATCCGCCAGGGCGCCGGCGAACATTTCGACCCTGATGTGGTGGACGCAATGCTGGCCATCGAAGAAGAGTTCATGCACATCGCCATGCGTTTCCAGGACGATACAGATAAGTCATTACTATTGTGAATTAGCTATTTCCGTATGTTATAGTCGGTCCATCGTACGAGGTGGAGCACACCATGCGGATGAGGGGGTATCTGGCACTAGCAGTCGGACTCTGCGCAACGGTCTGGGTCTGTCTGTTTGTGATGGAACTGCAGGACAAGCAGATCGATGACAGCTTCCGCCGCGACACCGACAAGATTGCGCGCGACACCCAGGTGCGCATGCAGACCTACTTCGACACCCTGCTCAGCATGCAGGGCGCCTTCAGCATCAAGGGCGAGTTAAGCCGCACCGATTTCAATACCTATGTAACGCAGCTGCGGCTCTCTGAACGCTACCCCGGTTTCCAGGCGATTCAGTTCGTGCGCCATGTGCCGGACAGCGAGCTGGCACGCCATGCTGCCGCCGTGCGCGCCGACCGCAGCCTGCAGGCGGAAGGCTATCCGGGCTACACGGTGCATCCCGCCTCGATCCGCGGCGAACATTTCATCATCGAGTACACCGAGCCAATGCGGGGCAATGAGAATGCCTTTGGCCTCGACCTGGCAGCGCTGCCGACGCACCTGCGGGCGCTGGAACTGGGGCGCGATACCGGCATGCTGATTGCCACCGAGCGCATTATTCTCGTGCAGGATGCCAGTGGGCAGCCTGGCTTCGTGGCGCGCCTGCCCTTGTTCCGGCGCGGCATGCCGGTGCAGACGGTGGAGGAACGGCGCGCGGCATTGATCGGTTTTGTGGCCATTGTGTTCCGCGTGTCGGACCTGATGCGCGAAGTGGTTGACCGCTCGCTGCTGCCGCAGCTGCATCTCACTGTTTACGATGCCGGCTATCTGCGCGACGGCGGTTCCACGCCGCCTTCGCTGGACAACCTGATGTATGACAGCGCGGGCAAGATCGGCGAGACCGCACACATGCCGCTAAAAGGCCTGAACGCGCGCCTCACCCTGAACGTGGGAGAGCGGCGCTGGGTGATGCAGTTCGATGGCCACGACGGCGGACGTTACAGCCGCAACTACCTGGCCATAGGCCTGATCGGCGGCGCCGGTTCGGTGATCAGCGTGCTGATCGGCGTGTTGCTGACGATGGCAGGCCGCCACCGCGACATGGCCGAAACCCTGCGCGCCACCGTGGGCGAGCAGCGCGCCCTTCAGGACAGCGCCATCGTCGGCATTGTCCTGATTCAGAACGGCCGCATCGTGCGCTGCAACCGCGGACTCGAAGAGATGATGGGCTACACCAGCGGCACGCTGACCGGCTGCCCCAGCACGGTGCTGGCGAAGCGCGGCAGCGAAGATCCTTTCCAGTGTGGTTCGGATGGCCAGCGCATGCACTCGGAGCTGGAACTGCAGCGGCGCGACGGCTCCAGCTTCTGGTGCATGGTGAACGGCAAGGTGCTCGATGCGGCAGCGCCGGGCAAGGGCTGCGTGTGGGTGCTTTCCGATATCAGCGACCGCAAGAAAACCGAGGCGGCGCTGGTGGAAGCGAAGGAAGGGCTGGAACGCAGCCTGAACGAGCTGGCGGCGCAGAAGGCCAATGTGGAACTGGCGCACCAGGACTTGTCGTCGGTGCTGGTAACGCTGAAGCAGGCGCAGGCCAGCCTGATTACTTCGGAGAAGATGGCATCGCTCGGCGCGCTGGTGGCGGGCATTGCGCACGAGCTGAACACACCGATCGGCAACAGCCTGCTGACGGCGACGGCGCTCAGCGACATGGTGGCGGACTTTGAACGCAAGCTGGCCGATGGCGGCATCCGCCGCTCCGCGCTCGATACGCACCTGCAGGATGCGAAGACGGCATGCGCCATCATTGCCAGCTCGCTCGGCCGCGCGGCCGATCTCATTACCTCATTCAAGCAGGTGGCGGTGGACCAGACCTCGGACCAGCGCCGCTCCTTTGCGCTGGCGGGGCTGCTGCACGACACCCTCGCCACCTATGCCGCGCAGCTGCGCCGCGCCAACTGCGAAGTGAAGGTGGATGTGCCGGAAACGCTGACGCTGGAATCCTATCCAGGCAGCGTGGGCCAGGTGCTCAGTAACCTGATCAACAACGCCATGCTGCACGCCTTCGAAGGCAGGGCGCACGGCAAGATCACCATCACCGCGCGCGAAACCGGCGACGGCACGGCGGTGCTGCGCTTCCAGGACAATGGCGTGGGCATGAGCAGCCGCATCCTGCACCAGGTGTTCGATCCCTTCTTCACCACCAAGATGGGACAGGGCGGCTCGGGCCTGGGCATGAATATCGTCTACAACATCGTTACCGGTGTCCTGAAAGGGAAGATCGATATCGAATCGGCACCGGACAAGGGCACGCTGATCACGATTACCCTGCCGCTGCGCGCCCCGGTTCAGGAAGAAGAACTGGTCACCTCATAGCGCCCGCGCAGCAGCGCGAGCATCGCCACATTCAGTTCCCATGCATTGCTGACGGGCTGCCGCGTGTAAGGCTGGCTGAAGGTGTATGGGGCGGGGCCGAATTCCGGAGTGATTGTCATGAGCTCTGCGCCATCGGCGCGGCGCAGTGCCACGATACGGTCCCACCATGCAAGGTGGGCCTGCAGTTCAGGAGCAGTTTCGGGCGCGCGGAAATCCGCCACCTGCGGGCCTTGCGCATGTCCTACGCGGGCATGGATGTGGCGCACACGCGGCAGCGTTTTCTCCAGCGTCTCCGGCTGGTCTTCCAGCAGCGACTCGCAGGCCACGCACCAGTGCGACAGGTCGGCGGTGAGCTGCAGCTGCGGCCTGCGTTCCAGATAAGGCATTAGCAGCGCAGGGTGGCCGCTGAAGCGGCTGCGGTGGATTTCATGCACGATGGGCACGTGGTAGTCGCGCGAGATGGAGTCTGCCAGCGTGAGCAAGGCCTCGTTCTGCTCCTGCGTGTAGTAGTCCTTGCCCGTATGCGAATTCACCAGCAGCGGACGCGCTTCGCAGGCATTCACCAGCAGCTCGTGCAGTGCGCGCTTGTGCGCTTCAAAGCCGGGGTGGAATACGGTCTCCCACTGCGCAACGATCAGGCCCAGGCCGGCATCGGCGATGCGGCGCACCCAGTCGTCGCGCTGCATCGTATCCAGCGGCAGGGACATTTCAATGCCATCGAAACCGGCTTCCACCACCCGGTCAATGAACACTTGCGGCGGCAATTCATTGCTGCCCCAGTGCGGGGCGAAAATCTTTACCTGCATCAGATGAAGCCCCGCACCGGGAAGGACGCATCGCGCTGTATCCAGTTCAACGGCGAATACTCGGTGCGCGCATCGGTGGCGTGCAGCGTGTAGGCATGGCGCGACACCGGCGAGCGGTTCGGCGCGGAGTAGTGCGGCAGCAGGCCGTGGAAGCAGACCAGCGCACCGGCCTTGCATTCAAGCGGCACGGCGGTGCTGTCGTTCGGCCACGGCGTGCTATCCAGTTTTTCCACCTTGATGTCGTCGCCGGAGCGCACGAAGCGTTCGCGCAGCGGTGTGCGGTGGCCGCCCGGCTCGGCCCACAGGCAGCCGTTTTCCAGCGTGGCGTCCTCCAGCGCGAACCAGAAGGTGGTCACGCTGATTGGCGTGGTGTCGAAATAGGTTGCATCCTGGTGCCAGCGCACCTCGCCGCCGATGCCGGGCTGCTTGAAGATATACATGGACTGCCAGACCTGCGGCTGTTCCAGTCCCAGGTCGCGCGCCACTGCGGCGAGGCGCACATCGGTGGAGAATGCGCGGAACACGGGATCGAGATCATGCATCGCATGGCCGATCTTGTTGATGGACAGCTCCTTGGCCTGTTTCAGCTGGCCTTCCGGGCCGAAAGCTTCCTCCTCGAAGAAGCAGCGGATGGTGTTATCGGAGCGCAGGAAGTACTCATCGGCCTTCTTCTCCTGGTTCCTGGTAGTGAAGATGCCCTGTGCGACGGTGGGATCGAATTCGTTGACAATCTGCCCCGCCCGCGCGCGCAGCGCCGCGATTTCCTCGGCCGACTTGAAACCGGGGATGACGATAAAGCCGTCCTTCTGATACTGCTCTTTCTGCGCTGCGCTCAGCATGATGGGTACTCCTCAGATAATCGATGCCCTCATTGTACGGAGCACACTCGCATCGAACAACGCGCAAATGGTTGACACATTGTCTTCAAAACGAAGACAATCAGAAATTGGGGACAGACCCGGATTTTGGCGCCGCCGAACATGGACCAGCTCAAAGCAATGGAAATCTTCGTCGAAGTCGCGCGCCTGCGCAGCTTCAGCGCCGCCGCCCGGAAGCTGGGCGTCACGCGCGCCATGGTCAGCAAGCACGTGCTGCAGTTGGAAGACAAGCTGGGCGCCCGCCTGCTGCATCGCTCAACCCGCGAAGTCAGCCTCACCGACGCAGGCCAGGCCTACCTCGAACCCTGCACCGGCGCCGTGTTGCAAGCACAGGAAGCCGCCCGCGTGATCACGCACGCCGGCACCGAGCTCGCAGGCCCCTTGCGCATCCAGGCTCCCTCCAGCTTTGGCAGCGAATGGCTTGCCGATTCGCTGGCGCGTTTCTGTCTGCCGCATCCCCAGCTGCAACCGCTGCTGCACGTGGACGACGCGCTGCTCGATCCGATCGAACATGGCTTCGACCTCACCATCCGCGTCGGCGGCATCCCGGACAGCCGCGCATTGGCCATTCGTCCGCTGGCCCCATGCCATGGCGTGCTATGCGCCTCGCCCGCCTATCTGGCCAAGCATGGCAAGCCTGAAGTGCCGGAAGACCTGCAGCACCATCGCTGCCTGCACTTCAGCCACCTGACCGACGGCACCACCTGGCACCTGCGCCGGGGCAGGGAAGAGACCACCATCCGCGTCAAGCCAGCCTTCTTCGCGAATAACGGCCTCGTACTCCACCAGGCCGCACTGCGCGGCCTTGGCATCGTCTACAGCACGACCTTCCTCGCTTGGCGCGAACTGCTGGATGGCACGCTGGTACAGGTGCTGCCCGGCTGGGAACTGCCGCTGAACCACCTGAGCGCCCTGTACCCGGCCAGCCGCAAGCCCTCGCCGAAAGTGCGGGCGCTGATCGATTTTCTGCTAGGGGAATATCAGCCGGTACCGCCGTGGGACCGGCAACTGGCGTTACGACATCGCTCATAGAGCACCTAGCACCTCAGTTGCGATTTTCAAACTACCTCCTTACACTCTTCATGATGCTGGATATTTCATGGTGTGGACGCGGTTGAGACAATTTCTGGGGGATTGAATGATACTGGGCGAAGTTAATGGCCTTTTCACACTATTTGACCGCATCATCAGCGAATGGAGTAAGCGGAGAACGAAAGGCGTGACATCTGTGTCTCGGCGCTTCATTGAGTTGTTTGAAGCGCATGGTGTTAAGCGCAATCAAATACCACGCTTCTTCGGTCATGGCATTACGCTAGGCGATCTAGCGAACGACGGGCTACTCCTCGTTAAGCTTACAGAGCCTGTTCTGGAAGCGGCTTGTTCCCTATTTGGTGTGCGGCGCGAATGGCTGGACGGCGCGGGCGAGGAGCCCTATAGACGCCATGACTTTTATAAGGCTCCAGAAAACTTCGAACAGTTTATTGAAGGTCTCAAAGCTGAAAATCCGGATGCAGAGCTTGATGGATACTTGATCGTATCCGAGGATGCCGCATCAGATGACAAGGCCGCATTAATATTGATGGAGGTAGTAGGAGAAATTGGCGATTCCGCCATCTATCGCTACCATTATTGTGACGACTGGGTTTTTGACTATTGGAAATCGCGAGCATATCTAACGGCCTGTATCGCGATTGCCTGGAAGCGGAAAGTCTTCATCAAAGGGAGACGGTCAGATAGACGTGAGCTTTGTTCTCTGACGGAGCAGCAAGCTTTACCTGGTCCGATTCTGAAACGGCTTACATCGAGCGACGAGCGCTGGTATGCAGAGGATCTTGCCCTGCTGCCAGACCGATTTTTGGAAGGACTCGACGCCGAACAGAATAGTTTTGGCGTTATTTCCGCTCTCCGTTTATGGCTACGACTGGACAGTCAGGGTTGGATGGATACGGGTCTTCGTAAAGACGTTCGTCAAGTCTTCGAAGAAGAACTCGCAAAACACGAGGCCCGTTCCGCACCTGAGCTCAGCGCGGATAAGTAAAGCCGGTACGGATATCCATCGGCAGCAGCTGGCTGCCATCGCGCACTATCAGGCGCTGGGGCGGTTCGTCGCCAGCCAGTGCGCGCGGTGCAACGGGCAAGCCTTCACCTTTGCGCAGCAGCGCGTCGCAGCGCTCGTAAACATTGGGGCACTCCGTGGCCTTCAGGAGCGCCTGCACGATCGCCACCTTCCATAGATCGACACCGCCGGCGTTGAACTGGCAGACCAGATACCCGCCGGTGCCGCCATAGCTGTGCACCAGCAGGCCGGGCAAGCCATCCTTGTCGCCATCGACCAGCTGCACCAGCGCCTGTGGCTCCGCATTGCGAAGCGCCGCTTCGCGTTTGAGTACGGCTGCCTGCACGCGACGCTTGATCAGGGCGTGATCCACCGGCTCGTCCTCGCGCAAGGTCCATACGCGGGCCGCGATCTGCGATTTGGCGTTATAGGCAGCGCGGGCCAGGAACTGGCGCGACGAAGACTGCACAATCGCCGTGGCTCCGGCCTTGTTGCGTTCCTGCGGCTTGCCTTCCACTTTCTCGATGGCGGAAACATAAATCCACGGCTCGCCGGAAAGCAGACCTTTTTCCTTGCCTTGTTTGATGGTGATGATAAGCATGCGCGGCTTTCGTTTTCAGGAACCGGATGATACAGCATGATGATATGCTTTCTTCAGGCTGTGCAGCTCATACAGAAGGAGACATGATGTCGGAACTGAAAGTAAGAAGCTTCACCATATCGCTCGATGGCTTTGGCGCTGGCCCGAATCAAACCTTGGAAAATCCAATGGGTGAGGGCGCGCAAGGATTGCACCAATGGTTCCGCGGCACGCGTACTTTCCAAAACATGATAGGCAACGCTGGCAAGGGAAGCGATGGCCCGGAGGAGGATTTCGCCGCCCGTGGCTTTGAGAACATCGGCGCCTGGATCCTGGGCCGCAATATGTTCGGCCCAATCCGCGGCCCATGGCCGGACGAGGAGTGGAAAGGCTGGTGGGGTGAGGAGCCTCCATACCATGTACCCGTGTTCGTCCTGACCCACCACGCCCGTCCGCCGCTGGAGATGAAAGGCGGCACGACCTTCTATTTCGTCACGGACGGCATTGAGTCCGCCTATTCGCAGGCTATGCGGGCAGCGAACGGCAAGGACGTGCGCCTTGGCGGCGGCGTGGCGACGATCCGTGAGTACCTGCGAGCTGGCTTGATCGACGAGATGCACCTGGCAATCTCGCCGGTATTGCTCGGATCGGGCGAGTCCCTGTTCGCCGGATTGGACCTGCCGAGCCTCGGATTCCGCTGCACCGAGCACATTCCCACCGAAGCCGCGACGCACGTCGTGCTAAGGAAGAGCTGATGTGAAGATTTGGCACCTGAAGAGTTCGTGAAGTGCGTGCAGGTAAACAACGCAGCCCTATAGGGGGGCTCTTTTTTTGTCCCCCCGTCTAATCTGTACTAATCCGGTCGGATTCGGTCTAGTGGATTCTAAAATGGCGGGAAGGTCGAATTCTTTAGATCGAATTAGTGTTTTCAAAGAAACCGTTAGACCTTATTAGACTGCACACCATCTCCGCTTAGACCACTTTCGTGCATCGCTGCCACCCCTTTAGACTGCCTTAGGAGCCGCGCATCGGAACCTGCCCTGCAGTTGGCTGCTCGGACCTTGATCCGATCCTTTCCAGAAGAGTCTAAAGATTGGATCGCAGAACGAGAACATAGTTCGTTTTAGATTTTGGGCTCAAAAACGTAGATCAAATTAGACTTTGACGTCGTTTTTTGGGATCGTATTAGATCACCCCTTAACGATTTCAGACTGGATTAGTAGCAGGCAGTGCCAATTAGACTGAATTAGAACAGCCCAGAAAAATAGGACCCACCCTCGCTTCTGCCGTGGCGGGGTTAAGCTCCGGCCACCCGCCACGCGCCATCTTCATACACCCGCTCATCATCCAGATACACCGCCTCAGTGATGGCGAAGATATCCACGTGATAGCGCGCATCCTTGCGCTTGAACTGCGGCTTCTGGTACTGCCCGTGCTTGGCGCCCAGTGAGAGGTGGATGCCGCACATGCGCTCGTAGGTGCCGATATCGTCCACCGTGCGCTCGAAGGAGAAAGCGCGGTTCATGCCGAAGCCCAGTTCGCGCACCCATACTTCGCCTTCGTGCTCGCGGATGATCTCCAGCATGCGGTCAAATTCCGGCGTGCTGTTTTCGGCGCCAACCACGCGGCCGCGTTCCACGATCATGGTGATCGGCGTCGCCGGACGGTTGATGTGGAAGGAGGTGTCGCCGAAGACGAACACGCGCACGCGGCCGTTCACTGCTTCCAGGTCCTGCGCCTCGGTGAACACTTCGCCTATGGGGAACAGGCCGCCCACATTTTTCATCGTGCCGTAGTCGCCGATGTTGAGCTTGGCTTCTTCGAAAGGCGAAGCGAATACCAGCTGTTCGCCGCCGCTGTCCACCACGCCGCGCTGCGCACTGTCGATGCGCGCCTTGAGGCGGTGGCCGAGGCCACGGTAATAGGCCGGGTCGTAGGCCAGCGCTTCGATGTAGACCAGCCCCTGCTCACCGGGCATGCGCGACAGGTGCATGTGCTCGATGACCTTCAGCCCCAGCTTGAACAGCTCCATGCGGATGCGGTAGTCGTTGAGGCGGAAGCTGCTGGTCTGCACCAGCACCACCAGGTCTTTTGGCTGCAGCCGGGAGAACGCATCGAGGATCTGCGAAGGCTCGACGGTGTCGAAATCGATGAACTCGCCGTCCGGGAGGGCGCGGCGGTAGGCTTCCGTCAGCACTTCATTCAGCTCGCTGCGGCGGTCGAACACCACCAGTGCCCGCTGCGGCGGGGCGTGTTCGATAGCGAGGGCCAGCGTATCGCGGATATTGCGCGCGGCCAGTTCGCGGACCTGGGGCGAAAAAATGCTCATATTTCGTCTATAACAAAGTGTGGCGGAAGCCCCGGCATTATACGGTGGGCCGCTTGTAGCGCTCCGGGCGCCCATGTAGAATCGGAGGAATATAGCCAGAGGGCAACATCTGGCCGACACCACAGTGGAGCAGGGATGAGCATACAGTTTGGCCAGGATTTGCCGCAGGAGCGGCCCGAGCCTCAAGGGCGTGCGGCGATTTTCGTACCGAGCGGCACCATCAAGGACGATGTGCTGCAGCTGGTGCGCAAGGGCGCCGCTGTGGTTGGTTTCGGCAACCATGACCGCACGGTCACCATTTACTACGAAAGCAACCGCTTCAACGAGCCTGCCTTGCAGAAATGGGAGCAGCGCGCGCGCAAGGCTTATGACCGCCTGATCGACAACCTGCCCACCACCTCGAAAATGACCACCCGCCTCGATTACTTCGAGCAGGTGGGCTATATCAACGGCAAGGGCATTACCATTCGCCGGATGGACAGCCTGAAGCGCTGGCTGGAGCAGTCCGAGCAGCTGGAATCGGCGCCGGAAACTGAGTTCGTGGCCTATACCCCGCCCGCGCCGCCGAAGAAAATTAACATTACTGAATGATGCTGTTGCTGAGTGTGTGAATATTCACACGCCCTGCAATTCTGGCGATTTGGGCTGTGCTACTCTGGAATCACGGGTTCGACGAAGCCCGGTGACATAAGGCCGCAAGGCCACTTCCAAGAGGAGACGTATCGCTATGAAGCATCTTTTCCGCGTGCTGTTTGCTGCCCTGTTTGCATTGACCGTGGGCGGCAGCGCCCAAGCCCAGTCCGACCACCGTGGCACTGCCGACGAGGCGGTGGCGATGGTAAAAAAAGCGGCAGCTTATCTTGAAAAAAATGGCCGGGCCAAGGCCATTGCAGCGTTCAACGACCCCAAAGGCGAATTCATCAACGGTGACCTTTATGTCTTCATGTTCGGCATGACGGGCGATGAGCGCGGCGTGGCACTGGCCCATGGCCAGAACGCCAAGATGGTGAACAAGAACCTCACCGAGCTGAATGCCGGGGGCGTGTACCCGATCAAGGAGTTCCTGAAAATCGCCGGCAGCCCGGCGGGCAAGGGCTGGGTGTCCTACAAATGGCCGAACTCCATCAGCAAGAACCTCGAAGATAAGTCCACTTATGTGGAGAAGGTGGGTGATGTGCTGATAGGTGTTGGCATTTATAAATAATTGCTCGTAACTGCGTGCAAGTTGCGCGCAACCCCTTTCAAAGCTTTCTAACGTCCCGCCATCGGGGGACGTTGTTTTTTGTCCGGTCAGCCCAGATTTATGCGTTATGATGGGCCCAACAGCACGCGCTCGCCGAGGCAGAGCTTGTGTTCATTTGCTTCAAACAGACCGGATGAAACATGGCATACAGGTGGCAAACCGAGGATAGTGCCTGGCTCGAACACGCGCCCGGCACAGACGGTTTTGAACTGGAAGGCAGCAGGGACCTGAGCCCGGTTGCCTGGGCGGCGCATGCGCGCGGCCGGCTGCCGGACGTGGCCGCGCTGCTGGGCGCGTCCCTGCCCATGTCCTGCCATCACGCTCCCATCTACCCAGAAGGTTTTGCGTTCTGCCCCGATTGCGGCGCGGCGCTGGCCGTGGCCGAACAGCAGCCGCAGCGCTTCCCTGCCTGGTGGACTCCGGCCGGAACTTCGCCCCTGCCGCCCGCCGCCTGGCCGCTGCCGCGCCATGTGCCGCAAGGGCTGCCTTTGAGCGCAGCGCCGCTGGCTGCAGCGCTGGAGCAGCGTCCGGCCGAGCCGGCGGTGGGGCAGGCGGAATTGCGCTTGCCTGCGCCGCCCAATTCCGTGTGCGTGTTCGCTTCCGGCCGTTTCGGCTTTGCGGCCCAGCGTCTGCTGGCGCTGGCTTACACGCGCAATGTGCTGCAGTACTGGGATCCTTTCGCCGCCCATTGGCAGATTGTGGTGCCGGAAGAAGGCGCGGCCGACCTGCGTTTCGAACGCTCCGCATACGCCTGGCTGCCTGCCGGAACAGGCGCGCGGCGCGGCGAGCTGGGACTGGTTCCAGGCGAGGGCGGCCTGCACCGCCTGCTGGTCAACCCGGTCGGCGAGAGCTACCGTACCGAACCTTTGCTGCACGCGCCGCTGGCCAGCGGTCCCGGCGCGGTGGGCCGCTATATCGCCTGCCTGTTCAATGCGCCCGATGGGCTGCGGCTGTGGACCGCGCTGGCAGCGGGCGCCGATCCCGAAGTGCTGGCGGTGAGTGGTGCGGATGCGCCGGCCGAAGGCTGGTCGCGGCCATACAGCTACGATGGCGCGCTGGTCTGGCTGCATGAGCGCGGCCAGCTGCTGTGGTATCCGGGGCGTGCGCCGCAATGGCTGGCATGGCCTTTCCCGTGGACGCCGCGCCTGCAGTTCGGCGGGCCGGTGCGCAGTCGCGACGGCAGGCTGTGGCTGATCGGGCACGATGGCGAGAGCTATTCCTTCCGCGAGCTGGGGCGGGAAGACGCGCAGCTGGAACCGATCGATGGCGCACGGCTGGGCTTCGATACGCTGCTGTTCCGGCGCGGGCACCAGGTGAAGAACGAGCCTTGGTCGGTGGAGGATGTGGAGGACCAGCGGCATGGCGATGCGCTGGTGCTGCCGCTGCTGGCGAATATCTCGGCCACGCGCAGCCAGTCCTCCGGGCTGGTGCTGCGCATCGAAGGCTATACCGGCAAAGCGGAAGCGGCGCTGGGCGGCGAAGTATTGCCACGCACTTTTGTGGAATGGGTGGGGCAGCGCAATGTGATCCTGGATGAACTGGTGCGCCTGCGGCATCCGGCGGACTGCCACGTGTTCGTGCATGATGACTGTTTATGGCTGCATCATCCCGCATGGAACGAGATCAGGGGCTGGCGGCTGGAGGGCGGCGCATGAGGGCCGCCGTGTTCGCGCTGCTGTGCGCCGCAGCGGGAACGGCGGGCGCCACCTCGCACGTATTCCTGGTGCAGAACTCGGGCTGGATGGAACCTTTCTACAGCGATCCCCGTTCGCAATACAAGGCCCTGGTGCGCGAGCTGGCGCTGGCCGCTGCGCAGCCGGGCGATGCGCTGGTGATGGCGTCCTTCAACCAGAGCCTTCCCGGCGCTGCGTCGCCCAGGGCGCTGCTGGCGCTGAAGGTGGATGAGAAGCCGCCGCGCGATGCAGTAGCGGCCGCGCTGGCCTCGCTGGACGTGGCGCGCAAGCCGGGCAGCAATGCGCTGGCCGATACCGATCTCGGCGAGGCGGTACGTGCATCCATCGATACGGCGCTGGGCGGCAAGCCGGGGCTGGTCTGGCTGTTCACGAATAACCGTAACAGCCCGAACAACGACCAGGCGACGGCGCGGCGCAACCGCGAGTTCTACCAATTGATTCACGAAGGCGGCGAGATCCGCAAGGCGCTGGCCTTTCCGCTGCATATGCCGGTGAAGGGTGCAAACTATTCGGCCAATGGCCTGATGGTCTATGTGTTCGCCGTGCAGGAGCAGGGCGTGCGCGAGCTGGACCAGCTGCTGCGCACCGGGCGCGTGCAGCAGGTCATCACCGAAGCGCCCGCACGGCTCAAGCCCCTGGACCAGGACACGGTGCGGCTGGTGCCAACGAAAGTCAGCGAGCTGCCCGGCGTGGCGTTCAGCACCCAGGCCAATGGCGTGCTGCGCGCCGACATCGACGCTGCTGGCCGGGCGCAGCCCGGGCCGGGCGGGGCCGCACGCATCGCCTGGCGGGTTGAAAACACAATTTACCCTTACACGATTACCCATGCACGCATCGCGGCCAGCTCCGTGCTGGCCGGGCATGCGGCGCCGATTGCGCTCGATGCGAACGAGATCAGCGCACTTGCTCCCGGCAAGAGCCAGGCCCTCGGTTCGGCCATGCCGCTGCCTGCTGCCCAGCTGCCGGGGCAATGGTCGCTGGAAGCTGTGAGCGCCGCCGGATCGGCGAAGGTGCTGCCCGCCCGCATCGATGTTCAGCTTACGGAGCAGAAGCTTGAACTGTCGCAGGCTTTCCGCCAGCGCATGCAGGCGCTGTTCCCCGGCGATCCGCTGCCGGAGATTTTTACGCCGCCTGCGCAGATCAAAAGCTCGCAAGCACGCCTGCCGCTGGAGGTGCGCATCAATTACGGCATTGCGCCGCTGGCAACCCTGATCGGCGGCATCGCCGCGCTGCTGGCCGCCACTGCGGCCGCCGTGCTGGCAGCGACTCGGCCGCGCAAGGTGGTGCTTACTATCGACGGCGAGCCGCGCACCGTGCGCGCGAAACCCGGCACCAGCACGCCGCTGTATGACCGCGCGGGCAACCGCGCCGCTACCCTGCACACCAAATTGTTCGGCAATCACCTGGCAGACGTGCGCGAAGGCGCGCAGGTCCGCCTCGGCAGCTAACCCTTCGAGGAAACCATGCAGACTCCCGATCCCGGCTTCAAAGTCCCCGATAGTTCGGCACCGAAAGCGCCAAACGGCGCCAACTCGCCGCTATCGACAACGCCGCCTGCTGAAGGCGCTCCGGCAATCGAGGTCGCGCCGGTGGCAGGCGCACCGGCCACCGATACCTCCAGCCGCGACATCGCCATCGGGGGCGCGATCTTCCTCATCCTGCTGGTGATCTTTTTCTTTGCCCGCAATGCGTATGCCAACCACCTGGTGCGCAAGCGCGTGTCGCCGTCGTCGGCCGATACCGCGGGCTGGCTGATGTTTTTTGGCTTGTCCTTCCTGAGCGCCGCCGTGGTGCTGGGCCTGCTCAACGCCAGCAAGTTCCTCAACCTTGCCGTCACTGGCACGCTGCTGGTGTTCGGCATCGCGGCCATCGCCGGCGCGCTGCTGAGCGGACGCCGTTAAGGAGACTCCATGAGCGACAAGAAGACTGAACTCAAGATCGACCTGCGGCCAACGCTGTTCATTGGTGCGGGCGGCACCGGCATGGAAGTGCTGATGCGCATCCGCCGCCGCATCCTTTCCGCTGTATGGAACCGTCATCATCCAACGCGGGTTGATGCCATTGGTGACTTCCCGGTGGCGCGCTTCCTGCACATCGACCTTGATAACGGCGCTGTGATCGACGAGGGCAAGTCGCAGCGCACCGACCCGTGGTTTGAGCTGGTGAAGCTGAGCGACGAGGAGCGGCTGGTGGAAGCGATCGACCTGCCGCAATACCATGAGTCCGACGACAGCCTGGCGCGCTTTCCGCTGATTGAAAGCTGGATGCCGCTGCGGCCCAAGAAACTGCGCTCGCTTGGCATCGACCCGTCGAAAGGCGCAGGCCAGATCCGCGCGGTGGCGCGGCTCTACCTGTTCGACAAATATCCCAAGCTGCGCGGCCGCATCAAGGGCGCGCTGAATTTCCTGAGCGGTAACGCGGGCAATGAGCGCAAGGAGAACTACCAGCGCCTTGGCCTGCAGGTCGATACTTCGAAGTTCCGTATTGTGGTTATCGGCTCGAATGCGGGCGGTACCGGCGCGGGAACGATGATGGACCTGGGCTGGATCGCCAAGGCCATTGCGCGCCAGGAGGTGGCTGACAGCCAGGTCGATCTCGTCATGTTCATGCCTACCGCGTATGCGAAGGCGAACAAGGAGCGCACCGAGGCCAATGCCTACGCCACCATGATGGAACTGGAAACGGCCATGCGCGATATGAGCGCCAACGTGCGCTGGGCCGATCCGGACAGCCTTACCGGGCGTGGCGCACCGTTCGATGATGTGTATTTCGTTGATACCGCCAACCTCGCCAACAAGGCCACGCTGGATGTGAAGGATGTGTACCAGATGGTGGCGGACTCGCTGTTTGAGGACTTTGCTTCTGCCGATTTCGCCAACCGCAAGCGTTCAGTGGCCGTCAACCAGCAGCAGCACAAGCTCGGGCCTTTCAATCCGCGCGTGCCGGAGCAGCGCTTCGGCGATATGCGCCTGTCTTACTCCAAAGTGTATTCGGCCTTTGGACAGTCGGTGCTGGATACGCAGCAAAGCCTGCGCGAAGATATCCGCGCCTACGAACTGGCAGGGCTGATGGTGAAGGCCTTCTTCGGTATCATGGACAGCGACGGCGCCCCCGCGCGCCGGGCGGGCGACCAGGAGCGCGATGTGTTCATGCGCGAGCAGATGGCCATGAGCGAGCAGCCCTTCGATGAGTTTCCGGACTTCCGCAAGGGCCTGATCGACACCACGCCCTTCCACGAATATGCGCTGACCGGCCAGCTGCTGCAGGACAAGGACGAACGCTCGCTGCTGGAACGCATCGAGAGCAAGGTGCAGATGGAAGTGGACCGCATCATGTCCGGCTATGAGCTGAAGATATGGCGCGAGAAGGTGGCCGAGCTGCTGCCGCAGCTGGAGCGCGATGCGATCCGCGAGGCCGGAGCCACGGCCGAGACGAGCGAAGACCGGCTGAAGCGCCACACCAGCGAACTGTCGGCCCGCCTGCAGGCGCGGGTGCGCAGCAAGCTGTATGCGCTGCTGGATGACCGCAAGCAGGGCGGCCTTGAGTTCGTGCTCTCGTTGCTGGAGCAGATCAAGGGCCGTATCGCGCAGCGCGACCTGCCGCATATGGAACGCAATGCGCGGCGCTACCGAGAAATGCGCGACATGCTGCGCACGCGCCAGGTGGAAGAGTCGTTGAACAATCTCACCCAGGCTTCCGGCAAGCTGCTGGGCCGGGAACAGCAGTCGCGCGAAGTCATGGCGCACCTGAAGCGTGATATTGCCGACTACCTGCGCTTCCACCTGCTGGCGGTAGCGGCGGGGCAGGCGGTGGAGCTGCTGGCTTCCATGTCCACCTGGCTGGGCGAAATCCGCACGGTGGACGAGAAGGGGCGCGCCGAGTGGAGCGGCATCGCCGGTGAATTCCAGGAAGGCCGCCGCTGCGTGGAGGCCATGCTGGGCGCGGTCGATCAGCGCATTGCCCAGTTGCGGGCAGATGCGCAGCACGAGCATGCCACCTACATGAAACTGGTCAGCGAAGTGCCGCCGGAACCGGTGCAGCTGAGCGGCGACGTAAGCCAGTGGAGCGAAGAAGTGCTGCGCGAGTTCGGCGGTTCCGCGCGCCTGTTCCCGCAGCTGGGCGACGAGAAGCTGCGTGCTTCCCTGTTGCTCAAGCTGTTCCGCCGCGCGCAGACCCAGCTCGCCACCGCGCATGCGGGCGATGCGGCGCCGTCCGATCCGCTGCTGGATCGCCTGCTGGCCCTGTCGCCGCAGGAGCGCCAGCGCATCTTCAATGAATGGATACGCAGCGCCATGCCGTGGGTGAACGCGCGTTTCAGCGCCGAGTATTCGCCGCATGCAGACCAGTTCAAATGCTTTATCGGCGTGGGCGATGCCAATGCCTGGCGACGGCTGGAGCCTGAGTTGCGCGCGGCGGTGCCGGCAGGCTTCTTCCATGGAGACCTGATCAGCATCGTCAACACCGGCATCGGCGGCAAGGCAGTGTGCTATATCGAGCTCTCCGGATTCCCGATGACGGCCTTGCGCGGCCTGCCGACGTGGCGCACGTCCTACCAGATCGAGAACCCCAAGATTCCCACGCACCTGCATTTCGATGCGACGCGCTTCCGCCATCCGATCGCGCCGAATATGGATGAACTCAACCGGCTGGCGGACGATTATGAGTGGTTCCTGCAGGCGATTGCGCTGGGTGTACTGAAACGCAAAGCCGACCTGGGCGACCGGGAGGCCAGCTTCCAGCCGCGCGGGCAGTATCTGTTCGAGGTGGAGCAGGGTTCCGGCGAATGGCTGCAGATCGGGAACGAATTTGCAATCCGCTCCAACGGCCTGCCCGCCTATTACCGCGACCAGGTGATCGCGTCGGTGCAGCAGCGGCTTGGCCGCATGGGACCGCACCAGATGGTGCTGCTGGCGGCGCTGATGCGCCACTACCAGCTGCGGGTATACCAGCCGCGCCTGGAAGTTGATGAGACGGGCGCCGAGCTGCCGTCGCCATCGCTGCCGAACATCACGGCGCGCCGGCTGCATGACGCGTGGCTGCGCCGCGCACATGCCTCTGATCCCTCGCTTGGCGCTGCCTCGGAGGAACGTGCGCTGGATACACTGGCCCAGTGGAGCGAAGTGGTGCCCGGATCGGCGAGCGACAGCTACAGCTGGGAAGTGCAGCAGCAAGTGGAGAAGCGCGTGCTGCGGCCGGAATATCTTGCCAGCGATCCGGTGGCAGCAGGCCTGTTCGGCGCTGCACCGGCAGCGGCGCCGGATGGCTTGTACAAGGTCTTCCTCAACCGCGTTCAGCATGGGCCGTTCACTGTGCCGGAACTCGCGCAGCGTATCGCACGCGGCGAAGTGGAACGCGGAACGAAGCTGTGGAATATGCGCTGGACGCCGCACGTAGATCAGTGGAAGGCTGCTGCCGACCTGCCGGAGATCGCTGTGCTGTTCGGCGGCGCGATCCCCGATCCGCAGGATGAGATTCCAGATCCGGAGTGAGTGTGGCCGATTCGTATGCATGCATCAATAGCACGTGCGGCAGGCCGTTCCCGCGGGCGGTGAACTTTTGCCCGTATTGCGGCACGCGGCAGCCGGGCGCTGTGCTGCCGCCTGCACCGCCGCCGCGTGTGGAAGCGGCGCCTGCACCCCAGGTGCTGCAGCCCTCCGCCGAGGATGCCGCAGCGGCCTACCGCGCCGCCGTAAACGCGAACAAGGCCGCCGGCACAGCAGCAACCACGGCGCCGGCTACGGATGGCGCCGGACGCCCAGGCGCCGGTACCCGCCCATCAAGTCCCTTCGGCCCGGCTGGCGCAGCGAAAGGCACTGGCAGTGCGCAGGCAGCGCGGCCGCCTGCACGCAAACCCGTAAGCAAGAGCACCTGGCTGCTGGTCGCGCTGCTGGTGCTGGCGATCTGGCTGGTGGTGAAACCTGAGAACCGTGGGCGGCAATTCGAGGGCCGCGTGAACGATGCCATCGCCCTGACGGCCGACTGCCGCATCAGCAATGCGCGCACCGAGCTCAGTGCCCTGAAGACCGCCAAAGCCACGCCCGAACAGCTGCAACGCGTGCAGGATGCTATTGACAGTGCCGCACCAGACTGCGAGAAAGCCCGCCAGCGTGCAAAGGCATGGAACGATCTGCAGCCGGGCATTAACAGCGCAATGAAGGCCAGCAAGCCGGAACTGGCCTCCAGCCGTCTCGCAGGTTTCACGAAGAAGTGGGGCGAAGACAAGGAAACGGATGCCGTGTTCGCCCGCATCGACACCATGCGCGCCGAGCAGCTGCTGGACGAGGCCAACGCCTGCCTCAAACAGGGCAATCACAATTGCGCGGAAGCGAAGCTGCGCCAGGCCGAAAAGATGAATCGGCCCGAAGTGGCGGCCCGGCTGAACGCCCTGAAAGACGATCTCTCGCGTTTCCTCGAATCGACCCTGCTGCAGTAGGGCGCATGCCCTGCTGAGCCAGCCGCACTATTCTCCAGTCAAATCCGCGCACACGTTTATGTCCTGTCGTCGGCGTTCATCCCGCCGGTGCCGGTTTCCTACCCGATTTTCGGGTATTTGTCGCATGGACGAAAACACGCGCATTCCAGCCGCTAGAATGGCAGGGCGAGTTCAACGAGGAATTTAATGAGTTCTCCCCCATTCCTGCCATTCAACGCACCTCCCGTCGTGGAAGTCGAGCACGACCGCCGCCTGGTGCGCCGCTACCTGCTGCAGTCGGCGCTGCGCTTCAACGCCGGTTCACTTTTATTCCTGTCGCTGACGATCGCGCTGCTGCCGCTCTGGCTGAAACTCGGCCCGGCTGCGCCGGGGGGAGTAGAGACTCGCAAACTGGCTCTGTACACTGCCGGCGGCGTTGTGCTGGCGGTAATGGTCTGGCTTGCGCTCATCTCCAGCGGGATCGCCCGCAACTTTCTTGCGCGGCTGAGCGAGGAGGGCAAGGCGCTGAGTGCCGAGGTGATGGCTTCTTCGGTGACGCGCCGCATCGATGCGCCGTTCAATCCCTATACCACCTTTGACCTGTGCACCGAGTCCTTGTCGGGGCTGGCCCTCGGCACTGCACTCGGCTATTCCGGCCCGCCGGCATTCTTCCACGACCCTTTCAAGGGCCGGATAGTGCTGGGCCGCCGGCGTCCGTTCGTGCTTGGGCGTCATGTCGAGGTGCGGGTATCGTCCGATCTGGGTCCCAGTTGCCATATCGAGTTGCGCTGCAGCGCCGGCCTGGCTTGGTTCATGATCCAGCAAGGTGAATCGCTGAAGGCCGCCGAAACAGTGTCTGCCCAACTGCGCCAGCACCTCGCGCGCCATGCCCACGCGCTGGACGCGGCACGGCGTGAGCGGGAACTGGAACGAACTTCGCTGCAGGCGCGCCTCTCTGCCTTGCAGGCCCAGGTCGAGCCGCACTTCCTGTTCAATACATTGGCAAATCTGAAATACCTGATCCGCACTGACCCACAGGCCGCGCAGGACATGCTCGACCACCTGGTCGGCTACCTGCAGAACGCGATGCCGGATATGCGCTCAGTGTCATCGACCCTGGGGCGGGAAATGGACCTTGTCAGCGACTACCTGGCGGTGATGCGTATCCGCATGGGCGCGCGCCTGCGCTACACCGTCGAAGTAGCCGAGGAATTGCGCAGCCTGCCGTTCCCGCCGGCGATGCTGATCTCGCTGGTGGAAAACGCCGTCAAGCATGGGTTGGAACGGGCCAGCCGGCCGGGCCTGATCACCATCAGTGCAAGGCATCAAAGCGACGGGACGGACGAGCTGCTGAGCGTGTCGGTGGTTGACGACGGCGTCGGCTTGACCGAACAAGCTGGACAAGGTACGGGGCTGGCGAATATCGCAGAGCGCCTGTTGCTGCTGTACGGGCGGAAGGCCAGTCTTTTTGTGGAACCGGGTGACGGACAAGGAGTGCGCGCATGGTTGACCATGCCTATTGTCAGGAGCCAGGCCTGATGCCACGTGCCCTGATTGTCGAAGACGAGCCTCTGCTGCGGGCAGAGTTGACGGACCAGCTGCGTGCTTTGTGGCCCGAACTGCAAATCGCCGGCCAGGTCGAAAACGGCATCGAAGCGGTGGCAGGCATCGATGCATTGAAACCGGACATCGTATTCCTGGACATACAGATGCCCGGCCTCAACGGCATGGAGGTGGCGCGCCACATTCCCGAGTCGTGCCAGGTGGTGTTCGTGACGGCGTATGCGGACTATGCCCTGGCCGCTTTCGATGCCGGCGCGTCCGACTACCTGGTCAAGCCGTTGACGACCGCACGCCTGCTGCAGACGATCCACCGTCTGAAGTCGCGCACGGCCGCGAGCCCGCCGCCGGCCTTATGGGGAAAACTGTTTGAGAAGGAGAGCGCGCCGGAATACCTCAAGTGGATCAAGGCTTCGAGCGGCAATTCGGTACGGCTGGTGATGGTGAGCGAAGTCCTGTACTTCCAGTCCAGCGAAAAGTATACGCGGGTGGTGACGGAGAACGGCGATTCGCTGATCCGGCTACCGATCAAGTCTCTGCTCGAGCAACTGGACCCGCAGCTGTTTGCGCAAATCCACCGCAGCGCCATCGTCAATCTGCAGGCGATTGACCGTATCGAACGCAGTGAATACGGGGGGCGCGCCAGCGCCGGGCTGGAGGTCATCCTGAAAGGCCGGACCGAGCGCTTGACCGTTAGTGAGGGGTTTGCGAGGCAGTTCCGTCAGATGTAGCAGGGCTGTCCGTCCCCTGGCCGGCCGCCCTGTTAATCATTTCCACAAATAACGTAAAAGGAAAATAATGAAAAAGAAATGGATGGTCGCACTCTCTTTGTTATTGCTGGCCGTGACAGGCGCAATCGCGAGCACGCCGTCGCCGCCGGCAGTGGCGGTCGATCAGGCGACCCGGTCAGAGGTCATCGATACGCTGATTGCCAAGCTGAACGCCTACTACGTTTTTCCAGACAAAGCCCAACAAGCCGAGTCCGTCTTGCGCCAGCAGCAGCGCGAGGGCAAGTACGATGGAATCACGGACGGCAAGCAACTGGCCAAACAGCTGTCGGATGACATTGACGGCGTGATTCATGACAAGCATATGTTGGTAAATGCCAGTGCCCGTCCGGTGCCGCCAGATGATGCGGTACCGCCGCCGCCCCAGACGCGGGCGGAGTGGGAAAAACAGGTGCCGCCTGCCGTGCTTGAAAGGGTCCTCGCATCAAACCTGGGTGTGGAAAAGGTGGATCACCTGAGCTCCAATATTGGCTACCTGCAGATTTCCTCGTTCGGGCCGGTTTTCCTCGTATCCGGCAAGTTTGCCGCCGCGATGAATGAACTCGCTGACACCGATGGCCTCATCATCGATCTGCGCAACAATGGCGGTGGCGGGGGAGACTCAGTGTCGCTACTGATCAGCTATTTTGTTGACGAGCGCACGCGCCTCAATGACACCTGGGAACGTGCGACCGGCATCACCACGCAGTATTGGACTCAGGATAAGCTTGACGGCAAACGCTATGGCGGCAAGAAGCCGGTCCTCATCCTGGCAGGACCCAATACGAAGTCTGCCGCCGAATCATTTGCATACCAGATGCAGGCCCTGAAACGCGCCACGGTGATTGGCGAACGTACCTGGGGCGGCGCTAACGCTTCGCGCCCATATCGTCTCAGCGAGCATTTTGTTGTATTTATACCGAGCAGGCGTTCGATCAGCCCGATCACCCATACAAACTGGGAGGGCGTGGGAGTCACCCCGGATGTTGCGGCAAAGGTGGACGATGCACTCGCGGCGGCCAGAGATCTGATGCAGCGCCAACTTAGCGGCGGCGCACCACGTGTTGCTACTGGCCGCTAAAACCTGATCTTGCTACGAGCCGCCGGATCCAGCGCAGCGCGCCCTTCTGCAAGTTTTTGCTATGCTGAATAGCAAGTTTTTTTACGGAGGGAGTGCGTATGCAACAGCACATCATCATCGGCGCTGCGCTGCTCGGCCTTGCGCTGGCGGGCTGCCATAAGGAAGAGGAAAAACGCCTGAACGAGGGCCCGGCCGAACGCGCCGGGCGCGAAATCGACCAGGCGACGGCGAAAGCGGCCGTGGAGCTGGACAAGGCCGCCACGCACGCTGAACGCAATATCAACAAGGCGGCGGAAGTGATCGGCGAGAAGCTGGAGAAGGCGGGCGAGAAGGTGCAGGAATCGGCACGCGAGGCGCGCGCCGAGGAAGAGGCAAAGAAGCCGAAGTAAGGCCTAGTTGCCCGCCTTGCGCGGGCCTTTCAGCGGCACCACATTGCTGTGCACATCGCTGGCCGGCGGCGGCACGCCCGGGGCTCCGCCCAGCACCACGCTCAGGTCCACGAAGCCCTCGCGCCAGGCGCGTTCCAGGTCCTGCTCGATATGCTCCATGCTGGTCTGGCTGAAGTTCGAGAAGCCATGCACGCCGTAAGCCCGGTTGCGGCCGTGCGCCTTGGCCAGGTACAGCGCCATATCCACCAGGTTCACGGCACGCTCCCACGGCAGCGGCGTGTTTACGGGAATCAGCGGGAAGGGCGCAAAGCCCACCGAGACATTCACATTGATCTGGGAACCGTGATACTCCAGCGACTGCGACGAGATGCTGTACAGGATGCGGCGCGCCACTTCTTCCAGCCCCGAACGCGGAATCGCAGGCAGGAAGGCGAGGAATTCCTCGCCGCCCCAGCGCACGATCATGTCGGTCTCGCGCAGCGCGATGCGCAGCTGTGCCGCAATCATCTTGAGCACCGCATCGCCCGCCGCGTGGCCGTGCGTATCGTTGATATGCTTGAAGTGGTCCACGTCCAGCAGGAACAGCGCGCCGACCATGTCGTCAACGCCCCGGCGTTCCACTACATTGTGCGCGCGCATGAACTCCTGGAAGTGGCGGCGGTTGTAGAGGGAGGTGAGCGGGTCCAGCGAGCTTTGCTGCTTGAGCTCCAGGTTCTTTACTTCCAGCTGCGCATTGGCCTGGCGCACCTTGCGGTACAGCAGCCCGACGATGACCGCCACCAGCGCGAACACCACGGCCAGCAGCCACCATACGCGCTGCTGCAGGCGGCGGTTATCCAGTTCGGCCCCTTTCACCTTGTTGTCGTGACTCAGCTGCTCGATCTGGCGCTGCTTCTTCTCTGCTTCATATTTCTCCTGCAGCTCCAGCACGGCCTTGCGGCGGGCATCCTCGAACAGTTCATTCGACAGCTTGCGTTCGCGGTGATAGGCGGCGATGGCCGCGGCGTGGTCGCCCGCGCGTTCCAGCGCAGAGCCGTATTCGGACAGGATAATGCGCAGTTCGGGTTTGTCTCCCAGTTTCTCGTAGGTTGCCAGGCCACGCTCAAAGCTCTTCTTGCCTTCGGCAACGCGGCCCATGCCGAGGTAAGCCTGGCCAATGTTGATGCGCGCGGTAGCTTCCGTGTGTCCGTCATGCAGCGCAAGGGCGGCGTTCAGGGACTCGGTGCCGAAACGCAGCGCACGCGGATAGTCATTCTTCTTCAGGTAGATGTCGGACAGATTCACCAGCGTGCTGGCGACCATGGCCTGCGCCCCCATCTTGCGCACGACTTCCAGTTTATTGAGCAGCGCGCGCATGGCGCGGTCGATCTGCTGCGTGTCGATGGCGAGGCCGTATTCGGTATTCAGGGCCAGTGCCATGCGGCCGGCTGACTGCAGCTCGCGCGCCACCTGCATGGATTCCTCCTGCACCTGCCAACCCTTGTCGAATTCCTTGAGCTGCACATAGAGCAGCACCAGCGCATTCAGTGCGCTGGCCAGTGGCGTGAGATCGGACTTGATGCCGCGCGCCAGGTCAACCGCCAGCTGCAGTTTGGGCAAGGCATTGGGGAAGTTTCCCTGTTCTGCATAGCTCTGGCCTGCGGTGATGGAAGCCTGCACGCGCAGCGGCATGTCGCTGGTGCCGCCGGCAATGCGGTCGGCCTCGAACGCCAGCTGGTGCGAGGCTGTCTGTTCGCCCATCTTGGACAGCGTATAGGCCCTGGCCAGCATGCCTTTCGCCAGCAGGACGTTGTCCTTGCCTGCGCGTGCAAAGGAAATCAGTTCGTCGGCAGCCTGCAGCGACCGTTCGAAGGAATTGATGCCGCGCCAGGCATAAGCCACCTGGACGAGATACTCACCGTAGATGGCGGGGGAGGCGGAACGTGCGTCAGCGTCGATTTTCTGGAGCCGGGCCAGCGCCTGGTCCGGCAGGAAGCGGACCTGTTCGCCGATTGCGGCGAGTTCGTGGTCCAGCACCGGCTGCGCGAAGGCAAGCGTGGGCGCAAGGATGCAGGCCGCCGCCAGCAAGCGAATGCCACGCGAGATTCCTGAAACCGGTTTGCCTGCCAACTGGGGCTTCCTTCCGCTGCAATGTCCCGGAAATTATATGCCGTTGCAGAGTAGAAAGTCCCAGTCTGTCCCAGATTTTCCACAAAAGTGCACAGTTTCCTGTCACTTCTTTACTATTCAATTGTTTATTAGCCAGCTTTCCTTGCGTTTTTATGCAGCCAATTGCTGCAGTTGGTATAAACGCTGGTACAACCCCTGGTCAATCTGCATCAGTTCATCGTGGGTGCCCGATTCATCGATGCGGCCGTGATTGAGCACCACGATGCGGTCGGCATCGCGGATGGTGGACAGGCGGTGGGCGATGGCGATGATGGTGACGCGGCCGCGCAGTTCGTCCATCGCGCGCTGCACGATCTGCTCGGTGGCGCTGTCGATGCGGGAAGTGGCTTCGTCCATCAGCAGGATGCTGGGCCGGCCGGCCAGCGCACGTGCAATCGCGATCAGCTGCTTCTGGCCCGAAGAGAGGCGCGAGCCGCCTTCGCCCAGCAGGGTAGCGTAGCCTTCTTCCAGCGCGAGGATGAAGTCGTGGGCATGGGCAGCGCGCGCCGCCGCTTCGATGCGCTCCTGCGGCAGGCCGCGGCCCATATCGATGTTCTCGTAGGCCGAGGCGGCAAGCAGGAAGGGATCTTGTGGCACCAGGCCGACTTCGCTGCGGAACTGCTCGGTGTCGATATCGTCCAGCGGGCGGCCGTTCATCAGGATGCTGCCGTGCGGCGCCGGATAGTAGCGCAGCAGCAGCGACAGCAGGGTGGACTTGCCGCTGCCGGTGTGGCCTACGATGCCGAGGAAGGTACCTTGCGGAATCGTCAGCGACAGGTCGTGCAGCACGCGCTGGCCCGGGATGTATTCGAAGTTCAGGTGGCTGATGGCGATCGCCGGAGTGGCCGCATCGTTGCTGGCGCTGGCCGAAGGCGTGGCAACCCCGGCCTTGCGGCGGTGTTCCTGCGCGTCCTCTTCATCCAGCAGCGTGGCCACACGGGTGGTCGCAATCACCGATTGCTGCAGCTGGCTGAATTGCATGGTGATCTGGATCAGCGGCTCCACCACGCGCGCAATGTAGTTGATGAAGGCATACAGCACGCCCACTTCCACCGCGCTCATGGTGCGCTGGCCGAAGGCGAAGATCACGCCCGCCAGCAGCATCACGTTCAGCAGGTCCAGCGCGGGGCGCAGCAGCCAGGCGTTGGCCTTGATCTCGGCCACGCGCTGCACATACTGCTGCTGGTTGGTGTTCGCAAAGCGCTCGGTGAAACGCTCGCCCGCATTGTTCGCCTGCAGCACGCTCATGCCGCCGATGGACTCCGCCATCTGCGCATTGATCTCGCTGCGCAGCTGGCGCGCCCTGGTCACCGCCGGTGCGCTCAGGCGCTGGTACATGAACACAATCAGCAGCACGCAGGGCAGCAGGGCCACCACGATCAGCATCAGGCGCCAATCCAGCCACGCCATGGCGCAGACCATGCCCACCAGGACGATGGAATTGTCGAGGATGACGAACAGCACCTGGATGTACAGGCCCTTGACGGCTTCCGTATCGTTGGTGACGCGCGAGACCAGCTGGCCCGTGATGGCACGGTCGAAGAAGGCCATGGGCAGGCGCAGCACGTGGTCATAGACGCGCTCGCGCAGGCGCTGCACCGAGCGCATGGCCAGGCCGGACAGGCGCACCAGCTGCATATAGCGCAGGATGGTGGAAGCCCAGCCCGTAAGCAGAACGCCGCCCAGCAGCAGCCAGATATGCGGCCAATCGAGATTGCGCGGCAGGATATGCTCGTCGATCAGCTTCTTGCCGAGCAGCGGGCCAAGCACTTCGAGCCCGGCCGCACATACCAGCCACAGGAAAGCCCAGTACAGATGGCGGATATCGGGCTGCGTAACGCTGTACAGCAGGCGCCAGGAGCGCCTGGCGGCGCCCGGTTTTTGGTTCTCAGGCTGCATCCAGGCTGGCCTCCAGTTGTTGATAGCGCCACTGGCTGGCGTACCAGCCGTTCAGCGCGAGCAGTTCTTCGTGCGTTCCCGTCTCGCTGATGCGGCCGTCGCGCAGCACCACGATATGGTCGGCATTGACCACGGCGCTCAGGCGGTGGCTGGCGATGATGGCACTGCGGCCGGGGTGGGCACGGCGCAATTCTTTCAGGTGTTCCAGGATGCGCGTCTCGGTGCCGGTATCCACGGCGGACAGCGCATCGTCCAGCAGCAGCAGCTCGTTATCGGACAGCAGGGCGCGGGCAATCGCCACGCGCTGGCGCTGGCCGCCGGACAGGGTGATGCCGCGTTCGCCCACTTCGGTTTCGTAAGCATGCGGGAACAGCTGGATATCGTCGTGGATCGCTGCCAGGTCCGCCGCGTGCTCTACTTCCTTGCGGCTCGCTTCCGGCCGGGCCAGCGCAATGTTCTCCGCAATGCTGGCCGAGAACAGGAAGGATTCCTGCGGCACCCAGCTGATGGCATCGCGCAGCGCCGCCAGCTTGTAGTCTTCCAGCGCGTGTCCGCCCCAGCGCACCTCGCCCTGCTGCGGCGTGAGCTGGCGCAGCAGCACGCGCAGCAAGGTCGATTTGCCGGCGCCGGTGGGGCCAACCAGGCCGATGGTCTGGCCCGGCTTCACCGATAGCGACAGGCCGCTCAGCGCAAGCGCCGTCTGGCCCGGATAGCTGACCGACACATCGCGTAGCGTCAGCTCGCCCGGCTGCAGCGTGGCCAGCGTGCCGTGGTCGTCGATGGACAGCGGCTCGTCCAGCATCGGCTGCAGGCGCGCCCACGCGGCGCGGCCGCGTTCAATCAGGGACATCACCCAGCCTGCGGCGAACATGGGCCAGATCAGCAGGCCCAGATACATGCTGAAACTGGTCAGCGCGCCGATGGAGAGCTCATTGGTCCACACCAAGTAGCCGCCGTAGCCCAGCGACAGCACGGCTGCTGCCGACAGGGTCAGGCCGAAGGCCGGCTCATACGCCGCCTCCCAGCGCTGCGCATTCAGGTTGGCCTGGGCTGCGTCGCCGGCCAGCTCGGAGAAGCGCTTGCTGCTGCGCTGTTCCAGGCCGAGGGTGCGCAGGGTGCGCACGCCGGACAGGGTTTCCTGCACATGCTCGTTGAGGGAGCTGAAACGCTTCAGTGCATCGGCCGACGCGGTATGGATATTGGTGGAGATGCGCCAGAAGGCGTAAGCCATGATGGGGAAGGGCAGCAGCGATACCAGCGCCAGGCGCCAGTCCACGCCCAGCAGCATCATGGCCAGCACCAGCACCAGGGTGAGGGTGCCGTCGAAACCGGCCAGCGCGGCTTCGCCGGCGGCCATCTCGATGGCGTCGATATCGTTGGTGGCCAGCGCCATCAGGTCGCCGGTGCGCTGTTTCTGGTAGAAGGCGGGGCCCTGGCGCGACAGGCGGCGGTAGAAGCGTGTGCGCAGTTCCACGCCCAGCTGGTAGGCAGCGGAATAGAGCCGGATGCGCCAGGCCACGCGCAGGCCGTAATTGAGCAGGCCGACCAGCAGCAGCGCGGCCACACCTGCCAGCAGCTCGTCGCCATTCAGGCGATTGGCCGCGAGGGCATCGACCATGGAGCCAATTTTGCGGGGAATCCAGATGGCGATGACGGCGACACCGGCCAGCATTACGCCTGCAGCGGCGTACGCGCGCCAATGCGAACGTACGAAGCCGCCAATCAGCCTCGATAAACTCATGACATATCCTTGCAGTGAGCCCGCTAGGATACATCAAGCCCGCCGTTCCCGCCCGGGCGGGAAGGCGGGACAATGATCCCCTTACTTTTTGCCTTTTGCGCTCACCGGCACGGCGGCCACCGCCTCCGAAACAGCCTTCGCAACGGGCGCCGGTTTGGCCTTCACCGGTTTGGACGGGGCCTCGACCGGCGCCGCTACGGCGGCTGCCGCTGCCGCTGCGGCATCGGCCACCGGATCGGCGGCCGGTTTGGCTGCTTCCACTACCAGGGCGGCCGTTTCGGCTGCCGCCACCGGCGCCGCCAGCGCAACCGGCTTCGCGCTTTCAGCGGCAGTGCGCGCTGCGCCCAGCTGGTCCCTGGCGGTCTGCAGCAATTCGGCCTGGGTCTGGCTGGCGATGCTGAAGAGTTCACGGCCATAGGCCAGCACCTTGTCCAGCGATGGCGCCTGCGCAGCGCTCAGGCTGATGAATTCACTCGTATCCCTGGCGCCCAACAATTGCTGTACGGCATCAGAGCCCTGCTCAACGGAGGCGCGCGCCGTGCTGACGTTCAGCGCGATCACTTTCTGGGCGCCTTCGAAGGCCTTGCTGGCGAAGCTGTTGAGGATGTTCAACTGCGTTTCAAGCTGCGACTTCGCAGCCTTGGACAACTGCTCCGGAATCGGAAACATAATTTCTCCTGCAGAGGGTTGGAAATGGTGCGATGCAATAAGTTTTATTTTAGCCATGAAGCAGGCCGAAGGAAAGCGCTTTTCGCGCCGGGCATAGCATAATTTATGCAGTGCAACATTGCGCTGCGTCATGGCCCCGCGCCCATTGCAGGAAACGATGCGGGGTGCCTACAATCGGCTAACGACACAAGTGGAGAAAACACCGATGGATGCAGTGATCCGTAACGCCACGCTGCCCGACGGCAGGCAGGGCATCGACGTTGCCATTGCAGGAGGGCGGATCGCCGCCATCGGCCCCGCGCTGCCGGTGCACGCAGCCTTGCAGATCGATGCCGAAGGCGATCTGCTGGCGCCGCCCTTCGTGGACGCCCACTTCCATATGGACGCCACGCTCAGTTACGGCCTGCCCCGCCTGAACCAGTCCGGCACCCTGCTGGAAGGGATCGCCCTGTGGGGCGAACTGAAGCCGGAATTGAGCCAGGAAGCCCTGGTGGAGCGCGCGCTGCAGTATTGCGACTGGGCGGTGGCGCGCGGCCTGCTCGCGATCCGCACCCACGTCGATGTGTGCGACGAACGCCTGCTGGCGGTGGAAGCGCTGCTGGAAGTGAAGCGCCGCGTGGCGCCTTACCTGGAGATGCAGCTGGTAGCCTTTCCGCAGGATGGCCTGCTGCGCAGCCCCGGCGCTTTCGACAATCTGAAACGCGCCATCGCGATGGGCGTGGATGTGGTGGGCGGCATTCCCCATTTCGAACGCACCATGGCCGATGGCGCCCAGTCGGTGCGCCTGCTGTGCGAGTTCGCGGCGGACAAGGGCCTGCGCGTGGACATGCACTGCGACGAATCGGATGACCCGCTGTCGCGCCATATCGAAACGCTGGCCAGCGAAAGCCAGCGCCTCGGCCTGCACGGCCGCGTGGCCGGTTCGCACCTCACCTCCATGCATTCGATGGACAACTACTATGTGAGCAAGCTGCTGCCGCTGATACGCGAAGCCGGTGTTGCGGCCATCGCCAACCCGCTGATCAATATCACGCTGCAGGGACGGCACGATACCTATCCCAAGCGGCGCGGCATGACGCGCGTCCCCGAGCTGATGGCGGCGGGCGTCGATGTGGCCTTCGGCCACGACTGCGTGATGGACCCCTGGTACAGCCTGGGATCGGGCGACATGCTCGAAGTGGCCCATATGGGCCTGCATGTGGCGCAGATGACGGGACAGCAGGCCATGCTGGCCTGCTTCGATGCCGTCACCAGTACGCCGGCCCGCATTCTCGGACTGGAAGGCTACGGCATTGCGGAAGGCTGCAACGCCGACCTGGTGCTGCTCGATGCGGGCAGCCCGGTGGAAGCCATCCGCCTGCGCGCGGCGCGGCGCATGGTGATGCGGCGCGGCCGCGTAGTGGCCGAGTCGCCGCGCGCTGCCGCACGGCTGGCGCTTCCGGGGCGGCCAGAACAAGTGAATTTCCGCCTGCAGCGCAAGGTGCAGGCATGAGCACCGTCCTCAGTACCGCGCGCCTGACGCTGCGCACCATCGGCCCGGAAGATGCGCCCTTTTACCTGGAGCTGATCAACGACCCCACGTGGATCGCCAATATCGGCGACAAGGGCATCCGCACCCTGGAGGCAGCGGAAGACAATATCCGCAGCGGCCCGATGGCGATGCAGCAGCGCCTCGGCTACTCGCTGTACCTGGTTGAGCGCACGGCCGATGGCGAGCGCCTTGGCCTGTGCGGCCTGATCAAGCGCGACACGCTGCCCGATACCGATATCGGCTACGCCATCATGCCGCGCTTCGCAGGGCAGGGCTACACCTATGAGGCGGCGGCCGCAGTGCTGGCCTACGCACGCGACACAATCGGCCTGGAAAGGCTGCTGGGGATTACCTCGCCGCAGAACGAGGCGTCCAATTATCTGCTGCAGAAGCTCGGACTGAGATTCGTGCGCATCATTCACACCAACGACACGGACCCCGGCACGAACCTCTACAGCATTACATTTTGAAGGGGAAGTGTCATGAAATTTTCCGATCTCAAGATTGGTATCAGGCTGGCGCTGCTGGGAGGGTTTTTCCTGATGGCCGTGCTGGTGGTTGGCCACCAGGGCTGGAGTGCGCTGAAGTTCATCAAGGAACGCAACGAAGCAGGCATGGAGCGCTCCGCAACGCTGACCATGGCGGTGGATGCGGCGCGCAGTTCGCAGGTCGAGTTCAAGATCCAGGTGCAGGAATGGAAGAATATCCTGCTGCGCGGCGGCGACCCCGCCTTGCTGGCGCGTTATACCGAGGCTTTCCAGAAGAGCGGCGCGAAAACGCAGCAGGAGCTGCAGCAGCTGCGCACCCTGATGGAGCGCCTCAAGCTGCAAACCGGGCAGGTGGATCAGGCGCTGCGCATGCACGATGAACTGGGCCGCAACTACCTGCAGGCGCTCAGGCAGTACGATTCGGCCAATCCGGACAGTGCGAAAACCGTCGATGGCCTGGTGAAGGGCATGGACCGTGCGCCTACGAAGCAGATTGACGATATCGTCAGCTATATCGGCGAGCAGTCGCGCAAGCTGATGGTGGAAGTACGCGAGGATAACGAAGCAGCCAATCGAAGTGCCTCCATCTCGCTCGGCATCATGCTGGCGGTAACGCTGCTGCTGGGATCGGCGATCGTATTCTGGATGGTGCGCGGGATTACCGGGCCGCTGACGCAGGCCATCGGCATCGCCAAGACGGTGGCCTCGGGCGATTTGCGCTGCACGGTAGAGGTGCGCTCGAAGGATGAAGTGGGCGAACTGCTGGCGGCGCTGAAGCAGATGAGCGACAACCTGTCCAGCATCGTGGGGCGGGTGCGCAGCGGGACGCAGCAGATTGCCGGGGCGTCGACGGAAATCGCCACCGGGAATATGGACCTGTCCTCGCGCACCGAGGAGCAGGCCAGCTCGCTGGAGGAAACCGCATCGTCGATGGTGGAACTCACCAGCACCGTGCGCCACAACAGCGACAATGCCAATGAGGCCAGCCGGCTGGCGGATGCTGCATCCCAGGTGGCCTCGCGCGGCGGCGAGGCGGTGTCGCAGATGGTTCAGACCATGGAAGCCATCAACGATTCATCGCACAGGATTTCGGACATCATCGGTGTGATCGACAGCATCGCCTTCCAGACCAATATCCTGGCGCTGAACGCCGCCGTGGAAGCGGCGCGGGCGGGCGAGCAGGGGCGCGGCTTTGCGGTGGTGGCGAGCGAGGTGCGCAACCTGGCGCACCGCTCGGCGGCAGCAGCCAAGGAGATCAAGGAGCTGATCGGCGTTTCGGTGCAGCGGGTGGAAGCCGGCACGCGGCTGGCAGGGCAGGCCGGCGTTACGATGGACGAAGTGGTGAGCAGCGTGCAGCAGGTTACCTCCATCGTCAGCGAGATCGCAACGGCCAGCACCGAGCAGCAGGAAGGGATTGAACAGGTCAGCACCGCCATCAGCCAGATGGACTCGGTGACGCAGCAGAACGCGGCGCTGGTGGAGCAGGCCGCGGCAGCGGCGGACGCCTTGCAGCAGCAGGCCGCCGCACTGGCCGAGGCGGTATCGGTCTTCAAAGTACATGAAGACCATCACGCGCCGCGCCTCATGGCGCGGCGTCATTCCGCGCTGGCGGCTTAGGCCTGCGCCATTGCGGGGGCACGGCGCAGTGCATAAGCTCCGTCGCCCAGCATGGCGTGCACCAGAGACATCACCATCAGGAACAGGGGGTATTCCCAGCCGCCGCCGGTGGCCGTGAATACCCAGCCGTTCCCCGCGTGGACAAACAGCGCGCCCGCCAGTATCGGCAGCAGCATCAAGGACACCAGCCGCCCGTGAAAGCCGGCCAGCAGCGCCGCGCCGCCTGCCAGTTCGGCCACTACAACGGGGTAGGCCAGCCATGCCGGCAACCCTTGCGAGGCAAAGAACTGCGCCGTTCCCGCCAGCGTAAACACCATTATCTTCAGCAGCGCATGGGCGATCCACATCGTGCCCAGGCTTACGCGCAGCAGCGCGGCCGCCAGCTCCTGCTGGCCATTGACCATCTTTTGCATGATTCGATCCTTTGAAAGTCGTTGCATTTGCAACTAAATCGCATTCTAGTTGCTAGTCGTTGCAATTGCAACTAAAATTTGGGTATGAAAAAAACTGCTGAACCTGAATCGTCCTGGCCATATTTCCTTACGTCGCATGCGCTGCTGACGGAGAAAATCGAGCAAAGACTGTCGGAGGCGGGATTGCCGCCGCTGGGCTGGTATGACGTGCTGTGGGCGCTGGAGCGCGCGGAAGGGCACAGGCTGCGCATGCACGAACTGGCCCACTACGTGGTCCTCACCCGCAGCAATCTCACGCGGCTGGCGGACCGCCTGATGGCGGCGAGGCTCCTGGTGCGCGAACCGGACCCCAACGACCGGCGCGGCGCCTTTGCCGTGCTGACGGCGGAGGGAAAAGCGCTGCGCAAAAAAATGTGGCCGCTCTATTCGGCGGCCATCGGGGAGCTGTACGACGCACAGCTGTCGGAGGAGGAGCAGCGCGTGCTGGGCAGCGCGCTGCGCAAGCTTATTGCTTCGGCACGTTCTTAGGGAAGAACCATGCCAGCGGCAGTTTCACCCGGCTGGCCCAGGCCTGCTCGTTGTGGATGCCGCCGATATCCTCGTGGTAGTACAGGTCCTTGCCTTCGCGGTAGCCCTGTTTCAGCATCGCCGCCTTGAAGGCCTGCGTATCCTCCACGCCGTCGTAGCCGGTGCCCGCGTCGATGTAGAACTGCACCGGCAGGTGCGGCGGCGGATTCAGAACGAAGCTGCGCTGGCTCCACCAGAAGGAACTGGAAACCCCGCCTGCTTTCGAGAACACCTGCGGATAACGCTGCGCAATGTAGACGGAGGCGATGCCGCCCAGCGATGAGCCCATGATGGCCGTGTGCTCGCGGCCGGGCAGGGTGCGGTACTGCTTGTCCGCCCATGGCTTCACGGTATCCACGATGAAGCGTGCGTAGTCATCCAGCTTGCCACCGCCGATGTACAGATCGCAGCACGGCGTGTATTCGTTCATGCGATCCGGCGTGTTGTCGATGCCGACCACAATCACGTCCTGCATGTCGCCGTTCGCGATCAGGCGGTCCGCCACTTCATCGATATTCCATTCCGTGCCATAGGCTGCGCTCTTTGCGTCGTACAGGTTTTGGCCATCGTGCATGTAGAGCACGGGATAGCGTTTCGACGGATTGGCTTCGTAGCCCGGCGGCAGGTAGACGCGCAGCTTGCGTTCATTATTCAGCTGCGGCGACTTGAAGCCCTCGATGATCTGGACCTTGCCGTTCTGCGGCGCAGCCGCGGGCGCCGCCGCCAGCGGCATCAGGCGGTAGCCGTGCAGGGCGAAGTCGTTGCGCGGACCGGAAACGCCGCCCGCATCCTTGTAGCTTGCATTCGCCTTCAGGTAGCTCATGTTCGTGAAGTCGCTGAGCTCCAGCGTGTAGCGGCCGGGCTTCAGTTCCGCATACAGCGGCGTGGAGTAAGACGGCTGTTTGGCGTCCGCAGGGGAGTGCGGCATTTGCACCACGCCTTCCGCCGCCACGCTGCCGGCCGCATCGCGCACGCGCAGCCATTTCACGCCATTGGTGATGCCCAGGTTGATCTGGTGCGCGGTATTGCGGTACTGCGTCTGCACCGCATAGCGGCCTGCCTGCGCGACCTGCACGCTGGCGGCGGCCGCTGCGTCCTTCGCCGCAACGGTAATACCCGGCTCGATGCAGGCGGGTGCGCTGTGGTGGCTGCGGTTGCCGGAATCCGTGAACACGGCTTCCACGGCATAGCAGGCGTTGCGCAGGCCCGCTGCACTGCGGTCGGTCCAGCTCTTCGCCATCACGCGCTCCGCCGCCAGCTTGCCGTCGCGGTAGATATTGAAGGCCACCAGCCCGCGTCCCGGCAGGGCGGGTTTCGCCGTGGCCAGCGTATCGCTGCTGGCAATCTGCAGCACGGCGCCCTGGGCGCTGCGTTTCAGCGAGGCGATGGCCGGTTCGTGCGGCGCGAACACGGCGCTGTCCTGTTCCAGCACCGGCGCGGTGGCGCGCGTGATTTCCTGGCGGCCCGGCAGCAGCGGGCCAAGCTTCACTTCGATCTGGCTGTCGGCGTCGATCTCGCTCCACTTGGCCGGCATATTGATTGGCTTGCCGTTCTGGGTGACGCCCATCACGGCGAAATGGCCCGGCTTGTTTTCGGCGGCAGGCAGCAGCACCTTCACCTGAATGCGCTTGCCCTGCAGTACGAGCCCGCTCAGCGTGATCGCGTCGCTGCCGTTGAATACCATGCCGCGCAGCTTGGCGGTGACGAAGGGCCGCACATTGATGCCTTCATTGGTGGTGGAGACGCCGAACACGCCGCCAACGATGGCGCCAAGATAGCCGCCCACGGACCACAGCTGGCGGCGCGAGTTCACCACCGGGCCATTCAGCTCAGCCTTGCCCGGATGTTCCAGCATGGTCTGGCCGGACAGCCATTCCAGGTTCTCCATATTCGACACGCTGACGGCGGCGCCGCGCAGCAGGGTGTCATAGGCGGCATCCGCCACTGTGACGTTGTTGTGCATGATGGCCGCCTTCAGCCCGTAGGCGGTGACGAAAGGCCAGATCGCGCGGTTGTGATAGACCGGCATATCCTGCTGCTGCGGCCAGATGACGGGTGCGCCCATCGGCCCGTGCGGGTAGTGCGCCAGGATGCTGCGCGCCTGCTCCGCATCCGCCACGCCGGTAATGATGGCCAGCGACTGGCCCAGCCAGTCGAACTTGTGCAGCGGTGCGCCGTCGAAGTGGCCCGCCGTCACGCTGCTGTACATGCCTGCATCCTTGAGCCAGAAGCGGGCGTTGATGGCCAGCTTGAGCTGCAGGGCCCAGGCACTGTAGCGCTCCGCCTTTGCCGTGTCGCCCTGTTCCTGCGCCAGTTGCGCCGCCAGCGTCAGCGCCTTGTAGTGGCCCACGTTGGTGGACAAGGCCTTCGAGGAGGCCATGCTGGACAGGTCGCCCGGAATCCAAGCCGCATAGGACTGGTCGCGCCAGTCCAGGAAGGATTCCTCACCGTTGTACAGGCCCGAGCCGATGTCGAAGGCTGCAAGGCGGTCGTTCTCGATGGTGTTGCTGAGCGCTTTCAGCGCCGTGGCTGCGAAGGCGGCGCGTTCGGCTGCCGGCAGCGCCTTCAGGGCTTCTTCGGCGCCGAAGGCCCAGCTCACGCGGTCGGTGCTCACCGGCCAGCTGCCGCCGCTGCCCGTGTCCTGGATGATCTGCAGGCCGTCGTCGCTGCCGCCCGCCTGCCGCGGCTTCTTCACGCCATCGCGGTAGCCGGACAGCTTGAACAGCAGGGAGTTGCGCACGCGCTGCGGGTCCAGCATGCCGAGGCCGAGATTGGCGGCGTAGGACAGGTCGCGCGTCCACACATAGTTCCACTTCTCGCCGGTTTCGAAACATTCGCAGGGAATGGCCTCGCCGCTGTTATAGCTGCCGTCGCGGATGGCCGACACCGAATCCAGCCTCATCTCCTCGCCGGCCAGCGCAAACAGCGCATCGAAAGCGATGTTCCCGCTGCGCACGCGCGGCAGGTCGGCGCGTTCCGTGTACTGTGCCGATTGCCTGTCGCCTTCACGCAGCTTCATCGTGGTCGAATGCGTATAGGTGCGCAGCGGCGCAGCGGCATCCGGCGAGGCGAACTTCACGGTTTCCTGCTTGCCGAAAGAGCCGAACTGCGGCGCGAATTCGGCGGCGTGGCTGGCGCCGGAAAGCAGTCCGGCCGTCAGCATCAGTTGGGTAAGCCGGTTCATTGGAGCTCCAGAATGAGGGCGCTGCGCGCCGGCAGCGTAATGCTTTCTTTCAGCGTGAAGCGCTGGCCGGTGGCCACGTCCTGGCCGCTGCTGACGCCGGACAGCATCTCGCGGAAGCGGTCCGTGGCCAGCGTGACATCCTTGCTGTTTTTGTTCAGCGCGACCATGACTTTCTTCGTGCCGTCGTAGCGGAAGAAGACATAGCTGTCCTGCTCCGGTCCGTAATGCATGGTTTTGCCGTGATGGATAACGCCGGCGCCTTTGCGCCAATTCATCAGTTTCTTCAGGAAGGCCTGCGCCTCGCGCTGCTGCGCGCTCAGGCCTTCGCCGGTAAAGGCGTTTACCTTGTCGGCTGGCCAGCCGCCGGGGAAGTCCTGGCGGTAGGAAGGATCGTCGCGGCCCTTGGTAGTGCTGGTCATCAGCACTTCGCTGCCGTAATACAGCTGCGGAATGCGCGGCGCGGTCAGCACATAGCTCATCGCCATGCGGAACAGGGCGGGGTCGCTGTTCACTACACTATAGATGCGCGACAGGTCGTGGTTCCCTTCAAACAGCACGAGGTTGCCGGGATCGGGATACAGGTAGTCGAAGGACAGCGCTTCGTACAGGTCCTTCAGGCTGTAAGTGCCGTCGGTATCGGACAGCGCCTTGCGCAGCGCATCGTTGAGCGGGAAGTCCATCATGCTCGGCACATACGATGTGTAGCCGTCGAAGTTCTGCTTGCCGCGCTGCCAATGCGCAACGACCGGCGCATGGATGCTCCATTCCTCGCCCACCAGGTTCAGGTTCGGGTATTCCTGCATCACGCGGCGCGACCATTCGGTGAGGAAGGCATTGTTCGAATAGCCGTAGGTATCGATGCGCAGGCCGGACAGCCCCGCGTACTCGATCCACCAGATCGTGTTCTGGATCAGGTAGTTCGCCACATAGGGATTGGCCTGGTTCATGTCCGGCATGCCCTTGCTGAACCAGCCTTCGGTGAAGTTGCGCGCGTCCTGCTTGCTGGCGTAGGGATCCTGCACCGCGTTGCGGTGGTGCTCCGTCATCACCGGCTTGCCTTCGTAGCTGATCCAGTCCGGCATCGGCATATCCTGCATCCACCAGTGCTTGCTGCCGATGTGGTTCAGCACCACGTCCTGGATCACGCCGATGCCCTTGCTGCGCGCCTGCGCTACGAAGTTGCGGTAGTCCTCATTGCTGCCATAGCGCTCATCGATGCGGTAGTGGTTAGTGGCCGCATAGCCGTGATACGAGTAGGCCGGCATATCGTTTTCCACCAATGGCGTCGGCCACACCTGGGTGTAGCCCATGTCCGCCAGGTAGCCAAGGGCCTGCGTCATGCCGCGCAGGTCGCCGCCGTGGCGCCCGGAGCCCTTCTTCCGGTCGTATTTGTCCGCCATGCGCGCCACGCTGTCATTGGACGGATCGCCGTTGGCGAAGCGGTCCGGCATCAGGTTGTAGATCACGTCCTGCGGACCGAAGCCCTTGCGCTGCGCGGAACCGGCTTCGCGCGGCAGCAGGCGGTAACGGTAAGCGGCGGCCTTTTTTCCGTCGCGCGTGAAGCTGATCTCGAATTCACCGGCGGCCGCATTGTCCGACAGCGCCAGGTCGATGAACAGGTAATTAGGGTTGGCAACGCGTGACACCGCCTCGATGCGCACGCCGGGATAGTTCAGCGCCGGCTGCAGCTCCGCGATGCGGGCGCCATGCACCATGAGCTGCAGCTTCTTGTGTGCCATGCCGCTCCACCAGAAGGCGGGCTCCATATGGTCGATGCGGTAGGCGCTTGCCTGGGCGGCAGGCGTGAGGGCGGCAGCAGCGAGCAGCGCGAGAGCGATGCGTTTCATGCTTGTCTCCTTTTGTATTAGTAGCGGGACTACAAATTTATGCTTCGGCAAGAATAGTACACCACGATGGAGGAGCTTGGCTGTAGTTCGACTACAAGTGGCTGTGAGCGCTTGTGTAGCCTAAATACAACGTGGTAACGCTTCTCACAGGGCAGAGCCCCACGAAAGAGCGTAGTTTCACGTAGTCCGGTCTATCTTTAATTGACACCAAATCTAGTTTTAGTACAAAATTGCCACACGACGTCTAGAAGAACGTCTGCAATTCCTTGGATTCCCGTGTAGTTGAACTAGGCGATGTTGTTGTTGCACTACGGGAAAATTGTTTAATGAGTGAGGGGACTTTAATGACTATTTCCGCGTCCGCGCGCAGCACGCGCACGGCCCTGCAACTGAGCCCGGTAGCCGCTGGCTGCGCCCTGTTCGTTGCAGCACTGGCTGCTCCTGCCTATGCCCAGGCACAATCCACCCCGGCCGCAGATGCGCCGATTGCCACCGTTACCGTGTCCGGCATCCGCCGCGGTATCGAAGACGCGATCTCGGTCAAGAAAGACTCCACCTCCATCGTCGAAGCGATTTCCGCTGAAGACATCGGCAAACTGCCGGACGTGAGTATCGCCGAATCGATCGCCCGCCTGCCAGGCCTGGCCGCCCAGCGCGTAGCCGGCCGTGCCCAGTCGATCTCCGTGCGCGGCCTGTCGCCAGACTTCTCGACCACGCTGCTGAACGGCCGCGAACAGGTGTCGACCGGTGACAACCGCTCCGTTGAATTCGACCAGTATCCGTCCGAGCTGCTGAGTGGCGTGACGATTTACAAAACCCCTGACGCCGGCCTGATCGGCCAGGGCCTGTCCGGTACCCTCGACCTGCAGACTGTGCGTCCGCTGAACTTCAGCAAGCGCACCGTGGCAATGAATGTGCGCGGCGAGAAGAACTCGCTGGGCAAGATGGCGAACACCGACGATACGGGGAACCGCTTCAGCATCAGCTATATCGACCAGTTCCTGAACCGCACCCTGGGTGTGGCCATCGGCTTCGCCCACATGGAATCGCCGGTGCTGGCGCAGGAAACCGGTATCTACGAACCATGGAAAACCGACGGCCGCACCGGTGTCCCTGCTGGCACCACCATCACCGACGGTATCAAGGCGCTGGCCCGTACCGGCTACAACCGCCGCGATGGCCTGATGGGCGTGGTGCAGTATCGTCCTAACAAGCAGTGGACCAGCATGCTCGACATGTATGCATCGGTCTTCAAGCACCAGGACACCGCGAACCAGTTCGAGATCAACCTGAGCGGCTGGAATGGCGGCCTGCAGCCCGATCCGTCCTACAGCAATGTGACCAAGAACGGTAACGCCATTGGCACCGCTGTTGCCAACAACGTTTATCCGCTGGTGCGCGGCATGTTCACTGACCGCCGCGACGACATCCGTGCCGTCGGCTGGAACAATGAACTGCGCCTGGACGGCATGACCGTGGTTGCCGATGTGTCCTACTCCCGCGCCAAGCGCGATGAGCTGAGCCTGGAGAACAACCTGCAGCTCGGCGCCATCAACAGCGCAGCATCGCTGGACAACATCAACCTGGCCTTCAACACTGGCGCCTTCCCGACGATGTCGCCAACCCGCCGCACCTATAGCGATCCTTCGCAGTTGTACCTGAAGGGCACCATCTACGGTTCCGGCTACGGCAAGACCCCGTATGTGGAAGATGAGCTGAAGAGCGGCAAGCTGGCAGTAAACTTTGCGGCCACCGGCGCACTGGAAAAATGGTTCTCCGGCTTCGACGTGGGCGTGAACTACGCCAACCGCGAAAAGGCGAAGGATCAGCCGGAAGGCAACATCAACATGATCGGCAACCCGACCGCGATCGGCAGCCAGTTCCTGTACTCGCCAGTGGACCTGGGCTTTGCAGGCATCGGCACCATCCCGGCATGGAATGTGCCGGCCGTGGTCAGCAACTACATGTCCTTCAAGCCTGCCTCCACCGAGAGCTACCTGATCTCGAAGAGCTGGCTGGTGTCGGAAAAGATCACCACCGCTTTCGTGAAAGCGAACATCGATCATGACTTCGGCGATGTAACGCTGCGCGGTAACTTCGGCGTGCAGGCACAGCACACCAAGCAGTTCTCCGACGCGAACTACTGGGACGGCACCGCAGCTGTCGGCCAGCAGGTCAAGCCAGTCCATGACGGCAAGTCCTACACCGACTACCTGCCGAGCATGAACCTGGTGTTCGGCCTGGCGAACGAAAACACCATCCGCATGGCGGTGGCCAAGCAGATCGCCCGTCCACGTATCGATCAGCTGCGTTCCGCGCTGGACTTCGGCGTGAGCGACGTGACCTTCGACCCGGGTGCAAGCGGTGGTAATGCACGCCTGGATCCATGGCGCGCCAAGGCATTCGACCTGTCGTGGGAAAAATACTTCGGCAAGAAGGCGTACGTAGCAGCTGCGTTCTTCTACAAGAAGCTGGATACCTACATCTTCACGCAGACGAACACCTACGACTTCTCGAAGTTCATCCCTGGCACCAAGGCCGATACGCAGTTCGGTAACTACACCGCACCGTACAACGGCAATGGCGGCAGTATGAAGGGTGTGGAACTGTCGGCTTCCCTGCCGCTGAACATGTTCACGCCAGTGCTGGACGGCTTCGGTATCCTCGGTTCGGCGAGCTACAACGATTCCGCCATCACGATCGAAGATCCAAGCGCCAGCATCGGCAAGGCGATTCCGCTGCCAGGCCTGTCCAAGCACGTGTACAACTTCACCGTGTACTACGAGAAGAACGGCTTCGAAACCCGTATCTCGCAGCGCAAGCGTTCGGACTTCGTGGGTGAGATCGGCAACTTCGCAGCAGAACGCAGCCTGCGTTACGTCGTCGGCGAAAACGTGATCGACTTCCAGATCGGTTACAACTTCAACGACGGCCCGCTGAAAGGCCTGGGCCTGGTGCTGCAGGCGAACAACCTGCGCAACGCCGCCTACGAAACCTACAACGGCAACCGCAACCAGCAGCTGGAATACCAGAAGTACGGCCGCACCATCCTGCTGGGCGCAAGCTACAAGTTCTGATTCACCGGAACGTATGCCACAATCAAAAACCCGTCGCGCAAGCGGCGGGTTTTTTTCCATCCATTCTTCACTTCCGAGACCGATGCAACGTACACCGTTTGCCCTTGCTGCGCTGGCCGCGCTGCTGGCCGCCACCTCCGCTGCGCACGCGCAGAACGCCGACCGCCAGTTCCAGGGCTTCGCCGCGCGCGGCAATGCACTTGAAATTGCGACGAACGACGGCCGCTACCTGATCAAGCCTTATTCGGCCACCGTGGTCGAAACCACCTTCGTGCCGAAGGGCGAACAGTTCGATCCTGCATCGCATGCGGTGATCCTGGCGCCATCGGCCACCGTCACGCTGCGCGAAGCGGCGGACCATATTGAATACGCCACCTCCGGCATCGCCGTCACGGTGCAGAAGAAGCCTTTCCGCATCAGCTATGCCTACAAGGGCCAGCCGCTGGTGGCTGAAAAGCTGGGCTATGTGAAGAAGGGTGAACTCGAAACCATCCAGTTCGCGCTGGACGACAGCGAGGCGCTGTATGGCGCGGGCGCACGCGCGGTAGGCATGAACCGCCGCGGCAACCGCTTCCAGCTGTATAACAAGGCGCATTACGGCTACGGCAACCGCTCGGAGCTGCTGAACTTCACGATTCCGATGGCGCTGTCGTCGAAGAAGTACGCCATCCATTTCGATAATCCGCAGATCGGCTACCTGGATTTCGACAGCAGGAAGGACGGCACGCTGAGCTACGAAACCATTGGCGGCCGCAAGACCTACCAGGTGATCGCGGGCGATGGCTGGCAGGACGTAATGAGCAGCTACACCAGCCTGACCGGCCGCCAGCCGCTGCCGCCGCGCTGGACCTTCGGCAATTTCGCCAGCCGCTTCGGCTACCACAGCGAGGCAGAGACGCGCGCTGTGGTAGACAAGTTCATTGAAGAGAAGATTCCGCTGGATGCCGTGGTGCTGGACCTGTACTGGTTCGGCAAGGAAGTGAAAGGCACCATGGGCAACCTGGCCTGGGACCGCGACAGCTTCCCGAACCCGGAAGGCATGATGGCCGACCTGGCGAAGAAGGGCGTGAAGACGGTAGTCATCACCGAGCCCTTCGTGCTCACGACCTCGAAGCGCTGGCAGGAAGCCGTGGACCGCAAGGTGCTGGCGACCACGAAGGACGGCAAACCTTACACCTACGATTTCTTCTTCGGGAACACGGGCCTGATTGACCTGTATAGCCAGCAGGGCAAGGACTGGTTCTGGAATATCTACAAAGAGTTGAAGCAGGGCGGCGTGGCGGGATGGTGGGGCGACCTGGGTGAGCCGGAAGTGCATCCCTCTGCGCTGCAGCATGCAACCGGATCGGCAGACCAGCTGCACAATGTATATGGCCATGACTGGGCGCGCCTGATCGCGGAAGGCTACCAGCGCGACTTCCCGAGCCAGCGCCCCTTCATCCTGATGCGCGCGGGCTATTCGGGCTCGCAGCGCTTCGGCATGATTCCATGGTCCGGCGATGTGGGCCGCAGCTGGGGCGGACTGCAGTCGCAGATGGAGATTGCACTTCAGATGGGCATGCAGGGCCTGGGCTATATGCACTCCGATCTGGGCGGCTTCGCCAACGCAGTGCTGGACGACGAACTCTATGTGCGCTGGCTGCAGTACGGCGTATTCCAGCCGATGTTCCGCCCGCACGCACAGGAAGAAGTGGCGCCGGAGCCGGTATTCCGCGACGAGGCGGCGAAGAAGCTGGCGGCGGAAGCGGTCCGCCTGCGCTATGCCATGCTGCCGTATAACTACACCACGGCTTTCGAGAACAGCCGCACCGGCATGCCGCTGATGCGCCCCATGCTGTTCGAGGAGCCGGAGAACGGCGATGCGGCCGCCATGTCGTCCACCTACCTGTGGGGCCATGACTTCCTGGTGGCGCCGGTTGTGGAGCCGGGTGCCACGCGCAAGGAAGTCTACTTCCCCAACAAGGGCAGCGTGTGGTTCGACTTTTACAGCGACAAGCCGCACCGCGGCGGCATCACCGAAGCGCTGCAGGTGGTGAAGGAATATATTCCTGTATTTGTGCGCGCGGGCGCGTTCATTCCGCTGGCAAAGGTGGTGCAGAGCACGCGCGACTACTCCACCCGCCATATTGAGCTGCACTATTATCACGACGCGAGCGTGAGCGCATCTTCCGGCAAGCTGTATGACGACGACGGCGAAACGGCGCAGGCCTGGGAGCAGGGCAAGTATGAACTGGCCCACTTCAGCAGCGCTGCTGCGAAGGGCGAACTGACGCTGAAACTGCGGAGTGAATCCGGCAAGGCCTGGAAGGTCCAGTCGCGCAGCTATTCCCTGCAGGTGCATAACGTGGCGGCGCGTCCCAAACGCGTTATGCTGGACCAGCGTGCGGTCCAGTCAAAGTGGGATGCGAAGCGCAAGGTGCTGACCATCGACCTTCCGGCGCAGGCGGGCGGCGAGCGCACGGTTTCCATCACGCTGTAAGTCATGTAGTTGATGGCGAAAAGCCTGTTGTTTGACTACAGTGATTTGCGCCATCCCTATGAGAATACGCATTTGCGTAATTGACAGGCACTTATGTGCATGTTATTTTGCTACAAATTCACCTGCGCGCATTCGCCGCTGCAGATAACGGGGACACGCTAGATGCACTCTTCATCCATCAAGCCAAGGCTGTCGTTCTGGCAGCTCTGGAACATGAGCTTTGGTTTCTTCGGCATTCAGTTCGGCTTTGCGCTGCAGAATGCGAACACCAGCCGCATTTTCTCCACGCTTGGCGCCAATCCCGATGAACTGCCGCTGCTGTGGCTCGCCGCGCCGGTGACCGGTTTGCTGGTGCAGCCGATTATCGGCTACCTGAGCGACAACACCTGGCACGCGAAGTGGGGCCGCCGCCGTCCCTTCTTCTTCCTCGGCGCCTTGCTGGCATCGATCGCGCTGTTCCTGATGCCGAATTCCTCCGCCCTGTGGATGGCCGCAGCCGTGCTGTGGATGATGGATGCCGCCATCAATATCTCGATGGAGCCTTTCCGCGCCTTCGTGGGTGACAAGCTCGATCCCTCGCAGCAGACTGCGGGCTTCGCGATGCAGACCTTCTTCATCGGCTGCGGCGCGGTGATTGCATCGCTGCTGCCGACCTTCTTCGCCGATGTGCTGAACGTCAGCAATGTGGCCGCGAACGGCAGCATTCCGGATACCGTGCGCTACTCCTTCTACGCAGGCGGCGCCGTGTTCTTTATCTCCGTGCTGTGGACCGTGCTGACCAGCACCGAAGCGCCGCCGGAAAACCTCGAAGAGTTCCGCGCCGAGCGCGCGGCATCGCGCGGCATGGGTGCCGCGCTGAAGGATATCTTCGGCGGCTTCCGCCGCATGCCGAAAACGATGGCGCAGCTGGCCTTCGTGCAGTTCTTCACCTGGATTGCGCTGTTTGCGATGTGGATCTATACCACCAACGCGGTGGCGGACAATGTGTTCGGCACCACCGATGCGCAGTCGCCTGCGTTCCAGGAAGCGGGCAACTGGGTCGGCACCATGTTCGCGGTCTACAACGGCGTGTCGGCGCTGGCCGCCTTCATCCTGCCGATCTTTGCGCGCGCTACCAGCCGCAAGATCGTGCACACGGCCTGTCTCATCATCGGTGGCCTGAGCCTGATCAGCGTCTTCATGATCACCGACAAGCAGATGCTGCTGGTGCCGATGATCGGCGTGGGCATTGCATGGGCCAGCATCCTGACCATGCCGTATGCGATTCTGGCGGGCGCGCTGCCGGCCCACCGCATGGGCTACTACATGGGCGTGTTCAACTTCTTCGTGGTGATTCCGCAGATCGTCAGCGGCATCGTGCTGGGCTTCTTCATCAAGCACTTCTTCAACGGCCATGCCGCCAGCACGCTGGCGCTGGGCGGTATTTCGATGGCGCTGGCGGGCGTGCTGACGCTGCTGGTCAAGGACTCGGCGAAACCGGCCGGCTAAGCGCGCGCCGCCGCACGATTGTTCGGGGTAAAAAGGCGGTTGCGCCGGCGCTCAACAGGCGTCGGCAACGACCACCCACTCGGAGCGAACATGGCCATCCAAACGGTAGCAAGCACCCCGGTGCCCGGACAGCGTCCCGGCACCTCCGGACTACGGAAGAAAGTGACCGTCTTCCGCCAGCCGCATTATCTCGAAAACTTTGTACAGAGCCTGTTTGATACGCTCGGCGATCTCACGGGGAAAACCCTGGTGCTCGGCGGCGATGGGCGCTATCACAACCGCAGCGCGGTGCAAACCATTCTCAAGATGGCGGCGGCGAACGGCGTAGCGCGCGTGCTGGTAGGGCAGGGCGGCATTCTGTCTACGCCGGCCGTCAGCTGTGTGATCCGCAAGCGCGAAGCGCTGGGCGGCATCGTGCTCTCGGCCAGCCACAATCCCGGTGGCCCGGAGGGCGACTTCGGCATCAAGTACAACATCTCCAACGGCGGCCCGGCGCCGGAATCCATCACCGAAGCGGTGTATGCGCGCACTACGGCCATTACGTCCTACCGCATCAGCGATGCGGCGGATGTGGATATCGACCGTATTGGCGGCACACAGCTGGAGCAGATGCAGATTGAAGTGATCGACCCGGTAGCCGACTACGCGGAGCTGATGCAGCGGCTGTTCGATTTCGACGCGATCCGTAAACTGTTCGCCAGCGGCTTCACGATGCGCTTCGACGCAATGAGCGCCGTGTCCGGCCCCTATGCGAAGGCTATCCTGGAAGGGATGCTGGGCGCACCTGCGGGCACGGTGATCAATGCCGTGCCGCTGGAAGATTTCGGCGGTCACCATCCCGACCCGAACCCGGTCAACGCAGCGGAGCTGATCGCCCTGATGGCCGGCCCCACGGCGCCGGACTTCGGCGCCGCATCGGATGGCGATGCCGATCGCAACATGATCGTCGGCCGCAAATTCGATGTTACGCCGTCGGACAGCCTGGCGGTGCTGGCTGCGAATGCCACCGTGGCTCCCGGCTACCGCAGTGGCATCAAGGGCATTGCACGTTCGATGCCCACCTCGCGCGCCGCCGACCGCGTGGCTGAAGCGCTGGGCGTGCCCTGCTACGAAACCCCGACCGGCTGGAAGTACTTCGGCACCCTGCTCGATGCGGACAAGGCAACGCTGTGCGGCGAAGAGAGCTACGGTACCGGTTCGAACCATGTGCGCGAGAAGGACGGCTTGTGGGCCGTGCTGTTCTGGCTCAACCTGATTGCTGCCACCGGAAAATCGGTGCAGGAAATCGTCACGGAACACTGGTCGAAATACGGCCGCAATTACTATTCGCGGCACGACTACGAAGGCATCGACGGCGACGCCGCGAATGTGCTGATGAACGACCTGCGCGTGAAACTGGCAAACCTGGCGGGGCAGGAGATGAACCACTACACGGTGGACTATGCCGACGACTTCTCCTATACCGACCCGGTGGACGGCTCGCAGGCGCAGAAGCAGGGCATCCGCATCGTGATGACGGACGGCTCGCGCATCGTGTACCGCCTGTCCGGCACGGGCACCGAAGGCGCCACGCTGCGGGTCTATCTCGAACGCTACGAATCCGATCCCGCGCTTCACAACATACCAACGCAGCAGGCACTGGCTGCGCTGATCGCCATTGCGGACAGCGTCGCCAATATCGCTGCCAATACCGGGCGGAGTAATCCCTCCGTCATCACCTGAAAGGAAACGGCCGCATGAAATTCACTCCCATTGCACTATCCCTTCTGCTGGCCGCCACGTGCGGCGCTGCCGTGGCAGCCAAGCCGAAACCCTTCGCATGGGAGAATGCGACCGTCTACTTCGTACTCACCGACCGTTTCCACAACGGCGACAAAAGCAATGACCTCGCTTATGGCCGCAAGGCCGACGCTGCGCCGCTGCGCGGCTACATGGGCGGCGACCTGAAAGGCCTCACGGCCAAAGTAAAGGAAGGGTACTTCGACAGCCTGGGTGTGAACGCCATCTGGCTCACGCCGCCGGTCGAACAGATCCACGCCGGCACCGATGAAGGCACCGGCAAATCCTACGGCTTCCACGGCTACTGGGCACGCGACTGGACTGCGGTGGATGCGAATCTCGGCACCGAAAAGGACTTCCGCGATTTCGTTGAAGCAGCGCACGCGCGCGGCATCCGCGTGGTGCTGGATGTGGTGATGAACCATACCGGCCCGGTCACGGAAGCCGATCCAGTATGGCCTGCCGGCTGGGTGCGCACCGAACCGACGTGCCAGTACAAGGACGTGCCGACAACGGTGAGCTGCACGCTGGTGAAAAACCTGCCGGATGTGATGACCGGCAGCGACAAGCCGGTCGAGCTGCCGGAAGCACTGGCAGCGAAGTGGAAGTCCGAAGGCCGTTACGACCGCGAAGTGAAGGAGCTGGATGATTTCTTCGCCAAAACCGGCTATCCGCGCGCACCGCGCTACTACCTGATGAAATGGCACGCAGATTGGGTACGCAAATACGGCGTGGACGGCTTCCGCGGCGACACGGTCAAGCACACGGAACCCGGCGTGTGGAAAGAGCTGCGCACGGTGGCCGTCGCTGCGCACGAAGAGTGGAAGAAAGCCAATCCGAAGAAAGTACTTGGCGACGGCAAGTTCTACATGGTGGCCGAGGTATACAACTACGTGATCGCGCACGGCCAGGACTTCGACATGGGCGGCGGCGAGAAAGCGAACTTCTACCAGAACGGCTTTGACGCGTTGATCAACTTCGGCCTGATCCACGACGGCAAAGGCGATTACGAAAGCCTGTTCAGCAAATACTCGGCGGCGCTGGCAGGCCCGCTGAAAGGCTACTCGGTCCTCAACTACCTCGACTCCCACGACGACGGCAATCCCTTCGACGCTGCGCGCACCAAGCCCTTCGAAAGCGCCAACAAGCTGCTGCTGGCGCCCGGCGCAGCCCAGATCTACTACGGCGACGAAACTGCGCGCCGCCTGGACATCGCCGAAGCTGTCGGCGATGCCAAACTGCGGTCCTACATGAACTGGGAAGAGCTGAAGCAGAACGCGCAGCGCGAAGGCTACAAGGTCGGCGCGGTGCGCCAGCACTGGAGCAAGCTTGGCCTGTTCCGCCAGGCGCACCTTGCGGTGGGTGCCGGCGCGCACGAAAAGCTGGCCGACAAGCCCTACACCTTCAAGCGCGTGCTGGGTGAAGATAAAGTGGTGGTAGCCCTCGACGTGCCAACCGGCCAGCCGGTCGACATCACGGTGAGCGGCGTCTTTGCCGACGGCACCCGCCTCAAGGACAGCTACACCGGCGCCAGCTACACGGTCCGCAAAGGCGTGGTCCGCACCAGCGGCAAAGCTTCCACCATCCTCCTGAGCAAATAGTTGCTCTAAAATTGGGGACAGACCGTATTTTCTAAAATCCGGGGCTCGGCGCCCCCGTCTGTCCCCAATTTCCAGGCAACTATTCCACGAAGGCAACGGCGGTGCGCGGCGGGATGGTGAAACGTCCCGTCGCCGCATCGTAGCGGGCGGCGGCTGCACGCTTGTCCGCCGCGCCGGCCGCCGTGTGCACCGGATGCAGCCTGTATTGCTTGCCCGCCTCGCCGGCAATGCTGGCCTCCTCCTTGCCCACGTTGATCAGGTACACAATCGAACGGAAACCCGCACCCGCATAGCCGGAACCATCGAGCTGCGCCGCCACCACGGTCGGCACCTGCCCAACGCCAGTGTTCAGGAAGCGCAGGCGCTGCTTGATGTCCTCCGCCGTGCGCATGCGGAACAGCGTGCTGCTGGCGCGGATGCGCAGCAGGTCGCGGAATGCATCGCGGGCGAAGGCGATATCGGCCGGCGATGGCTTGAGACGCGCATCCGCCAGCAGTGGCTTCATCAGCGCGAAGTCCTTGCCATTGTCTGCAGCAGGCGGCAGGCCGGTGCCGAAGTAGTTGTCCTGATAATTCCAGTCCAGCCGGTTGAACCAGTCGCCCGATTCGAAGCTGTTGCGGTCGAGGGACTTGGAGCGCAGGATATCAAAGCCCGCGTGATAGTAGGCCACGCCCTGGCTGAAAGCATTGACCGCCGCTGCCAGCACCTGGACCCGCGCACGGTCGGCGCTGCTGGTGTTGCGCGGCAGGCGCATTACGTTCAGGTCATACAGCGTCTGGTTGTCGTGGTTCTCCACGTAGTTGACCACTTCACCCGGCTGGCTCGCATAGCCCGCCGGCTGGTCGCCACCATAGACCAGCGACTGCAGTTCACGCACCTCGCCCTGCCAGGTCTGCATGCGGTAGCTGCGGATGGAACCCGCCAGGCCCACCTTCACCATGTCCGACGCCTTCAGCAGCTCCTCGGCGCTGTGCGCCGTGCTGCCGTTCGAGTCGTAGACCAGGCCGTTGATGAAGCCCTGCTGGGTAATCATCTTCTCGCCCGAGTCGCCTGCACCGCCGCCGCGCACTGCGTCGCGGCCACGGTCGCTGAAGGTGCCGATGCCGGTGCCGTTCAGCGACAGCTGCGAGGCCTGCACGAAGCGCGCGCCGTTCGCCACCTCGCCGAAGTTCCAGCCCTCGCCGATCAGATTGATATGGTGTCCGGCAGCCTTGTTCACGCGCGCCTGCAAGGCCAGCATGGCCTCACGCGGCTGGTGGCCCATCAGGTCGAAGCGGAAGGAATCGATCTTGTAGTGCTTCGCCCATAGCTCGGCGGAGTCGATCATCAGCTTCGCCATCATGCGGTTTTCGGTGGCGGTGTTGAAGCAGCAGGTCGAGCTTTCGATATCGCCCTTGCCGTCCAGGCGATGGTAGTAGCCCGGTACGATGCGGTCCAGCACAGATTTCTCATCCTGTCCGGCGCGGTAGGTGTGGTTGTAGACCACGTCCATGCCAACCCGCAGGCCTGCTTTGTGCAGCGCCATCACCATTTCACGGAACTCGATGATGCGGCGCGCGCCGTCAGCCGGATCGGTGCTGTAACTGCCTTCCGGGGCGCTGTAGTGGTAAGGATCGTAACCCCAGTTGTAGCAGTCGCTCAGCTTCGTCTTTTCGATCAGTGCCTGCTGCTGTTCGCTATCGGATGCGCCTTCGGGCTTCGGTACTACGCAGCCGTGCTCCGGCACGCTGCCGATGTCGTACACCGGCAGCAGATGTACGTCGGTCATACCGGCGCGCGCCAGGGTGTGCAGGTGCTGCATGCCTGCGGAACCGGTTTCCTTGAACGCCGTGTACTTGCCGCGGTTGGCCGGGCTCACGGTCGCGTCGTTGATCGAGAAATCCCGGACGTGCAACTCGTAGATCGACATGTCCGGCTGCGCCGCCACCGTGTTGGGCGGGCGCGTGCGGTCCCAGCCCTTTGGTTTCAGTCTACGGTCGCCGAGATCCGCGATGTAGCTGCGCGCGGAGTCCGTGGACAGGCTCACGGAGTAAGGATCGGTGACCAGATTGCGCACAAGGCCCGCTGCGGAGCTGAATACGTCCACTACATATTTATAGTATTTCCCCTTCGCGGCTTTCGCCTGGGCGGCCCAGATGCCGGTGCCGGGATTCATCCGCATTTGCATGAGGGAGGACGCGGGCGAGTCGGCGTTCTCGTAGACGCAGACTGCCACCTGCTGTGCCGTGGGCGCCCACAGCCTGAACTTCGCGGTACTGGCGGAGAGCGTAACGCCAAGCGCAGTCTCTTTCTCCGCTGCCGCATAGCGCTCATCCAGCACGCCCGCGATCTGCAAGCCACTTGCCTCCTGAACGATGCCGTCGCTGTTTTCTCGCACCAGCACGAACTGGCCGAACAGCGATGAGGGTTGCGATGCCAGTGCAAGCACCGGACCATCGCCGGCATAGCGGTAGCGCGCTGCGGGCGGCGCTTGAATGGAGGTAAGCGGGAAGCTCCGCTCTGCGCCTTCCACGCGCGCGCCAGTCTCGATGTGCAGCGAGGCGCCGGTGGCGAGATACAGTTTGAAGATGCCATCGCGGCCGGCGCCGGGCCAGAGGATGCTGCGCCCATCGAGCCACAGTGCACGCGCCTCCATCTTCGGCGTGGCGTGCAATACGGTTTCGAAGGGGCCGTTGCAGGCATCCAGCGGGATCGGGTTCGCCGCCTGGGCAGCGCCTGCAGCAGCGGCCAGCGCCGCGAAAGTGATGAAGTGCGCGGCTGCGCGCTTGCCGATGGTATTGATAGCCAGTCTCCGTAATGTGCAGGTAAGCTGGCCGGTATGTTACCCGAAAGCGCGCGCTATTTGCGGCCTGTACTGATCTGGTACTTCTTCATTTTGTCGTACAGCGTTTTGCGCGGTACCTGCAGCGCATCGGCGGCGGCGCCGACATTGTTATCCGCTGCGGCGAGCGCCCGCAGGATAAGGTCACGCTCGTAGGCATCCACCTGCTGCGGCAGCCCGTCCTGCATGCCGCTACCCGGTGCGGCGGCGGGCGCCGCTACACCCTGCGGCACGATGCCCAGCGTGAGGCGTTCTGCAAAATTGCGCAGTTCGCGCACATTGCCGGGCCAGTCGGCGGCCTGCCATGCGGCCATGTCGGAAGCGCTCCATTGCGGCAGCGAACGTCCGTAGCGCGCAGCCGCTTCCTGCACGAAGTGCGCTAGCAGCAGCGGAATATCGTCGCGCCGTTCGTTCAGGCGCGGCAGGTCGATCGATACCACGCCAATGCGGTAATAGAGGTCTTCGCGGAACTTCCCTTCGGCGCTCAACTGCAGCAAGTCGGCCTTACTGGCGGCGATGATGCGGCAGTCCAAGGGTACGGCCTCGTTCGCGCCAAGGCGTTCGAGGCGGCGTTCCTGCAGCACGCGCAACAGCTTTACCTGCAGCGACATCGGCATGGTTTCAATTTCGTCCAGGAAGACGGTGCCGCCGTTGGCATATTCCAGCTTGCCGATGCGGCGCTTTTGCGCGCCGGTGAAGGCGCCCGCTTCGTGGCCGAAAATTTCGCTCTCGAATACCGATTCCGGCAGCGCGCCGCAGTTGATGGCGACGAAATTGCCCTTGCGGCCGCTGGCCGCGTGCAGCACGCGCGCTACTACTTCCTTGCCGGTTCCGGTCTGGCCGTTGATCAGGATGTCCACGCCCGCCGGGCCCACGTTGCGGATGGTGAGGCGCAGCTGCTCGATGGCGGCTGATCGGCCGATCAGGTCCGGCGTGTCCGGATGCAGCGCGCGCGCCGTGCGCAGCTGGCGGTTTTCCAGCACCAGGTGGCGGCGCTCCTGCGCGCGGCGCACGGCATCCATCAGACGGTCGGAAGAGAATGGCTTCTCGATGAAATCGTAGGCCCCGCTGCGCATGGCTTCCACGGCCATGCTGACGTCGCCGTGGCCGGTGACAACGATCACCGGGAGTTCCGCGTCCAGCGCAACCACCTGCGCTAGCAGCTCGAGCCCGGAACGGCCTGGCAGGCGCACATCGGTGACGATTACGCCTGCAAAGTCCGCGCGCAGCGTGGCCAGCGCTTCTTCCGCGCTGGCGCAGGCCTGTACGCTGAACCCGCCGAGTTCCAGCGTCTGCGCGGTCGCCAGGCGCAGCGTGGCTTCATCTTCAACAAGGATCGCTTGCAGCGTATTCAATCGGGTACTCCTTTTGCCAGTGGCAGGCGCAGCTCGAATTGCGCACCGCCGCGGTCATGATTATGCGCGGTCAGCTGTCCGTTCATCGCCTGCACGATGGAGGAGGAGATGGCCAGGCCCAGCCCCAGGCCCTTGCCGGACGGCTTGGTGGTGAAGAAGGGCTCGAACAGGTGCGCAGCCACCTGTGCGGGAATGCCCGTGCCGGTGTCGGCAATGCGTACCAGCGCATGGCCGCCGTCGCGGGAAAGTGCGATGCAGACCTGGCGCTGCTCGGCGCCTTCCACCGCATCCAGCGCGTTGCGCAGCAGGTTGATGAGTACCTGCTCGATGCGCACCGTATCCCCCGCTACCAGCAGCGTCTCTTCGCAGGACTCGCTGCGCAGCGTGACATCACGGCGGCGGAATTCGCTCTCCAGCAGGAATACGGAAGCGCGCACCGATTGCGACAGGTCTACCGTAGCAATGGTTTCGTCCTTACGCGCAAAACCCTTCAGCTGGGAGATGATGGCGCCCATGCGTGCACTGGCGTCACCGATATGCGTGAGATTGTTCGCCGCCTGCTCTGCCTGGCCCCGGTCGAGGAAGGTTCGCGCGTTGTCGGCGAAGGCGCGGATGGCGGCCAGCGGCTGGTTCAGTTCATGCGTGACGCCGGCGGCCATCTGTCCCAGCATGGCCAGCTTGCCCGCTTGTACCAGCTCGTTCTGGGTGCTGCGCAGCAGGTGTTCCGTCTCCTGCAGCTTGGCGTATTTCTGTTCCAGATGGCGGTTGGTTTCGCTCAGCTGCGCCGTTCGCTCGGCGATGCGGCTGTCCAGTTCCTGGGCCGCCTGTTGCAGCGCCTCGCGTGAAGCCAGCCGCTCTTCAAGCCGCCGCCGCCGCTGGTGCAAGGCCCAGTAGATGGCGCCGGCGCTGGCCAGCAGCAGCGCCGCCGCCAGCGCCCATTGCAGGCCGGCGCGCAGCACGCGTGACTGGCTGGGGAAGAGCATCAGGTGCCAGCCGAGGCGCCCCACGGGCCGCGTGACAAATGCGCCGGGGTGTTTCGGGAGTGGCGTCACGGTCTGGCCCATGTACTGCTGCGTGCGCGCGAGCTCGCGGCGCGTGGCATCGTCCAGCGGGTGCAGGCTGTGATAGCGCCATTCCGGCCGGTTGCTGAGGAAGATCACGCCGCTGCTGTCAGCCAGTGCAATGGGATCCTCGCTGCTGCGCCATGTATGCTCGAATTCGGCGAGGCTGATCTTCACGGCGATCACGCCCGCGATGGGGCCGCGCTTGCCGTTGCGGTACACCGGCTGTGCGATGAAATAGCCGGCCTCGCTGGTGCTGGTGCCGATGCCGTAGAAGCGTCCGGCGCGGCCCTGGATGGCTTCCCGGAAGTAGGGGCGGTAGGAGAAGTTCTTGCCGACAAAGCCCAGCGGCTGGTCCCAGTTACTGGCGCCGATGGTCATGCCGGTATGGTCCATCAGGTAAAGCGCGCCGACCTTCGCCTGCTGCTGGATGATCTGCAGTGTGGCGTTCAGGCGCTCGATGGCTGCAGGATCCTGCGGATGGGCGAGCGCGTAAGTGAGGTCCGGCTGCTGGCCGAGCACGAAGGGCAGGGTCTCGAAGCGTTCGAGCACGGACTGCAAGTCGGGCGCCATCAGTTGCAGCTGGCGCTGGGCCGCCATCGTGATGTCCTCGCGCGTGCGGTGCGCCCCCAAAGCAAAGGCCCCCGCAATAATGCAGGCCGCAGCCATCACGGCAGGCAGCAGTAACAAAAGCTTTTTCGCGCGCATAAGCAAATTCTACTGCACTGCTTCACTCCGCCTCTGCCACCTTGGGGTCAGGCCCCCTCTGTCATACTGACATGTGGTGCCTGACCCCATGGTGTCAGTCGACGGCGGCGAGGCGCATTTCGTCGTTGTGGTGGCGCTGCTGCTCTTCCATGACCAGCATGCCGAGTTCGCGCTTTAATGCGTTGAATTCGGCGGAGGAGGGATCGCGCAGGCGGGGGATGTCGACCAGCATGTCGCGCTTCACCGTGCCGGGACGGTAGGTCATCACCACAATGCGGTCCGCCAGGTAGATCGCTTCTTCGATGCTGTGCGTGACGAAGATGATCGTTTTCTTCAGCTCGGACCAGATGCGCAGCAGTTCGTCCTGAAGATTGCGGCGCGTGAGCGCGTCCAGCGCGCCGAAAGGCTCGTCCATCAGCATGATCGGCGAATCGAGTGCCAGCACGCGTGCAATCGCCACGCGCTGGCGCATGCCGCCGGACAGGTCTTTCGGGAAGCGGTTGCGGAAGTCGCTCAGCGACAGCATCTTGAGCAGCTGCTCCACCGTGCTGTCGATCTGCGCTTTCGGCAGGCCTTTGATCTCCAGGCCGAATGCGACGTTCTTCTCCACCGTCATCCACGGGAACAGCGCGTATTCCTGGAACACCATACCGCGCTCCGGACCCGGTCCGGTAATCAGTTTGCCGTCCGCGATGATCTCGCCGCTGGAGGGCAGCGCGAAGCCCGCAATCGCGTTCAGCAGCGTCGATTTGCCGCAGCCGGATGGGCCGAGCAGGCAGACGAACTGGCCTTGCGGGATTTCGAGGTTGATATCCTTCAGCGCAATTACTTCGCGGCTGTCGGTCTTGAAGACTTTGTTGACGCCCTTGACGTCGATATGGGTCGCGCTCATCTCAGTTCTCCAGGCCGCGGTGCCAGCGCAGCAGGTGGTTATTCAGTTTGTTCATGCCGATGTCGATGATCAGGCCCAGGATGCCGATACTGATCATGCCGGCCACGATCTTGTCCGACCAGAAGTACTCGCGCGCTTCGAGGATGCGGAAGCCGAGGCCATTGTTCACCGCGATCATTTCGGACACGATCACCACGATGAACGCGGTGCCGATACCGATCCGCACGCCGGACAGGATATAGGGCACGGCAGCAGGCAGCATCACACGCACGAACATCGCGCGCTGGCTCACGCCGAGGTTGCGCGCAGCGCGGATGTAGATACCGTCCACCTGGCGCACGCCGGCGATGGTGTTCATCAGTACCGGGAAGAAGGCGCCCAGCGCAATCAGGAACACGGCGGGCGCATTGCCAAGGCCGAACCACAGGATGGACAGCGGAATGTAGGCAATCGGCGGAATAGGACGCAGCACCTGCATCAGAGGATTCAGCCACGCATACATGCGCTGGCTGGCGCCCATTGCCAGGCCAATCGGCAGCGCCAGGCCGGCGCCGACCGCGAAGCCGACCAGCACGCGGTACATGGAGCCCAGCGTGTCCATCCACAGTTCGCCCGACAGCGCCCAGCCCAGCCACGACTGCGTGGCCGGGTCATAAGCCTGCAGCGGCAGCGCATATTCCACCCACTTCAGCAGCACCGCCAGCGGCGATGGCAGTACTTGCGGGTTGATCCAGCCTAGCATCGCGCACGCTTGCCACAGCGCGATCACGAGTACGGGCACGACCGCACCCACGGCGATTTCCCGCCATTTAAGATTTGCCATCGTCTGCTCCGCTTATTTGATGTTCAGGCTTTTCTTCGCTTCGTCCAGCAGGTCGGTCTTGACCCACTCGGTCGCCACTGGCGCACGGCGCATCTTGCCCACACCGGTCTTTGCCATCACGTCCGTCGTGATCTGGATGTGCTGGGCCGTGATGTCGTAGGTATATGGCGAGTTGCTGATGGCGTCCTGGAAGTCGTCGGCCGTGATCTGGTTCTTGAAGATCGTCTCACGCACATACTTCTCGGCCACGGCCTTGTTGTCGATGAAGGTCTTGGTGGCCTGCACGAAGCACTTCATGAACTTGGATGCGGTGGCGCGCTTCTCGTTATAGAACATTTCGCTCATCACCATGGTGCGCACCGGCTCGCCGATCGGCGTGTCGTACGGCTTCATCACTTCGCGGCCGAAGCCCTTATTGATGGCCTGCGAGGACTGCGGCTCCGATTGCATGATGGCGTCCAGGTTCTTGCCCAGCAGCGCCTGATTCAGGTCGGCGAAGGCCAGGAACACCAGCTGCACGTCCTTGCCCGGCTGGTCGGAGAAGGTGAGGCCGGCCTGCTGCAGCTCTGCAGCCAGCAGCACTTCATGAATGCCGCCGCGCGTGACGCCGACTTTCTTGCCCTTCAGGTCCTTGACCGATTTGATGGCGACGTCGCTGCGCGTCACCAGGCGCGCACCGCCTTTGGCGAAGCCTGCGACGACGAAGATGGGGGCACCGTTTGCGCGGCCCTGGATCGCGGCTTCGGATGCGGTGGCGCCCACGTCGAGTTCACCGGCCAGGATGGCCTGCATCACGTCCGGGCCTTTGGCGAAGACATGTTCTTCCACCTTGATGCCGCATTTCGGAGCGATCTCCTTGATGTACGACACGGCGCCGTAGTGCGCGAACTTGAGGTTGCCGAGGCGGACCACTTCCTGCGCATTGGCGGAGGTGGCGAAGGCGGCGGCGAGGGCGAGGGATAACAGACTTGCTTTGGTCATGCTGGTCTCCAGGTTGGTTATTGTGACCATCCATAGAGCAGCTTCCGTGCCAGTGCGGGCGGAAAAGACTAAGTGCTTGATTTGATGCGTTGGTGCGCCGCCGCAGAAGCGGCGGGCTGGGTGATGGCGGGCGGAATTCCGGAAAATCCCGCCGCGCCTTGTGCGGATTTCCGTCCTTATGCCTTGGACGGGATGGCGCCGTAGCAGGTGGCGTCCGGCGCCACGCGGTAGTTGTCCACCATCTTGTAGCGCGTTGCGTACCACGCGAAGAGTGCCGCCGTGGCGATGGCAAAGCCCGCGAAGAAGAACATCTGGAAGGCGGCCGTGGAAAGGCCGGTGCCGGAGATATGCCCCAGTACCGCATCGTTCTTCACGCTGGAGTTCACCACCAGCACCCACAGATTGCCCACGGTGACGGCGAGCTGCCAGAAGCTGGTGATGGAACCCTTCATCGACGCAGGTGCCTGGCTGTAGGCGAATTCGAGGCCGGTGGCGGACACCAGCACTTCGCCCATCGTCAGCACAATATACGGCGCCAGTTGCCACAGCAGCGACATCGGCGTGCCGCCGTCCAGCGAAAGCTGGATCCAGCCGATAATGAGCCATGCCACGCCGGACAGCGCAATGCCCGCGCCCATGCGGCGCAGCGGCGTCGGTTCCACGCCCACCGCGCGCAGGATCGGGAAGATCAGGATGTTATTCAGCGGGATGAGGATCATCACCATCAGCGGGTTCATGGCCTGCATCTGCGCCGGCAGCAGCTGGAATTCCCAGCCGAAGAGATTCAGCATCGGGCTTGTCATCGCATTGGCCTGCACGATCCAGGTGGATGCCTTCTGGTCGAACAGGGACCAGAATGGTGTGACCAGCGCGAACACCACGAGAATGCGCAGCACGGCGCGTACGCCTTCCACCGCTTCATCCGTATGCTTGCCGCGCGCGCGTTCCAGCTGCATCGAGGTGCCGATGCCGCCGAAGGCCAGCAGCAGCACCAGTGCGGTACAGGCGCTGATCACGAAGCCCCATTTCCAGGACATCAGCAGCGCGATGACCGCGCCGGCTGCGCCCAGGTAAGCCACCAGCAGGCCGGGACGGCCCTGGCCGTCCTTCTTTGCCAGCAGCGCAGTGCGCGCCACGCTGGTGAAGGAATGTTCGTTCGGCGCGGCAGGCGGCACGTTCACATATTTTTTGCGGCCGGACCAGAGAATCAGCCAGGCGGCCAGCATCAGCAGGCCTGGAATGCCGAATGCCACCGAAGGCCCGTAGTTCTTCAGGAAGACCGGCATCAGCAGCGACGCGAAGAAAGAGCCGAAGTTGATCATCCAGTAGAAGGCGTCGAACACGATCTTCGACTTGTTCTTGTTGGTCTGGTCGAACTGGTCGCCCACGAAGGCGGAGATCAGTGGCTTGATGCCGCCCGAGCCGAGCGCAATGAGGAAGAGGCCGAAATAGAAGCCCTTCATATTGTCTTCAAAGACCGCAAGGCAGGCATGCCCGATCACGTAGACGAGGCTGAGCCAGAAGATGGTGTTGTACTTGCCGTAGAAGCGGTCCGCGAGCCAGCCGCCAAGCAGGGGGAAGAAGTACACGCCGATCACGAAGGTGTGGAAGATGTGCTTCGCTTCGCTCGTGCGGTCTTCCATGATGGGGATGAAGGCCAGCAGGGTGCTGATCAGGAAGGGCGTGAGGATGTTGCGCATCCCGTAGAAGCTGAATCGTTCGCAGCCTTCGGTGGCGACGATGTAAGGAATTTGCCGCGGTAGCGGTCCGTTCCCGGCCTGTTGCTCTGCTTGTGACATGAGGTCTCCCGGATTTGATATGCACGCGATGCTATGCGAACGGTGTGGCCTTGGCAACAGGGGAGTGGTGATGAGTGTAGTTTGACTACGAGTTAATGCATGACTTATTTTTTGATATGCAAATAAGTCGTTGATTTTAAAAGAATCATTGGCGCTACATGGAATGGTTTCCACGTTGAAGATTCGCTTGTCTTCATGTATATTATCTACAAAGCAAATATGGGGACTCAAGCATGAGCAAACACGCGAATCCGAACTGGTGGCAGGAAGCGATCATCTACCAGGTTTATCCACGCAGCTATCTCGATACCAACGGCGATGGTGTTGGCGATCTGGCGGGCATTACCGACCGGCTGGATTATATTGCGAAACTGGGCGTGGACATCGTGTGGATCTCGCCTTTCTTCAAGTCCCCGATGAAGGATTTCGGTTACGACGTTTCCGATTACTGCGATGTGGACCCGCTGTTCGGCAATCTCGCGGACTTCGACAAGCTGATTGCCAAGGCCCACAGCCTGGGCGTGAAGATCATGATCGACCAGGTCATGTCGCATTGCGCCGAAGAGCATCCATGGTTCAAGGAGAGCCGCAGCAGCCGGGATAATCCGAAGGCCGACTGGTTCGTGTGGGCTGATCCCCAGCCGGACGGGAACCCGCCCAACAACTGGCTGTCCGTGTTCGGCGGCTCCTCGTGGCAGTGGGATTCGCGCCGCAAGCAGTACTACATGCACAACTTCCTCGTGAGCCAGCCGGACCTGAACTTCCACAATCCGGAAGTGCAGCAGGCCATGCTGGACAGCCTGCGCTTCTGGCTGGAGCGCGGCGTGGACGGCGTGCGCATGGACGCATGCAATTTTCACTTCCACGACCGCCAGCTGCGCAGCAATCCACCCGCACTGGTGCGCGATACCGCCACCGTAACGGACGTAAACCCTTACGGCATGCAGGCCCACATCCACGACAAGAGCCAGCCCGAGAACGTGGCCTTCCTGCAGCGCCTGCGCGTGCTGCTGGACGAATTTGGCGCTGTGGCGATTGGCGAAGTGGGCGCGGATGACGCGCTGGCCGTGATGGCCGAATACACGGCGGGCGGCGACAAGCTGCACATGGCCTACAGCTTCAACCTGCTGAACGAAATCTGCACCGCGAAGCATATCCGCAAACAGGTGGAAGACTTCAAGGCGCGCGTGAAGGATGGCTGGGCTTCCTGGTCCATCGGCAACCACGACGTGCCGCGCGTGACCACGCGCTGGGGCAAGAACCACAATCCCGCCGCATTCGGCAAGCTGGTGCTGGCCATGCAGCTCTCGCTGAAAGGCACGCCTTGCCTGTACCAGGGCGACGAACTGGCCTTCACTGAAGCGGAAGTACCGTATGAGCTGATCCAGGACCCTTACGGCATTACCTTCTGGCCTGAATTCAAGGGCCGCGATGGCTGCCGCACGCCCATCGCATGGACTAATGGCGAGAACGGCGGCTTTACGGCCGGCAAACCGTGGCTGCCGGTGGCGGAAGAACACAAGGCTGTTGCAGCCTCCGTGCAGGAAGGCGATGCCAACTCGCCACTGAATTTCGCGCGCCGCATGATCGCCTGGCGCCGCACCATGCCGCAGCTGACGCGCGGCGACATAGCCTTCTACGATGCGCCGGAACCGGTGCTGGCCTTCCGCCGCGACCTGCCGGGCGAGCGCAGCGTGATTGCCATCTTCAATCTTGGCAAGGAGGCCGTGAGTTTCGCGCTGCCGGCAGCAAAAGGCGCCGAAAAGCTGGACCAGCCAGGCCTGCCAGGTGAAGTAGTGGATGGGGAAGTGCGGCTGCCGGCATACGGCGCCTGGTTCGGCTACGCTGCATAAGGGGGCGCGATGAAACAGCTCGACGCCGATAAACTGAGCCGCGCCGCCTTCGCAGACGGTCCGCGCCTGCTGGCCGACATTGGCGCAACACATGCGCGTTTCGCGCTGCAGACGGCGCCCGGTGAATACCAGGCCGTGCGCGTCCTGCAATGCGATGACTACACGGGCATTGTGCCGCTGCTGCGCAGCTATCTCGCGGACCATCCCGACATCAACCTGAATCACGGCGCGCTGGCGCTGGCGAATCCGGTGCATGGCGACTACATCCGCATGACCAACCGCGACTGGCAGTTCTCCACCGACGAGGTGCGCCGCGAACTGGGCCTGCACACGCTGCTGGTGGTGAACGACTTCACCGCGCTGGCCATGGCGATTCCGACTTTCAAGCCGGATGACCTGATGCAGGTTGGCGGCGGCTCGCCTGCCGCCAATTCCGTGATTGGCGTTCTGGGTCCGGGCACGGGCCTTGGCTGTTCCGGCGTGATTCCCACCGTGGACGGTTTCGTCACGCTGGGCTCCGAGGGCGGCCACAATAATTTCGCCCCGGCGGATGAACGCGAGTACGCCATCCTGCAATACGCATGGCAAACCTGGCCGCACGTATCGAACGAACGCCTGATCTCCGGTCCGGGCATGGAAATCATCTACCGTGCCATCGCGCGCCGTAACGGCCGCAATGTGCGCGACCTGACCTCGCAGCAGATTATTGCGGGCGCCCTGAAAGACAAGGACGCACTGTGCGTGGAAGTGCTGGAATGCTTCTGCGCCATGCTGGGCGGCGCCGCAGCCAACCTGGCGGTGACGCTGGGCTCCTTCGGCGGTATCTTCATCGGCGGCGGCATCGTGCCGCGCATGGGCGACTGGTTCAAGGCATCGCCATTCCGTTCGCGCTTCGAAGCCAAGGGCCGCTTCTCGTCCTACCTGGCCGAGATTCCGACCTATGTGATTACCACGCCGAATCCGGCCTTCTACGGTGTGGCGACCATCCTGTCCGAGCACCTGCGCGGCCGCAGCGGTGCCAATACTCTGATGGAGCGCGTGCAGCACCTGCAGCACGAGCTCACGCCGGCCGAGCAGCGCGTCGCCCAGCTGGTGCTGGAACAGCCGCGCCTTGTGCTGAATGAACCGATTGCCGATATCGCGCGCCTGGCGGAAGTGAGCCAGCCGACCGTGATCCGTTTCTGCCGTTCGCTGGGCTTCCTCGGGCTGGCCGATTTCAAGCTCAAGTTCGCGAGCAGCCTGACGGGCGCGATTCCCGTGCGCCACAGCCAGGTGCGCGTGAGCGACAGCACGCACGACCTGAGCGCGAAGGTGATCGACAATACGGTCTCCGCCATCCTCAAGTTCCGCGACCAGCTGGACGTGCGCTCGCTGGACCGCGCCATTGCGCTGGTCAGCAAGGCGAAGAAGGTGGAGTTCTACGCGATGGGGAATTCGCGCGTGGTGGCGCTGGACGGCCAGCACAAGTTCTTCCGCTTCCGTATTCCCACCGCGATGTACAGCGATTCGCACCTGTTCACCCTTGCCGCCGATTTGCTCGGCCCCGGCGATGTGGTGATTGCGATCTCCAATTCCGGCAAGCTGCCGGAGCTGCTGGAGGCAGTGGATGCGGCACGCAACTGCGGGGCGGACGTCATTGCCATCACCAGCAGCCAGTCGCCGCTGGCCAAGCGCGCCACCGTGTGCCTGGCGGTGGACCACAGTGAGGACAGCAAGACCTTCCTCTCCATGATCTCCCGCATCCTGCAGCTGCTGCTGATCGATATCCTGTCGGTCGGCATTTCGCTGGATGAGCAGAACGCCTCGCTCGTCCTCGAAAACAAATCCGGCTCGGCGAGCGACAGCCGCCGCCTGCTGATTTCCCACCTCGACAACTAAATCCAGGGTTCACCGCAGCAGCGCGCTTTTCAGCGCGCTGCTTGCGTTCGTCCAAAAGAAGCACTAAGATATATCTTATTGCGATATATCTTAACAAGGGGCCATCATGTTCCACTTCCTGCGAAAACACGCTTTCCATCACCACCACCATGGCATGGGCCACGGGCATGGCCACGGACACGGCCGCGGGCGCGGCCCGAAAATGTTCGACGCGGGCGCGCTGCGCTACGTCGTGCTGCAGCTGATCGCCGAAAAGCCGCGCCACGGCTACGACATCATCAAGGAGCTCGAACAGCGCGCAGGCGCGGGCTATACGCCCAGCCCGGGCGCCATCTACCCGCTGCTGGCCATGCTGGCCGATATGGGCCACGTGGCTGTAACAGCCGACGGCAACAAGAAGCTGCACACCATCACACCGGAAGGAGAGGCCTTCCTCAACGAGAACCGCGCCATGGTGGACGCCTTGATGGGCCGCATGTCGGCCCAGAACGAGCGCGGCGCCGACGAACTGCGCGGCCTGATGTACGAACTCAAACTGGCCGTGGTGGGCAAGGCCCGCGACAATGCCGCCACCCCTGAACGCCTGCAGCAGATCGCGGCCATCCTGCGCGCTGCCGCAGCAGACATCAATCAACTCAAATGACAACAACTCTCAATCCATCGCGCGAGCGCCTGGTTCTGTGGCTGCTCGCGCTCACGCAGTTCACCGTCATCATGGACTTCATGGTGATGATGCCGCTTGCGCCGCAGCTGATGCAGGCTTTTTCCATCAGCGCGGCCCAAGTATCGGGCGCCGTGTCGGCCTATGCCTGGTGCGCCGGGCTCTCCGGCCTGGCGGCCGTCACCTACATCGACCGCTTCGACCGCAAGCGCATGCTGATGACGATGTTTTTGCTGTTTAACCTGTCGAACCTGGCCTGTGCGCTGGCGCCGAACTTTCATGTGCTGGTGCTGTCGCGCGCCTTTGCGGGACTGACCGGCGGCGTGCTGGGCGCCATCGTGATGGCCATCATCGGCGACCTGATTGCAGCCAACCGGCGCGGCTACGCAACCGGCATCGTGATGACGTCCTTCAGCATGGCCGCGATTGCGGGCGTCCCGATCGGCATCAGCCTGGCCGCGAAATTCGGCTGGCAGTCGCCGTTCTATATGCTGGTGGTCTTCTCGACCCTGATCTGGATCGCGGGCATGAACGTGCTGCCATCGCTGCGTGAACACCTCAATGTGAAGACGCCGTTCTCGCAGGTGCTGCCCGAGCTGGTGGGCTTGTTCCGCGTGCCTGCCCACCTCAAGGCCTTCGCGCTGTCGGCGGTGAACATGTTCACGGGCATGCTGGTCATTCCCTTCATTTCGCCGGTACTGGTGGGGAATCTCGGCGTGCATCCGGGCGATATCACCTGGATCTACCTGGCGGGAGGCATCACCACCTTCTTCACCTCGCGCATGATCGGCGTGTGGTCGGACAAGGTGGGCAAGCATACGGTGTACCGCGTGTTCTCGCTGTTTTCCATTGTGCCCATCATGATCATGACGCACCTGCCGCAGCTCTCGCTGCCGGCGCTGATCGTGTTCTTCCCCTTCTTCATGGTGTCCATGTCAGGGCGGAATGTGCCGATGCAGGCGTTGATGACGACAGTGTCCGCGCCACAGAAGCGCGGCGCTTTCCTGAGCGCGAACTCCGCGCTGCAGCAGGTGGGAACCGGGCTGGGGGCACTGGCCGGCGGCATGTGGCTCACCACCGACGCGGCGGGCCACATCGGCGGCTACGAGATCAATGGCTGGCTCGCGTCCGCACTGACGCTGGTGAGCTGCTGGTGGATCGGTAACGTGCGGGCTGCTGCCGCACCGGCACAGGCTAGTTCGCCTGCCTGACGATCAGGTCCAGCAGGGCCTGGGCCTGCTTCAGCACCGGCCCGGCCAGTGCGTCGCGGCCGAATTCGCCGAAGGTGCCGTCGCGCACATGCAGGCCGTCCGCCGCGAGGAAAGTGAAGCGCACATTGCCAAGCGTGGGCGCCGCACCGCGCGTGCGCAGCTGGGCCGTTGCGGCGGCCGGAATGGCGGCGTGCACCAGCATGCGGGCCTGGTGCGCGACCTCTTCCGGCTTCCCTTCGAACACGGCCACGCGGCCGGTGTGGTTGATGTAGCGCACGCTGCCATCGGCATATGCCGCCAGCGCGTCGTGGCCTTCCTGCATGGGGACTTCGACAACGATGCCCAGCACTTCGGTGGAGCTCACTGCGTGGCCAGCGCTGCGCAGCCAGTGCGATGCGAGCAGGCGCACGCGGCTTTCCTCGCCGGCATCATCGGCAATGGCTTGCACCACACGTGGATCTGGGCTGTCGCCGAACAGCGAGCCCGCAGCGGCTTCGCCCTGCAGGGCCACCAGTGAAGGATCGTCGCAGAACAGCAGCTTGTAGACGAGGTTCAGCTCATCCGAGGCGTAAGGATTGGCGGACGCCTTGCGTCCGCGCAGGGCGGCAAAGATTTTCTTGAACATGGCCGCCATGTTACCAGCCGCTGAGTCCTTCTGTCGCATTCACGTGCTGCCAGCTCGGGCGGGCGCGTACCAGGTCCGCCAGCTTGCGCAGGGCAGGCCATTCGGTGGCGGGCTTCGGCATATTGCGCGACCAGCGCATATACATGGCAAGTACCAAGTCGGCCGCCGAGAATTGTGCGCCCAGCAGGTAAGGACCGTTGGTGCTCAGCCGTTGATTCAGTTCCTCGAAGCTGGACTCGATCTTGCGGCGCAGCGCATCGCGGCCCTGGCAGTCGTCTTCCGTGGCGTCCAGGTCCTTCGGATAGAACCACAGGCGGTAGGCGGAGCCGAAGGTATTGGCCATCCACACCACATCCTGCAGGAAGCGCGCACGGCCCGGCGTGCCGGGCAGGGGCGCGAGGCCGGACTCCGGATGGCGCTCGGTCAGCAGCAGCATCAGGGCGGCGGATTCGCGCACCGCCTCGCCGTCGACCACCAGCGTTGGCACCACGCCCTGGGGATTCAGCTTGAGGTAGGCGGGATCGCGCTGGCCTTTCAGTTCCACCTGCGCCAGCTCGTAAGGGGCGCCAATCTCGAACAGTGCGGCGTGCAGGGCGAGGCTGGCTGCGCCGGGGGCGTAATACAGGGTGTACATGGAAGCTCCAGGTTATTGCGCGCTGCGGCGCGCCATCGGTTTCTTTTCGTCGCGCCATTTATCGAGCGACATCAGTTCATCGGTGAGCTCATCTTCCACCAGGATCTCGCCATCGGTGGTGGCCACGAGGAAGTTCTCCCAGCGCCGCGCTGCCTCCGGCGCGTTCTCGATAAAGCTGAACTGGTAGAAGTCCTTGCCGTTGATGGCGCGCGGCTCGGGATCGTATTCGATCAGCGCGCCATGCACCTTGCCGCCCGAGTTTTTCTCGATCAGCGCGGACCATGTTTTCAGTTCCGGCAGCGCCATCAGGCGGTCGGTGGCCTGCTCGCGGCTCAGCACCGTAGGCGCGGGCGGCTGCGCGGGCGAAGGGGCCGTGGCTGCGGGAGCGGCGCGCTGCGGCGCAGTTTCTTCAGCTTGCGGGAACAAGTACCAAGCCAGGCAGCCCGCAGCCAGCAGGCCTGCGACACTCCCGGCGATGGCGGGGAATCGAATCGAAGAGCGGGGACGCATTGCGCAGGCCCTCAGGTGGAATGAATGGAGCGGACATACTAAACCAAAGATGTCCCTCTATCAACATTCCTGCTACGTCAAGGGCGCAGGTTCCAGGTGGCGATAAATTCCCTGATCCTCTGGGGATGGTTGGCCAGCCATTGTTCCAGGTCGGGGCGAAACGCCTCGCGGTATGCCAGCAGCAAAATGGCCGCGTCGAGCTGGTTTGCGCGATGTATCTCCTGCATTTTCCTGAGTGCCGCATCCTTGAATGCGAGGGGAGCTTGTGCCTCGACCGCGGCGATACCCGCGCGCCAGCTTTCAAGTTCCACCTTGAAGGGGCTGAGGGCAGGCTGCCCGGCGCGCAGCTGTATCTCCGTTGCCGCTTTGGCCCACCAGAACAGCGCATCGGCATTGTCCTTAACTCCCAGCATGGCTGGCGAGATTTCAAGTGTCTTGCCGCCGTCTGCAGTCTGGAGGCGCGCCAGCGTCTTCAATCCCAGCGGCTCAGGTGCGGTGCGTCCGGTCGCCCGGTACAGGCCGCTGAGCTTGTCCCAGTTCGGCCGCTGGGATGGCTGGGCGGCGATTGCCGAGAGCAAGGCAAGTTGCGCATCCTCGAGCTTGCCTTGTTGTGCCAGCGCATCCGCCAGGTAACGCCATGCCGGCGAATTCCGGGGCTCGATGGCCGTGGCTTTGCGGAACAATGATTCAGCTTGCGGCCATTGATTTTGCATGTAGTAGACATCGCCCGCGCCCAGCCATGCGTTGGAGAGCTGGGGGTCTGCCGCCATTGCTGCCTCGTACTTTTCCAGCGCAAGCGCCCACTTTCTTTGCGAGAAAGCGTTTTCGGCCTCGGTGAACACGGCGGCGGCAGCCTGGTTGGGTTCATGCAGGGTACCGGCCGGGCCGTCCTCCAGTCCACGCAGCACCTCGTTCGCGACGGGGTCCTGGGGCCACTTTTCCAGTGCGGCACGCGCCAGGCCTTCGGCGTTCTTGCGCAACTCCTGTTTTTGCGTAGGAATGACTACGGTGCTAAGACGCAGGAAAAGGTTGGCCGCGGAAGAGAGCGGCAGCGAAGCCGTAGTATCGGCCTCGGCTGCCTCACGGTACTTTGCCAGCGCTTCCTGCCACTTGCCTTGGCCGTCGAGGGCAATGCCTTGCTGCAGGATCTCGCGGCTGCGTGCGGCATCCTGCGACGCCGCGTGCGCGGCCAGGCTCAGCAGGCATGAAAACAGGAGAGCGGTAGCGGCTCGGCTCAGCATGGAACGTCCTTTCTGGAAAACACTATGGTATCCCAGCGGCTTGCCGACAAGCTCACCGATTGTCACACTCAGGTTTTCGCTGGCGGGAACCATGCATCCCAGGTTTCCTTGATGCTGGCCTTGACGATCGCCATCGCATCCCGGTCGCCTTTCAGCAGGGCGGTGAAGTAGGCGCGCGCCTGCTTCAGCGACACGTCCGGCGGCAGCGGCGGCACGTTTGGATCGGTCACCATCTCCAGCACGCAGGGCCTGTCGCTGGCGAAGGCGCTTTCCCATGCGGGCCCCACGTCTTCCGGGCGCTCGACCTTGATGCCCTTGAGGCCCAGCAGTTCGGCGTAGGCGGCGTAAGGGAAGTCGGGCACGGCCTGCGATGGCGCGTAGCGCGGGTCGCCGCCCATGGCGCGCTGCTCCCAGGTCACTTCATTCAGGTCGCCGTTCTTCAGCACCATGATGGTCAGCTTGCCGTTGCCCCAGCCCTGCCAGTAGCGCGCGATGGTGATCAGTTCATTGATGCCGTTCATCTGCATGGCGCCGTCGCCCACCAGGGCAATCGCATGCCGCTCCGGCAGGGCGAACTTGGCGGCGATGGCGTAAGGAACGGCGCAGCCCATGGTGGCCAGGCCGCCGCTCACGCTGGCCATCATGCCGCGCCGTATTTTCACGTCGCGCGCGAACCAGTTCGTGGACGTGCCGGAATCGCCGGCAATGACGCAGTTGTCCGGCAGGCGGGGGGAGAGTTCACGGAACACGCGCTGCGGGTTGACCGGGTTGGCGTCGTTCATCGCGCGCGCGTCCAGCACGCGCCACCACCGTTCCACGCCTTCTTTGATGCTGTCCTGCCAGCTGCGGTCCTGCTTGCGGTCCAGCAGCGGGATCAGGGCGCGCAAGGTGTCGCGGGCGTCGCCGATCAGGTTGAATTCCATGGGATAGCGCAGGCTGGCGCGCCGGCCGTCGATATCGATCTGCACGCCGCGCGCCTGGCCTTCCTTGGGCAGGAATTCGCCATAAGGGAAATTCGAGCCCACCATCAGCAGCGTGTCGCAGCCGTTCATCATGTCATGGCTGGCCTTTGTGCCGAGCAGGCCGATGGCGCCTGTGACATAGGGGATATCGTCCGGCACCGCCGCTTTGCCCAACAGGGCCTTGGCGATGCCTGCACCCAGCAGTTCGGCCACTTCCAGCAGTTCGTCGGTGGCGTGCAGCGCGCCCGCACCGGCGAGGATGGCGACCTTCTTTCCTTCGTTCAGGATGCGCGCGGCCTGCTGCAGCGCTTCCAGCGGCGGCACCTGGCTGCGCTCGATCGCACCTATGCCTGAGTGCACCGAGCCATGTTCGCGCGGCGGCTCGGCCACTGCGTCGAGGTCCTGCACGTCGTTGGGGATGATGATGCAGGTCACGGTGCGCTGCTCGGCCGCGATGCGGAAGGCGCGGTCGATCAGGTGGCGCACCTGGGCCGCATCGGTGGCCATGTGCACGTATTCATGGGCCACATCCTTGAACAGGGAAACGAGATCGACTTCCTGCTGGTAGTCGCCGCCGAGCGAAAGCCGCTTCTGCTGGCCGACGATGGCCACCACCGGCTGATGGTCGAGCTTTGCATCGTACAAGCCGTTCAGCAGATGGATGGCGCCTGGGCCGGAGGTGGCGACGCAGACGCCCACTTCGCCGGTGAACTTGGCATGTGCGGTCGCCATGAAGGCGGCCATCTCTTCGTGCCGCGCCTGGATGAAATCGATCTTGTCCTGCCGCCCGAACGCGCCCATGATGCCGTTGATGCCATCGCCCGGATAAGCAAACACCCGCCGCACCCCCCACTCGTGCAGGCGCTGCAACAAAAAATCCCCCACGGTTTTCGCCATCTGATCCTCGCGCAGTAAGCGGCGATCATAGAATCCCCGCGCCCCCGGCGGCGCACGCGATCCTTCAGGCAACAGGGCGCTCTTAGATATGCACTGCGATCTTCGGGACTGGTGGGCTAATGGACTGCTGGAGCCGGGTTTCGAGTAGTTCGCGAGCGGTAGCATGGATCTCGCTGGTCAATGCTTCGATATCCGGTGCTTCGCAAACAAGGCCCGGCAGATCGCTGCTGGTGCCGATGTAGACGCCCGCGTCAGTATCTTCGATCACGTCCACACGTAAGCTCAGCCGCACGCCGAGCCGCGACGCAATCGTCCACAACGGGAATCCGATACGGTACATGAGCGCTCTCCCTGAAGGCGGGTCTTGTATGAGTATAGCGAATCCAGAGCCCGGGGCAGGTGACACCCGTCAATAAAAAAGGCCGCTTCCGGGGAAGCGGCCTTCTGTCAGACGGTGAGGTCTGGCGGCGATGATTACATCATGCCGTCCATGCCACCCATGCCGCCCATGCCACCCATACCGCCCATGCCGCCGGCTGGCTTGTCTTCTACGACTTCAGCCACCATGCAGTCGGTGGTCAGCATCAGGCCGGCGATCGACGCTGCGTTTTGCAGGGCCGAGCGGGTCACTTTGGCTGGGTCCAGCACGCCCATTTCAACCATGTCGCCGTAGGTGCCGTTGGCAGCGTTGTAGCCGTAGTTGCCTTTGCCGGCCAGCACAGCGTTCACCACCACCGACGATTCTTCGCCGGCGTTCTGAACGATCATGCGCAGTGGCTCTTCCATTGCGCGCAGCACGATCTTGATGCCGGCGTCCTGGTCAGGGTTGTCGCCTTTCAGGTTCAGTGCAGCACGGGCGCGCAGCAGGGCAACGCCGCCGCCTGGCACGATGCCTTCTTCAACGGCGGCACGGGTTGCGTGCAGCGCGTCTTCCACGCGGGCTTTCTTCTCTTTCATTTCAACTTCGGTGGCTGCGCCGACCTTGATCACGGCAACACCGCCGGCCAGCTTGGCCACGCGCTCTTGCAGCTTCTCACGGTCGTAGTCCGAGGTCGCTTCTTCGATCTGCACGCGGATCTGCTTGACGCGCGCTTCGATGCCGGCAGCTTCGCCAGCGCCGTCGATGACGATGGTGTTTTCCTTGCCCACTTCGATGCGCTTCGCCTGGCCCAGTTCCTGCAGGGTGATTTTTTCCAGGGTCAGGCCCACTTCTTCCGCCACCACCTGGCCGCCGGTCAGGATCGCGATGTCTTCCAGCATGGCCTTGCGGCGGTCGCCGAAGCCAGGGGCTTTCACTGCGCAGGTTTTCAGGATGCCGCGGATGTTGTTCACCACCAGGGTCGCCAGCGCTTCGCCTTCGATGTCTTCAGCGATGATCAGCAGCGGACGGCCGGCCTTGGCCACTTGCTCCAGTACCGGCAGCAGGTCGCGGATGTTGGAGATCTTCTTGTCGCACAGCAGAACGAAAGGCTGCTCCAGCACGGCAACTTGCTTGTCCTGGTTGTTGATGAAGTACGGGGACAGGTAGCCGCGGTCGAACTGCATGCCTTCCACGATGTCCAGCTCGTCGTTCAGCGACTTGCCGTCTTCCACGGTGATCACGCCTTCCTTACCCACTTTTTCCATCGCTTCAGCGATACGCTCGCCGATCGAGGAATCGGAGTTGGCGGAGATCGCGCCAACCTGGGCGATTTCCTTGGAGGTGGTGCATGGCTTGGCGATGTTCTTCAGTTCTTCGACAGTCGCTGCAACGGCCTTGTCGATGCCACGCTTCAGGTCCATCGGGTTCATGCCGGCGGCCACGAATTTCATGCCTTCGCGCACAATGGCTTGTGCCAGCACGGTGGCGGTGGTGGTGCCGTCGCCGGCGTTGTCGCTGGTTTTGGAAGCGACTTCTTTCACCATCTGAGCGCCCATGTTCATGAGCTTGTCTTTCAGTTCGATCTCTTTAGCGACCGACACGCCGTCCTTGGTGACGGTTGGGGCGCCGAAGGAGCGCTCCAGCACAACGTTACGGCCTTTCGGGCCCAGGGTGACTTTAACGGCGTTGGCGAGGATGTTAACGCCTTCAACCATCTTGGCGCGCGCTGCGTCGCCGAAAATAACTTCTTTAGCTGCCATGTTTGTATTCTCCTGAATTCTTTAAAAGGGGCCGATTACTTGTTAACGATGGCCATGATGTCTTCTTCGCGCATCACCAGCAGCTCTTCGCCGTCAACCTTGACAGCCTGGCCGGAGTATTTGCCGAACAGAACACGGTCACCCACTTTCACTTCCAGCGCGCGCACGGCGCCGCTGTCGGTCACTTTGCCGTTACCGACGGCCAGCACTTCACCCTGATCCGGCTTCTCGGCTGCGGCATCAGGAATGATCAGGCCGGACGCAGTTTTGGTTTCCTGGTCCAGGCGTTTGACGATGACGCGATCGTGCAAAGGGCGAAGGTTCATACAAAACTCCTTTAATATTCAGTGGTTAGTGCAAATTTTGCAATTTCTCGCAATACATTGTTAGCACTCGCGGCTAACGAGTGCCAACAATTATAGGGACGACCACTAGCGATTTCAAGTCGGGAAGTTTGCGGATGAGCAAAAAGACACGCCGGCTGAGCCGGCCGGCGTGTGAAAACAGAGGAACAACAATGATGGCAGCGGGCGAGCCGGCATCCCTCATCTGTCGTGCGGTCTCATCGATTCCTGACAGCGTGGTAACAATCTGCTAACTTAGGCGGTTTGTAGCTCAGGAGCAGGAATGATCACCGTCTTAGGCAAGAGCACATCCATCAACGTCCGCAAAGTGCTCTGGACCCTCGCTGCGCTGAAGCAGCCTTTTCAGCAGGAAGAGTGGGGCAGCGGCTTCCGCGACGCGAACGCGCCGGAGTTCCTGGCGCTGAACCCGAATGCCATGGTGCCGGTGCTGCGCGATGACGAACTGGTGCTGTGGGAGTCGAATACCATCAGCCGCTACCTGGCCGCCGCCTACGGCAATGGCGCGCTCCTGCCCACCGGGCCGCGCGAACGCGCGCTAGTCGAGCAGTGGATGGACTGGCAGGCGACAGAACTGAACCCGGCATGGCGCGGCGCCTTCATGGGCCTGGTGCGCAAAAGCCCGCAATTCGCCGACCCGGCGGCCATCGAAGCCAGCGCCCAGGCCTGGAACGCGAAAATGGCCATTCTCGAAGGGCGGCTGCAGAAGACCGGCGCCTACGCAGCCGGTGCAGAATTCTCGCTGGCCGACATTGTGCTCGGCCTCTCCACCAACCGCTGGAAGATGACGCCGATCCGGCACGCCAGCCTGCCGGCTGTGGAGGCATGGTATGAACGCCTGGCATCGCAGCCGGGCTTCCAGGAACATTGCGCTAACGGTACTCCATGAAACGTTTGCTGACCCTGATGCTGACCCTGATGCTGGCCACGCTGCTGGCCGGCAGCGCCCTGGCCACGCCAACCACGCAGCAGCTGATCGCGCAGGCGCGCAGCCATTACGCGAAGAAGGACTACACGGCCTCCGTTGCCGCCTTCCAGCAAGCGATTGCGCAGGGCGCCGCGCATCGCGATGTGCTGTACGACGCCGCCTGCGTGCTGGCGCTGCACGGCAACCGCGAAGATGCACTGGCAATGGTGGAAGGCGCCACTGCAGCAGGCCTGCGCGGCCGCGTCATGATCGAAAACGATAGCGACCTGGTGTCGCTGCACGGGCAGCCGCGCTGGATCGCCGTGTTGAAGCAGGTAGAGGCCAACGATGCCGCCTACCGCGCGCAGCACAGCGACCCTGACCGCGCCCGCATCGTCACGGCGGACATCGACCGTTTCTGGGCCGTCTACGACCGCGCGGCCAAAGCCGCCGATCCGGCAGCGCTGTACGACGTGGAGTATCTGGAAGCGGGCAGTTCCGGCCTGCACGGCTTTATCCGCTCGCGCATCGGCAGCGGCGCAAACCTGCACGCCGCCACGCAGAAGTACGCGCGCTATTACCAGGCCATGCGTCCGAACACCTTGCGCGTCAAGGACATGGAGGGCGAAATCCGCACATCCCTGCGCAAGTTCAAAGCGCTGTACGGCGACGCCACCTTCCCCGATATATATTTCCTCATCGGCGCCATGAGCTCCGGCGGCACCGCCAGTTCGGATGGCCTGCTGATGGGCACTGAAATGTTCAGCCGCAGCGCTGCCGTGCCCATCGATGAACTGACGCCCTGGCTGCGCAATGGCACCAAGCCCGCCGCGCTGATTCCGAACATTACGGTGCATGAGCTGATGCATTTCCAGCAGCAGGTGCCGGAGAACACCCTGCTGGCCGGTGCACTGAAAGAGGGCGTGGCCGACTTCCTGGCGCAGCTGGTCTCGCAAGGGAACTTCAACGAGATCACATACGCTTATGGCTATGCCCATGAGGCGGCGCTGAAGCAGGCCTTTGCGGAAGACATGAAAACCGACGATCGCAAGCGCTGGTTCGGCTCCGGCAGCATGGAGGGCGAGCGGCCGGCGGACCTGGGCTACTTCATGGGCTTCCGGATCGCGCAGGCTTACTACAACAAGGCCGCCGATAAAAAAGAAGCAATCCGCACGCTGCTGACCTACCGCGATCCGGAACGCATCCTGCGCGAGAGCGGCTATCTGTAAGGCGCCGCAGCCGAAAGCGGTTGACCACGCTTTCGTGCGGCCCTATAGTGACGAAATGATTTCAGATTTCCAAGAACTCTCCGACAAGATCGCCCAGTTGGCGGAACTGACGCAAACGCTGCGCCGTGAGAACGCCCAGTTGCGTCAGGCCAATGCTGCTTTAGTCGCTGACAACATGGGCTACCAGCGCCGCCTGTCGGAGGCGCACGAGCGCGTGTCCGCACTGCTGGAAAAAATTCCTGCGCCTGCCGACGAAGCAGCGCCCGAGAAAGAGGACGTGCAATGATCCAGGTCGATGTGACCATCATGGACCAGCCTTACCGGCTGGCATGCAAGGAAGGCGAAGACCGCGCGCTGAAAGAAGCGGCGGCACTGCTGGACAAGAAAATGTGCGGTATCCGCGAGAGTGGAAAAGTGAAGGGCAATGACCGTATCGCCGTGATGGCTGCGCTCAGCATGGCGGCGGAATTCCTGACCGCGAAAGCGCCGGCTGGTCCGCTGTCGGACATGTCGCTGCTGGAGATGCAGCAGAAGATCGGCGCCATGCACAAGGTGCTCGACAGTGCGCTGACACCGCAAGAAAATCTGTTCTGATTGCGGAAAAGCCTTTCAATGCGGGGCGCGAAGGAGTAAACTCCGTTTCACCCTGCAGTGTTCGCGATTGTCATATATTCCTTGAACCATTTACATGCATCGGTTGTGGAAATTTGTTCGACGGGCGTGAGCGTCGCTAGTCCGATGAACCCGAAGTTGAACTAACCGCAACCACCTTGAGCCGTCAGGTTCGGGATGCCGGCATAGCGGCACAGGCGGGGCCCTATTCAGAAGAAGCGGTTGTTTGCATCTCACGATGCACAACCGTTTTTTTTACGCCTGCCACTTTTGGAAGAGGAGCGCTGATGGCCTACTGGCTGATGAAGTCCGAACCGGACGACGTGAGTTTCGATGACGTGCTGGCATCGCCGAAGCAGACCACATCATGGTACGGCGTGCGCAACTACCAGGCGCGCAATTTCATCCGCGAGATGAAAGTGGGCGACGGGGTGCTGTTCTATCACTCCAGCTGCGCAGTGCCCGGTGTGGCGGGCGTGGCGGAAATCACCAGTGCATCGTATCCGGACGAATCGCAGTTCGATCCCAAGTCTCCCTATTTCGACCCCAAGGCCACGCGCGAAAATCCGCGCTGGACGGGTATCGACGTGAAGGCCGTGAAGCAGGGCCGCTTCATCGAATTGAAAGAGCTGCGCACCCATCCCGAGCTGGAGAACATGCGCCTGCTGGCCAAGGGCAGCCGCCTGTCGGTAATGCCGGTAGAACCGGCCGAATGGCGCTTCATCCTCAAGCTGATCGGCAAGTAATGGATGTTGGCCTGATCCTGATTTTGCTGGCGATGGGTGCCGGTGGCGGCTTTGCGGCGGGGCTGCTGGGCATAGGCGGCGGCATGGTGCTGGTGCCCTTCATTACGATGATCTTCACCTCGCATGGTTTCCCGCCGGAGCACATTGTGCATATGGCGATCGCCACCTCGCTGGCGACTATCCTGTTCACTTCCATTTCCTCGGTGCGCGCGCATCACAAGCACGGCGCCGTGAACTGGCGCATCGTGGCGATGCTGGCGCCGGGGATCGTTGTTGGCGCGTGGGTGGGGCCGTGGATTGCGAAGCAGATGAACACCACCGTGCTGTCGGTCTTCTTCGGCATCTTCGTGGCCGCATCGGCGACGCAGATGCTGATCGGGAAAAAGCCCGCAGGCTCGCGCGAGCTGCCGGGCACTGCTGGCATGTTCGCCGCCGGTGGCGTGATCGGCGTGATCGCGGGACTGGTAGGTGCGGGCGGCGGCTTCCTGTCGGTGCCCTTCATGACCTGGTGTAATGTGCGCATCCACAATGCGGTGGCCACCAGCGCGGCGCTGGGCTTCCCGATTGCGCTGGCTGGCACGCTGTCCAATATCTGGTTCGGCATGGGCACGCCGGGACTGCCGGAGTATTCGCTGGGCTTTATCTATCTGCCGGCGCTGGCGGGGATTGCGGCGGCGAGCGTGGTGATGGCGCCGGTGGGCGCGCGTGCTGCGCACCGCATGCCGGTAGACCGGCTGCGGCGCGTGTTTGCTGTGGTGCTTTACTGCCTTGCGGCGTATATGCTGTGGAAGGCGTTTAACTGAGGACTGGCGCGGCGCCGTATACCTTGCGGCGGTAGGACCACACCAGCATGATGATGGCGCCGATAATCATCGGCAGCGACAGCACCTGGCCGGAAGTAATCGGCAGTCCCGCCACATTGATTTCCCAGTCCGGCGTGCGGAAGTATTCGGTGAAGAAGCGCGCGCAGCCATACAGCAGCGTATACATCGCGCCGACCGCAAGCTGTGGGCGCTCCTTGCGCGAGAACAGCCACAGGATGGCGAACACCAGCAAGCCGTCTACCAGCATCTGGTACAGCGGCGACGGATGGCGCAGGCCTTCCAGGAACACGGCGCCTGCGCCGATCGGGTAGCGGGTATCCGGCCACGCCATGGCCCAGGGCAGCGAAGCATCGGCCACGCGGCCCGGCAGTTCGGCGTTGATGAAATTGCCGAGGCGTCCGCAGGCATAACCGAGCGGGACCATCGGCGCGATGAAGTCGTACACGTCCAGCAGGTTGCGGCCCGACTTGCGCGCCCAGAACCACATGGCAATCAGCACGCCGATAAAGCCGCCGTGGAAGGACATGCCGCCGTGCCAGACCATGAAGATCTCCAGCGGGTTGGCGGCGAAGTAGGGCAGGCGGTAGAACAGCACTTCGCCCAGGCGGCCGCCGAGCACCACGCCCAGCATGCCGTAAAAGAGCATATCGTCCAGGTCCTGGTTCTTCCAGCCCAGCTTTGCGATATGCGGCTGCTTGATGCGCACGCGGCCCAGCGCGATGAACAGCGCAAACGCCAGCACATACATCAGGCCATACCAATGGATTGCTACAGGACCGATTTGAAACGCCACCGGATCGGGCATCGGGTGAATCAGCATTCAGAGTCTCTTTCTCATCAAGTCGAGGAAGCCGCGCAGGACCGGCGAGGCATTATCGCGCCGCCATGCCAGCCCCGTCTCGACCAGGGGCGTGGACTGCGCGAGCGGGCGGTATTCTACTCCCGGGCGGCGTAAATTCGAGACCGATTGTGGCACAAGTGCGATGCCCATGCCAGCCGACACCAGGCTCACGATGGTCTGCATCTGGATGGCTTCCTGGCCGATGATGGGCGTGATGCCCGCCGCGCGGAACACGGACAGCACCGCGTCATACAGGCCGGGCGAAATCGAGCGCGGGAAAATAATCAGCGGCAGCGCGGGCAGCGAGCGCAGGCTGGCCATGTGCTGGCCCTGCAGCTCCGGCAGGTTGGCGGGCGAGGCGAGGATGAGCGGTTCGTTCAGCACCGGCATGTAATCCAGTTCGGCTTTCGCCTTTTCCGGCAGCGGGGGAATCAGCAGGCCGGCGTCGATGCGGCCATGGAGCAGCTCTTCCAGCTGCAGGTCCGAAGTGGCTTCCTGCAGCGTGATCTGGACCTGCGGGTAGGCCGCGCGGTAGGCGCGCAGGGAAGGCGGCAGCACGCTGTAGTCGGCCGAGGACACGAAGGCCAGCGACAGGCGTCCGGAAGCGCCGGTGGCGGCGCGCTGCACCAGCCCACTCAAATCCTGGGCCTGGGCCAGCAGCCGGCGCGCTTCCGGCAGCAGCGCCTCGCCGGCCGGAGTGAGCGCCACCCCGCGCCGGTTACGGTCGAACAGGGACGCGCCCAGCAGGTCCTCCAGCGCCAGGATGGTCTGGGACAGGGGCGGCTGGGTCATGTGCAAGCGCTTCGCTGCCCGGCCGAAATGCAGCTCTTCAGCCACAGTGACGAAATAGCGGAGCTGCCTCAGTTCGACGTTGGCGCTCATGGTCTGTGATAGTTTTTGCGACTCACTGGCTATTAAATCATATATTTGACATATTCTGCGCGGAAAGGCACTCTGACATTCTTAACTGAAGGAGATTCCCATGCCGACTTATCGCTCAAGAACCACTACCCAAGGCCGCAATATGGCAGGCGCCCGTGCCCTGTGGCGCGCGACAGGCATGAAAGACGGCGACTTTGAAAAACCGATCATCGCCGTGGTGAATTCCTTTACCCAGTTTGTGCCGGGCCACGTGCATCTCAAGGACCTGGGCCAGCTGGTTGCGCGCGAAATCGAGGCGCATGGCGGCGTTGCCAAGGAATTCAACACCATCGCCGTGGATGACGGCATCGCCATGGGCCACGGCGGCATGCTGTATTCGCTGCCGTCGCGCGACCTGATTGCCGATTCCGTGGAATACATGGTGAACGCGCACTGCGCGGATGCGATGGTCTGCATTTCGAACTGCGACAAGATCACCCCGGGCATGCTGATGGCCGCCATGCGCCTGAACATTCCGGTGGTGTTTGTCTCCGGCGGCCCGATGGAAGCCGGGAAAGTGATCAAGAAGGTGGATGGCGGCGGCCAGAAAGTCATCAAGCTGGACTTGATCGACGCCATGATCAAGGCAGGCGACAAGACCGTTTCGGATGCGGACGTGGCGGAAGTGGAGCGCTCGGCCTGTCCTACCTGCGGGTCCTGTTCCGGCATGTTCACGGCGAACTCCATGAACTGCCTGACCGAAGCGCTCGGCCTTTCGCTGCCCGGCAACGGCACCATCGTCGCCACGCACGCGGACCGCAAGGAACTGTTCCTGAAAGCGGGGCGCCTGATTGTGGACCTGGCCAAGCGCTATTACGAACAGGACGACGCATCGGTCCTGCCGCGCAGCATCGCCAGCTTTGCCGCCTTCGAGAACGCGATGGCGCTGGACGTATCGATGGGCGGCTCCACCAATACCGTGCTGCACCTGCTGGCGGCGGCGCACGAAGCGGGCGTGCCGTTCACGATGAAGGATATTGACCGCATCTCGCGCAAGGTGCCCTGCCTGTGCAAGGTGGCGCCGATGACGGACAAGTTCCACATCGAAGACGTGCACCGTGCGGGCGGCATTATCTCCATCCTCGGCGAACTGGCGCGTGCCGGCTTGCTGGATACTTCGCTGCCGACCATCCACAGCAAGACGATGGGCGAAGCGATCGAGAAATATGATATCAAGCGCAGCGACGACCAGGCCGTGCACCAGCTGTTCCGCGCGGCGCCGGGCGGGGTGCCGACGCAGGTGGCGTTCTCGCAATCCGAGCGCTATGAAGCCAACGATATCGACCGTGCCACGGGTTGCATCCGCGACTTCGAGCACGCGTATTCGAAGGATGGCGGCCTGGCGGTCCTGTACGGCAACCTCGCCGAAAAAGGCTGCATCGTGAAAACGGCCGGCGTGGACGAAAGCATCCTGAAATTCAGCGGCAAGGCGCGCGTATTCGAAAGCCAGGACGCGGCAGTGGAAGGCATCCTGGGCGACACGGTGCAGGCGGGCGACGTGGTGATCATTCGCTACGAAGGCCCGAAAGGCGGTCCGGGCATGCAGGAGATGTTGTACCCGACCTCCTACATCAAATCCAAAGGCCTGGGCAAAGCCTGCGCGCTGCTGACGGACGGCCGCTTCTCCGGCGGCTCATCGGGCCTGGTGATCGGCCACGCGTCGCCGGAAGCGGCGGAAGGCGGCGCGATCGGCCTGGTGGAAGAAGGGGACATGATCGACATCGACATCCCGGCGCGCACCATCAGCCTGCGCATCAGCGATGCCGAACTGGCAAACCGCCGTGCCGCAATGGAAGCCAAAGGCGCCGACGCCTGGCAGCCGGTGAACCGCGAGCGCTACGTCTCCCAAGCGCTGCAAGCCTACGCCGCCCTGACCACCTCCGCCGACCGCGGCGCCGTCCGCGACCTCAGCCAGCTCAAACGCTAAAGCTGAGCTATGACACCATGGGGTCAGGCACCCGTGTCAGTGACACCATGGTGCCTGACCCCAGGGTGTCAGGTTGTTATTTGCGCTTGGGGTCGTTGAAGGCTTTGGCGACGCGGGACTGGCGGCGCTTTTCGTCTTCATTGTGGGCTTTGCGCTTGTCGAGGCCGAGCATGGGCTCGATGAATTCGAACCAGGCGAAGGCGGCTACCATCAGGCCCACGATCCACCACCACGACAGGTCGGCAAATTTCCATACTTCGAAGTAACGCAGCGCGCACAGTGCTGCAATGATGATAATGATGGGCATGGGAAACTCCTGTTGAACGTCCATCTTACAAAACATTACTATTTCGGGCGAGCTTTACCGGGTCCTCCGGTCAACGCCGCAACACCAACCTGCGTTGAGGAAACGCGGTAGAATGGTTCGGGTTTTACTTTGGAGAAAATAATGAAACGTTCCCTGATGGTTGGTGTGGTGCTGGCTTCTGCTTTTGCTTCGCAGGCAGCGATGGCGAATGCCGATCTGGCGAAAGCGAAAAACTGCATGGCTTGCCACGCGGTCGCTAACAAGGTCGTTGGTCCAGCTTTTAAAGATGTTGCGGCGAAGTATGCCGGCCAGAAGGATGCCGAAGCGAAACTGTCGCAGAAGATCATCAAGGGCGGTTCCGGCGTCTGGGGCGCCATGCCAATGCCGGCCAATCCGCAAGTCAGCGAAGCCGAGGCGAAGACCCTGGTCAAATGGATTCTCGCGCAGAAATGATTGCAAAATAATTGGGGACAGACCCGGATTAAAATAATCCGGGTCTGTCCCCAATTTAAAGAAAGGGGCCTTGGAGGCCCCTTTGTTATTTCACTACTTCGAGCAGCGTTTTCTTGCCGCCTTTGTAGGTGAACAGCGTCAGCGCGCCGTCCTGGATGTCGCCGTATTTGTCGAAGGCGATCAGGCCGGTGATGCCTTTGTATTTCACCTTGGCCAGGTAGGGCAGGTATTTCGCAGGATCGGCTGATTTGGCATCGGCCATGGCGGTGGCCATTGCCATCACGGCGTCGTAGTAATACGGGGCGTAGATCTGCACGTCGACGCCGAAACGCTTCTTGAAGCGCACTGCAAAGTCGTCCATATTCTTCTTCTGCTCCGGCAGCACACCGCCTGCTTCGGCGCAGGTGACGATGTCGTCCGCGTTGCCGGCCAGCTTGGGCAGCGCTTCCGTGCAGATGCCGTCGCCGCCCATGAATTTGGCCTTGATGCCCAGTGCTTTCATCTGGCGCAGCAGCGGGCCGCCTACCGAGTCCATGCCTCCAAAGAAGATCAGGTCCGGGTTCTTGGCCTTGATCGAGGTGAGGATGGCGTTGAAGTCGGTGGCCTTGTCGTTCGTGAACTGCTTGTCGATGATGGTCACGCCCGGCCCTTTCGCGGCCTTGGCGAATTCGGTCGCCACGCCCTGCCCGTAGGCCGTGCGGTCGTCAATCACGGCGATGCGTTTGGCGCCCAGTTTCTGCACCGCGTACTTGCCGAGGCTGCCGCCCAGCTTGCTGTCGTTCGCTACCACGCGGAAGGCGGTGTTGAAGCCCTGGCGGGTGTAGACCGGATTGGTGGCTGCACCCGAAATCTGCGGGATGCCTGCGTCGTAATAGATCTTCGAGGCCGGAATGGTGGTGCCGGAACTCTGGTGGCCGACCACGCCGTTCACTTTGGCATCCACCAGCTTCTGCGCAGCGGCCGTGCCCTGTTTCGGGTCCGAGGCGTCATCTTCCGGCATAAGCACCCATTTCACCGCTTTGCCATTGATCTTGAAGCCCTTGGCATTCAGGTCTTCGATCGCCAGGCGGGCGCCGTTTTCGTCGTCCTTGCCGAGGTGGGCCGATGGGCCGGAAATCGCGGCCACGTGGCCGATCTTCACCACTTCCTGCGCACCGGCGCTGCCTGCGAAGGCCAGGGCGAGGGCGAGGGGGATGAGCTTGCTTTGCATGGTTTTCTCCAAAATAAAAGGCCGTCCCGTAATCTGGACGGCCTGAACTGCTATGTCCTTCCGGTGAAGCTTACTTCACCACTTCCATCTTCGTCTTCTTGCCACCGGTATAGGTGTACAGCGTCAGTGCGCCGTCCTTGATGTCGCCATACTGGTCGAAGGTGATCAGGCCGGTAACGCCCTGGTGCTTCACCTTGGCCAGGAATGGCAGGTATTTCGCTGGCTCGGCCGATTTGGCATCCGCCATCGCGGTGGCCATGGTCATCACGGCATCGTACACATACGGCGCGTACAGTTGCACGTCGCCGTTGTACTTCTTCTTGTAGCGCGCCACGAAGTCGTCCATGTTCTTCTGCAGTTCCGGCGTCACGCCGCCTGCTTCCGCGCAGGTGACGTTCTCGTCGGCCGCACCGGACAGTTTCGGCAGGGATTCGGTGCAAACGCCGTCGCCGCCCATGTATTTGGCCTTGATGCCCAGCGCGCGCATCTGGCGCAGCAGCGGGCCGCCGACGGAGTCCATGCCGCCGAAGAACACCAGGTCAGGATTCTTGGCCTTGATCGAGGTCAGGATGGCGTTGAAGTCGGTGGCCTTGTCGTTGGTGAACTGCTTGTCCACGATCGATACGCCCGGACCCTTGGCGCCCTTGGCGAATTCGCCCGCCACACCCTGGCCGTACGCAGTGCGGTCATCGATGACGGCGATGCGCTTGACCTTCAGCTTCTCCACCGCATATTTGCCCAGCGTGCCGCCCAGCTTGTTGTCATTGGCGACCACGCGGAAGGTGGTATTGAATTTCTGCTTGGTGTAGACCGGATTGGTAGCCGATGGGGAAATCTGCGGAATGCCGGCATCGTAGTAAATCTTCGAAGCCGGCACGGTGGTGCCGGAGTTCAGGTGGCCGATCACGCCGTTCACTTTGGCGTCCACCAGCTTCTGCGCCACGGTGGTGCCCTGTTTCGGGTCGCCGCCGTCATCTTCCAGCACCAGCACGAACTTCACTGGTTTGCCGTTGATCTTGAAGCCTTTGGCGTTCAGCTCTTCGATCGCCATTTTGGCGCCGTTTTCATTGTCTTTGCCGAGGTGTGCCGAAGGGCCGGAGACAGGGGCCACGTGGCCAATCTTGATGATTTCCTGTGCGCCAGCGCTGCCTGCGAACGCGAGGGCAATCGCTACCGGAATGAACTTCGTCTTAAACAGCATAGATTTTCTCCATTGGATGTGAAACGGCGACGCCTCATGAGCGCCGGCTCTGATTGTACAGAGGCAGAAGGTACATCAAAATGTTCAATTGGAAAAGCATGAATTGCCGCTTTTTTCAACAACGCACCGGACGGGGGCGCGGTGCACCGCAAGCGGCCGCCGGATTCACTTTTTTTGTGCCTTGAGGTGGGTAATTTCCTGTTGCACGGCGCGGCTGACGATCTGGCCGAGCGTGTCGTGCAGGCCTTCGCGCAGCTGGCCGGTGAGCTCGCGCAGGGAGGCGTCCAGCACGCCGGCGATGCTGTCGCGGATGCGCTGTTCCAGCACGAAGTCCACGCGGGCCTGCAGCTGCTGCAGGATGCGCTCGGAGATTTCGCGCTCGAATTGCTGCCAGCCGGTGCCCAGGATTTCGGCCGGGGCAGCGGTTTCGGCCACTGCCGGCGCGGCGGGAGCGGGAGCGGCGGGCGCCGGATCGTCGCGCACTACTTCGGTCAGGACGGGAATGCTGGCATCGAAAGCCTTGCTCATGACTTGCCTACGTTCAGGTGGGTTGGCTGGAATTCCTGGCGCTTGTAAGCGACGAAGCGCTGGCGTCCGGCCGCGGTATCTTCTTCGTCCAGCGAGATGACTTCGATCAGGCGGGGGAAGTTCTCGAACTGCGCGGGCGCGCGGCGTGAGAGGTTCACGAGCACGTCGGCCGGAGGCAGTTCCACGGCGTCGGTATCGGTCAGCACGATGGCGCTGTCCGGCGCCAGCGGGTCGTTGACGTGGGCATGCGGCAGGAAGTCGATGGCCGAAAACGTCCACAGCGCGCGGTCGAGTTCCGCCAGCTGCGCGGCATCCTCCATCATCACGACGATGCGGTTGCGCGCGCCGTAGGCCTTGCGCAGCAGGCGGCAGGCGTAGGCGACTTTGTCTGGAACATTGCTGTGGAAGTCGATGCGGGTCATGGACGCTATTCTAAAACTGAAAGTCGGGTGCTGCGTTAACGGGCGGCTTGCGCTGGCTGCGTGCGGCTTCTTCTGCGGCGGCCCGGGCCACAGCCTGTTCGTCCACGGCCGGCTTGGCAGGCGGCGCGGCAGGCGAGGGCGCAGGCCACTGGTAGCTGGCCGGCAGAACGCGCGTAAGCGGATATCCCGCATCGGTCAGCATCGTATCCCAGGCCACCTGCTCGAAACCTACCGTCTTGCTGCGGCCGACCAGCAGCAGCGGCAACTGGCCGTTGCTGCCTGCACGCTTGAGCGCCGCATGGTCGTCGTTGCTGTTCACGGTTTTCTCGGCGAAGGGAATGCCGCGTGCGCGCAGCATGGTGCGCGCTTCGTCGCAGGCGGCGCAGGCGGTGGTGGTGTAAAGCGTTACCGGCCGCGCCTTTGCAGGTTCGGCCAGTTCAAAAGGCAGCGATGGCGAGGGCGCGCCATAGCTTTTCATCGCTGCGGCAGCGGCGCCGTTGGGCGGAGGCGTGTCCGTGTAGTGCGTCACGCCCTTGGCGTCCTTCCACTTGTACATCTGCGCCTGCGCGGCGGCAGCGGCGCAGAGAAGCAGGAGCACAAGCCGCAGCTTCATGGCTGTCAGGCCGCCATGCCGCTGTGCCGCAGCAGCGCGTCGATGCTCGGTTCGCGGCCCCGGAAGGCGGTGAACGATTCCAGCGCCGGACGCGAACCGCCAACCGAGAGAATCTCGTCCAGGAAGCGCTTGCCGGTTTCCGTGGACAGCTTGCCGTTGTCCAGCGCCGCCGCTTCTTCGAAGGCCGCATAGGCGTCGGCAGACAGCACCTCTGCCCACTTGTAGCTGTAGTAGCCCGCTGCATAGCCGCCGGCGAAGATATGGCCGAAAGAATTCTGGAAGCGGTTGAACGACGGTGGAATCACCACCGCAAACTTGCGGCGCACCTCATCGATCACGTCCTGCACCGACTTGCCGCTGTCCGGCGTGTAGTCGTAATGCAGATGCATGTCCAGCAGCGAGAACTCCACCTGGCGCAGCGTCTGCATGCCGGACTGGAAATTCTTCGCCGCCAGCATCTTGTCGTACAGCTCGCGCGGCAGAGGCTTGCCGGTTTTGACGTGGGCCGTCATGTGGCTCAGCACATCCCACTCCCAGCAGAAGTTCTCCATGAACTGGGACGGCAGCTCCACCGCATCCCACTCCACGCCTGCAATGCCGGACACGCCCAGCTCGTCCACCAGCGTGAGCATGTGATGCAGGCCATGGCCGAATTCGTGGAACAGCGTAATCACTTCATCGTGTGTGAACAGCGATGGCTGCGGCTTGCCGTCCACGATGGCGGGTTCGGTGAAATTGCAGGTGAGATAGGCCACCGGCGTTTGCAGCTTGCCACCTTCCACGCGGCGGCTGCGCGCGTCGTCCATCCATGCGCCGCCGTTCTTTCCGGAGCGCGCATACAGGTCCAGGTAGAACTGGCCAATCAGCTTGCCATCGCGTTCGATGCGATAGAAACGCACGTCCTTGTGCCACACCGGCGCCGTGTCCGGCACGATGGTCACGGAGAACAGCGTCTGCACGACGCGGAACAGGCCATCGATCACTTTCGGTTCAGGGAAGTACTGCTTCACTTCCTGTGCAGAGAAAGCGTAGCGGCGCTCCTGCAGCTTTTCGGAGGCGTATGGCAGGTCCCAAGCTTCCAGCTGGTCCAGGCCCAGTTCATCCTTGGCAAACTGGCGCAGTTCCGCCACATCCTTTTCTGCAAAGGGGCGGGCGCGTTTCGCCAGGTCTTCCAGGAAGCTGATCACATGGTCAGGGCTCTGCGCCATTTTCGGCACCAGCGATACTTCAGCGAAGTTCTTGTAGCCCAGCAGCTGCGCTTCTTCCGCGCGCAGCTTCAGCAGCGTGACGATATTGCCGCTGTTGTCCCACTTTTCGCGCTCGCTGAATACCTCGCCCAGCTCGGAAGCCTTAGTGGCGTTGGCGCGGTAGACCTTTTCGCGCAGTGCGCGGTTGTCGGCGAACTGTAAAATCGGGTAGTAGGACGGGAAGTGCAGCGTGAACATATAGCCGGACTTGCCTTCCTTCTCGGCCAGCGCTTTCGCGGCAGCCTTCACATCGTCTGGCAGGCCGGTGAGTTCAGATTCGTTTTCGACCGTCAGCTTCCAGTCATTGGTCGCATCCAGCACATTCTCGGAGAAGCGCGTCGATACCGCTGCATGCTCTTCCTGAATGTCGGCGAAGCGTTCCTTCTTATCCGCAGGCAGCTCGGCGCCACCCATGCGGAAGTCGCGGATGGCATTTTCGATGATGCGCTTGCGGGCCGGCGGCAGCGAGTCGAATTCCGCGCTGGCGCGCAGCGCCTTGTATTTGGCAAACAGCGCCTCGTTCTGGGCCAGCTCGGTCCAGAACTCGGTCACTTTCGGCAGGTTCTCGTTGTAGACGGCGCGCAGTTCCGGCGTGTCCACCACATTATTCAGGTGGCTGACGATGCCCCAGGCGCGGCCCAGCATCTCGGTGGAGTTTTCCAGCGGGGTGACGAAGTTGGCCCAGCTCACGGTATCCAGCGGCGCCTCCAGCTGGCTGACCACCTCGCGGCTTTTGCCGAGAAGTTCGTCGATGGCCGGGGTCACGTGTTCCGGCTTGATGGCGTCGAAGCGCGGCAGGCCGCTAAAGTCCAGCAGTGGGTTATTCAGCTCAGTCATAGTTTTTCCATGGTTGCTCGACCCGGCAGCAGCCGCGCCTTCGCTCAGACGCGCTCCGCCGACTCGATGGTATTCATCAGCAGCATCGTAATCGTCATCGGGCCAACACCGCCCGGCACCGGCGTAATGTGCGAAGCGACTTCCTTGATGCCAGCGAAGTCCAGGTCGCCGCACAGTTTTCCATTATCGTCGCGGTTCATGCCGACATCGATCACGATTGCACCCGGCTTCACCATATCCGCAGTCAGCGTATTGCGGCGTCCGACTGCGGCCACCACCACGTCTGCCTGGCGGGTGTAGAGGCCCAGGTCCGGGGTTGCGCTATGGCAGATGGTGACGGTGGCGTTGGCTTGCAAGAGCAGCAGCGCCATCGGCTTGCCCACGGTGTTGCTGCGGCCAATCACCACGGCGTGCTTGCCGCGCAGGTCGAAACCGGTGGATTCGATCAGCTTCATGCAGCCATACGGCGTGCAGGGACGGAAGCCGTCCAGGCCCGTCATCAGCTCGCCGGCCGACAGCACCGAGTAGCCGTCCACGTCCTTGGAGGTGGAAATGGCTTCAATCACCTTGTGCGGATTGATGTGCTTCGGCAGCGGCATCTGCACCAGGATGCCGTGGATGGCCGGGTCGTTGTTCAGTGCCTCGATGCGGGCCAGCAGCGCTTCTTCGGTGAGATCGGCCTCATACTTTTCGAACACGGAGTTAATGCCCACATCGCCGCAAGCCTTGATCTTGTTGCGCACATAAACCTGGCTGGCCGGGTCTTCGCCCACCAGGATCACGGCCAGGCCGGGCTGCTTGCCCTTGGCGGTCAATGCGGCAGCGCGGGAGGAGATTTCGGCGCGCAGTTTTTGGGAGAGGGCGATTCCGTCGATCAGTTGTGCAGGCATGGCAATCAGGTGGTGGGATGGGAAAAGACGACATTATAAAGGGAGGCGGCCGGTTTTCTTATTGCGGTAACTTCCAGTAGCGCTATGATAGGGCCATGCGATTCCAACATCATAAGACGGGGACAATCGCCTGCCTGGCAATCCTGCTCATGGTCCTGCTCAGATTCGAGGCCAGGGCCGCCGACAAGGTGATCTTCGACCGGCCGGCTTCCGCTGCCGACCACCGGCGCGAGTATGCAAACGCGCTGCTGCGCCAGGTGATGGAGCGCACCGTGCCGGAGTTCGGCCCCTATACCATCAGTTATGCCCACACTCACATGGAGCGCCCGCGCCTGTTCGAGGTGCTGAAGGAAGGACGGCTGGTCAACGTCACGGCCTATCCTGCCGATGCCAGGTGGCTGAAAGAGCTGCTGTCCGTGCCCGTGCCGATCGACATGGGCCTGCAGAGCTGGCGCATCGCGCTGATCGACAAACGGCAGCAGGCGCGCATGCGCAGGCTGCGCCTGCCCGGCGAATTGAAACAGCTGAAAGCCGGCGTCGGCATCGCCTGGGTTACCACAGCTTCGCTGCGCGACAATGGCTTTGCCGTGGTGACGGGCGGCAGCTATGACGGGCTGTTCGAGATGCTGATGGCGGGCCGCTTCGACTATATGCCGCGCGGTATCAACGAAATCTTCCAGGAATACGATGAGCGCAAGCCGGCCGCGCCGCAGCTGGCGGTGGAAGACAGCATTCTGCTGCACGACCAGATTTCTTCACTGTTCTTCGTCTCGCCCCGCGAGACGCGCCTGCAGCGCCGCATTGCGGCGGGCATGGAGTCCCTGCTGCGGGACGGAACGCTGGAGCGCATGGTGCTGCAGCATCATCGCGGCTCGCTGCAGCGGGCCCGGATCTGCAAGCGGCGCCGCATCGAGCTGCCGGGCAAGGACATGCGCGCCGCCATGCTCGCCCGCAAGGAACTGTGGCTGGACCCCTTCGCGCCGCGCCACGGCATTTGCCCCGCTGAAACCCGCGCCAGATAAGGCGCAGCCGCTTCAAACTACCCGGTTTTGATCACTTTTCCAGGTGGCCGGCTTTTGGCTTATTTCATATTGTGGAACGTTTTTCCGTAATTTGAAAAACGAAGGATTCGCTGTTAGAATCTTCACACTTAGCCAAAGTCTTAGTAAATAATCACCGATCACCGCCAAACAATAGGAGACTCGATACATGTCAGCTCAACCAGACCAGGTCACGGCCCTCACTGCCAATGATCCTGACACCCAGGAAACGAAGGAGTGGCTTGAGGCCCTTGAGGCGGTGCTCGAAAACGAAGGTCCTGAACGCGCCCACTATCTGATGGAGCGCCTGACCGACCTGGCGCGCCGTCGCGGCGCCCAGATTCCGTTCTCGGCCAATACTGCCTACGTCAACACCATTCCAGCCCACCTGGAGGCGCACTGCCCGGGCAACCTGGAATATGAAGAGCGCCTGCGCTCCTGGATGCGCTGGAACGCGATGGCGATGGTGGTGAAAGCCAACCGCGCCGACGGCGACCTGGGCGGCCACCTGTCCTCGTTTGCCTCGCTGGCGAACATGCTGGGCATCGGCTTCAACCACTTCTGGAAAGCGCCGAGCGAAAACCATGGCGGCGACCTGCTGTACATCCAGGGCCACTCGTCCCCAGGCATCTACGCGCGCGCCTTCCTGGAAGGCCGCCTGAGCGAAGAACAGCTGACCAACTTCCGCCGCGAAGTGGAAGGCAAGGGCCTGTCCTCGTATCCGCACCCGAAACTGATGCCAGACTTCTGGCAGTTCCCGACCGTGTCCATGGGCCTCGGCCCGCTGATGGCGATCTACCAGGCGCGCTTCCTGAAGTACCTGCATGCACGCTCCATCGCCGATACCACCGGCCGCAAGGTCTGGGCCTTCTGCGGCGACGGCGAGATGGACGAACCGGAATCGCTGGGCGCCATCGGCATGGCCTCGCGCGAGAAGCTGGACAACCTCGTCATCGTGGTGAACTGCAACCTGCAGCGCCTGGACGGCCCGGTGCGCGGTAACGGCAAGATCATCCAGGAACTGGAAGGCGAATTCCGCGGCGCGGGCTGGAACGTTATCAAGGTCATCTGGGGCCCGGGCTGGGACGCCCTGTTGGCCAAGGACACCGACGGCATCCTGCAGCGCGTAATGATGGAAACGCTGGACGGCGAATACCAGAACTACAAAGCGAAAGACGGCGCCTACGTGCGCGCCAACTTCTTCGGCAAGCATCCGAAGCTGCTGGAAATGGTCGCCAATATGAGCGACGACGATATCTGGCGCCTGACCCGCGGCGGCCACGATCCGCACAAGATCTACGCTGCGTTCAAGATGGCCAACGAATCCGTTGGCAAGCCGACCGTCATCCTGGCGAAGACCATCAAGGGCTTCGGCATGGGCAAGCACGGCGAAGCGCGCAACACCGCCCACAACACCAAGAAGCTGACCGACGAAGCCGTGCGCGAACTGCGCGACCGCTATGCGATTCCTATCCCGGACGACAAGCTGGCCGATATCCCGTTCTTCAAGCCTGCAGACGACGCGCCTGAAATCAAGTACCTGCACGAGCGCCGCGCCGCGCTGGGCGGCTATCTGCCGCAGCGCCGCCAGAAGGCCGACGAGAAGCTGGTGGTGCCGCCGCTGTCCACCTTCCAGAACGTGCTGGAACCGACCGCCGAAGGCCGCGAGATTTCGAGCACCCAGTCCTATGTGCGTATCCTCACCACGCTGCTGAAAGACCCGAGCATCGGCCCGCGCATCGTGCCGATCCTGGTCGATGAATCGCGTACCTTCGGTATGGAAGGCCTGTTCCGCCAGGTGGGCATCTTCAACCAGCAAGGCCAGTTGTACGAGCCGGTCGATAAAGACCAGGTGATGTACTACCGCGAAGACAAGGCCGGCCAGATCCTGCAGGAAGGCATCAACGAAGCAGGCGGCATGAGCTCGTGGATCGCTGCGGCGACCTCGTACTCGACCAACAACCGCGTGATGATTCCGTTCTTCACCTACTACTCGATGTTCGGCATGCAGCGTATCGGCGACCTGGTATGGGCCGCCGCCGACATGCGCGCACGCGGCTTCCTGATCGGCGGCACCGCCGGCCGCACCACGCTGAACGGCGAAGGCCTGCAGCACGAAGACGGCCATAGCCACCTGTTCGCCGCCGCCGTGCCGAACTGCGTGCCTTACGACCCGACCTTCGGCCACGAACTGGCCGTGATCATCCAGGACGGCCTGCGCCGTATGGTCGACCAGCAGGAAGACGTGTTCTACTACATCACCACGATGAACGAGAACTATCCGCACCCAGGCATCAAGCCAGGCCAGGAAGAGGGCATCCTGAAGGGCATGTACCTGCTGCAGGAGGGCGACAAGAAGGCCAAGCAGCGCGTGCAGCTGATCGGCTCCGGCACCATCCTGCGCGAATCCATCTTCGCTGCGGAACTGCTGAAAAACGACTGGAATATCGCTGCCGACGTGTGGTCCGCTCCTTCGCTGACCCTGGTGGCGCGCGACGGTATCGACTGCGAACGCTGGAACATGGTCAACCCGACGAAGGAACAGCGCGTGCCTTACGTGACCGGCCTGCTGAAGGACACCAGCGGCCCGATCGTGGCAACCACCGACTACATGCGCGCATTCGCCGAACAGATCCGCCCATACGTTCCACAAGGCCGTACCTTCAAGGTACTGGGCACCGACGGTTTCGGCCGTTCGGACAGCCGCGCCAAGCTGCGCGAGTTCTTCGAGGTGAACCGCTACTACATCACGGTTGCCGCACTGCGCTCGCTGGCTGATGAAGGCAAGATCGAGCTGTCGGTTGTGGAGAAGGCCGTGGCCAAATACAACCTCGACCCGAACAAGCCAAATCCGGTGACCCAATAACGAGAATACGGAGCAGACGCTATGAGCATTGTGGAAGTTAAAGTCCCGGATATCGGCGATTTCAAGGAAGTTGAAGTCATCGAGCTGATGGTAAAGGTCGGCGATACGATCAAGGTGGACCAGTCGCTGATTACCGTTGAATCGGATAAGGCATCGATGGAGATTCCATCGTCCGCCGCTGGTGTGATCAAGGAAATCAAGGTCAAGGTGGGCGACAAGGTTGCCGAAGGTTCGCTGCTGCTGATGGTGGAGGCCGACGGCGCCGCCGCCGCAGCTCCCGCACCTGCTGCAGCCGCTGCAGCCCCGGCCCCTGCGGCCGCCGCACCGGCGCCTGCGCCGGCACCGGCTGCCGCGCCAGCCGCTTCGGCCGGCCCCGTGGAAGTCAAAGTGCCTGACATCGGCGACTTCAAGGAAGTGGAAGTCATCGAAGTGATGGTCAAGGTTGGCGACACCATCGCCAAGGACCAGTCGCTGGTCACCGTGGAATCGGACAAGGCTTCGATGGAGATTCCGTCGTCGCACGCCGGCGTGGTGAAAGAGCTGAAGATCAAGGTCGGCGACAAGGTTGCTGAAGGTTCGGTGGTGCTGATCGTGGAAGCGGCTGCCGGTTCCGCCGCGCCTGCGCCGAGCGCACCGGCTGCGGCCGCGGCGCCTGCAGCATCCGCGCCGGCACCTGCCCCAGCTCCGGCCGCCGCAGCGCCTGCGCCTGCCGCCGCTGCCGTACCTGCGGTCAGCGGCAAGGCCGCCCACGCTTCGCCATCCGTGCGCAAGTTTGCGCGCGAACTGGGCGTGGACGTGAGCCGCGTGCCGGGCACCGGCCCGAAAGGCCGCATCACCCAGCAGGACGTGCAGAACTTCGTCAAGGGCGTGATGTCCGGCGCGGTTGCTTCCCCAGCGGGCGCCTCGGCGCCTGCAGGCGGCGGTGCTGGCCTGAACCTGCTCCCATGGCCATCGCTGGACTTCAGCAAGTTCGGCGAAACCGAGCTGCAGCCGCTGCCGCGCATCAAGAAAATCTCCGGCCCGAACCTGCACCGCAACTGGGTCATGATCCCGCACGTCACGCAGTTCGAAGACGCGGACATCACCGAGCTGGAAGAATTCCGTGTGGCGTCCAACGCGGCCAACGCGAAGAACAAGGACGCTGTGAAGCTGACCATGCTGGCCTTCGTCATCAAGGCATCGGTCGCCGCGCTGAAGAAATACCCATCCTTCAATTCCTCGCTGGATGAGAAGGGCGAGAACCTGATCCTGAAGAAGTTCTACAACATCGGCTTTGCAGCCGATACGCCGAACGGCCTGGTGGTCCCGGTCATCAAGAACGCGGACCAGAAGAGCGTGACGCAGATTGCGAAGGAAATGACGGAACTGTCGCTGCAGGCGCGCGAAGGCAAACTGAAGCCGACCGACATGCAGGGCGCAACCTTCACCATCTCCTCGCTGGGCGGCATTGGCGGCACGCACTTCACGCCTATCGTGAATGCGCCTGAAGTAGCGATTCTGGGCTTGTCCAAGGCCTCCATGAAGCCAGTCTGGGACGGCAAGCAGTTCGCGCCGCGCCTGATGATGACGCTGTCGCTGTCCTACGACCACCGCGTGGTCGATGGCGCGTCCGGCGCACGCTTCGCCGTGTATCTGGCCGACGTGCTGGCCGATATGCGCAAGATCCTGCTGTAAGGAGAGCGCCATGACTGTAGACGTAAAAGTACCGAACATCGGCGACTTCAAGGAAGTTGAAGTCATCGAGATGATGGTCAAAGTCGGCGACACCATCAAGGTGGACCAGTCCATCGCGACCGTGGAATCGGACAAGGCCTCGATGGAGATTCCATCGACCCATGCAGGCGTGATCAAGGAACTCAAGATCAAGGTCGGCGACAAGGTATCCGAAGGCACCGCCATGCTGGTGCTGGAAGAAACCGCCGGCGCTGCAGCATCAGCACCAGCACCTGCTCCAGCCCCCGCAGCTGCCGCACCGGCGCCCGCACCGGCAGCGCCGGCGGTCCCCGTGGCCGCGCCGATCGCCGGCGGCTACAGCGGCCAGGTGGACGTGCAATGCGACATGATGGTGCTGGGCGGCGGTCCTGGCGGCTACTCGGCCGCCTTCCGTGCCGCCGACCTCGGCATGAACACCGTGATCGTGGAACGCTATGCCACGCTGGGCGGCGTTTGCCTGAACGTGGGCTGCATTCCGTCCAAAGCGCTGCTGCACCTGGCAGCCGTGATCGACGAGACCGCCACCATGGGCAAGCACGGCGTGAAATTCGCCAAGCCTGAAGTCGATATCGACGAAGTGCGCAAGTACAAGGAAGGCGTCATCAGCAAGATGACCGGCGGCCTGGCCGGCATGGCCAAGGCGCGCAAGGTGAACGTGGTGACCGGCGTTGGCCAGTTCATCAGCCCGAACCACATCGAAGTCACTGCCGGCGACGGCACGAAGAAGGTCGTGCAGTTCAAGCAGGCCATCATCGCCGCCGGTTCTTCGGTAGTGAAGCTGCCTTTCGTGCCGGAAGATCCACGCATTGTGGACTCCACCGGCGCGCTGGAACTGCGCCAGATTCCGAAGCGCATGCTGGTGATCGGCGGCGGCATTATCGGCCTCGAAATGGCGACCGTGTATTCCACCTTCGGCGCGCGCATCGACGTGGTCGAAATGATGGATGGCCTGATGCAGGGCGCGGACCGCGAGGCCGTGAAGGTCTGGCAGAAGTTCAATGCCCACCGCTTCGACAACATCATGACCAAGACCAAGACCGTTGCGGTCGAGGCCCTGAAGGAAGGTATCAAGGTCACCTTCGAAGCCGCGGAAGCTGGCGCTGCTGCGCCTGCGCCGCAAGTCTACGACATGGTGCTGGTGGCCGTTGGCCGCAGCCCGAACGGCAAGAAGATCGCGGCTGAAAAAGCAGGCGTGATCGTTACCGACCGTGGCTTCATCAACGTGGACAGCCAGATGCGCACCAATGTGCCGCACATCTTCGCCATCGGCGACCTGGTGGGCCAGCCTATGCTGGCGCACAAGGCGGTGCACGAAGGCCACGTGGCGGCGGAAGCTGCTGCCGGCGAGAAGTCGCACTTCGACGTGAAGGTGATTCCATCGGTGGCCTACACCGATCCGGAAGTGGCATGGGCCGGCATCACCGAAGACGAAGCAAAAGCCAAGGGCATCAAGGTCGAGAAGGGCCACTTCCCGTGGGCAGCCAGCGGCCGCGCCGTGGCCAATGGCCGCGAAGAAGGCTTCACCAAGCTGCTGTTCGACGCTGAAACGCACCGCATCATCGGCGGCACCATCGTCGGCACGCATGCAGGCGACATGATCGGCGAGATCGCGCTGGCGATCGAGATGGGCGCCGACGGCACCGACATCGGCAAGACGATCCACCCGCACCCAACGCTGGGCGAATCGATCGGCATGGCCGCCGAAGTCTATGAAGGTGTCTGTACCGACCTTCCGCCGCCGCGCAAGCGCTAAGGCAAAAGCCCCGCAGTAGCGGGGCTTTTTTATTTACGGGTGTAATGCTGAACCAGGGCGCGATTCGTTGGCAGGTCTGCCACGGCGCGCTTCGACACCTCCGCGATCATGCGGAACTCTTTCTGCGCCGCCTCCATCTGCGCATAGGCACCCGGATTGTGGATCTCGGTGCGGAACTCCATCCCGTACAACACATACTGCCAGCTCGATGGCGGATACATCTCCAGGTCCGTGATGAAGTCCAGCTGGTGCGGCGGGCGGCTGCGCCACATGGCGAGCTTCTCGCGCAGCGATTCCGGAATCGTTGAGGGATTTACGTTGTCGGTCCAGAAGGTATTGTCGGTGCGCTTGGTGAGGCAGTAGTGCAGCTTCACGAAGTCCACGATCTTCTCGTAGCGCGCCTTCATCTGTTCATTGAACTGTTTCGCCACCGGCGCCATATTGCCGTCGAAGGGGAACAGGTAGCTCACCAGGTAGGTGGCTGCCTCGATCAGTCCGATGCCCGAGGACTCCAGCGGTTCGAGGAAGCCGCTCGAAAGCCCGATCGCCACACAGTTTTTTACCCACTGCGTTTCGCGGTAGCCCACGTTCAGCTTGAGCAGGCGCGGATCGCGGCCTTCGCTGGCCTTGCCGATGTAGTTGCGCAGCACCTGTTCGGCGCGCGCTTCATCCGTATGGCGGCTGGAAAACACGTAGCCTACGCCGCGCCGTTCGTGCAGGCCGATATCCCAGGTCCATCCTGCTTCATGCGCGGTGGAGATGGTGTAGGAAGCGATAGGCGCATCGGGCGTGTCGTACGGCACCTGCATCGCCATTGCACGGTCCACGAACAGCGTGTCATTGATGTTGCGGAAGGGTGAGCCCAGGGCCTCGCCGATCAGGCGGGCGCGGAAGCCGGTGCAGTCGATGTACAGGTCGGCAGTCAGCTTGCCGTTCTCGCACGTCGTCACCGAGGCGATGGCGCCGTCCTCGGCCAGCTGCACGCTGTCCACCGTGGCCTCGATGCGTTTCACACCCAGTGCCTGCGCGTGCGTGCAGAGCAGCGCGGCGAAGCTGGCCGCATCGAAATGGTAGGCGTAGTTCAGCGGACCCATATAGTCGGCATCGCCGAGGCGCTTCGGTGCATGGCGCGCATCGGTTACCGCCTTCTGCAGCGTGGCCGCTTCGGCGAACGGCGTGCTGCCGGCTGCGCCCAGCAGCCAGTAGGGCAGCAGCTCGGGGCCGCCAGGCCGCTGGCTCGGCTGGCTGAAAGGATGGAAGTAGCTTTGCTGGCCCGGCGCACCCGCAGGCCGTACCCAGTTTGCGAAATGCACGCCCTGCTTGAAGGTGGCGTTGCATTCGCGGATGAAGCGCGCTTCGTCGATGCCGATCACCGACAGCGTGCCGCGGATGGAAGGGAAGGTGCCTTCGCCCACGCCGATAATGCCGATCTCTTTCGATTCCACCAGCGTGATGCCGATGCTCTCGCCCAGCGTGCGGCGCAGGAAGCAGGCGGCCAGCCATCCGGCCGTACCGCCGCCGACGATCAGCACGTTCTGAACAGGTTTCATATTGGGGTCTCCGTTGTTCTTTTGTAAAAAAGCTGCAACATGCAAAATTTGAATTGACACGTTGAGAACGTTTTCATTACTATGAAAACGGTTTCAAGTGATGGCAAATTTTTTTAACTGTATTTGAAAACGTTTTCAAAACAGATGTTAGCACTACTGGGGAGTCCGGTGGTGAATAACGCAAAAAGGAGACTTATATGACTCGCACCCCCCGGACCCGTCTGCTGGGTTCGCCGATCCAGCTGGCCGTCCTGACCCTGCTGGCTTCCATGAATACCGCTTACGCCCAGAGCGCCGCCGCACCCACAGCGCCGGCCGGCGCCAGCGCCGAAGTAATCCCTGAAGTCTATGTGACGGCGACCAAGCGCAGCACCTCGCTTCAGAAAACCCCGGTCGCCGTGACCGCCATCAGCGCCGCCGCGCTGGATGATCACCACGTGCAGACCATCCAGGACATCGTGAACCTGGTGCCAGGCTTCCAGGCCACCACCCAGGGCGACCACGGCGTGATCACGATGACCCTGCGCGGCATCGGTAACGACAGCGCCAAGACCGAATACGCCGACCCGGAAGTCGCCACTTTCGTTGACGGCATCTACTCGCCACGCCCTGAAGGCGCCACCACGCTGCTGTTCGACCTGGAAGGCGTTGAAGTGCTGCGCGGTCCGCAAGGCACGCTGTGGGGCCGCAACTCCACCGTCGGTGCGGTGAACATGCAGACCGTGAAGCCGACGCTGGGCAGCAGCTCCGGCTTCCTGGAAGGCGGCATGGGCAACTATGCGCGCATGGGCGTGCGCGGCGCCGTGAACATTCCGATTTCGGAGAAGGCAGCACTGCGCGTGGCTTACGTGCACGAGCAGCATGACGGCTACGTCGACTACCAGACCCCGCCGAACATTCCGCTGGCGCAGCAGCAGGCTGCCGCAGCGCCAGCCATCGCCGCGTGGAACGCTGCGAACCCGACCCGTCCTATCGCCTTCCAGCCGATCAACACCTCGCTGTTCGTCCAGAACGGTAAGAAGTACAACGCCCAGGACCAGAGCGCGGTGCGCCTGAGCCTCTTGTGGGAAATCGCTCCGGACCTGCACTGGAACCTGTCCTATGAGCGCTACATGGACCGCGGCACGCCGGGCATGAACCTGATGCAGACGCCGCGTCCAGGCCAGGACCTGTGGTCGGCACTGGTCGATACGGCGCCTTCGCTGAAGCGCGATTCGAATTCCGTGCGCAGCCGCGTGGACTGGGCGATCAACAAGGATATCAGCCTGGCCTATATCGCCGGCTGGTCTTCGTACCGCGGTTCCTCCACCTACGACCAGGACGGCGGCGCAGTCCTGCCAACCAGCTTCACCACCGGCGGCAACCATCAGGCCGACGATACCGTGTGGTCGAAGTACAAGAGCTACAGCCACGAGGTCGAACTGCAGTCGACCGGCAAGCGCGATGTGGACTGGCTGCTTGGCCTGTACTACGCGGCTGAAGACAACGGCATCCGCTTCGACATCCCGATCATGAACGGCACCAAGCAGGGCACCGTGGGCTGGCAGGGTTCCTTCATTCAGCCGAAGGAGACGGTGGATTCGTCCGCAGTGTTCGGGCAGACCACCTGGAACGTGAGCGACCAGCTGCACCTGACCGGCGGCCTGCGCTACACCCACGACAAGCGTGAAAACATCGGCGGCACTGGCAATGGCTGGGCCTACAATCCGGCCGTTCCGCAACTGCCGATCAATCCGGGCGTGAACCCGTTCGACCCGGCGTCCGGATTCAAAACCGACACCAACAACAGCGGCTCCTTCAGCGGCAGCAAAGTCACCGGCCTGCTGCGCGTGAACTACGACATCTCGCCGACGTCGATGATTTACGCCAGCGTGTCCACCGGCTATAAATCGGGCGGCCTGCAGGATGGCGGCAAGCCTTATGGCGCCGAAACGCTGACCAACTATGAAGCGGGCACCAAGAGCACCTTCCTGAATGGCGCGGTGCGCATGAACAACGCCCTGTACTACCAGAAGTTCAAGGGCTTCCAGTTCAGCGCTCCGGTGACGAATCCGGACGGCAGCCATAGTCTGTCGACCTTCAATGCTGAAGGCGCGAAGGTCTGGGGCCTGGAAAGCGAGATTGCGGCGCGCATCACGCCGGCAGACCGTGTGCAGGTGACGGCGGCCTACACCAATGCGGAACTGGGCACCCTGGTGGGCGGCAGCAACGACTACCAGCTGCCGGCATGCCCGATCTCCGGCATCACCAACTGCCTCGACGTGACCGGCAACACCATGCCGCACGCGCCGAAGTTCAGCACGCAGATCGTGTACTCGCACATGTTCCAGCTGTCGGCCGGCAAACTGACGCCGCGCATCAGCACCCACTACGAAACGGCCAGCTGGCTGAGCGTGTTCAACCTGGGCGATCCTGACCGCCAGAAGGCCTACACGCGTACCGACCTGGGCCTGCGTTACGACGCGGACAAGAAGTGGTATGTGGACCTGTTCGTGCGCAACGTCGGCGACAAGAACATCAAGACCAGCGCGCAGAATCCGCAAGGCGTGTGGCAGGCGCAGTACCTGGCGCCGCGCACCTTCGGCTTCAACGCAGGCTACACGTTCTAAGCAAAGATCTCAGTCCCTTCACGCCCCGGTTCCGCAAGGTCCGGGGTTTTTTTATTCCTCGTGCGGGAGGACGCCTTGCGCGCCGGCCCCGTCGATCAGGGCCTTGTTCACGCGCTCTTCCCACCCGGCTCCAGTACTCCTGAACGCGGCCATAACGCGCGCATCGAGCAAAAGAGTGTGCCGCTCCCGCAGATCATAATGAATAGTTCTGGCTGATGGCATCACGGGCCTGAACTTCGAGAGTTTTTCATCCGTCAGGGGCTGAGCATCAGGGTCGGACAGGGCCGCAGCCGTAATTTCCGCATCTTCGTCCGGTGTAGGTAGAACAATGATGCGTGTCAATGCGTCAGGGCTGAGTGGTTCGCTGGACATAACGATTGATTTCTCCTACGGCACAAACTCGTGTTTCGCCGTAGTCCTTACGTTCATCTTCCCATTTCACCGCATGTGCCCAGTCGAACAATGCTGCCTCTGCGAGGGAGACACCATGCTTGACCCGGTTGAGCTTGTCTTTGGCGGCGCTAAATGCGACGTCCATGATCATTGTAGGAGCGAAGCTGGCTAATGCAAGCGTTGCTCGATGGATGAGAAAGACTAAGTTTCGAGCCTGGACGCTATTTGCATAGCGATATAGATCAAAAAGCGCTTACCGCAGGCTTGTTCTGAACATGCCTGCGGATGCTTTTGTTCACGCTTCCTTATGGTGGAAGGGGGCGAACCAGGTGACGAGGAAGGATGGGATGGTGGCGGCCATCACGAACCAGAAGTAGTTTACGTAGCCGAGCAGCTGCTGCAGGTGCCCGCTGACGAGGCCTGTCACCATCATGCACATGCCCATCAGGCCGGTGCCGAAGGCGTAGTGGGTGGTTGTGTATTTGCCGGGCGCGAGCTGCTGCATCAGGTAGATCATGAAGCCCACAGAGCCGAAGCCGAAGAAGAATTTTTCGATCGCCACGCCCGCGCTGATCACCACCAGGTTGGTCGGCTGCGCCAGCGCCATCAGCAGGAAGGTCACGTTCGGGATATTCACCGCGCAGCACAGCAGGAACAGCGTCGGCTTCAGGCCGCGCTTGGCCACGAACAGGCCGCCCAGCAGGGAGCCAAGCAGCACGGCCACCAGGCCGTAGGTGCCGTACACGATGCCGAGCAGTTCGTTCGACAGGCCAAGGCCGCCTTTGTCCACCGGGTCCACCATGAAGAAGGGGCCGATCTTTTCCAGCAGGCCGATGGAGAGCCGGAACAGGAAGGCGAAGCCGATCATCAGCCACACATCGCGCTTCTGGAAGAAGGTGATGAAGGAGTCCTTCAGGATGAACCAGGCCTCGCCGATGGAGGAGGGCGCATTCTCGGCGCGCGCGCCGTCCGGCATCATCTTCGTGTGCCACAGGGCCAGCACCAGTGTGAGACCGGCCACGATGAAGAAGATCACGCGCCAGGCATCGATCCACTCCGGGCCGAATACTTTCGGGTCGTGATGGAAGTAATTCGTATGCAGCCAGCCGCTCAGGTAGACCAGGCCGCCGGAAGCGACGATGGGACCGATATTCCAGCTCAGGCTCTGGATGCCGCAGTACAGCGACTGCGAGCGCGCATCGAGCGCCGTCACATACACGCCGTCCGCCGCAATATCCTGCGTGGCGCCGATGAAGGACAGCACCGTGAACAGGAACACCAGCATCACCATATAACCCGGCAGCGACATCGCCAGCGCCACGCCGGCAAAACCCAGCGCAATCGTGAACTGCGCGCACAGCACGAAGAACTTCTTGGTGCGGTACATCTCCACCAGCGGCGCGAACAGCGGCTTGATGGTGTAGGCCAGGATCAGGTAGCTCGCATATTCCGCGGCCTTGCCGTTGTCCATGCCGAGGTTCTTGAACATGATGGCGGTGACGCTGGTGAGCATCACATAGGCCAGCGCCATGGTGAAGTAGCCGGTGGGTACCCATAGCAGCGGGCTGGCGCGGCGGCCAGCCACGGGGGCGGCCGCTGCCCGGGCCTCGGATTGCATTGCTGCGTCGGTGGACATGCTGTCTCCTTGATGCGTTGTTCGATGAATGCCCGGCTATGCTGCCGGGTCAAAGCTGTTCAGCTCAGGCCTTGCGGTGCGCGTCGATCAGATCGCGGTACCACAGCGCACTGTCCTTCAGCGTGCGCTGCTGCGTTTCGTAATCCACATGCACAATGCCGAAGCGCTTGGCATAGCCGGAGTTCCATTCGAAATTATCCAGCAAGGACCACAGGAAGTAACCATCGACCTTCACGCCCTGCTGCATGGCTTCGCGCAGCCCGGCCAGGTGGCGGGTGACGAAGTCGATGCGCGCGGCATCGTGCACGCGGCCGTCGACCACTGTGTCGCGGTTCGCCATGCCGTTTTCCGTGATGTAGATCGGCGGCAGGTCGTAGTCCTTGTTCAGCTTGAGCAGCAGTTCCGGCAGGCCTTGCGGATAGATTTCCCAGCCCATGTCCGTCACGCCCAGTTCGGCCGTCGGCGCGCGCGGCGGCACTTCGGCGCTGCAGTAGGCGCGGAAGTAGTAATTGCAGCCGAGGAAGTCGATCGGCTGCTGGATGTCTTTGAAATCGTTGTCATGCACGACGGGCGCATTGGCGCCATGGCCTTTCAGGGCCAGTTCCGGGTAGTGGCCCTTGAAGATCGGGTCCATGAACCATTCCACCGAGCGCGAATATTCGAATGCAGCGAGGTCGCGGTCGGCCTGGCTGTCGGTCGCCGGGTGGGCGGTCCACTGGTTCAGCACAATGCCCAGCTTGGCGCTGCTGCCCACCTTGCGCATCGCCTGCATGGCCAGGCCGTGCGACAGCAGCAGGTGGTGCGACACCTGGATCGACTGCTTGAGGTCGGCCACGCCGGGCGCGAACTGCGCGTTGCCGTAGCCGAGGTTGGCCGTGCACCAGGGCTCATTGTGCGTTGCAATCGTTTTCACGCGATTGCCGAAACGGCGAGCCACTTCGGCGGCGTATTCGGCGAAATGGCTGGCGGTGTCGCGGTTCAGCCAGCCGCCTTCGTCCTGCAGGGCCTGCGGCAGGTCCCAGTGGTAGAGCGTGACGTGGGCGTCGATGTTTTTAGCAGCAAGTTCCGCCAGCAGGCGGTCATAGAAGGCGAAACCAGCTTCGTTCCAGGCGCCTTTGCCGGCCGGTTGCACGCGCGACCAGGCGATCGAAAAGCGGTAGGCATCCACATGCAGGCCGGCCATCAGCGCCACGTCTTCGGCATAGCGGTGGTAATGGTCGCAGGCTACGTCGCCAGTGCCGCCGTCGATGATCTTGCCGGGAGTGTGGCTGAAGGTATCCCAGATGGACGGGCCCTTGCCGTCGGCGCTGGCGCCGCCTTCGATCTGGAAGGCGCTGGTGGCCACGCCCCAGATGAAGTCGGCCGGAAACTGCTGGATTTCGCTCATTGTACTTGTCGTCAGTGGAGGTTTGAAAACGATTTCATAATCGTCCGACCATTAGACAGCAAGCTCTCGGCGGTGTCAATTACTGATGTGTGGGGGAGGGCGGCTGCGGAGGCAGCCGCCGGAAGAGAGCTGGTTCAGCCCTGGGTCAGCTGGTCGAAGTTCTGCTCGTAGTCGCGCAGGTTGTCGGCCAGCATTTTGTCGAACTGGCCCTTGAAGTGGGCGATGCCTTCTTCCTGGATGGCGCGGAACTGCTCCACATTCTCCGCATTGCGCGCCAGCAGGTGGGCATTGAAGCGGGCGGCGGCGAACAGCAGGGCGGCAGCGGCCAGGCTCGGCGTGGCGCCGCTGTCGCGGCCTTCTTCATTGGTATGTTTGATCAGGGAATTGCTCAGCTGCCAGAACAGCTGGTCTTCCTTATTCTCTTGCTCGCTCATCTATTGCTTTCTTATCGGTCCGGCACCGTGCCGGGGAGGGATCATGCTGCCATGAACGGGAGAATGCCGCAAGGGTGGTTCGGGCAATAAAAAACCGGGCGGCGCCCGGTTGGTGGAGTCAGTTGGCGACGAAGCGCGAGGGGATTTCGATACCGCCTTCGTTGGCCGCGTTCGCATATTCGCGCAGCTCGTTGATCGCAAGATCCAGCTGTTCCTTGCTCGGATTTGCCTGGAAACCGCGGATGCGTTCATTCAGCGATGCCACCTTTTTGCTCCATTCGAGCCGATCCATCTTGCTCATGCTGCCCTCCCTACGAAATTATTCTTAAGGGAATCAGTATCCGGCAGCCGAGGCCAGCGCTCCGTGCGCTATCGCACATACCGCAGGGCAGCTATTTCAGGACGCCGTGCAGGAACAGGTCAATGGCAATTTCGATGCTTGGGCGGTCGATTTCAGTGTTGACTTCGGCGACATCGAACAGGTAGCGCTTGAGGGGGTCGCCTGTGAGGCAATTGATCAGGTGCACGGACAGCTGGTGCGTATGCAGATCTTCACGCAGCTGGCTCCTGACGTCCGGACGTTCAAAGTAACGGCTCAGCATTTCGCGGGTCTGGCGGGGACCGCCGTCGAAGAATGCCCGCGCAAGCTCCGGGCTGGTGTGCGCTTCCGCAATCACCATACGGTGCAAGTTGACGACGGCTTGCGAAGTCAGCAGCTTATTGAAGCGGTGTCCGAAGTCGAGCAGGACTTCGCGCATGGGGCGCTGGCTGGAGGCCAGGTCTTCCATTGAGGAAAAATAGTGCTCCCGCCCCCGCAGCAGGATGGCTTTGAACAGGCCGGCCTTGCCGCCGAACTTCACATAGATGGTGCGCACCGCCACGCGGGCTTCGCGCGCAATCATTTCCAGGCTGACCTTGTTGTAGCCCTTGGCCATGAACAGGCGGGCGGCTACTTCGACCAGTTCCTGCACGCGCGCCTCGGCCTCGCTGGCCTTGGGGCGGCCAGCGGGTTTGGGACACATGGGGCAGAGCTCGTCTTGCTGCTCGTCTGACATAGGGCGTGATTCCGGGCAAAAAGAAAAAGGCTAACAGATGGCTCCAGTTTATTCCACCCAAAAATGAAATGCAATCGTTTCATTTCTTGACTTTGCCGATTTTGTGGCTAATAATGCTCTGAACCAATTTCATTTCATGGAGCGTCGCATGTCCACCCAAGAACAAAAACTCGCCGCCGTACCGCCCGCGGCCCCGGTAGTTCCTGCCAAGCGTCCGCCGAACCGCAAGGTGCTGGTGGGGGCGGGCGTGATTGCGCTGGCCGCGCTGATTGCCGGCGGCCGCATGTGGTACCGCAGCCATTACTTCGTGGAGACCGAGAACGCCTATGTGGCGGGCCATGTGCACCCGGTGTCGGCGCGTGTGGCGGGCGTGGTCACGAAAGTGCTGATCGACGATAACCAGCTGGTGAAAGCGGGCGACGTGATCGCCGAGCTGGATCCGGTGGACCAGCAGCTCAAGGTAGAACAGATCCGCGCCCAGATCGCGAGCGCCCAGCAGCAGGTGCTGCAGGCGGAGGCGCAGGTGGCGCAGGTCAATGCGCAGGCCAGCGCCGCAGCGGCGCAGGTGAAGCAGGCGGAAGCCCTGCAAGTGCGCGCCAATCAGGACGCCGAACGGTACAGCCAGCTGTACACGGCGCAGATGAAGGCGGTCTCGAAGGCGGAGCTGGATGCCGCCAACGCAGGCCGCGCCAGCGCCGCCGCCGATGTGGCGGCGCGCAAGGACAGCGCTTCGGCTGCCAAAGCACAGATCACCGCAGCCGCTTCGGCGCGCGATGTGCTGAAGGCGCAGATCGAGGTGCTCAAAGTGCAGCTGAAAGACGCCGAGCAGCAGCAGGCCTATAACCGCATCGTGGCGCCGGTAGCGGGCCGCATCGGCAAGCGCAGTGTGGAAGTAGGCCAGCGCGTGCAGCCCGGCCAGCAGCTGACGGCCATCGTGCAGGATAACGTCTGGGTCACTGCCAACTTCAAGGAAACCCAGCTGGCCGAGATGCATGTGGGCCAGCCGGTGCACATCAGCGTGGATGCGCTGCCGGGCAAGGAACTGTTGGGCCGCGTGGACAGCTTCTCGCCGGCGTCGGGCGCGCAATTCGCGCTGCTGCCGGCGGATAACGCCACCGGCAACTTCACCAAGATCGTGCAGCGCGTGCCGGTGAAGATCACGCTGAAGCCGGAAGACCTGAAGGCCTATAGTGGCCGCCTGGTGCCGGGCATGTCGGTGATTGCCGAAGTCGGCATCAAAGAGCAGGCAGCCCACTAAGGAGCGCTCGCCATGAGCACAACACAAACGCTCCCTGGCATGGCCAGCGGGCCGGTCCCCGCGCGCACCTGGATTGCGGTGGCGGCCGGCATGCTGGGCGCCTTCATGGCGGTGCTGGACATCCAGATCACCAACTCCTCGCTGCGCGATATCCTCGGCACCTTGTCGGCCACACAGGAAGAGGGCTCGTGGATTTCCACCGCCTACCTGGTGGCCGAGATCATCGTGATCCCGATGACGGCGCTGCTGACGCGCGTGTTCGGCATGCGCGGCTACATGATGGGCACCACTGGCCTGTTTCTCGTGTTCTCCACGCTGTGCGGCTTTGCGTGGAACCTGGAAAGCATGATCGTGTTCCGCATGATGCAGGGCTTTACCGGCGGCGCGCTGATCCCGATGGCGATGACGCTGGTGATGGCCAAGCTGCCGCCCTCGAAACGCGCAACCGGCATGGCCATCTTCGGCCTGACTGCCACGCTGGCGCCGGCCATGGGACCAACGCTGGGCGGCTACCTGAGCGAGCTGTATGGCTGGCCGTCGATTTTCTACATCAACTGGGTGCCCGGTCTGCTGCTGATGGCAGGCATCGCCTACGGCCTCGATGAAGAGAAGCCGCAATGGGGCATGCTGCGCGATGCCGACTGGCTGGGCATCGGCCTGATGGCGCTGGGCCTCGGCTGCCTCACCATCTTCCTCGAAGAAGGCAACAGCAAGGATTGGTTCGATTCCGGCTTCATCATCACTTTTGCAGCGCTGTCGCTGGTGGGGCTGCTGGGTTGGGTAGTCACGAGCGCCATGCGCGCCAATCCCTTCGTGAACCTGGGGCTTTACGGCCAGCGCAACTTCCTGGTGGCGACCGCGCTGTCGGCGGTGATGGGCATGGGGCTGTATGGCTCTTCCTTCCTGCTGCCGCTGTTCCTGGGGCAGATTGCGGGCTACTCGCCGATGCAGATCGGTGAAGTCATCATGTGGGTGGGCCTGCCGCAGCTGTTCATCATGCCGTTTGTGGCAAGGCTGTCGTCGAAAGTGGACAATCGCCTGCTGTGCACCATCGGCTTGCTGCTGTTCGGCGGTTCCTGCGTGATGAACGCCTTCATGGATGCCAGCACGGGCTACGACCAGTTGATGCTGTCGCAGGTGGTGCGTGCGCTGGGCCAGCCCTTCGTGATGCTCACGCTGTCCAATTTCGCGATGAACGGCGTGCAGCCGAAGGACATGCCATCCGCATCGAGCCTGTTCAACATGACCCGCAACCTGGGCGGCTCGATTGGCATTGCACTGCTGGCGACCACGCTCACGCAGCGCGAGCACTTCCACTCGGCGCGCCTGGGCGAATCGATCACCGGCTTCTCGCTGGTGGTGCAGCAGCGGCTGGATTCGATGACGGCAGCCTTCATGGGGCAGGGCATCGATCCCGTGAGCGCGGCCGACAAGGCGCTGAAGGCGATCGACGGCATCGTGCGGCGCGAATCCTTTGTGATGGCCTATAACGACGGCTTCCTGATCGTGGGCGCCTTCCTGCTGGCCTGCATCCCAATCCTGTGGCTGTCGGACAAGGTCAAATCGCCCTCCGGCGCCGGTGGCGGCGGTGCGCACTAACAAGAACGAGGTAGGAAAATGATCAATCAACTGAAACGTATGACCCTTGGCGCGGCCGTGACTGCGGCAGTGCTGGCGCTGTCCGCCTGCAGCACCGTCGGCAGCGACTTCAAAGCCCCGCAGAACGTGGCTGACGCATCCTTCCGTCACCTGCCGCAAGGTGCGGCCAGCGATGCGCGCCTGCCGGCGCAATGGTGGACCGTGTTCGGCGACGAGCAGCTGAACGCGCTGGAACAGCAGGCGCTGCGCGATAATCCTTCGGTGAAGATTGCGGCCGAACGCATCGTGCAGGCGGAAGCGCAGCTTGGCCTGGTGCGCGCCAACCAGCAGCCCTCGCTGAGCGTGAACGCGGGCATCTCCAACACGCGTACTTCCGCCAACACTTCGCAGGGCCTCGCGCTGGGCGGCCGCTCCATCAGCGGCAACAACTTCTCGGTGGGCAGCGCCTTCTCCTATGAGCTGGACTTGCTGGGCCGCGTGCGCCGCGCCGTGGAAGCGGCAGATGCGCAGGCCCTGTCGGCGCAGGCGGACCGTGACGGCGTGCTCCTGCTGCTGTCGTCGCAGGTTGCAACGACGTACTGGCAGCTGCGCGGCCTGGATGCCGAAATGGCCATCCTGCGCGGCGCGCTGGAAACGCGGCGCGAAACCGAAGAACTGGTGAATGCGCGTTTCAACGCCGGCCTGTCGAACGAACTGGATACTTCGCGCGCCCGCATCGAGCGCGCCAATGCACAGGCGGACCTGGAAGAAGTGCAGCGCCAGCGCAACCAGCTGGAGCATGGCCTCGCGGTGCTGCTGGGCGCATCCCCATCGTCCACCGTGTTGCAGTCCGCCGCTGCGGCCACGCTGCCGCAGCCGCCCGCGATTCCGGTCGGGTTGCCGGCGAGCGTGCTGTCGCACCGTCCCGACCTGGCGAGCAGCGTTGCGCAGCTGCGCGCAGCGAATGCGCAGATCGGCGTGGCAGAAGGCGCCTTCTATCCCTCGCTCAGCCTCACGGGCAACTTCGGTTTCGCATCGGAGAGCCTGGGCGACGTGCTGAAGAGCGGCTCGCGCGCATTCAGCTTTGGTCCGCTGGCCCTGTCGCTGCCAGTCTTCGATGGCGGCCGCAACAAGGCCAACCTGGCGCTGGCGAAATCGCGCTACGAAGAAGCGCTGGCCAACCACCAGAGCAAGCTGCTGACGGCCTTGCGCGAAGTAGAGGACTCGCTGTCGGACGTGCAGCAACGCCAGCAGCAGGCGCAGGTGCAAAGCGTATCGCGCGAAGCGGCGGAGCGTGCCTACCTGGTGGCGCGCGCGCGTTATGAACGCGGCCTCTCCACCTACCTCGACGTCACGGACGCCCAGCGCAGTGCGCTGGCGGCGGACCGCGCCGGCATCCAGATCAGCACCCAGCGCCTGCTCGCCTCCGTCGCGGTCGCCCGCTCCCTCGGTGCCGGCTGGCAATAGACCCTGACACCATGGGGTCAGGCCCCCTTTGTCAGTGACACGCGGTGCCTGACCCCATGGTGTCAGTATGGCGGTGGCGGACTCAGCTGAAGCGGGCGAGGATGAAGTCGATGAAGGTGGTGAGCTTGGGCGTGGGCTGGCGGTCGCGGGAGTAGAGCAGGTGCATCGGGCGCGCGGTGGGGACGTAGTCGCGCAGGATGGGGATCAGCCGGCCTTCGGCAATGTCGCGCGAGAGGATCAGCTCGGCCTGCATCGTGATGCCGAAGCCTTCCAGCGCCGCCATCCGCAAGGCGTGCGTGCTGTTGGAGCGCAGCCGTGCCGGCGGGAAGGCGCGGCCGTCCTTTTCTCCTTTCAGGCGCCAGCGTCCCTGCGCCGACCAGCCCGTGAAGTCCAGGCATTCATGCTGCGCGAGGTCGGCCGGCACCTGCGGCGTGCCGCGCCGCGCGAGGTAGGAGGGCGCGGCGCAGATCACCATGCCGTAGGAGCGCAGCGGCCGCGCGATCATCGTGGAGTCGCCCAGCACGCCGATGCGGATGGCGGCGTCGAATCCTTCTTCCACCAGGTCCACTATGCGGTCGTTCAGGCTGAGCTCCACGCTGATGTCGGGATACTGTTCAAGATAGGCGGCAATTGCGGGGCTCAGCCACTCGGCGCCGAAGGATACCGGCGCCGATATCTTCAACTGCCCCCGCGGCGCCCCGCGCAGCGCTTCGGCGCCGCTTTCCGCTGCCTGCACCTGGGCCAGGATGGTGCGGCACTGGTCGGCATAATGGCGGCCAATTTCCGTCAGCGACTGCCGCCGCGTGGTGCGCGTCAGCAGCGCCGCGCCCAGCTTTTCTTCCAGCGAGCGGATGTGCTTGCCCACCATCACCGCCGATATCTTGAAGCGCTCGGCCGCCGCCGTGAAGCTGCCGGTGTCGACCACCGCGACGAAAATCTCCATGCTGCGTAGCTTGTCCATTACTAACCTGTGGTTTGAAATGTTGTTCATCCTAGCTCATTTATTCTTTATGCGCAGGGATGGATACTGGCTTCACTTTCAATTCAAGGAGCCGGACAATGAAAATCGTCGTGATTGGCGCAACAGGCGCTGTGGGCAAGGCAGTGGTGGAGCAGCTCGGGCAACGCCATGAGATCGTGACCGTGGGCAGCAGCAGCGGCCAGCACCAGGTGAAGTTCGAGGAAGAGGCTTCGGTGCGCGCCCTGTTCGCACAGCTGGGCAAGGTGGATGCCGTGGTGGTCACCGCCGGCGAGCTGCACTTCGGCCCGCTGCACGAGATGACGCCGGAGCAGTTCCGCAAAGGCCTGAACAGCAAGCTGATGGGCCAGGTCAATGTGGCGCTGGTGGCGCAGGAGTACCTGAACGATGGCGGCTCGATCACGCTCACCAGCGGCATCGTGGGCCAGCAGCCGATCCGCTTCGGCGCCAACGCCAGCGCAGTAAATGCGGCGCTGGAAGGCTTTGCGCTGGGCGCGGCGGTGGAGCTGCAGCGCGGACTGCGCATCAATGTGGTGAGCCCGACGGTGCTGACCGAATCGCTGCCGGTGTATGGGCCTTTCTTCCACGGCTTCGAGCCGGCCGATGGCAAGCGCGTGGCGCTGGCCTACAGCCGCAGCGTGGAGGGCGTGGAGACCGGCAAAACCTACAAAGTCTGGTAAGGACGGGATTACAATGTGGCCTCCTTTCAATCGTTGAGTAAAGGCCATTAATGAAGAATATCCTGTTCCCGGTAGTGCTGGCGATGGCCGGCGCTACCGCCGCAGCCGCCCCCGCCACCGTTGCGGACCTCTCCAGGATGACCCAGCGCTTTGCGCCCGTTGAACTGAAGGCAGATGTCTCGGGCCTGTCGGCAGGCGACCGCAAGGCGATCACCAAGCTGGTTGAAGCCGCGCAGATTATCGATACCCTGCAGCTGCGCCAGCGCTGGGAAGGCAATGAGGCGCTGTGGGCGGCGCTGCAGAAGGACACTTCGCCGCTGGGCAAGGCACGCGCCGAGTACTTCTGGCTGAACAAGGGGCCATGGTCCATCATCGACGGCAACCAGTCCTTCCTGCCGGCCGAAGTCGCGGGCATCAAGGTGCCGGCCAAGAAGCCGGAAGGCGCCAATTTCTATCCGTCGGGCGCAGCGAAACAGGCGCTGGAGCAGTGGATCAATGCGCTGCCCGCCAAAGACAAGCAGGATGCGCAGTGGTTCTTCACCACCATCCGCAGCGGCAAGGATGGCAAGTTCAAAACCGTCAAATACTCCGATGAGTACAAGCCCGAGCTGCAGAAGCTGTCCGCGCTGCTGAAGGAGGCCGCTGCCGCTACCGATAACGCCTCGCTGAAGAAGTTCCTCAACCTGCGCGCCGATGCCTTCCTGTCCAACGACTACCTGGCTTCCGATTTCGCGTGGATGGACCTGGATTCGCTGGTCGATGTCACCATCGGCCCTTACGAGACCTACAACGATGAGCTGTTCGGCTACAAGGCCGCCTTCGAAGCTTATGTGAATATCCGCGATCAGAAGGAAACCAAAAAGCTGGACTTCTTCGCCAAGCATATGCAGGAGCTGGAAGACAACCTGCCGCTGGCCAAGCAGTACCGCAATCCGAAGGTTGGCGCCGTGGCGCCGATGGTGGTGGTGAACCAGGTCTATGGCGCGGGCGACGGCAATATGGGCGTGCAGACCGCCGCCTACAACCTGCCGAACGATGAACGCATCATCAGCCAGCGCGGTTCCAAGCGCGTAATGCTGAAGAATGTGCAGGAAGAGAAGTTCAAGGCCACGCTCACGCCGATTTCGAAACTGGTGTTGCGCACGCAGGACCAGAAGGATGTGGACTTCAACTCCTTCTTCACCCATATCCTCGCCCACGAAATCACGCACGGCCTCGGCCCGCACATCACCAAGGTGAACGGCAAGGAGTCCACGCCGCGCCAGGACCTGAAGGAAACCTATTCCACCATCGAAGAGGCGAAAGCCGATGTCACCGGCCTGTACGCGCTGATGTACATGATGGAGAAGGGCCAATTGAAGGACACGCTGGGCCAGGGCGAAGCGGCGGAACGCAAGCTGCACATCACCTTCCTCGCCTCCGCTTTCCGCACCCTGCATTTCGGCCTCACCGATTCGCACGCGCGCGGCATGGCGATCCAGGTGAACTACCTGCTCGATAAAGGCGGCTTCGTGTCGCATGGCGATGGCACCTTCTCGGTAGATTTCAAGAAGATCCGCCAGGCCGTGATGGACCTGGACCGCGACTTCCTCACCATCCAGGCCACTGGCGACTATGCGGCGGCCAAACAGATGATGGACAAGTACGTCGTCATCCGTCCGGACGTGCAGAAGGCGCTGGACAAGATGAAGTCGGTACCGAACGACATCCGCCCGTCTTTCCCCACGGCCAAGGCCTTGCTGGCTAAATAAGTAGCAGTTACGCGACAGGGAAACATTTCCCTGTCGCAACCTAACTATTGGGGTAGAGCAAGACTATATCTTTCGTGGTAACGTGTTCCCTGAAATCAATAATCTTTTGCTAGGGACACTTACAAAAATGGACATCGAAAGCACCAAGATCAGCACCCGCCTATCCATTGGCTTTGGGCTTGTTTTCCTCCTCCTGATCATCGTGACTGCGCTGGGCATCAACCGCGTGCAGAAGATCGATACCATTCTCACCAACGTCAGTGACGTCAACAACGTCAAGCAGCGTTACGCCATCAACTTCCGCGGCAGTGTGCACGACCGCTCCATCGCCCTGCGCGACGTGGTGCTCTCCACCGATGCGGGCGCGGTGAAAACGCATATCGACACCATCAAGACCCTGGCCGACAACTACGCGAAATCGGCAGCGCCGCTGGACCAGCTGCTGGCTAGCCGCAAGGACACCAGCGCCGCCGAAAAAGCGGCCATTGCAGGCATCAAGGACGCGGAAGCGAAGACCCAGCCGCTGATCGCCAAGGTGATCGAGCTGCGCCAGGCGGACAACCTGCCGGAAGCCGCCAGCGTGCTGGAAAAGCAGGCCGCGCCGTCCTTCGTGGCCTGGCTGGCCGCCGTCAACAAGATGATCGACCTGGAAGAATCGATGAGCCACGACGAGGCCGAAAACGCCAAGGGCGTGGCGCGCAGCTTCTTCTTCTTCATGGTGGTGCTGTGCCTGGGCGCGATCGGCATTGGCGTAGCGGCGGCATGGTTCATCAGCCGCGGCCTGCTCAAGCAGCTAGGCGGCGAACCTGAATATGCGGCATCCATCGTGGCCTGCATCGCTGCGGGCAACCTGGCCGTGAATATCGACACCAAGGCGAACGACCGCAGCAGCCTGCTGTACGCCATGCGCGGCATGCGCGACGCACTGGTGAACATCGTGAGCCAGGTGCGTGCAGGCACGCAGACCATCGCCACCAACTCGCGCGAGATCGCGGCGGGCAACCAGGACCTGTCGGCGCGCACCGAAATGCAGGCCGGGAATATCGAACAGACCGCGTCCTCGATGGAAGAACTGACCGGCACCGTGAAGCAGAACTCGGACCACGCGCGCCAGGCTAACCAGCTGGCCATGTCGGCATCGGAAGTGGCGACCAAGGGCGGCACCGTGGTGGCGGAGGTGGTGGAAACCATGGCATCCATCAACGAGTCCTCGAAGAAGATTGTGGACATCATTGGCGTTATCGACAGCATTGCATTCCAGACCAATATCCTCGCGCTGAATGCAGCCGTGGAAGCAGCGCGCGCCGGTGAACAGGGCCGCGGCTTCGCCGTGGTGGCAACCGAGGTGCGCAACCTGGCGCAGCGTTCGGCCGGTGCGGCCAAGGAAATCAAGGCGCTGATCGACGATTCCGTGGAGCGCGTGGACGCGGGCGCCAAACTGGTCGACCAGGCCGGTGCAACAATGGCGGAAATCGTGGACAGCGTGAAGCGCGTAACGGACATCATGGGCGAAATCTCCACCGCGAGCCAGGAGCAGACGCAGGGCATCGAGCAGGTCAACGAAGCCATCTCCAATATGGATACGGTGGTGCAGCAGAACGCCGCACTGGTGGAGCAGGCCGCGGCCGCCGCCAGCTCGCTGCAGGACCAGGCGAACAACCTGGCTTCCGTGGTCAGCGTGTTCAAGCTGGACGACGCGCAGATTGCCGCGCATGTGGCGCCTGCGCCACGCGCCGTGGCCGCCGCATCGGCGCCGGTGGCGGCTGCCGCCAAGCGCCCGGCGGCACGCCCGCAGGCACGCCTGGCGACTGCACGCAAGCAGGCTGCGGAGCGTAAGCCCGCTCCCGCCAAACAGGAAGAGGATTCGTGGGAAGAGTTCTGATTATCAATTAACAATTGCTCAAAGATGCCTGTTTTTACAAGGAAATATTTTGTAACAGGCAGCTCCCTGCCGTAACAATTTGCACGGCGGAATGTATAGTTGAACTTCGTTATCGGAGTTCCTCATGCAGAAGTTTTCCGCCGCCTTCCTCCTCTGCCTTGCCGCCACGGGCGCCAGCGCAGCCCAGCTCACCGCAGCGGAAACGCGCTGGCTCAGCGCCAGCTCTCCAGTACTTTCCTACGCGAAGCAGCTCAAGCTGCCGATCGACATCATCGTGCAGCCGCAGGCCGGCCCCAACGACGTTCCGATGGCAATGGGCTTTGCCGATGGCCGCTGCAAGCTGGTGCTGTCCATGCGCGGCAATCCGAATGCGGAAGCGATCTTCGACGGTGTGCCGGAAGCGCAGCAGGGCGTGCTGATCGAAGCCATGGCTGCGCATGAAGTGGCGCACTGCTGGCGCTATGCGCAGGGCAGCTGGCATGTGCTGCCGGCCGGTTTCGTGGAAGTGGGCAACGAACAATCCGATAACCCCGAGCTGCTGGCGCTGTCAAAACAGATGCGCGAAACGCGCCGTGAAGAAGGCTTCTCCGACCTCGTGGCGCTGGCATGGACGCAGCGCAGCCATCCCACCCAATATGCGCAAGTGCACGGCTGGCTCACGCAGGTGCGGCAGGACCAGCCCGCAAGCCATGGATCGCACGACACACGCACCTGGCTCAAGCTGGCGGGCAGCGGCGCAGTATTTTCCTCCGATCAAAGTTTGTTCGATGGCGTGAAGGCCCTGTGGAGCACAGGCCTGCTGCAAGCGGAGTAAACACAACAAGGTCCCCGTCTGTGTTCGGTCACGCACAGAACGATTTTGCGCGACAGCGTTAAATCTTCATGCCAACCATCCTAAAGGGGACCAACATGAAGAAAATCGTATTCCTTACCCTGGCCACCGCGGCCAGCATGGCCTTCGCCCAGAACAACGCCGGCTACCAGGCTGCGCATGACAAGGCGGAAGCCGACTACAAGGTTGCCAAAGACCGCTGCGACGCCATGAAAGGCAATGCGGAGGACGTGTGCGAACACGAAGCCAAGCTGACCCGCGCCCGTGCGGAAGCCAATGCCGTTGCACAGCACAAAGCCAACGACCGCGGCGAGATCGACCGCGCCAACCGCAAGGTGGCAGATGCCGAGTATGAGCTGGCCAAGGAAAAGTGCGATGACCTGAGCGGCAACGCCAAGGATAAATGCCAGGCCGACGCGCGCAATATGAAGAACACCGCCATGAACAGCGCCACCACGAATAGCCGCACCGCCGTGCTGGTGCCGAACGCTGACCGCTCCACCGTGGCTGCCAACGCTGCCGATGTACGCGACCGCACTGCCAACGCCGCAAGCAATGCTGCCGACCGCACTGCAGCCGCTGCCGAAAATGCGAAAGATAAAACCGTAGCCGCCGCGCAGAACGCCAAAGAGAAGACTGCAGATATGGCGCAGAATGCGAAGGAAAAAACGGCCGAGAAAACCGCCGACGCATCGCAGGCCATGTCCGACACCATGATCACTGCCAAGGTGAAAGCCGATATGGCCGCTGACAAAACCGTCACCGCCATGGACGTGCACGTGGAAACCCAGCAGGGCGTCGTCATGCTGAGCGGCTTCGTTCCTACCAAGGCTGAAGCCGACCGTGCCGTGCAGCTGGCCAAGGGCGTGAAAGGCGTGAGCGACGTGAAGAGCTCGATCCAGGTCAAAGGCAAAAAATAAACGCCCCGTACCTGCATCAAATGGCCTGCACTGAGCAGGCCATTTTTTTGTGCAGTATCATCGCGGGACCAGAATTCAAGGAGACCCGATGAAACATGCTGTACATATCGCCGCGGCGCTGGCGTTCTCGCTGGCTGGCGGCCTTGCCGGTGCTGCCGCGCTGGCCGTATCGCCATCCGGCGTTCCCGCTTTGCGCGAGGAGATGCTGTCTGCCGATTTCTGGATTCGCCGCGCGGCGTCGCCGAATGCCGTGCTGCTCAACGAAGGCCAGGCTGCTGCCCAGCGTGCCGCAGCCTATGCGCCCGGCGGCGGTTTCATCGACATCGCGAAGCTGCCCGCCACGCTGACGCAGGCGCAGGTAGCGGAGTGGCTGAAGCAGGCCTCCCAGTCGCCGGTCAAGCTTGCAGTGGAAGACAATGGGCAGCCCGCTACCGAAGCGGTGCTGCAGGAGCTGCGCGCGAATACTGCCGAGGAGCGCATTGCCGCGTCCGCGCCGGCACGCTTCGGATTGAGCGTTCGGCGCACGCCGATGCGCACCCTGCCTTCGGAGCGCCGCTTCTTCGCCGCCAGCGACCAGCGCGATTACGAGAGCCTGACAGCGGGCGTGCTGTTCCCCGGTGAACCGGTCCTCATCGCCCACCGCAGCCTGGACAGCGCATGGCTGCTGGTGGTCACGACACAGGGGCCGGCGTGGGTGAAGAATACGGATATCGCGGAGGGCAGTGCGGAGGCGGTGTTCGGCTACGCGGCCAAAGCGCCGGGCCGTGTGGTCACTGGCGACCATGTGCGCACCGTCTACACGCCGGAGGCGCCCGAAGTTTCGGAGCTGGACCTGGACATGGGCGTGGCGCTGGCGCGTGCCGATGTGGAACCCGGCGAACCGGTCAACGGCGCGAGCAGCGTAGCATCGTGGCCTGTGCTGCTGCCGGTACGCCGGCAGGACGGTTCGCTCGCTTTCCGCAGCGCCCTGATTCGCCGCAGCGCCGACACGGCTGGCGGCTACCTGCCCGCCACGCGGGCCAATATCCTGAAACAGGCTTTCAAATTTCTCGGTGAACGTTACGGCTGGGGGCATCAGTTCAATGCGCGCGACTGCAGTGGCCTGATCAGCGAAGTCTATCGCAGCATGGGCATCCTGCTGCAGCACAGCTCCGCCATCCAGGGCAGCAGCAGCGCGCTGAAACACCGCCTGTTCAGCGAGAAGGACAGCCATGCCGAACGCGTGAAAGCGCTGGCGCAGGCGCAAGTGGGCGACCTGATCGTCGTGCCGGGACATGTGCTGATGATCATCGGTCATATCAATGGCGAGCCCTATGTGATCCAGGATGTGCCGTATGCAGTGTTCAAGGACCCCTCGTCCGGCCAGATCCGCAAGACAAAGCTGAACCAGGTATCGGTGACGCCGCTGCTGCCGCTGTATGCGGACGACACGAAGCTCTATGTCGACGCCATGACCAGTCTTGTCCACGTAACGCAGCGCTGATCCGGCTGCGGAAGGCGCCGGAAGCGGCGCTTTTCTTTTTCTTGTTTAAATTATGATCATCATTTAAAATGAGCGCCATCTGATGAAAAAAGGGGCATTCCATGTTTTCTCAAGCGGTATCTGACTGGCTGGAGCGGCGGCAGCTGCACTACGCCTGGGTGATCGTTGCGGTCACATTTCTTGTTGCGCTGACTTCGTCCGCTGCGCTCGGGCTTCCGGGGGCGCTGCTGCAGCCGCTGTCGAAGGAATTCGGCTGGGACGTGGACCAGGTGTCGTCCGCCATGGCCGTGCGCTTTGCGCTGTTCGGCCTGATGGGGCCTTTCGCGGCCATCCTGATGGAGCGCTATGGCCTGCGCAATGTGGTGGTGACGGCGCTCTCGCTGATCGTCACCGGCCTGCTGCTGGCCAGCGGCATGACGCAGTTCTGGCACCTGGTGCTGCTGTTCGGCGTGGTGCTGGGCGTGGGTTCCGGCATGACGGCGCTGGTGCTGAGCGCCGTGGTCTCGAATCGCTGGTTTGAAACGCAGCGCGGCCTGGTGGTGGGCATGCTGACCGCCAGCGCGGCGACCGGACAGCTGATCTTCCTGCCTTTCGGCGCCTGGCTGATCGAGCATTTCGGCTGGCGCATGGCGCTGCTGCCGGTCACCATCGCCTGCGCACTGGTCGCGGTGGCGGCCTTCTTCCTGATGCGTAACCGTCCGTCCGATGTGGGCCTGCGCCCATACGGCATGGACCCGGATGCGCCGGCGCCTGCCGCTGCGGCGCCGGCCAAGGTGGGCTTCGGCACGCCGTTCAAGGTGCTGCGCGATGTCTCGGGCAGCAGCGTGTTCTGGATCCTGACCGGCACCTTCTTCATCTGCGGCCTGTCCACCAATGGCCTGATCCAGACCCACTTCATCTCCCTGTGCGGCGATGCTGGCCTGGGCCCTGTGCCTGCCGCTTCGGTGCTGGCGATGATGGGCCTGTTCGACCTGGTGGGTACCGTGCTTTCCGGCTGGCTGTCGGACCGCTACGACAACCGCAAGCTGCTGTTCTGGTACTACGGCCTGCGCGGCCTGTCGCTGCTGTGGCTCCCGTATTCCGAGTTCACGATTTACGGCCTGACCGTGTTCGCCATGTTCTATGGCCTGGACTGGATTGCAACCGTGCCGCCGACCGTGCGCCTGGTGGCCACCAACTTCGGCAAGGAGCGTGCAGGCATGGTGTTCGGCTGGGTATTCGCCGGCCACCAGCTGGGCGCTGCGGTGGCAGCCTATGGCGCGGGCCATATCCGCACGCTGCTGCTGACGTATAACCCGGCGCTGTTTGCGGCAGGTGCAGCCTGCCTGGTCGCAGCACTGATGGTAATGGCGGTGCGGCGCGTGCCGGCCGCGCCGCCGGTGGCTGCAGCACCCGCATAAGCGCTGTCATATGCCGGTCATGTGGGAGTGCCAAGATGGCGCTCCCATTTCGACTGGAGTTCAAGCATGTTCAAGACCTGGCAGAACCGCACGCTGGCGGTATCGATGCTGGCCTTGCTGGCCGCCTGCGGCAGCAATAATGATGTGGAAACCCCTGTAGCGCAGCCGGGCCCTGATCCCGTGGCGCTGCCCAGCGTGGCGTTCATGACCGATGTGCACTTCGAGAATGTGTACGGCGATTTCAAGAACGCGCAGTTCGCAGGGATTCCAACCAAGGATGGCAAGAACGCCACCATCCGCACGATGTATGCGCAGCTCACATCGACCCGCCTGTTCAACGAAAACTACTTTGCCTTCCGTGCGGCGCTGGACGATGCCTACGGCCGCGGCGTGCGCTATGTGGCGCTGCCGGGCGACTATTCGGACGATGCGCAGCCGATCAATATCAATGGCATTGCAGATATTCTCAAGGAGTACCAGGCGAAGGGCATGCGCTTCTTCCTTGCGCCGGGCAACCACGATCCAAACGAGCCGTATGACGACAACGAAGCGGGCAAGAACGACTTCCTGACCCCGGAGGGCAAGGAACAGAAGGTTTACGCCACCGGCAATGCGGGCTGCAAGGCCAAGGACCCTGCGGTCATCTGCACCGACGAACTGATGGAGCAGGGCTACGAAAAGCTGATCGCCAAGCTGGGCGAATTCGGCTTCCAGCCGAACAAGGCGGACGTGTACTGGGAAACCCCGTTCAGCAAATACGCCGACAACAAATATACTTTCGAGAGCGCCGCAGCACAGGGCGCGGTGGCCAACCGCCAGTACGAAATCTGCGCCGAAGGTTCGGGCGGCACCTACAAGGCTGCCGGGGAAACGAAGCTGGGCAAGTCCTATACGAAGTGCGTGATGATGCTCGACTCGAGCTACCTGGTGGAGCCGGTGAAAGGACTGTGGCTGGTTTCCATCGACGCCAATGTATTCGTCCCGAACGGGAACTTCGATCCGGCCAACCCGAAGAATTTCAAGGGTTATGAAGGCGCCGGCAATGCGGGTTGGAACAAGGTGCTCACCCACAAGAAGCACCTGATGGACTGGCTGAAGAACATCAATGAGCGCGCCAAGGCGGAAGGCAAGCAGGTGATGGCCTTCTCGCACTATCCGACGATGGACTTCTACGCCAACCAGACCGACGCCATGAAGGCCGTGTTCAAGCCGGGCGCCTTCCAGACCGCGCGCGTGCCGGAAGCTGCCACCACGGCCGCACTGGCCGCAACGGGCCTCAAGCTGCACATCGGCGGCCATATGCACTTCAACGGCACCAACGACTACACCGACAGCACGGGCAACTTCCTCGCCAACGTGCAGTCGCCGTCGCTGGCCGTGTATGGCGCCGCCTACAAGATCGTGACCTACGAGAGCGCGGATACCATCGGCGTGCAGACGGTGGCGCTGAACAATGTGCCGCGCTATAACGAGCTGTTCCCGCTGTACGAAACCGAATACAGCTACCTGCAGGGCAGCAGCGCCACGGCCGATGTGGCCAAGCGCTGGAACCGCGCGGTCCTGGATACCAAGTCCTACGGCGAATTCACGAAGTACTACTTCGGCGAACTGTCCCGCCTGCGCTTCATGGATGAATACTGGCCTTGCGAAATGAAGGAAGCGGCGATGGCGCTGGATGCACGCCAGATGCTGATCCTGTCGCAGCTGCAGACCAAGGTAACGCTGGCGCAGCTGAAAGACGCACCGGGCATCGTGCCATTGACCGCAAGCTGCGCCGCCAAAGGCACGGCAGGCGGTTCCGGCGTGGCCGCTGCGCAGCTGGCCGCCGACTGGGCCGATGCCACGGCAAAAGCCGACAAGCTGGCCACCGCAGCAGGCCTCAAGCTGGCGGACTTCGCGAAAATCACGGCCTATGACTTCTATGGCGACTTCCACCGCACCGTGTACGCCGGCGAGCTGGCGCTGCGCGATATGGGCAGCGAGCGCGTTAGCCAGTACAAGGTGCTGATGTCCGCCTTCCCTGCGTCGCCTGCACCGATTGTGAAGATCAACGGCGTGCTGTCGGACCAGAATGAAGTGCATGTCGCTTTCCAGAACCAGTTCAAGCAGGTGTTCGCCATCTTCAAGGGCCTGGGTTCCGCGAAGCCGAATGACCAGTTCAAGATCGACCTGAAAAACAAGAAGATCGTCAACGCCAGCACCGCCCTCAGCTTCAACTGAGGGGCCGCCAGCAAAAACCGGGAAGCCGTCATATACTGGCGGACCCGGTTTTTATTTTCAGAGGTGGAGCATGACGTACGCAGTGGAGCGCATCGCCGCATTCTGCGCAGGCGATCAGGGTGGCAATCCGGCAGGCGTGGTCATCGCGGCGGCAATGCCGCCGGAAGCAGACATGCGCCGTATCGCGGCGGAAGTGGGGTTCTCCGAAACCGTGTTCGCTGCGCCGCAGGCCGAGGGCTACCGTGTGCGCTACTTCTCGCCCGAATCCGAAGTGCCGTTCTGCGGCCATGCGACCATTGCGCTGGGGGCAGCGCTGGCGCTGCGCACGGGCGGCGGCGTGTTTCCGCTGACGACCAACCATACCTCGATTTCCGTAGAAGGCAGCAAGCAGGGCGATGTCATCGCAGCGGCGCTGCAATCGCCTGCAACTTCCAGCAAGCCTGCGCCGGATGCGCTGGTGGACGAAGCGCTGGCGCTGTTCGGCTACCGCCGCGGCGACCTCGATTCGCGCATTCCGCCGGCGCTGGCCAATGGCGGCGCCGACCACCTGGTGCTGGCGCTGTCCAGCCGCGCCGCGCTGTCCGCCATGAAGTACGAGCTGGATGCCGGCCGCGGGCTGATGAACCGCTGGGGCCTGGTGACCATTGCGCTGGTCCACGCCGAAAACCAGCAGCGCTTCCATGCACGTAATCCCTTCGCTTCCGGCGGCGTCTACGAAGACCCGGCGACCGGCGCCGCAGCGGCAGCCTTCGCGGGCTACCTGCGCGACATCGGCTGGCCGCATGGCGGCGCCATCGAGATCCTGCAGGGCGACGATATGGACGTGCCTTCGCGCCTGCGCGCCGAGATCCCGGCGCAGAAGGGCAGCTCGATCCGCATTTCCGGCACCGCGCGGGTGATGTGATGGCGTTGCGCCGCCTGCTGCTGACGATGTCGCTGGCCATGCTGGCGCCGTTGGCGCTGGCCCAGCCGCTGAACGTCGCCACCTGGAACCTGCGCATGAACACGGAGAGCGATGGCCCCAACGCCTGGCCGCAGCGCAAGGAACTGGTCAAGAGCCTGGTGCGCTATCACGATTTCGACGTGTTCGCGACGCAGGAGGGCTTGCCCGACCAGATAGCCGACATGGACGCCATGGCGGAATATGCCCATGTGGGCGTGGGCCGCGATGATGGCAAGCAGGCTGGCGAACATTCGGCCATCTTCTTCAAACGCCAGCGCTTTGCGCTGCTGCGCTCAGGCGATTTCTGGCTGAGCCAGACGCCGGACCGCCCGTCTCTGGGCTGGGACGCTACCTGCTGCCATCGGATTGTGTCCTGGGCCCAGCTGCGCGACCGCCAGACCGGCCGCAGCTTCTACTTCTTCTCGGCCCACTTCGATCATGAAGGCGAAGTGGCGCGGCGTGAATCGGCGAAGCTGGTGCTGAACAAGGTAAGGGAAATTGCCGGTTCCGCGCCGGTAATCGTGGCGGGCGACTTCAACTCCGTGCCGGAGACGGAACAGGTCCGCATGATGCAGGCTGCGCTGCGGGATGCCTTCGACGCCAGCGAGAAGCCAGTATATGGCCCTGTGGGCACCTTCAATGCCTTCCGCATCGACAGCCCGCTGAACGAACGTATCGATTACATCTTCGTGAGCCCGCAGGTGAGGGTGCGCAGCTATGCGGCGCTGACGGATTCGCGCAACGGCCGCTTCCCGTCGGACCATTTGCCGGTGCTGATCCGTGCGGAGATCGGGGGCGCCAGGCCTGCTCCCTTATCGAAGTAGGCTGGCCGGCGCCCGCAGCTTGAAGCCGTTCAGCCGAACGGGGTGAACTCGAAGCCGTTCTCGATCGAACCCAGCACGTTCAGCTTGTTCTCGGCGCCTTCGCTGAACTGCACCAGCACTTCTTCGAAGATGTCCGGGTTGGCGCTGTTGGCTTTCATGGTTGCCACCCACCATTCATAGCCTTCCTTCTCCGGTGCGCGGTGCAGTACGTTGTGGTACAGCTTGTCCACGTAGTCTTCCACGCTCGGGTTGGCGCCGTATTTGTCACGGAACTCCTGGCTCGTGATGAACTCGTGCGCCACACCGCGCAGCTTTGTGCCGTCGTCCATCCGCTTGATCCAGTAGCCGAGGCCTCCCGCGTCAGGGCTGCGGTCGAAGGCTGCCTGGTAGAGACGGTATGCCTGCCCGCCCGGGCCGTCAATATCAAAGCCGATCGTACTGCCGGCGAAGCTCAGGCGCTCCACGGAGTGCAGCCAGGTTTCGTCGCCCTCGCTGTTCACCACGGACACATAACCGTCTTCCGCATGGATCTTGTAGGTGGTGCGCGCATTGCTGAAGCGGGCTTCGTCCTTGCCGTCGCCCCCATAGATCAGGTCCTCGCCGGCGGATGCGATGAAAACGTCGTTGCCGCCGCGGCCGTCCAGCAGGTCGCTCCAGCGGCTGCCGGTGAATTGTTCCGCGGTTTCCCAGCCGATGTTGAAATAGGAGGGGTCGTCGTCCCAGTCATTGAGGACGTTGACGATAGTGGTCGGTTTGAGTTGCCAGCCGAGATCCTCCAGCATGGCCAGCTCGAGACGTCCGATCTGGTAGCGCTCGCCATAGTAGGTCTGCCAGTGCATGACGGACGACGCCATCCACCACGAATCGGATTCGGGATCGTCAGCGCCGCCCAGATGGCTCAGGCCTTGCGAGCCGCCGACGTGGATTTCTGCATCAAAGCCTTGCAGCAGGGCGGTGGTAGAGTCGCCGATGAAGAACGCCTTGCCGTCTTTCACTTCGATCAGGGAGTCCCAGACCGTCATGTATTGGCCGCTGAGCGCGCCGGTGTTCTCGTTGCGGTAGCCGGTCATTCCCATGCCGTGCAGCAGTTCGTGCAGCATGGTGCTGAATGCGTCGGATTTATCCAGGGGCACTACGCCCTTGAGGCTGGTCCCGATGTTCGGATCCCACCAGGTGTTCTTGAAATCTTCGCTGTTTGGGTCGATGTAAATCTGGATATCGGAAGCGAAAGGGAATGGGTCCTTGCCTGTGGCCGCTTCTCCGACGATGGTGCTGTTCACCAGCTCCTTGCCGTCCTTATCGCCGACGATGATCAGGTCGGAGCTGCCTGCGAAGTGCCCTGAAGCGGTCGGGCCGATCACCACCTCAATATCCACCTTACCCTTGAACACGACAAACTGGTCGAGGTATTTCAGTGCTGCTTCAATCGTTGGCCCAATCAGGGGAGTGTTTTTGGCGACGCTGTTTGGGTCAGTGTAGGTAATTGTAAAATCGGCCATGCTCGTCAGAAAAGTTTCCAAAAGATAATGGAATATTTTACAACGGGAAACCTTCTTGCATCCATTCAATGCGCCCGGCGCAACAGTCATTGAGCCGAGCCTGTAGTGCTTGCGCCACGGATGCAGCAATGCGAAAGTCGAACTGCACCGCGCCGCCGTGACTGACCTCATTCAGCTGGGCGCCTGCCAGGTCCAGTTCCCGGCGCAGCAAGCCCTCCAGCGGATAGGGGACGCTGCAGCACAAATTCTGCAATTTGATGATGGGGACTTTTTGCGCTGCCAGCAGCGCCTGTGCCACGCTGTCGGTATAGGCCCGCACCAGGCCGCCCGCGCCCAGCTTCACGCCGCCGAAGTAGCGCACCACGGTGGCCAGTACACCTTCCAGGTCCTGGTGGCGCAGCACGTCCAGCATGGGACGCCCCGCCGTGCCGCTTGGCTCGCCGTCGTCCACCGCCGCCGACTGGCCGCCCGCCAGCAAGGCCCAGCACACATGCGCCGCGCCCGGATGCGCCGCCCTCAGACCCGCCACCACGGCTTGCGCCGCCGCGCGGTCGCTCATCGGCTGCACGCAGGCGATGAAACGGCTCTTCTTGATGATCAGTTCGAAATGTACGGCGGCTGCGATGGTCTGAGGCATGCGGCATGTTAAAGCAAAAACCACCTGGGTAGAGGTGTTGACTTATAAATGAGAATTGTTATCATTCGCATTTCTATTTAACTCACCAAGCGAACAATAATGAAAAGCGAATCGCGCGCCCAGCAGGGTATCCAACTGAACCGTCTCGCAGCACTGGTAGCCTTGGCCATGCCGCTGCTCGCGCAGGCGCAAGCCGCAGACCAGAATGCGGCGGTGATGCCGCAAGTGGAGGTCAATGCCCAGAAGCTGGGGGAAACCACCGAGGGCACCGGCTCGTACACGACGGGGAAGGGCCGCAGCGCGACGCCACTGAGCATGTCCTTGCGCGATACGCCGCAATCGGTTTCGGTGGTGACGCAGCAGCGCATCGAGGACCAGAACCTGGTGTCGGTGACGGATGTCGTCAACAACGTTACCGGCGTTTCGGTCAACCAGTACGAGACCCACCGCGCAGGTTTTACTGCGCGCGGCTTCGACATCACCAATCTGCAGATCGACGGCATTCCGACCACGTGGGAGCAGGCCTGGAGCTCGGGCGAGGTGCTGGGCAGCCTTGCGGTGTACGACCGCGTGGAAGTGGTGCGCGGCGCAACGGGCCTGATGACCGGCGCGGGCAATCCTTCGGCGGCCATCAACCTGATACGCAAGCGCGCGACGAGCAGGCAGCTGACCGGTTCCGTGGAAGCAGCCGTCGGCCGCTGGAACGAACGGCGCGTGATGGGCGATGTCTCCACCGCCCTCAATGAAGCGGGCACCATCCGTGCGCGCGTGTTGGGTGAATACGAGAAGAGCGACAGCTGGGTCGATCTCATGGAGAGCAAAAGCCAGACCGGATATGCCACCATTGAAGCGGACCTGACGCCGCGCACCACGCTGTCCGCAGGCTTCAGCCGCCAGGAAACGGATCCGAAAGGCCCGATGTGGGGTGGCCTGCCGTTCTGGTACACCGACGGCAGCCAGACCAACTGGGACCGCTCCAAGACTTCCGCTGCCGGCTGGACGCGCTGGAGCACCGAATACGAAAACTTCTTCACCAACCTCGAACACAAGTTCGACAACGGCTGGCAGGTGCGCGCCAGCTTTACGCATAGCGACCGCCAGGCCGATTCCTACCTGCTCTACCTGTCCGGCGTGCCGGACCGCATTACGGGACTGGGCATGTTCTCCTTCGCCGGTTCCTATGCAACGCGCACCAGACAGGACGACGCGGGCCTGCATGCAAGCGGTCCGTTCCAGCTGTTCGGCCGCAAGCATGAAGCGGCTTTCGGCTATATGCACTCGAAGCAGAAGTTCAACGCCGACAGCCGTGCCGCCGATTTCGGCAGCAGCAGTTCGGACGTGGGCAACTTCAATAACTGGAACGGCGCCGCCTTCCCGGAACCGGCATGGGGTGCGCCAAGCTTCTACGAAAGCAGCGTCACGAAGCAGGAGGCCTTGTATGGCGTGGCGCGCTTCTCCATCGCTGATCCGCTCACCGTCATCGCAGGCGCCCGGCTGACCAACTACGAGAAGACCGGCCACGGCCTGTGGTCGCCGGCCTACGCCATCAAGCACGATGGCGAGGTGACGCCCTATGCGGGCATCGTCTACGACCTGAATGACAACTACTCGCTATACGCAAGCTACACCGATATTTTCCAGCCGCAGAACTTCAAGGATATCAATGGCAACAACCTTGAGCCCGTTGTCGGCAAGAGTTCCGAGGCTGGCATCAAGGGTGAATTCTTCGATGGCCGCCTGAATGCGTCCTTGGCTGTCTTCAAGATCAAGCAGGATAATCTCGGCCAGGAAGCGGGCCTGATCGACCGCGACGGCACCGGCCCGCTGGCGCCCGAAACCTATTACCGCGCCGCCAAGGGCGCAACGAGCGACGGTTTCGAGTTCGAACTGTCGGGTGAACTGGCGCGCGGCTGGAACGCCAGCGCAGGCTACTCGCAGTTCGATGCCGAAGATGCCGCGGGCGCCGATATCAACAGCGTCTATCCGCGCAAGCTGTTCCGCGTTTTCACCACTTACCAGCTGCCGGGCTCCCTGAGCGGCCTGACGGTGGGCGGCGGCGTCAACTGGGAAGGCCGTACCTACACGCTGGACCCGGCAGCACCGGCATCCACCAACGGCATCATCGAGCAGAAGTCCTTCAGCGTGGTGAACCTGATGGCGCGCTACGACATCACGAAGCAGCTCTCGGCCCAGCTGAACATCAACAACGCCACCGACAAGAAGCACTTCGGCATGTTCGCAGCGTATGGCGCCATCACCTATGCCGCACCGCGCAGCGCATCCCTGACCCTCAAATACCGCTTCTGAGCCCACCATGCGCGCCTTCTGGACTCTTGTTCACCGCTACCTTGGCCTGATCACCGCCGGCTTCCTCTTCGTCAGCGGCGTGACGGGCGCCATCATCTCGTGGGACCACGAGCTGGACGACCTGCTCAACCCGCACTTGATGGAAGCGCATACGCCGGGCGCCGCGCAGCCCTCGCTGGCGCTGGCGCAGCAGATTGAAGCGCGTTATCCGCAGGTGAGCGTGTCCTTTGTGCCGTTGCATGCGGAGGCGGGCGAATCACTTGGCTTTGGCGTGGCGCCGCGCGTCGATCCGGCGACGAAGCTGCTCGGCGAGCCGGGCTTCAACCAGGTCTTCATCGACCCGGTGAGCGGCGCGGAGCTGGGCAAGCGGGAGTGGGGCGCCGTGTGGCCGATCACGAAAGAGACCTTTGTCTCCTTCCTTTACCGCCTGCACTACACGCTGCATATCCCCGAGATGTGGGGCATCGACCGCTGGGGCCTGTGGCTGATGGGCGGCATTGCGATGATCTGGGTGGTGGACAGCTTCGTCGGCTTCTACCTGACCCTGCCGCTGCGGCGCAAGCACGCGCACGGCGGCAAGTCGTGGTGGCAGCGCTGGCAGCCCGCCTGGAAGGTGCGCTGGAACGGTGGCGGACCGAAACTCAATTTCGACCTGCACCGCGCCTTCAGCCTGTGGACCTGGATACTGCTCTTCATCCTCGCCTTCACCGCCTTCTCGCTGAACCTGTATGCGGAAGTGTTCTACCCGGTGATGAGCAAGGTATCGGAGGTCACGCCATCGCCCTTCGACACCCGTGCTCCCGCCGACCGGCACCATCCCATTGCGCCGCGCGTCGGGTATGCCGATATCGTGCAGCGCGCGTCCGCTGAAGCGCAGCAGCGCAAATGGGCCGAACCGGCGGGCAGCGTGTTCTACTCGCAGGACTTCGGCATCTACGGCGTGAGCTTCTTCAAGCCGGGCGACGACCACGGGGCCGGCGGTGTCGGCCCCGCCGTGCTGTACTACGACGGTGCGGACGGCCGCCTGCTCGGCGACCGCCAGCCCTGGAAGGGCACTGCCGCCGACATCTTCGTGCAAGCCCAGTTCCCGCTGCACTCCGGCCGCATCCTCGGCATCCCGGGCCGCGTGCTGATTTCCTTCATGGGCGTGGTGGTCGCGATGCTGAGCGTGACCGGCGTGATTATCTGGTGGCGCAAACGTAAATCGCGCGTGTTAGCGGCGCGAAAGGACGCCGATCGCTCACGGGTACTGCTGACGTGAGTGTATGACGGAGAGAATTCCGATCGCCGCCGTGCCGACACGGTATACGACAAGATAGTTGGAATGAACGGGCAACTCGCGGGTGCCGGCTATTCGACCTGCGCGATATAGGTAGGCATGTTGCGGTAGTTGCGAGATAAGGCGATCTATCGTGTGGTAGAGATCCATTGCGGCTCGCGCGTTGCGTTTCGCAACGTAGTCAAGAATCGCTGTCAGATCAGCTTGGGCTTCAGCTCGCCAACGGATCGGAAGCATCGGTAGCGCGCTGCGTTTCTACCACTTTCCTGAGTTTGGCCATTACCTCGTCGTGGGAAAAGGTAGGGCTGTGGCTGTCGAGTGCCGCCTTTACCTTCGCTCGGAACCAGCGGTCGTAGGCCTCGGCTTCCTCAGCGGTAGCAAACTCCGTTGTGTTGAATGGTATATCGCTCATGATCGGCTCATTATAGACCCCTGCGGCACCGGGCAGCGACAGAAGGCTTTCAAACATGAGATGAATCAATGTCCAAAACAAAAACGCCAACCCGTGAAGGTTGGCGTTTTTGCTTGAAACTTGGTAGGCCGTGCGGGATTCGAACCTGCGACCAACGGATTAAAAGTCCGCTGCTCTACCAGCTGAGCTAACGACCCGAAAGAGGCCGCATTATACACAGGTGCCGGGCACTCTGCCAAGTCCCTGCATTCAGCCGAGTGCGGCGGTGACCTTGAGGACTTCTTCGGCCGTCGTCACACCGTCGCGGATCTTGTAGGCGCCGGCGATGCGCAGCGGCTTCATGCCGTCCGCCGCGGCCTGGCGGCGCAGCGCGCTGATGTCGGTTTCCTCCTGCACCTGCTGGTTGAAGGCCTCCGTTACCGTCAGCAGCTCGTAGATGCCGGTACGGCCGCGGTAGCCGGTCTGGCGGCATTCGGGGCAACCCACCGGGCGGTAGACCTTCTCCGGCTTCGGAATATTCCAGGCGCCGCCGATGCTCTGCCAGATGTCGTCGGCGATCGCGCCGTCGTCCTGCTTGCACTCCACGCACAGCGTACGCACCAGGCGCTGCGCCATGATGCCGATCAGCGTTGCTTCCAGCAGGTAGTAGGGCACGCCCAGCTCCAGCAGGCGCATCACGGCTGAAGGCGCGTCGTTGGTATGCAGCGTGGACAGCACGAGGTGGCCGGTCAGCGCGGCCTGGATCGCCATTTCGGCCGTCGCCAGGTCGCGGATCTCGCCGACCATGATGATGTCCGGGTCCTGCCGCATCAGCGCGCGCACGCCGTCGGCGAAGGTGAGGTCGATCGAGGGCTGCACCTGCATCTGGTTGAAGGAGGCTTCCACCATCTCGATCGGGTCTTCCACCGTGCAGACGTTGACTTCCGAAGTCGCGAGGAATTTCAGCGTGGTGTACAGCGTCGTGGTCTTGCCCGAGCCGGTGGGGCCGGTGACGAGGATGATGCCGTGCGGGCGGTTGGTCAGCGCATCCCAGCGTGCCGCATCGTCGGGCGGGAAGCCAAGCTCCGGCAGCGTTTTCACCACCACATCGGGATCGAAGATACGCATCACCAGCTTTTCGCCGAAGGCGGTGGGCAGGGTGGAGAGGCGCAGTTCGATTTCCTGTCCGCCTGCGGTGCGGGTCTTGATGCGGCCGTCCTGCGGGCGGCGCTTTTCGATCACGTCCATGCGGCCCAGCAGCTTGATGCGGGCCGTCATGGCGATCATCACCACGGCGGGCACCTGGTAGACCTGGTGCAGCACGCCGTCGATGCGGAAGCGGATCGCGCCCAGCTCGCGCTTCGGTTCCAGGTGAATGTCGGAGGCGCGCTGCTCGAAGGCGTATTGCCATAGCCAGTCGACGATGTTGATCACATGCTGGTCGTTGGCATCGACCTGCTTGTTGGTCTTGCCCATCTCCACCAGCTGCTCGAAGTTGTTGCGCAGCGCGACGTCCTGCCCCGTCGATTTGCTGGCCTTCTTGATCGACTTGGCGAGCGAGAAGAACTGCGAGGTGTACTGCGCGATATCGAGCGGATTCGCAATCACGCGGCGGATGGCGCGGCGCGAGATCTTGGCGATCTCCGCTTCCCATTCCAGTGCGAAGGGATCGGCGGTGGCGACGGTCAGCGTGTCCGTATTGATTTCAACCGGCAGGATATTGAAGCGCGCGGCGTAGCTGGCGGACATCACATCGGCCACGCGCGTAAAGTCGACCTTGAGCGGATCGATGCGGTAGAAAGGCAGGTGGGAGCGCTCGGCCAGCCATTCGGTCAGCGCATCGAGCGTGAGCAGCTTGTGCGGCGCCCTGGTGGACAGCAGCTTGCAGTGCGCTACCGCGCACAGCGGATGCATGACGCCCGAGGTATTGCGCAGGATGCCCTGCGCCTGGTTGTAGTGGGCCTTGACGTCCGCCTTCTCGACCATGCCATCGGCGAGAAGCCAGGTGAAGATCTGCTGAAGGTCGAGCGCTTTCGCCATAAAGGTCCCTTAGCTTGCCAGTATGCCCTTGACCCAGGACTTGGCCGGCAGTTTGGTATCGGCCACGATCTGCGTGGCCCGTGCTTTCAGTGCTTCCGCGTCGATGCTGCGGGCGGTGCGAAAGGCAATCGCCACCACATTCCCATCATGCACCTGCGGCAGGCTGATAACTTGAGGGAAGGCGAACTTCATCGCTTTCAGGTTCTTCGCGTAGCTGGGATGGTCGCCGAACAGGTTCACGGTCATGATGCCGCCCTCATTCAGGCAGGCGGCGCACGCCTGGTAGAACTCGGCGCTGTCCAGCACCGGGCCGCGCGCGGTGGCGTCGTAGAGGTCGACCTGCAGCGCATCCAGCGTGCCGTGGTTGGCGGGGTCGGTGACGAAGTCCATCGCATCCATTTCCAGCACGTTCAGGCGCGCATCGCTGGGCGGCAGCTTGAACATGGATTCGCAGATGGCGACCACCGAAGGATTCAGCTCCACCGCCGTGACCGTGGCCTGCGGCCAGGTCCTGTAGCAGAACTTGGTGAGGGCGCCGGTGCCCAGGCCCAGCTGGGCGATGGCGCGCGGCGCATCATTCCACAGCATCCAGGCCATCATCTGCTGCGCATATTCCAGTTCCGGCCAGTCGGGCTTGCGGATGCGCATGGCGCCCTGCACCCACTCGGTGCCGAAGTGCAGGTAGCGCACGCCGTCCTGTTCGGACAGGGTGACCGGCGCGAACTTGGGTTTACGGGTTCCGGCAGGGCGGGACGATTCTTCTTTTTCGATGGATTTGCGTTTGATAAGCATGGGCTATTATCCCGCGATGTCTTGCTGTGTAGCAAGCGCACAAACAAAAACTGCCGGCCATCGCTGGCCGGCAGTCGCCCGAGGAGGTGGGCTGTGATGCTCTTTACTGCATCGGCTCGACCGACACGCGCAGGCGCAGGCGCTCGCCCGGGTCGTAGCTCATGATGCTGGTGTAGTTGCGGCCGCGGTAATCATAGACCACTTCATAGCCGTTCGGACGCTGTTCCCAGTGGTCGACCATGCGGCACTGCTTCACAGCCTGCTCGGTCACGCCGCCTGGCTGGCCGTTCTGGTTCTCGACGCGGTCGCCGACCACGGCGCCGGCAATTGCGCCTGCGGCGGTGGCGGCGGTCTTGCCGCTGCCGCTGCCCACCTGACTGCCCAGCAGGGCGCCGGCAATACCGCCGACGATGGAGCCGCCCACGCCGCGCTGCGGCTGTTGCTGAACCTGCACATATTCAGTGCGGCATTCCTGGCGCGGACGGTTGATGCGTTCCATTTGCGGGGTCACGCGGACCACGCGGGCAAAATCTTCAAACTCGACAGCGTGGGCTGCCGGAATCGCTGCGCCCAGGCACAGGGCAGAGAGCATCAGCTTGGCTTGGATCTTCATATTAAGTACCTCTTATCTTGTTTATATGTCTTGGGTGGGCAGTTCTACGGGAAATGGAAGTGCACAGCCCTATAGTAGCAAGGGTGCGTGTAACGTTCCTGCGTTCATGGCAACAAATTGTAACCCCTTGCGGGAAACCCTGCCGCCCGCTGCTGGCGCGCGCTGCTGTTCAGTAATGACTCATAAAATGGCGCGAAAATGGCTGATTTTTAACGTTTCTTGGGCCATGAAGCACATTCAAGTTGATTCATGCTGTACAACACGTTACCCTAACACCCTGGGATTACATTGATAGAGAGAAATGCGACTAAGCCCCTGCAGGCGCGATGACCCGCCGCCGGGACGATTGTATAGGTGTCTCACAATAGCAAAAAAACAACCGTACAGAACAGGTCGATTTGAGGGAAAAATGAGTTTGTTGATAACCGTGCCGCCCAATCTTGTGCAGTCCATCCGGGCCTTCCGGGTGGTGGACCTGCAAGAAGAAGCCGGCCGCCTGGGACAGCATTTCCTGTACGCACACTGCCACGCGGGCCTGACCAAGCAGCAAGTTCTGGGAATCATTGCCGAGTCGTTCCGCTTTCCCAAGCCATGCGGTAAAAATTTCGACGCGCTGCGCGACACGCTGACCAATACCCTGCATGCGGCCGGCCAGCAGCCGGGCTTCCTGATCGTGCTGGAACAGTTGCCAAATACGCAAAAGTTTGACCGCGAAGCACGTGAAACCCTGCTCGATGTGTTCCGCGACGCGGCCGATTTCTGGGCCGAGAAGAAAGTGCCGTTCCGCGTGTTTTACTCCTTCGAGTAAGCACCCACCCGCCTTCCACGCGGGCCGCTTTCTTGGTCCGCTCAGCCGCAGCAGGTACAATGGCGGCCTATGAAAAACATCGTTATCCTGATTTCCGGCCGCGGCAGCAATATGGAAGCCGTGGTCCGTGCAGCGCAGGCCGAGCAGTGGCCGGCGCGCGTTGCCGCCGTCATCAGCAATAAAGCGGACGCCAAGGGCCTTGAATTTGCCGCCAGCCATGGCATTGCCACGGCCGTGGTGCCGAACAAGGACTATCCGACGCGCGAAGCCTTCGATGCGGCGCTGCAGGAAGTGATCGATTCCTTCCAGCCCGACCTGGTCGTGCTGGCCGGATTCATGCGCATTCTCACGCCGGGCTTCGTGGAGCACTATGCAGGGCGGATGCTGAACATCCACCCGTCGCTGCTGCCGCTGTTCCCGGGACTGCACACGCACGAAGCGGCGCTGGCTTCCGGACTGGCGCAGCACGGCGCCACCGTCCATTTCGTGACGGCGGAACTGGATCACGGCCCCATGGTCGACCAGGTAGCCGTGCCTATCCTGCCGGGCGACACGGCGGAGACGCTGTCGGCCCGCGTGCTGCAGCAGGAACACATACTGTACCCGCGCGCCATCCGCTGGTTCATTGAAGATAGACTGACTGTCGAGGATGGCAAGGTCCGCGTGGACCAGACCATTAACTAAGGAATACCATGAGATTGTCACCAGCCGTACTCGGCAGCGCAGAAGAAGTGCTGCGCGAGATTTTGCGCTTTACTGCTCCGGCGGACACCACCTTGTCGCGCTACTTCAAGGACCATCCGCGGCTTGGCGGCCGCGAGCGCGGCGCCATTGCCGAATGCGTGTACACGGTACTGCGCAACAAGAACTTCTTCACCGACTTCGCCGAAGGCGCGGGCGGCGCCAATATGCGGCGCCTGATGTTGCTGGGCATGCTGGACAGTGTGGGCCTCGACGCGCTGCCGGGCCTGAGCGAAGACGAAAAAGCCTGGCTGGAGCGTATGGCCGGCATCGACCGCAAGCTGCTGCACAAGTCGCTGCGCACCAATATGCCGCTGTGGCTGTATGAAAAGCTGGTGGCGCAATATGGCGAGGAAGAAGCGCTGGCGCTGTCCGACGCACTGAACACGCCGGCGCCGCTGGACCTGCGCGTGAACGCGCTGAAAGCGAACCGTGACGACGTCATCGCCAAGCTGGCCGAAGCGCCGATTGCTGCCGACCCGACGCCGTTCGCGCCGCTCGGCCTGCGCGTGCTGAAGAAGCCCGCGCTGCAGAACCTGCCGCTGTTCAAGGAAGGCGCGATCGAGGTGCAGGACGAAGGCAGCCAGGTGCTGGCCCAGATCCTCGGCGCCAAGCGCGGCGAGATGGTGGTGGACTTCTGTGCAGGCGCGGGCGGCAAGACGCTGGCGCTGGGCGCGCAGATGCGCAACACCGGCCGCCTGTACGCCTTTGACGTGTCTGAAAAACGCCTGGCCAAGCTGAAGCCGCGCCTGGCGCGCTCCGGCCTGTCGAACGTGCACCCGGTGGCGATTGCGCACGAGCGCGACGCCAAGATCAAGCGCCTGGCAGGCAAGATCGACCGCGTGCTGGTGGACGCGCCGTGCTCCGGCATGGGCACGCTGCGCCGCAATCCGGACGTGAAATGGCGCCAGCCGCCGGAAGCGATCGGCGAGATGCAGGAAAAGCAGATCGCGATCCTGGACGGCGCTTCGCGCCTGGTGAAGAGCGGCGGCCGACTGGTGTACGCCACCTGCAGCCTGCTGAACGAAGAGAACGACATGGTTGCGGCCAGGTTCATCGAAACCCATCCGGACTTTGCGCTGGTGCCGATGAAACAGGTGCTGGCCGAACAGAAGATCGCGCTGGAGATGGACGACTACCTGAAGCTGCTGCCGCACAAGCACCAGACCGACGGCTTCTTCGCCGCCGTCTTCGAACGCAAACCCATGCCCAAAGCCGCCGCTGCGGACGATTCCGAAAACTGACCAGCCCGTGTCCACCCTGGGGTCAGGCGGGGGCGCCGAGCGCCGAAGTGGACACGAGCTCAAGTGCGACACAGTAGAGCCCGTGTCCACCTTGGTGCCTGACCCCAGGGTGGACACGGGCTCGGCCACAGGAGAGTTATGAAGCAGACTCCTTTTTCCAATCTGATTAACGATTTGCTGGGGGATCTGCGCGATCCCGGGCTGATGTGGCAGCTGGCGGCGCTGGTGGCGTCGATTGCGCTGGGCTGGACCATTGCGCGCTTCCTGCAGGCCAAGCTGGCCAGCCAGGAAACCCACGGCGTGCGCCGTTTCGGCATCGAGAGCTTCGGCCGCGTGGTGGGGCCGCTGGCGATTGTGGCGCTGCTGGCGCTGTCTCAGGCCGTGCTGCACCGCTGGTATCACGTGAACCTGCTGAAGGTGGCGCTGCCCATCTTCGGTTCGCTGGCCGTGATCCGCTTTACCTTCTTCCTGCTGCGCCGCGTGTTCGCGCGCCAGGGGCAGGTGGGCGAGACCCTGCTGACCTTCGAGAAGATCTTCCAGCTGCTGGTGTGGCTGGCCTTCGCCCTGTATATCACGGGCCTGTGGGACGATCTCTACCGCTACCTGGACGCAACCTATATCCCGCTCGGCAAGAACAGGGCCTCGATCGCCGCCATCCTGCAGGGCGCGCTGTCGGTGGTGGTGCTGGTGGTGCTGGCGATGTGGGCGGGCGCGGCGCTGGAAGAGCGGCTGATGAACATGCCCACCATGAATTCCAACCTGCGCGTGGTGCTGGCGCGCACCGGCCGCGCCTTGCTGATCGTGCTGGCGGTGCTGTTCAGCCTGTCGCTGGTGGGCATCGACCTGACCGTGCTGTCCGTGTTCGGCGGCGCGCTTGGCGTGGGCCTCGGTTTCGGCCTGCAGAAGATTGCCAGCAACTATGTGTCCGGCTTCATCATCCTGCTGGACCGCAGCCTGACCATCGGCGACATGATCACCGTGGACAAGTACAGCGGCCAGGTCACCCATATCAATACCCGCTATACCATCCTGCAGGGCCTGGATGGCGTGGAATCCATCGTGCCGAACGAGATGCTGGTGTCGACCCCGGTGCAGAATTCCTCGCTGTCGAACAAGATGCTGGCGCTGAGCACCAAGGTCTCGGTGGCCTACGATACCGACCTCGATTTCGCCCTCAAGGTGCTGGAAGAGGCCGCCGCCTCGATTCCGCGCGTGTCGAAGGACAAGCCGCCAGGCGCCACCCTGCAGAGCTTCGGCGCCGATGGGCTCGACTTGCAGGTCAGCTTCTGGATCAACGATCCCGAGGCAGGGAAGGGCGGGGTGACGTCCGATGTCAACCGCGCCATCTGGAAAGCCTTGAAAGACAATCAGATATCGGTTCCCTTCCCGCAGCGCGAAATGCGCCTCCTGGGACCGGTGCCGCCGTTTGCGGTGTCGCAGAACGGTGTTGATGAGCAGGCAACTTTGCCGGATTCTGGAAAAATTGAGCGTACAATGACGCCCAATACAAGCGAAAACACCGGCCGCTAAGTCCGATTTCCGGACCCTAGCCGGGGCAATCACCGTGGAGTAGTAATGGAGTTGAACGCAGTACTGGATTTCCTGACGCATGGCGTCACCGGCCTGTCCAATTGGCAGACCGTGATCTATACGCTGATCGTGACGCATATCACGATCGCGAGTGTGACGATTTACCTGCATCGCCACCAGGCGCACCGCGCGCTGGAGCTGCACGCTATTCCCAGCCATTTCTTCCGCTTCTGGCTGTGGCTGACCACCGGCCAGGTGACCAAAGAGTGGGCGGCCATTCACCGCAAACATCACGCCAAGTGCGATACCGAAGAAGATCCGCATAGCCCGGTGACCCGCGGCATCAAGAAAGTGTTCTGGGAAGGCGCCGAGCTGTACCGCGCCGAATCGAAGAACCAGGAAACCCTGGATAAATACGGCCACGGCACCCCAAGCGACTGGATCGAAAAGAACCTGTATTCGAAGTTCAGCTGGCAAGGCGTTGCGCTGCTGCTGATCGCCAACGTCATGCTGTTCGGCGCCAAGGGCATTACCGTGTGGGCCGTGCAGATGCTGTGGATTCCCGTCACTGCCGCCGGTATTATCAACGGCATCGGCCATTACTGGGGCTACCGCAACTACGACTGCTCCGATGCGGCCGTGAACATCATCCCGTGGGGCATCATCATCGGCGGCGAAGAGCTGCACAACAACCACCACACCTATGCCACCTCGGCCAAGCTGTCGTCGAAGTGGTATGAGTTCGATATCGGCTGGGGCTATATCCGCGCGCTGGAAATCGTGGGCCTGGCCAAGGTGAAGAAGCTGCCGCCGGTACCGAAATTCGCCGAAGGCAAGGCCAAGGCCGATTTCGACACGCTGCAGGCCGTGATCGCCAACCGCTACGACGTGATGGCCAAGTACGCCAAGTCCGTCAAGCACGCGTGGAAAGAGGAGCTGGAGCACCTGAAGGACAAGGCCCAGCTGGAATCCCGCTTCCTGAAATCCACCCGCAAGCTGCTGCAGCGCGAGCCGGCCAAGCTGGAAGCGCCGCAGAAGCAGCAACTGGTTGAACTGTTCCAGCACAGCAAGGCGCTGGAGACCATGCACAATATGCGCGTGGAACTGGGCGTGCTGTGGGAACGTTCACACTTCTCGCGTGACGAGCTGGTGCACAAACTGCAGGACTGGTGCGAGCGCGCCGAAGCCTCCGGCATCAAGGCGCTGCAGGACTTCTCCCTGCGCCTGCGCAGCTACGCATAAGCCCTCGCTGCACAATGAAAACGGCCCTTCGGGGCCGTTTTTTTTGCTCCACCGGCAAAATGGTAGCGTAATTCATTTCTATCCGGTTTGTATCAAAATGTTGCAACGTGATGCGTAATTCTTGCGTTGCTCCTATGAGACGTGAAATGGTTGCGCATAACATTCGTTGTTAGATATTGTTGACAATAACATTGCAAGGGACCAAACTTGAGCGAATAAGAATTCAAAACGACTCACAAAAAGGAGACCTAGATGTTGCAGTCGAGCACCCCCGGCCGTTCCAGCCATCGGAAAGTTGTACTTGGCCTGACCGTAATGGCCAGCCTGATTTCCCAGGCGTATGCGCAGGAAGTTCCTGCGGAACCGATGCAGACCGTCAAAGTGACGGGCTACCGTAACTCCCTGCTGTCGTCCGCCAAGGACAAGAAAGAAGCCGTCGGCTTCCAGGATTCGATCAGCGCCGAAGACCTCGGAAAATTCCCCGACAAGAACATCGCTGAATCCTTGTCCCGCATTCCGGGCGTGGGCGTATCGCGCGACGTGACGGGCGAGGGCATGAACATCCAGATCCGCGGCCTGGGCTCCAGCTTCACCAAGATCCTGCTGAATAATTCGGCCATCGCTGTGGCATCGTCCGGCCCGATCGACGGCGCCAGCACCAACCGCGAGGTTGACCTGGACCTGCTGCCGACCGACCTGTTCACCAAGCTGACCGTGTCCAAGAGCCCGACCGCCAGCATGCTCGAAGGCGGCGCCGCCGGCGTGGTCAACCTGCGCAGCGCGCGTCCATTCGACAAGGAAGGCCGTAATATTTCGCTCAGCCTGACCGGCACCAAGCAGGCCCCGGCCGACAAGGTGGGCAACCGCGGTTCCTTCCTGGCCAGCCAGACCTTCGGCGACACCTTCGGCGTGCTGGCCGGCGTGTCCTGGTCGCGCCAGCAGGCCCGCACCACCGGCTACGAGACCGTGGGCTGGAGCAATCCAAACCTGTCGGCGGCGCAGAACCCTGCGTCGAACCGCAACAACACCGGCGGCGGCAACTACACCATCCCGGCCACCGTGCCTGCCAACGCTGGCAACGGCCTGGTGCCGGGCACCGTCATCGACCAGAATTTCCTGCTGCAGCACAATCCCGGCCTGACCATCCAGCAGATCGACAATGCCATCATGCCGCGCCTCGGCCGCCAGATGGACTACTTCGGCACGCGTGACAAGGTGTCGGCCATCTTCAGTACCGAATACCGCCCGACCAGGAACCTGCAGTTCTACCTGGACACGCTGTACAGCAAGAAGGATGATGACATGCAGCGTATCGCCTACACCTGGGCGGTGCGTAACAACTCCATCATTCCCTTGAATATGACGGTGGACAAGCAGGACTGCGCCAACGGCTGTACCGTCACCGGCGGCACCTTCGCCAATGCCATCAACTTCATCGAGTTCGGCCCGCGCCGCGACAAGGTGGACCTGAAGGGCATCAATCCCGGCATGCAGTGGAAGCTGAGCGACAAGCTGACGCTGGACGCGCAGGCCAACTACAACAAGTCCAAGTTCGTGCACGAAGCGCCGACCGTGATGCCGATTACGGCAGTCAACAGCGGCAACACCATCACCTACGTGAACAACGGCGGCGAGCCGACCATCCAGTCCAGCCTGGACCTGAACAACCCGGCCAGCTATGTGTGGGCCGGCGGCCGCGTCAACATCCAGAACGAGCTGCGCGAAACCACCACCAAGGGCTTCCACTCGGACCTGACCTGGGGCGACCGCAAGTTCAGCGTGAAGGGTGGCGTATCGTATGACGATATCGACCGCCGCATCCGCGCTCAGGACAACTCCGCTGCATGGCAGGCTGCCGTCTGCGGCAACAATCCCAGCGTCTTCCTGCAAGGCCCGAACGGCGCTCCTAACTGCGATGGCGCGAGCACGCCGGGCGCCAGCGCCGCCGCGCTGTATCCGGGCTTCGGCACCGGCTACACCGCCGGCCAGACCGGTCCGCTGACCTACCAGGGTTCCCTGATCCCGCTGAACGCCTTCCAGAGCTACCTGGTGCCTGGCCCATACGGCCGCATCGTGGTCGATTGGGATCGCTTCCGCAAGGATTCGAAGTACGACTTCTACAACAGCACCGCGCCTGATTCGGGTGCTTCCTCCACCGGCGCCAGCGCCGGCTACATCCGCGAGAAGAGCACGGGCTTCTACGTAGAGGCGAGCGGTGAATCGGAAGTGGCGGGCATGCCGCTGCGCTATAACGGCGGCGTGCGCTATGTGCGTACCTCGCAGGTGGCGGGCTCCCTGAACTCGGTGAGCGATCCACGCAACGTGTCGGAGAACCTCACGCTGAACGGCAGCAAGTATCCGAACATCAGCCAGTGGGCCTATGTAGACCAGGACTACAACAACACGCTGCCGTCCGGTACCGTGGCGCTGAGCGTGCGCGAGAACCTGATTGCACGTGCGGCGGCATCGCGCACCATGACGCGCGCTAACCCGAACGACCTGCGTCCGGGCATCAACTTCTCGTCGATTTCGGCCGACGTGGGCACCATCAGCAATCCTCAGCTGAAGCCCTACATCTCGGACAACATCGACCTGGGCCTGGACTGGTACACCGGCCGTGAAGGCTATGTGAGCCTGACCGCCTTCCAGAAGAAAGTCGGCGGCTTCACGGTGAACGAAAACATCACCATGCCGTTCAGCGACCTGGCGCAATATGGCGTGAACTTCGGCACTCTGGTGCCGGCGCAGCAGGCGGCCATCATGGCGCGCGGCGGTCCTGAGCAGGCGACCGTGGTCATGACCCGTCCTCGGAATGCGAGCGGTGAACTGCGCATCCGTGGCCTGGAACTGGGCTGGGTGCAGCCGCTGGACAAGTGGCTGCCATGGAAGGGCTTCGGCTTCAACGAAACCGCAACCTTCATCAACCAGCGTGCATCGGGTGAAGGCTCCAATGGCTTCATCGCCCTTGGTGTGCCCAAGCGCAGCAACAACTTCGCCATCTACTACGAGAACCATGGCTATATGGCCCGCCTGTCGCACACCTTCTCGAAGGGCAGCCAGGTGGCCTACGGTAACCAGAACGGTATCCCAGCCGCAGCGCTGTTCGGCGACGACTACAAGCAGCTCGATTTCTCGTCGAGCATTGAACTGGACCGCGTGCTGGACAAGGACGGCTGGCCGACCCTCACCTTCGATATCGTGAACGTGAACGAAGCAAAACGCCGCGGCTACTTCCAGTTCCCGAACGCCACCATGTCGCAGTACGATCCGGGCCGCACCTATGCCCTGGGCCTGCGCATGAAGTTCTAAGCAAGTTTCTCTCTGCCTTCCCGTCGTCCGCATTCCCTGCGGCGGCGGGATTTTTTCTATGGAGACCGTATGAATACATCACGTTTTATCCGCGGCCTGTCCGCGTTCGTGCTGTGCCTGGCCGCTGCGGCCCCGGCGCTGGCCGACACGCCCGTTCCCCAGCTGCGCAAGCAGGGCACGGCCACGCAATTGATTGTGGACGGCAAACCCTTCCTGGTGCTGGGCGGCGAGCTGCATAATTCCTCCGCTTCCAGCCTCGAATACCTGAACGGCCTGTGGCCCAAGCTGAAATCGGCGGAGCTGAATACCGTTATCGCGCCGGTGGAGTGGGACCAGGTGGAACCCCGCGAAGGGCAGTTCGATTTCACGGTGCTGGACGGCATGCTGAAGCAGGCGCGCGCGAACGACATGCGCCTGGTGCTGCTGTGGTTCGGCGCGTGGAAGAATTCCATGTCCACCTATGTGCCGTCCTGGGTCAAGCATGACCAGCAGCGCTTCCCGCGCGCCCGCAACAAGGCCGGCGAAGCGCAGGATATCCTGACCCCGTTCAGCGACAAGCTGCTGGCGGCGGACAAGGCGGCCTTCGGCGCCCTGATGCGCCACCTGAAGGAAGTGGATGCGCAGCGCACCGTGGTCATGGTGCAGGTGGAGAACGAGATCGGCATGCTGCCGGACGTGCGCGACTTTGGCCCACTGGCCAATGCAGCGCTGAAGCAGCAGGTGCCGGCGCAGCTGCTGGCTTACCTGAAGGCGAACCGCGCAGGCCTGAATCCATACGTGAAATCGCTGTGGGAAGCGCAGGGCGCGCGCAGCAGCGGCAGCTGGGCCGAAGTGTTCGGGACCTCCATCGAAGCGGAAGAAGTGTTCCAGGCCTGGCACTATGCGGTGTTCGCCAATGCGCTGACGGCGGCAGGCAAGGCGGAGTACCCGCTGCCCATGTATGTGAATGTGGCGCTGAACCGTCCGGGCAAGAAGCCGGGCGAATATCCGAGCGCGGGACCGCTGCCGCACCTGTTTGATATCTGGAAGGCCGGCGGGCCGGCGATTGACTTCATCGGCATCGATATCTACTTCCCTAATTATCTGGAGTGGGCGCACAAGTTCAAGCGGCCGGACAATCCCCTGTTCGTGCCGGAAGCGAATAACGCAGGCCGCCCGGATGCGGGCGCCAACGCATTCTTCTCGATCGGTGAGCTGGATGCCATTGGTTATTCGCCCTTCATGATCGACGGGCCGAAGGACTACAGCAAGGACACGCTGCCGGGCGCCTTCCGCGTGCTGAAAAACCTGTCGCCAGTGATCCTGTCCCTGCAGGGCAAGGGCCGCATGCGCGGCTTCAAGGCGCCGGTGTCGTATGAAGGCAAGGTCGACGTGCGCCCGCAAACGGCGAAGCTGGGCGCCTATACGCTGAAAGTGAGCTTCAATGCGCCGTGGGAAAAAGACCTGCCGGAAGCCGAGGCGGATACACGCGGCGGCCTGGTGATCCAGACCGGCGGCAACGAGTTTATCGTGGCGGGCAAGGGCATCGTGGTCGAGTTCCAGGATGCCGAAGGCAAGGCTGCGGTGGGCCTGGACAAGGTCACCGAAGGTTCTTACGTGGATGGCAAATGGAAGGAAGGGCGCTGGCTGAACGGCGACCAGACCCACCAGGGCCGCCACGTGCAGCTGCCTGCGGGCGAGTTCGCAGCCCAGCGGGTTACGGTCTACAAGTTCAAATGAAACAAAAAGCCCCGCATGAAGCGGGGCTTTTTTTCGAAGCGAAGACCGGATTACTTGATCTTGGTTTCTTTGTACTGAACGTGCTTGCGTGCCTTAGGATCGAACTTCATGATCTCCATTTTGCCAGGCATGGTGCGCTTGTTCTTGGTGGTGGTGTAGAAGTGACCGGTACCTGCGGTCGATTCCAGCTTGATTTTGTCGCGGCCAGTTTTCGCCATGATAGCTCCCTATTAAACTTTTTCGCCACGAGCGCGCATGTCGGCCAGGACGGCATCGATGCCGACCTTGTCGATAACGCGCAGACCGGCGTTGGACAGACGCAGGGAGACCCAGCGGTTTTCCGATTCAACGAAGATACGGCGGTTCTGCAGGTTAGGCAGGAAACGACGCTTCGTCTTGTTGTTCGCGTGGGAAACGTTGTTGCCGACCATCGGCTTCTTCCCAGTAACTTGGCAGACACGTGCCATGACGCACTCCTTAATAACTTCCGAAATTGGAAAAACGAGAGTATATCCAAAAAACTCAGCTTTTTCAATCACTTGCGAAAAACAATTGTGTCTTGTTCTATTGATTAAATTTAACATTTGGCCGGACTAGATTTGACCATGTTCGGCAAAGGAGTGGACGCGGCTGCCGGCCACCACAAAATGGTCGAGCACGCGGATATCCACGAGAGCCAGGGCCTGCGCCAGGGCCCGCGTCAGCAGCAGGTCGGACTCGCTGGGTTCGGGGGTGCCGGAAGGGTGGTTATGGGCCAGCATGACGGCGGCGGCATTGCGCGCCAGCGCTTCCCGCACCACTTCGCGCGGGTAGACGCTGGTATGCGTCAGCGTGCCGCGAAACAGTTCGCGCGCTTCGATCAGGCGGTTTTTGACGTCCAGAAACAACACATGGAAGGATTCGTGGCGTTTGCCGCTCATGGCGGCCTGCAGGTAGGTTTTAACAGTTTGCGGCGAACTGAGGGTTTCGCCGGTCCTCAGTTCTTCGCTAAGGGCGCGGCGGGCCAGCTCCATCACGGCCTGCAGCTGGGCGAACTTGGCGCTGCCGAGGCCGGGGATTGCGGTAAACTCCTGTAGTCCGACGCCGAACAGGGCCTGCAGGGAGCCGAAATGCCTCACCATCTCACCCGCCAGGTCCACGGCGCTCTTGCCGCGCACCCCCACGCGCAGGAACACCGCCAGCAGCTCCGCATCCGACAGCGCCTGCGCCCCCTCCCGTATCAGCCGCTCGCGCGGCCGCTGGTGTTCCGGCCATTCCGTAATCCGCATCATGAGCTCCGGTAGATGGCTGAGCCCGTGTCCACCTTGGGGTCAGGCACCAAGGTGGACACGGGCTCAGCGGGTAGGTGACGGATCATTATGGCGGCGGCGGGCCGCGGCGCACTGAGCGAGGCCAAGCTGGCTTACAATATCGCTTTGCACGTAAAAAGAATTGCCATGTCTGACACTCAAGCTGCCGTCGTCACCAAGTCGGCCTACCTCACCCTGCATTACCGCCTTGCCACGCTCGAAGGCACCGATATCGTCTCCACCTTCGCGGGCAATCCGGCCACCCTGATGCTGGGCCAGGGCCAGCTGGCGCCGGTGCTGGAGGATCTGCTGCTGGGCCTGCCTGAGGGCACGCACAAGGTGTTCGACCTGGAGCCGGGCGTGGGTTTTGGTCCGCGTAACCCGGAACTGATCCAGCATGTGTCGCGCGCCACGCTGGACGAGAACTCCGTGCCGGGCGCCGATTACAAGGTGGGCGACCTGGTCGATTTCGCGGCGCCGGGCGGCGGCCGTTTTGCCGGCATCCTGCGCGAGCTGCGCGAGGATTCGGCGCTCTTCGATTTCAACCATCCGCTGGCCGGCCAGCCGGTGAAGTTCGAAGTCAAACTTATCTCGGTACTGTAATGGACAAAGAAATTCTCCTGGCCCAGCCGCGCGGCTTCTGCGCCGGCGTGGACCGCGCCATCGAAATCGTGGAACGCGCCCTGCAGCAGTTTGGCGCCCCGATCTATGTGCGCCACGAAATCGTGCACAACGCCTATGTGGTGGAAGACCTGCGCGCCAAGGGCGCCATCTTCATCGAGGAGCTGGACGATGTCCCGGCCGGCAATACGCTGGTGTTCTCGGCGCACGGCGTGTCGAAAGCCGTGCGCGCCGAGGCGGAAGCGCGCGGCCTGTCGATCTTCGATGCCACCTGCCCATTGGTAACCAAGGTGCACGTGGAAGTGGCCAAGATGCGCAAGCAGGGCTGCGAGATCGTGATGATCGGCCACGACGGCCATCCGGAGGTGGAAGGCACCATGGGCCAGGCGGAAGAGGGCATGCATCTGGTGGAAACCGTGGACGATGTGGCGAAGCTGAACGTGCGCAATCCGGAATCGGTGGCCTATGTGTCGCAGACCACGCTGTCGGTGGACGATACGGCGGACATTATCGCTGCCCTCAAGCAGCGCTATCCCGCCATCATAGAGCCGAAGAAGGGCGATATCTGCTACGCCACCACCAACCGCCAGGAAGCCGTGAAGTTCATGGCGCCGCAGGTGGAGTTGGTGATCGTGGTCGGCAGCCCGAACAGCTCGAATTCGAACCGCCTGCGCGAAGTGGCCGAGAAAAAAGGCACCCCGGCTTATATGATTGACAACGCGACCCAGATCAATCCGGCCTGGCTGGAAGGCAAGCTGCGCGTGGGCGTGACGGCGGGCGCCTCGGCGCCCGAAGTGCTGGTGCAGGCCGTGATCGACCGCCTGAAGGAGCTGGGCGCGAAAAGCGTGCGTCCGCTGGACGGCGTGGAAGAGCACGTCACTTTCCCCCTGCCAAAAGGGCTGGATGGCAACAAAAACAACACTGCGGCCTGAAGCGGCGCAAGTTTGTCCTGTTGAGCGTGAATTTAATTTAGAATATTCCCGATTTTTCAGTGTTTCGTTTCACGCAATCCTCGCTATCATTGCGATCGCTTTGAAAAATTGCTGTTCCGTTGAACGACGGCACCTCAGGGACTTCATCGTCCGGGTGCCGTTTTTGTTACCTGAAGGGGCATTCTCACGATGGATACTTTTATCCAACAAATTATCAACGGGCTGGTGCTAGGCAGCATGTATGCGCTGGTCGCCCTCGGCTACACGATGGTGTACGGCGTGCTGAACCTGATTAACTTCGCCCACGGCGATGTGCTGATGATCGGCGCCATGCTCGGCCTGACCATCCTGCGCCTGCTGGAAGCGTATGCGCCGGGCCTGCCGGGCTATGTGCAGCTGGCGATTGCCATCATCGGCGCCATTCCGCTGTGCATGCTGGTCAATATCATCATCGAGCGCGTGGCCTACCGCCGCCTGCGCAATGCCCCTCGCCTTGCTCCCCTGATTACCGCCATCGGCGTCTCCATCCTGCTGCAGACCTTTGCCATGATGATCTGGGGCCGTAACCCGCTGCCGTTCCCGCAGCTGCTGCCGAGCGAACCAATCCTGGTCGGCGGGGCGGTGATCAGCGTCACGCAGGTGCTGCTGCTGGTGCTGGCCGCAGCCTCGATGTTCGGCCTGGTGCTGCTGGTTGAGCGTACCCGCATGGGCCGCGCGATGCGCGCCGTGGCGGAGAACCCGCGCGTGGCAGGCCTGATGGGCGTGGATTCGAACCGCGTGATCGTGGCCACCTTCGCCATTGGCGCCGCGCTGGCTGCCGTGGCAGGCGTGATGTGGGGCGCGAACTACGCGTCCATCCAGTTTGCGATGGGCTTCGTGCCGGGTCTGAAGGCTTTCTCGGCCGCGGTGCTGGGCGGTATCGGCAATATCTACGGCGCTATGATCGGCGGCATCGTGCTGGGCATTATCGAGAGCCTGGGCGCAGGCTATATCGGCGACCTGACGGGCGGCTTCCTCGGCTCGAACTACCAGGACATCTTCGCCTTTGTGGTCCTGATTCTGGTGCTGACGATTCGTCCGTCCGGCATCATGGGTGAACGCGTCGCAGACCGCGCATAAGTAAAGGATTCAAGAACATGGCACTCCTGAATTTCGAAGTCCAGAAGAACCCGACCAAGGCCTATATCAGCATGGGCGTTGTGCTGGTGCTGATGCTGGTATTCCCATTCATCGCCCAGCACTTCGGCAACTCCTGGGTACGTATCGTCGACCTCGCGCTGCTCTACATCATGCTGGCGCTGGGCCTCAACATTGTGGTCGGTTTCGCGGGCCTGCTGGATCTGGGCTACATCGCCTTCTACGCGCTGGGCGCCTACATGACCGGCCTGCTGGCATCGCCGCAGTTCGCCACGCTGCTGGAATCGCTGATCAACCTGCACCCGGAGACGGGCGAGGCGCTGGCTTCCCTGTTCGGCGAAGAGATCCGCACCAACGGCATCCACCTGTCGGTATGGTTCATCGTGCCGCTGGCGGCTGCGCTGGCCGGCGTGTTCGGCGCGCTGCTCGGCGCACCGACCCTGAAGCTGCGCGGCGACTACCTGGCGATCGTGACGCTGGGCTTCGGCGAAATCATCCGCATCTTCATGAACAACCTGAATGACCCGATCAACGTGACGAACGGTCCGCAGGGTATCAACCTGATTGAGCCGATCCGCGTGTTCGGCGTCAATCTCGCGGGTGAAGCCGGTTCGCGCGCCACGGTGTATATCGGCGGCTTCGCCATGCCGTCCGTGAACGCCTACTACTTCCTGTTCCTCTTCCTCACCATCGTTACCATCTTCGTCACCGCGCGCCTGCAGCACTCGCGCCTGGGCCGTGCATGGGTGGCGATCCGCGAAGACGAAATCGCCGCGAAGGCAATGGGCATCAACACCCGTAACGTAAAGCTGCTGGCCTTCTCGATGGGCGCTACCTTCGGCGGCGTGGCCGGCGCCATGTTCGCTTCCTTCCAGGGCTTCGTGTCGCCGGAATCCTTCTCGTTGACCGAATCGATTGCCGTGCTGGCGATGGTGGTGCTGGGCGGTATCGGCCACATTCCGGGTGTGATCGTTGGCGGCGCGCTGCTGGCGGCGCTGCCGGAAGTGTTGCGCCATATCGTGGAGCCGCTGCAGCAGAAGCTGTTCGGCCATGTGCTGATTGAAGCGGAAGTGCTGCGCCAGCTGCTGTACGGACTGGCCATGGTGCTGATCATGCTGTATCGCCCGGCGGGCCTGTGGCCATCGCCCAAGCATGAAGACCGCCCGGATGGCGACAGCGACACCAAAGATCAATCGTCCGGCGTGATGCCCGCCTGAGGAAGCAAGAATGAGCCAACAAGAAGTCCTTCTGAACATCGCAGGCGTCAACAAGCGTTTCGGCGGCCTGCAGGCGCTGACCGACGTCGGCATCAAGATCATGCGCGGCCAGATCTATGGCCTGATCGGTCCTAACGGCGCAGGCAAGACCACGTTCTTCAACGTGATTACCGGCCTGTACCAGCCCGATACGGGCACCTTCGAACTGGCGGGCAAGCACTACTCGCCATCGGCGCCGCATGCGGTGGCGAAAGCGGGCATTGCGCGCACCTTCCAGAACATCCGCCTGTTCGGCGAGATGACGGCGCTGGAAAACGTGATGGTGGGCCGCCACGTGCGTTCGCACCAGGGCGTGTTTGGCGCGGTGTTCCGCCACAAGGCGGCGCGCGAAGAAGAAGCATCGATCCGCAAGCGCGCGCAGGAACTGCTCGATTTCGTCGGAATCGGCGCCTTCGCCAACCGTACTTCAAAGTTCCTGTCCTACGGCGACCAGCGCCGCCTGGAGATCGCACGCGCTCTCGCGACCGATCCTCAGCTGCTGGCGTTGGACGAACCGGCAGCGGGCATGAACGCCACCGAAAAGCTGGCGCTGCGCGAACTGCTGGTGAAGATCAAGAATGAAGGCAAGACCGTGCTGCTGATCGAGCACGACGTGAAACTGATGATGGGCCTGTGCGACCGCATTTCGGTGCTCGAATACGGCAAGCTCATTGCGGAAGGCCTGCCTTCCGAGATTCAAAGCAACAAGGCTGTGATTGAAGCCTATCTGGGAGGATCGCACTGATGGGCGCCAATGTACTGAAAGTCTCCGGCCTCAAGGTCGCTTACGGCGGCATCAAGGCAGTCAAGGGCATCGACCTCGAAGTCAACGAAGGCGAACTGGTAACGCTGATCGGCGCCAATGGCGCGGGCAAGACCACCACGCTGAAGGCCATTACCGGCACGCTGCCGGCCTGCAAAGTGGAAGGCACGGTGTCCTACCTGGGCCAGTCGCTGAAAGGCACGCAGTCCTTCCACCTGGTGGAAAAGAAGCTGGCGATGGTGCCGGAAGGCCGTGGCGTATTCACGCGCATGACCATCCATGAAAACCTGATGATGGGCGCCTACACGCGCGACGACAAGGCGGGCATCGAAGCCGACATCGAAAAATGGTATTCGGTGTTCCCACGCCTGAAAGAGCGTTCGGCGCAGCTGGCCGGCACGCTGTCCGGCGGCGAGCAGCAGATGCTGGCGATGGCGCGCGCGCTGATGTGCCATCCGCACCTGCTGCTGCTGGATGAGCCGTCGATGGGGCTGTCGCCAATCATGGTCGACAAGATCTTCGAAGTGATCCGCGACGTGTCGAAGCAGGGCATCACCGTGCTGCTGGTCGAGCAGAACGCCAAGCTGGCGCTGCAGGCAGCGCATCGCGGCTACGTGATGGATTCCGGCCTCATTACAATGACCGGCAACGCCACCGACATGCTCGACGACCCCCGCGTCAAAGCCGCCTACCTCGGCGAATAAACATGACACCGTGGGGTCAGGCACCGCTGTCAGTATGACAGGTGGTGCCTGACCCCATGGTGTCGCAGGCGGACTCGTCAGGCTAGGAGGGCGGTGAAGCGGTCGAGGTCGACGTTGCCGCCGCTGATGATGATGCCCACACGTTTGCCGCGCAGTTCTTCCTTCATTTCTCTCGCGGCTGCGAAGCCCAGGCCGCCCGTTGGCTCCACCACGATCTTCATGCGCGCCGCGAAGAAACGCATTGCTTCCACCAGCTGCGCGTCGCTCACCGTCAAAATATCGTTCACGTTCTGCTGGATCAGCGAGAACGTGAGGTTGCCCAGGTGCTGCGTCTGCGCGCCGTCGGCAATCGTCTTCGGCGTGTCGATGTGGACGATGCTGCCGCTGCGGAAGGATTGCTGGCCGTCGTTGCCCGCTTCCGGTTCCACGCCGTAGATTTTGCACTGTGGCGACAGGGCGCGCGCCGCCAGCGAGGAGCCGCCCAGCAGGCCGCCGCCGCCCAGGCAGACGAACAGCGCATCCAGCTCGCCCACTTCGTCAAACAGCTCCTTTGCCGCCGTGCCCTGGCCCGCGATCACGTCCGCATGGTCGTATGGCGGAATGAGCGTGAAGCCGTGCTTCTGCGCGAGCTCGCGGCCGATCTGTTCGCGGTCTTCCTTGTAGCGGTCATAGGTGACCACCGTGGCGCCGTAGCCGCGTGTGGCTGCCACCTTGGACGCAGGTGCGTCCAGCGGCATCACGATCGTGGCGGGAATGCCCATCAGCTTCGCCGACAGCGCAATCGCCTGCGCGTGATTGCCCGACGAGAAAGCCACCACGCCCGCCCGCTTCTGTTCCGGCGTGAAGCGCGACAGCGCGTTGTAGGCGCCGCGGAATTTGAAGGCGCCCATGCGCTGCATGTTCTCCGCCTTGAAGAACAGCTGCGCGCCCAGTTCTTCGTTCGCCGTGCGCGAAGTGAGCACCGGCGTGCGGTGGGCGTGGCCTTTGATGCGTTCGGATGCCGCTACCACGTCGGCATAAGTAGGGAGTTGGCTCATATCTTTCATCCTGTGTTTACCACGGCCAGGCGATGCTGCTGCCCGTGCCAGTTGCCAAGGCGCGCTGTTGCAGCATGCGCGCCACCGTAAGGTCCTGCAGGGCGATGCCCGTCATATCAAAAATCGTGATGTCGTCTGAGCTGCGCGTGGTGCCTCCGGCGGCCAGCAGGGCGCCGAGTTCTTCGGCGCTGCTGTCCTGCGACCATTGCAGCTCGCCGAGGGCGCGCGCCTGCGGCAGGTCGTCGGCCCATACGCGGGCGCGGGGGATCAGGCCTTCCGGCAGTTCGCGCTTGCCGCGCGTGTCGCTGCCGACGGCGTTGATGTGAGTGCCCGGCTGCACCGCATCCACGTCGAACAGCACGGCGCGGCCGGGCGTGGCGCAGATGATGATGTCGCTCGCTGCCACCGCTTCGTCGGCGCTGGCGCCGGATGCAATGTCGCAGCGGCCCGCGAAGTGCGCTTCGAAGGCTTCGTCGCGGCGGCCGAAGGAGGCGATGTAGCGCACCGTGCGCAGGCCGGGCAGCACGCGCAGCGCGTAATCCAGCTGCGCTACGCCCTGCACGCCGGTGCCGAACACGCAGATGCTGCGGCTGTCGGCCCGCGCCAGCGCGAGCAGGCCAAGCGCGCCTGCGGCGGCGGTGCGCGTGGTGGTGACGGCGTTGCCGTCAATGAGGCATTGGGGACGGCCGGTATCCGGATCGAAGAGCATGATAGTGGCCTGGTGCGCATCCGATCCGCGCTGGCGGTTGCCGGGCCAGAAGCCGGCGGCCTTGAAGCCGAGCAGCTGTTCGTTTTCCACGCCGCCGGACTTGATGCCGAAAATGCCGTTCGGCAGCGGTTCGCGCACCAGCGGGAACACGCGGCCTTCGCGGCTCGCGTGCAGCAGGAAGGCTTGTTTCGTTGCGGCGATTACATCGTCCGGCTGCAGCAGGGCGGCAGCCTGGTCGCGGTCGAGCAGCAGGAGGCGGGCGTCTTCAGACATGGTCTTCCTTATTTTGCATAGTTGTAGACGGTGGCGCGCGACACGCCGAGATGGGCCGCCACGGTTTCCATTGAGCGGCGCATGTCGGTGAGGCCTGCGTCTTTCAGTTCGCGCATCAGCGTGCGGCGCTGGTCCGCGCCGAGTGCGCGCGGCGTGGTGGCGTGGCGCGCGGCGAATTTGTCGATGTAGGCGCGCACGGCATCCGAGCCCGCCGGTTCCAGCGTTTCGCTGATGGCGGCGGAAGCATTCACATTGCTGAACTGCCCCAGCATGCTTTGCAAACTCTGGAACAGCGAGAGGTCGAGGTTCATGCACAGCGCGGCGATGTAGTTGCCTTCGCTGTCCTTGATGCCGATGGAAGTGCTCTTGGCCTGCCGCCCGTCGGGGAAGCGGTTGGGGTAGTTCGCCACCACCTGCGCATAGTCGGGATCGGCGATGCGCGCCAGTCCCAGTTCCGTAGCGGGATCGCCGGGCGCGCGGCCGGAAAGGTTGTTGTGAATCGCGAGCACCGCATGTTCCGGGTCGCTCAGGTCGTGCAGCACCACTTCGCCGAAGGGCGCCAGGGTCTGGCCCAGGCCGGCGGCAATGTGCTTCAGCTGCTCCAGCAGATGCTTCTGTTCAGGCGTATGCATCTGGATAGATTATCTTTTTTTGGAAAAACTGTAAACCACTGGGCAAAAAAAAGCCCCGGAACATGTCCGGGGCGAGGATGTCCGCTGATCGCGCGGATATCGAGGAGATTACTTGGCTGGCGCGGCTTTGACGGCGGCGGTGAACTGGTTCACGGCGGCGTTCACATTGGCTTCCAGGGTTTCAGCAGCCTGCTTGGCGGATTTGCTGAACTGCTCGTAGCCGGCGTTGGCGCTGCCCAGGGCCGATTTGAACAGGGCCACAGCGTTTTCGGTGCCGGCCGGGGCGTTCTTGCTCACTTCGTCCACCAGGGAGATCACCTTGCGGTTGGTCTCGGTGATCTGGGCTTCGGCGGCCTTGCTGAATTCTGCGGTGGTGCCGGTAGCGATCGAAGCCAGGTGACGGCCGTAAGCGATCGATTTTTCAGCGGCAGGCTGCACTTGTGCGGCGCTCAGTGCGAAGAATTCCTGCGGGTCCTTGGCGGACAGCAGCTGCTTGGCGGTGGAGGAGGTTTCTTCCAGCGACGCTTTGGCGGCGGTCAGGTTCAGGTCCACGAACTTCTCAACGCCTTCGAAGGCCTTGTTGGTCAGCGAGGAAAACAGTGCGAACTGGCTTTCGAAGTTGGCCTTGGTCGCATTCGAAAATTGTTCAGGAATCGAAAACATATAACTCTCCAAAAATGGGATTAGTCGTTGTAAATCCAGCTGTTCCAATGGGATACAAGGTATTGTGCAACGCAACATGGCCTATTTTACGGAACTGAATCCTGATGTCAAGCAGTTTTTGTGCGTCGCACCAAAAAACCTTAAGTCATTGAAAGAAAACGGTTTCCTGTGAGAAAAAAGAGCCTGCCAGCCGGCAAAATGCTGCCGTGTTAGACTCGACAGATGTCCGATAAGCCACACGCCACTTTCCTGTCCCCGATCCCCCTGTTCTTTGTATTCCTGTGGAGTACCGGGTTCATCGTGGCGAAGTTCGGCCTGCCTTATGCGCCGCCGCTGACCTTCCTGCTGCTGCGTTTCCTCGGCGTGCTGCTGATCCTGGCGCCGGCCGTGGTGCTGCTGCGCGCGCCGTGGCCGACGGGGAAGGTGGGGCATATCGCCGTCGCCGGTGTCCTGGTGCAGGCCGCCTACCTGAGCGGCGTGTGGTGCGCCATCAAGCTCGGCATGCCGGCCGGCCTGTCGGCCCTGATCGTGGGCATGCAGCCGATCCTGACCGCCTTTGCCGCGCCGCTGATCGGCGAACGGGTGCGCCCCGTGCAGTGGCTGGGCTTGATGTTCGGCATCGCGGGCGTGGCCCTGGTGGTGTACGCGAAGATCAGCCTGGTAGGCCTGAGCTGGCAAGCCATCGCCCTGTGCGTGGGCGCGCTGCTGGCGATGACGGTGGGCACCCTGTACCAGAAACATTATTGCCCCCATTTCGACCTGCGCACCGGCACCGTGATCCAGTTCGCCGCGTCGTCGGTGGTGGTGCTGCCTTTCGCCATCTGGCTGGAAGGCCTGAATTTCTCGCTGGACGCCGTGCAATGGACGCCGCGCTTTATCGGGGCGCTGCTGTGGGCCGTGTTTGCGCTGTCGATCGGCGCCATCTTCCTGCTGTTCAAATTGATTCGCCGCAGCGGCGCCACGCAGGTTACCAGCCTGCTTTACCTGACACCGCCCACGACAGCGGTGATGGCATGGCTAATGTTTGATGAAGCGTTCAATTGGCTCGGTATTGTGGGCATGGGGCTCGCCGTAATCGGTGTAGTATTCGTTGTAAAGAAGGCAAAGTAGACACGGGATTATCAGCATGATTTCTTCGTCCGAGCAGCAGGCGGTGGATGCCGCCATTACCTCGCGCCGTTCCATCCGCGCTTTCCTGCCCACGCCGGTCGCGCGTGAGGACGTGGAGGCGATTCTGCAGGTGGCCGCCCGTGCGCCTTCCGGCACCAACACCCAGCCCTGGAAAGCCTATGTGCTTACCGGTGCGGCAAAGCAACGCTTGTGTGAGCGCATTGTGGCCACATATAAGGATCCTGAGCAGAACAGCCAGCACACAGAGGAATACGCTTACTATCCCCGCGAGTGGAAATCGCCCTATATCGACCGCCGCCGCAAAGTAGGCTGGGACCTGTATGCGCTTCTTGGCCTGACGCGCGAGAACAAGGCAGGCATGGCCGCCCAGCACGCGCGCAACTTCACCTTCTTCGACGCCCCCGTGGGCATGATTTTCACCATCGACCGCATCATGGAGCAGGGCTCCTGGCTCGATTACGGCATGTTTTTACAGAACATCATGGTGGCAGCGCGTGGCCGAGGACTGGATACCTGCCCGCAGGCCGCTTTCACGCAGTTCCACCGCCTGATTGCGGAGGAGCTGGACCTGCCGGAGAACGAGATGGTGGTGTGCGGCATGGCGCTGGGTGTTGCGGATACGTCTAAAGTTGAGAATTCCTTGATCAGCGAACGCGAGCCGCTTGCTAATTTTGTTAAATTTATGGAGTGACAAGGATTCGTTGCGCTGCTGCGTCATGAGTGAATATTCTGTCTTGCACGTATGTAATCAAACGGGCAAAAAAGGTTAAATTCATTTGCGTGAGCCCTGTGTTTTGCTACACTGCAACGGCGCTTTCATTTGTCAGTCCGGGGAAATAGCCATGTTGAAACTAGTTCTGAGTGCCTTGATTTCCGTGATGTTCGTCGCGACTCCGGTTGCCGACGTGCAGGCGAAAGCCACCGCAAAGAAAGCTAGCGTCAAGAAGGCCGGCGCGCGCCGCATTGCGCAGGAGAGCGTGATTCCACGCGAGCGCATCGTGAAGCGCGTGATCACGGTCAAGGGCAAGCGCAAGGTCGTTTACCAGAAGGTAACGAATGTGGGCATGATGGCGGCCGCCCGTCCCACCATGGGCGACCTGGCCGGCCTGAACCTCACGCGCGATCCCCTCGACCTGAAATCCAATGTGGCCCTGGTAGTCGACCAGGCCAATTCCGAAGTGCTGTTCGAGAAGAACGCCAATGTGGCGCTGCCCATCGCTTCGATTACCAAGATGATGACCGGCCTGGTGGTGGTGGAAGCCAACCAGGACATGGAAGAAATGCTGACCGTGAGCGACGAAGACGTCGACCGCGAAAAATTCTCCAGCTCGCGCCTGAATGTGGGCGACCGCCTGACCCGCCGCAATATGCTGCACATTGCGCTGATGAGTTCCGAGAACCGCGCCGCGTCCGCGCTGGGCCGCAACTATCCGGGCGGCCTGCCTGCCTTCGTGCAGGCCATGAACGCCAAGGCGCAGGAGCTGGGCATGAACGACACCCGCTATGTCGATTCCAGCGGCCTCTCCAAAATGAATGTGGCGAGCGCGCGCGACCTGGCCAAGCTGGCGCAGGCGGCGTATGAACATCCTATCCTGCGTGAATTCTCCACCGATCCGAAAGCGATCATCGAGCGCAATGGCCGTCCGGTGCAGTTCGGCACCACGAATGGGCTGGTGTCGCCGAAGTCGGGCTGGGAAATCGGCCTGCAGAAGACCGGCTTTATCAATGAAGCAGGCCGCTGCGTGATGATGCAGGCCGTGATTGAAGGCCGCGCCGTGATCATGGTGCTGCTGGATGCGAAAGGCACGGCGGCACGCGTGGGCGACGCCATGCGCATGAAGAAGTGGCTGACCGCGCTGAAGCCTTCCGGTTTCGGTGATTCAGTCGGCGGCGGCGCGTCGATTCAGTCCGCAGCCGGCATGTAACCGAGGGTGGCCGAGATCTGGTTGGCGGTAGTGACCAGGTCTTCCAGCCACTCTTCCTGCAGGCGGTCGGCGGGCGCCGAGATGGACAGGCCTGCTACCAGTTTCCCCGAATCGTCCCGAATGCCTGCCGCCATGCAGCGCACACCCAGTTCCAGCTCCTCATTGTCGCGCGCATAGCCGCGTGCGCGCACCAGGCTGAGCTCGCGCTCCAGCTTGCCCAGGTCCGTAATCGAATTCTTGTTGTGGCCCGCCAGGCCGGTGCGCGTGGCATAGGCGCGGATGGCTTTCGGCTCATCCACCGACAGGAACAGCTTGCCGGTCGAGGTCAGGTGCAGCGGGCCGCGGCCGCCGATGGCGCGCACCACCTGCATGCCGGAGCGCTCGGAGAAAGCGCGGTCGATATAGACGATTTCGTCGCCCTGGCGCACCGAGAGGTTGATGGTCTGCTGGGTTTTTTTGTGCAGCGAACGCATGAAGTCCAGCGCCGCTTCGCGCACGGAGAGGCGGCTCTTCACCACATTGCCCAGTTCCAGCAGGCGCATGCCGAGGCGGTAGGTGCCGGGTTCGATACGGTCGACAAAACGGGTCACCACCATATCGTTCAGGATGCGGTGCGCCGTGGAAGGATGCAGGCCCGATACTTTGGACAATTCCTTCAGACTCACCGGGTCCGGGTACTTGGCAAGCGCATCCAGCAGCGCCACCATGCGCTCGATGACCTGAATGGTGGTCTTTTGTTCCGGGATAATTTCGCTTTTCATGATGTGGTTGGTGCGGTGCAGTATTCGTGACGTCATTTATACCATGATGTGAAAAAAAGTGGAAATGACCGAGACGATTGGTAGCGCGGCTATAATTGGTGCACCGAATCAAAACTGGATCCCCATGGAACAGCCTGTCAGCGAATTCAAGAGCAAAAGCGGCCTCAAGCGCATCTTCTCGGCCGTCTTCTATTCCATCGATGGCTTCAAGGCGGCCTGGCGCAATGAGCATGCCTTCCGGCAGGAAATGATGCTGTTCGTGCCTGGCGTGATCGTGGCTTTGCTGCTGCCGGTGTCTGCCTACCAGAAGCTGCTGCTGATCGGCGTGCTGGTGCTGGTGCTGATCGTGGAGCTGATCAATTCCGCCATCGAAGCCGTGGTGGACCGCGTTTCGCTGGAGCGCCATCCCCTGTCCAAGAACGCCAAGGACTTCGGTTCGGCCGCCGTGATGCTGGCCTGTCTGCTGGCGGGCGCTACCTGGGCCGTAGTGCTGTTTACACGGTTTTACTGAGCTATATGACATTGCGGTATATAAAACCGCGAAAAGAATCGTTCTCTTCTATAAAGGACAGCTTTATTCTGCGATTTCCAAATAACAGGGGAATCACATGCTGTCCAAAAAACTGCTCGCACTCGCCGCCTTCGTAGCTCTGTCCGCCCAGGCAGCCGATATCAACCTGCTCAACGTGTCCTACGACCCGACCCGTGAGCTGTATCAGGACGTGAATACCGCCTTCGCCAAGGACTGGAAAGCCAAGACCGGCGATAACGTGAAAATCAAGCAGTCGCACGGCGGCTCCGGCAAGCAGGGCCGCGCCGTGATCGATGGCCTGGAAGCCGACGTAGTGACGCTGGCGCTGGCTTACGATATCGACGCCATCGCCGAGAAAGGCCTGCTGAACAAGGACTGGCAGAAGCGCCTCGGCCACAACTCCACGCCGTACAGCTCCACCATCGTGTTCCTGGTCCGCAAGGGCAATCCGAAGGGCATCAAGGACTGGGGCGACCTGGTAAAGCCGGGCATCGCCGTCATCACCCCGAACCCGAAAACCTCCGGTGGCGCACGCTGGAACCACCTGGCAGCCTATGGCTACGCCCTGCGCCAGCCGGGCGGCAGCGATGCCACCGCGCGTGAATACCTGAAGAAGCTGTACAAGAACGTGCCGGTGCTGGATTCCGGCGCACGCGGCGCCACCACCACGTTTGTGGAACGCGGCATCGGCGACGTGCTGCTGGCGTGGGAAAACGAGGCCCTGCTGGCGATCAAGGAACTGGGCCCGGACAAGGTGGAAATCGTGGCGCCGTCCGTCAGCATCCTGGCCGAGCCGCCGGTGGCCATCGTGGACAAGGTGGTGGACAAGCGCGGCACCCGAAAAGTAGCTGAGGCTTACCTGAATTTCCTCTACACTGATGCAGCGCAGGAAATCATCGCCAAGAACTACTACCGTCCAACCGTGGAAAAAGAAGCGAAGAAATATGCTTCCCAATTCCCGGCAGTGAAGCTGTTCACGCTGGCGGACGTGGCGGGCGACTGGACCAAGGCGCAAAAGACGCACTTCGCCGATGGCGGCGTGTTCGACCAGATTTACCAGAGCAAGTAATCCAGCAAAGGAGAGGGTATGACGGCATCGCTGCTATCGAACTTCCGGGTCCTTGTGGCGCCCGGGCTGTCCAACAGCGGTGCCGAGCACTGGCAGAGCCGGTGGCAGCGCCTGTATCCCTCCTTTGAACGCGTGAACCAGGATGACTGGGAGACGCCCGACTTGCAAGCGTGGAGCCGCCGTGTGGATGCGGCGCGTTCGGTGGACCGCGGCCCCACGCTGATAGCGGCGCACAGCTTCGGCTGCCTGGCCTCGGTAGTGAGCACGGTGCGCGATCCGCTTGGCATTGAAGGGCTGCTGCTGGTGGCGCTGCCCGATCCCGACAAGTTCGGCCTCGCAGACCAGCTGCCGAAAGAGCCGCTGCCTTGCCCCTCCATCGTCATTGGCAGCACCAGCGACCCCTGGATGCATATCGATAAAGCGCGCATGTGGGCCGAGCGCTGGGGCAGCCGCTTCATCGATATCGGCGCAGCAGGACATATCAATTCCGAATCGGGACTGGGCGACTGGATCTTTGGCCAGCAGCAGTTGCAATTGCTGGCCGAAACGGCGCACAATGGCAGTCCCTTGTCACTTTAACTATCTGGAGAGATTTCCATGACTTTACGCCTCGGCGACACCGCCCCTGATTTCGAGCAGGACTCCTCCATCGGCAAAATCAAGTTCCACGAATGGGCGGGCGATTCCTGGGTGGTGCTGTTCTCGCATCCAGCCGACTTTACCCCGGTCTGCACCACGGAACTGGGCCTGACCGCCAAGCTGAAACCGGAATTCGACAAGCGCAATGTGAAGGCCATCGCGCTGTCGGTGGATCCGGCGGACGCGCACCGCGAATGGATCAAGGACATCGAGGATACGCAGAAAACCGTGGTGGGCTTCCCCATCGTTGCGGACTCGGACAAGAAAGTGGCCGGCCTGTATGACATGATTCACCCGGAAGCCAGCGCCACCGCCACCGTGCGATCGCTGTTCGTCATCGACCCGAACAAGAAGGTGCGCCTGATCATCACCTACCCGATGAGCACCGGCCGCAACTTCGACGAAGTGCTGCGCGTGATCGACGCCCTGCAGCTGACCGACAAGCATTCGGTGGCCACGCCCGGCAACTGGAAGGATGGCGATGACGTGATCATCCCGCTGACCGTGCAGGATCCTGAAGTCATCAAGCAGAAGTATCCGAAAGGCTTTACGGCGCCGCGCCCTTACCTGCGCATCACGCCGCAGCCCAATAAATAAGCTTTACTGCAGTGTCACCGGAGAGCGCCCATCGAGGCGCTCTTTTTGCATCCAGGCCTCCTGGCTGCGCAGCAGTTCGCGCAGGGCGCTGATCTCGGTGCGCGCCTTCACGATGCATTGGGGATTGGTGCGGCCTTCGGGCGGTTCATATTCCACCGCGGCGAGGATGGCGTGGCAGATCCCATCCAGCTTCTCCATCGCATGGGCGGGGAGGGCGGCCTGGCGGAACTCGCCGTGAATGGCCTTGGTGGCCGAGAAAACGGTCGCTTTCTCGAATTTGGTATACGCCTGCAGGGCCATCTCGGTGAGGTCGCACAGGCGGTCAGTCAGCAGCAAAGCACTATTCATGGTGTGTCTCCCTTGTTGTCATTGGACTGCTTGAGGACCATGGTAGACCTTATATAAGCAAATGACAAAAGGTTAGTTTGAGATATAACGGCTGTCTGCGATTATTCGCCCCTATTAGTCGAAAATGTAATAAGAGGGAGTGTATATGTCAGCAGTCGCTATACCGGCGGCCCCGCCGGTGGCCGTGAAGCCGCGCAGCGCGCCTTACCGCGTGATGCCGGGCTTCAAGCTGTCGCTGGGCTTCACGCTGTTCTACCTGACGCTGATCGTCCTGATTCCGCTGTCTGCCGTGTTCCTGAAGACCTTCACCATGACCTGGGAGGCTTTCTGGGCAGCGGTGACGTCGGAGCGTGTGGTGGCTTCCTACAAGCTGACCTTCGGCGCCGCGCTGATCGGCGCTGCCATCAACGTGGTGTTTGGCGGCATCGTGGCCTGGGTGCTGGTGCGCTACCGCTTCCCCGGCAAGCGCATTATCGACGCGCTGGTAGACCTGCCGTTCGCGCTGCCGACCGCCGTTGCCGGCATCACGCTGACGGCCTTGTATTCCTCCAACGGCTGGATCGGCCGCTACGTGGAAGGCGTGTTCGGCCTCAAGGTAGCTTTCACACCGGTTGGCGTGGTGCTGGCGCTGACCTTCATCGGCCTGCCGTTCGTGGTGCGTACGGTGCAGCCGGTGCTGGAAGACGCCGAACGCGAACTGGAAGAAGCGGCGGCCAGCCTTGGCGCCTCGCCGCTGCAGACTTTTGCGCGCGTGGTGTTCCCCACTATCCTGCCATCGCTGATGACCGGCTTCGCACTGGCTTTCGCACGCGCTACCGGCGAATACGGCTCGGTGATCTTCATCGCCGGGAACATGCCGATGGTGTCCGAGATTACACCGCTGTTCATCATCACCAAGCTGGAACAGTATGACTACGCAGGCGCCACGGCGATTGCGGTGGTGATGCTGATCGCCTCCTTCATCATGCTGTTGACGATTAACCTGTTGCAGGCCTGGGCCCGCGGAAAGTCGGGGAAATAAGATGGCAACTCCACATCGTGGCGAACTGCCATCCGTCTCCGAAGTGCTGGAACCGGCATGGGTGCGCTATGCGCTCATCGCTGTCGCACTGGCCTTCCTCACCCTGTTCCTGTTCGTGCCGCTGGTGGCAGTGTTCACCGAAGCGCTGCGCAAGGGCTGGGAAGTCTACGTTGAAGCCATCCTCGATGAGGATGCGATTTCCGCCATCAAACTCACGCTGATTACGGCGGCGATTGCGGTGCCATTGAACCTCGTGTTCGGCGTGGCGGCATCGTGGGCCGTGGCGAAATTCGAGTTCCGCGGCAAGAGCGTGCTGCTTACGCTGATCGACCTGCCGTTCTCCGTATCGCCTGTGATTTCGGGCCTGATCTATGTGCTGCTGTTCGGCGCACAGGGCTGGTTCGGCGAATGGCTGGCTGCGCACGACATCAAGATCCTGTTTGCCGTGCCGGGCATTGTGATTGCGACCATCTTCATTACCTTCCCCTTCGTGGCGCGCGAACTGATTCCGCTGATGCAGGCACAGGGCAGCGAGGAAGAAGAAGCGGCTGTTGTGCTGGGCGCCTCCGGCTTCCAGACCTTCTTCCGCGTGACGCTGCCGAACATTAAATGGGGCCTGCTGTATGGCGTGATCCTGTGTAATGCCCGCGCGATGGGTGAGTTCGGCGCGGTGTCGGTGGTGTCCGGCCATATCCGCGGTGAGACCAACACCATGCCGCTGCAGGTCGAGATCCTCTACAACGAATACAACTTCGTGGCCGCCTTTGCCGTGGCCTCGCTGCTGGCGCTGCTCGCCCTGGTCACGCTGGCCCTGAAAACCTTTATCGAATGGCGTCTGCACGAGAACTACGCCGACGACGCAACGGAGCACTGATATGACGATCGCAGTCAAGAACATCAACAAGCGTTTCGGCGACTTCGTCGCCCTCAACGACGTTTCGCTGGACTTCCCGCAGGGCGAACTGACCGCGCTGCTCGGCCCATCGGGCTGCGGCAAGACCACGCTGCTGCGCTGCATCGCCGGCCTGGAACATCCCGATTCGGGCCAGGTGCTGCTGGATGGCCAGGACGCATCGGACCGCCACGTGCGCGAGCGCCAGGTGGGCTTCGTGTTCCAGCACTATGCGCTGTTCAAGCACATGACTGTGTTCGAGAACGTGGCCTTCGGCCTGCGCGTCAAAACGCGTTCGGAGCGCCCGTCGGAAGACCAGATCCGCCGCAAGGTGAAAGATCTGCTGGAACTGGTGCAACTGGACTGGCTGGCTGACCGCTATCCGCCGCAGCTGTCCGGCGGCCAGCGTCAGCGTATCGCATTGGCGCGCGCGCTGGCCGTTGAGCCGCGCGTGCTGCTGCTGGACGAACCGTTCGGCGCGCTGGACGCGAAGGTGCGCAAGGAACTGCGCCGCTGGCTGCGCCGCCTGCACGACGACCTGCACGTGACCTCGATCTTCGTCACGCACGACCAGGAAGAAGCGCTGGAAGTGGCCGACCAGGTGGTGCTGATGAACAAAGGCCGCGTTGAGCAGCTTGGCGCGCCGGATGAAGTCTACAACCATCCCGCCTCGCCATTCGTGTACGGCTTCCTTGGCAATGTGAACGTGTTCCATGGCCGCGTGCATGGCGGCGTGATGGCCACCGACGGCATCGAACTCGATGTGCCGGAAGCGACGGCGGAAGGCAAGGGCATTGCCTACGTGCGTCCGCACGACCTCGAAATCGACCGTTATGCGGCCGGCGCGGAAGGCATTGTGGTGAAGCTGCGCCGTGCGCATGCGATTGGCCCGCTGGCGCAGCTGGACCTCGAGCGCACCGACAATGCGGAACTGATCGAAGCTACGATTTCGAACGACCGCTTCCGTCACTTGGACCTGAAAGAGGGTGAGACGCTGGTGGTCCGTCCCAAGCGCGTGCGCGTGTTCGTCGATGAGGGGGCCGCCATATGAATTTCCAACAGCTGCGGTCCATCCGCGAAGCAGCACGCCGCAACTACAACCTGACCGAGGTGGCGAACGCGCTGTTCACGTCGCAGCCCGGTGTAAGCCGCCAGATCCGCGAACTGGAGGACGAACTGGGCGTGGTGATCTTCGAGCGCAACGGCAAGCGCCTGACCGGGCTCACGGAACCGGGCAAGGGCATCCTCAAGATCATCGACCGCCTGCTGGTGGAAGCCGAAAACCTGCAGCAGGCCAGCCTTGAGTACAAAGGGCAAAGCAGCGGCACGCTCACCATCGCGGCGACGCACACGCAGGCGCGCTATGCCCTGCCGCGCGCGGTTCAGGCCTTCCGCAGCGCCTTCCCCGACGTGCGCATCGCGCTCCAGCAAAGCGCGCCGGAGCACATTGCGGAATGGGTCTTGTCCGGCAAGGCGGATATCGGCATTGCGACCGAAGGCCTGTCGCAGTTCCCCGACCTCGTCTCCTTCCCATGCTACCGCTGGAGCCACCTGATCGTGGTGCCGGATGGGCATCCGCTGCTGGCGCGCAATCCGGTCAAACTGGAAGACCTGGCCGAGTTCCCGCTGATTACGTACGACGTCGGCTTCACTGGCCGTGGCCACATCGATGCCGCGTTCGCGAAAGCCAATGTGCGTCCCGATATCGTGCTGACCGCGATGGATTCTGACGTGATCAAGCAATACGTGGCCTTGGGGCTTGGTGTCGGCCTCGTCGCCTCGATGGCATTCGACCACGGCCGCGACAAAGGCCTGCGCGCAATTGAAGCCTCGCACCTGTTCGCCGTGAATACCACGCGGCTCGCAGTACGCCGCGGCGCTTACCTGCGCTCCTACGCCTACGAATTCATCCAGCAATTCGCCCCCGACCTCAAGCGCCGCGACATCGAAACCGCACTCCTCGGCCCCGAAGCCGCATAATTGCTTAATTGGGGACAGACGGGGACGCCGAGTCCCCAATTAAAAAGCAATAGTTGCAAATTATTGGGGTCTGACCCCGATTAAGAAATATTGCGTTGGGTTAAACTGGCAGCTTCGTCAGGAGGTGTCACGGTGCTCAGGTTATTCGCGCTTGTCTGCTGTCTCGCGTCGCTAGCTGCGATGGCCGCATTTGCGGCCTTCATCCAGAACTGGCTGCCAAAAAGTATCGACACCGGCGCCCCGCCATTCGACGGCGGCTTGGCCACTAATCTCATCCTGATGGCCGCCTTCGGCATCGTGCATAGCCTCATGGCGCGGCCATCCTTCAAGCGCGCGCTGTACGGGAAGCAGCCGGCATTGGGTCGCCCGATATATATCCTTGTCAGCGCACTGCAGCTATGGATGCTGGTCGCCTGGTGGACCCCGATGCCGCAGGTCCTGGGGCATGCCAATGAGGTATGGGCTATAGCCCTATGTTACGTCCTGTTCGCGTTGGCGAACCTGCTGGTTGCCTGGGCCGTATTCAGCATCGACGCCTTGCACTTTTTCGGCCTGCGCCATGAGGAGCCGCCGTTCGCTCTGAAAGGGCCCTACCGCTTCGTGCGGCATCCTATTCAGACGGGACTGATACTGGCGCTCTGGGCCACGCCACATATGACCGTTGGCCACGCCTTGATGGCGGCGGTATTAAGCCTCTACAGCATCGCCGCCACGCTCGCGCTGGAAGAACGTGACCTGGAGCGCGCGTTGGGCGACAGCTATCGCGACTACCGCTCCGCCGTTCCTGCGCTGCTACCTATCCGCCGTCGCCGAAAGCGGCACGGATGACGATTTCACGCCGTACCTTCCTGTGCCAGGCGATGGCCGGCGTAGGCCTGCTTACGCTCGCGCCGCTGCAGGCGCTGTCGGCGCCCGGCATCCTCGTTCCCAACATCACGGGGTTATACACGATAGAAGTCGCGAAGATAGTGGCACCTGTTTCGGCGTCGGAACTGGCGTGCATCGTCTTGGGATGGCCGGGGAAAATCGCGGTGGGTGGTGGACGCTACAGCATGGGCGGACAGGTTGCCATCAAGGCCGGCCTGCATGTTGATATGCGCGGCATGAACCGCCTAGTGAGCCTGGACAGGGCAGGCAAGGTGGCGCGCGTCCAGGCGGGAGTGCGCTGGCGCGACCTGCAGGATATTCTCGATCCGCTCGGACTGTCGGTGAAGACGATGCAAAGCTATGCGAACTTCACCGCAGGCGGTGCGGTATCCGTCAACGCGCATGGCCGCTATGTAGGCAACGGCCCTGTCGGTAATTCGGTGCGAGCGCTGCAGCTGGTGCTAGCAGATGGCAGCATCGTGGAGACAAGCCGGAGCGAAAACGCGGCGCTGTTCCGGGCTGCCATTGGCGGTTACGGCGCGGTCGGCATCATCACCGAAGTGGAGCTGGACCTGGCGGACAACGAATGCATCGAGCGCCACGTGGAGACAGTGGAACTGGACCGGTACCCAGAATTTTTTGAGCGCCGGGTGAAGCAGCCAGGCGACTGCATTTTCCACAATGCCGATTTGCTGCCGCCGCTGTTTAATGCGCCCGTGGCTGTATCGTGGTGTAAGACCAGCAAAGCGGTAACCGAGACGGCGCGGCTGGTGCCGCGCGGGCAGTCTTACGCGACGAACCAGAACCTTATCTTTACGATGACCGAATTGCCGGGAGGCGTGCTATTGCGCAGCAAGGTGATTCATCCGCTGCTGATGGCGCGGCCGGCTGTGAAGTGGCGCAACCATGAAGCCAGCCTGGATGTGGCGGAGCTGGAGCCGCGCACGCGAGCCATGTCGACATATGTGCTGCAGGAGTATTTCATCCCGGTGCGGCACTTTGCAGCCTTCGCGCGCGAGATGGCTGCGGTTATCCGAAAATATGATGCCGAGGTGCTGAATGTCTCGGTGCGGCATTCTGATGCTGATACGTTATCGCTGCTGCCGTGGGCGAAGGAAGAAGTGTTTTCGTTCGTGGTGTATTTCAAGCAGCGCAGCAATGATTCGGCGCTGCGGCGCGTAGGCGTGTGGACGCGGGAGTTGATCGATGCGGCGCTTGGTTTCGGCGGGCGATACTATCTGCCGTACCAGCCGCATGCGACGCTGGCGCAGTTCAGGCAAGCGTATCCAGAATGGACTCAGCTGCTTGAGGTGAAGGCGCAGGCTGATCAGAGGGAGAAGTTTTCCAACGAGATGTGGGCGAAGTACCTAATTGGTACCTAATTGGAGACAGACCCTAGTTAAATAATTAGGGTCTGTCCCCATTTTTTTTTACCAGCTGTAGTTCAGCTTGGCGTAGTAGTAGCGGCCGTTGAAGCCCGCTGGGGAGAAGTTGCTGTAGGGGTAGATGCCGTTGGTGTTCAGGTTACCCAGCGTCGTCGTCTTGTCCGGATAGCTGTCGGTCAGGTTGTCGATGCCGGCGGTCACGCGCCAGTTCTTGCCCAGCTTGACGCTGCCCGATACATCCAGCACCCACTGCTTGCCAAACTCCTGATCCAGCGCGGCGTTGTTCTGCGGGACCGTGAACTCGCCATACTGCGTGGCCAGGCCGCGCAGGCTCCAGATGCCCGCCGTGTAATCGACGCCGAGGCTGAACTTGTCCTTCGGCGTGCCCACGGTGTTGCGCAGCGTGGTCTGGCGGTCGATCAGCAGCAGGTTATTCGCAGTCAGCAGCGCAGGATTCGCCGCAATCTTCTCCACCGTCGTTTTGTTGTGGTTATAGGCTGCTGTGAAATCGAAGCGGCCGGCCGCGTTCAGGTCGAGGCGGTAGGTGCTGACGATATCGACGCCGGTGGTCTTTGTGTCGATGGCGTTGGTGAAGTAGCGGCCCGCGCCTACCACCACGCCTTGCTGGGCCAGCGCATTTTTCAGCGCATCCGGCAGCGTCATGTTGGCTGACAGTGCGATGCGGTCATCCACCGTAATGCGGTACACGTCCACCGTGGTATTGAAGTTGCGGTTCGGCTGCAGTTGCAGGCCGATGCTCAGGTTGCGTGCCTTTTCCGCTTTCAGCTGCTGCGCGCCGAGTGCCTTGGCTGCCGCGCTGTTGGTGGCGAAGGTGCCGGTTTCGATAGGCGTGTTCACGCCATTCACCACGGCGAAATTGGTGGTGGTGATGGTGTAGAACTGCTGCGCCAGCGAAGGCGCGCGGAAGCCGCTCGACGCCGTGCCGCGCAGCGAGACCGCATCGGTGAAGGCATAGCGCGCAGAGGCCTTGGCCGAGGTGGTGCTGCCGAAATCGCTGTAATGCTCATAGCGTGCGGCGATGGCGCCGGACAGCTTCTGCGTCAGCTGCGCTTCCAGGTTCACGTAGGCCGACTCGTTGTGGCGGCCGTTCTTGCCCGCGTTGACCGGACGGAAGCCGCTGAAGCCCTGCGAGCCCGTGCCCACATAGGATGCTTCGTCGCCGGCATCGATCTCGTAGCTTTCGCGGCGTGCTTCGAAGCCCGTTGCTACGGTCAGTGGACCGGCCAGGCCTGCCACCGGAATCTCGCGCGCCAGATCGAAGTTGAAGACCTTCTGCGTATTCTTCAGCTGGCCCAGGTGGAAGTGGGTTGGGCTCTTGTCGAGCAGGGTCAGGTTGACGGTGTTGTCGATGTCCAGCCAGAAGCGATTGCTGCCGTAATCGAAGCTGGTATCCCAACGCCAGCCGCCGATATCGCCGCGCAGGCCGACCACGAAGGACTGGTCGGTGCTGGTGCTGTTCTGCAGTGGCAGGAAGCCGTTCGGGAACAGGGGCGAACGGCCGAAGATACGCCAGGTGGCGGCAGCTTCGGTATCACGCTCGCCGTACTGGCCAAAGGCGTAGAAGTCGGTGTTCTCGCCGACCTGGTATTGCGTGTTGAAGAATACGTTGCGCGGCTTGGTTTCAGAGTCGCCGTAACGCTGGGTTACCTGGCCATACAGCGGGTCCGCAGCATTGCGGGTATCCGCGCCTGCGCGGTTGGTTGGATCGCGGTCGGCCGCTTCGGCGGCGATGCGCAGCCAGCCCTTGTCGCCGAGCGCGAAGCCGCCGGAAGCTTTCAGCGTGATCTGCTTGCCGTCGCCTTCACTGTATTCGCCGTAGCCGATTTCGACGTCGCCGCCTTTCGGGCCTTTCTTCAGGATGATATTGACCACGCCCGCAATTGCGTCCGAGCCGTATTGGGCTGATGCGCCATCGCGCAGCACTTCGATGTGATCGATGGCGGACAGCGGAATCGCGTTGATATCGACCGGGGACGAGCCGCGGCCCACGGTGCCGTTCACGTTGACGACAGCGGTGGTGTGGCGGCGCTTGCCGTTCACCAGCACCAGGGTCTGGTCCGGCGACAGGCCGCGCAGCGTGGCGGGACGCACGGCGTCGCTGGCATCGGTGCCGGAAGGACGCGGGAAGTTCATCGATGGCAGCAGGCGTGCCAGCACGGTGGCCAGTTCGGTGGAGCCGGTGCTTTGCAGTTCCTTGGCGCCGATGATGTCGATCGGCGATTCGGAATCGGCGGTGCGGCGGTTCTTGGCATAGGTGCCGGTGACAACAACGGTTTGCAGCTCGGCTTCAGGCGCCTGCGCCTGTTGCGCGAAAGCGGGAACGGTGATGGTGCTGATGAGGGACAGGGCCAGCAGGGCGCGGCCGGAATTCGGGTGGCGATGGCGGGTGCTCATGTAAACACTTTATGTTGTTAAATGAGTGGCCATCTTAGCGGGCGAAGGCAAAACTGCGAACGATCTGTTTCACCTTTGCTTATACTGAACCAGTATATACAGCCGAGTCCGCCTCTGCCACCGTGGGGTCAGGCACCAGTGTCATGCTGTGACACTGGTGCCTGACCCCACGGTGGCAGAGGCGGACTCTTCGGCTGTGCTTATTGGCCGGGGTTGGGCGTTTCGGCGTGGATGGCGTTGATGGCGTCGATCACGCCGGGGCTGAGCTTGACCGTGTACGCGTCGATGTTGGTGTTGAGCTGGTCCAGCGTGGTGGCGCCGATGATGGTGGAACCGACAAACCAGCGCGAGTAGCACCATGCCAGCGCGAGCTGGGTTGGCGTAAGGCCGTTGGCGCGCGCCAGTTCGGCATATTGCGCCACTACCTTCCACACGCCGGGACGCAGGTAGCGCGGGCTCCAGGTCGGCGGGAAGATGGTGAGGCGGCCATGTGCGTTGCGGTCGTCGTGGTACTTGGCCGTGAGCTGGCCGAACGCCAGCGGGCTATATGCCAGCAGGCTTACTTCTTCGCGATAACAGGTTTCGTCCAGCAGGCTGGTTTCGAAGTGGCGTGCGCTCAGGTTGTACAGGTTCTGGATGGTGGCGATGCGCGGCAGGCCTTTCATCTCGGCCTGCTTGACGAACTCCATCACGCCCCAATTGGATTCGTTCGATACGCCGATATGGCGGATCTTGCCTTCGTCGACCAGCTTGCCCAGCGCTGCCAGCGTTTCTTCCACCGCGACCGCTGGCCGCTCCTTCTCCGGCTGGAAGACGCTGGCGCCGAAGATCGGCACATTGCGGCTTGGCCAGTGCAGCTGGTACAGGTCGATGTAGTCAGTCTGCAGGCGCTTCAGGCTTGCATCGACCGCGGCACGCAGGTTCTTCTCGTCGAAGTTCTGCCTGCCGCTGCGAATCCAGCCCAGGCCGGGATTGGGGCCGGCGGCTTTCGTTGCCAGCACCACGTCGGCACGGCGTCCGGTTTTCTTCAGCCAGCTTCCGATGAAACGTTCGGTGGAGCCCTGCGTTTCCGCGCGCGGCGGGACGGGATACATTTCCGCCGTGTCGATGAAGTTGATGCCGCGCTCCAGCGCGAGATCGAGCTGGCTGTGTGCATCGGCTTCGGTGTTCTGCTGGCCGAAGGTCATGGTGCCGAGGCAGATCTTCGTTACTTCGAGATCCGTGCGTCCGAGTTTGACCTTGTCCATCTCAGCCCCGCAGCGCATCCGCGCAGTCGCGTACCAGAGCAGGGCCGGCGTAAATCAGGCCGCTGTACAGCTGCACCAGTTGTGCGCCCGCTGCGATCTTCGCTTTCGCGTCGGCGCCTTGCATGATGCCGCCCACGCCGATGATCGGCAGCGCGTCGCCCAGTTCCGCTTTCAGCAGGCGGATCACCTTGTTGGACAACTCAAATACCGGCGCGCCCGACAGGCCGCCCGCTTCCGCGCCATGCTGCATGCCTTCCACGGCAGTACGGCTCAGCGTCGTATTGGTCGCGATCACGCCGTCGATCTTGTGGCGCAGCAGCGCGTCGGCGATGTTCTTCACCTGGTCGCCGTCCATATCCGGCGCGATCTTCAGGGCCAGCGGCACGTAGCGCTTGTGCTGGTCGGCGAGGCGCTGCTGCGCGTCCTTGAGCTGGGCCAGCAGGCCGTCCAGCTCCGAGCCGCCCTGCAGCTGGCGCAGGTTCTTGGTGTTGGGCGAGGAAATGTTGACGGTGACGTAGCTTGCGTACGGATAGACTTTTTCCAGGCAGTGCAGGTAGTCGTCCGCCGCGCGCTCGATCGGTGTGTCGGCGTTCTTGCCGATGTTCAGGCCCAGCACGCCTTCCTTGCTCTGGTAGAAGCGCGAGGACTGCACATTGGCCACAAAGGCATCCACGCCGCCGTTATTGAAGCCCATGCGGTTGATGATGCCTTGCGCCGCCGGCAGGCGGAACATGCGCGGCTTCGGGTTGCCCGGCTGCGCACGCGGCGTGACCGTGCCCACTTCGATGGAGCCGAAACCGAGATCGGCCAGCGCGTCGATGAAGGCACCGTCCTTGTCCAGGCCCGCCGCGAGGCCTACCGGGTTCTTGAACAGCAGGCCCATGACGGTGCGCGGATCAGGCTTGGGCTGGCGCACGAAGGTGCGCGTGAGACCCAGCGAGGAAAGGCGTTTCAGGGCAGGAAGGGTGAAGTGGTGCGCGCTTTCGGCGTCCATCGAGAACAGCAGGGGACGCGCGAGGGAGTACAGGAATTTGTCGGACATGGGGCAATCTGCAAGTGAATTGCCGCCATTTTACCTTGCCATCACGCTCCAGACGCCTTTGCGGCGGGCTTCCAGCGGCTGGAAATTGATCTTGTAGTTCATCTTCTGGCTGTCTTCGATCCAGTAGCCGAGGTAGACGAAGGGCAGCCCCAGCTCACGCGCCTGCGCGATCTGCCACATGATGTTGTAGGTGCCGAAGGAGGCGCCCGGCACATCGGGATCGAAGAAGGTATACACCGAGGACAGGCCGTCGCTCAGCATGTCGATGATGCTGACCATGCGCAGCGTGCCGTCCGGCTCGCGGAATTCCACCAGGCGCGTGTTGACGCGGCTTTGCAGCAGGAACTGCGCATACTGGTCGCGGCTGTCCTGGTCCATGCCGCCGCCGGCGTGGCGGGTGCTCTGGTAGCGCAGGTAGAGCGCGTAGTGTTCGTCCGAGAAGGACAGCGTGGCGACGCCGGTGGTGAGCTGGCTGTGCTTCGCCCACGCGCGGCGCTGGCCGCGGTTAGGCTGGAACTCCGTGGCCACCACGCGCACCGGAATGCAGGCCTGGCAGCCGTCGCAATAAGGGCGGTAAGTGAAGATGCCGCTGCGGCGGAAGCCGTTCTTGACCAGCTCGGAATAGACGTCGGCGTTGATGAGGTGCGAAGGGGTGGCAACCTGCGAGCGCGCCTGCCGTGCATCCAGATAGCTGCAAGGGTAGGGGGCAGTCGTGTAGAACTGCAGTGTGGCAAAGGGCAGGTCGTTCAGCTGCGTCATGCAATCAGTCCGTGAGGAGTTGGCGAAGCATGGTCATATCATAGCGCGTTCCAGGGGGCTTCTGTGTTCGCTATCGCTCAGAGCCTGCCACAAACGGGGCAATCGGCGTCCAATCCCGGATGCGCGGCTTGTCGATGGCCTGCTTCAGGTGGGCCAGGAACTCGCTGCGCGGAATCGGCGCGGCGCCCAGCGAGGCCAGGTGGCCGGTCTCCTGTTGACAATCGATCATCTCCACCCCATGCAGCCTGAGGAAGTGCACCAGCCAGGCCAGGGCTACCTTGGAGGCGTCCGTCACGCGGGCGAACATGGATTCTCCGTAGAACATCTGGCCGATGGAGACGCCATAGGCGCCGCCCACCAGCTCCCCGTCCAGCCACACTTCCGAGGAATGGGCGAAGCCCAGCTGGTGCAGGCCGGTGTAGCCGCGCACGATGTCTTCCGAGATCCAGGTGCCGGGACCATCCTTGCGCGGCGCGGCGCAGGAGCGCATCACCTGCTCGAAGGCGCTGTCGAAGCGCACCTGCCAGCGGCCGTCCGTGCGGCTGCTCCTTTCCACCTTTTTCAGGGTCTTCTTCAGGCTGTCCGAAATGCGGAAGTCCGCCGTCATCAGCACCATGCGCGGGTCGGTGCTCCACCACAGGATGGGCTGGCCTTCGGAAAACCAGGGGAAGATGCCGCGCTGGTAGGCGGCCAGCAGGCGCTGCGGCGACAGGTCGGCGCCAGCCGCCAGCAGGCCGGGCGCTTCGGTGGTCAGCGCTTCGGAAACGTCGGGAAAAGGCGTGTGGGCGTCGAGCCAGGGGATCATGAATCGGTGATCGGACGCATGGGACGGGTAATGTCGTGCTCGTGGAAGCCATAGCTGGCGCCCTCGCGCACCTTTTTGCGGTCGGCGAAGAACAGCTCCAACGTTTTGCGGATGGTGGGGAAGGCCAGCTCATCCCATGGGATCTCGGCTTCCGTGAACATTTTTACATCAAGGCTCTCTTCGCCCGGCGCAAAATCGAGGTCGCGCAGCGTGGCGAGATAGAACATGTGCACCTGGTGTACATGTGAAACGTTAAGCAAGGTGAACAGTTTGCCAAGGTCGATATTGGCGCCGGCCTCCTCCTGCGTTTCGCGGGCGGCGGCATCGGCGGTGGTTTCATTGTTTTCCATGAAGCCGGCCGGCAGGGTCCAGAAGCCGTAGCGCGGTTCGATGGCGCGCTTGCACAGCAGGATCTTTAGTTCGCCATCGCGCTCCCAGACCGGGATGGAGCCGATCACCATCTTGGGGTTCTGATAATGTATGGCCGAGCAGTTGACGCACACATAACGCGGACGGTTATCGCCGGCAGGCACGGCCAGTTCGACCGGATGGGCGCATTCTGAGCAGAATTTCATGGAAAAAGGATCAAAACTTGTCTAGTGCTTTACTTTACACCGCCTGCCGCGCAGACGGTGGACACTGCTGGCAAAATAAATTCGGCCTATCGCTCAGAATGCCGGGATTAAGATTGCCTAAATCTCCCAAAGGGCCTATAATACTTGCATCAGACGCGGGGTGGAGCAGTCTGGCAGCTCGTCGGGCTCATAACCCGAAGGTCACAGGTTCAAATCCTGTCCCCGCAACCAGAATTTCAGAGAGAACCGTCTCAGGCATCCGCCGGGGCGGTTTTTTTTCGTCTTGAAGCGCGCGGCCGGGCTGGCCTTTGCTGCCGGGGTGCATATCCTGCTGCTGAGCATTGTGCTGCGTGAGCGGGCTTTGCGCCCGCCGCCGCCACCGCAGCAGCGTTCGGATGTGGTGTGGACCAGGATAAAGATAAAGGCGCCGCCGCCGGCGCCGGCAGCGCCTTCGCGTTTTTCGAAACCGATGGCTGCGGCGAGGCCGCTTATCCGCGCTGTGCCGGAAGAAAATACCACCACGCCCCCTGCACCTGCCGAATCGCTGGCGGGAGATAATCCCGCGCCGCTCAATTCCGCGGAGCTGGTGCGCATGGCGGGAGCCATCGGAAAAGAATTATCGGCGGGTGGGAAAATCACAGTTTCCCCCGATTCGCTGCAGCGCAAGCTGGAGCGTGGAATGGCCGCTGCGCGCGATGCGGTGAAGCCAGGTTTCTTTGAAGCGGCGCGCATTGAATTATTCAGTGCGCCGAATGATCCCAAGCGCATCTACAAAGTCATTACCGCTACCGGAGAATACTGCGTGTTTTATCCCGATAAGAATGGCATGCAGGGTAACGATGGGGCAGCCCATTTCGGCCAGCCGAAAATATCGAGCTGCCCCATTCGCTTCTGAACGTGCCAGCTTCCGGCACGTTCACGCCGGAAGCTGGTTTGTTCAACGTCCGTCCGCCGCCCTCAGGAAGGCGATGATCTCGTCCGACATGCCGCGGCCGATGCGCAGCAGCGGCTCCTGCTCGGTGGCGGCGCGGAAGCGGGGGATGGTGTCGGGATTGCTGCCCACCATGTCACGGAACAGCGCCATCCATTTCGCGGACAGCGCGCGGGCGGCGGGATTATTGGGGGAAGGATCGGCGCGCATCTGCGTTTTGATCTGCTCGATTAATCCCGGCCACTCATGGGCGCGCGTTTCCTGATGCCTGCGCATTTGCTGCAATTCTTCCGGCAGCAGGTATTTGGCGTAAATGCCGAGTTTTACTTCGCCGATGGCTTTCGCGATATAGGCTTTCAACTCCGTGCTGATGCCGGTTTCTTTTTGCACCGAGGGCTCGGCATCGTGCATGATATTCAGGCGGTTGAGTAAATCGGGATTGCCGCCGGTGTCGCGCTCCAGCATATTCATCCAGCGGATCGCCAGCTGATGCGCGTCTTTCGGCTGCAGGCCGCTTTCCATTGCCTGCCTGACCTGCATCACCAGCAGTTTCCATTCATATTCCGCCTCGGGGTTCTGATACAGCGGCAGCTGGTCCAGTTCTTCCTTCGAAAAGTATTTCTCGTACATCGTCATTTGCTCCAGAGTCGTTAGCCATGCGGCCAGTTCCGGCTCCTCGCCTTTGGACAGCTGTCCGTGCAGGCGCTGCAGCTGCGCGCGCACGCGGCCGGCTTCTTCAATCTGCCGGTCGAGCGCTGCAATCTGCTGGCCCACGATGGACAAGGGCGAGGCTTCGGGATTGGCCAGGAAAGCTCCGATCTCGGTCAGCGCCATGCCGAAACGGCGCAGCGCCTGGATCTGATGCAGGCGGACGACATCCTGATGGTCGTACAAGCGGTAACCGGCGTCGGAGCGCGCTGAAGGCCGGAGCAGGCCGATGCTGTCGTAATGGTGGAGGGTGCGGACCGTGAGGCCCGCTTTTTGTGCCAGTTCACCAACTTTCAGCATCGATCAGCTCCTGTTCTTCATGCGTGACGCCAGCTTGCAGCCTGACGTTGCGTGAGGGTCAATAGGGAGATAATCGGATATTCTGGACTTTCAGGCAACAACTTAGCCTTCTTTGGGCGCCGCGAGGCTGGCCCAGAGGTGGGCGGCGGCCATGGTGCGGTGCGGCTGGTATTGCTGCAGCAGGCGTTCGGTGCGCGCCATATCCGGCTTGGTTTCCTCGCCCAGCAGGCGCTGCAGAGCGGCGCGGATCGCCACGTCTCCATGCAGCGAGCAGTCGGCATAGCCATAGCCGCGCAGCAGGCCGTAGTTGACGGTCCAGGGGCCGATGCCCTTCACGGCGAGCAGGTTCGCGCTGATGGTCTCGATGGGATTGCCGACGCTGGGCGCCAGGTCGAGTTCGCCGCTGGCGACGAGCTTCGCGAAACGCAGCAGGGTTTCTGCCTTCGCGGTCGAGAACTTACGGCTTGTGAGGTCTTCTGCCGTCAAACTGGCGACATCTTGCGCCTCCGGGTAGCACCAGAGCCCGCTGCTATGCTGGCGTCCCGCTTGCAGGATGAAGGTGCGGCGCAGGGAAATGGCGAAGGGCAGGTTGATCTGCTGGCCGATGATGGCCCAGGTCAGCGCTTCGAAAACGGTAGCCGATTGCACGATGCGCAGGCCCGGCTGTGACGCAACCAGCTTGCCGAGCAGGGCGTCGTCCTTGGCGAAGGCGCTGAATTCGGCCGGATCGATGCGCAGGCCGAGGATGTTGACCGCCGCCTCGTGCACTTGCGCCGCCAGCGCAGCGGGAAACTTGCGCAGGCCGGGCAGATCGGCATCCGCCTCGCACACCGCTTCATGGCTGCCGAAACGCACGCTGAGCACCACGGCGGCGCCGTCAAGCAGCATGCCTTTGCGGAGACCCTGTTCGCTGACTTCCTCCGCCACGCTTTCGGCATCGCGGCGATGGAAGGCCATCACATCCTGCAGGCGGTAGCCCTCGGGCAGGGCGAGCGTAAAGCGCTGCTTCATGCTGCCTGCTTCATCCAGGGCAGCTTCGGCTTGTAGCCCGTGACAAGCGCGGTGCCGGTAATGACGATGGCGGCGCCGACAACGGTGTACCACCCCACGATTTCATGCAGGAAGAGGGTGCCCCACAGGATGCCGAACAGCGGGTTCAGGAAGGTGACAGTGAGTGCCGAAGTGGGGCCAACGTCGCGGATCAGGCGGTAATAAAGTAGATAAGCGACGCCGCTGCACAGCACACCGAGCGCCAGTGCCGCGGCCATGATGCCCACGGTCGAATCGCCCGGCTGCGGGAACACGGCCAGCGCCGGCGTCACCAGCAGGGCGGCAGCCCACATGCTGCCATGCGCGTTGGCGAAAGGCTCCACAGCCTTCGCCGACTTGGCGTAAGTGCTGGCGATCCCGTAATTAAAGGCCGCAAACAGGGCAGCGGCAATCGCAATGCCGGCGCCTCCGCGCGAGCTCACATGGTCGAAGCCGACGAGCAGGGCCACGCCAACGGTGCCCAGCACCAGGCCCAGCATCACCTTCGCGCTCACCATCTGGCGCTGCCACACGGCGCTGATGATGGCGCCCCAGATCGGCGCGGTGGCATTCAGCACGGACAGCACGGAAGCCGACAGCGTCTTCGCCGCGTAGGCAAACAGCAGGAAGGGCAGGGCAGAATTAAAGAAGCCGAGGATCAGGTAATGCTTCCAATGCTCGCGCAGCGACAGCGCCTTGCGCGTGACGACGGCAATCGCGGCCAGGAACAGTGCCGCGAACACCAGCCGGTACTCGATGAGCACCGCCGGTCCCAGCACAGGCGCCGCAATCCGCATAAACAAAAACGAGCCGCCCCAGATGGCGGCCAGCAAAATCAAACGCAACAAATTCGCAGTACTCATAAATCTCCTCTACTGACACCCTGGGGTCAGGCACCATGTGTCAGTATGACAGCCGGTGCCTGACCCCATGGTGTCATGTGGCGGGCTGTGCGGCTAGCTGGTTCTTGCTGTTGAATTCGGTCAGACGGCGCAGAGCTCGGTGGTGGCGGGCTCCAGGGCGGCGGCGTGGTTCACTTGGAGGGCGGACGGGACGCCGTTTTTTACCGCCGTGAGCTCGGCCAGAATCGAGATCGCGATCTCGGCCGGGGTCTTGCTGCCGATGTAGAGGCCGATCGGGCCGTGCAGCCTGGCCAGCTGCGCTTCGCTCAGATCGAACTCCAGCAGCCGCTCGCGGCGTTTGGCGTTGTTCACGCGCGAGCCGATGGCGCCTACATAAAAAGCGTCCGATTTCAGGGCTTCCATCAGTGCCAGGTCGTCCAGCTTGGGGTCGTGCGTCAGTGCCACGACCGCGCTGCGGGAGTCGAGCTTCATGTCGATGACCAGGTCGTCCGGCATGGCGTGCACCAGCTTCACTTCGGGCAACTGCCAGCCGGCGCGGTATTCTTCGCGCGGGTCGCATACGGTGACGTGGTAGTCCATCGCGCTGGCAATCTGCGCGAGGAAGCGCGAGAGCTGGCCTGCACCGATAATCAGCAGGCGCCAGCGCGGACCGTGCTGCGTGGTCAGCGTGTCTTCCGTCAGTGTGAGCACGGCGCCCGGCCCGGCCTCGTTCAGGGTGACTGCGCCCGTTTTCAGGTCGAGGCGGCGTTCGACCAGCTGGTGCTGTTCGAGGCGCTCCAGCAGTTCGGCGACGCGGCTGTCTGCGCCAAGCGGTTCAATCGAGAGCTGGATGGTGCCGCCGCAGGGCAGGCCGAAGCGGTGCGCTTCGTCGGCCGTGATGCCGTAGCTGACGATCTCCGGCGCCGTGCGCGTGATGCCGTTCTTGCGCACGCGGTCGATCAGGTCGTCTTCGATGCAGCCGCCGCTCACGGAGCCGACCACGCGGCCGTCATCGCAGATGGCGAGGGTGGCGCCAATCGGGCGTGGGCTGGAACCCCAGGTTTTGATGACGGTAACGAGTTCGCAGCGGTGCCCGGCGGCGATCCATGCTGCGCTGGTCTTGAGTACTTCGAGGTCGATGCTGTCCATGGCGTCTAATATACACGGACTTATTTGCGCTTGCTGCAGACCGCTTTCATCGCCCCGGCATAGAGGTTTTCGCCGCTTACCTCTTCGGGATCGTAGGCTTCGAATTTGTAGGTGCCCAGCGCTTCGCCGCGTGCCATCGGCTGTTCGTAGAACAGCTGCGTTTTCAGCGTGATGGTGCGCGCTTCGCAGTCGTAGAGGTGTTGCGCGCGTACCGAGCGGTAAGGATTGCCGTCCGGCGTGAGCTGGTCTTTGCTGAACGTGTGCAGGGTCCAGGCCTTGCGGCCTTCGCTGCTTTTGCGGATGCTGGATTTGTCGATGTAGAGCGTGCTGCCCTTGTCGCTGCCCGTTTTCGTCCATGGCGCCGCTTCGGCTGCCCAGGGCAGCAGCAGGAGCAGCGCGCACAGGATCTTCATGGCTTTATGGCGTCAGCGGACGCTTGGCAGCTTGCTTCGATTTGATTTCGGCCACGGTGCGGTCGATCGGCGCCATGCGGCCCGTTGCGTTCGGGTGCGTGGCGCTGTAGCCGTTCAGCACCGTCGGCGGATACTGCGTGTACACGCGCTGCCAGAAGCTCTTGTACTTGTCGATGCTGTAGCCGGCGCGGGCCAGCATGTAGAGCGCCAGGTTGTCGGCGGCGATTTCCATGTCGAGCGGGTAGGCCTTCATACCGGCCGTGCCGATCAGCATATTCAGGTCCGGGCTCACGCTGGCCAGGTTGTCGATGATGCTGCCGATGGCGGCGTTATTGCGCATGGTGACCGAGTGGCCCAGCACATTGTGCGCAATGTCCTTCGCCAGCACATAGGCCAGGTTGTCGTCGCTCTGCGCGAAATTGATCATGCCGCGCGTGACCAGTACGCGCGTGCCGTCGGCGTAGGAGTTGATGTTGTCCGAGTTGCCGAGGTCGACGCGGATGGCGCAGGCGCGCGTAACGGGCACGTTCAGCGTCTGCTTGCTGCCGCCGCGGCCAATCGTCATGTTCAGCGAGGCGCGGCTGGATACCAGCGGGCCGAAGACGGCTGCCGCCTTCGACTCGGCGTCGCGGCCCGTAGGCAGGTTCTTGCCATCGGCGGCGATCAGGTCGTCGCCCTTGCGCAGGCCCGCACGCGCCGCGCCGCTGCCGGGCAGGATGCCGGAGACCTGCAGCACGTCGTCGTAGTTCAGCACTGCGGCTGCGGCGTCGTTATATTCGCCGGGGTAGGAGAAGCGGTTCTTGGCGGTGAAGCCAAGCAGGTTGCGCGCCTGCGTGCGGCACAGGTCCGCGCTGCCGATCAGGATCGGCGCTGCAACGCGGTACAGGCGGTCCTGCAGGCTGACCATGGTGCGCAGCGCTTCGCGTGCGGCGGCCTGGCGCGGCGTAACCACCGGTGCGGCGGCCGGTGGCGGCACTTGTACCAGCGGCGAGGTGTCAGGTGGCGGAGGCGTGGTGGCGCAGGCGGACAGCAGCAGGGCCGCCGCGGTGGCGCTCAGCGCTGCCCAGGCGCGATTGTTGGGCTTCTTGTTCTTGTCTCCTGCCATTTTCCTTCTTCCTCAGTGTTTGCCGGTGCTGCCGAAGCCCCCTTCGCCGCGTTCGCTGGCGCCGAATTCTTCGACGATGTTAAAGCCGACTTGCAGGACCGGTACGATAATCAACTGGGCGAGGCGTTCCATCGGGTTCAGCGTAAAGGCGCTGTGGCCACGATTCCAGGTCGAGACCATCAGTTGGCCCTGATAGTCGGAGTCGATCAAGCCTACCAGATTCCCAAGAACAATGCCGTTCTTATGGCCCATGCCGGAGCGCGGCAGGATCATGGCCGCATAGCCCGGATCGGTGATGTGGATGGACAGGCCGGTCGGAATCAGCACGGTCTGCCCGGCCTCGATGACCATGGGCGCATCGATGCAGGCGCGCAGGTCGAGCCCTGCGCTGCCAGGCGTTGCATAAGCCGGCATCTGTTCTTTCATGCGCGGGTCGAGGATTTTGACGTCGATAGTTTTCATTTGCGGCGGAACAGCGAATGCTGGTCGATTCGTTTCGAGATTTCGGAAATCAGCTGGCGCGCCAGCGTGAGCTTGTCGGCGCGCGGCAGGATGGTGTGGCCATGCTCGTCGAACAGGATGATGGTGTTGTCGTCCTGGCCGAAGGTGTGGTGGCCGATATTCCCCACCAGCAGGGGAATGCCTTTGCGTTCGCGCTTGGCGGCGCCGTATTCGATGAGGTTTTCGGATTCGGCGGCGAAGCCCACGCAATAGGGGTGCCCGGCCAGCGAGGTACGCGCGGCGGCAGCAGCAAGGATGTCCGGGTTCTGCACGAACTCCAGCTGCGGCACGGCGCCGTCGGCCGTTTTCTTCACTTTCTGCTCGCTCGGATTGGCCACGCGCCAGTCGGCTACTGCAGCCACGGCGACGAACACGTGCTGGCCGTCCAGCGCCGCCATCACGGCATCATGCATCTGCTGCGCGCTTTGCACATTGATGCGGGTGACACCGAAAGGAGTTTTCAGCGCCGTGGGACCCGAGATCAGCATTACCTCGGCTCCCGCTTCACGCGCGGCGCGCGCCACGGCATAGCCCATCTTGCCGGAAGAGAGATTGGTGATGCCGCGCACCGGATCGATGGCTTCGAAGGTCGGCCCTGCGGTAATCAGCACGCGCTTGCCCGCCATGACTTTTGGCTGGAAGGCTGCCACCAGTTCGGCCAGCAGCTGTTCCGCTTCCAGCATGCGGCCCATGCCCACTTCGCCGCAGGCCTGGTCGCCCGCAGCGGGGCCGAGGATGGCGATACCGTCCTCCTTCAGCTGCGCCACATTGCGCTGGGTTGCAGGATTGGTCCACATTTCCACATTCATTGCGGGGGCAACCAGCAAGGGCACGTGGCGCGGACGAGCCACGCACATGGTGGACAGCAGGTCGTCGCAGGCGCCATGTGCCAGCTTGCGGATGAAGTCCGCGGAGCAGGGCGCGATGATGATGGCGTCCGCTTCGCGCGTCACGTCGATGTGGGCCATATTGTTGGCCACGCGCGGGTCCCACTGGCTGCTGTAAACCTGTTTGCCGGACAGCGCCTGCATGGTGACTGGCGTGATGAAGTGTTCGGCCGCATCGGTCATCACTACCTGCACCGAGGCGCCTTCCTTGGTCAGCGCGCGGCACAGTTCCGCGGCCTTGTAGCAGGCCACTCCGCCCGACAGGCCGAGAACGATCTTTTTGCCAGTCAGTTCCATGATGCCTCCTCGCTTACCGGTTCACCCGGCGCAATTCGTCCAGTATAAACAGTGCCGCGCCGATGCAGATGGCGGAGTCGGCGATGTTAAAGGCCGGGAAGTGGCCGATGCCGCTCCAGTGGAAATCGAGGAAGTCGATCACGTGGCCGTATACCAGGCGGTCGATCACATTGCCGATTGCGCCACCGAGGATCAGCGCCAGGGCCCAGCAGAACAGGCGCTGGCCCGAATGCTTGCGCAGCAGGTAGACGATGTACAGCGCCGCGCCGATGCCGATGGCGGTGAAGAAGTAGCGCTGCCAGCCGCTCTCGTTGGAGAGGAAGCTGAAGGCAGCGCCGCGGTTATAGGCCAGAACGAGATTGAAGAAGCTGGTGATCACCTTTTCTTCGCCATAGACAAAGAGTTTGCTGATGGTGATCTTGGACAGCTGGTCGAACAGGATGACGACAGCGGCGATACCGAGCCACGGGGTCAGGCTCGCCGGATTGCTCGAAAACGTTTTTTTAGTGGCCATGGGTGATGTGGTGGGTTACGCAATGGTGCGGACTTCGCCCGCGCCAAACAGGTTGCTGTGGCAACGGCCGCACAGCGTTGGATGGTCGGCATGCGCGCCCACATCGGCGCGGTAATGCCAGCAGCGCTCGCACTTGGCTTCCGGCGAGGCTGCCACGGCGACACGTTCGTCTTCCGCCGACGCGACTTCGACCGCGCGCGCCAGCGAGGTGATGAACACAAACTTCAGATCATCGCCCAGGCTGGAGAGCACCTGGTACTTGTCGCCATGGGCGAAGATGTCGAGCTGCGCCTGCAGCGAAGAGCCGATGGCGCCCGAGGTGCGCAGGTCTTCCAGCTGCTTGGTGACGTCGGCGCGCACCGCGAGGATGGTGGCGTACTTCGCCAGCAGCGCTTCCGCGCCCGGCACTTCCGGCAGCTTCCACCAGGTCTGGGTGTAGATGGTTTCGTCGCTGGCGGCAAAGGCTTCGGCGCCGGCAAACGAGGACCATGCTTCTTCCACCGTGAAGGACAGCACCGGCGCCAGCATGCGCAGCAGGCTTTGCGTGATGTGCCACAGCGCGGTCTGGGCCGAGCGGCGCGCCTTCGAATCCACGGCCGTGGTGTACAGGCGGTCTTTCAGGATGTCGAGGTAGAAGCCGCCCAGGTCTTCCGAGCAGTAGTTCTGCAGCTTGGAGACCACCGGATGGAACTCATACTGTTCGTAGTGCTTCTCCACCGATGCCTGCAGCACGGCCAGGCTGGCCAGCGCGTAGCGGTCGGTTTCCAGCAGCTCGGCCACCGGCACGGCGTTCGCCTTCGGATCGAAGTCCGAGGTGTTCGCCAGCAGGAAGCGCAGCGTGTTGCGCAGGCGGCGGTAGGACTCCGTCACGCGCTTCAGGATCTCGTCCGAGATCGACAGCTCGCCCGTGTAGTCGGTGGAAGCGATCCACAGGCGCAGGATGTCGGCGCCCAGCGTGTCGGAGATTTTCTGCGGCGCCAGCGTGTTGCCCAGTGACTTGGACATCTTCTTGCCTTCGCCATCGACGGTGAAGCCGTGCGTAAGCAGCGCCTTGTACGGCGGCCGGCCGTTCAGCATCGAGGAGGTCAGCAGCGAGGAGTGGAACCAGCCGCGGTGCTGGTCCGAGCCTTCCAGGTAGAGGTCAGCCGGGAAGTGCGACTGTTCGGCGTGCGAACCGCGCAGCACGGTCTGGTGCGTGGTGCCGGAATCGAACCACACATCCAGCGTGTCCTTGTTCTTCACATACATGGCGGCTTCGTCGCCCAGCAGTTCTTTCGGGTCCAGTGCGAGCCAGGCGTCGATGCCGCCTTTTTCGATCCGTTGCGCTACCTGCTCCAGCAGTTCCTGGGTGCGTGGATGCAGCTCGCCGGTTTCCTTGTGCACGAAGAAGGCCATCGGCACGCCCCACTGGCGCTGGCGCGACAGGGTCCAGTCCGGACGGTTGGCGATCATGCCGTGCAGGCGGGCCTGGCCCCAATCAGGGAAGAACTGGGTTTGGGCGATGCCTTCCAGCGCGGTTTCGCGCAGCGTGGCGCCGCCGTCCAGCGGCTGGATGTCCATGCCCGCGAACCATTGCGAGGTGGCGCGGTAGACGATGGGCGTCTTGTGGCGCCAGCAGTGCATGTAGCTGTGATCGAACATCTTCAGCTCGAACAGGGCGCCCGCTTCGCGCAGCGCTTCGCAGATCGGCTTGGAGGCTTCCCAGATGGTCTGGCCGCCGAACAGGGGCAGGGTGGACGCGTATTTGCCGTCGCCCATCACCGGCGTGAGGATCTCGTCGTCCTTCATGCCATGCTGGCGGCAGGAGATGAAGTCTTCCAGGCCGTAGGCAGGCGCGGAGTGCACGATGCCGGTGCCGCTGTCGGTGGTCACGTAGTCGGCCAGGTACATCGGCGACAGGCGGTCGTAGAAGGCGTCGCGCGCGTGCAGCGGATGGCGGAAGGAGATGCCGGCCAGCTTTTCGCCCGTGGTGGTGGCAATCACCTTGCCTTCGAGCTTGTAGCGCTGCAGGCAGGATTCGACGAGGTCCTGAGCCAGGATCAGCAGCAGGGGCGCGCCGTCACGGCTGGTTTCCACCAGCGCATAGGTCACTTCCGGATTGGCGTTCAGCGCCTGGTTGGACGGAATGGTCCATGGCGTAGTGGTCCAGATCACGACGAAGCCGTTCTCGCTCGGCAGCTGGTCCAGGCCGAAGGCCGTGGCCAGCTTGCCGAATTCGGCGAACTTGAAGCCCACGTCGATGGCCGGGTCGCGCTTGTCCTGGTATTCCACTTCCGCTTCCGCCAGTGCGGAGCCGCAGTCGAAGCACCAGTTCACCGGCTTCAGGCCGCGGTAGACATAGCCCTTCTCCAGCAGCTTGCCGAGCGAGCGCAGCTCATCGGCCTCATTGCGGTAGGCCATGGTCATGTAAGGATTGTCCCATTCGCCCAGCACGCCGAGGCGGATGAAGCCCGCGCGCTGGCGGTCGATCTGTTCCAGCGCGTAGGCGCGCGCCTTGGTCAGCACTTCGGCGGTCGGCAGGTTTTTGCCGTACAGCTTTTCGATCTGGATTTCGATCGGCATGCCGTGGCAGTCCCAGCCCGGCACATAAGGCGCGTCGAAGCCGGCCAGGGTGCGCGACTTGACGACGATGTCCTTCAGGATCTTGTTGACCGCGTGGCCCAGGTGAATGTCGCCGTTGGCGTACGGCGGACCATCGTGCAGGATGAACTTCGGACGGCCCGCGGCAGCCTTGCGCACGCGCTCGTAGATCTTTTTATCTTGCCACTGCTTGACCCAGCCCGGCTCGCGCTTGGCGAGGTCGCCGCGCATCGGGAACGGGGTTTCAGTCATGTTGACCGGGTACTTGCTCTCGGCCTTCTTTGCTTTGTTATCGGACATATCAATCTTCTTTATCGTGTATCGGTGTGAGTGGCGCTGCGGATGGCGGCACTCAAATTCGGTCGGTGGCGGTGACTGCGCCGCTGCGCTCGCGGAAATACGCGCGCGCTTCCAGCGCATCGCGGTCGATGGCCGCGGTCAGCGTGGGCAGGTCGATGAATTTTTCTTCATCGCGGATCTTCTTCAGGAATTCGACGCGCACGCGCTCGCCGTAGCAGGAGCGGGCGTAGTCGAAGATATGCACTTCCAGCAGCACGCGGCCGGCGTCTTCCACGGTAGGGCGCACGCCGAGGCTGGCGACGGCCGGCAGCGGACCTTCGGCCAGGCCGTGCACCTGCACGATGAAGATGCCGCCCAGGGCAGGGCGGTGCGGCACGCGCAGGTTCAGCGTGGGGTAGCCGATGGTGCGGCCCAGTTTCGCGCCATGGATCACATGGCCGGAAATCGAATACGGATGGCCGAGCAGCTGTTCGGCGCGCGCGAAATCGCCCGCCGCCAGCGCGCTGCGCACGGCGGAGGAGGAAATGCGGATATCGCCGTTCATCACGGTGGGCAGGGTCTCCACCTGGAAGCCGTAGCGCGCGCCCGCTTCCTTCAGCAGGGCCACATTGCCGGCGCGTTTGGCGCCGTAGCAGAAATCGTCGCCCACCATCAGCCATTTCACATGCAGGCCGTCGACCAGCACGCGCTCGGTGAATTCCTGCGGCGTGAGGGAGGCGAAGCTGTCGCTGAAGTGCTCGACGATGACACGGTCGATGCCGTTGTTGGCCAGGGAGCCCAGTTTGTCGCGCAGGTTGGCGATGCGCGGCGGGGCCTTGCTCATGTCGCCCAGCTTGTGCGCGAAGAATTCGCGCGGATGCGGTTCGAAGGTCATCACGGCCGCCTCCAGCCCAAGCGACGAGGCGGCAGCGCGCACTTGCGCCAGCAGGGCCTGGTGGCCGCGGTGGACGCCGTCGAAATTGCCGATCGTGAGGGCGCAGGGCGCGCGCGCTGCTGCGTTCGGAAGTCCGCGAAATACCTTCATGAGGGGGTGATTCTCTTATTTCTTTGCCAGAATGCTCGATTATAGCCCGCCCACAAGTAAAAAGCGCCGCCTGCTGGGGGCAGGCGGCGCTTTCCGGGACAAGCCGGAGGGCCGTTATCAGGCGCTAATCGGATTGTTGATGTACAGGACCCAGTAGCGGGCCAGTTCAGCCTCGCCGCCGGTGCCCTTCACCGTTTTCAGGGTGCTGATGGCAGCAGCCTTCTTGCCGGCGCGGTATTGGGCGATGCCGTAGTGCAGCTTCACGGCTTCCTGGTTACGGGCGGTGCCGAACTTCAGGGCCTGGTCGATCAGTTTCAGGCCTTCGTCGCCCTTGCCGTCGCTGACCAGCGCCAGGCCGATGTTGGCCAGGGTGTCCGCGTCCTTGTTGGCGATGGCTTCAGCCTGGTCTTTCTCGGCGCTGGCCTTCTGGTCGTTCTGGGTCTTCACGGCCAGGTCTTTCAGGCGCTGGTGGCGGCCGGCATCGGTACCGGTGCCCAGGGCGCCCTTCTTGTAGCCCTGCTCGATGATCTTCAGCGACTCAGGCGCATTGCGTGCCTGCAGTGCCAGCTGGCCCATTTCCATGAATTCGGAAGGCTTGGCCAGTTGGCCCAGGGCCAGCTTGAGGCGCATCACGTCCAGGTTCAGGGTCGGGGAGAAGCCTGGCTTGCCGACCACGCGGTTCAGCAGGTCAGCCCAGTAGGAAGCTTTCGGGTACGAACCGGCCAGCTTTTCCAGGGTCTGCACATAGCCTGCCTTGTCGTTCTGCTTCAGCTGGATATTGGCCAGCATCTGCAGGTTCTGTTCGGACTGTTTGCCCGAAGACTGCAGTTCCTTGGCCGCTTCGCCGTATTTGCCGCTGATGTAGTAGGTCTGGATCAGCAGGTCACGCATGGTGCCGTTGTTCGGGTTGTCTTTCAGCGCGCGCTGGATCCAGGTGATGGCCTTGTTGTAGTCCTTGGCGCGGTAGTACATGCCGGCCAGCGCTTCGGTGAACTTTGGCTGTTCAGCGTTGGACAGGCGGCCGGAATTGATCACGGCTTCGAAGGCGCGGGCAGCGGTATCGCTGTCGCCGGCAGCCGCCGCAGCGGATGCGCGCACGCGCTCGATCTGGTATTTCTCGAATTCGGTCTTGCCGCCGACGGCGTCGGCTTCTTTCAGTTTTGCCAGGGCTTCACGGTTCTTGCCGGAGGAGGCCAGGCGTTGTGCTTCCTGCAGCGGTTTGCCCACTTCAGCACGCACGGTATCGGCAGCGTACGCGGCCGGCACCAGGCCTGCCAGGGGAGCTGCGGCGCTAAAGCCAATAGCGGCCATCACCAGGCCGAGATGAGCGAGACGGAACTTGGACATAACTTGGTTTTCTTTCATCAAAAAACGAAATAGGCAGGATAACCTGCCTATCGCGGAAAATAAAGAGCTGTACGTTACTGGAACTGTTCGTTGCCGACCAGACCGATTTTCGTCACGCCCAGGCGCTGGGCCGCAGCCATCACGCCTGCAACTGCGCTGTACTCAACCAGCTTGTTGGGGCGCAGGTGCACCTCAGGCTGGTCAGCTTGCGCTGCGATGTTCATCAGTTTCTGTTCCAGCGTGTTGCGGTCAGGAATAGCCTGGCCGTCCCACAGGATCGTACCGTCAAAGTCCACGTCGATCGTCACGACCACTGGTTCCGTCGTCTGCGGTGGCGGGGTGCCAACCGGCATGTTCAGGTTCACCGAGTGGTTTGCCTTAGGAATCGTGATAATCAACATGATAATGAGCACCAGCATGACGTCAATCAGCGGTGTCATATTCATTTCCATCATTGGTTCCGGATCCGCGTTTGCTGCGCTGCCCGAACCGACATTCATACTCATGTGTGTTCCTTTCCTGGATCGCCGCCCCCCGTACCGGCAGGGCGGCAGCACCAATTACATCTTGTCAGGCGGTTCGGTGATGAAGCCGACCTTCTGGATGCCAGCGCGCTGGGTGGTGAAGATGACGCGGCCGATGGACTCGTACTTGGCGTCTTTGTCGCCGCGCACGTGCACTTCAGGCTGCGGCAGCTTCACAGCTTCCACCTTCAGCATGTCGAACAGCTCGTTCGTGTCACGCATCTTTTTCTGGTTCCAATAGATGTCGCCATCCTTGTTCACCACGATGTTGACATTATCCGGCTTCGTCTGGATCGCCTGGTTGATCTCTTCCGGCAGAGAAATTTTCTGCAGTTTGAGAACGACCGGGCTCGTAATCAGGAAGATAATCAGCAGAACCAACATGATGTCCACGAGGGGCGTCGTGTTGATTTCCGACATGACTTGGTCTTCGCCGCTGCTATCAGCAGAGCCTACGGACATCGACATGGTTAATTACCCAATCTTTTTAGCTGCTTTAGCAGCGGAATCAGCGGTCGACATGGCGCCCGAGATCAGCACGGAGTGCACGTCAGCCGAGAAGGTGCGGATGTCTTCCATCACGGTCTTGTTACGACGCACCAGCCAGTTGTAGCCCAGAACCGCAGGAACTGCCACTGCCAGACCGAAGGCGGTCATGATCAGTGCTTCACCCACAGGACCTGCCACTTTGTCGATCGACGCGTTACCGGTCATACCGATGTTGGTCAGTGCACCGTAAATACCCCACACGGTACCGAACAGACCGATGAACGGTGCGGTCGAACCCACGGTTGCCAGGAAGGACAGGCCGTCTTGCAGGCGGGACTGCACTTTGTCCACAGCGCGCTGGATCGACATGGTGACCCAGGTCGACAGGTCGATTTGTTCCAGCAGGGCGCCGTCGTGGTGCGCGGTTGCCTTGGTGCCGGTTTCAGCGATGAAGCGGAATGGCGAGCCTTCAGCCAGGGTGGTGGTGCCAGCGGCGATCGACGAAGCTTTCCAGAACTTGGCGTTCATGTCTTTAGCTTGACGCATGATCTTCGACTGGTCGATCAGCTTGGTGATGATGATGTACCACGAGCCGATGGACATCAGCGACATGATGATGATGGTGCCACGTGGGACCCAGCCCGATTCCCACACAGCCTTGATGCCGAATGGGTTTTCCACTTCTTCCTTGCCAGCTGGGGCGGCAGCAGCGCCTTCAGCAGCTGGAGCGGCAGCGGCAGCGTCAGCAGCCGGTGCAGCAGCCGTATCCGCTGGAGCGGCAGCCGGGGCTTCGGCAGCAGCCGAGGCAGGAGCGTCAGCCATAGCTGGCGCGCTCACCAGGGCAGATGCTGCGGTCACCGAGAACAGCACAGCGGCCAGTACAGCGGACAAACGGGTATTCTTAAACATGCTTCCTCCAAATTGATAAAATAATCAGTTCGCTGAACGTAACGGAACAACGAAATTACTAAGTTGGGACGTTGTTCTGTCCCGGTTTATTCCAGCGTCCAGACGTACTGCATAGTCATCCACGCCTGTTCCGGCTTGCCATCAACCATGGTTGGTTTGAAGCGGCATTTGCCGATACCAGTCTGTGCTGCCTTATCCAGGTCACGGAAGCCACTCGACTTCTGGACCTTCGATTCCATAACGCGACCGTCGACGCCAATCAGGAACTGCAGGGTTACGGTACCCGTTTCTTCATTACGCAGCGACGATTTCGGCCATTCCGGTTTCGCGCAGGTGCTGAAGTCAGCCACTGCAGGAACACGTACGGATTGGGCCGGTGGCGCCGGCGGTGCTGGCGGCGCCGACGGGGCCGGACGTGCCAGTTCGTTCGATGCAGGTTTCACGTTGGTCGCGTTAGCGATCGTGTTCTGCGGTGGCGGCGGCTGCTGAACCTGAACTTCAACCGGAGGAATGAAGGGTGGCGGTGGCGCCTTCATTTCTGGCGGTGGAGGCGGTGGCGGCAGCTCCTTCGGTGGCGGTGGGGCCACTTCTTCGATGATCTTGGTCTCAACAGGCTCGATCATCTTATTGATCATGCGCTTGCCCAGCCCCGATACGATCCCGTAAGCAGCCACTACGTGCAAGGCCAATACTACGGCGATGCCGGTATAGTTCTTTTTGCCGCCCTTCCCGTTATCACTAAAATCCATGACTGCTTTCTCCAATACCTACTCTCTTGATACTACTCAAACCCCGCAAACGGCGACACAAAGCTACAGCCGCATCCGGGACGTCGGCGAATTATACATACGAATTCTCGAAATTACATAGAAATTTGATCCATAAAAATAGGCTTAAATTTCATGCTCTTAGCGCAACTCCGGAGTGTGCGCTGCACCATTTCGGCGCACACTTTTGGCCCATTCGGGCTCCCATTTGGGGAGCTATGTAGCCAGCTGTCTAATAGTTCCCCGAATCTGTAAAAAGCCGAATATCCACTGCCGGGCAGAGGCTTTTGGAAATGAAAATTTTGCGCAGACGTTTGCTAATGCGCAACTATTCCAATACTCCCCATGCAGTTCCAGTATATGCAAAAACCATGCACGGTAGCGCACACATGCTGCCATTCCGGCAATCATGAAATTTCACTACGAGAATTGGTGCTCCTGGCAATAGAACGCTAGAAGATCCGGCCGCGTTTTTCGCGGCGGCATTCGAGGGTGCTGACCAGCTGGCCGTCCGGGGTGACGGTGTCCAGGTGCACGTCGAAGCCCCACAGCCGGGCCACGTGCTTCAGCACCTCGTGCGCCTGCTGGTTCAGCGGGCGCCGGTTGAACTGGGTGTGGCGCAGGGTCAGCGCACGGTCATCCCGCGTGTTGACCGACCATACCTGTATATTAGGCTCGCGGTTGCCAAGGTTGTACTGCTCCGCCAGCTGCTGCCGCACATAGCGGTAGCCCAGTTCGTCGTGGATGGCTGAAACCGAAAGTTTCTCGTTCTTGTCGTCATCCAGTACCGCAAAGAAGTGGAAGTCGCGGATCAGGCGCGGCGACAGGTATTGGGCGATAAAGCTCTCGTCCTTGAAATTGCGCATCGCAAAGTCCAGCGTCTTCTTCCAGTCGCTGCCCGCGATGTCGGGGAACCATTCGCGGTCTTCTGCCGTCGGATTCTCGCAAATGCGGCGAATGTCCTGCATCATCGCGAAACCGAGCGCATAGGGATTGATGCCGTTGTAGTAGGGGCTGTGGACCGGCGGCTGGTAGACCACATTGGTATGGCTCTTCAGGAATTCCATCATGAAGCCGTCGCCCACCACGCCCTCGTCGTACAACTGGTTGAGGATGGTGTAGTGCCAGAAGGTGGCCCAGCCCTCGTTCATCACCTGGGTCTGGCGCTGCGGGTAGAAGTACTGCGAGATCTTGCGCACGATGCGCACGATCTCGCGCTGCCAGGGTTCCAGCAGCGGCGCATACTTCTCTATAAAGTACAGCAGGTTTTCTTCCGGCTCCGGCGGGAAGCGCGGCGCGGGCCGGTTGACTTCCTCTTCCTCGCGCTTCGGCACGGTACGCCACAGCTCATTGATCTGGGACTGCAGGTATTCCTCGCGCTCCTGCTGCTTCAGCTGTTCCTGGGCCAGCGACAGCTTGGCCGGGCGCTTGTAGCGGTCCACGCCGTAATTCTGGATCGCGTGGCAGGAATCGAGCAGCAGTTCCACCGCGTCGATGCCGTGGCGCTGTTCGCACTCCGTTATATAGTTCTTGGCGAAGACCATGTAGTCGACGATGGCGTCGGCATCGGTCCAGGTGCGGAACAGGTAGTTCCCCTTGAAGAAGGAATTGTGGCCGTAAGCCGCGTGGGCGATCACCAGCGCCTGCATCGTGAGGCTGTTCTCCTCCATTAAATAGGCGATGCAGGGATTGGAGTTGATCACGATTTCATAGGCCAGGCCCATCTGCCCGCGCTTGTAGCCCTTTTCGGTGGACAGAAAGTGCTTGCCGAAGGACCAGTGGGCGTAGGACACCGGCATGCCGACCGAAGTATAGGCGTCCATCATCTGCTCGGCTGTGATGATTTCGAGCTGGTTCGGGTAGGTATCGAGGCCGAAGCCCTTGGCCACGCGCTTGATTTCCTCATGCGCCTGTTCGATCAGCTCGAAGGTCCACTCCGACTGTTCTGGCAGGGCGCGCGGGTGGGGCTGCCGTTTCGTCATCTGGTTCATTATTTGGGCTGCTTCTTGAACAGTTCACGGAACACCGGGTAGATATCGGCCGGCGTCACTATCTTCTGCATCGCGAAGTGGCGGTGCAGTTCAGGAATCTGGGCGTACTGCTCCCACAGGTTCTGCGGCGGGCCGTCGGTGATCTCCACATAGGTGTAGTACTGCACCTTGGGCATGATGGTGTTGCTCAGCAGCTGGCGGCACAGCACCGAGTCGTTGTCCCAGTTGTCGCCGTCCGAAGCCTGGGCCACGTAGCTGTTCCACTGGCCGGCGCCGTAGCGCTCGTCGATGATCTTGTTCAGCAGGTTCAGCGCCGAGGACACCACGGTGCCGCCCGATTCGCGCGAGTGGAAGAATTCGTTCTCGTCCACTTCCAGTGCCGCCGTGTGGTGGCGGATGAAGACCACTTCGATCTTCTCGTACACCCGCTTCAGGAACAGGTAGAGCAGGATGAAGAAGCGCTTGGCCGTATCCTTGCGCTGCTCGTCCATCGAACCGGAAACGTCCATGATGCAGAACATCACGGCCTGGGTCATGGGCTTGGGCACCTTGATGCGGTTGCTGTAGCGCAGGTCGAACGGGTCGATGAAGGGAATGGCCAGGATGCGCGTGTGCAGGTGGTGGATCAGCTTCTTCAGCTCGACCACGCGCGGGTCGGCCAGCGGTACATCGGCCAGCAGCAGCTCTTCCAGCTCGCGCTCCGCTTCCGCCAGCTGGCGGCGCGGCTTGCCGCCCACGGCAATGCGGCGGCCCAGGGCGCCGCGCAGGGAGCGCAGCACGTGGATATTGGACGGCGTGCCGGACACGGTATAGCCGGCGCGCTGGTTCTTGAACTCCACGGTGGCGGTCAGCTGGGTCTTGACCATATGCGGCAGTTCCAGGTCCTCGAAGAAGTAGTTCATGAATTCTTCGCGCGACAGTTCGAAGATGAAGTCGTCCTCGGTGGTCTGGTCGCTGTTGCCTGCCTTGCCCTTGCCGGCGCCGCCGCCGCCTTTCGGCCGCGCGATCTGGTCGCCTTTCTGGTATTCCTGGTTGCCGGGGTTAATCACTTCCCACACGCCGCCATGGGCGTGGCCGAAGGAAGGCTCGTTCACGTCCTTGACGGGAATCGAGACTTTTTCGCCATTCTCGATGTCGGTGATGGAGCGGCCCTTGATGGCGCGCCCGACCGCATCCTTGATCTGGCTTTTGTAGCGCCGCAAAAACCGTTCGCGGTTGACCGCTGACTTGTTCTTGCCTTGCAAACGACGGTCGATGAGGTAAGTCAACAATGCCTCCTGTACTACTTTGCAGGGGACAGACCCTCATTGCGCAGCAATCAGGGTCTGTCCCCGGTAACCCAGTCCGCCACCGAACTCCAGTTCGCCAACTGTGTTTAGTGGCGGACTGTGCTCTCGGGGACAGACCCCTGATTGCTGCGCAATGAGGGGACTGTCCCCATCTGTCCCGGGCTGTTCGTCCTATTATCCCACCGTCCGACTCAGGACGACTTCCTCACACGCAGATACCATTCGCACAGCAGGCGCACCTGCTTGGCGGTATAGCCTTTCTCGACCATGCGCGCGACGAAGTCGGCGTGCTTGTTGGCGTCCTCGGCGCTCGCCTTCGCATTGAAGGAGATCACCGGCAGCAGCTCCTCCGTATTCGAGAACATCTTCTTCTCGATCACGGTGCGGAATTTCTCGTAGCTGGTCCATGCCGGATTCTTGCCGCCGTTGTTGGCCCGCGCCCGCAGGCCGAAGTTGACGATCTCGTTGCGGAAATCCTTGGGATTCGAAATGCCGGCCGGCTTCTCGATTTTTTCCAGCTCGCTGTTCAGGGCTTCGCGGTCGAAGCTCTCGCCCGTGTCCGGATCGCGGTATTCCTGGTCCTGGATCCAGAAGTCGGCAAAGGTCACGTAGCGGTCGAAGATGTTCTGGCCGTACTCGGAATAGCTTTCCAGGTAGGCGGTCTGAATCTCCTTGCCGATGAAGTCCACATAGCGCTGCGCCAGGTGCTCCTTAATATAGGAGAAGTATTTCTGCTCGGTCTCCGGCGGGAACTGCTCGCGCTCCACCTGCTGCTCCAGCACATACAGCAGGTGCACCGGATTGGCCGCCACCTCGGTGGAATCGAAGTTGAACACCTTGGACAGGATCTTGAAGGCGAAGCGGGTCGAGAGCCCGTTCATGCCTTCGTCCACGCCCGCATAGTCGGCATACTCGTGGATGGATTTGGCCTTGGGATCGGTGTCCTTCAGGTTCTCGCCATCGTAGACCAGCATCTTGCTGAAGATGGAAGAGTTCTCCGGCTCCTTCAGCCGCGACAGGATCGCGAACTGCGCCATCATGCGCAGGGTGCCCGGCGCGCAGGGCGCCTCGCTGAGCGAGGAATTGCGCAGCAGCTTGTCGTAGATCTTGATCTCGTCGTTCACGCGCAGGCAGTAAGGCACCTTGACGATATAGATACGGTCGAGGAAAGCCTCGTTATTGCGGTTGTTGCGGAAGCTCTTCCACTCGGACTCGTTCGAGTGGGCCAGCACCACGCCATCGAAGGGAATTGCACCGAAGCCCTCGGTGCCCTTGTAATTGCCTTCCTGCGTGGCCGTCAGCAGCGGATGCAGCACCTTGATCGGCGCCTTGAACATCTCCACGAATTCCATCAGGCCCTGGTTGGCCAGGCACAGGCCGCCGGAATAGCTGTAGGCATCCGGATCGTCCTGCGCATAGTCTTCCAGCTTGCGGATATCGACCTTGCCGACCAGGGAGGAGATGTCCTGGTTGTTCTCGTCGCCCGGCTCGGTTTTCGACACGGCCACCTGGCGCAGCACCGAAGGGTAGCGCTTGACCACGCGGAACTGGTTGATGTCGCCATTGAATTCGTGCAGGCGCTTCACGGCCCACGGGCTCGGAATGCTGCGCAGGTAGCGGCGCGGAATGCCGTAGTCTTCTTCGAGGATGGTGCCGTCTTCCTGTTCATTGAACAGGCCCAGCGGGGATTCGTTGACCGGCGAGCCTTTCAGGCAGTAGAAGGGCACCTGTTCCATCAGGGACTTGAGCTTCTCTGCAATCGACGACTTGCCGCCGCCGACGGGGCCCAGCAGGTAGAGGATCTGCTTGCGTTCTTCCAGGCCTTGCGCGGCGTGGCGGAAGTATGAAACGACCTGTTCGATCACTTCCTCCATGCCGTAGAACTCGCGGAAGGCGGGGTAAATCTTGATGACCTTGTTGGCGAAGATGCGTGACAGGCGGGTATCCGTGCGGGTATCCACCAGGGTCGGCTCGCCGATGGCTGCCAGCATGCGTTCGGCCGCGCTGGCATAGGTCAGCGGGTCTTTCTTGCAAAGCTGCAGATATTCGGAGAGGGACATCTCCTCTTCTTTCGTGCGCTCGTACCGTGATGAGTAGTTGTCAAAAATGGTCATGTGCATGTCCTTTTCGGTAAATCTGCTTTCACTGGGTCGGCAGTCATCGCGCGGCTGCTGGCCTGATCCTTGGGTGCTGCTCCTTGTCTGTTATTGTTTTGGTGTGCCAGCTTGCATGCGGCGGCATGGATTGCCCATGCCTCGGAGCTGGCTTTATAGTGGGCGCGCGGAGGGAGGATTCCGGCGTCAGATTGTGTGTGCCGTAACGCTTTCTTACGTCTATGAAATTGATTATTGCTCTAATGGTGCTGGAAGTCAAAAGATTATCCGACACGCGCAAAATTTTTCATAAACCACTGAATCCAAAGGGAAAACCCGCGCACGTTTAACCACACATTTCGCTTTATCCACCCAACGTGTTGCCACTTTTTTCACACAGTAGCACGCTTGCTGAAGCCGTGCTGAACACGGCGCAAACCGTGCGCAGTCACATGCACTGAAAGTCGCTGCGTTCTTGCGCTAAGATGCATGGATTGACTGCGATGGAAGGAATCCGAATGAACACCCAGCTCCGCCATATTGTGCAGAACATGCCCAAGGCCGAACTGCATATCCACATTGAAGGTTCGCTGGAACCGGAACTGATTTTCGCGCTCGCCGAACGCAATGCCGTGGCGCTGTCCTATGCATCGGTGGAGGCGCTGCGCGCAGCCTATGCGTTTACCGACCTGCAGTCGTTCCTGGATATCTACTACGCGGGCGCCAGCGTGCTGCTCAAGGAGCAGGACTTCTACGATATGACGGCAGCCTATCTGGCGCGCGCCAAAGCCGACCATGTGCGGCATACGGAGATTTTCTTCGACCCGCAAACGCATACGGTGCGCGGCGTGCCCATGGCCGATGTGATCAACGGCATTCACCGCGCTTGCGCGGACAGCGATATCAGCGCGAGCCTTATCCTGTGCTTCCTGCGCCACCTGAGCGAAGAGGATGCGCTGGCCACGCTGGATGCGGCCTTGCCCTTCCGCGACAAGTTCATTGGCGTGGGCCTCGATTCTTCCGAAGTGGGCCATCCGCCGGAGAAGTTTGCACGCGTGTTTGCGAAGGCGCGCGAGCTCGGCCTGCATCTCGTTGCGCATGCGGGCGAGGAGGGGCCGCCGGCCTATATCCAGAGCGCGCTGGATGTGCTGCATGTGGAGCGCATCGACCATGGCGTGCGGGTGCTGGAAGATGCGGCGCTGACGAAGCGCGTGGCGCAGGAGCAGATGGCGCTGACCGTCTGTCCTTTGTCCAATATCAAACTGCGGGTGTTCGATACGATGAAGGACCATAACCTGCTGCAGCTGCTGGATGCAGGGCTGGCTGCCACCGTGAACTCGGATGACCCGGCCTATTTCGGCGGCTATATGAACGACAATTTCATCGCGGCGTTCGAGGCGCTGCCGCTCGGCCTGCAGCATGCGCACCAGCTGGCGCGCAACAGCTTTGCCGCTTCCTTCCTCGACACTCCGGCCAAGCAGAAATACCTGGACGAAGTCGATGCCTATTTTGCTGCCTTTAACGTGGTCTGACCGATGTTCCTTCAAGCCTTGAGAATGACCGCGCGCGACTGGCGCGCGGGGCAATTGCGCTTCCTGCTGGTGGCGCTGGTGGTGGCGGTGGCGGCGCTGTCCGCCGCCGGCTTCTTTATCGACCGCCTGCGTTCGGGCCTGAACCGCGACGCGCACCAGCTGCTGGGCGCCGACCTCGTGGTGAACGCCGACCAGCCGATCAGCGATGCCTGGCGCGCGGAAGCGAAGAAGCGCGGCCTGCTGATCGCGGAAACGGTGATCTTCCCCAGCATGGCGCAAGCGGGCGAGGGCGATGCCGCCCAATCCGTACTGGCCTCGCTGAAGGCGGTGAGCCCCGGCTACCCGCTGCGCGGCGCGCTCAAGATCACCACCGATGCCGCCCAGGCGGCCGACAGCGTCGGCACACCCGCGAAGGACATTCCGGCGCCCGGCACCGTCTGGCTCGACCACAATGTGCTGAGCGGCCTGAATGTGCAGGTAGGCGGCGAGATCCGTCTTGGTGACAAATCCTTCCGCGTCGCGCAGCTGATCGCAGCGGAGCCTGACCGCGGCACCGGCTTCCTCAACTTCGCCCCGCGCGTGCTGATGCCGCTGGCGGACCTGCCCGCGACGAATCTGATCCAGGACGGCTCGCGCGTGAACTACCGCCTGCTGCTCGCAGCGCCGGATGCGGCGCGCGCCGGCGCCGTGCGCGAATTCGGCCAGTGGCTGCAGGACACCATCAAAAGCGGCAACATCAAGGGTGTGCGCATCGACTCGCTGGAAGACGGCCGTCCCGAAATGCGCGCCACGCTGGACCGCGCCGACCGCTTCCTGTCGCTGGTCGGCCTGCTGTCCGCCATGCTCGCCGCGGTCGCCGTGGCCATGGCCGCGCGCCGCTTCATGATGCGCCACCTGGACGCCTGCGCCATGCTGCGCTGCCTGGGCCTGACGCAGAACCAGGTAACGGCCATTTACCTGATCGAGTTCCTGCTATTGGGCCTGCTGGGCAGCCTGATCGGCGTGGCAGTGGGCTTCGGCGCGCACTATATGCTGCTGGAGATGCTGGGCAAGCTGGTGCCAGTCGACCTGCCTGCGCCAACCATCTGGCCGGCGCTGCAGGGCATCGCCACCGGCATCCTGCTGCTGGCAGGCTTCGCGCTGCCGCCCATTCTGCAGCTGCGCAATGTGCCGCATAACCGCGTTATCCGCCGCGAGCAGGGCGCGCCGCAGCCGGCGGCACTGGCGACCTATGGCCTCGGCCTGGGCGCCTTCACCGTGCTGCTGCTGTGGCAGGCGGGCGACCCCCAGCTCGCGCTGTACACGGCGCTCGGCTTCCTCGGCGCCTTCGGCCTGTTTGCGCTGGTGGGCTGGCTGGGTCTTGCTTCGCTGAAGCCGCTGCGCGGCCTCGTGAATCACCAGAGCTGGCGCTTTGCCGTGACCTCGCTGCAGCGCCGTCCCGGCGCCACGGTGGTGCAGGTGGTGTCCCTGGCGCTGGGCCTGATGGCGCTGCTGCTGCTGACCGTGGTGCGCGGCGACCTGATGACGGCCTGGCGCAAGGCCACGCCGCCCGACGCGCCGAACCACTTCGTGATCAATATCCAGCCGGACCAGAAAGACGCCATCGCGCAGCGCCTGGCGCAGGCCGGCGTGAAAGACGTTCCGCTGTACCCGATGATCCGCGGCCGCCTGGTGGCGGTGAACGGCAACGCCGTCACGGCGGACACCTACACCGAAGACCGCGCACGCGGCCTCGCGTCGCGCGAGTTCAACCTGTCCACCATGGCGGAACTGCCGGCGCAGAACAAGATCGTGCAGGGCGCCTGGTACCGCGACGCTCCGGGCGTGGCCGAAGCTTCGGTGGAAGAGGGACTGGCACGCACGCTGCGCCTCAAGCTGGGCGACACCATGCGCTTCGATATCGCAGGCTCCATGGTGGAAGCCAAGATCACCAGCCTGCGCAAGCTGGACTGGGAATCGATGCGGGTGAACTTCTTCGTCATCATCAATCCGGCAGCCATGGCGGACACGCCGCAAACCTGGATTACCTCCTTCCACTTGCCGGCAGCATCAGCGGGAACCGGCAGCGCGCTATCACGCGCCTTCCCCAACCTCACGGTGGTGGATGTGGGCAGTGTGCTGCGCCAGATCCAGGCGGTGCTGGACCAGGTGATCAAGGCGGTGGAGTTCCTGTTCGCCTTCACGCTCGCCTCCGGCCTGCTGGTGCTGTATGCCGCGCTGATGGGATCGCAGGACGAACGCACCCGCGAAGCGGGCCTGCTGCGCGCGCTGGGCGCCACCCGGCGCCAGCTGTCGCAGGCGCAGCTGATCGAATTCCTGCTGGTGGGGTCGCTGGCGGGCCTGCTGGCAGCGACGGGCGCCGCAGCGATGGGCTGGGCGCTCGCCACCTTCCGCTTTGATTTTGAATGGGCCTTCAATCCGGGTGTGTGGTTCGCCGGCCTGGCAATAGGCGCGCTGTGCGCGATTGCGGGCGGCTGGCTGGGACTGCGCAATGTGCTGAAACAGCCGCCGCTTCAGACCCTGCGCGAAGCCTGACGTTCGCCGTCCAGGAACTCCTTGAAGCCGTAGACGGGCGCTTCGAGGTAGTGGTCCGGCACATCGAACAGGGCCCAGTACCAGGTCTCGCGTCCCTGGCAGACCTGGGGTGCCGCGCAGTAGCGGTGCCACTGGTCGCCGACCGCGGCGGAATACATTCCGTCCGCACCCGGCTGGCTGAAGAAGGGCACCACGCGGCGTTCACGCAGCGCTTCCAGCAGCGATGAAGGCGCATCGTTGTCGCGCGCTATCTCGTAGTGCGAGCACATGCTCTTGCCGGTTTCGATCACCATCATTTTGGCTCGGCCATAGCTGTCGAAGAACAGCACGCCGGTGGGGCCGTGGAAGAGATAGTGCTCCACCAGGCCATGCTCCTTGCGCAGCTGCTGGATAACGGCCGCCATGGCCTGGCAGCGCAGGAAGCCGTAGTCGTGCAGCGACAGCAGCTCGCACAATGTTTCCGACTGCTTGAGGAAGAAGGCGCGCTGCATGGCGGCGATCTCCTGCTCCAGCCGGTCCAGCGCGTCCTCCGCGCTTTTGCTGATATAGCGGTCGATCAGCCCGCGGTTGAAGGCATCGACGGCGATCTTCTCATCCGCCGCACCGGTGAACAGAATCTTCTTGCAGGGAATGCCCTGCAGGGCCTCGCAGAACTGCACGCCGTTCATCTGCGGCATGGAATAGTCCACCACCAGCACCGAAGGAATCGAAAAGCGCTGGCGCTGGCTGCTCACGTGGGAGATGCGCCGGATATCGACTGCCACATTGCGCTGCTCCGAAGGGAGGTTCAGCACGTCCACGTTCACTTCCAGCGGCAGCTCGCTGCGTTTGGCGCTGGCCTGGAACCAGTTAAGGGCTTCGGTGGTGTCGTGAAATGTCTTGCTGGCCAGGCCGGGATCGAGCTGGAACACCACGCTTTGCAGGAAAGAGTCGCTGTCGTCGACCAGCACCGTGGTCGTTGGATGGCTCAGAACTGGCAGTTTCATTGGGCACCTGAACGGGGAAATTCCAGCACGAAGATAGCATAGGCGCTTTCGCGCGAAACACAACGTATATTCGCATGCCAGGCATGCATGATCTGGTGGCACAGGGCGAGCCCGATGCCATTGCCGTTTTGCGGAGGGTGGGTGTAGAAGTGCCGGAAGATCATCGGCAGGCGGCGCGGGGAGATGCCGCAGGCGGTATCGATGAAAAGCAGGCGCGGAATGGCATGGCCGCCATCGACCACGATGCGCACGCGGCCCTTGCCCGCACGCTGTATCGCCTTCATCGCATTGCGCAGGAGGTTCAGCAGCACCACAACGGCCAGCTCCTCCTGCCCGGGGAAGCGGAAGTTGCGCCGCACTTCCACGCTGACCTTTGCGGCCTGCACCGGGTCGCAGAAGGGATAGCGCCGCATGGCCGCATGCACGGCATTGGCCATGGACACGGTTTCGATCGGACCGAGGCGGCTGGGCGGCGTGCTGGCGTTCACCACGAACATGTCGATCAGGTGGTTCATATAGCGCACCTCGTACTGGATGCGCGTCATGGCCAGCTTGATCTGGTCGCGCTGCGGTGTGCTGCTGCCATCCGCCTCGCGCAGCAGGCGCGTGAGGCCCCGCACATTGGCATCCACGCTGGCGAGCGGCGTGCGCATTTCGTGCGCCACCGTGCCCAGTCCCTCGCGCAGGCCGCTCAGCTTCTGTCGCTCCAGCGCATTGCGGCCCATGCGCAGCGCGCTGAGCGTGGCAATCAGGAAGGCATGCACCGGCAACTGCTCCAGCACCGGGTAGGACAGCAGCAGGGCGCCGCGCTGCTGGGCGATCACGCACAGCACGGCGCAGCAGGTGCCGGCCAGCCAGGCCGGCAGCGCGATGCGGTGCTCGAACTGGAACAGCGCAATCATCGCCACCATCAGGCATTGCGCCCAAATATGGGAGCCGCCGTTCATCACGAACATATAGGTGCAGAAGAAGGGCAGGTAGTACATGGCCGCAAAGGCGACGTAAGCCTTGCGCCAGAACCGGTTCGCACGCACGGCGGCAAAGCCGAGCAGGCCGATGGCCGCGCCTGCGGCACGCGCCGTAAAATTCTCATAAGGCTGCGGGAACAGCTCGGAGAAAATCCAGTAGTACAGCGGGAAACCGGCCGCGCCGAACCAGGCCAGCAGAATCACGCGCAAGGTGCCGGGACCGGCTTCGTGGCCGGCCCGGGCCAAGGTGCCGAACAGGCGGCGGGAACGGTGACTCCAGGCGGGATCGGGCGCGAGACGCATGGTATTGGCGGCGGGCTGTGGAAAGCCTATGGTGCAAGCAAACCCATCCGTCTTGCGCGGAATCGTCACGATGTTTGATCTCGATCAATACCAGTGCCCGCGCTGCGTTATGATGGCGTCTATGACTGAATCTCGCACTCTCTATGATGTGATCGGCGGCGAAACTGTCGTGCGCGCGATGGTGGACCGCTTTTACGACCTGATGGAACTCGAACCCGAGTTCGCGGGCATCCGCGCCCTGCATCCGCCTTCGACAGACGGCTCGCGCGACAAGCTGTTCTGGTTCCTCAGCGGCTGGATGGGCGGGCCGGACCTGTACCAGGAACAGTTCGGCCATCCGCGCCTGCGCATGCGCCACATGCCCTTCGGCGTGGGCACCAGTGAACGCGACCAGTGGCTGCGCGCCATGGCCTGGGCCATGGAAGATATCGGCATTGAAGAAGAGCTGCGGGTGCGCCTCATGCAGTCCTTCTTCCAGACCGCCGACTGGATGCGCAACAAGGCCGACTGACGATGGAACTGATCATCCTGATTGGCCTGGTGGTGCTGGTACTGGTGCTGCAGGCCGTACAGCTGCTGCGCAGCCGCGCCGCCGGGGATGGCGGCATGGCCGAGCGCCTGGAACGCGTGGAACGCGAAGTGCGCATGCAACTGCAGGCTACGGCGCAGGCCCAGCGCCAGGAGATGGGGCATACCCTGTCGCAGGCGCACGCGGCCACGCTGCAGCAGCTGGACAGCATGCGGCGCCAGATCGAAGGACTCACCGAATCGAATGCGCGGCGCATGGCCGAAGTACGCGCCACGCTGGAAGGACGCATCCGCGAACTGCAGGCCGATAACGGCGCGCGGCTGGAAGAGATGCGCAAGACGGTGGACGAGAAGCTCCACGCCACGCTGGAAACGCGCCTCAGCGAATCCTTCAAGCAGGTCTCCGAACGGCTCGAGCGGGTTCACCAGGGCCTGGGCGAAATGCAGCAGCTGGCGCTGGGCGTGGGTGACCTCAAGCGCGTGCTGACCAATGTGAAAACGCGTGGCACCTGGGGCGAAGTGCAGCTTGAAATGCTGCTGGAACAGGTGCTCACACCGGAGCAGTACGCGAAGAATGTGGAAACGGTGGCCGGTTCCAATGCACGCGTGGAGTTCGCGCTGAAGCTGCCGGGGCAGAAGGAGGGCGGCGCGCCGGTATGGATGCCAATCGACGCCAAGTTCCCGAAGGAGCAATACGAGCGCCTGCTGGAAGCGGCGGAACAGGCGGACGCCGAAGGGCTGGCGCAGGCAGGGCGCGAGCTGGAACGCGCGGTGCGCCTGGAAGCGAAAACCATCGCCGAGAAATACCTGGCGCCGCCGCAGACCACAGACTTTGCCATCATGTTCCTGCCGACCGAAGGCCTGTATGCCGAAGTGATGCGCCGTCCCGGCCTGGCGGACGAGCTGCAGCGCGTGTGCCGCATCAGCATCGCGGGGCCATCGACGCTTTCCGCGCTGCTCAACAGCCTGCAGATGGGTTTCCGCACGCTGGCGCTGGAGAAGCGTTCATCCGAAGTGTGGGAAGTACTGGGGGCCGTGAAAACCGAGTTCGCGAAATTCGGCGACGTGCTGGCGGCCACGCGCACCACGCTGGAGCGGGCCGCGCGCAATATCGAAAACGCCGAAGTACGCAGCCGCCAGATGGCACGCAAGCTCAAATCGGTAGAAGCCCTGCCCGCCGAAGCCGCCCAGCTCCTGCTCGGCCAGGACCCCGATCCCGAAGAATAATTGGGGACGGACCCTCTTTATTATTCGGCCTAGGGCAATCTGCACCACATAATAAAGAGGGTCTGTCCCCGATTGTTTTATTCGGCGCAGATCACCCTACGCCGAAGAATAAAGAGGGTCCGTCCCCAATTAAACCAGGCCATCGAAGAGGAGGATGTCGACCAGGTCGCCGGGAGATACGCTGGCTTGCTCGTCGTGCAGGATGACCATGCAGTTGGCTTCGGACATGGAACGCAGGATGCCGGAGCCTTGCGAGCCCGTAATGCGCACCTCGCGCTGGCCGTCCGCGCCCACCGACAGAATGCCGCGCTGGTATTCGGTGCGGCCCGGCTTCTTGCGGATGGCGCTCGCCGACCGCACTTGCAGCAGTTGGTCTTCTACCGCGTCGGCTCCCATCATGCGCAGCAGCGCGTGGCGCGCGAAGAAGTAGAAGGTCACCATCACCGCCACCGGATTGCCCGGCAGCCCGAACAGGAAGGCGCTGCCTCCATTCGAGCTGATTTTGCCGAAGGCCATGGGGCGGCCGGGGCGCATGCCGATGGTCCAGAAGGTAACGTCGCCCAGCGTGGCCATGATCTGCTTGGTATAGTCCGCCGCGCCCACCGATACTCCGCCGGAGGTGATGATGGCGTCCGCACTTTCGCAGGCGCTGCGCAGCGCCGCTTCGAGCGAGGCGGGATCGTCTTTCACAATGCCCATGTCGATGATGTCGCAGCCCAGGCGCGTGAGCATGCCGTACAGGGTGTAGCGGTTGCTGTCGTAGACGCAGCCTTCATCCAGCCCCTGGCCGATGGAGCGCAGCTCGTCGCCGGTGGAGAAGAAGGCCACCCGCAGCCTGCGCTGCACCGGCACTTCGGCAATACCCAGCGATGCGATCAGGCCGAGATCCGCCGGGCGGATGATTTTGCCTTTGCGTAGCGCAGGGCTGCCTGCCTTCAGGTCCTCGCCCTTGAAGCGCCGGTTGTCGCCGGTGCGGATGCTGCCCGGTTTAACGGTGACTGCGCTGTCGGTGATCTCCAGCGCGTGTTCCTGCGGCAGCACGGTGTCGCAGCCTGCAGGCATCACGCCGCCCGTCATGATGCGCACGCATTGGCCCGCAGCGGGAATGAGGCCGGAAGGGCGGCCGGCATAGATGGTGCCGATGATCTCGAACCTGCTTGGCGCATCGGCGTTCAGCTGCGCGCCCGCGAAGGCAAAGCCGTCCATCGCCGAATTGTCGTGCGCCGGAACGTTGATGGGGGAGACGATGTCCTCCGCCAGCACGCGGTCCAGCGCAGCGCGCAGCGCGACCTTCTCCACTGTCTGCACGGGCTGTATGAATTCGCGGATGATGCCCTGCGCCTGCTTCACCGGCACAGCATTCGGGTCGTAGTCCGACAGGCAGCTCACCACATCCTTCAGCGTGGCCTTGCTCACCGCCGCTTCTTCCTGCTGCAGCTCGCTCAGGGTGTTGATGTTGCGGAAGGCGGAAGCGTCGCTGAACATCACTTCGGCCACCTTGATGGCCTTGTACCAGCCGTCCATGCGCCGCGCGCCGGTGGCGAGGTAGGCGTCCAGGTGCGGCTTGGCGGAGACCTTCATCAGCGCGAACACGGGATGCTGCTGCTTGTGCGCAGCGCCCGATTCGTCCGCTTCCATCGTCGCGGCGACTGCCAGGTCGGCGTCCTGCGCTTCCATTGCTTCGTACAGGCGCTGCACCAGGTCCTCAGGCAGGAAGGGCGAGTCGCATGGCGCCGTCACCAGCAGTTCGGTCTTGCAGTGATTGAGGCCCGTCTGGAGGCCTGCCAGCGGACCTTCGAAGCCCTTGAGTTCATCCGGCAGCACGGGCGCGCCCAGCGCCTCGTATTGGGGAAGGTTGCGGTTGGCGTTGATGGCCACGTGCGCCACCTGCGGCGCCAGCTTCTGCAGCACATGCGAGGCGAGCGTGCCGCCGCGGAAGGGCTGCAGTCCTTTGTCCACACGGCCCATGCGGGTGCCGCGTCCACCGGCCAGTATCAGTGCGCTGACTTTCTGCTTGAGCGTCAATCTATCCCCCAATATAGGACATCTCGACCTTGCGCTCGCTGCCGTGCGCAAGGCCGTCGGTGTTGATGGTGCGAAGTTCGGAATAGCGGTCGCTGCGCCCGCGCCAGATCTGGGCGATGGCGCCGGACAGTTCTGCGTCGCTGTGGCCATCGCGCAGCAGGGCGCGCAGGTCGTGGCCTTGCGCGGCGAACAGGCAGGTATACAGTTTGCCTTCGGTGGAGAGGCGGGCGCGCGAGCAGTCGCTGCAGAAGGCCTGCGTGACGCTGGAGATCACGCCGATTTCGCCGCCGCCGTCCGCATAGCGCCAGCGCTCGGCCGTTTCGCCGGTGTAGTTCGGGTCAACTTGCACCAGCGGCATTTCGGCGCTGATGCGGCGCACCACTTCGGCCGATGGAATCACGTCCTTCATGTTCCAGCCGTTCGATGCGCCGACGTCCATGAATTCGATAAAGCGCAGGATATACGGCGAGCCTTTGAAGTGGCGTGCCATCGGCACGATCTCCTGGTCGTTCATGCCGCCTTTCACCACCATGTTGACCTTGATGGGGCCGAGGCCCACGTTGTGCGCCACGTCGATACCGTGCAGCACGTCGGCTACGGCGAAGTCAACGTCGTTCATGCGCTTGAAGGTGGCGTCGTCCAGCGAATCCAGCGACACGGTCACGCGCTGCAGGCCCGCATCCTTCAGCGACTGCGCCTTGCGCGCGAGCAGGGAGCCGTTGGTGGTGAGTGTGAGGTCGAGCGGCTTGCCGTGCACGGTGCGCAGGCCGGCCAGCATTTCGATCAGTTTTTCGATGTTCTTGCGCAGCAGCGGTTCGCCGCCGGTGAGGCGGATTTTTTCCACGCCGTGTTCAACGAAGCTGCGCGCGATGCGCGTAATCTCTTCGAAGGTCAGCAGCGAAGAATGCGGCAGGTACTGGTAGTCCTTGTCGAACACTTCCTTCGGCATGCAGTACACGCAGCGGAAGTTGCAGCGGTCCGTGATGGAAATGCGCAGGTCGTGCAGGGGACGAGCGAGGGCGTCGGATAACAATCCGTTCGGCGCCTCGGGCGCAGCAGGGATGGACGGTTTCCTGTCACGTTCCTGCTTGAGCAGGATGATTCGTTCGGTCATTTCGATACGATATCACTTTAGCGCGAGGCCCACCAATGCGCTGGCCGCCAGCAAGGTGATGGTGCCGGTCTGATAACGCATGAGCGCCAGGCAGCCTGCCGCCGACATGGCAATGGCTATCCAGTCCCAGCCCGCCGCCGTGCGGAAGACGTGCAGGCCAAAGAACAGGGCCAGGCTGGCGATCACGCCCACCACGGCGGCCGAGATGGCAGTGAGCGGCGCCGTCATGCGGATATTGCCGCGCGTGGCCTCGACCAGCGGGCCGCCGGCCAGGATGAAAATAAACGAAGGCACGAAGGTGAACCAGGCGGCGACGAAGGCGCCTGCCATGCCGCCCACTGCGGGGCTGAGGCCGAGCACCTCGTGTGTCCAGCCGCCGACGAAGCCGACGAAGGCCACCACCATGATCAGCGGGCCGGGTGTTGTTTCGCCCAGCGCGAGGCCGTCAATCATCTGCTCGGGCGTGAGCCAGTGGAAGTGGTCCACGGCGCCCTGGTAGACGTAGGGGAGCACGGCATAGGCGCCGCCGAAGGTGAGCATGGCGGCCTTGGTGAAGAACCAGCCCATTTGCGCCAGCGGGTTGTGGATGCCGGTGAAGGCGGCCAGCAGCAGCCAGGCGCCTCCGGTCAGCACGAGGCCTGTTGCCACGGTGAGGGCCAGCTTGCGGGGGCTGAAGCGGGCGTGTAGCGGAGTGGGCGTGTCGTCGTCGATCAGTGCGGGGCCGTAGTGGGTGTCTACTTGCGCCGCTGCGCCGCCGGGGCGGAAGTATTCGGGCCAGCGGAGGGCGCCGAACCAGCCTGCCAGCGCTGCTGCTGCCACCACGGCAGGGAAGGGCACTTTCAGCGCGATGGCAGTGAAGGACAGGGCCGCCATGGTGGCCAGCACGCCGTTGCGCAGCGTGCGCCTGCCGATGCGCCAAGCGGCGGAAATGACGATGGCCACTACCGCGGGCTTGAAGCCGTACAGGACGGCTGCGATGGCGGGCACGTGGCCGTAGGCCAGGTAGACCCAGGCCAGGGCGGCGATCAGCAGCAGGGAGGGCAGCAGGAACAGCAAGCCCGCGATCACCCCGCCGCGCACGCGGTGCAGCAGCCAGCCGATGTAGATGGCGAGCTGCGTAGCTTCGGGACCGGGCAGCAGCATGCAGTAGTTCAGGGCGTGCAGGAAGCGGTGCTCGGAGATCCAGCGGCGGCGTTCCACCAGCTCGCGGTGCATCATGGCGATTTGCCCGGCGGGGCCGCCAAAGCTGATGAAGCCGAGTTTGAGCCAGTAGAGGAGGGCGGTAGAAAGATTCATAGTTGGCGCAGGGGACAAAGTCGACCACCGAACATAGTCAGCCAACCGTGTTCGGTGGCCGACTCGGCTCTCGGGGACACACCCCAAGTACTGCGTAATTGGGGGCTGTCCCCATCTGTCCCGGGCTCCAAAGAAAAAGGGAAGCCCGAGGGCTTCCCTTTTGTGCTGTCGGTCAGCGCCATCCGCTTAGCGGCGGGTGTCGACCTGGATCAGCGGCTCGTTCGAGACCGGTGGCGCAGGCTTGCGTTCGCGGGGCTTGCGCTCTACGGGCGTGATCTGCGCGGCGGCTTCCTGCGCGGCACGCAGCTTGGCCGGGTCGGTGGCAGCCATCGTCAGGCCGGCAGCTTCCAGGACCTTGTTGAGGTCAGCAGGCGCTGGCGCGGCAGCGGCCGGCGCGGGCGCCACGATTTCGCCATGGGCCACAACAACCGGTTCTGCAGCAGGAGCTGCTACCACTGGTTCTGCAAACAGCGGTGCTTGCTGGGCAACCGGTGCGGCAGCGGCTGGCGCTTCTTCAGCGGCCGGAGCGGTGGCAACGGGTGCTTCCTCTATGGCTGGAGCCGCAACAGGTGCTTCCGTGGCTGCCGGAGCGGCTACAGGCGCCTCCTCGGCGGCCGGTGCAGTCACAGCGGCTTGCTCGGCAACGGCTGGCTCGGCAACTGGCGCGGCTTCGACGGCTGGGGCCACCACAGGCGCCTGCTCGGCAACCGGTGCAGCCACTGGAGCTTCCTCGGCAACTGCGGAGGCGGCAACAGGCGCTGCTTCGGCAACCGGTGCGGCAGCGGCAGGAGCCTGCTCAGCCGCCACAGGCGCTTCCACGACCGGCGCAGCCTCTGCAGGACGCGCAGCCAGCTTCTCTTCCACGGATTCAGCAGCCGACAGCTCAGCGCCCTCGGCGCCTTCCGCACCCTCAACACCCTCGGCGCCTTCGCGCTCGCGGCGGTTGCGGTTGCGGCCACCGCGGCGGCGGCGGCGGCGTGGCTCGTCGCCACCTTCCGCGCCTTCGTTTTCTTCGCCTTCAGGGCCCACATTGCCTGCGGACTTCACGGCGCCAACGTTCTCACCGATGCCGGTGCCGACCGGGCCAACGCCCGCTGCGGCCAGTGCCAGTTCTTCCTGCTTGGCTTCCGCCGGCACGCCCACGGCCTTCTCGGCACGCGGTTCGCGCGGCTCACGCGGCTGGCGTGGAGCACGTTCTGCACGCTCGCCTTTTTCGGCGCGTTCGCCGCGTGGGGCTTTCGCCTCCACCTGGCCTTCGGCGCCTTCGCGCTGTTCGCGCGGCTCGCGTGGTTCACGCGGCGGACGTGGTGGACGCGGCTGGCGTGCCTCGGCGGCCGGCTTGGCGCCTGCCTCCTCGGCGCCGGCGCGTGCGCCTGGTTCGCGGTCTTCGCGCTCGCCACGGCCTTTGCCGCGGTTACGGCCACGCGGGCCGCGCGCATTGCGGTCGCCACGGTCGCCCGATGGCTGTTTGGTGACGATAGCCGGAGCGGTCGGCTTGACCGGCGCTTCGGTGGCGCCGGTGAAGAAGGAAATCAGCTTGGCGAAGAAGCCTTTTTCGGCCGGCGCCGCAGCAACCGGCGCAGCCTTGGCCGGTGCGGCCGGAGCAGCGGTGCGGTCCACCATTGGCGCCGGCTGGGCCGGGGTGATGGTTTTGACGACGGCTTCCTGGCGCGGCTTCGCGTCTTCCTTGGCGCGCTTGCTGAAGGCCATGTCGGTCTCCGCCTGCTCGGCCATGGTGTAGGACGCCGCGTGGTCTTCCAGACGCGGGTCGTCGTGCTTGATGCGTTCCAGCTTGTAGTGCGGGGTGTCCAGATGCTTGTTCGGGATCAGGATCACGGTGATGCGGTGGCGGCTTTCGATCTTCAGCACTTCGCCGCGCTTCTCGTTCAGCAGGAAGGCGGCAACGTCCACCGGCACCTGCACGTGGATCGCGGCCGAGTTTTCCTTCATCGCTTCTTCCTGGATGATGCGCAGCACCTGCAGGGCGGAGGATTCGGTATCGCGGATATGGCCGGTGCCGGAGCAGCGCGGGCAGGTCACGTGCGAGCCTTCGGACAGCGAAGGACGCAGGCGCTGGCGCGACAGTTCCATCAGGCCGAAACGGGAAATCTTGCCCATTTGTACACGGGCACGGTCGTGGTGCAGGGCGTCTTTCAGGCGCTGTTCCACTTCACGCTGGTTCTTGGCGACTTCCATATCGATGAAGTCGATAACGATCAGGCCGCCCAGGTCGCGCAGGCGCAGCTGGCGGGCCACTTCTTCCGCCGCTTCGCAGTTGGTGTGGAAAGCGGTGGTTTCAATATCGGAACCGCGGGTGGCGCGGGCCGAGTTCACGTCCACCGACACCAGCGCTTCGGTGTGGTCGATAACGATGGCGCCGCCGCTTGGCAGCGGCACGGTGCGCGAGTAGGCCGTTTCGATCTGGTGCTCGATCTGGAAGCGAGAGAACAGCGGCACATCGTCGCTGTAGCGCTTCACGCGGTGCACCATGTCCGGCATCACGTGGCTCATGAACTGATGAGCTTGTTCGTAGATGTCGTCGGTATCGATCAGGATTTCGCCGATATCCGGCTGGTAGTAATCGCGGATGGCGCGGATGACCAGCGAGGATTCCTGGTAAATCAGGAAGGCGCCAGGCGCCGATTTGGAGGCGCCTTCGATGGCGCGCCACAGTTGCATCAGGTAGTTCAGGTCCCACTGCAGCTCTTCGACCGTGCGGCCGATGCCTGCGGTGCGGGCGATGACGGACATGCCTTGCGGCAGGTCCAGCTTGTCCATGGTTTCGCGCAGTTCCTGGCGCTCTTCGCCTTCCACCCGGCGCGATACACCGCCGCCACGTGGATTATTCGGCATCAGCACCAGGTAGCGGCCGGCCAGCGAGATGAAGGAGGTGAGGGCCGCGCCTTTGTTGCCGCGCTCCTCTTTTTCCACCTGCACCATGATTTCCTGGCCTTCGCGCAGCGCTTCCTTGACGGAGGCATTGCGCACGTCCACGCCTTCGCGGAAGTAAGTGCGGGCCACTTCCTTGAACGGCAGGAAGCCGTGGCGGTCTTCGCCGTAGCTGACGAAGCAGGCTTCCAGCGACGGCTCGATACGGGTGATGACGCCTTTGTAGATATTGGACTTGCGCTGCTCGCGTCCGGCGGTTTCGATGTCGATATCGATCAGTTTCTGACCATCGACAATGGCGACGCGCAATTCTTCCTGCTGCGTCGCATTGAACAACATGCGTTTCATTTTTATTTAACTCCGCGGGCCCATAGGCCTGGTAATGCCCTTTTTGACAAGGGCTTTTCCTTAGGGATACACGCGAGAATTAAGGAGGCTGCGGGGAAATGCCTCGTCATGCGCCAGCGTGCCACGGGGCACAGCTGCCGCAAAGGGCGCATGGAGCCGATCGTCCTGCCGAGTTTCGCACTGCCCGCAACTCATCCGAACGTCCCTGGCGGGGCGGAGAATGCAGGCGTGCGCAAAGCGTCGAGCCAGGGGCATCTTATATGGTGCTCTGGCGAAAACGGCAAGCGTTATCAGTTCCATCAACCGGCAAGCAACGACTGTAGTGCTTGCTCACCGGACTTATCCTTACTATCCAGCCAATCTAATTCCGGCATTCCGGCACTTGACCCGATGACAACAGTGGTTGCCACCCTGGCCCGCGCCCGAATGTGCGCATACATTTATTTCCACTGAATTTGCAAAATGGCGAGGCCAGTGGGTACGCCCCTGTGTAAAATTGTACTTTTCTTTCTTACACGTGCAGCAGCCAAACCGCCGCGAGACGATTATATATTCAAAATGAAGGACTTAGAGGGAATTTCTCGGAAGACAAGGCAAACGGTTGTAAAAGAGCCTGTTGCTACTTCCTCAACAAAGGTCCTCCCGCAGGCGCAATTCGTGACAATCGGCGAAGAAGAGGCCGGTCAGCGTATCGATAACTACCTGCTGCGCGTGTGCAAAGGTGTACCAAAAAGCCACATTTACCGGATTTTGCGTTCCGGCGAGGTGCGGGTAAACAAGGGACGGATCGACCAGCTGTACCGCCTGAACGCGGGCGATTTGGTGCGCATTCCGCCCATCCGCATTGCCGAAAAGGCCGAAAACAGCGTGCCGGGCGCCGAATTCCCCGTCATTTTCGAGGATGCGCACCTGCTGGTGATCAATAAACCGGCCGGTGTGGCCGTGCATGGCGGCTCCGGCGTGTCCTTCGGGGTGATCGAACAACTGCGCGCCGCGCGGCCCGAGGCCAAGTTCCTGGAACTGGTGCACCGCCTGGACCGCGAAACCAGCGGCCTGCTGCTGATCGCCAAGAAGAGGTCAGCGCTTACTAACATGCACGACCAGATGCGTGACGGCGTAACGGACAAGCGCTACTACGCGCTGGCGGTAGGCGACTGGAAGAACCAGCGCCAGCACGTGAAGCTGCCGCTGCATAAATACACCACGGCGGATGGCGAGCGCCGCGTGGTGGTGGCGCAGGAGGGCGGACAGGAAGCGCATACCATCTTCACGCTGCTTAAAAAATACGCAGACTTCGCCCTGCTGGAGGCCGAGCTGAAAACCGGGCGCACGCACCAGATTCGCGTTCATCTGGCATCGTCGGGCTTTCCCATCGCTGGTGACGAGAAATACGGCGATTTTGCGCTCAACAAGGCACTGCAGAAAGCCAACGCCACGCGTGGCGCCCTGAAACGCATGTTCCTGCACGCCCACCAGATTACGTTCACGCACCCCGATTCCGGCAAAAAGATGACCCTGAACGCACCGCTCGCCCCCGAATGCGAAAAATTCTTGGTAAGCTTGGGCAAACCGCTGGATTAAGTAAAAAACAATACATGCCAAGAAAGCAATTTGATCTGATCGTCTTCGATTGGGACGGTACGCTGATGGACAGCACCGCCACCATCGTGAAGTCGATCCAGGCCGCCGCCAAAGACCTCGGCCTGCCCGTTCCCACCCGCGAAGCTGCCGCCCACGTGATTGGCCTTGGCCTGCACGAGGCGATGGCGGTTGCCATGCCCGGCCTGGATGCCAAGATGCTCGGCCGCATGGTGGAGCGCTACCGTTACCATTACCTGAGCAAGGACCACGAGCTGACCCTGTTCGACGGCGTGCCCGAGATGCTGGATGAGCTGTTCCAGCAAGGCTATTTCCTGGCCGTGGCCACCGGCAAGAGCCGGGTAGGCCTGAACCGCGCGCTGAACGCAGCAAAACTGCTGTCCACCTTCCACGCCACGCGCTGCGCCGACGAAACCTTTTCCAAGCCGCACCCGGCCATGCTGCAGGAACTGACGCGCGAGCTGGGACAGGACCTGAAGCGCACCGTCATGGTCGGCGACACCACGCATGACCTCATGATGGCGCAAAATGCGGGATCTTCGGGCATCGCCGTTGAATATGGCGCGCATCCTGTGAGCCAGCTGGCCGCCTGCCAGCCCGTGTTCTCGGCGAAAACCGTGCCCGAACTGCACCAGTGGCTGAACGAGAACGCCTGATGAGCGAGCAGATCCTGATTTGCGCGGCAGCGGATGTGCCGGAGGGCGGCAAGGGCGTGCGCTTTCCCGTGATTGCGGGCGGCGACGAGGCCACCGGCTTCGTGGTGCGCTATGGCGGCAAGGCCTTCGGCTACCTGAACCGCTGCGCCCACATTCCCGTGGAGCTGGACTGGAACCAGGGCGAGTTCTTCGAATCCAGCGGCCTGTATATTATGTGCGCCACCCATGGCGCCATTTACACGCCGGAAAGCGGCCAGTGCGTGGGCGGCCCCTGCCGTGGCGGCAAGCTGCGCCAAATTGCGGTCAGCGAGCACGACGATAATATTTACTGGACCCCGGACGATTATGTACGCCCGGCGCGCGCCTGAAGCGTTTACCTGAGAAGCAACCATGAGCGAAGAGAACAACACCAATCCGCCGGCGCCCGCGCCGCAGCCAGCCGCCAACCCTCCCATCAACTGGGAGCGCGAGGTGCTGGAAAAGCTGGTCTTCGCCACGCTCAAGGAACAGCGCGCCAACCGCCGCTGGAGCATCTTCTTCAAGGTTTTCCTGCTGGTGGTGATTTTCCTGGCGATTGCCAACTACTTCAACTTCAGCATCATGAGCGGCGAAGGGGAAGTGGGGCGCCACACCGCGCTCATCGAGATTGACGGCAATATCGAAAGCGAAGGCAGCGGTTCAGCAGGCGTTGTGATTCCTGCGCTGAACAAGGCCTTCTCGGACGGCGGCTCGGCAGCGGTGGTGCTGCACATTAACAGCCCCGGTGGCAGCCCGGTGCAGGCCGGCATGATCGTGGACGAAATCCGCCGCCTGCGCAAAGGCTATCCGGACAAGCCGCTGTATGTGGTGGTGGACGAGATCTGCGCTTCCGGCGGCTACTACATTGCCGCGGCGGCCGACCGCATCTATGTGAACAAGGCCAGCGTAGTGGGTTCCATCGGCGTGCTGATGGAAGGCTTCGGTTTTACCGGCACCATGGAAAAGCTGGGCGTGGAGCGGCGCCTGCTGACGGCCGGCGCCGACAAGGGCTTCATGGACCCGTTCAGCCCGGAGACCGAAGCGCACAAGCGCCACGCCCAGGCCATGCTGAACGAGATTCACCAGCAGTTCATTGAAGTGGTGCGCAGCGGGCGCGGCAAGCGCCTGAAGGAAACACCGGAGACCTTCTCCGGCCTGTTCTGGACCGGCGCCCGCGCCGTGGACATGGGCCTGGCGGACGATTTCGGCACCGTGGACACGGTGGCGCGCGATGTGGTGAAGGCGGAAGACGTGATCGACTACACCCAGCACGAAGGCCTGCCCGAGCGCGTGCTGAAGAAATTCGGCGCCTCGGTCGGCGCCGGCGCCATCAAGGCCGCCACCGACGCCGCCAAGCCGGCCTTACGCTAGCAGATCGGGACAGCCCCTTAATTGGGGACAGACCCTAATTTCGGCGTAGCCGAAACTTAGGGTCTGTCCCCAATTAAGGGGCTGCCCGTGCGGTTCTCAATCCACCACGTACTTATCGTTCAGCGCACCGGGCAGCTTCACCACCACATTGACCGCGTCGCTGATGGCCATGAAGTCGGTGATTTCGCCCGGCTTCAGCACCACGATATCCCCCGGCCCCCAGGTGCGGCCGCACATGCGCACCTCGCCGGACACAATGGCCGTAATCTCGGTGGCCACCTTGTGATAGTGCGCAGACTCGTGGTCGCCAGCCTTGTAGTGCTTGATGGCCACCTCGCAGGCCTCGGTGCTGAGCGCAGTCGGCGTAAAGCCGCCGACGAACCAGCCCTTGATCATGTCTTCCAGTCTGAAGTTTTCCATCAGCCGCGCTCCTGGTCCATCTGTGCGTAGTAGAGATTGACCTGCTTCTCGGTCTTCAGCTGGTGATACTGCTTGCCCTCGATGCGGAAGATGCCGATGCGCTGGTGTTTCAGCACCAGTTCGTTGAAGGCCGGGCAGATAAAGTAGAAGCCGCCCACATTGGCGTCCTTGCGGATCATGCTTTTCGCGGCGGCGACAAAGTCCTTGCCATGGCGGTACCAGTAGAAGCCGGCCGTTGCCTCGCGGCTGATGGGATTCTTTTCCGCCGCTTCCACCACAAGTCCGCTTTCATCCAGCCGCACATAGGAATAGCGCGGATGCACCGAAGGGAAGGCGATGGTGCCCGCATCCAGCTGGCGCGCCATGAAGTCATTGATGACGGTGGCGAAATCCACAGTCAGCAGCGAGTCGCCGTTCAGGATCAGCAAGGGCTCGTCATTGTCCGTGTACGGAGCGGCCAGCAGCGCCGAGCAGGCGGCGCCCTGCACCTTGTCGGAAACGGTGACCACCTCCGCATTCGCGCACAGCAGCTTCACTACATTGTCCAGATGGTGGCGGCGCGCGTCTTCGCGGCGGATGGCCACGATGATCTTCGAGGGATTGAGCCGGGCACAGGCCCCCAGGATGCGCTCGATCAGCGGGCTGCCCTCGATTTCGGTGAGGCAGAGCGGATAGGAATCGGCCAGTTCCGGATTCGGCTTGCCCGCTGCAAGAATCAGTACATTCACTTCACTTCTCCCGCATTGATGGCGTTAATCCGCGCCAGGATGTTCTCGATATTCACGTCGCTGACCTCCGTCACTGCCAGCACATGTGCGCCTGCGGCGGTGGCCGCACGGATGCCGTTGTCGTTGTCCTCCACAATCAGGCACTCCTTCGGATCCAGCCCGAAATGGTTGATGGCCTTGGTGTAGATTTCCGGATGCGGTTTGGCCTGGGTGACGTCTTCATTCGACAGCATCAGGTCCAGGTAGGGCGACAGCTTGGCCTTTTCCATCATCACCTCCACCGTTTTGCGGATGGAGTTGGAGGCCACGGCCAGCTTGTAGTCCATGCCCTTCAGGCGCGACAGCGCAAACTCGTGCACGAAGCTGGGGCGGCATTTGGCATGCACGATCTCCATCGTGTATTCCTGCTTCATCTCATTGATGAATTTGTGCAGCTCGCGCGGCAGCGAGGATTCCATCGACAGCATTTCCAGCTTCTTCGACGTGGGCAGCCCGTCGTAGGTGGTGAGATGCTGGTAGCGGTTGATTTCAAAGCCGAACAGCTGCAAGGCGCGGTTGAGGGCATCGTAATGCCAGTCCTTCGCCTCGATCAGCACGCCGTCCATATCGAAGATGACTGCTTTAATCATTGCTGGGTTCCAAAGAAGGTTTGTGCGTCCGTTGGCAGGTCCGTGCACAGCGACAGGTGAGGATAATGCTTGAGCTCCGCCAGCATCTGCCACAGGGCCAGGTGCGGCCTGCCATGCAGTTCGGGCGACACCACGCACACCGGCCGCGATTGTTCGAGCTGGGCGCGGATGGTGGCCGCGTCATACCATTCGCCGCTGAAGCCATCCAGCCAGATGCCCTGGATTTGCGGCTCCCACGGAATGCTCTGTTCCACTTCGCTCAGCCGCGCATACACGGCATTGCCTGCCGCCAGATGGTGGCGCATGTCCGGCACCGACATATCGAACACGAACCAGTTCGACACGCCTGCTGCCTGCATTGCTTTCTTCAGCGGTTCGGCCAGGCCGTCCGCCTTGATGTTCATGGCCAGCGGCAGGCCGCAATCGCCGTAGATATCGAGGAACTGCTGCAGCGGCATGGCGCCGTTGCGCGCCGGGTCGTGCGAAATCACCAGTTCACCATTCAGGTCCCGCACATCGGTCTCGGTGCCGAAACCAAGTTTGAAGGAACGCTCGAAGGCGGCAACCGTATTCTTTTCGCCGGGATTCAGCCAGAAGCCGCGGTGGCTCAGCACTTTCATGCAGCGCTCCAGTCCAGCGAGCGCGAAACCGGATGGGCGAGGAAGAAGTCGAGGTCGGCGGGAATGCCCAGCCCGTACATGCCGTGCTGCTCGCTGCCCACGTTCACATAGCCGAACTTCTGGCCGCGCGCGATCAGGCGGTTATACACCGGCGCCACATAGAACTCGTTGTTGACGCGCTCGTTCATAGCGATCATTTCCTTTGCGCCGGCCACGAAGTCCGCGCCGCGGGCAAAGTTATAGATGCCAACCGTGGCTTCGTTCGAGATCACTTCCTTTTCCACCACGCGCGTGATGGCGCCATCGGCATCGATGGCAATGAAGGACCACTTCGGGTCGTCCGCCGTCATCGTCATGATCAGGCCGTCCAGCTGCTCGGCGCTCATCTTGGCCAGATAGTCGTTGATATCGTAGTCCACGAACTGGTCGCTGTTGGCGATCATCAGCTGGTTGTCGTTGTCGATGTATTCCTGGGCCGCCAGCACGGTGCAGGCCGCGCCCTCGGTCATGCCGTTGATGGTAACCACCACGCTGCCCGGCGCCCACTTGCGCAGGTTCTCACCCAGGCCGTATTGCTGGTCATGGCTTTGCTGGCAGATGAAAATGAAGCGGTGTTCGCAGGCGGGCCGCAGGTTTTCGATCACGTAGCGGATCATGGGAATACCGTGGATGGGGATCAGCGGCTTGGGGTCAACATAACCGACCTTGGCAAACCGGCTGCCGGCGCCGGCCATGGGTACAACGATATTCAACATAAAAATCCCCGAGAAGTTGTCTTTTACGCATCGCTGGCGCTGCGGCGCCATCCGCTATGATAGACGAGCCAAAGCCCACTGCAAATCTGCAATTGCGTAACGGGGAAAAACGCCGCGGATTAGTACTTGCATATCGCGGCTGGTGTCCTATAGTGGTCATGTAGTTCAAACAAGGGACGGCAAATCAAACCTTATTTCCATTCTCTTCGCCATCTTGTGGGAACTGCATGAGCGCATCGCGAATGCGAAAAAGAGAGAATTACAATTCCTCGCAAGAGTCCCGTGACGGGACTGGAAAACGGCGGCCTAGTGCCGCTGTTTTCGTCTGCGGGCTCGCAATCGTTTGCGCCTCGGCCGTGTCCGCAGCGGCGAAGCCGCCGCGCCGCAGCCAGGCCAGATAGCGTTCCTGCGTCAGCTCCAGCCAGTGCGCCTGCGGCATCGGCTCCGGTATGGCAGCCTCATCCGGCACGCGCCAGCGCGCCAGGGCCAATGCCGCCGCATGCCTGGCCGCCGCATGGCGGGCCAGTCCAGCCTGCTTGATCTTCACTTTCATTGCTCTCTCCGATGCGGTTGTATTTTCTGATAGGCCGTTCAGTAAATTCCTACCATGCATTCAGTGTAGCAATGCGTACCTTTGGCCCTCTTGATCTGCGTCAATTGAGTGCAGGCCTTCGAAAGGACTATATTGGATGAATTCTTCCGTGGATGGCAATATGCGTTATCAGCTAAGACCCATCAGCTATCTCAAGGCCCATACGGCCGAGATATTCGCCGAGCTGGCAGAGCAGCGTGAGCCGATGGTAATCACACAAAACGGCGAAGCTAGGGCGGTCTTGCAGGGCATCGCCGCGTTCGAGCAAAGCCAGGAAACTTTAGCTTTGCTAACGCTGCTGGCACTCGGCAATCAGGACCTGGCCTTGGGTGGAGTTAAGCCAGTCGCGGAGGTTCTGCGCCGTCTTGGCAGTAAGGGTGAGGCCGGCCGATAGCTTTTGCACTTCTTCATGCTGCAATCCGCGCGATTTTTGGCCGCTTCATTTTTCCTGCTTGATATAAATCGTATTGCAATTGCATCCCTGCCCACAGTTCAGGACTGGTGCCGAACGCTGCGGCAAGCCGGTATGCCATATCGGGCGACACGCCCGAGACACCATTCACCAGCCGTTGGAGCGTGACGCGGCCGACACCCAGCCGCGCCGCTACTTCGGTTACGGTGAGGTCACCAAGATATTCCCTGAGCACTTCGCCAGGATGCGGTGGATTGTGCATGCGTGTCATATTAATCTCTGCAATTCAGTGATAATCCAGGTAATCAACCAGAATGGCGTCGGTTCCGTCAAAGGTGAATACCATCCGCCAGTTGCCGTTGACCGTAATTGCCCAATGTCCCGCCAGGTCGCCTTTGAGTGGATGTAAGTTCCACGATGGGGCAGATAGATCCGCCGCACGCCTTGCCTGATCGAGTGCAGCGAGCTGAAGCTTCAGCTTCGGAGCATGTGCAGCCTGGATGCCGGCCTTGCTGCCATTTTCGAAGAAGCGTTGCAACCCCTTGTGGCGAAAGCTCTTTATCATGAGCCATTGTATCTAGTATCGCGTCTCGATACAAAATTGCGATAGTACTGTGCCGCGGCATCTGCTTGTTAAATGGGCTCTGCCGGCCGTCATCCGGTAAAATTCCCCCATGAGCAAACAGACCCTAGACCGCATCCTGCAATCGCAAGGTTTCGGCACCCGCAAATACTGCCGTTCCCTGATCGAAGACGGCGACGTCATCGCCAACGGCGAACTCCAGGACAACTACAAAGCCCAGATCGAAACGGACGGCCTCGTGCTCGAAGTGTTCGACGAACGCTGGGTGTATCGCGAGCGCGTCTACCTCGCCCTGTACAAGCCTGCCAACTACGAGTGCTCGCGCAAGCCCAGCCACCATCCCGGCGTGCTGGAACTGCTGCCCGAGCAGTTCACCTGGCGCGACGTGCAGCCGGTGGGCCGGCTTGACCACGACACCACGGGCCTGCTGCTGATGTCGGACGACGGCCCCTTCATCCACGCCCAGTCCTCGCCCAAGCGCCACGTGCCCAAGGTCTACCAGGCCACCACGCAGGAGCCAGTGACGGACGCGCTGGTGCAGCAGCTGCTGAGCGGAGTGCAGCTGCACGACGAACCCGCGCCGCTGGCCGCGCTGGTGTGCGAAAAGAAGGGCGAGCACCAGCTGGAGATCGTGCTGGAGCAGGGCAAATACCATCAGGTGAAGCGCATGCTGGCCGCCGCCGGAAACCACTGCGCCGCACTACACCGCTCCGCCATCGGCCGGCTGCAGCTCGAATCGCTGGGGCTGCATGAAGGGGAGTGGTGCTATCTGAATGAAGAGCAGCTGGCGATGCTGGCCTCGGTCTGAGGCAACGCCATCGCAGGGAGCCATGTCCGAGCAGGCACGCTCTTTCTGCGCCAGCTCACTATTTACTCAGCAGTTTCTGCGTAAGCGCGCGCGCAAAGCGTCGAAGGTCGGGAACCGCAGTCGCCTCCCAATAGTCAGCTTTTAGCCAGGGGCCGATATAGAACAATTGGGTGGAGGGCTGTCCTTGAGCGGTCAATATTGCGCAATCCGGATCCACATCGATTCCCAATCCGAGCGCGTCCGGACGGATAAGCTCTTCCTGCAACAGTTGCTGTATCAGGGGACTCTCAACCTGGCGCGGATCGGAGCATGGTCCGGTACAGTTGATGACGTACTGGGTGAAGATGGAGGTAGGGACACTTGATCCTCGGCGGCACAATGTGACCGCGATACCGGAGTTGTTTTCTTCAAAGCCCAGTACGCGCGCGGCGGCCAGGCGGACGTTGCCATGTTTAATGAAGGCTTCGAAGCGTTCGGCGATGGCGGGCGCCAGGCGGTGCCGGTGCGTATCCCAGAATGGCTGCAGGTGACGCAAAAAACGACGGCGCTCCTTGGGCGGGTATGCGCGCCAGATATCGGTCGTCGCGGGTCGCAATATGGCTAAGCCATCACGCCAGTCGCGGCCTTGGAGTGCCAGTTTTGTACAGTAATCGCGGAAAGCTCTGAGTTGCGCGCGAACTGTGCTTGCATTTCCCCATATCGCGGACGTGCCCGCCTCGTGAGATTTGGTGGCAACCACTCTATGATATTGAGGCCGCAGCCCACGACGCGATACGGCATCGATACGGCGGTCCGGATTCTGGCGGAGTAAAGTCATCGCCACATCGACTGCGGTCAATCCCGTGCCGATCAGCATTACCGGCGCCGCGGCTGGAATAGCATCCAGTCTGGCCTGATCCCAAGGATCTCTCAAATAACGCTTGGAGTTATAGAACTCCGGATTGTCAACGTGCGGATTATGGGAAGGGAAATGCCCTGGTGCTAACACGACCTTGTCTGCAGGAAGATTGCGTCCCGATCCAAGCACAACCCGGCTGGCCATATTCTGAGCTGGACGAATGGCCACGACGTGCTCATAGATTCTCTCCAAGACGTTACCAGGCCTTGTCAGTAGCTCGGCTTGGTTGAGCATCCATTCCAGATATTCGCCGTAGATGCGGCGGGGCACAAAGCTCCCAGAAGTCGCAGCAGGATCAATGCCCTTCACGAAGTCCAGAAAATGATCCGGTTCCTCGTCGTAAGCGCTCATATTGCCCGCAGGTACATTCAACGTGTGATCCGCGCTTTGCGTGCCGTAGGCCATGCCGCGCGCAATATGGCCGGAGCCATTGAGGAGCGTTATCTGTACTGAGTGCGCCGCAGCTGAGCGCAGTAGTCGTGCGGCCACGACGGTGCCGGAATAACCAGCACCGATAATCACAATTCGCTTCATATCTTATTTTTGCATATGCACTACCGCATTAATGATTTATTGTAATAGCAAATTAGGCCGTGGTTCCGGCCAGCTTACTTTTTGTAACGCACCCCGGTAAACTGGGAGCGCTCGAAGCGCTGAACTGTCATACTTCGCGAATGCAAGCACGTAGAGAACAAATTGAATACGAAATCCAGAAATATCGTGTGGCATGACGCTACTATCACTCGCCGCCATCGTGAGGAGCTCAACGGGCACCAAAGTAAGTTGATCTGGTTCACCGGTCTGTCAGGATCGGGTAAGTCTACGCTGGCGCATGCCATCGAAGAGAGGCTGCATCGGATGGGGTGCCGTACTTTCGTGCTTGATGGCGATAACGTGCGCCACGGCTTATGTGCCGATCTCGGCTTCTCAGACGATGCAAGGGCGGAGAACATCCGTCGTGTGGGAGAGACCGCAAAACTGTTCGTAGACGCGGGAATACTTGTGCTGACTGCCTTCATTTCTCCCTTTGAATCGGACCGGGCGCGGGTGCGTGCACTGCTGGGACAGGGCGACTTTGTCGAAGTGTATTGCCACTGTTCGCTATCAACCTGTGAAAAGCGTGATGTGAAAGGGTTATATAAGCGAGCACGCGCCGGGGAAATCCAGGAGTTTACTGGAATATCCTCTCCCTACGAGGTGCCGGTGGCGCCCGATCTGAAAATCGATACGGAATCAACCTCTGTGGAAGACTCCGTAGCTCTCATCTTGTCCTTGCTCCACGCAAAGGGAGTTTTCGCCGGGGGCTGACTCACTTTTGGCAATAAAAGATTATCTGGTTGGTGTAATAGCCCATTGCCTCGGAATGGAAAATGGCTGCATGGGCGTCGGTAAAGCCTGCTCGGCGCAGATCTTCCAGCAACTTCCAGCCGAAATGCCTGAAACATAGGATTCCATCCCCGGACAGGGGGTCGCCATGGTACTCAGGAGGCAAGATGTGCCTGATTTCCCCTGTGCTCAGCTCAAGGGCCCTCTCCACATGAGTGGTGGAATGCGGATTAAACGGAACGGTAAATAGCATGCAGCCGCCTGGGGCAAGGACACGGTAGCATTCGGCCAAGGCCTTCCGGTGGTCGAATATATGTTCGAAAACATCGAAGCTCAGGATGGCGCGGAAATGGTTATCCGGAAAACTCAAGCTTCTGCCGTCCTCGTTCCGTATCCCCCGATGATCGTACGTCCCTAAGGGAACTGCATGCCCAAGAAACTCTGCACCGATCAGATTGGGATAGATCTCTTTCAGGTGCGAGTACAGAGGGGTGGTTTGCTCGAAAATGAAGATCTGATCGTCGGGAAATGTATTGGACACGATTTCAAAAAAATGCACTGCCGCTCTCGTCCGGTTATTGAGTCCGGTAACAGGGCATACCGCTCTTTCGCGCCAATTTACTACAGGATATCCTTCGGAGTACGCGAAATCGCAATGGAAGTTAACTTCTTGCTGAGCTGTATAAGAAAAACCTCGGACCTGAAAATCCTGGACGGCAGACGGAACGAATTTATTTATACGGCTCAGATGTTTTTGATAGGCGTCATTGCTTTTGTGTAGAAATGTTTCAAATTCCGACTGGCTGTAGATTTTGTATATTTTCATCTGTGTATATTTCCCGATTCGTTCAGATTAGAACGGATTTGCTGTTCATGCAAGGAAATTCTCATATAACTAATGCAATTCTGTTGTTTTTTTATCTTCATTTCCGTACGCCGTTTTTAGGGAGGGCAGCGCCTGTTGTTTTACCGCCCTAGCCGTCAGTGTGCGGCGGTAGGCTTCTTGGCGTGCCGTAACGATGCTCGTGCTGCCATACAGCGTGCAGTAGGGCCTGGCTTCGGGATGGGGTAGCAGGCAAGATTCTCGTATTTTGGGCCGGAGTTCGCTATAATTGTATTTTGTTAACACAGGGTTCGTCGAAATGAGGGTCTTGGCAGTCTTGCGCAGTTGAGGCTTTACTTGGGTGATAGGGATTTTTTATTCTGGGGTTTGTATGGCGAGTATTTGTATTACTGGGCCTTCTGATACTACATTGGAGCCGGTATCAGAAGTTATGCGGTGTATTGGTATGGCATCTCCCAAGCCGTCTCAGGTTAATCCCGAATTAAGTTTCCACACTTGGCACACGCAAGTGTTGAAATCTGCACTTGGTATGAATGATTCTCATCCGCAGCCTGCAATTGGTCGTTTTGGGGATCAGCTCGCCCGCGACCTTTTTCTCGCCAATATGGATGCGCAATTGTGGGGCTGGAGCAGCGCCGCCAGTGTTGCACTCTTGGACTACTGGCGGGATTTTGAGCCTCGTACTTTCTTTGTTCTTGTCTGTGAGTCGCCTGCGCGGTTTATCGGTCGCTTCTTGGGTACGGGAGACGAGGCCCAGCTTGCCGGCGCTGTCGCGGCGTGGATAACAAGCCATACCGCAATGCTGCGGTTCTTTCATCGGAACCCGGCACGCTGCGTCCTGGTGGACGCCGCAGCATGTGAGGAGGATCCGGACGGATTTGCGTCCCTGATCAAGGAGCGGCTGGACATACAGGCAAATGGCGTGCCGCTGCGGATGTCGGTGCAAAAAGTCCAGGGCTTCCATATCAATGCCTTGCTGGCAGAGGCCTTGGGCAGCGCCTATCCCGAACTTGTTGCCCTATACGCGGAAGTACAAGCCAGCATGTCTTTGCTGTCCGCGGAGGTTCACACTGTGCGTGACGCGAACACCTTGGCCGCCACGTTCGACGAGGCGCGAGCTCTGTACTCCGGTGCCGCGGCCTATGCCCAGCTTTCCCCGAAGTATGAGGCCTTGAAGGCACGGAACGGGGAACTGGGCGAGTCGCTGGCACTTTATTCAACCGAGCTGGCGCATTACCGAGAAATAGCTGATGCTGAGCGAAGCAAGGTCAAACAACTGGCTGTTGCACTGGATGACGCCCTTAGGGAGGCTAAAGCCTGTGAGGCATTGCGTTCTTCGCTGAGCCAGGTGAGCGCTGCGCGAGATCAGCTGCAGCAGGAACTGCAGCGCCATGAAGCTGGTTTGCAGGCATTGCGGAGTGATAATGCGCAGCTGCTATTTCAGATGCAATCGGCACAGAATGCGTTTGAGAGCTATGCCGCGCAGCATGGCGAGTGCGAGCCAAGGCTGGCGGAACACGGCGCGCGTTGGGAGCGCATGCTGCTGCGCAATCCGGACTATGTGGACTACGTTCGCGTGGAAGTGCTGGCAAGCCATAAGACGGGCCAGCAGGTACGGTGGCGTATCGTTGGCTTGTATGATGGCGAGGGGACGCATGACGTCGTTTTCGACACCGCGATTGAAAATGGCATGCTCGGTATTATTTTTGACAGGACTGATCCACCGTCGGAGCAGTTCCTGCGCTGGCCTGATGGGTTTGCTGACCTGCAGCAGATTGAGCTGCGCGCCGAGTTTGGCGGGGCTGGCGGCCAACAGCGCCAAAAGCTGTTGCTGGGATTGTCCGGCCGGGAATGGGCGCGGATTCAGTTGATATTGGCTGCATTGCTGCAGTCGCTCAGGATCGAAAAATGGGCGTCGCCCGCCGAGCCTTATGAGCTCGCTTTGCATAACGCACAGCGAGCGTTACGCGCAGTCCCCCCCGTGCCGCGCTTCGAAAAAGTCAGCTTGCTCAGCGAGTATGTGCATCCGGACTACGAGCACATCTGGCTGCACATCGGCGGGCTGTCCATTGGGACTGAAGCCCTGCCGTCCTTCGATATTCGTCTAGCATGCGGCGGTATCGGCGCCGATGGTTTCGGCCGCCATCCGCGCATCGAATTCCCGGAAACGACAGGCCGTATGCTGTTCGATTCATGGTACGCAGTGGCCGAGGATGAGTATGGGCCGAAACTCGAACTGAGGTTTGCCGTACCGGATGCTATGGATCTGGATGTCTGGGGCAAATTGTCCGCCACCGATCGCAGCCGCATGGGCATGCTGATCGTAGGCGCCGCCCGCTTCCTGGAGGCGCTGCGTGAAAGCGGGGTGCCATCACGCAGGCCGTGGGCTGAGTGGCAGCGGATGCTGGCAGAACTACAGCGGATTTTCGTTCTGCGGACGCAGCTTGCAGGGCAGGCGGGCATACGGGCGGGGGTAGCACGGTGATGGCTACTTCTGCCGCACAGTACTCCGTGGAGAGCCTGCTGTCCGTTGTATACCGGCTCCATCCGCCGGATGCGGTGATACATATCGGTGCCGGAACCGGAACCGGACGTATGCATGCGTGGCAGGCCTGGGCGGTGCCCAATGCACTGTTGGTCGATGCCGACGAGGCAAGGCTTGCATGGGTGCGCGCACGTCAGAAGCAATATCCGGACTGGCGCCCGGTGCGGGCTTTGCTTGATCGTGAGGTTCAGATGGCGGCTTACCATACCGCCAGCAATCCGGCTGAAAGCGGACTGCTGGCCCCGGCGGCCCTCACCTCGCTGTGGCCCAATCTGCGCGCTGTACAGGTGGCAGAAGTGCCGACGCAGACGGTGGACGCACTGCTGGCTTCCCCTGAGTTGGCGTCGTTTGCCGATGCGACGTCCACTTGGCTGCTGGTGGATTGTTTCCCCGCGCAGCGGATCTTGCAAGGCGCAGTCCTGGCCATGCAGCGTAGTTCGCTCATCTGGGCGAGAGCACTTGCTGCCGATTGGCCAGGGACCGCTGAGGGCGCCGGCGAGCAGGATGTGTTGGCCTTCTTGGCTGCTCAAGGCTTCCGCTGCGTTGATGGGCGGGAGGGGAATCACCCGATGGTGCGAGAGCTGCTATTCGTCCGAGATTGGCAAGCTGCGCTGGCAGGCTCCTTGCAACAGCAAGTGTTGTCGCAGGCGGAGCTCCAGATCCTGCGCGACGAACTCTCCGCAGCACAGGCTGCCGTGGCCAGCGTGCGGGCAGAACAGGCGCCACTGGATGGCTTGCGGGAGGAAATCCGGGTGCTGGCAGAGGAAAAAAACGCTCTGCTTGCCGAGTGTGCGAGCTTGCGTGATGAGCTTGCCGGTGTCCGGGCAGCAGCCGAGATTGCCGCGGCCACATATGCGGAAACGGATGGCCGTATGGCGGACCTGAACTCGCGCCAAAAACTGCTTAGCGATGAACTGCTCAAAGCCGAGGCCCAGCTGGAATTGATGAAGGATGTGCTATTGCGGGAAACCGGCGACTAGACGGCGTGCGCGCCCGCAACTATTGAACAAAACAGACTTATTTGGAAAACAGGATGACGAAGCAAGGATGTATAGCGCGAGGTAACAGGCTGATGCGCGAAGGGGCTTTTGAGCGTGCAATTCAGTGTTTTGCCGCGATAGATACTCCTGTTGCCGGGCTGCTGAAGATCAGCGCTGAAAACATTGTGCTGGCGCGGCGCTACGCCGTCCCCGAGGCGCAGAGCATTGGCGTGCTGGACACGGGCGCCGCCCCTGCCAGGGCACATGCTTTGTCCGATGCCTATGCCACAGTGCAGGCTGCGGAGGGCCGCGGCGCTGTGTTCAGCTTGCCGGCCGAGCTGCTGGCGCTGCACGAAAGCCAGTCAGATCAGTTGTTCCTGAGTCGGCTGTTCAGCTTTGTCTGCGCCAATCCTTATCACGTGGTGCATCTGGTTGGCATCAGCGTTCCAGCGGTGGTGGCGGCCGTCCTTTACCGCCTGCTGTGGGGCAGTAGGCTGCTGGTCGACGTCGATGTGACTGCCGGTGAACTCGATACGGGCGTGTTCCGGCCCCGCCAGAATGCGCGCCCTCTCGGGGTTCAGGAGCTGGTCCGGACGTTTGATGCGCTTACGGTGGCCACAGCTGCTCTGCAGCAGCGCTGGGGCGGAGACCTGCTCAGCCTGGAAAACGGATCAGGCCCCGAAGTCGCCCAACAATTCGCGCAATACATGGCGCTCCCGCCGAAAGGCGCGGCACTGGCCGCACTGGCATTGCGCTTTATCGAAGCGGCTCCGCCTGTGGTCCAAGCCCTGCTTGAGGCGCCGCACAACATTCCGGCTGGTGGCGGACTGAGCGCGCTGTCGCCAGGTAAGGTGTTCCTGTCCGGGGCCCACCCTCTGCCGGTGCCGGGCGAGCCGGCACCGGCAATAAATGTCGCGGCGCAGACGCCGCAGGTAGCGCGGTTAGAGGCCCAACTGAAGCGGTCGCAATCTCAACTCAGAAGGCTGCAGGGCGAGATGCGCCGCAACGTGGCCGGACCGGCGCAGGAAGCCGGTCAAGGCATGCTGAGCGCCGGCCCGTCGCCCGCCGTCAAGCAGGCAGGCACGCCGGGCATAGCACCTGCGGAGCTGCGCGCCCTGGCGGCCATGTGGGGTATGCAGCCGCTGACGGCCGGCCTGGCGGATGCGCTGCCATCGAAAGAGGCATTGGCCGAACGGATGGTGCGGTTGTTCGACGAACCGTTTTACCGTTCACAGGCGCACTTGCCGAGCGACCAGGACGCATTCCAGCATTTCTGCCGCCAGGGATGGATCGAAGGGCGGGATCCGAACTGCCTGTTTTCACTCGAGCGGTATTGTACGCTGTACCCGGAGGTGGCCCATGCTGGAGTCAATCCGCTATTGCATTATGTGGTGGCGAGCCAGTTTGCGGTGGTGGATATCGGAGGCATCTTTGCGGCATCGTTCTACGCCGAACGCTACGGCATCGCAGTGGGGGCCCAGAATCCCCTCGAGCATTTTGTTTTCCTCGGTCTGCAGCAAGGCTATGCTCCGTCGGCCGACGTTGAGCCGCGTGCCTGGTTGCGCTCCGATGAATTGCAAGCCGGCGCCTGGCGTGCTGCGCAGACCCTGCTTGAACGCATGGCGTATCCAGTGATTCCGAAAGACCGGCTGGCGCTGCCATCGGCCGAATGTCCCGAAGTGTCCATCATTATTTGTGCGAACGCTAACAGCGACGCGGTAGTTAGTGCGCTGGCACTGATCAGTTCGGCGCCCATGGAGCAGTCCTTCGAGGTCATTGTCGCTGCAGATGGTGCCATCGGCCCGCTGACCGCGACCCTGGCCGGGGTGCGCAATGTGCGCTACCTCGCGGCGCCGGGACAGATCGGCTGGAGCGCGGCGGTCAACCGTGCTTTAGCCAGTGCGGTTGGCGAGTACGCAATTGTGATCAGTGGCGACATCGAGCTGAGGCCCGGCTGGGCCATGGAAATCCTGGATACCCTGGCGCGTGAGCGGACGATCGATATGGTGGGGGCGAAGATTCTCGATGGCGCGGGCGCATTGCAGCATGCCGGGGCCTTGCTCTGGCAGGATGGCACGGTTACTGTGAACGGAGAAGGGGCTGCCCACCCGTCCGTCAATTATCTGCGCGATGTGGACGGTGTTAGCCCGCTGCTGTTTGGATGCCGAACCCGGCGATTCCTAGGTGCGGGGGGCTTGCGGCCGGAGTTTGAGCAGCCGGCTTACGCCATGCTGGACCTGGCTTGTGCCTTGCGCGCGCGCGGTGGACGCGTTGCTTACCAGCCGCTGGCGAGCGCCGTCGCGTTTTGTGCCATGTCGCATTATTCCGCCGGCACTGGCGACAGCGCTCTGCTGATGCGGCGCTGGCCGGCGCAAGTGGCTGAACTGCCCCCGCCAGGTGGGTCACGGCAACGCGGCCGGATCGGTCACATTATGGTCGTGGACCAGATTACCCCCACTCCAGACCGCGATGCCGGTTCAGTAACCCAGGCCTTCATTCTTGAGATTTTCGTCCGGCTCGGCTGGGCCGTGAGTTTTGTGCCTGAAGCGACGATGGAGAACCGTCCGGGCTATACGCAAGCTTTGCAACGCATTGGTGTGCAATGTATTTATGCGCCGCAGTATCAGAACCTGTACGAGTTTGTCCGGGACGAAGGACGGACGGTCGATGTGGCCATGTTATATAAGGGCCCGCCAACCGTTCACTACCTGAACATCATCGGGCCGCATTGTCCGCAGGCGCGCATCCTGTTCGATACCGTCGATGTGCACTATCTGCGGGAAATGCGGGAAGCGGAACTGGCCGGCTCCAGTGAGATGATGGCAAAGGCCAGGCACACCAAGACACTAGAGCTGGAGGCGATGCAACGTTCCGATTGCACGATCGTCCTGAGCCATCACGAAAAGGAGTTGCTGGAGCGAGAAGCGCCCGGGGTACGCCTGGCAGTGCTGCCGCTGATCCTGGATTGCCCTGGAGCGCAGGTAGCTATGCATGAGATGCGCGACATCTGCTTTATCGGTGGCTTCCTGCATCAACCGAATCGCGACGCAGTGCTCTACTTTGCAGAGCAGATCTGGCCACATATCCTTGCCCGCTTGCCGACCGTCAGATTCCGCATCATGGGTAGCAATGCGCCGCCGGAGGTGCTGGCCCTGGCCAGTGATTCCATCATCATCGACGGTTTTGTTCCCGACCTGGCGACGTCGCTGGCGCGCTGCCGTATTTCAGTTGCGCCGCTGCGCTATGGCGCGGGCATCAAGGGCAAGGTGGGAAGCAGCTTGAGCTACGGTGTGCCTTGTGTGGCGACCTCGCTTGCCGCGGAAGGCATGGGATTGGGTGCGCACGACGGCGTCGAGGTGGCGGACGATCCGCAGGAGTTCGCCCGCCGGGTTGTACACCTGTATCAGGACGAGGCCTACTGGTCCCGGATGTCGGCTGCCGGGATTGCTTTCGTCGAGCGGGAATATTCCTTGCAGGCCTCAGCTAAACGCATCGGCAGCATATTGCATGAGCTTGGTTTTCCGGCGAACGCCGACGCGACAACGCTGTTTGAGTGAAGACGAGGAATGGTTGCGAAGTTATCCGATCACGGACTGATGGCATTTGAGGCCATCCGGTATGCCGATCCGGCTGAGATGGCGGCATGTGTGGAGCGCGCCGCGGGCGGCACCCTATTCCGTTCAGTGACGGAGCACGGTTTCTGTTTTGCCTGCGAGCGTTTTTTCCGTGCCGGCGGCTCCGCATCGGGGGCGCGCTGTGTGTGTCCGGATTGTGGCCTGAGCATGGTTGAGCAAGCTGGCCTGTATCTCGCCATGAGGGTGTTCGGCCCGACGGCCGAGTCCGCAATCGGGGTCCGGGGCAGCGCAGCGCTGGCCGCAGGCTTGCGCCAGCTGACGCAAGCCGTGTCCTTGCCGGCGGATGCGCCGGTCAATGTGCTGCTGGTTGATCAGATGTCTGGCGCGCTGGCCGGGGATGCAGTGCCGTCCGCGCTGGCGCAGGCCTTGCTGCCTGGCGGTGGGCTGGTGTGGAACTGCGGCTTGGGTGGGGCCGGCCTGCCTGCATTCATACGTGGGCTGGAGCAGGCCGGTTTTACCGAGCTTGCGCTGGTTGAGGTAGTGGCCGCGGACGGGATCGAATTCCAGCATCTGTTCCTGACTGCGCGGAGAGTCCGGGCTGTGGCGGCGCCGATTGTGCAGCGCGGCGGACGCTCGCCAGTGTCGGTAGTCATCCCGCTTTACAATCACGAAAAATATATCGCTGCGGCGCTGGAGAGCGTGTTTACCCAGAGCCGGCCGCCGGAGGAGATTATCGTGATCGATGACGGCTCGCGCGATGATTCCGCGGATGTGGCGTCTCGTTTGTGCAAGGAATTTGATGGCGCGGCAGTCTACCGCCAAGAAAACCGCGGCGCGCACAATACCATCAATACGGCCATTGCCCGTTCCACCCAGCCCCTTATCGCCATCCTGAACTCGGACGATATCTACGGTAGCAGCCGGCTCGAGAAATGTACCGATCTCATCAGGGAGCGGCGCGCCGCCATTGTCACCAGCTCCATCGAATTCATCAACGACGACGGCGCGGCAATCCCCAATCCCTGGTACGAGAGTGCACTGGCGTACTGGCGTGAATGTGGGAACACGGCTTTGGCCTTGCTAAATGGCAATTTCATCATGACCACCTCGAATCTCGTGCTTGAACGCAAGGTGTTTTCCGATATCGGCGGCTTCAAGGATTTCCGCTACGCGCATGATCTCGATTTCTTTATCCGCGCCCTCGCGCACGGTCATGCGATCCATGGCATTGCTGAGCCCCTGCTGAAGTATCGCTATCATGCAAGTAACACTATTTCGGAAAATCACACGAAAGTTCGAGCGGAATGGGCCTATATCTGCGCCGATGCCATGCTGCATCATGCTCAAAATCTTAAAGAAGAATTAACTGTGTGGGAATTCCTGGAGCGAATGAATAAGTTGATAAGCGATCATAATCTGGCCCATGGGGTAATGTCGATCTTGCGGGTGATGGCAGCACCGACAGCGGTTCCCCAAGAGTATGCGCAACTGGCGGCTACCGACGGCTTTCACGCCCATTTGCTGCGGAGCCTGGCATGAAGACGCTTCTGATATCCAACCTTTATCCACCGAATGCACTCGGCGGATATGAGCGCTTGTGCTTCGCTGTGGGCGAAGAGCTGCTGACCAAGGGTCATGAAATCGGTGTATTGACCAGCTCGTATGGTGGCCAGCAGGCCGATTATCCTGGGCAAAAAATATGGCGCTCGCTAACAATGCTGGCGACGGAGGGCAATATCTACCAGCCTTTCCAGGCGACGCCCGAGCAGCGGCGCGGTATCAGCGAAGAGAATGTGCGGCAGCTCCATCGTGTGGTGGAGGAATTTCAGCCGGACGTGATTTTTGTCTGGAACCTGTTCTTCTTCGACACCACGCTGGTGACGGCGCTGGAAGAGAAGTACGGCAGCAAAGTCGTCTATTTCCTCACCGATAACTGGCTGATCAGCCTGTTCAATGGGGAGTTCCTTGGGCGCTATTTCCCGCAAGTGGTTTTCGGGGACCGGGCTGACAGCGAGATCGTCAGCGATAAGCCGGACATCGCCATTGCCGGACGCGCAATTTTTGGCAGCGAGTACATGCAGCGCCTGTACACCCAGGCAGGCTTGCGGTTTACGGACAGCGAAGTGATACACAACGGGGTTCAACTTCCGGATCTGCGTGGCGTGCGCCTGGCGCAGCGGTTATCGATGTTAAAACATGGCGAGGTGAGGCTGCTGTTTGCAGGCAGGGTAGTGGACTTGAAAGGGGTGGAAACCGCGATCCGGGCCCTGCCAGACATTCTGAGCCAGTTGTCGCAGCGCAGGGTGACGCTGGATATTGTTGGTGATTGCCAAGACAATGCCTATCTGGCACGGGTCAATGCATTGATTGCCGAGCTGAATCTGGGCGACCAGATCCGCTTCCGTGAGCCGGTCGCACCGGACACGCTGAATGAACTCTTCCAGCAATATGACATTTATTTGTTTCCGTCCTTGTATGAACCGTTCGCACTGACCCTGATTTTCGCCCTGTTTGCTGGCATCCCTACCGTTGCGTCAGCTGCTGGGGGCAACACGGAAATCGTCTTCGACGGCGAGAGCGGAGCCCTGTTCACCAAGGGCGACGCACAGGATCTTGCCCGGCGCGTTGTTCAGCTGGTCAATGATCCGGTCTACCGCGTCAGTATCAGTCGCCGCGGCCGGGTGATTTCATCTCAGTTCACTTTTGCGACCATGATTGAAAAAATCGACCGCTCCTTGCGAGGCAGGAATTGATCCCATTTCTCCAGAAATTGTTTCGTGGGGAGCCATCTCCTTCGCGTACGGTCGCCGGAAGCGCGGCCGCTCCGGCCTTCAATCCGAAACCTTATGTGTTATTGATGTCCGGACGATGCGGCAGCTCCATGTTGATGGCATATCTGAATCAATTTGAGGATGTTATTTGTTATCCGGAGTTATTTTTTGAACGTTCGGATGAATATCAAAAATTATTTCTTCAGGCCTTGGTTAAAGGCGAGGAGAAGGCGCTGATTGATGAAAGATCGGCGATCGGCTACAATGGTACGTCCCCTTTTGCCAAAGATCCGAATAAACTGTCTGCCGTAGGGCTGAAAGTCAAATATGGCGATATAGTCGATCTCCCTGCTTTTAAAAAGTTTGCAGTGGAAAATCAGCTAACGGTTATTTATATGTCTCGCACCAATATATTGCGTGCCGCATTGTCGAGATATCGTGCGATGCGACTGCATGAGCGGCATGGTGATTATAATATGACTTCGCAACAGCAGGCGATCGGCGCATTGCACATGGATTTGGTGGAGTTTCTCCCATGGGTTGAACAGGAAGAGAAATATTTTCACGATCTTAATGACATTGTGGGCAATTTCGGCATGCGCGTGCCTGGTGTATTGTATGAAAATGTCATTAATGACGTGCCCGGGCAAATGAACTATATACTCGAAATCCTGGGCTCACGCTTCCGTATGCGTTATGAATATGACCGGCGGCGCGCCATGCCGAGCATTTATGAGCTGGAAACACGTAATTTCGTAAAGCATCTGGAACAGCGTGTACTGAAAATGACAGATGATGATTTCTCAAAGGTCATCTACAACCATGCAGAGTTCGAAGAATTCTTCCGGCAGTCGAAATATGCGGAGTTTTTATCTCCCGAACTTGAGGCTTTTTGATTCACAGAATTTTCTGAAAAGTATAGGAACAAGAAATTATGACGCAACGTGCCTTTATCACCGGAGTTACCGGGATGGTAGGTTCCCATCTGGTTGATTATCTGCTGGAGCATACTGATTGGGAAATTTATGGCCTGTGCCGCTGGCGCAGCCCCTTGGACAATCTGGCGCATTTGCTGCCAAGGATAAACAAGCGCGATCGCGTCCATCTATTGTACGGCGACCTCAGGGACTACCATTCGATCCATGAAGCGGTACGGGTCGCAGCACCGGACTTTGTATTCCACCTGGCAGCCCAGAGCTATCCTAAGACCAGCTTTGATTCGCCGTTGGATACGCTGGAAACCAATGTGCAGGGTACGGCCAATGTGCTGGAAGCATTGCGCAAAACGGGCATGAATGCGGTAACGCACGTCTGTGCTTCATCCGAGGTGTTCGGTAGGGTACCGCGTGAAAAACTCCCGATCGACGAGGACTGCACCTTCCATCCGGCTTCGCCCTACGCTATTTCAAAGGTTGGCACCGATTTGCTGGGGCGCTATTATGCAGAAGCCTACGGCATGACCGTGATGACCACCCGGATGTTTACACACACGGGGCCGCGGCGTGGTGATGTATTTGCCGAATCGACCTTTGCAAAGCAAATCGCAATGATTGAGGCGGGTCTGATTCCGCCCGTCGTGAAGACTGGCAATCTCGACTCGCTACGGACTTTCGCCGATGTGCGCGATGCAGTGCGGGCCTACCACATGTTGGTGACGGTAAATCCGGTACCGGCCGCCTACTACAATATCGGCGGCACCTATACTTGTAGCGTCAAGGAAATGCTCGATACCCTGTTGAGTTTATCTACTGTGAAGGAGATTCGGGTCGAGACCGACCCGGAGCGCCTGCGTCCTATCGATGCCGATCTGCAGGTGCCAGATACACGGAAATTCCATGCCGTGACCGGCTGGGTGCCAGAAATACCGTTCGAACAGACGATGAAAGACCTGCTCGAATACTGGCGTCATCGTGTCAGGAACGGCGAGCAGTTCCTCACGCGATAATGTTGAGGGAACACGTGTGGCGTTGGTACAAATCGAAATAGATAAAGCGAGGAAAGCAATGACGATGGTTCGGGCACGCGCACCGCTGCGCCTGGGATTGGCCGGCGGGGGCACCGATGTGTCGCCCTACACAGAGTTGCACGGTGGTTATGTGTTGAACGCCACGATCGACCGATATGCCTATGCCACAATCAAGGCGCTAGATGGAGAGCAGCTCAGGTTCATCGCGGCTGACCAGCAGACTGAGAAAGTAAAGCAGATCGATGAACCTCTACAGCTGAACGGGAAACTTGATCTTCACAAGGCCGTCTATAACGCCATGATCGGCACCTATAACAAGGGTGTGGCGCTGCCTATAGAAATGACGACATATTGTGACGCGCCGGCGGGCTCGGGCCTGGGCGCTTCCTCTACCTTGGTGGTCGCAATGGTGCGGGCCTTCGCAGAATTTCTGAATCTGCCCTTGGATGACTACACTATTGCCAAGTTGGCCTTCCAGATTGAACGTGTCGATTGCGGTTTGGGTGGCGGACGTCAGGATCAATACTCGGCGGCGTTTGGCGGATTCAATTTTATGGAGTTTTACGAAGGAGAACGGGTAGTCGTGAATCCGCTGCGGATAAAGAATCATATTATCTGCGAGCTAGAGGCATCATTGCTCCTGTATTACACCGGGGTGTCGCGCGAATCCGCCCGCATTATCTCATCGCAGCGCGACAACGTGATGCATGGCGAAGCGAGCGCCCTGGAGGCCATGCATGGCATCAAGCGCGAAGCGCTCAGCATGAAGGAGGCTCTGCTGACAGGCAATTTGGCCGGCATGGTTGAATCGATGCGCCAGGGGTGGGAGAGCAAAAAACGTTCCGCGCGCACCGTCTCCAGTGAGTTGATCGACCAGGTGTTCGATGCTGCCATTCAGGCCGGTGCGCTGGCCGGGAAAGTGTCGGGAGCCGGCGGCGGCGGATTCATGATGTTCTATGTCCCTCCTGAAAAACGGATGGCGGTAGCCAGCACCTTACTGCGTCATGGAGGGCAGGTAAGCAATTGCCACTTCACAAAACACGGCACACAAGCTTGGCGGATTTGATTCCTCTGCTGCCGTTCTTGAAAGATTCTGGATGCTGAAGTTTGCGCGAAACTGGAGAAGACGTCTGCTTGCGGAGCAGGCCTCTGCGCCTGTGTTGGAAACGAAATCTGAAGATCGAACTGTTTTGATAGCAGGCCTGGACGGACGCGCCGGCCTCAGTGAGGAACTGTCCGACCGTGTGCGCGAACTGTGGCGGCAGTCAGATTGGCCGGGACTGAGCTTGTTGAGCGAACACGACATATCGCTTCATCCGGAAAAGGGCCATATTGCGCTATTAATTGCTGCCGCATGGCTCCAGATCGGCAATATGGCAGAGGTTCGGCGCTATGCCCTGCTGTCGCGCAGCTGGGGCGGCGAGAAGAAGCAGATTGCGCGCCTGCTGATCGCGGGCGTTCACCAGACCTTGGGCAGAGCGGCTGCGATCAGCGGCGAGGAAGCGCGTGCGCTGGAACATATGCGCAAGTCGCTTATTGCCCCCGGAGCCGACGAATCCCGGGCGCGCCGGCAAGAACCTGCGGGCGTGGCGGGGAGGGCTGCTCTGGCCGGCCATATCGGATTTAGCAATCCGGTCTTTATACATTCCCTGTGGCGATCAGGCAGCACCTATCTCTTTGGCGCATTCCGCCGTTCGGGCTTGGGCTATTGGGCCTATCAGGAGCCACTGCACGAAGCAGTTCTGGCCATGAGTGACAGACCGGAGATGCTGATCGGCCTGACTGCCGACGGTATGCGCCACCTGCGCCACCCCGCGTTAGACAAACCCTATTATTTTGAGTTGCATGCAGCACACGCGTCCTGGAAAGGCCTGCTATCGAAGGAAGCTATTTTCGATGACTATTTCGGTGGCGAATCCGGTGTCGCCATTACGCGCTACTTTTCGGCCTTGATCCACGCCGCACAGGGGCGGCCGGTGATCCAGGAGTGCCGGACTTCAGGCCGGATCGAGCTGCTGAAAAAAAACCTGGGAGGCGTTCACCTGTTTCTATGGCGTAATCCATGGGACCAATGGTGGTCATTTAAGGTCGACTCGTATTTCGATGTCGCCTGCCAACTGATTCTTGGGGCGAAGGGCGCGCCGCCAGTGCTCGCACTGCTGCGGAACGAATGCGGATATATCGAGTTCCACCACACCGAGGTAGCGGAGGAATATGAGTATTTTCGCGTACGTCCTCTGCCCCCTGCAAAAAAATACCTGGTCTTTTTCGTGCTCTGGTGCCTCGCTCTGCTGGAAGGCATGCAGCACGCCGATCTGCTCGTGAATGTCGATAGACTGAGTTCATCGCCGGACTACCGCAAGGAGACTGTCGCCCGGCTGGAGCAACTGGGGATCCAGGGCTTGAATTTTGATGACTGTTCCAGCCCACAATCTTATTTTGACAGCAATGATGTCGCTTTCTTCCATTCAGTGGAGAATATCGGCTTCGGTTTGCTGGCGCGCTCGGGTATCTCTAAGGAAGAGATAAAGCGGCTGCGTGCTTTGCGTAAGCAATTTCAGCCGCGTATCGGACTGCCTGAGGCGGACATGCTCGCAGGAGAGCTGGCGCGGGCGCGCGATGTTGTGTTCCGCCTGGAAGAAGAGCTGCATTCGCGTGCTCAAAAGTAGATTTTTGATGAATGGAATCAGGATGAATGATATTGACTATATTGCCGCCTCGGTCAGGGATTCGATTGCGGTGAAAGAAGAGATCCTGGCGGATAAGACTTTTTTGAAAAAAATCGAGGATGTGGCCAATCTATGTACCGCGCGCCTCCAAGCCGGCAACCGGATTTTGCTGGCCGGGAACGGCGGGAGCGCCGCCGATGCGCAACATCTGGCGGCGGAATTTGTCAGTCGCTTCATGTATGACAGACCGGGCTTGGCCTCGATGTCGTTTACGACAGATACCTCAATGCTCACCGCGATCGGCAACGATTACGGGTATGAGTATGTGTTCGAGCGCCAGCTTGAAGCCAATGCCCGCCCGGGGGATGTGTTTATCGGCCTGTCCACCTCCGGAAATTCAAAGAATGTACTCAGGGCGATCCTTCGTTGCAGGGAGCTGGGCGTGCATTCGGTCGGCCTGACCGGCAGCGGCGGTGAGATCCGCCAGCAGTGCGAGTATAGTCTGGCCGTACCATCGGCCTCGACGCCGCGCATCCAGGAGTCGCATATTCTGGTCGGTCATATTATTTGCGGGCTCGTCGAACAGAATATCTTCCCAAAAAATGCCGGCTGAGCAGAAAGGCAGGGTTATGCGCAACACTGTATCGCAGGCAGTGATCCTGGTCGGAGGCAAGGGCACGCGGCTGGGAGACCTGACTGCCGCCACGCCAAAGCCCATGCTAATGGTTGGCGAGCGGCCTTTTCTGGGTTATCTGATCGATACGCTCGTTCGTTACGGTTTTACCGATATCATTTTACTGGCGGGGCATTACGGCGAGCAGATACAAGCGTATTGTGCCAGTTTCGATCCCGCACGGTGTTCGGTGCGCTGCGTGATCGAAGAACAAGCGCTCGGTACGGGCGGCGCCCTGAAGAATGCAAGCGCTTGGCTTGCCCCTGAGTTTCTCTTGCTGAACGGCGATACCATCTTCGATTTCAATCTGAACGACCTGCTGGTTCCCGGTCTTGGCGATAGCCTGGGACGACTTGCCTTACGGTCGGTGCCCGATACTGCCCGTTATGGCCGAGTGACCTTGGACGGCGGGTGGCTGACCGGCTTTAATGAAAAAGGGGTAGGCGGTGCAGGCCTGATCAGCGGCGGCATATATTATTTATCGCGGTCGGTCCTGGCATGGATTCCGGATGGCGCGTTCTCCCTGGAGACTGATCTTTTTCCGCAGCTTATTGCAGTGGAGCAGCTGGAAGGGCGGCCTTATTCCGGGTTCTTCCTTGATATCGGCGTGCCAGCTGACTATCGGCAGGCCCAGACTCTGATACCTGCCTGGACCGAGCGGCCCGCCGTGTTCCTTGATCGGGATGGTGTGATCAATCGTGATCTGGGCTATGTGAGTTCGCCGGAGCGATTTGAATGGATCTCCGGGGCTCCAAAAGCGATTAGACGCTTGAATGAAAGCGGATACCTGGTTTTTGTTGTTACCAACCAAGCCGGCGTGGCGCGGGGGTTTTACAGCGAAGACGAGGTCCACGCTTTCCATCTGTGGTTACAGCAAGAGCTGCGGCATACCGGTGCGCACATTGATGGTTTTTACTACTGCCCGCACCATCCAGATTTCGATACCGTTTGCAGCTGCCGTAAACCAGCGCCGGGTATGCTGCTCAAGGCCCGTGCTGAATGGCCGGTCAACTGGTCGGCATCCTTTCTGATCGGTGACAAGGCATCCGATATTGAGAGCGCGCGCAGGGCGGGCATTGAAGGGTATCTCTTCGAGGCCACGCAGGGCCTGGATCAATTTGTCGACACCCTGCTTGCGGAGCTGCCGTCAAGCAGCTGAGCGATCAGCCCTTTCTGCAGTTGCACGCAGCGGCCGACCGACAGGTCATGTGCGCTGGGCGGCGCCCGATGAAAGGGGGATGCCAGAGCGCTGCAGCTTAACTCAGCAAAAGCTCGCTGGTCAAAGAACTCTGCGGTCTGAACGTTTGGAAAGTGAGCGAATTCGCGGACCGGCGAGGTGTCGGATGCGATCACGGTCAGCCCGCTCAAGGCGGCTTCAAGGAATGACCAGGACAACACAAAAGGTGTTGTCCAGTACAGGTGCACTCGGCTGATATTCAGCAGTTTCAAGTAATCCTGATAGGAGACTTTTCCGACGAAGTGGATGCGGCCCAGATCGAGACGACCGGCCAGCTCGGCGAGCATGAATGTCTTCCAATCCTGGCCGTCCGGCGCACGCTGGCCATAACTTATTTCATTCCCGCCGACAATCACGGCGTGCGCCGTGGGGCGCTGCTTCAAGACTTCAGGTAGGACACGCATCAGCATGTGAAAGCCTCGCACGGGCTCCAGATTTCGTGCTACATAGGTAAGAACCTCATCCTTGGCCGATAGCCGAACCTGCTCATGGCCTCGCTGCAATGTCAGCTGTGCATGCGCATCGAAGCGCAAACGCCCCAAGTCGATCCCGTCATGAATCACGGTGATTTTCTCTCGCGCCCACGCTGGATAAGTGGATTTCTGCCACTCGGTCGGCGAAATCGCTGCATCGGCGATCTGCAAGCTCAGGAGGTTCGTCGTGTTCTTGAGGCGCAAGCGAGCTTTCTGCTGGAAATTGAGGGGCGGCTCATCAGGATCGAAGCCGACGTCCTGGCCTTCGAGTGCATAGTAGTACTCGCAGTAGATAAGTAGCTTCGCCTGTGGGAACACATCCTTGATGAACAAGGCCTCGCCCCAGCCAGGATGGGCAACGATGATATCGGGTTCGAAGCCCTCGCGTTTCAGCTGGAAGGCAGCCGAGGCGCAGGCCTCCGCGCGCAGCACCTGGTTTTCCTGCTCTTTCAGCAGCGGGTGTGTGTCTGCCTGGCGTTCGCGCAGCAGGCTGTAGCGCCGGAGCTCAACACCGGCAGGAACAGACCGGTCGTTCATGCCGAGGGCGACAACGCGGTTCTGTGGATCCTGTGCCAAGGCAGCAGACAGGTGAATAAACTGGCCGGGGAAGTTCTGGTGGATGAACAGGATCTTCATTGCAGCACCGACGCTAGTTCCTGGTAGATGCGGGCATCCGTTTCCGGCATGGTGGCAATGGCCCACAGGTCCCAGTAGCGCCCCTCATGCACGCGCACTTCTGCGAAGCCGGCGTCGACGAGTGCCTGGCCTAAGGTGCGGGCGCTGAAGCCGGTGCGGTGTGCCATGTATCCATTGCCCCGTTCGATTGAGGCCTGGTGGCCAAACACCACGTCCAGCGCGCTGATCGGCCCAGCGGAAGCTTTGTACAAGGGCGTCTCCAGTTCGTCGTTGACGATGTGGCGGGCAATCGCGCGCAGATCTGGCACGGTGATGACGGCAAAGCCGTCAGCGCTGAGAACGCGCCGGAACTCTTCCAGCGCCAGCGGCACTTCGAATGAATTCAGGTGTTCGAGATTGTGCGATGACCAGATCGCGTTCACGCTGCTGTCCTGCACTGCGGCCAGATCGGTAATGCTGCCGGTCAGGTCGGGCCTGACCTTGGCATCGATGTCGTAGCGCAGCTCCTGCCAGCCCGAATGGAAATAGGCGGGCAGGTTGCGGACCGTTTTGGTGCCGCAGCCAACGTGCAGCAGGCGGCGGAGTGCAGTGGGTGTGATGCTCATTTATTTTCTTCGGTAACGAGGGCACCGGTGCGCGGCAAGCGCGAACGCGGTGGCAGGGCAAGGCCGCCGAACGCATGGCTGTTCGGGTCAAGGTTGAGACTGGGATGGTAGGCCGGATCGCGCAGCAGCACGGCGCCCCAGCGCTGGCGCAGTTGTTCGATCTCACGCTGGGAGCGGGCGCGTTTTTGCGGCGTGTCCTCATGGCCGCGGCTGGCCGATTCGGCATGCAGCAGTTTTGCGTGCGGCGTCCACACGATGGCTTTGCCGGCGGTGCGGATCTTGAGGCACAGGTCAACGTCGTTGAAGGCGACCGGGAAGGCTGCAGCATCCATGCCGCCCACTGCATCGAAGTCGCTCTTGCGCAGGAAGAGGCAGGCCGCGGTCACGCCGCTGACCTGCTGCACCAGCTGGTTGCGGCCATGGTCGCCCCAGTCGGCATCGGCCAGGCGGTTGCCGAAATGGCCCGCAACATTGCCCACACCGAGCAGTATGCCGCCGTGCTGCACCATGTTATTTGGCCACAGCAGTTTGGCGCCCACGGCGCCTATGTTCGGGCGCATCAACTGCGCGATGATTTCGTCGAGCCAGCCCTCGTGAAGGGCTTCGATGTCGTTGTTGATCAGGCCGATGATTTCGCCAGTCGCTGCCGCGACGGCACGGTTGTTCAGGTCGGCATAATTGAAAGGACCAGGCATTGGCAGCACACGCACACCCTCAGCCGACAGCTCGGCGAAGTAGTCCAGGGTCGCCTGTTCCACCGAGCCGTTATCCACCACGATGATTTCAAGCTGTGGCCAGTTCGTGTACTGGCGAATGCTGCTGATGCAGCGCTCCAGCAGCGCCGCATGGTCACGGGTCGGGATGATCAGGGTGACGCCCAGCGCCTTTGCCGTAGGTGCAAGTACCGCCTGCACGCGCCGTGCCGCTTCACAGCCCTGCGCAGCGGCTTGCGCTGGAGGCAGCGGCAGAAGCTTGCTGCCTGGCTCGACATAGGCGAGTGCCGCTGCCGCCACCGCATCGCGCATGGCACGCTCCTCTGCCGTGAAGGGTGAACGGTATTGATAGAGCACACGGGGAATATGGACGATCGCAGCTGTCTCCTGCCAGTGTGCGGCAAGCATCTGCCATGCGAATGCGGCGGACGTAACCATACTGGCATCCGTGACGGCACTTGCGCGCACCACCATCAGCTCCAGCGGATAGTCGCTGGCCAATGCGTAATCGGGGTTCCATGCGGGCTTGAACCAGGGGATGCCGGCAAACTCGCTGTCCGTATAGGCGATTTGCGTTCCACTGGCCGCGAACGCTTCGTGAACGTAGGCGAACGCGTGCGGCGCCAGCGTATCGCCCGCGCGCATGCAGGCGATAAGGTCGGTGCCCGCCGCAAGTGCGGCAGCAAGCAACGTCGGGAAGGGCGCCCCATCAAATACTTGGACGGCGCCTGGTGCGTCACCAAGGCTGGCCCGGCTTGCTTGCACGTCGCCGGAGCCGGTGATGATCACGGCGGTGCTGAGCGCAAGGGCAGGCACTTCCGGTGCAGTATCGAATTCACGTGACCAGGCGGCATAGTCCTGCATGCCGAGGCTGCGCGGCACATAGCGGTCATAGATTTCGGCAATGCGATGCAGCAGGCTGTCCGGCGTACCGGGAAGCAGTTTCCGGAGTCCACTCAGGCTGCAGCAAACAGTCAGGGGACTGCCGTTCAACTCGTGCCCGTCGCCATCGATGACGCGAATGCGGTGTAGTTCTCCATCGGCCAGCCGGGCAGGGAGCGCGAGATCGAAGCCATGGGGGCCATCCACGTAAGCACGTGCGAACGGGTGCGTGATATTCGCCTGGCACTCCGCCACCAGCTCGTGGCCGATCAATGCACGCACTTTCAAAGTACGGTTAGGCGCTGCTACGTCGACCGCCCAGCCATGCAGCCGCAAGCCGCCATCGCTGAAAACGGTACTGGTCGCTGCGACGGTGGGCTTTACTGTTGCTCCGCCAACGAGATGGCCGGCCAGTGCTGCCTCGGTGTTCGCCACCCGCGCGGTAAATACTGCGCCCTCCTGCAGTTCCAGGTTTTCGAGATCGGCAATGAAGCCATGGCAGCTGTCGGTGTCCACACCCAATGCAGCAAATGCCTCGTTCAGATCGCTGCGCGCAACATCAGCGATCACGGAGCGTACCGCTTCGCCGTTCAGGCACAGTTCAACGACAACGCGTGCATTGGGCTGATGCGTGTCGAGCGCCCAGCCAAATACGAATTTGTCGTGGATACCCTCCAGGGTGCCATGCCAGCGCTGCACTTCGGGTGCGGAAGATTTACTGTTCATCGTTCAGATACGGGAAACGCTCAGGCTGCCAGGCCGGATGGATTGCTTGTTACCCAGTCAGCGAGCCACCTAGCCGCATTGAACTCGTCGGAAAGCCTGATCACGGGTGCTGTGGCGGGTATGCCTTCCGGCTCCTCGGCCAGCACGATAGCGCTGCCGGACAAGTCGAGCAATTGCCGGTCGTCGAGCAGCACTTTGGCGTCAGAGCGTAAAGTCGGCACACCGTCCACAACGCCAGTATGCCAGAGCATCTCGCTGACATCGCCAATAACCAACATGCGAAGGCGTAATTGTGGCTGGCTGGCTATAGCGCGCGCCAGCTGCAGGACCTTCCCAGCGTGGCGCGAAGCTGTTTGATGGTTCCAGACGGCGATGCGTTTCGCCCCCGAGGCCAGCTCGCCGGTCATGGGCAGATCTGCCGCAACGGCGGCCACGGTCGGCAGCCTGCCGGTGGTGCCAGCAGTCGTGAGCGCCGTGCGCAAGGATTGCCGGGCGTTGCGCAGCGGGTCTTCGCGCTTGAAGCGAGCGTATTCTTTCTGATAGCCGGGATACCGGGTGTTGATGACGCTGCGGTTCTGCGCCACGCGCAGGGTTTTCTCGGCGCCGAAGGACACGGTGCCGGCGTGGCCGATGAACACGCCCACGGCGGCCAGGTGGCGCCAGCCGGCGGCGCGGGCGCGCATGCACCAGTCTACTTCTTCGTTGTAGCCGCGCACCATGCCGGCGCCGTCCAGCATGCCTATCTGGTCCAGCACGCGGCGGCGGATCAGCATGACGAAGCCGCAGCAGGAAGGTAGTTCCACGTCCGCCGTCTGGCCTTGGGCGCGCAATGCGGCGGCGGCCTGGTCGAGCTGGGCCAGCTGCGCGGCATCCGGCGCGGGCGCGGCCTGGGCGATGGTGGGGAAGCTGGTGATTTCGCCGTTGTTCGACCAGGGCGACACGGAGGCGATGTCCGGCGCGCTGTACAGCGACTTGCCGAGGCGGTCGATCCAGTCGCCGTGCACCAGGGTGTCCGCGTTCAGCAGCAGCACGTCGTGCTGCGGGTGCTGGCGCAGGCCGCGGTTCACGGCTTCGATGAAGCCGAGGTTGCGCGGGTTGCGCAGCAGGGTGATCTTGCGGCCGGCGGCCAGCGTGTCCAGCCAGGCGGACAGGGCCGGTTCCGGGCTGGCGTCGTCGATGACCACGATCTTCGCCGCCGTGCGGTTGCGCGGCAGGCTGGCCAGCACGCTGCCGATGCAGGCCTGCACCAGGGCGATGTCGCGGTAGACGGGAATCACGATGGATACGGCGGGGCGCTTGCCTTGCGGCGCCTTGTGCTCCGCCGGTGCTACCAGCGCGGGCAGCGGGTAGAAGGCGAGCGGCGAACCGGGCAGCAGTTGCGGCGCGGCGCCGTCCTGCGCCAGCGCCAGTGACCACACGCCTTGCGGGTAGGGGCAGGGCAGGCGGAAGCGCTGGCCGTTGGCCGGCACCGTGTATTGCCACTGCCGGGTTTCGTCGGACAGCAGCAGTTGCACCTGCGCTGCGCCGGTAAAGCTGAAGACCATGCCTTCGATGGCCTCGTCCTGCTTCCAGCAGGCGCCGGTCAGCGTCACGCCAGCCTCGCGCAGCAGCGGCAGCAGGCTGGCGTGCTGGTTGGCCATGCAGCGCGCGGGCAGGAAGGCCGGTCCCAGCGCGGCGGCTTCGGCCTGCGCGCCGTCGCGCAGCCAGTGCTGCAGCAGCTGGTCCTGCAGCATGGGATTTTCGGCGTCGGCCTGCCAGGCGGCTTGCCAGGCGCGCGACGCGAGTTCGGGTTTGGCCGTCTGCAGGATATGGGCCCGCAAAATGGCTGGAATACTTTTCAGGGGATAGCGGCGGCACACATACTCGGCCCCGATCAGGGCGTCGGCGTAATGGCCGGCCTGATAGGCTTCAAGTGCGCGCGCGAGAATTGCGTCGTCCCGCTTGCGGGGCGAACACAAAGATAGAAAAAAGGGGGCAGGGCCCCCTTTCAGATGCTGCATGCAGAACCTTTAAACGATGCCGTCTACGATGGTGATGTTGGTGCCCACGATCGTTGCTTCGCCGTTTTCTGCGTGGTTAGCCGCTGCTTCAGCAAATGCTGCCGCAACCTGAGCACGGGTTGCGCCGTGTTCGAGGCTGTTCACCCAGAATGCTGCGCCGTCTGTGTCGCCGGAGCGGCCCAGTGCGTGCGTGTACAGGTTGGCCACGAAGTCAGCGTTGCTGATGCTGTCGTCGGTGTACTCTGCTGCTTTCAGGAAGCCGTCGGCAATCGCGGCCAGCGAGGTGCCGTGGTTCGCCAGGTTGAACCAGTATTCCAGACCGCCGAAGTCCGCATCGCGGCCCAGCAGTGCTTCGTACAGGTGGGCAACAGCGGCTTCTTTCGCGTTGTCTGCGAACACCAGTGCCTTGTAGTTGTCCAGCTGGACGTACTGCACTTTGCTCACATCGATGTCCTGGCCGGTAGCGGCGTTCGACACCACAGCATGGCCGTCTTCCACGGTCACGGTGTAGTCGCTGTCGGTGCCGGTCAGCTGAACGATGGTGTGGCCGCCGCCGGTCACGGTGCTGTCGCCTTGCGCGGCAACCACGGTGTCGTAGCCGTGGCCGGCAACGATGGTGTCGCCGTCATTGGCGGTCACGTGGGTGTTTTTCGCGTCAACGATGGTGATCTTGTCGGCCTGAGCGGTCGTCACGATCACGCGCTGCACGCCGGTGCTGCCTGCGCCTTGCGGTGCGCTTGGGTTAGGTTCGCCCACAGCAATGCCGCTCACCACGGTATCGTTCGGGTTGCCAACGGTCAGGTTGGCCGAGCCGGTGCCGCCCAGGATGATGGTGCTGGCGCCGCCAGTCACGTTCAGCGCGGTGTCGGTGCCGGTTACCTGGACGAAGCCGACTTCGGTGTCAGCGGCGAAGGTCACGGTGCCGTTGGCTGCGATCGTTGGTGCGTTATCAATCTTGATCGTGGAATCGCTGCTGTTGGTGCTCAGTGCCAGGATCTTGCTGATGGTGTCGTTGGTAAACACGGCAGTCGACGAACCCTGCAGGGCGGTCGCGACTGTTGTGGTATCGGAATCGTACATTATTACCCCTTTCTAGTTTCAAAAAGCCGGCACCACAATCAGCCGCGCTGCCGGCGCCTTACACAGGTACTGCTTTCCCTGCTACTTCTTTCCCCGCGACTTGCTCTTTGCTTTCGCTGGAGCTTTGGCGGGTGCTTTAAATACGGTGGTGCGTGGCGATGGGTCCCATGCGGAGGGAGCTGTTCCGGTAGCCGGTACGGCGCGCAGGCGCAGTGCCGTCAGGTGCTCCAGGCCGCTGGGGCCGGCCAGCGTCATGCCGGTAATCACGGGCATGTCGTAGCCGCCGGAGAAATACGCCATGCCGTCCAGCTGATATTTGCCCGCGTTGGGGCCAATCAGCGAGAAGGTCACTTCGGTAATACGGCGCGCCTGGTTGCGGGTGCCGACGAATTTGCCGGTCTGCACAACCGGCGACTTGCCGGCGGATTCCACGCTGATGCTGTAGGCCAGGTCCACGCCTTCCGGCTTGTCCGGCCACATGATCTGGAAGCCTTCGATGCGGCGGCCGGCCGCCGGGTCGCCCAAGGTGCTGCCTTCGCCCGCTACCAGGTCGCCGCTCACTTCCAGGTGGCCGATGATGGAGATGCCGTGCGGGCCGATCTTGATCGGCACGCGGGCCAGGGCCGGCGCCGCCGTGGGAGCGGGTGTTGGGGCGGGCGCAGGCACCGCTGCCGCCGGTGCGGCCGCCCGCGTTGCCGGAGCCGGCAGCGCCGTGCCCAGGGCAATCTGGTCCAGGCGCAGGGCCGGGATGGCGTCGCCAGCCTTGGCCACATAGGCGCTCACCAGCAGCTCGACCGAGCCGCCGGTAACGGACACAACGATGCAATCGGCCGCGGAGCGCAGCACGGCGCCATGGGTGCCGGGCGTGGCCAGCTGCTCCAGCTTGCCATCATGGACCGGGCTGCCGGGCGCGCGCCCAATGCCAATAGGGGCCAGCCCGTTGCCGGGGTGGCGCAGTATATACATGCCCGGCCGGAGTATTACGGTCGAACTGCTGATTTGTGACATTTTGTGAGTTTCTGATTCGCTGTTTATTTAAGCTCAGCGATTAAATAATTGGTTGTTTTTCTTTAGGCAACAGACTGAACTGTAGCATGCCGTCCAGCTAACAGGCAATGTCGGCAAGGTGTTAAATCTTCGTTTTTTTGTAATTGTGTCGGGTACGTGTCATCAATAAGCGGCATTGAATTAAAAATAAGGAATCGCTAATTGCTTTTTTAATAAACAATTTATTACAATTGGAGATAATTGCAATAGGGAAATTCCGAATAAGGGAAGAAAGTTCCTTCTTCTCGCCGGATGCTGCCCGTCCGGCTGGCCTGACAATGTCTGCTATATCAACAGGAGTGGCAGATGGCCGACGACAGCGACGCAGAAAAGACAGAAGCCGCGTCACCGAGGCGCCTCGAGCAGGCGCGTGAGGAAGGCGACGTTCCCCGAAGCCGGGAAGTGGCCACGTTTACCGTGCTGATGGCAGCGGGCGCCGGCCTGTGGATGACCGGTTCCAGCCTGGTGCGCCAGCTGAGCGCCACTGTGGTGTCCGGCCTCTCGCTCACCCGCGAGCAGGTGTTCCAGCCCGACGTGCTGATTCACCGCATCCTGATGGACCTGGTGCAGGTGCTGATCGCCTGCCTGCCGCTGGGCGTGGCCGTGATGGTGGTGGCGCTGGCGTCGCCCCTGCTGGTGGGCGGCTGGCTGTTCAGCTCCAAGGCCTTTACCCCCAATTTCGGCAAGCTGAACCCGATTAACGGCATCAGCAACCTGTTTTCCAAGAATTCCCTGGTCGAGCTGATCAAGGCCATCGCCAAGACGGTGGTGGTGGCAGCGGTCGCCTACATGGTCTTCCTGCGCTACCGGGATGCGATCTTCGGCCTCGCCAACGAGCCTCCGCGCGAGGCCTTTGCGCATTTGCTGGACATGATGGCGATGAGCTTCCTGTTCCTGGTGGGTTCGCTGGGCTTTATCGCCGCCATCGATGCGCCGTACCAGATGTGGCATTACGCAAACAAGCTGAAGATGACGCGCCAGGAACTGATCCAGGAATCCAAGGAATCGGACGGCAACCCGCAGATCAAGGGCAAGATCCGCCAGATGCAGCGCGAGATGGCCAAGCGCCGCATGATGGCCGACGTGCCGACGGCCGACGTGGTGGTCACCAACCCGACCCACTACGCGGTGGCGCTGAAATACGCGGAAGGCTCGCGCGGCGCACCGAAAGTGGTGGCCAAGGGTACCGACGACGTTGCGGCCAAGATCCGCGAGCTGGCGAAAGAGCACAAAGTGGCCATCCTGGAAGCGCCGGCCCTGGCCCGTGCGCTGCACAAGCATACCGACATCGGCGACGAGATTCCGTCGCGCCTGTATGCGGCCGTGGCCGAAGTGCTGGCCTATGTCTACCAGCTGCGTGCCTACCGTCCGGGCGGCCATTATCCGGACCGTCCGACCAAGCTGGACGTGCCGGCCGATATGGACCCGAACAATCCGGCCTCGCAGACCAAACACTGATAACAAAAGACTCACCAAGGGAAGCTGAATCATGAACAGCCTGAAAATGCCGGCCTGGATGCCGAATATGAGCGGAGCGGCGGGGCGCAGCCTGGCGGCGCCTATCCTCATCATCATGCTGCTGGCGATGATGATCCTGCCGCTGCCGGCCTTCGTGCTGGACCTGTTCTTCAGCTTCAATATCGCGCTGTCCATCGTGGTGCTGCTCACCAGCCTGTACACCGTGAAGCCGCTGGATTTCATGGCTTTCCCTACCGTGCTGCTGCTGTCCACCATGCTGCGCCTGGCGCTGAACGTGGCATCCACCCGCGTGGTGCTGACCGAGGGCCACACCGGTCCGGACGCCGCGGGTAAAGTGATCGAGGCCTTCGGCCACTTCCTGATCGGCGGTAACTACACGGTCGGTATCGTGGTCTTCATCATCCTCACCATCATCAACTTCGTGGTGGTCACCAAGGGTGCGGGCCGTATCGCCGAGGTGGGCGCGCGTTTCGCCCTGGATGCAATGCCGGGCAAGCAGATGGCGATCGACGCCGACCTGAATGCGGGCCTGATCGGCGAAGCGGATGCGCGCAAGCGCCGCAACGAGGTGTCGCAGGAAGCCGAGTTTTACGGCGCCATGGACGGTGCCTCCAAATACGTGCGCGGCGATGCGGTGGCCGGTATCCTGGTTACGGTGATCAATATTGTGGGCGGCCTGCTGGTGGGCCTGATCCAGCACGATATGCCCTTCGCGGAAGCCATCAAGAACTACACGCTGCTGGCCATCGGTGACGGCCTGGTGGCGCAGATTCCATCGCTGGTGATTTCGATCGCGGCCGGTATCGTGGTGTCGCGCGTGGCATCGGATTCGGACATCGGCACCCAGGTGATCGGCCAGCTGTTCGAGAAGCCGCAGGTCATGTACATCACGGCCGGCATCATCGGCGGCATGGGCCTGATTCCGGGCATGCCGAACCTGGTGTTCCTGCTGCTGGGCGGCGGCATGGCCGGCATTGGCTACCTGATGTCCAAGCGCCTGAAGGAGAAGGAAGAACTGGCGGCCTCGCCGCAGGGCCAGGCAGCTGCAGCGGCGGCGGCCGGTGGCGGCGCCGCGGCCCCGGCCGAATCGGAAGAGGCCACTTGGCAGGACGTGATGGCCGTCGATACCCTGGGCCTGGAAGTGGGCTACCGCCTGATTCCGCTGGTCGACAAAACGCAGAGCGGCGAGCTGCTCAAGCGCATCAAGGGCATCCGCAAGAAGTTCGCGCAGGAAGTGGGCTTCCTGGCGCCGCCGGTGCATATCCGCGACAACCTGGAGCTCAAGCCTTCGGCCTACCGCATCACGCTGAAGGGCGTGGAAGTGGGCGCGGGCGAAGCCTTCAACGGCCAGTTCCTGGCCATCAATCCGGGCATGGCCAGCGGCACCCTGCCAGGCCTGGCCACCACCGATCCCGCCTTCGGCCTGCCGGCCGTGTGGATCGATGCCGGCATGCGCGACCAGGCGCAGGGCATGGGCTATACCGTGGTGGACGCGGGTACCGTGGTGGCCACCCACCTGAACCACCTGATCACCACCCATGCTTCCGAGCTGCTGGGCCGCGGCGAAGTGCAGGCGCTGCTGGACCACCTGGGCAAGGAATCGCCGAAGCTGGTGGAAGACCTGGTGCCGAAGATGATTTCCCTGTCGGCGCTGCAGAAGGTGCTGCAGAACCTGCTGTCGGAGGGCGTGCATATCCGCGATATGCGCTCCATCATCGAATCGCTGGCCGAGCACACGGCGCACACGCAGGATCCGAACGAACTGACGGCGCTGGTACGCGTGGCGCTGGGCCGGGCCATTGTGCAGCAGCTGTTCCCCGGCAGCGGCGAGCTGTCCGTGATGACCCTGGACAACCGCCTGGAACGCCTGCTGATGCAGGCGCTGCAGACCAGCGGCGGCGAGGGCATCGAACCGGGCCTGGCGGACAGCATCGCGCAGCAGGCGCAGCAGGCCGCCGCGCAGCAGGAAGCGCTGGGCGTGACGCCGGTGCTGCTGGTGCCGGGACCGCTGCGCGCCTTGCTGTCGCGCTTCCTGCGCCGCGCGCTGCCGCAGCTCAAGGTGCTGTCGCACAACGAGATTCCGGAAACCAAAACTATCCGCGTCACCGCGCTGGTGGGCAACCCGGCCTGATGCCATTCCTGCGCAGGCGGGAATGACAAGTATCCTTGCGCCAGCTGGTCACGCCTTCTGCATTGCATGGCTAGACTGGCCGCATGGCCGACGATTACGACACGCCGTGGAAGGACGCGCTCACGCGCTACTTCCCGGACTTTCTCCACTTCTACTTCCCGGCAGCGCATGCCGCCATCGACTGGTCGCGTCCCTATGCGTTCCTCGATGCCGAACTGGCGGCGCTGGCGCACGACAGTACCCTCGGCTGCCGCATTGCGGACAAGCTGGTACAGGTGCATACCCTGGCTGGCGGGGAGCAATGGGTGCTCGTTCATATCGAAGTGCAGGCACAGCGCGACTCTGCCCTGGCGGAACGGATCTTTGCCTATAACTACCGCACCTTCGACCGCTACCGGCGCCCGGTGGCTAGTCTGGTGGTACTGGCCGACGGCGGCCGGCGCTGGCGGCCGAACCACTTCGGCTATACGCTGTTCGGCAGTACCATGCGTTTCGACTTCGCAGTCGCCAAGCTGCTCGACTATACCGAGAGCGAGCTCGTCGGAAGTGACAATCCCTTCGCCATCGTCACGCTCGCACATCAGCAGACTGCGGGAACCCGCCATGCTGCAGAGGCAAGGGCAGCGGCAAAGTGGCGCTTGACAAAGCTGCTGTTCGAACGAAACTGGAACAAGAAACGCATATTCGATCTATATCTCGTGGTTGACTGGTTGATGGCGCTTCCGCCAGCGATGGAAAAGTCGTTTTGGGATCGTGTTGTGGCATACGCGAAGGAGAAAAACATGGCTTGGATTTCTAATGGTGAGCGTTTTGGCATGGAAGCTGGCTTGAAGGAAGGACTGAAGATCGGCCGCGAACAAGGGAGAAAAGAAGGTAAGCAGGAAGGAAGGGACGAGGGCAGGGAAGAAGGCAGGCAAGAAGGCAGGCAAGAAGGCAGAGAAGAAGGCCGAAAGCAGGCAGCGGCAGACTTGGTCATCGCTTTGCTGCAGGGGCATTTTGGCCCCTTGCCGAATACAACGCAGGCGCGGCTGCGCAACGCATCAGTCGATCAACTGTCAGCCTGGGTCCAAGCGGTACTGAAGGCGCAGACCCTCGAGGATGTATTTCGATAAGAAGCATCTCGCTTTTTGCAAATGACGCCGGAACAATTCGGCATTGCGACACTCTAATCTTCTCGGTGAAGGACGAGCGAGGTTCACACTAGGAGCGGGCCATGACATGGTTATCGAATCTGGAACGGTTTGGCAGAGAAGACGGTCTGTGGGAAGGATGTACGCTGGGATTGAAGATTGGACGTGAAGAAGGTCGCAGGCAAGGTATCGCTGAAGTCCTTACACTGCAATTGATGGACCGATACGGAACCTTAAGCGCCTTGGCAAGGATGAAATTGGAAGAGGCGAGGACTGAGCAGTTACTGGTCTGGGCGCATAAGTTTTTGCATACGAAGAATCTGGATGACGTATTCACTTAAGTAAAAAGGAAATACAGGGCATTTCCCGGCCTGTTCCCCAGATGCTTTCTCCTGTGCATCGTCAATAATTTCACCATCAGAGTGAAACCGCGTCCAGAACAGGAGCAGCAGCAATGAACGTCAAAAAATTTACCGCGCCCACGTCGCGTGAGGCGCTGCGCAAAGTGCGCGAAGCCCTCGGCCCGGATGCGGTGATCTTGTCGAACCGTCCAATGGATGGCGTGGTGGAAATCCTCGCGCTGGCCAACGATGACGCTGCTTCGCTGGCCAGCCCGGCCGCCGATTCGCCGATGGCCGCGCCCCAGCCCCAGCTGGACCTGGACGATGCGCCGGTGGCGGCCTCAGCCACCCGCGCCAGCATCACCCAGGCCTATGACGAAGCGATGGCCGCCCGCCTCAATGCGCCGCTGAATATCCCGCAACTGGCCCCGCTGCCGCGCCAGGCCCCGGCCGCACCGGCCCGCGCCGTGGCGCCGTCCCGTCCCGCCGCGCCGCGCGTTGCCGCACCGGTGCCGCCCGCGATGGACATGGACCGCATCTCGGCCATGGTGACGGAAGCCGTCAACGCCGCCAAGGTCAATGCCGCCGCCGAAATGAGCACCATGATGAGCGAGCTGCGCGCCATGCGCGGCATGATGGAAACCCAACTGGCCGAGCTGTCCTGGGGTTCCACCCAGCAGCGCGAACCGAACAAGACCGCCGTGCTGCGCGAAATGCTGGCCGCCGGCTTCTCCGCCACCCTGTCGCGCTACCTGCTGGACAAGCTGCCGCAGGGCCGCAGCGCCGCCGAAAACCGCGACTGGATCCGCACCGTGCTGACCCGCAACCTGAGCGCCCTCGGCAACGAAGACGCATTGCTGGAGCAGGGCGGCGTATTCGCCCTGGTCGGCCCCACCGGCGTCGGCAAGACCACCAGCACCGCCAAGCTGGCCGCGCGCTGCGTGATGCGCCACGGCCCGGAAAAGCTGGCCCTGATCACCACCGATGCCTACCGTATCGGCGCCCATGAACAGCTGCGCATCTACGGCAAGATCCTGGGCGTGATGGTGCACTCGGTGAAGGACGAGGCCGACCTGCGCATCGCCCTGAAGGAACTGAAGAACAAGCACACCGTGCTGATCGATACGGTCGGCGTATCCCAGCGCGACCAGATGGTGACCGAACAGGTCGCCATGCTGCAGGGCGCGGATGCCGACGTGAAGCGCATCCTGTGCCTGAACGCCACCGCCACCCGGGAAACCCTGAACGAAGTGGTGCGCGCCTACCAGGGCAGCGGCCTGGCCGGCTGCATCATGACCAAGCTGGACGAAGCGGCCTCGATCGGCAATGTGCTGGATGTGGTCATCCGCCAGAAGCTGCAGCTGTACTACGTGTCCAACGGCCAGCGCGTGCCGGAAGACCTGCACCTGGCCAAGCCGGCCGAGCTGATCGAGCGCGCTTTCAGCCTGAAGCAGGGCGCCGCCGCCCAATACGCCGATTCCGAACTGCCGCTGCTGATGGCAGCCGCAGGCAACGACGCCATGCTGCGCGAGGTTCACCTTGGCTAATTTCAATTTCGACCAGGCCGAAGGCCTGCGCCGGATGCTGGCCGGCCCACGGCCACGCATCGTTACTTTCCTTTCCGCTACCCCGCAGGACGACAAGGGTTCCATGCTGGTGAACCTGGGCGCCACGCTGGCCCGCGCCGGTAACGACGTGGTGCTGGTGGATGCCTGCGCCAGCGCCCACGGTGTCGCTTCCCGCCTGGGCGTCGACAATGGCGCCAGCCTGCTGAACGTGGCGCGCCAGCAGTGCGCGCTGAATGAAGTGATGTACGAAGTGCCGCAGGGCTTCAATGTGGTGTCGATGACGCGCGGCGAGCTGCGCCACGGCCAGGAAGAATGCCGCCGCCTGGCCAAGGCCTTCGACGTGCTGGCCAGCCAGGCCGGCATCGTGATCGTGGATGGCGAGTTCGACGGCGAAGCCTTCCCGGTGCCGGTGATGGCCAGCTCGGACATCGTGGTGCAGGTGTCGAACAGCGCCACGTCCATCAAGAATGCTTATATGATGATCAAGCGGCTGAGCCAGGAACTGGGCCGCCGCCCCTTCGGAATTGTTGTTACCGGTGCATCAGAGGCCGAAGCCCGTGTGGTTTACGATAATATGGCGCAAGCGGCAAGCCGCTACCTGGCCGTGAACCTGGTTTCCATGGGTTCCGTGCCGGCCGACGAGTACCTGCACCGTGCTGCGCGCCTGGGCCGCGCGGTGGTGGATGCCTTCCCGCTGGCCGGCGCTTCGGTAGCCTTCCGCCAACTGGCCGGGCGCCTGGCGCTGGCTGGCTCGCCGTCACATTTTGCAGGGAGTGGCAACCATTTTAGCGCCTGAGAAAAACTAGAACTTTATGTACACGGTCAAAGGGAAAGTGGACAAGGATTCCTTGCTGACGGAGCATATGCCGTTGGTCAAGCGCCTGGCCCACCACATGAAGGCCAAGTTGCCGCCCAGTGTGGAAGTGGATGACCTGGTACAGGCGGGGATGATCGGCCTGCTCGATGCCATCAACCGCTATGAAGAAACCCATGGCGCCCAGTTCGAAACCTATGCGGTGATGCGCATCCGCGGCGCCATGCTCGACGAGCTGCGCAGCAGCGACTGGATGCCCCGTTCCATGCGCCAGGACATGCGCAAGATCGAGAACGCCATGGCCACGCTGCAGCAGCGCCTGGGCCGTCCGCCCAGCGAATCGGAAGTGGCCAAATCGCTCAAACTCTCGCTGTCCGATTACCAGGAAATGCTGTCCGAAGGCGGCGGCCACCAGCTGGTGTACTACGAAGATTTCCACAACGACGACGGCAACGACAGCTTCCTCGACCGCTATGCGCAGGATGATGAAGCCGATCCGCTGCGCGCGCTGCTGGACACCGATTTCCGCCAGGCCGTGATCGATGCCATCGACGCCTTGCCGCCGCGCGAGAAAATGCTGATGGGCCTGTACTACGAAGAAGAACTGAACCTCAAGGAAATCGGCGCCGTCATGGGCGTTTCCGAATCGCGGGTATCGCAGCTGCACACGCAGGCGGTGGCCCGTTTACGTGCATCGTTACGGGAGCAGGCATGGACTGGGCCAGCTTAATCGGGCTGGCCATCGCGCTGGCCGGCCTGCTGGTGGGCCAGGCGCTGGAAGGCGGCAAGCTCGATTCCCTGATCCAGCCGGCCGCTTTCGCCATCGTGGTGGTGGGCACCTTCGGCGCCGTCATGCTGCAGACCCGGCCTGCGACCTTGCGCCGCGGCGTGCGCATGCTGGCCTGGATCTTCCGCCCGCCGGCCGATACCCGTGCCGGGCTGGCGCGCGATATCGCGGCCTGGAACCAGACCGTGCGGCGGGAAGGCCCGCTGGCGCTGGAGCGCCATATGCACGACAGCAAGGACTACTTCATGGCCAAGGGCCTGCGCATGATTGTGGACGGCATTCAGCCGGACAAGATGCGCCAGCTGCTCGATACCGAAATCACCGCCTTCGAAGCCTCGGAGCGCCAGGCCGTGCGCATGTGGGAATCGGCGGCCGGCTATTCGCCCACCATCGGCATCCTGGGCGCGGTGCTGGGCCTGATCCACGTGATGGAAAACCTGTCCGACCCGAGCAAGCTGGGGCCTGGGATTGCGGTGGCTTTCGTGTCCACGATTTATGGCGTGGGCCTGGCCAACCTGCTGTTCTACCCGATTGCGAACAAGCTGAAGAACATCGTCACCCAGCAGGTGCACCAGATGGATATTGCAGCGGCCGTCTTCCACGACATCGCCACCGGCGACCTGTCGCGCGTGATGGACGAGCGCATCGCCACGCTGCTGCGGGAGCACCACTGACATGGCCACCTATCGGCGCGCGCGCAGGAAGTTCGACGACGAGCCGGAGAACCATGAACGCTGGCTGATTTCCTACGCCGACTTCATCACCTTGCTGTTTGCCTTCTTCGTGGTGATGTATTCCATTTCCTCGGTCAACGTGGGCAAGTACCGCGTGTTTTCCGATGCGCTGGGCGATGCCTTCGGCGGCCAGGGCGCCACGCGGCCGCCGAATACCGAAGTGCAGAACATCCCGATTCCCAACCCGGCCCTGAAGCGCCGCAACGAAGCCATGAAGCGCGAGAAGGCGCAGCTCACCAAACTGGCGCAGGACCTGCTGTCCACCATGGCGCCGCTGGTCAAGGAGGGCAAGGTGCGCGTCACGCAGGACAGCCGGGGCGTGAGCGTGGAGATCAATGCCAGCGTGCTGTTCGATCCGGCCGACGCGCGGCTGACCGGCGAATCGCGCGAGGCGCTGCAGGCGGTGGCGACGCTGCTGAAAGACGATCCGCATGCGGTGCAGGTGGAAGGGCATACGGACAACCAGCCGGTGCGCACGGCCTTCGCATCGAACTGGGAATTGTCGGCAGTGCGGGCGGCCACCGTGGTGCGGCTGTTCATCGATGCCGGCGTGGCGCCGGAGCGGCTGACGGCGGTGGGCCATGCCGCCAACAATCCGGTGGCGCCGAACGACACGCCGGAGAACCGCGCGCGCAACCGCCGCGTAGCCATCACCATCCTGTCGAAAATTCCCGACGTCGTTACCGAAATTCCAACCCGCTAAAAAATTGGGGACAGACCCGGATTATACGAATCGTATAATCCGGGTCTGTCCCCAATTTCCAAATTTTTTTTAGCCTGCGATAAAGCCGCGGCGCGGGCCGGGGCCGGTGGTGTGGCCGCTCGGGCCGTAGACGGGAGCCGCCGTGGGCCGCAGCGCCTGCAGCGCGCCTTGCGTATTGCCCAGCTGGCGGTTGATCAGCATGCCGTTCAGGCGGTTCAGTTCCTTGGCTTCGCGCGTCCGTTCCAGGATCGCTTCCCACTGCGCGCTGTCTTCGGCGCTGCCGCAGGCGGCCAGCCAGGCTTCCATGCCGGCTTCTTCCGCATCGTAGCCGGCCGCCTTCAGCAGGCGGTGGCGCTGCGCAGCCAGCAAACCCATTTCATTGACCAGCGCATTCTTGCGCGGCGTAACCTCGCTCAGGCTGTCAATGTCCGCCGCCACCAGATGCTGCTGCTCCTGTTCCAGCACATCGACCAGTGCCGTAATCAGCGCCTGCTCGGATGCCAGGCTGTTCATGGGGGAGGCGGGTTGCATACTTTACCTATCGTTTGCGGGAGTGCAGCAGGTCCTTGACTGTTTCCAGCAGGCCGTCTGCCACTTTCTCCGAGTTGACCTGGAATTGGCCATCCGCGATCGCCAGCTTGATGCGCTCGACCTTTTTAGTGTCGAAGACCGCACTTGCGCCGGCCGTACCGCTGGCCGCCATTGCCTGGCCCTGTGGGGACAGGCGCACGCTGTCGGTACTTGCCTGGGTCTGCGCTGCCGTCGCCGCGGCCTTTTCCGCAGTGCGCGCACTGCTGGCCGTGTTGTTCGGCGCGGACGCTGGCAAGCCGTTCGTGCTCTTCAATGAATCGTTGATTTTCACAGCTGTTCCTCGTCTGGTTGGAGTACTTTACCCCGGTATACGAGTCTTATAACGGCAGCGGCGCCGGAAACTTTAGCGCGGCCGCCGATTATCAGAACGCTACCTCGACCAGACCTCCTGCCTTGGCAATGCCCGATACCTGCTGGCCGGCGGCCGTCCGCACCTGCACCACCTGTCCTTCCGCTGCATTGCCGGTGGCCTTGCCTTCGGAAGAAATACTGAATCCGGCGCCGGCCGCCACCAGGCGCACCAGTTGCCCGTTCTGCACCACCTGCTTGCTGCGCAGATTGTCCAGCCGCAGCGGCATGCCGGCGGCCAGGGAAATATTGCTGCTGCGGCCGACTACCTGGGCCTTGTCCGTAACGATGCTAGAAGGCAAGGTTGTCAGGTCGGCCTGCAGGGTGACCAGCTGGCTTTCCTGGATCGGCTGGCCCTGGGCCAGCGGCACGCCAGCGGCGATATAGCTGCCCAATACCGAGACATTGGCCTGAATATATACCGTCCATGTGGACGGCGACGCACACCTGACGCCCACCGAGCTCTTGCCCCAGGCGCGGGCGCCGGGCATCAGGAAGGCTTCCGGCGCGGCGCAGGGGCCGAGGGCGGTGCGGCTGTCGATGGCCCCCACCGTGACCTTGACCTTGCCCGGCAGGCCGGCCGCCTGCACTTCCAGGAACTGTTCCACCGCCTGGCGCAGCTGGGCGGCATCGGTGCGGCCAGATGCCTGGGCGGCGGAGCTGAAGGTGGAGCTGAACAGCAGGGCGGCAATCAGAAGGGGCAGTTTCATGGCGCTGGCACGGAACAATAAGGAATGCTGTCATCTTAGCGGCGGCGCGGCCGGGCGAAGCCATGAATAAGGCGGAAAAGCCCGGCCTTATCGGTGGATCGTTTGCATGTTGCCCTCCGTATGATCGAGGCTGTCACTACCAGAAGATGCAAGTGGAGCCGCCATGTTAGGGAAACTCGACGATTTTTTGCGATTCAATGAAACCGCGCTGAGCCTGCGCTCGCAGCGGCAGACCGTGATCGCCTCGAATATCGCGAATGCGGATACGCCCGGCTACAAGGCGCGCGATATCGACTTCAGCGCCGCGCTGAGCTCGGCCATGAGCAATACCAATAAGGACCCGCTGAAAACCACGGCGGGCAAACATTACCCGGCCCCTCCGCAAGACGGCAAGACGCTGCCCGACGGCACGCCGCTGCTGTACCGCGGCATCGTGCAGGGCTCGGTCGACGGCAATACCGTCGATATGGATGTGGAACGCAACCAGTTCGCCGACAACGCGCTGCGCTATGAAGCGGGCGTGACCCTGATCAATTCGCAGATCAAGGGCCTGCTGGCGGCAATTCAGGGAGGCCAGTAATCATGTCGCTGTTCAGTATTTTTAATGTGTCCGGTTCGGCCATGAGCGCCCAGGCCCAGCGCCTGAACGTGGTGGCCTCGAACCTGGCGAATGCCGACTCGGCCACCAGCGCCAACGGCACCGCCTACCGCGCCAAGCAGGTGGTGTTCGAAGCCACGCCCAGCGCGAACAATTCCTCCACCGGCGTCAAGGTGCAGCAGGTCATCGAAGACCCGTCGCCGCTGAAGCAGGTGTACGACCCGAAGAATCCGCTGGCTGACGAGAAGGGCTATGTGAGCATGCCCAATGTGAACGTGGTGGACGAGATGGTCAATATGCTGTCCGCCTCGCGCTCCTACCAGACCAATGTGGAAACCATGAATGCAGCCAAATCGCTGCTGCTGAAAACCCTCACCATCGGACAATAATTATGGCCGTCGCTACCAACAACAACGTCAACGGCCCGTCGCAGGCCCTGCTGAATGCCGTCAACCCGACCGGTCCTTCGACCAGCAGCCAGATCTCGGCCGAGCAGGACAAGTTCATGACGCTGCTGATCACGCAGCTGAAGAACCAGGACCCGCTGAACCCGCTGGACAATGCCCAGGTCACCAGCCAGCTGGCGCAGCTGAATACCGTGACCGGCATCAACAAGCTGAACGACACGCTGGAATCGCTGAAAGGCGACTACCAGGCCTCGGCCAATATCGCAGCCACCAACCTGATCGGCCACGGCGTATTGGTACCGGGCAACGGCCTGCAGATCACGGAAGGCAAGGCCCTGCTCGGCATCGAGCTGGCCGCGCATGCCGACGATGTGGAGATCGAGATCAAGAGCAAGGGCGGCACCGTGCTGCACACCATCAGCCTGCAGGACGTGGACGCCGGCACCGTGCCCCTGGTCTGGGACGGCAAGCTGAAGGACGGCACCACGGTGGCCGACGGCACCTACACCATCAGCGTCAACGGCCTGTCCGGCGGCAAGTCGATGGGCGATGACCTGATCCGCGGCCTGACTTTCGGCACCGTGGCCAGCATGTCCACCGGCGTCGGCGGCGTCAAACTCAACGTTCCATCGGTCGGCCAGATCACGATGGATGACATCAAACAAGTTCTTTAATTTTCCAAGCCCACAGATAGGGGAAAACCATGTTCCAACAAGGTCTCAGCGGCCTGAACGCCGCCACCAAATCGCTCGACGTCATCGGCAATAATATCGCCAACGCCAGCACCGTGGGCTTCAAGAGCTCCGAAGCCCAGTTTGCCGACCTGTACGCCAATTCGCTGAACGGGATCAGCGGCAACAATGCCGGTATCGGCGTCAGCGTCGCACGCCTGGCCCAGCAGTTCACCCAGGGCAATATCGAGACCACCAACAACCCGCTGGATATCTCCATCAACGGCGGCGGCTTCTTCCGCACCGTGGTGGGCGGCGCCGTGCAGTACACCCGCAATGGCCAGTTCCTGCTGGACAAGACTGGCACCCTGGTCAATGCCCAGGGCGCGCAGGTCACCGGCTACCTGGCCAACAAGGACGGCGTGATCCTGTCCGGCGCGCCGGTGCCGATCAAGATCGACACGGCCGACCTGCCGCCGGTGCAGACCACCACCGCCAACTTCAAGCTGAACCTGAGCTCGAACGAGACCGTGCCGAAGACCATTCCCTTCGACGCCCAGGACCCGACCTCCTACAACAAGCAGACCGTGCTGCCCGTCTACGACTCGCTGGGCAATGAGCACGTGATGTCCATGTACTACGTGAAGACCGCCGGCGGCAGCTGGGATGTGTATGCCGGCAATGACGGCATCCAGATCGACGCCAAGGCCGTGATGCAGTCGGTGCTGAGCGATCCGGATACGGTGGCGGCGCGCGCCGCCTACCAGGCCGCCGTCACCGCCACCGCGCCGCCATCCACCCCGGCCGACATTCTCGCGGCCCAGCAGGTTTACTCGGCGGCGGCGGGCGCAGCCGTGACCGCGGCAGCCACGGCTGCGGGCGCCAACGCGGCCCAGCTGGCCCAGATCGCCCGTGTCTATGACTCGGTCGGCGGCACGGACGTGGGCGCCATCGCGGGCAACAACCCGGACAAGATCGACGCCGCCCTGCAGGCTGCCGTCAACGTGCCGGCCACCAAGGTCGGTACCCTGGTGTTCGACAAGAACGGCGGCCTGGATGCCGCGGCCATGCTGGCGCTGACTCCGTCGCAGAGCCTGCCCTTTACCATCAACCTGCCGATCTTCCCGGACAACGGCGCCCAGCTGACCCTGCCGGTCGCCGCCAACTTCGTCGGCACCACGCAATACGGCTCGGCCACCAGCGAGAAGGAATCGATCCAGGACGGCTACTCCTCCGGCAGCCTGACCCGCTTCGCCGCCGATGCCAACGGCGTGATCATCGGCCAGTACAGCAACGGCAAATCGCGTCCGCTGGCCCAGCTGGTGCTGGCCGACTTCGCCAGCGTCGATGGCCTGACCCCGCTGGGCAACAATGCCTGGGCTGAAAGCTCGGCTTCCGGCGTGCCGCAGGTGGGCGTGCCGGGCGAGGGCGGCATGGGCCTGCTGCGCTCCTCCTCGGTGGAAGCGTCGAACGTGGACCTGACCGAGCAACTGGTCGACATGATCACCGCGCAGCGCGTCTACCAGGCCAATGCGCAGACCATCAAGACCGAGGACTCGGTGCTGCAGACCCTGGTCAACCTGCGTTAAACCTGAACCGGGTGTAAGCCATGGACAAGCTCATCTATACCGCCATGACTGGCGCCAGGCACATCCTGGACCAGCAGGCCACCACCGCCAACAACCTGGCCAATGTGTCCACCACGGGCTTCCGCGCCCAGCTGGACTCGTTCCGGGCCGTGCCGGTGGTGTCGCAAGGCCTGCCCACGCGCAGCTTCGTGCTCGATTCGGTGGTGGGCACCGACTTTTCCAGCGGGGCGATCCAGACCACCGGACGGCCGATGGATATCGCACTGCGCGGCGAGGGCTTCATTGCGGTGCAGTCGTCCGACGGTTCCGAGGCCTATACCCGCAACGGCAGCCTGCAGGTCAGCCAGAACGGCCTGCTGCAGACCAGCTCCGGCCACACGCTGCAGGGCGAGAACGGGCCGATTGCAATTCCGCCCAATATGGAAATCTCGATCGGCGCCGACGGCACCGTGAGCAGCATCGATACCTCGCAGACCCAGCCCGGCCCGTCCAATGTGCTGGGACGTATCAAGCTGGTCAATCCGGACACGGCCCAGCTGGGCCGCGGCTCGGACGGCCTGTTCCGCCTGAAATCGGGCCAGCCGGCCGATCCGGACGCCACGGTGCGCGTGGTGGACGGCGCGCTGGAGGGCTCCAACGTCAATCCGGTGGACGCCATGGTGGACATGATCGCCCTGGCGCGCTCCTTCGACACGCAAATGAGCCTGCTGAAGAATGCCGAGAATAACGCGGCGAAAGCCACCCAGATCCTCGCTTTGAATTGATAGGAGCCGCCGCATAATGCTTTCATGGAAAAGGGCTTTTTCGGCCCGACAGGAGAAAGCATATGATTCGTTCGCTCTGGATCGCCAAAACGGGCATGGAAGCCCAGCAGACGCAGATGGACACCGTGTCCAACAATCTGGCCAACGTCAGCACCAACGGCTTCAAGAAATCGCGCGCCGTCTTTGAAGACCTGCTGTACCAGAACGTGCGCCAGCCCGGCGCCGCGTCTTCCCAGCAGACCCAGCTGCCATCCGGCATGCAGATCGGTACCGGCGTGCGCCCGGTGACCATCGAGCGCATCCACACCCAAGGCAATCCGCAAGCCACCGGCAACGACAAGGACCTGATGGTCAATGGCAACGGCTTCTTCACCGTGCTGCTGCCCGACGGCACCACGGCCTATACCCGCGACGGCAATTTCCAGCGCGACCAGAACGGCCAGATGGTAACGTCCACCGGCTATGTGATGCAGCCTGCGATCACTATCCCGGCCAATGCGGAAAGCATCACCGTCGGCAAGGACGGCACCGTGTCCGTGAAAATTCCGGGCCAGGTGGCGCCGCAGCAGATCGGCAATATCCAGCTGGCCACCTTCATCAATCCCACCGGCCTCGAATCCAAGGGCGAGAACCTGTATGTGGAGACCGGTTCCTCCGGCGCGCCGCAGGAAAACACGCCGGGCACCAATGGCACCGGCGTGATCCTGCAGGGCTATGTGGAAACCTCCAACGTCAATGTGGTGGAGGAGATGGTGAACATGATCCAGACCCAGCGCGCCTACGAAATCAACAGCAAGGCCATCACCACCTCGGACCAGATGCTGCAGAAGCTGTCGCAGATGTGATGGAGACCGCCATGAAAAAGACCACCTCAGCCCGTACCTGGCGCTACACCGGCCTGCTGTTCATCGCCCTGGCCGTGACCGTTGCCCTGAGCGGCTGCGCCAGCACGCCCAGCACCATTGTGGCCGGCCCGACCTCGGCCCGTCCGCTGGTGGTGGCGCAGCCGGCGCCCACCAATGGCGCGATCTACCAGGCCAGCAGCTTCCGCCCTGTATTCGAAGACCGCCGCGCGCGCCAGATCGGCGACGTGATCAATATCGCCATCACCGAGCGCACCACGGCCAACAAGACCGGCAGCAGCTCGGCCACCAAGTCGGGCGGCGTGAACTTCGGCGTGCCCGGCCCGCTGCAGAACAAGCTGGGCGCAACGGTGGCCACCAGCAGCGACAACAACTTTGCCGATTCGGATAACCAGGCCGCCAGCAATACCTTCACCGGCAATATCGGCGCCACCGTGGTGGAAGTGCTGCCGAACGGGAACCTGATCGTGGCCGGCGAAAAACAGATCGCCATGAACAAGGGCACGGAATTCATCCGCATCTCCGGCATGGTGAACCCGAACTCCATCGGCGCCAACAATACCGTGGCCTCGACCGCGATCGCCGATGCGCGCGTGGAATACCGCACCAATACCCGGATGGACCGCGCCGAGCTGAGCTCGATGGCTTCGCGCTTCTTCCTCAGCCTGCTGCCATTCTGACCATGAAGACTTTCGCCGCTACCTGCAAGGTGCTGGGCCTGAGCCTGGCGCTGCTGCTCGCGCCCGCTGTGCATGCGGAGCGCATCAAGGACCTCGCCAGCATTGCCGGCGTGCGTGAAAACCAGCTGATGGGCTATGGCCTGGTGGTGGGCCTGGACGGCACCGGCGACCAGACCACGCAAACCCCGTTCACCGTGCAGAGCATTGCCTCCATGCTGCAGCAGATGGGCGTTACCTTGCCGGCCGGCGTGAATATGCAACTGAAGAATGTGGCGGCGGTGGTGGTCACCACCTCGCTGCCGGCCTTCGCGCAGCCGGGCCAGCAGCTGGATGTCACCGTGTCATCGATGGGCAATGCGAAAAGCCTGCGCGGCGGCACCCTGCTGATGACGCCGCTGAAAGGCGCCGACGGCCAGGTCTACGGCATGGCCCAGGGCAACCTGGTGGTGGGCGGCGTGGGCGCGCAGGCGCCGGGCGGCGGTTCTTCGGTGCAGGTCAACCACCTGTCGGTGGGCCGCATTTCGAACGGCGCCACGGTGGAACGCGCCGTGGCCAGCGCGGTGGGCGAGGGCGGCAATATCCGCTTGGAACTGCATAGCGCCGATTTCGCCACCGCCAGCCGCGTGGTGCAGGCCATCAACGACAAATGGGGCAGCGGCATCGCCTATGCGCTGGACGGCCGCGTGATCCGCGTGCAGTCGCCCAACGGCAGCGACCAGCGCGTGGCTTTCCTCGGCGAACTGGAACAGCTCGACGTGCGGCCCTCCCTGCTGGCGGCCAAGGTCATCATGAATGCGCGCACCGGCTCCGTGGTGATGAACCAGGCCGTGACCTTGCAGGCCTGCGCCATTTCGCACGGCAACCTCACGGTGTCGGTCAACAGCGAGCCGCAGGTGAGCCAGCCCAACCCGCTGTCGCGTGGCCAGACCGTGATCACGCAGAACACCAATATCGATATCAAGAAGGACAACGGCAAGGTCATCCTGCTGCAGGGCGGCGTGGCGCTGTCCGATGTGGTGAAGGCCCTGAATGCCATCGGCGCCACGCCGCAGGACCTGCTGGCCATCCTGCAGGCCATGAAGACCTCCGGCGCCCTGCGCGCGGAACTGGAAATCATTTAAGGCCGCGCCATGATCCGCCAGACCAGCACGCCGAATGACCTGAGCGCCAACCTTGCCATCGACAGCAAGGGCCTGGGCGACCTGCGCCGTTCGGCCCAGGCCAATTCGCCGGAAGCGCTGAAGACGGCGGCCCAGCAGTTTGAAGCCATGTTCGTCAATATGATGATGAAGAGCATGCGCGAGGCCTCGCCCGGCGAAGGCATGCTGGACAACCAGCAGACCAAGATGTTCACCACCATGCTGGACCAGCAGACCAGCCAGAATATCGCCAAGAAGGGCGTGGGCCTGGCCGACGTGCTGATTCGTCAGCTGTCGAAAACCAGCGGCGTACAGGGCCCGGAGTCCGCGCTCAACAGCGGCATGGAGGCGGCCAATGCCGCCAATGACGACAGCACCGGCTTCACGCGCAGCCTGCTCGACGCGGCGCGCCTGCAGCGCTCCATCGATGCGGCGGGCGGCAATGGCGCCGTAACGAGCGCAGCCGCAGCGCCCAGCACGGCGCGCCTGCCGCATGTGCGCGCCTTCCAGGACAAGCTGGGCAGCCATGCCGAAGAAGCCAGCCGCGCTACCGGTATTCCGGCCAAATTCATGCTGGGCCAGGCCGCGCTGGAGAGCGGCTGGGGCCGCCGCGAGATCAAGGGCCGCGACGGCAGCACCAGCCACAACCTGTTCGGCATCAAGGCCGGCGGCGACTGGAAGGGCAAGGTGGTGGAAGCGGTCACCACCGAATACGTCAACGGCAAGGCGCAGCGCCGCGTGGAGAAATTCCGCGCCTACGATTCCTATGCCGACAGCTTCAAGGACTACGCCAAGCTCATCACCAACAATCCGCGCTACGAGAAAGTGCTGGCCAGCGGCGGCGACGCCACCAGCTTCGCGCGCGGGCTGCAGAAGGCGGGTTACGCCACCGATCCGAATTACGCAACGAAACTGGCATCCATTATCAAGAAAACACTTGCATAGCGGCGCGCACTGTAGCCGGGCGGCATTTCAAGTTATGGCGGCTTGTGCCGTAAACTAGACCAAGCATGAAAGAATTCACCCATGAGTAATCTTCTCGCCATCGGAAAAAGCGGTTTGCTGGCGGCCCAGGCAGGCATCGCCACGGCCGGCCACAACATTACCAATGCGAGCGTGCCGGGCTTCAGCCGCCAGGGGATTGTCCAGTCCACGACGGCCCCGATCGCCGTGGGCGTCGGCTTTGTCGGCACCGGCACCGAAGTGGCGCAGATCAAGCGCTACTATGATGATTTCCTCAACAAGAGCCTGATGGGCGCGCAGGCGCGCCAGGCCCAGGTGGATACCTATTTCACGCAGATCAGCCAGATCGACAATATGCTGGCCGATACCACCCTGGGCATTTCGCCGGCCCTGCAGGACTTCTTCAAGGGCGTGCAGACCGCCAATTCCACCCCGTCGCTGCAGGCGGCGCGCGATTCCATGCTGTCTTCGGCCAATACGCTGGCGGCCCGTTTCCGGGAAGTAAGCGGCCGGCTGAGCGAGCTGCAGCAGGGGCTCAACAGCAGCATCACGGCCACGGTCAATGAGGTCAATTCCTTCTCGAAGGAAATTGCGAGCATCAACAAGCAGATTGCCGCGATGACGCTGGATCCGCTGAATCCGCCGAACGACCTGCTGGACCGGCGCGACCAGCTGATCCGCGAGCTGAACCAGCGGGTGCAGGTCACGGTGAAAGAGAGCGACAACAATATGCTGACGGTGTCCTTCGGCAGCGGCCAGCCGCTGGTGGTGGGCGGCAGCAGCGTGGACCTGGGCGTGAGCATTTCCCCAACCGACCCCAACCGTGTGGTGGTAGGCTACGAGACCGCGGGCGGCGTGTCCGTCCTGTCCGATGGCACCTTCACCGGCGGTTCGCTGGGCGGCATGATGCAGTACCGCAGCGAGACGCTGGACCGTGTGCAGAATTCCATCGGCCAGCTGGCGGCCGGCCTGGCCACCAGCTTCAATGCCCAGCACCGCCTGGGCCAGGACCTGAACGGCGACCTGGGCGGCGATTTCTTCGAACCGATGAAGGCTTATGTCGGCTACGACTCGCGCAATGCCAACGGCAGCACTACCGACATTTCGGCCACCATCACCGATGCCAGCAAGCTCACCACCATGGACTACGAGGTGAGTTACGATGGCGCGCAGTACGTGGTCAAGCGTACCGACGGCCAGGTCACCAACATTCCGGCGCCGCAGGCGGACCCGGTGGAGATCGATGGCGTGACCATGATGTTCAACGGCACTTCCACGCCGGGCGACCGCTTCCTGATCCGCCCGACCTATATCGCCGCCTCCGAAATGAAAGTAGCGATCACCGATTACAAGAAGATCGCCTTGGCCGGCCCCGTCAGCACCTCGGTACCGTCCACCAATACCGGCAGCGGCACCATCAGCCCGGGCGTGGTCAACCAGGATTATCTGTTGCCCGGCAATGCGCTGACGGCGCCGCTGACGCTGACCTTCCAGCAGGCCGATCCGGCCGATCCCGCTACCCGCACCCTGGATGGCCTGCCCGGCACCAGCGACTTCACGGTGACGAATCCGGATGGCACGACCACCAACTACCTGGCGGGCACCACCTCGATTGCCTATGTGGATGGCGCCACCATCAACTTCAACGGCATGTCCGTGACGATCAAGGGCTCGCCGGCGGTGAACGATACCTTCACCATTGGCCCGAATACCGCGGGCGTGGGCGACGGCCGCAACGGCGTGCTGCTGGCCGGGCTGCAGACCAAGAATATCCTGAACGGCAATTCGGCCACCTTCCAGGGCAATTACGCCGGCACCGTCAACTATGTGGGCAACAAGACGCGCGAAGTGCAGATCAGCAGCGATGCCAGCGCCACTGCCGTTACCCAGGCCACGGCCGCGATGCAGACGGTATCGGGCGTGAACCTGGACGAGGAAGCGGCCAACCTGTTGCGCTACCAGCAGGCCTACCAGGCAGCCGGGAAGGTGATGCAGGTGGCCGGCGAACTGTTCGACACGCTGCTGTCGCTGCGCTGATTTTAAGAAGAGGACTTTGTTATGGGCATGCGAATCGCCACCAGCCAGATGTACGATACCGGCATCAGCCAGCTGAGCACGCTGCAGGCGAACCTGCTGAAAACGCAGATGCAGATTTCGACCGGGCGCCGGGTGCTGACCCCGGCCGATGATCCCGTGGCGTCGGCGCGCGCGCTGGAAGTGACGCAGTCCAAGGAACTGAACGACCAGTACAAGATCAACCGCCAGACCGCGAACAGCTCCCTGTCCCAGGTCGACCTGGCGCTGGGCAGTGTGGGCGACTTGCTGGACGATGTGAAGGACACCATCCTGTATGCCGGCAATCCGGCCCTGAGTGTGGCCAACCGCGAAGCGCTGGCGGTGGACCTGGAAGGCCGGCTGCAAGACCTGCTGGGCCTGGCCAATACGGCGGACGGCACCGGCGGCTACCTGTTCTCCGGCTACAAGACGAATACCCAGCCCTTTGCGGCGACGGCCACGGGCGCCAACTATTACGGCGACCAGGGCATCCGCGAATTGCAGGTAGGGTCGGGGCGCAAGCTGCCGATCAGCACTTCCGGCAGCGCCATCTTCGAGAACAACGTCACCGGCAACGGCACCTTCCTCACGCAGGCCGATCCCGGCAATATCACGCGCGGCGGCACCGGCATCATTTCGCCCGGCACCGTGACCGACGCTTCCCTGCTGACCGGCCATGATTATTCAATCGATTTTTCGATGGTGGACCCGGGCGACGGCATCCCTGTGATGAGCTATGCGGTGACGGACACCACCACCGGCACGGTGCTGACCACGCCTGCGGTGCCGTACAAGGCAGGCGAGCCGATTGCCTTCGACGGGTTGCAGTTCGATATCAAGGGGACGCCGAAAGAGGGCGATATCTTCACGGTGACGCCGAGCGAAAACCAGTCGATGTTCACCACCATCCGCAACGTCATCACGGCGCTGCGCGCGGCCAACAATACGCCGGAAGGGGCGGCAGGGCTGACCAACGCGCTCAGCATCGCCAACCAGAACGTGACCAATGCGCAGGACAATGCGCTGGCGGTGCGCGCCTCGGTGGGCGCCGGCCTGAAGGAGCTGGAATACCTCGACAGTTCGGGGCTCGATATCAACCTGCAGTATGAAACGGAGATTTCAAGGCTGATCGAAATCGATCCCTACGAAGCGATCTCCCGCTTCACCCAGCAGCAAAGCAGCCTGGACGCAGCGCAGAAATCCTTCAAGGCCGCCTCCTCGCTCTCCCTCTTCAACTACATCTGATTTTATTTAATTGGGGACAGACCCGGATTATACGATTCGTATAATCCGGGTCTGTCCCCAATTACTCTGCCAATTACTGGTTTGCGGGCTTGGGGGCGAGGTCGCCCTGGCCTTGCAGGGCGCGCGGCAGGTGGCGGGCTTTTTCGGTGCCCTGGTGGAACAGGTTGAGCAGCGGCGTGGTGAGGTAGGGCAGGCTGATCATCAGCACCAGGAAGCCCGCGCCCAGCGTGATCGGGAAACCGATGCCGAACAGGTTCAGCTGCGGCGCCGCCCGCGTCAGGATGCCCAGCGCCACGTTCGTGATCAGCAGCGCCGCCACAATCGGCAGCGACAGCTGCAGCCCGGCCGAGAAAATCTTTGCGCCCCAGGTTGCCACGCTCCAGAAGCCGCCGCCATGGAAGGTCTCGGCCGAGATCGGCATGGTGACGAAACTCTCGGCCAGCGCTTCGAACAGCAGCAGGTGGGCATTGGACACCAGCAGCGCGAGCGTGGCGATCCATACGAGGAACTGCGAGATGGCCGAGGAGCGGCCCTGCGACATCGGGTCGAAGAAGCTGGCAAAGCCCAGGCCCATGGTGAGGCTGCTGATCTCGCCCGCCATCTCCACCGCCGCGAACACGATACGCATCGCAAAGCCCATCGCCACGCCGGTAATCAGTTCCTTGGCCAGCACGATGAGGCCGGCCCAGGACATGGGATTGGCCGCCGGCACGGCCGGAATGGTGGGGGCAATTACCAGCGCCATCATCACGCCCAGGCTGAGCTTGACGGTCATCGGAATGCGGCTGTTGCCAAACACGGGCGCGGCCGCAATCAGGCCCAGGATGCGGGTGAGCGGCCACAGCAGCCCGGCGATCCAGGCGTTGACGTCCGCAGCGGCGAGGTAGAGCACGGCGTTAGCTGACCAGTTGCGGAATACCCGTCAGCACCTGGCGCATGTAGTCGGTCATCACGGACAGCATCCACGGCCCGGCCACCACCAGCGCGACGAACACGCCCACCAGTTTCGGGATGAAGGACAGCGTGGATTCATTGATCTGCGTGGCGGCCTGGAAGATGGACACGATCAGGCCGATTACCAGCGCCACCAGCAGCAGCGGCGCCGCCACCAGCAGCGTAACTTCCATGGCCTGGCGGCCCATGGTCATGACGGTTTCAGGGGACATGGTTCAGCCTCCTCAGTAGAAACTCTGGGACAGCGAACCCAGCAGCAATTGCCAGCCATCGACCAGCACGAACAGCATCAGCTTGAAGGGCAGCGAGATCACCGCCGGCGACATCATCATCATACCCATGGACATCAGCACCGAGGCCACCACCATGTCGATGATGAGGAAGGGAATGAAGATGGCAAAGCCGATCTGGAACGCCGTTTTCAGTTCGCTGGTGATGAAGGCCGGGATCAGCACGCGCAGCGGCACGTCGTCCGGGCCCTGCAGCGCGGGTGTGCGCGAGATCTTCACGAACAGGGCCAGGTCGGCCTGGCGCGTCTGTTTCATCATGAAGGTTTTGAGCGGCGCCGCGCCGCGCTCCAGCGCCTGCGTCATATTGATCTCGTTGCGTTGCAGCGGCTGGTAGGCTTCGTTGTAAATGCGGTCGAACACCGGCCCCATCACGAAGAAGGTGAGGAACAGGGCCAGGCCCACCATCACCTGGTTCGGCGGCGCGGTCTGCGTGCCCAGCGCCTGGCGCAGCAGCGACAGCACGATGATGATGCGGGTGAAGCCCGTCATCATCAGCAGCACCGCCGGCAGGAAGGTCAGCGCCGTCATGATGATCAGCGTCTGCAGCGACAGGCCGTAGTTGGTGCCTCCGCCCGGCGCCGGCGTGGTGGTGAAGGCCGGGATGGTCGGTTCGGCCGCCGCGATCAGCGGCAGGGCCAGGACCAGCAGCAGGGCCAGTCCCTTGCTTATGCGCTTATTTGCCATTGCGCTTGTCTATCGTCTGTTTGAACCACTCGGCGAAATTGGCCGTGGGGACGGTGGTGGTGGCGTCCGTCCCTTCCGGCGTTTCCTGGCGCGGCATGGTGGACAGCGCGTTCATGCGGCCGGGCGAGGCGCCCACCACAATCCATTGCTCGCCCACTTCGATCACCAGGATGCGCTCGCGTGCGCCCACGCTGAGTGCGCCCACCAGCTTGACCGTGGTGCCGCCGGTGATATGGCGTGGACCGAAGCGCTTCAGCAGCCAGGCCAGGCCGACCAGCAGGCCCAGCACGACGGCCAGCGCGACTACGGTCTGCAGCAGGCTGCCGACGGCCGACGGCGCGGCGGCCGGCGTGACCGGGCCGGCAGCAGGGCGGGCGCCTGCCAGGGCGGCCTGCTGTTCCGGCGTGGGCGCTGCGGCCGTGGCCGGTGCGACAGGGTTCGCTGCCGGAGGCGCCAGCTCGGTGGCCGGGGCCGCTGCCGAGCCCGCGGCCGGGGCGGCATCTTTCTGGGCTGCCGCAGGCAGGGCGTAGAAACACAAACTGGCAGCCAAGGCTGCCAGCAGGGTAGAAACGGTACCGTTCTTCTTCATTTATTCAATTTTCGGATGCGTTCGGAAGGTGTGATGATATCAGTCAGGCGGATACCGAACTTGTCATTCACCACCACCACCTCGCCCTGGGCGATCAGGCAGCCGTTCACCAGCACGTCCATCGGCTCGCCGGCCAGGCCGTCCAGTTCGACCACCGAGCCCTGCGCCAGCTGCAGCAGGTTCTTGATGGCGATCTTGGTGCGGCCCAGTTCCACCGTCAGCTGCACCGGGATATCGAGGATGAAGTCGATATCGTTATGGGTCTCGGTCTTGCTGGCGGTTTTGCCGAAGTCCTTGAATACGGCGGCGGTGGCCGCGGTGTCGGCCTGGGCCGCCATCGCTTCCGCTTCCGCCGAGGCCTGGGCGGCGAGGGCTGCGCCCCAATCGTCGTCGAGGCTGGTTTGATCGTCTTGGTTGTCAGACATGGTTCTCTCCTGTTACTTCGCGCCGGGGCCGCTGCCGAGATTATCGGTATTGGCCAGCAGCTTCTCTACCTTGAGTGCATATTGTCCGTTCAGCACGCCATACGTGCAGTCCAGCACCGGCACACCGTCCACCGTGGCTTCAATGCTCTCCGGAATATTGAGGGGGATGATATCGCCCACCCGCATGTTCAGGATCTCGTCGAAGCTGGTTTTGGCCGTGCCGAGGCAGGCCACCAGTTCCACTTCCGCAATCTGGATCTGCTGCGTCATCAGGCGGATCCAGCGCTTGTCCACTTCCAGCGCCTCGCCCTGCAGCGAGGAGGTCAGCGCATCCCGGATCGGCTCGATCATCGAGTAAGGCATGCAGAAGTGGATCTGTCCCGAGACCGAACCCAGTTCGACCGTGAAGGTCGAGGCCACCACCACCTCGTTCGGGGTGGCGATGTTGGCGAACTGGGTGTTCATCTCGGAACGGATGTATTCGAATTCGACCGGGAATACCGGCTCCCATGACTTGGTATAGGCCTCGAACACGATATCGAGGATGCGCAGGATGATGCGCTGCTCGGTCTGCGTGAAATCGCGGCCCTCGACGCGGGTATGGAAACGGCCGTCGCCGCCGAACAGATTGTCCACCAGCAGGAACACCAGGCCCGGATCGAACACCATCAGCGCCGTGCCGCGCAGGGGCTTCATGTGGATCAGGTTCAGGTTGGTGGGCACCACCAGGTTGCGGATGAACTCGCTGTACTTCGACACCCGCACCGAGCCGACCGACACTTCCGCGCTGCGGCGCAGGAAGTTGAACAGGCCGACCCGCAGCAGGCGGGCAAAGCGTTCGTTGATAATCTCCAGCGTCGGCATCCGGCCGCGAACGATACGTTCCTGCGTCGCCAGATTGTAGGTCCGTACTCCCGCAACTTCCTCAGGTGCGACTGCGTCGTCCTGATCGCCGTTGACGCCCTTCAGAAGGGCATCAACTTCTTCCTGGGAGAGAAAATTATCAGCCATGACTCTTCAACTACTGAATGATAAAGGAGGTAAACAAGACTTCGCTCACATCCTGCTCCGGATCGCCTTCCGTGAAAGGCTGCTTCACCGCCTGCATGATTTCCGTGCTGAGCTGGTGCTTGCCTTCCGGCGTATTGATTTCCGAAGCGTGCTTGCTCGACAGGAGCAGCAGGATGCGGCTGCGCACTTTCGGCATATTGTTCTTGATCAGTTCAACCTGTTCCAGGCCGCCCACCTGCAAGGTGAAGGTCAGCTGCAGGTACTGCTCGCCGTCTTCCGGCTGCAGGTTGACGGTGAACGGCTCCACTGCCACATAGACCGGCGGGCCGGACTCTTTCTTTTTCTCGGCTTCCGTGGTTTCGGCATGGTCGCCTTTTTTCAGGAAGTACCAGGCCGCGCCGCCGCCGCCAAGGGCGAGCACCAGCACGCCTGCCGTGATCATGATCAGCAGTTTTTTCTTTGAGCCGGTGGGAGGCGGGGGCGCCTCGACTTTGACCTCGGCTTTTGCTTTGGGATTCGCTTTCATTCTCGCCTTGCGGAAGGTTTGGCTGTTCTCGCCATTATGTCATTATCGGCACAAGCCGGGCTGACGGATACGCCGAATAGAGGGCATAACAATGCCCATCTCCAATCTTTCAACTTTGGAAACTTTAGGCAAACGTATCGACCGCGCCCAGCACGCTGCGCCGTATCACCGGCGCCGGCTCGGCCGGTGCGTCCACCGCGATCCGACTGCTGCCGAAGCGGGCGCCGCCGTTGCCGCGCTGCGCTGCGGCCTCGGCAAAGGCCTGCTGCTGGTCGCGCATGCCGGAGGAAACGGTGGCATTGCCCAGCTGGATGCCCGCTTCGTTCATTGTTTCTTTCAATTTTGGCAAGGCATTTTCCAGGGCCTGCCGCACGTCCGCGTCGGCCGAGGAGAAGGCCACGCTGGTACTGTCGTTCGATACGTTCAGCACCACCTGCAGCGGGCCCAGGTCCGGCGGATTCAGGGTCAGCGAGGCGCTCTGGTCGCCACCGGCCACCATCCATACCACTTTCTGGCCCAGTTGCTGGTCCCAGGCATTGCTGCCGACGCGGGCCTGGAGCTGGTTGGAGGCAGCCGCATTGGCGGCCTGCGCGGTCTGGGCCAGCTGCTGGGCGGCCTGCGGCGCCACCGGCTGCGGGGCAGGGGCGGCGTCCGGCAAGGCGGCCGGAGCAGCTTCGGCCTTGATGTCGGAATTGACGTCGCGCGAGTCCGGCACGGCCAGCCTGGCCAGGTCGGCAGCGGCCGGCTGTGCGGCTTGCGCACCGGTCTTGCCGGCGGCGCCATGGCGGTCGGCCACGGCGGCGAAATCGGTGGCAGCGTTTTTCGCATCGCCAGTTGCGGCGGCGTCTCCGCCCACCGGTTTGGCAGCGCCCAGCGCGGCATCGACGGCAGCGCGTTCGCCGGCCGTGGCGGCAGCCAGGGCGGTATCGGCAGCGCTGTTGCCGCCTGCCTTGCCGGCGGTGCCGCTGGCGCTGCCGCCAATGGCAAGGGCAGCTTCGCCTTCGGTGGCGGGAGCTGCGGCCGGTGTGGCTGCGGCTCTCGCGGCAGCTTCGGCCGCTGATGCGGCAGCGCTGGCCGCCGCAGCGGCGGCGCTGTCTGCGCCGGACTGGTTATAGGCAGCGACCATTGCCAGCATATCGGCCATCGGGTCCACGGCCGTGGTATCGGGTTCGGTGCTGGCGGTATCGCCTGCGGCAGCCTGGCTGGCGGCTGCGCTGCCGGTATCGGCCGCTGCCGCTGTGCTGTCCGCTGCCGTTTCCGCTGCCGTTTCCGCTGTTGCGGCATCGGCTGGCGCGGCGCCCTGCTCTGCGCTGGCGGCGTCGGTTTTCGGGGCTGGTGCGGTGTCGTGGCTGCCTTCGGCGGACTTCGCGCCGGCGTTGGCTTCCTGGGTCTTCGCCTGCTGCTGGCGGGTGGCTGCCTGGGCAGCTGCTTGCGCATTCTGGGCCGAGGGCGCCGGGGCAGGGGCCGGTTTGCTGGCCGGGCGCTGGGCGGCAGCCTGCGCGGGAGCAGGCTGGGGCCGGGCCGGCGGCGTGGAAACGGGCTGCGCTTCGATCTGGCGCGCCAGCGCATTCTTGAATTGCTGGTCGTCCGGCGCATTCGCCTCGTTGCGGGCGGGCTGGGTGGACGGGCCGATCGGCGAGTTCTGGATAGACTGGGTTTGCATGCTGTGCACAGTTCAAGAGTGGGGGCGCTCAGCGCTTGTAGAAAGCCTGGCGGGCCGCGTGTTCATCCATTGCTTTCTGGTCGCGCTTGGCTTCCAGTTTCTGCAGCTTGGCCTCCTCGCGGTCCAGCAGTGTCGAATACGACATGCGCTTGCGCTCGGCGGTTTGCCAGTTCGTCTTTTCCAGCTCGCCACGCTTCTGCGTGTGGCGCAGCACTTCCTGCTGGCCCTTGATTGCACTGTCCAGCTTCTCCATGAAGGACTGGAAGTTGCGGTAGGCCATCGGGGTAATGCCAGCCTGCTGGGAGGCTTCAAACTTGCGGCCATACTCGTCGCGGTAGCCGATGAGCATGTTCAGCTTCTCTTCCGCGTCGTTGACGGCCTTCAGGGCCGCGCCCAGGCGCTTGGCAGCGTCGTCGGTTTCCCGGCGTGCCAGATCGATCAGGGTTTCAAGTTGCGAAGTCGAGGCCATGGCTCATTATAGGGAAGCGCGGCAGGGCGCAATCAGTCGAATAGCGAGGATAATTGCCCCAAACTCTCGCCCATATTCACTTGTTCGGTAATCTGCTGTTGTAAAAATTGCTCGATTTCCGTGTGCAGCTGGATTGCCTCGTCCAGCACCGGGTCGCTGCCGGCCGAATAGGCGCCCACGGCAATCAGGTCGCGGCTGCGTTCGTAGCGCGAGAACAGCTGCTTCAGGCGGCGCGCCTTGTTCTGGTGCTCATGCGAGGTAATCGAATGCATGGCGCGGCTGATCGACTGTTCGATGTCGATAGCCGGATAATGTCCGGCTTCGGCCAGGCGCCGGTTCAGCACGATATGCCCGTCCAGGATGGCGCGCGCGGAGTCCGCAATCGGGTCCTGCTGGTCGTCGCCCTCGGTCAGCACGGTGTAGAAGGCGGTGATCGAGCCGCCGCCCAGCTCGCCATTCCCGGCGCGCTCCACCAGCACCGGCAGCTTGGCGAACACGGAAGGCGGATAGCCCTTGGTGGCGGGCGGTTCGCCGATGGCCAGCGCAATCTCGCGCTGCGCCATCGCATAGCGGGTCAGCGAATCCATGATCAGCAGCACATTCAGGCCCTTGTCGCGGAAGTGCTCGGCAATTGCGGTGGCGTAGGCGGCGCCCTGCATGCGCATCAGCGGCGGCGTGTCGGCCGGGGCCGCCACCACGCAGGAGCGGCGCAGGCCTTCCTCGCCCAGGATCTGCTCGATGAACTCCTTGACCTCGCGGCCCCGCTCGCCGATCAGGCCGACCACGATGATGTCGGCCTCCGTATAGCGCGCCATCATGCCCAGCAGCACGGACTTGCCGACGCCGGAACCGGCGAACAGGCCCATGCGCTGGCCACGGCCCACGGTCAGCATGGCGTTGATGCAGCGCACGCCCACGTCCAGTGTTTCCACAATGGGCGCGCGGCCCAGCGGATTGGCGGGGCGTACATTGATGGGGGCGCTGTCGCTGGTCTGGATCGGGCCCAGGCCGTCCAGCGGACGGCCCGCGCCATCGACCACGCGGCCCAGCAGTTCGCGGCCCACGGGCAGCTGGCGCGCGCGGTCGCTGTTGCGGCGGCGCGGATGGATCACGGTGCCCAGTTTCGGAATCGGCTGTTCGACCGGGAACACGCGGGTGCCCGGCACAATGCCTTCCACATCGCTCTGCGGCATCAGGAACAGGCGCTCACCCTCGAAGCCCACTACTTCCGCCTCCACCCGGCCGCCGCTCGGCAGCGGCACGGTGCAGGCGGCGCCCACGGCCAGGCGCAGGCCCACGGCTTCCATCACCAGGCCCGCCACGCGGGTAACGCGGCCGGAGACCTGCAGCGGCTCCACGAAGTCGAGCAGGGTGCGGCAGTCGCCCAGGTAGCTGCGCCAGCGTCCAGCGTGCAGTTGGGGGCCTTGTGGCGAGTCCATCTCAGCCCAGCCAGTCGAGATCTTTGCCCAGCGCGTGGGTCAGGCGCGTCCAGCGGCCCTGCACGGTGGCATCGATCTGGTTGGTGGCGGTATCGACCTTGCAGCCGCCGCGTTCGATGGTGGGGTCTTCCACCACGCGCCAGCCGCCCTTGTCCAGTTCTTCGCCCAGGGCTTCGCGCACCACGGCGGCGTCTTCCGGATTCAGGGCCAGCACGGCGGGCTGCTGCAGCGAAGGCAGGTATTCGACCGCTTCGCGCACGATGGGGATAACCAGTTCCGGGCGCACCGGCAGGGCGGTGCGCAGCATATCTTTCGCCAGGTGCAGGGCCAGTTCCAGCACTTCGCTGGAGATGGCCTGGTCGGCGCCACGCAGGGCTTCGGCGAAATTGGCCGACATGGCTTCCATCGGCGCCAGCAGCTGTTCGGTGGCGGCGCGGCCGGCATCCAGCGCGGCCGTCTGGCCCGCTTCGTGGCCGGCTTTGTAGCCGTCTTCATAGCCCTGCTGGCGCGCTTCCTCGCGGATGGCGGCCAGTTCTTCTTCGGTCGGATATTGCGGCGGCGGCGGGGCGTTCAGGTAGGCCTCGTATTCGGCCTGGCGGGCCGCTTCCTCGGCTGCTGCGGCTTCGGCCTCGGCGGCGGCACGCGCAGTGGCTTCCTCTTCTTCGCGCTGGCGCGCGGCGAGCGAGCTCGGCCGCAAGTCCCCGAAGGACTTCATCTCCCAGCGCTGGAACGCCGTCTGCTGTTCTTTCGGAATATGGGCCAAACTGTGTTTCCTTATCAGTGTTGCGATACGGCAGGGGACAGACCCCAATTAGTGTAGCTAATTGGGGTCTGTCCCCGGTATCCTGGTCGACCACCGAACACGGTCTGTGCTGACTGTGCTGAGTGGCGGACTGGGCTTTCGGGGACAGACCCTGATTCCGGCTTCGCCAAAATGAGGGTCTGTCCCCTGTGTCCCGTCAGACGAAGGAGTCTTCGCCCTTGCCGCCGAGGACCACCTGGCCTTCGTCGGCCAGGCGGCGCACAATCTGCAGGATCTGCTTCTGCTGTGCTTCCACTTCGGACAGGCGAACCGGGCCTTTCGACTCCAGGTCTTCGCGCATCATTTCGCCGGCACGCGCCGACATGTTCTTGAAGATCTTCTCGCGCAGTTCCTGCGAGGCGCCTTTCAGCGCGATGATCAGCATCTCCGATTGTACTTCGCGCAGCAGCAGCTGGATGCCGCGGTCGTCGATGTCGATCAGGTTGTCGAACACGAACATCTCGTCCATGATCTTCTGCGCCATGTCGTTGTCGTAGTTCTTGATGTTGTCCATCACCGAGTTTTCCTGCTCGCCGCTCATGAAGTTCAGGATCTCGGCCGCCGCGCGCACACCGCCCAGCGTGGACTTCTTGATGTTTTCATTACCCGACAGCAGCTTGGTCAGCACGTCGTTCAGCTCGCGCAGCGCGGCCGGCTGCACGCCGTCCAGGGTGGCGATACGCAGCACCACGTCATTGCGCAGGCGGTCGGTAAAGTGTCCCAGAATTTCGCAGGCCTGGTCGCGCTCCAGGTGCACCAGGATGGTGGCGATGATCTGCGGGTGTTCGTTACGGATCAGCTCGGCCACCGAGTTCGAATCCATCCACTTCAGGCTCTCGATGCCGGAGGCGTCCTTGCCGCCCAGGATGCGCGACAGCAGCACGGAGGCCTTGTCGTCGCCCAGCGCCTTAGTCAGCACCTGGCGGATGTATTCATCCGAATCCAGGCCCACGGTGGAGGCGGCGGCGGTTTCGTCGCGGAAATCGTCGAGCACGCTCACCACCTGCTCGTGCGGGATATTCTTCATCGTGGCCATGGCCGCGCCCAGCTTCAGCACCTCGCGCGGGCCGAGGAATTTCATGACCTCGGCGGCCTCGGTTTCGCCCATCGCCAGCATCAGGATGGCGGCTTTCTGCAGTCCGGTATTTTCGGTGCTCATAACTATGTTTGCCCAGTCGGGTTAATCGTTGTTGCCGATCCACGCCTTGATGACGTTGGCCACGATGCGCGGATCGTTCTCCGCCAGTTTCTTCGCCAGCGCCAGGTTGTCGCGGTAGGTGCGGGCCGTGTTCTCTTCCATCTCGGCGATCTGGGCCGCGATGATTTCTTCCGGCGTCGGGCCTGGCGGTTCGATGACTTCCGGCTCTTCCGGTTCCGGCTCCGGCGTATTGATCTCGTCGATCTTCTTGAAGACCGGGCGCATCATCGGACGCACGATGCGCAGCACGATGTACAGCAGGATCAGGGCCGTGATCAGGAACTTGGCCAACTCTTTCGCCAGCGGCAGGTTGGCCGGATCGCGCCACCATTCCAGCGGCACTTCGGCATCGCGGTCCACGCCGTCGAAGGGCGCATTGGCCACGCTGACGGAATCGCCGCGGTCCTGGTTATAGCCCATGGCTTCGCGCACCAGGCTGTTGATCTTGTTCATTTCCTCGGCGCTCAGCGGGCGCACGGTGACCTTGCCGGTGGCCTTGTCCACGATGCGGCGGTAGTTCACCACCACGCCCACCGTCATGCGCTTCAGGCCGGCCATGGCCTTCTGCTCATAGCGCACGGTCTTGTCCACTTCATAGTTGGTGGTGGACTCCTTGTGCGCGTTGTTGGACGAGGTTGCCACCTGGCCCGGCGGCGTGCCGGGAGCGGGCGCCTCGATCGGCGCGGTGGCATCCGGCGGCGGCTGGTTCGACAGCGCGCCCGGCACGCCGCTCGGATTGGCATTCTGGTTGCCCGTGGTCTCGCTGCTCTGCTGGCTGCGGATGGCGGAGGCGGCCGGCGGCGAGTTCGGCTTGTACATCTCGGCGGCCTGCTCGATCTGCGAGAAGTCCACATCGGCCACGGCCTCGGCGCGCACATTGCCTTCACCCACGATCGGCGTGATGATCGATTCCACCTGCTTGATGACCTGCTTCTGCAGTTCCTGGACGTATTTCAGCTGGCTCGCGTCCAGGTTCTTGGCGTTATTGCCGGCGCTGCCGTTCTTGTTCAGGTCCGACACCAGCGCGCCGGACTGGTCCACCACGGTCACATTGGCCGGGCTCAGTTCCGGCACCGAGGACGCCACCAGGTGCACAATGGCGCTGGTCTGGGCCGGGTCGATGACGCGGTTCGGATGCAGGTTCAGCAGCACGGAAGCGGTCGGCTTCTGCTGCTCGCGCACGAAGACGGACGGTTTCGGCAGCGCCAGGTGCACGCGGGCCGACTGCACGGCGGCGATCGACTCGATCGAACGCGCCAGCTCGCCTTCCAGCGCACGCTGGTAATTGACCTGTTCCAGGAACTGGGACACGCCCAGCTTCTGGTTTTCCATGAGCTCGAAGCCCACATTGCCGCCTTTGGGCAGTCCCTGCTGGGCCAGCTTCAGGCGCACATCGTGCACCTGTTCCGATGGCACGAGGATGGCATTGCCGCCCTCGGAGAATTTGTGCTTGACCTGCATCTGGTCCAGCGCTGCCGTGATGGCGCCGCCGTCGCGGTCGCTGTAATTGGAGAACAGGACCTTGTAATCCGGCTCCTTGTTCCACAGCCACAGGATCAGCAGGATGGCCAGGATGCCGGCCACGGCGCCGCCGCGCATCAGGTTCTTGCCCATGGGGGTCTGGAAGAAGGGGAGCTTCTCCTCAGTCTGCGCTTCAGCTGGGGCGTCGATATCGAGTTGTTCGGCGGCTGCTGCCATGAGTGGTATCCGAATGTCTGGTTATAGGTCTGGGTCCACGCAGACGGAGCGGGACATACAGCACATTATCGGCGGCGCAAGCAAGTTTCGATCGGAGGAATAGAAGGCCGTTTCCCGTCCTGCTCCTGCCAGCGGCTGGCGCCGGCGCTGATATTCTGGAAGCCTGACAGTGCAAGTAGGCATTGTAGCGCGGACGCGGCGGGAAACCGCCAGTGTGTTCCGCTACAGCAACAAAATGGAGTCAAGATGAAAACAGGCGGCATCGACAGCAGCCAGATCCAGGCCATGATTGCCCAGCTGAAGGCAGCGGCCCAGCGTCCCGAGGCGCTGGCCCCCGGCGTGCTGCGCCCGGACGCGGCCAACGCCACCCAGCCCTCCACAAAGGTGGATTTTTCGGCCACGCTGAAGGGCGCGCTGGATTCGGTGGCGGAAAGCCAGAACAAGGCCCAGGACCTGGGCAAGCGCTTCCAGATGGGGGACGACTCGGTCAACCTGTCGGACGTGATGATCCAGATGCAGAAAGCCAGCATCAACTTCCAGGCCACGGTCCAGGTGCGCAACAAGCTGGTGCAGGCCTACCACGACATCATGAACATGCAGGTTTAATTGGGGACAGACCCTATTTACAAGGCCAAAAAAAAAGGAGCATCAAGCTCCTTTTTTGTTGCCTTGTAAATAGGGTCTGTCCCCAATTAACCCAGCCCGGCCATGCGGGCGTTGCGTTCCCGTTCCAGCTTGGTGATGTAGCGCTGCACGGCGTTCAGGGCGCCGCGGCTCAGGTCCACGAACTGGCAGCCGAGGCGGCGGTTCGCTTTGTTGTTGAGCATGGTGATCTCGTGCGCGCTGCGGATTTCGAGGTCGGTGGTGATGGGGCCGGTGTCCGGCAGGTCGATACGGCAGTTCTTGAATACCATGCCCGGCGTATCGCCCAGCACGCACTTCGGGTCCAGGATGGCGATGCCGCCGCAGCTGATGTCGGCCAGCGGAAAGGTATTGTCGCCGCCGCCCAGTTCCACCGGAATCGGAATGTGCACGCGCACCGGATTGGTCACCGGCGTGGGCATGCGGTAGTACTCGCGGCGCTGCAGGCGGATCATGGTGGGCGGAATCGCCACCTTCATGGCCGGGGCGCCGTCGTATTGCAGCGGCTCGGCGCCATCGCTGGAGAACAGGATGCGGATCTTGTCCAGCGAGGTTTCAAATTGCAAGGAAGGGGCGGCCAGCACGCGGCGCGTCTGGTCCATGCTGATCGGGCAGTCCAGCACCATATAGCCCAGGTCCGGCTCCACATCCAGAATGGTCGTGACGGCGACATCCGCCTCGCCGCGCACCAGCATGCGCAGTAGTTGGTTCTTTTCTCCGATGCTGCGGAGGAGGGCAATGATTTCCCGGCGCGACTCCACCTCGTAGTCGTGCCAGTTCTCCATTTCCGCATCGAAATTGATAGGCTGCTGCGCTTGCATCAAGTACCGTTTTCTGAGGTGTGTTCGTTAGGTGCGCGCAGCTCGGGTGCCGGGGGCGGGGGCAGTCCAGACTTTTGCGCCGATTCAATATGATATAGCCAGGCCAGCAGTTCCGCAATCGCCCTGTATAGCATGGGCGGGATCTGGCTGTCGAGGTCTACATCCATCAGCAAGGATACCAGTTCCTTGGACTCATGGATGAATACGCCGTGCTCTTCTGCAACAGCTATGATCTGTTCGGCAACCAGTCCGCGTCCTTTGGCGACGACTTTTGGTGCCCGTGTGCCTTCCTTGTAGGCCAGCGCGACGGCGCTTTGCAGGGGGCGGCGCGGATCGTCACGCTCCATCGCCGCTGCCTTCCGCCTGGATGCTCAGCGAGGACAGGGGGGCGCCTGCCGCCTCCATCGCCTGCTGCAGGGCGCCGGCCCAGGCGCGCAGGGTGGCGGCCGTGTCTTCCGAGCCCGATTCCACCTGCAGGTGCACCTGGCCACCCACCAGCGTGACATTGGCCGACACCTTGCCAAGCAGGGGAAAGCGGAAGCGCACGCCGCTGCGCCATACCGGCTCGGCCGCCGCTTCGTCCTGGCCGCCGCCGGACTGCTGCTCCTGCTGCTCGCGCCGCACCTCCCATTGCATGGGCTGTCCCGGCCAGGCTTCGCCCTGCCATTGCACGCGCGCCTGCTCATGGGTGTGCAGCTGCTGGTTGATCATCTGCGCCGCGCTCAGGTCGGGGCCGCCTGCCAGTTTGGCCAGCGCCTCATTGCCGGCCGAGGCCTGCTGCTGGGCCAGGCGCTGCATCTGCGGTTCGCGCGCCAGGTCCTGCAAGGGACGTTTGCCCTGTGCCCATTCGGCCACATGGGATTCGTAGAACAGGCCGCTGTCGCCCAGCGCGCGGTGCAGGCCGGCGCTCAGCTGTTCGGCATCCGGCACGCCGCCCGCCACCAGCGGCCCCTTGCCGTTGATGGTGACCGGCACGCCGGGCGCCGTGTAGGCCGTGCTGAGCACGCTGGCGATGGCCCGGGCAGCCGGGCTCAGCGTGGCTTGCGGCGCATTGCGGCCGAGGTCGGGCAGCTGTTCGGCGGGCGTCAGCGGGGCCTTGCTGAGCAGGGCGGCGGCCGTGCTCAGGGGGCGGCCGGCGGCGCTTGCTGCGGCACCGCCGGGCGGCGCCGCGTCCGGGCCCCCATCACCCGCAATGGCGGCGGCCGGCCCACCCGGCGGGCCGCCTGCCGCGCCGTGCAGCGGAACATTCTGCGCGCCGGCAGCGAGGGGATTGGCCGGCATGCCGCCTGGCCCGGCGGGAGCCGGCTGCGGCGCTTGTGGCGTGGCTGGGGCGGGCTGGCTGCCGGCCTGCGGCAGTGTGCCGGGGCGCGGCTGGGCCTGCGATGGCAGCAGGGCGCTGTTGTCCGTAGCTGGCGCGGCCGCGGCCGGGGCTGGCGGCGTGCCGGGTGCCTGCTGTGCGGATGGCGTGAATACAGCGGAGGCCTGCACGGGCTGGGAACCCACCTGGAAGGTGGGGCGCGGCTGGACCGAAACCAGGGTCATCGGCAGTTCGGCGCCGACCTCGGTGCCGCCCGGCAGCACCATGCGGGCATTGGTATCGGCGACACGGACGAGAAAACTGCCATCGTCCATCTTCGCCAGCACCTGGCCATTCAGGGATTGGCCGACCAGCGGCTGCAGGGCGCGCACGAAGGCGGCCTGGCGCGGATCGGCAACAGAAGGGGAGGGGCCGGACGGCGTAAGCGGACGGACCCCGGGGGCGTCAAGGCGTGTTACCACGACGCCCGCCCGGATCAGACGCCGCCGTAGGCGTTAGCAAGGCGGCGTTCGGTGCCGGTGCTGTTGATCAGGCGCGACAGCTGGGCCATCCATGGCATGGTCAGGTCGCGCACCTGGCGGTCGTCGTCCAGCATCTTGCGGATCAGCGAGACCTTGCGCTGGCGCTGCTCGCCATCCAGGGCCACCGCATCTTCATTGCCTTTCAACTGCTCGACATGGGCAGTCACGCGCTGTTCCAGCGCTTCCAGCCGGTCCCAGTCGGCCGCGCTGGCGGCGGCCACCATCTGCCCGGTCAGTTCGCCCATGGCAGCGTAGGTCGAGAGTACTTCCTGATTCGTCATCATCATCCTTTATACGGCCGCGAGTACCGGGGTCTGTTTCTGGCCTGCGTTCAGGGCGGCGGCGCCCGGCGTCTGGGCCTCGCCGATCTGGTTCCAGGTGTCGCGCAGGTCGGCCAGCAGGCCGCGCACTTCTTCCAGCGCCGCTTCATCGTTCTGGATATTGCCGGTCAGCAGGCGGCTGCTCATGTATTCGTACAGGGCGTCCAGGTTGAGGGCGATGCTGCCGCCCACTTCCTTGTCGAGGCTGGCGCGCAGGCCGTTGTCGATGATCTGGATGGCCTTCGAAATCGCCTTGCCTTTTTCCTGGATATTGCCGGACTTCATATGCGTCAGCGCATTCAGGATGGCCACGATGGCGCCGTCGTACAGCATCACAATCAGTTTGTGCGGCGTGGCGGCGGTCACACCGGTCTCCAGCCCCACTTTGGCATAGGCGTTGACGCCGCGTTGCGAATTTCCGAACATTAGGCTCTCCTTGTTACTTTTGTTGCCTTAGCTGTTGGCGGCCAGGGCGGCCAACTGCTGGGATAGGTACTGCTGGGTGGTCTGCATCTGCGCCAGGGTCACGTCCAGCGCGCTGTACTGCTTGCGGTAGCGTTTTTCAATGTCGTCCAGCTTGTCGGCGAATTTCTCGCGCTGCGCGGCGATGTCCTTGATGCTCTTGTTCAGGCCGTCCGTACGGCTGCTGATCATGCCGGTCTTGCCGAGCAGCGAAGTGGCCAGGTTGTTCAGCTGGTAGGCATAGCCCTGGGAGAAGCTCACGGTGCCACGGTCGCCCGCCTCGCCGCCCGTCACTTCCACTTTCAGGCCTTCCACCGCGCTGCCGGCCGCGCCGGTCAGGGTTTGTCCCGTGCCCACCACCGGATAGCCGCCCAGCGTGCCGGCCACATCCAGGCCTTTGACCGAGGTCGAGGCGCCGAACAGGTCGGCGAAGGGCGTGCCGCTGACATCGGTCAGGGCGATATTCGAAACCGAGCCGTATTTGGCGGAAGACAGCACCAGCTTGCCATCCGCGTCGATGCTGGCCGATACCGTGCTGCCCGCGCTGGCGAAGGCCGACACGCCATTGATCGAGGACTGGATGACCTTGGCCAGGTCGGCGGGCGAATAGGTGCCGGCCGGAATGGTGACATTGGCGATATTCTTCGCGTTGCTGGGCTCGGTATCGTTGAGGATCACCGACCACACGGTATCGGAGGCGATCACGGTGTCGGGCGCCACGGCATTCTCGCTGGTCAGCGAGCCGGTGGTCGCCATCTGCGTGATGCTCAGCGCATAGGTGCCCGGCTTGGTCGCCGCCGTCGAGCTGAGGAAGCCCACATTGCTGTCCGAGCTGTTGCCGATGGCGCCGAACAGGCCGCCGATATCGGCGAAATTCTTGTCGATGGCGGTCTGCAGCTTGCCGGAGTCCAGCGTCAGCGTGCCGTCCTTTTCAAAGGTAATGCCGATCTGGCTCAGGTTGCTCAGCTCCCCCGTCAGGCCGGTGATCGAGCCGGTCAGCATGCGCCGGATCTGCGACTGGATCGACTGCGTGGTGCCGTCGCCCTGCAGCGGACCGGAGGCCTTGGTGGTCGGGTCGTAGCTGGTGAGCTTTTTCAGCGCGCCGTTCAGGTCGTTGTAGGCCTTGACGAAATTGGCCACATTGTCTTTCAGCGTGGTGGTGTTCTTGCTGACGGTAACGTTGGCGGTGCCGGTCTTGGTGATGCTCAGCGTTACGCCCTGGATCGCCTCGCCCACATTGTTCGAGTGGCTGCTGATGGCAATGCCGTTCACGTTGAGCAGGGTGTCCTGGGCTGCCGAGGTCTGCTTCATCTTCTGGTCGCCGGCCGGATCGTAGCTCAGCAGGTCGACCAGGGCGCTGTCGGCGGGGTCCGGATCGGAGCCGCTCAGGCTGATTTTCATCGAGCTGTTGGCGCCGGTGGCATTCGAGGTGAAGACCAGGTGGTAGGGCGTGGCGCTGCCGTCCGACACAATGGTGGCGGTCACGCCGATATTGGCCTTGTTGACGGCATCGCGGATGCCTTCCAGCGTGTTATTGCTGCTGTCGATGACGATGGTGCCGGTAGCCAGCGAGGCGTCCTGCGAGAAGGAACCGCCGAGGTAGCTGCCGCCGCTGCCGGCCGTCAGGCCGGCGATGGCCGGATTGTTGCCGGCCACGGTAATCGGGCTGCCGTTCGTCGAGCTCAGCGTCACGCTGCTGCCGCTGACGGTATTGGAGCCGCCGTTGTCGTCGGCCGAGGTCTTGCCGATGCCGCCCTGCACGCCGCCCACGCTGCCGGTCACCACTTCGTCGATCGCCAGGTTGGAGCCGTCGGCGCGGCTGAACTGCAGGTCGCCGGCAGCGGCCGTGCCGGTGAAGCTGATGCCGGCATTGTTCAGCGCGGTCAGCGCCGCGCTGGGGCCGGCCAGCACGGCATCGATGGCGGCCGCGCTGACGGTGCCGCTTTCGCTATTGCCTTGCGTGATCAGTTCCACGCCGCCCACCGTCAGGGTATAGGTGGCATCGGCGCCCGTCACCACGTCGCCGAAGCCGGCGAACAGGGCCGCATCGGACTGGGCCGGCGTGGCCGAGGTGCTGACCCCGGTGGTATTGCTCTGGGCATTGATGGCTTCGGCCAGCGCGCGAGCGCTGGTGGTGGCGCTGCCGGTGGCGATGGCGGTGCCGTTGATCGTGAGCGAGCCGTTGGCGATGCCGCCCGACAGCACGCTGGCATTCAGCTTGGCGCCGGCCAGGCCGAAGCTGCCGCCCACGGTACCGAACTGGAAGGACAGGGTGGTCTTGCCGCCCAGGCCAATGGCCGACTTCTTGCTGGCCAGGCCGGCCGCGGTCAGCGTATGCGACTGCGCGACCTGGGTCACATTGACCTTGTAGTTGCCGGCCACTGCTTTCGCGCCAACCGAGGCCGACAGCACGGCGGCGTCCGAGCTGGAGCCGCTCAGCGATTTGAAATCGGTGCCCTTGGTCAGGCCGCCCAGGGCGCTCTGGAACACGCCGATGGCGCCGCTCAGCGAACCATAGGCGCTCAGCGTGGCCGTGACGGCGGCGGTCTTCTTGTCATAGTTGGCCAGCGGCGCGGCTTCAGCGGCCATGAGCTGGCTCACGATGCTGTTGACGTCAAGGACGCCGGTGCTGGACGAGACGGCGGAAGTGGCCAAGGTTTGCTCCTGAGAAAGCGATAATATAAGTGATTATCGGCAGTTTCAAAGCGGACTTGAGAGGGACAAAGACCGCCCACTTCCCACGATCCGTCTCTCCAGTGTAGGCCAAAACAGCACAGGCCGCCGTCCCGCAAGGGAGGGCAGCCAGGCGAAGGTGGGAGAACAGGCCGCTTACGCTTCCTGGCTGATCAGCATTCCCTTGCCGGTATCCAGCGATTTGGCGATCTGCAGCGCTTCCGGGGTCGGGATCTGGCGCAGCACTTCCTTGGTGTGCTGGTCGATCACCTTGACGATGGTGCGCTTGCTGTCGTTGTCGATGGAAAACTCCAGGCTTTGCGATTTGGATTGCACCGATTTGTTCAGCTGTTCGACGGCCGCTTCCAGTTCCTTCTGCGAGGGCACGGCCGCTTTCGCGGTGACGGCCTGCACGGTCTCGGTGGCGGTAGCCGGCGCACGGCCGGCGGCTTGCGCCACGGCAGTGGTATCGGCGGCGGCGAAGCTGCTGCGTTCGGTTTTATTGCCTGCGGCTGAGGCTATCGAATCGATAGTCATAAGGCCTCCTTGATGGTAAAAGTTCCCCGACTGGAAAAAACCAGGCGGGGAACCGCTTGCTTACTGATTGTTACGCTAGCGATTAGCCGCGCAGCAGGCTCAGCACGCCATTCGGCAGCGAGTTGGCCTGGGCCAGCATGGCGGTACCAGCTTGTTGCAGGATCTGGCCGCGGGTCAGGCTGGCGGTTTCTGCAGCGAAGTCGGTATCGACGATACGGCTACGGGACGAGGACAGGTTCTCGGTCGTTGCGCTCAGGTTCGAGATCGCGGACGAGAAGCGGGACTGCAGTGCACCGTAGGAAGCGCGCTGGTTGTTCACGGTTGCCAGTGCTGCATCGGCAATCTTGATCGCCAGCTGGGCGCCGTCGAAGGTGGTCACGTCCAGCGAGGACACCGATTTCAGTGCCGAACCCTGTGCCGTGGTAGCGGCCGCCGCTGCACCCACACCCAGGCCGGAACCGGCGTCGGTGATGGAGAAGCTGCTCTCGGAGTCGAAGGTCACGCGGCCGTTGGCGATCGCGTCCACACCGCCAGCCTGGCCGGTCGCGGCGTTCAGCGTGCCGTCCAGCTTGTAGGTTGCGGTGCTGATCGAGGTGGCGTTGCCAGCGTCGGTCGAGATCTTGATGTCCGCGCCGGAAGCGTGGGTCAGCTTGATGCCGCCGTTTTCCGAATCGTACTGGGCGGTGATGCCGGTTTTTGCGGACTGGGCATTGATCGCGTTGATACCGGTGGCCAGGGCGGTTGCCGAATCGGCGCCAGCTTCCACGGTGAACGAGATGGTGGCCTTGTCGCTTGCTGCGGAACCGGTGTTGTCGCCCACCAGGTCGAACTTGAACGTGCCGCCGGCGGTCAGGTCCATGTTCATGTCGGTCACGGCGCTGGCAGTCACGCCGGTGTCGGCGCTCAGCTTGTTGATGCCGGCCGCGATCGACTTGGCGCTGTCGGTAGCGGTGGTGGTGTAGTCGGCAGAGCCGCCCACGCCGGCCACGGTGATCACGCCGCCGGCCGTCACGTTGGTGGTGGCACCAACGGTGGCGATTGCGTCGTTTTCAACGCGGTTGTTGCCGTAGGTCGAGGTCAGGAAGTTCGCGCCGTTGGCCGAGATCAGCTGGTTTGCATCAGCGCCGATCTGGAAGTTGGCGGTACCCATCGTGCCATCCAGCAGTGCCTGGCCGTTGAAGGTGGTGGTTTGTGCGATGCGGTTCAGTTCAGCGGACAGCTGGCCAACTTCAGTCTGCAGCGCTTTACGGTCGCTGGAGGAGTTGGTGGCATTCGAGGACTGCACTGCCAGTTCGCGGATACGCTGCAGGATGTCGCCCGAGGAAGACAGTGCGCCTTCAGCGGTTTGCGCCAGCGACACGCCGTCGTTGGCGTTGCGGGTTGCCTGGGTCATGCCGCGGATCTGCGACGACATACGGTCGGAAATTGCCAGACCTGCAGCATCGTCCTTCGCGCTGTTGATGCGCAGACCGGAGGACAGGCGTTGCAGGGAGGTGTTCAGGCTGGTTTGCGACGAGCTCAGGTTGCGTTGCGAGTTCAGCGAAGCGATGTTGGTGTTGATAACTGAGGCCATGGTAATTCTCCAAAACTTGTACTACTGATTGGGCAGTTTGCTCTTTAACTTTGGCCCGCCACGCTGTGCTGTGACGATCAAGCCGCTGTTGTTTTGGGTAACGGTTTCTACACGGGAAGCTTTAGAGTGAAATGAGCGGGAAAATTTGCGGTTTTCCCTCTCAAGTGGCGCAGTCCTTGCCCGCTTAGACGGCCCGGATTTGACGATCTTTAGGCCCGAAAAAAATATTTTTTTGAGGAAAAAAGTCGAAAAAAAAGCGCCTCGGGAGGCGCTTGGCCCGACGCTTCGGCCGCTTTTACACGCCAAGCAGCTCGGCGGCGGTGTACCTGCCATCGGCAAACTGGAAATATTCAACCGCCGCGGCGGGGTCGGCCGGGTCGAACTGGGCCGTGATATAGATCTCATCGCCATCGCCATAGGCCAGGTACAGGCCGTCGCCGTTGCGGCTTGCCGTCACCTGGCTGCGCAGCAGGAATTCGAACACCACGGTGTCGTCGCCGCCGCCGTCGCCGTAAAGCTGGTCGTAGCCGTCGCCGGCCCGCACCAGCACGGTATCGTCGCCGTTGCCGAGCCAGAAAATGTCGGCGCCGCTGCCGCCGCGCAGCACATCGTTGCCGTCCCTGCCGAACAGCATGTCGTCGTCTGCGCCGCCGTCCAGCGTGTCGCCGCCGTCGCCGCCGTCCAGGTTATCGTTGCCGCCGCCGCCGGCCAGCTCGTCAGCGCCGGTGCCGCTGGAGATGTTGTCGGCGCCGGCGCCGCCATCGGCCCAGTTGTCGCCGTCCAGCAGCAGCAGCGTGTCGTCTCCGGCGCCGCCCAGCACCCGTTCCCCGTAGGCCGTGAGCAGGGCAGTCTGGCCGCCGTCGCCGAGCTGGATGGTCTTGTGCGCCAACAGCTGCTCGAAGCTGTAGCTCACATGGCCGGCATCGCCGCTGCCCAGCTTCATGGTGAAGGTGTCAATCGCCGGGATGCTCCACAGCTGGTCCATCGCCACCTGGTTCCCGCCCGCCCAGGACAGCAGCAGCAGGCCGCCATCCACGCCCAGCTGCAGCTCGTCCAGCGCCGTGTCGGCAAGGAACAGGGTATCGGTGTCGCCAGCGCCTTTATTGTTGGCGGATATCCAGTCCTGCCGTCCGTCCGAGTGCACCATATAAATATCGTCGCCCTGGCCGCCATCGAGCAGGTTGCTGCCGCTGCCGCCGTCCAGCACGTCGTTGCCGGTGCCGCCCTCCAGCGTGTCGTTGCCGGCTTCGCCGCTCAGGCTGTCATTACCGTCGTCGCCATAGATGGCATCGTCGCCGCCGCCACCGGCCGCCTTGTCGTTGCCGCCGCCCATGTGCAGGGTCTCGGCGCCTGCGCCGCCCTGCAGCTGTTCGGACAGGCTGCTGCCGCTCATGCCGTTGCCGCTATCGTCAAGGTGGATCAGGATCTGTTCAATGAACTGGCCGGGCGTGTAATCCTGATAAGCAGCGCCAGGTTCGGGCCGGATGCGGAAGTGCAGTGCGTTTTCGTCCAGGCCAAAATGGCTGCCCAGCGTCAGCTGGTTGCCGTCCCCCCAGGTGAGCACCATATTGCCGGCCTCATTGCGGCAATACAGGCTTTGCAGGTCCACATCGGTGAAAAATACCGTATCGATGTCGCCTGGCGCGGCATCGTAGTTATAGATGACATCCTGGCGGCCGTCCGAACGCATGATAAAGACATCGTTGCCAGCGCCGCCCATCAGCGCATTCTGGCCGCTGCCGCCGTCGAGGATATCGTCGCCGCTGCCGCCATCCAGCCAGTCGTTGCCGCCGGCGCCGGAGACGGTGTCGTCGCCGCCATTCAAATAGAGCGTATTGTCGCCCTCCGTGCCTTGCACCCGTTCCGCATAATTGCTGAAGCCCGGGCTGGGGTCGCGGCTGTCCACATGAACCAGCATCTGCGCCAGGAACCCGGCCGGCGTATAGTCCACATAGCCTGGCGCGGCGGCATCGGGCCGTATGCGGAAATGCAGTGCGCTGTCCGGCATGAAGGCCTGGGCATACAAGGTAAGCTGGTTGCCGCTGCCCCAGCTCAGCACCATATCGCCATTGAGATAGCTGCAATGCAGGCTTTGCAGGTCGGTGTCGGTGAAAAACACAGTATCGACATCACCTGCCGCACTTTCATAATTATTAATAAAGCTGCTGCCGCCGTCCGACTTCACGAGATAAATATCGCTGCCGGTGCCGCCATCGAGCTGGTTGTTGCCGCTGCCTCCGTCGAGCACGTCGTTACCGGTGCCGCCATAGAGGAAATCGTTGCCCTCGCCCCCGTCCAGCACATCGTCGCCTGCGTCGCCGGTCAGGTAATCATCGCCGGCCAGGCCGCTGATCGCATCTGCATATTCCGTGCCCAGCAGGCTGTCGCTTCCCGCCGTGCCATTGATTGCAACAATTGGTGCATTGGCTTGCATATTCTCTCCGGTGATGTGGTTAAAACCGGATCGATTATAGGGAGGGATTAATTTTTAAATCAACGGATATTTTAATTCGTGATTATCTGAGAGAATTAATAATATATACAATATTTTACGCGACTATAATAATAAAAGGCCCCGCAGGGCCTTTTATTATTGAAGGAGCATATTTTCAGTCGGCAACCACGACCCGGTTCTTGCCGGTCTTTTTGGCCGTATACATGGCGGCATCGGCGCGCTTGACCAGCTCGGTCTGGTCTTCGTGCGGGCGGCGCAGGGCCACGCCGGCCGAGAAGGTAATCAGCACCTTCTCGTTTTCGTGCATGAAGAAGTGGCGCGTCAGCTCGCGCTGCAGGCGTGTCATGGTCGCCACGGCGGCTTCGATCGTCGTTTCCGGCAGCAGGATCAGGAATTCCTCGCCGCCGAAGCGGGCGATCACGTCCATCGAGCGCAGGGTGTCCTTGACGATCTTGACCAGGTGCTTGAGGGCGCCATCCCCGGCGATATGGCCGTAGGTATCGTTGAGTTTCTTGAAATCGTCGAGGTCCAGCACGGCGATGCACAGCGGCGTGTTGCGCCGTTCCGAGCGCGCCGTTTCGCGCTCGAACACATCGTCCAGGCCGCGGCGGTTGAGACTGCCCGTCAGCTGGTCTTCGCGCACCAGCTCGCTCATATGCTGCAGCTTGGCCTCCAGCTGGTGGATGCGCTCTTCCGCTTCCTGCACCTCCTGGCGTGCGGACACCATATTGTCGCGCGCCTTCAGGGCTTCGTCCTGCACCAGGCGGGTTTCGGTCAGCACCTCGTCCAGGATCTTGTTCAGCTCGGTGATGTTCTCGGCCTTGCTGATCTTGGCCGAATAGCCGCCGATTTTCTCGTGGAAGCTGCCGGTGGAGGCGGCCACGGTGCCGAGGCGGTCGATAAAGGTCATCATCATATTCTTGACGGTGGCCTTGACGTCGGCGATGCCGTGCTTGAGCTGGCCCTGCTTGTAAATCACGTCCTTCAGGCTGCGCGTGGCTTCTTCCAGCGCGCGCTGGTCGATCGGGCCGGCGATCAGGTTCTGCACCGCGTCGATCTGGCCGCGCAGCCAGGAATCGTCGTCCAGCAGGCCGCTGACGTTTTCCAGCAGCAGGCGGAACAGGCGCAGCAGCAGCTCCTGCTGCTCGCCCAGGTCGCCGCTGCGCAATTCGATCTGGTAGCACAGCTGCTTCAGGCGCACCGCGATTTCCGACAGCGCCGCTTCGGTATGGGCCTCTTTGGTAGCGGCGCCGAGGGCTTCGGCCTCTTCCACCAGCTTGGGCGTGCCCGCCAGCAGGGAGGCGACGGCGAAGGTGAGGGTGCGGCTCAGCAGGTCGCGCAGCAGGCGGGTCTGTTCGTTTTCCGGCAGCGGCGCCAGCTCGATGCCGGTGCTTTTCTTCACGGGACGTTCCGCCAGCTCGGACAGGGCGCGCGCATAGGCTTCCCAGTCACGCGCCTTGACGGCGCGGTTGAAGCGGCGGCCGAATTCGGCCAGGTCGCCCGGCTGCTCCGTCATGCGCGCGGCAAACTGGCTGAGCATTTTCTCGGCGCCGTCGTCGGCTGCCGGGGCGGCTACCGGCCCTGCAACTGGTGCGGGCGCGGGCGGACGCACGCCCGCCACTTCGTAATACAGCTCGGCATACGCTTCGGGTGTCGGCGCAATACGGCGGGTGGCCAGCAGGCGGAAGGCCTCGCGGGCGATCTCGGCCGGATTTCCCTGGCCGGGGGAGGTGGTTTTGCTCGACATCTGCGGTGCTGCCTTTACAAAAGATTACCGATAGCCTGCATCTTATGGTACTGCTGAGCTAGCCAATGCGCGGAAAAGCGGGCACTTCGGCACTTACTTTATGACATGGCTTTTGCCTTGAAAGCAACACGTCAGTCGATCAGGTGGTTGCGGATCGCATAATGCGTCAGTTCCGCGCTGTTCTTCAGCTTCATCTTCACCAGCAGCCGCGCCCGGTACTCGCTGACCGTCTTCACCGACAGCGACAGCTCCTTGGCGATGGCGCCTACCGTGAGGCCGGAGGCGATCATGGTCAAGGTCTGGTACTCGCGGTCCGACAGCGTTTCATGCAGGGCCGCTTCGTGATCGTCGCCCACATGCCGCGCCAGTTCCTGGGCCAGGGCCGGGCTGATGTATTTCAGGCCGCCGGCCACGGTGCGGATCGCATTCACCAGCTCGCGCGGCGCGCTCTGCTTGGTCAGGTAGCCCGCCGCGCCCGCCTTCAGCGAACGAATCGCATACTGGTCCTCGCGGTGCATGGACAGCATCAGCACCTGCAGTTCCGGCTTCTCCTTCTTCAGCTGCTTCAGCACCTCGATGCCGTTACGGTCCGGCATCGAAATATCCAGCAGCACCACATGGCAGCCGGACTTGCGGAACAGGCGCAGCGCATCGCTGCCATTTTCCGCCTCGCCTGCCACGACAATATCCTTGGTATCCGCCAGGATCTGCTTCAGTCCCTCGCGCACGATGGCATGGTCGTCGGCGATGAAGACTTTGATGACGGCTTTTTCTGACATGCACTCTCGCTATTTCGTTACGGCTGCTTCGGCTATTGTAGCGTCCTGGACACGGTCGGGGCGGGGAATCTTGATCGCCACTACGGTTCCGCCGCCCGGCGCGTGGCTCAGCGTTAACGCCCCGTCCAGCGCCCGGGCGCGCTCGGCCATGCCGCGCAGGCCGAAACTGTCCCGCTTTGTGCGGTCGGCGGGGCGGATGCCCACCCCATTGTCCGTGATCTTCACTGTGATATGGTGGCGCGTCCGGGACAGGCGCACCGCCACGCGTCCCGCTTTCGCGTGCTTGGCGATATTGGTCAGCGCCTCCTGCACGATGCGGAACAGGGCGGTGGCCTGGTCCGGATCCAGCTCCATATCCTTCTCGTTCGACTGGAAGCTGCAGGCCAGGCCGGCCTGGCTGGCGAACTCCTTCACCTGCCACTCCAGCGCCGCCACCAGGCCGAAATCGAGGATGGACGGGCGCAGGTCGAGGGTAATGCGGTGCACGGCATCGATGGTGCGGTCCACCAGCGCATCCACGTAGGCCGCCTTCTCGTGGATGGCCTCATCTTCCGGCAGCCGCGCCGCCAGCATGGCCAGCGCCATCTTGATGGCCGTGAGGTTGCCGCCCAGGTCATCATGGATCTCGCGCGCGATGCGGGTACGTTCCTGCTCCTTCACCTTCTCGCTGTGCGCGCTCAGCTCGGCCAGGCGGGCGCGGCTGGCGCGCACCTCCATCTGCTCCAGCTTCGATTCGGTGATATTGGTCATGATGCCCTCCCACTGCACCACGCCGTCGGGCAGCGGGTGCGGAGTGGAGCGCAGGTTGATCCACTTCACATCCTTCCAGGCATCGATCCAGATGCGGCCCTCCCAGTTCCAGCTCCACTGCGAAGCGGCCGAGGCCCGCATCGACTCCAGGTAGGAAGCGCGGTCATCGGCCAGCACCAGCTGCAGGAAGCGTTCCGGCGCCGCATGCAGGGCCGCGGCGCTCAGGCCCAGCAAGGCCTGGCAGCCCTCGCTCAGGTAAGGAAACTCGACGCGGCCGTCCGGATGCAGGCGGAACTGGTAGACCAGGCCCGGCGTGTGGGACACGATGGCATCGAAGCGCGACTGCACTTGCTGCAGTGCGTCGCGCGCGGCGCGGTCCTCGGCGCTGAGCAGCAGCAGGGTGCGGCCATCGCCGTGGGTGGGCTGCAGGCGCAGGGTCACGGCATAGCTGCTGCCGTCGGCGCGGCGCAGGCGGGCCTGCTGCTCGGCGCCATCGGGCAGGGGCGTGGGCGACACCAGGGCGGTCAGGGCGAGGGCGGGCAGGTCCTGCGGCGTGAAGCCGCTAGCCTGCAGCGCGGCCGGATTGGCGGCCACGCAGCGCTGGGATTGCGGATCGAACAAAAACAGCTCCGTGCGCGTGCTTTGCCAGATTGCATCCAGGCAGGAGAGGGTTTGGCTCATAAATGTGTACAATCGGTCAGCATTCGCTGGATGATACGTGACACCTGCACCATGAACAAAGCATTCGTAAAAGAAAACGAGAACGACGACGAAGACGAGATGCCGGGCGCGCCCCCGATCCCGCCGGGCGCGAAAAACTACCTCACGCCGGCCGGCTACGCTGCCATCAAGGCCGAGCTGCTGCAGCTGATCGACGTAGAACGGCCGGAGGTGGTGAAGGTGGTGCACTGGGCCGCCTCGAACGGCGACCGCTCGGAGAACGGCGACTACATCTACGGCAAGCGGCGCCTGCGCGAGATCGACCGCCGCATCCGCTTCCTGACCAAGCGCCTGGACCTGGCCGAAGTGGTGGACCCCAGCGTGCACCACGGCAGCGACCAGATCTTCTTCGGCGCCACGGTGACCTATGCGAATAGCGAAGGCGAAGAAAACACCATCACAATCGTCGGCATCGACGAGTTCGACCCGCTGAAGGGCAAGGTCAGCTGGATCTCCCCGATCGCGCGCACGCTGACCAAAGCGCGCGAAGGCGACACCGTCACCCTCCACACCCCCAACGGCCCCGAAGAGCTCGACATCCTCGCCGTCAGCTACCCGGCTCCTTAATTAGGAAATTGGGGACAGACCCGGATTTTAGAAATTAGGGTCCGTCCCCAATTTACTGGCAACTATTTGCGTTGCGGCAGAACTTTCGGCACCCGGGAAAGGCATGATGGCTGGAACCGGGATGAAAGGAGGACGTATGCCACGCGGCGCGCGCGTACTGCTGGCCGGGGCACCGCTTCATATTGTTCAGCGGGGCCATAACCGGCAAGCCTGCTTTTTCAAGCAGACGGATTATCTGTTCTACCTGAATCTGCTTCAGGACTTCTCCGCTCAGATGAGCTGCCCGATTCATGCCTATGTGCTGATGACGAACCACGTCCACGTGCTGGCCTCTTTTTCCATGGTGGCGGACATCGCCTGCATGATGAAGGGCGTGGCCCAGGAGTACGCGCAATTCGTGAACCGCTGCCATGGCCGCACCGGCGCACTATGGGAGGGGCGCTATCACTCTTGCCCGGTACCAACCGAGCGCTATCTGCTGGCTTGCCAGCGCTACATTGAACTGAATCCGGTGCGGGCCGGGATGGTTTCCGCGCCAGGAGGCTACCGCTGGTCCAGCTTCAACGGCAACGCGGGCTACCAGTACGATCCATTGCTGACGCCGCACGCCCTGTACCGGGGCTTGGGCAGTACGGAGGAACAACGGCAGGAGAATTACCGCCAATCCTTCGGCAAGGAGCTGACTGTCTTTCAGCTCTCCGAACTACGCGACAGCATCAATGGCGGAAGAATTCCAGGCTCAGGGCGCCCGAAGCGCGGCCGCCCTAAAAAATAGGGACAGACCCGGATTTCCAAAATCCGGGTCTGTCCCCAATTTTCAGGCAACTTTTTCTAGGCGCGCTCGCGGGTGACGCGGTTGACGCCGGCCACTTTGCGGACGTTGCGCAGCAGGCCCGCCAGGTGCACGCGGTCTTTCACCTGGATCGTGAAGCGCAGCTGGTGCAGCACGTGTTCGCTGTCCTCGTCCATCCCTACAAAAGTGATGTTGCCGTCCGATTCGCCGATCTCGGCCGCCACGCGCGCGAGGATGCCTTTCTCGTTGTTGATCAGCAGGCGGATGCGGCTGTCGAAGCGGCGGTTGAGCTCGCTGCCCCATTTGACCGGGATCCAGCGGTCCGGCTCCTTGTCGCGGTGGCGCTTGGCCACCGAGCAGTCCGCCGTGTGCACCTGCAGGCCCTGGTCGCGCCGCAGTTGGCCGATGATCTGGTCGCCCGGAATCGGCAGGCAGCATGGCGCCAGCTGCACCGATACGCCTTCGCTGCCGTAAATCGTGACCGGATCGAGGTCGGCCGCGCTGTTGTGGTCCACCGGCACGCTCGACGATTCGCCGCCCAGCAGGCCGAAGATGTGCCGCGCCACCAGCGCCGCCATGCGTTTGCCGATGCCAATGTCGGCATGCAGCTCGTCCATCGACTTGGCGCTCGATTCGTTGAGCAGCCGCTCCACCAGCGGTTCCGGCAGCTCCGGCGCCACGCCGATGGCGTTCAGCGCCTGCGTCAGCAGCTGCTGCCCCAGGCCGATCGATTCCGGCAGGTTGATGGTGCGCAGGTGGTGCCGGATCGCGGAGCGCGCCTTGCCCGTGCGGACGAAACTGAGCCAGCTCGGCGAAGGCCGCGAATTGTTGTCGGTGACGATTTCCACGATGTCGCCATTGCGCAGCTCCGTGCGCAGCGGCGCCGGTTCGCCGTTGATGGTCACCGAGACCGTATGGTCGCCAATGCCCGTGTGGATCGCATACGCAAAGTCGATCGGCGTGGCCCCGCGCGGCATGGCGATGATCTTCGATTTCGGCGTGAACACGTACACGGAATCGGGGAACAGGTCGACCTTCACATGTTCCAGGAATTCGGCCGAGTCGCCGGTCTGCTGCTGGATGTCGAGCAGCGACTGCAGCCAGGCATGGGTGCGCTGCTGCATGTCCGACATGTTCATGTCGCCCGTTTTGTAAAGCCAGTGCGCTGCCACGCCCGATTCGGCGGTGCGGTGCATCTCCTGGGTGCGGATCTGGAATTCCACCGGCGTGCCGTAAGGGCCGATCAGCGTGGTATGCAGCGACTGGTAGCCATTCAGCTTGCGGATCGCGATGTAGTCCTTGAACTTGCCCGGCATCGGCTTGTACAGCGAGTGCAGCGTGCCCAGCGCCACATAGCAGTTGGGGAAGTTGTCCACCACCACGCGGAAGCCATACACGTCCAGCACCTGCGAGAACGACAGGTGCTTCGAACGCATCTTCTTGTAGATGCCGTACAGCGTTTTTTCGCGGCCATATACCTCGGCCGGGATATTCGCCATCGACAGCGTGTTCTTCACCGAGTCCATGATCTTGCTGACCACTTCGCGCCGGTTGCCGCGCGCGGCCTTCACGGCTTTCGACAGCACGTGGTAGCGCATCGGGTACAGGTGTTCGAAGGACAGGTCCTGCAGCTCGCGGTAGATGTTGTTGAGGCCAAGACGGTGCGCAATCGGCACATACACTTCCATGGTCTCGCCCGCGATGCGGCGTTTTTTATGCGGCGCCATCACGTCCAGCGTGCGCATATTGTGCAGGCGGTCGGCCAGCTTGATGAGGATGACGCGCACGTCCGATGCCATGGCCAGCAGCATCTTGCGGAAGTTCTCCGCCTGCGCTTCGATCTGGCTCTGGAATTCGATTTTCTCCAGCTTGGACAGGCCATCCACCAGGTGCGCCACGGGTGCGCCGAAGCGTTCGATCAGTTCGTCCTTCTTGACGTCCTGGTCTTCCATCACATCGTGCAGCAGCGCGGCCATGATGGCCTGCGCGTCCAGCTTCCAGTCGGCGCAGATTTCGGCGACAGCGATCGGATGCGAGATATACGGTTCACCTGATTTCCTCACCTGCCCCAGGTGCATCTCGTCCGAAAAACGATAGGCTTCCTTGACCTTTTTCAGGTCTGCCTCGGCCATGTAGTCGGCCAGCTTTTCGGTGAGGTGGGTAATGGTAGCTACGCCCGCGGTCACGGTGGGGGCAGCAAGGGGGGAGGTGGGGATGGCCGGAGCTGCGGGTGCAGCAGCTTCCGGCTTGGACTTCGCCGATCGTCGCGCCCGTCGGGGCGCTTCAGTGATGCCGGGATCGGCTGGTGTCAGGTTCATGGTTGATCGCAGAGACAAGAATCGGGAACCTGTGACAACGACAACTCAAGGGAACGCAGGTTCCCAGCTTACATTGGGACCTTTTTCAGCATTTCCAGACCGACCTTGCCGGCAGCGATTTCGCGCAGGGCCAGCACGGTCGGCTTGTCCTTGGCTTCCACTTTCGGGGTATGGCCTTGCAGCAGCTGACGCGCGCGGTAGGTCGCGGCCAGGGTCAGCTGGAAGCGGTTAGGCACATTCTGCAGGCAATCTTCGATAGTAATACGGGCCATTTACAACTCCTGATGTCAATACGGTATTTATTCGGCGGCGGTGGCGTGAATACCCAGCTGGGCAAACAGCGCTGCACTGCGGGCGGCTTGTTGCGCGAACCGGCAACGGGCCGATCGGACGATCGCGCTCAGCTCGGACAAGGCGACCGGAAACTCTTCATTGATAATAACATACTCGAACTCCGGCGCGTGGGCGATTTCGCCGCCGGCCGCCAGCAAACGCCGCGTAATCACATGCGGTTCGTCCTGTCCGCGCTTGTTGAGGCGCTCTTCCAGCGCCGCGATCGAGGGCGGCAGGATGAAGATGCCGGCCGCCTGCGGGAACTGCTTCTTGACCTGGCGCGCGCCCTGCCAGTCGATCTCCAGCAGGATGTCGGTGCCGGCCTTCATCTGCTCTTCCACGAAGATGCGCGAGGTGCCGTAGTAGTTGCCGTGCACTTCTGCCCATTCCAGGAACTCGCCTGCTTCCGCGCGCGCCACAAAGTCCTGCGGCGTGGTGAAGAAGTATTCGCGGCCATGCTCTTCGCCCGGACGCGGTGCACGCGTGGTGGTCGAGATGGAGAGCTTGATGGCCGGCTCCTGCGCGAGCAGGGCGTTCACCAGCGTGGATTTGCCGGCGCCGGACGGCGCGGCAACCATGAACAGGCTGCCAGAGAAGTGTTGGCTCATAAGAAATAGTGATCAGCGTGGGCGCTCGCCCAAAAACGTATTTTACCAAGAGGAATCAACAAATTACACTGCTTTACTTAACGACTGGACCGACTGGTCTATAGAATTATTGCATGAACAAGACCCCGACTACCCGTGACCGCCTGGTCCATGCCATGGTCCACACCCTGCAGCACAAGGGGCTGCACGGAGCGGGACTGAACGAAATCCTGGCCCAGGCGCAGGCGCCCAAGGGCGTGATGTACCACCATTTCCCCGGCGGGAAGAGCGAGCTGGCGGTGGCTGCCATCGAATCGACGGTGTCCTGGCTATGCCACAAGCTGGACCAGTATGTGGAGCGCGAGCCGGATGTGGCATCTGCGCTGCGCCTGTGGATCACGCGCGCCATGGAAGGGCTGTACGGCAGCCAGTTCGAGCGCGGCTGCCCGCTGGCTGCCGTCGCGCTGGAATCGACGGCGGCCGATGTGGAGATCCGCCGCGCGCTGGCCGCCGGCTTCGCGGCACTGCGCGGCCGCATTGCGGCGGCGCTGGAGCAGATCGGCCACACGCCCGCGCAGGCGGCTGGGCTGGCGGCGCTGATTGTATCGGCCTACGAAGGCGCCTTGCTGCAATCGCGCGTGGCGCAGGACACCGCGCCCATGGTGCAGACCACCGAAACCCTGCTGTCCCTGATCCGCAAGGAGTAAAGCCATGAGCCCACCTACCACCGTGCCGTCGCTCCCACGCAGGCGGGGGGCCAGGAGCGCGCCACCGGCCCCTTGGGCTCCGCATCGGCGGACCGCCGCCTGCGCGGAAGTGACGAAGCGCACACGCGCGGGAGCGACGGAGCCAGGTTGCGCGGGAGCGGCGGAAACGCGCACCCTGCACGCGGCCGACGGCTATCCGCTGGCGGCCACGCGCTACTCTGCCGTGGGCGCGGAACGCGCGCGGCTGGTCGTCGCGGGCGCCACCGGCGTGCCGCAGGGCTTCTACCGCCGTTTCGCAGAATACGCTGCGCAGCGCGGCTTCACCGTGCTGACCTTCGACTATCGCGGCATCGGCCGCTCCGCGCCGCCCAGCCTGCGCGGCTTTGAAGGCGACTTCCTGGACTGGGGCCGCCTGGACTTGGCAGCAGCAGTCGATGAAATGGCAGCCGGCAGCGTGCCGCTCTTCATGGTCGGCCATTCCTACGGCGGCCACGCTTTCGGCCTGCTGCCCAATCACCACAAGGTCGATGCGCTCTACACCTTCGCCACCGGCGCCGGCTGGCATGGCTGGATGCCGTGGCTGGAAAGGCTGCGCGTGCTCTTCATGTGGCGCGTGGTGGGGCCGCTGATGACGAAGCGCCAGGGCTTCCTGGGCTGGAGCCGCCTGGGCATGGGCGAAGACTTGCCGCTGCGCGTGTACAGCCAGTGGCGGCACTGGTGCGGCTTTCCGCACTACTTCTTCGACGATCCCCGCATGAACGAGGTGACGGACCGCTTCCGCGAAGTGCGCGCGCCCATCGTGGCCCTGAACGCGACGGACGACCGCTGGGCGCCGCCTGCATCGCGAGATGCCTTCATGGCGGGCTACCGCAATGCGCCCTGGTTCGGCATCGACATCGATCCCGCGCGCAGCGGCCTGCGCAAACTGGGACATATGGGCTACTTCCGCGCCCATGCCGAACCGCTGTGGCGCATGGCGCTGGACTGGTTCGACGGCATCGGCAAAGCACCGCAGCGCGGGCATCCGCCGGTATAATCGCGCCATCAGCACCTCAATAAAAGGTATTCCGATGACGCCGATGAAGTCCGCAGTCCTGCTTGCCCTCGCGCTGTCCGCCGCTGGCGCACACGCCGCCGACGGCCAGGTGATCAACCTGTATTCATCGCGCCATTACCAGACCGACCCGGCCCTGTACGAGAACTTCACGAAGCAGACCGGCATCACCGTCAACCGCATCGAGGCGGGCGAGAACGAAGTCATCGAGCGCATCGTGAAAGAAGGCGCCACCAGTCCGGCGGACGTGCTGGTGACGGTGGACATTTCGCGCATGGCCCGCGCCGACGCGCAGGGCCTGTTCGCGCCGATCAATTCGCCGGTGTTGAACGAGCGCATTCCCGCCCATCTGCGCACTGAAGACTGGATGGCGTTCTCGGTGCGCTCGCGCGTTATCGTGCATAACAGTTCGGTGAAGGCGGCGTGGGTGCAGAACTATGAAGACCTGGCCAATCCGCGCCTGAAGGGCAAGCTGTGCGTGCGTAATGGCGGCCATCCCTACAACCTGTCGCTCGGTGCGACGGTGCTGCAGCATAACGGCGAAAAGAAAACGGAGCAGTGGGCCAAAGGCATCGTGGCCAACCTGGCGCGTCCGCCGAAGGGCGGGGACCTGGACCAGGTGCGCGGTGTGGCCAGCGGCGACTGCGGCGTGGCCATCACCAACTCCTACTACCTCGGCCGCCTGATGCGCTCCGATAAGCCGGAAGACAAGAAGGTGATCGAATCGATCTCCATCGTGTTCCCGAACCAGAAGGGTTACGGCGCGCATGTGAACGTGTCCGGTGCGGGTGTGCTGAAGCATGCGCCGAACCGCGAGAACGCCATCAAGTTCCTGGAATACCTGGCTTCGGACGAAGCCCAGGTGTATTTCGCCGACGGGAATAATGAATGGCCGGCCGCGCCGACGGCAAAGTCGCCCAATCCTGCACTGGCGCAGCTGGGCAGCTTCAAGGCCGACAAAACCAATGTCGGCGATATCGCAAAACACCTCGCCACCGTGCAGCAGATCTACGAAGCAGCCGGCTGGAAATAAAAAAGCGGCGGTAAATTAATTGGGGACAGACCCTAATTTTCGCAAAAGCGAAATTAGGGTCTGTCCCCAATTAATTTACCGCCTTGTGTTATTCCAGGTTCTGCACCTGCTCCCGCATCTGCTCGATCAGCAGCTTCAGCTCCATCGAGGCATCCGCCAGCTCCTTGACCGAAGCCTTGGCGCCCAGCGTATTCGCTTCGCGGTTCAGCTCCTGCATCATGAAGTCCAGGCGCTTGCCGACCTGGCCGCCTTTCTTCAGGATGTGGCGCGTTTCGCTCAGGTGCGCCGACAGGCGGCCCAGCTCTTCGGCCACGTCGATGCGAATGCCGTACAGGATCACTTCCTGGCGAATCCGCTCCATCGCGTCCTGGCGCGACAGGCTGCTGTTGGAATTGCCGGCCGCAAGGCCCAGCGCTTCCTGCATGCGCTCCACCGCCTTCTGCTGGAACTGCGCCACCACTTGCGGAATCAGCGGCGTGATGCGCTTGACGATGCCTTCCATCGACTCGATGCGCGAGACCAGCATCGCCTCCAGCGCCGCGCCTTCGCGCTGGCGGCTGTTGACGAAGGCCTCGACGGTACGCGCCATCAGCGCGCTCACGTCAGCCTGCAGGGTTTCCTGGCCAATCTGTGCTTCTTCCACCACGCCGGGCCAGCGCAGCAATTCGGCCACGGACATGGCCTGCGCGCCGGCGAAGTGCTTTCCCACCTCATTCTGCAGGCGGGCCAGTTCGTTCAGCAGCGTGACGTTGAGGGCCTGGGTGCCGGCGGCAGCAGCCTTGCGGCCAAAGCTCAGGCGGATCTCCACCTTGCCGCGCGTGATGGCGGACATGATGGCAGAGCGTAAATCGGGTTCGAGGGCGCGCAGGTCGTCGTTGATGCGGAACTGGAGATCAAGGAAGCGCGAATTGACGCTCTTGATCTCGATTGTCAGCGTTCCCGCAGCGCTTTCGCTGGTGGCAACCGCGTAGCCAGTCATGCTGGAAATGCTCAATGGATCTCCCCGATTTTATCTTTACAATACATGGTTTTATCCACACAATCCGGTTGTCGAGGCGAGGAACTTATGGCTGCACAAAACAACGCCCCACTTCCGGACGGGCTGGAAGTAGCTGGATACCGCATTGTAAAGAAAATTGCGTCGGGTGGGTTCAGTATTGTTTACCTCGCCTACGACGCAGAAGGCAATGCGGTCGCCATCAAGGAGTATTTACCAAGCGCACTCGCATTACGTCAAGAGGGAGAATTGATCCCGGCGGTATCAAAATCGAACCTTCCGGTCTTTAGAATAGGGCTGAAATGCTTTTTTGAAGAGGGAAGGGCGCTCGCCAGGATTTCTCATCCAAATGTTGTAAGAGTGTTGAATTTCTTCCGTGCCCACGATACCGTTTATATGGTAATGGCCTATGAATCGGGACATTCGCTGCAGGAGCATATTCAGGGCCAGCGCATCAAAGGCCTGAAAACCGGCGAAAAGTTTATTCGCCAGATATTTACGCAAACCCTGAAAGGGCTGCGCGAAGTCCACGCCAACAAGCTGCTGCACCTGGACCTGAAACCCGCCAATATCTATATCCGGCGCGACGGCACCCCCATGCTGCTCGATTTTGGTGCTGCACGCCAGACCGTGAATGCCGAAGGCCCGAAACTCACGCCCATGTACACGCCCGGCTTCGCCGCACCCGAACTGTATTCGAAGACCGAAGCGCTGGGGCCATGGACGGATGCCTACAGCATCGGCGCCTCCATGTTCTGCTGCATGGCCGGTGCCCCGCCTCAGCCTGCGGACCAGCGCCGCAAGGAAGACAAGATGGAAGCCCATTTCGCCAAGCTGGAAGGCCAGTATTCGCCGGAGCTGCTGCATGCCGTGCGCTGGTCGCTCGAACTTGATCCGCTGGCCCGTCCGCAAAGCCTGTTCGAGCTGCAGCGCCTTCTGCAGCTGCCCGTCACGGCCCAAGTGCCGGCCGCACCGGCGCTCGGCACGCTGGAGCGCCTGCGCGGCCTGGTCGACCGTCTCCGCCCCGGCCGCAAGCCTTCGGCCAACACGCTGCAGTCCTGACCATGCAATTCTCCGTCTACCAGGAAAGCCACATCGGCGGCCGCAAGGTCAACCAGGACCGCATGGGCTACAGCTACACGCGCGAAGCCCTGCTGCTGGTGCTGGCCGACGGCATGGGCGGCCACCTGCGCGGCGAGGCAGCAGCCACCATCGCGCTGCAGACCTTTTCCGCGCTGTTCCAGCAGCAGGCCAAGCCCTATGTGAAAGGGCCGGAGCGATTTCTGGAAGAAGCCTGCCTGGCCGCACACCGCGAGATCCATCGCTACAGCGCCCTGGAAAACCTGCCGGACACGCCGCGCACCACGATCGTGGCCTGCCTGATCCAGCACAATATGGCGATCTGGGCGCATTGCGGCGACTCGCGCCTGTACTGGCTGCGCGGCGGCCAGCTGATGGCGCGCACGCGCGACCACTCGCATGTGGAAAAGCTGATCGACCGCGGCGCGGTGCCTGCATCCGCACGCGCCAGCCATCCGGACCGCAACAAGCTGTATAGCTGCCTCGGCGCCTCCAGCCTGCCGCGCGTGGAAGTCTCGGGGCGGGCCAGCCTGCTGCCGGGCGACCAGATGTTATTATGCTCGGATGGCCTGTGGGCCATGGTGCCGGAAGAGCAAGTGCTGCGCACCATGGCCAGCGAAACCGTCGTGCGCGCCGTGCCCGCGCTGCTGCAGTCGGCGCTGAGCCGCGCCGGCGAGCGCAGCGACAACGTGACGGCGCTGGCCATCATGTGGCAGGGCAGCGCGGTGGTGGACCGCGCAGAGACCTCGGCTGCCGCGCTGTCCACCATGGTGTCCACCGAGGCGCTGGCGGAAGACGCGCCGAGCACCACGGTAGCCGGCGGTTTCAACGACGACGACATTGAAAAAGCCATTGCGGAGATCCGCATGGCGATTGAAAAATCATCCCAGATAATCAAATAGGAAGACCATGAGCTTTGAATCCCGCCCAAGTGGCCGCGCGGTTGATGCGCTGCGCACCATCCGCCTGACGCGCAACTACACCAAGCACGCAGAGGGCTCCGTGCTGATCGAATGCGGCGACACGAAAGTGATCTGCACCGCCAGCATCGAAGAGAAGGTGCCGGGTTTCCTGAAGGGCAAAGGGCAGGGCTGGATGACGGCCGAATACGGCATGCTGCCGCGCTCCACGCATTCGCGCATGGACCGCGAAGCGGCCAAGGGCAAGCAGAGTGGCCGCACGCAGGAGATCCAGCGCCTGATCGGCCGTTCGCTGCGCGCAGCCTTCGACCTGCAGGCCTTCGGCGAACGCACGCTGCACCTGGACTGCGACGTGATCCAGGCCGACGGCGGCACGCGCACCGCATCGATCACCGGCGCCATGGTGGCGGCCTATGACGCTTTCAGCAAGCTGAAAGAGCGCGGCCTGATCGAAGCGATTCCGGTCAAGCACTTTGTGGCCGCGATCTCGGTCGGCGTCTACAAGGGCACCCCGGTGCTGGACCTCGACTACGTGGAGGATTCCGGCTGCGACACCGACATGAACGTCATCATGACGGACAGCGGCGCCTTCGTGGAAGTGCAGGGCACCGCCGAAGGCGACGCCTTCGACCGCGCCACCATGAACCGCTTGCTCGATCTCGCCGACCGCGGCATCCGCGAGCTGGTCAGCCTGCAAAAGCAGGCCCTCGGCATTTAATTGGGGACAGACCCTATTTATGACTCAGAAACTGGTCCTTGCCTCGAATAACTCAGGCAAACTTAAAGAATTCAACGAGCTGCTGGCAACCGTGGGCTTCAGCGTCCACGCCCAGGGCGAGTTCAATGTGCCGGAGGCGGAAGAACCTTACTTCACCTTCGTGGAAAACGCCCTGACCAAAGCCCGCCACGCCGCGCGCCTGACCGGCCTGCCCGCGCTGGCAGACGATTCCGGCGTTTGCGTGAACGCGCTGGGTGGCGCACCGGGCGTGCTGTCCGCACGTTTTGCAGGCGAGCCGAAATTGGACTCGCGCAACAACGAGAAGATGGTCGCCGAGCTGGCAAACCATGAAGACAAGTCAGCCTACTACTACTGCGTGCTGGTCTTCGTGCGCCACGCAGACGACCCGCAGCCGGTGATCGCCGACGGCCGCTGGGACGGCGTAATGATGCCCGAGCCGCGCGGCGAAGGCGGCTTTGGCTACGACGCCTATTTCCACATTCCCGAACTGGGCAAGCGCGCTGCCGAGTTGTCGAAGGAAGAGAAGAACCGCCTGTCGCACCGCGGCCAGGCGCTGCGCGCCCTGGTAGAGAAGCTGAAAAAATGATTCCGATTAAACCCGCCGGCAGCAAGCCCGCCGGCACGCGCAGCATCGATACCGCCGCCGGTGTCGCTGCGCAGTATCTGCAGCCCGGCGCGCTGAACCTCACAGCGCTGCCGCCGCTGTCGCTGTATATCCACTGGCCCTGGTGCGTGCGCAAATGCCCTTACTGCGACTTCAACTCGCATGAGGCCAAGGGTGAGGCGCCGGAACAGGCCTATCTCGACGCACTGCGCGCCGACCTCGAAATGGCGCTGCCCCTGATTTGGGGCCGCAAGATCTACACGGTATTCATTGGCGGCGGCACGCCGAGCCTGATGTCCGCCGCTGCGCTGGACCGGCTGATGTCCGACCTGCGTTCGCTGCTGCCATTGGACAGCGATGCCGAGATCACGATGGAGGCCAATCCCGGCACATTCGAGGCGGAAAAATTCAAGTCTTACCGCGCCAGCGGCATCAACCGCCTGTCGATCGGCATCCAGAGTTTCAATGCGCAGCACCTGAAGGCGCTGGGCCGCATCCACGACGATGGGGAAGCACGCCGCGCCGTCGAAATCGCACAGGCGAACTTCGACAACTTCAACCTGGACCTGATGTATGCGCTGCCATCGCAGACGCTGGACGAAGCGCGCATCGACCTCGAAACGGCGATGTCCTTCAAGCCGCCGCACCTGTCGCTGTATCACCTGACGATGGAGCCGAACACGGTCTTCGCGAAGTATCCGCCGCAGTTGCCGGATGATGACACCAGTGCCGACATGCAGGACCTGATTGCGGAAATGACGGCCGCTGCAGGCTACGGCCATTACGAGGTGTCGGCCTACGCACAGCCGGGCCATCAGGCGCGCCATAACCTGAACTACTGGCACTTCGGAGACTACCTGGGCATTGGCGCAGGCGCGCATTCCAAGCTGTCCTTCCCGCACCGCGTGCTGCGCCAGGCACGCTACAAGCAGCCGAAGAGCTATATGGAGCAGGTGGCGGCGGGTAACCCCGTGCAGGATGAACACGAGATCGGCCGCGAGGACATGGGCTTCGAATTCATGCTGAACGCACTGCGCCTGCAGGGCGGCTTCTCCCCGAACCTGTTTGCGGAACGCACCGGCATGCAGATGAATGTGATCGAACGCCAGCTGCAGCAGGCGGAAGCCAAAGGCCTGCTATATCTCGACCACCAGATTATCCGCCCCACGGAGCTGGGGCAGCGCTTCCTCAACGACCTGCAGCAGATGTTCCTCGGCTGATCAGAAATCCCCGGCCAGTTTCAGGTCGGGTTTCTCCGCCCAGCGCGCCAGCGCTTCCGCCATCCGTTCGCTTTCGCCGATCGCAAAGTTCCAGTCGCGGATGCGCGCATGGTGATTCTGGCCGTAGTGCTTGAAGTCCGAACGGTCCGGCAGTTTGCCGTTCGGCAGGCGCGCGAGGAAGGATGGCGAAGGCGACACCAGCACCACATTCTCCACCGCCGCATCGCGCGCGCGGCGCCACGGCATCGACTTGTCCAGCCATCCGGGAACGATGTGGTCCGTGAAGTGGGGGTAGAGCACCAGCCCTTCGTTGCGCTGGTAAGGCAGGTGCAGGTGATAGTCGATCAGGCCACCGTCCCAGTAGTCGCCTGCCGGTGCTCCTGCGATGCCGTTCACCGCTTCCAGCACGAGCGGGATCGAACCGGAAGCCAGTAAAGCATCGCGCATATTGGCATCCGACAGCGGCACGAATTCCGAACCGAAGGCATCGAAGCCCTCGCGCAACCAGGCTGCATCATCGCGCGCATCATGGAATACAACACGCTCCATTGCTTTCGCCAGCCGCGCGCGTGACATGGCGTTGCCTGCTGCGGCGAGCAGGAATCCCGCCATCTCGCGCCAGCGCGCGCCACGGGTGTTCGCCAGAGCTCCGATGCCGCGCATGGTGATGATGGAAAGCCGGTAGTCCGGATTGCTGAGCGGTTCGGCGCCGCGGCCATCCAGCACTTCGTCCAGCAGGCCGCGGCAGGTGCGGCTTACGTAAGCCGCATCTACCTTGGCGGGATAGGTTTGGTGGGAATAGTGATGCGCAAGGCGGCGCAGCGCGGCCACAGGATCGTGAAACGCTGCTGCCGCCATGCGCCAGGCGCCGATGGATGCGCCGATCAGCCGCCGCTCACGCGGCGCCTGCTTCAGCCAGTCGCCGAACATCCAGGTATCGATGCCGCTGAGGATCAGCCCTTTCGGGCCGCCCGCGGCGGCGGGAATGATGGCGACATCCGCCGCCTGCAGGCCCTCGGCCGCAATGCGCTGGCGCGCCCGCGGACCGAGGCGGATCGAAATGGGTGAGTCCATGCCGCTCCGTGTTACTTCAGGCCGCCGCCCAGGGAGCGGTACAGGTCGATGGCGCTGGTGGTGCGCAACAGGCGCGCCTGGACCAGTTGCTGTTCCGCGTTGAACAGCTCGCGCTGCGCATCCAGCACGTCCAGCGAGCTGGCCACGCCGTTCTCGAAACGCAGCTGCAGCAGGCGCAGGCGGTCGGCCTGCGCGTCCTGCACCGCACGCTGCGCAGCCACCTGGTCGCCCAGGTAGGTACGTGCCGCCAGCGCATCGGCCACTTCGCGGAAGGCGACCTGGATGGTGCGTTCGTAATCGCTCACGGCGATGTTCTTGCGTACTTCGGCCAGGTTCAGGTTGGCCACATTGCGGCCGCCCTGGAAGATCGGCAGCGTCAGTTGCGGCACGAAGGACCAGGTGCCGTTGCCGCCGTCGAACAGGCCGGAGAACTCGGGACTCGCACTGCCGATGGCTGCCGTCAGCGAGATGCGCGGGAAGAAGGCCGCGCGCGCTGCGCCGATATTGGCATTGGCCGCCTTCAGGCGCTGCTCGGCTGCGCGAATATCAGGACGGCGCGCCAGCAGGTCGGACGGCAGTCCGGCCGGCACGGCGCTCATCGCATCGATCTGCGCATCGGTCGCCATCGCGCCGCTTGCCGCCTGCGTGGGCGGAGCGCCGACCAGCAGCGTCAGCGCGTTCTCGGCCTGCGCGCGCTGGCGGGCCAGGGCCAGCGCCGAAGCACGCGCTGTTTCCATCAGCGTTTCGTTCGAGCGCAGGTCGAGGCGCGAAGACGCGCCCACTTCCACACGCTGCTGCGTGAGCTCGTAGGTGCGGCGGCGCGCTTCATAGGTGCGTTGCGCAAGGGCGAACTGCTCGGCATAGGAACGTTCGGTGAAGTAGGCCTTTGCCACTTCCGCCACGATGCTGATCTGCGCAGCCTGGCGTGCTTCGTCGCTCGCCAGATAGCTGGCCAGCGCTGCATCGCTCAGGCTTTTCACGCGGCCGAAGAAATCCAGCTCGAAGGCGGACATCGACAGGCCTGCGTCGTAACGCTCGCTGACCACGGCCTGGCCTGAAGGCGTGGCAAAGCCCGGCGTGCGGGCGCGCGTTTCGGAGAGGCCGATGTTCAGGTTCGGCACGCGGTCCGCACGCTGTATGTTGTAAGCCGCGCGCGCTTCTTCGATGCGCAGGGCTGCCGTGCGCAGGTCGCGGTTGTTTTCCAGTGCGGTGGCGATCAGCTGCTGCAGGCGTTCGTCGGTGAAGAACTCGCGCCAGCCGGTATCGACAGCGCTGCGCGCATCGGCGCCAGGCTGGCTTGCGCCGGCACCGCCTGCCGCAGGGGCATTCGCCGGAAACTCGGCAGCCACCGGCGCGGCAGGGCGCTGGTACACGGGGGCCATGGAGCAGCCCGAGAGCACGCCGGCTGCCAGCAGCACGGCGGCGGAAGTTCGGAGAGTCAGTTTTTTCATCATCATTGCTTGGTCTCCGGCAGGTCCAGTTCATGCGCGGCTAGGCGGCGCTGGCGCTCGCTGCCCTTGAAGATGCGGCGGACCACCACGAAGAATACGGGAACAAGGAACACCGCCAGCACCGTCGCCGTGATCATGCCGCCCATCACGCCGGTGCCGATGGCGCGCTGGCTGGCCGAACCGGCGCCGGTGGCGATCACCAGCGGCAGCACGCCGAGGATGAAGGCCAGCGAGGTCATGATGATCGGGCGGAAGCGCAGGTGCACCGCTTCCAGTGTCGCCTCGATCAGCCCCATGCCCTGCGCCTGCAGGTCCTTGGCGAATTCGATGATCAGGATCGCGTTCTTCGCCGACAGGCCGATAATCGCAATCAGGCCCACCTTGAAGTACACATCATTCGGCATATCGCGCAGGTGGGCGCCGAGCAGGGCGCCCAGCACGCCGAGCGGCACCACCAGCAGCACGGCCACCGGAATCGACTCGCTCTCATACAGCGCGGCCAGCACCAGGAAGGCGGCCAGCATCGACAGCGCAAACAGCGCAGGCGCCTGCGAACCCGAGGTGCGTTCTTCCAGCGACTGGCCGGTCCATTCGATGCCGAAGCCCGGCGGCAGCTGGGCTGCCAGGCGTTCCAGTTCTTCCATCGCTTCGCCGGTGGAGTGGCCGGGGGCCGCATCGCCGGTCAGCTTGATCGCCGGATAGCCGTTGTAGCGCACCAGCTGCACCGGACCGTTGATCCAGTGCGAACGCGCGAAGGACGCGAACGGCACCATATTGCCGGTGGTGGTGCTGCGCACATGCAGGCGCAGGATATCTTCCGGCTGCATGCGGCGCGACTGGTCGGCCTGCACGATCACGCGCTGCTGGCGGTTGCTGCTGTTGAAGTCATTCACATACGAGGAGCCGAGGCCGGAGGACAGCGTGGAGTTAATGTCCGCGAAGGTCACGCCCAGCGCATTCGCCTTCTCGCGGTCGATGTCGACCTGCAGCTGTGGCGCATCTTCCAGGCCTTCCGGACGCAGGCCCTTCAGCACCGTACTCTTGCCCGCCATGCCCAGCAGCTGGTTCCGTGCGCTGATCAGCGCCTCATGGCCCAGCGAGCTGCGGTCCTGCAGGCGCGCCGTGATGCCGGTTGCATTACCCAGTTCGCGGATCGGCGGAGGGCTCAGCGGGAACACGATGGCATCCGCAATGCCGGACAGCGCGCCGAAGGCCTTGCCCGCAATCGCGGTCGCCGAGTCTTCCGCGCCGCGCTCCTTCCAGTCTTTCAGCGGCACGAATACCAGGCCCGCGTTCTGGCCATTGCCGGAGAAGCTGAAGCCCGCGACCGCGATGGTACGGGCCACGCCCGGCTGTTTGCGGAAGTAGGCGTCCACTTCGGCCAGCACGGCCTCGGTGCGGCTGCGCGACGCGCCCGGCGGCAACTGGACGTTGGTCACGATATAGCCCTGGTCTTCGTTCGGCAGGAAGGAAGACGGCAGGCGCACGTACAGCCAGCCAACGATGCCGAGCAGCAGCACGAAAATCAGCATGAAGCGGCCGGTGCGTGTCAGCATCTTCGCAATCACACCCTGGTAGCCGCTAGCCGTAACCGCAAAGCGGCGGTTGAACCAGCCGAAGAATCCGCGCTTCTCGTGGTGGTGGCCTGCTTCCACCGGTTTCAGCATGGTGGCGCACAGTGCCGGGGTGAGGGTCAGCGCCATCAGCGCCGAGAACACCATGGCCGATACCATCGACAGCGAGAACTGGCGGTAGATGGCGCCCACGGCGCCGCCGAAGAAGGCCATCGGAATGAACACGGCAATCAGCACTAGCGTGATACCGACGATAGCGCCGGTAATCTGCGACATCGCCTTGCGCGTGGCTTCACGCGGCGACAGGCCTTCCTCGCTCATGATGCGTTCCACGTTCTCCACCACCACGATGGCATCGTCCACCAGGATACCGATCGCCAGCACCATGCCGAACATGGTCAGCACGTTGATGGAATAGCCGAACATCTGCATGGCGGCGAAGGTGCCCATCAGCGCCACCGGCACCACAATGGTGGGAATCAGCGTGTAGCGGATGTTCTGCAGGAACAGGTACATCACGAGGAACACCAGCAGCACCGCTTCGAACAGGGTCTTCACCACCTCTTCGATGGAGATCTTCACGAACAGCGAGGTATCGTAAGGCACGGTGTATTTCAGGCCTGGCGGGAAGTACTTCTGCAGCTCTTCCATCTTGGCCTTGACCAGGTTGGCCGTGGCCAGCGCATTACCGGTCAGCGACTGCTGCACGGCGATGGCCACGAAAGGCTGGCCGTTCAGGCGCGCGCTGATGTTGTAGTTGGCGCCGCCCATTTCCAGGCGCGCCACATCCTTCAGGCGTACTGTGGAACCGTTCGGGTTGGCGCGCAGCACGATATCGCCGAACTGCTCCAGCGATGAGAGCTGGCCAGTGACCACCACCGGCGCCTGGTAGGTCTGGGTGGAAGGATTCGGCAGGTCGCCGATGGTGCCGGACGTGACCTGCGCGTTCTGCGCGCGGATGGCTGCCGTCACGTCGCTCATATTCAGTTTGAGGCCGGTGAGCTTGTTCGGATCGATCCAGATGCGCAAGGCGCGTTCAGTACCGAACAGCTGCGCCTGGCCGACACCGGGCAGGCGCTTGATCTCGTTCAGCACATTGCGCGCCATGTAGTCGCCAATGGCGGTCGGGTCCATCTTGCCGTCGGTCGAATACAGGCCGACGAACATCAGGATGTTCGAGCGCGCCTTGTTCACCTGCACGCCCTGCTGCGTGACGGCTTGCGGCAGGCGCGATTCCACCCGCTTGATGCGGTTCTGCACGTCCACCGCAGCCAGGTCGGGATTGGTGCCCGGCACGAAGGTCACGGTAATCGTGACGCCGCCGCTGGCATTGCTCTCGGACTCCACATACTGCAAGCCGTCCGCACCGTTCATCTCCTGCTCGATCACGCTGGTGACAGCGTCGTCCAGCACCTGCGCGGTTGCGCCGGGATAGTTGGCGGTGATGACGATGGAAGGCGGGGCGATGGTAGGGTACTGCGCCACCGGCAGCATGTTGATCGCCAGCGCTCCACCCAGCAGGATGAAGAGCGCGATCACCCACGCGAACACGGGGCGGTCGATAAAGAATTTTGCCATCGATGACGTCCTTTACTTGGCCGTTGCCGGTGCAGCCGGCGTAGCGGGCGCCGCGGCTTTCCAGGCCACCGGCGTGACCGGAGTGCCCGGTTTCGCCTTCTGGAAGCCTTCCACGATAATGCGTTCGCCGCCTTTCAGGCCGGAGCTCACAATCCAGTTATTGCCCTGCGACGCCTCGGCCTGCACCGGCTGTGCCACCACCTTGTTGTCGGCGCCGACGACCATCACGGAAGAACCTTCCGCGCCGCGCACGATGGCCTGCTGCGGCACGGTGATGGCCGCTTCGTTCACGCCTTGTTCCAGGCGCGCGCGCACATACATGCCGGGCAGCAGGGTGCGTTTCGGGTTCGGGAATTCGGCGCGCATGGAAACGGAGCCGGTACTCTCGTCCACCGCCACATCCGAGAACAGCAGCTTGCCTGCGGTGCCGTATTCCTGGCCGTCTTCCGTCACCAGCGTCACGCGCGCCTGGTCCTTGCCCATGCTCTTGATCTGGCCGCTGGCCAGTGCGCGCTTCAGCGCAAGCAGTTCGGTCGAGGACTGGGTGATGGTTACGTAGATCGGGTCCAGCTGCTGCACGGTGGCCATCGGGGTCGCTTCGCCCTGGCCCACCAGCGCGCCTTCTGTCACCAGCGCACGGCCCACGCGGCCGGAGATCGGCGAGGTCACGGTGGCGTAGCCCAGCGTCAGGCCCGCATTGGTGCGGGCTGCGCGCGCATTGGCCAGGTCGGCCGCGGCCTGCTTCTGGGCGGTCACGGCATCGTCGTATTCCTGCTGGCTGACCGCCTGTGCGCTCAGCAGCGGCTTGTAGCGCTTCACTTTCAGCTCCGCCTGCGCCAGGTTCGCTTCCGCCTTGCTCACGGCCGCCTGCGCGCTCTCGAAGCTGGCCTGGAACTGGGCCGGATCGATACGGAACAGCACCTGCCCGGCCTTCACATCGCTGCCCTCCTCGAACACGCGCTTCAGCACGATGCCAGCGGTACGGGCGCGCACCTGGGCGATGCGGTAAGCCTCAATACGCCCAGGCAGTTCATTGCTCACTGCCACGACGGAAGGAGCGACGGTGATCACGGAGACGGTGGGGGGAGGCGGGGCAGGTGGAGCGCTTTCCTTCTTGCCGCAAGCCGCCATGAGCGACAGGGTGATGACTGCGAATGCAAGAGGAGTGTAACGAGGAACAGATCTCATGGATGTCTCGTGAAGTTAGGGGGTTAAAACGGGTGCGTGTGATTGTATATCACTGTCATTTGTAACGTTTTGTATAGACCAATTTTCAAGGAATTGCCGATTTCATATCGCCGATGGCCTTGGTTCGCACAGGGAATGGATCCACAATACATAACAAGGAGGACATATGGAATTGTCGGTACAGAAATGGGGCAACAGCGCCGCAGTGAGGCTGCCGACCGAGCTGCTGGACATCCTGAAGGTTACATTGGGAGACAAGCTAAGTGTCCATGTCCAGCCTGACGGTGTACTGCTCAAGGCTGCGCGCCCTTCGTATTCGCTGGCGGATCTGGTGGCGCAATGCGACCCTTGTACGTCAAAGCCCGCCGATATGGAGGTCTGGGCCAACCTCAAGCCTGTTGGACGTGAGACCTGGTAAGGCTCAGCAAATTTGAGCGTGGAGGGCATGGCTACCCTACTACAGGCTGAAAAACAAAGGCCCGGCTGCTTGCGCGGCCGGGCCTTGGAAAATCCGCCGCAGCGGCTTATTTCATGCCGGAAATGATCTGTTTCAGCTTGCCGGAGTCGGCGCAGAAGGCGCGGATGCCTTCGGCCAGCTTCTCGGTTGCCATCGCGTCTTCGTTCAGCATGAAGCGGAAGGTCTTTTCGTCCATCGCGATCTTGTTCTGCGCGCCGGACGATGCATCCAGCTTGCGCTCCACCGGACCAGTGGTGTCTGCCAGTTTCTGCAGCAGGTCCGGGCTGATGGTGAGCAGGTCGCAGCCGGCCAGTTCCAGGATCTGGCTGGTGTTGCGGAAGCTGGCGCCCATCACTTCGGTCTTGTAGCCGAACTTGCGGTAGTAGTTGTAGATGCGCTTCACGGACTGCACGCCCGGATCTTCCGCGCCCTGGTAATCGATGCCGGTGGATTTCTTGTACCAGTCATAGATGCGGCCCACGAACGGCGAAATCAGCTGCACGCCGGCTTCGGCGCAGGCGATCGCCTGCGGCAGGCAGAACAGCAGCGTCAGGTTGCAGTGGATGCCTTCTTTTTCCAGGATCTCGGCGGCCTTGATGCCTTCCCAGGTCGAAGCGATCTTGATCAGCACGCGCTCGCGCGGAATGCCGGCCTTCTCGTACAGGGCGATCAGCTCGCGGCCCTTGGCCACATTGCCCTCCACGTCGAAGGACAGGGCGGCGTCGATCTCGGTCGATACGCGGCCGGGAATGATCTTCAGGATCTCGGTGCCGAAGGCGATCAGCAGGCGGTCGATGATTTCACCGGTCGACGCATTCGGGTTGTCGCGCACGGCCTTTTCCAGCAGCGGCTTGTATTCGTCCTTCTGCACGGCCTTCAGGATCAGCGAGGGATTCGTGGTCGCATCGCGCGGAGTATAGGCCTTGATCGACTGGAAGTCGCCGGTATCGGCAACCACGGTGGTGTACTGTTTGAGCTGTTCGAGTTGGTTCATTGTGGTCAGAAAGGAAAGTCGGTGAATCCACGAGCGGAAGCGGGATTATACCGCGACAGCATCGTCCTTCCGCAGCCGTTCTCGCACAAATGCGATGATCGCGCGCACCGCAGGCGACACGCTGTCGCGGTGCGGATAGATCGCGTATAGCGGCCAGTCCGGGCCGCGCAGTTGCGGCAGCAGGCGCACCAGCCGTCCTGCGCGCAGGTCTTCCTTCACATCCAGTTCCGATTTGCAGGCGATGCCGCGGCCGTCCACGGCCCAGGCGCGCACCACACCGCCGTCGTCTGCCACGCGGTTGCCGCTGACCGTGATTTCCGTAACGCCCTGCGCATGGGGAAAGCGCCAGATATTCGTGCGCAGCTGGTTCAGGTTGTGCAGCAGGCAGTTGTGCTGGCGCAGGGCATCCAGCGTCTTCGGTGCGCCGTGCCGTTCGATATAGGCAGGCGAAGCCACCAGGATGCGCTGGTTGGCGGCCAGCTCCTGCGCAATCAGCGCGGAATCGTCAAGGCGGCCGTAGCGGAAGGCGAGGTCGAAGGGATCGCGGAAAAGATCGCTGCGGTAGTCCGAACACTGCAGCGTAAGGCCCAGTTGCGGATGCTCCTCCTGGAAGTCGTCGAGCCAATGCCGCAGTACATTGCGGCCCCAGTCGGCAGGCGCCGAAATGCGCAGCTGCCCGTGCAGGGCCTTGCGGCTGTCGTTCAGGGCTGCTTCGCCGTCGGCCAGCGCCTGCAGCGCACTGCTGCAATAGGTGCGGAACAGTTCTCCCTGCTGCGTAAGCCGCATGCTGCGCGTGGTGCGTTCAAACAGGCGGCAGTCCAGCTGTTGTTCAATGCGTTTCAGGCTGGCGCTGGCGGTCGCAGGCAGCAGTCCCAGGTCGCGCGCTGCGGAAGACAGGTTTCCTGTTTCGGCGATGCGCAGGAAGAGCTTGAGGTCGGCGAACTGGTACATGATTATCAAATTTAATTTGATGATCATTCAATTATCTGCCCGTTTATCTAATCCGGCAATGCTTTCATACTTCGTTCCACAAGGAGGAAGATATGAAAGCAATCGCTTTGAAACGCTATCTGGACCCGGCGCTGCCGGAATCGCTGTTCGATGTGGCGTTGCCGGTGCCCGTGCCGGGCGAGCACGATGTGCTGGTGCAGGTGCAGGCCGCCGGCATCAATCCGCTGGACAACCGCGTGCGGCGCCCGAAGGACAAGGTGGAGCCGCAGCCGCGCGTGCTGGGCTGGGATGCGGCGGGCGTGGTGATTTCGGTGGGCGCGGCGGTGACGAAATTCCGCGCGGGCGACCGCATCTTTTATGCGGGCGAGATCGGGCGGCAGGGCAGCTTTGCCGAATACCAGCTGGTGGATGAGTTTCTCGCTGCCCGCATGCCCGCATCGCTGAACTTCGCCGAAGCGGCAGCGCTGCCGCTGACCGCGCTGACTGCGTGGAGCGCGCTGTTCACGCGCATGAAGGTTGGGCGCAGTGCGGAAGCGAATGCAGGCAAGACGCTTCTGGTCATTGGCGCGGCGGGCGGTGTGGGCTCGATGGCCGTGCAGCTTGCAGCGCGTGCCGCGGGCCTGCATGTGATTGGCACTGCGTCCCGCCCGGAGTCGGTGGCTTGGGTGCGGGCCATGGGCGCCAGCCAAGTGGTGGACCATCGCGGCGATGTTGCGGCCCAGCTGCGCGCTGCGGGATACCGCTATGTGGACTATGTGCTGATTCTCGCCGATACCGATACCTGGTATCCCGTGGCGGCAGAGATGGTCGCGCCCGAAGGCACCATCGGCACCGTGGTGGAGGCCACCAGGCCAATCGACTGGTCCGCCTTGTGGGACAAGAGCGCAACGCTGGTGTGGGAGATGGTTTTCACACGCAATGAATACACGCCGGAGCGGCGGCACCAGATCGGCGATATGCTCGCGGACCTGGCGCGGCTGGTGGATGCAGGCATCATCGAAACCACGCTGACGGAGTACATTCCGGTGCTGAACGCCGCCACCCTGCACGCTGCACTGGCACGGCTGGCTTCCGGACGCAGCATCGGCAAAACCGTGCTGTCGGGATTCCAGGCTTGAGCGCGCTGCGGCGCTTGCTGCTGCTGGAGTGCGTACTGGTCTATTTTGCGGCGGGTATGTTCTATATCCTGCCGCTGTTCCTCGGCAGCCGTGGTGGCGGCGAACTGCTTGCGGCACAGCTGATCGGCGTGAGCGCGGTGGGCGCGATTGCCTGTTCGGCAGGAAGCGCATGGCTGGTGCAGCGTTTCGGGTTGGCGCGGCTTGCGCCGCTCGGCGGCACCGTGTTCGCCGCCGGTTCGCTGCTGTTCGCGCTGGCGGCATGGGCCGATGCAGGCACGCCCCTGCTGTTCGCCGCGTCCGCGGTGCAGGGCTGGGGATGGGGACTGTATTTCACGCTTGGGCCGCTTTGCCTGTCGTCCCTCTGCGTTGCGGAAGAGCGCACGCATTCCCTGCTGCTGTATGGTGCGGCGGGCAGTGTGGGCAGCGGGCTCGCACCGCTGCTCGCGGAGCTTGTGCTGCATCGAGCGCCCGATGGCTTTGCGGGGCTGTTCGCCCTGGCGGCTTTATGCAGCGCGGCTGCAGCCTTCCTTTCCCGCGCCGTGGTACGCGGCGTGGCCGGTCTGCACGCTCAAGCCTCCGGCTCCGGCCCGGCGTCCTGGCCTGGGCAGGCTGGCGCAGCGGCGCTACCCGTGCCATGGCGCCGGCACGCCGGAGCTGCCGCCGGGTTGCCGCGCATCGCCTCCTGCCGCAGCCTGCTGCAATGGCCGGGCGCTGCGTATTACCTGATGGTGGCGCTGGCAGCCTGCATCTACACAAGCATGATCAATTTCCAGACCACCTTCGCGGCGGCGAAGGGGGTGCATTACAGCACCTTCTACCTGTTCTATACGCTGGCCGTCATCGGCACGCGCTTCGCTGCGGGATGGCTGGGCAAGGGCCATGATCTCGCGCGGCTGCTGCCGGCGCTGCTGGCAACGGCGCTGCTGTCGCTGGGTTTCCTGGCTGCGGCAGCGCTGTCGCCGCTGCTGTACGCGGTGGGCGCCTTCCTGCTGGGCGCGGGCTATGGTCTCGCCTATCCCATCATGCAATCGCAGGCGATACGGCACGCGCCGCAGGGCGCGCAGCCGCTGGCGATGTCGCTGTACAGCCTGAGCTACCTGGTGCCGCGCTATGGCTTTCCCTATCTGGCGGCACTGCTGGTACTTGGGGGAGGGTATGAAGCGCTGCTGGCGGTGCTGGCCTGCTGCACCGCCGCCGCGCTGGTGCTGGCGAAAATCAGCCGATGAAGGAGTCGAACTGCACTTCGAATTCCTGCAGCGCCTTCTGCGCGTTCTGCATCTTGCGGCGGAACTCGGGGCCGCGTTTCAGCGCAAGGCCCACGGCCAGCACGTCGATGACGACGAGGTAGGCCAGGCGTGCGGAAATCGGCGTGTACGGGTCGGTATTGAAGATCAGGTCAATCGGAATCAGCACTGTGGCCAGGTCGGCCAGCGGGGTGCCGGATGGCGCCAGCACGATCACGTCCGCACCGCCGTCGCGCGCCAGGCTGACGGAGCGCACCAGCGCCGGGCTGTTGCCGCGCTGGGAAATCGCCACCAGCGCATCGCCCTTGCGCAGCAGGGCTGCGGCAATACTGTGGATCGCGGGATCGGAATAGGCCACGGTCGGCACGCCCGAACGGAAGAACTTGTGCTGCGCGTCCGCCGCCACAATGCCGGACGTGCCCTGGCCGTAGAACTCGATCTTGTTCGCGTGCTGCAGGATATCCAGCGCTTTCTGGATCGGTTCGTGGTGCAGGTTATTGCGCAGGTCCAGCAGGGTGTTGATGGAGCGGCTGCAGATTTTGTTGACCAGATCCGAAGCCAGGTCGTCCTGCGATGGCTGCTCGTTCAGGCCGGGCAGGGCCAGGGCCAGGCCCTGCGCCAGCTTCAGTTTGAACTCATGCCAGCCATCGTAGCCCAGCGTGCGGCAGAAGCGCACCACGGTGGGCTCGGACACCTGCGCCGTTTTGGCCAGCGCAGTAATGTTGGCGCCCACCGTGCGGTTGGGATTATCCAGCACCGCCAGCGCCACCTTGCGCTCGGACTTGGACAGCGAGTCGAGCTGGGTTCGGATCGAGTCGAGCAGCATTTAGTCTTCCGGCAGCGCTTCTTCACGCCACTGCAGGCCGTCGCGTCCGATCAGGGCGCTGGCTGCCGCCGGGCCCCAGGTGCCCGAGGTGTATGGCAGCGGCGCGGTGTCGTCCTGTTCCCAGTTGTTCAGGATAGGCTCCACCCATTCCCATGCGGCTTCCAGTTCGTCGCCGCGCATGAACAGGGTCAGTTGGCCGCGCAGCACGTCGAGCAGCAGGCGCTCGTAAGCGTCCATGCGCGGCATCTTGAAGGTTTCGCGGAAGTCCAGTTCCAGCTCGGCCGGTTTCAGGCGCATGCCTTCGCCCGGCGTTTTCGCCATCAGGTTCATGCGCAGGCCTTCGTCCGGCTGCAGGCGGATCACCAGCGAATTCGGTTGGAAGCTGGAGGTAGGCTGGTTGAAGATGGAGTGCGGAATCTGCTTGAAACGCACCACGATTTCCGCCAGGCCGTCGGCCATGCGTTTGCCGGTGCGCAGGTAGAAGGGCACGCCAGCCCAGCGCCAGGTGTCGATTTCCGCCTTCATGGCCACGAAGGTTTCGGTGCGCGAGTGCTGCGGCGCATCCGGTTCGTCGCGGTAGCTCGGCACTGCCTGGCCGTCCACATGGCCGGCGCGGTACTGGCCGCGCACGATATTCTGTGCCAGCGTGGTGGGCGTGAAGCGCTTCAGGGAGCGCAGTACCTGCAGCTTGGCGTCGCGCACTGCATCCGGGGCGATCGATGCCGGCGGTTCCATGGCCACGATACACAGCAGCTGCAGCAGGTGGTTCTGCAGCATGTCGCGCAGCGCGCCCGAGGTGTCGTAGTAGCCGATACGGTTGCCCACGCCGAGCTTTTCGGCGATGGTGATCTGCACGTCCGAAATCCACTCGCGGCGCCACAGCGGCTCGAACAGGATATTGCCGAAGCGCAGAGCCAGCAGGTTCTGCACGGTCTCCTTGCCGAGGTAGTGGTCGATACGGTAGATCTGCGACTCTTCGAAGAACTTGCCCACTTCCGCATTGATCTGCTTTGCCGAAGCCAGGTCGCGGCCCAGCGGCTTCTCCAGCACCACGCGCGAGTTCTTCGTCACCAGGCCGGATACCTTCAGGTTCTCGCAGATCTTTGAGAACAGCGCGGGTGGCGTGGCCAGGTAGTAGACGCGGATCAGTTCGGGATCGGGGCGCAACGCATCGGCCAGCGCCTTGTAGGAGGCCGCATCGGTCGCGTTCAGCGACACATACACGATGCGTTTGGTGAAGCGTTCCCAGTTCTCCGGCGTGACCTTGGGCGACTTGATGTGCGGTTTCGACGTGCTGTTGACGGTATCGATAAATTCTTCCTGCGTGTTTTCATGCCGGCCGATGCAGATGATGCGGGCATCGGGCGGCAGGTCGCCGCACACATCGCGGCTGAACATCGCAGGCAGCAGCTTGCGCATTGCAAGGTCGCCGCTGCCGCCAAAGAGGACGAGGTCGAAATCGGAGAGTGCCATATTCGTTATCTTCTGAAAATTTACAACGATTAATCTGTTCGATCAGGTAACTATACTACGTAACGCTTTATTCCACATAAGCCGCTTCAAGCCGACCTGCCACTGGCACACGCACTGACAGTACGCGACCGCTGAGCGGGTACTCGGCCAGCTCCTCGGGCTTGCGGTTGCCGGCGCTGGTGATATAAAGCGTGCGCAGGTCCGCGCCGCCGAAGGCCACCATGGTCGGGCATTTCACCGGCAGTTTGATTTCGTCCAGCTGTTCCCCGGCAGGCGAGAGCTTGAGTACGCGCGCGCCTTCAAACATCGCCACCCAGTAATTGCCTTCGCTGTCCACCGCTGCGCCATCCGGACGGCCGCCGTAGTCCGGCGCCGCCTTGTCTTTCGAGAAGGCGCACACTTCCTGCTGGTTGCCCACATTGCCGGTCTGCGCATCGAAATCGAAACGCGTGATGCGGTGCGAGGGCGTATCCGCGTGATACATGAAGCGGTTGTCCGGGCTGAAGGCGAGGCCGTTGGAGGTGGTCATGCCGCCCGACCAGGCCAGGCGCACCTTGCCGCGTTCCAGCACATACATTTCCGCCGCCTGCTTGTCGCGCGGCTCGTAGATGGTGCCCACCCAGAAGCGGCCGGCCGCATCCACCTTGCCGTCATTGAAGCGCGTGGTGCTGCGGTCGAAAGGAGAGGGCGCTATGTCGCGCAGTGCGCCGCTTTCCGTATCCAGGAAGGCGAAGCCGGTGCGCATCGCTACCACCAGGACGCCGCCCGCATTGCGCGCCAGCGTGGAGGGCTCGCTCGCCATCTTCCACGACGTGTGCTCGCCGCCGCGCAGGCGGTGCACGGCAAAGCCTTCAATATCCACCCAGTACAGCGCTTTCTCTTCCGGCACCCACAGCGGCGATTCGCCGACCACCATGGCCTGGTCGAGCGCGACTTCTACCTGTTCCGCCATCATTGCACCTTCGCTGCCTTGGCCATGATGATCAGGCCATTGGTCGAGCTGTCGTGCGCTTCCGGTTTGATGTCGCCCGTGAGTTCGGCCTGGATCTGCTTGGCCAGCACCTTGCCCAGTTCAACACCCCACTGGTCGAAGGTGGCCACGTCCCACAGCACGCCCTGCACGAAGGTCTTGTGCTCATACAGCGCAATCAGCGCGCCCAGCGTGGCCGGCGTGAGCTGGTCCATCAGGATGGTGTTGCTCGGACGGTTGCCGGGGAAGGTCTTGTGCGGCACCAGCTCTTCAATCTGGGTATCGCTCAGCTTCTGCGCCTTCAGTTCGGCGCGCACTTCGTCCGCTGTTTTGCCTTTCATAAAGGCTTCGGACTGGGCGAAGCAATTGGCCAGCAGCGCGTCGTGGTGGCCCTCCAGGTCGTGCGTTGCGCGCAGTGCGGCGATGAAGTCGATCGGCGTCACGTCCGTGCCCTGGTGCAGCAGCTGGAAGTAGGCATGCTGCGCATTGGTGCCGCACTCGCCCCATACCACCGGGCAGGTTGGCGTATCGACCGGCTTGCCGCCCTTGGTCACGCGCTTGCCATTGCTTTCCATGTCGAGCTGCTGCAGGTAGGCCGGGAAGCGCGACAGGTCCTGATGGTAGGGTGCGATCGAGAGCGAGCCTGCGTCCAGGAACTGGCGGTTCCAGAAGCCGATCAGTGCCAGCAGCACCGGCATATTCTGTTCCAGCGGAGCGGTGCGGAAGTGCTCATCCATGGCATGCGCGCCTTCCAGGAAGGTCTGGAAGTAGCCGAAGCCCACCGCCAGCGCGACGGACAGGCCGATGGCCGACCACACGGAATAGCGGCCGCCCACCCAGTCCCAGAAGGGGAACATGTTTTCCGGATCGATGCCGAAGGCGGTGACGGCCTGCGTGTTGGTGGAGACGGCAACGAAGTGGCGGGGCAGGTCCGCTTCCTTCGCCTCGCACAGGAACCAGCGGCGCGCGGTCTGCGCGTTCAGCATGGTTTCCGCCGTGGTGAAGGTTTTGGAGGCGACGATGAACAGCGTGGTTTCCACGTTCACCTGGGCCAGCACCGCATCCATGTCGTGGCCATCCACATTCGAGACGAAGTGCATTTTCAGGCGCGGATGAGCGTAGGAGCGCAGTGCCAGCACGGCCATTTTCGGGCCGAGGTCCGAACCGCCGATGCCGATGTTGACGATGTCCGTGATCGGTTTGCCGGTGTGGCCCAGCCAGGTGCCGTTGCGTACCTTGTCGGTAAAGGCGTGCACACGGTCGAGCACCGCGTGCACGTCTGCGTTCACGTCCTGGCCGTCCACCACCAGCTGTTTGCCACGCGGCATACGCAGGGCGGTGTGCAGCACGCTGCGATGTTCGGTAATATTGATTTTCTCGCCAGACAGCATGGCATCGCGCTGGGCTTCCACGCCGCGCTCGCGCGCCAGGTCAACCAGCAGTTCGATGGTGCGCTGGGTTGCGCGGTTCTTCGAATAGTCGAGGAAAAGGCCGGCGGCATCCACGGTCATGGCCGGGAAGCGTTGCGGGTCGGCGGCGAACAGCTGGCGAATCTGCCAGTCCTGGGCGTCGGCAGCGTGGGATTGCAGGGCCAGGAAGCTGGCGGTCGTGGTGAGGGCAGGCTGGTGCATGTTGTTGTGGCGGGTTTGGGAATATTATTCAACTATACAGCAAAAGCAGGTAAATTCACTACAACTCTTTTCGCGCCGTCTCAAAAAAGTTTTGCCGAGCGTGGCGCTGGGGCAAAGCGAATTGCCCGGCGCAATGCCGCCGCCGCTGCAAAGCGATGGCTTATCGCCTATCCTGCAAAAGTGTAGTAAAATTTCGAGAATTCATTGATCAGGAAATCACCATGGCCTTGCACCCAGTCCTAGAAAAAGTCACCGAGCGGATTATCAAGCGCAGCCGTCCTTCGCGCGGCGCCTATCTGGCGCATCTGCAGGCAGCCCGGATGAAGGGGCCGCAGCGCGGTTCGCTGTCCTGCACCAACCTGGCCCACGGCTTTGCCGCCTTCCCGGCGAACGACAAGCTGGTGCTGAAGGAAGTGCGCAAGCCATCCGTGGCCATCGTGTCCTCGTATAACGACATGCTGTCGGCGCACCAGCCTTTCGAAGGCTTCCCGAAAATTATCAAGGAAGCCGTGCGTGAAGTGGGCGCGGTGGCGCAGTTCGCGGGCGGCGTGCCGGCCATGTGCGACGGCGTGACCCAGGGCCAGCCGGGCATGGAGCTGTCGCTGTTCTCGCGCGACGCCATTGCCATGGGCACGGCGGTAGCGCTATCCCATAATATGTTCGACTCCGTGCTGTACCTCGGCGTGTGCGACAAGATCGTTCCGGGCCTGCTGATCGGGGCGCTGCACTTCGGCCACCTGCCGGCGGTGTTCGTGCCGGCAGGCCCCATGACGTCCGGCCTTTCGAATAAGGAGAAAGCGGCGATCCGCCAGCGCTATGCGCAGGGCAAGGCTACGCGCGAAGAGCTGCTGGAAGGCGAAGCGCAGTCCTACCACGGCGCCGGCACCTGCACTTTCTATGGCACCGCCAACAGCAACCAGATGCTGATGGAGGTGATGGGCCTGCACCTGCCGGGCGCCGCCTTTATCAATCCTTACACTCCGCTGCGCGATGCGCTGACCGCCGCTGCGGCCAAACGCGCCGCCGTGATCACGGACCAGGGCAGCGAATACCTGCCGGTCGGCCATGTGGTCGACGAGAAGTCCATCGTCAACGCCATTGTGGCGCTGCTGGCGACGGGCGGCTCCACCAACCACACGCTGCACCTGCCTGCAATTGCGAAAGCTGCCGGCATCGTGATCGACTGGGACGATTTCAACGACCTGTCGGCCGTGGTGCCGCTGCTGGCGCGCATCTACCCGAACGGCGATGCGGACGTGAACCACTTCCACGCTGCGGGCGGCACCGGCTTTGTGATTCGCGAGCTGCTGAAGGCGGGCCTGCTGCATGACGACGTGACCACCATCCTGGGCAAGGGCCTGTCGAAGCACTGCGCCGAGCCATTCCTGGCCGAAGACGGCAAGGATGTGGTGTTCCGCGACGCGCCGCTGCAGAGCGCGGACGAAAATGTGCTGCGCACCGCCGCCGAACCGTTCTCGAAAGACGGCGGCATGGTGCTGGTGCAGGGCAACCTGGGCCGCGCCATCATGAAGGTGTCGGCCGTGAAGCCGGAGCATCGCGCGGTGGAAGCGCCGGCGCTGGTGTTCAATTCGCAGGAAGATTTTATGGCCGCCTACAAGGCCGGCAAGCTGGATCGCGACTTCGTGGCCGTGCTCCGTTTCCAGGGCCCGCGCGCCAACGGCATGCCGGAACTGCACGCGCTCACGCCTGCGCTGGCCAACCTGCAGGATGCCGGCCGCAAGGTGGCGCTGGTGACGGACGGCCGCATGTCCGGCGCTTCGGGCAAGGTGCCTGCCGCCATCCACGTGTCGCCGGAGATCCTGGCCGGCGGTCCGCTGGGACTGGTGCGCGACGGCGACGTGATCCGCCTCGATGCGGCAACGGGCACGCTGGAAGCGCTGGTGGCTTCCGACGTGTGGCATGCGCGCTCGCTGGCGCAGGCCGACCTGTCGCCGAGCCATATCGGCATGGGCCGCGAGCTGTTCGCCATGTACCGCAGCAGCGTATGCGCGGCGGAAAGCGGCGCCACCACCTTCCCGCTGCCGTCGCCGATTCCCACCACCGTGGAACTGCACGGCGGCGATAACGTCGGCAATACCGTTCCCGGTTCCGATGAAGATTTCCTGATCAATAAGAAGGCATGACCATGACCCTACTCGACATTATGCGTACCTCGGCCGTGATCCCCGTGATTGCGATCGATGATCCCGACCATGCAGTACCGCTGGCCAAGGCGCTGGTCGCAGGCGGCATCCGCGTGCTGGAAGTCACGCTGCGCACGCAGCACGGCCTGGGCGCCATCCGCGCCATGAGCGAAGTGGAAGGCGCCATCGTGGGCGTGGGCACGCTGACGCAGCCGGAAGAATTTGCGGCGGCGCGCGATGCGGGCGCGGTATTCGGTGTGTCGCCGGGCCTGACCCCGGCGCTGATCGCGGCGCAGAAGTCCAGCGGCCTGCCGCTGCTGCCGGGCGTGATGACGCCGTCCGAAGTGATGGCTGCGCGCGAGCAGGGCTACAAGCAGCTGAAGCTGTTCCCGGCCGTGCCGGCGGGCGGCGTGGGCATGCTGAACGCGATTGCCGGCCCCCTGGCCGACATCACCTTCTGCCCGACCGGCGGTATCTCGCAGGAGACCGCGCCAGCCTTCCTCGCGCTGAAAAACGTGGCTTGCGTGGGTGGTTCCTGGCTCACGCCGAAGGACGCCATGAAGGCAGGCGACTGGGATCACATTACGGCGCTGGCCAAGGCTGCAAGCGGCTTGCGTAAATAATCGCTTTCAATTGTATTAATAAAGGCGGCGCTAAATGCGCCGCTTTTTTATTATCTGTTAAGTTGATTTGTTAATTCAGATTCTCTCCAATTCCCACGGTAATTTTTGCTCAATATTTGTCCAACACAAACGATAAGTGACTTCGCCCATGCAAGGTGGTAGCGAATAGACAAGTGCTTGGAAAACAGGTATTTTTGCTCTTTAGAAAGCTGTCGGGTTTACGCGACCAATCACATAAAATTGTTACTTGGGCTTGCGCTGAGGAAATAACAGTAGCATTATCTCGGCAAGAGAGCCGCAATAAAACAGCGGCCGCAGATTTAATTCCAACACTAATCAGGGAATACGGCCGCAATTGCGGACCGGTCCTGCTGGAGAGCCTTCGGTGCCTCAAACACGCTTTCGCCTGTTGTCCTTGCATTACCCCCTGATTCTTGCCGTGCTTGCCGCTCCCATGCTGGTGTGGCTGGGCGGCTGGCATTGGCCGCCGCTGCTCGCCGCCGCCGTGCTGATCGTGCTGGGCTTCGCCGCCAGCCGCCATGCCGTCGCGCTGCAGCCGCGCTCCAATGACTCCTTGCGCAATTACCTGGACAGCCGCCAGCACTTCAGCGAAGAGGTGTCGGGCGTGTGGAATTCCCACCTCGATGCATCGCGCAACCAGATGGAAGCCGCCGTGGTCGAGCTGATCGGCCGCTTCTCCGGCATCGTGCACCGGCTGGAACAGGCGCTGGCGGCATCGTCCACCTCGCAGTCCGGCGGCGATGTGGTGGAGGTTTATACCCGCAGCGAAAAGGAACTGCGTTCGCTGCTGGCCATGCTGGAAGAGGCGGCATCGAGCAAGTCCATGATGCTGCAGAAGATTGAAGGCCTGCAGGCCATTACGGCCCAGCTGCAGACCATGGCTGCGGACGTAGCGAGCATCGCCTGGCAGACCAACCTGCTGGCGCTGAACGCCGCCATCGAAGCGGCGCGTGCCGGCGAGGCGGGGCGCGGCTTTGCCGTGGTGGCCAATGAGGTGCGCATGCTGTCCAACCGCTCGGCGGAAGCAGGCAAGCATATCTCGCAGCAGGTGAGCCAGATCAGCTCCGCCATCAACGCCACCTGCAGCGCAGCCACCGCCACCAAGCAGCAGGAAGAGCGCTCGGTGCAGGCTTCGGAAGAAATGATCAACAGCGTGCTGGCGGGGTTCCGCGGCGTGACGGATGGCCTGGTGGCCTCGTCCGAGCTGCTCAAGCACGAAAGCGCCGGCATCCAGGCCGAAGTGTCGGAAGCGCTGGTGCAGCTGCAGTTCCAGGACCGCGTGAGCCAGATTCTGAGCCACGTGCAGCAGAATATCGCACGCTGGCCGTCCATGCTGGACGAGAACCGGCAGCAGTTCGACCCGGAAGAAGGCGTGCCGCCGCTGGATGCGCGCGCCCTGCTGGCCGAACTCGAAAGTACTTACGCCATGGCGGAAGAAAGAACCCTGCACAAGAAGGGCGCACTCCCTGCGCCCCAGCAGGAAGAAGAAATTACCTTTTTCTAGGGAGTAGCTGACATGGCAAAAACAATCATGATCGTCGATGACTCACTGTCCATCCGGCAGGTGGTCGGCATCGCGCTCAAGCAGGCCGGATACGACGTCATTGAAGGCACCGATGGTTCCGATGCGCTGGCCAAGCTCAATGGCCAGAAGATCAACCTCGTGATCAGCGACGTGAACATGCCGAATATGGACGGCATCTCCTTCGTGCGGGAGCTCAAGCAGCGCCCCGCCTACAAATTCACGCCCGTCATCATGCTCACCACCGAATCGCAGGAAGAGAAGAAACTGCAGGGGCAAGCTGCCGGCGCCAAGGCCTGGATGGTGAAACCGTTCAAGCCGGAACAGTTGCTGAACGCAGTGCAGAAACTGGTCATGCCTTAACGACCCGCGACAGGTTTTTTTCACGGAGAAGCACCATGAGTATTGGCGCAGAGAGCCAAGGGACTGCTGCCGCCTTCACAATTGAAGGCGAGCTGACCATCTACCGCGCGGCGGAGCTCAAGCCCGTGCTGCTGGAAGCGGCGGCGGGCGAGGCGCCCGCCATCGACCTGTCGCAGGTGACGGAGTTCGACAGCGCCGGCCTGCAGCTGCTGCTGGTGGCCGCGCGCGAAGCGCAGGGCCGGGAGAAGCCGCTGCAGCTGCTGGCGCCGAGCGCGCCGGTGCGCGAAGTGCTGGCCATGCTGGATATGGCAGACCGCTTCACCATCGTGGAAGGAGCTGCCGCATGAGCATCAATATCGATGTGGTGATGCACACCTTTATCGCCGAGAGCCGCGAGCTCCTGGGCGAGATGGAGAATGCACTGCTGGCCGTGGCCCAGCCGGACGGCGGAGCGGAAGCGGTGAACGCCATCTTCCGCGCGGCCCACACCATCAAGGGCTCGGCCGGCATGTTCGGCCTCGATCCGGTGGTGGAATTCACCCACGTTGCCGAGAGCGTGCTTGACCGTGTGCGCGACGGCCGGGTGCCGGTCGATGACGGCCTGGTGGCACTGCTGCTGGGTTGCTGCGACCATATCGGCGCCCTCGTCAACGCAGTGGAAAGCGGCGAACTGGATGGCAACCAGGCGCTGGCCGACGCAGGGGCGCCGCTGACGGCGCAGCTGCAGACCTATTTGGGCGCGCCGGCCAGTGCCGCGCCGCGCCTGCAAGCGGTGGCGGCCGGCACCGAGGCAGCGGGGGACGCGGAACACTGGCATATCTCGCTGCGCTTCGGCGCGGACGTGCTGCGCAACGGCATGGACCCCTTGTCCTTCCTGCGCTACCTGGGCCAGCTGGGGGAGATTACCGGCATTGCGGTGCTGGATGAAGCCTTGCCGGCGGCTGCGGAATTCGATCCGGAGAGCTGCTATCTGGGCTTCGAGATCGCCTTCCGCGGCAACACCGACAAGGCGGCCATCGAAGGCGTGTTCGAATTCGTGCGCGACGACTGCCAGCTGCGTATCCTGCCGCCGCACAGCCGCGTGTCCGAATACGTGCGGCTGATCGAGCAGTTGCCGGAAGAGCGCAGCCGCCTCGGCGAAATGCTGGTCAAGTGCGGCAGCGTGACGGCCAATGAACTGGCCCAGGCGCTGGCGCAGCAGAACGCGGACGGCCCGCAGGCGGCGCCGATCGGCGCCATCGTGGTGGAGCAGGGCGCAGTGCGGCCGCCGGTGGTGGATGCGGCGCTGGCCAAGCAGAAGCAGGCCGGCGAGCCGCGCGCCGCCGTGCAGGAAAACCGCTCGGTGCGGGTGGATGCGGACAAGCTGGACCGCCTGATCAACCTGGTGGGCGAGCTGATTATCGCTGGCGCCAGCGCCAATGTGATTGCACGCCGGGCCCAGATCCCGGAGCTGCTGGAATGCACCTCGACCCTGAGCAGCCTGGTGGAAGAAGTACGCGACAGCGCGCTGCAGCTGCGCATGGTGAAGATCGGCGCCACCTTCAACCGCTTCCAGCGCGTGGTGCACGACGTGTCGCGCGAGATCGGCAAGGACATCGGCCTGTCCGTCAGCGGCGAGGATACTGAACTGGACAAAACAGTGGTGGAGAAGATCGGCGATCCGCTGACCCACCTGGTGCGCAATGCCATGGACCACGGCATTGAGAACGCCGAGCTGCGCGCTGCGCGCGGCAAGCCGGCCAAGGGCAAGGTGGCGCTGAACGCCTATCACGACTCGGGCAGCATCGTGATCGAAGTGAGCGACGACGGCGGCGGCCTGAAAAAGGACCGCATCCTGGCCAAGGCCATCGAGCGCGGACTGGTGGAGCCGGGCCGCGTGCTGAGCGACAAGGAGATTTACGGGCTGATTTTCGAACCGGGCTTTTCGACGGCGGAACAGGTCACCAACCTGTCCGGCCGTGGTGTGGGCATGGATGTGGTCAAGCGCAATATCCAGGCCCTGCGCGGCAGCGTGGAGATATCCAGCGAAGAGGGCGTGGGCACCACGGTCACCGTGCGCCTGCCACTGACGCTGGCCATCATCAACGGTTTCCAGGTCGGCCTGGGCAAGTCGGTATTCGTGATCCCGATGGACATGGTGGAGGAGTGCGTGGAATTCCGCGAGGAAGAAGGGCGCGACTACATCGACCTGCGCGGCCAGGCGCTGCCCTTTGTGCGCCTGCGCGAGCGCTTCGCCATCGAGGGGCCGCCCGCGCGGCGCCAGAGCATCGTGATTGTGCGCTACGGCAGCAAGCGCGCCGGACTGGTGGTGGACAGCCTGCTGGGCGAGTTCCAGACCGTGATCAAGCCGCTGGGCAAAGTGTTCAGCGGCCTGCGTTTCCTCAGTGGCTCCAGCATTCTCGGGAACGGCGAAGTGGCGCTGATCCTGGACATGGTGGCGCTGCTGAATGGCATCGAACAAGACAGCAACGAAGCCCTTGCGGCCTGATTCAACAAACTTTTACAGATATCGGAGAGCACCATGCTCAAGAACCTCAAAATCGGCGTACGGCTTGGCCTTGGTTTCGGCGCACTGATCCTGCTGCTGCTGGCGCTGGGCGTCCTGACCCTGCAGCGCATGGAAGCGATCGATGCCGCCACGGTGGAGATGGCGGAAGACAGCTATCCCAAGGTGGCCATGGCCAAGGACATGGAGCGCCTCTCCGCCGAGAACGGCGCGCATATGAGCAGCATCCTGCTGGCCGGCAGCGACGCCGAGGGCGAGGCGCACCGCAAGGAGATCGAAGAGAACCGCGTGGAGCTGAACGAAACCATGGCCCGCGTGCAGAAACTGATCGCCAGCGAGCGTGGCCGCGAGCTGTTCAAGGACATGAGCGACGGCCGCACCGCCGTGGAGTCGAAGTTCGAGCACTTCTACCAGCTGGCGCGCACCGACCGCAAGCAGGCGGCGGAGTACATGCGCACCGATTTCGCGCCGGCCAATGCCCGTTTCAACAAGGCGCTGGATGCGCTGGCAACGCACCAGGGCAAGAAGATGGTCAGCGCAGCCGAAGATGCCAAGCAAACCTATGCGGCTACCCGCAGCATGGTGATCACCGTTTCGGCGGTCGCGATCGTGCTGGGCATTGCGGTGGCAGCCTTCATCACCTTCAGCATCACCCGTCCGCTGCGCCAGGCCGTGGACGTGGCCAACCGCCTCGGCGAAGGCGACCTGACGGTGCGCATCGACAGCGTATCGCGCGATGAGCCGGGCCAATTGCTGGCCGCCATGCGCACCATGGTGGCCCGCCTGCAGCAGGTAGTAAGCGAAGTCAATGGCGGCGCCCATTCGCTGGCCAGCGCTTCGGAAGAGGTAAGCGCCACGGCGCAGTCGCTGTCGCAGGCAGCGAGCGAGCAGGCGGCAGGCGTGGAGGAAACCAGCGCCTCGCTGGAACAGATGACGGCCTCCATCTCGCAGAACACGGAGAACGCGCGCGTGACCGATGGCATGGCGGCCAAGGCCGCACAGGAAGCGGCGGAAGGCGGCGAAGCCGTGAAGGCCACCGTGGTGGCGATGAAGCAGATCGCGAAACAGATCGGCATCATCGACGATATCGCCTACCAGACCAACCTGCTGGCGCTGAACGCCGCGATCGAAGCGGCGCGCGCGGGCGAACATGGCAAGGGCTTTGCCGTGGTGGCGGCCGAAGTGCGCAAGCTGGCCGAACGCAGCCAGGTGGCGGCGCAGGAGATCAGCGAAGTGGCCACCAATAGCGTGGAACTGGCAGAACGCGCCGGCACCCTGCTGGACCAGATGGTGCCGAATATCCGCAAGACTTCGGACCTGGTGCAGGAAATTACGGCCGCGTCGGAAGAACAGTCGGCCGGTGTGGGCCAGATCAATTCCGCCGTGGTGCAGCTGAGCCAGACCACGCAGCAGAACGCGTCCAGCTCCGAAGAGCTGGCCGCAACGGCCGAAGAAATGAGCAGCCAGGCGGAGCAGCTGCAGCAGGCCATGGCCTTCTTTCGCCTTGAACGGCAGACAGCAGCGCCGCTGCGCTCTGCTCCGGCACGCGCCCTGCGCAGCGCCGCCAAGCCGCGCGCCGATGGCCTGGCCCTGCAGAACGCGGCGCTGGCTGCCGAGATGGGGCCCGACGAAATGCAATTTACGAAGTTCTGATCGAAACGACTTTCTGGAGCAATCCTTATGTTTAAAGACCTGAAAATCAGCGTCCGCCTGGGCCTGGCCTTTGGCGTGGTCAGCCTCCTGCTGGCCAGCGTGGTGGTCATGGGCGTGACGCGCCTGGCCGATGTGGCCGAAAATACGGACGATATGGTGATCGACAAGTATCCCAAAGTCCTGTGGAGCTATACCCTGATCGGCAATATCAACGAGATTGCCATGTCGATGCGGAATATCGCGATCTTCAATGATCCGCAGACCGTGCGCAAGGAGCTGGCCGATATCGAAGCGGCCAAGTCTTCGATCCGCGAGCAGATCGCCAAGCTGGAAAAGCGCATCACCTCGCCGCAGGGCAAGGACCTGCTGCGCGCCATGATCGACTCGCGCGAGAAGTACCGCGTGCACCAGGAGGAATTCATCCGCCTGTCGGGCGACGGCAAGCTGGCCGAAGCCAAGGAACTGCTGACCAATCAGTTGGGCGATGCGCAAGCCAACTACATTTCTTCGCTGTCGCGCCTGATCGCTTATCAGAGTGAACTGATGGAGAACAGCGGCAAGCAGGCGGCTGCCGAATACATCGAAGCGCGCAATATGATGGTGACGGTGGGCACGCTGGCTGTGCTGTTCGGTATCGCCATGGCGTTCTGGATCACGCTCAGCATCACGCGCCAGCTGGGCGGTGAGCCGGGCTATGCGGCCGAGCTGCTGAAGCGCATTGCGGCCGGTGACCTGAGCGGCGAGGTTGAAACCCGTTCCGGCGACAAGAGCAGCATGCTGTTCGCTGTCGGCGGCATGGTGGCCAAGCTGCGCCAGGTGATCGAGGGCCAGCGCGCCGTGGTGGAAGCGGCCAACCGCGGCAATTTTGAAACGCGGGTGGACATGAACGGCCTGCAGGGCTTCCAGCAGGAGATGGGCCAGGGCCTGAACCAGCTGGTGACCACCGTGGGGTCCAGCATCGACGATGTGGTGCGCGTGATGGGCGCGCTGTCGGACGGTGACCTGAGCAAGAAGATCGACAAGGACTACCAGGGCGCCTTCGCCAAGCTGAAAGACTATTCCAACAACACGATGGACAAGCTGGCCCAGGTGGTTGGTGAAGTGAACAGCAGCGCCCATTCCCTGGCCAGCGCCTCGGAAGAAGTGAGCGCTACGGCGCAGTCGCTGTCGCAGGCGGCGAGCGAGCAGGCGGCGGGCGTGGAAGAAACCAGCGCCTCGCTGGAACAGATGACAGCCTCGATTTCGCAGAACACCGAGAACGCACGCGTGACCGACGGCATGGCCGGCAAGGCCGCGCAGGAAGCAGCGGAAGGCGGCGAAGCCGTGAAGGCCACCGTGACGGCGATGAAGCAGATTGCGAAGCAGATCGGCATCATCGACGATATCGCTTACCAGACCAACCTGCTGGCGCTGAATGCGGCAATCGAGGCGGCGCGTGCGGGCGAACATGGCAAGGGCTTTGCGGTGGTGGCGGCCGAAGTGCGCAAGCTGGCCGAACGCAGCCAGGTGGCAGCGCAAGAAATCGGCGAAGTGGCCACCAGCAGCGTGGAACTGGCTGAACGCGCCGGCACCCTGCTGGACCAGATGGTGCCGAATATCCGCAAGACCTCGGACCTGGTGCAGGAAATTACGGCCGCATCGGAAGAACAGTCGGCCGGTGTTGGCCAGATCAATTCCGCCGTGGTGCAGCTGAGCCAGACCACGCAGCAGAACGCGTCCAGCTCCGAAGAGCTGGCGGCAACGGCCGAAGAGATGAGCAGCCAGGCGGAGCAGCTGCAGCAGGCCATGGCCTTCTTCCGCGTGGAGGGCGGTTCGCGTTCGGCGGTGATCGCCGTGGGCCACCGTTCACCCGCGCCGGTGCGCAGCACGGGCCGCCGCGCGGCGCCGCTGAAGCTGGCCGACTCGCATTCGCTGCACAGCGCGCCGGACGAGGCGAACTTCACGTCATTCTGAGGAGCGGAGCATGCAGCAAGAACAGAGCGGTTCGCAGCAATACCTCACCTTCATGCTGGGGGGCGAAACCTATGGCCTGCGCATCATGGCGGTCAAGGAGATCATTGAGTTCAGCGGCATCACCGAAGTGCCGATGATGCCCGAGTGCATACGCGGCGTGATCAACCTGCGCGGCGCCGTGGTGCCGGTGATGGACCTGGCGGCGCGCTTCGGCAAGCCGCAGTCGGTGGCGGGCAAGCGCACCTGCATCGTCATCGTGGAGCTGGAAGTGAGCGGCGAACACCAGGTGACGGGTGTGGTAGTGGATGCGGTGAATGCGGTGCTCGACATCGCCGACAGCGATATCGAGGAAGCGCCATCCTTCGGCACGCGCGTGCGCGGCGATTTCATCCAGGGCATGGGCAAGGTCAATGGCAAGTTCGTGATCCTGCTGAACGTGCAGAATGTGCTGGCGCTGGAAGCGCTGGCCACCATGCCGGAACTGAACGCGGCGGACCTGGCCCCGATTTGATGCAATGAGCGTGTTTCAGATCAGCGAGCAGGAGTTCGCGCAGTTCCAGCGCTTTATCTTCGATATTGCCGGCATCAGCATGTCGTCGGCGAAGAAGGCGCTGGTGAGCGGACGGCTGGCCAAGCGCCTGCAGCATCACCAGCTGTCCAGCTACACGGAGTATTTCAAGCTGCTCTCCGCCGGCCACGCGCCGGATGAAGTCCAGGTGGCGGTGGACCTGTTGACCACCAACGAAACCTATTTCTTCCGCGAGATGCGCCACTTCGAGCTGCTGCGCGAGGCGGCGCTGGCGCGGCCTGCAGGCAGCCGCAACACGCCTTTCCGCGTGTGGAGCGCTGCCTGTTCTTCCGGCGAGGAACCCTACAGCATCGCCATGGTGCTGGCCGACTGCCTGGGCAACAATCCCTGGGAAGTGGTGGCCTCCGACATCAGCAGCCGCGTGCTGCAGCGGGCGCGCCACGGCCACTATCCGATGGAGCGCGCCCAGCATATTCCGCAGGACTATTTGCGCCGCTTTTGCCTGAAAGGCATTGGCGACCAGCAGGGCACCCTGCTGGTGGAACGCGCATTGCGCAGCCGCGTGCAGTTCCGCCAGGTGAACCTGAATACCGCGCTGCCCGACCTGGGCAGCTTCGACGTGATCTTCCTGCGCAATGTGATGATCTACTTTAACGGCGAGACCAAGCGCCAGGTGGTGAACCGTGTGGTGGCGCCGCTGCGCCGCGGCGGCTACTTCTTCATCGGCCATTCCGAAAGCCTGCACGAAGTGAGCGACGCCGTGCGTGCCGTCATGCCCTCTGTCTACAGCAAACCCTGATGAAGCAGATCAATGTGATGGTGGTCGATGATTCGGCCGTGGTGCGCAAGGTGGTGAGCGCGATGCTGGAATCGGCGCCCGGCATCAAGGTGCTGCATGCGGTGTCCGACCCGCTGCTGGCCATCGAGCGCATGAAGCATCAATGGCCGGATGTGATCGTGCTCGACGTGGAGATGCCGCGCATGGACGGTATCACCTTCCTGCGCAAGATCATGAGCGAGCGGCCTACGCCCGTCATCATCTGCTCCACGCTGACGGAGAAGGGCGCGCAGACCACGATGGCGGCATTGGCTGCAGGCGCCGTTTCCATCATCACCAAACCCAAGCTGGGCCTGCAGGAATTCCTCAAGGAGAGCGCGGATGAGCTGATCGGCGCTGTGCGTGCAGCGGCGGTGGCCAATGTGCGCCGCCTGGCGGCGCGCGCCGCGGTGCCGCTGGAAGCGCCCGTCAAGCACACGGCTGATGTGATCATGCCTTCGGTGCCGGAAGGGCGCGGCACGCTGCAGACCACGGAGCGCGTGGTGGCCATCGGCACTTCCACCGGCGGCACCCAGGCGCTGGAGGAAGTGTTGACGGCGCTGCCGCGTGTCACGCCGGGCATCGTGATCGTGCAGCATATGCCGGAGAAATTCACTGCGGCCTTTGCGGCGCGGCTCAATGGCCTGTGCCAGATCCGAGTGGCCGAAGCGCGGCATGGCGAGCGTGTGCTGCCGGGCCAGGCCCTGATTGCACCGGGCGGCAAGCATATGCTGCTGCGGCGCGATGGGGCGCAGTATTATGTGGACGTGATCGACGGGCCGCTGGTCAACCGGCACCGGCCCTCGGTGGATGTGCTGTTCCGCTCCGTGGCGCGGCACGCGGGCGCAAATGCGATGGGCATCATCATGACCGGCATGGGCGACGACGGCGCGGCCGGCCTGCTGGAGATGCGCAAGGCCGGCGCCCGCACTGTGGCGCAGGACGAGGAGAGCTGCGTGGTGTACGGCATGCCGAAGGAAGCGGTGAAGCGAGGCGCAGTCGAGAAGACGGTGGCGCTGAAGGCCATCGATAAGGAAATCGCCTCTTACCGCAGCTAGCATTGAATAATTGGGGACAGACCCTAATTTTCGGCTGGCCGAAATTAGGGTCTGTCCCCAATTATTCAATGCCGGGCGGCTGGGCGATGGCGCGGTTGCGGCCGAGGCGCTTGGCGGCGTACAGCGCGTGGTCGGCGGCGCCGATCAGGGAGCCCGATTCCATCGGGTATTCCGGCGTGAGCGTGGCAATGCCGATGCTGACAGTAATTTGCTTCAGGTCGCCGCCCGCATATTCATGCGGGATGTGCTGGCCGATGATGCGCATGCGGATGGCCTGCGCCATCTGCAATGCCTGCGCGGCATCCGTATCCGGCAGGATCATCGCAAACTCTTCCCCGCCGTAACGCGCCAGTACATCGGTGGAACGCTGCAGCATGGACGCCATGGCGGCCGATACGCGGATCAGGCAGTCGTCGCCCTGCTGGTGGCCGTAGTGGTCGTTGTAGGGCTTGAAGTAGTCGATATCGATCATCAGCAGCGACAGGAAGGCGCCATTGCGCTTGGCGCGGCGCAGCTCCTTGTCGATGGCCATGTCGAAGTAGCGGCGGTTGGCCACACCGGTCAGGCCGTCGGAGAAGGTCTGGGTGCGCAGCAGCTCGGTCTGCTCGCGCAGCAGCTTCTCGCGCGCCGCCGCCATGCTCACATCGTGCAGCTGGATGAGGCAATAGCGCGCTTCGCCCGGCACATCCACCGGCGTGACGTTGATGGCCTGCTGCATGCGTTCACCGCGCGCCTGGGCGGCGGGATTGCTGAACAGGGGGAAAGGCGCCTTGTTCAGCGTGGGCGACAGCAGCGAGGCGAAGTTGTTGTCCAGCGCCTGGCGCACCGCGGCTTCCACGCGCAGGCCGCGCAGCTCGGGGAACAGTTCGAACAGATTGCTGCCGATGGCCTGGTGCTGGTCCCATCCGCTATGGCGCACCATCCATTTATTCCACAGTACGATGCGCTGCTGGTTGCATAGGACAATGGCGCCGATGCTGACGGATTCCAGAACGCTTTCCAGCAGTTGCAGGCGATTCGGTTCTGCCATGCTTAATGCTGTCCCATGGCGCGCGCCAGATAGAGATTGATCTGCTGCTTCAGGTCGTGCAGGGCGGAGACGTCCAGGATGAAGGCAACGTAGCCGTGGATCTGGTGCTTTTCCAGGATGAAGTCGATGTGCAGCATCAGCACCACGGTATCGGCACGCTGGCCGGAAGCGCTGAGGATTTCGTCGCTGGTGCCCACATGGTAGACGGGCAGGGAGCCGGTGAGCTCCTGCTGGAAGATATTGGCCAGGGTGCCGACGCAGGAATTCAGGATGATGTTGCCGATTTCGCTCATCGCTTCCTGTTCCATCTCGGACAGGGACTGCAGCGGCACCGCCTCGCCCACCATCAGGCGCACGATTTCCAGGCTCTTATCTTCCGGGAACATGAGGATGGCTTCGGTCTGGAAGGCGCCGTCGAAATGCTGGCTGACGCCGCAAATGCGCTCGCTGCCGCCGCCCGCGCGGTGCGCATCGGCCAGCAGCTGGGCCGCTTCGGCGCGGCTGAGGAAACTGATCGAAGGCACGGACATCGTCACTTCTTCGCTGACGATCGCGCTCATTGAAGCTGCCGCCTGGCCTACCCCGATGTTGAAAATTTCAACCAGGGCGTCGTGTTCCAGTTCCGTCAGTTCCACTTTCATCACGTTTCCAGCGGCGCCACCAGGCGCGCGATGCGTTCGGCGGTGATCGGTTTTTCCATGAAGCCCACGCCCAGGTCTTCGGCGCGCACGCGGGTGGCGTCCTGCACATTGGCGGTCAGCAGGGAGATATGGGCTTCCGGCAGCAGCTTGCGCAACTGTTCGGCCGCTGCAACGCCGCCCATGCCGGGCATGTTCACGTCCAGCACCACCAAGTTCGGCTGCAATGCGGCGGCCATCTCCAGCGCCTCTTCACCGGTGCGGGCTTCTTCGATCGTCCAGTCGGCATGCCTGGCCAGGATGTATTGCTTCGCCATCAGGCGCGATACGCGGCTGTCGTCAACGATCAGTACGACTGGGTTTGGAACCATGTCTCACTCATGTGCTTTGCTTTTCGGGATGGTCCATTTTCTCATATCGCCGCAGGCCGGGTGTGTATAAATTTCTGAAATTTGTTGCTCATTCGTAATTTTCGGCGGCTGGAGGGCAAGCGCTTCCGGTAAAATGGCGGGATTCCGGCCTTACTATTTTTACACTGATGACTCAAGACGAACTGAAACAAGCGGTCGCCCGCGCGGCCATTTCCTATGTGGTTGAGGGCGAGATTATTGGCGTGGGCACCGGCTCCACCGCCAATTTCTTCATCGACGAACTGGCGAAGATGAAGGACCGTATCAAGGGCACGGTGGCTTCTTCCGAGGCCACGGCCGCGCGCCTGCAAGGCCACGGCATTCCGGTCTTTGACCTGAACGAGGTGCCGGAGATTGCCGTGTATATCGACGGCGCGGACGAAATCAACGCCATGGGCGCCATGATCAAGGGCGGCGGCGCGGCGCTGACGCGCGAGAAGATTGTGGCCTCGGTGTCGAAGCAGTTTGTCTGCATCGCCGACGGCTCCAAGCTGGTGGAAACGCTGGGCAAGTTCCCGCTGCCGGTGGAAGTGCTGCCGATGGCGCGCAATGCCGTGTTCCGCAAGCTGGCGGCGCTGGGCGGCCAGCCCAAGGTGCGTACCCGCGCCGGTTCGGACGAGATCTTCGTGACCGACAACGGCGGCAACATCATCGATGTGGCGGGCCTGTCGATCAGCGATCCGGTGGCGCTGGAGGCCCAGATCAACCAGATGGTTGGCGTGGTAGCGGTCGGCCTGTTTGCGGCGCGTGGCGCGAATGTCTGCCTGCTGGGCATGGCGGACGGCGTGCGTACGCTGAAGTACTGACATGAAGCGCCTGGCACTGCTGCTGATGGCGGGCACGCTGAGCGCCTGCGCGTGGATGCCGGCCATGCCGTGGCAGGAGCAGGCGGCCGAAAGCCGTGCGCCGCTGGCGCGCAAGGCGGCAGCGCCGGCCACGGCCAGCGACGGCACGCCCATCGTGCGCCATGACGGTACGGAGATCCAGAAGGTGGAGTTCAGGCCGGGCGTATCGTCGGCGACGGTGGAGCGGCTGGCCAGGGCGGCAGGCTGCGAAGGCGGACCTGGAGCAGGGCTGGTGTCCGAAGCGGGACCGGTGGAGGTCTACCGCATGGCCTGCAGCAATGGCCGTACCTTCCTGGCCCGTTGCGAGCTGCGGCAGTGCAAGCCCATGAAATGAAAAACGGCGCCTGAGGCGCCGTTATGTTTTATATCATTTATGCCGTTGGCGGTACGTAGCCCGCTGCGGCGTCGGCGCCGTCGCCGAAGAAGTGCTTCTCCATCTGCGCCGCCAGGTATTTGCGGGCGCGCAGATCGGCCAGGTTCAGGCGGTTTTCGTTGATCAGCATGGTCTGGTGCTTGAGCCAGCCGTCCCACGCCTCTTTCGACACGGATTCATAAATCTTCTTGCCGATTTCGCCCGGCACGGGTGGGAAAGCCAGGCCTTCGGCTTCCTTGTTCAGTTTGATGCAATGGACGGTACGGGCCATCTGTGCTGCTCCTAAAGCGTGTTCTGAAACCGCCATTATAAGGTTTTAACGAGAACCTGGGATTTGCGCTGCCAGTTATACATGTGCTGGCGGTCCTTCGGCAGCGCGTCCACGGTGGCGGGTACGAAGCCGCGCTTGATGAACCAGTGCGCGGTGCGCGTGGTGAGCACGAACAGCTTGGTGATGCCGCTGGCGCGCGCCCGGTTTTCCAGGTGCTTCAGAATGCGCTCGCCGTCGCCCTGGGCCTGCACTTCGGGATTGACGGTCAGGCATGCCATTTCCGCCATCTTCTCTTCCGGGAAGGGGTAGAGGGCGGCGCAGCCGAAGATCACCCCATCGTGTTCGATGACGGAGAAGCGGTCGATCTCGCGTTCGATCAGTTCGCGGCCGCGCTTGACCAGCGTGCCGTCGGCTTCCAGCGGTTCGATCAGCTTGAGAATCCCGCCAACGTCCTCAATTGAGGCCTGGCGCAGCGATTCAAGGTTTTCATGCGAGATCATGGTGCCCACGCCGTCGTGGGTGAACAGTTCCAGCAGGGCCGAGCCGTCCATGGCGAAGGGCACGATGTGGGAACGCTCCACGCCGTTGTCGCAGGCCTTGATGCAGTGCCGGAGATAGAAAGCGGTGGCATCCGGCAGGAAGCCAGCCTGCAGCACGGCCTCGGCCTGGTGCGAGGACAGTTCGCGGATTTCGACGCCCGCGGCATCTGTCATCATCTCGGTTTCGGTGATGAAGATCAGTTTATCGGCATGCAGGGCGATGGCGGCGCTGCAGGCCACGTCTTCCATGGTCAGGTTGAAGGCCTCGCCGGTGGGCGAGAAGCCCAGTGGCGACAGCAGCACCAGGCCGTCCGAACCGAGGATGGAGTGGATGGTTTCGGCATCGACCTTGCGGGTCACGCCGGTCAGCTCCAGGTCCACGCCGTCGATCACGCCCAGCGGCTTGGCGGTGATGAAGTTGCCGGAAATGATACGGATTGCCGCGTGCGACATCGGCGTGTTCGGCAAGCCCTGGCTGAAGGCGGCCTCGATATCGAGGCGCAGCTCGCCCGCCGCTTCCTTGGCGCATTCCATCGCGGCCGGGTCGGTGATGCGGATGCCGTTGTGGAAGCGGCCTTCCACATTCCGCAGGGCCAGCTGCTCGGCCACCTGCGGGCGCGAGCCGTAGACCACGGTGACGTTGATGTCCAGCGCGTGCAGGAGCGACAAATCATGGGCCAGCACCTGCAGGGCGCCGGCGGCGACCAGCTCCCCGGGGAAGGCGACCACGAAGGTCTTGCCGCGGAAGGCGTGGATGTAGGGCGCGACTGAACGCAGCCAGTGGACGAATTCGACGGGGTTTTCCATGCGCCGCATTATAATTCGCTGCGCGGTTTTCGCAGCAAAACTATGTAAAAAACAATGTCAGAAGCACGCAATAAGCCTCAATCTCCCGCTAACGCACAACAAAACGATGCCCGGCAGCGCCCGCAAGGCGGCGCGCAGCGTCCTGCATCGCCGCCTTCCGGACCGCGCCGCGCGCCCCGCCCCGAGGGTCAGCGCGCTCCCGGCGCCCAGATGGCAGGCGCACAGCCCGGACAGCGTGGCGGCAATCCGCAACGCCCAGCTGGCGCGGGAGCAACTCGCGGCGACCGCGCCGGGCAGCGTGCTGCGGGCGGCAGCGGCGGCTCGGGGAGCGCAGCAGATGGCGCACGTGGCGGCAATGCGCCACGCGAAGGCCGCGAGCCGCGCGAGAAGCTCACGCCTGAGCAGCTGGCCGAGCGCGAGGCTGCGCGCCTGTTCCGCAATCCGATACCGCCGATTACCTTCCCTGAAGACCTGCCGGTATCCGGCCGCCGCGAAGAAATCGCGGAAGCGCTGCGCAAGCACCAGGTGGTGATCGTCTCCGGCGAAACCGGTTCCGGTAAAACTACCCAGCTGCCGAAAATCTGCCTGGAACTGGGCCGCGGCCAGAAAGGCCTGATCGGCCACACCCAGCCGCGCCGTATTGCCGCTTCCTCGACCGCGAAACGCATCGCGCAGGAACTGGGCACGCCGCTGGGCGAAAACGTCGGCTTCAAGGTGCGTTTCAACGATACGCTGAGCAAGGGCGCCTCGGTCAAGCTGATGACCGACGGTATCCTGCTGGCCGAAACGCAGACCGACCCGCTGCTGAAGGGCTACGACACGATCATCATCGACGAAGCCCACGAGCGCAGCCTGAACATCGACTTCCTGCTGGGCTACCTGAAGCAGCTGCTGCCGCGCCGGCCGGACCTGAAAGTGATCATCACCTCGGCAACCATCGACGCTGAGCGCTTTGCGCGCCACTTCACGCAGGAGGGCAAGCCGCCGGTGCCGGTGATTGAAGTGTCGGGCCGCCTGTATGCGGTGGAGATCCGCTACCGCCCGGTGGAGCGCGAGCAGGTGACGGCAACCAGCGACCCGTCGAAGCCGCAGCCCCGCACGGCCGCCGCCGCGCGCGACAAGCGCGACCTGATGGATGCGGTGGTCGATGGCGTGGACGAAGTGTGCCGCATCGGCTCCGGCGACGTGCTGGTGTTCCTGCCGGGCGAACGCGAGATCCGCGATGCCGCCGAAGCGTTGCGCAAGCACCATCCGCCGCATGTGGAGATTTTGCCCCTGTTCGCCCGCCTGTCGGTGGAAGAGCAGGACCGCGTGTTCCGCACCACGAACGCGCGCCGCATTGTGCTGGCGACGAACGTGGCCGAAACCTCGCTGACGGTGCCCGGCATCCGCTACGTGGTGGATGCCGGCCTGGCCCGCGTGAAGCGCTACAGCTACCGCAACAAGGTGGAGCAGCTTCAGATTGAACCGGTGGCGCAGTCGGCCGCCAACCAGCGCGCCGGCCGATGCGGCCGTGTGGCCGACGGCGTCTGCATCCGCCTCTACGAAGAAGAGGATTTCAAGCAGCGCCCGAAATTCACCGACCCGGAAATCCTGCGCTCCTCGCTGGCCGCCGTCATCCTGCGCATGAAGTCCCTGCACCTGACGGATGTGGAGACCTTCCCCTTCATCGAACCGCCGCTGGCGCGTGCGATTGCGGACGGCTACCAGCTGCTGCAGGAACTGGGCGCCGTCGACGAATCGAACCATCTGACGGCACTCGGTCGCAAGCTGGCCAAGCTGCCGCTGGACCCGCGCGTTGGCCGCATGATCCTGGCTGCGCAGGAAAATGCCAGCCTGACGGAGATGCTGATCATTGCGTCTGCCTTGTCGGTGCAGGATCCGCGCGACCGTCCGATCGAACACCAGCAGGCCGCCGACCAGGCGCACAAGAAATTCGCCGACGAGAAATCCGAATTCCTCAGCTATATCAAGATCTGGCGCTGGTTCGAAGAAGCGATTGAACACAAGAAGACCAACCGCCAGCTGCAGGACAACTGCCGCGCCAACTTCCTGTCGCAGCTGCGCCTGCGCGAGTGGCGCGACGTGCATTCCCAACTACTCACCATCGTGAAAGAGCAAGGCTGGCGCCTGAACGACGCGCCCGCGACCTATGAAAACCTGCACCTCGCGCTGCTGACTGGCCTGCTGGGCAATATCGGCTTCAAGTCGGACGACGAGCCGGGCGCAGGCTACCTTGGCGCGCGCGGCATCCGTTTCCATGTGTGGCCGGGCTCCTCGCTGCTGAAGAAGCCGGGCAAGTGGATCATGGCGGCCGAGCTGGTGGAAACCAACCGCCTGTATGCGCGCTGCGTGGCGCAGATACAGCCGGAGTGGATCGAGAAGATCGGCGGCCACCTGCTGAAGAAATCCTGGGGCGAACCACGCTGGGAGAAACGCCCGGCGCAGGTGACGGCGGCGGAGAAGGCGGCCTTGTACGGCTTGATCATCTACAGCCAGCGCCGCATCAACTACGCCCTGCATAATCCCGTTGAAGCGCGCGAGATCTTTATCCGCGACGCGCTGGTCGGCGGCGACTACGATACGCGCGCGCCGTTCTTCGCCCACAACCACAAGCTGATCAAAGAGATCGAGAACCTCGAACACAAGTCGCGCCGCCAGGACGTGCTGGTGGACGACCAGCTGATCGAGGCCTTCTACGATAAGCTGATTCCGGCCGACGTGGTGAATGGCGCGGGCTTCGAAGCCTGGTACAAGAAGGCCTCGCACGACGATCCGAAACTGCTCTACTTGATCCGCGAAGACCTGATGCGCCACGAGGCGGCAGGCGTGACGACGGAGCTCTTCCCGAAGAAGATGATGGCGGCCGGCCTCGAACTGCAGCTGACCTATCACTTCGAGCCGGGCAGCGTGCGCGATGGGGTAACGCTGGCGGTGCCGCTGTATGCGCTGAACCAGCTTTCGCGCGAACGCTGCGAATGGCTGGTGCCCGGCATGCTGAAGGAGAAAGTGCACCTGCTGCTGAAGTCCCTGCCGCAGAAGCAGCGCCGTCATATGGTGCCGCTGCCGGATTACGCGGCAAAGTTCTGCGACCGCATCCACGACAAGCTGGCCTTCGGCCGCGGCGACCTGGTTGACGCGATCATTGCCGATATCCGCGAGCAGATCACCATCAATGTGCTGACCACGGACTTCAAGCCGGAAACGCTGCCCGCGCATCACTTTATGAACTTCAAGGTGATCGACGAGCATGGCCGCCAGCTGGATATGGGCCGCAACCTGGCCAAGCTGCAGGCCGAATACGGCAGCCAGGCACGCGAGAGCTTCCAGAAGATGGCGGAAGCCACGCCTGCGCAGCTGGCGCAGCTCACGGGCGGCGCACCGCCCAAGCCATCGCACGGCGGCATTGCTGCCGATGCGGCCCGCGGCGCCAATGGCGGCAAGGCGCCTGCCGCGCCGGTGCAGGAAACTGCGGCGCTCGCAGCACATACCAACATCACCGCATGGACCTTCGGCGAGTTGCCGGAACTGCTGGAGATCAAGCAGGGCAAGCTAAGCCTGATCGGCTTCCCTGCGCTAGTGGACAAGGGCACGCACTGCGATCTCGAAGTATTTGACGATCCGAACGTGGCGGCGCGCACGCACCGCGTTGGCCTGCGCCGCCTGTTCGCGCTGCAGATGAAGGACCAGATCAAGTTCGTTGAGAAGAGCATTCCCAACCTGCAGCAGATGGGCATGCAGTTCATGTCCATGGGCACGCAGGAAGAGCTGCGCGACCAGATCATCGCCAAGGCGCTGGACATCGCCTGCCTGCAGGACCCGCTGCCTACCGATGCGGCCTCCTTCAACAAACGCAAGGACGAAGGCAAATCGCGGCTGGTGCTGCTGGTGAACGAGATTGCGCGGCTGGTGGGGCAGGTACTGGCGGAATTCCACGGCATGCCGAAGCGCCTGCAGAACGTGAATCCGCAGGCCGCCGCCGATATGCAGGAACAGCTGAAAGGGCTGGTGCACAAGCGCTTCCTGGCCGATAACGAGTTCGCGCAGCTGGCGCACTTCCCGCGCTACCTGAAGGCCATGAACGTGCGGCTGGAAAAGCTGCGTGCGGATTCGGCGCGCGATGCGAAGGCGATGGCGGAATGGCACCAGGCCGCGCAGCCTTACCTGCGCGTGGCGCGCGACAAATCGGCCGGCAAGAATACCGACCCGCGCCTGGTGGAATACCGCTGGATGCTGGAGGAGCTGCGCGTGTCGCTGTTTGCACAGGAGCTGCGGACACCGATGCCGGTGTCCGTCAAGCGCCTGTTCAAGGTGTGGGAGGCGATGCAGCGCTAGGCTGGATCAGATGCGGTCCTTGTCCGGATCGATGCTGGTGTTCTGGTTCGACAGGCCGCCCACCTGGTTGACGTTCTTGTCGGTCATGTCGGACTGGCTGCTGCCGAGATCGAGGCTGCCGCCCTGGTTCAGGGGGCTGCTGCGCTGGTCCAGGCTCGTGCCCTGGTTCATGTCGGTGCCGCTTCGGCTCAGGCTGCCGCTGCTGCTGCCGCTCTGGGTGGACATGCCGCTGGAGGAACCGAGGTTGCCGCTGCTGCTGCTCATCGAGCCGCTGCTGCCGCCCATGGAGCCGGAGGAGCCGCTCTGCATGGTGCTGGTGCCGCTGCCCATCACACTGCCGGTGGAGGTCATCTGGCCCGGCATCGCCTGCTGGGTGCCGTAGAAGCCGTGCACCTGGCTGCCGAATTCGGCGCTGGCCATATCGGGCCAGCGGTCCTTATCGAAACCGGGGGCGTTTTCCAGTTTCTCCTTGGTGCAGTCGAGGATGAAACGCTTGTTCACGGTATCCAGCTGCAGCGCCTGCCATGGCACGGCGAACAGCTTGTCGCCCATGCCCATGATGCCGCCGAAGGACAGCACTGCATAGGCGATCTGGCCGCTCTGCATATCGATCATGATTTCCTTGATATCGCCAAGATCTTCCTCCTGGCGGTTATAGACATCTTCGCCCATCAGGGTATCGGCGCCCATCAGGCGCGGGCCGGGGCCCTGACTGTCGTTGTCGCGATAAATGCCAAAGGGGTCTCGGTCGAGGTAGCTCATTTGTTGTCTCCTGTGATTCGTCAAACCAATCGGAAAACCGCCGTATTGCCTCGCCGGCGGAACGATTTTCAGCATAGCGCAAGCCCATTTTTCCCGTCCTTGCCCCGATTCAACAGTGCGCGCTTACTGCTGAGCCCGTGTCCACCTTGGGGTCAGGCACCAGGGTGGACACGGGCTCATCTGTTAAAACCTGGCAGGTAAACCTTGCAAAATCTGGCGGCACAGAGTACTGTATATATGTACAGTATTTAATTCCACTGCCATGGCCCGCTCCGATCCGATTCCAGCGCCGGAAACCTTGCACCCATCGCTTTGGCTTGCATCGCAACTGGCGCGCTCTGCTTCCCGCTGTGTGGACACGGGGCATGCTGCCCTGTCCGCCCAGCTGCCGGGCGGCGGCTGGCCGCTGGGCTCGCTGAATGAGCTGCTGCTGGCGCAGTCGGGAATCGGGGAGATGCGCTTGCTGCAGCCGGCGCTGGCGCGCATGAAGCGGCCAGTGGTGCTGGTGCAGCCGCCGCAGATTCCGCAAACGCTGGCGATGTCGGCGCTGGGCATGCCGCCCTCGCAACTGATCTGGGTGCGCAGCAATCCACGCGGCTCGGATGGCTTGTGGGCGGCTGAGCAAATCCTGCGCAGCGGCAGTTGCGGCGCCGTGCTGCTGTGGTACCAGCATGCGCGCGGCGAGAACCTGCGTCGGCTGCACCTGGCAGCGCAGAGCGGGGAAACGCTGTTCTGCATGATGCGGCCCCTGTCCGAAGCGCGCGATGCTTCGCCGGCGCCGCTGCGGTTGACGCTGGAACCGGCGCCGGGCGGCCTGCAGCTGGGCTTCCTCAAGCGGCGCGGGCCGCAGCGGGACGAACCTTTATTTTTACCTTTATCACCTTCTTCGCTTCATCGACGCCATGCACCTCTGGATCGGCCTGCATCTGCCCCGGCTTCCGCTGGAAGTGTTCTGCCCCAGCTGGTCGGATGAAGCCTGCACGGTGGTGCTGGAACAGGAAGGCGTACTGGCCGCATCGGCCCAGGCATTAGCGCTGGGCGTGCGGCCCGGCATGCGGCGCAACGGCGCGCTGCTGATGGCGCCCGATGCGCAGATGATGGAACGCGCGCCCCTGCGGGAGGCTGAGGCCCTGCATGCGGTGGCGATGGCTTTGCTGCAGTACACGCCGCAGGTAGCGGAAGGGGAGGAAGCCACTTTGCTGCTGGATGTGGGGGCGAGCCTGCGCCTGTTCGGCGGCGTGCGGCGCCTGTGCCGGCTGATCCGGCACACCATGCGGGAGCTGGGTTTTACTGCAGTGCTGAGCTGCGCGCCAACGGGGCGTGCGGCATGGCTGCTGGCGCAGGCCGGCGGCGGCCGCTCTTTAACAAAAGAATCCATGCTGCGCAGGCTGGCCGCGGTGCCGCCTGCGGTGCTGCCGCCCGCGCGGCCCTATCTGGCGTGGCTGGACGGCATCGGCTGTTTCAGCTTTGCCGAGCTGTGCCGCCTGCCGCGCCCCGGCCTGCAGCGGCGCTGCGGCAAGGCCCTGATTGCCATGCTCGATGCCGCGCGCGGCGAGGCGCCGGAGCTATTCGACTGGATCGAAGCACCGCCCAGCTTCATCGCCAAACTGGAGCTGTTCGACCGTATCGAAAACGCCGAGCTGCTGCTGGCCGGTGCGCGTCGCCTGCTGCAGCAGATGACGGGCTGGCTGTGCGCGCGCCAGCTGGCCGTGGAAGGCATCCGCCTCGCGCTGGAACATGAGCGGGGCAGGGTGGCGAAGCCGCCGACGCTGGTGGAAATCATGCTGTCCGAAGCCGTGTGGCACGACGGCCACCTGGTGCGGTTGCTGAAGGAAAGGCTGGGACGCATCACGCTGGAGTCGCCCGTCATCGGACTCTGCCTGGAAGCCAGCGAGGTCAAGCCGATGGCGCCGCTTAACGACTCGCTGTTCCCCGAGCCGGGCGGCAGCGCGGAGGACCGGCAGCGCCTGCTGGAAGTGCTGGTCGCGCGGCTGGGGCCGGACAATGTGCTGCAGCCCGCGCCGAAAGCAGACTACCGTCCCGAGCACGCCAATGCCTGGGTGCCGGTGCAGCAGAAGCTGCGCGCCGCCGACGTGCTGGCGCAGCTGCCGCCGCAGCCCTTGCCGCGTCCCACCTGGCTGCTGCCGAAGCCGATTGCGCTGATGATGCGCGACCACCGTCCTTTCTACGGTTCGCCGCTGCGCGTGGTATCCAATGCCGAACGCATCGAAGCGGGCTGGTGGAGCGATGCGCAAACGCGCGACTACTTCATCGCGGAAGGCGAAGACCATGTGCATTACTGGGTCTACCGCGAGCGCCTGAGCGGCGGCGAGGAAGGCCAGCGCTGGTTCCTGCACGGCCTGTTCGGCTAGCGCTTCCGGCCCCTTGCCCACGGCCGCGTTCTGGTGCAAAGTAGGCGCAACGCCTCAACAGGAGCCACCCATGCGAGCAGAACGTCAGGAATTCAACGGCGCCCACGGCCATAAACTCGCCGCGCGGCTGGACGCGCCCGATGGCGCCATCCGCGCCTATGCCTTGTTCGCGCATTGTTTCACCTGCGGGAAGGATGTGTTTGCCGCGAGCCGCATCGCGCAGGCGCTGACCGATCACGGCATTGCCGTGTTGCGCTTCGACTTCACCGGCCTCGGCGCCAGCGAAGGCGATTTCGCCAACACCAATTTCTCCTCGAATGTAGCGGACCTGGCCGCCGCTGCAGATTATCTGCGTGAACGCTATGAAGCGCCGAAGATCCTGATCGGCCACAGCCTCGGCGGCGCGGCAACCCTGGCCGTGGCCGAGACGGTGCCCGAAGCGCGCGCCGTCGTCACCATCGCCGCGCCCAGCGATCCGGGCCACGTGACCCATATGTTCAGCGAGCATATCGATACCATCACCAGCGATGGCGAAGCCCAGGTGCAGCTGGCAGGCCGTCCCTTCCGCATCAAGAAGCAGTTCCTCGAAGACGTGGCGGAAAGCAAGCTGAAAACCAAGATCGGCGCCATGCGCAAGGCGCTGCTGGTGATGCACGCGCCGGGCGACGATACCGTGGGCATCAGCAATGCGCTTGATATCTTCACGGCCGCCAAGCATCCGAAAAGCTTCATCTCGCTGGATGACGCCGACCACCTGCTGACGAAGCGCGAAGATGCTGTCTACGTTGCCCGCCTGATCGCGGCGTGGAGCGAGCGCTACCTGCGCGACTAAGCCGCCTTCCACGCCATGCCGCGCTGCACGGCAGGACGCGAGCCGACCAGCGACAGCCAGCGCTGCAGCGAAGCCTTGTTGTCCAGCCGTTCCGCCAGCACGGCCTTCATGCGCGTGCTGGCAGCCTGGGCCCAGGTATAGCAGGCGATATCGGCAATCGTATATTCTTCGCCCGCCACATAGCGCGAGCCGCCGAGCTGCTTGTCCAGCACCGTCAGCAGGCGGTCTGCTTCCTTGACGAAGCGTTCGGTGGCAAAAGCGTCATCCTGCTTCGCGAAATAGCCGAGCTGCCCCAGCATCGGCCCCAGGCCGCCGATCTGCCAGTACAGCCATTGCAGCGTCTTGTAGCGTTCGGGGCCGGACGGCGCCAGCAACTGGCCGCTCTTGTCCGCAAGGTAGCTGAGGATCGCGCCGCTTTCAAACAGGGCCAGCGGGCCAGCCTCGTCATCCACCATTGCAGGGATTTTATTATTCGGCGAAATAGCCAGGAACTCCGGCCGGAACTGTTCATCCTTGCCGATATTCACGGGCACGATGTGGTAGGGCAGCCCCAGCTCTTCCAGCATGATGACCGGCTTGCGGCCATTGGGCGTGGTCCAGGTATGAAGTGTGATCATGTGCAGCCTCCTGAGGCTGCACTGTAGCGAAGGGGAGGGGAGGCGGGCGCACCGCTGATGCGCCCGCCGGCCGGCTTACCTGGCCTTGAGAATCGCTTCCAGGCGGTCCGGCGTGCCTTCGATGCGTTCCAGGCGCGGGTACTTCAGGCCTTCGTGGTAGTCCAGCGCCACGGTGCGGTAGTCGTTGCCGTGCTTCACCAGCAGTTCGATCGGTTTCTTGTCCGTCTTGGCGGCGGTGATGGCGGAACGCAGCAGCTCGGCCTTGTAGGCGCGGCCGTTCACCGCCAGCACCGTGGTATTGCCGGACAGGCCGGCCTTGAAGCCCAGGCCTTCCCATACCAGGCCCGACACCTTGCCATCGCTGCCCAGCGAGAAGCCCAGCGAATACTGGAAGCTGGCGATCTTGGCGCGGTCTTCCGCCATTTTCAGGAAGTCGGTCGGCTTCTCGGCAAACACCAGCTTCCAGCCGGAGCGCGCCAGGCCGTCCAGCGGCGCAGGACCGGTATTTTCAACACGGGTGCGCAGGAAAAGCGCCCAGTCGAAAGGCTGCACATCGTTGAGGAACTTCACCACATCATCAAAGGTGTAGTGCTCGGCGGTGGCCTTGCCGTCCTTCACGCCGAAGAACTTGCTGGCGAAATCATCGAGCGAGCGCTTGTCGCCGGACAGCTCGCGGATCTTCGAGTCCACGTCCAGCCAGATCAGCAGGCCTTCCGAATAGTAGTCCTCGCTGCGCTGCCAGTTCGACCACACCTGCGGGCGGCGCTGGCTGATGATCGGGTCATTGGTAGTGTCCACCAGCGGACGCCAGTTGCGGCCCTGCACGTTCGAGTAGGCAGCGGCGGTGGAGGCGATCATGTCGCGCACGCTGGCCGTCTTCACCAGGCCGGAACGGGAAGCCAGCACCTGGCCCCAGTATTGCGTCTGGCCTTCATACACCCACAGCAGGCTGTTCTCCAGCGGGGTATTGAAGTTCGGCACGTCCTGGCCTTTCGGGCGGCGGAACTTGCCGTTCCAGGAGTGGGTGAATTCATGCGGCAGCAGGGTGCGCACCGGTTCGGACTTGTTCCAGTCCGTGAAGTAGTCCGGCTTCACGCCGTTCTCGCTGGACTGATGATGTTCGCGGCCGATGCCGCCGAATTCATCGCTCAGCGCGAACAGGAAATCGTAGTGGGCGTAGTGCTGGGAGCCGAGCAGCTTGTAGGCCTGCTTGACCATCGCGCGGTGCGCTTCGATCTGTTCCGGCTTGGCTTCCAGCGCTTCCGGCGTATCGGCCACGATGTTCAGGTTGACGGGAATCTTCGCGCCCGGATCAAGGTCGATGCGCTTGAAGTAGCGGCCCGCGAACACCGGCGAATCGACGAAGGTTTCCACGTCGGTGGTCTTGAACTGCACTTCATCGCCGTTGCGGCTGGCCGTTTCCAGCGCCGTGCCGTACTGCCAGCCGGCCGGCAGCTTCATCGTGGTCTGGATCGGGATCTGGCGCGTGTGGTAACCGGCCGGATACATCGTCATCGACTGCCACTGGATGCCGATGATGTCCTGCGTGACGGCGATGCGGCCCTGGTTGCCTTCGGTCGGCGACAGGTGCTGGTATTCCACGTCCAGCGCCTTCACACCGCCCGGCACCTCCACCTGGAAGGCATACACGTTGAGCGGGTCGCGCTTCCATGCCAGCGGCTTGCCATTGGCCGACACCTTGAGCCCTGCCAGCTGGTTGATCGCGCCGGTCGGGCCGTGCTGGGCCGTCACCCACTGCGGGTAGAGCAGGGTCAGCTTGCCCGGCTTGACGGGAATCGACTGCTGGATGCGGAACACGTGCTGGGCGGTGTCCGAGGCATCGATCTTCATCTGGATCGTGCCCGGATAAGGCTGGTCCAGCGATTTTGGCAGCGGGTCGGCATGCGCTGCCAGGGCTGCGGATAGCAGCAGGGGCAGCAGGGCGATACGAGGAGTCAGGGGCATTGTCGTAAGGAAAGGAAATGGTCCAAGCGGGCGAGTGTAGCACGCTGAAAATGCCGGATGTTTCAAAAAGTAACAAGCCAAAATTTTTGCAAAAAATCCCCTTGAAAACATTTTTGGGCAACCGTATATCGGATCCAGCGGTTGCCCAGAAGGGGGCCGCCAACATATATCGCTTAATTTGAAAGGATATTTATCATGCGTACTTTTGACCTCACTCCCCTGTACCGTACCGCCATTGGTTTCGACCGCCTGGCCCAGCTGCTGAACGACGCCCAGCGTGGCGACGCCCAGCCCAGCTACCCTCCATACAATATCGAACTGGTCTCGGAAGACCAGTACCGCATTGTGATGGCGCTGGCCGGCTTCGACCGCAACGAGATCGACATCACCACCGAACGTGATTCCCTGCACATCGTCGGCCGCAAGCAGCGCGACGGCGTGGAGCGCACCTATCTGCACCGCGGCATCGCGGCCCGCGATTTCGAGCAGCGCTTCCAGCTGGCGAACCACGTGAAAGTGACCGGCGCGTCCTTCAACAACGGCATGCTCACCATCGAACTGCAGCGTGAAGTGCCGGAAGCCCTGAAGCCGCGCAAGATCGCGATCGACGGCGTGACCAATAACGTGACCGCCCTGGAGCAGCCACGCGAAGCAGCGTAATACGGCGCGGGCCCCGGCCCGCTCACTAGCAGCGCCACAGGCCGGGTTTATCCCGGCCTTCGTACGTTCGGCTTAAGGGCTGCGTAAGGCAGAGATTAAGCGATGCCTAAGCTTGCGGGCCCATATTGAATACATCAGCAAATCATTCAATCGGGAGTGCAGCAATGCGTAACGATAAACACTTCGGACCCTTTACCTTCAAGCGCCTCGTCGCAGCACTGGCCGCCGTCGGCGTGCTGGGCGCAGGCGCCGCCATCGCCGTGCAGCGCAATCTGGCGCCATCCGCGCCACTCGCTGTCGCTGCAGCACCAGCGCCCGCTGTGCCGGCCAATGCCGCCGCCGGCGCGCCGGCACCGACCCCGGCGCCGATGATCGCGCTGCCGGACTTCAGCGTCATCGCTTCGCGTAATGGCCCGGCGGTGGTGAATATCAGCACCACCGGCAGCGTGCGCACCGCCATGGATGGCGGCGAAGAACCGTTTGCCGACGATCCCTTCGCCGAATTCTTCCGCCGCTTCCAGGGGCCACAGCGCGGCCGCGACATCCCGAGCCACGGCGTCGGCTCCGGCTTCATCGTCAGCGCGGACGGCATCATCCTGACCAATGCCCACGTGGTGCGCGGCGCGCGCGAAGTGACGGTCAAGCTGACCGACCGCCGCGAGTTCCGCGCCAAGGTGCTGGGCTCCGATCCGAAAACGGACGTGGCCGTGCTGAAAATCGATGCAAAGAATCTGCCCGTGGTGCCACTGGGCCGGTCCACCGACCTGAAGGTCGGTGAGTGGGTGCTGGCGATTGGCTCGCCGTTCGGTCTGGAGAGTACCGTAACGGCGGGCGTCGTCAGCGCCAAGGGGCGGTCGCTGCCGGACGACAGCAATGTGCCTTTTATCCAGACCGACGTGGCGGTGAACCCCGGTAACTCCGGCGGCCCGCTGTTCAACACGCGCGGCGAGGTGGTCGGCATCAACTCGCAGATCTACAGCCAGACCGGAGGTTACCAGGGCCTGTCCTTCGCCATTCCAATCGACCTGGCCACCCGCATCAAGGACCAGATCGTCGCCACAGGCAAGGTAGTGCATGCCCGCCTCGGCGTGACGGTGCAGGAAGTGAACCAGGGCTTTGCCGATTCCTTCAACCTGGAGTCGCCGGAAGGCGCGCTGGTGGCGAATGTGGAATCCGGCAGCCCGGCGGAACAGGCCGGCCTGAAGGCGGGCGACGTGATCCGCAAGGTGAACGGCCAGAAAATCGTGGCTTCGGGCGACCTGCCTGCGCTGGTGGCGCTGGCCACGCCGGGCGACAAGGTCACGCTGGAAGTCTGGCGCCAGGGTAAGCCAGTGGTCCTGAACGGCAAACTGGGTAGCGCCAACGACCGCAGCCTGGCCAGCGCCGACAAGCGCGATGCCGCGTCCAAACTGCGCCTCGGCCTCGCCCTGCGTCCGCTGGATCCCGTGGAGCGCCGCCAGGCCGGCCTGCCTTCCGGCCTCGTGATCGAGAACGCGGGCGGCGCCGCCGCCAATGCGGGCGTGGAGCCGGGCGACGTGCTGCTGTCGGTGAACGGCCGCCCGGTCAACACCATCGACCAGGTGCGCGAAATGGTGTCGAAGTCCGAGAAGTCGGTAGCCCTGCTGATCCTGCGCGGCGGTGAGCGCATTTTTATTCCGGTACGATTGGGATAAACTGCGCCCCGTATACAACAAGAAAGGCAAGACATGCGGCTGCTGCTGGTAGAAGACGACACCATGATTGGCGAGGTAGTGCTCGACCTGCTGAGGGCAGAGCACTACGCTGTGGACTGGGTCAAGGATGGCGCCATGGCTGACACGGCGCTGCAGACGCAGACCTACGACCTGGTGCTGCTCGACCTCGGACTGCCGAAGAAGGACGGCCTGGAAGTGCTGCGCTCCATGCGCACCCGCAAGGAGCTGACCCCGGTGCTGGTGGCCACCGCGCGTGACGCGGTGGACCAGCGCATCGCCGGCCTCGATGCGGGCGCGGACGACTACGTGCTGAAACCCTATGACCTGGACGAGCTGCTGGCCCGCATCCGCGCGCTGCTGCGCCGTTCCGCGGGCCGCGCCGAACCGGTGTTCGAGCACAAGGGCGTGAGCATCAACCCGCAGACGCGGGAAGTGATCAATAACGGCCAGCCGGTCAACCTGTCGGCCCGCGAATGGGCGGTGCTGGAAGCGCTGATTGCGCGTCCCGGCATCGTGCTGTCGCGCGCCCAGCTGGAAGAGAAGCTGTACAGCTGGAAGGATGAAGTGAACAGCAATGCAGTCGAGGTGTATATCCACGGCCTGCGCAAGAAGCTGGGCAGCGAACTGATTCAGAATGTGCGTGGCCTCGGCTACATGGTGCCCAAACTATGATGGCGGTGCCGAAGGTGAACGTGTCGCACTCGCTGCGCGGCCGCCTGCTGTGGTTCCTGCTTGCTGCGATTACCATGGCCGCCGTGGCGCAGGCTATGATCGCCTACCGCAGCGCGCTGCACGATGCGGACGAGATCTTCGACTACCACATGCAGCAGGTGGCGCTGGCGCTGCGTTCCGGCGCGCCGCTGGCCAACCAGGGCCAGCGCCCGAGCGGCGATCCCGGCAACGACGATATGGTGGTGCAGGTGTGGACGCCGGACGGCATCCAGGTGTTCCGCTCCATTTCGCGCGCCGAGCTGCCGCAGCGCGCCGTGCTGGGTTTCTCCACCGTGCGCGCCAAGGGCACCACCTACCGCGTGTTCTCCGTCCAGACCAGTAACCAGACCGTGCAGATCGCCCAGGACATGGCCGTGCGCAAGCGCATGGCGGGCGCGCTGGCGCTGCGCACCGTCGGCCCGATTGCCCTGATGGCGCCGGTGCTGATGCTGGTGGTGTGGTGGGTGGTCAGCGGCTCGCTGGCGCCCGTGTCGCGCGTGCGGCGCCAGGTGGCAACGCGCCAGGCCGACGACCTGTCGCCCGTATCCGAGGCCGACCTGCCGGACGAAGTGAAGCCGCTGGTGCAGGAACTGAACCTGCTGTTCGGCCGCGTGCGCAATGCCTTCGACGCCCAGCAGCACTTCGTGGCCGATGCCGCGCATGAACTGCGTTCGCCGCTGGCCGCGCTCAAGCTGCAGGTACTGAGCCTGGAACGCGCCGAGAACGAGCAGGCCCGCGCGGTGGCGGTGGCGCGCCTCACGGCCGGCATCGAGCGCGCCACGCGCCTGGTGGAGCAGCTGCTGGTGCTGGCGCGCCAGGAAGCGTCGGAAGTGAAACTGGAGCCGGTGCAACTGGCCGACCTTGCCAAGCGCACGCTGGCCGACCTGGCCGGCTCGGCCCAGGCGCGCCAGATCGACCTGGGCCTGCAGCACGCCGACGAGGTGACGGTGCAGGGCAAGGGCGATGCGCTGCTGGTCATGCTGCGCAACCTGCTCGATAACGCCATCAAATACACGCCGCAGGGCGGCACCGTGGACCTGTCCCTGCATAACACGGACAAGGGCGTGGCGCTGACTGTGGAAGACAGCGGTCCCGGCATCTCGCCGGAAGAACGCGAACGCGTGTTCAGCCGCTTCTACCGCGTGCCGGGCAGCGAGGCGGGCGGCAGCGGACTGGGACTGGCCATTATCAAGGCCATCGCCGAGCGCCACGGCGCCGTGCTGACCCTGGACAGCTCGGAGCGGCTGGGCGGCCTCAAGGTGCAGGTGCAGTTTCCGGGGGCGAAACCCGGCTAGAATACCGCCATCGACACAGTCAAAGGGCGGGGCATGAAGAAAATCGGCTTTTCGGGCACACTGGACCCGATCACCAACGGCCATATGTGGGTGATCGGCGAAGCCCGTTCCATCGCGGACGAAGTAGTGGTCCTGCTGTCCGAGAATTCCACCAAGCAGCCGCGCTTCTCGGCCGAGGAGCGCCGCGCCATCGTGCTGGAAAGCTGCGCCGAGCGCGGCTGGCGCAATGTGCAGGTGCAGGTCGTGAAGAGCGACTACACGGCGCGCGTAGCCAAGCGCCACGGCATCGACTACCTGATCCGCGGCATCCGCACCACCGCCGATTTCGATTACGAAAACCTGATCCAGCAAACCAATGTGGAGGTGATCGGCGGCGCCAAGACGCTGTTCGTGATGCCGCCGCGCGACCTCGGTTCCGTGAGCTCCAGCTTCGTGAAGGCGTTGGAAGGCCCGGTGGGCTGGAACTGGACGATGAAGAAGTTCGTGCCCGGCCCGGCCTACCGTGCCTGGATCGTGAGCTGGCTGCGCAAGGAATGGGACCAGCTGTGGCGTGCCGCCGATGCCGCCGCGCTGGCCAACGCCAACCACTGGTTCGAACGCCTGACCGGCGTGAGCGCTTACGGCGGCCCCCACCGCCACTATCACAACCTCGACCACCTGGTGCACGGCCTGGCCGAAATCCGCGCCTGGGCCGCGAACACCGGCGCCTCGCGGCGCGATGCCGACATCGTGCGCGCCGCCTTCTGGTTCCACGACGCGCAGTACGAGCACGGCGTGCAGGAGCTGAGCAACGAAGAAGCCAGCGCGCGCCTGTGGCTCTCCACCGGCCTGGAAGCGGACGCCGGACGCGCCGAAGAAGTGGCGCAGCTGATCCGCGTTACCGACCACTTCCAGGGCGCCTCCATCGCACACCCGCTGAAGGACGCCATGCTGAGCGTGGACCTGGCCATCCTCGGCCAGGAAGAAGAGGTGTACCAGGCCTACGCACGCGGCATCCGCGCCGAATACGCCCACATCGCGCCGGACAGCTACCGCGAGCAGCGTGGCCAGGTGCTGCAGCACCTGAGTGCCAAAGCCGCCAGCGGCAAGCTGTTCGCCGACACTTACTTTGCCGACCAGTACAACCACCTCGCCCTCAGCAACATGGCCGCCGAACTCGCCACGCTGGTTTAGTCGTTCGCCTGATCAGTGAGAACGACGGTTGCCATGTCAAGCTAATGATTGACGAACTTTTGCGGGAATGTTCTCTTCTTTGGAACGTTCTTCCCATTGCTCACAGACCTGTTTCAAGGGGCGCAAGCTGCCTGAAGGTCCCCCTTCCTCAAGCCAGCGCGCATTCTCGGCAATTTCCGCCTCCGATTGGGGGATCTGGATTTTGTTGGTAATGGCGGCGATCACGAATTCTTCCTCCGACATGCCATCTCGTTGTGCGGCAACGGCGAGGGCGAGCTTGAGTTCGGCACTGAGGGTGATTTGCATTGCTGGCTCCGCAAGATGTCGATTCTGACCGCACCAAGCATACGCGCATTGCGCAAACGCATATGCTCCAAAAGAAAAAACGCCCCGCACGTTGCCGTGCGGGGCGCCAAGGTACAACGGGGTAATTGGATCAGAACTTCACATACAGGCGGGCGAAGTAGGAAGCGCCGTTCAGGCCGAACTGCACGCTGTCGTACTTGAAGCCGTTGTCCGTTTCGTCTGCATTCTGCGTGGTCGGCTTCACATTGAAGATGTTGTTGCCGCCGAAGGTCAGCTTGGTGTTCTTGTTGATGGTGTAGGTGAAGGCCAGGTCAGCCGAGGTCTTCGCCTCGTACTTCGCGTTCGGCACACCTTCAGCCGTGCCGCTGAAGGTGCCCAGCGTCTGCGGACCGAAGTGGATGATCTTGAAGTCGGTTTCCACCGGACCGGTCACCAGGTCGAAACCCAGCGTGGCCTTGCGGCGCGGGCCGCCCTGTTCGATGAACAGGCGCTCGCGTTCGGACAGCAGCACGTCCTCGAAGCCGGACAGCGACGCCGGCGCGTGGATGTCGGTCACTTCGGTCTTGCTGAAGTTCGCCGCCAGGAAGGTGGTGAGCTTGTAGCCCGCCACCGAACCGCGGTGCGAGGCCGTCAGGTCCAGGCCGCGGGTCTTGGTGTCCACCGAGTTCACGAAGAACTGCGCCTGGCCCACACCCAGTGTGGACAGCTTGGCTGCCAGCTCGGGATAGTTGTCCGCGTCGAAGCGGCCGGACAGCACGATGCGGTCCTTGATCTTGATCTGGTACAGGTCAGCCGTGACCGAGATGGCCGGCGTCGGCGTCCAGGTGGTGCCCAGCGTGAAGCTGCGCGAGGTCTCTTCCTTCAGTTTCGGGATGCCGGCCAGTGTGGCAACCGCGCCGCCGTTCGGCGCCAGCACCACATCGGTCGGCACGCCGCCGATGAAGTCGGTGAAGGTCGAGGAGAAGTAAGCCTGCTGCAGCGACGGCGCGCGGAAGCCGGAGGAAGCCGATGCGCGCAGCAGCGTTTCCGGATTCACGCGGTAGCTGCCCGCCAGCTTGCCGGTAACGGTGGAGCCGAAGTCGCTGAAGTTCTCATAGCGCACGGCGCCCTGCAGCTTGGTTTTCGCATCCAGGTCCGCTTCCAGGTCCAGGTAGGCGGCCGTGCTGTGGCGGCGCGCGTTGGTGATGTCGCCCGGCTGGAAGCCCGGGAAGCCCTGGCTGCCGGCATTGCCGCCGAAGCCCAGGCCGTCCGCATCGATATAGGAGCCCGGTTCGCCCGCGAAGATCTTGTACTTCTCCACCCGGTATTCGCCGCCGAAAGCCACGTTCAGGCCATCGCCCGCCACACCGCTGAAGTAGCGGTTGAGGTCAACGTTGGTAGTCCACTGCTCGAAGGAGAAGCCGCCCGCATCGAAGCGCGTCGGGCTGATGCCCTTGCCACCCTTGACCAGGTCCTGGTTCGCGATCGAGGCGTTCAGGGTATTGCTGATGTTGTACATCAGGCGGTTGAAGCCGTAGGTCTGCGAGATATCGGTATTCCAGTCGCCCAGCTGGCTGCGGTGGCCCACGGTGGCGTAACGGTCATCCAGGTCGCCATTGATGAAGGGCACGAAGCCGTCCGGATACATGGCGGCCGAGTTGCGGCTCGGGATATCGTCGGAACCGATGCCGCCGCGGCCAAAGGCGGCGCTCGATGCGTCGCGGGTCTGCACGCCGCCGGTAAAGTAGAACTTGCCCGCCGAGGTCGGAATCTCGCCATTCACGTACAGGGTTTTGTTCTTGGCCTTGGTGTCGCCGATGATACGGGGATTGTCCGGCTCGGAACGGTCGGAACGGCCGCGGTTCAGGAACTCGCCGGTAATGCCGACCACGCCGCCCGCCACGGCAACGCCGCAGTAGGCCGAGGCCAGGAAGTTCTTGCCGTCGCCCGCGGAATACTGGCCATAGCCGGTCACGGCCTCGCAGCCGAGCGACTTCTTAAGGCCGATATCCATCACGCCGGCAATCGCGTCCGAGCCGTACTGGGCGGCGGCGCCGTCGCGCAGCACCTGCACGTCCTTGATGGCCATCAGCGGAATCGCGTTCAGGTCGGTGCCGGTGTTGCCGCGGTTGCGCGCACCGAACAGGTTGACCAGGGCCGAGGTATGGCGGCGTTTGCCGTTCACGAGCACCAGGGTCTGGTCCGAACCCAGGCCGCGCAGAGCAGCGGAATCCACCAGGTCGGCGCCATCCGCGCCGGTCTGGCGGGTGGAGTTGAAGGAAGGGGAAATATTGGTCAGCGTCTGCGACAGGTCGAACTGGCCGCCCTGTTCGGACACGCGGGTCATGGGAATCAGGTCGACCGGCACGACGGTATCCGTCATCGAGGCGTTGGTGGCGCGGCGCGAGCCCACCACATTCACGGTCTGGATTTCGTCTTTCTTTGCCTCGGTAGCGGTGGCTTGCGCGAACGCAGCAGGAGCCAGCGACAGGGCAGCCCCGCCATACAGGGCCAGCAAGACGGCATTACGTAGCGTATTCGAAATCACGTTGGCGTCTCCCATGGAAAAATTCGATTCTAGACGAACAAGTCCATAGTGAACTATCACTAAGTTTAGTCTTGTGACAATTTTGCACGCACACATTATTAAGTGTATGTGCGGCGCAACAAACTGCTATGGCTGTTGGAGCGCCGGTGCGAAGGCGGCTGCGCCGCCGATTAAAATCTGTTCGCCGTCGAGCACGGTTTCCAGCTTGCAGGGCTGGCCCAGGTGGGCGCCCTGATACAGCGCCAGCGAGTGGCCCAGATGCACCGTGAGTGCACCCGCCGCCACCCCGGTGGCCGCATCCTCCAGCGCCGGATCCAGGTGGTTGAAGTTGCGTCCTTCGAAGGCGCCATCCGGGCGCCGGCACCACGCATAGCAGCCGCTCACGCCATGCTGCTGGCCCCAGGCCTGGATGGCCGGCAAGTCCGGCTGCAGCGCCGCCAGCGTGGCGCTGTCAGCTACTTCCAGCAGCAGCTTTGGACTGCCCACGGACGCCACGGCGGGTGCCGATGCCAGTTGCAGGCCGGGCTGTGCCAGCAGCTGTGCCGGCAGCTCTTCTGGCAGCGCAGGCGAGGGCGCCTGCTGGCGTGAAAGACTGATGAAAACATCGCCGTCGCGCATGGACAGCGTCAGCAATTGCCCCCGCATGGCCGTGCGCACGCGCAGCGGGCCGGGCTGGCGTTCCAGCAGCACGCGCCCCGCGGCCAGCGTGGCGTGCAGGCACAGCGGGCTGCGTGTATGCGGATAAAAATAATCCAGCGTAAAGCCAGCTTCCTCGTCGCCCGCATCGACAAAAGCGCAGGCCGGTTTCGCGGCTTCGGCGGCAAACGCCTGCCGCGCCTGCGCATCGCCACCATCTCCCAGCACCACCAGCGCCACATTTCCCTCCCCGGCGCGCACGCCGAAGCACTTCAACTCAAAGATCTCCATCCCGACAGCATACAGCAGAGCCCGTGTCCACCTCGGGGTCAGGCACCAAAGTGGACACGGGCTGAGCTGTGCGAAGGGTATATAATACTGTATGTTTGTACAGTATTGAGCTGCCGCCATGTCATCTCGCTCACCGTTCGCATTGCCCGCTTATGCGGAGCTGTTCTGCATGACGAACTTCTCCTTCCTGCAAGGCGCCTCGCACGCCGAGGAGCTGCTGGTGCGTGCGGATGAGCTGGGCTATGCGGCACTGGCCATTACCGATGAATGCTCACTGGCTGGCGTGGTGCGCGCCCATGCCAAAGCCAAGGAACGTGAATGGAAGGGCAAGCTGTTGATCGGCAGCTGGTTCCGGCTCACCAATCCGGATGGCAGCCATGCGCTGTCCCTGCTCGCCATTGCCCACAACCGCGATGGCTACGGCAACCTGTCCGAAATGATTACGCTGGCCCGCACGCGCATCGAGAAGGGCAGCTATCTCCTGCATCCCGACGATTTCGCCGCGCCGCCGCCGGAGCGCGCCCACCTGCGCGGCCTGCCCGACTGCTCGCTGATGCTGCTGCCGGATTATCCGGTGGCTGAAGCGGAGGACGTGGACCGTCTGCACAGGCAGGCCGCCTGGATGTCCGCCGTGTTCGGGGACCGTGCCCGCATCGGCCTCACCCTGTTGCAGCGCGCTTTCGACGAAGAGCATCGCGCCAGCCTCGATGAGGTGGCGCTGCAGCACCGCATGCCGCTGGTGGCGGCAGGCCATGTCTGCATGCACGTGCGCTCCCGCAAACCGATGCACGACATGCTGACTGCGGTGCGGCTGGGCTGTTCCGTAGCTGATGCCGGTTACGGGCTGGCGCAGAACGCCGAGCAGCACCTGCGGTCGCGCCTGCGGCTGGCCAATGTGTATCCGCGCAAGGCGCTGGAGGAAACCATGCGCGTGGCGGATCAGTGCAGCTTCTCGCTGGAAGAACTCAAGTATGAATATCCGCACGAGCTGATTCCTGAAGGGCACACTCCTGCCAGCTACCTGCGGCAGGAGACCTTCGCCGGCGCGCATGCAAAATATCCGGCCGGCATTCCGCCCAAGGTGCTGGGCCTGCTGGAAAAGGAACTGGATCTGATTGCCGACCTGCGCTACGAATTCTTCTTTATCACCGTCTATGACGCAGTGAAGTACGCCAGATCGAAGGGCATCTTGTGCCAGGGGCGCGGTTCGGCGGCCAATTCGGCCGTTTGCTACTGCCTTGGTGTCACGGCGGTGAATCCCAACGAGTGCGAGGTGTTGATCGAGCGCTTCCTGTCGCGCGAACGCGCGGAGCCTCCCGATATCGACGTCGATTTCGAACACCAGCGGCGCGAGGAGGTGATTCAATACGTCTACAACAAATATGGGCGCCACCGCGCAGCGATTGCCGCTACGGTCATTTGCTACCGTTCCAAGAGCGCGCTGCGCGACAGCGGCAAGGCGCTCGGTGTCGATCTTGCGGTGGTAGAGAAAGTCGCCAAATCCCACCGCTGGTTCGATAGTGCGAGTGATTTCCTTGCCCGTGTTGAGGAGTGCGGACTCGATCCCACATCGAAAACGGCAATCGAGTGGGCATGGATGGCGCAACTTCTGCGCGGCTTCCCGCGCCACCTGTCACAGCACGTTGGCGGCTTTGTGATCGCGCAGGACAAGCTGTCGCGCCTCGTGCCCATTGAGAACGCTTCGATGGAAGAGCGCAGCGTCATCCAATGGGATAAGGATGATCTGGAAGAACTCGGCCTGCTGAAAGTGGACATCCTCGCACTCGGCATGTTGTCGGCAATGAAGCGGGCATTCGACCTTTATCGTCAGCGTCATGGCCGGGTACTGGAGATGCATTCGGTACCGCGCGAAGACCCGGCCACTTACGACATGATCTGCCAGGCCGATACCATCGGCGTATTCCAGATCGAATCGCGTGCGCAAATGAGCATGTTGCCGCGCCTGCGGCCGCGTACTTATTACGATCTGGTGGTGCAGGTGGCCATTGTGCGGCCGGGACCGATCACAGGCGGCATGGTGCATCCGTATCTGCAGAGGAGGGAAGGCGTACAAACCCCCAGTTGTGAACCGCGCCTTGAACCTGCACTCAAGCGCACATTGGGCGTGCCTATTTTTCAGGAGCAGGTGATGCAGATTGCGATACTCGCTGCCGACTACAAGCCTGGCGAAGCTGACCAGTTACGCCGCGATATGGCCGCGTGGAAGAAGAAAGGCAATATCGAGCAGCATCTGCAGCGCATCAGAACGAATATGGTGGCGAATAAATTTGATGCCGGTTTCGCGGAACAGATCTGCAAACAGATCACCGGCTTTGGCGAATACGGCTTCCCTGAATCCCATGCCGCCAGCTTTGCCTTGCTCACATATGTGAGCTCATGGATCAAATGCCATGAACCTGCCATCTTCCTGTGCGCGCTGCTGAACAGCCAGCCGATGGGCTTCTACAGTCCGTCACAGCTGGTGCAGGACGCTAAGCGGCACGGTATCGAAGTGCGGCCTGTTGACGTTGCCACCAGCGGCTGGGATTCGACGCTGGAAGAAAAGCCGGCAGGCCCGGATGGCCTGCGCCCCCAGCCTGCCGTGCGCCTCGGCATGTCGCGGCTCTACGGCATGCGGGAAGACGCGGCGGAACGTATCGTTGCCGCTCGTGCCGGGCGTCCCTTCGCCAGCGTGGCGGACCTTGCACGGCGTGCGGACCTTGAACGCCACGACCTGCAGGTGCTGGCCGGCGGCAATGCGCTCAAGGGCCTGACAGGCAACCGGCGCCAGGCCTTGTGGGAAGCCGTTGGCGCCGTGCCGGACAAGGACCTGCTGCGCCCCACCATGCCGGACGAAGAAGCGCCTCAGCTGCAGCCGCCTACCGAAGGCCAGGACATCCTCGGCGACTACCGCGCACAAGGCCTGACGCTGGGCCGCCATCCGCTGGCGCTGCTGCGTCCGCAACTGCTGGCGAAACGCTTCCAGCCCGCCGATGTGCTGAACAACTTCAGCAAGGGCCAGCTTGCACGCGGCGCAGGCATTGTCACTGTGCGGCAGCGTCCGGGTACGGCAAAAGGCGTGCTCTTCATCACCATCGAAGACGAAACAGGCAGCGTCAATGTCATCATCTGGCCCGACCTGGTCGAGCAGTACCGGCGCGAAGTGCTGGGTGCATCGCTGCTGGGCGTGTACGGTATCTGGCAGCAGGAAGGCATCGTGCGCCACCTTGTCGCCAAGCGCCTGGTCGACCTCACGCCCATGCTGGGCCGACTGCCCACCGCCAGCCGCGATTTCTGCTGACAGATATCAATCGAATGCATGCACGCCGCGCCGTACAATGTGAGCAGGAGGCTGCCATGAAAACTTATGAGCTGGAACTGGATGCCGAAGTAGATGATTTTTTGCAAGGATTCGCCCGGCGAAACAAGGTTCCACTGGCCGAAGCAGTCCGCTTGGCGTTCGCGTTGTTATCGATTGCAGATGACGAAAAACGTCGCGGCGACGGCTCCTGCATCGGTATTGTCCGCGAACGCGAAGACCATACGCTCGAAGCAATTTCGCGCATCATTGGTGTCTGATGAAACCTGATCTCAATGGAAGTCCGCGCCGGACAGAGTTCGATGCGCGCCCTTTGTTTGTGAGCAAGGTAGGGATCACTGCACATGATCGTCTGCAGTTTGCCAAGCAGATCTTGTTGGGGCTGTTTCTCGTCACCTTGGCGACGTTCGTGGCCTATGCTGCAATGCCCGATAATCCGGCGATGGTGCAGATATTTGAGTTGATTAAGATCGGTGCCTTGCCTCTGGTTACCTTAGTCATCGCATTTTATTTCCCTACACGTGGCAAATAAATCTGACAGTCTGGCAAAATTATCGAATGCCAGAAAACATCACCATTCGCATGGCGGCACCGGCAGACGTGCCTGCCATTACAGCGCTGATCCGTTCTGTTCTGCCTTTCCTGACCAAAGCCGATGACGGTGCGTCCTTTGCCGACACTGTCACTGAGGAGAATGTGCTTGGCTTCGTCACCGAAAGCGATGGGCGCTATCAAGTGGCCTTCGTCGATGGCGAGCTCGTCGGCGTGGTTTCGGTCAGAGACAATAGCCACCTGTTCCATCTCTATGTCGCCGAACGCTTCCACCGCCGCGGCATCGCACGCGCCTTGTGGCAGGCGGCCCGCGATGACGCGCGGGCGCGTGGCAATCCGGGGCGCTTTACGGTGAAGTCCTCGCCTTACGCCGTCGGCGTCTACGAACGTTTCGGCTTCAAGGCCACCGGCCCGCGCGCAGGGCAGGGCGGCCTGGCCTATGTGCCGATGTTGCTGGAGGCCGCGCCATGACGCCTACCATCCGCTTCGCTACGCTGGACGACGTGGGCGCCATCCGCGCTCTCATCACCAGTCTGCTTCCAATGATGACTATTCACCCGAACGGCGCGGGTGCCGAACAGTTCATCGAGAGCTTCGGTGTGCCTGCCATGCAGCGCTACGTCAGCGCCCCTAACTTCCGCTACCAATTGGCGATGCTGGACGGCGAGCTTGCCGGCGTGGTTGCGGTGCGCGACAACAGCCACCTGTTCCACCTCTTCGTGCCACAGCATCTGCACGGGCACGGCATCGGTAAGAAGTTGTGGCAGGCCGCATGGGATGACGCGCGCTCCCTCGGCAACCCCGGCCAGTTCACGGTCAACTCCTCGATGGGCGCGCTGGAGATGTACAAGCACTGGGGCTTCGAGCCCACCAGTGAGCCAATCCAGCAGCACGGCATCGCCTATGTTCCGATGAGGCTACGCGGTCCTGAACAAGCTTAAGCTTGCGCAATACACGCCGATAGAGCTTCGGTAATCTTGGCGGACCTTTTTACTCATGGAGGTCCATATGCGCTTTGCTGCCGCTGCCGTTCTTGCTTGCTGCTGCCTCACTGCTTCTGCCGCGCCTTTCAAGCCAGACTTCACCAGCGCCAAAGGTCTCGACAGAACGTGCGGCGTCATTCGGCCTGCCGCCGCGACCGGTTCGCTCACCGAACGGCAGGCCTATGTGATCTGCGCCGACATTGCCTTGATTACGGACATGGCGACTTTCATGCGGCGCGACTTCGACCGGCTGGTCAAAGAGGGGGCGGGGAACGATGCCATCTTTGCCGCTATCCGTGAAGAACTCGCCTACGTCCGTCATGAATTGCAGCAAATCCGAATAGTCATCGACAGCATCGAATTCGGGCCAGGGCAGCGCGGTTTGTTACTGCGGCCTGGCGCGTGGCAGGTAGATCTGAACGGCGATGGCCATGTCAGCTACGCCGAGAGTGACGCTTTTGCGATTCCACGCCGCCTTACGAAAGAGGATAGGAAGCCTGCGCCGGTTGGCTACGACGGTCCATATCGCGACCGCTACAATCGCACTGCCGTGTTCCAGATCGACCAGTCAGACCTGAGCTGGCTGCGCGGCTACCACTATCTTGCAGAAGCCGTGCTTGAGATACTCTCTGCTTATCGCTACGAAGGGAAGGGCAAGGATCTCTCCGAAGACAGCATCAGGCTGAGTGACGCAATCGCTATGCAAAGGGCCCATGCACTTTTTATCAAGGCGCTGCAGAACTCCAACCAGCTGCGCACGATGGTGCTTGCGGAGAAAGACGATGTCCACGAATGGCTCCCCAGTCCGGTGCAGCGTCAGACCAGCTTTCCTTTCCCGATGGGTAGCAAGGACTTCGATGCGTAGCAGGAGCTCATTCAGCACCTTCTTTTGCTGGTGAAAAGGGAAGTACTGCTTCCGCGCGACACCGAATGGATCGCTGGCCGTGTTGGCAGCACCTTGGCGTGCGAGGAGGGCAAAGGCTTCAACGTCGCAAAGATGTTCACGGAGCCGCCGGCGAGCCTGTTCAGCCTTCTGGAGAACAGCTCCTTGCAGCAGTACTGCGAGCCTCTGGACGGCGCGCTGCCGGCGTCTGAGATATACCAATTCCTCAAGCGGGAATCGCAACGGGTGGACAAACTGCCTGACGGTGTCCGGGGAGTGGCCCGCTTGTTCTGGGTGAACTGAAAAAAGAGCGCGCCGTCCGGGGTGCGGAGCGGCGCGCTGCGGCCTGGTGATGGCCGAAAACGAGGAAGCTAAGCTTAGCGGGCGCTTTGGTTGATGTTCGCCGCGCTGGTGCCGTAGTAGTTGTGCACTTCGGAAGCCCAGGCCTGGTTGGCCATGTCTGGCCAGTTGTCCTTGTCGAAGCCGGGCGCATTCTCGATGCGCTCCTTGTCGATATTGAGCGTCATGCGGTGGTTGGCCGTATCCAGCGCCAGCGCTTCCCACGGCACGGCGAACAGCTTTTCGCCGATCGTCAGCACGCCGCCCGAGGCCATCACCACATAGGACACGCGGCCGGTCTGCATGTCCAGCATGATTTCCTTCACGGTGCCGAGATGCTCGTTCTTCAGGTTATGGATATGGTCGCCGATCAGGGTATCAGCGCCCATCAGGCGCGGGCCCGGACCACGGTGGCCGCCATCGACATAGTTGCCATCTGCATCGCTTTCGTAACTCATGGTTGCCTCCTGTTGAAATAATGTCATTGTCCATCCCGACAGCAGGAGGGTCTGTACGGTGGCACACATTTTTGCGGGCCGTATGATGAAGAAGCAGGCAATTTAGGATATAATTTCAATTTCCCGCTAGTGCTGTTCGGCACTTATCTCGCAATGACCAAATTTGTCTTCGTCACCGGTGGTGTCGTGTCGTCCCTTGGCAAAGGGATCGCCGCCGCCTCCCTCGCCGCGATCCTCGAATCGCGCGGCCTCAAAGTCACCATGCTCAAGCTGGACCCGTACATCAACGTGGACCCAGGCACCATGAGCCCGATGCAGCACGGTGAAGTCTTCGTTACCGACGACGGTGCGGAAACCGACCTCGATCTGGGCCATTACGAGCGCTTCATCAGCACCCGCATGCGCAAGGTGAACAACTTCACCACCGGCCAGATTTACGAATCCGTGATCCGCAAGGAGCGCCGTGGCGAGTACCTGGGCAAGACGGTGCAGGTGATCCCGCACATCACGAACGAGATCCAGGACTATATTCGCCGCGGCGCGGAAGGCTATGACGTGGCGCTGTGCGAAATCGGCGGCACCGTGGGCGATATCGAGTCGCTGCCCTTCCTGGAAGCGGCGCGCCAACTGAGCCTGCGCGCGGGCCGCAAGAACTCGGCCTTCGTGCACCTCACGCTGGTGCCTTACATTGCCTCCGCCGGCGAACTAAAAACCAAGCCTACCCAGCACTCGGTGCAGAAGCTGCGCGAAATCGGCATCTCGCCGAATGCGCTGCTGTGCCGTGCCGACCGCCGCATTCCTGAAGACGAGCGCGCGAAGATCTCCCTGTTCTCGAACATCGAAGAGCAGGCCGTGATTTCGGTGTGGGACGTGGACACCATCTACAAAGTGCCTCAGATGCTGCACGACCAGGGCCTGGACGCCATCATCTGCGAAGCGCTGGACATCAACCCTGCACCGGCCGACCTGTCGGTGTGGAGCAAGCTGATTCACACGCTGGAAAATCCGAAGCAGGAAGTCTCGATCGGCATGGTCGGCAAGTATGTGGAACTGACCGAGTCCTACAAGTCGCTGACGGAAGCGCTGCGCCACGCAGGCATCCATACCGAGTCGAAGGTCAACATCGAATACATCGACTCGGAAGAGATCGAAGCCAAGGGCACCGGCGAGCTGTCGAAGTACGATGCCATCCTGGTGCCGGGCGGCTTCGGCAAGCGCGGCGTGGAAGGCAAGATCAAGGCGGCGCAATTCGCCCGTGAGAACAAGGTGCCTTACCTGGGCATCTGCCTCGGCATGCAGGTGGCCCTGATCGAATACGCGCGCCATAAGGCGGGCCTGAAGAACGCCAACTCCACCGAATTCGAACCGAACACCGACCAGCCGGTGGTGGCGCTGATCGACGAATGGCAGAACCACGACGGCAAGGTCGAGAAGCGCGATGCGAACTCGGACCTGGGCGGCACCATGCGCCTCGGCGCGCAGGCTTGCGCTGTGAAGCCGGGCACCCTGGCATCGGAAATCTACGGCAGCGTGGTGACCGAGCGTCACCGCCACCGCTACGAAGCGAACAACCACTACCTCGGCCGCGTCGAGGAAGCAGGCCTGGTGGTGGCGGCACGCACGCCAACCGAAGACCTGTGCGAAATCATGGAACTGCCGCGCGAAGGCGATAACGCCCACCCATGGTATATGGGCGTGCAGTACCACCCTGAATTCAAATCGACCCCGCGCGACGGCCATCCGCTGTTCACGTCCTACATCAAGGCAGCGCTGGCGCATAAAGCGGCAGGCGGCAAATCCGGCCACCTGAAATCGGTCGCCCTGCAAGGAGATGCAGCATGAAACTGTGTGGCTTCGACGTCGGCCTCGACAAACCCTTCTTCCTGATCGCCGGCACCTGCGTGGTGGAATCGCGCCAGATGTCCTTTGACGTGGCCGGCCAGCTGAAAGAGATTACCAGCGCGCTGGGCATCCCCTTCATCTACAAGTCATCCTTCGACAAGGCCAATCGCTCCTCCGGCACCTCCTACCGCGGTCCCGGCATGGAAAAGGGCCTGGAAATCCTGGGCGACATCAAGCGTGAACTGGGCGTGCCCGTGTTGACCGACGTGCACACCATCGAGGAAATCGAAGTGGTGTCTTCGGTAGTGGATGTGCTGCAGACCCCGGCCTTCCTGTGCCGCCAGACGGACTTCATCAACGCCTGCGCGCAATCGGGCAAGCCGGTGAACATCAAGAAGGGCCAGTTCCTCGCGCCGCACGACATGAAGAACGTGATCGACAAGGCACGCGCGGCAGCCCGCGCCAAGGGCCTGAACGAAGACAACTTCATGGCCTGCGAACGCGGCGTATCCTTCGGCTACAACAACCTCGTGTCCGACATGCGCTCGCTCGCCATCATGCGCGAGACCAAGGCGCCGGTGGTGTTCGACGCCACCCACTCGGTGCAGCTGCCGGGCGGTAACGGCACTTCCTCGGGCGGCATGCGCGAGATGGTGCCGGTGCTGTCGCGCGCGGCCGTGGCCGTGGGTGTCGATGGCCTGTTCATGGAAACCCACCCGGATCCGGCCACTGCGTTGTCCGACGGTCCGAATGCGGTGCCGCTGGGCCGTATGAAAGAATTGCTGTCCACTCTGATCGAACTGGACCGCATCACCAAGAAAGCTGGCTTCCTCGAATCCAGCTTCAACTGATCTGATGTCGGCGGGCCCCGCGTTACAAGCGCCGGGCCCGCTTCCACATCCGGCCATCCTCTGTTACTCTTGTTGCAATTTTTGCGCGTGAACTGTCCGCGCAGCTGTGTTTCGCCTTACTTTGGAGAATAAGAAATGAGTGCAATCGTTGACATTATTGGCCGCGAAATCATCGACTCGCGCGGCAATCCGACCGTCGAATGCGACGTGCTGCTGGAATCGGGCGTGATGGGCCGCGCTGCGGTGCCGTCCGGCGCCTCCACCGGCTCGCGGGAAGCCATCGAACTGCGCGACGGCGATCCCAAGCGTTATTTCGGCAAGGGCGTGCTGCGCGCGTGCGAGCACATCAACACCGAAATCTCCGAAGCCATCATGGGCCTGGACGCCAATGAACAGGCCTTCCTGGACCGCACCCTGATCGACCTGGACGGCACCGAAAACAAATCCCGCCTCGGCGCCAACGCCATGCTGGCGGTGTCGATGGCCGTGGCCAAGGCTGCCGCTGAAGAGGCCGGCCTGCCGCTGTACCGCTACTTCGGCGGTTCGGGCGCGATGCAGATGCCGGTGCCGATGATGAACGTGATCAACGGCGGCGCACACGCCGACAACAACCTGGACATCCAGGAATTCATGATCATTCCGGTGGGCGCACCGACCTTCAAGGAAGCCATGCGCTACGGCGCGGAAGTGTTCCACACCCTGAAGAAAATCCTGCACAAGAAAGGCCTGACCACGGCTGTCGGCGATGAAGGCGGCTTCGCACCGTCCGTGTCCTCGCACGAAGAAGCGATCAAGCTGATCATCCAGGCGATTGAAGAAGCGGGCTACGAGCCGGGCACCCAGATCGCGCTGGGCCTGGACTGCGCCGCATCCGAGTTCTACAAGAACGGCAAGTACGAGCTGGAAGGCGAGGGCCTGTCCCTGACCGCCGCCGAGTTCACCAACCTGCTGGCCACCTGGTGCGACAAGTACCCGATCATCTCCATCGAAGACGCAATGGGTGAAGGCGACTGGGACGGCTGGGCCACCCTGACCGCGGCGCTGGGCAAGAAAGTGCAGCTGGTGGGCGACGACCTGTTCGTGACCAACACCAAGATCCTGAAAGAAGGCATCCAGAAGGGCATCGCCAACTCGATCCTGATCAAGATCAACCAGATCGGCACCCTGACCGAGACCTTCGCTGCCATCGAAATGGCGAAGCGCGCCGGCTATACCGCTGTGATCTCGCACCGCTCGGGCGAAACGGAAGATTCGACCATTGCCGACATCGCCGTGGGCCTGAATGCGCTGCAGATCAAGACTGGTTCCATGTCCCGTTCGGACCGCATGGCTAAATACAACCAGTTGCTGCGCATCGAAGAAGACCTGGGCGACATCGCTTCCTACCCGGGCCGCGACGCGTTCTATAATCTGAAGTAATAGAAACTTTCCGGCCGGCACTCCCGGCCGGAACTTTGTCCGCATGCGCCTCATCACCGTCGCCCTCGCAGCCTTGCTGCTGCTGATCCAGTACCCGCTATGGCTGGGCAAGGGCGGCTGGCTGCGCGTCGCGGACCTGGAACAGCAGGTGGAAGAAGCGCACGAAAAAAACTACGCGCTGAAGCGCCGCAATGCCAAGCTCGACTCTGAAGTGCGCGACCTCAAGGACGGCACCGGCGCCGTCGAAGAGCGCGCGCGATACGAGCTCAGCATGATCAAGCAGAACGAAATCTACGTTCAAATCCTTGGCAAGGGCCAAACCCGCCCCGAAGCAAGCGCCACCCCCGAACCTGCCAAGCAGCAATAATTTCCTGAAAAATGGGGACAGACCCGGATTTTAGAAATCCGGGTCTGTCCCCATTTTTTAAGAAACATTTGTAAATGAGAATCATTCTCGATATAATTTAGGCCGTTGCCAGCCGAGTGCCAGCATTTCACTGACCTCTCGACTGGAACACTATGGCTGCATTTCTGCTGCCAGCACGGCGTTTGCCCGTGCTGATGATGGCTGCGCTGGGCACGCTCGCGCACGCACAAACCACTCCCACTACCAATACTCTCGGCGAAATCCTCGTCACGGCGAAACGTGACGAAGCCGTGAAGAAGCCGGGCACCACGACTACGCTGGGCGCCGACGAGCTGTCGCGCCGCGCCGCCACCGATATGGCCAATATCGCGCGCTACGAACCGCTGATCAGCGTGCCGGCCGCGGCCAGCGGTTCGGGCAATATCTGGGACGGCGCCGGTAACACCGGCTTCAATATCCGCGGTATCGACGGCAACCGCGTCAGCCTCGATCTCGATGGCATCGCGCTGCCCGATGCGGCGCCGAAACCCGATGGCTCGACCCTGAACAGCTTCGGCATCGGCCGCGACTACTTCGATCCGGAGACCTTCCGCGAAGTGCGCATCGGTTCCGGCACCACGCCGGCTGGCGCGGGCACGCCGGGCCTGGGTGGCAGCGTGGCTTTTGTCACCAAGTCGCCGGAAGACTATGTGAGCAGGCAGAAGCCGCGCTATGCCGAATACCATTTCAGCTACGATGGCGCGAGCTCCGGCCGCATGCACGCACTCACCGGCGCGGCGCAGTTCAATACGCTGCAGGCGCTAGCCGTGCTGGTGCACCGCAATGGCAAGGAGCTGAAAACCGAAGGCAGTGCACGCGCCAATCCGGACGACTGGGATTCGGATGCGCTGCTGGCAAAGCTGAACTGGTCGCTGAGCGGCGGCCAGAAGCTGGGCTTCACCATCGATGCCTACCGCAATGAGCATGACCGCGAGTATGACAACAAGCAGGGCACGTCCTATCCGGAAGGTGCCACGCAGAATTCGGAAACGCGCCGCAACCGCTTCAGCATCGACCACGAAGCCAATAACGGCGGCTGGTTCGACACGATGGAAAGCCGCCTCTATGTTCAGGATGCGAAGGTGGAGGACGTTACGCACGCGCGTTACATCACCGGCGGCCAGCCCTATGTGCGCGACATCACGACGGGCTACTTCAACAAGAGCATCGGCTTCGCCAGCAATGGCAGCAAGGAGCTGAACGCCGCGACGCAGCTGGCCTTTGGCGTCAGCGCTGAGACGGTGGAAACGCGCCGTCCGTGGCGCGAGGACCGCACCGTTATCGCTACGGGTGCGCATCAGATCACCAACAAGAACCGCATGGCCGATATGGACACGCGCAAGCTGGCGGCCTTCCTGCGCGGCGAATTCGTTACCGGCGCGCTGACGCTGACGCCGGGCATCCGCGCCGAGCATCGCGAGCTGAAACCGAAGAACCTGGCGAACTATGTGGTGGCCGTGCCCTCGGCTGCGAAAGAGTTGAAGAAAGAGAGCGACAGCACCTTCACGCCGAGCTTCGGTGCCAGCTATGAGCTGAAGCCGGCCTTCAACGCCTACGCACAGTACAGCCGCGGCACGCGCCTGCCGACGGCTGCGGAACGCACTGGCACTTACGATTCCTTCAGCTACACGGGCGCAGGCAATGGCTATGCCGTGCTGGGGAATCCGAACCTGAAGAAAGAAACCAGCAATGCCTTTGAGCTTGGCGTGAAAGGCGATGTGGCGCGCGGCCTGAACTTCAAGGCATCGCTGTTCCGCACCGAGTACAAGGACTTTATCGAATACGCGTCGCAGCCGCCCGATCCCGTCAACTATCCGACCATCAGCTTCGGCCTGTTCCGTCCGGAGAATATCGGCAAGGCCCGCACCTGGGGCGGTGAATTCTCTGCCCGTGCGGACTTGGGCAAATGGTCGCAGCCGATGGACGGCTTCAGCGTGGCGCTGGCCGCAGGCGTATCGCACGGCAAGGCGACCAATACCAAAACCGGCGCAAGCAGCGAGCTGGAATCCACGCTGCCGTCGAAGATCAGCAGTACGCTGGCCTGGGATGATCCCGCCAAACGTGGCGGTGTCGCGCTCACCGCCGTGCATGCGCGCGCCAAGCAGGCAGAGAACGATGTAATCAGCGGCGTGACCACGCCACGCTTCGCCGTACCGTCGCCCACCGTGGTCGACTTGGTGGCGTATTGGAATGTGGGGCCGCACGCGGCCATCAGCGGCGGGATCTACAACCTGGGCGACCGCAAGTACTGGGACTACGCCTCGTCACGCGGCCTCCCTGCCGGTACTACGGCAATCGCACTGGCCGACATCGAGCGCCAGGCGCGTCCCGGCCGCAATGTCGCCGTCAATTTCAAACTGATGTACTAAGGGGAAGCAAATGAAAGCACACCAACGTTACCTGCTGGCGCTGGCCGGCGCCATGATCCTGAGCGGCACGCACGCCAGCGCCGCCGCGCCAACGCTGGCCGAACGCTGGGCCACGCTGCGCACCGAACAGCCCAAGCTGCAGATCCGCGATGCGGCGCGCACGCTGAACGTGTCCGAGGCCGAGCTGCTGGCCACGGGCATCGGCAAGACCGTCACGCGCCTGAGCGATGCGCAAAATGCGCCGCGCGAGATCATGCGCCGCGCGCTGGATCTTGGCACCGTGATGGCGCTCACGCGCAACGAGAACGGCGTGCTGGAACGCACCGGTGTGGCCGACCGCATCAAGCCAAGCAACGAGCAGCTGGCAACGGGCGACAAGAACGATCCGGAACGCGAGGCGCGCATGCTGAATATCGCCGGCGGCTATCTGGGCGGCCCGATCGATCTGCGCTTCCAGTTCAAGGAGTGGAAGCATGCCTTCGCCGTAGTGCAGCCGGGCCGCGATGGCGCCACCAGCCGCAGCCTGCAGTTCTTCGATGCGCAGGGCACGGCCGTGCACAAGATCTACCTGAAAAATGATGCCGGCATTCCGGTCTTCGAAAGGCTCGTGAATGAATTCCGCCACCCGCAGCAGACGGCCGAACTGAAGATCGCACGCGCCGAACCCAAAGCAGCCGAGAAGGCAGACAGCGCGGTGGACGTAAAGGAGTTCCAGCTGGCCTGGCAGGAAATGACGGACGTGCACCAGTTCAACCGCATCGTGCGCGAATTCGGCCTGTCGCGCGAACAGGCAATGCGCCTGGCGCCTGCCGGCGTGGTGCAGCGCGTAACGCCGCTGGCCGTGCGCCAGCTGCTGGACGAATCGGCGAAGCAGCAGATCGCCATCATGGCTTTCCTTGGCAATGGCGCAGTGACACAGATCTTCAGCGGCAAAATCACCAAGACCGCTGCCAGCGGCGAGTGGTACAACGTGCTGGATCCGGAGTTCAACCTGCACCTGCGCGAAAGCGCCTTCAAGTCGGGCTATGTGGTGCAGCGCGCCGGCGTGACCTCGGTCGAATTCTTCGACAAGAACGGCGAGCTGGTAGTGACCTTCTTCGGCGTGCGCGAACGCGGCAAGCCGCAGCCGCAAACCTGGCTCGACCTGACGAAGGCCCTGCCGAAAGCCTGACGGACCCTGACACCATGGTGCCTGACCCCAAGGTGTCAGTGACACCATGGGGTCAGGCACCACGTGTCAGTTGCTGGGCGTTACTGCTTGGTGTCGGAGGCGTGGAGCAGGGCTTCGGCGGGGGCGTCGCTGGCGAAGAGCTGGGCGCAGTCGACGGCGTCGTAGTCGTAGTGCTTGCCGCAGAAGTCGCAGTTGATGCCGAGGCGGCCTTGCTCTTCCAGCGCGGCTTCCACTTCTTCCTGGCCCAGCATCTTCAGCATATTGCCCACTTTTTCGCGGGTGCAAGTGCAGTGGAAAGCAGGATGCACGGGGTCGAACACACGGATGGTCTCTTCCCAGAACAGTCGCTTCATCAGCACGTCGATCGTCGTGTCCAGCAGTTCCTCGCGCTTCAGCGTAGTGCCCAGCACCACGGCGCGGTTCCAGGTTTCCAGCGCTTCTTCGTGCGTGATCGGCGCGGCTTCGGCTTTGCCGCCGTGCAGCGGCAGCTTTTGCAGCAGCAGGCCGCGCGATACATTGTCGTCCGCCGCGAGCCACAGGCGCGTGTCGAGCTGCTCGGAACGCAGCATGTAGTGTTCGATCACGGTCGCCACGTCTTCACCGTCCAGCGGCACGATGCCTTGATACGGCTGCTGGCCCGGCACTTTTTCGGCCGGGTCGAGCGTGATGATGAAACGGCCCTTGCCATGCTGGTTCAGCAGCGTGGTCAGCGTGGCGTCGTCGGCGATTACGTCGTCGTTCAGTTTCGCGGTGGCGCGCAGCTTGAGGTCGGAGTCGCATTCCACCACCAGCAGGCGCACCGGCCCGTCGCCGTGGATCTGCATGATGATGGAGCCGTTGAACTTCAGGTTCGCTGACAGCAGCGCCGCCGCTGCCACCATCTCGCCCAGCAGTCGCTTGACGGGGGCAGGGTAGCTGTGGCGGGCTTGTACTTCGCGCCAGGTGGCGGAAATATCGACCAGCTCACCGCGCACGGCAGCGTTTTCGAAGATGAATTTTTGCAGCGTATCCTGGGTCATTCTTTATCCAATCTTTTTGAGTTGCGACTTGAACAGCTGGCCGCGTTTCACATAGCTGTCGGCGCTGGCCTTGAGCCGTGCCACGTCTTCCGCCGACAGTTCGCGCGCCACCTTGGCGGGCGAGCCGATAATCAGCGAGTTATCCGGGAATTCCTTGCCTTCCGTGACCAGCGCACCGGCACCTACCAGGCAGCCCTTGCCGATCTTCGCGCCGTTCAGGATCACGGCCTGAATGCCGATCAGCGAACCGTCGCCCACCGTGCAGCCGTGCAGCATGGCCTGGTGGCCGATGGTCACGTCCTTGCCGATGGTGAGGGGATAGCCCATATCGGTGTGCATCACCGTGCCTTCCTGCACATTACTGTTTTCGCCGATGGTGATGCGCTCGTTATCGCCGCGTATCGTGGCGCCGAACCATACCGAGCTGTTGGGCTCCAGCGTGACCTTGCCGATCAGCGTGGCCGTATCGGCCACAAATGCGGATGCGTCGATCTCGGGCGCGTGTTCGCCCAGCTGATAGATGGTCATGGTGGCCTTGTGGTGGAAGGGAAAGTGCCCGTATTTTACGCCCTGAGGGGCGTTAGCCGGAAATTGGAACGGTCGTGCTATTATGGATCTTTCCGGCGCTAAGGGGCCCATATGGCTCCCGCAGCCAGCATTTCAAGGCAGATCACGATGAAACCGTCCCGTTCCGACTTCCTCACTATCCGCGGCCTGCGCACCCATGTGCGGCACTGGGGCCGCGAGGGTGCCACCAAGATTTTCATGCTGCATGGGTGGATGGATGTGGGCGCTTCTTTCCAGTTTGTGGTCGATTGCCTGCAGGGCGACTGGCATGTGATCGCACCAGACTGGCGCGGCTTCGGCCTCACCGAGCGCGCGGGTACCGATACCTACTGGTTCCCCGACTACGTGGCGGACCTGGACGCTATCGTGCGCCACTTCCAGCCGGAAGGCGCCATCAACCTGCTGGGGCACAGTATGGGCGGCAATGTCGCGGGCATCTACGCGGGCGCGCGGCCGGAGCGTATCCGCCGCTTTATCAACCTGGAAGGTTTCGGCCTGAAAGCGGCTACGCCGGACCAGGCGCCCATCAAGTACCGCAAATGGCTGGATGAGCTGCTGTCGCCGCCGGAAATGCGCGCCTATCCGGACCGCGCGGCCGTCGCCGCCCGCCTGCAGAAAACCAATCCGCGCCTGAGCGACGAGCGCGCCGCCTTCCTTGCCGAGCACTGGTCGGCGCCGAACGCGGCAGGCGAGTTCGAGATTCTCGGCGACCCGGTGCATAAGCTGCCCAGCCCGCTGCTCTACCATGTCGACGACTTCATGGCCTGCTGGAAAGCCATCACGGCGCCCGTGCTGTGGGTGGAGGCCGACGACACCAATATGTGGCTGTGGATGGGGCCGAAAGAGGAAGCGCGCCACGAGGTGGACCGCCGCCTCAGCCACATCGCCAATGTCACTCCCAAAATGATGCCGGACGCCGGCCACATGCTGCACCACGACCAGCCCGAGCTGCTGGCGAAGATGATCGAGGACTTCCTCGCCGGAGATTAGGCTCTCGCGTACAATGAAGGCTTCATCAAAGGATGCAAGTTTTGTATGTTGAAAGTCGATCTGCACTGCCATTCCAATGTTTCCGACGGCGTTTTGCCGCCCGCCGAGGTGGCGGGCTATGCGCGCAAGGGCGGCGTCGATGTGTGGGCGCTGACCGACCACGATGAAGTCGGCGGCACCGCCGCGGCCCGCGCCGCCGCGCAAGAGCAGGGCATGCGCTTCGTGGCGGGCGTGGAAATCTCCATTACCTGGGCCGGCGAAACGGTGCACATCGTCGGCCTGCAGATCGATGAAAACAACGAAGCGCTGACCAAGGGCCTGGAAGCCACCCGCTCCGGCCGCGATGCGCGCGGCCAGGAAATCGGCAACCAGCTGGCCAAGGTCGGCATCCATGGCGCCTACGAAGGAGCGCTGGAATACGTCGATAACCCGGCCCTGATGTCGCGCACCCATTTCGCGCGCTTCCTGGTGGACAAGGGCTATTGCAAGGACGTGCCGGAAGTCTTCAAGAAATACCTGTCGCCGGGCCAGCCCGGCTATGTAGAGCACCGCTGGGCCACGCTGCAGGATGCCGTAGGCTGGATCAAGGGCGCGGGCGGCATCGCCGTCATCGCCCACCCGGGCCGCTACAAATTTACGGACATGCAGGAAGGCGTGCTGTTTGACGAGTTCAAGCAACTGGGCGGCATGGCGATCGAGGTCGTCACCGGCAGCCACACGCCGGACCAGTACCCGGAATACGCGAAACTGGCGAATGCCTATGGCTTCCTCGCCTCGCGCGGTACCGATTTCCATGCGCCGGGTGAGGCGCGGGTGGATTTCGGCCTGCTGCCGCCCCTGCCGGGCAGCGTGAAACCAGTCTGGCACGACTGGTTCTGACGAACTCTTGTAATTCTGGCAGATACCCCTATCTACATGTCGGTTAATACCCGGAGACCTCACCCATGAAACGTATCATCCTGTTTATTGTCACCAACCTCGCCGTGATGTTGGTGCTGTCCATCGTGCTGTCCCTGCTCGGCATCGGCCGTCCCGGCGCGGGTGGGCAGCTGCAAATGGGCAGCCTGCTGGCGTTTTCCCTGGTGGTGGGCTTCACTGGCGCCATCATTTCCCTGCTGATGTCCAAGCCGATGGCCAAATGGTCCACCGGCGCGCGCGTGATCGACGCGCCGCAGAACTCCACCGAGCAATGGCTGGTGAGCACCGTGCAGGGCCTGGCGCAGCGCGCCGGCATCGGCATGCCGGAAGTGGCCGTGTATGAAGGCGAACCGAACGCCTTCGCCACCGGCGCCTTCAAGAATTCCGCGCTGGTGGCCGTGTCCACCGGCCTGCTGCAGTCGATGAGCCGCGAAGAAGTGGAAGCCGTGCTGGGCCACGAGGTGGCGCACATCGCCAACGGCGACATGGTGACCATGACCCTGATTCAGGGCGTGGTGAATACCTTCGTCGTCTTCCTGGCGCGCGTGGTCGGCTTCTTCGTGGACAAGGTGCTCCTGAAGGGCAATAACGAAGACCGCGGCCCCGGCATCGGCTATATGGTGACCGTGTTCGTCTGCGAAATCGTGTTCGGCCTGCTGGCTTCCATCATCGTGGCCTGGTTCTCGCGTCAGCGCGAATTCCGCGCCGACGCCGGCTCCGCCAAGCTGCTGGGCAGCACGGTGCCGATGCAGAACGCGCTGGCTCGCCTGAGCGGCGTGGAGCCGGGCACGCTGCCGCAGAATATGGCTGCCTCCGGCATCTCCAATGGCGGCGGCTGGGGCGCGCTGTTCTCCACCCACCCACCATTCGAGCAGCGCATTGCCGCGCTGCAGGCACTGCGCTAAGGTATGAGTCAATACTTCCAGGTCCACCCGGTCAATCCGCAGCCGCGCCTGATCAAGCAGGCGGCGCAGATCATCCACGGCGGCGGCATCGTCGCCGTGCCGACCGACTCCTGCTACGCGCTGGTGTGTCACCTGGACGATAAAGCGGCCGTGGAGCGCCTGCGGCGCATCCGCGGCATCGACGAGAAGCACCACCTGACCCTGCTATGCCGCGACCTGAGCGAACTGGCTGTCTACGCCCGCGTGGACAACCGCCAGTTCCGGCTGCTCAAAAATGCCACTCCGGGCCCTTTCACCTTTATCCTGGAAGCCACGCGCTGCGTGCCGCGCCGCCTCAGCCATCCTTCGCGCAAGACCATCGGCCTGCGCGTGCCGGAAAACTGCATCGTGGACATGCTGCTGGCCGAACTGGACCAGCCCATGCTGGGCACCACCCTGACCCTGCCGGGCGACGACGAGCCGCTGAACGATCCGGAAGCGATCCGCGACCGCATCGGCAAGCAGATCGACCTGATCATCGACGGCGGCGCCTGCAGTTTTGAAATGACCACCGTGGTGGACCTGAGCGGCGACGATGCCGAACTGGTGCGCCAGGGCCGCGGCGATGCCGCACTGCTGGGCCTGTAACGCCGGTCCTCCCCAACCCCCACGATCCGGCCGGGGCAACCCGGTCTGGTAAAATTTTGCCCATGAGTGATATTTCCCAAGCCATTCAGACGATCGCGGTGTACGCGATTCCCGTGCTGTTTGCGATCTCGCTGCACGAAGCAGCCCACGGCTATGTGGCCCGCTATTTCGGCGATACCACCGCCGCCCAGCAGGGCCGCCTGACGCCGAATCCGATGAAGCACATCGACCCGTTCGGCACCGTGATCCTGCCGCTGCTGCTCTACCTCACCATCCATATGCCCTTCGGCTATGCCAAGCCGGTGCCGGTGGATTACAGCCGCCTGCGCAATCCGAAGAAGCAGATGGGCTTTGTGGCCGCCGCCGGTCCGGCCGCCAACTTCGCCATGGCGCTGGGCTGGGCCATCATGCTGGTGCTGCTGCGCGGCACCGGCGTCACCGAACCCTTCCTGATCGGCATGGCAGTCGCAGGCATCAATGTGAACGCCGTCATGTGCGTGTTCAACCTGCTGCCGATTCCGCCGCTGGACGGCGGCCGCATCGTGACCGCGCTGCTGCCGATGGAGCTGGCGCGGCCGTATGCCAGCATCGAGCGCTATACGCCCTATATCTTCATCGGCCTGATCGTGCTGATGTACACCGGCATCCTGAGTTCGCTGCTTGGCGGCATGGTGAACCTGTTCGTGTCGCTGATCGGCTTCCTTGTGCTGCCGCTGAATCTACTGCTGAACTGAAGCCATGTATCCAGACCGCGTCGTCTCCGGCATGCGTCCCACGGGCACCATGCACCTGGGCCACTACCACGGGGCCCTGAAGAACTGGATCAGCATGCAGGCCGAACAGCCTTGCCTGTTCTTCGTGGCCGACTGGCACGCACTGACCACGCATTATGACGATCCGGCCATCATCGAAAAGAGCACCTGGGACATGCTGGTGGACTGGCTGGCGGCCGGTGTCGATCCCACCCAGGCCACACTGTTCATCCAGTCGCGCGTACCCGAACATGCCGAGCTGCATTTGCTGCTGTCCATGTCCACTCCGCTGGGCTGGCTGGAGCGGGTGCCAACCTACAAGGACCAGATCGAAAACCTGGCGCACCGCGACCTCGCCACCTACGGCTTCCTCGGCTACCCGCTGCTGCAGGCGGCCGATGTGCTGATCTACCGCGCCAGCGAAGTGCCGGTGGGTGAAGACCAGGTGCCGCATATCGAGATGATGCGCGAAATTGCGCGCCGTTTTAACCATTTGTACGGCAAGGAGCCCGGCTTCGAGCAAAAGGCGCAGGAAGCCGTGAAAAAGCTGGGCAGCAAGCGCGCCAAGCTCTACAACGAGCTGCGCACCGAATACCAGCAGGAGGGCAAGGACGAGGCGCTGGAGCAGGCCAAGGCCATGCTGGACGATGCGCAGAGCCTGTCCATGATCGACCGCGAGCGCCTGTTCGGCTACCTGGAAGGCAGCCGCAAGATCATCCTGGTGGAGCCGCAGGCCAAGCTGACGGCGGCTTCCCGCCTGCCGGGCCTGGATGGCCGCAAGATGTCCAAGAGCTACGGCAACGCCATCGCCCTGCGCGAAGACAAGGACGTGCTGACCAAGAAGATCCGCACCATGCCGACCGACCCGGCCCGCGTGCGCCGCACCGACGCGGGTGAGCCCGAGCGCTGCCCGGTGTGGCAGTTCCACGTCGTGTATTCGGACCAGCCCACCCAGGAATGGGTGCAGAAGGGCTGCCGGTCGGCGGGCATTGGCTGCATCGAGTGCAAACAGCCCGTAATTGACGCCATCATCCGCGAACAGGAGCCTATGCACGAGCGTGCCCAGCCTTATCTGGACGACCCATCGCTGGTGCGCGCCATCGTCGCCGACGGCAACGAGACGGCGCGCAAGCTGGCGCAGGAAACCATGCGCGATGTGCGCGAGGCCATGGGCCTGGATTACGGTTGATGGCCATGCATACGAGCGATACGGTTTCACCCTGGATTGAACGTTTTGCCGCGCTGGTACCCGGCGGCGAGGTGCTGGACCTGGCCTGCGGCAGCGGCCGCCACGCGCGCCATATGGCGCAGCTGGGCCATGCCGTCATCGCCGTGGATGCCGATGCCGAAGCGCTGGCAGCGGCCGCCGGCGATGGCATCAAGACCACCCAGATCGACCTGGAAGAGGAGGGCGCCGCCTGGCCCTTTGGCGCCGGCCGCTTTGCCGGCATCGTGGTCACCAACTACCTGCACCGGCCGCTGCTGGACGCCATGGTGGGCAGCCTGGCGGCGAATGGCATGCTGCTGTATGAGACCTTCGCCGAAGGTAATGCCGCCTTCGGCAAGCCCTCGCGCCCGGCCTTCCTGCTGCAGCCGGGCGAGCTGCTCGAACTTGCAAATAAGCATGGTTTGCGTGTCATCGCATATGAGGAGGGCGTCGTTAACCACCCAAAACCGGCGATGGTGCAGCGAATTTGCGCCGTTCGTGCCGATTTTCCCCGGGAAGCAGCGCTTCTCGCCGCCTTCGAGGGTTGATTCCAGGCCGAAATGCACCACTGGCGCAGGCTATCGACTACAATCCTTGTTTTGAATAATACTTAACGCTATTGGTTCCTATGATTAAGGGCAGTATTGTTGCAATCGTCACCCCCATGCAGCCGGACGGCAGTCTGGACTATGCGGGCCTGAACCAGCTGATCGACTGGCACATCGCGGAAGGCACGGACGGCATTGTGATCGTCGGCACCACCGGCGAGTCGGCCACCGTCAGCGTCGAAGAGCACTGCGCGCTGATCAAGGCGACCGTGGACCGCGTGGCGGGCCGCATTCCCGTGATCGCCGGCAGCGGCGGCAACTCCACGGCGGAAGCCATCGTGCTGACCCGCTTCGCCAAGGAAGCCGGCGCCGACGCCACCCTGCAGGTGGTGCCTTACTACAACCGCCCTACCCAGGAAGGCATGTACCAGCACTTCAAGGCCATCGCCGAAGCGGTGGACCTGCCGGTCATCCTGTACAACGTGCCGGGCCGCACCGTGGCCGACATGTCGAACGAGACCATCCTGCGCCTGGCAGCCATCAAGAACATCGTGGGCGTGAAAGACGCCACCGGCAATATCGGCCGCGGCATCGACCTGCTGCGCCTGGTGCCGGCCGACTTCGCCGTCTACTCGGGCGACGATCCCACCGCCATGGCCCTGATGCTGGCCGGCGGCAAGGGCAATATCTCGGTGACGGCCAATGTGGCGCCGCGCGCCATGGCCGAGCTGTGCAAGGCCTCCATGGCCGGCGACATCAAGACTGCCATCGCCATCAATAACAAGGTATTCCCTCTGCACCAGAAGCTGTTTGTGGAACCGAATCCGGTGCCGGTCAAATGGGCGCTGGCAGAGATGGGCAAGATGCCGGCCGGCATCCGCCTGCCGCTGGTGCCGCTGGCAGCGGAATACCAAGAGACCGTTCGCGCCGCCCTGCGCGAAGCGGGTGTGTTGAACTAAGCTCCGTAGCTTCTACTTTTTAAGCACATGACTATTCGCAAGAACGCTTCTCTCGCCCCGCAAAGCGGGCTCGTGCTCGCTCTGGTTGTCAGCCTGTCCGGCTGCGGCATGATCGAATCCGTGGTCGGCAAGAATTCGGTGGACTATAAGTCGGCCAAAAAAGCGGCCACGCTGGACGTGCCGCCCGACCTGACGCAGCTGTCCAAGGATTCGCGCTATGCGCTGCCGGATTCCGGCATCGGCGTGGCCACCGCTTCCGGCTATGCAGCGCAGCGCGCGGCCATGGGCGGCGTGCAGGCCGGTCCTGCCGCTGCCGCAAACGAAGTGGCCAGCATCGGCAATGCCAAGGTGAGCGTGGTGCGCTCGGGCGACCAGCGCTGGCTGATCGTCAAGCAGTCGCCGGAAGTCCTGTGGCCGCAGCTCAAGTCCTTCTGGGAAGAATCGGGCTTCGTGCTGTCCACCGACAACGCGACCGCCGGCGTGATGGAAACCGAGTGGAACGAAAACCGCGCGAACATCCCGCAGGACATCATCCGCCGCACCATCGGCAAGGTGTTCGACTCGGCCTATTCGAGCGGCATGCGCGACAAGTTCCGCACCCGCCTGGAGCGCCAGCCTGATGGTTCGACCGAGATCTTCATCAGCCACCGCGGCGCGGAAGAAGTGCTGACCGGCCCGCAGAAGGAAATCGCGCAGTGGACCATGCGTCCGAACGACCCGAACCTGGAAGCGATCTTCCTGGCCAAGCTGATGACCAAGCTGGGCGGCACCGAGCCGACCGAATCGCGCCTGGCCGTGGACAACGCCGCGGTGCAGCCGCTGCACGCCTTCCTGAAGGGCGAGGGCGCCGGCCGCTATGTGGAGACCGACGAAGGCTACGACCGCTCATGGCGCCGCGTAGGCCTGGCGCTGGACCGTGCCGGCTTCACCGTGGAAGACCGCGACCGCGTGCAGGGCATCTACTTCGTGCGCTATGTGGCCGATACGGCCGAAGTGAAGGGCTGGTTCTCGCGCATCTTCAGCTGGAATTCGGACAAGGACAAGGAAGCCCAGCGCTACCGCATCCACGTCAAGTCGGCCGACGACGGCAAGAGCAGCCAGGTTACCGTGCAGGACAACAAGGGCACGCCGGATGCGACTCCGGTGGGCGAGAAAATCTTGCAGCTGCTGCAGGAACAGCTCAAGTAAGCGCTTCCGCTCCAAAGAAAAACCGGCCTTCGAGGCCGGTTTTTTATTGTTGGCAGATGGGGACAGACCCCGACTTCTCAAACGTACAGGCGAAAAAAAACCGGCCCGAAGGCCGGTCTTTTTCCCTGCGCGCTGAATTACTTAGCAGCGGAAGCAGCGTCAGCAGCAGCGGATGCAGCCGAAGCAGCAGCGGAAGCAGCAGCAGCAGCGTCGGAAGCAGCAGCGGCAGCAGCGTCAGCGGCTGGAGCAGCAGCAGGAGCAGCAGCGTCAGCGGCTGGAGCAGCAGCAGGAGCTGCAGCTTCTGGGGTAGCTACTGGAGCAGCTGGGGTTTCTTCTTTTTTCGAGCAAGCAGCCAGAGCAACAGCCAGCAGGGAGGCGATCAGCAGGGATTTTTTCATTTGTTTTCCTTAATTAATTCACAAAAATTAATAACAATGTTGCGATGAATAATTACCGGTAATTATCGCTCATTAGGGCGTCTCGTATGCTTTCGTACCGAATGGTGCCTCAGTCATCGGAAACTTCCTAACGGGATATTATAGCCATTTTTGGTGCGTCGCAATAGCAAAACGAGCCAGTTTCATAACTATTTTGCGTTCCCGCAATATTTTTCTTTCAGCGTGAACTTCCGGTATCTCCCGGCAACAGCAGCCTACCGGGCGAACAGGCGCATTGTACATATTTTTTTGTCACAATCCAGTGGTGTCCGCTTGCAGTCCTGGCAAGGTTTCCAGCCACATGCTATCAAAACGCTCGGCGCTGATTTTGGTTGACTCGGGATCATCAAAACAGGCCTCGCCGCGGAAGTGGTCAGAATGGAAACGCCGCACGATGTCGCGGCCGTCGGCGATGCAGAAGGAATCGCTCAGGTGGCGCAGCTGGCGCTGGGTGATGCGGCACTCCATTTGCGGGCCGAAGTCAGCCAGCAGCTTGACGAAGCGGGGCGCATCTTTCTGCAGGAATTCCTTGCTGTGCGCGGCCAGCAGCAGGCGGCCGCCGCCGCGCAGGAACTCGCGCAGCACCGTGTCGGTCGCGGAGCTCCCCAGCTGCCACCAGGCGAAGTCCGGGTCAAACATCTGCAAGGTCAGCCGGGCGCGGCCGAGGCAGAGCGCCAGCTTTGCTTCAAAGCCGCTGCGGCTGTCGAAAAGCTGGCGGTCCATGGCGCGGCCTCAGGCAGCCAGTTCCAGCCAGCCGTCCGTGTACCAGGCGAACAGGGCTTCCATCACATCCTCGGAGGCCTCGGCCACCTCGGCGCCGGCCAGTGCGCGCTCATTGGCCAGCGCCTCCAGCGTGGCCTTGTCCGCCTTGCCCACGGCGAAGGACTCGCCGTTGATGAACACATTCTTGCCACGGTAAAGCATCTGCGTCTTGCGCGACAGCTTCACGCCCTTTTTTACGGCAGCCTTGGTGAAGGCACCGGCGGTCAGCGGCTGCTCCGGGCCGTTGAAGAACACATTGAACTTGGGCTCGGACAGGTATTCGCCGAGGAAGATCGTAATGTCCTCTTCGGTGAAGCGCATCTTGTTCAGCTCGTCGGCAATGGTGGACAGCATCTGCTTCGGAATCTCGGCCGGCTTTTTGCTGTGCTCCAGGTCCGGGTCGGCGTAGCGGCCCGGCAGGTCGATGGAGTCCGCCATGAACTGCAGGAAGTTCTCGCCCAGCTCCTGGTAGGACGGCGAACGGAAGCCGATCGAATAGGTCTGGCAGTCGCCGATGGCCACGCCGTCGTGCGCATAGTGCGGTGGCAGGTAAAGCATATCGCCCGGTTCCAGGATGAACTCCTGCTCCGGTTTAAACTTGCTCAGGATCTTCAGCGGCAAACCTTCCACCAGGCTCAGGTCCTTCTGCGCGCTGATGCGCCAGCGGCGCTGGCCCTCGGCTTGCAGCAGGAACACATCGTAGGAATCAAAGTGCGGGCCGACGCCGCCGCCATCGGTAGCGAAGCTCACCATCAGGTCATCGAGGCGCGCATCGGGCACGAAGCGGAACTGGCGCAGCAACTGGTCCGCAGCATCGTCGTGCAGGTTAATGCCCTGCACCAGCATGCTCCATTCACGCTGGCTGCGCGGCGGCAGGCCGGTGAGCGGGCCGTGCTGCATATCCCATTCGCCATCGGTCAGGGTGACGAGGCGCGATTCCACATAGTCTTTGGTCGCCAGCTCGGCGAGCTGGTCGAAGGGCAGCAGCGGCTTGAAGCCGGGAACGGCCTGGCGGATCAGCAGCGGTTTCTTGTGCCAATAGTCGCGCAGAAATTGCGCAGGCGACATATCGCCCAGAAGTGGTAGTTTTTTCATGCCCCATTATAACAATGAGGGCGGCGATGGTCCTGCCGCGCAGGGGGTATAATCGCGGCTAGCTAAATTGAAAGGAAGCCTTATGAAGATCGCCAAGAACACAGTCGTGACCGTGCAGTACAAGCTGTCCGACGCCCAGAACAATCTGATCGAAGACGGCAGCCAGCCCATGGTCTACCTGCATGGCGGTTACGAAAACACGTTGCCGAAGATCGAAGAAGAGCTCGACGGCAAGGAAACCGGCTACGCCACCACGCTGCAGATTGAACCGGAGGATGCCTTCGGCGATTACGACGCCAGCCTGGTAAAAGTCGAGCCGCGCAACCGCCTGCCGGAACCTCTGGAAGTCGGCATGCAGTTCGAAGGCATGCCGGACGGCGACGATGGCGAAGAAGAAGCCATGATCTTCACCGTGACCGACATCGCCGACGACAAGGTCGTACTGGACGGCAACCACCCGTTGGCCGGCATGGCCCTGCGCTTCGAACTGAAAGTGACGGACGTGCGTCCTGCCACCGAAGAGGAAATCGCCCACGAACACGTGCACGGCGCCCATGGCCACCACCACGGTGACGAGGACGACGAAGGCGAAGAAGGCGACCACTTCCGCACCCACCCCATCCACTAAGCCCAGCGCTTAACGGAAAAAAAGGCAGCCCCGGCTGCCATTTTTATTGCCTCAAACGCATGACACCTTGGGGTCAGGCACCGCTGTCAGTGACACGGGGTGCCTGACCCCAAGGTGTCATGGTCATTACTTTTCCGGGCCGTGCAGGGAGAACAGGTGTTTGCTGCCGGGCTCGACTTCGATCTCGGACCACTCGCTGGTGAGGCTGACGTGGCCGAGGTTGCCGCGCCAGGTGAGGGTGCCAGGCTTCACATCGTCCGCAGGACGCTCCTTGCTGGTGTCGATCAGCAGCACCTTGCCGGGATACTTTTCCGCCAGCGTGCGCAGGATGCGGCGCGTGTCGCTGAAGCCGTCCTGCTTGCTGGAGAAGCTGGGCAGCAGCGAGAAACCCTGCTCGCGGTGCGCACCCAAGTCGCCATCGGAAAACAGCACGATGCCTTCCAGCTTGCGCCGCTTGGCCAGCGCGAACAAGCGCTGCAGCCAGGAGCGGTTGGCCACGAAGCGGTCCTCATACTCGCTGTTGCGGCCCGCTTCACTCAGAAAATGGTTGTTATTGGATGGCAGGTTGACGGTGGCGAACAGCACGCCCCCTTGCTCCCAGTGCGCATTCTCCGCATAACTGCGGAACTTCGCGATGTTCGACTGGCGGCTCAGTTCCAGCGTGCGTTCACCCAGCGAATCGGGGCCCTCGAAATAGATTTCTCGGATGCGGTTCAGGCGTTCGATGGCATTCGAGCGTCCCGCCGAATTGCGGCAGCCGGTCCAGTCGCTGCCCGCCAGCAGCAGGATCAGCGGACGGTCCGAAGTGTTCAGCACATCGCGCCGCTGTGTATACAGCTTGTCGCTGCAAGGCTCGGCGGCCGACTTGATACCGCTCGCCAGCACAAAGGCCGGCCTGGATTCGTTGGCTTTGGCGATGGCGCGCCTCAGGTCCGCATCGCCCTGTTCGGCGGGGAAGGTATGACCGATCACGCTGAAGTGAAAGGGCTTTTGCTTCGGCGCCGCGTGCAGCGGTGCAGCGCCCAGCAGGGCGCCCAGCAGCACGTAAGACGCCAGCCGCTTCATCATGCCAGGGCAGGCTGCGCGAGGCGCTTGAGCTGATACAGGCGTTCCAGCGCTTCGCGCGGCGTGAGCGCATCGGGATCGATGTCGTCCACCGCAGCCAGCAGCGCTGCCAGCGCCGGATTCTCGTCGGCCTGGGCGGCTGGCGCTTCGGTCTCCTCGTCATCCGCACGCGGCGCGGCGAACAGGTCCAGCTGCGGCGTGGCATCCAGCGCCTGCGATTCCAGGCGCGCCAGGTGCTTGCGCGCGGCCTTGATCACGCCCTGCGGCACGCCCGCCAGCTGCGCTACCTGCAAGCCATAGCTCTGCGAAGCGGGACCTGCCTGCACGGCGTGCAGGAATACGATGCTGTCCTTGTGCTCCACGGCCGAGAGGTGCACATTGGCTGCCGTTGGATGGCTCTCCGGCAGCTGCGTGAGTTCGAAGTAGTGCGTGGCGAACAGTGTGAAGCTGCGGCTCGTATCGATCAGGTGGCGCGCAATCGCCCACGCCAGCGCCAAGCCGTCGAAGGTGGAAGTGCCACGCCCGATTTCGTCCATCAGCACCAGCGAATGCTCGGTGGCGCCATTCAGGATGGTGGCCGCTTCCGTCATCTCCACCATGAAGGTTGAGCGGCCGCCCGCCAGGTCGTCGGTGGCGCCGATACGGGTGAAGATGCGGTCGATTGGGCCGATGGTGGCGCTGGTCGCGGGCACATAGCTGCCGATATAGGCCAGCAGCGTAATCAGCGCAACTTGGCGCATGAAGGTCGATTTACCGCCCATGTTAGGACCGGTGATCAGCAGCAGGCGGCGTTCATTCTGCAACTTGCAGTCGTTGGCGATGAAGCGCTCGATCTGGCCTTCCACCACCGGGTGGCGGCCCTCCGTGATATCGATGCAGGGCTCTGCCACCAGCTGCGGCGCGCACCAGTTGTGGCGCAGCGCGTGTTCGGCCAGCGCGGTCAGCGTGTCCAGCTGCGACACCGCCTGAGCGATCGACTGCAGCGTGCCAATATGCGGCGCCAGGTCGGCCAGCAGCTGCTCGTACAGCTCCTTCTCGCGCGCCAGCGCCTTGTCCTGCGCCGACAGCGCCTTGTCCTCGAAGGCCTTCAGTTCCGGCGTGATATAGCGCTCGCAGTTCTTCAGCGTCTGGCGGCGGCGGTAATCGTCCGGCACCTTGTCGGCCTGGCCGTTGGTGACTTCGATATAGAAGCCATGCACCTTGTTGTATTCAACGCGCAGGTTGGCGATGCCGGTGCGCGCGCGCTCGCGCGTTTCGAGATCCACCAGATACTGGCCTGCGTTCTCCGACAGGCCGCGCAATTCATCCAGCTCCGCATCGAAGCCGCGTGCAATCACGCCGCCATCGCGCACCATATTCGCCGGTTCCGGCATTACTGCGCGCACCAGCAGGTCCACGCAGGACTCCGGCATGGCCAGCGCGTTGTGGATGGTATGCAGCAGGCTGTCCGCATTATCGTGCTGCAGGCTGCGCGCCAGCGCCTGCTGCAGCTTGGGCAGCTGCTGCAGGCCATCGCGCAGGCTGGCCAGGTCGCGCGGACGCGCCGTCAGCAGCGCCACGCGGGTGGTGATGCGTTCGATATCCGGCACATGGCCCAGGTGATAGGCGAGCGAACCTGTGGTGTCGTTCTGCATCAGCGCGGAGATCGCGTCATGCCGTGCACGCGCCACCTTCTGGTCGCGCCGCGCATGGTGCAGCCAGTAGCGCAGCAGGCGCGAACCCATCGGCGTGCGGCAGTGGTCCAGCAGCGAGAACAGGGTAGGCGATTCCTGGCCGCGAATGGTTTCGGTCAGTTCCAGGTTGCGGCGCGTGGCCGAATCGAGGCCGATGAATTCCGACTCCGTTTCACAGGTCAGGCTGCGCACGTGCTGCAAGCCGCGGCCCTGTGTCGAATGCGCATAGCGCAGCAGGGCGCCCGCAGCGCCGAATGCCGGGCCAAGGCCATCGGCGCCAAAGCCGGTCAGCGTGGCCACCGCCAATTGGTCCAGCAGCGACTTATGGCCATGCACCACGTCGAAATGCCACTCCGGCACATTGTTCACGTGGCAGATGGTGATCTCTTCAAACAGCTCGCCCGCATCGGGACGCAGGATTTCGGCCGGCGCAATGCGTTCCAGCTCCTGCATCAGGCGCGTTTGCACCGAGCGCTGGTCGCCGGAGAATTCCATCAGGCGCAGCGCGCCACTGGCCAGTGAAAGCCAGGCCAAGCCCGCCGTCGTGTGCTTGCGCTGGTTCATCAGATACATCGCCAGCAGCGGACGTTCTGATTTTTCCGGCAGCAGGTCTGAATCGGTCAGCGTGCCGGGCGTAACAATGCGTACCACCTTGCGCTCCACCGGCCCCTTGCTCAGGGCAGGATCGCCGATCTGCTCGCAGATCGCGCAGGACTCGCCCAGCTTCACCAGCTTGGCCAGGTAGCCGTCCAGCGAGTGGAAGGGCACCCCCGCCATTTTGATCGGCACGCCATTATTGGTGCCGCGCGCGGTCAGCGTAATGCCCAGGATGCGCGAGGCCTTCTCCGCATCGTCGTAGAACAATTCATAGAAGTCGCCCATGCGGTAGAACACCAGCATGGTCGGATGCTCGCTCTTGATGCGCAGATACTGCGCCATCATTGGCGTGACTTTGCTGTCTTTTCCGAGATTAACTTCTTGATTTGAAACGATATTCATTCTGTTCTTCGAGTGTGCAACGATAAAGTGCCGCCAGCGCGCCGCCGGGCAGGCCAACACTTTACCATTTCCGGGTGAGGTAAGTCTGTGGTGGAGGCTTACTTCTCAAGGATAGCGAACAATGCGAAGCATCCTGCGACTGCAAGGCTTATTCGGCTGGCGTTCAGCAAACTCATGACGATAGAGGAGGATGCGACCGAGCACACCATCAAAATCAACGGGAATAGTGCAGAACCATTGGCAAAGTACATGCCGGTTTGCTTGCTGAGGAATCTTCTGCCTGCCACTGGTGAGGTGAAGTGGCGGTAGAGCACGTACAGGCCACCTGTAAGAACAGAGCCGATATCCACCCAATTGCCGTCAATGGCGATATCGGGCAGCACGGCGGTTCAGGCGGCGTGAAACACGGCGAATGCGCCCGCCAGGGCGCCGATCCCTGCGCCAACAACCCGCAAGTCGAACGGCACCGGTACCCAGGCGAGGAAAGCGCCGGTCAGCACCGAGCCAATCAATGCGCACCCGGTCACAAAGCGAAGCTTATGGAGCGTTGGGGCTGATCTCCGGCTCATGATTGACCTCGCAATCATTATTTCTGCATAAATGGGGTGATTTCAATTGTAGCTTGAACGGTTTGCTCCGGGCGCCGGCGGACGCTTGATTGAGCTCAATGCTGCACATGCTGTACACTTTACATCTTTGACCTAGTTAACTCGCGGCCACAAGCTGCACAGATTGGAATGACCATGGCAGACAAGATTATCTACACGCTGACCGACGAAGCACCGCTGCTGGCGACCTACTCGCTGCTGCCTATTGTTGAAAAGTTCACGGCCCCGGCCGGCGTTGAAGTGGTGTCGAGCGACATTTCCGTCGCCGCCCGCGTGCTCGGCGAGTTCCCGGAATACCTGAGCGACGATCAGAAAGTGCCGAACAACCTGGCCGAGCTGGGCGCGCTGACCCAGAAGCCGGACACCAACATCATCAAGCTGCCGAACATTTCCGCCTCCGTGGCGCAGCTGATCGCCTGCGTGCGCGAGCTGCAAAGCCGCGGCTACAAGCTGCCGGACTATCCGGAAGACGCGAAAACCGAAGAAGAGAAGGCACTGAAGGCCCGCTACGGCAAGTGCATCGGCAGCGCCGTGAACCCGGTCCTGCGCGAAGGTAACTCGGACCGCCGCGCGCCGAAGGCCGTGAAGGAATACGCACGCAAGAACCCGCACTCGATGGGCGAGTGGAGCCCGGCCTCCCGCACCCACGTCTCGCACATGCACCACGGCGACTTCTACCACGGCGAAAAGTCCATGACCCTGGACAAGGCCCGTGAAGTGAAGATGGAACTGATCACCAAGTCCGGCAAGACCGTGGTGCTGAAGCCGAAGGTCGCGCTGCAGGCCGGCGAGATCATCGACAGCATGTTCATGAGCAAAAAGGCGCTGCTGGAGTTCTACGAACAGCAGATCGACGACGCGCACAAGACCGGCGTGATGTTCTCGCTGCACGTGAAGGCGACCATGATGAAGGTGTCGCACCCGATCGTGTTCGGCCACTGCGTGCGCGTGTTCTACAAGGACGCCTTCGAGAAGCACGGCAAGACCTTCGATGAGCTGGGCGTGAACGTGAACAACGGCATGGCCAACCTGTACGAGAAGATCGAGAAGCTGCCTGCTTCGCAGCGCGACGAGATCATGAAGGACCTGCACGCCTGCCACGAACACCGTCCGGAGCTGGCGATGGTGGATTCGGCCAAGGGCATCACCAACTTCCACTCGCCGAACGACATCATCGTTGACGCATCGATGCCGGCCATGATCCGTATCGGCGGCAAGATGTGGGGCGCCGATGGCCGTCCGAAGGACGTGAAGGCTGTGATGCCGGAATCGACCTTCGCCCGCATCTACCAGGAGATGATCAACTTCTGCAAATGGCATGGCAACTTCGACCCGCGCACCATGGGCACCGTGCCGAACGTGGGCCTGATGGCCCAGCAGGCCGAGGAATACGGCTCGCACGACAAGACCTTCGAAGTGCCGGAAGCCGGCGTGGCCAACATCACCGACCTCGCCACCGGCGAAGTGCTGCTGACGCAGAACGTGGAAGAGGGCGATATCTGGCGCATGTGCCAGGTGAAGGACGCGCCGATCCGTGACTGGGTGAAGCTGGCCGTGACCCGCGCCCGCAACTCCGGCATGCCTGCCGTGTTCTGGCTGGACCCATACCGTCCGCACGAGGCGGAAGTGATCAAGAAGGTGCAGGCCTACCTGAAGGACCACGACACCTCCGGCCTGGATATCCAGATCATGTCCCAGGTGCGCGCAATGCGCTACACCCTGGAGCGCGTGTCGCGCGGCCTGGACACCATCTCCGTCACCGGCAACATCCTGCGCGACTACCTGACCGACCTGTTCCCGATCCTGGAACTGGGCACGTCCGCCAAGATGCTGTCCATCGTGCCGCTGATGGCCGGTGGCGGCATGTACGAAACGGGCGCCGGCGGTTCCGCACCGAAGCACGTGAAGCAGCTGGTGGAAGAAAACCACCTGCGCTGGGATTCGCTGGGCGAGTTCCTGGCGCTGGCGGTGTCGCTGGAAGACCTGGGCATCAAGTCCGGCAACGCCAAGGCCAAGCTGCTGGCCAAGACGCTGGACGAAGCCACCGGCAAGCTGCTGGACAATAACAAGTCGCCTTCGGCCCGCACCGGTGAGCTGGACAACCGTGGCAGCCACTTCTACTTGGCTCTGTACTGGGCCCAGGCACTGGCGGCGCAGACCGAAGACGCAGAGCTGAAGGCCCACTTCACGCCACTGGCCAAGTCGCTGGCGGAGAACGAGTCGAAGATCGTCGAAGAGCTGATCAAGGTGCAGGGCGCCCCGATGGATATCGGCGGCTACTACTACCCTGATCCAGCCAAGACCAGCGCGGTGATGCGCCCAAGCGCCACCTTCAACAAGGCGCTGGAAGCCCTGTAACAGCATGATGGGGCGCTTCGGCGCCCCGTTCGCCGGGCGGATGCCGACAATTTTTGTCGGAATTGTGTAGAACCCATTCGTGCGCGCCGGAAAATGGCAGGCGAACTAGTATTATGTTGTTATGGAAAAACTTCGAGACTTTGCGGCCGTCGTCGCCGAGGCACAGCGTGGGGAGCTGGTTTTCCCCACCAGTGTGAATGCAGCGCTGGCGCTGCAGCTCTGCCTTGCCGATCCGGATTGTCACGATGAAGAGGTGATCCGCAAGGTGCTGGCCGAGCCTATCCTGGCGGCCCGCGCCGTGGCGCTGGCCAATTCGGCCGTGTTCCGTTCCAACGGGGCGGCACTGGTCACCAGCGTACGGGGCGCCGTCATGCGGCTTGGCTACCGCAATCTGTATACCCTTGCCGCAGCAATGGTCGTGCGCCAGTTTGGTGCACGCATCAGCGATCCTGGGCTGCGCGCGCAGGCGGAGCAGCTATGGCGCTATTCGGCCCATGTGGCCTCCCTCGCTTACCTGATCGGCAGCCGTATTACGCGGGTGGATGCCGATACCGCGCTGTTTGCCGGCATCATGCACGAAGTCGGCGGCTTCTACCTGCTGGGGCGGGCCGATTCCATGCCGGGCCTGCTGGAAGATCCCGAAGAGTGGATGGGGGCGGCGCAGGAGATCATTGCGCGCGAGCTGATGAAGAAGCTGAAGGTTCCGGAACCGGTGGCCAATGCGGTGGTCTCGCTGCGCGGCGCCGCTGCCAGCATTCCGCCAGTGGGCCTGCGCGATACGCTGCTGCTGGCGCGCTACCTGAGCCCCGTGGAATGCCCGCTGCCGCGCCGCGAGGATGCTTATCTCACCCAGACCGGCATCCTGGCCCGCTACCTCGACGAACACCCTGAAATTTTGGCCTGCCTGGACGATGCGGCGGAAGACGCCAAGTCCATGAGCACCGCGCTGCTGGTCTAGGCTTCGCCCAGGATCTCTTCCACCGTCCACGGACATTCGGCCGGAAACCGGTCGGCTGCAAAGCCGGTATCATCGGCGGCTTCGATCACGGCATGCGGGTAGGCATAAGCCACCACATCGGGCAGTGTGCGGCGTAAGCTCGGACTCCGTTTCAGCAATCTCGCAACTTTCCGTCGTTGCTCGCGAATTGTGGCCTTCCAGCTTTTCCCCATTCGTTCCGGCTGCACATGGCACTTGAGCAGGTGATGAATAAGCACCACGATTCGACTATCGAGTTCGTTTCGCAGGTGGGCAGTCATGCCGGCAATCTCTTCGAGGAGGTTGGGAATGTCTAGTTGCTCAAACTTGCGGTCGTGCAGTAGCGTGGCCTGCGTCTCTGCCCATAATGCAAAGTCATCTTCATAGGGATCCGCTGACGGGCGAAGCTCAATCATGGCTGCTCCAGTATTTCGGCAAGTGAGAACGGACAATCTCTGGCAAAGAAGTCCTGGTCGATACCGGTGCTTATCGAGGTAAGCGCAACAGCATGCTGATAGGCATTCGGCACCAGCTTCGGCAGTGAATCCCGCAAGCTCGGGCTGAATTCCAGCAGGTCGGCCAGCCGGAAGCGCTGCTCCGCGAGCATGACCTTCATGCCGCGGGTTCGGCAGTCGGGCTGATACTCCCAATTCATCAGCAGTGTAATGAGCGCATCCAGCCTGCGCCGCAGTTCGTGCCTGTCTCGGGCGATGATGCCGACTATTTCTTCGATGAGACGGGGAATATCGACCTTGTCGAGCCGCTGTTGCCGCAGCAATTCGACCTGGCGTTCAGCCCAGAGGACGAAATCGTCCTCGTAGCGGGGGACTGCTTCGGATATGTCAGCGAGTGTCATGGCGCACCTCCCAGCTTCAACTTAGCACCGCGCGCGGCGATGTCCAGCTGATGCGTGGGAAGTGCTGAGGGGGATCAGGCGAGGGTTTGTTCGAGGATGCGCACGAGGGATTGAATGCCTTCGGAATCGGTCTCGTCGAAACGGTTCGGCAACGGGCTGTCGAGGTCGAATACGCCGATAATAGCGCCGTTCTGGCCGAATACCGGCACTACCAGCTCGGAACGCGAATTTACATCACAGGCAATATGGCCGGGGAAGGCGTGCACGTCCGCCACCACGATGGGCGCGCCTTGCTCCACTGTCGAACCGCACACGCCGCGGCCGCGCTTGATGCGGATGCAGGCCGGCTTGCCCTGGAAGGGACCGAGCACCAGCTCGTCTTCCGTCTTCAGGAAATAGAAGCCCGCCCAGTTCAGGCCCGGCATGGTGTTGAACACCAGCGAGCTGAAATTGGCGGTGTTGGCGATCCAGTCGCTTTCGCCGTGCACCAGGCCTTGCAGCTGCGAGCGCAGGTCGGCATACATGGCCTGCTTGGCTTCCGGCGTGTCGGTGGAGTAGGTGGTGTCGCTGATGGTAAAGGTCATGATGATCCTGCGCAGGAAAGCGGAAAGCGCGCAGTTTACCGGGAATTGCCCGCCCGCGTGCACTTGTTTTATTGCTAACGCGCACGATTGAAACACCTGCTGTCGTTTTGGCAAAAACTGATAGCATATTGTTGCCTGAAAAAATGCCCTCCGAAGACTGCCGTGACTGCCCCAATCAATATCCTCGTTGTCGATGACATCCAGCAGAACCTGATCGCCGTGGAGGCCTTGCTGGCCCGGCCCGGTGTGGCCCTGCTCAAGGCCTCGTCCGGCGCGGAAGCGCTGGAGCTGCTGCTGGAGCACGAGGTGGCGCTGGCCCTGATCGATGTGCAGATGCCGAATATGGACGGCTTCGAACTGGCGGAGCTGATACGCGGCAGCGAACGGACCCGCACCATTCCGCTGATCTTCCTGACCGCCGCTGCGCGCGAGGCGAGCTACAGCTTCCGCGGCTACGAGGCGGGCGCCGTCGACTTCCTCTACAAGCCGCTGGACGCCAAGGCGCTGGTGAGCAAGGTCAATGTCTTCGTTGAGCTCTACCAGCAGAAGAAGCAGATGTCGCAGCAGCTGGAAGAGCTGAAGCGCGCCCTGCGCCTGAACGAGATGTTTACCGCCGTGCTGGGGCACGACCTGCGCACCCCGCTGTCGGTGGTGATGAACGGCGCCATGCTGCTGCCGATGATGACCGACCATCCGAAAGTGGCGGTGACCGCGCAGCGCATCCAGAGCAGCGCGCGGCGCATGGCGCAGATGGTGGACCAGCTGCTGGACCTGGCGCGCATCCGCAGCGGCGAACTGCAGCTGCGCCTGGCCGACCAGGACCTGGAACCGATCTGCCGCGCCATTGCCGATGAATTCCACGGCGGCGACAAGCCGCAGCGCGTAACGGTGGAGGCCGAGGGCAATACGCTGGCGCATGTGGACGCAGGCATTCTGTCGCAGGTGGTCTCCAACCTGCTCTCGAATGCGCTGCAGCACGGCACAGCTGACCATACCGTCATGCTCAGGCTCGATGGCCGTACGCCGGAACATATTGTGCTCAGCGTGAGCAACCACGGTGTGATTCCACAGTCGCAGCTGGCGGGCCTCTTCGAGCCCTTCCAGCACGGCGGCGAGGCGCGCAAGTCCGGGCAGGGCCTGGGCCTCGGCCTGTACACGGCCAGCATGTTCGTCAAGGCCCACGGCGGCCAGGTGAACGTGGCCTCGGACGAAGCGCTGGGCACCACCGTTTTCAGCGTGCTGCTGCCGCGGCGTGCAACGGAGGCCTGGGCCGCATGACCGCAGCCGATCAGCCGCTCCGTCAAGCAAGCGATTGCTATATGCCGCATGGCGGCGGCGCCACCGGTGAACTGGTGCGCGCCCTGGACTGGTCGCGCACCAGCCTTGGTCCCATCAGCGGCTGGACCCCCGCGCTGCGCACGACGGTCGATATCGTCCTCAACTCGCCGATCGCCATGGTGCTGATGTGGGGCCGCAGCCATGTGATGATCTACAACGACGCCTATGCCGAAATCGCGGGCAAGCGCCATCCCGAGGCGCTGGGCGGCACGGTGCCGGGCATCTGGCCGGAAATCTGGGACTGGAACCGCGGCATCCTCGAAAGCGGCTTCCGTGGCGAAGTGCGGCAGCACCTCGCGATGCATATGCTCCTGCTGCGCAACGGCACACCGGAAGACGTGTGGTTCGACCTGTTCTACACGCCGGTCTACGACAGCTGCGGCGAGGTGGGCGGCGTGCTGTGCACCGTGGTCGATGTGACGGAGCGGATGCGGCATGAGCGCGCGCTGGACCAGCAGAATACCCGGCTGCAGGAAGAAACCAGGCTGCTGCGCCAGCTGTTCGAGCAGGCGCCGGGCTTTATGGCAGTGCTGCGCGGGCCGGATCACGTATTCGAACTGGCCAACGACCCCTATATGCGGCTGGTGCGCCAGCGCGACCTGATCGGCCGGACGGTGGCCGAGGCGTTGCCGGAAGTGCGCGAGCAGGGCTTCGTGGAATTGCTGGACCGCGTTTACCGCAGCGGAGAGCCCTTCGTCGGCAAGCAGATGAAGGTGGAGCTGCTGGATGCGGACGGCAGCGTCCAGCCGCGCTACCTCGATTTTGTCTACCAGCCTTTGCGCGATCATGACGGGGCCGTGTCCGGCGTCTTCGTGGAAGGTTCGGATGTGACGGACCTGATCGTTACCGGCGAGCGGCTGCGCATAGCGCAGCAGGCGGGCGGCATCGGCAGTTTCGAATGGTTCCCCGGTACCGGCAAGATGGTGGTGTCGCAGACCTACCGCCAGATATGGGGGCTGGACGAGCACTTGGAGGTCACGGCGGACCTGCTGGTATCGCTGGTGGACGAGCGCGACCGCGACCGGGTGGGGCCATCGCGCATGCGCGACGGCGTCAATCCGCTGCAATACAGCGAGTACCGTATCCGCCGTCCGGACAATGGACAGGTGCGCTGGGTGGCGCGCCAGGGCGAAGTGGTGGAGGGCGCCACGCCGGCGCAGCGCCGCTATGTCGGGGTGACCTTCGACATCACCGAGCGCAAACAGATCGAACAGGCGCTGCGCACCAGCCAGGACCGGCTGGCCGCGATCTTCGGCCAAGCCTCGGTGGGACTGTCGGAACTGAGCCTGGACGGCCGTTTCCAGCGCGTGAACGGCGCCCTGTGTTCGATGCTGGGCCGCAGCCAGCAGGAGCTGCTTAGCCTTCATATGGACGACCTGATCCACCCGGACGACAAGGCGGAAAATACCGCGCTGGTAGAGCGCCTGAAAACCTCGGGCCAGCCTTTCACCATCGAAAAGCGCTACCAGAGGCCGGACAGTTCCTGGGTGTGGATATCGAGCAGCATGAGCCGCCTCGATGATGAGATGGGCCAGCCGGTGGCCCTGATCGCAGTGAAGACCGACATCACGGAACGGCGCCGCATCGAAGTGGCGCTGCGCGACCTGAACGACACGCTGGAGCAGCGCGTGGGCCGCGAGATCGCGGAGCGCGACAAGGCCGAGGAAGCGCTGCGCCAGTCGCAGAAGATGGAAGCGGTGGGCCAGCTGACGGGCGGCGTGGCGCATGACTTCAACAACGTACTGCAGATCATCTCCGGCAACCTGCACCTGCTGAACCAGCACCTGAATGGTGACGAAACGGCGCGCAGGCGGCTCGATATGGCGATTGGCGCCGTGGAGCGCGGCGCCAAGCTGTCGTCGCAGCTGCTGGCCTTCGCGCGCCGCCAGCCCTTGCAGCCGGTGGTGTCCGACCTGGGCCGCCTGGTGGGCAATATGGATGAGCTGCTGCGCCGCGCGCTGGGCGAAGCGGTGGAGCTGGTGACGGTGATCGGCAGCGGCTTGTGGAATACCCTCGTGGACCCGGGCCAGATTGAAAACGTGATCCTGAACCTCGCCATCAATGCACGCGACGCGATGCAGGGGCAGGGACGCCTCACCATCGAACTCGGTAACGCGGTGCTGGACGAGTACTACGTCAACAACCTGATCGATGTGCCTTCTGGCCAGTACGTGATGCTGTCCGTGACCGATACCGGCTGCGGCATGCCGCAGGAAGTGCTGCAGCGCGCCTTCGAACCCTTCTTCACCACCAAGCCGGAAGGCGAGGGCACGGGGCTCGGCCTGTCGATGGCCTATGGCTTCGTCAAACAGAGCCGGGGCCATATCAAGATATACAGCGAAGTGGGGCAGGGCACCAGCGTCAAGATCTACCTGCCGCGCTCCATGCAGGCGGAGGCCATGGAACAGGCGCCGGAAACGGGGCCAATCCGCGGCGGCGATGAAACCATCCTGGTGGTGGAAGACGACGAGGGCGTGCGCCAGGTGGTGCTGGATATGCTGTCCGCACTGGGCTACAAGGTGCTGTCGGCGGAGAACGGCGAGAAGGCGCTGCGCATCATCGAAGGCGGCGCAAAGCCGGATCTGCTGTTCACCGACGTGGTAATGCCCGGTCCCCTGCGCAGCCCGGAACTGGCGCGCATCGCACAGCAGATGCTGCCCGACCTGGCGGTGCTGTTCACCTCCGGCTACCCGCAGGGCGGCATCGTGCACGGCGGCCGTCTCGATCCGGGCCTGGAACTGCTGAGCAAGCCCTATCGCCGCGAGGAGCTGGCGCGCAAGCTGCGGCATGTGCTGAATAACCGCCAGCAGGCCATGCAGGCCCGCCAGCGCCGCAGCGCCGGGGCCAACGGCCTGCTGCCGCCGATGCCGTCCATCGAACAGAATACCTCGTTGCGCGTGCTGGTGGTCGAAGACAATCTCGACTCGCAGCAGATGGTGTGCGAACTGGTGGGCATGCTGGGGCATACCGTCAGCGGCGTATCGGACGGCGAAGCAGCATGGGAACTGATGCAGTCGCAGGACTTCGATATCCTGTTCACCGACGTCAGCCTGCCCGGCATGTCCGGCATCGAACTGGCGCGCAAGGTGTTGAAAGTGAAACCGGTGCGCATTATCTTCTCCACCGGCTATGGCAAGGAAGCGCTGGACAGCCTGGAATTCAAGGCCCGCCTGCTGCGCAAGCCCTATGACCTGCTGGAGCTGCAGGCCGCGCTGGACAGCGCGCTTTCCTGAGCTCCTACGGGCTAAGTAGGCCCCGTCCTATGGCATCACCGGCTTGCCACGCCTACAGTGGAGCTGTGATGACTCGGAACGGACCACCATGGTTACCAGGAAACTGAACACGCGCGAGCAGCGTGGCGTGCAGCGCAGCGGCGCTGCGCGGGCGCGCCTGATCCGCAGCTTGCTGCGCAATGTATTCGGCGTGGACAAGCTGCGCGCAGGCCAGCAGGCCGTAATCGACAGCGTGCTCGAAGGCCGCGATACGCTGGCCATTATGCCTACGGGCAGTGGCAAGTCGCTGTGCTACCAGATTCCTGCGTCCATCCTGCCGGGCACCACGGTCGTGGTGTCGCCGCTGATATCGCTGATGAAAGACCAGCTGGAGAGTCTGGAGGAAATCGGCATCGGCGCGGCCCAGGTCAACAGCAGCCTGTCGCGCGAAGAGGAACTGGAGGCGCTCGACAGCATTCGTACCAGCCAAAGCCGCATCGTGTTCTGCACGCCGGAACGGCTGGCGACCGAGGAGTTCCTCGATGTGCTCAAGGCCACCGAGATCTCGCTGCTGGTGGTGGACGAGGCCCACTGCATCTCGCAGTGGGGCCACGACTTTCGCCCGGCCTACCTGGAAATCGGCGCCGCCATCGCCGCGCTGGGCAAGCCGCCCGTGCTGGCGCTGACCGCCACTGCAACCGAGGATGTGGTCGAGGATATCGGCCGCCAGCTAGGCGCCCCGCGCATCAAGGTGATTAACACCGGCATCTACCGGCCTAACCTGCACTACCGCGTGCAGCAGGTCACCAATCCGCAGGAAAAGATGGAGCAGGCATTGCGCCTGGTGCGCGAGACGCAAGGCGTCGGCATCATCTATGCGGCGACGGTGAAGGCGGCCGAGGAGCTGTATGCCCTGCTGGAAGAAGCGGGGGAGAGCGTGGCCATTTATCACGGCAAGCTTGGCGCGAAAGAGCGCAAGGAAAACCAGGATCTCTTCATGAACGGCGAGCGCCGCGTGATGGTCGCTACCAATGCCTTCGGCATGGGCATCGACAAGCCGGACACGCGCTTCGTCATCCACCTGCAGGTGCCTGCCAATCTCGAAGCGTATTACCAGGAGTCGGGCCGCGCAGGCCGAGATGGCGGCGATGCGGAATGCACGCTACTCTACTTCCAGGACGACAAGCGCGTGCAGCAGTTCTTCCTCGTGAAGCACTATCCCGGCGCGGAGGAACTGCGCGCGGTGTACGAGGCGGCAGCGGGCATCGCGCCCTTCCGCTATGCGGACCTGAAGGCGCAGATGGATGATATGCCGGACAGCAAACTCAAGGTCTGCCTCAAGCTACTCAAGGATGGCAAGCTGCTGCGCCAGAACCGCAAGCTGGATTATCTGGTGACGGCGCAGGAAGCGAAGGCGAAGCACTTCGACCAACTTTCCGTCATCTACGAACAGAAGCAGGAGCGCGACAAGGAAGCGCTGGAGCAGATGGTGGCCTACGCACAAAGCGGCTATTGCCGCTGGAAAGTGCTGCTCGATTACTTTGGCGACGATTCAGTCGATATCGAGCACTGCGGCTGCTGCGATAACTGCCTTTCGCCACCGATGCTGGCAGAGGATGTGGCGGCCGATATCGTGCTGCCGCCGTCTTTGCCTGTGCCGGAGCCTGAAGTGGAGGCCTTCGTTGTCGGCAGCAAGGTCAAGGTACCGAAATTCGATATCGGCACCGTGCTCTCGGTGGCCGGCGACCAGATCACCATCGAATTCCCGGAACACATCACCAAGACCTTCATGGCGGAATTCGTGCAGCCGGCCTGAGTGCGCTGGCGGACAGAGGCAGCCCGGCAGCTTGGCTACAATGGTGGCAAACCTTGCTGAGAGCCCGCCAATGTCCGATATGGTTGTTGTCCGCCGAGAAGGCCTGTACTGCGTGCCCGGGGATTTCTACATCGATCCCTGGCGCCCGGTGGAACGCGCCATCATCACGCACGGTCACGGCGACCACGCGCGCTACGGCCATGGGCACTACCTGGCAGCGGCGCCCGGCGTCGGCATCCTCAAGTCGCGGCTGGGCGACATCACCGTGCAGGGGCTCGAATACGGCGAGCAGATAACGCACAACGGCGTGCGCATCTCGCTGCATCCGGCCGGCCATGTGCTGGGTTCCGCGCAGATCCGCATGGAATGCGGCGGCGAAATCTGGGTGGCATCCGGCGATTACAAGGTGGAGGCGGATGCCACCTGCACGCCGTTCGAACCGGTGCGCTGCCACACCTTCATTACAGAATCCACGTTCGGCCTGCCGATCTACCGCTGGGAACCGCAGCAGCAGGTGTTCAACGACATGAACGCCTGGTGGCGCAAGAATGCGGCCGAAGGGCGCGCCAGCCTGATGCTGTGCTACTCCTTCGGCAAGGCGCAGCGCATCCTGAGCGGCCTCGATCCATCGATCGGGCCGATCCTCGCGCACGGCTCGGTGGAGCCGCTGAACCGGGTCTACCGCGAAGCCGGCGTGCCGCTGCCGATGACGCAACTGGTGACGGAAGTCGACAAGGCCGATATCCGCCGCTCCATCGTCATCGCACCGCCGTCGGCTGCGAGCTCGCCATGGGTGCGCCGCTTCGGCGATTTCAGCGACGCCTTCGCCAGCGGCTGGATGCTGCTGCGCGGCGCGCGCCGCCGCCGTGGCGTGGACCGGGGCTTCGTACTGTCCGACCATGCGGACTGGCCGGGCCTGATGCAGGCCATCAAGGCTACGGAGGCGCAGCAGGTCATCGTCACGCACGGCTCGATTCCCACCATGGTGCGCTGGCTGTGCCAGAACGGCCTGGATGCCAAAGGTTTCGAGACCGAATACGGCGACGACGAAGCGCAGGACGCCGCCGCTGCAGGCGCCGCCGCCGAAGGCGTGACAGCGGAACCGGACCCGATTGCCGCGCGCTGGGCCCTTACCGAAGCGGCGGATGCTGCGCGCGCAGCAGGCAAGGCCGATGCAGGCGAGGAGGGCGGCAATGCGTGAATTCGCCCGCCTGTTTGCGGAACTGGATGAAACTACCGCCACCAATCGCAAGCTCGATGCGTTGAAAGCCTATTTCAGCAGCGCGGAACCGGAGAATGCTGCCTGGGCCGTGTATTTCCTCGCCGGCGGCAAGCCGCGCCAGGCAGTGCCGGTGAAGCTGCTGCGCCAGTATGCAACCGAATACGCGGGCCTGGACGACTGGCTGTTTGACGAATGCTACGACGCCGTCGGCGACCTGGCGGAAACCATCGCCCACATCCTGCCCGAACCGACACACCGCAGCGATATCGGCCTTGCCGAATGGGTGGAGCAGCGCATCGCGCCTTTGCGCGGCGCGCAGCCGGAGGTGATCCGCGAAGCGCTGTTCAGCTACTGGGACCAGCTCGAAACGCGCGAGCGCTTCCTGCTGGTCAAACTGATTGGCGGCGGCTTCCGCGTCGGCGTTTCGAAGCTGCTGGTCACGCGTGCGCTGAGCGCCATCGCTGCGGTGGACAGCAAGCTGATTGCGCAGCGCCTGATGGGCTGGACGGACGGCAGCGTGAGCCCCACTGCAAAGGGCTTCCTGCAGCTGATTGCCGCGCAGTCGGACCAGGAGCATGCGATGCGCGGCGGCCAGCCCTATCCCTTCTTCCTGGCGCACCAGCTGCAGGCCGCGCCGGAAACGCTGGGCGAACTCGCGGACTGGCAGGTGGAATGGAAATACGATGGCATGCGCGCGCAGCTGGTGTGCCGCAACGGCGGCAACTGGCTGTGGTCGCGCGGCGAAGACCTGATTACGGAGCGCTTCCCCGAGATCGCGGCGATCCGCCTGCCCGATGGCACGGTGGTGGATGGCGAAATCCTCATCTGGCAGGCAGGCGATGCACCATCGCCGTTTGCCGACCTGCAGAAACGCATCGGCCGCAAAACGCTGTCGGCCAAGCTGCTGGCCGAACTGCCTGCCGCGCTGGTGGCCTACGATCTGCTGGAACGCGATGGCGTGGACCTGCGCCAGCTGCCGCAATGCGAGCGCCGCACCCTGCTGGAGCAGCTGGTGGCGGAAGTGGACGTGCCGCAGCTGCGCATCTCGCCGCTGGTGCAAGCCGAAAGCTGGGAGCAGCTGGCGGAGATCCGTGAAGAATCGCGCACGCGCGGCGTGGAAGGCATGATGCTGAAGGCGAAGGCAGCGCAATACGGCGTGGGCCGCACCAAGGATGTGGGCACCTGGTGGAAGTGGAAGATCGACCCTTACAGTGTGGATGCAGTACTGATCTACGCCCAGGCAGGCCACGGCCGCCGCGCCTCGCTGTACACCGACTACACCTTCGCCGTATGGGACAGCGACGGCAATGGCGAACGCAAGCTGGTGCCCTTTGCCAAAGCCTACTCCGGCCTGACGGATGCCGAGATCGCCCAGGTCGATAACGCCATCCGCCGCACCACGATAGAAAAATTCGGCCCCGTGCGCAGCGTACGCCCGACCATGGTGTTCGAGATCGGCTTCGAAGGCATCGCACTGTCGCCGCGCCACAAGTCCGGCATCGCCGTGCGCTTCCCGCGCATCCTGCGCAAGCGCGACGACAAGGCGGTGGAGGATGCGGACACGCTCGACATCCTGAAAGGGCTGCTGGCCGGGGCCGGTTCATGAGCAAGGCCGCTGCCGCGCAGCAGGTGGATGACTGGTTCGCCCGCCGTGCATGGAAGGTGTTTCCCTTCCAGCGCGCCGTCTGGAAAGCTGCCGTCGCGGGCGAATCGGGGCTCCTGCACGCCACCACCGGCTCGGGAAAAACCTTCGCCGTGTGGTTCGCTGCCCTGCAACGCGCCATGCGCACGCAAAAAGGCCGCCGCAAGGCCGGACTGCGCGTGCTGTGGATTACGCCGATGCGCGCGCTGGCGGCGGATACGCTGCGCGCGCTGCAGGAATCCGCCTCGGAACTGGTGCCCGGCTGGACCGTCGATGCCCGCACCGGCGACACCTCGTCGGCTGCCCGCGCGCGGCAGGCGCGGCACCTGCCGGACACGCTGATCACCACGCCGGAAAGCCTTACGCTCATGCTGAGCAAGGCCGACGCGCGCGAGCAGTTCAATATGCTCGACATGGTCATCATCGACGAATGGCATGAACTCATGGGAAACAAGCGCGGCGTGCAGACGCAGCTTGCGCTGGCGCGGCTGCGGCAGTGGAATCCGGCGCTGGTGGTGTGGGGCCTGTCGGCCACACTGGGCAACCTGGAACGCGCCAGGCACGTGCTGCTCGGCGCCGAAGCAGGCGGCGTGATCGTGGAAGGCGCCATCCGCAAATCGCTGCTGGTGGACACGCTGATCCCCGAGAATCCTTCGCGCTTTCCATGGGCCGGCCATCTCGGCATCCAGATGCTGCAGCCGGTCATTGAAGAAATCGAACAGCACGCGACCACGCTGGTGTTCTGCAATACCCGGTCGCAGGCGGAGCTTTGGTACCAGCACCTGCTGGACGCGCGGCCCGACTGGGCCGGCATCATCGCCCTGCATCACGGCTCACTGGACAAGGAAGTGCGCGACTGGGTGGAGCTTGGCCTGAAGAAGGGCCAGCTGAAAGCCGTGGTCTGTACTTCGAGCCTGGACCTTGGCGTCGATTTCCTGCCGGTGGAACGCGTGCTGCAGATCGGCAGTGCGAAGGGCATTGCACGCCTGCTGCAGCGCGCGGGCCGTTCGGGCCACGCGCCGGGCCGCGTATCGCGCGTTACGCTGGTGCCCACGCATACGCTGGAACTGCTGGAAGCCGCAGGCGCCATCCAGGCCGTGAAGGACCGCGATATCGAAGCACGCCCCGTTGCTGAAAAGCCGCTGGACGTGCTGGTGCAGCACCTCGTCACCATTGCGCTCGGCGGCGGCTTCCGTTCTGAGGAGCTGCTGGCCGAGGTGCGCACCGCCTGGTCCTACCGCAATCTCACGGACGAGGAGTGGCAATGGGCGCTGGACTTTGTTGCGCGCGGCGGGCAAAGCCTCACCGTGTACCCCGAATACCGTCGCGTGCTGCCGGACGAGGAGGGCGTGTACCGCGTGCCGGATGCGGCCATCGGCCGCCGCCACCGCATGGGCATCGGCACCATCGTGTCGGAAGCCATGATCCAGGTGAAGTATATGAGCGGCGGCCGCCTGGGCACGGTCGAGGAAGGCTTTATCTCGCGCCTGAACAAGGGCGACCACTTCCTGTTCGGCGGCAGGATTCTGGAATTCGTGCGGGTACACGAGATGACGGCGTATGTGCGGCGGGCCACCGGCGCCAAAGGCGCGGTGCCGCGCTGGCAGGGCGGCAAAATGCCGCTGTCCTCCGAACTGGCGCACGCGGCGCTGGAGCAGATGCGGCTGGCCACCGAAGGCATCTACAAAGGCCCGGAAATGCGCGCCATCCGGCCGCTGCTGGAAGTGCAGCAGCGCTGGTCCTCGCTGCCCACGCCGGTCAGCACGGTGGTGGAAAGCCTGCACAGCCGCGAAGGCCATCACCTCTTCATCTATCCCTTCGCCGGCCGCGCCGTGCATATCGGCCTTGCTTCGCTGTTCGCCTACCGCGTGGGCCGCGCCCGGCCCACCACCTTTTCCATCGCGGTCAACGACTACGGCTTCGAGCTGCTGGCGCCGGAAAGCGTGGCCTGGCCAGACGTGTTCAGCGCGCTGGAGGGCAGGGATGTCGGCCTGTTCTCCACCGAACACCTGCTGGAAGACGTCCTGGCCAGCCTGAACGCAACGGAGCTGTCGCAGCGCCGCTTCCGCGAAATCGCACGCATTGCCGGGCTGATTTTCCAGGGCTATCCGGGCCAGCCGAAAAGCAACCGCCAGTTGCAGGCATCGTCCTCGCTGTTCTTTGAAGTCTTCCGCAAACACGACGCGGGCAACCTGCTGCTGACGCAGGCGCAGCGCGAAGTGCTGGAGCAGGAACTGGAGCTGAACCGCCTGCGCGCCACGCTCACCGAACTGCAGTCGCGCCGCGTCAGCTATCATGAAACAGCACGCGCCACGCCCTTCGGCTTTGCGTTGATGGTGGAGCGCTTCCGCGAAAAACTGACCACGGAAAAATTGTCGGACCGCGTCGCCCGTGTGTTGCGTGAACTGGAGAAAGCAGCAGGACCATGAGTGCGCTGGAAATTGAGCTGGCGGAAGAGCGCGTGCTGCTGCTGCCGCAGAAAGCGCTGTTCTGGCCACGCGAGCGGATGCTGCTGATTGCGGATATCCACTTCGGCAAGGCTGCGTCCTTCCGTGCGCTGGGCATTCCCGTGCCGCGCGGCACCACCACGGAAAACCTCGCCAGCCTCGACGCGCTGATAGCGGCTTACGGGGTGCAGCACATCGTCTTCCTCGGCGACTTCCTGCATGCGAAGGCCGCCCATGCCTCTTCCACGCTGCGCGCCATGCTGGCCTGGCGTGCGCGCCACCTGCAGTTGCGGCTCACGCTGGTGCGCGGCAACCACGACCGCCATGCGGGCGATCCTTCCGAACAGCTGCGCATCGAGATGGTGGACGAGCCTCACACCATCGGCCCTTTCAGTTTCTGCCACCACCCGGACCTGCCGGCGCCGGGCTATGTACTGGCAGGCCATGTGCATCCCGTCTACCGCCTGAGTTCGGGCTGGGAATCGCTGCGCCTGCCGTGTTTTGTGTTCGGCGAGCGGCGCGCGATCCTGCCATCCTTCGGCGCTTTTACGGGCGGCCACGTCATCGCGCCGCTGCCTGGCGAGAGAATATTTGTGACTGCAGAGGAATTAATTTTCCCAATTGAAATTCGGTAGGCGATATCCTACATTGATACCTGCGCGTGTCCTATATTGCCTCTACGGTGCTTGCCCTACTATGAGGACTCCTGAAGCCCGATCGTTACAAACAAGATCGTCGCTGGTCGGTGAGAGCGATCGGGCTGCGGGATCCCCCCAAAGTACACCTCCCGCCATAACACCTATCCCTTATGACCCACTTCAGGAGAAACCACCATGGCATCATCGAACCAGGACAACCGAGGTAGCCGACAAGGCGAATCGCAAGGCAACAAACAAAGCTCCACGCGCAACCGTGGCTTTGCATCGATGGACCCGCAGCGCCAGCGCGAGATTGCATCGCAGGGTGGCCGCGCCGCCCACGCCAAAGGCACCGCACATGAGTTCACTTCCGAGGAAGCCCGCCGTGCCGGCGCCATGAGCCACAAGAACGGCAACCGCCAGAGCGCTTCGCGCGGCAGCAGCCAGGACAGCCAGCAGGACCAGGCCGAAGTCCGCAACGATAATCGACAGGGCTGATTGCTCGACACGGAATGCGGCGAGGAGAACAGCATGACGACTCCATCGGACAAATCCCGTAAGAAGAAAAACAGCGAGCAGAATTTCGTACTGGTCGATACCGATCACCCCGGCATCGGCAATGCCGATCTCCCGGAAACGGAAGTGCGGCGCGCGGACAAGCCAATTCCCGGCAACCGTCAGAGCACGGTTGAAAAAGGTTCCCGGCAAGGAGAGGAGCCTCCCGGCACCGAAGGTGGTGCGCCGGGTCCGGAAGCCAGTTCCGGCGTCTGAAAAAAAACCCCGGCCATGAGCCGGGGTTTTCGCTTATTGCAGGGCCATCCTTATTGAATGCCCATCGTCTTGTGCTCGCCGACGTGCTTCGGCGGCTGGCCGGTAATGGCGGCCTTGGCCATCGCGAACAGCGTCACCATCTTGCTGTTGCCCGTGTCCCAGTATTCCCCCGACTGCACATGCACCTTCAGCAGCGCCAGGTGCGGATCGTCCACGCCTTCGGGGAACCAGGCCTTCACCATCGGGTTCCACAGCTCCTGCGCCTTCTGCCGGTCGCGCAGCATTTCGGCGCGGCCGGAGACCGACACATAGAGGTGGTCATCGACGTCGGTGAAGGTGATGTTGACGGAGGGATTGTCGACCAGTTCGCGGGTGAAAGCCTGCTCGTCGGAAATGAAGAACCACATATTGCCTTCCTCATCCAGCTGCTGATTGGTGAGGGGGCGGCTGCTCATGGTGCGTGAAGCATCGGCGGTGGTGAACATGCCGAACTTCACGTCCTTGACCTTTTCGCGCAGGTCGTCGAGCTCGTCTTTACTGAAGAGTGCCATGCTGTTTCTCCTTGTCTGTCCAATACAAAGGACAGGTTACGGAGAAGCGGCACGGCACTCTGTACGCGAACGAACCTTAGAACAGGATGTTCGCGCTCAGCTGGGCCGAACGTTCAACACCGAGGCCGAGGCGGGCGCCGCTGTTGTTCAGCGTGTTGATGTAGAACTTGTCGAAGAGGTTGTACACGTTCAGCTGCAGGCTCACGTTCTTGTTCACGCGGTAGCTCAGCATTGCATCGGCCACGGCGTAGGAAGGAATCGAGGGCACGTTCTGCAGCGACACATCCACGCTCGGATCGATCACGCGCTTCTGCTTGGACATATAGCGCGCGCCGCCGCCCACGGTGAGGGCGTCGTTGAACTTGTAGGTGGTCCACAGCGTGGCGCTCAGGTCGGGCGACCAGCGGGTAGCGGCGCCAGCAGCGTTATTGCCGGTGGTGCCTTCCTTGATCTTGGCATCCATGGTGGCGATACCGGCCGTGATGTTCCACTTGTCGGTGATCTGGCCCACGGCGCCCAGTTCAATACCTTCCACGCGGCGCTTGCCCAGCTGCGAGTAGGTGTTGGACGCAGTATCCAGCAGCGAGATTTCGTTCTTGTTGTCGGTGCGGTACAGGGCCGCGGTCAGCGACAGCTTCTCGCGCAGGATGTCCCACTTGGTACCGATCTCGATATTGGTGGTTTTCTGCGGATCCATGTTCGGATTGTTGATATTGCCCGCGGTAGCGCTCAGCGAGAAGTTCGCGCTGCCCGGCGGCGTTTGCGAGTTCGAGAACGCAGCATAGACGCTGGCATTGCTGACTGGCTTGTACAGCACGCCGGCCTTGAAGCTGGCCAGTTCGTCCGACGCTTCCACGCGGCTTGGCACCAGGGTGCCGACCGGCAGCGTTGGATTGCTGGTGGCGGTGGACACGGCCACCGAGTTGGTGGTGGTGTTGTAGTGCTCGTAGCGCACGCCGCCGTTCACTTGCCATTGCGGGCTCAGTTCGATGGTGTCGAAGAAGTAAACGGCCGCGGTGCGGGTCTTGCCCTGGGTGTAGGCGCCGGCCAGCACTGGCGCGAAGGCGGTCAGCGTGTCGTTCGGGTTCGGTGCATACAGGTTGGCGGCGCTCACGGTGCCGAGGCCGGCGCGGGTTGGCGAGTACTGTTCTTCCGACAGCACTTCCAGGCCGGTGGAGATGGTGTGCTTCACGCTGCCTGCCTGCACTTCGGCCACCACGTTGGTGGTGTTGCCGAGGATTTCATTCTCTTGCAGCACGCTCTGGCGCGAACGGGCCACGGTCCAGGTGTTTTGCGCACCGGCGGCGGTCAGGCCGTTGATGCCGGTCAGGATACGGTCCATCTTGGACTTGCCGTAGCGGGTGGTGTTGGTCAGCGTAGCTTTCGCGCCCAGTTCGTGCTCGATCTTCACGGTGCCCATGTCGGCATCGACCTTTTCGTAGTCGCTGTTCAGGCCGTAGTAGTTTTCGCGGTTCACGAGCGGTGCGGCGCGCAGCGAGGCGCTGGCATTGTAGAAGCCCGGCACGCCCACGCTTGGCAGGCCGCCGTCCGGCGTGTTGTCCTGGCGCACGTGCTGCGAGAACAGGTAGACGCGGGTTGGCGTGCCCAGGCCGAAGGCGACCGACGGCGCGATGCCCTGGCTTTCGTTCTTGATGACCTTGCGGCCCATCAGGCCGCCGTCCTGCGCCATCACGGCAATGCGGAAGGCCGCGTTGTCGCCGATGGTACGGTTCAGGTCGCCGGTGACGCGCTTCATCTCGCCGCTGTTGTAGCTGACGGTGGCGCTGGTCGAATTTTCGCGGTTCGGCAGTTTGCTGACCAGATTGATGTAGCCGGAGGCTGCGCCACGGCCGATATCTGCGCCGGCCGGGCCTTTCGAGATTTCGATCTGCTCGATGTTGAAGGTGTCGCGGGTCACGGCGCCCAGGTCGCGGATGCCGTCGATGAACACGGAGGACTGGGTCGAGAAGCCGCGCATCTGGAAGGTGTCGCCGGCGCTGGTGTTGCCGTTCTCGCCCAGCTGCATGGTGATGCCCGGCGTATTGCGCAGCGCTTCGATGATGGAGCTGGCGCCCTGTTCCTGGATCACTTCCTTCTTGATCACGGAAATGGTCTGCGGCGTATCGACCAGGGGCTGGGTCAGTTTAGGGGAGGAAACTTTGTCCGCCTTGTAAGGCACGTCGGCGCTGGCTTCCACTTTCACTTCGGACATGGTTTTCTCGGCCGTTTGGGCGGATGCTGCGAAGGGCATGCCGATGGCGGCGAGAGCAAACAGGGACTGGTTCAGCAGAGGCTGGGTAGCAAGCGCGTGCTTGCGGCTACGGATAGGGGACAAAGTGATTTCTCCAGTGGTTCGTGAAAAGCTGGCTGGTTCACGACACGCGGGAGAACTGGCTGGCGGATTGTTAAGATTCGCGAAATGATAATCGTTCTCAATTGCATTTGCAAGCTTTACATTGCGATACGAAAGCTTCGTTGACGGCGTTAATGATAATCATTATCATTTGCAGGTCGCCAGCATCGGGCTGGTCCAAGCATGCCTATCGAAAGTAGAAATTGAGCGGTCCAACTCCAACGCAAGCAAAAGCCGCCAGCAAGGCGGTCTGGCTGAAGAACCTGCACCAGTGGCACTGGATCAGTTCCGCACTCTGCCTGCTGGGCATGTTCCTGTTCAGCATTACCGGCATCACGCTCAACCACGCGGCCCAGATCGAGGCCAAGCCCACGGTGGTGCGCCAGCAGGCCACGGCGCCTGCGCCGCTGCTGAAGGAACTCAAGGCCTTCGCCGAAGAGCATGACGGCGACAAGGCGCCGCTGCCGGCCAGCGCCGAGCAGTGGCTGAAAGAGACATGGAAGGTCAAGGCGGGCGGCCGCAGCGCTGAATGGGCGGTGGACGAAGTCTACCTGCCGATGCCGAAGGCGGGCGGCGATGCCTGGGTGCGCATCGGCCTGGAAGATGGCGCCGCCGAATTCGAGAATACGGACCGCGGCTGGATCTCCTGGCTGAACGACGTCCACAAGGGCCGCAATACCGGCGCGGCCTGGAACTGGTTTATCGATATTTTTGCTGCAGCCTGCCTGGTGTTCTGCATCACCGGCCTGCTGATTTTGAAGTTCCACGCTGCTAACCGTCCCTTCACCTGGCCCATGGTCGGCCTGGGCGTGCTGATTCCCTTTGTAATTGCTCTGCTGTTTATTCACTAATCCTCAACCACAGGCACACCATGAAACCACGCTACACCGTCGCGCTCAGCCTTCCCCTGCTCAGCACTACCGCGATGGCGGCCGACCTGGCCCTCAAAGTCGATATCCCGCAACTGAACGTCGCCGAATACCACCGCCCGTATATCGCGGCGTGGGTGGAAAACGGCGAGCAGAAAGTCGTCGCCAACCTGGCCGTGCTGTACGACACCAAGAAACGCGACAACGCGGGCACCAAGTGGCTGAAGGACATGCGCCAGTGGTGGCGCAAGGCGGGCCGCGACATGACGATGCCGGTGGACGGTGTGAGCGGCGCCACGCGCGCGCCGGGCGAACACACGCTGACCTTCCCGGGGGCGAAAGATGCGCTGGCCAAGCTGCCGGCCGGCCAGTACACGCTGCTGGTGGAAGCCTCGCGCGAAGCGGGCGGCCGCGAAGTGGTGAAAGTGCCATTCGCCTGGCCGCCGAAATCGGCGCAGGAAGTGCCGGTGAAGGGCAAGGAAGAACTGGGTGACGTCGTCGTTCAACTGAAACCGTAAGGAGCCGCGCATGAAACTGACCAAGACCCTGATCGCGCTGGCACTGGCCGGCGCAGCGTTCAGCGCCCAGGCGCACAAGCCATGGCTGCTGCCTTCGTCCACGCTGGTGGACAGCAAGGAGCCATGGGTGACCTTCGATGCCGCCATTTCGGAAGACCTGTTCGACATCGACCACCAGCCGCTGAAACTGGATGCGCTGACCGTGATCGGCCCGGATGGTTCCGCCGTGCCGCTGCAGAACGCCCAGACCGGCCGCCTGCGCAGCACCTTCGATATCAAGATGGACAAGCCGGGCACCTACAAGGTGCAACTGGTGCAGCAGAGCGTGAATGCAAGCTGGAAAGCGAACGGCGAAGTGAAACGCTTCCGCGGTACCGAAGAAGCGTTCGCGAAAGACGTGCCGGCCAATGCGGAAGAGCTGAAAGTCAGCCGCACCAGCAGCCGCCTGGAATCCTTCGTCAGCGCCAACAAGACCGACGACGCGGTGTTCAAGCCGACCGGCAAAGGCCTGGAGCTGGTGCCGGTCACGCACCCGAACGATATGCGTGCGGGCGAGCAGGCCACCTGGCGCTTCCTGCTGGATGGCAAACCTGCCGCGAACCAGGCCTTCAGCCTGATTCCGGGCGGTGTGCGCTATCGCGGCACGCTGGGCGAAATCCGCCAGACCACCGATGCGAAAGGCGAAATCACGTTCACGATTCCGGCTGCAGGCATGTACCTGGTGAGCGCCAGCTGGCCGGTGATTGCGCGTCCCGCGCAGCCAACGCCCGGCCAGGCGCCGCAGATGCCGCCGCGCCGCGTGACCTACGCGGCCACGGTTGAAGTGCTGCCGCAGTAAAGGTAACGATGCCGCCAGCCGCCACGCGCCGGGTACTGCTGCCGCTGCAGATCTCGCAAGACCCGCCGCCTGCCGGCGGCGTGCTGCGCGAATTCCGTGGAGAGAGCATGGGCACCAGCTGGTCGGTGCGGCTGGTGGCGGGCGATCACCAGGTTGACTACCAGGCCGGCCTGCAGGCCGAGCTTGACCGCGTGGTGGCGCAGATGAGCCATTGGGAAGCGGACTCCGACCTGGGCCGCTTCAACCGCGCGCCTGCTGGTACCTGGCAGGTGCTCCCTGAAGAATTTTTCAAGGTGCTGTCCTTTGCCGCAGCAGTGGCGAACGTGACGGGACGCGCCTGCGACCCTGCGGCGGGCGTGCTGGTGAACCTGTGGGGCTTCGGCCCCGGCGGGCGCTTCGGCCAGCCCGGCTTTGTGCCGCCTTCGCGGCAGGAAGCGCAGTCGCTGGCGGCGCAGCATGCGCGCACGAGCCTCGAACTCGACCCGCCGCGCCGCCGCGCCTTCCAGCCCGGCGGCATGCAGCTCGACTTGTCCGCCGTGGCCAAGGGCTATGGCGTGGACTGCCTCGCGCGCTACCTGGAAGGACAGGGCGTGCGCGACTACCTCGTTGAGGTGGGCGGCGAACTGCGCGGCGCGGGCGTCAAGCAGGACGGCCTGCCGTGGTGGGTGTCGCTGGAGCAGGTGGATGCGGCCGGGCCGGAAGAAATCGTCGCCGCGCTGCATGGGCTGGCGGTGGCCACTTCGGGCGACTACCGCCGCTTCTTCATGCACGAAGGACGGCGCCACGCCCACACCATCGATCCGCGCAATGGCATGCCGGTTGCGAACGGCATCGCATCGGTCACAGTGGTCCACGAAGAATGCATGGCAGCCGATGCCTGGTCTACCGCGCTCACTGTACTGGGTGTGCGCGAAGGCCTGCTGCTGGCTGAACGCAAAGGCCTCGCCGCGCACTTCGTGGTGCGCGAGGGTGATGGCCTGCGCGAGTATATGAGCAGCCGCTTCCGCGGCATGCTGGAACAAGAATGATCCTGACCAACGATACAACGCGGCTGGCGCTGACGGCCGCCTGCTTTGCAGGCTATGGCCTGGTATGCCTGCTGCCTTACCTGCGCCACCGGCGCAAGCGCGCCGCGGCGCGTGCCGAAGCGGAGCAGGGCGGCTGGCTGGTGGCTTACGCCAGCCAGACCGGCAATGCCGAGGAACTGGCCCAGCAGACGGCGGCCTCGCTGCGCCTTGCCGGCATTGCCGTGCGCACGGTCGAACTGTCCGGCGTCGATGAAGCGGCCCTGCTGGGCGCTGAGCGGGCGCTGTTCATCGTCAGCACCTATGGCGAAGGCGATGCGCCCGATGCGGGCGCCGGTTTCGCCAGCCGGCTGATGACGCGCGAGGTGGCGCTGCCGAACCTGCACTACGCCGTGCTGGCGCTGGGCGACAGCAGCTACAGCCACTTCTGCGGCTTCGGCCGCGCGCTGGATGGCTGGCTGGCGGCACAGGGCGCGCAGCCGCTGTTCGAGCGCATCGAGGTGGACCGCAGCAGCGCCGCAGCCATCAGCCACTGGCGCCAGCAGCTGAGCCACCTGGCAGGCACCAGCGACGCGCCGGACTGGGGCGCCCCGGCCTTCGCCGGCTGGCGCCTGGCTGCGCGCCGCATCGTCAATCCCGGCAGCGCCGGCGCGCCGCTTGCGCACCTGGAGCTGGAACCTGCCGAAGGAGCGCTGCCGGACTGGCAGTCGGGCGACCTGGTACAGCTTGCGCCGCCCTCCGATCCGGAGCATGCACGCGACTATTCCATCGCTTCCATTCCGGCCGATGGACGCGTGCACCTGCTGGTGCGCCTGCACACGCATACGGACGGTTCGCATGGCGCAGCCTCCGGCTGGCTGCACCAGGCGGCGCTGGGCACCATTGTGCCGCTGCGCCTGCGCCAGCACCGCCGATTCCGCCTGGAAGAGAATGCCGGCCGTCCGCTGATCCTGATCGGCAATGGCAGCGGCATGGCAGGCCTGCGCGGCCACCTGAAGGCGCGCGTGCGCGCAGGCCTCGGCCGCAACTGGCTGCTGTTCGGCGAACGCAATGCCGCGCACGATGCACATTACGGAGAGGAGCTGCAGGCATGGCGCACTGCGGGCCTGCTGGAACGCAGCGATTTCGCCTGGTCACGCGATGCGGGCGAAACTGTGCGCTACGTGCAGGACCTGCTGCCGCTGAACGCCGCGGCACTGCGCGCTTGGGTTGCCGATGGCGCGGCCATCTACGTTTGCGGCAGCCTCGATGGCATGGCGGCCGGCGTGGATGCTGCGCTGCGTGAGGTGCTGGGTGAAGCCGCGCTGAACGCGCTGGCGGAAGAAGGACGCTACCGCCGCGACGTGTACTGACACACGGCGCGGCGTTCCAGCTTATGGCGCCAGTTCCTCCAGCCCGCGCTGCAGGCTGGAGATGCTGGGGTTTTCCACGAACACGCAGCGTTTGCCGGTGCGCTTGCAGAAGTCTTTCACGCGCCAGTAGGCGCTGTGGCTGATGCAGCCGGTCTGGCAGATCACGAGATCTGCTGCGGCCAGGCTGGATTCCAGCTTGCCCACATTGTCTTCCAGCCCGCCGTCATGGTGCGCGAACTGCGCGCCGCTGCGTTCCACCAGCATGCGGTAGCTGGCCACGCTGCCATTGCGTCCGCCCACACAGAGCACGCTGCGTTCGGCCAGCTGCGGCAGCAGGGGCGCGCCTTCCGGCGGCAGTTCATCGCCCAGCGCAGCCAGCGCCGAAGCGCGCGCGATATGCGCGGGATCGCCGCCGCCATGCGCCGCCTGCGCGGTGGCGCGCTCCGCCTCGGCGGCGGCGCGGGCCTCGGCCAGTTCCCGTTTGAGTTCCAGCATCTGCTGGCGCGCCTGCTGCTCGCGTTCCGCGCTCAGCGCCGCCTGCTGTTGCAGGCGTTCGCGGCTGGCCAGGCCGGGGATCGAGGCGCGCAGCTGTTCCAGTTCCTGGCGCAGCGAATCGATCATGCTGTCGCGCCCCACCAGCTGCGCGCGCAGCTGCATGGACTGCGTGGCATGGCGTTCCTGTTCCGCCGTGCGTTCCAGCTGCATGGCTGCGCTGCGCTGCTGCAGGCGGGCCAGCTCGTGCTCCAGCTGCGCCTTCTCTTCAACGATGGCGTTGAAACGATTAATGTCCGCCCGCGCGCAGGCGCCTGCCTGGTGCTGGATCATGTGCAGGTCGCGGCACATTTTTTCTTCCAGCTGCGGCGTGCAGCGTGCGTGCGTGAGGCCGGCCCAGAAGGCGCCGGAAACGTCGCCGCTGGCGACTGCCGCGCGCCACAGCGTTTCCAGCTGCTCCGTGGAGCGGGCAGTGCGGAAGCGCAGCAGCACGGTGGCGTAGCGGCGTTCCAGCTCCTTCTGCACCGCTTCCGACAGCTTGTTGCGGGCGCCGCACTCGCTGACCACGCCCACATGGACTTCGTAGTCGTCGGCGACGACGGTACCGCCGGTGACCTTGCCCACCAGCTTGCGCAGGCTGGCCAGCGGCAGGCCCACACCGATCAGGGGGCAGTGGCAGGTGTGGCCCAGCTCCCAGATGCGGCGGCGGCGCGAAGTGCCGCCATCGCCCGCATGTGCGGGCGTGTCGTGTTTGTCGCACATGATGGAGCTTTATGCGGCCTGCGGGGCAGGGCGGTTGCGGGTCATGATGCGGCTGAGGAAGCCGGCATCGTCTTTCGGCGGCGGCAGCGAGCGCTCCACCACGGCAGCCCATTGTTCGGACAGCTGCTGGCAGGTGGCGCTCAGCACCGGCGCCAGGTCGGGCAGGCTGGCCAGCGCCTTCAGGTGGCGCTCGATGACCGAGGCCAGCTTGACGCAGGCGCCGCGGTCGGCGCTGGCGGTGTAGTGCGACATCAGGTGCAGGACGGCGCTCAGCATCAGCTCGGGCTGGTGGCCGTGCTGGACAGGGGCGGCAAAAATCGGATCGGTGTGCTCGATAGCCATAGGACTCTCCTGGGGAGTGGTCGCTGGCTACCGCGGGGGAGCGGATGGCTGGCTTGGGGAATGAAACGGGGTCAGGCGGTCAGGATCAGCTTGTTCAGCTGGGTGATGCGCAGGCGGTAGATACGGCCGCCATGTTCGATTTCGACTTCGCGCTGGTCCTGCATCAGGCTGGCGGTGGTGAAGCGGCGTACCGGCGCGGCAGCGGCAGGGGCAGCCGGACTGGCCGACGTAGCCAGCGCAGCGGCAGCGGTGGTCGGGGCGGTCGTGGTGGTCATAAGGTCTTCCTCTAAATAAGAATCATTCGCATTTGAATTATTGGGCAGGCGTGCCGGAAACGCAAGCGATTTCTGCGTCGGCCACAAAATAAAAAAGGCCCGCCGAAGCGGGCCAAGCTGGGTAAAGCCGGGGTAAATCTTTACACTGCCGCCACCAGCTGCACCGGCGCGGCCAGTGCTTCGGCCTCCTTGCGCGGGAGGGCGGCGGCGCCTTTGCCGCGCGAACGGGACGGCGGCAGGCGGCGCAGGGTTTTCAGCGCCTCGGGATCCTTGATGCCGATGGTGCGCTGGTCCACGGTGATCAGGCCGATCTCGTTGAAGGCCGACAGGGTGCGGCTCACGGTCTCCAGCGTGAGGCCCAGATAGCTGCCGATTTCATGGCGCGTCATGCGCAGGTTGAACAGCTTGCTCGAATAACCCATTTGCGCGAAGCGCTCCGCCAGCGCGATCAGGAAGCGCGCCACGCGCGCCTCGGCGCTGAGCGCGCCCAGCATGCCGATCATGGCCTGCTCGCGCACCAGCTCGCGGCTCATCACGCCGTACATCATGTTCTCCAGCTCCAGGTGCACGCGGCCCAGGGCCGTGAGCTTCTTGAAGGGCAGCAGGATCAGGTCGCAATCGGACAGGGCTACCGCCTCGGAGGCGTAGTGGCGGGTGTGGATGCCGTCCACGCCCAGCATGTCGCCCTTCATCGGGAAGCTGAGCACCTGCTCGTTGCCGAACTCGTCGATCAACACCGTTTTCAGGAAGCCGGAATTGACGATATACAGCGTGTCAAAGGCCTGGCCGATGGTGTGGATGCGCTGCCCGGTCTTGAACTGCACATGCTGGAACAGCAGTTCGTCAGTGTGGATATTGCAGGCGGGAATCCGGAGCAGGTCGCAGACTTCTTTCAGGTTGGACCACAGCCGGCCCTGGCGCTGGCGGCCGGCTTCCATCACGGTTGAAGGGCTGACGGCACGCAGGTCGCTTGTATGCATGGGTGGCATGCTGTTCTCCTGTTCAGGTCATCCGGTTTGATTTCATTGTGCGATGCCGCAGGAACATCGATCTAGCTTGGCGGCAACGTGCTTTGGATGGTTTCAGTATGCCAACTAGGGGGTAGGAATGATATCGGTATGCGCTGAATATGCCCGTAGGAGCCTGCGGGCATTTGTAGGAATAGTCCGACGTAAAGCTCCTTGCGGACTAAGTTTTGAAGGGCGATAGCAGCTTGTGCGCGACCGCGTATTGAACCATTTCAGAGAGCGAGCTCATGCCCATTTTCTGCATGATGCGGGTCTTGTGCGTGCTCACTGTTTTCACGCTCAGGTGGAGGCCGTTGGCAATTTCGGTGATGGACTTGCCGGACACCAGCAGCGAGAACACCTCGAATTCGCGGTCCGACAGCTGCTTGTGCAGCAGGCTCTCGTTGGGCGTCATGATGTTGAGGGCCAGCTGTTCGGCCACCTCGGTGCTGATGTAAGGCCGGCCGGAAGCCACCTTGCGGATCGCGCCCACCAGCTGGGTGCCCGCCGATTCCTTGGTGAGGTAGCCCTGGGCGCCGGCACGGATGGCGCGCACGGCATATTGTTCTTCCTCGTGCATGGTGAGGATAAGTACGGCCAGCTTGGGCGCTTCGCTGCGGATCTGGCGGATCAGGTCCACCCCGCTGCGGCCGGGCATCGAGAGGTCGAGCAGCAGCAGGTCGAAGCCGCCCTGCCGCACATGGCGCAGGACTTCGAAGCCATCGATCGCTTCGCCCACGATGTCGATATCCTGCGCACCGTCGAGAATGCGCTTGAGCCCTTCGCGCATGATCGTATGGTCATCGGCAATCACAATTCTTATCATTCTTATGGGCCCGGTGATCGTAACTGAAGCTTACATTATTGCATCAACCATTAATTAAAAGATAGCTGTGTGATGCCTGTTTTGCGGCATGGCAGCAATGAAAATCGTTTACCTGTCCTATTCAGGCAGCGGTTCTTTGAGCAAGCGGTGCACCAGGACCGGAATCTTGGTATGCGACAGTACCTTATTGGTTACGCTGCCCAAGAGCAGCTGGCCGAAACCGCTGCGGCCGTGGGAACCGATGAAGATGAGGTCGCAGCCATGGCTTTGCGCCACTTCCACGATCTTCATCGCGGCGCTCTCGGAGAACGCGGTCATCGCCTCGCAGCGCACGCCTTTCCTGGCGCAGGAATCGACGATGGACTGGGTATGTTCGGTACCCGCACGCTGCATGGCGGCCCGGTATTCCTCCTCGCTGGGGTAGCTGGGCGGAATGATCTCCACATAGATGGGGTATTGGTATTCGGGCGCGACGAACAGGGCCAGCACCTCGGCGCCCATCTGCTGGGCGAAGGAGACGCCGGCGCAGGCCGTCATGCGGGATACGGCGGAACCATCGGTGGTGACGAGGATCTTACGGTACATAACAGCCTCCTTTAAGCCTAAAAGAGTCAGGTGCCCGCTTTCATTGTAGTCCGATTTGCAAGCCTTGCTAGCTTGGAAAGACTTGATATCGATCAAGAAACACTCTTGTCCAGCGCAAAGGGGAGTGAAATGTGGATTTGTCTATAACACTGGCGGCACGCAAATACAACACTCCCTGTCACTTTTGGGCACGGGCTGGCACTTTGCCTTCCCTTTGACGCCACGGCGATTGAACAAGGGGGCTGGCCCCTGCTACACTCGCGGAAGTGCGTTAATATTGCCCAGCGTCATCGCAAGCGCGGCTGGGGCAAGGACGGCAGCAATTTTTTGATTATGGAGAAGCAGGGATTATGACCGACGCCGCAGATGATTTCGACGCATTATTCGAGGAAGTGTCCGCGCAGCGCGCCAGCGCCCCGGCTCCGGCCCCGGCCCCCGCTCCGGCAGCCGCCGCAGCAGAAGATGACCTGGAAAGCCTGTTCGACGAAATCTCGTCCGCACGTCCGGCCGATGCCGCTGCTGCTGCACCGGCCACAGCCGCAGCCGCAGCCGCAGCCGCAGCCGCCGCGCCCGCAGCCGCCGACGGCGAGCCGCACGACGGCAGCATGTTCGAACGCCTGGGCGGCATTGTCCGCCTGCTGCACGACTCCCTGCGCGAACTGGGCTACGACAAGGCGCTGACCGAAGCGTCGACCCAGATCGTGGACGCCCAGGACCGCCTGGAATACGTGGCCTCGCTGACCGAGCAGGCCGCCAACAAGGTGCTGAACACCCTGGACGACGGCATGCCGGCCCAGGATGTGCTGTCCAAGAAATCCAAGGAAATGGAAGACCGCTGGGCGGCCCTGTTCGAGGGCAAGCTGAGCATTGAAGAATTCAAGGTCCTGGCAGGCGACTCGCGCGCCTTCGCCCAGGCCGTCTCCGAAGCCACCGAAGCGGAAAAAGCGCGCCTGCTGGAAATCATGATGGCGCAGGACTTCCAGGACATCACCGGCCAGCTGATCAAGAAAGTGGTGGTGATTACCAAGACGGTCGAAAACGAACTGGCCCAGCTGCTGCGCGACAATGCGCCGGCCGATGTGCGCGAGAAGATTGCGCAGAAAGAGGTGTCGCTGATGTCTGGTCCTTCGACGCCTACGGTTGCACTGAGCCAGGATAGTGTTGACGATCTTCTTGCCGATCTGGGGTTCTGATGGACGATATGCTCAAGGAGTTCGTCGTTGAGGCGATGGACCTGGCAGTCAACGTTGAGGAGCATCTGCTGCGCCTCGAACGCGACCCAGACAACAAAGAAACGCTGAATGCGGTGTTCCGTTCCTTCCACACGATCAAGGGTGGAGCGGGCTTCATGAACCTCGGTGCGCTGGTGACGGCCTGCCACCTGACGGAAAACCTGTTCGATGCGCTGCGCACCGGCGCCGCGCCGGTGACCCCGCTGTCCATCGAGGCGGCGCTGCAGGCGTCCGGTTTCGTGGCTGACCAGCTGGCGGAACTGAACAACGGCGCCGCGCCGGAGAGCCTGGGCGCCATGCCGCAGGACCTGGAAGCGATCCTGAAAGACGCCATTGAGGGCAAGACCACCAGTGCCAAGCCTGCCGCCAAAGTGGCAGCTGCCCCGGCGCCTGCGGCTGCGGCCCCCGCTGCCGCCGCGCCGGCCGCTGCACCATCGGCCGACGGGCTGGACTGGGAAGGCATGTACGAAGCGGTGATGCCGCCTGGCAGCTACACGCGCCCTGCCGCGAGCGAAGCACCGTCGGCCGCTGCAGCGCCGGCTGCCGCGGCTGCCACCGCCGAGGCCGGCGGCCGGAAATGGGATGGCGTGGAGCGCCGCGAGGAACGCGCACCGACCGCCGCCCCGGCCAAGGAAGAATCGATCCGTATCGATGCCGTCAAACTGGACGCGCTGCTGGAAGTGGCGGGCGAATCGGTGCAGGCTGCCAACCAGGCTGCCGTGCTGCTGGAACGCCTGCAGCAGTTCAAGTTCGAAGGCCAGGCCGCTACGTTGATGGGCGCCCTGACCGAAACGCTGGAACGCGCCGCGCGTTATTCCACCGAACTGCAGCGCGCCACGCTGGCCACCCGCATGCAGCCGGTAGGCCGCCTGTTCCAGAAATTCCCGCGCCTGGTGCGCGAACTGGCAAAAGACCTGGGCAAGGAAGTCGAACTGACCATCGAGGGTGCGGAGACCGAAGTGGACCGCGTGGTGGTGGACAGCCTGTATGACCCGCTGGTGCACATGCTGCGCAATGCGCTGGACCACGGCGTGGAATCGCCGGACGTGCGCGTGGCGGCAGGCAAGCCGGCCAAGGCCTATATCTCCCTGAAAGCATGGCAGGAAGCGAACAGCGTCATGATCGTGCTGCAGGACGACGGCAAGGGCATGGACCCCGCCGGCCTGCGCCGCAAGGCAGCCGAGAAAGGCCTGATTTCGCCAAGCGCCAACCTGACAGACGACGAATCCTACCAGCTGGTGTTCCTGCCGGGCTTCTCGACCAAGGAAGTGGCTTCCTCGGTGTCTGGCCGCGGCGTGGGCATGGACGTGGTGAAGACCGCCGTTGAAAAGAACCGCGGCGCCATCCATATCGAATCCGCGCTGGGCAAGGGCACCAAGTTTGCGATCCGCCTGCCGATCGAACTGTCGATCGTGCCGACCATGCTGGTCTCGACCTCGGGCGCGCTGCTGGCGCTGCCGATGGCCGTGGTGCAGCGCGTCGTGGAACTGCCGGAAACCTTCATGGAAGTGGGCGGCGCACCGGTGCTGAAGGACCAGGGCCGTCCGCTGCCGGTACGCACGCTGGCCGGCGCGCTGGGCTACGAATTGTGCTCCGAGCGGGTGGGCATCGTGATCAATGCGCCGCAGCCATACATCCTGGCCGTGGAAGCCGTTGACGGCACCGCCGACCTGGTGATTAAACCGATGACCGCGATTGCGGTCGAAGGCATTACTGGTACTGCGCGTTCCGCGGAAGGCGAACTGGTTCTAGTAGTTGGCCTATCCTTCCTGATGGACGGTTGCAGGAGCAATGTACGGATGGCGGCATAAGAAAAAGCCAAGATCCACGAAGTACCAAAAGCCTGCGACCCTCAAAAGTCGGCAGGCTTTTTTATTAACAAGGGCGCCTCACGGCGCGCTGGGCATCAAGGCGTATCGGCTCACGAGGCGGAATCCGGGCTTGTTTTGCAGCGCACAAACTGTGGCATAATCATTTTGGAAATCTCTCACACAGGCAGTAAGCAGCAATCATGAAGACGCTTTACGACAAACTCTGGGAATCCCATGTGGTGCGTACCGAGGAAGACGGCACCGCCATCCTGTATATCGACCGCCACCTCGTCCACGAAGTGACCAGCCCGCAGGCTTTCGACGGCCTGCGCGCCGCGAACCGCCAGCCTTGGCGCCTGTCCGCCACCCTGGCTGTGGCCGACCACAATGTTCCGACCACCGACCGCACGCACGGCATCGAAGACCCCATCTCGCGCCTGCAGGTGGAAACGCTGGATGCCAACACCAAGGAATACGGCGTCACGTATTTCAATATGAACGACAAGCGCCAGGGTATCGTGCACGTCATCGGCCCGGAGCAGGGCGCGACCCTGCCGGGCATGACGGTGGTATGCGGCGACTCGCATACCTCGACCCACGGCGCCTTCGGCTGCCTGGCGCACGGCATCGGCACCTCCGAAGTGGAGCATGTGCTGGCCACGCAAACGCTGCTGGCCAAGAAGTCCAAGTCCATGCTGGTGCAGGTCGACGGCACGCTGCCGGCCGGCGTGACCGCCAAGGACATCGTGCTGGCCGTGATCGGCAAGATCGGCACTGCAGGCGGCACCGGCTACGCCATCGAATTCGGCGGCTCCACCATCCGTTCGCTGTCGATGGAAGGCCGCATGACGGTCTGTAATATGGCCATCGAAGCCGGCGCGCGTGCCGGCATGGTGGCGGTGGACGACACCACCATCAACTACGTGAAGGGCCGTCCCTTCTCGCCGGCCGGCCCGCACTGGGACCACGCCGTAACTTACTGGCGCACCCTGCATTCCGATCCGGGCGCGAAGTTCGATATGGTCGTTACGCTGAACGCCGCCGAGATCCGCCCGCAAGTGACCTGGGGCACCTCGCCGGAGCAGGTCACCGCCATCGATGCGCGCGTGCCGGATCCGGACCAGGAAAAAGACCCGGTCAAGCGCGATGCCATGGAAAAGGCGCTGGTCTACATGGGTCTGACGCCGAACACCGCGATCTCGGACATCCGCATCGATAAAGTCTTTATCGGCTCCTGCACCAACTCGCGCATCGAAGACCTGCGCGCCGCCGCCGCCGTGGTGCGCGGCAAGCAGCGCGCTTCGAACGTGAAGCTGGCGCTGGTGGTGCCGGGCTCCGGCCTGGTGAAGGAACAGGCCGAGCGTGAAGGCCTGGACACCATCTTCAAGGCCGCGGGCTTTGAATGGCGCGAGCCGGGCTGCTCGATGTGTCTGGCGATGAACGCCGACCGCCTCGATCCGGGCGAGCGCTGCGCTTCCACCTCCAACCGTAATTTTGAAGGCCGTCAGGGCCAGGGCGGGCGTACCCACCTGGTATCGCCTGCCATGGCGGCCGCTGCCGGTATCGCCGGCCACTTTGTCGATGTGCGCGCCCTGCGCTGACCTATAACAACCAGTTCAAGAGTCCAAATATGAAAACCATTATCGCTATCGCACTCACTACCATCGTTCTAACTGGTTGCAACACCATTTCCGGCATCGGAAAAGATGTGCAGAAGGTCGGCCAGGTAGTGGAAGGCGCCGGCAAAAAATAACACCGCAGTACGGCGGGCCGCGACGGTCCCGCCGTCGCACCAACCCGCTGAGTATCATGGAAAAATTTACTGTTCTTGACGGACTCGTTGCACCGCTCGACCGCGCCAATGTCGATACCGATGCCATCATTCCGAAGCAGTTCCTGAAGTCGATCCGCCGCACCGGCTTCGGTCCCAACCTGTTCGACGAGTGGCGCTACACCGACCACGGCGAACCGGGCATGGACAACAGCAAGCGTCCGCTGAACCCGGACTTCGTGCTGAACCAGCCGCGCTACCAGGGCGCCAGCATCCTGCTGACCCGCAAGAATTTCGGCTGCGGCTCTTCGCGCGAACACGCGCCGTGGGCGCTGGAGCAGTATGGCTTCCGTGCCATCCTGGCGCCAAGCTTTGCCGACATTTTTTTCAATAACTGCTTCAAGAACGGGCTGCTGCCCGTTGTGTTGACTGAAGCGCAGATCGATCATCTGTTCAATGAAGTCAAGGCCTTCCCCGGTTACCGCCTGGTGGTGGATCTTGAGAATCAGCGCATTACCACGAGCACTGGCAGCATCTCCTATCCCTTCGAGATCGACGCCTTCCGCAAATACTGCCTGATGAATGGACTCGACGATATCGGCCTGACCCTGCGCCACGCAGACAGCATCCGCGCTTTCGAAGAGCGTCATCTGGCGAACCAGCCCTGGCTGGCCAACGTCATTTAAGCTCAGAGAAAAAACATGAAAATCGCAATCCTGCCGGGCGACGGCATCGGCCCCGAGATCGTTACCCAGGCCGTGAAGGTGCTGAACGCGCTGGGCGAACAATTTGAGATGGAAACCGCGCCGGTTGGCGGCGCAGGCTATGAAGCGCACGGCCACCCTCTGCCGGAAGGCACGCTGGCGCTGGCGAAAGCCGCCGATGCCGTGCTGTTCGGCGCGGTAGGTGACTGGAAGTACGACACGCTGGAACGCGCCCTGCGTCCCGAGCAGGCCATTCTCGGCCTGCGCAAGAACCTGGGCCTGTTCGGCAACCTGCGTCCGGCCATCCTGTATCCGGAACTGGCTGGTGCCTCCACGCTGAAGCCCGAGGTGGTGTCCGGCCTCGATATCCTGATCGTGCGCGAACTGACCGGCGATATCTACTTCGGCCAGCCGCGCGGCGTGCGCGAATGCCCGGATGGTCCCTTCAAGGGCCAGCGCGAAGGCTTCGACACCATGCGCTATGCGGAAGGCGAAATCCGCCGCATCGCGCACGTGGCTTTCCAGGCAGCGCAGAAGCGCGGCAAGCGCCTGACCAGTGTGGACAAGGCCAATGTGCTGGAGACCTTCCAGTTCTGGAAGGACATCGTGACCGACGTGCACAAGGAATATCCTGATGTAGCGCTGGACCATATGTACGTCGACAACGCGGCGATGCAGCTGGTGCGCGCACCGAAGAAGTTCGACGTCATCGTGACCGGTAATATGTTCGGCGACATCCTGTCCGACGCGGCGGCGATGCTGACCGGCTCCATCGGCATGCTGCCATCGGCTTCGCTGGATGCGAACAACAAGGGCCTGTACGAGCCTTCGCATGGCTCGGCGCCGGATATCGCGGGCAAGGGTGTGGCGAATCCGCTGGCGACCATCCTGTCGGCCGCCATGATGCTGCGCTACTCGCTGAACAAGGCGGAGCAGGCGGACCGTATCGAAGCCGCCGTGAAGAAGGTGCTCGCGCAAGGCCTGCGCACGCCGGATATTTACGAAGACGGCACCACGAAAGTGGGCACGGAACAAATGGGCGACGCGGTAGTCGCGGCCCTCGCATAACACTTTAAGGAAATCAAAATGAAACTCGTAGGTCTGGTAGGTTGGCGCGGCATGGTGGGTTCGGTCCTGATGCAGCGCATGCAGGAAGAGGGCGATTTCGCCCACATCGAGCCGGTGTTCTTCTCGACGTCCAACACGGGCGGCGCAGCGCCGTCGATGGCAAAGAACGAAACCACGCTGAAAGACGCGAACAATATCGATGAACTGAAGCGCTGCGAAATCATCATCTCCTGCCAGGGCGGCGACTACACCAGCGCCGTGTTCCCGAAGCTGCGCGCAGCAGGCTGGAACGGCTACTGGATCGACGCGGCTTCCACGCTGCGCATGGAAAAGGACGCCGTCATCGTGCTGGACCCGGTGAACCTGAATGTGATCAAGGACGCCATGTCCAAGGGCGTGAAGAACTTCATCGGCGGTAACTGCACCGTGTCCTGCATGCTGATGGGCCTGGGCGGCCTGTTCAAGCAGGACCTGGTGGAGTGGATGACCTCCATGACCTACCAGGCGGCATCCGGCGGCGGCGCGCAGCACATGCGCGAGCTGCTGACCCAGTTCGGCACCATCAACAGCTCCGTGAAAGCGCTGCTGGATAATCCTGCCTCCGCGATCCTGGAAATCGACCGCCAGGTGCTGTCCACCCAGCACGGCCTGTCGGCTGAAGAAACGAAACAGTTCGGCGTGCCGCTGGCCGGCAACCTGATTCCATGGATCGACAAGGACTTGGGCAACGGCCAGTCGAAGGAAGAATGGAAGGGCGGCGCCGAGACCAACAAGATCCTGGGCCGCGGCCTGGACTTCGGCTCCAAGCCTATTCCGGTGGATGGCCTGTGCGTGCGCATCGGCGCCATGCGCTGCCACTCGCAGGCGCTGACCATCAAGCTGAAAAAGGATGTGCCGCTGGACGAGATCAACGACATCATCGCCAAGGACAACCAGTGGGTGAAGTTCGTGCCGAACACCCGTGAGGCTTCGGTCAAGGACCTGACCCCGGCGGCCGTCACCGGCAGCCTGACCATCCCGGTCGGCCGCGTGCGCAAGCTGGAAATGGGCGGCGACTACATCTCCGCCTTCACGGTGGGCGACCAGCTGCTGTGGGGCGCCGCCGAGCCGCTGCGCCGCATGCTGAGGATCGTGCTGGACAAGTAATCAATTACTTGCGGTTCCGGCTTTAAAGGGCTGATTTCAATAAGAAATCGGCCCTTTTTGTATGTTTGACGCCAGATTGCTGCCCCAGAGGGGGGCGAATGCTTGCATGCCGCAGGGCATGATGTTATGTTGGGACGTCTGGGAGACCGTCTACGCTCCCCTGAATAACTCACATAACACCAATTATGCCAGTACAAAAACGCTCCAGGGCTGTCTCGTTCGCTTTGAAAACACTCACCGGCGCGGTGCTCAGCGCGGTGCTCACCTCAGCAAACGCTGCCGGCCTTGGCAAGCTCACTGTGCTTTCCTCGCTGGGCCAGCCGCTGCGCGCCGAGATCGAACTGACCGCCGTCACGCCGGAAGAGGCCACCGACCTGCAGGCCAAACTGGCCCCGGCCGAAGCCTTCCGCGCCGCGAATATCGACTTCAATCCGGCGCTGCTGGGGCTGCGTTTTACCGTCGAACAGCGCAATGGGCGCCAGGTCATCAGCGTGTCCTCCTCGACGCCGATCAACGAGCCCTTCGTCGATATGCTGCTGGAGCTGAGCTGGGCCAATGGCCGCCTGGTGCGTGAATACACCTTCCTGCTGGACCCGGCCGATATGCGCTCGACGCAGGCGCCGCAAGTGGCTGCGCCGGTGGATGTGGGCCGCAATGTAGCGCAGGCCGGCGCCCCGGTGCGCACGGCACCTGCGCCCGCACCTGCTGCGGCAGCGCCTGCGCCGGCACCTTCGGCGCCGCCCGCGCCGCCTGCCCGCAAGCCGCGTCCGGAACCGGAACAGCGTCCCGCACCGGCGCCGCGCGAAAGCGCCGCGGCCGACAGCGAATACCGCGTGAAGTCCGGCGATACGCTGAGCCGCATCGCATCCGAATACAAGCCTGCGGAAGTATCGCTGGACATGATGCTGGTGGCGCTGTACCGCGCCAATCCGGAAGCCTTCTCGGGCAACAATATGAACCGCCTGAAGTCCGGCACCATCCTCACCGTGCCGACGGCGGAGGAAGTGCGGGGCGGCGCCAGCCGCGGCGAAGCGCGCGGCGTGGTGGTTGCGCATGCTGCCGACTTCAATGCCTACCGCGCCAAGCTGGCCGGCCAGGTGGAAGCCAGCACTCCGGCCAAGGCCGCCGAGCCGGCGCAGAGCGCAGCGGGCAAGATCACCGCGAAAGTGCAGGAAAAGCCGAACGCCGTCAACGAAGCGAAGGACCAGCTCAAGCTGTCCAAGGCCGGCGAAACCTCCGGCAAGGCAGGCAAGACCGCCAGCGTGGAAGACAAGATCGCGGGCGACCAGCAGGCAGCAGAAGCCGCCGCCCGTGTGAAGGAGCTCGAAAAGAACGTCAATCAGCTGGAGAAGCTGATGGCGGTGAAGAACAAGTCCGGCGCCACCGCGCAGAACAAGGTGCCCGAGATGGACGTGGCAGGCAAACCGGTGAACGCCCCTCCGGCGCCGCCGAAGAAGGCCGCCGTGCCTGCACCGTCGCCGATCCAGCAGCCGACGCTGATGGATACGCTGATGGACAATGTGCAGCTGATCGGCGTTGGCCTGGCCGCGCTGCTGGCCGCCGTGGCGCTGATGCTGTCGCGCCGCCGCAAGGCGCATATGGTGCTGCCGAAGCACGAGACCAGCATTCTGGGCGACCCTGGCACGCAGGCGCCATCGATGTTCGCCGACGCGGGCGGCCAGAATGTTGATACCAGCAACAGCGTGTTCAATTCGAACTTCGCGCCGTCGGCCAGCCAGCTCGATACCAATGAAGTCGATCCGGTAGCGGAAGCAGACGTTTACATCGCCTACGGCCGTGACGCGCAGGCCGAAGAGATCCTGAAGGAAGCGCTGCGCACCCATCCTGAACGCAATGCCGTGCGCCTGAAACTGCTGGAGATCTACGCCAACCGCAAGGACACGCGCACCTTCGAAATGCAGGCCAGCGAGCTGTATTCGCAGACCAAGGGGCAGGGCGACGACTGGGCACAGGCTGCGGCACTAGGCCTGTCCATCGATCCGCAGAATCCGCTGTACGCCAGCGCCGCGCAGGCGGCAGGCAGCTTTGGCGCGGCCGCTGCAGCGGGTGCTGCCGTCGGCGCCGCTGCTTTCGCTGCCGACGACGAGGCGAAGCTGCCCGACTTCGCCAGCGAGGAAGGCAACGCACCGGCCGCCGGCGTGGAAGCTGTGAATATGGACTTGGCCGCCGAGCCGCCAATCGCTGCCGCGCCTGCGCCTGCCGACAACCTGATGGACTTCAGTTTCGACGAGGACGCTACTGCGCTGCCAACGCCGCCGGCCGCAGAGGAGCCGAAGCCGGCCGACGACAATGTGCTGGACTTCGATCTCGGCGGCCTGGGCTTCGACACGCCTGCGCCGACGCCCGCGCCAACCGAGCCGCCGGCTGCTGCCAGCGCGCCGGATGCGATGGACCTCGCCTTCGACATGGACTTCAACACGCCGGCAACCGAAGCGCCCGCGCCTGCGCCGGTGGCAGCACCCGAGCCGTCCCCGCTGGACGACCTGGGCATGGACTTCAACCTCGACCTGCCGGGCGAAGAGAAGCCGGCCGAAGCCCCGGCCCCGGCGCCTGCCGACCCGCTGGCTGAACTGGACATGATGGACTTCACGCTGCCAGGCGCACCGGCTGCCGAAGCAGCACCAGCGCCCGCGGCACCGGAACCGGAGCTGACCGCCGACGACTTTGCGCTCGACCTGCCGGGCGACGATACGCCGGCGCCTGCACCGGCACCGGCAGCGCAGGAATTCGACCTGTCCGGCATCGACCTGAACCTCGACACCGCGCAACCGTCCGCCGATACCCCGGCACCGGCGCCTGCGATGGCCGAAGAAGAACTGTCCGCCCACCACATGGAAATGGACACGAAGCTCGACCTCGCGATTGCCTACCAGGAGATCGGCGACAAGGAAGGCGCACGCGAACTGCTGGAAGAAGTGATCCGCGGCGGCAGCGATGCGCAGGTGGCGCGTGCCAACCAGATGAAAGCCCTGCTGGGCTGATGCAGCTATAATCCCTGCTCCGCAGACCAACCGCAGAGCAGGGAAGTGAAACGCATCGCATTAGGACTCCAGTACAACGGCGCCGACTGGCAAGGCTATCAGGTGCAGCCGCACGGCCAGACGGTGCAGGACAAGCTGGAACAGGCGATCGAACAATTCGGCTGCGCGCGCATCGGCACCACCTGCGCGGGCCGCACCGACGCAGGCGTGCACGCCCTCGGACAAGTCGTCCACTTCGATACCGATATCAAACGCGAGCCGCATGCCTGGGTGCGCGGCATCAATGCCTTTTTGCCGGAGTCGATCGGCGTGCGCTGGGCCAAAGAGCTGCACGAGGTGGTGTCGTATAGCGAGAACCCGGCTGAATTTGATCCGGCCGCCGACTTCCATGCGCGCTTCAGCGCACGCTCGCGCACCTATCACTACCTGCTCTACAACCACACCGTGCGTTCGCCCTTGCTGGCGGGGCGCGCCGGTTTCTGCCATCGCCCGCTCGATATTGAACTGATGCGCGAAGCCGTCAAGCCGCTGATCGGCCAGCATGACTTCAGCGCCTTCCGCGCGGCGGGCTGCCAGGCAAAAACGCCGGTCAAGCAGATGTACGAAATCGGCATCGAGCGTCACGGCGACATGATCCTGTTCACCTTGCGCGCCAGCGCCTTCCTGCACCACATGGTGCGCAACCTGGTGGGCTCCCTGGTCTATATCGGCCAGGGCCGCGAGCACCCGGAATGGCTGGGCCAGCTGCTGGCAGGCCGCGACCGCACGGTCGCCGCGCCCACCTTCATGCCGGACGGGCTGTATCTGGCCGATATCGAGTACGATGCGAAATGGGAGCTGCCGCGCGAGAACGCGCGCATCCTGCCCGCATTCTGAGGACCTGAGCATGCACCGCACCCGCATCAAGATCTGCGGCCTGACCCGCGAAGAGGACGTTGCCGCCGCTGTTGCCGCAGGGGCGGACGCGGTCGGCTTCGTGTTCTATCCGAAAAGCCCGCGCTACGTTACGCCGCAGCGCGCCGCCGAGCTGATTGCCACGCTGCCTCCTTTCGTCACGGCCACCGGCCTGTTCGTCAATGCCTCGGCGGAGGAAGTGGCGCGGACGGTCAGCGTGGCCCCGGTCTCGCTGCTGCAGTTCCATGGCGACGAAACGGCAGAGCAGTGCGCGCAAGCCGCTGCTGCTGCGAACCGGGCCTATATGCGGGTCTTCCGCGTGAAACCGGACACCAGCGGCGAAGAGCTGCTAGAATATGAAACACACTGCCGTGCCTCCAGCAAGCTGTTCTCGGGCCTCCTGCTCGACACCTTCGTGGATGCCTACGGCGGAGCAGGAAAGGTATTTGATTGGTCTCTCATTCCAAAAGATCTCGCGCATCGGGCCGTTTTAAGTGGTGGCTTGAGCGTACTCAACGCGACTGGCGCGGTAGTACGCGTTCGCCCTTACGCGGTTGACGTCAGTAGTGGCGTCGAAGCCGCCAAGGGCATCAAAGACGCCCGTTTAATCGCCGACTTCATCGCGGCGGTGCGGGCAGCCGATGCCACTATTGAAAGAGATCCTGAAAATGAAAGCGCAAGCTAAAGGCCTGTTCCACGCCTCCGATTACCAGCTTCCCGATGCAACCGGCCACTTCGGCCCCTATGGCGGCAGCTTCGTCGCCGAGACCCTGACCTACGCGCTGGCTGAACTCAACGAGGCCTATGCGAAGTACAGTAAAGATCCCGAGTTCCTCGAAGAGTTCCGCTACGAGCTCAAACACTTCGTCGGCCGTCCATCTCCGATTTACCACGCCAAGCGCTGGAGCGAAATCGCGGGCGGCGCGCAGGTCTACTTCAAGCGCGAAGACCTGAACCACACCGGCGCGCACAAGATCAACAACGTGATTGGCCAGGCCCTGCTGGCGAAACGCATGGGCAAGCCGCGCATCATCGCCGAAACGGGCGCCGGCCAGCACGGCGTGGCCACCGCGACCATCTGCGCGCGCTTCGGCCTGGAGTGCGTGGTGTACATGGGCTCCGAGGACGTGAAGCGCCAGGCGCAGAACGTGTACCGCATGAAGCTCCTCGGCGCGACCGTGGTGCCGGTGGAATCCGGCTCCAAGACCCTGAAGGACGCGCTGAACGAAGCGATGCGCGACTGGGTCACCAACATCGAAAATACCTTCTACATCATTGGCACCGTGGCAGGCCCGCACCCCTACCCGATGCTGGTGCGCGACTTCCAGTCCGTGATTGGTGAAGAGTGCCTGGTGCAGATGCCGGAAATGACTGGCCGCCAGCCGGACTATGTGGTGGCAGCGGTAGGCGGCGGTTCCAACGCGATGGGCATCTTCTATCCCTACATCGACGAGAAGAATACGAAGCTGGTCGGCGTTGAAGCGGCGGGCGAGGGCATCGACACGGATAAGCACGCCGCCTCGCTGACGAAGGGCTACCCCGGCGTCCTGCACGGCAACCGCACCTATTTGCTGCAGAGCGAAGACGGCCAGATCATCGAAACGCATTCCGTCTCGGCGGGCCTCGACTATCCCGGCGTTGGCCCCGAGCACGCATGGCTGAAGGACTCGGGCCGCGCCACTTACGAGCCGATCACGGACGAAGAAGCGCTGCAGGCTTTCCACGACTGCTGCCGCATCGAAGGCATCATCCCCGCGCTGGAAAGTTCGCACGCGCTGGCCTACGCCGTGAAGCTGGCTGCCACGCTGCCGAAAGACCAGATCGTCCTCGCCAACCTCTCCGGCCGCGGCGACAAGGACATGCACACCGTCGCCCAGCGCGCCGGCCTCGACTTCAACTAAGAAAAATAGGGACAGACCCGGATTTCAGAAATCCGGGTCTGTCCCCAATTTCTAGGCAATTAATTTACTGGGGAAATTATGTCTCGTATTGGGCAGACGTTTGAGGCGCTGAAGGCGCAGAACAAGACTGGGCTCGTTACTTTCATTACGGCCGGCGATCCGTCGCCGCAGGCGACTGTGCCGCTGTTGCATGCGCTCGTTGCGGGTGGCGCGGATGTGCTGGAACTTGGGGTGCCGTTTTCCGATCCAATGGCCGAAGGGCCCGTCATCCAGCGCGCCTGCGAGCGCGCGCTGGCGTATGGCATCGGTATCCGCCATGTGTTCGAGTATGTGAAGGAGTTCCGCAAAACCAACCAGCACACGCCCGTGGTGCTGATGGGCTATGCGAATCCGATCGAACGGATTGGGGTGGATGCTTTCATCGCCGCTTCGCAGGAGGCGGGCGCGGATGGGGCCATCGTGGTCGATTATCCGCCGGAGGAGTGCGAGGAGTTCGCGGCGAAGATGCGCGCGGCGGACCTGGACCTGATCTTCCTGCTGGCGCCTACTTCCACCGAACAGCGCGTGCAGCAGGTGGCCAAGGTCGGCGGCGGCTTCTCCTACTATGTGTCGCTGAAAGGCGTGACCGGGGCGGGGAATATCGATACCGCCGAAGTGGCGCAGCGTATCGCCGCCATCCGCAAGCATGTGAAACTGCCGATCGGCGTCGGCTTCGGCATCCGCGATGCGGCAACGGCGAAGGCCGTGGCAGAGGTGGCCGATGCGGTCGTCATCGGCAGCCGCATCATCCAGGAGATCGAGGCCAGCACGCCGGAGCAGGCGCCGCAGAAGGTACAGGCTTTCGTGGCCGGTATCCGGCAGGCGCTTGATTCATAGGTAACATTGCACCTCTTGCAATTTTAGAGGGAAGGTTCGACAGCCCAGTCCAAAACGGCTACACTTCCGGCCTACGTTAGTGCAACAGGAGAAAATATGAGCTGGTTAGAGAAACTGCTGCCGCCGCGCATCCAGCGCTCGGACACTGCCGCTCGCAAGACGATGCCTGAAGGTCTGTGGGTGAAATGCCCCTCCTGCGAGGCCGTCCTGTACCGTACGGATCTGGAGTCGAACCTTCACGTTTGCCCCAAGTGCGACCACCATATGCGCATCCGCGCCCGCGAGCGCCTGGACGCGCTGCTGGACGCCGGCGGCCGTTATGAAATCGGCCAGGAAACCCTGCCGGTCGATACGCTGAAATTCAAGGACAGCAAGAAGTACCCGGACCGCCTGAAGCAGGCAATGGAAGCCACCGGCGAGACCGATGCGCTGATCGCCATGGGCGGTTCCATCATGAGCCTGCCGGTTGTGGTGGCCTGCTTCGAGTTCGAGTTCATGGGCGGTTCCATGGGTTCCGTGGTGGGCGAGCGTTTTGCCCGCGCCGCGCAGATCGCGCTGGAACAGAAGGTGCCGTTCATCTGCATTACCGCCACCGGCGGCGCCCGTATGCAGGAAGGCCTGCTGTCGCTGATGCAGATGGCGAAAACCACCGCCATGCTGACCAAGCTGGCCGACAAGAAGCTGCCGTTCATCAGCGTGCTGACCGATCCGACCATGGGCGGCGTGTCCGCTTCCTTCGCCTTCATGGGCGATGTGGTGATCGCCGAGCCGAAGGCGCTGATCGGCTTTGCCGGTCCGCGCGTGATCGAGAACACCGTGCGCGAGAAACTGCCCGAGGGCTTCCAGCGCGCCGAGTTCCTGGTGCAGAAGGGCGCCGTCGACATGATCGTCGATCGCCGCCAGATGCGCGAGGAAATCGCCCGCCTGCTGGCCCTGCTGCAAAACCAGGCCGCCGAAGTCCTGGCCTGAGATCCATCCTGCTGGCGCGCGGTGCAAGCCGCGCGCCAGCTTCAAGAAGTGCCCCATCCTATGTCCTCTCTCCCGACTACCTTGCCTGACTGGCTCGCGCTGCTTGAGTCGCGCCATGCCGAAACCGTGATCAATATGGGCCTGGACCGCGTGCGCGCCGTCAAGGAGCGCCTGCAGCTGGCGTTCAGCTGTCCGGTCATCATGGTGGCGGGCACCAATGGCAAGGGCTCCACCTGCGCCATGCTGGAGTCCATCCTGCTGCGCGCGGGCTACAAGGTAGGCCTGTATATCAAGCCGCACTTCCTGGACTTTAACGAGCGCGCGCGCCTCAATGGCGACCTGGCGACCGATGCACAGCTGGTGGAGGCCTTCAATGCCGTGGAAGCCGTGCGTGGCGACACCACGCTGACCTATTTCGAGTTCACCACCTTGGCCATCATGCAGCTGATGTCGACGGCCGGGCTGGATGTGGCGATTCTTGAAGTGGGCCTGGGCGGCCGCCTCGATGCGGTGAACGTGGTGGATGCCGATGTGTCCATCGTGACCTCGGTCGATATCGACCACGTCGATTACCTGGGCGGCACGCGCGAACTGATCGGCTTCGAGAAGGCGGGCATTTTCCGCACCGGCAAAGCGGCAATCTGCAGCGACCCGATGCCGCCGCAGTCGCTGATCGACCACGCCATGGAAATCGGCGCCGACCTGTGGCTGATGGGCCGCGACTTCAATTATTCCGGCGACAAGCAGCAGTGGAATTACGGCGGCCGCACGCAGCGCCGCAATGCGCTGGCCTATCCGAGCCTGCGCGGCGCCAACCAGCTGCTGAATGCCTCGGCCGCGCTGGCCGCGCTGGAGGCGCTCAAGCTGGAGCTGCCGGTGGGCGCGCAGGAGGTGCGCACCGGCCTCGTAACGGTGGAGCTGCCGGGCCGCTTCCAGGTGCTGCCGGGCCGCCCGAGCGTGATCCTGGACGTGGCGCACAATCCGCATGCGGCGTCCGCCCTGAACCAGAACCTCGGCAATATGGGCTTCCACCGCTATACCTTCGCGGTGTTCGGCTCCATGCACGACAAGGATATCGACGGCGTGATCAAGGCCATGTCGGAGCACGTGGATCACTGGTGCCTGGCGGACTTGCCGTCGCCGCGCGCGGCGGCCGCTTCCGAACTGGCGGCCAAGGTGCAGGCGATCCAGCCGGAACGCGACGAACGCACCGTGAATATTTTCACCACACCGGCTGAAGCCTATGCGAACGCGGTGAGCCGTGCCGGGGAGAATGATAGAATTGTGGTCTTTGGATCGTTCCTCACCGTGGCAGGCGTCATGGCGGCACGAAAATCCTCACTCCATTGAGATAATTCACGCATGGGCTTGTTCTCGAAACTCGGTAAAAACAAGCAGGAATCCACTGGCGAAGACAGTGGCTACTACCGCGCAGCAGACGATAAATCGCTGGCCGACAAGGCCAAGTCCAAGCGCGCTTCCCACAGCGATGGCGGGGCGACCCGCAACCGTGGCCGCGCTGCCCGCGATGCCGCTGCCGATCCCGTTTTGCCGGAAAAGAAACGCGCGCGCCGCCGCCTGGTGGGCGCCATTGCGCTGGCGCTGGCCGTGGCCATCGGCCTGCCGATGATCCTGGACTCCGAGCCGCGCCCGCTGGCCAACGATATCGCCATCCAGATTCCGTCCAAGGACAAGCCGGCGGCTGCCGAAGCTACGCCGGCGCCGGCAGCGGCAGCGCCGGCCAAGGTCGAGCAGTCCGCCGCGCTGGACAAGAGCGAAGAAATTGTCGAAGCGCCGGTGGCGAAGGAGCCTGCGAAGCAGCTCACCGCGCCGCCGCCCGTGGCCGAAGTGAAGCTGGCGCCGGAGCCCGCGCCTGCCAAGCCTGCCAAAACGGAAACGCCGAAGCCGGCAGAGGCCAAGGTGGCCAAGGCCGAGCACAAGCCCGAAACCAAAGAGAGCAAGCCGGAAGCAGCCAAGCCTGAAGCGAAGCACGCCGAGGCCAGGGACAGCAAGCCTGCGGCGAAAGGCGACGATGCCGCGCGTGCGCTGGCCATCCTGGAGGGCAAGGCCGCCGCGCCGGCCGGCAGCCGCTACGTGGTGCAGATTGCGGCGCTGTCGAAACAGGAAAAAGTGGACGAATTGCAGGGCAAACTGCGTGAGGCGGGCATCCGCAGCACGACCAAGAAGGTGAGCACGGCGTCGGGTGAATTGATCCGCGTGCAGGCCGGTCCTTTCGAGAGCAAGGAAGAAGCGGAAAAGGTGCGCGCCAAGCTGGGCAAGATTGGCCTGGGCGGCAAGCTGATTCCGGCCTGAGGACGAGCGGCGGACGGCAGTGACGATTTTCGATTATCTGGTGCTGTTCGTGCTGCTGGCTTCACTTATCATCAGCCTGATGCGCGGCCTGGTGAAGGAAATGCTGTCGCTGGCCGGCTGGATCGTCGCTTTCGTGGTGGCCAATGCCTATGGCGCGGCGCTGGCGGCGCTGCTGCCGGAGGCCATTCCGGGCGAGGTGATCCGCCTGATGCTGGCCTTTATCGTGCTGTTCATCGGCGCGCGCCTGTTGATGGGTTTATTGTCAATGGCCGTGGGCGCGCTGATCGAGGCGGGCGGACTGACCGTGGCGGACCGGCTGCTGGGCGCCATCTTCGGCCTGGGCCGCGGCCTTGTAATCGTGCTGGCCGCCGTCATATTGTGCGGGATGACGTCGATCCCGCAGCAGGATTTCTGGAAGCATGCGCTGCTGAGCCCCTGGGCGGAAGCTGGCGCCCGCACCGTAAAACCCTTTCTGCCGTCTGCCCTGGCGCAGCACGTGCAATTTTGAATTCATCAAATCCGTTTTAGGAGCACACCATGTGTGGCATCGTCGGCGTCGTTTCCCACCAACCCGTCAACCAGCTGCTGTATGACGCGCTGCTGCTGCTGCAGCACCGCGGCCAGGACGCGGCAGGCATTGCGACCAACCATAGCAGCATGTTCACCATGCACAAGGCGAATGGCCTGGTGCGTGACGTTTTCCGTACCCGCAATATGCGTTCGCTGATGGGCAATTCGGGCATCGGCCACTGCCGCTACCCGACCGCCGGTTCGTCCAGCGAAGAGGAAGCGCAGCCCTTCTACGTGAACGCGCCCTTCGGCATCACCCTGGCGCACAACGGCAACCTGACCAACTGGGAACAGCTCAAGACCGAGATGTTCAAGAACGACCGCCGCCACATCAACACCGACTCCGATTCGGAAGTGCTGCTGAACGTGCTGGCGCACGAGATCCAGAAGGCCACCACCGGCTATTCGCTGGAGCCTTCCACCCTGTTCCAGGCGGTGACGGTGCTGAACCGCCGCGTGCGCGGCGGCTATGCGGCCGTGGCGCAGATCGCCGGCGTGGGCCTGCTGGCCTTCCGCGATCCGCACGGCATCCGTCCGCTCTGCCTGGGCATCAATGAAACCCCGGAAGGCCTGGAGTACCTGATCGCTTCCGAGTCCGTGGCGCTGGAAGGCATGGGCTTCCGCTTCGTGCGCGACGTGGAGCCGGGCGAGGCCATCTTCATCGACGCCGACAACAAGCTGCACAGCCAGATCTGCGCCGACAATCCTTCGCTGAATCCCTGCGTGTTCGAGTTCGTGTACCTGGCGCGTCCCGATTCCGTGATCGACGGCGCCTCGGTCTACAACACCCGCCTGAAAATGGGCGAGTACCTGGCCGAGAAGATCAAGCGCGAAGGCCTGGCCGACGATATCGATGTGGTGATGCCGATTCCCGATTCTTCCCGTCCGGCCGCCATCCAGTTGGCCCTGCGCCTCGGCAAGGAGTACCGCGAGGGCTTCATCAAGAACCGCTATATCGGCCGTACCTTCATCATGCCGGGCCAGGCCATGCGCAAGAAGTCGGTGCGCCAGAAGCTGAATGCCATCGGCGACGAGTTCAAGGACAAGAACGTGCTGCTGGTGGATGACTCCATCGTGCGCGGCACCACCAGCCGCGAGATCGTGCAGATGGCGCGCGAAGCGGGCGCCAAGAAAGTGATCTTCGCTTCGGCCGCGCCGCCGGTGCTGTATCCGAACGTGTACGGGATCGACATGCCAACCCGCGACGAGCTGATCGCCCACGGCCGCACGGTGGACGAGGTGTGCAAGGAGATCACCGCCGACGCGCTGGTCTACCAGGACCTGGATGACCTGAAGAAGGCCATCTCCGACGTGAATCCGAAGCTGCGCCATTTCGAGGCGTCCTGCTTCGACGGCATCTACATCACGGGTGATGTGTCGCCGGACTACCTGGACCGCATCGAGTACGCGCGCCACAACCCGAAAGAGAAGGGTGTGGAGGACGGTGTGCGCACGCAGCTGAACCTGAACTACGCGACCACGGAAGCCTGATGAAACAGTACGGCTTCACCACCACCATCCTGCACAACGACCGGCAAAAGCCGGTCGAGCAGAACTCGCTGCACAAGCCTATCCACACGGCGGTAGCCTTCGGCTATACGGATGCGCGCCAGCTGGCCTCCGTCTTCCAGGGCAAGGAGCCGGGCTTCCGCTACGGCCGCCAGGGCAATCCCACTGTGTCGGCGCTGGAGGACAAGGTCAACCGCATGGAAGACGGCGTGGCCACGCTGTGCTTCGCCACCGGCATGGGCGCCATCGGCGCCGTGTTCCAGGCCCTGCTGCGCGCGGGCGACCATGTGGTGTCGTCCTCCTTCCTGTTCGGGAACACCAACTCGCTGTGGCAGACGGTGGCCGGGCAGGGCGTGGGCGTCGATTTCGTCGATGCCACCGATGTCGCCAATGTGGCGGCGGCGCTGAAGCCGGAAACCCGCATCGTGTTCGTGGAGACTATCGCCAACCCGCGCACCCAGGTGGCGGACCTGAAGCGCATCGGCCAGCTGTGCGCCGAGCGCGGCATCCTCTACATCGTGGACAACACCATGACCACGCCCTACCTGTTCCGCCCGAAGGCGGTGGGTGCGGGCCTGGTGGTGAATTCGCTGACCAAGTCGATCGGCGGCCATGGCAATGCGCTGGGCGGCAGCCTGACGGATACCGGCGCCTACGACTGGTCGAAGTTCCCGAACATCTTCGAGAACTACAGGAAGGCGGCGCCTGCGATGTGGGGCATTACCCAGATCCGTGCCAAGGGCCTGCGCGATTTCGGCGCGGCGCTGGGGCCGGAGGCGGCCCACCATATCGCCGTCGGTTCGGAAACGCTGGCGCTGCGCATGGAGCGCACCAGCGCCAATGCGAAGGCGCTGGCCGAGATGCTGGAGCAGGACCCGCGGGTGGCGGCCGTCTACTATCCGGGCCTGGCCTCGCATCCGCAGCACGGCATTACGGCGGAACTGTTCAAGGCCGGCGGCTCCCTGTTCAGCTTCGAGCTGAAAGAGGGCATTGACTGCTTCGATTACCTGAACCGCCTGAAGATCGCCGTGCCGGCCTCCAACCTGGGCGACACGCGCACCCTGGTGATTCCGGTGGCGCACACCATCTTCTACGAGATGGGCGCGGAGCGCCGCGCCTCGATGGGCATTGCGGAATCGCTGATCCGGGTCTCGGTCGGCATCGAAGACACGGCCGACCTGCTGGAAGATTTCCGCGCCGCGCTGCCCGAAGCCTAGCAGCATGCAAGCAAATTGCACGCGCCGGACGGTGGAGGTATAGTGATTTCGTACACTTTCCACCACCGTCCGAAGAGGTCTGCAATGAAACTTGCCGCTGCAATTATTCTGGCCACCATCGCGGGCAGTGCGTCCGCTGCGCCGTCCTTCGATCACCTCGCCTATAGCCAGTCCGGCTGCAAGCTGCCGGCCTTTGTCGCGGTTTCAACCGAGGCGGCCGCCCAGCGCACGGAAGGGGAATACCGCAGCTGGCAAGCCTGCTACAACCAGTATGCCGAACGCCTGAACACGGAGTTCGACCGCAATGAGGCCTTGGGGCAGGACACTTATCTGAGGCTGGTGGCCGAAGCCGAAGCTGCCGCAGCGGAAGCGCAGCTGCAGCGGGCCAGCTGGATCGGGCAGTCGCGCGCACTGGCGGCCGCCCGTTTTGCAGCTTTCGCGTCGGATTGGAATTCTTACGCGCGCCGGGTATCGATCTCGGCGGCGGAGCAGCGCGGCACCTATTGGGGCGCGCGCCACTAAGGCGCTTCACCAGGGATCGGCGCCCGGCATGCGGTAGGGATGGCGCCAGCCGGGCAGGGCCGCGATGCGGTCCAGCCAGGCCTGCACCAGCGCCGGATAGGCCACCTTGGCCTGCTCCGGCCAGTACATATAGCCGCACAGCGAGAAGTCGGCGGCGCTGGGCTGCTCGTCCAGCAGGAAGGCGCGGCCGTCGGCCAGCTCTTCCTCCAGGCGCAGCATGTCGGCGTCGAAGCGGCGCCGGAACCAGGGCAGCACCGTGCCCGCATACGCGCCTTCGTCGTCGAATTTCTGGCCGTAGCGCAGGTGGGCCATGGACATGCCGACCCGGTTCGCTTCCCAGAACAGCCATTCGCGCACGCGTTCCAGCCGTTGCGGCGTTTCGCCGCCCCAGGCTTGCAGGTGCTCTGCCAGGTGCAGCAGGATGGCATTGGACTGCACATAGGGCTTACCGTCGTGCACCAGCAGCGGCACTTCGCCGTATTTCGCCAGGCTGCGGAAGGGCTCGGGACGCTCGGCCCGCGCCAGGCGCAGGTCGATTTCCTCATAGCGGTGCGGCACGCCGGCCACATTCAGCATCAGCTGGACCTTGTAGCTGTGGCCGGACTCGCAACTGCCGTAGAGCTCGATTGCCATCAGTGCCAGCTGCGCAGCAGGCCCACCGCCAGCCCTTCGAGGGCGAATTCGTCCTCCGGCTGCACGGTGATGGTCTTGAAGTCGGAATTTTCCGGCAGCAGCTCGATGGTGGCGCCATTGCGGCGGTAGCGCTTGACGGTGACTTCATTGCCCAGGCGGGCCACGACGATCTGGCCGTTCTTCGCGCTGTCCACCTTCTTCACGGCCAGCAGGTCGCCGTCCATGATGCCGATGTCGCGCATCGACTCGCCGCGCACCTTGAGCAGGTAGTCCGGCTTGCTGCTGAACAGGGCGGGATCGACGCTGTAGCTGGTTTCCAGGTTTTCCTGGGCCAGGATGGGCGAGCCGGCCGCCACGCGGCCGATCAGGGGCAGGCTCATCAGGAGCGGCGCCGGGACGTGCGGCATCGGCGCGCTGGACTCGGCAAAGGAACCCAGCAGGCGGATGCCGCGCGAGGTGCCGGCGGTAATTTCGATGGCGCCCTTGCGCGCCAGCGCTTTCAGGTGCTCCTCGGCGGCATTGGCCGACTTGAAGCCCAGCTCGGCCGCAATCTCGGCGCGCGTCGGCGGGAAGCCGGTGTTCTCGATCGCACTCTTGATGAGATTGAGGATTTCTTCCTGCCTTGCAGTCAGTTTGATCATGGGAGGCCACTGTGATTATCGACAGACTGTATTTTTGTACAGTGTGTCGGATATTGCAAGCTTTTTATAGGGAAAGCTGACACCCTGAGGCCAGGCACCCGGGTGTCAGGCTTCCCATCGGGGCCAAAAGCTGCTATGCTTGCGGGCTTACCTCTTCCCACACTCGTCTTGACGCCGGGGTGGGCTATTTTCACAGTCCTTAAGGGAGTTTGCATGCGTCACTATGAAATCGTATTTATCGTCCATCCGGACCAGAGCGAGCAAGTGCCCGCGATGATCGAACGTTACAAGGCCAGCGTGACCTCGCGCGGCGGTAACGTGCACCGCGTGGAAGATTGGGGCCGCCGTCAAATGGCGTACTCGATCCAGAAACTGGCCAAAGCACACTACATCTGCCTGAACATCGAGTGCGACAACGAGACCCTGGTCGAACTGGAAACCGCGTTCAAATTCAATGATGCCGTGCTGCGCCACCTGACCGTCAAGATGAAGAAAGCGGAAACCGCTCCTTCGCCGATGATGAAGTCGGTCCAGCGTGAAGATGCGGCCAAGAGCCACCGCGCCGAAGCACCAGCAGCCCCTGCCGCGGCCTAAATCGTAATCAGGAACGGACCTGAACCAGCTTCAGTTCACCGCCCTCATCACCGAACGGGACGCCTTGCGCTATACCCCGGCCGGGATGCCGATTGTGAATGCAGTATTGCAGCACAGTTCGCAGCAGATGGAGGCAGGCATTGCCCGCTTGACCGAATTCGAGATCGCCGCCGTTGCGGCAGGCGAAATCTCCGGACGGTTCAACCAGGCGGCCCTGGGTGGCGTGTATGAGTTCAGCGGTTTCCTGGCGAAGAAGAACCGCAACAGCAAAAGCCTGGTATTTCACATCATTGATTTTCGTGCTGCCGCGAGCAGCGCACATTTAGATACAGGAGCCTAAAATGGCATTCGGTAAAAAGTTCGACAAAAACAAAGCCAAGCTGAAAGAGAAGCGCAAGCAGCAAAACCCTCTGTTCAAGCGCAAGAAGTTCTGCCGCTTCACCGCCGCCGGCGTGGAACAGGTGGACTACAAAGACGTGGACACCCTGAAGGACTTCGTCCAGGAAAACGGCAAGATCATGCCAGCCCGCCTGACCGGCACCAAGGCGCACTACCAGCGCCAGGTTGACACCGCGATCAAGCGCGCCCGCTATCTGGCCCTGCTGCCTTACACCGATCTGCACCACGCTTAATCGCGCCGCTGATCAATCCTGGAGAACACTATGCAAATCATTCTGTTGGAAAAAGTTATCAACGTCGGCAACCTGGGCGACGTGGTGAAAGTCAAGGACGGTTACGCCCGTAACTTCCTGATCCCGCAAAAACTGGCACGCCGTGCCACCACCGCCGCCGTGGCCGAATTCGAAGCCAAGCGCGCCGAACTGGAAAAAGCCGCTGCCGCCAAGCTGGCTGCGGCCCAGGCACAAGGCGACAAGCTGAACGGCATGACCGTCACCGTGGCCCAGAAGGCCGGCGTGGATGGCCGCCTGTTCGGTTCCGTGACCAACTTCGACATCGCTGAAGCGCTGACCAAGGCTGGTTTCGCTGTGGAAAAAGCTGCCGTGCGCATGCCGACCGGCCCGCTGAAGACCACCGGCGAGCACCCGGTGTCCGTGGCCCTGCACACCGACGTGGTGGTGGAAGTGACCGTCGCCGTGGTGGGCGAAGCCGCCTAAGCTGCCGCTTCCTGCAGCACCAGAAAAGCCGGGGCAACCCGGCTTTTTTATCGCCTGAAATTTTTTGACCGCCGCCCGAAGCAGGTATAATGCCCGCCATGAACGCCGCCGCCCCGTCCGACCCGCAAGTCGACTCCCTCCGCATCCCGCCGCACTCCATCGAAGCCGAGCAATCGGTGATCGGCGGCCTGCTGCGCGATAACGCGGCCTGGGACCGTATCGCGGACTTCATGCACGCGGAGGACTTCTACCGCTACGACCACCGCATCATCTTCGAACAGATGGTGCGCCTGATCAATGCCGGCAAGCCGGCCGACGTGATCACCGTGTTCGAGACCCTGACCATGCTGGGCAAGGCGGAAGAGGTGGGCGGCCTGCAGTACCTGAATGCGATGGCGCAGAACACGCCGTCGGCCGCCAATATCCGGCGCTATGCCGAGATCGTGCGCGACCGCGGCGTGCTGCGCAAGCTGATCACCGTGGCCGACGAGATCTCCGGCAATGCCTTCAGCCCCCAAGGCAAGGAAGTCAAGCAGATGCTGGACGAGGCGGAATCGAAGATCTTCGCGATCGCCGAGCAGGGCGCGCGCGGCGCCTCCGGCTGGACCGCCGTGCAGCCGCTGCTGACCCAGGTGGTGGAGCGCATCGACGAGCTGTATTCGCGCGACAGCGGCAGCGAGATCACCGGCGTGCCGACCGGCTTCATCGACCTGGACCGCATGACCTCCGGCCTGCAGCCGGGCGACCTGGTCATCGTGGCCGGCCGTCCGTCCATGGGCAAGACCGCCTTCTCCGTCAATATCGGCGAGAACGTGGCGATCGAGGCCGGCCTGCCGGTGGCCGTGTTCTCGATGGAGATGGGCGGCGCCCAGCTGGCCATGCGTATGCTGGGTTCGGTCGGCCAGCTCGACCAGCACCGCCTGCGCACCGGCAAGCTCAATGACGAGGACTGGCCGCGCCTGACGCACGCCATCCAGAAAATGAACGAGGCCCAGCTCTATATCGACGAGACGCCGGCCCTGAACCCGATCGAGATGCGGGCCCGCGCGCGCCGCCTGGCGCGCCAGTGCGGCAAGCTGGGCCTGATCATCGTCGACTACCTGCAGCTGATGCAGGGCTCGCAGCCGGGCGACAACCGCGCCGCCGAGATCTCGGAGATCTCGCGTTCGCTGAAGGGCCTGGCCAAGGAGCTGCACTGCCCGGTCATCGCGCTGTCGCAGCTGAACCGCTCGCTGGAGCAGCGCCCCAATAAACGGCCCGTGATGTCCGACCTGCGCGAATCAGGCGCTATCGAACAGGATGCGGACGTCATCATCTTCCTCTACCGCGACGAGGTGTATAACCCCGATTCGCCGGACAAGGGAACCGCCGAGATCATTATCGGCAAGCAGCGTAATGGCCCGATCGGCGCGATCCGTCTGACGTGGATGGGCATGTACACCAAGTTTGGCAACTACACGGGTAATCTGTCGATTTACCAGGGCGATTAATTCCGGCAGTACCGACGAATCAACCAACGGAGAATAAAAATGTTTGGACGCTTGATGCCCACCGAGGGCAAGTTCTTTGACCTGTTCAACCAGCACGCGGACCTGTGCGTCAAGGGCGCGCGCGAGATGCTGGGCCTGATGACCAGCTTCGACGACCTGGAAAACCGCGTGCACGCCATCGAGAGCATCGAGAAGCAGGCCGACAAGATCACCTATACCACGGTGGACCTGCTGCACAAGACCTTCATCACCCCGATCGACCGCGACGACATCCACAAGCTGATCACCAAGATGGACGACATCCTGGACATGATGGAAGACGCCGGCCAGACCGTGTCGCTGTACGACCTGCACTCGGTGACGCCGGAAGCCAAGCGCCTGGCCGAACTGGTGCTGGCCTGCTGCGAGAAGGTGCGCGAGGCGGTGGCCCTGCTGTCGAACATGAACAATGCGCGCGACATCGTCGGCATCTGCGAAGAGATCGACCGCCTGGAATCGGACGCCGACCATGTGATGCGCGCCGCCATGTCCAAGCTGTTCCGCGACGAGCCGGACGTGCGCAACCTGATCAAGATGAAGGCCATCTACGAGATCCTGGAAACGGTGACGGACCGCTGCGAAGACGTGGCCAACATCATCGAAGGCATCATCGTCGAAAACGCGTAAGCAGCGCGGCGAAACCAAAAAAATATAATCTATGCAGACCCTCCAAATCAGCATCTATGCCCTGGCATTCCTGATCTTCCTCGCGCTGGTGTTTGACTTCATGAACGGCTTCCACGACGCGGCGAACGCGATCGCGACGGTGGTCTCGACCGGCGTGCTGAAACCGCAGACGGCGGTGGCCATGGCGGCCTTCTTCAACTTCATCGCCATCTTCATCGTCGGCCTGAAGGTGGCCACCACCATCGGCAAGGGCACCATCGACCCGCATGTGGTCGACCACTATGTCATTTTCGGCGCCCTGGTGGGCGCCATCGTGTGGAACCTGATCACCTGGTACTACGGCATTCCCTCCTCGTCCTCGCACGCCCTGATCGGCGGCCTGGTAGGCGCGGCGGTCGCGAAAGCGGGCACCGGCGCCCTGATCTCCGGTGGCCTGATCAAGACCGTGGTGTTCATCGTGGTGGCGCCGCTGCTGGGCTTTGCGCTGGGCTCCGTCATCATGCTGCTGGTGTCCTGGATCTTCGTGCGCAGCACGCCGCGCAAGATCGACGGCTGGTTCCGCCGCCTGCAGCTGGCGTCGGCCGCCGCCTACTCGCTGGGCCACGGCGGCAACGACGCGCAGAAAACCATGGGCATCATCTGGATGCTGCTGATCGCCTCCAACCACGTGGCCGCCACCGATGCAGCGCCGCCGACCTGGGTCATCGTGGCCTGCTACGCGGCGATCTCCTTCGGCACCCTGTTCGGCGGCTGGCGCATCGTGAAAACCATGGGCCAGAAAATCACCAAGCTGAAACCGGTGGGCGGCTTTTGCGCCGAAACCGGCGGCGCCATCACCCTGCTGATGGCATCGTTCTGGGGCGTGCCGGTATCGACCACCCACACCATCACCGGCGCCATCGTCGGCGTGGGCGCCTCGCAGCGCCTGTCGGCCGTGCGCTGGGGCGTGGCGGGCAATATTGTGTGGGCCTGGATCTTCACCATCCCGGCCTCCGCCTTCGTGGCCGCCATCGGCTGGTGGATAGGCACCCACATCATGTAAGCGCGCGGCGCTCATGCAAAAGGGGAGCTCAGGCTCCCCTTTTTATTTTGCCAGTGCTTCGTTGAGTGTATGGATGCGTTGAGTCAGGTCGTCCGGCAGGGCAATCAGGTGCTCGCCAGGCCGCTGTGGCGACGGTGAGGGGACGGCGCGGCCGTCTTCGATGTAGAAATCCATGGCCGAGGCCAGCGCATCGGCCGCCATCGCGGCAGCCTCCTCGGCATCTTCTCCCTGCGTTATGGCTTCGGGAATATCGCGGAACGTCACGACGAAGCCGCCTTCTTCCGCCGCCGTAAATACTGCTGGAAATTCCATGATCTCCTCCTAATCAAGGCCGAGCTGCCGTTTAATGGCTTGCAGGGTGCCTTGCTTGAGTTCTGTCGACGGATGCCGTGGCAGTACGCTCTGGCGTCCATTCAGATAGACCTTGAGGTGCTTCCTGCCTTGCTCGAATCTTGCGCCGCGCTGGCTCAGCCATCTGACAAATTCGCTTTGCTTCATTGTAGACCTTTTGTGCGCGGGCGCCCCGGGTCCGGAAAGTGTGCTGTGGCCGCACCCCGGCGCCTTGCGCATGCGCAGAGTTCGTCCGGAAATAGGTCGTCCTGCTAGAATGGCCCGATGAACTTCCTGCTCCGAACCGTAAAGCGCGTGATACCGGATGGTTTTACGCTGGCCCTGATACTGACTGTTGCGCTGGCGAGCGTGCTGCCCTGCGAGGGCAGGACGGCCGACGTGATGGGCGACATCACCACCTTCGCCATCGGCCTGCTGTTCTTCTTCCACGGCGCCAAGCTGTCGCGCGAGGCCGTGATCGCGGGGCTCACGCACTGGCGCCTGCACCTGCTGGTGCTGTGCCTGACCTTCGTCATGTTCCCCGTGCTGGGCCTGGCCATGAAGCCGCTGGCCATGACCGTACTGACGCCGGAGCTGTATATCGGCTTCCTCTTCCTGTGCATGCTGCCGTCCACCGTGCAGTCCTCCATCGCCTTTACTTCGATGGCGCGCGGGAATGTGCCGGCCGCCGTGTGCAGCGCCTCGGCCTCCAACTTCCTCGGCATCTTCCTCACGCCGCTGCTGGTCAGCGCCTTCATCGTCAGCGGAGGCCCGGCTGCGCGCTCGCCGATGGACGCGGTGCTGGCGATTACCCTGCAGCTGCTGGCGCCCTTTATCGCGGGCCAGCTGATGCGGCGCTGGATCGGCCATTGGGTGGACAGGCATAAGCCCATGCTCAAATACACCGACCAGGGTTCCATCCTGCTGGTGGTCTACACCGCGTTCAGCGAGGCTGTGGTGGAGGGCCTGTGGCACAAGGTGCCAGGCTTCGCGCTGGCGGGCGTCGTCATCGTGTCCTGCGTGATGCTGGCCATCGTGCTCTGGCTGTCCGGCTGGTTCAGCCGCCGCTTCGGCTTCAACAAGGAAGACGAAATCACCATCATCTTCTGCGGCTCCAAGAAAAGCCTGGCCAGCGGCGTGCCGATGGCCAAGGTGCTGTTCGCCACGTCTTCGCTCGGCATGATCATCCTGCCGCTGATGATCTTCCACCAGATCCAGCTCATGGTCTGCGCCATCCTCGCCCAGCGCTGGGCCAAACGCGCGGAGCCCGAGGCGGGAATACAGGGTAGGGGAGCATAGCTCGGACCCTTCAGCGGAAAACTGGGCGAATCGTGGGGAAAACAGGTCTTTTTGAACCTATTTGGCCCGCGGCGGTCAAACAAGGATGATTTCCCCAAAAACGACCGTGAAACGCCCATTTTTCCGCTGAGAGCCTATGAACATCTCACCTGACACCCTGTTCCATTTGACGCGGCATCTGCGCAACACGAACAGCGCATTAAGCGTCACCGAAGCAATCGACCAGGCCGTTCGGACCTGGCTCACCGCAGCGTCGAACGCGCCAGCGGGCGGCTATCGCTGGAAGTCGCTCTTTTTGCCGGAAGGTTCGCGCCTGCGCATCTGGTCGCACCCCGAACATCCGGAAGCCTGCGTGATTGGCAATTACCTGTTGTGCAAAGGGCAGCCCGTGTCGCCAAACCAGTACGTGCAAAGCTGCGGCGCACACCGCAATGCGTGGGAGCTGATCAGCGTTCTGCTACCGGGAGAGAAGTACTGGAAACTGGCAAACTTGCTGCGCCGTCCTGCGCCGGCGCCGCCGGTAGTGCCCGAAGTGCCGGAGCGCGAAGTGATCGCGCCCGCACCCGCGCCAAGCCAGCAGCACCGCTGGGGCGAGCGGCGGGCGTGGAATGTGGGTGGACGGCGCGAGACGGACAGCATGCCGGAGCCGGTCTTCTTCGATCACTGAGTGCTTGCGCGCATCCCGAATGTGAGATATCGTCTCATATATGGGAAATGACGACACTTTCGAACTGAGGCTGGTGCAGCGGCTGGCGGCCTTGCGCGAGGAGCGCGGCTGGCCGCTGGAGGAGCTGGCGCAGGCCAGCGGCATCAGCCGCGCCACGCTGTCGCGGCTGGAACGCGGCGAGACCAGTCCCACCGCTCAGCTGCTGGGCAAGCTGTGCGCCGTATACGGCATGCCGATGTCGCGCCTGATCGCCGAAGTGGAAGTGCAGCCTGCGCAGCTGATCCGCGCCGCCGAGCAGAACGAATGGCAGGATCCGGACACGGGCTTCGTGCGCCGCATGGTGTCGCCGCCCGCGAAAGGCTTCGGCACGGAGCTGATCGAAGGCCGGCTGCCTGCGGGCGCGGTGATCGACTATCCGCTGCCACCGGTGCGCGGCCTGGAGCAGCATATCTGGATGCTGAGCGGCGTCCTGATCTACACGCTGGATGGTGCGGAACACCGGCTGCAGAAGGGCGACTGCCTGCGCTTCCACCTGTTCGGCGCCACCCGTTTCCACTGTCCTGGCCCGCACGGCGCCCACTACCTGATTGCGATATGCGCACCCTGAACGAACTCGATGCGAATGGCCTGCGCGCCGAAGCCGATGCGCTGGCCGAAGTGCTGCGCGACTGTGTGCTGAACGGCGCCAGCGTCGGCTTCGTGCTGCCCTTCCCGCACGAAGAAGCGCGCGCCTTCTGGCTTGGCCTGCTGCCCGCGCTGGAGCGCCGCGAGCGCCGGCTGTTCGTGATGCGCGATCCCGGGGGCAGTATCTGCGGCACGGCGCAGCTGGTGCTGGGCGGCATGCCGAACGGCCGCCACCGCGCGGAGATCGCGAAGATGCTGGTGCATTCGCGGGCGCGGCGGCAGGGCGTGGCGCAGGCGCTGCTGCTGCACGCCGAGCGCTGCGCGCGCGAAGAAGGCCGCACGCTGATCGTGCTCGACACCTGCACCGGCTACCAAGCCGAGCCCCTGTACCTGAAGCTGGGCTACGAAGTGTGCGGCACCATTCCCGGGTTCGCGGCCATGCCCGACGGCACACTGGGCGCCACCACGGTGATGTACAAGCGCCTTTAATGGAACGGGTTTCAGGAGCCCAGCAGGGCCGCTAACGCTTCGAGGTCGCGCGCGAAGCCTATCGCCTTGCCACGGTTCGATTCCACCACGTAGTCGTTGAGCGCCTGGCTCTGTGCCGTCCACGCGCTGATGTCGCCCAGCACGGCGAGATAGAGCTTGTAGTTGACGAACTTCTGCGTCACCTCGCCTGCCAGGCCGCTGGCCAGGCGAAAGAACTCGGGCGCCAGGCAGGCGGCGGGGAGCGCGACGGCATCTGCGCGTTCGTCCCAGGCTGCGGCCATCAGGTCGCCGGCATCGCGGCCGCTGGCGACCACCGGCCAGCCGGTCCCGCACAGGAACACCCGGCGTCCCGCCAGCTCGATTATTTGATGCATACCATGCGTACCATCTTGATGTCGGTAATGCCCAGCAGGACCTTCTCGATGCCGTCCATTTTCAGCGTCAGCATGCCGTCTTCCAGCGCTGCCGCGAGCAGCTGGGCCACGCGGGCGTGTTCCTGCAGCAGCTTCTTGACCTTCTCGGTGCCCACCATCAGCTCGTGCAGGCCCACGCGGCCGCGGTAGCCCTTGTTGCATTCCTCACAGCCGACGGCGCGGTACAGGGTGAAGCGGCCCTGGTCATCGGCATAGCGTTCGCGCCAGCCGGCCAGCACTGCCGCGCGCGCGGCCGCCTCGTCGCGCTGGAAGGCGGGCGTGTGGCGCAGCTCTTCGCAGAATTCATTGAGCAGGGCGTTCAGCTCCGCCTCGGCCGGCTGGTAGGCCTGGCGGCAGCTGCTGCACAGGCGCTTGGCCAGGCGCTGGGCCAGGATGCCGAGCAGGGCATCGGCGAAATTGAAGGGGTCCATGCCCATGTCCAGCAGGCGCACGATGGATTCCGGCGCGCTGTTGGTGTGCAAGGTGGCGAATACCAGGTGGCCGGTCAGCGAGGCTTCGATGCCCATCGCCACCGTCTCCTTGTCGCGCATCTCGCCCACCATGATGATGTCCGGGTCGGCGCGCAGGAAGGCCCGCATCACGGTGGCGAAGTCCAGCCCGGCCTTGCGGTTGACCTGCACCTGGCGCAGGCCTTTCTGCGTGATCTCGACCGGGTCTTCCGCGGTCCAGATCTTGGTGTCCGGCGTGTTCAGGTAGTTCAGCACCGAGTGCAGCGTGGTGGTCTTGCCAGAGCCGGTCGGGCCGCAGACGAAGAACAGGCCGTAGGGTTTCTCCACTGTGGCGCGCAGGCGCTCCAGGTTCACCGGCAGCACGCCCAGCTTGTCCAGCGGGATCGGTTCGCCCGCCGCCAGGATGCGCATCACCACGTCCTCCACGCCGCCGGTGGACGGGATGGTGGCCACGCGCAGCTCGATGTCGAGCGGGCCGTATTTGCGGAACTTGATCTTGCCGTCCTGCGGCTTGCGGCGCTCGGAGATATCGAGGTCGCACATGATCTTGATGCGCGCCACCAGGGCGCTGCGGTAGGAGGCCGGAATCTCGATATACGGCACCAGGGTGCCGTCCTTGCGGAAGCGCACGCCGGTCTTGCCCTTGCCGGGCAGGGGTTCGATGTGGATGTCGGACACGCCCTGGCGGTGGGCGTCGACGATGATCTTGTTGACCAGCTTGACCAGCTCGTTCTCCACCGCCTCCGACACATGGTCCGGCGCCTCGCCGTCCTCGTCGCCGTCGTCCATGCCGGACAGCAGCTCGCCCACGCTGGCCGTATCGCCGGCCGCCGCGCCGTAGAACTGGTCCAGCGTCAGCTCGAATTCGCGCAGGGTGGTCACGCGGTACAGCAGCTTCGCTTTCGGGAAGATCTGGCTTACCAGGCGCGCGCTGGCCGCCGCTTCCGGGTCGAGCGCCAGCACCACCAGGCCTTCCTTCGTATCGTCCAGCGGCAGCCAGCCGTATTCCTCGACGAACTGGCGCTTCAGGTGGCGCAGCAGCTCCACCGGCTTCACGCGGTCGGCGCGGAAGGGCTCATAGGGCACGCCGTAGAAGCGCGCCAGCGCCTGGCCGATGGCGGGCAGCTTGATCTGGAACTCGTCCAGCAGCACGCTCTCCACATCCACGTCCTTCTTGCGCGCCGAGCGCATGGCCAGCTCCAGTTCGGGCGCCGCCAGCAGCGCGTCTTCCACCAGGCCGTCGTATTTGCTGTGCACCCGCTGCGGCGGCTTCATGCGCTGGCTGAAGGCCACCGACAGCGTCTCGCACAGCTCGCGCACGCCATCCACGGCAATCGCCGTAAACGGCTGGTGGTCGCGCGTGTTGATGAACTGGACCACGCCCAGCATTTCCTTGGACTGCACCGAGACCAGCGGCGCCACCAGCATCTGGCGCGTACGGTAGCCGGTGCGCTGGTCCACGCCCTGCTGGAAGCGCAGCTCCGGCGAGATGCGGCGCAGCTCCTGCTCGTCGTAGACGTCGGCGATATTCAGCACCTGGCGGTTCAGCGCCACGAAGCCGGCAATGCTCTGCGGCGTGACGGGCAGGCGCAGGTCCTTGAAGGAAGTGAGGCCGGTCTTGACCTTGGAGACGATCTGGTCCTGGTCCACCGCATACAGGGTGAAGCGCTCGCACTGGAACAGGTCGCAGAACTCCATGCCCAGGTCCAGCATGATCTCATCGAGCTTGCTGGTGGCGTGGATTTTGGTGCTGACCGCTTGCAGCTTGCGGAAGAAATCAAGACGCAGGTCGGTATCGCTCATGGGGACTTTACAGTTCGACTTCCAGGCCCTCATAGGCCAGGATGACCTGCAGGCCGTTCGGCAGCGGCGCATGGCGCGCCATCACTTCGGCAAACACGGCTTCCAGCTCGTCGTCGCTGCGGGTCGGCTCATGGTGGGTGCAGTACAGCTGCCTGACGCCGCAGCGGATGGCCATGGCCAGCGCGCTGTCGAAAGTGCCGTGGCCCCAGCCCACCTTGGCCGGGTATTCCTCGCGCGTGTAGGAGCTGTCGACGATCAGCGCATCCACGCCGCGCACCAGCTCATCGATGGCCGCCGTGCGCTGCGCCACATGCTGTTCGAAGGCGGCGTGCTCCGGGTGGCCGGCCGGGTAGATATTGAACAGGGGCTCGTGGTCGCCGGTGAAGAACACCGACTTGCCGTGGCAGTCGATGCGGTAGCCCAGGTCCGTCACCGGGTGGCTCATCACCACATTGCGCACCACGGCGTCGCCCACCTCCACCGCCTCGCCCATGGCGATGGTGCGGTATTCGATGGTGGCGTCCATCTGGGTTTCGCTGACCGGGAAATAGCTGTTCTGCAGCTGCACCCCCATCACATGGGCGATGCCGTTGCCGGTATCGGGATCGGTCACGCCGTGCAGGCGCACGCGCGAGCCCTTGATGAACAGCGGCGTAAAGAAGGGCAGGCCGTGGATATGGTCCCAGTGCGAGTGCGTAATGAAGATATTGGCGTGGATGGGGCGCTGGCCGGAGGCCACCAGCGACTGGGCCAGCGGGAACAGGCCGGTGCCGCCATCGAGCACGATCAGGGTGCCGTCGTCGCTGCGCACTTCGATGCAGGTGGTGTTGCCGCCGTAGCGCACGGTGCGCGGGCCGGGGGAGGGAATCGATCCGCGCACGCCCCAGAATTTGAATTTCATTTGTACCCCTAGTCAGCCTCATCTTATGTTGCCTCAGCGCATCAAAGTACGTCCGGACAATTGTATCCAGCGATGATAGCTGTTTTTTCATCATTTCTGAGCGCGAAGTTGCGATTTCGGCGCATTGTAGCCGCGCCGCCGCGGCAAAACTGCACTGTTTTGTATTTCCGGATGTACACAAGCAGGGAGTCCCGTTACACTTCCCAAATTATGTCTAAGCATCAACAGATGCGGAAGTGAACGCCATGCAGGAACTCAACCACGCCCAAATCGCGCAGCGGCTGGACCAGCTCACCGAACTGAGCGTCGCGCTGGGCTCCAGCCACAACACCGACCTGCTGCTGGAGCGCATCCTGCTGGTGGCCAAGGGCATGACCCATTCCGACGGCGGCACCCTGTACCGTCCCAGCGACGACCGGCGCAGCCTGCATTTCGCGCTCAGCATCAACGACACGCTGGGCATCCACCTGGGCGGCTCCAGCGGCAAGCAGGCCAATATCCCGCCCGTGCCGCTGTACGACGAGGCGGGCGCGCAGAACCTGGCTTCGGTGGCGGCCTATGCCGCCAATGTGGGCAAGTCGGTCAATATCGAGGACGTGTACCAGGCCGAAGGCTTCAACTTCCAGGGCATGCGCAATTTCGATGCGCAGTTCAACTACCACTCGCAGTCCTTCCTGACGGTGCCGATGCGCGACCACGAGGGCGAGCTGCTGGGCGTGCTGCAGCTGATCAATGCGAAAGACCCGGCCACGGGCGCCATCACCGCCTTTACGCCGACCGACCAGCGCTTCATCGAGGCGCTGGCGGCGCAGGCGGCGGTGGCGCTGACCAACCAGCTCTTGATCCTGCAGCTGGAAAAGCTGCTGGAAGCGCTGGTCAACCTGATCAATATCGGCATCGACGAAAAGTCGCCGTACACCGGCCGCCACTGCCAGTTCGTGCCGGAGCTGACCATGATGCTGGCAGAGGCCGTGCACGAGACCAGCGACGGGCCGCTTGCAGACTTCCGCATGACGGACGCCGACCGCAAGGAGCTGTGGTTCGCCGGCCTGCTGCACGACTGCGGCAAGATCACCACGCCGGTGCACGTGGTCGACAAGTCGACCAAATTGCAGACCATTTTCGACCGCATCCACATGGTCGACACCCGTTTCGAAGTGCTGCTGCGCGACGCCGAGATCCGCGCGCTGAAGGCGCAGCTGGCCGGCGCCGACCGCGCCGCCAGCGAAGCGGCGCTGCAGGAAGAACTGGCCCGGCTGCGCGCCGACCGCGACTTCATCCGCAGCGCCAATGTGGGCGGCGAGGGCATGAAGCCGGAAGACCAGGAGCGCGTGCGCCAGATCGCCCAGTACCGCTGGACCAATCCGGACGGCGAGGACGCGCCCTTCCTGAACGACAATGAGCTGGCCAACCTGACCATCCGCTTCGGCACCCTGAACGACGAAGAGCGCAAGATCATCAACAACCACATCGTGGTCACGGTGCGCATGCTCGAATCGCTGCCCTGGCCCAAGCACCTGCAGCGCGTGGCCGAATTCGCCGGCGGCCACCACGAGCGGATGGACGGCAAGGGCTATCCGAAAGGGCTGACGCGCGAGCAGATGTCGGTGCCGGCGCGCGCCATGGCCATCGCCGACATCTTCGAGGCGCTGACCGCGCACGACCGGCCCTACAAGAAGGCCAAGTCGCTGTCCGAGTCGCTGCACATCCTCGGCAACTTCAAGCTCAACGGCCATATCGACCCCGACCTGTTCGACATCTTCATCCGCAAGAAGGTGTATATGCAGTTCGCCACCAAGAACCTCAATCCGGAACAGATCGACGCAGTCGACGAAGCGAAGATTCCGGGCTACGTCCCGTAATCCGCCCCGGAGCCTGCCTTGCCGCTGAAAGCGCCCAAACTCGCCAAAGTCCTCGGCCGCGTGGCCGCCCGCTACGGCGTGCGCTGGCTGGTCGGCCTCGCGCTGACCGCCATCGCCGCGCTGCAGATCACGCACTACCTGCCGATGAACCTGGTCGAGCGCATGGACACCGGCATCGCCGACCTGCGCATGCGCCTGGAAAAACCGGTGCTGGACGAGAACGTCGTCATCGTCGACATCGACACCCGCAGCCTGACCGAAGTGGGGCGCTTCCCCTGGAGCCGCGACAAGGTGGCGCTGCTGGTGCGCCAGCTGACGGAACACTACGGCGTGGCCGGCGTCGGCTTCGACGTCTCCTTCCCCGAGCCGGACACCAGTTCCGGCTACGAGGTGCTGCAGGCGCTGGCGCGGAAGCAGCTGAAAGGCGTGCCGGGCCTGGACGGCGAGCTGCAGAAGCTGCAGCCGCAGATGGACTACGACGGCCTGCTGGCCCAGGCCATGGAAGGCCAGGCCGTGGTGCTGGGCTATAACGTGGCGCCGGACGGCGCGCCGAAAGGCGTGCTGCCGCCGCCCGCCTTCACGGTGGAAGACCTGAACGGACGCACGCTGGACGCCTTCGAGTCGAAGAGCTACGAGGCCAATGTGGCGCGCCTGCAGCAGGCCGCGGCCGGCGCCGGCATCTTCTCGGTGTCGCCCGATCCGGACGGCGTGGTGCGCAACACGGCGCTGCTGCAGAAGATCGGCCAGGGCTACTACCCGACGCTGTCGCTGGCCACGGTGGCCGCCGCCCTCAACGCGCGCGCCATCGCGCCGATCTGGAGCGGCACGGTGGACACGCTGAGCGAGGCGGAGCGCAGCAACGGCGGCATCGATGCCCTGGCCCTGTTTCACGAGCAGGGCCGCATCGTGATCCCGGTGGGCGCCGGCCTCACCACCACCGTGCAGTTCCGCGGCAGCGGCGGCCCGGAAGGGGGCGCCTTCCGCTACATCCCGGCGGTGGACGTGATGCGCGGCAGCGCGCCGAAAGCCCAGCTGGAAAACAAGATCGTGCTGGTGGGCACCACCGCGGCCGGCCTGAACGACCTGCGGGCCACGCCGGTCAACGCCAACTATCCCGGGGTGGAGATCCACGCCAACGTCATCAAGTCCATCCTGGAGCAGAGCTTCAAGTCGCGTCCCGACTTCGCGCTGGCCATCGAATTCGGCCAGACCGTGCTGGCCGGCGTGGTGCTGGCCTTCGCGCTGGCGGCGCTGCCGCCGCTGTGGTCCATCCTGCTGGCGCTGGCCGCGCTGGCCGCCGCCTCGGCCTTCAACTACTACCTGTACACCGAGCTGGATGCCGTCACCAACGTCGCCATCACCCTGCTGCTGATCGCGGCCCTGTTCGTGTTCAACGTGGCCTGGGGCTACTTCTTCGAAGTGCGGCGCGGCCAGGCCCTGGTCTCGCGCTTCGGCGAATACGTGGCGCCCGAGCTGGTGGCCGAGATGGCGGAGAACCCCGAGCAATACAATATGGACGGCGAAAGCCGCGAGCTGACCGTGATGTTCGTCGACGTGCGCGGCTTCACCACCATCTCCGAAGGGCTGTCGCCGAAGCAGCTGCGCGAATACATCAACCTCTACCTGACGGCCATGTCGGAAGACATCCGCGACAGCCACCGCGGCACGCTGGACAAATACATCGGCGACGCCGTGATGGCCTTCTGGGGCGCCCCGGTCCCGTTCCACGACCACGCCAGCCGCGGCGTGGCCACGGCGCTGCTGATGCAGGCCAGTGCGGCGCGTCTGAACCAGGACTTCCTGCAGCGCGGCTGGCCGGAGCTGAAGATCGGCATCGGCGTCAACAGCGGCATGATGCATGTGGGCGACATGGGCTCGGCCATCCGCCGCGCCTACACGGTAATGGGCGATGCCGTAAACCTGGGCTCGCGCCTGGAAGGCATCACCAAGGCCTATGGCGTGGGCATCGTGGTGGGCGAGACCACGCGCATCGCCGCGCCGGACTTCGTATACCGCGAGCTGGACCTGGTGCGGGTCAAGGGCAAGAACGAGCCGGTCGCCATCTTCGAGCCGCTGGCGCGGGAAGACGAGGTAGGCGAGGCCGAGCGCGCCGAACTGGCCTTGTGGCATGCCACCCTGGCCCAGGTCCGTTCCCAGCAGTGGGACGCCGCCGAGGCCGGCCTGGCACGATTGCAGCAGGACCACCCGCGCTACCTGTACGGCCTGTACCAGGAGCGCATTGCCTACTACCGCGCCCACCCCCCCGGCGCCGACTGGGACGGCGTCACCACCTTCGAAACCAAATAGGCTTAATTGGGGACAGACCCGGATTTCAGAAATCCGGGTCTGTCCCCAATTTCCAAGCAACTTTACAAATTTGCGACAAATATCCCGACTTTCTGGGAAGAAATGCTGGCTTTCTGCCTGTATTCTGGCTCGCATGGGGTAGCCCGGCCGCCTTCTGTGTCGTTTTTCGCTGATTTTCCGTGTGGAATGCCTGAAAACGTTTATTTCCACTACGTAAATGCGGGATAATCTTAGTGCGCCCGACACAGGGAGCGCCGGGCAGCAGTCCTGAGCACAAAAACCACCCAAAACTACAACATCCTGAGCTGACATATGACCCACCGCTTTGCGCGCCTGTTCGCAGGCACGATCCTAGCCACCGCCGTTGCTGCCGCCTGGGCGCAGGAAGCGGCACCCGAGGTGATCCGCTTCGAAATCAGCCGCTTCGAGGTCACCGGCAATACCCTGCTGTCGGCCGAGGCGGCGCAGCAGGCCGTGGCCCCGTTTGCCGGCAAGGACCGCGACTTCGGCAGCGTGCAGCAGGCGCTGGAGGCGCTGGAAAACGCTTACCGCGATCTGGGCTACTCGGTGGTCAGCGTGGAGCTGCCGGAGCAGGAGCTGGACCGCGGCGTGGTGCAGCTGAAGGTGGTGGAAACCAAAATCGGCAAGGTCAACGTCAAGAACAACAAGTACTTCGACGAGGCCAATGTGCGGCGCGCGCTGCCCGGCCTGCAGCCCGGCCAGACGCCCAACCTGCGCGATATTTCGGCCAGCCTGAAGCTGTCCAATGAAAACCCGGCCAAGCGCGTGGCCATGAAGCTGCAGGGCGGCGAAAAGGACGATGAGGTCGACGCCAACCTGGAAGTGACGGATGACACGCCGTGGAAGGTGATGGCCAATGCCGACAATACCGGCACCGACACCACCGGCAAGACCCACCTCGGCTTCGTGCTGCAGCACGCCAACCTGTTCGGCCTGGACCACGTGGCCAGCCTGCAGTACAGCACCACGGCCGAGAAGCCGGGCGCGATCAAGGTCTACGGCCTGGGCTACCATATCCCGCTGTACAGCCTGGGCGACTCGCTGGACTTCTTCGCCAGCTATTCGAACGTGGACTCGGGCACGGTGACGGCCGGCATCTTCGACCTGGCCATCAGCGGCAAGGGCGCCGTGTACGGCGGGCGCTATACGCAGAACTTGCGCAAGCAGGGCGACTACGAACACAAGCTGGTGTACGGCTTCGACTACAAGGCCTTCAAGAACAGCATCCTGGTGCTGGGCCAGAACCTGGGCAACGACATCACCGTACGCCCGCTGAGCGTGACCTACCAGGGTTCGCTGGGCTCGGCCACGGGCGAGCTGGGCGGCTCGGTATCGCTGGTGCGCAATGTGCCGGGCGGCTCCAACGGCAAGCAGGAAGACTTCACCCGCACCCGCAGCGGCGCCAGGGACGATTACACGCTGCTGCGCCTGAGCGGCAGCTACAGCCGCGTGCTGCCGGACGACTGGCAGTTCCGCGCCATCGTCAATGCGCAGTACACCAGCGACGCCCTGATCCCGGGCGAGCAGTACGGCGGCGGCGGCGCCTCCTCGGTGCGTGGCTTTGGCGAACGCGAAATCTCGAACGACTCCGGCATTGGCGGCAACCTGGAGTTGTACACCCCGAACCTGTGCGGCAGCGGAGCCTGGCAGTGCCGCGCACTGGCGTTTTACGATACGGCCTATGTAAAGCGCAACCACGCCCTGCCGGGCGAACTGACCAGTACTTCGATCGCCAGCGCGGGCCTCGGCCTGCGCCTGCTGGTGTCGAGCTACGTGAACCTGCAACTGGACTACGGGCATGTGGTCCGCGAAGGCGCTACCCAGCGCGATGGCGGCAAACTGCACCTGCGGCTTGGCCTTTCTTACTGAGGCAACAATCATGACGAATCTCGACCAATTCAAGCGCGCTCCGCAAGGGAGCTTTAAGCTGCAGCGCAAGCTGCTGGCGGCCACGGTAGCGGCCTGCTTCGGTGTCGCGCAAGCCAATCCCACCCTGCCGCAGGTGGTCGCGGGCCAGGCCACGTTCGCCCAGCAGGGCAATGTGTTCTCCATCACGAACACGCCGAACACCATCATCAACTGGCAAAGCTTCTCGGTGGGCCGCGACGAAATCACGCGCTTCATCCAGCAAAGCAGCGACAGCAAGGTGCTGAACCGGATTACCGGCCAGGACCCGAGCCAGATCCTCGGTTCGCTGCAGTCGAACGGCCAGGTGTTCCTGATCAATCCGAACGGCGTTTTGTTCGGCAAGGATGCGCGCATCGACGTCAACGGGCTGGTCGCGTCCAGCCTGCAGCTGTCGAACAGCGACTTCCTGGCCGGCAAGCACAACTTCAACGGCGATGCCGGCGCGGGCAAGGTCGTGAACCAGGGCTCCATCACCACGCCGCAGGGCGGCAAGGTGTTCCTGATTGCGCCGACCGTGGAAAACCATGGCGTGATCTCGGCCCCGAACGGCGAGATCCTGCTGGCAGCGGGCAAGAGCGTGCAGCTGGTCGATTCGGCCAACCCCGCCATCACGGTGGTGGTGTCGGCGCCGGACGACCAGGCGCTGAACCTGGGCCAGATCGTGGCGCAGGGCGGCCGTGTCGGCATCTACGGCGCGCTGGTGAACCAGCGCGGCGTGGTCAATGCCAATAGCGCGGTGCGCGGCGAGAACGGCAAGATCATCCTGAAAGCCAGCCGCAGCACGCTGCTGGAAGCGGGCAGCCAGACCACGGCCAGCGGCGCCGGCAAGGGCGGCGAGATCCAGGTCCTCGGCCAGAACGTAGCCCTGAACGGCGATGCGCGCGTGGACGCCAGCGGCAGGGAAGGCGGCGGCACCGTGCTGGTGGGCGGCGACTACCAGGGCAAGAACAGCGCCGTGCAGAACGCGCGCCAGGCCTTCATCGGCAAGAACGCGGTGATCCGCGCCGATGCCGAAGCCTCGGGCGACGGCGGCAGGGTGATTGTGTGGGCAGACGAGGCTACCCGCGCCTACGGCGCCATCTCGGCGCGCAGCGCGGGCGGCAAGGGCGGCTTCGTAGAGACCTCGGGCCACTACCTCGATGTGGCGGGCCTGCGCGTGGATACCACCGGCCTCGATGCCACCGGCGTCTGGCTGCTCGATCCCTACAATATCGAAGTGGTGAGCACCAGCTACGGCGCTTACGGCCTGGCGGACGTGGCAGATTTCAACGGCGGCCTGCCTTCGCCGGCCACCACGCAGATCCTGGCCTCGACGATCAACGGCGCCACCTCGAACGTGGTGCTGCAGGCCACCAACGATATTTCCATTAATACCGCAGTCAACATGACGGCGGCCGGCAAGTCCTTCACGGCCTATGCCGGCAACGACATCAACGTCAATGCCAATCTGCAGACCAATGGCGGCGCCATCGGCCTGTACGCCAACTACGCCCCTTCCGGCAGCGCGAGCGGCCACGGCGCCGTGAACCTGGCGAACACCCGCACAATCAACAGCGGTGCCGCCGATATCACGCTGAGCGGCATCAGCGTGGCCCTGAACGGCAGCGTCACGGCCACGCCGGGCGGCGCACGCACGGGCGACAATGCCCCGGTGATCAGCCTGCGGGCCAACAACCTGGACATCTCCAGCGACGGCTCGGTCAACAACAGCGCGGGCGACGGCGGCTATGTGTCGATCGCGCCGTTCACCTCCACCTACAATATGGCGGTGATGGGCTTTGATTCACCGTCGGCCGGCACCATGGTGCTGACTGGGGCCGAGCTGGGCCGGGTGCATGCTTATGAATTGGCGCTGGGCGGCGCCAGCGTGGGCAGCGTATCCCTCGGCGGCAGTGTGACGCTGGACGCGAACCTGGTGGTGGACGCCAAGAGCACCATCACGCATGGCGGCGCGATCGATGCGAACGGCTACAGCGTCCTCTTCAACGTCTATGACGACACCGGCACCATCAACGGCAACTACGGCACCTTCACCGGGGTCGATACGCTGCGCCTGCGCGCCAACAACTTCAACTACAGCGGCGTGGCCAACTCCATCGTGGCCAACACCGTCTATGTGGACAAGACCACGCTGGACGCCGACATCAGCCTGGGCGGCACTAATCCGGCCGGGAGCTACCTGAGCGAAAGCGAACTGAAAATGTTCGACGCGCCGCTGATCAGGATCGGTACGGCCAGCGGCTATACCGGCACGGTCGAGGTATCGGAATCGCTGAACCTCAGCGGCAGCAATGCCGCCGCCACGCGCGGCGGCACCACCGGCGTGCTGACGCTGAAAGGCGGCACGGTCGCCCTGTACAGCGACCTGGTGGCCAACAAGAACGTCGCGCTGGAGGCCGGCGACGGCGTCTACCAGTGGAGCGGCCATATCGAGGCCGGCAGGCTGGCCGCGGCGGGCGACGAGATCAACCTGTCGCAGTGGAATAACCAGCTCGGCAGCGTGGCGCTGGAAGGCGGCAGCATCAACCTGGGCGCGAACGGCAATCTGCTGGTGGAATCGGTGACCCAGCGCGAAGGCGCGGAGCCGGGCCACGTCAACATCACGCTGAACTCGCCGGCCACCACGCTCACGGTGCAGAACATGGATGCGGAAAACGGCGTCCAGCTGAATGCGCAGAACGTCACCGTGGCCGACGGCGGCACGCTGTCCGGTGGAACCATCGGCATCCGCACGGGCAGCCTGAACATCAACGGCAGCGGCAAGATCATCGCGCCGCAGTACCTGCTGCTGGACGCCACCGGCGCCGTGACGCTGGGCGGCACCCTGGCCACGGTGGAAGGCGGCATGCTGCTGAATAACACGGCGCTGGGCAAGCTGACGGTGGGCGGCCTGTTCGTCGAAACCGAGAGCGGCAACGACCTGCACCTGTATGGCACCGAGCTGCTGAACACCACGCTGGGCCTGTCCTCCGACAATACCCTATACGTGCATGACAATGTGAAGATCAAGGGCGGCCATCTGTCGGCCCGCAACTTCGACCTGTCGGCAGCGGGCACCATCGATGCGGGCAGCGGCTACCTGAGCCTGACGACCGCCAACGGCAACGGCATCTTCAATGTGAGCGCGACGGCAACGCCGGGCATTACCTCGGTATCGGGCGCCGACCTGGCCAAGATCAAGGCCGGCACCCTGGCGCTGGACGGCGCGGGCGGCCTGACCATTTCCGACGCCATCACGCGCGGTGCGGGCGGCCTGACCTTGCAGGCGATGGAAGGCACGGTGAACGTGAACGCCGCCGTCAATGTGGCAGGCCAGTTCAGCGTGGTCAGCCCGACGCTGAGTATCACGGCGCCGGTGGTTACCGGCGGCAGCACGCTGACGCTGAACAATATGGACCTGTCGGGCAGCGGTTCGCTGGCCGGCTCCTCGATCTATATCAACGCGCAGAACGGCGCCTTCCTGGGCGGCACCCTGAACAATGTGGAGGGCGCGGGCCTGACGCTGACCGCCGACGAACTGACCAGGCTGAACGCGCAGTCCGTCTTTGTCAGCGCCAATGGCTACGGCGGCGACATCACGCTGGACGACCTCACGATGGCCAATACCTACCTGGGCGTGTCCGCCGCGGGCTTGCTCAGCAATGAAGGGCTGGTCAAGGCCAAGGGACTGTCGCTGAACGCGGCGGAATTCGAGCTGGCCGGCAGCGGGACCTTGCTGACCGCCGACGAAGGCGTGGGCAACATCACTTTCGGCACCTCGCGCAGCAACGGCATCCTGCAGGTCAATGGCAGTTCCGGCACCAACACCGTGATCAGCGATACGGTGCTGGACAAGGTATCGGCGGGCAGTGTCAGCTTCAGCGGCAACTCCGGCGTGCGGATTGCCAGCGCCATCAACAAGGCGGGCGCCAACCTGAGCTTCCTGTCCGGCGCCGGCTCGGTGGACTTCAATGCCGCCGTCGATGTGGGCGCCGGCCGGGTGACCGTGCAAAGCGCGGCGATGAATCTCGCGAACACGGTGCATGCCGGAACGGTGACGCTGGCGCCGCTGACCGAGTACAACACGTACAAATCGATGGTGATTGGCGGCAGCTGCAGCGATCCGGCGACGTGCGTCTCGGTCACCGGCCTGGGCAATGTAGATGCGCAGAAGGTCAACCTCGGCTTCACCTACAATACCAGCGCCATCAATGTCGCCGGCATCAGCAAGGGCAGCGGCCGCCATGTGAACACCACCGAGATTTCGCTGGCGGCCAAGAACAGCATCACGCAGTCCGGCGCCATCGACGTGGCGAACCTGTATGTGCAGACCGAGGGCGCGGCCACACTGGCCAACGCAGGCAATACTGTCAGCAATCTGCGCCTGGACGGCGCCGCCGCCAGTCTCAGCTTCAAGAATGCAGGCAACCTGAACATCCTGGGTGGCGGCGCCAGCGGCGACGTGACCCTGGACGTGGGCGGGGCGCTCACGTCGACGGGCTACCTGTCGGCGAACAAGCTGGTGCTGGTGGCCGTGGATGGCATCGGCGCCACCGCCACGCCGTTCCTGAGCAGGGCCAGTGTGATTGACGCGATGACCACCGCCAGCTCGGGCACCTCGTCGATCAATATCAGCAACAATTCGTCTTCGGAACGCCATGCGGTGACGATCGACCGCCTGGTGGTGAAGGATGGCAATGCCGGCAGCATTACCTTCAGCAATTACGGCGCGACCACGGTTGGGACCAGTAGCGACACCGCGGGCACCGTGCACAGCGGATCGGGTGCGATCTCGATCACGGCGCACAGCCCGCTGGATGTGAATGGCAAGGTGGTGTCGCAGAGCGGCGCCATCACGCTGGAGGCCGGCACCTCGGCCACGCCAAGCAACGACGTGCTGACCATTACCGGCAGCGGCACCCGCGTGCAGTCCGGCGGTACCGTGCGCCTGGTGGGCAGCAATGCCGTCAACTACACGGCTGCGCAGATTTCCGGCAGTACCGTGACCACGGTGGTCAATGGCGTAGTGGTGACGCCGCCGGTCAGCCCGCCGCCGGTGAATCCGCCGCCGGTCGATCCGCCGCCAGTGAATCCACCGCCGGTGAATCCGCCGCCGGTGAATCCGCCACCGGTCGATCCACCGCCGGTGAATCCGCCGCCAGTGAATCCACCGCCGGTGAATCCGCCGCCGGTCAATCCGCCGCCAGTGAACCCACCGCCGGTGAATCCGCCGCCGGTGAACCCGCCGCCCGTCAATCCGCCGCCGGTCAATCCGCCGCCGACGGCCGACATCTGCACCATCGCGCCGAATTCGGCCCTGTGCCAGGTGCTGACGCCGCCGACCGCTTCCGAACCGGTGAAGCCGGTGGACCGCGCCGTGGCGCAGGTGATTAACGTCATCAATACCGCGCAGGAGGATGCCAAGCCTGCAGGCACCGGCTCGGGCAGCAGCGGCAGCACGGGCAAGACCAGCGGCCCCGCGAAAACGGACGACAAGAAGGAAGACGCGAAGGACGAGAAGAAGGAAGACAAGTCCGCCCAATCCGGCACTAAGGAAACGACAAATGAAAAACCTGCAGCCAAATCGTATTGCAACTAAGTCCCTGCGCGGCCTGCTGATGCTGGCCCTGTGGGCGGCCAGTGCGCTGGCGCTGGCAGGCCCCGTGGCCGGCACCGTGACGCAGCTGAGCGGCCCGCTGCTGGCCAAGAAGGCCAACGGCGCGACCAAGATCCTGTCGCTGCGCTCCGAGGTGGAGAACGGCGATACCCTGGTGACGGAGAAGAATACCTACGCCATGGTGAAGATGATCGACAACAGCACCTTGACCTTGCGTCCGGGCTCGGCGCTGACGATCGAGAACTTCAGTTTCGATGACGGCAAGCCTGACGGCGACGAGGCGAAGTTCAACCTCGTCAAGGGCGGCCTGCGCTCGGTGACCGGCCTGCTGGGCAAACGCAGCAAGGAGAAGTTCGCGCTGAAGACGCCGGTGGCTACCATCGGTATCCGCGGCACCACCTTCATCGTCAACTACACGCCGCCGCTGCCGACCGGGCCAGGTGGCGCAGCGCCGCCGGTACCGGGTGTGCCGCCCGGCCTGCACATTTCGGTGCAGGATGGCGCCATCAACGTCAGCAACCCGGGCGGCAGCGCGGGCTTTGCGGCCGGCCAGTTCGGCTACGTGCCGTCGCAGAACCAGCCGCCGGTGGTCGTGCCGGCGAATCCGGGTATTCAATTCACGCCGCCGCCGGCCTTCAACGCCTCGACGGCGCCGGGCGCGGGCAGCACATCCAGCGGCAAATCCGGCGCAGTGGACTGCGAAGTCCGCTGACCTCTTGCGGGAAGGTGCGGGCGCTTGAAAACAGCGCTTGACCTTCCCATCATGGGATACTTCATGCTGTAGCCAGATGATGGCTAAGGAGTATCCTGATGAGCACTTCCCCTTATTCCCAGGCAGTACGGATCAGCGGCATGAGCTGCGCGTCCTGTGTCGCCCGCGTCGAGAAGGCGCTGCAGGCGGTGCCGGGCGTCGGCAAGGCCAGCGTTAACCTGGCCACCGAAACGGCGCGTGTCGAATCGGCTGGGCCGCTGGCTTTCGATGCGCTGCGTGCTGCGGTCGAGCAGGCGGGCTATGAAGCCGAGCCGCAGGCCGATGCCTTCGCCGCTGCCGGCGTGGCCGCGGCCGCACCGGCAGCCGCGCGTGATGTGGCACGCAACGCGCCCGCCGAAGGCCTGCGCGTTGCGCTGGCCGCCTTGCTCTCCCTGCCGCTGATGCTGCCCATGGTGCTTGACTGGCTGGGCTATCACTGGATGCTGGACGGCGCCCTGCAGTGGGCGCTGGCCACCCCGGTGCAGTTCCTGCTCGGCGCGCGCTTCTACCGCGCGGGCTGGAAGGCGCTGAAGGCGAAGGCAGGCAATATGGACCTGCTGGTCGCCATCGGCACCAGTGCGGCCTATGGCCTGAGCGCCTACCTGCTGCTGGCCGGCCAGCAGCGCATGCCGCACCTGTATTTCGAAGCCTCCTCGGTGGTCATCACGCTGGTGCTGCTCGGTAAATGGCTGGAAGGCCGGGCCAAGCGCCAGACCGCGTCGGCTATCCGTGCGCTGCAAACCTTGCGGCCGGAATCGGCCCGCGTGCGGCGTGGCGGTCAGGATGTGGATGTGCCCACCGCGCAGCTGGCCGTTGGCGATATCGTCGTGGTACGGCCGGGCGAACGCATTGCCGTGGATGGCGAGATTGTGGAAGGCGCTAGCCATGTGGACGAATCGATGCTGACCGGTGAAAGCCTGCCGGTTGCGCGCCATGCGGGCGAGCGCGTTACGGGCGGCGCCATCAACGGCGAAGGGCTCCTGCTGGTGCGCACCACGGCGGTGGGCGCCGAAAGCACGCTGGCCCGCATTATCCGGCTGGTGGAGGATGCACAGGCTGCCAAGCCGCCCGTGCAGCACCTGGTGGACCGCGTCAGCGCGGTCTTCGTGCCGGTGGTGCTGGTGCTGGCGGCGCTGACGCTGGCGGGCTGGTGGTTCGCCACGGGTGATGCCGAGCGCGCGACCATCAATGCGGTGGCGGTGCTGGTGATTGCCTGTCCCTGCGCGCTGGGACTGGCAACACCGGCCGCCATCATGGCCGGTACCGGCGTGGCAGCGCGCCACGGCATCTTGATCAAGGACGCGGAAGCGCTTGAACTGGCGCTGCGCATCGACAGCGTGGTATTCGACAAAACCGGTACGCTGACGCAGGGCCAGCCCGTGCTGGCAGCGCTGACGCCAGCCGCCGGTATCGACGCCGGACGCTTGCTGGCGCAGGCCGCCGCGCTGCAGGCCGGCAGCGAGCACGCACTCGCACGCGCTGTCCTGGCCGCCGCCCATGCCGCTCACAGCGGGGCCGCCCACGGCAATGCGGCCCGCGTGGATGCCGCCCACACTGCCGCATCCGCGGGTGCTGGCCCAGTTGCGGCGCCCGCGATAGCGCCAGCGGTCCGTATCAACGCGCTGCCAGGCCGTGGACTGGAAGGCGAAGTCGATGGCGCTACGCTGCTGCTTGGCAGCTCGCGCCTGATGCGCGAACGCGGCATCCCGACCGCCGCACTGGACGACGCGGCCCGCACGCTGGAAGGCAGCGGCCACACCGTCTCCTGGCTGGCGGATGCCGGTGCATCGCGCCTGCTTGGCCTGCTGGCCTTTACCGACCCGCCCAAGCCGACGGCGCGCGCGGCAGTCGAACGCCTGCAGCAGCGCGGCCTGCAGACCGCCATGCTCACCGGCGACAACCAGGGCAGCGCCGACGCCATCGCCGCTGCCACCGGCATCGGCCGCGCCTACGCGAATCTCCTGCCAGCCGACAAAACCGCCCATATCGCGGCCATGAAGGAACAGGGCGCCATCGTTGCCATGGTCGGCGACGGCATCAACGACGCACCCGCGCTGGCAGCAGCACATGTGGGCATCGCCATGTCGAGCGGCACCGATGTTGCCATGCACGCTGCCGGCATCACGCTGATGCGCGGCGACCCCGCACTGGTGGCGGATGCCATCGACATTTCGAAGCGCACGATGAACAAGATCCGCCAGAACCTGTTCTGGGCCTTCATCTACAACCTCGCCGGCATTCCGCTGGCGGCATTCGGCATGCTGAGTCCCGTGCTCGCCGGCGCGGCCATGGCGCTCAGCTCCGTCAGCGTGATCAGCAATGCCTTGCTGCTGCGCCGCTGGCAGCCCGCAGGAAAGGACAGCAAATGAATATCGGCGAAGCCTCTGCCGCATCGGGCGTGAGCGCGAAGATGATCCGCTACTACGAATCCATCGGCCTGGTGCCGGAAACACAGCGCACCGGCAGCAACTACCGCGTGTATGGCGAGCGTGAGCTGCATACGCTGCGTTTCATCCGCCGCGCGCGCGATCTCGGTTTCTCGCTGGAGCGCATCAGGGGCCTGCTCTCGCTGTGGCAGGACAGCGCCCGCGCCAGTTCGGACGTGAAGCAGATCGCGCTGGCGCATGTGGACGAACTGAACCAGCGCATCCGCGAGCTCACGGAGATGCGCGACACGCTGAACACGCTGGCCAGCTGCTGCCACGGCGACGCGCGGCCCGACTGCCCCATCCTGCAAACCCTGGGAACATAAGCGCGCCATCGCTTCCGGCCCGCCGCTACAATGCATGCCATTGTCCCGGCGAAGGAGAAGCGAGTGGAACCTTATGTTCTGTATTACTGGCCTACGATTCAGGGGCGCGGTGAATTCGTGCGGCTTGCATTGGAGGAGTCAGGTGTCCCTTACGTCGACATCGGACGGGAGAAGGACGGCATGCCGCCGCTGATGGCCGCCATCGATCATTCCCATCCCGGCACGCCGTCCTTCGCGCCGCCGGTGCTGAAGGCGGGCAACTTGCTGATCGGGCAGGTGGCGAATATCCTGCTGTTCCTCGGTGCGCGCCACGGCCTGGCGCCGCGCAGCGAAGCAGGGCGGCTATGGTGCAATCAATTGCAGCTGACGATTGCCGACATCGTCAATGAAGCGCACGACACGCACCATCCCATCTCCACCAATCTCTATTACGAGGACCAGAAGCGCGAAGCGAAAAAACGCTCGCGCGACTTCACGGGCGAGCGTATTCCGAAATTCCTCGGCTTCTTCGAACAGGTGCTGCAGAACAACCCTGCGCGCGGCGGCTACCTCGTTGGCGCGCGCCTCAGCTATGTCGATCTCTCCCTGTTCCAGCTGATCGAAGGCCTGCGCTATGCCTTCCCGAAGACCATGGAGCAGCAGGAAGGCAACTGGCCCGGCCTGACTGCCTTGCGCGACAAGGTGGCGGCCCGGCCGAATATCGCCGCCTACCTCGCTTCGGAGCGGCGCATACCGTTCAACGAGGACGGCATCTTCCGCCGCTACCCCGAGCTGGAAGCTTAGCCGGCTTTGGTGACGGGGTAGCCCGCTTCCACGATCACCGAACGCACCACGTCGAGCGGCGCGCTGCTGTTAACGGCAACGGTTTTCGCTGCCAGGTCCACATCCACCGTGGCCGCGCTGTCGACGGCCTTGACGGCCTTGGTCACGGCCGCCGCGCAATGGCCGCATGTCATGTTCTGCACTTCGAGCTGGTACATCTGGCTTCTCCTTCGGGTTTGAATACGGTTACTCTAGTCCTTTCCATCATGGGAAGGTCAAGTGCGCTGTGTAAATTGGGGACAGACCCCAATTATGTAATCAGGGTCTGTCCCCAATTAGAGTTTCTCTGCCGCGTGAAATAGAAAGCCCCGCACGCGGCGGGGCTTCGGGTGGAGCGGGGAAGGCTTACAGCACGTCGCTCGCGTGGTCGGCCAGGCGGGAACGCTCGCCGCGCGCCAGCGTCACATGGCCGCTGTGCGACCAGCCCTTGAAGCGGTCCACCACGTAGGTCAGGCCGCTCGAACCTTCGGTCAGGTAAGGCGTGTCGATCTGCGCGATATTGCCCAGGCAGAGGATCTTGGTGCCCGGACCGGCGCGCGTCACCAGGGTCTTCATCTGTTTCGGCGTGAGGTTCTGCGCTTCGTCGATGATGAGGAACTTGTTGACGAAGGTACGGCCGCGCATGAAGTTCAGCGACTTGATCTTGATGCGCGAACGGATCAGGTCCTGCGTCGCCGCACGGCCCCATTCGCCCGCATCGCCGTCGGACTTGTTCAGCACTTCGAGGTTGTCGTCGAAGGCGCCCATCCACGGGCCCATCTTCTCTTCCTCGGTGCCCGGCAGGAAACCGATGTCCTCGCCCACCGGCACCGTCACGCGGGTGACGATGATCTCGTTATACAGCTTGGTTTCCAGCACCTGCGCCAGGCCGGACGCCAGTGCCAGCAGGGTCTTGCCGGTGCCGGCCTGGCCCAGCAGCGTGACGAAATCGCATTCCGGATCCATCAGCAGGTTCAGGGCAAAGTTCTGCTCGCGGTTGCGCGCGGTCACGCCCCACACATTGTTCTTGTTGTGGGAGTAGTCGCGCAGCACCTTGATGGTGGCGGTTTTGCCGTTCAGCTGCTTCACCTGGCCGTAGAAGGAGGCCTCGCCATTGTTCGGCTCCAGGTACACGAACTGGTTCACCAGCAGCGACGGCACGAAAGGCCCGGTCACGCGGTAGTAGGTGGTGCTGTAGCCGTTCTTGGTGTCCTGCCACGACTCCATGTCCTTGCCGTGCTTGTTCCAGAAATCGTCCGGCAGCTGCACGATGCCCGAGTACAGCAGGTCGGTATCTTCCAGCACATGGTCGTTGAAGTAGTCTTCCGCCGGCAGGCCCAGTGCGCGCGCCTTGATGCGCATATTGATGTCTTTCGACACCAGCACCACGGCGCGGCCTTCCTGCTCGCTTTCCAGCGAACGCACCACCGCCAGGATCTGGTTGTCGGCCTTACCTTGCGGCAGGCCTTCCGGCAGGTCTGCCACCTGCAGGCGGGTCTGGAAGAACAGGCGGCCCTTGGCGTCCTTGTTACCCAGCTTGGACAGCGGGATGCCCTGTTCGATCGCATCGTCGTCGTTGCCGCCGACCAGCGCGTCCAGCGTACGCGACACCTGGCGCGCATTGCGCGCTACTTCGGACATGCCCTTTTTGTGGTTGTCCAGTTCCTCCAGCGTCATCATCGGCAGGAAGACATCGTGCTCCTCGAAGCGGAACAGGGACGTCGGATCGTGCATCAGCACATTGGTATCCAATACGAACAGCTTGGACAGGCCGGTCTTGTCGGCCTTGCGGCTGGTAGCCGACTTGAGCTGCACTTCATTGGCCTTGTGTTTGACCGGATGCGGCGCTTCGGCCTTGATCGGCGTGACCTTGCCGCGCGGCGCCTTGGCGCGCACCGGCTCGGCCGGCTGCGGCGCCGGCGGGGCAACCTTGAGCACCGGCGTTTTCTTGGCGGCGGCTTTCTTCGCGGCCGGAGCAGCCTTGGCGGGCTTCGCAACTGCCTTCACGGCCGCTTTCTTCGGCGCAGGCGCTGCTTCATCTTCAGGGAAGGGCACAGTATTCGCTCCGCTGGCCTTCGGGTAATCTTTTGCCAGCAACAGGGTGGCTGGCTTGGTAGGCAGTTTTGGCAGTGGCATCAGGATCTCAATAGATTAAATACCCCAGGCGCGCCCGGGCGATAGCCAGGGTGCGCGACGGAGACAGGTTTGGATAATAAGGATGCCTGCGGGCTGAGGAGTGCCCGTAAAACATACCGGGAAGTGGCCGGAAAGACCACTGGGTAGTTGAAGAGAGAAACTCGCTTGACTCAAAATCTGGCTGACACAATCAAGGTTCTGCTGCGGTTGAGCATCGCTGAGTGTGCAGCGCGTTCGTTCATCCCTGACGCGCCACAAATTCCAGCACTTCATCGACGTGATTCGCTACTTTCACGCCTCTCCATTCTTTCACCAATCGGCCGTTTGCGTCAATGACAAACGTGCTGCGCTCGATTCCACGCACATCTTTGCCATACATTTTTTTCTGCTTGATGACATCGAACAGGGCGCACAGCGCTTCGTCGCTGTCGGAGATCAGTTCGAAAGGCAGGCCCAGCTTTTCCTTGAAGTTCTCATGCGAGCGCAGCGAATCGCGGCTGATGCCATAGACTTCGGCGCCGGCCGCAGTGAACTGCTCGTGCAGGTCGCGGAACGCCATGTTCTCGGTGGTGCAGCCCGGCGTATTGTCCTTCGGATAGAAGAACAGCACGGTCGATTTGGCCGGACGGCCGGCGAGCTGGAAGGTTTGGCCGCCCGTCATCGGGGCGGAAAAGTCGGGGATTGGGCGTTCAGCCACAAGGATCTCCTGAGGAAGTGATGTTATTTTGCTTTGTGATATTGAGGCAAGTTTTGCAGATTCAAGGCTTTTCGATGATTAAAGCGAGCAGGACCTTGCGGCCTTCGCCCATCAGGATATTGTAGGTACGGCAGGCGGCATTGGTGTCCATGCACTCCACGCCGATCTGGCGGCTGGTAAGCGGCGCGCTCAGCTTCGGGTGCACGAAGCGCTGGCGCTCGCCGGTGCCGAGGATTACCACATCCGGCTGCTCGGCCAGCAGCTGTTCGAAATGCTGCACCGTGAGGGCCTCGAATCTGTCGACCGGCCAGGTGCGCGGGGCCGCTTCCGGCAGCACGATCAGGCTATGGTCGAAGGGCTTGGCGTTGATCTCGACGCCGCCGGGGAAATAACCGGTAATGGTTTGATATTGCTGCGTGGAACTGGCGTGAAGCTTCATGATAATGAGCGGATTTGCGTGCAAAAGAGCGTTTATTGTAACGTTTTCCCTCTGGGGACGCCCTGCAGTGGTTGATTAAATCGGGCGCATTCGGCAGAATGGGTTATTTTCGCAGTGCAGCATTGATATCCCGGGGAATGATTTTGCGACCGATTCAGAAATCGAACAAGCTGGCCGAAGTTTGCTATGAAATCCGTGGTCCCGTGCCGGAAAAGGCGCGCCAGATGGAAGAAGAGGGCCATAAGATTACCAAGCTGAACATCGGCAACCTGGCAGTGTTCGGCTTCGATCCGCCCGATGAAATTGTGCAGGACATGAAAATCCAGCTGCCGAACGCGGCGGGCTATACGGATTCCAAGGGCATGTTCGCGCCGCGCAAGGCGGTGGTGCATTACACGCAGGAGAAGAATATCCCCGGCGTGACGATCGAGGACGTCTACCTGGGCAACGGCGCGTCCGAGCTGATCGTCATGTCCATGAATGCGCTGCTGAACAACGGCGACGAAGTGCTGGTACCGGCCCCCGATTATCCGCTGTGGACGGCGGCGGTGAGCCTGTCCGGCGGCCGCCCGGTGCACTATATCTGCGACGAGCAGCAGGACTGGTATCCCGATATCGAGGACATGCGCCGCAAGATCACGCCGAACACCAAGGCCATCGTCGTCATCAACCCGAACAATCCGACCGGCGCCCTGTACCCGGACGAAGTGCTGCTGCAGATTATCGAACTGGCGCGCCAGCACCAGCTGATCATCTACGCCGACGAGATCTACGACAAGGTGCTCTACGACGGCGCGAAACACACCTCCATCGCCGCCCTGTGCGAGGACGTGCTGTGCGTGACCTTCAACGGCCTGTCGAAGAACTACCGCGCCTGCGGCTACCGTGCCGGCTGGATGGTGGTGTCAGGCGAAAAACGACACGCGAAAGACTATATCGAAGGCCTGAACATGCTGGCCTCGATGCGTCTGTGCGCGAATGCGCCGGGCCAGTTTGCCATCCAGACTGCGCTCGGCGGCTACCAGAGCATACAAGACCTGGTTGGCCCCGGCGGGCGCCTGCTCAAGCAGCGCGACCTGGCATACCAGCTGCTGACGGACATTCCCGGCATCAGTGTGGTGAAGCCGAAAGCGGCGCTGTATATGTTCCCGCGCCTCGATCCGAAGATCTACCCGATCGCGGACGACCAGCAGTTCGCCTACGACCTGCTGGCAGAAACCAAGGTCCTGATCGTGCAGGGTACCGGCTTTAACTGGATCGCACCGGATCACTTCCGTGTGGTGTTCCTGCCGAATACCGACGATATGACGGATGCCTTCGGACGCATTGCGCGCTTCCTGGACGGCTACCGAAAGCGGCAGGGCTAATCCCGATCAACACCGGCGTCCTGGCAAGGGCGCCCGCAACAGAAGCAGAAACATGAAATCGATCAAAGTAGGCCTGCTGGGCGTGGGCAATGTGGGCGGCGGCACCTTCGACGTCCTGAAACGTAACCAGGAAGAGATCCGCCGCCGCGCGGGCCGCGGCATTGAAGTGGTGGCGGTATCGGCGCGCAACCTGGAGCGCGCAAAGCAGCGCGTGAACGGCGAAGTGAAGGTGGTGGCCGATCCCTTCGACATCGTCAACGATCCGTCCATCGACATCGTGGTGGAACTGATCGGCGGCTACGATACCGCAAAAGAGCTGGTGCTGAAGGCGATTGCCAACGGCAAGCACGTGGTCACCGCCAACAAGGCGCTGCTGGCCGTGCATGGCAACGAGATCTTCAAGGCTGCGCAGGACAAGGGCGTGATGGTGGCCTTCGAGGCCGCGGTGGCCGGCGGCATCCCCATCATCAAGGCGCTGCGCGAAGGCCTGACGGCGAACCGCATCGAATGGTTCGCGGGCATCATCAACGGCACCACCAACTTCATCCTGTCCGAGATGCGCGACAAGGGCCTGGACTTCGGCACCGTGCTGAAACAGGCGCAGGAACTGGGCTATGCGGAAGCCGACCCCACCTTCGATATCGAAGGCGTGGACGCCGCACACAAGGCCACCATCATGTCCGCGATTGCCTTCGGCATTCCGGTGCAGTTCTCCAAGGCCCATGTGGAAGGCATCTCCAAGCTGGACGCGGTCGATATCCGCTATGCCGAGCAGCTGGGCTACCGCATCAAGTTGCTGGGCATCGCCAAGCGCGCCAAGGTGAACGGCGCGGAAGGCATCGAACTGCGCGTGCACCCGACGCTGATTCCATCGAAGCGCCTGATCGCCAACGTGGAAGGCGCCATGAATGCGGTGCTGGTGCAGGGCGACGCCATCGGCGCCACCCTCTACTACGGCAAGGGCGCGGGCGCGGAGCCGACCGCGTCGGCCGTCATCGCCGACCTGGTGGACATTACCCGCCTGGCCACCGCCGATCCCGAGCACCGCGTGCCGCACCTGGCTTTCCAGCCGAACGAGCTGGCCGATATCGCGATCCTGCCGATGGCGGAAGTCACCACTTCCTACTACCTGCGCATGCGGGTGGCCGACCAGCCGGGCGTGCTGGCCGACCTCACGCGCATCCTGGCTGACGGCGAAATCTCCATCGACGCCATGCTGCAGAAGGAACCGGCCGAGGGCGAAACCCACGCCGACATCATCATGCTCACGCACCAGGCGCAGGAAAAGAAAGTGCTGGCCGCCATCGCCCGCATGGAAGGCCTGCCGACCGTGCTGGGCCAGGTGACCAAGATCCGCCTGGAAAACCTGGGCTGAGCCGCCCGAGGCGATGAGCTTTCCTTCTTTGCCGGATGACTGGCGCAGGCGCCTGGAAGCGTATGCCGGCACTGCGGACAGCACGGGCCAGTCGGATGCGTCCGTGCTGCGCCTGCAGGCGCCCGGCCTGCCCACGCTATTCGTCAAGACGGAAGACATCCATCCGCTGAGCGAGTTGTGCGGCGAGGCCGAGCGCCTGCGCTGGCTGGCTGCCGCCGGCATTCCCTGCGCGCCGGTGCTGTGCGAAACCAGCGCAGCGGGCCGCAACTGGCTGCTGCTGGGGGCACTGCCGGGCAGCGACCTGGAGGCAGCCTTGCTGCCGCCGCGCGCCAAGGTTGCCCTGATGGCGCAGGCGCTGCGCCGCCTGCACGACACCGATATCAGCCATTGCCCCTTCGACCACCGCGCCGCCCGGCGCATCGCGCGCGCCAAGGCGCGCATGGATGCCGGCCTGGTTGACGAAGAAGATTTCGACGATGAACACAGCGGCATGGGCGCCGCGGAACTGTTCGCACTGCTGCAGGCACGCGCCCCCCAACAGGAAGACCTGGTGCTGGCGCACGGCGACGCCTGCCTGCCCAACCTCATTGTGAACGGTGCGGACTTCGCGGGTTTCATCGACTGCGGCCGCCTCGGCATCGCCGACCGCTGGCAGGACCTGGCGCTGGCCACCCGCGAGATCGGCGGCGAGCTCGGCGCGGAATGGGTCGATGTCTTCCTTGCCGATTACGGCGTGCGCTTCGACGCCGGGCGCGCCTCCTTCTACCGCCTGCTCGACGAATTCTTCTGAAGCAGCCGGTCGCGATAGCTGGCCGGTGTTTCGCTGAACTGCTGGCGGAAGACGGCGATCAGCGCGCTGGAAGTGGCATAGCCGAGATCCAGCGCAATCGCATTCACCTGCTGCCCGGCGGCCAGCATTTCCAGCGCCCGCATGAGCTTTGCGCGCTGCCGCCATGCACTGAAAGTGAATCCCGTTTCGCCCACGAAGCGGCGGCTCAGCGTGCGTGAACTGACCGCGCCCCAGGCAGCCCATTCCTCCAGCCCGCGCGCATCGGCCGGATCATCTACCAGCGCACCGGCAATGCGCGCCAGCCGCGTGTCGCGCGGCATCGGCAAGCCAAGCGGCTCCGGCGGCGACGCACGGATTTCATCGACAATCAATTGCGCCACGCGTTCCTGGGCCGGAGCAAGCGGCACATGGCGTTCCAGCGGCCAGCCGGCCGCGCGCAGCACGGCCTCGCGCAGCAAGCCCGAGGTGCGGATGGTGCAGGCGGAAGAGGGCAGGTCTTCGCAGGCATGCGGCGCCACATAAGCGCTCCAGCCTTCGAACGGGCCATGGGAATGCGCCCAATGCCGGTGGTGCGGCGGCAGCCATACGGCATGAATCGTTGGCACTACCCACACCGCATCCTCCACGCCCACGGTCAGAAGGCCGCGCATCGAGCCGAACAGCTGGCCGCGTGCGTGCGAGTGGGGGCTGGAGCGGCGGCTGCTGTCGTCGTGGCCTGCGGCAACGATGACGAGCGGGCCGTCGGGCCAGTTCACGGTGTCGTGGTCGATGAGAAGGTCGGTCATGGCGTATTTTCGTTGCTGGATGGCTGATATGCTGTATGGCCGCCATTCCCGTCAATGCTACATTGCCTTCATCCACACAACAAGGAGTTTGCAATGCGCGCAGAAGATATACTTCCCCACGCCACTGACAGCGTGGAGATAGACGGGATCACGGTCCGCAAGGGATCGGTCGGCGCCTTCCTGGCGAATGCGGCGGTGCTGCGCGATCCGGCGGCTGCCGCGCAGGCGCGCACCGAGGCGCTGCATCATATCGAAGAGGCGCTGCCGGCGCTGCGTGCGCTCGGCCTGTTCGAGGTGTTCGACATCCGCGATGCGGAACTGCGGTCGTTCGTGGAGTCGCGGCCATGAGCGCGGCCCCGGACCTGGACGCGCTGTATGCGCCGCCGTCGGACATGATCGTCAAGGCCATGCGCAGGCAGCTCGAAGACGTGCATATGGCCTACCTGAAGGCCGCTACCTTCTTCAGCTTTGCCACCGCAAGCAGCGACGGCCTGGATGTGTCGCCGCGCGGCGGCCCGCCCGGCTTTGTGCGGGTGCTGGACCAGCGCACCGTGGCGTTTGCTGACTGGCCCGGCAATAACCGCATCGAATCGCTGCGCAACCTGCAGCAGGATGCGCGCGTCGGCATGCTGTTCCTGTTTCCCGGCTTCGATGTCTTCCTGCGTATCAATGGCCACGCCCGCGCCACAACGATGGCGCCTGTGCTGGCCGAACTGGCGGAGAACGGGCGCGTTCCCAAAGCGGCCACAGTGGTGGACATCAACGAAGTACTGTTCCATTGCGGTAAAGCGGCCAGCCGCGCGAAGCTGTGGGACGAAGCCGGGCGCCTGGACCCTGCGCAGGTGCCGTCCGTAGGCCGCGTCATCGCAACGCTTGCCGCACTGGGCGACGAGAACGTCCAGCAGCTGGACGCGCATTACAGCCACGCGGTGCGCCACGATCTGTACGGATAAAAAAAGACGGGTGACGCCGGAGGCGCCACCCGCTGGAAGGGGAGGTACTACTACTCTCAGATACTGCTACTGCAGGGTACTACTGGGAACTTGCAATCACTTGCTGGCTACGGTCAGCTCGCTCTTTACTTCCTTCACACCAGCCACGGCGGATGCCGCCTGGATGGCCTTGGTGCCTTCATCGGTGCTGGCGACGGTGCCGGTCAGCACCACAACGCCCTGGTTGGCCGTCACACCGATCTGCTTCTGGTCGGCCAGCGCAGCCTTCACTTTCGAAGTCAGCGCGGTATCCCCGGTTGCTGCTGCGGCGCCGGCCATTGCGGCGTCCTGCTGCGGCTCGGCAGCGATAACGGTCAGCGAAGCGGCGCCCATGGTTGCGGCAGCCAGCAGGGAGGCGATCAGTTTGGTATTGGTCATGGTCTTATCTCCATTCATGTTTAAAGGAACGCCGAGTGACGTTAGCCTTCATATCGCAAGCACCGTGCCAGCTCGCGAAAAGTCAATGAAATCAAAGGCTTGCAAGAATGTCATTCTTGAGGGAAATGGGCTGCACCCGGAATCTGTCGTGGGCTGGCGACAGGCTTCCGGGCTGGCTTGCCAAGTGGCTGATTTGTAAGGGATTATTCCTGTCGCTCGTCGGCGACAGGGAGGCCGTCGCCACGGAACTGGGCGGCGTTCAGGTCATATTTCTGCAGCAGGCGGTAGAACTCGGTTCGGTTCCGTTCGGCGAGGCGGGCGGCATCGGCAACATTGCCATCGGTCAGCTTCAACAACTGCACCAGGTAGTTGCGTTCGAAACGCTGCTTCGCTTCCGTATAGCTGAGCACTTCCAGCGAAGGCACGCGCAGTGCGCGCTGCACCAGCGACAAGGGCACCAGCGGCGCCGTGGCCAGCGCGCACACATGTTCGATCACGTTGTAGAGCTGGCGCACATTGCCGGGCCAGGAGGCGCGCGTGAGCGCTTCCAGCGCGTCCGGCGCGAAGCCGTTCACGTTCTTCTGGTACTTGGCGGCCAGCGACTGCAGGAACTGGGTGGCCAGCAGGCCGATGTCCTCGCGCCGCTGCGACAGCGGCGGCAAGGTCAGCGTGATGACGTTGAGCCGGTAATACAGGTCTTCCCGGAACTGGCCTTCCAGCATGGCCGCATCCAGGTCGCGGTGGGTGGCTGAAAGCACGCGCACGTCCACCGGCCGGCCGTTATCGGAACCGAGCTGGCGCACTACGCGCTCCTGCAGCACGCGCAGCAGCTTCACCTGCAGCAGCAGGGGCATGTCGCCGATTTCGTCGAGGAAGAGGGTGCCGCCGTCCGCCGCCTGCACCAGGCCTTCGCGGCTGGCGACCGCGCCGGTAAAGGCGCCTTTTACATGGCCGAACAGTTCGGACTCCAGCAGCTGCTCCGGAATCGCGCCGCAGTTGACGGCAATGAAGGGCGCTTTCGCGCGCCGGCTGGCGCGGTGGATGGCGCGCGCCAGCAGCTCCTTGCCGGTGCCGCTCTCGCCCCGTATCAGCACGCTGGCATCGGAGGCGGCCACCAGCCGCGCTTCCGCCAGCAGCTCGGCCATCGACTGGCTGCGGCTGATGATTTCGGCACGCCATGCCTCATCCCTGGAGGTGTGCGAAGCGCTGGGCGCCGTCATGCTGAGCGCCTGCTCTATCCTTTCCAGCAGCACCTTGGCATCGAAAGGCTTGGTGAGGTAGGCATAGGCGCCCAGTGTTGTCGCCTCCACCGCATCGGGAATGGTGCCGTGCGCCGTCAGCAGGATAACCGGCAGTGCCGGATACTCGCTGCGGATCTGCTGGAACAGCGCCATGCCGTCCCGTTCCGGCAGGCGGATGTCGCTGATCACCATGGCCGGCAGCTCGATCGACATGCGGGCCAGCGCCGCTTCCGCGCTGCTCACCGCAGTCACGCGGTAGCCGTTGGCGGTAAGGCGCATCGACAGAAGGCGCAGCAGGTCGGCGTCGTCATCGACCAGCAGCAGGTGGGCGCCACTCGCCATTATTTGCCTCCCGGCGGATTGGTGCTGGTCTGCGGCCGCACCGGCAGGCCGCGCTCGATCGCCTTCAGCGCTTCCAGCGTTTCCGTCAGCTGCTCCGTCTTGCGCTGGTTCTCCTTGAGCTGCGCGGACAGCTTCTCCGCGTGATCCGACAGGCGGCGCGCTTCCGCGCAGTAGCTGGACAGCAGTGCCGCTAGCGACTTGATGCCCTGGGCCTCGGGTTCGCTGGCGCCGGCCACCGCATCGAACAGGGCCTGGGCGCGCGCCAGGTCGCCATTGCCGCGCGTGAGCATCAGGATCATGCCGGACTGCAGGCTGAGCTTCGGTGTCTTCTGCTGCAGCGACAGGCCGCTCAGTTCCTTGAGCAGTTCGCCCTGCGTCATGCGGCGCAGCGACTGGTGATAGGCCAGCAGCGGCGCTACTTCATCCGGCGGCGCCACCGGCGCTACCGCCATCGGGGCCGGCGCCACAGGCGGCGGGGCGGGCAGCCTGGTGGATTGCTGCGGCGGACGCGGGGCCGTGCAGCCTGCCAGCACAAGGGCCAGCAAGAGGGGAGCAAAGTTCTTATTCATATGGCAGTTCTATCCTGAAGTGTGCCCCTTGGGACGAGGGAATCAGGCGCAGCCTGCCGCCGTGCGCGTTCACATATTCACGCACGATGGACAGGCCGATCCCGTTGCCGCGCCTGGCGCCCGGCGGCTGGCGTTGGCCCTGGTAGAAGGGCTCGAAGATATGTTCGGTGTCGGCGGGCGCAATGCCCGGCCCCTGGTCGATGCAGTCGAGGTTCAGCAGCTTGCGGTGCAGCGCAATCACGAAGCGGATCTCGCCGCGCTCGGGACTGAAGCGCGCCGCGTTCGACAGCAGGTTGCTGATGGCCACGGCCAGCTTGTCCGCATCCACCGGCACCGGCGGCGCGTCGCCTTCCACGCGGATGGTGAGGCCGCGCGCCTGCCATTGCAGGCGCTGGCTGTCGATCACGCGTTCCACGATAGGGCGCACATCGGCGTGCTCGCGCTGCAGGCGCTGGGCTTCGAAGCTGGCAGCGTTATAGCGCAGCAGGTCTTCGATCTGGGTCTGCAGGGATGCCGTGTTCTGGCGCAGGATGCTGGCCACCTCGCGCTGGTTGGGCGCCAGCGGGCCTGCCACCTCATCTTCCAGCAGGGCCACGCCTTCCACCAGCGCCGCCAGCGGGGTTTTCAGTTCATGCGAAATATGGCGCATGAAGCGCGCTTTGTCCGCCTCCAGCGCGGAAAGGCGCTGGCGCAGCCAGTCCAGGTGCAGGCCAAGGCGGCGCAGGTCGTGCGGGCCTTCCACCTCGATCGGCAGGTCGTAGCGGTTGCCGCCCAGCTGGCTCACCGCATCCTCGATCTGCTTCAGCGGCCGCGCCAGCCATACGCCGAAGCCGAAGGCCAGGATGGCCGCGAGGCCGATGGAGCCTGCCGTCAGCCCCGTCATCGTATGGCGCCGCGCTTCCAGCTCGCGCAGCACTTCGTTGTTGCGGCGGTCCACTTCCAGCTTCACTTCGCCAGCCAGTTCCTCATTAATGGCGGGCAGGCGCAGCAGCGCGGCATTCAGCAGCTGCTGGCGCGCGCTACGGCGCGCGCGCGGCATCTCCAGCGCCTGCCAGGCGGTTTCGCCGTGGCGCCGCCAGTCGTCGAAGGCGCTGGCCTGGGCATTGGGCAGGCTGCCGGCAATGGCATCCAGCGCTGCCTGCGCATCGCGCCACGCTTCCGCATAGCGTTCGCGGAATACGGGGTCGTTCAGCACCAGGAACTGGCGCGCGCTGCGCTCCATGGCCACGCTGCGCTCCGCCAGGCGCTGCGCGTTGGCGGTCAGCGCTACGGCATCGCGGCCGGTCGCGCGGCTATGCGCGGCGAGCTGGTCGAGCGTGATCAGCGCCAGGATGGAACTTGCGCTGAGCAGCAGGGCGATCAGCAGGAATACGCCCAGCAGGAGTTGGCGGAATGAAAGCTTCGTGATCATGCTGATGCGAGGATGTTAACCCTCGCATCATAGGAGAAAAGCCAGCCGTGGCGCGTTCGCTTGGCTCAGCCATGCAGTATTTATGCGTCGAGATTCCACACATATTGCATGCGTGTCCAGGACTGTTGAGGTACGCCATCAATTGTTCCCGGCTGGAAGCGGCACAGCGACAAACCGGTCTGGGCCGCGCGGTCCAGTTCGCGGAAACCGCTTGATTTCTCGATGCGCGATTCGACCACGCGGCCATCGGTGCCGATCAGGAAGGCCAGCATGACGGTGCCGGTGTCGCCGTTGCGCAGCGCGTTCTTCGGATAGTCGGGCCGCGTGCAGGCGCTGGCGTCCACTACAGCGGCAACTTGCACCGGGGTGCGCGGCGTGGGTGTCGTTGCAGAGCCACTCGTGCTGCCCGTTGTCGTTGTCGCCGCGGGCGGCGGGCCGTCGCTGAGCTGGCGCGTGCTGAGCGGGGCCTGGGCCGGAGCGACAGGGAAGTCCGGCATCGGCGGCACGGCAATCGTCGGCAGCACCGGCGCGGCGGTGGGCAGCGGCACCGGCGGCGGGACTTCAGGCGGCTTCACCGGATCGGTAAACACCTCAATCACGCCGGGCGTGCTGCGCAGGATGCTCACCTTGGAATTGCTGAGCATGAAAAGCAGGGCGGCAATATGCATCGCCACCACAACCGTGATGCCACTCCAGTTCTTTTGCTGATTCATTGCGTCCTCCTGGTGGGTGAAATTGCTAGATGATGGAAGGATAATATTCCATTAAATGGAAATTGAATAGCAATTTTATGGAAAATCATTGGTATGTTATGCTTCCACTCAATGGAAGAACTCTTTGCAATGAGGTGGAAATGAAGCGCAATCGCATTCGGATCATGCTGGCCGACGACCACCCGGTCGTGATGACGGGCTTCGCCATGTCGCTCGAAGGGCCGGATATGGAAGTGGTGGCGCAGGCGCGCACGCCCGAGGAGGCGCTGCAGCAGTATGCCGCCGTGCAGCCGGACGTGCTGATTCTCGATATCCGGTTCGGCGGCCAGCTGACCGGTCTCGATATCGCACGCCAGGTCTTCGAACAGTCGCCCGCTGCGCGTATCGTGTTCCTCAGCCAGTTCGACCAGGATTCCCTGATCAAGGAGGCCTACCGCATCGGCGCGCGCGCCTTCATCACCAAGGATTGTGATCCGGAGGAACTGGCGGCAGCAGTGCGCCGCGCGCAGGATGGCGAGCTGTATTTCATGCCCGCCATCGCGGAACGCCTCGCCAGCCTGTCGGTGCGCGGTGATGCTTCGCCGCAGTCGCTGCTGGACGAGCGCTCGCTGGAGATTTTCCGCATGATGGCCGAAGGCCTGACCAATGCGGAGATTGCGGAGCAGCTCGACGTGTCCAGCAAAACCATCAGCAACACCAGCCAGGCCATCAAGGACAAGCTGGGCGTGTTCCGCGCGGCGGACATCACGCGCCTCGCGGTGCGCCACGGCCTGATACAGCCCTGATATGCGCGCCCGCTTCTGGCAGCACTGGAGCATTCGCCGCCAGCTGCTGCTGATGATCGTCGGCCCCGTGGTGGCCATGTGCCTTGCGCTGCTGTGGTACAGCTACCAGTCGCGTCAGGCCGAGGTGAGGGCGGAACTGGCCGAGCGCGGCCAGCTGCTGGCCCGGGTACTGGCCGACAGCAGCGAGTTTGCGCTGATCTCCGGCCAGCTCGGCAAGCTGAAACAGACCGCGGCAGACGTGGTGCAGTCCGACACCGCGATCTACCGCCTTACGCTGCTGGATGCGAAGCACCGCGAGCTGCTGCGCGTGGACGGCGCAGGCAGGGGCTCTCCCGAGCCGCGCTATTACGAGCGGCCTGTCGTCAAGCGCCTGGTCTGGGTGAACACGCAGGCTGCCGACGGCACCCTGTATTTCGGTTCCGCCGGCAGCGGCAAACCGTCAATGACGGTGGAAACAATGGGCTTTGTGCAGGTGCGCATGTCGCCGGATGCGCTGCTGCGCAAGCAGGAAGAGCGCTTCTGGCTGGAGCTGCTGGTGGCGGGCGCCGTGCTGCTGGCCTGCGCTGCGCTGGCCTGGAGGCTGGCCGACGGTTTTGACGCATCGCTGCGCGCCTCGATGCAGGCGCTGGAAGAAGCCGATGCCGAGAAACGGCGCCTGATCCGCAAGGTCAATACGGCGGTGGAAGAAGAGCGGCGCAGCATCGCGCTGGAAATCCACGACGAACTGAATGCCACGCTGATCGCGGCGCGGCTGGAATCGCAGCGCATCGCCGCGCTGGCGCGCGAGGCGCAGCCGCCCAAGGTGGCGCAGGAGATTGCGCAGCGTGCCGGTACGGTGGTGCAGCTGGCGCTGGGGCTCTATAACAGCGGCCGCTCGCTGGTGCGCAGGCTGCGCCCGGAAATGCTGGAGATGCTCGGCTTGCAGGGCGCAGTCGACGAGATGGTGCGGCAGTACGACCAGTCGCATCCCGATTGCCGTTTCATGTTTCGCAGCAGCGGCGAATTCGCGGCGCTCGATGCGGAAGCGGCGATATCGGCCTACCGCATCGTGCAGGAGGCGCTGTCGAACATCGTCAAGCATGCGAAGGCGCGGCACGCCGAAGTGGCGCTGGCCCGGCAGGGGGACACGCTGCACATCGATATCGCCGATGACGGCGCGGGTTTTGATACCGCCCGTGGCGGCGCAGGCATCGGCATCGTCGGCATGCGGGAACGGGTGCACGCGCTGGGCGGGAGCTTGCAGATTGAGAGCGGCCATGAGGGCACCCGCATCGCCATCCGCCTGCGAATCAAGGAAGGCTGAGCGGTCCGGTTGTCCGTTCGCATTTTGTGCGGTATGTTAGCCGTACTTTTCAAAACGACATCAGCGACATGAGCAAACCAAGCCAGTTTACCCTGCTGACACAGCGCCGCTTCGCACCGTTCTTCTGGACCCAGTTCCTCGGCGCATTCAACGACAACCTGTTCAAGACCGCGCTGATCGTCATCCTGACCTTCGACGCGGCTTCATGGACTACGCTGACGCCGTCCATGGTCACCAACCTGATTCCCGGCCTCTTCATCCTGCCCTATGTGGTGTTCTCGGCCACGGCCGGGCAGATTGCGGAAAAATTCGAGAAGGCGGGGCTCACGCGCTTCATCAAGTGGCTGGAAATCGGCATCATGGCCATGGCGGGTATCGGCTGGCTGACGCATTCCCTGTGGCTGCTGATTCTGGCGATTGTCGGCATGGGCACGCACTCCACGCTGTTCGGGCCAGTGAAATACGCGTATATGCCGCAGCAGCTCAAGCCCGAAGAACTCACCGGCGGCAACGGCATGGTGGAGATGGGCACCTTCGTCGGCATCCTGCTCGGCCAGATCGCGGGCGACGTGATCGTGATGCAGCAGCCTTATGGCATCCGCATGGTGGCTGCGGGCACCATCGCCTTTGCGGTGCTGGGCCTGATCGCCTCCTACCGCATCCCCGTCACGCCTGCGCCTGCGCCCGACCTCAAGATTAACTGGAACCCGGTCACGGAAAGCTGGCGCAATATCTCCTTCGCGCGCAAGAACCGTTCGGTCTTCCTGTCCATGCTGGGCAACTCCTGGTTCTGGTTCTACGGTGCGCTGGTGCTGGCGCAGTTCCCGGTCTATGCCATGACTTACCTGCACGGCGACCACAGCGTGTTCGTCATGCTGCTCACGGCGTTCTCGCTCGGTATCGGCGCCGGTTCGCTGCTGTGCGAACGCCTGTCCGGCCACAAGGTGGAGATCGGGCTGGTGCCCTTCGGCTCCATTGGTCTCTCGCTGTTCGGCGTGGACCTGTACTTCGCCAGCCTTGGCTATGCCGGCACGGCTGCGGTGGATGCGCTGGGCATGCTGGCGCAGGACGGCAGCTGGCGCATCCTGTTCGACGTGATCATGATCGGCGTATTTGGCGGCTTCTTCATCGTGCCGCTGTTTGCGCTGATCCAGCTGCGCTGCGATCCGCAGCACCTGTCGCGCACCATCGCGGGCATGAATATCCTGAACGCGCTGTTCATGGTGGCGGCGGCCGGCGTGGCCATGCTGCTGCTGGGGCAGGGCCTGTCGATTCCGCAGCTGTTCCTGGCCACGGCCATCATGAACGCCATCGTGGCCGTGTATATCTTCACGCTGGTGCCGGAATTCCTGATGCGCTTCCTGGCCTGGCTGCTGATCCACACGCTGCACCGCGTGAAAGTGGTCGGCGCCGAGCGCATTCCGGACGAAGGGCCGGCTGTCCTGGTGTGCAACCACGTCAGCTATGTGGATGCCATCGTGATCCTGGCAGCCAGCCCGCGTCCGATCCGTTTCGTGATGGACCACCGCATTTTCAAAACGCCGCTGATGGGCTGGATCTTCCGCACCGCGAAGGCGATTCCGATTGCGCCCGCCAAGGAAGACCCATGGCTGCTGGAGAAAGCTTACGTGGATATCGCGCATGCCCTGCACGACGGCGAACTGGTGTGCATTTTCCCGGAAGGCCGCCTCACATCGACCGGCGAGATCAATGAATTCAAGGGCGGCATCAGCAAGATCGTGGAGCGTTCGCAGGTGCCCGTGATTCCGATGGCGCTGCGCGGCCTGTGGGGCCATTTGCTGAGCCGCAGCCAGGACAATGTGCTGGAGCGGGCCTTCCGCAAAGGCCTGCGTTCGCGCCTGTCGCTGGCGGTGGGGCGTCCGGTGGACCCGGTGGCGGTGACGCCGGAGCTGTTGCAGCAGGCCGTGCTCGACCTGCGCGGAGACCTCAGGTAGGAAGAATCAGAGCCCGTCGATGTTGACCAGTTGCGGCGCGTACAGCTCGAAGACCTGGCGCAGCAGTTCGAGGTTGCCGGCATTGATCAGCAGGTTCAGGTCCGGCTTGATGTCGGTTTCCAGCGTCATGCGCACGCCGTCGGCGAATTGCTTGCACTGCACGGACAGCACGCGCGGCGTGCCGGGCAGGTACCATTCGTCGCGGAACATCGGCACCGGCTCCGGCGGCTGCGCCACCGAGGCGGTATTGGCAAGCGGAATATGGCGCAGCAGCCACAATACAATAGAGCCAGGGAAGATGACGATGGAAGTCTTGTCGTCCATATAAGTGAACTTGACATGCAGCGCGTTGCCCACCGCATCGGCGGCGGTAAACGAGCTCTTGACTTGGCGTACAACGGACTGTTTCACGGTCTTCCTCACAGGGATGGCAAAGCGAAAGATTCTACCTGCGGAGTTTGCAACATACAACTCGTTACAAAAACCTCAAGCATAGTAAAGTAATCCTTCTTACAATCGAAATCTGTATCAACGACCAGCGAAAGAAATCAAACAATGAAGCGCATTTGGCAAGCCTCCCTGACCGCCGCAACGCTCGTGCTGCTCTCCGCCTGTGGCGGCAGCGATGATGATCCGGCCGCACCAGGCACCGGCACCCCGACCGCGGTATTCCGCACCTTCACCGCCGATTTCGACCAGGACCCGCCTAACTGGCCGGGCTGGGCGAGCGAAACCAGCGATTATTCCGCTGGCACGGCGCCCACTGCCGTGGTGTTTGAACAACGCGTGATCCCGGCCCCGTTCAGCGGCAAAGGCTATTTCATCGGCGGCCACAATAACAGCGACGACGCTTTCCTCTACATCAAGAAGCAGTACACCGGACTGGTGGCATCGACCGACTACACCTTCACCGCACAGGTGAACTTCGTCAGCAACACGCCGTCGGGCTGCATGGGCGTGGGCGGCGCGCCGGGCGAATCCGTTTACGTGATCGCAGCGGCATCGCCGACCGAACCGAAAGCGGCGGCCGACAGCGCAGGCTATACGAAGGTGAATATCGACCGCGGCAACCAGGGTACCCCGGGCGCCGCCAGCCTCGTGCTGGGTAATATCGGCAATGGCCAGCCATGCGACGGCACCACGCGCTATGTGGCGAAGAGCGTGCGCAACACCACCGGCATCAAGGTGAAAACGGATGCGGAAGGCAAGGTATGGGTACTGTTCGGTATCGATTCCGGCTTCGAGGCAACGTCCAGCATCTATGTGCAGAACATCATCATCAACTTCACGCCGGTGACCACTACCTGAGTGAATTGAGCGCCAGGAAAGCCCGCCGTGACAGGCGGGCTTTTTTATTGCTCGCTGCCGGGCGCCTGCCAGCTCATGGCATTGTAGATGCCGTTGGCGCCCTGCGACACGAAGCCGCAGCGGTGCAGCAGGCGCAGGGCAGGGCTGCCCAGCATCACGTCCACCCGCACCGGCACGCGCATGCGTACGCCCTGTGCCTGCAGGCTGCGCAGCAAGCCCAGTCCGATGCCGCGGTTGCGGCATTCCGGCAGCAGGTTCATGTCGATGATGCGGATTTCGTCGTGGCTGTAATTCACGTAAAGCCGCCCGATCGGCAGCTCGTGCTCGGTGATGATGGCCAGGTCGGCATAGGGATAGAGCTTCTCGAAATGGCCCTGGCGCGCGCGGTACTGGATCGACAGCAGCAGGGCGCCGGTGCTGGGATCGCAGCCTTCCATATGGGCCGCATCGCCACGCGTGAGCGCATACAGCTGTTCCATGAACGCCTGGTCGGCGTTTTCAGCGGCGCGCATTTCGATCGCGCGGGGAGTCCGTGTGGCCATAGCGGGGCGTCTTTCCTTTACGAGAAAACGGCATTGGCGAAAGCGGGAGCTGCGTAATCATCATATCATCAAGCCTGTACGGTTTGATAAATCCGCTGACTGGAGCGACATGACAACAACATACGTATTTCCTGCGCCACAAATGGCCGCGCTGGCCGTGGCCGGCAGCGATGCGCGCTTTCCCGTGCGCCGCGTCTACTGCGTGGGCCGCAACTATGCAGGCCACGCCCGTGAAATGGGTTCCGACCCGGACCGCGAACCGCCATTTTTCTTCTGCAAACCCGGCGATGCGCAGGCCGTGGTGCCGGTAGCGCCCGGCACTACGGCCGAGCTGCCGTTCCCGCCCGCGACCACCAACTTCCACTTCGAATGCGAGCTGGTGGTCGCCATCGGCAAGGGCGGCGCGAACATCGCTGTGGCAGATGCTGCGGCCCACATCTACGGCTATGCCGTCGGCCTGGACATGACGCGCCGCGACCTGCAAGGCCAGATGAAGGACGCCAGCCGGCCATGGGAGATCGGCAAGGCCTTCGACTACTCGGCGCCGGTGGGGCTGCTGTATCCGGCGGCGTCGGTGCCCGGTGTCGAGAGTGCCGCGATCAGCCTGCAGGTGGATGGCGTAACGAAGCAGGACAGCCATATCACGCACCTGATCTGGTCGGTCAGCGAGACCATCGCGAATCTTTCGACGCTGTTCGCCCTGCAGCCGGGCGATCTCATTTTTACAGGAACGCCGGAAGGCGTGGGCGCCGTGCAGCGCGGCCAGACGCTGCTGGCGCGCGTTGATGGGCTGTCCGAGCTCTCGGTGCGCTACGTTTGAGGCAGATGCGCTGCGATGGCCTGCAGGCCTTCCAGCGCACCCGCCGCGAGCCCCACGTCGCGCCGGTGGGCCACCTGCGGTTCGCGCGGATTGATGCGGACCAGGCGTCCACCGCGCGCCACCACGCTCTGGCTGAAATGGCGCACCGAGGGAATCGCCGTGCCCGCGCCCAGCTCGATCACCAGCGGCTTTTGCACGCGCTGCAGCCAGGCCTGCAGCCGCGCCGCCTGCTGCGCACTGCGCCGCTCCAGCCATTCCCCGTCGCCGAACATCAGGATATTCGGCCGCGCCAGGCCGCCGCAGTGCGGGCATGCCGGCGCCTCGTTGCGCAGCCGGCAGGCTTCGGCGTCCACCTCCGGCATCAATGCCGATGCGTCCCAGATGCTGTCTTCGCAGCCGTCCATGCACTGCAGGTGGTGGATGGAGCCGTGGCATTCATACACGCTGCGGAAGCCGGCGCGCTGGAACTGGCCATCGACATTGCTGGTGAACACGTGGCAGCCCTGCGGCATGGCCTCGCCCCAGGCCCTGAGCAGCGCGAAGCCCGCATGCGGCATGGTGGCCCGGTACAAGGCCAGCCGATACCCGTAGAAGCCCCAGGCAAGCGCCGGGTCGGCGCGGAAGGCGGCGGGCGAGGCGATGCTGGTGAAGTCCATGCGGCGGCGCCCCAGCGCCGGATACGCGCGCCAGAAGCCCTCATTGCCGCGGAAGTCGGGCAGGCCGGAATCGACGCCCATGCCGGCACCGGCAGCCACGATCAGGCCATCGGCCTCGGCAATCAGGCCGGCTGCACGCTGCAGATCGGATTCGGGAAGGGACATTGCATAGACCAGCACAATTGAGTCAACGCAAAGGATAGCAAAACATTCAACCCCTCTGCTATAATCCGCAAGTCGTCGGGGCGTAGCGCAGCCTGGTAGCGTACCTGCATGGGGTGCAGGGGGTCGGAAGTTCGAATCTTCTCGCCCCGACCATTAGATTCAATGAAAAGGCCAGCCATTCGTGGTTGGCCTTTTTCATTTCCAACGGCCGTTGGATGAAAAAAAGCCCAGGCCGAAGCCTGGGCTTTTGGTCGTGCTGAAGAACTTATCAGACGATGTTGTGGACGATCGTCACGCTGCCGACGACGCTGGCTTCCGTATGGATGCTGCCGTCGATGTTGTGCGCTGCGATGTCGCTGAAGGAACGCACCAGCTGGGCACGGGTGGCGCCGCCGGTTTCCAGCGCTGCGGTCCAGTAGGCCAGGCCGTCATCGTCCGCGGTGCGGCCGAAGGTCTGCTGGTACAGGGCTTGCACGAAGTCATCGTTGTCCAGCTGGCCGCTGGTCGCGGTGAACTCGCTCGACTGCGTGAATTCCTTGGCGATCTGGTCCAGCGAAGTGCCGGCTGCAGCGCGGTCGAACCAGTACTGCAGGCCGCCTGCGTCCGCGGTGCGGCCGAAGGTGGTTTCGTACAGCGTGGTGATGGATGCCTGCTGGGTGTCGTTCGCGAACACCAGTGCCTTGCCGTTGTCGAGCTGCACGTACTGGATCTTCGAGATGTCGGTGACCTTGTCGCTGCCGTTGTGGGTGACCACAGCGTGGCCATTGTCCACGGTCACCGTGTAATCAGCTGCGCCGCCGGTCATCTTGACGATGTCGTGCTTGCCGCCTTCGATCGTCGAGTTGCCGAGACCGGCAACGATGGTGTCGGAGCCTGCGCCGCCGACAACGGTGCTGTCACCGGTGCCCAGTACGACCTGGGTGTTCTTGGCGTCGGTGATGACGATCTTGTCATTGCCGGCGCTGCCGATCACCACGCGGTCCGTCACGCCGGGCTGGTGCGCCGGGGTGGTCGAGCCATCATTGATCGTGACGTTGACACCGCCTTTACCCTGGAAGATCACCACAGGCGCGTTGGCCGGCGGAGTCAGGGTGGTCTGCGTCGTATCCGAGCTGCTGATCAGCACCACTTCGGCGCCGGCGGCCACGGTCACGTTGCCGTTGGCGTCAGGTGTTGCCGTGTCGAAGCGCACGGTGGCGTTGTCGGTGGTCGTCAGCGCCAGAATTTTGCTGATGGTGTCATCGGTGAAGACCGCAGTGTTCGAGCCCTTGAGGGCATCGGTCACTGTACTGGTGTCTGAGTCATACATAATTATTCCAATCTATAGGTGAGGGGCGGAATATACGGTTCCACTCTGCACTATACCAAATGTTAATTTCCCGCGCCGAAATGTCGTTGTCAATTTGCAACGATTCCAGAGGAAATTCTGCCGTTAACGGCAGAGCCCGTGTCCACCCCGGGGTCAGGCACCAGGGTGGACACGGGCTCGGCTGGGGCGGCGACTCAGTCGTCTTCGCTGAAGGCTTCCTCGCGCTTTTTGCGCAGGGCGGGCAGCATCACGATGGCCAGCGCGATGGCGGCCAGTGCCAGCATGGTGGCGCTGATCGGGCGCGTGACGAAGACCGTCGGGTCGCTGTGCGACAGCAGCAGTGCGCGGCGCAGGTATTCTTCCATCATCGGGCCGATGATGAAGCCCAGCAGCATCGGCGCCGGCTCCGCGTCGAGTTTGGCGCACACATAGCCGAACAGGCCGAACAGGGCCATCAGCCACACATCGAACTCGCTGTTGTTCAGGCTGAACACGCCGATCGCGCAGAACATCAGGATGGCCGGATACAGGCGGTGGTAGGGCACCATGATCATCTTGACCCACAGGCCGATCATCGGCAGGTTCAGCACCACGAGGAAGAAGTTGCCGATCCACATGGAGACGATCAGGCCCCAGAACAGCGCAGGCTGCTCGGTCATGACGGCCGGTCCCGGCTGGATGCCCTGGATGATCATGGCGCCGATCATCAGCGCCATCACCGGGTTGGACGGTATGCCCAGCGTGAGCATGGGGATGAAGGAGGTCTGCGCGCCGGCATTGTTGGCCGACTCGGGCGCGGCCACGCCTTCGATCGCGCCTTTGCCGAACTCGGCCGAGTTCTTCGATACCTTCTTCTCGATCGAGTAGGCGGCGAACGAGGCCAGCATGGCGCCGCCGCCCGGCAGGATGCCCAGCGCGGAGCCGAGCACCGTGCCGCGGAACACCGGCGCGATAATGCGCTTGAAGTCCTCCTTTGTCAGCATCAGGCCGGACACTTTTTTCATCAGCAGGCTGCGCGATTCGTCATGCTCCAGGTTGCGCACGATTTCGCCGATGCCGAACATGCCCATGGCCACGATCACGAAGTTGATGCCGTCCGCCAGTTGCGGCGTGTCGAAGGTATAGCGGGCGGCGCCGGAGTTGACGTCGGTGCCCACCAGGCCCAGCAGCAGCCCGAGGATCACCATGCCGATCGCGTTCAGCAGCGAGCCGCTGGCCAGCACCACGGACGCCACCAGGCCCAGCACCATCAGTGAGAAGTATTCGGCCGGGCCGAACTTCAGTGCCAGCTCGGCCAGCGGCGGCGCGAACAGGGCCAGCAGCACCGTGGCCACCGTCCCGGCGAAGAAGGAGCCCAGTGCAGCGGTGGCCAGGGCCTTGCCGGCATGGCCTTTGCGTGCCATCTGGTAGCCGTCGATGGCGGTCACCACGGATGATGATTCCCCCGGCAGGTTGACCAGGATCGCAGTGGTGGAGCCGCCGTACTGGGCGCCGTAGTAGATACCGGCCAGCATGATCAGTGCCGAGATAGGCGGCAGGCCGAAGGTGGCCGGCAGCAGCATGGCAATGGTGGCGACCGGGCCGAGGCCGGGCAGCACGCCGACGGCGGTGCCGACGAAGACGCCGATCAGGCAGTAAGCCAGGTTGGCCAGGGTGAAGGCGGTATCGAGGCCGAGCCCGAGATTGTTGAAGAATTCCATGGCGGTCTCCTCAGAAGCCCAGCCACGGGCCGAGAATCGCCAGCGGCAGGCCAAGCAGTTTAACGAAGACCACCACGCTGAACACGGCCAGGCCGGCCGCGATCAGCAGCGTAGGGCCCCAGCTGAATTTCGGGCTGGCATAAGCGCTGACCAGCACCACGGCCAGCACGGCCGGCACCAGGCCGGCGCCGCGCATCAGCACGCCGAACAGGATCACGGCGGCGAGCACCAGCGCCAGGTTCTTCAGATGGAACTTGCCGATCGCCTCGCCCGGCCGGATCAGGCCGCGGATCGCGGCAGCGGCGCCGATCAGGGTCAGCAAGGTGCCGAGGATGGTGGGGAAGTAGGCGGGGCCCATGCGGCCCGCAGTGCCCATCTGGTAGTCCTGGCCGATATAGACGGCGGCCAGGCCAAAGCATACGAAGATGATGCCGGTCCAAAAGTCCTTTGGATGGCGGATAAAGGAAGCCAAGATGCTGTCCCCTCAGGTTTTTATTGTCGTTATGGTTGGCCGGCGGCCGCGTGCTGCAGGCGGCCGCCGGATGTGGCTTAGTCGGCGTAGACGCCGGCTTTCTGGATGATTGGCGTCCAGCGCTCGATTTCCGCCTTCAGGTGCGTGCGCAGGGCTTCCGGCGTGGCGCGCGCCTCGGCCACCGGCTCGGTGCCCAGGTCGGCGAAGCGCTGCTTGACGGCCGGATCCTTCAGCGCCACCTTCAGCGCGCCGGACAGCTGGGTCACGATCGGCGCCGGGGTGCCCTTCGGCGCGTACAGGCCGTGCCACACCGCCACTTCAAAGCCCGGCAGGCCGGCTTCGTTCATGGTCGGCAGGTCCGGCATGGTCGGCACGCGGGTCTTGGTGGTCACGGCGTAGGCCTTGATCTTGCCGCCCTTGATCTGGCTGGTGGTATTGGTGGTCTGGTCGCACATGAAGTCCACCTGGCCGCCCAGCAGGTCATTCATGGCCGGGCCGGTGCCCTTGTAGGGCACGGTGGTCAGGTCGGTGGCGATGGCGGTCATGAACAGCATGCCGCACAGGTGGGACGCCGAGCCCACGCCCGCGTTCGCGTAAGTCACCTTGGCCTTGTTCGCCTTCACATAGGCCAGCAGCTCCTTGAAGTCCTTGGCCGGGAAGTCCTTGCGCGCCACGATGGTCATCGGCACGTCGGTCACCAGGCCGATCGGCTCGAAGCTGTCGATGGCGTTGTAGGGCAGCTTGCGGTATAGGCCGGGCGCGGTGGACTGGCCGATGTGGTGCAGGAAGATGGTGTAGCCGTCCGGCGCCGACTTGGCCACGCGCGCCGCGCCAATGGTGCCGCCGGCGCCGCCGACGTTCTCCACGATGACCGTTTGCTTGAGCGTGGTGCTCATCGACTGCGCCACCAGGCGCGCCACCGTGTCGGTAGGGCCGCCGGCCGCGAACGGCACCACCATGGTGATGGTCTTGGTCGGGTAGTTCTGGGCGTGCGCCAGCGCGCCGCCCATCAGGGCCAGAAAGACTGCGGAATGCAAAAGTTTGATCTTCATGAAGTGTCTGCCTCTATCGTTCATTTATAAAATAAAACATGGAAAACATGCTTACATGTCTACGCAGTAGTACTTCTATCAAGCGCGCATCTGGTGAGCAATTGTGGGAAACCGCAATATGAGCCGCCCGCATGCAGAGCATCGCATGGAATGCTTGCGCGCTGCTAGTGTTGCGCACGGCAGACCGCTTGCAGCGGCGGGGCAGGGAGGGGAATAGACTCGGGCCATACCACCGCCACTGAACATGAAGGAAGCGATCATGCGCCCCACTGTCCCCTGTCTCGCCGCCGCCACACTCAAGGCCGGCCTGCTGCTCTCCCTGTGCTGCGCCGGCGCCGCCAAGGCCGACGTCCGCTATACGGCACGCCTGCTGGCTGACCTGAAAATGCCGCGCGCCGCGCTCAATGACGCGGGCCAGGTGGCAGGGAATATTTCGGAACGGGTGGGCTCGGTCCACGAGAATGTGGCGGTGCGGATGGAAGCGGACGGCAGCATCACGCGCCTGGGCACGGTACGGCCTGGCGAGCGCGATTACGTCCAGTGGATGCAGGACATAAATAATTCCGGCGCCTCGGTTGCCAGTTACTGGAACGACAGCGTCGGCGCGTTCCGGCCCATCATGTGGGACGCCCAAGGCAAGGCCCATCCCATCGAAGTGCGCGGCACGAGCAACTCAGGCGCACTGGCGCTGAACGATGCCGGCACCGTGGTGGGTTACACGCAGCTGCCCGGCAGTGTGTCGCTGGCATTCGGCTGGAGCTGGCATAACGGCAGGCAGACCATGCTCGACGTCGGACCCTACGTCTATGCCATGCCGAGCGATATCAATGCCGCGGGCGTGATTGCCGGTGGTGTGTATACCGGCGCCCATTTTGATCCCGCGCTGTGGCGGGACGGAGCACTCAGCCTGCTGCCTACCTATGGCTACGGTGGCGGCGCCAGCATTATCACGCGCAGCGGCCTGGTTGGAGGAGAGGTATATGATGCGCAAGGGCGGGCGCACGCCGCCATGTGGCGCAATGGAGAACTGGTGGATCTGGGGACCGGCTTTTACTTCCGCGCGATGAACGATACTGGCGTGGCGATCGGCATCAGCTACCCAGGCAACGGCTGGTCGCGCGCCATGCTGTGGCGCGACGGGCAGCTGTATGAGCTGGATACGCTATGGGATGATCCCGATGGCTGGAAACTGGGTGAAGTCCTCGATATCAACGAGCAGGGCCAGATCCTGGTGGAGCGCTTCCACCCCTCTCTTTACAAGACGGGCATTGCGCTGCTGACGCCGGTGCCTGAACCGGCCGCCGCAGCCATGCTGGCCGCTGGCTTGTTGCTGCTGGTGCTGGGGCGCCGCGCTAGCGAGGTTCGGCCGTGGCGGCGGGCGGCGTCAGCCGCGTGACGAGCGCTTCGGGCGGCGTTTCGCCGCGTTCGATGTGGCCGGCCAGTTCCAGCAGGGCGCTGAAATCGGTCGGCTTGCCGACATGGAGGTCGAAGCCCGCCTGCCGCGCAAAGCGGTGCGTGATCCCATCGATCCAGGCGGTGAGGGCGACCAGGTAGAGTGGCTGCAGCGCAGGTGCGGCGCGCAGCGAACGCGCGACCTGGAAACCGTCGACCTGTGGCATGCCGATATCGATAAAGGCCAGCGCCGGCCTGCATTCCTCCGCCACGTTGCGGGCCTGGGCGCCGTCGGTACAGACGGTGCAGTCGTAGCCGGCCTGCGTGAAGATATCGCGCAGGAGCTGGGCGGCTTCGGCATGGTCGTCGACGATCAGAATGCGGGCACGCTGCATGGCTAGCTTTCAGAAACGGAAGTATTTCCCAGTGTAACGCAATTGCCTCTAAAATCAGGGTGTGCGCACGATTCGTGCGCCCCCCGGATTAGTGAGTACGCGCACAGATGGCGCAATTGGGCGCGGGCACACTGAAGCCATAAAAAACCAGGGAGGCTCTCATGATGCAGCTTGCGACAGACAGCAAATCGATCGACTACAAGGGCTACCAGATCTGCATGGGATCGGTTTACAAGGACGGCAAGGTGGTGTTCAGCTATTTCGTGCCGCTGGGCGCAGGCGATGGCGGCATGGAGCTGGGGCGCATGCTGGTCGACCAGATGGAGCAGCAGTAGCGCTCAGGCGCGCAGCTTCGGCTTCAGCGCGTGCTTGGCGCGGATGGCGCCGATCTTGTCCCAGATCTGCGCCAGTTCTTCTTCGCCGGCAGCGTGCATGTCCAGGCCATGGGCCAGGCAGAGCGCGGCCAGCGTGACCATCACGCCGCCCACTTCCTGTGCCTTGTCGCCGGGCGGGCGGCCGAACACATAATCCACCAGCTGGTGCACTTCCTGCGCGCTGCAGCCGCAGGCCTGTGCCAGTTCCAGCGACTCTTCCAGAAAACGGTGATTGCGTTCATCGGCATCGCCCGCGATCGCCGTGCCGAAGCAGGCCAGCATCCATGGCTGGACGCGCTGCTGAAATGATTCCATGGGCTTCCTCCTGTGCGCACATTGTATGCTGCTGCGCTACAATCGTTCGAGGTTTTGCGATCTTCCCACACCTGGACGGAGGCGGTATGAAAGCGATTCTTTTCTTCACTGCGGCGCTCGCCGCAGCCTCGGCGTTTGCCCACCACGGCTGGAGCGAGTACGACGCCACCAAACCCTTGCAACTGAGCGGCACCATCACCGAAAGCAGCTATGGCCAGCCGCACGGCACCCTGCGCCTGAAGACGGCAGACAAGAGCTGGACCGTGGTGCTGGCGCCGCCGTCGCGCATGGAGTCGCGCGGCCTGCTGAAGGAGGCCATGGCGGCAGGCGCCCAGGCCACGGTCTACGGCTACCCGCACCGCACGCAGGGCGATGAGCTGCGCGCGGAACGCATCACCATCAAGGACAAGACGACGGAGCTGCGCTGATGCCCGGGCTGGCAGCGTGGCTGTATGCGACGCCACTGTCGGAAACCATGCGCGGCAGCCTGTGGCTGTACCCGTCGGTGGAGATCGTCCACATCGCCGGTTTCGCGCTGCTGGTGGGATCGGTGGCCATGTTCGACCTGCGCCTGCTTGGCTGCGGCCGCACGCTGCCGGTGCGGGCGCTGGCGCGGCACCTGCTGCCATGGTCGCTGCGCAGCCTGCTGCTGATCGTGCCGGCCGGCCTGCTGATGTTCAGTGCGCAGCCGCAGGACTTCCTCGCGAACCGCGTGTTCTGGCTGAAGCTGGGACTGATTGCGCTGGCCGGTCTCAATGCGGCCTGGTTTCATCTGGGGACTTACCGCGGCGTGGCGGCGTGGGATGTGAAGCTCCCGGCGCCGGGACTGGCCAGGCTGCACGCGGCATTGTCGCTGCTGCTATGGGTGGCGGTGATCTGCTGCGGGCGGCTGCTGGCCTATACTTAGGCTTCGTCCTCGGTCAGGGTGAGTACCTTGTTGAGGCTGGCGACCACGCGGCTGTAGGGCAAGGTCGCGAAAAAGGGATGCCAGCTTTTCGGTGCGATGAAATTGTGGCTGTTTCCCACACGCCAGACGGGCACCACGGTGCCCGCCAGGCCGGCGAATTTGGCAGCTTCCTGCAACATGACCATGGTCGCCTGCTGCGTTTCCGGGTCCTGGTCGCCGAATTCGGTATCGAGCGGCACGATAATCAGATCCACACCCTGCTCGCGGATATGGGCGATTTCAAACTGTTGCATGAGTTTCCTCGGTGATAATTTAACTGACATCTCGGCAAGACATATTTTATTCTAACAACTTATTTGAAAAAAGTAATAAAGCTTATGAGAATTGCAGCGATTTCCGACATCCACGGCAACCTGCCCGCTCTGGAGGCAGTGCTGGCCGATATCGCGCAGCGTGGCGCGGATGTCACGGTCAACCTGGGCGACATTTTGTCCGGCCCTTTGCAGCCGGCGGCCACGGCGGACCGGCTGATGCCGCTGGACATGCCGACCATCGCCGGCAATCACGAACGCCAGGTGCTCACGCATCCACTGGAGCGCATGGGCGAGTCCGACCGCTATGCTTACGACCACATCAGCGAGCTGCACCGGGCCTGGCTGCGCAGCCTGCCGTCCACGCTGCGGCTGGCGCCGGATGTGCTGCTGGTGCACGGCACGCCGTCTACAGACCTGGTGTACTGGATGGAGTCGGTGGATGAGCGCGGGCAGCGTCCTTCCACCTATGCCGAAGTGCTGGAGCGGGCGGGAGATGCCGAGGCCTCGTTGATCCTGTGCGGGCATACGCATGTGCCGCGCAGCGTGCTGCTGGATGACGGACGGCTGATTGTGAATCCGGGCAGCGTGGGGCTGCAGGCCTATGAGGATGTGCATCCGCATCCGCACCGCGCCCAGAACGGCACGCCGCATGCGCGCTACGCGATGGTGGAGCGGCGCGGCAATGCATGGCAGGTGGAACAGATCGCGGTGCCCTATGACTGGCACGCCGCCAGTGCATTGGCTGCCGCCAACGGACGCCCGGACTGGGCGTACGCGCTCGCCACCGGCCGCATGCCCGGCTAAAACAGGCCGCCCTGCCTGAGCAGCAGGGCGAACACGGCAAGGGTATTGGTCACCAGCAGGCCCATACCCCAGCGCATGTCTGTGCGAAGGGCCTGCATTTCCGCGCGCAGCGATGCGGCCACGCTATCCAGCTTGGCATCCAGACGATCGATTTTTGCTTCCAGGCGGTCGAGCCTGGCCTCGATCCTGTCCATACGGCCTTCCTGCACACTGATCTGAAGTTCGAGCCCGGCGAAACGGGACTGGAATTCTGCTCGGAGCGGCGCGAGGTACAGCGCCATCTCCTGGCGCAGGTCCTGCCGCAAGCCGGCCAGTTCATGCCGCAACGCGGCGATCTCAGTGCGGAATCGCTGCTCCGACGCGTCAAGCGATTGATGAACGCGCTGTTCGAGCGACTGCATGTCGCTGCGCAATCCCTCAACCGAACGTTCAAGTGAGCTCAAGGATCGGATGACGGCTTCCACGGTAGCCTCCAGCCGCGCGATGCGGCTACCCAAGTCATCATCTTCTTCGTTCGGCAGGGTGTCAAGCGGCGTGCTGCTCATGGTGTCTCCTGTGTCCGGAAGCCGACTATACGGCGAGATCAATGCGGACAAATTGCGCGGGCTCAGGCACACTTGAGCATCCCATCGAAAAGGAGAGCGTATGCGCGCAGCGATTTTGCTTGGCCTGGCATTGATGGCACAACAGGTGTGGGCTGCAGACGATGACGAGATCGTGACCGACCGCCCTGACTTCGTGGAGTCGAGCAACGTGGTAGGCAAGGGCCGCCTGCAGATTGAGACCAGCGTGGCGCTGGAGCGCAACCGCGATGCAGGCACGCGCGAACGCAGCGTGCTCACGCCAACCCTGCTGCGAGTGGGCATCGGCGATACGCTGGAACTGCGCGCCGAAACGGATGGCCGCCTGCGCTACCGCAGCGACGGCCCGGATGGCGCGCTGCGCCAGAACGGCTACACGGATACCGCCGTCGGCCTTAAATGGCATGCGCGCGACGAGGAAGGCAGCATGCCTTCCATCGGCTTCCTGCTGCATGCCGACCTCGCCTCCGGCAGCCGCGCCTTCCGTGGCCAGGGCGTGCGTCCCTCGCTGCGCATGGCCGCAGAATGGGAGCTGCCGAACGACTACTCGCTGGGCATCATGCCGGGCGTGATCCGCGACCGCAATGAGCAGGGCGGGCATGCCGTCAACGGCATCTTCGGCATCGTGCTCGGCAAATCCTGGACCGAGCGCTTCCGCACTTTCGTCGAACTGTCGGCGCCCCAGATTGCACGCAGCAGGAACGGCGGCACCCAGGCCACCTTTGACGTCGGCGGCGCCTGGCTGCTGAACCGGAACTGCCAGATCGACCTGGCCTATTCCCGCGGCCTCACGCGCGAAACCCCGGATCATTATGTCACGATAGGCTTTTCCTATAAATTATAGCTATTGACTATTAAACTGATTTAATCAATTACCTTTGTTAATTGGTTCCTCCTCCGTAGAATGAACAGCACATTCAACACAGAGGAGAGCAACATGACCCAGCCGCCGATCACCACCGCATCCGGCATTCCCGTCGCAGACGACCAGAATTCCGCCAGCGCCGGTTCCCGTGGCCCGCTGCTCCTGCAGGATTTTCACCTGATCGAGAAGCTGCAGCATTTCAACCGCGAGCGCATTCCTGAACGCGTGGTGCACGCCAAAGGCTCAGGCGCCTACGGCACCTTTACCGTTACGCATGACATCACGCGCTATACCAAGGCCAAGCTGTTCGCGCAAATCGGCAAGCAGACCGAAACCTTCATCCGCTTCTCCACCGTGGGCGGCGAGAAGGGCAGCGCCGACACCGAGCGCGATCCACGCGGTTTCGCGGCGCGCTTCTATACCGAAGAAGGCAACTGGGACCTGGTGGGCAACAACACGCCGATGTTCTTCATCAAGGACGGCATCAAGTTCCCGGACTTCATCCACACCCAGAAACGCTGCCCGCGCACCAACCTGAAATCGCCGGCGATGATGTTCGACTTCTGGAGCAAGGCGCCGGAAAGCTTGCACCAGGTGACGATGCTGTTCAGCGACCGAGGCACGCCGGACGGCTACCGCCATATGGATGGTTTCGGCAGCCACACCTACAGCCTGATCAACGCAGCGGGCGAGCGTGTCTACGTGAAGTGGCACTTCAAGACCCAGCAGGGCATCCGCAACCTGAGCGCCGCGGACGCGGTGCGCATTGCAGGCGGAGATCCCGACTACGCCCAGCGCGACCTGGTGAATGCGATCGACAACGGTGATTTCCCGCGCTGGAATGTGATGCTGCAGGTGGCCACCGAACAGCAGCTGGCCGACTGGGAAGCCCGCACGGGCTGGAATCCCTTCGACCTCACCAAGGTCTGGCCGCACGGCGACTTTCCCCTGATTCCGGTGGGCGTGTTCGAATTGAACCGCAATGCCGTGAACTATCACGCCGAAGTGGAGCAGGCCGCGCTGTCGCCCGCCAATATCGTGCCGGGCATGGGCTACTCGCCGGACAAGATGCTGCAGGCCCGCCTGTTCGCCTACCACGACGCGCAGCTGTACCGTGTGGGCACCAATCACCAGCACCTGCCGGTGAACGCGGCGCGCTGCCCGGTGCACAATCACCAGCGCGATGGCGCGATGGCGATCAACAACGGCGGCTCGGCGCAGAACTACGGCACCGTGGCAGCAAGCGGCACGCAGCCGCAGGGTCTGGGCCACGGCGAACCGGCGCTGGCGCTGCAGGGCGGCGCGGCGCGCTACGATGGCCGTGGCGCGGAAGACGACTACACCCAGGCCGGCAAGCTGTTCCGCCTGATGCCCGCGCAGGAGAAGCAGAACCTGTTCGATAACCTGGCCGGTCCGATGAGCCAGGTCAGCGACGAGATCATCCTGCGCCAGCTTGGTCATTTCGACAAGGCCGATCCAGCCTACGGCGCCGGGGTGCGCGCCGCCCTGAAAGCGCGCGGCCGCAACATCGCCTGAGCGCACGCAATGCCCGCCTGTCCTTTTTGCATAAACCCGGCAAAGCGAGGACAATAGCGGGCATTGCAATTTTCCTGGAGCGGGAACCCACAATGCCAATCAAAATCAGCCAGAACTTCGACTCGGGGTCCATCGTAGTGGTGAGCGCGGAAAACGCCGCCAATATCGAACTGAAGCTGCGTGACGATTCTCACGCCGATATCCGCCAGTGGTTCCACTTCCGCGTGCAGGGCGCTCGCGGCCAGGCGCTGCACATGAATTTCCTGAACGCGGGCGACGCCACCTACGCGCCGGGCTACGAAGACTACAACGCCGTGGCCAGCTACGACGGCGAAAACTGGTTCCGCGTGCCGACTTCCTTCGACGGCAAAGTGATGACCATCCGCCACACGCCGGAACTGGACAGCTGCTACTACGCCTACTTCGAGCCTTACTCGTGGGAGCGCCACCTGCGCCTGCTGGGCGAAGTGGCCGAGCACCCGAACGCACGCGTGCTCGATATCGGCTCCAGCGTGGACGGCCGCGACATGAATCTGGTCGTAATCGGCAAGCCGGAAGCGGAAAAGAAAATCTGGTTCATCGCGCGCCAGCATCCGGGCGAGTCGATGGCCGAATGGTTCATCGAAGGCCTGATCGATGCGCTGCTGGACGAGGCGAATCCGATCACGCGCAAGCTGCTGCAGCGCTGCGTGTTCTACATCGTGCCGAACATGAACCCGGACGGTTCGGTGCGCGGCAACCTGCGCACCAACGCGGCCGGCGCGAACCTGAACCGCGAATGGATGACGCCAACGCTGGAACGTTCGCCGGAAGTGCTGTGCGTGAAGCAGAAGATGCACGAAACGGGCATCGACATGTTCTTCGACATCCACGGCGACGAGAACCTGCCTTACAACTTCGTGGCCGGTAACGAGATGTTGGAGAACTTCACGCCGGAACGCATGGCCGCGCAGAAGGCTTTCATCGAACGCTACAAGGCCGCCAGCCCGGACTTCCAGGATGCGGTGGGCTACCCGGTCAGCAAATACAAGGAAGACATGCTGACGCTGGCCTCCAAGTACGTTGGCCACCACTTCGGCGTGCTTTCGCTGACGCTGGAAATGCCGTTCAAGGAAAACGCCGACCTGCCGGTACCTACCGTGGGCTGGAACGGCGCGCGCAGTGCAGCACTGGGCGCGGCCATCCTGCAGCCTATCCTGCTGTCGCTGGACGACTGATGGGCGTCGAGATCGAGCGCAAATTCCTCGTCAGCGGGGACGGCTGGCTGCAGCTGGGCGAGCCGGTCCTGCTGCGCCAGGGTTACCTGTCTTCGCATCCGGAGCGCGTGGTGCGCGTGCGGATCGAGGGCGAGCGCGCGCTCATGACCATCAAGAGCAAGGCCACCGGCATCAGCCGCGGCGAGTGGGAGTATGACTTGCCGATGGTGGATGCCGCCGAGTTCCTCGACCGGCTGTGCGAGCAGCCCATCATCGAGAAGTACCGCCGCCGCATTCCCTTCGGCGGCTTTGTGTGGGAGGTGGACGAGTTCCTCGGCGTGAACGCCGGCCTGGTTGTAGCCGAGATCGAACTGCCCTCGGAGGATACCGTCTTCGACAAGCCCGACTGGATCGGCGCCGACGTCAGCAACGACGCGCGCTACCTTAACTCGAATCTGATCAAGCACCCATATTCCGCGTGGTGAGCTGAGTCAATCGTGCATGCTTGGCATACGCGCTGCGCTGGCCTATGCTGAATCATCATGGACGACGAAACCCGCGCATTTCAGGCCCGCATCGAGGCTATTCTGCCGACCTTAACGACGAAGGCCGAGATGGAAGCTTTGCGCGCTGAAGTGCTCAAAATTGCCAACGAGACGCACAAGTGGATGCTGGCCTCGGTAATCGGCATGTTTATCGGTTTCGGCGGCCTGTTCATGGCGGTGAAAGGCGATGACGTGAAGCCTGCAGTGCGTACTGAAGCGCCGATCGTCATTGTCATTCCTGCGGAGCGCCTGCGGCCCAAAGAATAAAGCCCCGCGATGCGGGGCTTTGCGGGGCCAGCTCACTTCTCAGTGGAAGTGCTCGGTGCCGGTGGGGGCATCGGCCGGCATCTCGGCGTGGACGAGTTCCCCGGCCGGATCGGCGAACAGGGGGGCGCCGCAGTCGTCGCAGTATTCCGCTACGTAGCGTTCACCCAGCTTCTTCACCATCGTTACGCCGGCGGCGCTCAGGTGCTCGACGATCTCTTCGACCGGCGTGCGCGGCTGCAGCAGCTCGGCCAGGCCGCCTGCCAGCGGGCCTTCAGGCGGCGTGCCTTCCTCGTCTTCCTGGCCGTACAGCGGCCACACCACGCCATACACCACGTCGGTCTCTGCACGGCGCGTGAAGGCCACGCGGTATTCGTCGATCTGGCCATCGGCCGATTCTTCGCCGAAGCCTGCGATCACCGCGCGCAGTTCGGATGGTTCGCAGTCCAGCGAATGCGTGAGGTAGTGCACGGCCGCGCGGATCGAGATCGGGCGGATCTGCTTGTCCGCTTCACGGCAGGCCATGTAATAGGCTTCCGGCAGGAGCAGCTCGATGCCACAGCCGGGCAGCAGGCGCGACACCGTCGGCATGGCCTGGGTGCGCCACTGTTCCAGCGCCAGGCGGCGTTCCTCGGCCTGGTGCAGCTGCGCGGCAGGCATCTGCCAGCGGAACATCGGACCGCCCGTTGGCGCCACCACGGCCGCTACCAGGTAGCGTGTGTCGGCCAGGAAGGGGGCAGTGTCCGGCGCTTTCGCTTCCGTCTTCACTGCCACGCCTTTCAGCGCGGCCTGCGCCAGCTTGTGCGTCTTGGTATAAGCCTCGGCGTGCGTGCGCGGCAGCTGGTCGATGGAGAACAGCATCGAGGACATGGCCATATGCGTGTTATCGGCCAGCAGGTGAGCCGAGAAGTGCGCGGACAGCGTGTTCAGGATGTCGGAAGGGATCTGGCCGGAAGCGATGGAGAAGCGCGTCCACGCGAGGATGGGCGCCGCCACCAGCAGCACGTCGTACTGCTCGGCGCCGTTCGGGCCTTCGACCGTGATGGTGTCCGATTCGCTGACCGCTTCCACGCTGTCCATCAGGATGTCGTAGGCGTTCAGGTCCAGGCTGAAGAGGGCGTTCAGGGCGCCGTCTACGGTGTCCTGGTGGCCGGTTTTCAGCAGCTTCTGCAGCTGCAGGTCGAGCGCACGCTCCCAGCTGCGCTCTTCGATACGGCTGGAGGCCTGGCCCAGTGCCTGGGCGAGAGTGAGAAGGCGCTGGCTGTCGGCGGATAACTTATGGGATGAATCTTTGGATGGGCGACGCATAGCGCTTACGGTTCTCAGTCAAAAAATTGCAATTACACGTATTGTAGATGATTCGGCAAGCACGGTCGCTTCCAATAAAAAACGCCGGGCGAACCCGGCGTTTTTGCGGAGCAGGGGACGCTTACGCGGCCAGCAGCTGGCGCAGCACGAATGGCAGGATGCCGCCGTGCTTGTAGTAGTCCACTTCGATCGGGGTATCGATACGCAGCAGCACTTTCACTTCCTGGCTCGAACCGTCAGCGCGGTGGATCACCAGCGTTGCCAGCTGTTGTGGCTTGATTTCGCCTTCCAGGCCCTTCAGGTCATAGGTTTCCTTGCCGGTGATGCCCAGCGATTCCACGCTGTCGCTGCCGATGAACTGCAGCGGCAGCACGCCCATGCCCACCAGGTTGGAACGGTGGATGCGCTCGAAGGAACGGCAGATCACGGCCTTCACGCCCAGCAGCTGGGTGCCCTTGGCCGCCCAGTCGCGCGAGGAGCCGGTGCCGTATTCTTCGCCGCCGAAGATCATCGTCGGGGTGCCTTCCGCGATGTACTTCATGGCCGCGTCGTAGATCGACAGCTGTTCGCCGCTCGGCTGGTGGATGGTGATGCCGCCTTCCACTGCGGAGCCGTCGGCCTTCGGCGGAATCATCTTGTTCTTGATACGCACGTTGGCGAAGGTGCCGCGCATCATGATCTCGTGGTTGCCGCGGCGCGAGCCGTAAGAGTTGAAGTCGGCCTTCATCACGCCGTTTTCCTTCAGCCACTTGCCCGCCGGGCCGTCTTCCTTGATCGAACCGGCTGGGGAGATGTGGTCGGTGGTGATGGAATCGCCAAATACGCCCAGCGCGCGCGCGCCCTGGATGCCGGCAGCCGCTGCCTTCGGCTGCATTGCAAAGCCTTCGAAGAATGGCGGCTCGGCGATGTAGGTCGATTCAGGCCAGTTGTAGACCTGGCCTTCGGTCGAAGACACGGCTTCCCACAGCTTGCCTGGCGCGCCTTTCACGTCCGCGTAGTTCTCCTTGAAGACCTTGGAGTTCATTGCGAACTTCATCAGCTTGTTGATCTCGGCGGAGGTCGGCCAGATGTCACCCAGGTACACGTCCTTGCCGTTGGTGCCCTTGCCGACTGGCTCGGTCATCAGGTCCTTGGTCACGTTGCCGGCGATGGCGTAAGCGACGACCAGCGGCGGCGAGGCCAGGAAGTTGGCGCGGATGTTCGGGTGAATACGCGCTTCGAAGTTACGGTTACCGGACAGCACCGCAGCAGCAACGATATCGTTGGTGGTGATGGTGGCGTTCAGTTCCGGCGTCAGGTCGCCCGCGTTGCCGATACAGGTGGTGCAGCCGTAAGCGGTCACGCCGAAGCCCAGTTTTTCCAGGTAAGGCAGCAGGCCGGCGGCGGTCAGGTATTCGGTGACCACGCGCGAGCCGGGAGCCAGCGAGGACTTGATGTGCGGAGCAACGGTCAGGCCGGCTTCCACGGCTTTCTTGGCCAGCAGGCCGGCTGCCAGCAGCACGCTCGGGTTCGAGGTATTGGTGCAGGAGGTGATTGCCGCGATCAGGATGTCGCCGTTCTTCACGTGCACGCCATTGCTGGTTTCGTACACGGTGGTCAGGTCTTCAGGCTTCTTGTTGAAGCCGTTCTCGGTGGTCGGCTTGGAGAACAGGTCGGAGAAGGTGGACTTCACGTTGCCGATCTCGATACGGTCCTGTGGACGCTTTGGACCAGCCAGCGACGGGGTCACGGTGGACAGGTCCAGGTGCAGTTCGCGGGTGAAGTCGATATCGCCAGCCTTCGGCACGCCGTACATGCCCTGCGCCTTGAAGTAGCCGGCGAAGGCGTCGATTTCCGCCTTGGTGCGGCCCGTGCCTTCGAAGTATTCGATGGTGGCATCGTCAACCGGGAAGAAGCCCATGGTTGCGCCGTATTCAGGCGCCATGTTGGCGATGGTGGCGCGGTCGGTCACGGTCAGCGAACGGGTGCCTTCGCCGAAGAATTCAACGAACTTGCCCACCACTTTTTCACGGCGCAGCATTTCGGTAATGGTCAGCACCAGGTCGGTCGCGGTGCAGCCTTCGCGCAGCGCGCCGGTCAGGTTCACGCCGATCACGTCCGGGGTCAGGAAGTACACCGGCTGGCCCAGCATGCCGGCTTCCGCCTCGATGCCGCCCACGCCCCAGCCCACCACGCCGATACCGTTGATCATGGTGGTGTGGGAGTCGGTGCCCACCAGCGAGTCAGGGTAGTACACGCCGTCGGCATTGTGCACGCCGCGCGCCAGGTATTCCAGGTTCACCTGGTGGACGATGCCAAAGCCCGGAGGCACCACGCCAAAGGTGTCGAAGGCTTGCATGCCCCACTTCATGAACTGGTAGCGCTCGTTGTTGCGCGAGAATTCCAGCTTCATGTTCAGGTCCAGCGCTTTCGGCTCGCGGAAGTGGTCGATGGTCACCGAGTGGTCAACCACCAGGTCCACAGGCACCAGCGGCTCGATCTTCTTCGGGTTCACGCCCATTTTGGAGGCCACGTTACGCATGGCCGCCAGGTCGGCCAGCAGCGGAACGCCGGTGAAGTCCTGCAGCACCACGCGCGCTACGACGAATGGAATTTCGTCGGTGCGTTCTGCGGTCGCGCCCCAGTTCGCCAGCTGGCGGATGTGCTCTTCGGTGACCTTCTTGCCGTCGCAGTTGCGCAGCACGGATTCCAGCACCACGCGGATCGATACCGGCAGGCGGGAGATTTTCGCGCCCAGCGCTTTTTCCAGTGCAGGCAGGGAGTAGAACTTACCTTTCTTGCTGCCGGAAATAGTGAATTCCTTGAGCGTATTCAGTGTGTTGCGGGACATGACCTCTCCTTCAGGTGGGTATCGTCTGTTATTGATGTAAAGCTTGGTACTGCATTCAGGTTTGCGGGCTGGCGCTTTGCGGCGCCTCCACGCTGGCCGGTTTCAACTGCTCGGCATTCCGGCATTCATTGGCAAGCTGGCGGTTCAGTTTCGAATCCAGCAGCATGCCCTTGGCAGGGATGCCGATCCAGATCAGGCCATACAGCTTGTTCTCGAAACGCTGCGCGCCGGTGGTGGTGGCCACGCGCGTCAGGCGGTGCAGGCGCTTCTTCCAGCGCAGCGCGATATGTCCGTCGTCGCCAGCGTTTTCGTAGATCGTGATCTTGTTGCCCAGCTCGCAGTCATAGTCGACCACGTTCGAACCCATGACCGCCGGTTCATCCGCTTCCGGATCCGGCTCTTTCGGCACGGCCGGGGCCGCAGCTTTCGCCTTTGCTTTCGGCTTGGCGGCAGGCTTTTTCTTCGCCTCGGTTTTCACCGGTTCGGCAGCCAGCGCTTCGGACGACAGCAGCAGCGTGCTGGCGGCGAGGGCGGCCAGTCCGCAGGCGGTGAGCAGTTTTTTCAGGTTCATTGCCGGGTTCCTTCCTGGTTCATCAGCGCGGCGACCGATTCGGGCAGCGGCAGGGCGGCATAGCGGGCGCGTTGCAGCACGGTCCAGTAGTAGCGGTAGCTGGCGCGGTCGTGCAGGCGGCCATTCTGGCTGATCGGTCCCCACTGCACTTTTTCCGCTTCGTGCAGGATGGTGGCCGCTTCATTGACTTCCGAAGCGCGCGGCGTAAAGGCCTTCACGATCGGCTTGATCTGGTTCGGGTGGATGCTCCACATGCGGGTGTAGCCGAATTCGGAGGCCGCGCGCTGCGCGTCGGTGGCGACGACGGCGCTGTCCTTGATTTCGGTTGTCACATTATGCGAGGCGATCTTGCCGTGCGCATGGCAGGCGGCCGCGATTTCCAGCTTGGCGCGCACCACCAGCGGGTGCGCGAACTGGCCCGGCGTGCGCATGGCGTTGCCGGGAATGGCGCCGTAATGCGCGGACACGAAATCCATGATGCCGAAGGACAGGCACTCGACCTGGGGCAGGGCGGCGATATCGAACACATCGCGCAGCGCGCCATGCGTTTCGATCAGCACGTGTACCGGCAGGTCAGCCCGGCCTGCCTTGACGGCATGCTTGTTGATAATGTCGATGGCGCGCATCACTTCCTGCACGCTGTCCGGCTTGGGCAGCACGAGGTAGGCCAGTTTCTGAGCGGCGGCAGCGCAGATGATTTCCACGTCGCGTTCGAAATGGGGGCTGTGCAGGTCGTGCACGCGGGCGCCGATGCGGCCGTGCTGGTTCGCCTCGTCCAGCAGCAGCTGGGCAACCAGCTGGGCATGCGCTTCTTCGGTGCCGGCGGCGGCGCCGTCCTCGCAGTCGAAGGTGATGTCGAAGACAGGGCCAAGCTCTTGTTGCAAGGTCATCGACTTGCGCATCAGCTTTTCGGAACCTGCATAGTGGTCGCAGGCCGGCAGCAGAAGCGGTTGGCGTTTGCCCTGGAATAAAACCTCGGATGGGTGCATCGGTGTGGCTTTTGGCGGTACAGGAGATGATACCGCCGCGCTGCTTTCGGCAGCGCGGCGGGTCTTGCGGATCGGTTTAACCGGCTCCACAGTCATTGCAGGATTACGGCAGCAGGTGCTTCACGCCTTCGCGCTCTTCGGTCAGTTCCTTGAGCGTGATGTTGATGCGCTCTTGCGAGAACGCGTCGATTTCCAGGCCTTGCACGATCTTGTATTCGCCGTTCTCGGTGGTCACCGGGAAGCCGAACATGATGCCTTCAGGGATGCCGTAAGAACCGTCGGATGGCACGCCCATGGTGGTCCACTTGCCGTTGGTGCCCAGCACCCAGTCACGTACGTGGTCGATCGCTGCGTTGGCGGCCGAAGCTGCCGACGACAGGCCGCGCGCTTCGATGATCGCTGCGCCGCGCTTGCCCACGGTTGGCAGGAAGGTGTTGGCGTTCCATTCCTGGTCGTTGATCAGTTCCTTGACCGATTTGCCGTTCACGGTAGCGAAGCGGTAGTCGGCGTACATGGTTGGCGAGTGGTTGCCCCACACGGTCAGCTTCTCGATGTCTTTCACCTGGGTGCCGGTCTTGGCGGCCACTTGCGACAGGGCGCGGTTGTGGTCCAGGCGCAGCATGGCGGTGAAGTTCTTGGCCGGCAGCGATGGCGCCGATTTCATGGCGATGTAGGCGTTGGTGTTGGCCGGGTTGCCCACCACCAGTACTTTCACGTTGCGCGAAGCGACGGCGTCCAGCGCCTTGCCCTGCACGGTGAAGATCTGGGCATTGGCTTCCAGCAGGTCCTTGCGCTCCATGCCTGGGCCGCGTGGACGCGCGCCTACCAGCAGGGCCACGTCGGCGTCCTTGAAGGCGGTCATCGGGTCGGAGTGGGCGGTCATGCCGGCCAGCAGCGGGAAGGCGCAGTCGTCGATTTCCATCATCACGCCTTTCAGCGCTTTCTGGGCTTTCTCGTCAGGGATTTCCAGCAGTTGCAGGATGACTGGCTGATCTTTGCCCAGCATGTCGCCATTAGCGATGCGGAACAGCAGGGAATAGCCGATCTGGCCGGCGGCGCCGGTGACGGCAACACGCATTGGGGTTTTAGCCATGGTGAATCTCCAAAGTGGATAGAAAACGGTCGAAGCTGGGCCTGTGCCTGGCTTGGGAATTTATAATCATACCAAATCCAGCAAGGCGTTTCTTGCCGCCGGGGCGACAATTTCGACGGCGAGTGTAGGCGCAGTGTGAGTGTCTGTCAATCCTATCTTATGTCTTATATAAGACAGATAAGTTATCGGTTTTTACTGGACGCATTTGCCCATTTGTGGTGAAATCGCGGTCTATGAACCCGGTCCCGCCCAACAATACCAGTGCAGGTGCAGCCTCGGGCGCGCCCGCTGCGGCGAGCCCGGCTGCGTCTGTGCCGTCGCCGACCTTCTCCCCGCTGTACCAGCAGATCAAGGCCCTGATCACCCAGAGCCTGCAGTCCGGCGAATGGAAGCCCGGCGAAATGATCCCCAGCGAAGTGGAACTGGCCAACCGCTACAAGGTGAGCCAGGGCACGGTGCGCAAGGCGATCGACGAGCTGGCGGCCGAGAACCTCGTGATGCGGCGCCAGGGCAAGGGCACTTTTGTCGCCACCCACCACGAAGCGCGCGCCACCATCCGCTTCCTGCGCCTGCGCCCGGACGAGGGGCAGCCCAACTATCCCGCCTCCACCTTCATCGAAGTCAAGCGCCTGCGCGCGCCGGCCGATGTGGCGCGGCTGCTGGACCTGAAGTCGGGCGACGCCGTCATCTACATCAAGCGCGTGCAGTCCTTCGATGCGGTGCCCACCATCGTGGAAGAGCTGTGGCTGCCGGGCGCCATCTTCAAGGGGCTGACGGCGGAGCGCCTGTCCGAATATAAAGGCCCGATGTACGGCCTGTTCGAATCCGAATTTGGCACCCGCATGATCCGCGCCGATGAGAAGGTCAAGGCCGTGTGCGCCGGCGCCGAAGATGCTGCGCTGCTCAACGTGGCCGCCGGCATGCCGCTGCTGAGCGCCGAGCGCGTGTCCTTCACCTACGGCGACAAGCCGGTGGAACTGCGGCGCGGCCTGTACCTGACGGAGCGCCACCATTATCAGAATGACCTCAATTAATGGTTGGGAAATAACATTGTTTTGCTGGCAAGAAGTAAGCCGCGCCGCAACATAATTTTTGTTATATGTAAGAATACATATTGGTGAGACGTTAGAAATCGGCGAAAATCGCAGTCTCACTCCTGTAGTCGGGCTCTACGGGATCAATAATTTAGCAATAGCATAGGGAGGTTTTGTTATGTCAGAAGCCGTAAGGGAAGCACCAAAAAAAGAACGGCGGGAGTTCCGTAATATCCACGTTCTGGAACTGTCCAACTACCGCTTGCCTTTAGCCGGCGTCGTATCCATCCTGCACCGCATCAGTGGTTTCCTGATGTTCGCGCTGCTGCCGGTGGTGCTGTATCTGCTGCAGCTGAGCATTCAGTCCGAACTCTCCTTTGAGCACTTCCGCGGCATTGCCTCGCACTGGTTCACCAAACTGATCATCCTGGCGCTGGCCTGGGCCTACTTCCAGCACTTCTGCGCCGGCGTACGCCACCTGATCATGGATACCCACGTTGGCCTGGATAAGGATTCGGCCCGCAAGAGCGCCGCCACCGTGCTGGTGATCAGCATCGTGCTGACCGCGCTGGTCGCCCTGAAACTGTTCGGAGTCTTCTAAACATGGCAAACAATAATATCGGACCAAAGCGCCTCGTCGTCGGCGCCCACTATGGCGTGAAAGACTGGCTGGCGCAGCGCGTCACCGCCGTGCTGATGGTGATCTACACCGCAGTCCTCCTGATTTCTTTCCTGACCGGCAGCAACTTCACCTACGAAGGCTGGGCTGGCCTGTTTGCGCAGCAGTGGTTCAAGCTGTTCAGCCTGGTCACCCTGTTTGGCCTGTTCTATCACGCCTGGGTTGGTATGCGTGATATCTGGATGGACTATGTGAAGCCGGTCGGCATCCGCCTGACCCTGCAAATTGCCACCATTGGTTGGCTGATCGCTTGTGCCGTGTGGTCGGTGCAGATTCTCTGGAGTGTGTAATCGTGGCAGCTATTAAATCTGCAATCCCTACCCGCCGCTTTGACGCGGTGATCGTTGGCGCCGGCGGTTCCGGCATGCGCGCCTCCCTGCAACTGGCGGAAGCCGGCCTGAATGTGGCCGTGCTGTCGAAAGTCTTCCCAACCCGTTCCCACACCGTGGCAGCGCAGGGCGGCATCGGCGCCTCGCTCGGCAATATGGCCGAAGACAACTGGTTCTGGCATATGTTCGACACCGTGAAAGGTGGCGACTACCTGGGCGACCAGGATGCGATCGAATTCATGTGCCGCGAAGCGCCGAAAGTCGTGTATGAACTCGAACACTTCGGCATGCCTTTCGACCGTAACCCGGACGGCACCATCTACCAGCGTCCGTTCGGCGGCCACACCGCGAACTTCGGCGAGAAAGCCGTGCAGCGCGCCTGCGCCGCGGCCGACCGTACCGGCCACGCGCTGCTGCACACCCTGTACCAGCGCAATGTGCGCGCCCGTACCCACTTCTTCGTGGAGTGGATGGCACTGGACCTGATCCGCGACGCCGAAGGCGACGTGGTGGGCGTGGTGGCACTGGAAATGGAAACCGGCGAATGCATGATCCTGGAAGCGAAGACCACCATCTTCGCGACCGGCGGCGCCGGCCGTATCTTCGCTGCCTCGACCAATGCCTTCATCAACACCGGCGACGGCATGGGCATGGCGGCACGCGCCGGCCTGCCGCTGCAGGACATGGAGTTCTGGCAGTTCCACCCGACCGGCGTGTCCGGCGCGGGCGTGCTGATTACCGAAGGTGTGCGTGGCGAAGGCGGCATCCTGATCAACTCGCAAGGCGAGCGCTTCATGGAGCGCTATGCGCCAACCCTGAAAGACCTGGCGCCGCGCGACTTCGTGTCCCGCTCGATGGACCAGGAGATCAAGGAAGGCCGCGGCTGCGGTCCGAACAAGGACCACGTGCTGCTGGACCTGCGCCACATCGGCAAGGACACCATCGAGAAGCGCCTGCCGTCGATCCTGGAAATCGGCCACAAGTTCGCCAACGTCGATGCGACCAAGGAACCAATTCCGGTCGTGCCGACCATCCACTACCAGATGGGCGGTATCCCGACCAATATCCACGGCCAGGTGGTCACGCCTGCGGGCGACGGCACCCAGAAAGTGGTGAACGGCCTGTACGCGATCGGCGAATGCGCCTGCGTGTCGGTGCACGGCGCCAACCGCCTGGGCACCAACTCGCTGCTCGACCTGGTGGTGTTCGGCCGCGCGGCCGGTAACCACGTGGTGGCTTCTAACCTGAAGCAAAAAGAGAACAAGCCGATGCCGAAGGACGCAGCGGACTTCGCGATGGACCGCCTGAACCGCCTGGAAACCTCCACCGGCAGCGAAAAAGTGCAGGGCGTCGCCAACGACATCCGCGCCACCATGCAGAAGTACTGTGGCGTGTTCCGTACCGACGACCTGCTGAAGCAGGGCTACGACGAAATCATGAAGCTGGACGAGCGCCGCAAGCACGTGTCGTTCAAGGACAAGTCCAAGGTGTTCAACACCGCCCGCGTGGAAGCGCTGGAACTGGACAACCTGATCGAAACCGCGAAGGCCACCATCACCTCGGCAGTAGCACGCAAGGAATCGCGCGGCGCCCACGCGCACAGCGATTATCCGCAACGCGACGACGAAAACTGGATGAAGCACACCCTCTGGTTCTCCGAAGGCAACCGCCTGGAGTACAAGCCAGTCGTCACCAAGCCGCTGACGGTTGAAACCTTCAAGCCAAAAGCACGTACTTTCTAAGCAAGGGCCTCATAACATGGCACGTACTCTCAAATTCAAAATCTACCGCTACGATCCGGACAAGGATGCGAAGCCTTACATGCAGGACCTGACGGTTGAGCTGAAAGACACCGACAAGATGCTGCTGGATGCACTGCAGCGCATCAAGTCCGATGTGGACGATTCCCTGGCCCTGCGCCGCTCCTGCCGCGAAGGCGTGTGCGGTTCGGACGCGATGAACATCAACGGCAAGAACGGCCTGGCCTGCACCACCAACCTGAACGAGCTGAGCGAGCCTATCGTGCTGCGCCCTCTGCCAGGACTGCCGGTGATCCGCGACCTGATCGTGGACATGACCCAGTTCTTCAAGCAGTACGATTCGATCAAGCCATTCCTGATCAACGATTCGATCCCGCCTGAAAAGGAACGCCTGCAGTCGCCGGCCGAGCGCGAAGAGCTGGATGGCCTGTACGAGTGCATCCTGTGCGCCTGTTGCTCGACTTCCTGCCCGTCGTTCTGGTGGAACCCGGACAAGTTCGTCGGTCCTGCCGGCCTGCTGCAAGCCTACCGCTTCATCGCCGACTCGCGCGACGAAGCGACCGGCCAGCGCCTGGACAACCTGGAAGACCCGTACCGCCTGTTCCGCTGCCACTCCATCATGAACTGCGTGGACGTGTGTCCGAAAGGCCTGAATCCGAACAAGGCTATCGGCAAGATCAAGGAACTGATGGTCCGCCGCGCCATTTGATATGACGCTGATGGAACATCCTGCGCATCAGTCAGACCCCGCCAACCGTGCCCGCCTGCGCTGGCGCGCGCGGCGTGGGCTGCTGGAAAACGACATCATCCTCACGCGTTTTCTGGATGCGCACGAAACGGAATTGACCGACGAGGAAGTGGACGCGTTCACGCGGCTCCTCGACTTGTCGGACAATGCGCTGATGGATCTGGTGCTGGCTCGCAGCGAGCCGGAAGGCGAGATCGATCTGCCGCATGTGCATGCACTGCTGGCCCGCCTGCGCCGCGCCTGATTTTTTTTAATAGCCGCATCTCTCCAAGAAAAGGAAGAGCACATGAATATCTCTGACAACAAAGCTACACTGTCCTTCTCCGATGGCAGCCCTTCGGTCGAATTCCCGATCTACAAGGGCACCGTTGGCCCGGACGTGATCGATATCCGTAAACTGTACGGCGGCACCGGCAAGTTCACCTACGACCCGGGCTTCATGTCCACCGCGTCGTGCAACTCGTCGATCACCTATATCGACGGCGACAAGGGCGAACTGCAATACCGCGGCTTCCCGATCGAACAGCTGGCCGTGAACGCCGACTTCATGGAAACCTGCTACCTGCTGCTGAACGGCGAACTGCCGAACGCCAAGCAGAAGGCCGAATTCGCGGACACCGTGACCAAGCACACCATGGTGCACGAGCAGATGCAGTTCTTCTTCCGTGGCTTCCGCCGCGATGCGCACCCGATGTCCGTGCTGGTTGGCACCGTCGGCGCGCTGGCGTCCTTCTACCACGACTCGCTGGACATCAACGATGCCAAGCAGCGTGAAATCTCCGCGATCCGCCTGATCGCCAAGATGCCGACCCTGGTGGCCATGGCATACAAGTACTCGATCGGCCAGCCGTTCATGTACCCACGCAACGACCTGTCGTACAGTGCGAACTTCATGCGCATGATGTTCGGCAATCCGTGCGAAGAGTACAAAGTGAACGACGTGCTGGTGCGCGCGCTGGACCGCATCCTGATCCTGCACGCAGACCACGAGCAGAACGCTTCCACCTCGACCGTCCGTCTGGCCGGCTCCTCGGGCGCCAACCCGTTCGCCTGTATCGCTGCCGGTATCGCCTGCCTGTGGGGCCCTGCCCACGGCGGCGCGAACGAAGCGGCGCTGACCATGCTGAAAGAAATCGGCACCGTCGAGAACATTCCTGACTTCATCGCCAAGGTGAAGGACAAGAACTCCGGCGTGAAGCTGATGGGCTTCGGTCACCGCGTGTACAAGAACTTCGACCCGCGTGCGAAGCTGATGCGCGAAACCTGCCACGAAGTGCTGAACGAACTGGGCCTGCAGGACGACCCGCTGTTCAAGCTCGCGATGGAACTGGAAAAGATCGCCCTGAACGACGAATACTTCGTGTCGCGCAAGCTGTACCCGAACGTGGACTTCTACTCGGGCATCGTGCAGTCGGCGCTGGGCATTCCAGTCTCGCTGTTCACCGGTATCTTCGCCATGGCCCGCACCATCGGCTGGATCGCCCAGTGGAACGAAATGATCGCCGATCCGGAACAGAAGATCGGCCGTCCACGCCAGCTGTTCGTCGGCTCCGCCGTGCGCGACGTGCCGCCGCTGAAAGACCGCAAATAATCTGCGCCTTCCGGCATAATGAAAAGCGGGCTTCGGCCCGCTTTTTTTTCGACAACATGACACCTTGGGGTCAGGCACCGCTGTCATGGTGACAGGCGGGGCCTGACCCCAGGGTGTCATCCCGGTCCGTTAATGAGGAGACTCTGAATGATCCGCACCCTGTTACTCGTCCTCGCGCTGTTTTCCGCCGCCGCGCAAGCCGCCGACCCGGTTGCCCGGGCGGGCAAGCTGGAACTGCTTGCGATGGCACCGTCGAAATACGTGGACCCGCGCCCCGTCTACGTCTGGCTGCCTGACGACTACGCCGCGAAATCGAAAGCGGGTACGCGCTACAAGGTGCTCTATGTGCACGACGGCCAGAACCAGTTCGATGTGTCGACTACCTGGAACAAGAAAAGCTGGAACCTCGAACTCACGCTGGCCCGCCTGATCCGTGAAGGCAAGATCGCGGACACCATTGCCGTCGCCATCCCCAACAACGGCAAGCTGCGCTACGCCGAATACTTCCCGCAGAAATTCCTGCCGCTGATGTCCGAGGGCTACCGCAATGGACTGGTGCAGCAGGGCATGGGCGGCAAGCCGCTGGCCGATAACTACCTGCGCTTTATCGTGGACGAGATCAAGCCCGCAGTGGACAAGCACTACGCGACGCAGGCCGATGCTGCAGGAACCTTCCTGATCGGCTCCAGCATGGGCGGCCTGATTTCGGTGTACGGCATCAGCGAATACCCGCAGGTGTTCGGCGGCGCGGCCGGCCTGTCCACGCACTGGGTTGGCTCGCACCAGCAGAATGCCACGGTGCCGTTGGCCGCTTTCAACTACCTGATCGCGCGCCTGCCTGATCCCGCCACCCACCGCGTATGGCAGGACCATGGCACCACCGAACTGGATGCGCTGTACGCGCCGTACCAGCCCTTCATCGACCAGATCTTCCGCGAGCGCGGCTACACCGACGAGAATTACGTCAGCAAGGTATATCCCGGCACGGGCCACAACGAGCCGGCGTGGGCCGACCGCCTGCCTGAGGTGCTCGTCTTCCTGCTCGGCCGTCAATGATGGACCGCAGCCAGGTGCGCCGCGGCGAAATCTATTGGGTGGCGCCGGACGAGCAGCGCGGCTCGGTGCCCGCCATCGCGCATCCGCACCTTGTCGTGCAGGATGATGTATTCAACCGGTCCCGTATCGATACCGTGATCCTGTGCGCGCTGACCTCCAATCTGCAGCGCATCAAGGAGCCTGGCAATGTGCTGCTGGAGGCGGGCGAAGGCGGGCTCGAAAAGCAGAGCGTGATCGTCGTCTCCCAGCTGTCCAGCGTTGGCAGGGCGCAGCTTGGCGCGCGGATCGGCGAGCTATCGCAGGAGCGCGTGGAACAGGCGCTGGCGGGCCTGCGCTTCCAGCAGGCCGCGTTCTTCCGGCGGTAATCGGGAGGGCGCCCGGCTGCTTACCGGAGTATCTTCTCCATCGCCTTGCCCTTCGCCAGTTCGTCAACCAGCTTGTCCAGGTAGCGGATTTTCTGCATCAGCGGATCGTCGATATCCTCCACGCGGATGCCGCAGACCACACCCTTGATGAGCGGGGCGTTCGGATGCATCGCAGGCGCTTGCGCGAAGAAGTTCTCGAAATCGGTTTGTGCCGCGATTTGCTTTGCCAAAGCCGCCGCGCTGTACCCGGTTAGCCAGCAGATGACCTGGTCCACCTCCGCCTTTGTGCGGCCCTTGCGTTCCGCCTTCTGGACATACATCGGGTATACCTTTGCGAATGGCATGCTGAAGATCTTGTGCTTTTCCACCCTTATGCTCCTGTTGCACTGTCCAGCATGGGCCGGAATCCACCGGCGATCAGGCGTGCGCCGTCGAACACCGTGGGCTGGTCATCGAACTGCATGCGCGGGTCGGCCGTCATCTTCGCCATGCCTTCGTCGCGGCTGCCCTTGTCGGGCCATTCAACCCAGGACATCACAACGGTTTCATCTCCCTGAACGCCTGCTGCGGCAGCGAAGTGGCTGTAGGTATCGGCGGGTTGGCGCGCGGTCTCGGCATGGTAGGTCGATGCATCTGGACCCGTTTCGTCCAGCCAGCATTCAACAATGCGCAATGCGCCATACTCCTGCGCAATGACGGACGATATGCGCGCCAGGTTTTCATACTGCGCGCGGTTGGCGCGCGAAACAGGAACCAGATAGCAATCGAAGTAGCTCACTTTTCGCCTCGCATGCGCTTGATCTTTTCAACCTGGCCGACAAAGCGGGCCATGCCGGGATTGTGCTGTGCTTTCGCAAGCGACGCCGCACGTTCCGCGGCACGCAGCGCGTGTGGCCAGTCCTTGACCTCGATATAGGCGTCGGCCAGGCTGTCGAAGGCGTTGGCGGAGTCGGGGTTGTTTTGCGTATTGAGCAGGAACAGTTCGATCGCCTCCTTGTGCTTCCCGCCAGACATGGCGGCATAGCCCAGTTCATTGATCGCCGATTCCGGCACAGGCAATTCCCATCCGGCCTGTTTCGACACTTCCGCGTAGTGCTGGCGCGCGTAGGCCAGGCCTTTATCGGCCATATCGTGATGGAAGCGGTAGCCTTTGTAGAGCGTGCGCAGCGCGTCGATGTTGGCCAGGAGCGGAATGCCGGAATGCGTTTCGTCAGGGAAGGGTGTGCTGTGCCAGCGGAAGTCCGCGGGCCTGTTAGCTTTCAGTGTATCGACCAGTGTGTCGTAATCCTGCAGGGCGCGTCCCGCGTCGTCGGACCGGGCCACGTACAGGAACGCAGGCAGGCGTGCGGTGGAAGCGAGGAACTTATCCAGCGAGCGCTGGGGAAGGTTGCTGTCCCAGTCCAGGCTCGGGCTGAACGCAAACCAGGCGCGGAACAGGGCGGGTTTGGCGGTGAGCGCGTACAGGACGAACTGGCCGCCCGCGGAATGGCCGGACAGGATGCGGAAACCGTCCGTGCGGTATTGGCGTTCGACAGATGGAATCAGTTCGGAAGAAAGGAAGCTCAGGAACTTGCCCGCGCCGCCGCCGCCGATCCAGGCCTGTGGCCAGTCGGTCTGCGTGAAGTCGCGGATGCGCACCGTGCTGTCCAGGGCCACAACGATCATTTCGGGAATTTCTCCCTGTTTCGAGAGGAAATCGACCGTCGATGCCGTATGCCGGAATTGCGTGGCTCCATCCAGCAGGTACAGTACCGGATAGCGCCGGTTTTTGGCCCAATGGTAGCTGTCCGGCAGCTGCACGCGATACTGCCTGTCCTCCTGCAGAACCGTGGACCTGATGCGGATGGGCTGTCCGGCGTCGGCAGCCAGGGCTGCCATGGAGGCCAGCGTCAGCCATATGGCGAGGAAAATGCGCACCAGGATCATGGGAGCCTTATCAGTACATTGATGAATAAATGAGCAGTGTTTGCTTCCCGTGCAAAGTGGTGACAGTAGAAAAGACTACAAGGGCCGAGACTGTATTTCTACTTCTGCTTGCTGATCTCGACCTTCCAGTCGAGCCCTGAGCTGATCTTGTGTTTCGCTGCGAAATTGCCCTCGTTGATGGCGAGGGCTACTTCCAGCAGGCTATTGAGATAAACCAGCGGCTGGCCCTTGGGGACTTCACCGAAAGTATTGCGGTAGGGCGCGGTAAAACGGCCCACCACCTTTCCCCCATGCGAGATGCGTACCGCCACCTTGTCGCCGATGGCGATGCCGAGTTCTTCGAACAGCGCCTTGGGAATATTGGTCCACACATTGCCGTATTTTTCGTCGAGCACGGGGATGATGCCGCGTACCGCGTTACCGGCGCGGGCAGGCTTCTCGTAGGGCAGGCGGATGACAGTGTCTGACGGCAAGGCGGGACCGACCTGCTCGTAGCTGATCTGGCCCGATGCCAGCCGCGCGCCGACATAGGTGTACACATCGCGGCCGTGGAAGGTATAGGACTCCGCCGAGCCGGGCAGGCGGTTGACCTTCTCGTCGATCAGCCGCAGCTCGGCCACGCCATCGCGTTCGGCAATCAGCGTATAGAGGCCGTTGTTCGGGCCGACGAAGTAGCGCCCCTGCTTCGTCTTCATAACCACCGATTTGCGGTCGGTGCCGACGCCGGGATCGACCACGGTCACGAACACCGTGCCCACCGGCCAGTAGTTCGCGGTCTGGTAGAGACGGTAGGCGCCGAGCCAGATATCGTAATCGGGAATCTGGTGCGTGAGGTCGGACACCATCAGTTTGGGATCGACACCGTAAGCCACGCCGCGCATGGCCGATACGGCGCCGTCGGAGGTGCCGAAGTCGGTCATCAGCACGAGCGCGTCGGAGGCCAAGGCGCGGGACAGGGGCAGGGCACACAGCAGGGCAAGAGCGAACGATCGCAGGCGGCGCAGCTTCATGGCACTCCTTCAGGAAAGAAACCATTGCAGCATAAATGCTGTGCCACCGGCTGGCAATGCCCTGCGCGGGAACGACTGCTATTGCATCGTGAGCCAGCGGTCCAGTGTGTGTCGGTCCATCGGCCGGCTGATGTAGTTGCCCTGGATGCTGGAGCAGCCGTGGCGCGCCAGGAACTCATGCTGCGACTGCGTTTCCACGCCCGTGGCGACGACCCGGATATTCAGGTTATGGCCGATATCGAGCATGGTCTTGGCCAGCGCACTGCTGCCGTTGCCAAGGCTGATGTTGCTGACCGAGCGGCGCGTCATCTTGAGCTGGCTGACCGGCAGCGCCTGCAGGCAGCTCAGGTTGGACAGGCCCGCGCCGAAATCGTCCACCGACAGCTTGATGCCCAGTTCGCTCATGCCTTCCGCCAGGCGGCGCGCCTGGGGCATATTGTTCACCAGCTGCTCCTCGCGCACTTCCAGCGCCAGGCTGCCCGGCTTCACGCCGTGGTGCGCCACGCGTTGCGCGATATGCGGCAGGTAATCGCGCTGGCTGATCTCGCGGCTCGATGCGTTGATGGAGATCGGCAGGTCCGGAAAGCCGATGCGCGCCAGGTGCTGCAGGGTGCTGCACACATCCTCCAGCACACGCCGGCCAAGCGGAACGATCAGGCCATTCTCTTCCGCCTCCGGCAGGAAGTCGCCCGGCAGCAGTTCGCCGCGCTCCGGATGGCGCCAGCGCAGCAGCGCTTCCAGGCCGAGAATACGGCCGGTCTCCACGCATACGTCGGGCTGGAACAGCAGGTAAAGGTCGTCGCGTTGCAGCGCGTCCTTCAGGGCCTGCTCCATGCGCAGCCGCGCGGCCGAGGTGGACGCCATGGCGGGCGAGTAAAAGTGCACCGCATCCGGGCCGCCGTTTTTACCTTCATACATGGCGGCGTCGGCGGCGTGCAGCAGTTCGCTGGCCGCCGTGCCGTCGGCGGGGTAGAGCGATACGCCCATGCTGGCGCCTACCGACAGCGTGCGGCAGCCGACGCCCATCGGCGGAGCCATCGCGCGCCGCACGCGGTCGATCATCTGCAGGGTATAGCGCAGCGATGGCTGCTCCGCCAGTACCAGGACGAATTCGTCACCCCCCAGGCGCGCCACCGTGTCGCTCTCGCGCACCGCGGACTGCAGGCGTTGCGCCACGGTGCGCAGCACTTGGTCGCCGGCGGCGTGGCCCAGGGTGTCGTTGATTTCCTTGAACTTGTTCAGGTCCATCAGGATCACGGCCACCTGCTGCTCGTTGCGCTGGGCGCTCTGGATGGCATGCTCCAGCCGGTCGCGCAGCAGGATGCGGTTCGCGAGGTCGGTCAGCGGGTCGTGCGTGACCTGGTGCTCCAGCTGCGCGGTGCGTGCCTTGAGCGTGGTGATGTCCTCGATGATGCCGATGTAGTGGGTGACGCGGCGGTTGCCGTCGCTCACCGGCGTTACCGTCAGGTGGTTCCAGAATACTTCGCCGTTCTTGCGCTGGTTGCGAAAGGTAACGCTGGCCGGGCGCTGGGCGGTAATCGCGGCGGCGAGGACACCGCGCTGTTCTTCGTCCAGCCCCGGAATGGCCATGAAGCGCGAATCGCGGCCAATCAATTCGTCGGCGCTGTAGCCGGTAATGCGTTCGAACGCCGGATTCACGTATTCGATGGGATTGTCCAGGCCGTTGTGGCGGGTGATGACGATGCCATTGCTGGCCGCATGCAGCGCCCGCTCGCGCAGTTCCAGGGCCGTCTGCTGCTGGTAGCGCCGGCTCAGGTCCATGCCCATGCCGCACATATAGCTGGTATCGCCCACGCGCATGCGCGAGCCGCAGAACATATAGGGAATGAATTCGCCACGCACCATCAGGCGGGCCTCCAGCTGCACTTTCTCGTCCTGCTGGAATACGCGGCAGAACGCTTCCGCCACCTTGGGCCGTTCTTCGGCGGGGAAGAGTTCCAGCATGTGCACCCGGCGCAGCTGTTCGGGGCGCAGGCCCGTCACTTGTTCAACCGTCTGGTTCCACAAAACGAAGTAGCCCGCCTCGTCGAGGACATAGAACGTGCCCGCCAGCAAGTTCATGACGTCCCGAAGAGGCGAGCCGCCGACCTTATCGGCCGGATCCTGTCCGCGCTCGCTCATACCGCTCCCCTGAATGTGGTCTTATGCGCCGGTGAGCGACACGACGGATGCTCCCGGCTGGCAGGCGTCGTTTATTTCATGCTAATAGTGTGCATGAAAACGCGGCAGGGGGACGTTCTTTTGGTCAATTGTTGAGCCTGGATGCCTTATTTTTCGGGATCTTCATCCAGCAGGGCCTGGATTTCGGCGCGTTCTTTGGCATTGACATGGCCGCCTTTCAGGGCCGCCAGCACCAGCGCCTTGCCGGAACCGGCGAAAGCTTTATGGATGAGCTCCTTGAGCAGATTGGTCTGCACCGATTCCTGTTCCTGGGCCGGGGCGTAGACGTGAGCACGCTGCGATTCGTCGCGCGTCAGCAGGCCCTTGGTATGCATCAGTTGCAGCTGGCGCAACACATTGGCGTAAGTCGTGTCGGGCTTGCTGTCCAGGGCAGCCTGGTGCACCTGCCGGGCAGTGGAGGGGCCCAGCGCGAACAGCAGGCGCAGGATTTCCAGTTCGGCGGCGGTCGGTTTGGGCGGGCTCATGGCGGTCTTTCCTTGGGATGATGGAAGTAGAATAAATTATCTAGACCAGAATGTCTAGCTCCCCCCTCCGTTAGAAGTGGTATTCGGCCATTTTTCACCATGTGGTGGTTGTTGGTATACAATCCCGCGTGCTATCCTAAACAACCGTTTTTGTAAGAACGGCAGAAGTACAGCCCTTCCCCCACAACTTGATGTGCAATCCGCTAACCGGTCAGGCCGTGTCGCGGAAGGTTAGATTAACCCGCTAATTCCTCGCGAAGCGCGAAGAAAGGTGAGCAAGAATGATGCAGCAACAGACGTCCAACTCCTACCTGTTTGGTGGGAATGCGCCGTATGTAGAAGAACTCTACGAGGCGTATCTCGCTAATCCAGGTTCCGTGCCAGATAACTGGCGTTCCTATTTCGACGCCATGCAGCACGTGCCGGCCGTCGATGGCTCCAATAAACCAGACGTCGCTCACGCATCCGTGATCGCCTCCTTCGCCGAACGCGCGAAACAGGGCCCGATCCGCACCGTGACCGCCTCCGGCGATCCGGAAATGGGCCGCAAGCGCGTGGCAGCCACCCAGCTGATCGCCGCTTACCGCTACCTTGGTTCGCGCTGGGCCAACCTGGACCCGCTGCAGCGCCAGGAACGTCCGAACATCCCTGAGCTGGACCCTGCATCCTACGGCTTCACCGATGCTGATATGGACACCGTGTTCAACATCAGCAATACCTACTTCGGTCCTGAGACCGCGTCCCTGCGCGACCTGACCAACTTCCTGCGCGATACCTACACCCGTTCGATTGGCGCGGAATTCATGTACATCTCCGACCCGGCCGAAAAGCGCTGGCTGCAGGAGCGCCTGGAATCGATCCGTTCGACCCCGAATTTCACGGCCGAGAAGAAAAAGCATATCCTGGAACGCCTGACGGCCGCTGAAGGCCTGGAGCGCTACCTCCACACCAAATACGTCGGCCAGAAGCGCTTCTCGCTGGAAGGCGGCGAAACCTTCATCGCCTCGATCGATGAAATCATCCAGCGCGCCGGTGAAAAGGGCGTGCAGGAAATCGTCATCGGCATGGCCCACCGCGGCCGCCTGAACGTGCTGGTGAACACCCTCGGCAAGGCGCCGAAGGACCTGTTCGAAGAATTCGAAGGCAAGCATGGCGACGACCTGCCGGCCGGCGACGTGAAATACCACCAGGGCTTCTCGTCCGACATCTCCACCGCAGGCGGCCCAGTGCACCTGTCGCTGGCATTCAACCCTTCGCACCTGGAAATCGTGAATCCGGTGGTGGAAGGTTCCGTCAAGGCCCGCATGGACCGCCGCGGCGACAAGGAAGGCGCGCAAGTGCTGCCGATCCTGGTGCACGGCGACGCTGCCTTCGCAGGCCAGGGCGTTGTGATGGAAACCTTGAACCTGGCGCAGACCCGCGGCTACGGCACGGGCGGCACGGTTCACATCGTGATCAACAACCAGATCGGCTTCACCACCTCCGATCCGCGCGACGCACGCTCCACCATCTACTGCTCCGACGTCGTGAAGATGATCGAAGCGCCGGTGCTGCACGTGAACGCCGACGATCCTGAAGCCGTGGTGCTGGCCTCGCAGATTGCGATGGACTACCGCGTGCAGTTCAAGAAGGACATCGTGGTCGACATCATCTGCTTCCGCAAACTGGGCCACAACGAGCAGGACACGCCTGCACTGACCCAGCCGCTGATGTACAAGAAAATCGCCCAGCACCCAGGCACCCGCAAGCTGTACGCGGACAAGCTGGCAACGCAAGGCGTGATCCCGGCCGACGGCGGCGACCAGATGGTGGCGGCTTACCGCGCCGCGATGGACGCCGGCAAGCACACCGTGGATCCGGTGATCTCGAACTTCAAGAACAAGTTCGCCGTGGACTGGCTGCCGTTCCTGAACCGCAAGTGGACCGACGCGGCCGATACCGCCGTGCCGCTGACGGAACTGAAGCGCCTGGCCACCCGCATCACCACCGTGCCGGAAGGCTTCAAGGTGCACTCGCTGGTGGAAAAAGTGCTGGCCGACCGCGCCAATATGGGCAAGGGCGAACTGAACCTGGACTGGGGCATGGGCGAGCACCTCGCTTACGCCTCGCTGGTGGCATCCGGCTACGCCGTGCGCCTGACCGGCCAGGACGCAGGCCGCGGCACCTTCACCCACCGCCACGCCGTGCTGCACGACCAGAACCGCGAGCGCTGGGATGCCGGCACCTATGTGCCGCTGCAGAACATCTCGGAAGGCCAGGCGCCGTTCACCGTGATCGACTCCGTGCTGTCCGAAGAGGCGGTGCTGGGCTTCGAATACGGCTACTCGACCGCCGAGCCGAACACCCTGACCATCTGGGAAGCCCAGTTCGGCGACTTCGTCAACGGCGCCCAGGTTGTGATCGACCAGTTCATCAGCTCCGGCGAAGTGAAGTGGGGCCGCGCTTCCGGCCTGGTGATGCTGCTGCCGCACGGTTACGAAGGCCAGGGTCCTGAGCACTCGTCCGCACGTCCTGAGCGTTTCCTGCAGCTGTGCGCCGACAACAATATGCAAGTGGTGCAGCCAACCACCGCGTCGCAGATCTTCCACCTGCTGCGCCGCCAGATGGTGCGCCAGTTCCGCAAGCCGCTGGTCGTGATGACCCCGAAATCGCTGCTGCGTAACAAGGATGCAGGCTCCCCGCTGTCCGAACTGGCCAAGGGCGCCTTCCAGACCGTGATCGGTGAAGTCGACGAGAAAATCGACGCCAAGAAGGTCAAGCGCGTGATCGCCTGCTCCGGCAAGGTGTATTACGACCTGGCCAACGCCCGCAAGACCCGTGCACAGACCGATACCGCCATCGTGCGTATCGAGCAGCTGTACCCGTTCCCGCACAAGGCCTTCGCCGCGGAACTGAAGAAGTTCCCGAACGCGACGGAAGTGGTGTGGGCGCAGGACGAGCCGCAGAACCAGGGTCCATGGTTCCAGATCCAGCACAACATCTTCGAATCGATGGAAGCGGGCCAGCGCCTGGCATATGCCGGCCGTCCTGCCTCCGCATCGCCGGCTGTCGGCTACTACGACAAGCACTACGCGCAGCAGAAAGAGCTGCTCGAAACGGCATTCTCGAAGCTGAAGGGCTTTATCCTCACCAAATAATCACGGCGCGCCGCCTGCACACGCGGGCGGCGCCACGCACAACGAATACTCGGAGTTACACACAAAATGGCACAAATCGAAGTCAAGGTTCCTCAGCTGTCCGAATCCGTCGCCGAAGCGACCCTGCTGGCATGGCACAAGAAAGTGGGCGAAAGCGTCACCCGTGACGAAAACATGATCGACATCGAGACCGACAAGGTCGTGCTGGAACTGCCGGCACCCGATAGCGGCGTGGTGGTCCAGATCATCAAGGCCGACGGCGCCACTGTGGTTGCCGGTGAAGTGATCGCCATCATCGATACCGACGCATCCGCCAAAGCTGCGGCGCCTGCTGCCGCTGCCGCGCCTGCACCAGCTGCTGCGCCAGCCGCTGCCGCCGCACCAGCCGCCACCGGCGGTTCGAAAGGCGACGTGGCCATGCCGGCTGCGGCCAAGATCCTGTCCGAAGCCGGCCTGTCCGCTTCCGACGTTGCCGGTTCCGGCAAGGATGGCCGCGTAACCAAGGGCGACGCCCTGGCTGCCGCCTCCGCACCGAAACCAGCTGCTCCGGCGCCAATGGCTGCTCCTGCCGCCAAGGCCTCGCTGCCGAAAGTGGCCGCACCTGCAGCGCCTAACCTGGGCGACCGTCCGGAAGAGCGCGTGCCGATGAGCCGCCTGCGCGCACGTATCGCGGAACGCCTGGTGGAATCGCAGTCCACCAACGCCATCCTCACCACCTTCAATGAAGTGAACATGAAGCCGGTGATGGACCTGCGCAACAAGTACAAGGACAAGTTCGAGAAAGAGCACGGCGTGAAGCTGGGCTTCATGTCCTTCTTCGTCAAGGCCGCCGTGGCTGCGCTGAAGAAGTACCCGATCCTGAACGCTTCGGTGGATGGCAACGACATCGTCTACCACGGCTACTTCGACATCGGTATCGCCGTGGGTTCGCCACGCGGCCTGGTGGTGCCTATCCTGCGCAACGCCGACCAGATGACCATCGCTGAAATCGAGAAGAAAATCGGCGAATTCGGCGCGAAAGCCAAGGAAGGCAAGCTGACCCTGGAAGACCTGACCGGCGGCACCTTCTCGATCTCGAACGGCGGCACCTTCGGCTCCATGCTGTCGACCCCGATCATCAACCCGCCGCAATCGGCGATCCTGGGCGTGCACGCGACCAAGGACCGCGCTGTGGTGGAAGATGGCCAGATCGTGATCCGTCCGATGAACTACCTGGCAATGTCCTACGACCACCGTATCATCGACGGCCGTGAAGCCGTGCTGGGCCTGGTGGCCATGAAGGAAGCGCTGGAAGATCCGGCACGCCTGCTGCTGGACCTGTAATTCGTCACCCCCGCGCAGGCGGGGGCCCAGGTGTGCCGTCCGCGGCTTCGATCCTGGGCTCCCGCCTTCGCGGGAGCGACGGTTCGCGCTGTAGCTCCCCCAACTGAAGTGAGAGGTTTCACAATGAGCGTCTCCGAAGAAATCAAGCGTCTCCACGAACTCCACCAAGCCGGTGCACTGAGCGATGAAGAATACGCCCGTGCGAAGGAAAAGCTGCTGAACCAGGGCGCCAGCGCGCCTGCGGGCAACGGCGACCTCGCCAGCGAATTCTCCAGCCTGCGCCGTTCCCGCACCGACCGCTGGCTCGGTGGCGTCTGCGGCGGCATCGCCCGCGCCTCGGGTGTGGAATCCTGGATCTGGCGCCTGGTATTCGCGCTCTTCACCATCTCCTTCGGCTTCGGCCTGGTGATCTACATCCTGTTGTGGATATTCGTCCCCGAGGACGAACTGATTGGAAATTAAGACATGAGCAAACAATTCGACGTAGTAGTGATCGGCGCCGGTCCCGGCGGTTATATCGCAGCCATCCGCGCTGCGCAGCTGGGTTTCTCGGTAGCCTGTATCGATGAATGGGCCAATGAAAAAGGCGGCCCGGCACCGGGCGGCACTTGCACCAACGTGGGCTGCATTCCATCGAAAGCACTGCTGCAATCGTCCGAGCACTACGAGCACGCCGGCCACTCCTTCAAGGAGCACGGCATCGACGTAGCAGGCCTGTCCCTGAACCTGGGCCAGATGATCAAGCGCAAGAACACCGTCGTGAAGCAGAACAACGACGGCATCCTGTTCCTGTTCAAGAAAAACAAGGTGACCTTCTTCCACGGCCGCGGCGCGTTCGCCGGCGCCGCTGGCGCTGAAGGCTACCCGATCGCCATCAGCGGCCCAACCACCGAGACCATCACCGCCAAGCAGGTGATCGTGGCTACCGGTTCCAACGCGCGCGCACTGCCGGGCGCACCGTTCGACGAGAAGCTGATCCTGTCGAACACCGGCGCACTGGCCATCGAAGAAGTGCCTGCCAGCCTGGGCGTGATCGGCGCCGGCGTGATCGGCCTGGAAATGGGCTCCGTATGGCGCCGCCTGGGCTCGAAGGTCACCGTGCTGGAAGGCCTGCCGACCTTCCTCGGCGCTGTCGATGAGCAGATCGCCAAGGAAGCGCAGAAGCTGTTCACCAAGCAGGGCCTGAGCATCAATCTGGGCTGCAAGATCGAAAGCGTCACCCCGGGCAAAAATGACGTGACCGTGAAGTACACCGACGCCAAGGGCGAAGCGCAGAACGCAACGTTCGACAAGCTGATCGTGTCCATCGGCCGCACCCCTAACACCAACGGCCTGGGCGCCGACAAGGCCGGCCTGCAGCTGGACGAGCGCGGCTTCATCGCCGTGGACGGCGACTGCAAGACCAACCTGCCGAACGTGTGGGCGATCGGCGACGTGGTGCGCGGCCCGATGCTGGCGCACAAGGCGGAAGAGGAAGGCGTTGCCGTGGCCGAGCGTATCGCCGGCCAGCATGGCCACACCAACTTCAACACGATTCCATGGGTGATCTACACCTCGCCGGAAATCGCATGGGTCGGCAAAACCGAGCAGCAACTGAAGGCCGAAGGCGTGCAGTACAAAGCCGGCACCTTCCCCTTCCTGGCCAACGGCCGCGCACGCGCGCTGGGCGATACCTCGGGCATGGTGAAGTTCCTGGCTGATGCAGTGACCGACGAAATCCTGGGCGTCCACATCATCGGCCCGATGGCGTCCGAGCTGATCTCGGAAGCCGTGGTGGCGATGGAGTTCAAGGCATCCGCCGAAGACATCGCGCGTATCTGCCACGCTCACCCGTCGCTGTCCGAAGCCACCAAGGAAGCCGCGCTGGCAATCGACAAGCGCACGCTGAACTTCTAAAGGGGCTTGCCGCCGCAGCACGCCGGTTCGCGCCGGCGGCTGCGGCCTTTGTTTATGAACGTCCAAGAGTTTTACCAGCATGCGCTCGAACAGCGCGACTTCAAGGCCGACGCTGCGCAGCGCCGCGCCGTGGACCGCCTGCAGCAGTGCTATGACGAGTGGGTGGAGTACAAGTCGCGCCGCTCCAATGGCCTGAAGCGTTTCATCAATCGTCCGGATGTGCCGCGTGGCGTGTACATGTGGGGCGGGGTGGGGCGCGGCAAGTCCTTCCTGATGGATTCCTTCTATTCGGTGGTGCCGGTGGTGCGCAAGACGCGCATGCACTTCCACGAATTTATGCGCGCCGTGCATATCCAGCTCGATGAGCTGATGGGCGTGGCCGATCCGCTGGATGAAGTGGCCAGGCGCATCGCGAAGAAATACCGCCTGATCTGCTTCGACGAATTCCATGTATCGGATGTGGCGGACGCCATGATCCTGTACAACCTGATGCGGGCGCTGTACGACAACGGCGTGTCCTTCATCATGACCTCCAATTTCGAGCCGTCCACGCTGTACCCGGACGGCCTGCACCGCGACCGTATCCTGCCCACCATCGCCCTGCTGAAGGAGAAGATGGATGTGCTGAACGTGGACGCCGGTGTGGACTACCGCGGCCGTGCGCTGGAGCAGGTAGATGCCTACTACACGCCGCTCAACGCCCAGACCGATGCCGCGCTGCGCGAGGCCTTCGCCCGCGTGGCCGAAACGGCCGACGAAGATGCGCGCATCCAGATCGAAGGCCGTGAAATCAAGGCCCTGCGCCGCGCCGGCACCACCATCTGGTTCGATTTCGCCACGCTGTGCGGCGGCCCGCGTTCGCAGAATGACTACCTGGAAATCGCCAGCCGTTTCCATACCGTGATATTGTCCGGAATACCGATGATGTCGGCCGGTATGGCCTCCGAAGCGCGCCGTTTTACATGGCTGATCGACGTGTTCTACGACCAGGGCGTGAAGCTGATCATGTCCGCCGAAGTAGCGCCCGAAGAGCTGTACACCAGCGGCCAGCTGGCCAATGAATTCCACCGTACCGTGTCGCGCATCGTGGAGATGCAGTCGCGCGAGTATATGGAGAAGGCCCAGCGCGGCGCTGCCGCGGCCCTGGCCTGAGACGAGGATAAGAAGAAGATGCCGCACATTAGCAAGATGCTGTGCGCCGCCATGCTGGCGGCGCTGACCGTGCCAGCCGCCGCCCAGAAAATCGGGCAGCAGCCGATCGGCGCGCCTGCCGTGCCGCCAAGCCATTCGGTGGAGCAGGCCGACGCGCGCCTGGCGCAGGTGGCGAAAGACCGCGTTCAGGCCGAAGCGGAATTCAGCGCGGCCGAACAGGTGTGCTACACCAAGTTCTTCGTCAATAACTGCATCGACAAGGCCAAGGAAAAGCGCCGCGAACGCCTGGCCGCGCTGCGCGCCGTCGAAATCGAAGCCAATCACTTCAAACGCAAGCAGGCCGTGGATATCCGCGACCGCGAACTGGAAGACCGCGCACAGGCAGATGCGCGGGAAGAGGCGGCGCGCGCTGCGGCGCCGGCGCCCGAACCGCGCGAAGCGGCGGAACGTCCTCCGGTCAAGCCTTTGTCCGTTACCCCGGCCCAGCGCCAGGCTGAATATGCGGCGCGCCAGCGCCAGCTCCAGGCCCAGGAAGCGGTTGAGGCGCCGAAGCGCGCCGAGCGCAGCGCCGAACATGCGCGCAAGGTCGCGGAATCGGAACGCCGCCAGCAGCGCGTGCAGCAGCGTCTCGCCGAGAAAGAAGAGAAGCGCCGCAAGCGCGCCGAAGCCGACGCGGCCAAGCAAAAGGCGATCGAGGACGCGCGGGCGCGCGCCGGCCTGGCTAAATAGCCTTGCGCAGTTTCTGCACCGTGTAGCTCGGTGCTTCTTTCGGCGGCGCCACCATCTTGAGGATGGCCATGGTGCAGTTGTCGCCCTTGCCCTGGGCCCGTTCTCCCGCCTTGTCGATCAGCAGCTGCGAAGCCTCGCGCGGCGTTTTGCGCGCGATGACGGCCGCCAGCTCGGTGTCGGCAAAATACTGCCACAGGCCGTCGGTGCACAGCAGGAAGGCGTCGCCCGCCTTCACATCCTGAGTGCCGGTGGACGTGAACGGCTGTTTCAACTTGTTCCCCAGATGATTGGCCAGCAGCCGCGAACTGCGGTGCTTGCGCGCCGCTTCTTCCGGCAGGCCGTCCTGGCTGACCAGGTGCTGCACATAATCGGCATCGCTGGTGCGCCCGGTGCAGGCGCCGGCGCTGAAACGGTAGACGCGCGTATCTCCCACCGTGGCCCATACGGCCTGCTGCTGCGGCGTGAGCATCAGCAGCGCCAGTGTGGCCTGCGGTTCGGCGCCGCTGGTGATGGCGTTCATCATCAGCACATCGTGGGTTTCCTGCGCGATGGAACGCAGCAGTTCCGTGATGCGTGGCACGCTGGCCGTATCGCCCACGCGGTATTCGTCGAACAGCTGGCGCGCGGTGTGCAGCGCCTGTTCCGAGGCCACGGCGCCGCCCTGCACACCGTCGGCCACCACGGCCAGCACATAGCCGGGGGCCGCCGGGGTGGTGAAGAGCGCTGCGCGGTCATTCTGCTGCGGACGGCTGCCGGTGTGCTGGGCCGTTCCGGCTTCAATTTTGTAGGCGCTCATGGGTGAGGAAGTCCTTGCTGCTTCTTTCTGCTGCTTACCTGAGTTAAACTATGCACTGTTAAGCAGTTTAGTTGCAAGCGCAGTTTGTTGTCCACGCGAAACACTTTTCCGAGCACATGAACAACGTAGAAGAAATCAAGCGCCGTATTGTCGAACTGGATGTCGAGCACCGGGATCTGGACGCGGTGATCGAGATGCTCACGTTGGACGGCCACCACGACCAGCTGCAATTGCGCCGCCTCAAGAAGCGCAAGCTGCAGTTGAAAGACTATATCACCTTGCTGAAAATGCAATTGGTGCCTGATGTACCGGCCTGACCGGCGCCAGACGCGCCGCCGCCCCACCTGATTCTATTTTGAGCGATTTACTCCCGCTGCCGGACGGCGAAGCCCCCGCTATTCCCGGAAAACACGATGACGAGATCGAGCGCCTGTTCGGCGCCGGTGGTCCGCTCGGCCCGGCCGTAGGCGGCTTTCGTCCCCGTAAATCGCAGACCGAGATGGCCAAGGCTATCGCGGCCGCCATCGACAGCCAGCAGACCCTGATCGCGGAAGCAGGCACCGGCACCGGCAAAACCTTCGCCTACCTGGTGCCGGCCCTGCTGTGGGGCGGTAAAACCATTATCTCCACCGGCACCAAGAACCTGCAGGACCAGCTCTTCCTGCGCGACATTCCCACCGTGCGCGCCGCCTTGCAGGCGCCGGTCTCGGTGGCGCTGCTGAAAGGGCGCGGCAACTACCTGTGCCACTACCACCTGGAGCGCACGCTGCAGAACGGCCGCATGACCTCGCGCGAGGACGTGGGCTATCTGCGCGAAATCTCGCGCTTCCTGAAAATGACCAGCACCGGCGACAAGGCCGAGCTGGCGAGGGTGCCGGAAACGGCGCCGGTCTGGAACCTGGTCACGTCCACCCGCGAAAACTGCGTGGGCGCCGAATGCCAGTACTACCAGGATTGCTTCGTGATGAAGGCGCGGCGCGAGGCGCAGCAGGCGGACGTGGTAGTGGTCAACCACCACCTGTTCTTTGCCGACGTAGCGCTGAAGGATACCGGCGTGGCCGAGCTGCTGCCGTCCGCCAACACCATCGTGTTCGACGAGGCGCACCAGCTGCCTGATACGGCGACCTTGTTCTTCGGCGATACCTTCTCTACCTCGCAGGTGCTGGAGCTGTGCCGCGATGTGCTGGCCGAAGGCCTGGCCCATGCGCGCGATGGCGCCGACTGGGGCAAGACCGTATCGGTGGTGGAAAAGGCCGCGCGCGACCTGCGCCTGACCTTCCCGCAGGACGTAGTGCGCCTGTCCCTGCCGCAGATTGCGCCATCCAGCGACTTTTTCCCCGCGCTGGACACCTTGCGCGAACAGCTGGCCGGCCTGCTGGCCGTGCTGGAAAAGCAGGCCGAGCGCGCCGACACCCTGGAACAGTGCCGGGTGCGCGGCCACGAGCTGCAGCAGAAGCTGGACAACTGGAAGTTCGATCCCAAGGCCAAGGTAGCGCCCGGCGAGGAAGCCGTGTTCTGGGTGGAGGCCTATACCAGCTCGCTGCAGCTGCACAAAACCCCGCTGTCGATCGCGCCCATCTTCAACAGCCAGCGCGAAGGCGTGCCGCGCAGCTGGATCTTCACTTCGGCTACGCTGGCGGTGAAGAACGACTTCAAGCACTTCTCCGAGCAGATGGGCCTGACCGGCGAAGTGGCGCGCACCTGGCCCAGTCCCTTCAATTATGAGCAGCAGGGCATCCTTTACGTGCCGCAAGGCCTGCCGGACCCGAATTCGCTGGGCTACACCGATGCGGTGCTGGATGCCGCATTGCCCGTGATCGAGGCGGCCGGCGGCCGCACTTTCCTGCTGTGCACCACGCTGCGCGCCGTGAAGCGCGCCGCCGAGCGCCTGCGGGACGAATTCGAGAAGCGCGGCCTCAAGTTCCCGCTCTTCGTGCAGGGCGACCGCGGACGCACCGAGCTGCTGGACCAGTTCCGCAAGGCGGGCAACGGCGTGCTGATCGGCAGCCAAAGCTTCTGGGAAGGCGTCGACGTGCGCGGCGAGGCCCTGTCGCTGGTCATCATCGACAAGCTGCCTTTCGCGCCACCGGACGACCCGGTGCTGGCCGCGCGCATCGAGGTGATGGAAAGGCAGGGCATGAACGGCTTCATGCACCACACGCTGCCGGAAGCCATCATCAACCTGAAGCAGGGCGCCGGGCGCCTGATCCGCGATGAAGGCGACCGGGGCGTGCTGATGCTGTGCGACCCGCGCGTCATTTCCAAACCCTACGGCCGCCGCATCTGGCAAAGCCTGCCTCCCTTCAAGCGCACCCGCGAGGCCGCCGAGGTCATCGCCTTCTTCCAGCCCTGAATTCCGTCTCCGCACATGCGGAGTTGCGCCCCTTGTATGCCAACTATTGGCGCGTTCGTGTCAGTTGCTGGCATGTGCGCGTTTGCGCTAGCGCAAAGTGTGCACTGCCGGGATTGTTAGAGTGACTCAGCAAGTGTGACAAAAATGATATGTCAGGGGAGAAACAGGAGGGGACGAAATGACGATCCGCTACGGCTGTTTCTTCAGTTATGCGCATGGCCACCACACGTTCATGAGCAAGTTCAAGAACGATCTGGCCGATGCCCTGCGCTGCTACCTGGAGCCGCATCTCGATAATGAAAACGAACTCTTCATTGACAGCGAGCAACTGGGTGGCGGTGACGACCTGGACCAGAAGATTGCCCTGGCCCTGTGCCAGAGCGTGTGCATGATCGTGATCTACACGCCCAAATACGAAGCCCACGCCTACACGCGGCGCGAGTTTGCTGCCATGCAGCTGATCGAGGAAGAGCGGCGCCACTGGTATCCGCTGCCCAGCCACCTCACCATTCCCGTCATCATGACCCGGCACCCGCTCAGCCTGCCGCCCCAGATCAGCGAGCCGGGCATGTACGTCGATTTCTCGCGCTACACACTGGCCACGGGCGACCTCAAGACGAATCCCGACTTCCTCCCCGATATCGACCGCATCGTGCAGCGCATCGTCGCCCACTACCATTTTTTGAAAGTCAGCATCCCGCCTGGACACGACTGCAGCCGTTTTGTCCTGCCTGGCATTCCACCGGAGTGGCGTGCCGCTCCGCCTCCACACTTTCCACGCTAAAGGCCCGCCATGGAACCGCAACGTCCCTCCCTCCCGCCGCGCAACGAGACCGGCGACGTCGTTACCTTCCATTCCCACAAGGGCGGCGCCGGCCGAACGATGGCGCTGGCCAACCTGGCCCTGCTGCTGGCGCGGCGCGACGGTGCCAGCCGCCCGGTGCTGATGATCGATTGGGACCTGGAAGCGCCGGCGCTGCACCATTATTTCGGCGTGGAGGCCGACGGGCCGGGTGTGCTGGAACTGTTTACGGCCTGCGAAGCCCAGCTGCGGCGCGGACGGCGCGAGCGCAACGACGCCGACCTGGCGCAGGCCGTGCTGGATGCGGTGGGCTGGGAGGACTATGTGGTCCGCGTCGACCAGGCCCGTCCCCTGTTCCTGATGCGGGCTGGACGGCAGGATGCAGGCTATGCCGAGCGCCTGGCCGGCCTGAACTGGGAACGCCTGTTCCACGCCTGTCCCGCCCTGTTCCGCACCTTTGCCGCCTGCACCGCCAACCGCTTCCGCCATGTGCTGGTCGATTCGCCGGCCGGGCAGGGCGATGTGGCCGGCATCTGCACCACCTTGCTGCCGACCCGCCTGGTGCTGGTGTTTACGCCGGGCCGCCAGAGCCTGCAGGGCCTGGACGCGCTGGTGCAGCGTGCCACCACCTACCGCCGCAGCCACGAGGAAGAGCAGCGTCCGCTACTCGTGTATCCGCTGCCGACCCGCATCGATGCGGGCGACGCCTCCGTGCGCTCGCTGTGGCGCCGCGGTGACCCTGCACGCAATATTCCCGGCTACCAGACCCAGTTCGAGCGCACGCTGGCCGAGGCTTACGGCCAGGCGCGCCTGTCGCTGGAAAGCTATTTCGACGAAGTACAGTTGCAGCAGCTGGGCGGCCTGGCCTATGGCGAGCCGCTGCCCGTGCAGACGGATGAGGAGAACGACAGGTTTTCCCTGACCCGCAGCTTCAACGCCTTCCTGGAATGGTTTGAAGGCGGCCATTGCCCCTGGCAGTCGCGCGAGGAAATCCCCTTGCTGGCTGCCGTGGCCGCGGCACGCGAGCAGTTGGAGGAGGGCGGCGGGCGCCCGGTATCGCTGGCGCTGGCCGCCGCGCTGCGGACGTTGGGCTCGCTGTACCGGCGCGACGGCGCCCTGGCTCAGGCCACGCTCTGCCTCGAAGAAAGCGTGGCGCTGCGCCGCCTGCTGCTGGGCGAAGAACACGGCGACACGCTGGACAGCAAGGCCCTGCTGGCCGAAACCCTGTTCCAGCAGGAGAAGTTCCAGGAAGCCCGCTTCCTGCAGGAAGCCGTGCTGGCCGCGCGCGAAGCGGCGGACGGCGCCGCGGCACCCTCGACCCTGCTGGCCAGCAGCGCGCTGGGCGTCACTTTGGCGGAACTGGGCCAGTTCCCCGACGCGCTGGCCCTGCAGGACACGGTTATCGATGCTTACCAGCGCGAACTGGGCGACGAACATACGGCCACCGTGGAAAGCCTGGCCGTGCGGGCCGATATCCTGGCCCGCGCCGGGCGGCTGGACCAGGCAGCCCAGCTGATGGAGCGCGTACTGGCGGCGCGCAGCCGCCTGCTGGGCAGCGAACACCCGGATACCGACAGGGTGCGGCGCGGCCTCGCCCAGCTGCTGGCCAAGCTGGAGCAGCGTCCCGCCGGCCTGCGCGAGCCGCGCGCTGCTTCGCATCGAGTGCTCACGGTGGAGCAGGAGCTGGGCAGCTACGCCGGCCTCGACAGCGAGGACGAGGAAATGTCGGAACCACGCATCGGGATCCGCTGACGCCGCCATTTTTTTGGTGGGTGGCAGCCCGCGCATGCGCTGGCGCGGCGTTGCTTCAGGTAAAATCCTCGGTATGCGAATCCTTATCAGTAACGACGACGGCTACCTCGCGCCCGGCATCAATGCCCTGGCCGAGGCCCTGGCGCCGATCGCCGACATCACGGTGGTGGCGCCGGACAGCAACCGCTCCGGCGCCTCGAATTCCCTGTCGCTGGACCGGCCGCTGTCGGTGCAGCAGGCCGCCAACGGTTTCTACTTCGTCAACGGCACGCCAACCGATTGCGTCCACATTGCACTGACCGGCATGCTGGTCGAGCGTCCTGACCTGGTGGTCTCCGGCATCAATAACGGCCCGAATATGGGTGACGACACCCTGTATTCCGGCACTGTGGCCGCCGCGACGGAAGGCTACCTGTTCGGCATTCCCGCCATTGCCTTCTCGCAGGGCGAATACGGCTGGGCCAATATCGATGCGGCCGCCCGCGTGGCGCGCGATATCGTGCAGCGCTACGCCGAAGCGCTGGAGAAACCCTATCTGCTGAACGTCAACATCCCGACCCGCACTTATGAAGAGATGGGCCCGCTGACGCCGACCCGCCTCGGGCGCCGCCACCAGGCCGAACCGGTGATCAAGGCGCATGATCCGCGTGGCCGCGAAATCTTCTGGATCGGCCCGCCGGGCGCTTGCAAGGATGCGGGCGAGGGCACCGATTTTCATGCCGTGCAGCAAGGCCGGGTGTCGGTGACGCCGCTGCAGATCGACCTGACCCACCGCGACCAGCTGGCCCAGCTGAAGAAGGTCCTGGCATGAGCGGCAAGCCGCGCTTCCCGCTGCCGCTTTCTTCGGTTACGGAGAAGAAGCCCGGCCCCACTCCCAGTTTCAAGCCAGTGATCGCCACGCCGCAAACGGCGACCCGCAACGCCGCCACCACCGCCGCACGCAGCCCCTGGGCCGCACCGGCGCCGGTAGCCAGTCCTTCGCGCGCCCACAGCTATGCCCAGGAACGGACCCAGCCCCAGCCGGTAACGGCGCCGCGCCAGAACCCGCTGGTGTCGGACGCGGTGCGCCGCGCCATGGTGGCCCGGGTGGCAAAGCAGGGCGTGACGGACACCGTGGTGCTGAGTGCGCTGGAGGCCGTGCCGCGCCATATGTTCATGGATGAAGGCCTGGCATCCCAGGCCTATATCGATGCCTCCTTGCCAATCGGACACCACCAAACCATTTCCCAGCCGTATATTGTTGCTCGCATGATCGAGGTGATGCGCAACGGCGGCAGCCTGAAGCGCGTGTTGGAAATCGGCACTGGTTGTGGCTACCAGGCAGCAGTGCTGGCCTGTGTTGCGCAAGAGGTGTATTCCATTGAGCGTATCAAACCGTTACATGAGCTGGCGAAGTCCAATTTGCGGCCCCTGCGGGTCGCGAACCTGCGCCTGCACTACGGAGATGGTATGCTTGGGCTGCCCCAGGCCGCCCCCTTCGACGGCATCATCCTCGCTGCGGCGGGGCTGGAGGTGCCGCAGGCGCTGTTGGAACAGCTCGCCATTGGCGGCAGACTGGTCGCGCCCGTGGGCGTGCGCACCCAGCATCTGGAACTCGTGATCCGCACCGGCAAGACCGAATGGGTGCGCCAGACGCTTGAAGACTGCCATTTCGTGCCCCTGCGGCCAGGTATCGTTTAGACAGAACATTAGATGAGAATGACGAAAACAAGTTCCCTGTTCCTCAGTACCCTCACGCTGGCGCTGCTGAGCGCCTGTAGTTCGACGCCCAACAAGGCGCCGGTATCGGAACTGGCCATTGCGCCGCGTCCCGCTCAGCCGGCCCCGGTGCCGCCTCCAGAAGTCAAGGACAAGCCGGGCTACTACACCGTCAAACGTGGCGACACACTGTTGCGCATCGCGCTCGACCACGGCGAAAACTACCGCGACCTGGTGGTGTGGAACAAGCTGTCCAATCCGAATGACATCAAGGTGGACCAGGTGCTGCGCGTGGAGCCGCCGGAATCGGATGGCAGCGTGCAGACCGCCTCGGTGGCCCCGCCACCGTCACTGAAACCTGCTGCCGAGCCGGCGGTGCCGAAGAAGACCGGCCCGAAAGGCGACAAGCAGCCCTATACCGAAAACTCGGCGGCCGAACTGCAGAAACCGGATGCCAAGGCCGACAAGCCGGCCGAGAAGCCGGTGCAGCTGGCCAGCGCCGCGCCCAGCCTGCCGAAAGCGGCGCTCCCCTTGAGTGCGGAAGACCGCTCCGTCAGCTGGCAGTGGCCGGCCGACGGCAAGGTGGTGGGCACTTTCGATGAAGGCAAGAACAAAGGTATCGACATTGCGGGCCGGGCAGGCCAGCAGGTGGTGTCGGCGGGCGCAGGCAAGGTAATGTATGCCGGTAGCGGAATCCGCGGATATGGTAATCTCGTTATCGTGAAGCACAGTAACGGTTTGTTGTCGGCGTATGCACACAACCGCTCCATCCTGGTACAGGAAGGGCAGACGGTGAACAAAGGCCAGGCAATTGCCGAAATGGGGGATTCCGATACGGATTCGGTCAAGCTGCACTTTGAAATAAGGCAGCAGGGCAAGCCGGTCGATCCGTCGAAGTTCCTGCCTAACCGCTAGATACTGCCCAATGACACGCTCGCCGCACAATCAGATGGAAGACGGCTCGGCCCAGGACGATTACCCGGACGAGCCCATCGATGATGCGGCCGAGTCGATGGATAGCGAGCCCGACGAGGAAGGCCATCCCCTCGCCGAAGCCAGCACGGTGCTGGAAAGTGTCGACGAGCTGAAAAAAGTGCTGGCAGCCGAGCTGTCCACCGACACCACCCAGCACTACCTGAACCAGATCGGCGCCAAGCCGCTGCTGACGGCGGAACAGGAAGTGCACTACGCCACCCTGGCCAAGCAGGGCGAGTTCGCCGCCCGCCAGAAAATGATCGAGCACAATCTGCGGCTCGTGGTTTCTATCGCCAAACACTACATCAACCGCGGCGTGGTCCTGCTCGACATGATCGAGGAGGGCAATATCGGCCTGATGCGCGCCATCGACAAGTTCGAGCCGGAGCGCGGCTTCCGTTTCTCGACCTATGCGACCTGGTGGATACGCCAGAGCATCGAACGCGCCATCATGAACCAGGCGCGCACGGTGCGGCTGCCGGTGCACATGGTGCGCGAGCTGAACCAGATCCTGCGCGGCAAATACCACCTGGAAGCGCAGCACCACAACGGCAAGGACGCCACTGCGGAAGATATCGCCGACCTGGTGGGGCGGCCGGTGGAGGAGGTGCAGGACATCCTCGCCCTGTCCGAGCACGCCACTTCGCTCGATGCGCCGCTGGACAACGATCCCCAGTCCTCGCTGATGGACATGCTGCCCGGCGACAGCGAAGACAGTCCGGACGCGCGGGCCGAGCACCATGAAATGACGGTGCTGGTGCGCGACTGGCTGACCAAGCTGCCCGACAAGCAGCGCATCGTCATCATGCGCCGTTTCGGCCTGGACAACGACGACCCCGCCACCCTGGAAACATTGGCCGAAGAAATGGGCGTAACCCGCGAGCGCGTACGCCAGATCCAGCAGGAAGCCCTCGTCAAACTGAAGCGCGCCATGGCGGCGCGCGGCGTGGTCCGCGATTCCCTGCTCTGAGGTTTAAATTGGGGACAGACCCTAAGTTTCCGCCGGGCGGAAATTAGGGTCTGTCCCCAATTTACACCTCAGGCTCTGCTATCATTGCGGGTTATCCCAAACCGCTTTCCCCTGATAGACAGCCATGCAAGACAACACCATCGACATCAAATCCCTCGACATGGACGCCCGCGGCGTCGGCCATATGCAGGAAAACGAGGACGGCACCCCTGGCAAGGTGGTGTTTGTCGAAGGCGCGCTGCCGGGGGAGCGTGTCAGCTTTGAAACCTTCCGCAAGAAGAAAAACTGGGAAGCGGCGCGTATGATCGAACTGCACCGCGAATCCTCGATGCGCGTGCAGCCGAAATGCGTGCATTTCGACTATTGCGGCGGCTGCTCGATGCAGCACCTGGAGCCATCGGCCCAGGTCGCGATCAAGCAGCGCGTGCTGGAAGATAACCTGTGGCACCTGTCCAAGGTGAAGCCGGACATGATGATGCGCCCGATGTACGGCCCCACCTGGGGCTACCGCTACCGCGCGCGCCTGTCCTCGCGCTATGTAGCGAAGAAGGGCACCGTGCTGGTGGGTTTCCACGAGAAGAAATCGGTCTACGTGGCCGATATCCAGAGCTGCCAGATCCTGCCGAAGCATGTGTCGGACATGTTCATGCCGCTGCGCGCGCTGATCGGCTCCCTGTCCATCTTTGACAAGGTGCCGCAGATCGAGCTGGCCATCGGCGAAGACCTGACCGTGCTCGTGATGCGCAATATGGAACCGCTGACCGCGGAAGATGAAGTGAAGGTGAAAGCCTTCGCCGACGAATACAACATCCAATGGTGGCTGCAGCCGAAAGGCCCGGACACCGCCTATCCCTTCTACCCGCTGGACAAACAGCTGCACTACCTGCTGCCGGAATTCGGCGTGCGGATGCCGTTCAAGCCGGTCGATTTCACGCAGGTAAACCACCACATCAACCGTGTTCTGGTGGCGAAAGCCCTGCGCCTGCTGGACGTGCGGCCGGAAGACCGCGTGGCCGACCTGTTCTGCGGCCTGGGCAACTTCACGCTGCCGCTGGCCACCCAGGCGCGCGAAGTGGTGGGCATTGAAGGCAGCACCGCACTGACCGAACGCGCGCTGGCGAACGCGAAGGTGAACGGCCTCGATGCCAAAACCTCCTTCTCCACCCGCAACCTGTTCGAAGTGACGAAGGACGACCTGATCGCCCTCGGCAAATTCGACCGCATGCTGATCGACCCGCCGCGCGACGGCGCCATGGCGCTCAGCCTTGCGCTGGCCGAACTGAAGGAAACGAATCCCGAGCTGCTGCCGAAGCGTATCGTCTACGTCTCCTGCAGCCCCTCCACGCTGGCGCGCGATGCCGGCGTGCTGGTCCACCGCGCCGGCTACACGCTGCGCCAGGCCGGTGTCGTCAACATGTTCCCGCATACTTCCCACGTGGAGTCGATGGCAGTGTTCGACCTCGCGTAAATCGATTGACAGCGCCGGGGCGCTTTGCAACACTGGGCCGCAGATCATTTCTTCTTTCGGAGATTGAATGCGTGCCTCGCGGATGCTGTGCTGCCTTGTCGCTGTCGCCTCTTTGCTGCCGCTGGCGGCATATTCCCAGACTACCCTCCAGTCCTTCTCGCCGAACGGCACCGTCAAGGGCGTACGGCAGGTAAAGGCTGTCTTCAGTTCCGGGATGGTCGCCTTCGGCGACTTGCGGCTTGAAAGTCCATTTGATATCGACTGTCCCGAGAAGGGCGCCGGGCGCTGGATCGACGGCAGCAGCTGGTCTTATGACTTTGAGCGCGATCTTCCGGCAGGCGTGAGCTGCCGCTTCACGCTGAAGCAGAATCTGAAAGACCTGGCAGGGCAGGCGCTGGCCGGGGAGCGCAGCTACAGCTTCAACACCGGCGGCCCCGCCGTCATCGATATGCTGCCGCGCGAAGGCAGCCGCATCGACGAGCAGCAGATTTTCGTGCTGGGACTGGACGCGGTGCCGCGCGCGGGCAGCGCCGCCGCGCACAGCTGGTGCCGGGCCGACGGCATCAATGAGAAGATTCCCGTGCGCGAACTGCTGGGCGCCGAACGCGAACAGGTGCTCGCAGCGCGCAAGGATTTCCTGCACCGCCATCTCTCCATCTACTTCAGGGCGCGCGGCGTCATCTGGAAGTCCACCATTAATATCAAGGACCGCAAGAACGAGGACATGCCGGTCGCCGTGCTGCAATGCGCCCGCGCGCTGCCCGCCGATGCGGCGGTCAGCCTGGTTTGGGGCGCGGGCATCACCAGCAGCACCGGCATCGCGAATACTGAAGACCAGGCGCTAGGCTATCGAAGCCGCCCGGACTTCACCGCGAGATTCAGCTGCGAGCGCCTGCAGCGCAAGGGCGGCTGTGTGCCTTTCCTGCCGATGACGGTGGAGTTTTCCGCGCCGGTGCGCGCCGAGGATGCGCGCAAGGTCACGCTCAGTGGCCCGAAAGGGCGGCGCTGGACTGCCACACCATCGGACTACGAAAAGAAGAACGAGTACCTGAATTCCGTGGAGTTCAGGGGCAGCCTGCCGGAACAGGCAACGCTGCGCCTCGAACTGCCAGCGGAGCTCAAAGACGATGCAGGACGGCCGCTGCTGAATCAGTCGCGCTTTCCGCTGACGGTGCGCACCTCGGCGCAGCCGCCGCTGGTCAAGTTCCCGGCGCGCTTCGGCATCATCGAAGCACGTGGCGACCGCATGCTGCCCGTCACGGTGCGCAATGTGGAGCCGGGCATTGCTGCTGCGCTGTCGCAGGTGCCGGGCAAGATGCTGCGTGTGGACGATGAACAGGACGACGCGGTCATCGGCTGGCTGAAACGCATGAGCCACTATGGCTGGCAACCCGCGGAGCAGCACAGCGAAACGCTGGCGAAGCAGCTCATCGGCGACAAGGCCGCCCAGCGCTTCACGCTGCCCAAGCCCGGCGGCCGCCGCGCGTTCGAGGTGATCGGCATCCCCTTGCGCAAGCCCGGTTTCTACGTCGTGGAACTGGCCAGCCCCCGACTCGGCAAGGTGGTGACGAAGGGCGGCACTACCGCCTACGTCAGTTCCGCCGCGCTGGTGACGAATATGGCCGCGCATTTCAAGCACGGCGCCAGCTCTTCCCTGGTCTGGGTGACTTCGCTCGACAAGGGCAAGCCTGTCGCCAAGGCCGACGTGGCCGTGCGCGGCTGTGACGGCAAGCTGCTGTGGAAGGGCGTGACGGATGCCTCCGGCGTGGCGAATATCCGCCAGGAGCTGGCGGAGAGCAAGTGCGGCTACCAGAACGACTATTTCATCAGCGCGCGCAAGGGCGGCGACTTCACCTTCACGCTGTCCGACTGGAACCAGGGCATCGAACCGTGGCGCTTCAACCTGCCGACTGAAGGTGTATCAGCCGCCAACCTGATCGCCACTACGGTGATGGACCGCACCCTGCTGCGCGCCGGCGAAACGGTGCACATGAAGCACTTCATGCGGCGCCATGCCGAAAGCGGGATTGAGCTCGCGAAACCGGATAGCAAGGTACATCCCGACAGCATGTTCATCATCCACGAAGGCAGCGACACCAAATATGAGCTGCCCCTGAAATGGGGCGCGCAGGGCGTTGCCGCGAACGACTGGCAGATTCCGGCCGATGCGAAGCAGGGCTGGTATGAGGTGATGGTGGCCGGCATGTCCTCCGGCCGCTTCCGCGTTGAGCAGTTCCGCGTGCCGACCATGAAGGCGCGCATGCAAGGCCCGTCCGCGCCTGCCGTGGCGGCAGACCAGCTCAGTCTCGACCTGCAACTTTCCTATCTGTCCGGTGGCGGCGCCTCGGGCGCCGAGGTCAAACTGAACACGCTGATCGAGCCCAGGCCGCTTGCTTTCGACGATTACGCCGACTTCAGCTTCGCTGCAGGCGATATCAAGCCGGGCCGGGAACGCGAGAACGCGCAGTTCGATGACGAAGATGGCGTGTTCGATGCGGTGGAAGAGCAGGGGGAAGAAGGCGCGGGTCCTGCCACTTCGCGCAGGGTCCAGCTGGATCACGCGGGTGGAGCGCGCGTGCTGGTGGACAAGCTGCCGCAAAGCGCCGAGGTGCGCAATCTGCTGGCGGAAATGACATATCAGGATGCGAACGGCGAAACCATGTCGTCCACCGTGCGCGTGCCCTTGTGGCCGTCCGCAAACGTCATCGGCATCAAGCCGGACGGCTGGGTAATGAGCCAGAAGTCGATGAAGTTCACCATCGCGGTGCTGGATGTGCATGGCCGGCCGGTGGCCGATGCGCCGGTCAGCGCGGACTTCTTCCAGCGCGAGACCAGTTCGCACCGCCGCCGCCTGCTCGGCGGCTTCTATTCCTATGAGCACAGCAGCGAGATCAAAGGGCTGGGCAAGGCCTGCGAAGGCCGCACCGATGCCAAGGGCCTGCTGCTGTGCGAAGTGCAGTCGCCTGCGGCAGGCAACCTGATTGTGCGCGCCGAGACGCGCGATGCGCAGCAGCGGCCTGCGGTCACCAAACGCGAGATGTGGGTAGCCGACCGTGAAGACTGGTGGTTCAAGGCGACCGATAACGACCGCATCGACCTGCTGCCGGAGCAGAAGCGCTACGAACCGGGCCAGCAGGCCGGCTTCCAGGTGCGCATGCCGTTCCGCCAGGCCACGGCGCTGATCACGGTGGAACGCGAAGGTATCCTCGATACCTATGTGCGCGAACTGAAAGGCTCGGCGCCGGTGTTCTCCATTCCCATCAAGAAGGAGTATGCGCCCAATATCTACGTCTCCGCGATGGTGGTGCGGGGCCGTGTAGCGGGCGTGGCGCCCACGGCGCTGGTCGATCTTGGCAAGCCCGCTTACAAGCTCGGTATCGCGGCCTTGCGAGTCGGCTGGGCTGCCAATGAGCTGAAGGTGGACGTGAAGGCTGACCGTGAGGCATACAAGGTGCGGGAGAAAGCCATGGTCCGCGTGCGTGTGACGCGCAGCGATGGCAGCCTGCCGCCGCCGGGCAGCGAGATCGCACTGGCGGCTGTCGATGTGGGCCTGCTCGAACTGATGCCCAATACCAGTTGGGACCTGCTGGAAGCGATGATGCAGCAGCGTGGATTGCAGGTGTCCACATCCACCGCGCAGATGCAGGTCGTCGGCAAGCGCCATTTTGGCCGCAAGGCGGTGCCGGCAGGCGGTGGCGGCGGCAAGGGCGCGGGACGTGAGCTGTTCGACACGCTGCTGTTCTGGAAGGCGCGCGTTGAACTGGACGCGAAGGGTGAGGCCAGCGTGCAGGTGCCGCTGAACGATTCGCTGACCTCCTTTCGCATCGTTGCCATCGCAAACGGGGCTGCCAGCCTGTTCGGCACCGGGCGCACCGATATCCGCAGCACGCAGGACCTGATGCTGCTGTCCGGACTGCCCGCGCTGGTGCGCGAGGGCGACCGCTTCCGCGCCGGCTTCACGCTGCGCAATACCACGCAACAGCCACTGTCGGTGCAGCTGTCGGCGACCGCGGGCGGCAAGGCGCTGGCGCCGCAGCGCCTTGAACTGGCAGCCGCACAGGCGCAGGAGGTGGGCTGGGACGTCACCGTACCGATGGGCGTGAGCGAGCTGGCATGGGAGGTGAATGCCGCCACGGGCGATGGAGCCGCGGACCGCCTTCGTATCCGCCAGAAGGTCACTGCCGCCGTGCCGGTGCGCACCTTGCAGGCGACCCTGCTGCAGCTCGACAAGCCACAGTCGATGACCGTGCAGGCTCCCGCGGATGCAGTGCCGGGGCGGGGCGGCATCCGCACCCTGTTCACGGCGCGCATTGCCAATGAAATGCCCGGCGTGCGCGAATACATGGAGCGCTATCCCTACACCTGCCTGGAACAGCGTACTTCGCGTGCGATTGCGCTGCATGATGAAGCGATGTGGCAGGGCGTTGCAGGCTCCATCGCTGCCCACCTGGACGGCGACGGCCTGGCGAAGTATTTCGCCATCATGTCCGAGGGCAGCGATAGCCTGACTGCTTACCTGCTTTCCGCTGCCGACGAAGCGGGATATGAAATCCCCGAGATGCAGAAAGGGCGCATGGAAGATGCGCTGGAGGCCTTTGTCACCGGCCGCATCGTGCGCGGTTCCCCGCTGGCGACCGCCGACCTGGCGGTGCGCAAGGTAGCGGCGCTGGAGGCGCTGTCGCGTTCGGGCCGCGTGCAGCCGGAGATGCTGCAGTCCTTTGAAATACGGCCAAACCTGTGGCCGACATCGGCCGTTATCGACTGGTACCTGGTGCTGAAGCGCAGCGCAGCGCTGCCGCAGCGCGATACGCAGATGGCGCAAGCAGAGCAGGTGCTGCGTTCGCGCCTCAACCTGCAAGGCACCACGATGACCTTCTCCACCGAGCGCAAGGATGACTGGTGGTGGCTGATGGCATCCGCCGATGTGAATGCCAACCGCCTGCTGCTGGCAATGCTCGACAATCCAGCATGGCAGCGCGACATGGCGCGCCTGGCGCGCGGCACGCTTGGCCGCCAGCAGAAGGGCCGTTGGGGCACCACGGTGGCGAATGCCTGGGGTGTGCTGGCAATGGACAAGTTCTCGCAGCAGTTCGAATCCGAGCCGGTGGCGGGAGAGAGCGTTGCGGCGCTGGGCGCGAACAGCCAACGCCTGGCCTTGTCCGATGCCGCACCCGTTGCATCGGCCATGCTGCCCTGGCCGCGCGGTGCAGGCAGCCTGTCGCTGCAGCACAAGGGCACAGGCAAGCCATGGGTCACGGTGCAAAGCCTCGCTGCCATCCCGCTGATCAAGCCGCTGAGCAGCGGCTACACGATACGCAAGACCATCACGCCGGTGGAGCAGCAGAAGACCGGCGTCTGGACGCGTGGCGACGTATACCGGGTTCACCTCGACCTGGAAGCGCAGAGCGATATGACGTGGGTGGTGGTGGACGATCCGATTCCCGCCAGCGCTTCCGTGCTCGGCACAGGTCTGGGCAACGATTCGCAGCTGCTGGTGAAGGGCGAACGGGCCACCGGCTGGGTGCAGCCCGCCTTCCAGGAACGCGGCTTTGAAGCCTTCCGCTCCTACTTTGCCTTTGTACCCAAGGGGCGCTGGAGCGTTGAATACACGGTGCGCCTGAACAATGCCGGCCAGTTCAACCTGCCGCCGACCCGGGTGGAGGCCATGTACAGCCCGGAAATGTTCGGCGAGCTGCCCAACGCGCCATTCGGCGTGCGCTGATGCTGCGCCGTTTCAGCGCCTGCCTGCTGCTGGCTGCGAGCGCCGCCGGCGCGGCGGATCTGCCCGGCTATGCGCAGGTGCGGGCGGCCTACCAGCCTTCGGATGCAACGCTGCTCGACCGCCACGGCCAGCCGATGCAGACCCTGCGCCTCAACCTCCAGGTGCGCCGGCAGGCATGGGCCGCGCTGGCGGATATTTCGCCCGCCTTGCCGGTAGCCGTGCTGCAGGCGGAAGACCAGCGCTTCATGGAGCACAGCGGCATCGACTTGCGCGCGATGGGGCAGGCGGCCTGGGATAACCTGTTCCGCAGCCGTCCGCGCGGCGCGTCCACCATTACCATGCAGCTGGCAGGCCTGCTCGACCCTTCGCTGCGCGGTGGCGCCGGCGGACGCACGCTGGCCCAGAAATGGGACCAGGCCAGTGCGGCCCGCAGCCTGGATGCGCAATGGACCAAGGCCCAGGTGCTGGAGGCCTATCTGAACCTCGCATCGTTCCGTGGCGAGCTGCAAGGTGTGGGCGCCGCCGCGCGCGGCCTGTTCGGCAAGGTGCCGTCGGGCCTCAACGCGGGGGAGTCGGCGATCCTCGCCGTGCTGCTGCGCGCACCGGCCGCCTCGCCGCAGCAGGTGAGCCGCCGCGCCTGTGCGCTGGTGCGTGAACTGAAGTCGCCGCTGCCGTGTGCGCGGGTGGAGGCCATGGCATCGGCAGCGTTTGCGCGCCAGGCCGGCATGGCGGTACTGCCGCCCGCTCGCGAAGCGGCCCAGCAATTGCTGGACAAGCCGGGCCAGCGCGTGCTGAGCACCCTGGATGCGCGCCTGCAGCAGCAGGTGCAGGACATCCTCCGCCGCCAGGTCATTGCGCTGAACGGCCGCAATGTGAGCGATGCCGCCGCCGTGGTGCTCGACAACGCGACGGGCGAGATCCTCGCCTACGCCGGCAACACGGGCGGCAGCGAGATCGACGGCGTTGCGGCCCTGCGCCAGGCCGGATCGACGCTGAAGCCCTTCCTGTACGGCCTGGCCATCGAACGCAAGCTGCTGACGGCCGCCTCGCTGCTGGACGATTCGCCGCTGGAGGTGGGCACGGAAGCGGGATCGTATGCGCCGCAAAACTATGACCGTGGCTTCAAGGGCTATGTCAGCGTGCGCACCAGCCTTGCCAGCTCCCTCAATGTGCCCGCCGTGCGCACCGTCATGCTGACCGGTGTGGACCGCTTCCACGAGCGGCTGCTGGCGCTGGGCTTCGACAGCCTGACGGAGGAAGCGGCGTACTACGGCCCCGCACTGGCGCTGGGCTCCGCCGAAGTCACGCTGCTGCAGCTGGCGAACGCCTACCGCGCGCTGGCCAACGGCGGCATTTACAGCCGCCCCACATGGAAGCCGGGCCAATCCGCCACCACCCGCCGCGTGTTCGACAGCGGCGCCGCCTTTATCGTGGGCGACATCCTGTCGGACCGCGCCGCGCGCAGCGTTACCTTCGGCCTGAAGAACGAGCTGGCTGCGACCTACTGGGCGGCGGTGAAGACCGGCACCAGCAAGGATATGCGCGACAACTGGTGCATCGGTTATTCCGGCCGCTACACGGTTGGCGTGTGGGTCGGCAATTTCGACGGCGCGCCGATGTGGGACGTGTCAGGCGTTACCGGCGCGGCGCCGGTCTGGCGCGACATCATGGACTACCTGCATGCCGGATCAGCTGGCGCCGCGCCAAAGCCGCCGCAGAATGTAGAGCGCCAGCAGCTGCATTACCAGCCTGCGGTGGAGGCAGCGCGCGGCGAATGGTTCCTGCGCGGCACGGCAGCGCCCGTGTTCGAACTGGTGGCGGACCAGCGCCGTGCGCCGCGCATCCTCTATCCGGCCGAGGGCGCGATTCTCGCTATCGACCCGGATATCCCACCAGCGCACCAGCGCGTGCATTTCCTCGCGCAGGGCGGACGCAGCCTGCATTGGCAGCTGGATGGCGCCGCTTTCGGCACGGTCGGTGAAGAGGCGGGCTGGCAGCCCCGCGCCGGCAAGCACGATTTGCGCTTGCTGGACGGGGACGGCAAGGAATTGTCGCGCTCCAGTTTTACGGTGCGCGGGCCGCCGTAGGACGGCTTTCCAGGCGGTGCAGCTGGCTTTCTGCTTGCGCGGTGCGCCGGTGACGCACGGGCGAGGGCTGTTCTTCCAGCTTGAAGATGCTGACCACATTGGACTGGTGCCGCGCTTGTTCCTGCAGGGATTCGGCCGCCGCTGCCGCCTCCTCGACGAGCGCCGCATTCTGCTGCGTTACATTGTCCATTTCCGATACGGCCTGGTTGATCTGCTCGATGCCTGCAATCTGCTCCGAGGTAGCGGCCGTGATCTCGCTGACGATGTGGGACACATGACGGATGCTGTCCACAATCTCCTGCATGGTGCCGTCCGCATCGGTCACCAGGCGCACGCCGTGCTGAACCTGGGTGGCCGAGGCGTCAATCAGGGCCTTGATCTCTGTCGCAGCCTGGCTGGAGCGCTGGGCCAGCGCACGCACCTCGCTGGCCACGACCGCGAAGCCGCGGCCCTGCTCCCCGGCGCGTGCCGCCTCTACCGCGGCATTCAGCGCCAGGATATTGGTCTGGAAGGCGATACTGTTGATGACGCCGATGATCTCTGTGATCTGCTTCGAGGAGGTGCTGATAGACTCCATTGTCGCCATGACTTCCTGCATGGCCGCGCCGCCGCGTCCAGCCACCTGCGATGCCGACAGCGCAAGCTGCTTGGCCTGGCGCGCGTTGTCGCCGTTCTGGCGCACGGTGGACGTCAGTTCCTCCATTGAAGATGCGGTCTCCTCCAGTGAGCTGGCTTGCTGCTCGGTGCGCGAAGACAGGTCCAGGTTGCCCGTAGCGATCTGGTTGGATGCCGTTGCAATCTGCTCGGCGCCGGTACGCACCTGGCCCACCAGGCTGACCAGGCCGCTATTCATGGTCTTCAGCGAGCGCAGCAACTGGCCCGTTTCGTTGTTGCCCAGTTCGCGAATCTCGACCGTCAGGTCGCCTTCCGCCACGCGCTGCGCAATCTGCACGGCGCGGTTGAGCGGGTCGCTGACAGATTTCGCCACCAGCCATGCGATCGCGACGGCCACGGCAAGCAGGGCCGCCATGGAACCGACCACGGTCCAGCGCTGTACGCGCGCGGCATCGATGCGCTGCTGCAGTATATCGGCCAGCCCCTTGCTGGCCAGTTCATTGGCGGCGAACTGCGCATCAATCGCCCTCGTGACCAGGTTCACGTAGTCGGTGGAGGGGAAATCGAGCGTTTCGGCCTGCGCAATACGGCTCTGGGCCAGCCGTGACACGGACGACGTCTGCTCGACGGCGGTTTCGATGCTGGGGCCAAAGCGCTCCTGAAACTCCGGATTGGCGTTGCGGGACTTGTTGAAGGCCGTGGTGGTCTGGCGCAAGCGGTCGTTAACGCGGGCTACGATGCCCGACACTGTCAGCTTGTCTTCCGTTGTTGCGGCTTGTTTGGCGAGCAGGCCGGCGCCTTTGGCGCGCATCTTGCCCGTCTCCTCGGTCAGGTAGGGCAGCTGGTAATACATGGCCTGGATTAACTGGTAGGTATCGGCATCGGGGTCGAGGTTCAGGCCATATGCATCGCCGATCAGCTCATTGACCAGCAACAGCTTGGGCATCAGCGCCGTATGCGCGTCAAAGCTGCCGGGAATATTCAGTGTGCGGCCGGAGACGCCGGCGCGCAGCTGAGCCCAGTCACGGCGTGCTTCGGTCCAGGCTTGCGCCACGTTGGCATCGGCCATCGTGTGCACGATGGCGTCCATCCGTTCAAACGCTTGGTCGGTGTCGGCCTGCTTGGCAGCGCGCTTCTCGGCGGAGCCGGGCACGTCGCCCAGGAAGAGGGCAGACAGGCCACGGTGCTGCTGCGTGTTCTGGATGACCTTGAGAATCGCGGCGGCAGGCGCCAGGCCATCTCTTTCAAGCTCCAGCGCATGCACCCGCAGCGCATCATGTTTTAGGTAGAGATAGGTGGGGATTGCTGCCAATACCAGGGCAACGATGCCGAGGATGAGGAATTTTTGCCATAGCAACAGGCGGTTGAGCAAGCTGTCCATATTCCATGCGGGTAAAGAGGTGAAAGGAATACTACTTTTACCATAGGAAATTTTCCAAATGTCCCGGGACAGCGAAAAAATCTCGCACAAAACCACAGCGGGTGCGCAAAGAAAAACGCCCGGTGCGCAGGCACCGGGCGTTGTCGTGAGATGAGGCTGGCAGCTTAGTCGCGGTCGCCTGCGGTGAAGCCCAGGATCGCCAGCAGGTTGCTGAAGATGTTGTACACGTTCAGGTACAGGGCCAGGGTGGCGCTCACGTAGTTGGTTTCGCCGCCGTTGACGATGCGCTGCACGTCATACAGGATGAAGGCCGAGAAGATGCCCACGGCGATCACGGAGATCGTCAGGTACAGCGCCGGGATCTGCAGGAAGATATTCGCCAGCGACGCCAGGATTAGCACGATCACGCCTGCGAACAGCCACTTGCCCATCATCGAGAAGTCGCGCTTCGAGACGGTGGCGATGCTGGCCAGCGTCGCGAACACGGCTGCCGTGCCGCCGAAGGCCAGCATGATCAGCGTGCCGCCGTTGGAGAACTTCAGCGTGTTGTTGAGCAGGGGCGTGAGCATCAGGCCCATGAAGAAGGTGAAGCCCAGCAGCAGGCCGACGCCCAGTCCGCTGTTCTTGTTCTTCTCAATGGCCCAGATGAAGCCGAAGGCGATACCCAGGAAGAGCAGTGCGCCAATGAAGCCGCGTGGCAGCGGTACGCCGAAGGCGATGCCGACGGCCGCGCCGAACACGGTCGGGATCATCGACAGGGCCAGCAGCCAGTAAGTGTTGCGCAGGACCCGGTTCTGGCTTACCGCTCGGCTGCCAGTCAGGTCATAAGTTTTTTGCAGTTCCATCATTGCCCTCCAAAAAGGATCAGTACAGGTGTACCGTTACTAAAAGCATAGCACTTCGTGCCATAAAATGGGCTTAAAGCCCGGCTTGACGGTCTTAGGATTGCCTTAAATCGGCCTCCACGCCATCTTCTGCCCCAATATCGACAGTATATGGTGTGTTGTATGGTAAAATCAAAGGTTGATCGAGATATCAATTTCGTTTTAAACCTTTCTTTTTATTGGAGTTTTTTATAATGGCAATCGAACGCACCCTGTCGATCATCAAACCAGACGCAGTAGCCAAGAACGTGATCGGCCAGATCTACAGCCGTTTCGAAGGCGCTGGCCTGAAGATCGTGGCTGCCCGTATGGCGCAACTGTCGCGCGCTGAAGCCGAAGGCTTCTACGCTGTGCACGCTGCCCGCCCATTCTTCAAGGACCTGGTGGACTTCATGGTTTCCGGTCCAGTCATGATCCAGGTTCTGGAAGGCGAAGGCGCCATTGCCAAGAACCGCGACCTGATGGGCGCAACCGATCCGAAGAAAGCTGAGAAGGGCACCATCCGCGCCGACTTCGCTGACTCGATCGACGCTAACGCCGTTCACGGTTCGGACGCTGCCGAAACCGCTGCTGTGGAAATCGCTTACTACTTCCCAGCACTGAACGTGTACTCCCGTTAATTCGCTGCTGCGAATAACGGCGCTGTAGCAGTACCTCATTTGCCCCGGCTTACAGTCCGGGGCAAAGGCTTTTTTGAAATACATGGCATTTATGGAAACGACTCTCACCAATCTGCTGGATCTTGATCCCGCGCAACTGATCGCCTACTGTGCGGAGTTGGGGGAGAAACCGTTCCGCGCCAAACAGCTGCAACGCTGGATCCACCAGTTCGGTGCCTCCGACTTTGACAGCATGACCGACCTCGCCAAATCGCTGCGCGAGAAGCTGAAGACGCGCGCCCACATCGTGGCGCCGGCCGTCATCAGCGACCATACTTCGACCGACGGCACCCGCAAATGGCTGGTGGACGTGGGCAATGGCAACGCCGTGGAAACCGTGTTCATCCCGGAAGAAAACCGCGGCACGCTGTGCATTTCCACCCAGGCCGGCTGCGCGGTGAACTGCCGTTTCTGCTCGACCGGCAAGCAGGGCTTCAACCGCAACCTGTCGGTGGGCGAAATCATCGGCCAGCTGTGGATGGCCGAATTCGAACTGCGCAAGACCAAGGGCATCGAGCCCGGCCCGAAAGGCGAACGCCAGATCACCAACGTGGTGATGATGGGCATGGGCGAGCCGCTGCTGAACTACGAGCCGACCGCCACCGCGCTCAAGCTGATGCTGGACGATAACGCCTACGGCCTGTCGCGCCGCCGCGTGACCCTGTCCACCTCCGGCGTGGTGCCGATGATCGACAAGCTGTCGCAGGACGTGCCGGTGGCGCTCGCCGTCTCGCTGCACGCTTCCAACGACGAGCTGCGCAACGGCCTGGTGCCGCTGAATAAAAAATATCCGCTGTCCGAGCTGCTGTCTGCCTGCAAACGCTACCTGGAGTTTGCGCCGCGCGATTTCATCACCTTCGAGTACTGCATGCTGGACGGCTTCAACGACAGCGACGAGCATGCACGCGAGCTGATCGCACTGGTGAACCATCCGGAATATGGCGTGAACTGCAAGTTCAACCTGATTCCGTTCAATCCCTTCCCGGAATCAGGCCTTACGCGGTCGAAGAACCCGCGCATCAAGGCGTTCTCGGAAATCCTGATGAATGCGGGCATCGTCACCACCATCCGCAAGACGCGCGGCGACGATATCGACGCGGCCTGCGGCCAGCTGGCGGGCGAGGTGAAGGACCGCACCCGCGTAGCCGAGCGCATGGAAAAGATGGCCGAGTACCAGCAGAAGTTTGGCGCCAATTTCGGCAAGATCGTGGAGATCCGTTCCTGATGACCGTCCTGTTCCTGCGCCGCCTTCCGCAGCTCGCCGCCCTTGTGCTGGCGGGTTTGCTTGCGGCTTGCGCAGGCAGCGGCGGCCCGAAGGCCGACCTGACGACGGCGTCGGACCAGACCAGCGCGCAGAAGCGCGCCGAGATCCGCCTGCAGCTGGCAGCCGGCTACTACGAGCAGGGCCAGTATGCGGTGGCGCTGGACGAGGTGAAGAAGGCGATTGCCTCGGACCCCGAGTCGCCGGATGCGTACAGCGTGCGCGGCCTGATTTACATGGCGATGGGCGAGATGCAGCTGGCGGACGGCAGCTTCCAGCAGGCCATGAAGCTGGCGCCGAATAATCCGGAAACGAACAATAACTACGGCTATTTCCTGTGCCAGCGTGGGCAGGTGACGGAGTCCTTCCGCTACTTTGACGCGGCGCTGGCGGCGCGCAGCTACAGCTCGCCGGGCAAGGCCCTGAACAATGCGGGCGCCTGCGCCCTGAAGATCAAGGATACGGCACTGGCTGAGAAGTATCTGCTGGCAGCGCTGCAGCAGACCCCGGACCTGCCTGCGACCAACGCCAACCTGGCGAAGGTCTATTACGACAAGCGCGATTACGTGCGCGCCGGGTTCTTCGTATCCCGGCTGAACAAGGTAGCCAAGGTGGACACGCTGTCCGCCGATGTGTTGTGGCTGGCGATTAAGGTGCAGCATAAGCTGGGGGACACCAGCGCCCAACAGGCACTGGCGACGCAGTTGCGCCGCCATCATGCGACATCGCCTGAATATGCTGCGTATCAACGTGGGGCGTTTGATGAGTGATACTGGAGTACCAATGGATTCTGAATGGCAGGAAGAGCCGGACAACCAGCGCAAGGCTTCTACGCCCGGAGCAGCGCTGGCGGCCCAGCGTGAGGCGATGGGCCTCACGATTGAACAGGTTGCAGATCAATTGAAGCTGGCGCAGCGCCAGATCATCGCCATCGAGAATGGCGATTATGCCGCGCTGCCGAATATGGCGGTCACGCGCGGCTTTATCCGCGCTTACGCCAAAGTGCTGCGCATGGACCCGGCGCCCCTGGTGGCCATGGTGGAGGTGGAGCCTGCGCCGGTGGTTGAAGTGCCGGCGCCACGCCGCGATATGGGCGCTTCGTTCAGCGAATCGCGCTTCCCGTCGATGACGCAGCGCCAGTCCAAGCCGAGCGGCCTGATTGCCTTCGGCCTGGTGGCCGTGGTGGTGGCTGCCGCCATCGGCGCCTGGCAGGCGGGCCTGATCTCGCCGCAGATGCTGGGTTCGAACGGCGCCGCCGGCGATGCCGCTTCCGCTGCTGCGGAGAGTGCCGGTGTCGCCAGCACGCCGCTGCCTGCACCGAACGTGCCGCTGGCCTCCGCGCCTGCACCGGCGCCTGCCGACAGCGCTGCTGGCGCGCCGGGGGCTGATACCGCCACGGGCACGCCATCGGCCGCCGCCGGTACGCCCGCTGCCGGTACTCCGGCCGCCGGAACGCCGGCCACTGGTACTGCCGCTGTTACGGCGCCCGCAACGGGCACGCCGGCCAACGCACCGGGCGTAACGCCTGCTCCAGCCGCGGCCGCACCGGCGCCGGCTGCAGCCGCTGCAACGCCAGCCGCCGCTGCAGCGGCCGCCGCGCCCGGCACCCTGGTGCTGACCGTGGTGGACGATTCCTGGATCGAGATCCGCCGTCCGGGCAACCTGCCGTCGCTGATTGCGCGCCTGGTGAAGGGCGGCAGCACCGAGACCTTCGACATCGACGGCCAGGCCCTGCTCATCGTGGGCAAACCGGGCAATGTGCGCGCCACGCTGCGCGGCCAGCACCTTGACCTGCCGGTGGTCCCGAACGGCACGATTGCACGCGTACAGATCAAGTAAAGAGCCATGAGCATGGATTCCAATACCGCCATCCCATCCGGTCCGCTCGGCCGCCGCGCGAGCCGCGGCGTGCTGGTCGCGTACAAGGACAAGAAGATCTGGGTCGGCGGCAATGCACCGGTGGTGGTGCAGTCGATGACCAACACCGACACGGCTGATGCCGTGGCCACGGCAATCCAGATCAAGGAACTGGCGCGTGCCGGTTCCGAGCTGGTGCGCCTGACCGTGGACCGTCCGGAGGCTGCAGCCGCCGTGCCCTATATCCGCGAACAGCTGGACCGCATGGACGTGGACGTGCCGCTGGTGGGCGACTTCCACTACAACGGCCACACGCTGCTGACCGACTATCCGGACTGCGCGCAGGCGCTGTCCAAGTACCGCATCAATCCAGGCAATGTAGGGAAGGGCGCCAAGCGCGACACCCAGTTCGCCCAGATGATCGAGGTGGCGGCGAAGTACGACAAGCCGGTGCGCATCGGCGTCAACTGGGGCTCGCTGGACCAGGCCCTGCTGGCGCGCATCATGGACGAGAACGCGGCCCGCGCAAACCCATGGACGGCGCAGCAGGTGATGTACGAAGCGCTGATTACTTCGGCCATCGAGAACGCGGTGCGTGCCGAAGAACTGGGCTTGGGCCGCGACAAGATCGTCCTGTCCTGCAAGGTGTCCGGCGTGCAGGACCTGATCGCCGTCTACCGCGAGCTGGCCAAGCGTTGCGATTACGCGCTGCACCTCGGCCTGACCGAAGCGGGCATGGGCAGCAAGGGCATCGTAGCCTCGACGGCCGCGCTGTCCGTGCTGCTGCAGGAAGGCATCGGCGACACCATCCGCATTTCGCTGACGCCGGAACCGGGCGGCGACCGCACGAAAGAAGTGGTGGTGGGGCAGGAGATCCTGCAGACCATGGGCCTGCGCAAATTCACCCCGATGGTGATTGCTTGCCCGGGCTGCGGCCGCACCACGTCCACCGTGTTCCAGGAACTGGCGGACGATATCCAGAGCTATCTGCGCGAGCAGATGCCGGAATGGAAAAAGACCTACCCGGGCGTGGAGGCGATGAACGTTGCCGTGATGGGCTGCATCGTCAACGGTCCCGGCGAATCGAAACACGCCAACATCGGCATCAGCCTGCCCGGCACCGGCGAATCGCCGGCCGCGCCGGTGTTCGTCGATGGCCAGAAAGTGGCCACGCTGCGCGGTGAAAACATCGTGCAGGAGTTCCAGACCATTGTGCTGGACTACGTGAAGAAGAACTACAGCAAACAAGCAGCATAAACATGACCGATAAAAAAGCCGAAAAGATCGTAGCCATCAAGGGGATGAATGACATCCTCCCGGCCGATGCCCACCTGTGGGAAATCTTCGAGAACACCGCGCAGTCCATCCTGCAAAGCTACGGCTTCCAGCAGATCCGCACGCCTATCGTTGAAGAGACCCGCCTGTTCTCGCGCGCCATCGGCGCCGTGACCGACATCGTGGAGAAGGAGATGTATTCCTTCGAGGACTCGATGAACGGCGACAAGCTCACGCTGCGTCCCGAAGGTACGGCAGGCGTGGTGCGCGCCGTGCTGGAACATAACCTCGTGTACGAAGGCCCGAAACGCCTGTGGTACAAGGGCCAGATGTTCCGCCACGAGAAGCCGCAGCGCGGCCGCTACCGCCAGTTCCACCAGATCGGCGCGGAGGCCGTGGGCTTCACCGGTCCGGACGTGGACGCGGAAATGATCATGATGTGCCGCCGCCTGTGGGACGACCTGGGGCTGCAGGACGTGCGCCTCGAACTGAACTCGATCGGCGACGCGGAAGAGCGCGCGCGCCACCGCGTGGACCTGATCGCCTACCTGGAAAAGCACGAGGAGATTCTCGATGCCGAAGCCAAGCGCCGCCTGCACAGCAACCCGCTGCGCATCCTGGACACCAAGAATCCTGCCATGCAGGATATGGTGAACAATGCGCCGAAGCTGCTGGACTACCTGGGCGCGGAATCGCTGGCGCACTTCGAAGGCGTGCAGAAGATCCTGAACCACAACAATGTGCCGTTCACCATCAACACCCGCCTGGTGCGCGGCATCGACTATTACAACCGCACCGTGTTCGAGTGGGTTACCGACCAGCTGGGCGCGCAAGGCACCGTATGCGCCGGCGGCCGCTATGATCCGCTGATCGAAATGTTCGGCGGCAAACCAACGCCGGCCGTCGGTTTCGCGATGGGCGTGGAGCGCCTGATTGAGCTGATGCGCGAAACTGGCGAAACCGCCGCGCCGAACCAGTGCGACGTCTACATGGTGCACCAGGGCGAAGCGGCCCAGATGCAAGCCTTCGTGCTGGCCGAGCGCCTGCGCGACGCAGGCCTGGACGTGATGCTGCATTGCGCGACCGCCAGCGGCGCGGGCAGCTTCAAGTCGCAGATGAAGAAAGCCGACGCCAGCGGCGCGGCCTTCGCTATCATCATGGGCGAAGACGAAGTGGCCAACAGCACCGCCAGCGTGAAAGCGCTGCGCGGTGAAGAAGGCGAAGCGCAGCAAACCTCCGTGCCGTTCGACGGCGTGGTGGATTATGTCGTTGACCAGATCGTTGGAGACCACGATCACGATCACGACCACGTTCATTACCATCATTAATCGACCAACACTGAGAAGCAGAACATGGCATACGATCTCGAAGAACAAGAAAAGATTGCTACCCTTAAAGCGTGGTGGCAGCAGTACGGCAACCTGGCGACCTGGCTGCTGGTAGCCGTGCTGGCCGCCTATTCCGGCTGGGCAGGCTGGCAGTACCATGTGCGCACCCAGGCCGTGCAGGCTTCGGCGCTGTACGATGAACTGATGGATGCGGCAGGCAAGAAGGACAACGCCAAGGTGCAGCGCGCCGCCGGCGATATGGAAAGCAAATTCGGCCGCACCGTGTACGCCTCCATGGGCGCACTGGTCGCAGCGAAGAGCGCCTTCGACGCGAACGACCTGAAAACCGCCAAAGCCCAGCTGCAGTGGGCGATTGAGCACGGCAACGACGAATACCAGGCCGTGGCCCGCCTGCGCCTGGCCGGCGTGCTGCTGGACGAGAAAGCCTATGACGAAGCGCTGAAAACGCTGGCTGCCGATACCAAACCGCAGTTCGCCGCCGCCGTCAACGACCGCAAGGGCGACGTGCTGGCTGCGCAGAACAAGCTGGTGGAAGCGCGCGCCGCCTACAAGGCTGCGCTGGACGCGACCGACAAGAAAAATCCGGGCCGCCAGCTGATTGAACTGAAGCTGGAATCGGTCGGCGGCACCGTCGCCGAAGAGAAAAAGCCAGCGGCGCCCGCTGCCTGAGCAAGCACGAGACAAGGTTAAGGACATGATGCGTATCACCGGAAAAGTAGTTGGCGTAAGCCTGCTGGCGCTGATGGCAGGCTGCAGTTCCCTGAGCTGGATGAATCCTTTCAAGGAAAAGGACAAGAACCCACCGGCCAAGCTGGTCGATATCAAGTCGCCGATTCCGTCCAAGGTGCTGTGGAAGCACTCGGTGGGCAAGGCCGGCCTGTACCAGTTCACGCCTGCCGTGGCGGATAACAGCGTGTTCGTGGCCTCGAACGACGGCGTGATCGAGCGCCTGGATGCGGCCACGGGCCGTTCGCAGTGGCGCGTCAAGACGCCGGGCGACCTGACCGCGGGCGTGGGCAGCAATGGCAAGGTGGTGGCAGTGGGCGGCCTGAAAGGCGCCATTTACGTTTACGACGCCAACGGCCAGAAGCTGTGGGAAACCCAGGCTTCCAGCGAAGTGCTGGCCGCACCGGTCATCAGCGACGAACTGGTGATTGTGCGCAGCCTGGATAACAAGATCACCGCCTACGACATCAAGACCGGCGAACGCAAATGGTTCCTGCAGCGCACCACGCCTGCACTGACCCTGCGCAGCGCATCGGGCATGGTGGTCGCCAACGGCAACGTGTATGTGCCGCAGCCTGCGGGCCGCCTGATTTCGCTGGCGCTGGGCAACGGCGTGCCGCGCTTTGAAGTATCCGTGGCTGATCCGAAGGGCGCGACGGAGCTGGAGCGCGTGGCCGATATCGGCGGCGCACCGGTCATCTTCGACAAGGACGTGTGCGTGGCGACCTGGCAGGGCAAGGTTGGCTGCTTCGATGCGGCGACCGGCGTGGGCCGCTGGAACAAGGAAACCTCGACCGATGGCGGCGTGGCCGTGGACCAGCGCTTCGTGTTCGTGGCCGACGACCAGGGCAATGTGAACGGCTACAGCCGCGACAGCGGCGCCGGCGCATGGAAGAACGACAGCCTCACCAACCGCGTGCTGTCCACCCCCGTATCCTATGGCCGCGTAGTGGCCGTCGGCGACTACCAGGGCTATGTGCACCTGCTGTCGCGTGAAGACGGTTCGATGCTGGGCCGTGTGGAAACCGATGGCAGCGCCATCAAGTCGGCGCCGCAAGTCGCCGGCAACAGCATGATTTTTCAAACTCAAGCAGGAACAGTGGCCGCTATCACGGTCGACTAAACAATAAAAATGAAGCCGGTAATTGCACTCGTGGGCCGCCCGAACGTCGGGAAATCGACCCTCTTCAATCGTCTGACCCGCTCGCGTGACGCGCTGGTGGCGGACTTGCCTGGTCTGACGCGCGATCGTCACTATGGCGAGGGCCGCGTCGGCGACCGTCCCTTCCTGGTCATCGATACCGGCGGTTTTGAACCGGTCGCCAAGGAAGGCATCATGTTCCAGATGGCCCTGCAGACCAAGCAGGCCGTGGCCGAGGCGGATGTCGTGGTGTTCCTGGTGGATGGCCGCCAGGGCATGACGCCGCACGACAAGACCATTACCGACTTCCTGCGCAAGGCCGGCCGTCCGGTGCTGCTGGTGGTGAACAAGGCTGAAGGCATGAAGTACACCTCGGCCGTGTCGGACTTCTATGAGCTGGGCCTGGGCGATCCCTATGCGATTTCCGGCGCCCATGGCGACGGCGTGCACGACCTGGTGCAGGAGGCGCTGGACAAGGCCTTCGCTTCCCGTCCGGTCGACGAGGAAGAGCTGCTGCCGGCCGAACGCGGCATCAAGCTGGCGCTGGTGGGCCGCCCGAACGTGGGCAAGTCCACGCTGATCAACACCCTGCTGGGCGAAGAGCGCGTGATTGCCTTCGACATGCCGGGCACCACGCGCGACTCGATCGAAATTCCTTTCGAGCGCGAGGGCAAGCACTACACGCTGATCGATACGGCGGGCATCCGCCGCCGCGGCAAGGTGTTCGAGGCCATCGAGAAGTTCTCGGTGGTGAAGACGCTGCAGTCGATCTCGGAAGCGAACGTCGTGATCCTGATGCTGGATGCCCAGCAGGATATCTCCGAGCAGGACGCCCACATTGCCGGCTTCATCCTGGAATCCGGCCGCGCCCTGGTGGTGGCGGTCAACAAGTGGGACGGGTTGCAGTCGGACCAGCGCGACCAGGTCAAGATGGACATGGACCGCAAGCTGGACTTCCTCGGCTTCGCCAAAACCCACTTTATCTCGGCGCTGAAGGGCACCAATATCGGCCCGCTGATGAAATCCGTGAACGCAGCCTATGCCGCGGCCACCGCCAACCTGTCCACGCCGAAGCTGACCCGCGCGCTGGAGGAGGCCGTGGAGAAGCAGGAGCCGAAGCGCAAGGGCGGCATGCGGCCGAAGATGCGCTACGCTCACCAGGGCGGCCAGAACCCGCCGATCATCGTCATCCATGGCAACTCGCTGGATGCGATCAGCGAGCCGTACAAACGTTACCTGGAAAAGCACTTCCGCGAAACGTTCTCCCTCGTCGGCACCCCGCTGCGCATTGAGTTGCGCACGAGCAAGAATCCCTTTGCGAAAACCAGTAAATAATTCGGAAAAAGCCGGGATTTAAGCTCGTTTTCAGTCGGACAAGCCTGCAAGATTCAAAAAAAACGGTTACAGTAGCCTCGGAGCATCCCCACGGCGATTTGAGAGCCGGCAGGGGATGTCAGCCGGCACTTGAATTCAAGCGTTTCGCCTCCAATTCGAACACAAACAACATATGGAGCTGTTATGAGCAATAAAGGGCAACTGTTACAAGACCCATTCCTGAACGCGCTGCGCAAAGAGCACGTTCCTGTCTCGATCTACCTGGTCAACGGTATCAAGCTGCAAGGCCATATCGAATCTTTCGACCAGTACGTCGTCCTGCTGCGTAACACGGTGACCCAGATGGTGTACAAGCACGCCATTTCGACCGTTGTGCCAGCACGCGCCGTCAACCTCAACATCGACAACAACGAGGCGGAGTAAGGCGTTGATTCCAACGCCTGTGCTGCTCCCCTTCACGTTTACCTGACCGTCTTATGCGCGCAGCCTTAGTCGGTGTAGATTTCGGTCAGGGCGATTTCGCTGCCAGCATCGAAGAACTGATGCTTCTTGCGCGGTCCGCCGGCGCGGAGCCGGTGGTTACCGTCACCGGCAAGCGTTCGGCCCCCGATGCAGCCTATTTTGTCGGCAGCGGCAAGGCCGACGAAATCGGCCATGCGGTGCAGGACAACAAGCTCGAAATCGTCATCTTCAACCATGCCCTGTCGCCTGCCCAGCAGCGCAACCTGGAGAAGCGCCTCAATGTGCGCGTGCTCGACCGCACCAGCCTCATTCTCGACATCTTCGCGCAGCGCGCGCAGAGCCACGAGGGCAAGCTGCAGGTGGAGCTGGCCCAGTTGCAGCACCTGGCCACGCGCCTGATCCGCGGCTGGACCCACCTTGAACGCCAGAAGGGCGGTATCGGCCTGCGCGGCCCGGGTGAAACCCAGCTTGAGACCGACCGCCGCCTGATCGGCGAACGCGTCAAGATGCTGCGTTCGCGCCTGGCCAAGCTGCGCAAGCAGCACGAAACCCAGCGCCGTTCGCGCGGCCGCAGCCAGACCTTCTCGGTCTCGCTGGTGGGCTATACCAATGCGGGCAAGTCCACGCTGTTCAACAGCATGACCAAGGCCGGCGTGTACGCGGCCGACCAGCTGTTCGCCACCCTGGACACGACCTCGCGCCGCGTCTACATGGGCGAGGAGGTGGGCAATATCGTGCTGTCCGATACGGTGGGCTTCGTGCGCGAACTGCCGCACCAGCTGGTGGCCGCCTTCCGCGCCACGCTGGAAGAAACCATTCATGCCGACCTGCTGCTGCACGTCGTGGACGCCGCCAGCCCGGTGCGCATGGAGCAGATCGAACAGGTCAATATCGTTTTAAAAGAGATCGGCGCCGACCATATCCCCCAGATACTGGTCTGGAACAAGATCGACGCAGCAGGCATGGAGCCAGCCGTTGAACGTGATGAATATGATAAAATTTCTCGCGTTTTCCTGAGTGCCCGCACGGGCCAGGGGCTGGACCTGCTGCGCGCCGCCATCAGCGAAGCCGCGCTGGATGCGCAGGAAGCGGCACTTCATCCAAAAGAGGATGTTGTGCCGGATAGTATCTCCACATTCACCCATGCTGGAACTCACTAAGAAAAACATGCCCTTTTCCTCTCTCTTGAAAAGACTAGGCCTGAAGCTGTCCCTGAACGACCCTCGCTGGGGCAACGACAAGGACAATAACAAAGCTCAGGAAGGTAAGAAGCCCGATGGTCCACCCGATCTGGACCAGCTGTGGCGCGACTTCAACCAGCGCCTGAACGGCTTGTTCGGCAACAAGCGTAACGGCAATAACAACGGCGGTGGCGGCAGCTCCAGCGGCGGCGAGATGAAGGGCGCAGGCGCCACCATCGGCGCCGTGGCCATTGTCGGCCTGCTCGTGTGGCTCGCCACCGGCGCCTTCATCGTGCAGGAAGGCCAGAGCGGCGTTGTGACCACCTTCGGCAAATACAGCCACACCACGCCGGCCGGTTTCAACTGGCGCTGGCCGTATCCTTTCCAGGCCAATGAAACTGTGAACGTATCGTCGGTGCGCACGGTGGAAGTGGGCTACCAGGGCAATGTGCGCAACAAGCAGGCGCGCGAGTCCCTGATGCTGACGGAAGACGAGAACATCATCGATATCCAGTTCGCCGTGCAGTACCGCCTGAAGGATCCGGTGGCCTGGCTGTACGCGAACAGCGGCCCGGAAGAAAACGTGCGCCAGGTTGCTGAAACCTCGATCCGCGAGATCGTGGGCCGCAGCAAGATGGACTATGTGCTGTATGAAGGCCGCGAGAAAGTCGCGACCGACACGCAGCAGCTGATGCAGCAGATCCTGGACCGCTACAATTCCGGCGTGCTGATCACCAACGTGACCATGCAGGGCGTGCAGCCTCCTGAGCAGGTGCAGACGGCCTTCGACGATGCAGTGAAAGCAGGGCAGGACCGCGAGCGCCAGAAGAACGAAGGCCAGGCTTATGCCAACGACGTGGTGCCGAAGGCACGCGGCGCAGCCTTCCGCCTGGTGCAGGAAGCGGAAGCCTACCGTTCGCTCGTGACCGAGAACGCAGCCGGTAATGCCGACCGCTTCAAGGCCGTGCTGACCGAATACCAGAAAGCGCCGGGCGTGACCCGCGACCGCATGTACCTCGATACCATGCAGCAGATCTTCGCCAACACCAGCAAGGTGATGGTGGACTCGAAAGCAGGCAGCAACCTGCTGTACCTGCCGCTGGACAAGCTGATCGCCCAGGTCGCCGCGACCGAAGCGAACCGCGCCAACATCACGGCGCCGCCGCCGCAAGCGGTGCTGCTGCCGTCACCGGAGACTTCTTCGATTGAGATCAACCGCTCCCGCGACGCAAACCGTTCGCGTGAATCGTCCCGTGACCGGGAGGGCCGCTAAATGAACCGCATCGTAACCATTCTGGTAGCGGGCTTTATCGCCCTGATGCTGCTGTCGTCCACCGTGTTCGTGGTTGACCAGCGCAAGTTTGCCATCGTGTTCGCGCTGGGTGAAGTGAAGCAGGTGATCAACCAGCCTGGCCTGCACTTCAAGCTGCCGCCGCCGTTCCAGAACGTGATCTACCTGGACAAGCGCATCCTCACCATGGATTCGGCTGAAGCGGACCGCTTCATCACCGCCGAGAAGATGAACATCCTGGTGGATTCCTTCGTGAAGTGGCGCATTGTCGATCCACGCCTGTATTTCGTGTCCTTCGGCGGTGAAGAAAACCGTGCGCGCGACCGCCTTGCGCAGATCGTGAAAGCGGCGCTGAACGAGGAAATCACCAAGCGCACCGTGCGTGAAGTGATCTCCGGCCAGCGCGGCCAGACCATGGAAGGTATCCGCGTGAAGGTCAGCGAGGAAGCCAAGCGTATCGGCGTACAGGTGGTGGACGTGCGCCTGAAGCGCGTGGACTACGTGGAGCAGATCAATAACTCCGTGTATGAGCGTATGAAGGCCGAGCGCGTGCGCGTGGCCAACGAGCTGCGTTCCACCGGCGCGGCCGAATCCGAGAAGATCCGCGCCGACGCCGACAAGCAGCGCACCGTGATCCTGGCGGAAGCCTACCGCGAGGCGGAGAAAATCCGCGGCGAGGGCGATGCGAAAGCCTCCGGCATCTATGCCGAAGCCTTTGGCCGCAATCCTGAGTTCTACAAGTTCTACCGCAGCCTGGAGGCCTACCGCGCCTCCTTCAAGAACAAGGCTGACGTAATGCTGGTGGACCCGAACTCCGAGTTCTTCAAGTACTTCAAAGCGTCCGGTACGGGCGGCAAGTAAGTTGGCAGAGGCGCCAGGCCCTTAATTGGGGACAGACCCTAACTTTCGGCTCCGCCGAAATTAGGGTCTGTCCCCAATTAAGGGCCTGTCCCCGGTACTCAGTTTTTTTCCTGTTTAGCACCATTTTCGCGTAAAATATGCGGTTCGGCCTCCGCTGCCGAGCTGCGCCCCTGCGCTGCATTGCCCGAATTTCAACAACACCGACTTCCAATGCCGAATTGGCTTTTGCCTGAACATATTGCCGACGTCTTGCCGTCCGAAGCGCGCAAGATCGAGGAGCTGCGCCGCCTGATGCTGGACAACTTCCGGCGCTACGGCTACGAGCTGGTCATGCCTCCGCTGCTGGAGTACGTCGAGTCCCTGATGACCGGCGCCGGCGAGGACACCGACCTGCGCACCTTCAAGCTGGTGGACCAGATCAGCGGCCGCATGCTCGGCCTGCGCGCCGACATGACGACCCAGGTCGCCCGCATCGACGCCCACCTGCTGAACCGCGCGTCCGTCACCCGCCTGTGCTACGCGGGCCCGGTGCTGCACACCCGTCCATCGGGCCTGCACGCCACCCGCGAGCCGCTGCAGATCGGCGCCGAGATCTACGGCCATGCCGGCCTGGAAGCCGACGCGGAAATCCAGGAACTGGCCTTGGCCTCGCTCGACATGGCAGGCTTCAGCGACGTGCGCCTGGACCTCACGCATGTCGGCGTGCTGCGCGCCATCCTGGAGCAGGATGCAGCAGCGAGCAAGGACCACAACGCCATTGTGCAGCTGCTGCGCGCGAAGGACGTGCCGGGCCTCGAAGAGAAAACGAAAAACTACGCGCCCGCCACCCGCGCCGCGCTGGTCGCGCTGCCGCATCTGTACGGCGACGTGGAAGTGCTGAAGAAAGCGCGCGAAGTGCTGCCGGAACTGCCGGGCATCACCAAAGCGCTGGCCGAACTGGCTGCGCTGGCGGCATCGGCCATCGGCCGTGCCGAAGTGGCCATCGACTTGGCCGACCTGCGCGGCTACCAGTACGAAAGCGGCGCGATGTTCTCGCTTTACGTGCCGGGCCTGCCGAACGCCGTGGCGCGCGGCGGCCGCTACGACCACGTGGGCGAAGCGTTTGGCCGTGCGCGTCCCGCCACCGGCTTCTCGATGGACCTGCGCGAACTGGCGCGCCTGCTGCCCACGGCAGACCGCAAGCACGCCATCCGCGCACCATGGGGCAATGCGCCCGAGCTGAAAGACAAGATCGCCGAACTGCGCAAGTCCGGCGAAGTTGTGATCCAGAGCCTGCCGGGTCACAGCGATGAACAGGACGAGTTCGAGTGCGACCGCGCGCTGGTGCTCGACGATCAAGGCAGCAACTGGATTCTTAAAAACTTAGGTTAGTGTGATGTCAAAGAAAATCATGGCAAAGAACGTCGTCGTTATCGGTACCCAGTGGGGCGATGAAGGCAAGGGCAAAATCGTTGACTGGCTGACGGAGCACGCGCAAGGCGTGGTGCGTTTCCAGGGCGGCCACAATGCCGGCCACACCCTCGTGATCGGCGGCGTGAAGACCGCGCTGCAGCTGATCCCTTCGGGCATCATGCGCCCTGGCGTGGCCTGCTACATCGGTAACGGTGTGGTGGTGTCCGTGCCGGACGTGCTGCGTGAAATCGACAAGCTGGAAGCCGTGGGCGTGGAAGTGTCTTCCCGCCTGAAGATCTCCGAAGCATCGCCTGTGATCCTGCCTTACCACACCGCGCTGGACGCGGCCCGTGAAGCAGCGCGTGGCGCGGCCAAGATCGGCACCACCGGCAAGGGCATCGGCCCGGCCTACGAAGACAAGGTGGCACGCCGCGCGATCCGCATCGCCGACCTGCTGAACGAAAAGCGCTTCGCCGAAAAACTGGCCGAGAACCTGGACTACCATAACTACGTTCTGGAAAACTATCTGAAGGCGCCGAAGGTCGAGTACCAGAAGACGCTGGACGATGCACTGTCCTACGTGCCGCGCGTGCGCCCGATGGTGGCCGATGTGTCGAGCGCCCTGTACGCTGCGCACAAGGCGGGCGCCAACCTGCTGTTCGAAGGCGCGCAAGGCTCGCTGCTGGACGTGGACCACGGCACCTATCCATTCGTTACCTCGTCCAACTGCGTGGCCGGCAATGCCGCTGCCGGTTCTGGCGTGGGTCCGAACATGCTGCATTACATCCTGGGCATCACCAAGGCCTACACCACTCGCGTGGGTTCCGGCCCGTTCCCGTCGGAGCTGCCGACCGATGCAGGCGTTGGCCACCACCTGTCCTCCGTGGGCCACGAGTTCGGCACCGTGACGGGCCGTGCCCGCCGTTGCGGCTGGTTCGATGCCGCGCTGCTGCGCCGTTCGGTGCAGATCAACGGCGTGTCCGGCATGTGCCTGACCAAGCTGGATGTGCTGGACGGCCTGGAATCGCTGAAGCTGTGCACCGGCTATATGCTGGACGGCCAGAAGGTCGATATCTTCCCGGTCGGCGCGGAAGACGCAGCGCGCTGCCAGCCCATCTACGAAGAGATGCCTGGCTGGACCGAAAGCACCGTCGGCGCGAAATCGCTGGCTGCGCTGCCTGCTGCCGCACGTGCCTACATCAAGCGCATCGAAGAACTGGTCGGCGTGCCGGTCGATATGGTATCCACCGGTCCTGACCGCGAAGAGACCATCGTGCTGCGCCACCCATTCGAATAAGAAGAGAGAAAAATATGAGCACTCCACAGTCCAACGAAAAACACCTCTGGGTCTCCTGGGACGAGTACCACCGCCTGATCGAGCGACTGGCGCTCAAGGTGTACGAATCCGGCTGGAAGTTCGACATGGTGCTGTGCCTGGCGCGCGGCGGCGTGCGTCCGGGCGACGTGTTCTCGCGCATCTTCGACGTGCCGCTGGCGATCCTGTCGACCAGCTCCTACCGTGAAGAGGCGGGCACCGTGCGCGGCGACCTGGATATCGCCAAGTACATGACGATGACCAAGGGGCCGCTGGCCGGCAACATCCTGCTGATCGACGACCTGGCCGATTCCGGCGTGACCTTGACCAAGGTGATGAAGCACATCAAGGACAACTTCGCCGACGTGACCGATGTGAAGTCGGCGGTGATCTGGACCAAGGGCAGCTCCGCCTTCAAGCCGGACTACCAGATGGAAGAACTGCCGCACAATCCATGGATCCACCAGCCCTTCGAAGACTACGACGCGCTGCGCCCGCACCAGCTGGCCGCGTGGATCAAGAAAGGCGAAGCCGGCGCATAAGCACGCACGGCTCATTCAAAAAATGGCGGCAGGCTGCAAGGTCTCCCGCCATTTTTACTTCAAGGGGAAAGCATGACCGAAAACTTCTTCCAGACTTTTATCCTGCTGCTGCTGGTGACCGACCCGTTCGGCAACGTACCGCTGTTCGCGACGGCGCTGCAGCCGGTGCCGCATGCGCGGCGCAGCAAGATCGTGATCCGCGAATGCCTGATTGCGTTCGGTGTGCTGCTGATCTTCATGTTCTTCGGCCGCCACTTCCTGGCGGCGCTGCACCTGTCGGAAGTATCGCTGCGCATTGCGGGCAGCGTGATCCTGCTGCTGATTGCGATCCGTATGGTATTCCCGCATCCGGACGGTGTGCTGGGCAAGACCGAAGGCGGCGAACCCTTCATCGTGCCGCTCGCGATTCCGGCCTTGGCCGGCCCCTCGGCGCTGGCCACGGTGCTGCTGTTCTCGCGAGAAAGCACGGGCGAAGTAATGATTCACGTCGCCGCGCTGTCCTCGGTGGTGGTGGTATGGCTGGCCGTGTTCCTGGGTGCCGAAAAGCTGCAGAAAGTACTGGGCACGCAAGTGATGACAGCCTTCGAGCGCCTGATGGGCCTGATCCTCGCCGCCATGTCCGTCGAAATGCTCCTCGGCGGCATCCGCGAATTCGTCAAAACCCTGTAGCCGGTACTGACACCATGGGGTCAGGCACCATGGTGTCAGTGACAGCGGTGCCTGACCCCACGGTGTCAGTGTTTATTTGCCGGTGATGGAGATGACGTCGGCGCCGGGTGCGCCGAACAGCTGCTCTTTCAGCAGGTGAAGCTGGTCGCGCACTTGCGCGGCCTTCTCGAATTCCAGATTCTTCGCGTGCTCGATCATCATCTTTTCGAGGCGCTTGATCTCTTTCGATACCTGCTTCTCGTTCATCGACTCGTACTTGGCCGCTTCCTGCGCCACTTCGCGGTCCGCCGTCTGCTTGTTCGGGTCGTAGACGCCGTCGATCATGTCCTTGATGACCTTGGACACGCCGCGCGCCACAATGCCATGCTTCTCATTGTGTGCAATCTGCTTGGCGCGGCGGCGTTCCGTTTCATCGATCGCGCGCTTCATCGAATCCGTCATCTGGTCTGCATACAGGATCGCCACGCCGTTCAGGTTACGCGCCGCGCGGCCGATGGTCTGGATCAGTGAGCGCTCGGAACGCAGGAAGCCTTCCTTGTCCGCATCCAGAATCGCCACCAGCGACACCTCAGGCAAGTCCAGCCCTTCGCGCAGCAGGTTAATTCCCACCACCACATCGAAAGTGCCGATACGCAGGTCGCGCAGGATTTCCACGCGCTCCACCGTCTCGATATCGCTGTGCAGGTAGCGCACCTTGATGCCGTGATCTCCCAGGTACTCAGTCAGCTGCTCGGACATGCGCTTGGTCAGCGTGGTCACCAGCACGCGCTCGTTCTTTGCAATGCGGTCCTGAATCTCGGACATCAGGTCGTCCACCTGCGAGCGGGCAGGGCGCACGATGACCTGCGGGTCAACCAGGCCGGTCGGGCGCACCACCTGTTCCACTACCTGATCCGCATGCTTCTGCTCATACTCGGCCGGCGTGGCGGACACAAACACCGTCTGCCGCATCTTGCGCTCAAATTCTTCGAACTTCAGCGGCCGGTTATCCAGCGCGGACGGCAGGCGGAAGCCGTAGTCCACCAGATTGGTCTTGCGCGAACGGTCGCCGTTATACATGGCGGACAGCTGGCCCACCAGCACGTGCGACTCGTCAAGGAACATCAGCGCATCGGTCGGCAGGTAGTCGATCAGCGTTGGCGGCGGTTCGCCCGGCATGGCGCCGGACAGATGGCGCGAGTAGTTCTCGATGCCCTTGGTGAAGCCGATTTCGGCCATCATCTCCAGGTCGAACCGGGTACGCTGTTCGAGCCGCTGCTCTTCAATCAGCTTGCCTTCCTGGCGGAAGAATTCAAGGCGGTCGCGCAGCTCGGCCTTGATGCTCTCCACCGCGCGCAGCACGGTCGAACGCGGCGTCACATAGTGCGAGCCGGGATACACGGTAAAGCGCGGAATCTTCTGCCGCACGCGGCCGGTCAGCGGGTCGAACAGCTGGATCGATTCGATCTCGTCATCGAACATTTCGAGGCGCACCGCGAGCTCCGCGTGTTCAGCCGGGAAGATGTCGATGGTGTCGCCGCGCACGCGGAAAGTGCCGCGGCCGAAGTCCACTTCATTGCGCGTATATTGCATCTGGATCAGGCGCGCGATCACGTCGCGCTGCGCGACCTTGTCCTTGGCGCGCAAGGTCAGAATCATCTGGTGGTATTCGTTCGGATTACCGATACCGTAAATCGCCGACACGGTAGCCACAATCACCACATCGCGCCGCTCCATCAGCGACTTGGTGCACGACAGCCGCATCTGCTCGATATGCTCGTTGATCGACGAGTCCTTCTCGATGAACAGGTCGCGCTGCGGCACGTAAGCCTCAGGCTGGTAGTAGTCGTAGTACGACACGAAATATTCCACCGCATTTTGCGGGAAGAATTCGCGGAACTCGCTGTACAGCTGGGCTGCCAGCGTCTTGTTCGGCGCAAACACAATGGCGGGACGGCCCATGCGCGCAATCACATTGGCCATCGTATAAGTCTTGCCCGAACCGGTCACGCCCAGCAGGGTCTGGAAGGAGAGTCCATCGGAAATACCTTCGCACAAACCATCGATCGCAGTCGGCTGGTCGCCGGCCGGAGGGAAGGGCTGGTGCAGCTTGAACGGCGAGTCGGGGAAAGTGATAACGGTCGGCTCTGGAGCGCCGGCAAGTGATAAATCAGCCATGAAGTCAGACCTTTGCTAGAATAGAGAGCTGCCAGTGGCCCAGGCAGAGATGTTCGGGCTACTGTCATCAACCCGCTGCGAACCGCTTCCAATCGAATCCAATCTTATCATGACGACCCCTTCCGTTTTCAGTGCCATCGAGATGGCCCCGCGCGACCCGATCCTGGGTATTACCGAAGCATTTAACGCCGACACCAATCCCAACAAGATTAATCTGGGTGTGGGTGTTTATTATGACGACAACGGCAAAGTGCCGCTGCTCGAGTGCGTGCAGAAAGCGGAAAACATCCTGATTGAGCAGCCCGCACCGCGTACCTACCTGCCTATCGAAGGCCTGGCGCAGTACGACAAGGCTGTGCAGGAGCTGGTATTTGGTGCCGACAGCGCCGTAATTCAAGAGAAACGTGCGATCACCGTGCAGGCCCTGGGTGGCACCGGCGCACTGAAGCTGGGCGCCGACTTCCTGAAGCGCTTCTCGCCATCGTCCGAGGTCTACATCAGCGACCCGAGCTGGGAAAACCACCGCGCGCTGTTCGAAAGCGCCGGCTTCAAGGTCAACAATTACGCCTACTACGATGCCGCCACCCATGGCGTGAACTTCGAAGGCATGCTGGCCGCACTGAAAGCCATGCCGGCCGGCGCCATCGTCGTGCTGCACGCCTGCTGCCATAACCCGACCGGCGCCGACCTGTCGCAGGCTCAGTGGGACCAGGTCATCGCTGCCGTGGTGGCCGGCGGCCTGATTCCATTCCTGGACATGGCTTACCAGGGCTTTGGCGCAGGCATCGCGGAAGACGGCGCCGTGGTGCGCCGCTTCGCTGCCACCGGTGTGCCGCTGCTGGTATCGAATTCCTTCTCCAAGTCCTTCTCGCTGTACGGCGAGCGCGTGGGCGCCCTGAGCGTGGTTGCGGCCAGCGCCGACGAAGCAGCCCGCCTGCTGTCGCAACTGAAGCGCGTGGTGCGCACCAACTACTCCAACCCGCCGGTGCACGGCGGCAAGGTCGTGGCCACCGTGCTGGCAACGCCTGAGCTGCGCAAGCTGTGGGAAGAAGAGCTGGCCGCCATGCGCGTGCGCATCAAGGCCACCCGCGATGAGTTCGTGAAAAAGCTGAAAGAGAAGGGCCACGATTTCGAGTTCGTGCGCGAGCAGGTTGGCATGTTCTCCTACTCCGGCCTGACCAAGGAGCAGGTGGCAAAACTGCGCGAGCAGTCGATCTACGCCGTCGATACCGGCCGTATCTGTGTTGCCGCGATGAACTCGCGCAACATCGATGCCGTCGTTGACGCCGTTGCCAAAGTGCTTTAATATCTCGTCTCTCACTGCCCGGCAGTGAGAATGGCAACAAAGTGTGCGGAACAGTGCTTGTAAAGAGTGTTTGAGCTGTATATAATGTTGCCTCTAATCCCTGATAGCTCAGTCGGTAGAGCGACGGACTGTTAATCCGCAGGTCCCTGGTTCGAGTCCAGGTCGGGGAGCCAGAATTTAGAAAAGCCCAGCCTTCGCAGGTTGGGCTTTTTGCTTTTCTGTTGGCGCGCTTGTGCTATTCTTCATTGACGATATGGAGGGCTGCAATGAAAACGGGATTTATTGGGCTTGCTATGGCACTCGGCGCAGCTATCGGGGCAGCGACCGGCAACCTCGCGATAGGGGTTGCTCTGGGCGTGGTTTTCGGCGCCGCGATCGGTGCAATGAGTGCCCAGAAATAAGAAGCCCAGCCTGCGTAAGCCGTTTTTCGTAACATTGGGCTGCGTTCTGCTCAGACGCTGCCTTCGCGCTCCACCACCAGAATCCGTGCCTCCCCACGCGGATGGGCCACGTGTTCACAGCCCACTCCCGCGAAGAAGACGTCACCGGTTTGCAATGTGACGACTTGCTCAATGCCCTGTTCGCGGTAATGCATATCGACCGTGCCGTCGAGCACCGCAAACACTTCTTCACCATCGTTCACATGCCATTTATAGGGCTGGTCCGTCCAGTGCAGGCGGGTGGTGGTGCCGCCCATATTGGCGATGTCGTCGGCGCCCCAGGCGCGGGTGGCGGTGAATTCCTTGCTGCGGATGACTCTCATGAACACGCTTTCGGCAGTAACAATTCCGCCAGTTTAGCTCACAACACTTTTTTCAGTTCGAGTTCCGACGCCGAGGCGTGGTACATGGCGCATCCGCCTTTGCCGTTGCGCTTCACAGAATACATGGCGCTGTCGGCGCACTGCAGCAGGTCCGCCAGATGGTTTCCGTGGCGGGGATAAAGCCCGATGCCGATGCTGGCGCCCAGCCAGTAGCGTTTGCCTTCAATTTCCATCGGCTGAGTGAGCTGGCTCAGCAGTTTCCGGCCGATTTCATAGGCCTGGTCCTCATCTTCCAGCTGGGTGGCGATCACCACGAATTCGTCGCCGCCAACCCGGGCGCAGATGTCGGTGCTGCGGGTGTTGGTGCGGAGCCGGGCCGCTACCAGCTTCAGCACTTCGTCGCCTACCGCGTGGCCGGCGCTGTCGTTGATCGGCTTGAAGTTGTCGAGATCGATATAGAGAACGGCGACAACGTGATGCGGCCGCGTTGCCAGTATCAGGGCCTGGTCGAACAGCGTATGCATATAGCGCTGGTTGTTCAGGCCGGTGAGCGAGTCGAGGAAAGCCATGTCCAGCGCACGCGATTCGGCGTCAATCAGGCGCTTCTGGAACAGGTTGAGCACCGCGCCCAGCAGGGCGATGTACTGCACGAGCACTAGTGCCGTGCCCAGCATGAAGCCGTTGCGGAACCATGCCGGATAATAGTGAATGGCGATTGGCGCACTCAGCCAGTGCAGGCCAAGGGCGAAGCTGGCGGCAGCGGTGGCCAGCAGCAGGCGGCCCGGCACCACATTGCGGTGGCGGAAGGTAAGCCAGGCCATGCAGAACATGAAGGCCGCATTGATGGGCACGTAACCCATGGAGCGAAGCAGTGGCGGGAATCCCGCCAGTACGGATACCAGCAGCCACAGCTCCGCCGCACCCGCAGCCAGCCAGAACCGGCGCTGCCGGATATCGAGATCGAGAAAGCGCGTGACGCCGATCAGCAGCAGCGGCTTTTCCAGCACATTGAAGAAAATGTAGATGGGAACCGCGAGCGGCGTCTGGTCGCTGAACAGGAAGTAGAAGAGGCTCAGCCGGGCGAGCAGGGCGCAGGACATCGACAGCGCCCACCACCCGGCGCCCGAGTTTGTCCTGGGAATTCTGCTGGTCCATACGAACAGCAGAATGAACAGAAAGTAGACGGTGGTACCGAAGGTATGCACGATCTCATATGGCATCGCGGCCTCTCCCAGCATATTTTTTCTCCCTGCTTTTTAACTATCAGTATATTGATCAGCAGACAAAAGAGGATGCAATTTTTGCAGCACGAGCGGCTAGCGCCATGCCAGCCGCTGTGGGCGTTGTAAAGTTGCCTCATGCCCCGATTGGGTGCACCGCTAAAATGGTGGCTTTTTTCAGTTTCCGGACTCGTGTGGGCTACTTTGTGTAGTAAAGTTTCACAAAACTACATAAAGGAGAGATTTTGGAACCTGTTACCCAAGCAGCATCGCCGTCCAGCCAGCCTTCATCACAGCCCCATGCGCAGAGCTACACCGGCCCCTTGTCGCTGGTGACCACGCTGTTCTTCATGATGGGATTGATTACCTGCCTCAATGACGTGCTGATTCCCCACCTGAAATCCGTCTACACGCTGAACTACGTGCAGGCGATGCTGGTGCAGTTCTGCTTCTTCGGCGCCTATTTCATCGTGTCGGTGCCGGCGGGCATGCTGGTGCGTAAGCTCGGCTACCAGAACGGCGCTGCGGCGGGCTTTTTGCTGGCGGCTGCGGGCGCCGCGTTGTTCTATCCGGCGGCCACCAGCGGTTATGCCTTCTTCCTGTTTGCCTTTTTCGTGCTGGCTTCCGGCATCACCATCCTGCAGGTCGCGGCGAATCCCTATGTGACGGTGCTGGGCGACCCGCGCACGGCGTCGAGCCGCCTCACGCTGACGCAGGCCTTCAACTCGCTGGGCACGACCATCGCGCCGGTACTGGGCGGCATGCTGATCCTTTCCGGCACGGTGTTGTCGCACGAGGACATTGCCAAACTGCCGGCCGCCGAGCAGGCGGTCTACCGCGCAAACGAGATTGCAACGGTGCAGATGCCTTATCTGGTGCTGGCCGGCGTGATGGTGGCGCTGGCCGTCCTGTTTGCAATGGCGCGCATGCCGAAGATCGTGCATGCCGATGCGGCCGGTGCGCAGGGTCACGACTCCCTCTTCAAGCACCGCAACCTGGTGCTCGGTACCATCGGCATCTTCTGCTATGTGGGCGCAGAAGTGAGCATCGGCAGCTTCCTCATCAACTTCCTTGGCGAGCCCGATGTGGCCGGCCTGTCGCATGCCGATGCCGCGAAATATGTGAGCTATTACTGGGGCGGCGCCATGGTAGGCCGCTTCATCGGTTTCGCCGCGATGCGCACCATCAGCCCCGGCAAGGCGCTGGCCTTTAACGCCGTCGCGGCGATGCTGCTGGTGCTGCTGGCCATTTACGGCAAGGGCCATGTGGCGATGTGGGCGATTGTGGCGATTGGCTTGTGCAACTCCATCATGTTCCCCACCATTTTCAGCATCGCAGTCCACAAGCTCGGCCGCCTGACCGGCCAGGCATCCGGCGTGCTGTGCATGGCGATTGTGGGCGGCGCTCTGGTACCTTTCCTGCAGGGCTTCCTGGCCGACAGCTTCGGCCTGCGCGTGAGCTTCTTCCTGCCCATCGTGTGCTACGCCTTCATCGTGTTTTTCGGCCTGGCCTATGCAGGCATTTACAGTAAGCCGCAGGAGCATTGATGCGGGGCTCAGGGTAGCGCGGGCTACCCGGAGTGCATGCTGGTATCAGCTCACCACATAAAACACGCCCGCGCCGCCGGTTACGATGCCCTGCGTGTTCTGCTGCGACACGCCCAGCATGTATTGCTGGCCTTTAGCGGCCGCTGCGGGAATCCGGGTGTGCAAGGCTAGCGGGTAGACAATGCCCGGTTCCTTGTCCATCGAGATGCGCACCAGCGATTGCTTGATGTCGACATAGCGTTTGCCATCACGCAGCACCACGTCGCCGCCTTCCACCGACACATTCCCCAGCTTGTGGCGGGTGGCGCAGTCAAAGCGCGAGTTCTTGCCCAGCGTGAGCACGCCGGAACAGCAGCCGAAGCGCGTTTTCACCTTGGTCTCTTCGAGGAAGATCAGCCCACTGTCGCAGGTGGCATCGTCCTGCTGCTGGCCGGGCTGCACCTGGTTGCCGAAGTCCACGGTGGGGAAGAGGGCACCTTCATCGTCCATCGACAGCGTTAGCGGCATGCCGGCGGGCAGGCGGCTGCGGTCTACCAGCAGCGACATGCGCCGCTCCATATTGAAGCGGTTGCCCATGATGAAGGGGAAGGCCGCGCTGGCATTGGCCAGCACGTCGATCACGGACAGGTTGCGTTGCGCCAGGTTGTTGCGGCGCGCGCTGATCGGATCGCCCGTCAGCGGCGCGGTGGCAAAGGCATAGTCATTATCCGCATTGACCACGGCCAGCAGGCAGGGGTGCCAGCCGCTGTTGGCGATCCAGCCGTACAGGCTTTCCACCTGCGCCGCTTCGATGCGGAATTTTGCCATCACCGTGCTGCCCGATGCAATGCTGGCGAAGCTGGCTGTCAGCGGCGTGGGCGCAACGTGCTGCGCGTCGGTCAGGCTCCAGTCCTGCGGATAGATGAACTGCAGGCCGACGAAGGGCGTGATGCGGGTGCTGATGGTAACGTTGCGGGCATCGCGCGCGCCGTTGTTAGTAACACGCACATAGATATAGTTGGCCTGGCCGCGTTCCACGTTCTTCGACTGCAGCGGATCGCTGGGCACGAAGACACCGTCGTCATTGATGCGCACCACAATGTCCGAGAAGTCCCAGAAGTTCCCGCCCGTATAAGGCTCGCTGCCGCTGTCGGCCGGGGCGTCCTTGATCATCACGTCCGCTTCATCCAGCGCGCGGAACACATTGATGCGGCCATAGCCCATCTCCTGGTTCCAGCTGCCGTTCGGGCGTCCTGCCGTGTCGGCATAGGCAACCGCGCCCACTTTCTGCGCCGTGCGTTCGATGTGTGCGCGCACCTGAACATTGGTCAGCGTGGGATAGGCGCTGCGAATCAGCGCTGCCAGCCCCGCAACGTGCGGCGTGGCGGAAGAGGTGCCGTTGAAGGTGAGCTCATAGTCGCCGGATCATAGCCGCCCGCGCCGCCGATGTCGGTGGTGGGAATATGCACGCCCGGCGACACCACGGAAATCTCCGGCCCGAAGTTGGAGCCCCAGGGTTCGCCGTCGGGGCTGAGCGGCGTTTTGCGGTTATCGATTTCGTCCGATGCGCCAACGGCAATCACCAGCGGATTGGTGGCGGGATAGGTGATGGGGCCATTGTAGTTATGCGTTGCCACGCACATCACCACGTCGTTGTTGAAGGCGTTCTGGATCGCCGGATCGATAATGGCCGTGCTCCAGCCATTGAAACCGAAGCTCATGCTGATCACGCTGGCGCCATGCGTGGCGGCGTAGTTGATGCCATTGGCCACTTCCACATCGGACCAGGTATCGAAAGCCACCGGCAGAATGCGCGCATTGCCTGCCACGCCGGTAACGCCCGCGCCGTTGTTATAGGTGGCGGCCACAATGCCCGCGCAGGCCGTGCCGTGGTTACCGGTGGGCGAGCCGTCCGGCAGCATGGTGCCGAGGTTGATGCCGGGGTCGGAGAAGCGCAGGTCGGTGTGATTCAGGTCGCAGCCTTCATCCAGCACGCACACCACCATGGTGGCCAGGCCGGTGGTGATGTCCCAGCCGGTGGTGCCCGGGCCGCCTGCTTCGATGCGCGTCATATCCCACTGCTGCGGAAACAGCGTGTCATTCGGCGCTATGGAGGTTGGCGTGAGCAGGGGCATGGTCTCGAACTGGAAATCGGCGATGCCTGCCGACGGCGTATGGCGGATGCGGTCGCGCAGCTCGTAGGCATTCACTTCGCGCACATTATTGATGCGGAAATAGCGGTAGCCGTTCAGGTAGCGCGATTTCTCGGTCACTTCCTCAATGGCTGGTTCGGCGGCATCGGTGGCTTTCAATGCATCGAAGCGCACATTCATGCCGATGGGATCGCGCAGGCGAATCACCGCCACATTGGGCAGCGGCGACATCAGGCCACGGCGGCCATCCTGTCCGGCCAGGCGGTAGACCGGGCTGACAAAATCCAGGCCCAGCGTCTGGCCGGCCGCCTCCACCTTCGCCAGGCGGCCATCGTCCAGCGGACGGCGCGACTGCACGAAATAGCGCGTGCGCGTGTGGTTCACGCGTTCGCCCGGCACGGCTTCGCCGTCCGGATCATCTTCCAGGAAAAGGTCCAGCCCAGCAAGGAACTGGGCGACTTCACTCCGTTCGCGCGGCGCTTTCAGGACCAGCAGCAAGCGGGCAGGTTCCAGCGCCAGCGGGGCACCGGAAGCATGGGACATCTGTTGCGGAAAGTTCTTCATGACGGACTCCTCGGCTTGATGGGGAAGCGCCGGTTAAGCGCCCGTCTCAGTCTATGATCTGTATCTGGCGTGGCTTTGCGTTTGCTCAGAGTGCGGTGGAAGAAAGTGGTGTTGTAGAGTTCGCTTACCACATGTATAATGCGGCCTCCTTTCCCTGATAGCTCAGTCGGTAGAGCGACGGACTGTTAATCCGCAGGTCCCTGGTTCGAGTCCAGGTCGGGGAGCCAGAATTCAGTAGCATGCCAAAAACCCAGCCCTAATCCGGCTGGGTTTTTGCGTTTTTTTTGGGCCGTTTATTTGCGCATGGTGAGCCATGGTGAGGTCATTGGGCGGTGGGGATGCACTACTCATTCGGCTGGGAGCACGTTGCACTCCGGGCACTCTGCAAGCCGGTCGGGACACGAGCGCAGGGCGACCGAACTCATGGGGCTGCAGGTGAGCCAGCGGCACTGCTGCTATATTTTGCTCATAGCCGCAACGAGGCCGTTGGGTGATGGGGATGGACAGGGCTGGCTTGCGTGGTGTCGGAGACGTTTCAAGCCAAGCTCCAGATCTTGCAGGCAAGAACTTTCTACCTAAGCGAGCTGCTGTAATTCATTTGAACAGCCGTTGAACAGGTACACTTGTGCAAATTTTCCGCGTTCAATTCCTCCTATGCTCTCTATTGCGGCGTAGAGCCACTTCCACCAACCACACCCTCGCATGCGCATATCTTCAAATGCGACGATTAAGACTGTTTCTGGGGCATATTTTTTTACCGCTTTTGCCACGGTGCGTTCACGTATGGATGCGGCTAATTGCTTTATTGGAGCATCATAGTCTTGGGCTTCCATAATCGCGACGATTTTCCCGGCTATTTTCTCGATAGGACCGGCCCCTGGAGCAAAACCCTGCTGAACTAGCAAAGCTGACCGTAGTGCGTTTTTTTCACCATAATCTGCGAAAGTTACCTGAACCTCGAAGTCCTTTTCTATGTATCCAGATATCCAAATACGCCCGTCCGCTCTGCCACTGTTCTCGTTCGCTTCGACATGCACAGCAAGTCCAGGCTGCTTGAGTGCTAGAGCTAGGCGTGACAGAGGATATAACTCTTCAATCAGTCGCTTTGCCGGGCGAACACGATTATGGTATTGCTCAGTTGAAAGGGACTCAATTCGAGTCTCGATGGATAACGCGAACTCATAAGCAGTCATTTTCATAGTCGGACCATTGCCTTGGTGGCGCGCGTCACTTGGCCTCTCTGCCCGTTGCGCTTGAAGCGTAGAGTACTTTGGCCAATGCAGCAATTGCATGTGTTAGTCGAGTACGTCTGGTGTATTTCTGCATTTTCGTTGCAGGCAGGGTACGTAGCGCTTTGTCAGCCCATCGGTGGAGACCAGCATTTTCACTATCAAACAGTGCTTCATGAGCGACTGCATTCCGAAGTAAATTGAGTTCGCGTGCGAGACCTAACGCGTCCATCTGCACCAAATCTGCGTTCCCAATATCGGACTCTAGCAGCGTAAGCATTCGATAAAATGAAAGGCTGTCCAGAACCTTGTTGCTATACGCGTACTGAATCCGAAATCTTTCCTTAAGGAACATTTCAACATAGAGGTGCCCTTTCAACAGAATCATCTCAGGCTCACGTTGCTTATCTAAATTGGCCAAGACGGCCCATTCTACGAGTGGTGGCGGAAACATGGTTGTCAAATCCGTATGTACGAGATTGAGGTCGAGTACCGAAATTAAATTGACATGGCGGTGAGACACGAACTCGCGCCCTCTCTGCCCGTTCCCATTTAATGTCGAACGTCGATTACAGAGTGCTCTATCCACTGAGCTACGCCATGTGCGAACATTTTGGCAAAGAAAATCATAGACAATATAGGCCGTTAAGTAGCTAGCCGTAACGGCTTAGCTGCTTGGCGTGTCGGGCTAGCCGCTAGAAGGATTTTCGTATCCATTCAGCGATGGTGCGCTGTGCATTTGACCTCGTAAGGTTGGCGCCAATTTCTTCGCTGTGCGCCAGGACTTGAGCTGTTAGTTCGCTGGCGGCTTGATTCGCAGATTTCCAAGTTCCTGCTTTGTACTTTTCCAGCGTCCACTCCTTCAATTCTGCCATCTTGGCATGTCGCTTCTTGGCACCAGCTTTTCCGTTAATCGCTTTTTCTGCTTTGCGGCCATAAAAATTATTCAAATGGAGAGTCCCTTGTACAGCCATGTGAGCCGCAGACACTGCATCCGCCAGCAAATCTAACGCTTTAGCTTTATCGTCCGGCCAGCATAAGGCGGCGTGTAAGAAACAGTCGAGAGAAAGGGCTTCCAGTATTTCTCCGGTATCTGGGAACTGAGCAAGCCGTGTGCCTTGTAGCGCTTCGAGATTGCCAACCAACGTAGCGTAGTGTTGGGCTACTAGAACACCACATTGAAAATGGCGTTCGCATCCCTTGGCAGTAGTTAGTTCTTTTTCGATTTCAGTTGGCGTTCTGTCCGAGGCTTCAAAAGCCTTTCTGATTAACGTCGCGTGGTAGTGATTGGCGAAACGCTGCGTGCGCCACGCAAGAATCAGTATGTCGTCAACGTACTCGCCATGCCGTCGCCACAAGCTTTGCTGAAGTCCTGCGATATGGCGTTGCCACTTCTGCCCCAAGTTCTCAACAAAATTAGGGGAAACATCTTGCAGGTCTGTTGCTTGCTTTAGCGCCTCATTCAATGCCGTTTTCATCGCCAAGGCTTTGACTTCTGCGCTGCACTGAATTGCATCTTCAAATGGTTGAATTCGCCAAACCATGTTCTCCCCTGACGATATTTGGTCTATAGGTGGCTCGCGTCCCCGTCCAACGAGGCATCGTGCTAACTAAGCCTGAGAGCTTCGAAACATAGTGCCTGATCTATCCATGTGTTTTAGCTTTTCCCAGATACGAACAACTTCCTTAACTATCGGCATCAGAACCCCATGGACTCTGAGAACGGGCCGACCTCCTCTTTGCAAACTGGACTTCACTATAACGGAGTTGCTGCCTCTGAGATTTTATGCGGAGCATCGAAATTGCCAGGATGTTACATAGTGTGCATTTTCCTACCCCTACGACATGCTAACGTTCCTAGCGCCAATAATGCGGCACATAAAGGTAGCTAAAACGATTCTGTAGTCCAACTCACCAGGGAGGCAGTCGTATGAAGCAACAGTATTTCTTACGGGCCGGCATGCGTGTCGCGCTCGGTTTATGTCTGGGCGCGGTGTGCTCAGCTCCACTGCTGGCGCAGGCGGCTGCGCCGGGGAACTCCAGCGCGTGTGCGAGCGAACTGGGCAAGGCCATGCTGTCGCTGACGCCGAAGACCGCGAATCCTCCCGACAGCAATGGCGGTTTCATCAACCGGATTGCATCATGCAATGTGTGGCAGAACTTCTTCTACCTGAACTGGCCAGCCGTGCCCGGCCAGGCGGGCGTGCCGGATACGAAGGCTGCATTCGGGGCGCCGACTGCGGCGGTCTGGCAGACCTTTGCCTCGCCCGATCAGGTCTTCCTGCCGAACGGCAAGAAGCCGGCGCCCTGGGGGAAATGGACGGCAGCGCCGGATGTGCCGCCTGCCATCGCGGCGCAAGTCCAGGCCGGCAAGCTGCGCGTGCTGCGCCGCGTGGCCAAGGTGGACGACGACCGGCCCGATCTTCACAACATCGAGCAGGTCGATGAACTCGTGCTGTACGACCAGAAAACACAGCCGGTGTACTACGAGGTGATGCTGAACAAAACCCTCTACGACTATATCGTCAGCAACAACCTGTACGAAGCCAAGGCCCAGTCGGCCTATGCTGCCAAGAAGGCGATCGCGCCGCCGGTTGGCTCCTTCGAGATCAAGGCGGCCTGGAAGATTCTGACGGCAGGTGAAATCGCCAGCAAACGCTTCTTCACAACGAGCGCTTATGTGATACCGCCCGGCGGGCCAGGCAGCGTGCAGACGGTGGGGCTGGTGGGGCTGCACGTCTTTGCGGGTGGCGGCTCTGATACGCAAGGCAATTCGGCCGGTCTGTGGGCGACGTTCGCGCAGGTCGATAACGCTCCAGTGACGGGCCAGGCGCAGGCGGGCGCCAACTACAGTTTCTATAATCCAGCCTCGAACGCCGTGCCCAATATTCCGACGAAAGTGAATGGCAAGCAGGTGCCGGCGGTGACGCAAGTTACGCAGGTCTGGGCCGATGACACCGATGCCGCGACGGTGACAAAGTATGCGCAGAGCCTCATCGTGGCGGGTAATAAGGATGCGCCTTGGCAGTACTACAAGCTCATCAACACGCAATGGCCGCGAGGGCAGTATTCGGCTACACCGCCGGTTCCCCAGAATGCCCCTTTGTCCCTGAAGGGTTCGGCGGGCGAGCCGAACACCATGCAGCTGCTTAATCCTGTGCTGGAAACCTATATGCAGGTCACGCAGGTGAAAGATGCGGCGCAGCGCAGCTGCATGGCATGCCATTCATTCGCCCAGGTCGCCGACCAGAAGCAGAAGTTTGCTACCGGCTTCAGCTTCCTGTTCGGACGTGCGCAGCCTGCACCCGCCGGTAAAAACTGATTCCTTCCGCAGCAGCAGGAGCCCAGCCTTCAACGGCTGGGCTTTGACTTTGATTGAAGAAGACTTGCCCATGACACCGTCCCGATTCGTTCTCGCCCTGGCTCTTGCATGCTCCGCGTTGATCTCCCATGCGCAGGACGGCAAGAAGGCCATATTGTCCGACCAGCAGGTGAAGAAGCAGATTATCGAGGAGTCGATTGCGGCATATCCAGGCCGTTGCCCGTGTCCGTTTAACTCGGCAAGGAATGGCAGTGCCTGCGGCGGACGGAGTGCCTGGAGCAAGCGAGGCGGCTATGCTCCGATTTGCTATGAGCGGGAGGTGACGAAGGAAATGGTTCAGCGGTGGCGCGCAGAGAATTCGCGCTGATCTCAAGGTGTAAGCAGCTTCCATTGTCCTTCCGAGATCACCTCAACCGCACCATCCACCACTTTGATGGCGGTCTGGTCATCGATCAGGTAGGAGGGCATGGGGAGCGTCGCCGCCAGCTTTTCCAGCTCCGCCATGGCGTTGTCCGGGAACCATTCGTGGTCGAGGTGAGGGTGGAGAGCAAAGTCCAGCAGGCCTAATGACTTCGGGCTTGTGGATGGTAGCTCGTGTTTGCCGAAAGTAGTGCCATAGCGAGTCATGATCATGCTGCCTGCGCTCAGGCCCACATAGACCGTCTTGCGCAGCAGGGAGGGCAGCAAGTCCGCCAGCCCGGATTGCTGCATCCAGTACGTCAGGTACTGGCAGTCGCCTCCGCCCACCAGCAGGGCATCCGTCTCTTCGAGCATCGGCGCCCAGAGTTCGCGCTGGATGCTCGGCAGGGCGGTGAGCTCCAGCACGCCCAGCGATTTCCAGCCCAGCTCACAGAATGGGTCTCCCAGCGTGCCGCGTATGACTCCGCGCGACAGGTGGGGGCCGTCAGGGATGGCGTAGATGGCTGTAGGAATAAATAAAGCGCTGGCATCGGCCACCGGTTTGCCCAGAAGATTGCACAGGGCTGTGTGGATGCTTTCGTTGCTGATACCGGCGGAGGTGAGCAGAAGTTTCATGGGCAGATCCGGGCTAATTGGCGTTGTCAGGGCATTGTAATACCGTGCTGCTATCATTCAGCAATATGCAGATACGTAGACGCTCAATTCTTGGTGGCATGCTGGCGCTGTCCTTGCCGCAGGCACGTGCGGCCACGGTGTTACGCTATCCGCGCTCCGAACCGCGTGCCGCGCCGAGCGAGCACTATCCTGTGCGCCTGCTGCGGATGGCGCTGGAACGCTCCGGGCGCCAGTACGTGCTGCAGTCTACGCCCTTGATGATGCGGCAGAGCCGCGCACTGCTTGAACTCCAGAGCGGCCGCATTCTTGATGTGATGTGGACCATGACTTCGCGCGAGCGCGAGCGGGACCTGCTGCCTATCCGGATTCCGCTGGACCGGGGCCTGATCGGCTGGCGCCTGCTGCTGATTCGCAAAAACGATACGGCGCGCTTTGCCGCCATCCGCAAGGCAGAGGAGCTGCGCGCCATGACGGCGCTGCAGGGACATGACTGGCCCGATACCGATATCCTGCGCGCCAACGGCTTTAGGGTGCAGACGGCGTCCGATTACGCTGGCATGTTCGGCATGCTGGCGACGGACCGCGTCGACTATTTTCCCCGCGCCACCTTCGAAATCTGGGACGAAGCAAAGGCGCACGCCAGCGAGGAGCTGGTGGTAGCCCCCGGGCTCGCGCTGTACTACCCCAGCGCCTTTTACTATTTTGTGAACAAACGGAACGTGGCGCTTGCGGCCGATATCGAACGCGGCATGGAACGGATGCTGGCCGATGGCAGCTACGAAAAGCTGTTCCAGGAATATTTCGGCGCGATGATCGAGCGCGCAGCGCTGGCGAAGCGCCGGGTCTTCAGCCTGCACAACCCGTTGCTGCCTGATGCAACGCCACTGGGGCGGCGCGAACTCTGGTACCGGCCGCAGGGCCATTGAAATCAGGGACAGACCCGGATTTCGGAATCCGGGTTTGTCCCTGATTTTCTAACGCCAGGAACGGATGGCGTGGCCTTTCACGGCATAAAACAGGATCAACGCGTAGCAGGGCAGCATTACCCAATACGCCGCCTGTGAACCGCGGATATCGGACAGGTGTCCATACAGCATCGGCAGCAGGGCGCCGCCTGCAATGCCCATGATGAGCAGCGCCGAACCGCTGGCCGTGTATTTGCCCAGGCCTTCCAGTGCAAGCGGCCAGATGGCGGGCCACACCAGCGCGTTGGCAAAGCCCAGCATGGCGAGGAACATCACGGTGTCCGGCACGGCAGGCACGCCGGCCCAGGTCACCAGCACTTCCGAAATGCCGGTGCCTGACGGTGAGCTGAGCGCGACGCCGGCCGTGAAGGCGATGCCGCTGATGGCCGACAGCAGCAGGGCCTCTTTCTGCGACAGGAACTTCGGTATCGCCAGTACGCCCACGATATAGCCCAGCACCATGAAGCTCATCGTGTACGACGTAAGGATGCCGAACTTTTCCACCCCGAGGTTATGCCCGTACAGGCCGATGGTGTCGCCCGCAATCACTTCCACACCCACGTAGGCGAACAGCGACAGGGCACCCAGCACCAGCTGCGGGAAACGCAGCACGCCGAAGCGTTCCACCGGCGTTTCCGCCTGCTCGCTGGCGATCTCCTGCAGCGGCGAGAAGCGCACCAGCAGCATCACCAGCAGCAGGCAGCCCACCATGGCCGCATACGGGAACACCAAGCGCAGCGACAGTTCGGAGCGCAACGCATCGCGCGCCAGCGGCGTCATGGCGGCCAGTTCCGCATCCGAGTAGTGCCCCATGCCGGACAACATCAGGCTGGAGAACACGAGCGGCACGATGACCCCGGCCGCCTTGTTCAGCAGTCCCATCACGCTGATGCGCATGGCGGCGCTTTCGCGCGCACCGATGCACACGATGTAGGGATTGACCGCCGTCTGCATCAGCGTCATGCCGGTGGCCAGCGTGAACAGGGCCAGCATGAACAGGCCGTACCAAGTGGTGCGTGCTGCGGGGATGAACAGCAACGCACCGGCGGCCATAATGCCCAGCCCCAGCGCCATGCCCTTGCGGTAGCCAGTGCGGCGCAGTACCGCCGCCGCGGGCAAGGCCATCACCGTGTAGGCAATGTAGAAGGCGAAGGTGACCCACAGGGCCTGAAAATTGTTCAGGTCACAAACAATTTTCAGGAAGGGGATCAGCGAGCCATTCAGCCAGGTGACGAAGCCGAGGATGAAGAACATCAGCCCGACGAAGGCCATTGCCACCGCCACGTCCCTGGAACTGCCAGCCGGCTTGTCCATGCTCATTGCCTGATTCTTCATACGCTCAGAACTTCGCACGCAGGCCCACGCTGTAGCGCGCACCGTTCTCATAGACGCCAACCGGCAGGCCGTCCGTGGTGTTGGTGCGGATTACTTCGTTGTTGATGTTCACGGCCGATGCATACAGGCTGTAGGTAGGGTTGATATCCCAGTTGGCCGTTGCATCCCACTGGCCGTAGGCGCTGTTCACGTCCTGGCCGCCTTCGTTCAAACCGCCGTAGGACTTGGAGCGGTAGTTGTAGGAAACGCGCAGGCTGTAGCCGTTACGCTCGTAGTAGCCGCTGGCATTGAGCTGGTTGCGCGAGTTGCCCACCACGTTCAGCTTGCGGCCGCCGGCCACGGAACCGGCTTTCGCGTCGGTGAAGGTGTAGTTGACGATGGCGCCGAAGCCGTTGCCGAAGGACTGCTGCCATTGCAGTTCCAGGCCCTTGATGGTGGCGCCGTTGTCCGCATTGTGCGGGCGGGTGACAGGGCGCTGCACGCCTGCTACGTTCTCCACTGCCGTGGAAGTGTAGATGAAGGTGTCCAGCCGCTTGGTGAATGCCGTGGCGGACAACAGCGAGGCATCGGCGAAGTACCACTCGGCGCCGATTTCGGCCTGGTTGGCGTGGTAAGGATTCAGCAGCGGGTTGCCTGCGGTGGCCGCATTGGTGGTGCCGCTGACTTCCGTGCTGGCACTCAGGTCGCTGAAGGTGTTACGCGCCATCACGCGGGACACGGCGCCGCGCACCAGCAGGTCGCGCCGCAGTTCGTACACGAAGTTCACGTTCGGCAGCAGGTCGTTGTAGGTGCGCTCCACGCTGCCCAGCGTGTAGTTGCCGGTGCCGCTCAGGTCCTGGTTCGCTTCCGAGGTCTGGCGGGTACGCACATAGCGCAGGCCGAAGTCGCCGCGCAGCTTGTCGTAGCCGAATTCGGCCTTGCCGTACAGCGCCGAGATGCGTTCCTTGATGCGGTAGTACTCGCCTTTCGCTTCCTTGTACACCATGCCCTTGTCGTACATCGGGAAGCCCTTGCTGAAGGCAAGGCCGTCGTCCACCCATGCGTATTGCGTGAGCGAGCCTTTGGTGGCGGCTTCCTGGCTCAGCAGCGGCGAAGGACCGGTGGACAGGTCTGCCAGCGAATAGGACTGCCAGCCGGTGCTGCCCGGGCCGACGGTGCCGATGGTGCGGCGGTTCTTCACGGTGTTGTCGCGCAGCTTGGCGCCTACTTTCACGCTCTTGATAAAGCTGTTGTCCACATCCAGCGTGAAGTCGGCCTGGCCGTAATTCTCCTTGCTCTCCATGCGGCGGATCCAGTCGCGCGCGTTCTGCAGCGTGAGCTTGGTCGGGTCCAGCGGGTTCATATCGAGGTAGCTGACTTCATAGGTGTCCGGCGCCAGGTTGATGGTGGCGCGGGTGTTCCCGGTGAACCAGAAATTGCGGTCATGTTCGCTGCCGCCGGCGCCCGAGGTGGTGCCCAGCTGCGTATGCAGCTTCCAGTTGTCGCCATCCACATTGCCTTCGAGATCCAGCACTTTCGACTTGATGTAGGCCTCGCGGTAGATCGGCTCGAAGGATACGCCCGTGGTTGGGCCTACGGTGCCGCCCACCAGCGCCTTGGTGCCGTCCGAAGTGGTGATGAAGCGCGGATTGTCCACCCGCAGCGTGCCGTTGGCGTCTGCCAGGCCGCCTGCCTGCCACAGGTAGTTCTGGTTGTTGTTATCCATGTCCATATCCGAATTCAGGTAGTTCAGCGAGAAGTCGGAATTGGAAGTAGGGCGCAGCTGCAGGGTGATGTTGCCGGTGGTGCGTTCGCGGTCTTGGCGGAAGATGGCCGAACCGCCGCCCCACGATGCGTAGGCGCCCGGCGTGACCGCGCCATTCTGGTCAACGATGTTGTACTTGGTGGCGTCGGTGAAGTTCTCCAGGCCGTCGCGCCGCATGGTGCGCTTCTGGCGGCTCAGCGCGATCAGCGCGCCGAAGGTCCTGGCTTCATTCTTCCACGCCACAAGGCCGGACAGCTGCGGATCGGTTTTCTCCGGCAGGTCGCTGTAAGTGGCTTCGGCAGAGAACTGCGCGGTGAAGGGCTTCTTGAACTGCAGCGGCTTGCGGGTTTTCACGATCACCAGGCCGCCGATGCTGCCTTCATCGAGGTCGGCGGAAGGGCTCTTGTACACATCGAGGCTGCCCACCAGTTCGGACGGCAGGATGTCATAGTTGAAGCCGCGGCTCTGCGCATCATTCTTCCACCAGTAGGCGGAGGCAACGGACTGGCCGTTCAGCTGCGTCATGTTCAGGTTCTTGTCGGTGCCGCGCACGAAGATGTCGCGGCCTTCGCCCCAGGTGCGGTCCACCGAGATGCCGGGCACGCGCTGCAGGGAGTCGGCCACATTCTTGTCCGGGAACTTGCCGAGGTCTTCGGCCGTTACGCTGTCCACGATATTCATCGCATCGCGCTTCTCCGCCAGGTTGCGCTTGAGTGTTTCGCGGATGCCGCGCACTTCCACAACGGAAGGCGCATCTTCCGCGGCAGCGCCGCTGGTTTGCCCGGCCGCGTGGCTCGGTAAGGCGACGCCACCCACAATCATGGCAATCACGTGGGGCAGGTATTTTTTGCGAATCAGTAGCTCAGACATGCTCTCTCCGGTTGATATTTTTTATTTCGTTAGCGTCGTCTCGGCTGAAAAAAACCGGCGCCGCCAGCAGTGGCGCCGGACAAATTCACACCAATGAGGGGAGTGTGAATACGTGAAAACTTGCCGATAAGTTCATGCTAGCAAGGCTCGCTGTGTGACACCAGCGTCCGGCGTTGCGCCGCAACGAATGCCTAAGCTATTGATTTATTTGGTTTTTGCTGCCGTGGCGCACACCCGGCGCTTACGTAACCTTACATTGGGCGAGCCGCATCGGGCCGAGGGCCGCAACGCTATGTCAGGCAGGCTTACAAAACATTACAAAACACTTTGCCAAGTAACGTCAGGCGGGCAGGCGGATCACGGAATTGAGGCCGCCTTCGGGGTGATTCGCCAGCAGCAGCTTGCCGCCGTGGCCTTCGATCACCCCACGCGCAATGCCAAGGCCGAGGCCCATGCCGCCGTCATTGCGCTCGCGGCCATGCGCCAGGCGCACGTAGGGTTCGAACAGGCTGGGGAAGGCATCGTCCGGCACGCCGGGACCGTGGTCGCGCACGGCGATCTCCACCCAGCCGTCCACGGTGCGCACGCTGATCTCGGCGCGCTCGCCGTAGAACAGCGCGTTATCGAGCAGGTTGCCGATGGCACGCTTGAGTGCCAGCGGTTTGCCGCGCACCACGATGCTGGTGCCGTCGAAGGCCACGCTGTGGCCCGCCAGCTGGGCGCTGCGCACCAGCCGCTTGATCAGGCTGTCGAGCCGGATCTCGGCCGGGTTCTCGTGAATGTCGCTGTCCTTCACGCATTGCAGCGCGCCCTTGACCATCATGTCCAGTTCATCCAGGTCTTCCTCGAACTCGTTGCGCAGGCCTTCGTCGTCCAGCAGTTCGGCGCGCAGCTTGAGGCGTGTGATGGGCGTGCGCAGGTCATGCGAGATGGAGATGAAGAGGCGCTCGCGGTCGGCAATGTAGCGCGCGATGCGCTCGCGCATGGCAGAGAAGGCGCGCGCCGTGTTGAGGAATTCGCGGCTGCCGGTTACCGGCAGTGCGGGTGCGGCTTCGTCCTTGCCGAAGGCCTCTGCAGCATCCGATAGCGCGGCCAGCGGGCGCGTGATCGAACGCACCACGAGAATGGACAGCAGCAGCACGGCGGCCAGCGACAGGCCTTGCAGCACCAGCCGGTCCGAGGACAGCGGATCATTACTGCTCAGGAAGTAGGGATTCGGCATCAGCGTTGCCATGTACAGCCAGTTGCCCGGTTCGAGCTCGGTCTGGATCACGAGGATGGGCGCCGGGTCTGGCTTGGGCAGCAGGATGTGGCGCACCCAGCTCTCCGGCAGCTCGCTCAGGTGCACGCCGTCCGGCGACACGGCCAGCTGCTCGGGCCAGGCGAAGGCAAGGCGGAACTGGTCGTGCTGCAGGTCCTTGCGCAGGGTGGCGCCGACGGTTTCGAGGGCGGTATTGGCGAGCGCATTGGGCGCGATGGCAGGCACCGTAACAGGCGCGCGGTTCAGGTACACGAAGAAGCGCGTGCCGCCCATTTCGCGCAGCTGCTGGATCAGCAGGCTGCGGTAGCTGGGCGGCAGGGCGCGGAAGAAGCGGATCGAGCTGGCTGCGCCCTGGCCGAGGTACTGGGCGGCGGAGCGTGCATCCGTTTCCGCCTTGGCGCGCAACTGCGTGGCCCAGATGGCGCTGCCCACCACCTGCGTGATGAGCAGGCCCGCCACCATCACCAGCGACAGGCGGCCAAGCAGGGACTGCGGCCACCAGCGCCGCCGTTCAGACATGGGAAACGCTCACGTCCGCCGAGAACACATAGCCCGCGCCGCGCACGGTCTTGATCAGCATGGGCTGCTTGCCATCGTCATTCAAACGCAGGCGCAGGCGGCTGATCTGCACGTCCAGCGAGCGGTCCAGCGGCCCGGCGTCGCGCCCGCGCGTTTCTTCGCACAGGAGGCTGCGGTCCAGGATATCGCCCGGATGGTCCACGAAGTACTTCAGCAGCTGGAAGTCCAGGCCCGTGAGAGCGAGCGGCTGGCCTTCGCTGTCCACCACTTTGCGCTCCAGCGCATCGAGGGTGAAGCCATTGAAGCGGTAGTAGCGCGGGGCCGCAGCCGGTTCGGCCGACACGCGGCGCAGGATGGCCTTGATGCGGGCCAGCAGTTCGCGCGGACTGTAAGGCTTGGCGATGTAATCGTCCGCCCCCAGTTCGAGACCGACCACGCGGTCCGTTTCGTCCGAGCTCGCAGTGAGCATGATGATGGGCACATTCGACTGCTGGCGCACGATGCGGCACAGCGCGAAGCCGTCCGTATCCGGCAGCATCACATCCAGGATCACCAGCGACAGCTGGCCTGCATGCAGATGCAGCTCGGACAGGAAGCTCTCGCCGTTATGCGCCAGGATCACTTCGTACTGGTTCTTTTCCAGATACGTCTTGAGCAGCATCCGGGTTTTCTGGTCATCGTCGACAATCAGGATCTTGCGTAACATGCTGTTCCCTCGTGGTGGCCGGTCAGTTGCGCCGGCGCGAATTCAGTGCGCGCAGCACGGCTGCCAGGCGGCGCTGCACGTCGGCTTCGGTAACGTTGTCGTTCATGAAGTAGCGGTGCACTTCGGCGATGATGGCATCGCGGCTCTGTTCATCGGCCGCCATGCGGTGCACCAGGCTGGGCGCCTGCACTGCAGCACCGGTGGCGAAGGTGGTCCAGGAATCGCGGGCGCAGCTGTCCATGCCTGAAGGATCGGCGTCGCGCCGCACCGGCACCGCGCCTTTCGCCGCATTGAACTGCTGCTGCACGGCGGGCGTGACCACCAGCTTTGCCAGCTTTTCCTGCGCCGCCATGCGGCTGCCTTCCGTGCCCAGCATGGCCAGCGTGTCCACGCTGTACAGGTGCAGCTTCGCCGTGCCGGGCATGGGGGCGCAGGAGAACTCGTCATCGGTGGCGTAGCCCCATTCGTTCAGCTCTGCCTTGGCCCAGTCGCCCATCACCAGCATGGCGCCGTCGCGGCGAGCAAAGCGGCGCACGGCATCGGGCCAGGACTGTTCCTCCAGCGGCGACTGCATCCAGCTCTTCATGGTGCGCAGGTGCGACAGGGCCTGCAGCAGGCGCTTGTCCGAAGCGGCCTGCGGGTTCTGGCGCACGAAGAGCTGGCGGTAGTATTCCGGGCCGCTCTCGGCCAGCACGAGGTTCTCGAACAGGGTGGCGACCTGCCACGGCTCGCTGCTCTGCACCAGCGGCGTGATGCCCGCTGCACGCAACTTGCGTGCCGCCTGTTCGAACTCGCTCCAGTTTGACGGCGGCGACAGCTGCAGGCGCGCAAACAGCTTGCGGTTGTAGAACAGGGTATTGATGCGGTGGATGCCGAGCGGCGCGGCCACCACGTGGCCGTCGTGCTGCACCAGCGCGTAGACGGTGGGGAAGAGCACGCGGCTCCAGTTGCCCGCCACCGCCACGCTGTCGAAGCCGCGCAGCAGGCCCAGTTCCGCCCATTCGCCGACCGACACGCCGATGATCTGGGTGGCGCCGGGCGAGTCGCCCGCCAGCACGCGGCTCTTGAGCACCTTGCCGGCGCCCAGACCTGCACCGCCGGGCACCGCATTATCCTTCCACTCGATGCCTTCCTCGCCCAGGCGCGTTGCCAGTACTTTGGCCGCGCGCCGCTCGCTGGCGGAGGTCCACCAGTGCAGCACCTGGAGCGAGGATTCAGGCGGGTCTGCCGGCAGCGCCGGCGGCGGGACTGCGCAGGCCAGGCCAAGCAGCACCGCGCGCAGCAATCTGCCGCGCGTGGCCAACATGGTCCCCTGACGAATCGACGCACCCACGCAAACCCCCTGGAAAATGACGGGCAATTATAGCGAATAAAGCAACTCGCACAGCCAGCCGCGCGCCGGAGCTATCCTGTTTTGGCAAAATCCTATGCCGATTTCTGATTATTCAAATGACCATACCCGGCCGATACTACATTTTTCTTTACCGGACCATTCCAATGCGACCTGTCCCGATGCTGGCCATGACTGCAGCCGTCATGGCGCTGTCCCTTCCGTCCCATGCCGCCGAACAGAATGTGCGGGAGCGGACTTCCTTCAATGCCGACTGGCGGTTCATGAAAGGCGAGCCTGCGGGCGGCGCCGATGCGGATGATAAAGGCTGGCGCAAGCTGGACCTGCCGCACGATTTCGGCATTGAAGGGCCATTCAGGCAGGAATACGACGGCGAAACCGGCAAGCTGGAATGGTGGGGCGTGGCCTGGTACCGCAAGCACTTCGTCTCCCCGGCCAGCGATGCAGGCCGCCGCGTCTACCTCGATGTGGATGGCGCCATGTCGCATGCGACGGTCTGGCTGAACGGTAGACAGGTGGGGGGCTGGCCGTACGGCTACGCATCCTTCCGGGTTGACCTCACGCCGCATCTGAAACCCGGCGCGGAGAACGTAGTGGCGATCCGCGTCGATAATCCGCCCCAGTCCTCGCGCTGGTATCCCGGCGGCGGCGTGTACCGCAACGTGTGGCTGGTGAAGACCTCGCCGCTGCATGTGGCGCATAACGGCACCTTCGTGACCACGCCTATCGTGAAGGCCGATGCGGCCACGGTCAATGTGCAGGTCACGCTGGATAACCATGGCGCCGATACGGCGGCCCAGGTCTCCACTGCGGTTTATGCGCTGGATGCGGCAGGCCGCCGCAGCGGCCCCGCGCTGGTGCAGAGCGACGCGTCGCCGCTGACCAAAATTGGCACCGGCCGCCAGATCCTGCTGGCGCAGTCGCTGCAGGTCGCGCAGCCTAAGCTGTGGAGCGTGCGCGCGCCGCAGCGCTATGTTGCCGTGACCACGGTCAGCGGCGAGGGCAGGGTGATGGATGAAGTGGAAACGCCGTTCGGCATCCGCACCGCCGTCTTTGACGCGGAACGCGGCTTCCTGCTCAACGGCGAGCATGTGCCGCTGCAGGGCGTGAGCATGCACCATGACCTTGGCGCGCTGGGTGCTGCCGTGAACACGCGCGCGCTGGAACGCCAGCTGGAGATTCTGCGCGAGATGGGCGTGAACGCCATCCGCACCACGCACAATCCGCCTGCACCGGAACTGCTGGAACTGGCGGACCGCATGGGCATCCTGATCGTGGAAGAAGCCTTCGACGCCTGGCGCACCGGAAAAATACCAAAGGACTACAGCACGCTGTACGACGAATGGCACGAGAAAGACCTGCGCGCCATGGTGCGGCGCGACCGCAACCACCCCAGCGTGATCATGTGGAGCATCGGGAACGAGATTATGGAACAGGGGCTGCCTGAAGGCTGGAAGATGGCGGCGCACCTGGCTGCCATCGTGCGAAGCGAAGACCGCACGCGGCCGACCACTGGCGGTTTCAATCACATCGCCTCCGGCTACAACGGCTTCCAGACTGCCGTGGACGTGCTGGGCTTTAACTACAAGCCGCTGGAGTATGCAAAGTTCCACCGCAGCTCGCCGCATATTCCGGTATATGGCAGCGAAACCGCATCCACCGTGAGTTCGCGCGGGGAATACTTCTTCCCGGTGAGCGATGACAAGGCGCAGGGCGCGGTCAACTTCCAGGTCAGCAGCTATGACCTGACCGCGCCGCCATGGGCCTGGTCGCCGGATGTGGAGTTCCGCGGGCTGGACGCCAGCCCGTTCACGGCAGGAGAATTCGTGTGGACCGGCTTCGATTACCTCGGCGAGCCGACACCGTATAACGCCGACTCCACCAATGTTCTGAACTTCACCGACCCTGCCGCGCGTGAACGCGCCGCGAAGGAACTGGCAGCGCTGCGCAAGATCCCCATGCCTTCGCGCAGTTCCTACTTCGGCATCGTGGACCTGGCAGGCTTCAAGAAGGACCGCTTCTATCTCTACCAGGCGCGCTGGCGTCCCGAGCTGCCGATGGCGCACTTGCTGCCGCACTGGAACTGGCCGGAGCGCGTAGGCCAGGTCACACCGGTGCATCTCTACACTTCAGGCGATGAGGCCGAGCTGTTCGTCAATGGGAAATCACAGGGCCGCAAGAAGCGCGGCGCAAGCGACTACCGCCTGCGCTGGGACGATGTGGTCTACCAGCCCGGCACGGTGCGCGCGGTGGTCTACAAGCAGGGCAAGCCCTGGGCGGAGGACACGGTGCAGACCACCGGCGCCCCCGCAAAGCTGTCGCTGACGGCCGACCGCAGCGCACTGGCAGCCGACGGCAAGGACCTGTCCTTCGTCACGGTGGCCGTCACCGACCGCGAAGGCCGCATGGTGCCGCGCACCAGCAACAAGGTGCGTTTCAGCGTAAGCGGCCCGGCGGAACTGGTAGCCACCGACAACGGCGACGCCACCAGCCACGTCTCCTTCAAGTCGCCCGAGCGCGCCGTCTACAACGGCCTGGCGCTGGCGATCGTGCGTACCAGGGAAGGCAAGGGCGGACCGATCACCGTCACTGCCACCAGCGAAGGGCTGGGTAGCGCCAGGGTAAGCTTGGGCAGCAAGCCATAAGGTAAGGTGCTACTCGATCTGAAGCTTCTTCAGGGCTTCGGCCGCGTTGGCGTTCTTTGGGTCCAGCTTTAGCGCGCGTGCATATTCCGCGCGGGCGTTTGTGCGGTCGTTCAGCATCAAGTGCAGCTCGCCCATTGAATCGTGCAGGTTGCCATCCTCGGGATAGAGCCTTACCGCGCGCCTGAGGATGGCAATTCCGGTGGCAGGCTGTCCAGCTTCCGCGTACTGGTAGGCCAGTCGGTTCAGCCCATTGCCGTCGCCGGGTTTCCCGCTGCGTACCAGGGCATCGAAGCGTCCCAGCGTGGCGTTCACACCGTGCCGGCGGATTTCCGTCGCCAGCAGCTCGTGCAGCGCGGGCTTCGGCGGACTGACCTTCCTGCCATACAGCGCTTCGCTGAAGTCGCTGCGCATCTGGTAAATCTCGGGGCCCTTGTTGCCATTGCCTTCGTTCAGGAAGATCACTACCAGCTTGCCATCCTCGGGATAACGCGTAACCAGCGTACGGAAGCCGTTGCCATTGCCGCCGTGTTCATGCACCAGGCGTGGCTTGCCAGCGATGACGCGGCTGCCAATCAGCCATCCATAGCCGTAGCCGAGATCACCCCAGACATCATCCTTGATGTAAGGGGTGAACATCAGCCGTTTCGATTCCGGCTTCAGCAGCCTGTCGCCAGCCAGCGCGCGGTCCAGCTTGAAGAAGTCGCCAGTAGTGCTGGCCACGCCACCGCCAGCGCCAATGTTCGGAATCCAGAGCGGGGCGGCCGGTTGGTAAGCACCCAGCGCACGCACATATCCCGATGCCTTGTGCGGAATGACGCGGTCCGGTGCGTCATAGGCTGTATCGTGCAAGCCTGCGGGCTGCAGGATCATCGCGTCAAGCGCCTCGGCGTAGCGCTTGCCGGTCTGCTTCTCGATCACCCAGCCGAGCAAGGTGTAGTTCGAGCTGCTGTAATGTGCCTGCGAACCCGGCTCGAATTCGAGCGGCCGGTTCATGATGGCGAGGAAGTCTGCCTTGGGCACTTTCTCGCCAAGACGGTTGGCCCAGAAGCCGGGGAAGTTGGCATAGTCCACGATGCCGGAAGTATGGTTCAACAGTTGGTGCAGGGTGACACGCTTGCCGATGTCCGGCGCCAGCTCCGGCACGTACTGCCCGACCTTGTCTTCCAGGCGCAACTTCCCTTGCTCCGCCAGTTGGAGGATCAGCGTTGCCGTGAACTGTTTGGTCAGCGATGCAACGCGGTAGACCGTGCCGGTGGTATTGCGCACATCCCATTCCCGGTTCGCCAGCCCGAATGCCTGGTGATAAATGACCTTGCCCTGATCGGCAATCAGCACGCTGCCATCGAGCTGGCCAAGGGCGTGGTAGTTCCGTGCAATCCGGTCCAGGTCCGTCGCGCGGCCGGCCCACACAGGCGCCGCGGCCAGCAGGAGGGCAATCCAGAGAAGTTTCATCATCGGGCTCTGAGTGGTGGAAGTGGCCCACTGTACGCCGGCATGGATTGCACGCCAACGGCCGGAATACCAGACGGAGCAATCTGTGGCATAAACGGTAAAAAATGCGGAATATGGCGCGTAAACTGGTATTAAAAAATGCATACCAGAAGTTATGGCCGCATCCTGAAAATTCATTGGGCACGCCAATCGTGCACGCATAGGCTTTACTAGCCACCTTGTAAAAAGAACATAACGCCACGGACGTTGTGTCGCCTTTAACCACTCAGAATAAATACGAGGACTATGAAGAGACTACTATGCGCGGCCGCAGCCCTGTGCCTGCTCGCCGCAGGCCAAAGCCATGCCCAAAGCACGGCGCCGAAACGGGAAATGCGCGGCGTCTGGATCAGCACCCACATCAGCCTGGACTGGCCGGTGCGCACCCAGACTCCCGACCAGCAGCGCGCCGCGCTGACCGCCATTCTTGACCATAACAAGGCCACCGGCATGAACGCCGCCTACTTCCAGGTGCGCAGCCAGTCCGACGCCATGTACCCCAGCACACTGGAACCCTGGTCCTACTACCTGACCAACAGTTCGGGCACGGCGCCGTCGCCCGCCTGGGATCCGCTGCAGTTCGCCATCGAAGAGAGCCGCAAGCGCGGCCTCGAATTCCACGCCTGGATCAATCCTTACCGCGCAGTGGCTACGCTGTCGAACGCTGGCAACAACGCGATGTACGGCCCGACCCACGTATCGCGCACCCACCCCGAATGGCTGCTGACCATCGGCACCGTGCAGATTCTGAACCCCGGCCTGCCCGCAGTGCGCGAGCACGTGCATGCCGTGGTGATGGACATCGTGCAGCGCTACGACGTGGACGGCATCCATTTCGACGATTACTTCTACCCGAACGGCACCCCGGCCACGATTGACGATGCGGCTTACAATGCCGATCCGCGCGGCTTCCCGAATACGGCAGCGGGCCGCGCCGACTGGCGCCGCGACAATATCAACCTGCTGATCGCCAGCGTGGGCGAGAGCATTGCTACGCTCAAGCCCTGGGTGAAGTTCGGCATTTCGCCGTCCGGCATCTACCGCAGCAGCACCGACCCCGCCGTCGGTTCGCCGACATCGGCCGGCGCCTTGCAGCACTACAGCGCCATGTTTGCCGACTCGCGCAAATGGCTGCAGATGGGCTGGATCGACTACCTTGCGCCGCAGGTCTACTGGTATATCGGCCAGACCGGCTCGGACTACCAACTGCTGGTGCCATGGTGGAACGAGAACGCCTTTGACCGCCATATGTACATCGGTCTGGCCGACTACAAGATGAACACCGCCGGCTGGACCAGCCCCACACAGATCGCCGACCAGATCGCGATGAACCGCGGCAGCAGCCATATCGCGGGCCAGGTGCACTTCCGCCACGCTTTCCTGCAGCAGAACGCGCTGGGCTACCGCACGGACCTGAAGGACAATATCTACAACAAGCCCGCCATGCTGCCTGCCATGCTGTGGAAGGACAGTACGGTGCCCATGGCAACCGGCGAGCTGAGTTCCACCCTGAATGACAACGGCTCGCTGACCCTGATATGGAGCAGGGCCGAGGGGGCGGACGAATTCGATAAAGCCCGCCGCTACGCCATCTACCGCTCGGAGCAGCCGAATATCGACCTGGAGAACCGCGACAACCTGCTGGCCCTCACCGACAGCAACGAGACCAGCTACACCGACGGCGCCATTGCGGCTGGCAAGTACTACTTCTATGCGGTGACTGCGCTGAACCGCCTGCATCACGAAAGCGCCGCCTCCAACACCACCAGCAACGACAAGCAAGCGCCGGTGGTGCATACCCGTGCCATCGAGCGCACGCTGGTGGCGGGCAACGTGAGCATCACGGCCGATGAAGTGGACAACGGCAGCACCGACAACTGGGGCATCGATTCCCGCAGCGTGAGCCCGAGCTCCTTCAGCTGCAGCAATATCGGCGCCAACGAGGTCGTGCTGAGCGTAATGGACAAGGCAGGCAATGTAGCAACCGCGCCAGCTACCGTGACCGTGCTGGGTGCCGTGCCACAGCCGCAGGTCGCCGTGAGCCGTTCGGATACGACTGACACGAATGCCCCGGCCAACACCATCGTGCTGGGCTACGGCGCACAAAGCCTGACGCTGACTGCATCCGACGCCGCCAGCGGTTCGATCAGCAGCTACAGCTGGTCGCCCGCCGCAGGCCTGAGCACCACCAGCGGCGCCGTCACCCAGTTCACGCCGACAGCCGCGGGCAGCTACACCTTCGCGGTACAGGCCAGCAACCAGAACGCCTGCAGCGCCGCAGGTTCGGTGACGATTCCCGTGATTGATGCGCGCTGCGGCGGCGGCAACAAGGTGAATGTCTGCAAGAAAGCAGGCCACTCGTCGCATGAAATCTGCGTGTCGCCGAACGCCGTTCCGGCCCATCTGAAGAAGGATGCAATGCTTGGCAGTTGCAACTTCTGAGGGCGGTTAATTCAGGAAGCAAAGCCCATCGTCGCTGATTGGGCTTTTTGTTTTACGTATTGGTTGTTGCGTTCTGGAACTGGTGTACGATACCAGAATATCAACTTCAATCGATAACTAAGAATTATCCGCAGCCCGGGGCATAAAATGACGCAACAACTGGTGCAATTTGGCAAAAAAAGTGATTTGACGTTTTTGAAATTTTCTAACGAGCGCTTGGAAAACCATACATTAGAGCAGAGCCTTCTGATCTACACGGTATTCAAGGACTGCGAACTGATTGATGTGGACTTTCAAAATTGCGACCTAGAAGGCTGCCAATTTGACGGAACTCGTTTTGTCGCTTGTTCGTTCCTTGATACAGATATTCGGTCAGTCACGCTGAAGAACTGTGAATTCATCGACTGCTCGTTCGAGCGTGCTCTATTGAACGACTTGCGCGCCGACAATGTCGCTTTTCAAAACTGTAATTACTTCCGTTCCTCGATCACGGAGTGTGACTTCGTCTTAACACGCTTCGTCGGCTGCAAAATTGAACGGGCCAGTTTCTTACATTGCGACTTCACTGAATGTCATTTCAAGGATATGCGCATAGCAGAGTGTACATTTCTATATCACCAGTTGTTTAATACTACCTTTGAAAAAGTAGAGATCAACATTGATTCGTTGGGATATCTCTACGGTTTGGAGAGCCATCAACTAGCAGGGCTTACACTGATCTTCCTGAGTGATCCGCAGACGCTGGATACGTTTGATTTGGCTGAGTCGATTATCGATGAATTTAAGCGCCGTAAATGGCCGTTCGCTGCCGCTCTTCTTTCCATATCTACAGGTAAGGTCCAAGTGCTAGAAGGACTGGATACGATTATCGAGTTCTTCACGCGCGCCGCTCAGGTGGGAAGCGGAGTGAAGCGAGATGAAGTTCGCTTCCTTGGAAGAATATTGGACAGTTTTGAGAGAGCTGGTCATGTCCCACTGTTATTTGTTCAGCGCGCGAGTGCAAGCGTGGCTGTCGCACTAAAGGATGACGATTTGTCGCCGGCTAACCGCGCAAGCCTCGAGTTGTTGGCTACCGATTTGTTTATGCTCGTGAATCGCCTTTCTGAAACCTTTGACGACATCATCGGCAATCTTGAAAGATTGGGGGAGTTGAGTGGCCAGGTAGCGGTGACCGTCACACATAAACAGCGACCCAAAGTTCTGTTCAGTGATCTGCTCAAACTAAGCGATTACAAATTTCTAGGGGACGTTCAGCTAGAAGGCGGACTCGTACGAGAATGGGAAGGGTCGTGGCATGAGCTTATTCTAATGACGACTACAACGCTGGTCGGCTTGATAACTGCTGTTGCATTGTTCAATGGCCTGCTGCTCCAACTGCATAGAACTCGCCTGTTGCTTCAGGCATTCCGGGAGCCGGTAGCTCAGAAACATCGGCGTGCACTGGTCGCCAGCGTTGTGAAAGCTCCTGCGTTGCCAGCCTCAGATATCATGAAAATGGCAAAGGGCATGCTACGAGAAGGCACCAGCAACGTGATCCCCAATGCAGCACATCTGGCCTCGAGCTTTAGTGTCGCGACAAAGGACATAGAGTCAATTGCCATCGAGAATGTCAGAAAGTCGCCGACACTGATCAAGGACGACAGCGTTGGTTGATCGCTTCGACTATTAGAGGTAATCGCGCTGCAAGCTTTGGCATATCAGTTAGAAGGTTGACCCTGAAAGAGAACTCTAGCGACGAGGGACCTGCATTACAGACCATGGGAATAAATGCACTCTGCGTATCTTCTACAACCTGTTGAAATAGTTTAATGGATGTTTCGTGCACTCTAGTGACGCCGTTCAAAGTCAGGACCCGAAAATGGCCGCTGCCGGCATAACTTTGTACCGGCAAGCGCGAAATCAGCGATTGGAACAACTGCTCATTCTTTTTTAGCTGCTGTAGGAAAAGACGTTCAACAGATGAAAAATTTTCAGAGATGAATTGAGACATATCGGTTCGGATAGACCGTGGTAGAGGCCCGACCCAGCTGTCGCCCAACAGCCGAATCGTATTTATTTCCGATTGCGGCACATTGAGGACGCCGAACTTCAACCCGTTGATACATACGCTCTTATGCGGCGAATAGGTCCCGATGAAGTTTGCGAATCCATTGAGTGCGTGCCCCAGTTCTGTTCCTATCGATGCATTGCACTCGTCTGCAATAAGTGCATACCCCCCCTCTAACAGCGCAGACATATCCTCAATTTGCTCTCTAGTGTAAAGATGCCCAAAACAATACACTGGGTTCGTGAGCCAAAACGCGTCAAGGTCTGTACTCGCAGTGTCGAGTAATTTAGTGGAGATGGCCTCACCAGGCAGCCAATCCGTCGTATGAACAACTTCCAATCCAAGCTCCTTAGCAAGTATGGGAACTTGGAAGTAACAAGGACCGACGACAATCAAGCGGCGTCTCCCTTTTGTTTTTAAAAGGACAAGCGCGAGCAGATTTGCCAGCGTTCCGCTGGGGGTAATCTGTGCAACGCGGTTCGATGAAAGGCCGAGTTTGCTTGCGACTGCGGTTGTCAGCTCTTGTGGAAGCGTTTGTGAAAACTCGTAATCGAAGCGGCTTCCTTCAGGCAGCAACTGCAGGGCTGACTCAACCTTGCGATGATATTCTCTGCCGGCGTTCCAGTGAGATAAATTGAAAATCTCTAGGTGGTGGCCCCTGCTATATTCTTCTGCGATCAATTCGAATTGTTGGATGAGACTGGGGTCTGAGTGAGGAAGGTGGTGTTTTTGCACGCGGACTCTGCGGATAATTCTTAGTTATCGCTGGTTTTCTATCCTCCTTCTCACATTAGCCCTGCTGATCTCGGTACGCAGGGCATGGTTCGCCACATGGGTATAGAGTTCGGTGGTGGTGATACTTGCATGGCCGAGCAGTCTTTGGAGGAATCGGATGTCAACTCCGGCTTCCAGTAGTTGCGTAGCTGCTGTGTGACGGAGCATATGGGGCGTAACACGGCGTTCCAGCTCCGCCGTTTCGGCAAAGCTGCGAATAATGCGGCGCATATATTGTTCATTCGCGGGCCGCCCGAGACTGTTTAGGAAGAACTGTGGGTGAGGCAAGGAGGCAAAGCGTGCCGCTGCCATCAGGCGGTACCGTTGCAGGCGGTGTAAGGTGATGTTGTCGGGAAGTGCCACATGCCGCTCCTTGTTGCCTTTGCCGAGAACCAGTATTTGCCGCAACTCGCTGTCGATATCGCATCCACGAATATTTACCAGCTCTCCGACACGTACGCCAGTAAGAAATAAGACTTCAATCGCCAGCCTGGCAGTCAGCGTATCCCATTCGATGCGGCGGAGGCCGCCATCGATGGCCGTCAGTTCTCCGTCCAGCATGGATGGTTTCAGCGAGACCAGCTTGCGGATTTCCTCTGTTTGCAAATGGCGGGGAAGGCGTCTTGGCACGCGGATATCGACCTGAACGCGTTCAAAAGGGTTGGCATCGATAAGCTGCCTGCGGCATAGCCATCGGGTGAATACTTTGATGCAGGCGATGCGGCGCTTGAGTGTCGATGCTTTCAGCGTTGCCGCCATATGCCAGCGTTGGATCGCAAGTTCGATCCACGCGCCGGTACATGCCCTGATATCGCTGAACGGGCCGATTTCGGCACTGAAGCATTGGAGATCGCTACGGTAGGCACGCAGGGTGCGTGGGCTGAGATTCTTGTCGGTACGGCAATGGCTAAGGAAGGATTCACAGGCAGCGTGAAGTTTCATCAATATCTCCGATGGTGGTTGAATGGCCGTCAACCATAATCCTGAAAGCGATATGTAGAAAGCCCGCATTGACGGATGAGGTGAAACCGTTTAACCTTGCGATCCGCAAAATATTACCTACCGATCAAGGTAGTGTAAAAAGAGCAGGCCGCGCGCAGACGCGGTTTTTTGTTATCTATCCGATAGCAAGCCAAAGAAGAGAACGGGAGACAGCGTTTTGCTTCGCAATTTCTAACCAAGGAATACTGACAATGAAACTGTCCCGGATGCACAAGCGTCTCCTCGCCCTCAGCGCCGTGATGCCACTGGCCGCCATGGCCCAGGAAGTTACCCAGGCAACGAACCAAGCCGCCAGCGGCCAGCTGGAAACCGTGACCGTGACGGCCCAGCGCCGTACCGAGAACATCAAGGAAGTGCCGGTATCGGTCTCCACCATCGCCAATGAAAAGCTGGACGTGATCCTGTCCGGCGGCCAGGACATCCGCGTGCTGGCCGGTAAAGTGCCTAGCCTGAACGTGGAATCCTCCACCGGCCGTGTGTTCCCGCGCTTCTACATCCGCGGCTACGGCAATGCCGACTTCAGCATCTTCGCATCGCAGCCGGTCTCCCTGATTTACGACGACGTGGTGCAGGAAAACCCGATCCTGAAGGGCTATCCGATGTTCGACCTGCAGAACGTGGAAGTTCTGCGCGGTCCGCAAGGCACGCTGTTCGGCCGTAACACCCCGGCCGGCGTGGTCAAGTTCGAATCCGCCAAACCAAGCCTGAAAGGCGTGGAAGGCTACTACAACCTGTCCTACGCCACGCACGCCACCGCGAATGTGGAAGCTGCTGCCAACATCCCGCTGTCGAACGAGTGGGCGATGCGCGTTTCCACCCTGCGCCAGCACCGTGACGATTACGTGTCGAATGCCTTCCTGAACCAGCCGGATTCGATGGAAGGCTACAACGAGCACGCCGAACGCGTACAGTTCCTGTTCCAGCCTAACGGCACCTTCAACGCGCTGTTCAACATCCACCAGCGCACCAGCGTGGGCAGCTCGCGCCTGTTCCGCGCCAATATCATCAAGAAGGGCACCAACGACTTCGTTGACGGCTTCGATGCGGAGAAAATCTACACCAATGGCCAGAACTACCAGAACCTGGACACGCAAGGCGGCAACATCCGCCTGAGCTGGGACCTGGGCGCCGTGAAGCTGTACTCCATCACCGGCTACGAAAGCATCAAGGACTACAACAGCCGCGGCGATATCGACGGCGGCAATCCATCCGGTCCAGGCGTGGTGCCGTTCCCGGTGGAGACGGCCAGCGTGCTGCCTGAGCTGCAGCAGTATTCGCAGGAGTTCCGCGTCGAATCGAAGAAAGCCGGTCCCCTGAGCTGGCAGGCAGGCCTGTACTTCTTCAACGAAGATGCACAAGGCGGCAGTGACAACTTCAACCCGGCCGGTGCCCGCACCTCGCGCGTGGTGAGCGAGCAGAAGAACCGTGCTTCGGCCGTCTTCGGTTCCGTGAACTACGCCGTGAGCGAGGCCCTGACCGTACGCGGCGGCCTGCGCTACACCAAGGATGTGAAGGACTTCCGCACCGTGGAAGCCGTCAACACCGTGCTGGTTGGCCCGCAGTCGATCCACTCCGACAAGGACAAGTTCAACTGGGACCTGAGCGGTACCTACACCGTGAACCCGGACGTAAGCGTGTACGCCCGCGTGGCGACCGGCTTCCGTGCGCCGTCGGTTGGCGCGGCTTCAACCTCGGTGCCGATCACCGTGGCCGATGCGGAAACCATCACCTCCTACGAAGCCGGCATCAAGGCGGACCTGCTGAACCGCCGCGCCCGCGCTTCGCTGAGCGTGTATGACTACGACGTGAAGAACCAGCAGCTGACCGTGGTGGGTGGTAACTCCAACGTCACCAAGCTGATTAACGCTGCCAAGACCAAGGGCCGCGGTATCGAAGCCGAACTGGAAGGTTTCGTGACGCCGGACTTCAAGATCGCCACCAGCGCTTCGTACAACTTCACCGAGATCAAGGATCCGTCCCTGTCGGTGAACAAGTGCGCGCAGTGCACGGTCACGAACCCGATCAACGCGGCTGGCCGCGTGGTCATCGACGGCAACCCGCTGCCGCAGGCGCCGAAGTGGATCATCAACGCCAGCGCGCGTTACAACATCCCTCTGGCGGACGGCAACCTGTTCGTGCTGACCGACTGGTCCTACCGCAGCAAGGTGAACTTCTTCCTGTACGAAGCCACCGAGTTCACCGGCAAGGCCATGACCGAAGGCGGCCTGCGCGTGGGCTACAACTGGGCAGGCGGCAAGTATGAAATCGCCGCCTTCGGCCGCAACATCACCGACACCCAGCGCATCACCGGCGCCATCGACTTCAACAACCTGACCGGCTTCATCAACGAGCCGCGCCAGTGGGGTGTGCAGTTCAAAGGCTCGTTCTAAGTACTGGACAGCCTGAAAGTGGCCGTCTATAATGCGGCCTCTTTTCCCTGATAGCTCAGTCGGTAGAGCGACGGACTGTTAATCCGCAGGTCCCTGGTTCGAGTCCAGGTCGGGGAGCCAGAATTACTGAAAAGCCCAGCCTCAGGTTGGGCTTTTTGCTTTGCGTGGAGAAAACATGGTGAAGAAGCAAGAAGAGCTCGATCCTGAAACGATGGCGCTTATCCAGTGGTGCATCGAAGTGGAGGGCTGGCTGGTGAAGGGCGGCGCCACGCAAAAACAGGCCCAGGACCATATCGAAGAGGAAGTAGAGTGGTTCACCGACTTGTTCTATGATGGGGTGACGCCGGAAGACGCTGCCAAACAAGCACTGGCCTGAGGACGAATATGGAAAATCAAGATCAACGCTACCTGGTGCAGCAGAACAAAATCAGCGACGGCGACAAAAAGCCGCCGGTGTTCGCTAAAGTCATGCGCAGCAAGGAAGGCGTGTTCGAAGGCGTTTCCTTCATTCGCAACAAGGAAAAAGCGACCGTGATGACGGTGGCGCAGGCGCAGGAAGCGATCGACTGGGCCACGAAGAAGAAAGCTGCATCCAGCGAGTACGAAACTAAAATTATTTGCGTCGGCCAGTAATCATACTGCCGCAGCTGTATCAAAAGCCCAGCCGTCGGTTGGGCTTTTTTCTTTGTAGAGGAAGGCTATAATGCGCATAGTACTCCCACATTTCTGATGCGCATTGGATCATCATGAAACCTGCTCCTGTCCTGCCAAAATTGCCGGCTAAGAAAGCAACTAACATCACTTTGTCAATGGATGTGTATCAGGCTGCAAAAAGCCTTGGTATCAATATCTCCCAGGTATGCGAGGAGCGCCTGCGCGAGGAGATTCAAGCGCGCATGGAGCAGCAATGGAACATAGAGCACGCAGATTTCCTCGCAGCCTACAACCAGAGGGTAGAAGAGGACGGGGTAGCGCTTGAAGAGTGGCGGGCATTCTGATGAGCCGATTCGACGTTTTCGTCAACCCGGGCAGGAACAGTGGCAATATCCCTTACCTCATTGATGTGCAAAGCAATGTGATCAGTGGGCTGGCGACGAGAATAGTTATCCCGCTCCGGCCGCTATCGACGTTTCCATCGATGACACCTCCGCCAGACTTGTTTCCGATTATCGCCATTGATGGCGAAGACTACGTCATGGACACGCCGCAATTGGGCGCCATTCCGGGAAAGGAACTCAAAGTGAGCGTCGCGTCGGCCCGCGAGTATCAGTTTGCGATTCAGAGCGCACTGGACAGGCTCTTCGGGGCATATTGAACCCGCACTATATGCCCCAGCTAACAGACTGAAGGCGCTACGGTTCATAAGCTAGGTTTTTTGCTTACGTGGAGCTGGACCCATGAATATTCGTAATCTTCTCTCATCAGCCCTGATCGGCGCCGTTGCCAGTGCGCGGTCGATGACGCCGATGGCCACTATTGCGGCGGCGCGGCAGTTTGGTCGCAAAACGCCGGGGGAGCTGATGCTGCTGGATCGGCCGCTGTTCAAGTATGGGGCGATGGCGATGGGCCTCGGTGAAATGGCCGGGGACAAGATGAAGACCGCGCCGGACCGCACCGTGCCACTTGGCCTTCTGGCGCGGGTGGCGAGTGCAGGGATTGCGGGTGCCGCGTTAGCGCCGAAGGGGAAAGAGCCGTCCGGGGCGGCGGTCGCGGTGGCGACCGCCGTGCCGCTGGCTTACCTGACGCTGGCAGGCCGCAAGCGCGCCATGGCAACCATGGGGCAGACCCGCAGCGGGCTGATTGAAGATGCGCTGATTCTCGCTGCCGGTGTTGCAATCGTGGCGCTGTCTACGAAGCCTTCGGCAACGCCACGCTAATCGCTTACCAGCTGTGGTGCACGTACTGCGCGACGCGTTTGGCGTAGATTTCGCGCAGTGCCGACATGGTTTCCGGTGACAGGGCCGGCAGCCCGCTGGCGCGGGTGTTGGCCTGCGCTTGCTGGGCGTTGCGGGCGCCGGGGATGACGGTGCTGACCGCGTCTTCCATCAAAATCCAGCGCAGTGCGAAGTCTGCCATCGTGAAGTCTTGCGGTACCAGGCGGCGGATTTCTTCTACCACTTCGAGGGCCACGTCGTAAGGGACGCCGGCAAAGGTTTCGCCCTTGTCGAAGGCTTCGCCGTTACGGTTGAAGGCGCGGTGGTCATCGGCGGCAAAGGCGGTAGTGGCGCTCATTTTGCCGGTCAACAGTCCAGAAGCGAGGGGCACGCGGGCAATGACAGCGATGTCCCGCTTTTTCGCTTCGGAGAAGAACAGGCCCGCTGGGCGCTGCCTGAAGATGTTGTAGATGATCTGAACGCTCTTCACGTTCGGGTATTCAGTCGCCTTCAGCGCTTCTTCCACTTTTTCGACCGAGACGCCGTAGTGCCGGATCTTTCCAGCTGCGGCCAGATCGTCCATGATGCCGAACACTTCCTGCTGGTAGTAGACAGCGGGAGGCGGGCAGTGGAGCTGCACCAGGTCGAGGCAATCGGTTTGCAGATTTTCCAGCGAGCGTTCCACGAACGCCGTCATGTTCTGCTTCGTATAGCCTTCCGCAACGTGGGGTGAAAGGCGGCGGCCAAGCTTGGTGGCGACGAATGGCTTGTCTCCGCCGCGCTCCCTCAGTACTTCCGCGATCAATTGTTCCGAGCGGCCGTCGCCATATACGTCGGCGGTGTCGATGAATGTGGTGCCGGCGTCAAGCGCGGCGTGCAGCGCAGCTTTGGCGTCGTCTTTCGATACGTCGCCCCATGCGCCGCCAATGGCCCAGGCGCCGAAGCCGATTTCCGATACTTGGGCGCCGGTGCGGCCGAATGTTCTCTGTTTCATAGTCCGTATGGGTCGATGGTTTTGATGCGGCCGTCTTCGTCGTAGTGCAGCTCCGTCACTTTCACCGAACGCAGGTGGGTGATGCCTTTCGACAGGCTGCTGTCGTGGTAGTACAGGAACCAGCGGCCTTTGAATTCAACGATGGAGTGGTGCGTGGTCCAGCCGATCACCGGCGTGAGGATCTTGCCCTGGTAGGTGAAGGGGCCGTAGGGATTGTCGCCTACCGCGTAGCACAGGAAGTGCGTGTTACCGGTAGAGTAGGAGAAGTAGTACTTGCCCTTGTACTTGTGCATCCACGGGCCTTCGAAGTAGCGGCGGTCGTGATCGCCCGCCTGCAGCGGTTTGCCGTGTTCGTCGAGGATGACCACGTCGCGCGGTGCTTCGGCGAAGCCTTTCATGTCGGCCGTGAGGCGCGCGACACGCGCGGTCAGTGCGGGCTGGTCGTCGGCCGGTTCTTCGTTGGTGGCGCCATAGCTGTTGTTGCGGTATTTCTGCAGCTGGCCGCCCCAGATGCCGCCGAAGTACATATAGTGCTCGCCCTGGTCTTCGAACACGGCAGGGTCGATGGAGTAGCTGCCTTCGATGGGCATTGGCTCAGGCGTGAACGGGCCTTCAGGCTTGTCGCCCACTGCCACGCCGATCTGGAAGATGCCGTCGGCTTTCTTGGCGGGGAAGTAGAGGTAGTATTTGCCGTCCTTGCGCGCGGCGTCCGGCGCCCACATCTGGCGCTCGGCCCAGGGCACGTCTTTCACGTGCAGGGCAACACCGTGGTCGGTGGCGGGGCTGTCCGGGCTGTCCATCGACAGCACACGGTAGTCTTCCATGCCGAAGTGGTCGCCGTTGTCGTTGAAGGGAATGCCCGCTTCAATGTCGTGCGAGGGGTAGACGTAGATCTTGCCGTCGAAAACGTGGGCCGACGGATCTGCCGTGTAGATGTGCGTTACCAGCGGCTGCGAGATGGCGCGCTGCAGGGCCGCTTCTTCGGCCGGGGTCAGTTGCTCGGACATGTCTTTACCTTTTCAATTCGCTGCTGCCGCGCGGCGGGTCAGCAGGTCTTGCTCAATGCGGTGCTCGGCGCTCTTGTTGATCTCGTAGAAGTAGAGCAGGGCCACCGTGGCGAGGAAGGGCAGCGAGGCGTAGATGCTGATGGATACGCGGATGCCGTCCGCCACCGTCTGCGGCTGGGTGGCTTGCGCGCCGTCGTAGCCGTAGCCGGACAGCAGGCCCGCCACCAGCGCGCTGCCGATGCTGAGGCCAGCTTTCAGGCCGAAGATCATGGCGGAGAACAGCAGCGCAGTGGCGCGGCGGTTGTTCTTCCATTCCGAGTAGTCGGCCACGTCGGCGATCATGGCCCACAGCAGCGGAATGGTGATGCCGTAGAAGAAGCCGTGCAGGATCTGCGAGCCGAACACCATGCCAATGGAGGTCGGCGGGAAGACGTAGAAGGCCAGCATGAACAGCGTGGCCACCAGCAGCGCCGCGCCGAACACATTGCGCTTGCCGAAGCGGCCCGCCAGCGGCGAGGAAAAACCGATGCCGATGATCATGCAGATAATGCCCGCGCCGTTGAACAGGCTGAAGGCCGAGGTGGCGGGATCTTCCGGCCACTGGAAGCGCGTCAGGCCCACGCTTACCAATGCTGCATTCAGGTGTTCGATGAAGGCGATAAAGCCGATGTCTTTCAGGAACTGGGCCAGCGCGGCTTCGCTGAGGTAGTTCTTGAAGTAGTAGATATACAGGCCGCCCTTCAGCGCCAGCGTTACGAAAACGAGAATGGTCACCAGCAGCAGCACTACCCACGGCTTGTTGCGCAGCAGGTCGCCGATGTCCTGGCCGATGCTGGAACGCTGGGTAGCAGTTGGTACAATGCGTTCGCGCGTGGTGGCGAAGGCGATCAGGAAGCAGATGGTGCCGGCCACGGCGAAGATGATCATGGTGTTGCGGAAGCCTTCCACCTTGTCGCCGCCGCCCAGGATCAGCACCAGCGGCAGCAGCAGCACCTGGATGATCAGCTGGGCGACCATCACTGCCACGAAGCGGTAGGAAGACAGGCTGTTACGCTCCTGCATGCTGCCGGTGAGCACGCCGCTCAGCGCGGAGTAGGGCAGGTTGTTGGCCGAGTACACCAGCATCAGCAGGATGTAGGTCAGCGTGGCGTAGATGATCTTGCCGTTGTCGCCCAGGTCCGGGGTGCTGAACGCCAGGATGGAAATCAGGCCGAAGGGAATTGCGGTCCACAGCAGCCAGGGACGGAACTTGCCCCAACGCGTGACGGTGCGGTCGGCCAGCAGGCCCATCAGCGGATTGAAGCAGGCGCCCGCCAGGCCGCCGAGGAAGATGATGGTGGCGGCGGCGTTGGCCGGAATCCGGTACACGTCCGTGTAGAAGAAGGCGATGAAGGTGAGCAGGGTCTGGAAGATCAGGTTGGCCGCCAGGTCGCCCAGGCTGTAGCCGATCTTTTCTACGACCGAAAGTTTGCCCGTCGGGCTCAGGGTGCTGGAGGTCATTGCGTCTCTTTATCGTTGTGAGCCGGGTCTCCACCGGCATTGTTCATGGTATTACCATGAATTTCTATGGCTAATGAATAGCGCAACCATTTCATTGTCACTTTTCCTGCCGGGGGCGTCAAGCGAAGTCTAATCCGCGGATGGTTTTTTGTGCCGCTGCGCGGTTTCGCCGGGGGCGAGTGTGGATAGCTGCCGCCAGGCGTGCAGCCACTGCGCGGCGCGCTCGCGTTCAGCGTGGCTGGATGCCAGGATGGCGCGGTTGAGCGCCAGTACCATGCGGCGCAGAATGTAGACCTTGCGGTCGATTGCTGCAGTCTTTTTGCTCATCTTTGCCTAAGAGCAAAAGCTGTGCCATTTTGCAAAAGTTATTAAAGATCAATGTGTTGACGCGCAAGAAGTGGTGCGCTGTAATCGCAGGTGTCGTCCCATGGCGACAGAAAGTAACGGTAAAGCGCTAAGTTTCTGAAAATAAAGAAATATTTCTGTCGCTATACGGCGACACTAGCGTTCTGCATGCTGGCGTTTCAGCAGGTCGTCCAGAACGGGAACGCCGGCCAGCATCAGCAGCAGGCCGGCCAGCGGCACGGTGGCGAGAAAGCCGAGTTGCTGAAATCCGACGGCGCCGGCTGCGCCGCCCAGCAGGAACATGGCGAGGAGCGAAGCGAGGACCCAAAGCCGCCCACGGTCGGCTTGCACCGCGCTGTTCCAGTAAAGGAGTTTGCCCAGCTCGATGCCGATATCCGTCACAATGCCGGTCACGTGGGTGGTCCGGATTTCGGCGCGCGATACCTTGGTGATCATGGCGTTCTGCAGGCCCATCACATAGCACAGCAGGCCGACCGTTGCGGGGAGCAGCAGCAGGCGTTCCTGTTCCAGCCGCGCGCCCAGCAGGCCGAAGGCCAGCAGCAGCAGCGCTTCCAGCATCAGCGGGGTGGCATATTCGCTGTGGGCATGGCGCCGCCGTCCCCAGTGGATGCAGATGGCGGACGTCGCCGCGCCCAGCAGGAACAGCAGCACGGAGCCCAGTGCCGCCGCTGCCAGCGCCACGTGGCCGGTCACCAGGCTGTCGTTGATGGAAGACAGGATGCCGGTCATGTGCGAGGTGTACTGGCCCACGGCCAGGAAGCCGCCCGCGTTGACTGCGCCCGCCACAAATGTCAGTACCCGTCCCAAGCGGAGGTTGGCGGCCTCGGTACGCTCGCGGGCGGTGAAGGTGCGCAGGTACTGGAATGGCATGGTGCCGAGCCTAGCGTGCCTGCAGCAGCAGGGGCAGCGGATCGGCCACCGTGAAGGCGCCGGATTGCAGCGCCATCTCGCGCAGGTGGAAGATATGGCCGCCGCCGTAGATCACGAGGATGCGGTCGCCCGGTTCCGGCGCGAGCCGCACCAGTTTGCTGAAGATCTTGAGGTTGCGGCCATACCAGTTGGCCACCCAGTTCGCGCCAGGATACTGCTGGCTGTTGCCGAGCATGACGAAGTCGAAGTAGCGGCGGTGGGCCCGTGCCAGTGTTTCGGGCTGGTTGTATCTGATCAGCCATTCCGCCACGGCCGTTTTATGCAACTGCTGGTTTTCCTCGGCCACGTTGCTATTGTTGCGGACCTGGGCCAGCAGCGCAGCCTGGCCGTTTTTCGTGGCCCATTCATCGTAGTCGAAATCTTCCACCGTCCCGGGGGGCATCTCGTTCCAGTCCACGGCGTAGATGTCCTTGTGGCCCGTCGCCGCGGCAATGCGCATGCCGAGCTGTTCGTATTCGTCGCTGCGGAGCTTGTAGCCGCCAGCCAGGAAACTGCGGTACTTGGCGCTGAGCTTGTCCTGTCCGGCGGCGGAAATTTCCACAGCAACCTTTGTCGGCTTGAAGGTGGCGAGCGCCTGTACGATACGGTTGATCTCGGCCTGGCGCTGTTCGGTCATTACGTCCGGCACCGTATTGTTATTCACGTCGTGGCCATAGTTGGCAAAATGAGGGGAGCCGATCAGCATCAGTAGCGGGCGTTTGCCCTCGGTGCGGTCGCGCAGCAAGGGAAGGTCGGCGGCGAAAGCCTGGACGGCCGCCAGCAGGCCGGCCAGCATCAGCAGGCGGGAAAAGGGGAGTCGCATTGTTGGTCCTAGGTCTATGCCTTCTGGCACTATTGCGAGGAGGTATGAAAATTTTACATGGTCAATTGTGAAAATGGTCGGGATTCTTGTCATGAAATTATGGAGATGCGATGCCGCTGTTGCGCACCGCTGACGCGGAGCTGTACTACGAGCGCATCGCGGGCAGGGCGGAGCTGCCGGTGCTGCTATTCCTGCACGAAGGGCTGGGCTGCACCGCCATGTGGCGCGATTTTCCGGCGCGGCTGTGCGCGGCGAGTGGCTGCGAGGGACTGGTTTTTGACCGGCGCGGCTATGGACAGTCTTCGCCGCTGGGCGCGCCGCGCAGTATCCATTATCTGCACGAATACGCGCTGAATGAGTTGCCGGCAGTGCTGGCGGCCCTGCTGCCGGAGCGGGACTACTGGCTGGTGGGCCATTCCGATGGCGGCAGCATCGCGCTGATTCATGCGGCGGAGCGGCCTGCACGCCTGCGCGGTGTTATCACTGAAGCCGCGCATGTTTTTGTGGAAGCGGTAACGCTGGAAGGCATCCGCGCGGCGCGCGAAGCCTGGGATGCCGGGAAGCTGAAGGGGCTGGAACGCTTCCACGGCGACAAAACGGCGAACATCTTCGCGGCCTGGGCCGATACCTGGCTGGAACCGTCTTTCGCCTACTGGAATATTGAGTACCTGCTGCCGGCAATTGCCTGCCCGGTGCTGGCGCTGCAGGGCAGCGGGGACCAGTACGGCTCGGCCGCGCAACTGGCGGCCATTGCCGGTAAAACGCAGCGCGGGCAGCAGCAGATGCTGCCGGCATGCGGCCATACGCCGCATGCGGAAGCAGCCGGCGCCACACTGGACGCCATGCGGCGCTTTATTGCGTGACCTGCACCTTCGTCACGTAATACTCGGTCTCGCCGAAGCAGCTGGTGGGCACGCCTTTATGCTGGGCGTAGCTGAGCACCACGCGCTTGCCGATGGCGGCCGTGAGCTGCTTGGCCACTTCCGGCTCGCGCACGCTGAACTCGAACTTCTCGGGAATGGCACCCGGCATCGAGGTCAGCAGGATCTCGCCTTCCCAGGTCTTGCAGATCCAGCCGCGGGTGGAAAACTTCTGCAGGAAGCCCGCGCGCTCGCCTTCCGAGTAGGACCAGCTCAAGGTGATCCACACGTAGGCGAGGAAAGCGAGGACGGCCGCTGCGACGAGGCCGATCAGGACGCCGATGAATTTCATTCAGCCACCATTTTGCGTTTGTATTTGATGGAGGACCAGACGGATACCAGGATGAAGGCCACGCCCGACAGGCCGGTGAACCATTCCGGAATATGGTACGAGACGCTGGCGAACATGATCACGGCCAGGATGCCGATGGCCCAATGGGCGCCGTGCTCCAGGTAGATGAACTCGTCCAGTGTGCCCTTGTGCACCAGGTAGACGGTGACGGAACGCACATACATGGCGCCAATGGCCAGGCCCAGCATGATGATGACCACGTCGCTGGTAATCGCGAAGGCGCCGATCACGCCGTCGAAGCTGAAGGAGGCATCCAGCACTTCCAGGTAGAGGAAGCCGCCGATACTGCCGCGCTGCACGGTCTTGCCCAGCGCCTTGGCTTCTTCCGGATCTTCCTCCAGCAGGCCGCTCAGCCAGCCCACGGCCAGGTAGATGGCCACGCCCGCCACGCCTGCGTACAGCACGGGGAAGCGTTTTTCTTCCGGCACCATTTCCACGGCAATGCCCACTGCCACCAGCGACAGCAGCACGGACAGGCTTTCCGCGCCGAGGCGGTTGGCGCGCTCTTCGATCCAGCCGATCCAGTGCACTTCCTTGTCATCGTCGAACATGAAGTTCAGGAACACCAGCAGCAGGAAGGCGCCGCCGAAGGCTGCCACTTCCGCGTGCACATCGGTGAGGTGGCGCGAATATTCGGACGGGGTGTTGATCGCCATATGCCACACGGCCAGCATGTCCAGGCCGGTTGCCACGGCCACGATGGCCAGCGGGAACACCAGGCGCATGCCGAACACGGCCACCAGGATACCGACCGTCAGGAACAGTTTCTGCCAGAACGCGTTCCAGTCCTTCAGTACGGAGGCGTTGACCACCGCATTGTCGAAGGAAAGCGACACTTCCATCACGCCCAGCACGCCCGTGATCCACAGCGCCGTCAGCGCGCCGCTGAAACCGCCATTCGTGTAGCCCCACCAGCCGGCCACCGCCATCAGAATCACCGTGACGATGATCGATACCCCGAAATGTTTCATGCATCCACCCTTTGTGTTTTTAGTGGGGCGATTTTACTGCACCCGCTTCCGTCCGTGAGCATGCATCTGCGATAATGGTGAATTGCCAAAAAGGAACTTTCACATGGATCTCGCCTATCTGCTCACGCCCCTGATCACCTGGATCACGGTCGGTCCCATCAAATTCCTGATTAATAGTGCGCGCACGCGGCGCTGGGCCTTCGACCTGGTGGGCAACGGCGGCTTCCCCAGCAACCACAGCGCCACCGTGGCCAGCATGGCCACCCTGATCGCGCTGCGCGAGGGCATGGGGCACCCGGCCTTCGGCGTGGCCGTGGCGCTGGCCTTTATTGTGATCATCGACGCCAACAGCCTGCGCCAGCACGTGGGCCGCCACGCCGCCGCGCTCAACAGGCTGGGCGAGAAGACCGAAGGCTACCAGCGGCTGCGGGAACGCATGGGCCATACCAAGGTCGAAATCATCGGGGGACTGCTGACGGGCATCGCGATCGGCCACCTGGTTTTCGCCCTGTTCGGCCGCGGCTAAATATTCATTAATGAAGTAATTCGTCCGCCCTGTCCGGGGCGGACGTCCGCCCCGATTGCAGTCTGTCCACGTTTTTTGACACTCCATCCCCGAAATCGCGCAGTCTGGCTTCCAGCGATTGCTTTCTACCCCGGCAGCGGGGAGAATCCTCCGCTGCAGTAGTGTGCATTCCATGCGCCGTATTCAATAACAGCAAAGTATTACCAAAACTCTCGGAGAAATTCTATGTTGCGTAAGACCCTACTCGCTCTCGCCGTAGCTTCAGCGCTCGTCGCCTGCGGCAAGTCAGGCCCGGATAAAGGGGATCAGGCGTCCAGTAGGGCAGAGGCGAAGAAGAATGCCACCCTGCAAGTGGCGCCGGAGGACCTGGTCACGCTGCAGAACGATGCGCTGGCGTCCGGCCCGGTCATCACCGGCTCGATCGAACCTGAACGCAAGGCCGACCTGCGTGCCGAAGTGGGCGCCGTCGTGCTGCAGGTGCTGAAGGAGAACGGCGAAGCGGTGCGCAAGGGCGACCTGCTGGTGCGCCTGGACGACACCTCGATCCGCGATTCCCTGACTTCGGCCAACGAAGCCGTGCGTGCGGCCCAGCAGTCGCTGGACCAGACCGACCGCATGCTGAAGCGTAACAAGACGCTGCTGGCGTCCGGCATGACCTCGGCCCAGGCCATGGAAGACGCCGAAGTGCGCCACAACAATGCCCAGAGCGACCTGGTGGCCGCCAAGGCGCGTGCCGCGACGGCCCAGCAGCAACTGGCCCGCACCAGCGTGCGCGCCCCGTTCGACGGCATCGTGTCCGACCGCAAGGTGTCGAACGGCGACACGGCGCAGGTGGGCAAGGAACTGATCAAGGTCATCGACCCGAACAGCATGCGTTTCGAGGGCCTGGTGTCCGCCGACAAGATCGGCACCGTGAAAGTTGGCCAGCACGTGCAGTTCCGCGTCAATGGCTACCCGGGCCAGGTATTCGACGGCAAGGTGAAGCGCGTGGATCCGGCCGCCAACCCGGTCACCCGCCAGGTGGAAGTGCTGGTGGACTTCGCCGACAAGGTGCAGCCGAAAGTGGCCGGCCTGTACGCCGAAGGCCGGGTGGAGTCCGAATCGCGCGATACGCTGATGATTCCGGATTCCTCGCTGGTGCGTAACGGCGACGCCACCTATACCTGGCGCATCAAGGACAACACCCTGCGCAAGGCCGAGCTGGCCATCGGTGCGCGCGATGCGCGCACCGGCCAGTGGGAAGTGAGCAAAGGCCTGGTGGCCGGCGACCGCGTGCTGCGCGCACCAGCCTCCAGCTTCAAGGATGGCCAGAAAGTGGAGCTGCTGTCGGCCAAGGCCGTGGCTTCGGCCAACGGCGGCGCGACGCCGGCTGCCACGAAAGGAAACTAAAACATGTTCCTGTCCGATTTCAGCGTCAAGAAGCCAGTCGCCATGATCGTGCTGATCGTGGCGACCATGTGCCTTGGCTTGCTCGCGCTGTCCAAGCTGCGCGTCAACCAGAATCCCGATGTCGAGATTCCAAGTATCTACGTCAGCATTCCGTATCCGGGCGCCTCGCCGGAAACCGTGGAGCGCGAGATCGTCAACCGCCTCGAAAAGTCGCTGCAGGGCCTGTCCGGCGTGACCGAGCTGAACAGCACCTCGCAGGAAGGCAGCGCCACCATCGAGCTGCGCTTCACCTTCAGCAAGAACCTGATCGAAGCCTCGGACGAGATCCGCAACGCCATCGCCTCGGTGCGCTACAAGCTGCCGGTGGAGATGCGCGAGCCTATCCTGCAGCGGGTCGACGTGTCGGCCCAGCCGGTGATGCAGGTCTCGCTGTCGTCCAAGACCCAGACCCATGCCCAGATTTCGCGCCTGGCGGAGGACCAGCTGGCGGACCGTTTCCGCGCCATCGACGGCGTGTCGAACGTGACCGTCAACGGCTCCCTGCGGCGCGAGCTGTCGGTGCTGCTGCGCGCGGAGAAACTGCGTGAATACAATGTCTCGGTGTCCGACGTCACCAATGCGCTGCGCATGCAGAACACCAATGCGCCGGTGGGCAAGCTGCGCGGCGACCTGGATGAGAAGAGCATCCGCCTGGTGGGCCGTATCGAGCGTCCCGAGCAGTTCCAGGACGTGATCGTCAAGCGCCAGGGCGAGCAGCTGGTGCGCCTGGGCCAGGTGGCCGAGATCCGCGACGCCTTTGCCGAGATCAATAACCTGAGTATCCGCAGCGGCAAGTCGAACGTGGGTATCGCCATCATCCGTACCCGCGACGCCTCCACCGTGAGCGTGGCCAAGGGCGTGCGCAAGCTGGTGGAAGAGATCAAGAAGGACCTGCCGGAAGGCACCTCGATCGAGATCAGCCAGGATGGCGGCGAAGATGCGGAACACAGCCTGAACAACGTGATCGAAGCGCTGGTGTTCGGCGCGGGCCTGACCATCTTCGTGGTGTATGCCTTCCTGAACTCCTGGCGTTCCACGCTGATTACCGCGCTGTCGCTGCCAACCTCGGTCATCGCCGCCTTTATTGCGGTGTGGCTGTGTGGCTTCACGCTGAACTTCATGACGCTGCTCGGCCTGTCGCTGGCGATCGGCGTGCTGATCGACGATGCGATCGTGGTGCGGGAAAACATTGTGCGCCACATGCAGATGGGCGAAGACCGCCGCACGGCGGCGCTGAACGGCACCGCCGAAATTGGCATGGCCGTGGCTGCGACCACCTTCTCCATCATGGCTGTGTTCATTCCGGTGGCCTTCATGCCGGGTGTTTCCGGTGAATGGTTCCGTCCGTTCGCGCTGACCGTGACCTGCTCGGTGGCGGTATCGCTGTTCATCTCCTTCACGCTGGACCCGATGCTGTCCGCCTTCTGGGGCGACCCGCCGGATCACCACACCCGCGAGAAGAAGGGCCTGGGCAAGGCGCTGGATAAGTTCAACCACTGGTTCGACCACCAGGCTGACCGTTACGGCCACGTGATCGCCTGGGCGCTGCATCACCGCCGCTGGATGGCCATCATCGCTGTCGCATCGCTGGCCATCGCGCTGGGCCTGCATGGCAAGTTCGGCGGTTCGAGCTTCCTGCCGAAATCGGACTTCGGTTTCCTGCGGGTGGACGTGCGTACGCCGTCGTCCAGCAGCCTGGAATACTCGCGCCTGAAGCTGATGAAGGCTTCCGATATCGCCCACTCGATCCCGGAAACCGAATCCACCAGCACCTATGTGAACCTGACCGGCGGCCGTATCTATATCGATATCGGCGACAAGAACAAGCGTAACCGTTCGGCCGAAGAAGTGGCCGTGGAACTGCGCAAGAAGATGGCCGGCCTGGTGGGCGCCGAGTATGTGGTGCAGGATGACGTCTCCAACGGCGGCAACAAGCCGGTGCAGATCGAATTCACCGGTCCGGATTCGCGCCGCCTGATGGAACTGACCAGCGCCTATATGGACAAGCTGCGCCAGATTCCGGGCGCGGTGGATGTGAGCCTGTCGGAGCAGGATCCGAAGGACGAGATGCAGATCGAGCTGAACCGCGGCCTGGCCAACTCCATGGGCATTTCGGCGGGTGACGCGGCGCAATCGCTGCGCGTGGCCTTCGCCGGCATCGAAGTGGGCGACTGGGTCGATCCGACCGGCGAAACCCGCGATGTGGCCGTGCGCCTGCATCCGGAAGACCGCACCAACTCGGAGAACATCGAGCGCCTGCCGATTCCGGTGCTCGGCACCAACCAGATGGTGCCGCTGGACCAGATCGCCACCGTGACCATGGGCAAAGGCCCATCCACCATCCGCCACAAGGACGGCAAGCGCGTGATCGCCGTGTCGGCCAACGTGGAAGGCCGTTCCAACGGCGAAGTGACGGCTGACGCCATGAAGCTGGCGAAGAGCATGGACTTCCCGCCAGGCTACGGCCTGCGCCTGGGCGGCGCCGGCAAGGACCAGCAGGAACTGTTTACGCAGATGCTGATCTCGCTGGTGGCAGGTATCGGCCTGATGTACCTGATCCTGGTGATGCAGTTCGGTTCCTTCACGGCGCCGATCGCGGTGATGCTGTCCCTGCCGCTGTCCCTGATCGGCGTGGTGCTGGCGCTGATGCTCACCAAAAACACGCTGAACCTGATGAGCTTTATCGGCATCATCATGCTGATGGGGCTGGTCGCCAAGAATGCGATCCTGCTGCTGGAAGCGGCGCGGGCAAGGGAAGAGGAAGGCTTCGGCCGCGAGGAAGCGCTGATGCATGCCGGCCGCATGCGCCTGCGTCCGATCCTGATGACGACCTTCGCGCTGATCGCCGGCATGCTGCCGGTGGCCATCGGCATGGGCGAGGGCGGCGAGTTCTACCGTCCTCTGGCGGTGGCGATTATCGGCGGCACGATTACGTCCACGCTGCTGACCCTGCTGGTGGTGCCGACCTTCTATGACAGCATCGAAATCTCGCGCGACCGTATGGCGGCCAAGTTCAACCGCCGCGCCGAGCGCTGGCCGGTCATCATCGCCTTCTTCGCGACCTTCGTGGAAGCGATCCTGACCATTGTGCTGGTGCGCGCCGTGTTCCGCGCCCTGGTCTGGGCCTTCAACAAGGTCACCGGCCGTAGCCGTCGTCCGGTGCTGGCGAAAACCGCGTAAGTTTCTGTTTTGCCAAGAAAAGGGCTGCTTTTTAGCAGCCCTTTTCTGTTATAAGTTCACAAATGTAGTATGCTTCGGCCCTTGCCGCGCCGGGAGCCGGGGCGGCTCCATGACAAGCAAGAAGATTGTGAGACTTATATGAACCAGAAATTCCTGTCGCTGGCCGTAGCCGCCGCCCTCGCCGCTGTTTCCGCCACCGCCGCCGCCTCCGGCTACCGCTTCGGTTCCCAGAGCGTGTCCTCGCAGGGCACGGCCGAATCGAACGGCGCGGAAGCCGCCGATGCCTCCACCATTTTCGCCAATCCGGCCGGCCTGAGCCGCCTGCAGGGCCAGCAGTTCTCCGGCGGCATTACCGCCGTGGTGCCGCACTCCACCTTCAACGACAGCGGCTCGCGCCGCTTCACCGGCGCCAGCACCGGCGGCCTGAATGCACAGGACGACTACGCGCCGAACGCCGTCGCCGCGCCCTCGCTGTACTACAGCCGCCAGCTGAACAGCCAGTGGACCGCCGGCCTGGGCGTGTTCGTCCCTTACGGCACCAAGCTGGACTACGACAACAACTGGTCCGGCCGCTACGCGCTGACCAATATCAAGCTGGAAGCTGTAACGCTGAATCCATCGGTCGCCTTCAAGCTGGACGAGCGCCATTCCTTCGGCTTCGGCGTGAGCGCCGAGTTCATGAAGGCCGAGCTGGGCCAGGGCGTGGACGTGCCGGGCACCATCGCTGCGCTGAGCGGCTCCTCGCAGGGCATCGCGCTGGCACGCCAGATCGCGCTGCTGGGCGGTAACGCCGCGCTGCTGGGCAGCACCAAGGATGCGCACGGTTCCAACAACGGCAAGGACTGGGGCTTCGGCTTCAACGTGGGCTACCTGTTCAACCTGGACCAGAACACCCGCTTCGGCATCGCCTACCGTTCCTCGATTTCGCACAAGCTGCGCGGCAGCACCGTGTGGGACTTCTCCACGGTGACCACCGACCCGGTCGTCAACAAGGTGCTGCAGGCCACGGCCAACAAGTTCAACTCGGCAGCGCTGGTGGAACTGAAAACGCCTGAGACCCTGTCCGTCAACGGCTTCCACCAGTTCAACGACAAGTGGGCCGGCATGGCCGATGTGACCTGGACGCGCAACTCGCGCATGCAGAACATCAATATCCAGTTCCCGGGTACGGACGAAGGCGATGAAGTGATCCGCCAGAACTGGAAGAACACGGTGCGCGTGTCGCTGGGCGCAAACTACAAGCTGAACGACAACGTCACGCTGCGCGGCGGTATTGCGCATGACGACTCGCCGGTGCGAAGCGACGAGCTGCGCCACCCGGCGCTGCCGGATGCGGACCGCCTGCAGCTGTCCTTCGGCGCCAACTGGAAGCTGAGCCCGAACTCCTCCGTGGACCTGGCCTACAGCTACCTGGACTTCAAGGATGCCAACGGCAACTACAAGAACAACTGCTCACCGGTTTCGCACGGCTGCACCGGCAACGGCGAACTGACGCGCGGCACCTGGCAGACGCATATGCAGCTGGTGGGCCTGTCCTACAACTACAAGTTCTGATGCGGCAGAGGGGACAGACCCTCATTACGCAGTAATCAGGGTCTGTCCCCGAAAGCAAAGTCCGCCACCGAACACGGTCGGCTAACTGTGCTCAGTGGTCGACCAGGGTACCGGGGACAGACCCTGATTAGCTTCGCTAATGAGGGTCTGTCCCCATCTGCCGTTAACGGCGCGGCGTCGTGTTGGTGTTGCCGGTGCCGGTGGTGCCGGTCATGCCGGAGGAGTCGGTCGCGCCGGTTGAGCCGGAACCAGTGGTGCCGGTGCCGGAGGTGCCCGAGCTGCCGGGCGTGGTTCCTGTCGTGCCGCCCGCATCGGCCGGAGGCGTGCCGGTGCCCGCTGCGCCGCCGGTCGCGCCCGACTCGCTATTGCCGGCGCCGGTGCCGGTGCCTGCCCCGGTGCCCGTTGCGTCCGGCGTGGTGGCGGTGCCGGTGCCGCCCGTATCCGGCGTGGTGGCCGGGGTGGTGGCGGCCGGCGTGCCGGCGTCGGACGGCGTGGTGCTGGTGTCGGTTGCGCGGTCCTTGCAGCCGGCGAGGGCAGTGGCCAGCAGGCCTGCCAATAGCAGGGCGGAAGTTTTATGTAGCGTGGTCATGATCATTCCTTTCATCGTGGTTTCAGGTCTGTCGTTTCCGCTTGCGGCGTCTGCAGTTTCCCAGCCTTGCGAAAGAAGATCGTGTGGCGCGATCTATGCGGGAGCGAGGGTGCGCAGCAGCGCTGGCACCTCGGCAGAAATTTCGCGCGCCAGGTAACCCAGCACGCCGAAGCGGAGAGAAAGCTGCTCGCCGGCTGATGCATGCAATGCCACGCCCCAGGCCGCAGCCTGTTCCAGCGTGGCGCCGCGTGCCGCCAGTCCGGCGATGATGCCGGCCAGGGTGTCCCCTGAACCGGAGATAGCCAGGCCGACATTGCCGCCCTGGTGTTGCCACAATGCGCCGCCCGGGGCGGCGATGACAGTGGTAGCGCCCTTCAATGCCACCACAGCATTCCATCTGTCCGCAGCCTCTTTGGCTGCCTGCTGCGGATCCTCATTGATATCGTCCTTGCCACGCCCGCACAGATGGGCCAGTTCGCCGGCGTGCGGCGTCAGCAATACCGGCTCGCTGAAGCGGAAATGTTCGCGGCCGCTGGTCTCTTCCAGCAGGTGCGGTTCGCGGCCGGGCCGCACGGCGTTCATGGCCGCGGCATCGATGATGATGCGGGTGCCGCCGAAACGCGGCAGCAGGGCCAGTACCAGTTCGGCCGCTGCCGCGTCATCCTGCATGCCGGGACCGATCAGCAGCGCGTCGGCCTTGCCGTGCAGCTCGGCCAGCTTGCGCGCGGCCTCGGCGGTGAAGCCGCCAGCTGCCGTTTCGGCCAGCGCGATCACGCGCGATTCCGGAATCGCCAGCGCCACCAGCGGCGCCACACTGGCGGCGGTGGCAATGGTCAGCTTGCCCGCGCCGGCGCGCAGCGCGGCCGTGGCGGCCAGGATCACGGCGCCCGGCATTTCGCGCGAGCCGCCCACAATCAGGATATGGCCGCGTACTTCCTTGTCGCCATCGAAGGAGGGCTGGGGCAGCGGCCATTCGCGCAGTACGGCGGCGGTGATGTCGGTAACGGTAGCGTGCTTCATGGCCGGGCTCAGGATTTTGGAGCAGCCGGAACGTCCGGCTTGGCGGTGACAGGGGTGCCGGTCTCGGTCAGCGGCGCAACGAAGTTCTCCAGCTGCAGCACCAGCTTGCCGCGCTTGCCCGCCTGCGGGTCAAAGGCATAGGAAGTCACGCCGCAGTTGGGCACATCGGCCTGGCGGTCGACGGCCAGGATCTCTGCTTCGTCCATGCGTTCCAGCAGGTAGCGCATGCAGTTCACGATGACCTGGTGGCCGACGATGAGCACGCGCTCGCCGCGGTATTCGCGCGTGATGGTGTCGAGCACGCTGCGCAGGCGCAGGATCACGTCGCACCAGCTCTCGCCGCCCGGCGGCCGGAAATAGAATTTGCCCACGTGGCGGCGCTGCGCATGCAGTTCCGGATATTTGTCGGCAATGCCGAGCGGCGTGAGGCGGTCCACGATGCCGAATTCTTTCTCGCGCAGCCGCTCATCGGCCACGCTGCCCAGCAGGCTATCGCGGCCCAGCGCTTCGACAATGGCCTGCGCCGTGCCGCGCGCCCGCACATAGGGCGAATACAGCACCACATTGGGCCGCTGCGCTTCCGGCATGGCGGCAAACCACTGCGCCAGTGCCTGCGCCTGCTGCATGCCCAGTTCGGACAGGGGCACATCCATATCGCGCTCGGCGATATCGATGAGGAATTCCGATGCCGCCTCGGCTGCTTCGCGCGCAACATTGCCCGCGCTTTGCCCGTGCCGCACCACCCAGATCTGTTGAGGCCACTTCTGTTCCATCGATTCGCATTCGTCCCGGAGATGAACGAATACTAGACGAATCGATCAAAGCGCGTCGCAAGCAAACGAAGCGGGGCCTTGCAGCATCAGGCGGTCTGCGCGTCCGTATCGCTTTCCAGCTCGGCATCGGCGGCGAAAACGGCCATATCGCTTTCGCCCAGAACGCGGCTGGTGACCGTGCCGGCCGTGATGGAACCGCTGACGTTGAGCGCCGTGCGGCCCATATCGATCAGCGGTTCGATGGAGATCAGCAGTCCCGCCAGCGCCACCGGCAGGTTCATGGTGGACAGCACGATCAGCGCGGCAAAAGTGGCGCCGCCGCCCACCCCGGCCACGCCCACGGAACCGATGGTGATCACGGCCAGCAGCGGCAGCAGGAAGGCGGCCGTGAAGGGATCGATGCCCACCGTGGGCGCAATCATCACGGCCAGCATGGCCGGGTAGATGCCTGCGCAGCCGTTCTGGCCGATAGTGGCGCCGAAGGAGGCGGCGAAATTGGCGATGCCTTCCGGCGTGCCGAGGCGGCGCGTCTGGGTCTGCACGCTGAGCGGAATGGCGCCCGCGCTGCTGCGCGAGGTGAAGGCAAAGGTCAGCACCGGCAGCAGCTTCTTCGCATAGCGCAGCGGGTTCAGGCCCACGCCGGCAATCAGCGCGAGGTGCACGCCGAACATCAGCAGCAGCGCCGCGTAGGAGGCAATGACAAAGCTCAGCAGGTTGAGAATGTCCTGGTAGCTGGAGCTGGCTACCAGGTTGGTAATCAGCGCGAAGATACCGTAAGGCGTGAGCCGCAGCACCAGGGTGACGATGCGCATCACGATGGCATGCGCCACTTTCACGAAATGGTCGAAGCTGGTGAACAGCTCGGGCTTCTTGTCCGCGATGCCGTGCGCCGCGATGCCGATGAAGACGGCGAAGATCACCACCGCGATGGTTGAGGTCTTGCGCGCTCCCGTCAGGTCGAGGAAGGGATTGGCGGGCAGGAAGCTGAGGACCATGTTCGGCAGCGTGATGGCCTGGGCATCGGCCAGCTTGCCTTCCAGATAGGTGCCGCGCGCGATTTCGGCCGCGTTCGCGGCCAGGCCGGCGGCGTTCAGGCCGAACAGTTTGGCCATCAGGATACCGATCAGCGCGGCGACTGCCGTGGTGGCGATCAGGATGCCGATGGTGAGCGCGCTGATGCGGCCCAGGGCGCTGGCATTGCGCAGCTTGAGGATGGCGGACACGATGGAGACCAGGATCAGCGGCATCACGATCATCTGCAGCAGCTTCACATAGCCGCTGCCGACGATGTCGAGGTACTGGCCGGTCTGCCTGATGGCGGCATCGCCCGCGCCGTAATACGCTTGCAGTGCGGCGCCGAACAGCACGCCCACGCCGAGCGCGGTAAACACGCGCACGGTGAAGCTGGCGTGGCGCCGCTGCTGGGTATAGAGGAAGGCAAGCAGCAGCGCAGCCAGCGCCAGGTTGAACAGGACAGGAAGGGCCATCAGGATTCTCTCTTGGAAATCTTATTGCCCGATTCTATAGGAATAAAACGAAACACGAAGGGCTGGAGCGCGCCGTCCGGCTGCAATTGATGAGAATATTTCCGCATAAGCTAATGAAAGGAATTGGCAGGTATGCGTTTATTACAGAGGCTGTTCGGCGCCGGCTATGTGGCGGCGTCGCTGTTCTTTCTCGTGTGCGGCGTGGTGCTGGTGCTGATGGCGGCCTGGGAGATCTGGCTGGCGCTGGCGCCGGTGGCGGAGCAGCAGGCGCAGCCGCGCTTCGTCAAGATCCTTGAAGCGGTCGGCCTGCTGACCATCGGCGTGGCGGCCTTCGAGCTGGGCCAGACAGTGCTGGAGGAAGAGGTGCAGCGCGAAGCCAGCGTTGGCACGCCCACGCGGGCGCGGCGCTTCCTGTCGCGCTTCCTGATCGTGGTGGTGGTGTCGCTGTCGATCGAATGCCTGGTGTCGGCCTTTCAATCGCTGCACGGCAGGCCGGAGCTGCTGCCGCATGCGGGCGTGATCGGCTTGTGCGCCGCCGTGCTGCTGCTGGCCTGGGGCGCCTTTGTGCGGCTGAATATACCGGCCGAACACCTGGAACCGCAGGCCATGCAGGAGGCGCAGGCCGAAGATACGAAGGTGAAAACCTGACTACTTGCGGGACATTGCCACCAGCGCGTCCAGCACCTGCATGGTGGCCACGCCGGCATTGGCGTTGGTGACGCCGGGATTGCTCTTGCCGATCAGCTCAGGGCTGGTCAGGTAGCGGCCGTTCACGATCAGGGTCGGCGTGCTGTTGACCGTGTAAGCAGCGGCCACCTTGCCGAGGCCGCGCAGGCGCGTCACCACGCCGAAGGAATTGTAGACGCTGGTGAACTTCGCCTTGTCGATGCCGTTCTTCACGGCCCAGTCCAGGTTGTCCTCGTCCGAGCGCAGCTGCTTGCGCTGCACGTGCCAGGTGTGCAGCACCTTGTCGTGCAGGCTGTCTTCCAGCTTCATCGCGTCCAGCGTCAGGAACAGGTGGGCTTCCGGATCGTTGGGGCCGGTCAGCGGCAGGTGGATGCGGCGGAACGTCACCTTGTCGGCGTTCTTCGCGGCCCACTCCTTGATGGTCGGCTCCAGCATGTAGCAGGCCGGGCAGTGATACATGAAGAATTCCACCACTTCCACCTTGCCGGGTGCGGCCTGGGTGGCCTGGGGCGCGGGCAGGGTGCGGTATTCGGCGCCGTCTTTCGGCGCGGTGGGGGAAGCAAAGGCGGAGGAGGCCAGCAGGCCGGCGCCGAGCAGCAGGGCAGGGATGAAACGCATGAAAATCCTTTGAGTCGATGATGCCGTATGGTGACATGCTATCGGCCCCCTCGCAACCGTGCTCAGACCGCCAGCCGCACCGCGCCCAGCAGCAGGATGATGAAGAGCGCAACGCCGATCAGGCCGCCCGCAATCACGTAGAGCGGATTCATCGCCCCCACGTCTTCGTCGAAATCGCGCTTGCGGCGCAGGCCCACGAAGGACCAGGCTACCGCGCCCAGGGTCTGCAGGAAACTGCGTTGAGTGTTTGATTTGTCCATGGCCCGATGGTGCGCCGGCTGGCGGCCCGTGAACAGGCTCAGATCGGGGCCGGCTGCACCATATCAGACGCTTGCAGGTGGGCCAGGGCGGCGTCGGCAGCCAGCGCGGCGAGCAGCGCGCTGGGCGGCACCGGCTTCACGAGATAGTGGTTGAAGCCGGACGCCAGCGCCCGTTCGCGGTCCGCATCCTGGCCGTAGCCGGACAGGGCAATGGTGTAGGGCCGGGCGCCCCCGGGCGTGGCGCGCAGGGCGCGCATCAGCTGCAGGCCGTCCAGTCCCGGCAGGCCGATATCGCAGATGATGATCTCGTAGCCGCCGCGCTGCGCCAGCGCCAGGCCGCTATGGCCGTCGTAGGCGATGTCCACCGTGTGCTGGTCCAGGGCGAGGAAGGCGGCCAGGGTCTCGGCGGCATCGCGGTTGTCTTCCACCAGCAGCACGCGGCGCACTGCCGGGGCGTGCACTGCCGGAGGCAGGGGCTGGGCGCCGGGAACGGGACTGCCGCCAGCCGGCAGGGTCACAGTAAAACTGCTGCCGCGGCCCGTTCCCGCGCTGTGCGCGCTGACCTGGCCGCCATGCATCTGCACCAGGTTGCGCACCACGTTCAGGCCGATGCCCAGCCCGCCTTCCGGACGGTCCAGGGAGCGCGGGCCCTGGGTGAACAGGTCGAAGATATGGGGCAGCACCTCGGCCGGCATGCCGGTGCCGTTGTCGCGTACCGTGATGAGGATCTCGTCCTGCGCCGGCTCGGCCAGCAAGTGGATTTCGCCGCCGTCGGGCGTGTACTTGGAAGCATTGCCGAGCAGGTTGCTGAGCACCTGCGTCAGGCGTACCCGGTCGCCATGCAGCGCCAGCGGCACGGCGGACGCATGCACGTGCAGCTGCTGGCGCCGCTCGGCGATGCGCGGCTGCGCTACTTCCACCGCACGCTCGATGATGTCGGCCAGGTGCACCGCCTGGCGTTCCAGCGTGATCTTGCCGCTGCTGATGCGGGCCGCATCCAACAGGTCGTCCAGCAGGCGCGCCATGTGTTCGACCTGGCGGCTGATGATGCTGCGCAGCTGCACCAGTTCGGCGTTCGCGTCCGGCACCCGTTCCAGGATGGCGGCCGCGGTGCTGATCGGCGCCAGCGGGTTGCGCAGTTCGTGCGCCAGCATGGCGAGGAATTCGTTCTGGCGCCTGTTCGCCGCTTCCGCCTCATCCTGCTGCGTCTGGGCGCTGACGGTGGCCAGCACCAGGTGCTCGTTGGCTTCGCGCAGCTGCGCAACCATGGCCTGCAGCGCGGCATTTTCAGCGCGGGCCGCCAGCAGCTCCGCGCTATGGGCGTCGACGGGAGCGGCTTCGGGCTTCATCGCTCAGCGCCAGCTGCGCGGTGAGGGGTGGCCCGACAGCATGCCCTCGGCCTGCAGCGGCGCGGGATCGATCTCAATGCCCTCATCGGTAATATGGAACAGGCGCAGTTCGGTGCTGTGCGCACTGCCGCGCACCTTGACTACCGACAGCACTTTTTCCAGCCGCGCGCCCAGCTCCACGTAGCGCAGCGCGATGATGGCGTCGGTCAGGAAGGCTACTTCGGACTGGCTGAAGCGCAGTTCGGTAAAGCGGTCGTCGATCCCCATGGTCAGCACCACCGTCACGTCCAGCTTGGCCAGTGCGCTGAGGATGCGGAACACGCCCAGGCGCAGGTTGTCGCGGAACTCGGGCGCCAGGTAAAGGCTGAACTCGGACAGCGAGTCGATGACCACGCGGCGCGCGCCGGTGCGCTGCACGGTGCTGAGCAGATCGTCCAGCAGTTCCTCAATGCTGAGGTCCAGCGCGCGGCTCTCCACCACGCTCACATGGCCGGCCTGCACCAGCTCCGCCAGGCGTGCATTGCGCAGGCGCGAGGTGCCTTTTTCGAAGTAGACGGCCACCCCGTGCTCGCCTTGGCGCGCGCCTTCGGCCAGGAACTGGGTGGTGAGAACGGTCTTGCCGGACCCCGAAGGGCCCGCCACCAGTACCGAGTGCCCCTGCGGAATGCCGCCGTGCAGCAGCGGATCGAGGCTGGCCACTCCGCTCGGAATGCGGCGCGGCGCACGGTCCACCGGATGGCCCGGCAGCCGGTCATCGGCCAGCGGCGGCAGCAGCCGCGGATAGATGTGCACGCCGTCCCCGCTGATGCGGAAGGTGTGCGAGCCGGCCATGTGGGCCTGGCCGCGCATCTTGACCACGCGTATCTTGCGCACCACGCTGTTCTGTTCATGGTGCTGCGACAGCGACAGCACGCCGTCGGCCACCGTCAGGATGGGGTTGGCGTCCACGTCGGCATGGGCGTATTCGCCGATCAGGAAACTGGTGGCCTGCCAGCTGGCCATGCGTGTGCCCAGCTCCTGGATGAAGTACTGCAGCTCGGCCACGCCTTCATTGCCGGCGCGCGCCGTCTGCACCACCGAGCGGAAGGAATCGACGAAGACCAGGCCGGGGCCGAAGGACTCGACTTCTTCCATGATGCGCGTGATCACGCCGCGGAAATTCCCGGTGCGCAGGTCCTCGGCCAGGTTCACGTAGCGGATCGAGGCGCCTACCTTGTCCAGCTCGAAGAAACTGTACTGCTGCTGGTAGCGCAGCATCTTCAGCGGCGGCTCGCCCAGAACGGTGAAGAACAGCGCCTTGCGCTCCGGCGTCGCGAGCGCGAACATGATCTGGTGGGCGAGCGTGGTCTTGCCGCTGCCGGGAGCGCCGGCAATCATATTGAACGAGAACTCGCCCAGACCTCCGCCCAGCAGCGTGTCCAGTCCCGGCACTCCGGTGGCTAGCATCCCCAGGCTAACTTTTTCGCTCATTTATTTGTGCTCCCTGCGTGTTTCCCGCTTGGACCGGCCGCCCAGGCCGAGTCCAGCAACCGTGTGGTAAGTGCTTCGCCGATCATCGCCGACAGCAGTGTGATGTAGGACGTCAGCAGCGCCGCGTTGCCCCGCGCTGCCTGTTCCGGATCTGCCGCAGCCAGCTTTTCCTCCAGCGTGGAAAGCAGGGCGGTGACCGAGGATGGCGCCGTGCCGCCCAGCCAGGCATGTTCCGGTCCGCACAGCCGCAAGGCGCGGCCGAACAGGGCGCCAAAGCCGGTCTCGCCGACCAGCGGGCTGAAATGGGTGGCCAGCGTCCGCCATGGCGCAAGCATCCGCGCGCTGCGGGCCGCCGGCGGCGTGTCGTCCGGCATGGCCAGCATGGCTGCTATGAGTTGCTGACGTTTATCGGCTTGGTTATCCATGCATGCGGTGTCAGTATAGGAGGTTAGCGAACGCGTCGCAGCACCTTAATGCAGGTCAAGTTCTGGCCTGCGCGCCGCCATTATACCGGCATCGGCCAGTTTATCTTTCATGCAAGATTAATCGTGCAGCCATTCAATTGTTGCTGAAAATCCACGGTACCTGCAAAGTTGCCAGCATTTTGTGACAATCTGTTAGAATTACAGTGAGTTAATTTCCCTTCCTGCCGTCCCCGCGCCCAAGCCCGCGCGCCGCCGGCTACTCCGGCCCCGGATCAGCCGGTTGGACAGCGTGGCTGTCCGCCTTGCGTTGCGGGGGTAGGTATGCGATTACCATTCAATACTGCCAGCGTGAAGTTCCGCATGAGTGCCGTCCTTGGCCTGCTCGTGCTGCTCGCGGCCGGCCTTGTCGCACTCAGTTCGCTTTATTTTGCCGAGCGCCAGATGCGCACCGTGCTGGGCCAGGAACAGCTGACCTTGCTGTCCAGCGCCGCCGCCTATATCGACCAGAACCTGAACGCCAAGCGCACCCTGCTGGCGGCCGTCGCCGAACGCTCGGCCCACGACACGACCGGAGTGCAAGAGCTGCTGGAACAGCATCTCACCCTGCGCGAAGAATTCTTCAACGTGGTGGTGATGGACGCGCAGGGCGAAATGATCGGCAACCTGAACGACCGCCGCGAGATCGGCCAGGGCAATTTCGCCGACCGGCCCTACTTCCGCGATACCGTGGCTGCGCGCGAAGGCCTGATCTCGGCCCCTTTCCGCAGCAAGCTGTCCGGGCGCCAGGTGGTGCTGGTAACGCATCCCGTGTACGACGCGCGGGGCAGGCTGCTGTATGTGCTGTGCGGCTCCATTGACCTGGCACGGCCCCGTTTCTTCGGCCAGATCGAATCGCTGAAACCCAGCCCGAGCAGCTATCTGTTCATGCTGACGGCGGACGGCACCATCATCCACCACCCGAACCGCGGCCGCCTGCTGCGCAAGGTAACGGAGGAGCCGGGCGTGCCGGTACCGGCCACGCTGGCAGCGCTGAACGGCTGGGAGGGGTGGACCGAGGGCAAGACCAAGACCGGCGTGCCGGCCTTGCTGGCCTACAAACGCATCCACGCAGCGGACTGGATTATCGGCGCCGTCTATCCGCTGGACGAAGCCTTCGCGCCCCTGATTGCGCTGCGCCGCCACGCGCTGCTGGCTTCCGTGGCGGTGGCGGTGCTGGCCGCAGTGCTGGGCTGGCTCGCCATCCGCTGGATGCTGCGCCCGCTGGCCGTACTGCGGCGCCAGGTGGCCGGCCTGGCCGAAGGCGAGGGCAGCATCCGCCAGTTCGATGTGGCGCGGCGCGACGAATTCGGTGAGCTGAGCCGCGCCTTCTATGCCCTGACCCGGCAGCGCGAGCTGGCCGAAGCCAGCCTGCGCGCGCTGGCCCGCACCGATGCGCTGACCGGCATCAGCAACCGCCGCATGTTCGAGGAACTGTTCAGCGCCGCGCTGGCGCGCCAGTCGCGCAGCGGCCTGCCGCTGGGCCTGGCCTACCTGGATATCGACCATTTCAAGCGCATCAACGATACCCACGGCCATGGCGTGGGCGACGAAGTGCTGGTGGAATTTGCGCGCCGCCTGAAAAACGTGGTGCGCGTCAGCGATACCGTGGCGCGGCTGGCGGGCGACGAATTCGTCATCATCTTCGACCAGCTCAGCGGCGAAGCGGAACCGGCTGCGCTGGGCGCCAAGATCCAGGCCGCGATGAAGGAACCCTTCGCGGCGGGCGGCCTGCAGCTGCCGGTCAGCGCCAGCGTGGGCATCGCCCTGCTGAGCGGCGGCATGGCCGATATGGACGAGGTGATCCGCACCGCCGACGAAGCGCTGTACGCCGCCAAGGCGGCCGGCCGCCAGCGCTGCGTCGTCAAACGGGTGTCACCCCGGCTGCGCCAGATAGCCTAGCGGCGCGTGCGGCCGGCCCCGTTTAGAATGGGGCCATGAACGCAGAACTGGATGATGACCTGCTGATGCAGGAGCTGGGCCTCGCCGCGCGCAAGGTGGAACTGGTCAAACTGGAAGGGCGCGTGTTCCTGCGCCTGCATGGCGTGGTGCACAGCGCCGGCCTGGAGCTGCCGTATGCGCTGGTGCCGGAGCAGGGCGTGCTCGCCAAACCGTCCAAGTGGCGCAAGCTGGAACGCGAAGAACGCGCGGCCTTGCTGCTGCAGCGCGCCAGTCCGGCCGCGGCCCAGGCCCTGCACGACAGTGTGGCGGCCTTTGTGGCTGAACTGGCGCAGGATTGCGCCGAGCATGGCCTCGATGCGCGCGATTTCCTGCCTGCGCTGGACCAGCTGCAAAGTTCCGAGCCGGCCTGCATCGTCTTCGAACGCCTGCGCCAGCGCGTGCAGCATGCCTCCGAGCGCCAGCGCGAGGAGCAGCATGCGGAGCGCACGCGCCAGAGCATCAACCTGGCCGAATATCCCGCTTCCTTCGAGCTGGCGCGGCGCCTGCCGCGCCGCTTCATTGCACTGCTGGGGCCCACCAATTCCGGCAAGACCCACAAGGCGATGGAGGCGCTGGCGAAAGCGGCGAGCGGCGTCTATCTCGCGCCCCTGCGCCTGCTGGCGCTGGAGAACTACGAGCGCCTGCAGGCGGCCGAACCGCACGGCAAGCCGCTGGCCGTGAGCCTGGTCACCGGTGAGGAGCGCCGCATCGCGCCCGATGCCACCCATGTGGCCAGCACGGTGGAAATGCTCGACGTGCGCACGCCGGTGGAAGTAGCGGTGATCGACGAAATCCAGATGCTGTCCGACCGCGACCGCGGCGCCGCATGGACCGCCGCCGTTTGCGGTGCGCCGGCCCGCACCGTGTACCTGGTGGGAGCGCCGGAAGCGCGGCGCGCGATCGAGGCGCTGGCCGAGCGCCTGGAGTGTCCACTCGAAGTGCATGTGCTGAAGCGCAAGGGACCGCTGGTGGTGGAACCCACCTCGGTGCGCAAGCTGCGCAATGTGCGCGCGGGCGACGCGCTGATCGCCTTCTCGCGCCGCGAGGTGCTGATGTGGCGCGACCTGGTGACGGAGCTGGGCCTGTCCGTGGCCACGGTCTACGGCAACCTGTCGCCGGAAGTGCGGCGCGCCCAGGCGCAGCGCTTCCGCGAAGGGAAGGCGCAGGTCGTGGTGGGAACGGACGCCATTGCCATGGGCCTGAACCTGCCGATCCAGCGCATTGTGATGACCAGCACCGTCAAGTTCAACGGAGTGGAAGAAGAGGAGATTCCCGCCGCGCTGGCACGCCAGATCGCGGGCCGGGCAGGGCGCTACGGCCTGCACGAGGAAGGCCTGGTAGCGGGCTACGACGACGAAACCCACGGCGTGCTGCGCGCGCTGCTGAAGGAGAAGCCGGTGCCGCTCGGCGCCAGCGGCTTTGCCGTGGCGCCCACGCTGGAGCACCTGCACCGCATTGCCGCCGTCACGGGCGAGCAGTCGCTGGCCAAGCTGCTGAAGCGCTTCGTCCACAATATCGATGTGCCGGACGGCTTCTTCTATCCGCGCATCACGGAAGACCAGGCCGAGCGCGCGGCCTGGCTCGATACCCTGCCGCTATCCGTGGCCGACAAGTTTACGCTGTCGCTGGTGCCCATCTCGGCCAAGATCGCCAGCCTGCAGAACGCCTGGGAGCACTGGGCCGTATCGCTCTCGCGCGGCAAGGTCACGCACCTGCGGCCGGAGCATCAGTCCCTGCACTACCTGAACCTGCAGGAAGTGGAAGACCTGTGCCGCCTGTATTCGGCCTATGCCTGGCTCGGCTACCGCCTGCCGGAATACTTCCCCGATATTGAAGCGGCGCAGCAGCTGTCGCGTGAAGCCTCGGAGCGCGTGGACAGCATCCTGCAGGACCAGAACGCGGCCGCGCGCCAGCGCCACCACAGGAAATACCGGTGAACGGGGAAGCGCTCTGTCCCCTGTGCGGACGGCCGCTGGGTACGGTGAATATCGACCGCCACCATCTGGTGCCGCGCACCTTCAAGGGACGGGAGCAGTTCCCGGTGCATAAGATCTGCCACCGCAAGATCCACTCGGTGCTGAGCGAGCGCGAACTGCTGCAGCACTACCACACCTGGGAAGCGCTGCGCGCCCATCCCGATATCGCCGCCTTCATCGCCTGGGTGGCGCGCAAGCCGCCGGGCTTCTGGACCAGCACGGCGACTGCGCGCAGCAAACGGCGTTGAACGCGCTCAGTCGGTAACGACGTTCAGCGCCACATCGATATTGCCCTTGGTAGCTTTCGAATAGGGGCACATGGCGTCCGCGCCGTGGGCGATGGCGGTGGCGACATCGTGCGCAATGCCCGGCACGATCAGGTTCAGGCGTGCCTGGATGAAGTACTCGTTGCCGCCCAGGCCCAGGTCCACTTCGATTTCCACCGCGGTATCAGCAGGCAGGGCAACCTTCATCTGTTTGGCCACGATGCCGACCGCTGCGCTGTAGCAGGCCGACCAGGCGCCGGCGAACAGCTGCTCGGCCGTCGGGTGGGCTTCGATGGCAGCGAAATGATGCTCGCGCACGGCGCTGTTGCCGGGGGCGGACAGGTGGATGTCCAGCTTGCCTTCATGGTTGCCGGAGAAAACGGCGGAATCGCTGCCGGTGGTGCGGGTTTTGCCGGTGGTGAGGACTTTGGTGATTTTGCTCATGATTGGCTCCAAAAAAGTGTTGAGTGATTTAAAATCGCATACGATGCAATCGTGTTCGATGTGTGAAGTATAGTGATTCGATTGCGGATGTCAAGCGATTTCGATTAAATCGTATGCGATTAAAAATAATCAATAAATTGCGTGAAGTGAACTAGCAGTAATGCCACAATAGGGCGGCGCCACTGGTAGCGCTTCCACTGAACTGAGCCCATGAATCCTTCGTCCCGCCTCGATCTCGTCGATGCCCTGCGCGGCTTCGCTCTCGTCTCGATCATGCTGCTGCATAACATCGAGCACTTCGACCTCTACCATGTGCCCAGCGGCCTGCCCGCGTGGCTGGTGGCGATCGACAAAGTCATCTGGGATGCGGGCTTCTTCCTGTTCGGCGGCAAGTCCTACGCCATCTTCGCCCTGCTGTTCGGCGTGACCTTCTGGCTGCAGTTCAGCCGGCGCGCGGAGCAGGGCGCCGACTTCCGTCCGCGCTTCGCCTGGCGCATGCTGCTGCTGTTCGGTTTCGGCCTGGTGAACTCGCTGTTCTATCACGGCGATATCCTGACCCTGTATGCGGCCCTGGCGCTTGCCTTGCTGCCGGTGGCGCGCCTGCGCGACGGCACCGTGCTGGCGATTGCCATCCTCCTGCTGCTGCAGCCCTATGCCTGGTGGGAAGTGCTGCAGGCCGCGGCTGTTACCGGCGATCCCGCTTCCTGGGCTTATTTCGCGCGCGCCAACGAATACCTGGCCCGTGGTTCACTATGGCAGGTCTGGACCGGCAATCTCCTGAATGGCAAGCCCGGCGTGGTGCTGTGGAGCTGGGAGAATGGCCGCCTGTTCCAGATTCCGGCCCTGTTCATGCTGGGCATGCTGGCCGCGCGCCGCCAGCTATTTGCGCTGACGGAAGCCAATGGCCGCCTGTGGCTGCGGGTGCTGGCGGCTGCGCTGATCGCTTTCGTTCCGCTCTTCCTGTTGAAACGCGGCGTGCCGTCGTGGGGCCTGGGACTGGCGGTGCAGCGTCCGCTGGAGACCATCCTGGCGTCGTGGGCGAACTTCGCTTTCATGCTGGTGCTGGTGGCGGCGTTCTCCCTGTGCTACCAGCGGCGGCTTGGGGCACGTCTGCTGTCCGCCTTCATGCCGCTGGGACGCATGAGCCTGACCAGCTATCTGCTGCAGTCCGTGGTTGGAACCACGCTGTACTACGGCTGGGGCTTCGGGCTCTACCAGTACACGGGCGCGACGGTCTGCCTGCTGATCGGCATTGCACTGGCCGTGATCCAGGGCATGTTCAGCGCGTGGTGGCTGCACCACCACGCGCAAGGGCCGCTGGAAGCGCTGTGGCACCGCCTGACATGGCTGGGTGCGCCGGCACGCAAGCTCACACCTTAGTCTCGCTTAGCAGCGTTCCGCGCCGTCCTGCACGCGGCGGGTGCGCACCGCCTCCATCCCGCCGAGGCGCTCGAGGCAATGCAGCAGCACCTTGCGTGCCGACGCGATGTGCTTTTCGTCCAGGCCGTCGAGCATGTCGGCCGCGACCTCGCCGCGCAGGGTGCGTGTGGCGCCGATCAAGTCCCAGCCTGCCTCGCTCAGCTGCACCAGCCGCGACCGGGCGTCGGACGGCGCGGGCAGGTGTTCCACATACCCCAGCGCCAGCAGCTCCTTGACGCTCTTCGACGCCGCCTGCTGGCTCACGCCCATCAACTGCGCCAGTTCGGTGGCGGTGCGCGGCTGCACGATCAGGTGCTGGATCAGGAAGCCGAGGCCTGGCCGGACTGCGTGGCCGCGCGCAGCCAATGCCTCCTTCACGCTGCGGTTGAAATTCAAGCCCACGAGATAGGACAGCAAGCCCATGTCCAGTTGTTCAGGCTGTACGGCAGGCGAGCGGTCGGTCATTCCTGTTTCTCCAAAATCGCGTATGATGCACAACATTGGTTGTGTAAATGGGAGGATAGCATGTCGAATACCGAAACGGTACGCCGTCTGCTGGCGGCGCTGGAAAACGCCGATGTGGATGCCATCACCGAGCTGTATGCGGAAGATGCGGTGCAGGTAGAGTTCCCCAACCAGCTGCTGCCGCAAGGGGCGCGGCGCGACCGTGACGGCCTGCTGCAGGCCTGCCTGCGCGGCAAGGCGTTGATGGCCGCGCAGTCCTACCGCGTGACCAGCATGGTCGAAGCGGGCGATGTGGTGGCGCTGGAGGCGGACTGGGAAGGCAGGCTCGCGGTCGATGCACCGCCGCTCGGCCTGCGCAAGGGGGATGTGATGAAGGCGCACTTTGCCCAATTCCTGCACTTTCGCGGCGGGCGCATCATGCGGCACCATACCTACGACTGCTTCCGGGACTGGAAGCACTGAAACGGAGGATAGTCATGCCTTTGATCTCCGGGCCGGATGGGCGCGGCCTGTTTTATGAAGCCAGCGGCGCGGGCCAGACGGCGCTGCTGTTCGTGCACGGCTGGCTTGGCAGCAGCCAATGGTGGAGCGTCCAGATGGCGCACTTCGCGCAGCAATACCGGGTGCTCGCGCTTGATTTGCCGGGCCATGGCAGGTCGGATGCCATGGATGTGTGGAGCGCAGATGGCTACGCCGGCGCCATTGCGGCCGTGGTGCGCCATAGTGCGGCGCGGGATGTGGTGCTGGTCGCGCATTCGATGGCCGGCGCCTACGCCTTGCTGGCGGCGGCCGCCGTGCCTCAGGTGCGCGCCCTGGTGGTGGTCGATACCCTGAAAGACCTGGACCGGCTGATGAGCTACGAACAGGCCGAGGCCGCGGTTCTGAACAGCTATCGCGCCGATTTTCCCGGCGCCGTGCGCACCATGCTGCCGATCTACCTGTACGCGCCGGAGACCCCTGAACACGTCAGGAACCGCCTGCAGGACGAGTTCCTGCGCGCGGCGCCGGCCCATGCCGTCAACGTGATCGAGCCGCTCTACAAAATGGATATTCGCGATGCCGCGCGCCGGGTCCCCGTGCCTGTGCGGGCCATCAATGGCACACTCGGCGCGACGAATGTGGAGGCGAATCGCCGCTACCTGGCCGATTACGGCATGGCCGAGATGCCCGGCACCGGCCACTATCCCATGCTCGAACGGCCGGAGGAATTCAACCGGCTGCTGGCCTCGGTGCTGGAATCGCTGCCCTCGTCAGCGGGCGGCGGCAAGCGGACGCACGCAAAACCCTGAGCTCGGCTATCATAGCGCCCGCCCGGCAAGGCCACCTCGAATGCGCCTGCCGGAATGACGTATCAATGGGCAGCAAGGGAAGTCGATGAAGGGTTTGGCAGCAGGTGTAGCCGGCGCGCCGCCGGTGCAGTTTGGTTTGATCAATGTATTGAAGGCGTGTGCAGCGCAGCTGATCGTGCTGCACCATCTGGCATTTTATGGTCCGATGGCAGACCGCGCCGCTGCCTTGTTCCCTGAGCTCATGGACTGGCTCGCCTCCGATGCCCGGATCGCGGTGCAGCTGTTCCTCGTGATTGGCGGCTTTTTGGCGGCCAAATCACTGGCCCCGGCCGGTCATGGCGGACTTGCCGATCCTCTCGGCGCCTTGTGGCAGCGCTATCTCAAGCTCGCGCCGCCTTTCCTCGTGGCGACCTTGCTGGCCGCAGCCGCCAGCGCGCTGGCCGCGCAGTGGATGACCCACGATTCCATCTCCGCGCCGGCCACCGTCGGCCAGCTCGCCGCACACGCGCTGCTGCTGCATGGCGTGCTCGGTTATCCTGCGCTGTCGGCAGGCGCCTGGTATGTGGCGATTGATTTCCAGCTGTATGCGCTGGCTGTGCTGATGGTGTGGGGCGCCGGACGTGCGCGCGGACTGCTGCTTCCGTTTGTGGTCACTGCCGGCGTGGTGCTGTCACTGCTGTATTTCAATCTGGAGGGCGACTGGGACAATTGGGCGCCGTATTTCTTCGGCAGCTATGGCCTCGGCATGCTGGCGTGGTGGGGGAGTGATGCACGCCGCGCGCCACGCGCGGCCGCCTTGCTGGTGGCGCTGATGGTGCTGCCTGCGGTACTTGGGCTGGCCGTCGAATTCCGCAGCCGCATTGCGCTGGCGCTGGTGACGGCCTGCATACTGCTGCTGTGGGGCCGGGTAAGAACAGATGCGTCGAGCGCGGCCTGGTCAGCCGTCAACGCATTGGCCCGCAGCTCGTATTCCCTGTTCCTGGTGCACTTCCCCGTGTGCCTCGTGGTCAATGCCGCATTCACCCGCTTTGCATCGCCGGAACCGGAATGGCAGGCGTTCGGCGTGCTGCTGGCATGGGCCGCCAGCATGGCGGGCGGCGCGGTGTTTTATCGCTGGGTGGAAGCGCCGCTTGGGGCGTCCGACTTGATGAAATCGAGGAAGGCGCGCAGCGGCGGCGGCACCAGCCTGCGTCCCGGGTAATACAGGAAGGGCCCGGAGAACGTGAGCCACCACGGCGCCAGCACGGGTTCCAGCGCTCCGCTGTCCAGGTGCGGGCGCAGCCAGTCTTCAAAGAAGTAGATGATGCCGCTGCCCGCAAGGGCGGCGTCGATCAGCAGGTCCGCCACTGCGCCGCCCTGCACCATCAGCGGGCCATCCACGTCCACTTTCAGCGTTTCACTGCCGCGCGCAAACTCCCAGGCGAAAGGCGCACGGCCCATGAAACGCAGGCGCAGGCAGTCATGCTGCAGCAGGTCGCTTGGGTGCGCCGGACGGCCGCGGCGCTTGAGGTAGGAGGGCGCCGCCGCTGCTGCAAAGCGCTGCACACGCGGCCCGATGGGCACCGCAATCATGTCCTGCTCCAGTCTCTCGTCGTAGCGGATGCCGGCATCGCAGCCGGCGGCCACCAGGTCCACGAAGGAGTCTTCCGCCGTGATATCGAGCCGGATCTCCGGGTAGGCGGCAAGAAAGCGCGGCACGATGGCGGGCAGCACCAGTCGCGCGCCGCTGATCGGAACATTCAGGCGCAGCGTGCCTGCCGGCCGCCCACGGTAGTCGTTCAGCGTATCGAGCGCCGCTGCCACTTCCAGCATTGCCGGGCTGAGCCTGTCCAGCAGGCGCTGGCCTGCTTCGGTCGGCACCACGCTGCGCGTGGTCCGGTGCAGCAGGCGCACGCCGAGCTGGGTTTCGATCCGCCGCACGGCCTCGCTCAGGCCGGATGCGCTGATGCCGCTGGCGCGCGCGCCTTCCCGGAAGCCTTTGGCGTTCGCCACGGCGATGAATGCATTCAGATCGGCCAGGTCAGCTTTCATTGTGCGAAATTCCGTACAGGTTGTCCTGATTGTACCGTCTTATCGAACGCGGGACTGGCAACTACACTGGCTTCATCTTAACTAAGGAGCCCGACATGAATCAGCCAACCCCAACTTTCCAGCTCGGCCAGCGTAGCGTGAAGCGCATCGGCTACGGCGCCATGCGTTTGTCCGGCCCGCACATCTACGGCCCGCCCGCAGACCGCGCAGGCGCGCTCGCCGTGCTGAGTGCCGCCGTTGAAGCCGGTGTGAACCACATCGACACCAGCGACTTCTACGGCCCGCATGTGACCAACCAGCTGATCCGCGAAGCCCTGCATCCATATGCCGATGACCTGGTCATCGTCACCAAGATCGGCGCCCGGCGCGGCGCCGATGCTTCCTGGCTCCCAGCCTTCAGCCCGGACGAGCTGGAGCAGGCGGTGCACGACAACCTGCGCAACCTCGGCCTTGACGTGCTGGAAGTGGTGAACCTGCGCGTGATGTTCGACGCGATGGGACCGGCGGAAGGTTCGATTGAAGCGCAGCTGACGAAAGTGGCGGAGCTGCAGCAGCGAGGGCTGATCCGGCATATTGGCCTGAGCAACGTGACGGCGGCGCAGGTGGCGGAGGGACGCAAGATCTGCGAGATCGTGTGCGTGCAAAACCAGTACAACCTTGCGCACCGGCAGGACGATGTCCTGATCGACCAGCTGGCGCAGGACGGAATCGCCTACGTGCCTTTCTTCCCGCTGGGCGGTTTTTCGCCGCTGCAGTCCGCTGCGTTGTCCGAGGTGGCGGCCAGTACGGGCGCATCGCCGAACCAGGTCGCGCTGGCGTGGCTGCTGCGCCGCGCGCCGAATATTCTGCTAATTCCGGGCACGTCGTCGCTGGCGCACCTGCAGGAGAACCTGAGGGCAGGGGAACTCGAACTGACGGAGGCGGCGATGGTCAGGCTGGACGGCATGGTCAGCTGACAAAAGGCCCCCAAGGCAGCCATGCCGAGGGCGCGCAATATCTGCAGGGAAGGTCGTGTTCCATGAAGGAGGAGAAATACTTTGATGTGATTTTTGGAGAGTTAATTTGCTCTAAGAAAAGATATAGTCCCATCAGACAGACTACTGGTTGGTTAAACAGATGAGAAAATTTGAAGTAGAACGATGGCAGCTGCCGATTGGGCAAGGCGGCTTCCACTGGTCGCGGATAAGGACCGGTGCGGGCGAATTCAATCTGATCTATGACTGCGGCGGGTCAACCAACGTGCATCGGGAGAAATTGATCGACGACTATATTCTTTCTGCTGACGCGACATTCGACTGGCTTGTCATCTCACATTTGGATGAAGACCATATTAATGGCGTATCCCAACTTGAGGCCAAGGGAGTTAAGTTTGGCAACGTATTCCTCCCTCATGTTGATTTGCCGGTAACAATGTTCCTCATGCTGGTGAAGCTAATTGGAAAGAGTTCGACCCCGCTGACAAGTGCGGAATTGAATTCGGTTCTGGTCGCGGGTAAGTTGTATGCCGGAGCATATGGGCGCGTTCGTATCGTAACCGGTCAAACTGATGCTGGGAATATCGGGGCGGAGCTGCCTGACCAGCTCCCGAACAACTTACCGCCGATTTCCGACCTGATCGCTGGCGCTGATCTGTTGAACGCGCCAAGGGGAAGCTGGCCGCATGACCGTGATATACAGTTGCAGGATATCGACTGGAAGTTCCGCTTTTTTTCACAGGAGTGGGCGATTCCAGACCAGATCAACGAGATCTGGAGCTTGCCTGAATTGCAGCCCTTGCGTGACGCAATCCGCAACCTGGCATTGTTGGGGTCCCAGGGCAGCACTACTTTTAGGAATGGCATTGTCACGGCGCTGCAAGCAACAATCCTCGCAACGGACGCTCGCCGCATATTTGCTGCCTTTGGGATTTCCGTCGCCAGGCTCAAGAAGGTCGTGAGCGTTAATTTCTTGTTGAAAAAACTCTACGAGAACATCCCCGATTTCAACGGTTACAATAGCGCGTCCTTATGCCTCTACGCTGGTCCGGTGGCGGAGATGTCGGTCCCGGGGCAATGGTTTGTCCGGCGTCATAATTTGCCAGCTTTCGCCATTCGCGACCGGCTGCAGCGGAACGTCGCTTGGCTGGGCACCGGCGATATACACTTGCCTAGCGTGACGAAACTGGGGGAATTCGTCAACCATTACCGCCGTGAGCTGCCCTTAGTAACGACACTGGTCTTGCCGCATCATGGTTCCAAGCATAACTATGACACGAGGCGTCTGCAGCTGCGCAGGCTTTTGGATACATTACCTGAGTTCCCTCGCCCCTTACTGGTTGCTGCCTCGAATCCGGCGCACAAGAAATTCTCTCATCCGCATACTGAGGTGAAGGCGGTATGCAAATCCTACGGCGAAATTCACAACGTTAATCTTGCACGGAAATCGATGCTTTACGAGTCGATTTTCACGGCTACCGTATGGTGTTACCCATTTTGTGATTGTGACTGAATAAACCAAAGTAAAAACAAAAAAGCCCACGAACCGGAATTCGTGGGCTTTTCTGATGAATCTTGGTAGGCCGTGCGGGATTCGAACCTGCGACCAACGGATTAAAAGTCCGCTGCTCTACCAGCTGAGCTAACGACCCAAAGGCATGAAACCTTGGTTTCTTTCGAATGGTAGGCCGTGCGGGATTCGAACCTGCGACCAACGGATTAAAAGTCCGCTGCTCTACCAGCTGAGCTAACGACCCCCGAAAGAAGCGAGATTATAGTCGGCCCAGCAAAGACTGTCAAATGCCCTTAAGCATGAAATTGGCACTGACACCATGGGGCCAGACCCCATGGTGTCAGGTCGGGGCTTACTTGCCGCGCAGGCGCTCGCGGGCGGCTTTGGCGGCTTCGCTGTCGGGGTAGCTCTTGACCAGTTCCTGCAGCGTTTTTTTGGCGTTGTTGACGGCTTTGAGCTCGGTCTGGCAGCTGGCGATGTTCAGCAGGGCTTCCGGTGCGCGCGGGCTGTCGGGATACTGCTTGACCAGCTGCTGCTGCGCCACGATGGCGCCCTTGCAGTCGCGCTGCGCGTACAGGGCGGTGCCGAGGTAGTACTGGGCGTTGGCGGCGTAGCTGGAGCCCGGATAGCGCTGCACGAAGTTCTGCAGCGCCGCGCCGGCGCCCTTGTAGTCGCCGTCCTTCAGCATTTGCGTGGCGGCGTCATAGGCGTTCAGCTCGGCCTGGTCGACGGCGGCAGTCTTGCCGTCGATCGTCACTTCCTTGGGTTCGATTTTCTTCAGGCGCGCGTCCAGGTCGGCGTAGAAGTCTTTCTGGCGTTTCTGGGCGATGGAGATCTCGTTGGCCAGCAGTTCGATCTGGCCGCGCAGCTGCGCAATCTCCTGCATGGTCTGTTCGTGCTGGGCCAGGATGTCCAGCGTGGCCGTCTTGTCGGCCTTGGTGTCGATGCGCGCGTTCAGCTCGCGCTGCAGGCTTTCCACCTTGGTGCGCAAATCCAGGATCGCGCGGCGCGCTTCATCGTCGTCGAATACGCCGGCGGCGGCATGCAGGGAGAAACCGGCCAGGGCCACAGCCAGCACGGTCTTGGAGAATTTGATCATGGTTCAGACGCTTTCTCAAACAAAATGGAAACGGGGCAGGGCGCAGTATATACCGCGCGCCGCCCCGTTATGCCTGGCAGAAGCAGGATCGTTCAGCGATTACTTGTAAACGATGTCGGCACGGCGGTTCTGCGCCCATGCTTCTTCGTTGTGGCCTTCCGCTTTTGGCTTCTCTTTGCCCAGCGATACGGCTTCGATCTGGCCTTCCGACACGCCCAGGGCGGTCAGCGACTTGCGCACAGCTTCGGCACGCTTCTGGCCCAGGGCCAGGTTGTACTCGGCGCCGCCGCGTTCGTCGGTGTTGCCTTGCACCAGGATGTTGCGGCCGGTGTTTTTGGTCAGGTAGCCGGCGTGGTTGGTCACCACTGGCTTGCCGTCTTCACGCACCACGTAGCTGTCGAAGTCGAAGTACACCGAGCGGTTCGCCAGCACGCCTTTTGGATCGTTCAGCGGGTCGATCGATGCGGTTTCCACTGGGGCCACCGAGCGGGTGTCAGCAGCTGGCTGGGCCGCTACTGGAGCTTCCACCACTGGTGCTGGTTCGGACAGTTTCACTGGGGTCGAGCAAGCGGACAGCAGGGCTGCGCTGGAAATGAGGAAGGCGATGCTTTTTACGTTACGCATTTTTGTTTCTCCTGGTCGTTAAAGAATTTACTGCTTACTTCATGAAAGGACCCCAGGTGGGCTCCTTGATATTGCCCGCTTGAGTGGTCAAGCGCTGCTTAACTCGGCCGTCGACCGATACCATGGCCAGCGCCTTGCGTCCGCCCGAATCGGTCGCGTACAGGATGTACTTGCCGTTCGGCGCGAAACTCGGCGCCTGGTCATTGGTGGTGTCGGACAGACGTTGCTCCTGGCCGCTTGCCAGATCCAATACATAGAGCTGGAAGTTGCCGTTGCGCCGCGATATATAAGCCAGCGATTTTCCATCGGAGGAAATGCGCGGGCTGATATTGTAGGTACCGGCGAAGGTGACGCGCTGCACGTCGCCGCCGTTCACGTTCATCCGGTAGATCTGCGGACCGCCGCTGCGGTCGCTGGTGAAATAGATAGACTGGCCGTCGGCCGAGAACTGCGGCTCGGTGTCGATGACGGGCGGGTTCGAATTGGTGACGCGGCGCAGGCCGCCGCCGCTCGCATTGGCCACCCAGATCTGGGTATTGCCGCTCTTGGACAGCGACACCGCCACCTTGCTGCCGTCCGGCGACCAGGCCGGGGCCGAGTTATTGCCCTTCTCGTTGGCGATCACGGTGCGCTGGCGCGTTACCAGGTTCTGCACATAGACCACCGGCTTCTTCTGCTCCAGCGATACATAGGCCACCTTGGTGCCGTCCGGCGACCAGGAAGGGGAGAAGATAGGCTCGTTCGAGCTCAGGGCCAGCTGTTCGCTGTCGCCGTCGGAGTCGGCCACGTAGAGGCGGTAGGACTTGCCTTCCTGCTTCACATAGGCGATGCGGGTGGCGAAGATGCCGGGCACGCCGGTCAGCTTTTCGTACACGTCGTCGGCGATCTTGTGCGCGGCCAGCCGGGTGTATTGCGGCGGGGCCGACTGGTCCAGCTGGCTCAGCTTCGAGGACTGGATGGTCGAGTGCAGCTTGTAGCGCACATCGAACGTACCGTTGGCCAGCTTCTGCACCGTGCCCACCACCAGGGCGTCGGCGCCGCGCTGCTTCCAGGCCCCGTAGTCCACATTGTTCGGGTCGTTGATGGTGCCGGCATCGATCACCTTGAAGGCGCCGCTGCGCTCCAGGTCGGCTTTTACCACGGCCGAAATGGCGGTGGGCGACTGGCCTTCGTCGGCGAAGGCGGCCACCGCCACCGGAATCTGGTTGCTGCCGACGCCGGAAATTTCTACGCGCAGCTGGGCCTGCGCCGCGCCGGCGGCGAGCAGCAGGCTGAAGCTCAGGGAGACGAATTTGAATGTAGTCATAGTCAGGGCAAGTCTTTAAGGTTGAATCCAGCGTTGATGTCCCGTTCCACAGTGCCATCCTTTTTCTTCGGCAGCGGCGACGATTTCATGATCGCATTCTCTACCGCCGTATCGTAGGCCGGGATCCCGCTACTCTTGATCTTTCGGACCGAAATAATTTCCCCAGTTGGCAATTGGCTGATCTTGAACTCGGCGCGCGGGTTGCCCGGCACATCGCCGCCCGTGTACGCAATATTGCTCTTGATCTTGGCCGTGATCGCTGCCACGTAGCCGCTGTCAAGCCGCGGCGCGGTGGATTTCTCCGCTGTGCCGGTGGTGCCGCTGCCCAGGCCTGCCGTCATGCGGCGCAGGTTATCCAGGCGCTGCTTCTCGGCTTTGGCTTCGGCCAGCTTCTTCTCAGCCGCTTCCTTTTTCTTCTTCGCGTCTTCCAGCTTCTTCTTCTCGGCCAGCTCTTCCTGGCGCTTCTGCTCCGCTTCCTTCTCCGCTTTTTCAAGCATCTTGCGGTCTTCTTCGGCCTGCTTGCGCTTCTCTTCCGCCAGCTGGCGTTCCTGTTCCTTCTTCTTCTCGCGTTCCTTGCGCAGCGCGATCTCCGGATCGGGCTGCGGCGCCACTTTCTTCGGCGGCGCCACCGGCGTTGGCGGCGGCGGGGCCGGTTCAGGTTCCGGCTGCTGCTCGGGTTCCGGCTGCGGCGGTGGCGGCGGGGCCGCCTGCTGCGTGCTCAGGTCCCATACTTCCGCTTCCACGGCCGTTGGCTGCGTATTCTGCCAGCGAATGCCGCCCCAGAGGAACACAAATAGCAGCGCGTGCATGCCGATAGCTAGCGCTACCGAGCGCCAGCCATCGTGCCGCTTGGGCACCTTGTAGGGACCACCTGCCATTGCCATCGTCATCGTTACTTCGTTGCCAGGCCGACCCGGCTGATCCCCATCTTCTTCGCTTCCGAGATCAGCTGGATCACGTCGTCGTACTTGCTTTCCTTGTCGCCCGCGATCAGCACCGGGTATTCCGGGTGCTCCTCATGCAGGGCCGCCAGCTTGCGCACCAGGGCGTCGCGGTTGGGCGCCGTTTCCGGCGCATCGGCCGCCTTGCCGGCCACGCCGATCGACAGCGCGCCGTTCGGCTTCAGCGTCACCTGGATATAGGCATCGGGCGGGCGCACCGCCTTCTCCGCATGCGGCAGGTCCACCGAGCTGGGATTGTTCGAGCTCGGCATCACCATGAAAATGATCAGCAGACAGAGCATCACGTCGATATACGGCACGACGTTGATCTCCGACTTGAACTTGCGGCCCCGGCCGCCGCGCATGCTGCTGTGGAAGGAGGATGCCATGGCTGCCTCTTAGCGCGACTGCCGCTGCAGGATGTTGGAGAACTCTTCCACGAAGCTCTCGAAGCGAATGGCCAGGCGGTCGATATCGTGCGAGAAGCGGTTGTAGGCCACCACTGCCGGAATCGCCGCGAACAGGCCGATGGCGGTGGCGATCAGCGCTTCGGCAATGCCCGGCGCCACGGCCGACAGCGTGGCCTGCTGCACATTGGCCAGGCCGCGGAAGGCGTTCATGATGCCCCACACGGTGCCCAGCAGGCCGATATACGGCGACACCGAACCGACCGAAGCCAGGAAGGCCAGGTGCGCTTCCAGCGCATCCATCTCGCGCTGGAAGGCGGCGCGCATGGCGCGGCGGGCGCCGTCCAGCACAGCGCCCATGTCCAGCGACTCGCGGCTGGCGGCCAGCGCCTGCTTGCCCTTGATGAATTCGCCCATGCCGGCTTCGAAGATGCGCGCCAGCGCGCCGCTATGGGCGCGGTTGCTGCTTGCCGCCTGGTGCAGGGCATGCAGGTTGCCGCCCGCCCAGAAGGTCTTTTCGAACTCGATGGTCTGCTTGCGCGCGGCGCGCACGTCGAACATCTTCTTGAAGATATAGGTCCAGCTGACCAGGGACACGCCCAGCAGCAGCGCCATGATCAGCTGCACGATCAGGTGCGCGTTCGAGATAAGGGCAAGGAAGGAAAGGTCCTGGGTGACGTCGTTCATTGGTTCTCGTTATGGATAATTGAAACCGGTCTCACAGCAGCGCACCCTTCATCTGGGCCGCCACGGCGTCCGGTACGGCGCGCGGACGCAGCGCGGAATCGACGCAGCCGACCTTGACGCGGGCCACGTTCAACAGGCTTGTGCCGCACCAGGCCTCCTGCACAAAGACGACGGAGGCACGGCCCAGCTTCTCGATTCTCAGTGTTAATTTTAATACATCGTCCAGCTTCGCTGGCGCATGATAGTCGGCGCTCACGCTCTTGACGACAAACATTGCATCATGCTCGGCCAGCAATACATGCTGACCAACGCCAATGGCGCGCAGCCATTCGGTCCGCGCGCGTTCGAAGAACTTCAGATAATTTGCGTAATAAACGATGCCGCCGGCGTCCGTGTCCTCGTAATAAACACGAACCTCCCAGGTGAACTCCGAAGCCATTGTTTGATGCTAACAAGTGTTGTTAGGCAACATTTTACGCCATTTCACGATAAATGTTGCCTAATCTTTGGTGTTAATCAAGATAGCCGATCAGTAAATCTGATCAAGCGGCTAAGTCCAACCGTTGTAACATTCGCTTACGTTTGATATCAGGCAACATCGCGCTTGATGGCAAAGGGCGAAAAGCCCTGGCAGGTCGGCATCAGCTCGATCAGGTTGACGTTGATATGGGGCGGCAGGGTGGCGATCCAGTAGGCGGTATTGGCGATGTCCTCGGCCGTCAGCGGGGTGGTGCCCTCGTAGACCTTGGCTGCGGCCGCATCGTCGCCCTTGAAACGCACATTGGAGAACTCGGTGCCGCCGCACAGGCCGGGCGCCAGGTTGGTGGCGCGCACGCCGGTGCCCACCAGGTCGGCGCGCAGGTTCAGCGTGAACTGTTCGACGAAGGCCTTGGTGGCGCCATACACATTGCCGCCGGGGTAGGGATAGTGGCCGGCCACCGAGCCCAGGTTGATGACGCAGCCGCGGCCGCGCTGCACCATGCCGGGCAGGATGGCGCGGGTCATCGTCACCAGGCCGGTGCAGTTGGTGGCGATCATGGTTTCCCAGTCGTCCAGCGAGGCTTCGTGCGCGCCTTTCAGGCCCAGGGCCAGGCCGGCATTGTTGATCAGCACATCGATATCAGCCCAGTCTGCGGGCAGGGCGGCCACGGCGGCGTGGATGGCTGCCTTGTCCGACACATCCAGCGTCAGCGGGCGCACGTTCGCGCCCAGTTCCGCCGCCAGCGCCTGCAGCCGCTCCTCGCGCCGCCCGGCGATGATGACCCGGTGGCCATTGCGGGCAAACACGCGCGCCATCGCCGCGCCGAAACCGGCGGTGGCGCCGGTGATGAAAACGATCATGGTCAGAATCCTTGTTGGTAAAGTGAGCTGACCAGATTGTAGCCGAAGCGGCAAGTTTGCGTGCCCGCCGTTCTTGCTCTGCGATGACACTTCACATACAATCTGGGCTCCATTTATGTCTCACGTAACTGGCGAAAAGCGGCGGGGCCGCGAAAGGTGGGCATCCACCGGGGAACGTGAGAAGTCAAACAGCCGTTCGCCTGGGCAGCCACCGATGGAATCGTGCGAAGAGGCTGCCTTTGCCAGACCCGGCTTCCCTCATTCGATCCAAACTGCCAGTCCTACTCATTGGAGTTATTCATGTTCGCAAAAGATCACACCCTCGCCAGCATCGACCCGGAACTGTTCGGCGCCATCCAGAACGAAAACAAGCGCCAGCACGACCATATCGAGCTGATCGCCTCCGAGAACTACACCTCGCCGGCCGTGATGCAGGCCCAGGGCTCCCAGCTGACCAATAAATACGCCGAAGGCTATCCGGGCAAGCGCTACTACGGCGGCTGCGAATACGTGGACGTGGTGGAGCAGCTGGCGATCGACCGCGTGAAGCAGCTGTTCGGCGCCGAAGCGGCGAACGTGCAGCCGAATTCCGGCTCCCAGGCCAACCAGGGCGTGTTCTTCGCCGTGTTGAAGCCGGGCGACACCATCATGGGCATGTCGCTGGCCGAAGGCGGCCACCTGACCCACGGCATGGGCCTGAACATGTCCGGCAAATGGTTCAACGTCGTCTCTTACGGCCTGACCGCGGAAGAAGACATCGACTACGACGCCATGGAAAAGCTGGCGCACGAGCACAAGCCGAAGCTGATCATCGCCGGCGCTTCCGCCTTCTCCAAGAAGATCGACTTCGAACGCTTCGCCAAAGTGGCGAAGGCTGTCGGCGCCTACTTCATGGTGGACATGGCCCACTACGCCGGCCTGATCGCCGCCGGCCTGTACCCGAACCCGGTGCCGCACGCCGACTTCGTGACCTCGACCACGCACAAATCCCTGCGCGGCCCGCGCGGCGGCATCATCCTGATGAAGGCCGAGCACGAAAAAATCATCAACTCCGCGATCTTCCCCGGCATCCAGGGCGGCCCGCTGATGCATGTGATCGCCGGCAAAGCGGTGGCCTTCAAGGAAGCGCTGTCGCCGGAATTCAAGACCTACCAGCAGCAAGTGGTGAAAAACGCCGACGTGCTGGCCAAGACCCTGATCAAGCGCGGCCTGCGCATCGTATCGGGCGGCACCGAATCGCACGTATTCCTGGTGGACCTGCGCGCCAAGAACCTGACCGGCAAGGAAGCGGAAGCCATCCTCGGTTCGGCCCACATCACCTGCAACAAGAACGGCATTCCGAACGACCCGCAGAAGCCTTTCGTGACCTCCGGCATCCGCCTCGGTTCGCCGGCCATGACCACGCGCGGCTTCAAGGAAGCGGAAGCGGAAGAAGTGGGCAACCTGATCGCCGACGTGCTGGACAACCCGAACGACGCGGCCACCATCGAGCGCGTGAAGGCGGCGGTGAAGGTGCTGGCTGACAAATACCCTGTGTACGCGAGCTGATCGCCGATGAAATGTCCGTTCTGCCAGCATGACGAAATTCACGTCCTCGACACCCGCGTGTCGGAGGAAGGGGACGCGATTCGCCGCCGCCGGCGCTGTGGCCAGTGCGACAAGCGCTTCACCACGTATGAGCGCATCGAGCTCTCGATGCCGTATGTGGTGAAGAAGAACGGAAGCCGTGCCGAATACTCCGCCGCCAAGCTGCGCGACAGCCTCACGCTGGCGCTGCGCAAGCGCCCGGTGGCGGCGGCCTCGGTCGACCTGGCGATCCAGTCGATCGAAGAAAAGCTGCTCACCAGCGGCAAGCGCGAAGTCGACACCGGCTACATCGGCGAGCTGGTAATGCAGGAACTCAAGCGCCTCGACAAGGTGGCCTACATCCGCTTCGCCTCCGTCTACAAGAACTTCGAAGACCTGGCCGAATTCCAGGACGCCATCGAAGAAGCCGGCCGCGCCCCCAAACCCCGCAGCGAATAAGCCCTGACAGCTGGTGCCTGACCCCATGGTGTCAGCTGACACCATGGGGTCAGGCACCAGCTGTCAGCACGAGCTCAGCCATAGATCGGGCTGCGCACGTTTGATTTAGCTCAAGCGCTTAGCACAACAGCACGATAAGGTCACTGCAGAGTATCGCGGGAGGATTTATGCGTGCGGTGCAGGCGGGTTTTACTTTGCTGGAGGTGCTGGTCGCCGTGCTGATGCTGGCGCTCGGCATGGTGGGCGGCGTTGCCATGCATTTGCATGCGATGCGTGCGCGGCATGAGTCGGCGCTGCTGTCCAATGCCGTGCAGCTGGCGGCTGCTGCCATCGAGCGCCTGCGCGCCAATCCCCGGCAGCTGGCGAGCTATCTGCAGCTCGACTACGATGCGCTGGCTACGCCGGTGCCCGGCATGCCTTCCGAGAACTGCTTCGCGCAGGCTTGCGATCCCGCCGCGCTGGCCGCTGCCGACCTTTACGATATCAAACGCATGGCCGCCACCCAGTTGCCCGGCGGGCGCGTGCGCGTCTGCCGCGATGGCGCCAGCTGGCAGGGCGGGCGCCTGCGCTGGGCCTGCAGCGGGAACGCTGAAGCGCCCATCGTCGTCAAGGTGGGCTGGCAGATGCGCCGTCCGGATGGCACGCGGGCCGAGGAGGCTGGTACTGAATTGCCGGTCGTTGCGCTGGCGCTGGGGAGCTTGCCGTGATTGCGCAGCGCCAGTGTGGTTTTGGCATCAGCGAAGTGATGGTCGCGCTGGTGCTGGGGCTGCTCGTCACGCTGACCGCCAGCGCCATGCTGGTGGGCGCTGGCGGCAATTTCCAGCACCATGCTGCGCACGCGCGGCTGAACGATAACGGGCGTTTTGCGCTGGAGCTGGTCGGACAGGCCTTGCGACAGGGCAGCTTCGTGAACCTGGCCGATGGCGCGGCGCCGGATGAGGCGAGCGAGCCTATGGTGAGTGGCCTCGATGCGGCGAGCATCAGCCGCAGCAGTCCCGGCATCGGCCTGCCGCAGGGCGGTGCCGTCAACGGCAGCGATGTACTGGCGCTGCGTTTCAGCGGTTCCGGCGGCGGCAGCGGTGACGGCTCGGCACTGAATTGCGCGGGCTTCGCCGAGGCTTACAGCAGTTCGCCTGCATGGAGCATTTTCTATGTCGCCGTCAGCGAAGACGGCGAGGCGGAGCTGCGCTGCAAATATAAGGGCGACAGCAGCTGGAGTGCCGACGCCATCGTGCGCGGCGTGGACAGCTTCCAGGTGCTCTACGGCCTGGATACCGATACCCCTGCCGACGGCACGCCCAACCGCTACCTGAACGCCAGCGCCATCCTTGCACTGGATGCCGCGCTGGCGCTGGAAGGCGGCACGCCGGACGAACAGGCAGCGGACCTGCGGCGCAGAACGCACTGGAAGCGCGTAACCAGCCTGCGTGTGTCGCTGCTGCTGCATGGTGAACGCAATTCGCGCCAGTCGCCGGGAGATGTCGTGTACCGCCTGTTTGGCCCGGCGTACGAGGCGCCCGGGGACGCGGGCACCGTGATCGAGGAAGCGCAGTGGCCCGCCGAGCAGCGGCAGCGTGCCAGGCGCCTGTTCGAGGCCAGTTATGCCGTGCGCAATGTGCAGAGGTGAACCATGCAGCCGGTACCGGGCAGGCAGCACGGCATCACCTTGCTGGTGACTCTGCTGCTTCTGCTCGGCGTGCTGATACTGGGCGCCACCGCCGCCAATATGGCGCTGGTCGGCGAACGCGCTGCGCGGGCCGACCGGGACCGGCATCTGGCCTTTCAGGCTGCGGAGGAGGCGGTGATGGATGCCGAGCGCGACATCGATGGCAAGGGCGGTCCCGCCGCGCGGCAGGCTGCCTTTTCCAGCGCGGCGCCGGACGCCTTTGCCGTCGATTGCGGCAGTGGCGACCTGGCCGGCCTCTGCGTCTCGCCCGATGGCATGGCGCCCGCATGGCAGAGGATTGACATTGCCGATGGCGCGGCAAGTGCAGCGCACGGCCAGTTCACCGGCGCCACCATGGAAACCGGGCAGGGCGTGCTGCCGCTGCGGCGCCCGCGCTACATCGTGGAGCGTCTGCGCGATCGGGAACCGGGGTCTGCGGCAGACGAGGAAGCGGCGTACTACTACCGTGTGACTGTCGTAGGCTTCGGCGCGCGGGAAGGCACGGAAGTGGTGCTGCAGACGGCATATCGCAAAACGGAGGAGTGAGGCGGAGATGAAAGCGATCCGGCGCATTCTGGGGGCGGCTTTGCTGGCCATCCTGCACGCGGTGCAGGCGCAGACCGGCTTTGCCATCGATGCGCAGCAGGTGGCGCTGGGCTGCGCGCTTTCCGGCGCCATCAGGTCCGGTCCTGCGCTGGCGGTGCCAAGCCCTGGCGCCGCCAGCGACCCGCCGGCCGAACTGCTGCAAACAGAGTACAGCAGTGGCGACTGGAGCGGCACGCTCACACGCTCCACGCTATGGAATGGCGCGGCTGCAGGTTTCAGCCTCAGCCCCCAGCGCTGGAACGCCGCGACGATACTCGGCACCACGCCACCGGCTGCGCGCAATATTTACACGGTCGGCAGCGCAGGCAGCACGATCAGCTTTGACTGGAGCGCGCTGACCGGCGCGCAGCGCGCCGCGCTCGATCAGCATCCGGCGCCGCCACAGCATGCGGACGGCCTGGGCGAAGCGCGGCTGGCCTGGCTGCGTGGAGAGCGCAGCCGCGAAGGCGATCCTTTCCGGCGGCGCAGCAGCGTGCTCGGCGCTACGGTGCACAGCAGTCCGCTCTATCTGGCTGCCGCCCCCGAGCGGCCCGATATCGACGGCTATGCCGCTTACCGTGCCGGAACGCTGCAGCGCAAGCCCGCCGTCTACCTCGGGGCCAACGACGGCATGCTGCATGCTTTCGATTTCAATACCGGCAAAGAGCTGCTGGCCTATGTTCCGAATGCGCTGTTCCCGGTGCTGAACCTGCTCACCGGGCCCGGCATGCAGCCGCGCGCCTATGTCGACGGCCCGCTGTTTGCCGGCGATGCCTATATCGGCAGGCAATGGCGCAGCGTGCTGCTGGCAGCAATGGGCGGCGGCGCAGCCGGCCTGTTCGCGCTGGATGTCACCGATCCCGAACGTTTCAGCAGCGGCCGTGGCGTGCTGTGGGAGTTCACGGGGCGTGATGATCCCGCCATCGGCAAGCTGACAGTGCGGCCCCAGATAGCGCGCCTGCAGACGGCTTCGTCGCACTACCGCTACTACGCCATCACGGGCAATGGCCTCAACGCGGAAGGCGAGGGCGCGCTATTCCTGCTGGCGCTGGACAAGCCGCCAGCCGAAGCCTGGCAGCTGGACGCCAACTATCACCGCCTGGACCTGCCGCCAGCTGGGGCCATGAATGCCCTCGGAAGTCCAGCGCTGGTGGGCGATGAGCAACGCGTGCTGCACGCCTATGCAGGCGACCTGCGCGGCAATCTCTGGCGCTTCGATTTCACGGCCAAAGCGCCCTGGAAGCAAGCCGCGCGGGCGCTGTTCACGGCACGCGGGCCGGATGGCCAGGTGCAGCCCATCATGCAGACGCCGCGTGTGGTCTTCGCGCCCAATGGCGGCTACCTGATCCTGTTCGGCACCGGCCTGCTGCTGAGCCGCGCGGACCGTATTCAGTCCGGCAGCCAGAGCTTCTACGCCATCTACGATGACCCGGATCAACTGGCAGCGGATCCGCCCCTGAGCCGTGCTGATCTGCTGCCCAGGCGGCTGGACGGTGCGGACGGCGGGCCGGACTTCACGGTGAGCGGCCGCGTGCAGGGCATCGGCCCGAACGGCGCCAAAGGCTGGTTCCTGGACTTCCGCGATGCCGGTGAACGCAGCCTGAGCAGCGCCGTCCTGCGCGACGGCAAGCTGCTGTTCGTCACCACCATCCCCGGCACAGGCCCATGCGATTCCAGCCTTAGCCGCAGCTACCAGTTGGATGTGCTGGCCGGCCTGCCATCCGAACCGGCGGTGCGCACCGGCCGGCAGATTGCCGACTTCATCGACACGCCGCCCCTGCTGCTGCCGGCCGCGCGCACGGTGCGCCGCAAGGCCAACGGGCGCGCCACGGTGACGCGTACCAGCACCGTTGTCCAGTTCGGTGCCGAACAGGCATTGCCACAGCAAGGCGAACCAGTAAAGGCGCGCCTGCCGGCAGGACGCCTGAGCTGGCGCGAAATCGCCAACTGGCGCGAACTGCACCGCGCGGCCGGAGCGCCATGATGAAGCGGCGCCAACAAGGGGGCAGCGTCAGCGCCATCGAGCTGATGGTCGTGCTGGCCATCACCGCCGTGCTTGGCACGGTTGCCTTGCCCAGTTACCGCGAGCAGGTGGTCCGCCTGCGCCGCGCCGAGGCCCAGGCTGTGCTGCTTTCCTTGATGCAACAGCAAGAGCGCTACGCGTCCCGCCACAATACCTTCATCGCCTTCTCGGCCGACAGCACGGATGCCGACGCGCGCCAGTTCCGATGGTGGTCCGGCAAGGATGCACCCGCCAGCGCCTATGAGATCGAGGGCAAGGCCTGCGATGGCGAACAGATCAGCGCCTGCATCCAGCTCCTGGCCAAACCCGGCACTTCCCGTGTCGATCCGCAATTCAAGGACCCCGAATGCGGCCAGCTCACGCTCACCAGTACCGGCGACCGGCAGGCGCTCGGCCCCGCCCGGCGTTGCTGGCAGTAAGCCGCCGGCCGCCGGCGGAGGCTGGCACACCGGGCTTCACGCTGATCGAGCTGCTGATGGTGCTCGTCATCACGTCGCTGCTGCTGGGCCTGGGTTCGCCCTCGATGCGCGAGGCCATCGAAGGCTACCAGCTGCGCAGCACGGCAAATGAACTGGTCGCGGCACTCCATTTCACCCGCAACGAGGCCATCGCGCGCGGCACCGTGGTACTGCTGACGCCCGCCGGAGACGGTACGGACTGGAGCCAGGGCTGGCAGGCCTTCATCGACCGCGACGGCAACCGCCGCCCCGGCAGCGGCGAACCCATGCTACTGCGCCACGGTCCGGCCGCTGCCGCGCTGCGCATCTGGTCCCGCTTCAGCGCCAACACTGCCCCGCTGTATATCGCCTACAATAGTGCCGGACGAAGCTGCAAGGCCCCCACCGGCCTCGGCGCCCATTTCGGCACCGTGTCGCTGCAGGCAGGCGTGCAGCAGCGCAATATCAAGATCAATATGCTGGGCCGGGTCAGGCTGTGCGACCCCGCCCGCGAAGCAACTGGCTGCACCCCGGCCAGCAGCTAGGAACGGCAGACACAATGAATATCGCGAACGACCTGGAAGGCATGCGGCTCGCCCTGCAATGGGCAGAGAAAGGTCTCTACACCACTTCGCCCAATCCGCACATCGGCTGCGTGATCGTGAAGGATGGCCTTGTGATCGGCGAAGGCGTGACCCAGCCCGCCGGCCAGGACCACGCTGAAATCCAGGCCATGAAAGACGCGCAGCGCCGCGGCCACGATGTGCGCGGCGCCACTGCATATGTCACGCTGGAACCCTGCAATCACTACGGCCGTACTCCGCCATGCTCGGAAGCGCTGGTGGCCGCCGGCCTTGGCCGCGTGGTGGCGGCGATGGAAGATCCCAATCCGCTGGTGGCCGGGCAGGGCATGGCCCGGCTGCAGGCGGCAGGCATCGCCACCCATACCGGATTGCTGGCCGACGAGGCCTATGAGCTGAACATCGGCTTCTTCAGCCGCATGCGCCGCCAGCTGCCCTGGGTGCGCATGAAAACGGCGGCGAGCCTGGACGGCATGACGGCCCTGCACAACGGCATGAGCCAGTGGATTACGGGACCGGCAGCGCGTGCCGACGGCCATCACTGGCGCGCGCGCGCCTGCGCCATCCTTACCGGCATCGGTACCGTCAAGGCCGATGATCCGCAGCTGAATGTGCGCGAAGTGGCCACACCGCGCCAGCCGCGCCGCATCGTCATCGACAGCCGCCTCGATATCGACCCGCAGGCGCGCATCCTGGAGGGCGGCGCCACCTGGATCGTGTGCGCCATCACCGATCACGAAAAGGAGGCAGCGCTGCGCGACCGCGGCGCCGAGATCATCACGCTGCCGAATGCCCACGGCAAGGTGGACCTGCCGGAGCTGATGCGCGAGCTGGGCCGCCGCCAGGTCAACGAGCTGCACGTGGAGGCAGGCACCAAGCTGAATGGCTCCATGATCCGCGAGCACTGTGTGGACGAGCTGCTGGTCTACCTGGCGCCCATGCTGCTGGGCGATGCGCAGGGCATGTTTGCGCTGCCGCCGCTCACCGACCTGAATGGCCGGAAACAGCTAAAATTCCATGATATCCGGCAAGTGGGCGATGACCTGCGCATTCTTGCCCGTTTCAACCCTCAATAAGATTGCTCCTTATGTTTACTGGAATTGTCGCCGCCGTCGGCGAAATCAAATCGGTATCCCCGCTGCCCGGCGGCCATGATGCAGGCGTACGCCTCGATATCAGCGCCGGCCCGCTGCCGCTGGCCGATGTGGCCCTGGGCGACTCCATCGCCATCAACGGCGCCTGCATGACCGTGGTCGAAAAGACCGCCGGCAGCTTCACCGTGGACGTGTCACGCGAAAGCCTGAACTGCACGGTGGGCCTGGACGCGCCCGGCGAAGTGAACCTCGAAAAAGCGCTGACGCTGGCCGAGCGCCTTGGCGGCCACCTGGTTTCCGGCCACGTCGATGGCCTGGGCACCGTGCGCAAGTTCGAGCCGGTTGGCGAGTCGTGGGAACTGGTGGTGGAAGCGCCGCGCAATATCGCGAAATACCTCGCGTTCAAAGGCTCCATCGTGGTCAACGGCGTGTCGCTCACCGTGAACCGCGTGCACGATATCGGCAGCGGCGAGGACCTGGTATGCCAGTTCTCGATCAACCTGATCCCGCACACCATCCAGGTCACAACGCTGAAGCACCTGAAGGTGGGCGCGAAGGTCAATCTGGAGATCGACCTGATCGCGCGCTACTTGGAGCGCATGCTGTCGCTGACCGATACCGGAGAGCTGCGCCGTTGAAGCATCTGCTCGCGCTGACGTGGCTAGCAGCCGCCGGCGCGAGTGCAGCGCCGGTGCTGCAGTTCGAAGCAGCCGGCGTCCCGCGCATGCCGTCCAGTGCCGTGTGTGCCCAGCCGTTGCCGGATGCGCCGCAGGAAGCACCGTCCGCCGACACGGCTGCCGTGCGTGCGCTGGCCGAATCGCCGCCGTTTTCCAGCGTGCTGCCGCTGTTCCGTGCCGCGCAGCCGCAGGTGATGTGGTGGATCCGCCATGCGGCGGTGCTGAACCTGCAAAGCGTGCTGACGGCCTTCCATGAAGCGAACCACATGCTGGACCTGGCGCTGTCGGACTGCCACGAGGGCAGGGCCGTCTACTTCTTCCGCGGCCAGGCCTATGTAACCGATTATGTGCGTGGGCAGGCGCCCGCATTCTCCATCGCTGCCGCCGAAATCCCGGCGCATTTCAAAACGCCACTGAGCCGCTATGCCGTCTACTTCGGCGATCCGGGCACTTACCGTGGCGACTTCTTCGCGCTGATCGACGAACTGAATGCCCATGTGGCGGGCGCCGAACTGGAGATCGCGGCCACCGGCACGCCGCTGTACAAGGACTTCGCCGCCACTATCGATTCCATCGACGGCAATATCGGCGGCATGGCCGATTTCATGCTCTACACGCAAAGCTACCTGAAGGCGCTGCGCAAACAGGATCCGGAAGCCTACCACCTGCTGCTGGCGCGCCGCAGGGCCATGGGGCATGTGCAGCGGCTGTGGACCGCTGCGGAAGCGGTGCTGGAGAAAGCCGTGGCATTCGCACCGGAGCGCGGCGGCATTTACCGCTATCCGTCGGAGACGCTGAAGGCCGTGTATTCGCTTGAGATGCTGGGCGAGCTGGATGCCGCCGGCATCCGCTACGCCCGCCCGGCACCCCGGCTTACTGCTTCGGAATGAAGTCTTCCGCCACGGCCTGGCGCATCAGGTCCGGCGGCAGAATGCCCTGCGAGATGATGAAGTCATTGAAGGCGCGCAGCTTGAAGCGCTGGCCCAGCGCGATCTCGGCCTGGGTTTTCAGGGCGCGCAGCTTCACATAGCCGTAGTAGTAGGACGTTGCCTGGCCCGGGCTACGGAAGGAGTAGCGGTCCACTTCAGACTGCGCGAACGGTTCGGACAGCACCACTTCCCGCATCAGGAATTTCTTGGCTTCTTCCGGCGTCATGCGGCCCAGGTTGATCTGCGGGTCGAGCAGGGCGCGCGCCATGCGCAGCAGGCGGGCCTGCAGCGACACCAGCTGGCCTTCCGGCGGCATATACGGCAGGATCAGCGCTTCCGAATACAGGCCCCAGCCTTCCACGTTCGCGCTGTTGAAGGCGAAATTGGCGCGGGCGATGGACATGCCCTGTTCCACAATCGAGGCAAACTGCAGCTCGTGGCCGGGACGCGCTTCATGCGCCGTCAGCGTCCACGCCATCGCCGCGAAATCGAAATCGTTCATGCGTTCGGTGGACTTGGCATTCGGGTTCGACAGCGGAATCACGAACTCGCCGTATTCACCGGTATTGCCGATCAGGCGCGGCGGCGTCATGAAAGGCGCCGGCGAACGTGCTGCTTCGGCGCCGGTGGCGGTGCGGATATTCGCTTCGCGCGTGGGCAGCGTCACCAGCTCGTTCTTGCGGATCATGCCTTCGATATCCTTGAGGCGCTCGCGGTAGTAAGGCAGCAGCTGGTCCGGTGCGATCTGGTTCTTTTTCAGCTCGCGGATGACATCGCGGTAGTCGTAGGACGGCAGCTTGCGTTCGGCGGCAATGGCATTGGCGATTACCTGCATCTGGTCGCGTACTTCCTGGAAGTCGAAGCCTGCGCGTTCGATCATCTGCTCCGGCGAGATATCGACACCCACGTTGGCCAGGCGGTTCACATAGATCGGCAGAGGCAGGCGAACTTCCTTGCGCGCACGCGGAATGATGGCGCTGCGGGTCCACTCGTCATAGGCCTTGATCTGCGCAGTCAGCGCGGCGAGGTCCGCTTCCCAGCCGCTCAGCTTCGCCTTGCGGAACAGGTCCGCGATGCCTTCCATATAGGTGGCGTTGTTGTTCAGGCCTTCCTCTACTTCGCCGATGTAGGGGCCGATCAGGCCCTTGTTGGCGAAGCGTTCCTCGGTGCGGGCGCGGATCAGTGTTGCAATCGGCGTGTAGCCCGATTCTTTGCCTGCATAGCGTTTCAGGCGCACCAATGCGGCGGCCTGGCGTTCCGGCTTGTTGCGCGGGTCGAGCAACGCGCGCAGGCCGTCATAGACCACTTCCCCGGCGTTCGTGTATTCCAGCAGGTACTGCCGTTGCAGCTTCATGGAATCGATCTTCTTCACGCGCGAAGCGATCAGGATATCGAGGTCCTGCCTTACTTTGGGATCGCTCTCTTTGGCGCGCTGCTGGCGCAGGGAGGCGAGGCGCTGTTCCGTGTTCGCCAGCTCGCGTTCATAGTCCTTCGGTTTGAAGTCGGCGACGGCCGTGTCGAATTCGGCGTTCCCCAGCTGGCTGGACTGCTCGGGCGCGAAGCGGCCGGTATCCTGCAGTACTGGTTGCGCGTAAGCGTCGCTGCGTGCGACCCAGGCGGGAGAGGCAGCGAGGGCGCTGCCGGAAATGATCAGGAGGGCGATGCTGATGCTGCGGCCAACTGCGGACATGGAGATCCCTTTCACGAGCAGTCCGCACCATGCGGACAGGCGACAGGGATTGTAATCCGAAGCCGGCCGCGCGGCGAGCTTACAGCAGCGTTGCGTCCAGCGTGATGCTGGTATTCAGCAGTTTGGAGACGGGGCAGCCTGCCTTGGCCTTGGCCGCCAGTTCCTGGAATTTCGCATTGTCGGCGCCGGGGATTTTGGCCTGCAGGGTGAGGTGCACGGCGGTGATCGAGAAGCCGTCATCGACCTTGTCCAGCGTGACCTCGGCCTTGGTGTCCATCTTCTCTGCCGTGTAGCCTGCCTCGCCGAGAATCAGGGACAGCGCCATGGTGAAGCAGCCCGCGTGGGCTGCGCCGATCAGCTCTTCCGGATTGGTGCCGGGTTTGCCTTCGAAACGGCTGGCGAAGCCGTAGGGATAGTCTTTCATCGCGCCGCTTTGGGTGCTGATCGCGCCTTTACCGTCCTTGATGCCGCCGGACCAGACGGCCGAGCCATGAGTCTTCATCGTGTACTCCTTCAGAGATGTGTGGGAATCGGGTGAAGCACGGCTATCTTATTCGGATTGGCAAGCGTGCGCCGCCCGCTTATGGCAGAGGCGCCAACAGCCGAGCCCGTGTCCACCTTGGGGTCAGGCACCTAGGTGGACACGAGCTCAGCCGATGCGGCGGTTGTCGGTGGTTTCGGCGCGCTGGAAGGCTTCGCGCACGGCGCTGCGCAGTTCTTCGTCGTCCCAGGGCTTGCTCAGGTATTTGTAGACGGCGCCGCGGTTCACGGCGTCCTTCACGCTGGCCATGTCCGCATAGCCGGACAGGATCATGCGTACCGTGTTCGGATGCAGCTCGCGCGCCCGCGCCATGAATTCGGTGCCGTGCATCTCGGCCATGCGCTGGTCCGAGATCACTACCTGCACCTCATTGCAGGCCATCATTTCCAGCGCCTGGCTGGGGGTGTGCGCCAGCAGGATGTTGTAGCCTTCGCGCCGGAACAGGCGCTCCAGCGCATACAGCACTGATGGCTCGTCATCCAGCAGCAGCAGCAGCGTGCGCGGCGGCGTGCTTTCGTCGTTCAGGGGTTTCAGGCAGCGCTGCTCGCGCAGCAGGGCGGCAAATTCGTCGGCCGGCAGCGGGCGGCTGAACAGGAAGCCCTGGATCTTGTCGCAGCCCATGGTGCGCAGGAAGTTCAGCTGGCCTTCCGTTTCCACGCCTTCCGCCACCACCACCAGGTTCAGGCCATGCGCCAGCGCCGTCGTCGCCTGCGCAATGGCGGCGCTGCGCGGCTCGCTGGTAATGTTGCGCACGAAGGTCTGGTCGATCTTCAGCTTGTCCAGCCGGAAGCGCGACAGGTAGCCCAGCGAGGAATAGCCGGTGCCGAAATCGTCCAGCGAAATCGATACGCCCATGGAGGACAGTTCGTTCAGCTGCATCTGCGTGTGCTCGCTGTCCTGCATCATCACGGTTTCGGTCAGCTCCACTTCCAGGTACTGCGGCGCCAGTCCGCTGCAATTGAGGGCGCGGCGCACCACGCCGGGCAGGGTGCCGGCCGAGAACTGGCGAGCAGAGACATTCACGGCCACCGTCTGCGGCGGCAGGCCGGCCATCTGCCAGGCCTTGTTCTGGCGGCAGGCTTCTTCGATCACCCAGTTGCCGATGGAGAGAATCAGGCCGCTGTCCTCGGCCAGCGGAATGAAGTCGGCCGGCGACACCGCTCCCAGCTCGGCGCAGTTCCAGCGCAGCAGCGCTTCCATGCCTTTTACCTTGCCGTCTTTCAGCGATACCTGCGGCTGGTAGTGCAGCTGCAGTTCCTTGCGCTCGATGGCGTGGCGCAGGTGCACTTCCAGCGACATCCAGCGCAGCGCGTGCGCATTCATTTCGCCGGTATAGAAGTGGAAGCCGTTGCGGCCCGAATCCTTTACGTGTGACAGCGCCACGTCGGCGCCGATCAGCAGCGCGCCCGGTGTGGCGCCGTCACGCGGATAAATGCTGATGCCCACGCTGGCCGTGACATACACTTCCTGCCCTTGCAGGCGTATCGGCTGCGCCACCTGTTCCATCAGGCGGCGTGCGCACACAATCACCGCATCCACGTCCTGGCATTTGGTCAGCAGCAGGGCGAATTCGTCGGCGCCGAGGTGGGCCAGCGTGTCGCCCGGTGTGACGATGCCGCTCACGCGCGATGCCACTTCCTGCAGCAGGGCGTCGCCTGCGTCGTGTCCCAGCGCGTCGTTGATGCGTTGCAGGCGGTCGATATTGAACAGCATGAGCGCCACCTGCTTGCCGCTGTGCTCCGCCGCCGTCATCGCCAGCTGCAGGCGGTCGTTCAGCAGGTTGCGGTTGGGGAGCAGCGTGAGCGGATCGTGATTGCTGAGGAAATCTAGCTGGTGGTGGGCTTCCTTCAGCGCGCTGATATCGCTGGACACGGACACATAGCCGGTCACTTTCTCGCGCTGGTCGCGCACGGCGTTGATGCTGATCCGCTCGGGATACACCTGGCCATTCTTGCGCCGGTTCCAGATCTCGCCACGCCACTGGAATTCGGTCTCTAGCGCATGCCACATGGCGCGGTAGAAGGCGCTGTCATGCCGTCCGGAACGCAGCAGGCGCGGATTCTGGCCCAGCACTTCGTGTTCGCTATAGCCTGTAATCTGTTCGAAGGCAGGATTGACGGCGATGATGTTGGCGTCGGCATCCGTCATCATGATGCTTTCCTGCGTGCTGTCGAAGACCTGGGCCGACAGGCGCAGGCGCTCCTCCAGCGCGCGGCGCGCCGTGGTGTCGCGCAGGATCACGGTGAACATCTGCTCGTCTTCGAGGTTCACCACGGACAGCGACAGTTCGGCGCTGAACTCCTCGCCGCTCTTGCGGGTGCCGAACAGCTCCACGACGCGGCCGCTGTAATAGCGTTCGCTGGTTTTGCGGTAGCGTTCGAAGCGGCTCATATGTTCTTCGCGCGAGCGTTCCGCAATCAGCGGCATGATGGACTGGCCGATTATCTCGTCGGCGCGGTAGCCAAACAGCGCCTCCGCCGCGCGGTTGAAGTGCAGCACGCGCTGTTCCTCGTCCAGGCCGATGATGGCATCCGGCGCCGACTGCGTCATGGCGCGGTAGCGCGCTTCGCTGGCGCGCAGCGCCGCGTCGGCGGTACGGCGGGCCGACGCCTCCATCTGCAGCTGTGCCGCATGGCGCTGCACCACCTCGTACAGGTTCATGTTCTCGTATGCCACGGCCAGCTGCGCGGCCAGCATGCGGATGAACTGTTCATCCTTGTCGTCGAAGCAGGGCGCGCCGCTGCGGTCTGCCGCATACAGCCAGCCGTAGAGGTGATACTGGTCGCGTACGGCAAGGCCCAGCAGGTTCGGCACTTCGGGGTGGCCGCCCGGCAGTGCAGGCATATCGCCATCGTTGGCGCAGCGCCGCAGGACTTCGCCGTTATCCATCATGTGGCCGGGGAAAACGGCCCGGTCCAGCAGCACGGGGCGCAGGATGCCGGCATCGATGCCCACCGTTTCCACGTGCTGCACCGAGGTTTCGTGCGCATCCAGCAGGCACAGGACGAGGATGCGCGCTTCCAGGATGCGGGCGGCGGCGCTGCAGAACAGGGCCGCCATGCTCGCCGCATCGCGCTCGCCGTTCAACTGCAGGCTCAGTTCGTGCAAGGCCGCCATGCGGTCCACCGTGCTCAGGATGGTGGAGGGTTCGGGATAAGGCACCTGCCGCACTGCCTCCACGGCAGCGTCAGCGCCCGCCATATCGCCTTCCTCGCCCAGCTCCAGCTGCACCGCGTCCAGGATCTGCTGCGGATCGGCAGGTTTCGGCAGCACGGTGCGCACGCCGCAGCTGGCCGCCATGGTCCTCAGTTCGGGCAGGGAATAGGTGGCGCTGAAGAAGATAACGGGAGTAGGGGCCAGGTCCGGGCTGGCGCGCAGGTGCTGCACGAACTCATAGCCGTCCATGGTGGGCATCAGCACGTCGGTGATGATCAGGTCCGGACGGTCGGACCGGGCCAGGGCCAGCGCCTCGGCGCCGTCAGCCGCCTCCAGCAGACGATGCGGCGTGTAGCCGAGCAAGGTCAGCAGGTAGTGGCGGTTCGTTGGACGGTCGTCGACGATCAGTATGGTGGCCATTGGTACCAAGCAGCTTTGTTTGGTGATTCTTGGTTTATGCTACTCCGCGCCTCCCGCTGCGGGCGCACGCCTATCCTGCCCGGCTTATCTTATTCCACTCATCAGACAATGCCAAATTGTTTCTTGGTATTGTGTGGCATTTCACGAATTAGCTGTCTGGAAATGATGTTGTCAGGCGGTTTCCCGGTGGGCTTGCGGCAAATCCTTTAAAATAGCGGGTTATTAGTAGCTGCTCCCGAATTGAAGGAAAAGAATATGACTATCTCCAGCACCGAAGAAATTGTTGCCGAGCTGCGTGCCGGCCGCATGGTGATTCTGGTCGATGAGGAAGACCGCGAAAACGAAGGCGACCTGGTGCTGGCTGCCGACTTCGTCACGCCGGAAGCCATCAATTTCATGATCCGCCATGCCCGCGGCCTGGTATGCCTCACGCTGAGCGAGGAAATTTGCGACCGCCTGGAACTGCCGATGATGGCGACCAAGAACGGCACCTCCTTCGGCACCAATTTCACGGTGTCGATCGAAGCGGCGGAAGGCGTGACCACCGGTATTTCGGCAGCGGACCGCGCCAAAACCATCCAGGTGGCGGTGGCCAAGGGCGCCAAGCCGAGCGACATCGTGCAGCCGGGCCATATCTTCCCGCTGCGCGCCGTGGCAGGCGGTGTGCTGATGCGCGCCGGCCATACCGAAGCGGGCTGCGACCTGACCGCCATGGCCGGCCTGACCCCGGCCTCGGTGATCTGCGAGATCGTCAAGGACGACGGTACCATGGCCCGCCTGCCGGACCTGCTGGAATTCGGCAAGGAACACGGCCTGAAAATCGGCACCATTGCCGACCTGATCCACTACCGCAGCCAGAAGGAATGCATGGTGGAGCGCGTGGCCGAGCGTCCGCTGCGCACTGCCCACGGCGATTTCCGTATGATTGCATTCCGTGACAAGCCGAGCGGCTCCGCCCACCTGGCGCTGGTGCATGGCGAGATGAAGCCGGGCCGCGAATCGCTGGTGCGCGTACACCAGCCGGTATCGATCCTGGACCTGCTGGAAACCGAAGCCACCACCCACTCCTGGAACGTGTCCTCCTCGCTGAAGGCGATCAAGGCGGCCGAGCAGGGCGTGATGGTGCTGCTGAACTGCGGCGAAACGGCAGCGCAGCTGTTCGAGCAGCTGGAAGCGCTGGACAAGCCGGCCGCCAAGCCGGCCGGCCGTGCCGCCAGCATGGACCTGCGCAGCTACGGCATCGGCGCCCAGATCCTGCGCGCCGTTGGCGTAGGCAAGATGCAGCTGCTGGCCAGCCCGCGCAAGATGCCGTCGATGACGGGCTTCGACCTGGAAGTGACCGGCTACCTGGCCAAGCCGGCCCAATAATTCAACCCCAATCAAGAAGAGGTAAGTCATGACCGTAGGAAGCTACGAAACCAATCTGAACGGCGAAGGCCTGCGCATCGGCATCGTGCAAGCGCGTTTCAACGAAGACGTGTGCCACGGCCTGTTGTCGGCCTGCCTGGCCGAGCTCAAGCATCTGGGCGTAGCGGACGAGGACGTGCTGCATGTGACCGTGCCGGGCGCGCTGGAAATCCCGCTGGTGCTGCAGAAGATGGCCGAATCCGGCCAGTTTGACGCGCTGGTGGCGCTGGGCGCCGTGATCCGTGGCGAGACCTACCACTTCGAGCTGGTGTCGAACGAGTCCGGCGCGGGCATCACCCGTATTGGCCTGGACTACAGCATTCCCATCGCGAATGCCGTGCTGACCACCGAGAACGACGAGCAGGCGGAAGTGCGCATGGCCGTCAAGGGCGCGGACGCCGCGCGCGTTGCCGTGGAAATGGCCAACCTGGCGATTGCACTCGAAGAGCTGCACCAGGACCAGGGCGACGACGAGTAATCACCTCAGGAATACACAGAATGAACGAAAAATCCGTACACGCCAACCCGAGCAAGAACCGCACGCCGCGCCACCGCGCGCGCGAGTTCGCGCTGCAGGGCCTGTACCAGTGGCTGCTGAATAACGAAGCCGCGTCCACCGTGGTCAACAACATTCGCGCCGCCCATGGTTTCGACAAGGCCGACGCCGAATACTTCACCCAGCTGCTGCACGGCGCCATTGCCGATTCCGTGGCCCTGCGCGACACCTTCGCGCCGCTGGTGGACCGCGGCGTAGCCGAGCTGTCCCCGATCGAGCACGCCGTGCTGCTGATCGGCGCCTATGAGCTGAAGAACAACCTGGAAATTCCTTACCGCGTTGTGATCAACGAAGCGGTGGAGCTGACCAAGTCCTTCGGCGGCATCGACGGCCACAAATATGTGAACGGCGTGCTGGACAAGCTGGCAGGCCAGCTGCGCGCCGAGGAAGTGGCGGCGGACAAGAAGCGCTGATCGCCTTCACCGCAAAAAGGCCAGCCCGCGGGCTGGCCTTTTTCGTTTACGGCGACGGCAGCTGCGAAGGCACGGTAACGGTCGCGGTGCCGGTGGCGGGCGAGGTGAAGGTATGGTTCGAACCGGTTTCCCAAACCGGCGTTCCGATGCCGGTGCCCTTGCGGATGAACTTGAAGCTGATGCTGGAGTTGGCCGGCACGCTCACGTCCGTGTACCAGTTCGGATACTGGTACACCACCTGGTTGAACAGAGGGCCGAGCGGCGTGGCATCGCTCCAGTTGGTCATCTCGTAGTTGCTGCCGGTGAGGTAGATGTTCTGGCCGGACAGCGTGGCCGCATTCTGCACCACGAAGCGCACCATCACCTGCGGGCCGCTGAGCAGCTCAAAGTTGTTATAGGTATTGCTGCTCACGAGGCCGGAGGTCTTCACCGTCACCCCATACATGCCCGCGGCGACCGATGGCACCTTGACCTTGATCTGCGTGGCTTCCCACGACAGGATATCGGCGCCGCTGACCACGGTCGCGCCGAAATTCACCGTGCCCTTGGTGCTGCCGAACGCACGGCCGTCGATGGTGATGGTATTGCCGGGCGCAGCCATCATCGGGCCTACGTGGCCGACGGTCGGCGTGGTGATGGCCGGTGCCGACTGCCAGACCGCGATGGCGCCGGCTGCCAGCGTGAAGTTGCTGACCCCGCTGCCCGCACTCACCGTGATGTTGTTGCCGTTGAAGCCCAACCCGTTCAGCACGTCGGTGTAGCTGCCGGCCGGCAGCTGCGTGATATAGCCCGAGATCAGCTGCGAGTTCACCAGGTCGCGGTTGATGGCCACGGCCACCACATTGCTGCCGAACTTGCGTTCGTAGATATAGACATTCGAATTCAGCCAGCGCTGCGTGGTGTTGCCGTAGGCAAGGGCCGGGTTCGACTTGCGCAGCGGCGCAATTGCCTGGATTAGCTTGTAGGCCTGGGTAGTGGTGGAGAAGGACGACATCATGGCCCGGTTGTTGGGATCGCCCACGCCGGTCATGTACTGCTCGGTACCGTAGTAAATGCCGGGCACGCCGCGCGAGGTCAGCGTGAAGGCCAGCGCCTGTTCCAGCTTGCGGTTATTGGCGCCGGTGACCTGGAAGCGGTCCATATCGTGGTTGTCGATAAAGGTAACCTGGTCATTGACGACCGTGTACTGGCTTGCCGTATCGCTGATCATCTGGTTCAGGCTCACCATATCCGCGCTGCCGTCCTTGAAGACCTGGCGCACTTTCTGGCCGAACTGGAAGTCCAGCAGGCTCATGCCGCTGCGGTTGGCGAAATAATGGTTGGCCGGATCGACTTCGTTCTGGCTGAGGAACCATTCGCCGAAGGAAAACACCGGCTTGTAGCCGTTGATGTAGGCGACGATGTTTTTCTGCCAGCCGAAGGGCATGTGCTTGACCGCGTCCCAGCGGATGCCGTCGATCCCCAGGTCCAGCCAGATCTTGATGGCGGCCTTCATGTACAGGTCGATGGTGCTGTTCGCGTGGTTCAGGTCGGCCAGGTCGAACAGGTTGCGGTAGGTGCCGTCTTCCAGGTTGGAGAAGCTGGTGCCGCCGTTGTGGTGGAAGTAGCCGTTCGGGTCGCTGGCATAGGAGGCCATCAGCGCGCCGTTGTCATACAGCTTGCCGTTCTCGCCGAAGCCCGCATTGGCGCTGTCGGCTGGCGAGGTATGGTTCGGCGCGAAGTCGATGATGATCTTTATGTTTTTCGCGTGCGCCGCGTTGACCATGTTGCTGAAGTCGGTGAGGCTGCCGAAGGCGGGATGGGGCTTCTTGAAGTCGCGCGCCCAGTAGCCGTGGTAGGAGGTGCTGCTGGTGCCGGAGTAGTTCAGCACGGCGGTGATGTTTTCTACCGGCTGCGAGATCCACAGCGCCGTGATGCCCATATTGCTGAAGTAGTTATCGTCGATCTTGTTCTGGATGCCTTTCCAGTCGCCGCCGCAGTAGAGCTTTTTCTGGGTACAGCCGGCGGAGAAGGAAGTGCCGCTGGGATTGTTGGCCGCGTTGCCGTCAAGCAGGCGGTCGGTGACGATCTGGTAGATCACATCGGTGGCGAAACTCTGCTTGTTCGTGACGCTGGTATCCGGCGCGCCCCAGGCCGGGGCCAGGTTCAGTGCAAGCAGTAATAGTGAAGCTTTCAGTCCGGTCTTCATATTTCAGTCTCCAGTGTTTTTATCTACAGGTTGGCCAGCCTGCCGGGGCGGGAGTTCGAAATATTTTTAAGCTGGCCCCGTTTACAGTAGTTTAACTACAAAGAAAGTCAAGGAAAGTTGTGCGGAACGCATATTCTGTGAGAAATGGTGAGTTTTTAGCGTGAAACAAGTGTAGTAAAAAATGACTTGTTTACGTAGTTTTGATACAAGAAGGGGCTTAAGTACGGCGGCGTTTCCACCAGAGCCAGATGCCGCTGATGCCGAGCGTGCCGAGCACAAGGCCATTGAGCATCACAACCGCTTCCAGCCAGGCGCCGCCCAGCTCGCCGGTATGCAGGGGGTAGACGACGGCTACGGCGCGCGCGCCGGGATCCAGTTCGTTCCAGCGGTTGACGCCCAGCACGGCGCCGCCGCGCGGGTTCAGCCATACGGAGCTGAGGCCGTTTGGGTGGGGATCGTCCGGCAGGATGAGGCGGATGCGCACGGGGCGGCTGTCCTGCCCCGGCACCTGGATATAGCCGACTGCACCATCGGGGAGCTGCGCGCGGGCCGTGGCGACCAGCGTGTCCAGCGAAACCGGCTCCAGCTTCGCGCTGGCTTTCGGCACCTTGGGCGGCTTCACCGGCTTGCCGCCGGCCAGCGAGGTGACTACTTCACCCAGCGGGCGCCACGCCATGTAAGCACCGGTGGCCACCGATACGGCGATCAGCAGGCCGAGAATCGCGCCGCCGGTGCGGTGGATGTCGAACAGGCCGCGCAGCAGGCCTTTGCGCAGCTCGATGCGCAGCGACGGCGGCCAGCGGCGCGGCCACCACAGAATCAGGCCCGTAATCAGGAAGAGCAGGTAGCCCAAGGCGACCCAGGCCAGGATGGCCTTGCCGGTATCGCCGGTGCCCAGTGCGCTATGCAGCTTGAACAGGGAGTTGCGGAAACCATCGGATTCGCCGCGGCGGCCCTGTTCAAGCCCGCTGGCGGGATCGATATAGACGGTGCCGCTCCATTTGGCGCGCACCAGCACCCACAGGCTGTCGCCCGCTTCGCGCGGCGGCCGGAAGGTGAGGGTGGCATCCTTGCCGAATTCCTCCGCCAGCCGCGCGCGCAGCGGTTCCAGCGCCACCATGGTGTGCGGGCCGGAACGCGCCTTGAACAGCTCCGGATGCAGGGCGCGGTCCAGCGGGCCGACCACCACCAGCAGGGCGCCCATCAGGGCCACCAGCGCCAGGATCCAGCCGACGCCCAGCCCCAGCCAGCGGTGCGTGCGCAGCCACAGCTGCCGGAGTTTCAAAGCCATCAGAAGCTGGTGCGTGCCTGCAGGTACACGGTGCGCGGTGCGCCAACCATGCGGCCTGCGTTGCCGTCCACGTTACGGGTGTAGTAGCGTTTGTCGGCGGCATTGTTCACGCCTGCCAGCAGCTCGACGCCGCGCAGCTTGTAGCTCAGCTGGGCGTTCCACACATTGAAGCCGGGGATCTGGCCTACGCCGCCGTTTGCCGCTTCCGCCACGGTATTGGCTGCGTCGGAATACTGCTTGCTCTGCGCCGTGCCGGACAGGTTGATGGTGAAGGCGCCCACCGCATAGCGCGCGCCGATGGTGCCGGTATTGCGCGAGTAGAAAGGCACGTCCTTGCCGATGGTGTCGCCGGACTTCTGGATCGCCTTCGTGTAGTTGTAGTTGGCGTAGACCTCGAAGCCCGCCAGTGCGCCATCGCGGTCGAAGCGGTAGTCGATGGCGCTTTCCACGCCTTCGTGATGCGTGGCGCCGATATTGCGGAAGGTCGCAGGCGTAATGCCCGGCACCTGGATGATCTGGTTGTCGAAGCGCAACTGGTACACAGTGGCTTCGGCGCTCAGGCCATTGCGCTTGTAGCGTGCGCCCAGTTCCGCCGTTTTCGCCAGCTCGGGCTTCAGCGGATTGCCGGCAGTCTGGGAGTTCAGCTGCAGGTTCTGTACCGGGCCGAAGGAAGTGCTGTAGTTGGTAAACAGCGTCAGCGCGGGATTCACCAGGTAGGCCACGTTCAGCGAAGGCAGGGCCTTGTCGTTTTCGGTTTCGAAGCTGGTGCGCGCGGCGCGGTCATCGCGCTGCGACTCGATATGCTCGAAGCGTACGCCCGGCGTAATGCGCCATGCGCCGAGGGCGATGCGGTCATCAATATAGAAGGCGTGGGCGTCGGTCTGGTTATCGAAGCTCACCGTGGCGCTGCGTGCGCCGCTGGCGATGGTCAGGTTGTAGCTGTTGTCGTCGCCGCGCTCCCGCAGGTAGCGGTAGCCGGCCGTGATGTCATGCGTGGCCGCGCCGGACACCACGCGCTGCGTGTAGCGCGGTTCGATGCCGAGCACCGTGTAGTTGCGCGGCTGGTAGGCCAGCTGGGTGCGCGCGGCGCTGATCAGGGCGCTCTGGCGTGTGCTCTCGTTGTAATAGGTCTTGATCTCGAATTCCTGGGTCGCGGAGAGCGCATTCAGGTAGCCCAGGTCGATGCCTTTGCGGTCGCCGTTCCAGAAGTCGGTAGGGCGTGTGTTCTGGAAAGGATCGGCCTTGTACTGGGCTACCGTGAGGCCGCCCGGCGTTTTCGAGGTCACGTCGTAATAGGACAGCTTGCCGTAGAACTGGCTGGCCGCATCGATCCTGTAGCGGAATTTGAAGGCCAGGTCATTGATTTTCTCGTCGCTGCCCGCGCGCCATTCGGTGCCGTCCATGCCGGAATAGAGAATCGCTACGCCCAGGCCGTTCTCCCCTTGCGCGCCGATGAAGGCGCTGTACTGCGTGTTGTGGCCGCCTTCGCTGAAATCGTTGTAGCGCAGGCTGGCGTCGCCGCTCACAACACCTGCCGTCTCAGGAATGGCGCGGGTGCTGAAGTTGATGATGCCGCCCACGTTCTGCGGGCCGTAGCGCACGGCGCCGCCGCCGCGCACCACGTCGATGGATTCAATATTGTTCAGGCTCACCGGCGCGAAGGACAGCTGCGGCTGGCCATAAGGCGCCACGGCCAGCGGCACGCCGTCCAGCAGCACGGTGGAGCGCGGTGAATAGCGCCCCGTGAGGCCGCGCACGCCGATGTTCAGGGAAATGGCGCTGCCGGCGGTGCCGGAGTTCTCGCTGGCCTGCACACCTGGAATGCGGCGCAGCACGTCCGCAATGGTGGCGGCGCCGGTCTGGTCGATGTCTTCCTTCTGCACCACGGTGCGGGCGCCGGCGAAGTTCTTCACGCTGTTTTGCAGGCCGGAGCCCAGCCAGTTGCCGGTGATCTGCACCGTCTCCAGCGCCTCATCCTGGGCAAACGATTGCTGCGCGAGCAGGGCAAGGGCCACAGCAGCGGCGCAGCGGGTCAGGGCAGGGCGGGTCGACATACCGAATTTCTCCGAAACAATAATGACAAACAGCGAATGATAACACTTCTCATTCTCATTGTCTGTGGAGCGGCCGAAAACAAAAAAAAAGCCGCCCGGCGCGAACCGGACGGCTTTTTGGGGAGGGTATCGTTAGCTCAGAGGCCAGCCAGCTCCGTTGCGGCAGCCGGGGTGGCCGAGGCCACGGCAGGCGCCTGTACCGTCGTGTTCTTGGCCAGCACGGGCGCGGACGGCGCGGTGAAGGTCGGCACCTTCTTGCCGGCGGAGACCTGCTTCAGGCGGCGGTATTCGGCCAGCACCTTGGAGCCGTAGCCGTCATCCGTTTCGAAGGCGGCGGCGCCCACATAGCTCTTCAGGCCTGCTTCCACGGAACCGCCGCGGGTTACGTAGTCCTTCAGGATCAGCGAGCCGACGCGGATATTGGCCACCGGGTTCAGCGCAGCCTGCACACCGCCCATTTCCTGGAATTTGTCGTGGTGGACCTTGGACATCACCTGCATCAGGCCCTGCGCGCCCATCGGGCTCTCCGCGAAGGGGTTGAGGCCGGATTCGATCGCCATCACCGCCAGGATCAGCAGCGGATCCAGTTTGATCTCGCGTGCCGTCAGGTAGGCGGTGGATACCAGCATATTAGTAGCGTCACCCGCCACGCGGTAGCGCTTGGACAGCCAGGAGGTCACCCATTCCTGCTGCTTGCGGGTGCCCATCAGGGCTTTTTCTTCTTCCGTCAGCGGCGCTTCTTCAGCGGCGGCGACGGCCGGTTTGGCGGAAGCCGGCGCTTCCATCAGGGCCGACAGCGGCGGGGCGATGACGGCAGGGGCCACGGCTTCGTCTTCGGCAATAGCCTTGGACAAGGAACGCGCCAGGTCAGGGCGGGCGAACAGTACAGCAATCATCACCAGGGCGCTGACGCCGAATACGGTGAGGGTATGTTGGGCAGTAGTAAATACACTGCGAAGAGAAACACGTTGCACGGCCAGGCGTGCGACTGGCGAAACTGCCAGCGAGCGGGCGGCTGCAGCCATCCCGGTAATGCGAATATTCATTAAGAACTCCCCTAATGTCCGAAAAGAGCGTGCAAGCGCCGCGCGTGGTCGCGCCGTGCTGCTGATACGCCAATGCCGTACACAGAAATTAATCGTCCGTCGCCGCAGGGAGCGCGCTTCGAACGCGAGATTGCTTGCTTGAGCTGGCCTCTCAGTGGGCCAGTTGCAATACAACTTGTACCGGGGTTAGGGCAGACGCCCTGGACAACACTCCTTAAAATGTCTGATGGAGCCCGGACTCCGTGAATGAATGAGAGGCAACTCTGTTGACGAAATTGCCATAGCTCTCTTCAAGTAAAACGAATTGTAGAAGCCGTTTTATATCCAGTCAATACTAACACAACTGTTTCTTATAACTTTTGAATCTAGGTTTTGAAGCTATGGATGAGCAAAAACCAATAGAATCAACCACTTGACCGGAAGAGCTCAGAATGGGCGTCCGAAGCATAAAAATCGTAAAAATTGTATGAAATACTCAGATCTGCGTGATTTTATTTCCCAGCTGCAAAAAATGGGCGAATTAAGGCCCATTTCCTTGCCAGTTTCGCCACATCTGGAGATGACGGAGGTCTGCGACCGCACTTTGCGGGCCGGCGGCCCGGCGCTCCTCTTCGAAAAACCGACCGGTTTCAATATGCCGGTGCTGGGCAACCTGTTCGGCACCACGCGCCGTGTGGCGCTGGGCATGGGCGCCGAGGATGTAAGCGAACTGCGCCGCATCGGCCACGTGCTGGCCCGCCTCAAGGAACCCGAGCCTCCCAAGGACTTCAAGGACCTGATGGGGCTGGGCTCGCTGGTGAAATCGCTGTGGGACATGTCGCCGAAAGAGCAGCGTGGTGCGGCCTGCCAGGAGATTGTATGGGAAGGACAGGACGTGGACCTGGGGCGCCTGCCGATCCAGCATTGCTGGCCGGGCGACGTGGCGCCCCTGATTACATGGGGCCTTGTCATTACCAAGGGCCCTAACAAGAAGCGCCAGAACCTGGGCATCTACCGCCAGCAGGTGCTGGGACCTAATAAAGTGATCATGCGCTGGCTGGCGCACCGGGGCGGCGCGCTGGACTTCCGCGAGCACGCCATCCGCAATCCGGGCCAGCCTTACCCGGTCTGCGTGGCGCTGGGCGCCGACCCGGCAACCATTCTCGGCGCCGTGACGCCGGTGCCGGATTCCCTGTCCGAATACCAGTTCGCCGGCCTGCTGCGCGGCAGCCGCACCGAGCTGACCAAGGCCATCGGCAGCGAGCTGCGCGTTCCCGCGTCGGCCGAAATCGTCCTCGAAGGGCATATCTACCCTGACGAAAACCATCCATCCGGCTACGAGCATGCGCTGGAAGGGCCGTATGGCGACCACACCGGCTACTATAATGAGCAGGACTGGTTCCCGGTCTTCACCATCGACCGCATCACCATGCGGCGCGACCCGATCTACCACTCCACGTATACAGGTAAACCGCCGGATGAACCGGCGATGCTGGGTCTGGCGCTGAACGAAGTCTTCGTGCCGCTGCTGCAAAAGCAGTTCAGCGAGATCATCGACTTCCACCTGCCGTCGGAAGGCTGCAGCTACCGCATGGCCGTGGTGCAGATCCGCAAGCAGTACGCGGGCCATGCCAAGCGGGTGATGTTCGGCGTCTGGAGCTTCCTGCGCCAGTTCATGTATACAAAGTTCATTGTGGTGGTGGACGAAGACGTCAACATCCGCGACTGGAACGAGGTCATCTGGGCCATCACCACCCGCGTCGACCCCACCCGCGACACCACGATGGTCGACAACACCCCGATCGACTACCTGGACTTCGCCTCCCCGGTGAGCGGCCTTGGCAGCAAGATGGGCATCGACGCCACCAACAAATGGCCTGGCGAAACGACCCGCGAATGGGGCACCACGATCCACATGTCCCCCGAGGTCAAACAAAAAGTCGACCAGATCTGGCAACAGCTCGGCCTCTGAACTACTGACACCATGGGGTCAGGCACCGCGTGTCAGGTGCCTGACTCAACTATTGGATTTCCCACTTGTTGTAGGAGCGGGTATAATGTTTGCCGGGCGGGCCCCTGCGCATTGCGGCATGGCTAACCTGGTCAGGTCGGGAACGAAGCAGCCACGGCTGTTAACCGCAAGTGCCGCAGATCAGGCTCGCCTCCTTATTCATCTTCCATCAGTTCCGCTTCCAGCGGCCGCGCGGTCGCTACCATCAGCGGATTTTCCTTCAGCAGCGCGTTATCCGGCTTCAGGCGGATCTGGTGCTTTGCATCGGTCGCATACTGCAGCGCCCCGGCGCGGGCCTGCACCGTGACCTTGGCTGGCTGGTCGAACTTCAGCACGATCCACTTCATCTTCGGCGCGAACAGGCTGAAAGCGCCTGCCACCTTGCCGATTGCCTCGTTCGACTGTTCCACACTGCCCATCAGGCTCGCATAAGGCCACTGCGTGCCTGGCGGGACCACGGCGTTCAGGATGTAGGCCATGCGCGCCTTTTCACCGGTCGGCATGGTAGTCATAATTTTGGTGTCTTCCGCCAGCCATTTGGCGTTCGGCACCACGTGCATGCGGCCTTCGGTGTCCAGCGGCAGCGGGGTGCGGCCGCCGCTGTGCACCACGGCCAGGCCGATGTCCGCCGGTTTGATGGCCTTGTTCTGCGGGATGATCTTCAGGCTCAGGTCGATTTTGTCGCGCTGCGCAGCAGGCAGGGAATAGTATTTGTCCAGCTTCAGCGATTCGACGAATTTCTTGTAAGGGATCCATTCGCGCTCTTGCGCGATGGCGGAACTGGCGAGCAGCAGCAGGAAGACGGGCAGGATTTTTTTCATGATTATTGTGTTGAGAAAAAATCAAGTGTAAGCGAAGTGAAGAGGTTTGGCTAATGTTGACCTCATGGCTGTCCAACTACGGTAAAATCACTGAATGTCCTATCAAGTCCTCGCTCGCAAATACCGTCCCCGGAACTTTGAAACGCTCGTCGGTCAGGAGCACGTTGTCCGTGCGCTGACGCATGCGCTGGGCACGGGACGTCTGCACCATGCTTACCTGTTCACCGGCACCCGCGGTGTCGGCAAGACCACGCTGTCGCGTATCCTGGCCAAGTCGCTGAACTGCACGGGGCCGGATGGGCAGGGCGGCATTACGGCTACCCCTTGCGGCGTGTGCGAAGCCTGTACCGCCATCGATGGCGGCCGCTTTGTGGACTACATCGAGATGGACGCGGCATCCAACCGCGGCGTCGATGAAATGGCGCAGCTGCTGGAGCAGGCCGTGTATGCCCCGTCGAATGCGCGCTTCAAGGTCTACATGATCGACGAGGTGCACATGCTCACCAACCACGCCTTCAACGCGATGCTGAAGACGCTGGAGGAGCCGCCGGAGCACGTGAAATTCATCCTGGCGACTACCGATCCGCAGAAGATTCCCGTCACCGTGCTGTCGCGCTGCCTGCAGTTCAACCTGAAGCAGATGCCGCCGGGGCATATCGTTGGCCACCTTGAAAATATCCTGGGCCAGGAGAACGTCACCTTCGAACAGCCGGCGCTGCGCCTGCTGGCACAGGGTGCGCATGGTTCGATGCGCGATGCGCTGTCGCTGACCGACCAGGCCATTGCCTACGCTGCGGGCGCCGTCACGCTGGATGCGGTGCAGGGCATGCTGGGCGCGCTGGACCAGTCCTATCTCGTGCGCCTGCTGGACGCGCTGGCCAACCAGGATGGCGCCGACCTGATGGCGGTGGCCGATGAAATGGCTTCGCGCTCGCTGTCGTATAACGGCGCCTTGCAGGACCTGGGCACGCTGCTGCACCGGATCGCGCTGGCGCAGACCGTGCCCACGGCGGTACCGGAAGATTTGCCTGAATACGCGGACATCGTGCGCCTGGCGCAGTCCTTCGATGCCGAGGAAGTGCAGCTCTACTACCAGATCTGCGTGCACGGACGGAACGAGCTGGGGCTCGCGCCGGACGAATACGCGGGATTCACCATGACGCTGCTACGCATGCTTGCCTTTCGGCCCGGCATCGGCGGCGCAGAGGGACTCCCGGCTGCGCCGGTAGCGGCTCGTCCTGCCGGTCCGAATCCGGCACGTGCCGCGGCCGCTGCGGCAGGCGTTGCGCCGCGCGCGGCGTCGGCTTCGCTCGCGAGCCATGCCAGCATGACGCCGCATCCGGCCGTGGTGGCAGGTGCAGCCACCGCTGCGCAGGCAGCGAGCCAGCCGGCAGCAAGCCATTCGCCAGCCGCCGTGAGCGCCGCACAGCCGGCAGCCGCGCCGCAAAATGCCGGTGCGGCGCCAGCCTCCGATGCGGCAGCAATGGCCGCCGCCTTTGGCGAGCCCGAACCGGCAGCGCCATCGGCGACTCCCGCAGCGGCGCCGCACGCTGCTGCAGCCGCACCTCAAGCACACCCCGCGCAAGTGCCGGTAGCTCCGCAGCCGCACGCAGCATCGGTTGCGCAAGCTCCGGCAGCACCGCAAGCGTCCGCCGCACCGGCTGCGCAGGCGCCTGCGATGCAGCAAGCGCCTGCTGCATCGGCAGCTCAGGCGCCAGGAGCGCAAGCTGCGCCAGCCGCCGCGCGTCCTGCACCGTCCGCCCCTGTCAGCCCGGCGCGTGCCGCGATCAACGCGGCGCTGGAGGCCGCGCGCGCTGCAACGCTGGCGCGTACTGGCGCCCGTCCACCAATGAAGGTGACGCCAGATGCGGGCGGCGCTCCTGCCGCGGCAGCTGCACCGCAGCCCCAGACAGCGCCACAGCCGCAGGCCGCCGCCGTGCCGCAAGCGCAGTTCGCCGCCGCGCCACAAGTGCAATCTATCGCCGCACCGCAGCCGCAAGCCGCAGCACAGTCTCACGCTGCCAAACCGGCCGCCGCCCGCGCACCCGCGCCATGGGAAGACGCTCCGGAAGACGCGAATATTGGCGATGCCGCCGTCATCGAGGCGCCGCCACAAGCCCAGACGCAAACTGCGCCAGCCCAGCCGGCAGCCCGCCAGGCCGCGCCGGTTGCGGAAGACGACGAGCTGCCGCCATGGGTCACAGAATTCTCCGACGATAGCGCCATGCCCGCAGGGGCTTCGCATATGGACAGCGAAGAATTCGCGGCCGCACCGGCGCCACGTCCAGCCCAGTCCAAAGCACCGGCCAAGGCGCCATATGAATACGTGATCACGCCGGTGCCGGAACTGAATTGGGACGGCAACTGGCCGATGCTGGCCGCCCACCTGCCGCTGCGCGGCGTGTCGCAGCAATTGGCCACGCAGGCCGAGCTGGTAAGCTGCACTATCGACGGCAACGCCGCGCTGTTCAAGCTGCGCTGCCCGATCGACACTTGGTGCACGCCGCCGAACATCGAGAAACTTACCGCAGCGCTCAGCGAGCGTTTCGGCCGTCCGGCGCGCGTGGAAACGGAAACCGGCCCGGTGTGGTACACCACCACGGCCGAGGCGCAGGCGCACCGCGAGGCCTGCCAGCGCGCGGCCGAGCAGACCGTCAACAACGATCCCTTCGTGCAGGCCATGGCGCGCGAGTTCGGCGCCTTCGTGGTCGCCGGCTCCATCGTTGCGCCAGTGACCCCCGCACATTAATTACAATTCCCTCGGAACCACTACGGAGTAAATCATCATGATGAAGAATCAGCTCGCCGGTTTGATGAAACAGGCGCAAGCCATGCAGGACAATATGAAGAAGGCCCAGGAATCGCTGGCCCTGATCGAAGTCGAAGGCCAGTCCGGCGCCGGCCTCGTGAAAGTTGTGATGACCTGCAAGAACGATGTGAAGCGCGTGTCCATCGACCCGTCGCTGCTGGCTGACGACAAGGACATGCTGGAAGACCTGGTGGCCGCCGCCTTCAACGACGCCGTGCGCAAGGCCGAAGCCACCGCCGCCGAGAAAATGAGCGGCCTGACCGCCGGCATGAACCTGCCGGCCGGTTTCAAGATGCCGTTCTAAGGAAGCCATGGCCAAATCGCTGGAGTTCCTGACCGAAGCCTTGCGCCGCCTGCCCGGCGTCGGGCCCAAGTCGGCGCAGCGCATGGCCTTCCACCTGCTGCAGCATGACCGCGACGGTGCGGCCATGCTGTCGCGCGCTCTGTACCAGGCAGTGGAAGCGGTACACCACTGCGCGCTCTGTAACACCTTCACCGAATCCGAAGTCTGCGAACTGTGCTCCGACGAGGCGCGCGACCGCCGCCTGCTCTGCGTGGTTGAAACGCCGGCCGACCAGGCCATGATCGAACAGACGCTGACTTACAAAGGCCTGTACTTCGTGCTGATGGGCCGCCTGTCGCCGCTGGACGGCATCGGGCCGAAAGACATTCATCTTGAAAAGCTGCTGTCGCGGGCTGCTGACGGCACGGTGGCGGAAGTGGTGCTGGCCACGAACTTCACCAACGAAGGCGAGGCCACCGCCCACTACATCAGCGAGATGCTGAAGGCGCGCGGCCTGCAGGTCACGCGCCTGGCGCGCGGCGTGCCGGTTGGTGGCGAACTGGAATATGTAGACGCAGGCACCATTGCCCGCGCCATGCTGGACCGCCGCAGCACCTGATTTACTGATTCAGCGCGGGCACCGCCAGCATTTCCGTAATCGCGTGCTCGGGCGAAGGCCTGCCAAGCAGGTAGCCCTGGGCCAGGTCGCAGCCGTACTGCTGCAGCAAGGCCAGCTGCTCTCCGGTCTCCACGCCTTCTGCCACCACGGCCAGTTTGAGGCCGTGCGCCATGGCGATGATGGCCCGTGTGATGGCCGCATTTTCCGAGTCCTGAGGCAGGCCGCTGATGAAGCTCTTGTCGATCTTGAGTGCCCGTACATCGAAGCGCTTCAGGTAGTTCATGGACGAATAGCCGGTGCCGAAATCGTCGATCGACAGGTAGACGCCGATTCCGCGCAGCTGCTCCAGCGTGGCCATGGTGGCGAGCGCGTCGTCCATCAGCGTGCCTTCCGTCAGTTCCAGTTCCAGCATGCGCGGATCGAGGCCGGTGTCATGCAGCACTGCGAGCACGGTCTGCGCCAGGCCTTCGTCCTTGAACTGCCGTGCCGACAGGTTGACTGCCACGCGCAGCGCGCGGTGGCATTGCCGCTGCCAGGCGCGCGCCTGGTGACAAGCCGTGTGCAGCACCCAGGCGCCAATCGGCACAATCAGGCCGGTTTCTTCGGCCAGCGGAATGAAGTCGTTGGGCGGAATGACGCCCAGCTCCGGATGCCGCCAGCGCACCAGCGCTTCCACGCCGACGATGCGCGCGGTCGGCACGTCGAACTGCGGCTGGTAGAGCAGGTACAGCTCGTTGTTCTGCAAGGCCTTGCGCAGTCCTACCTCCAGCTTTACATGGCTCATGATCTGTGTGGTGAGGGCGGAGCTGTACAGCTTCGCATTGTTCTTGCCGCAGTTCTTTGCGTGGTACATGGCGGTGTCGGCGTACTTCAGCAGCGAGGTGCAGTCCTCACCGTCTTCCGGGTAGAGGGAAATGCCGATGCTGGCCGTGACGAAGATTTCGTGGCCGTCCAGCAGGAAGGAGCGGCGCATGGCATCGCGCACGCGGTGCGCCACGTTCAGCGCGTCGTCCACGCATTCGAGGTCGGGAATCAGAATGGTGAATTCGTCGCCGCCGAGGCGCGCGAGGTTGGCGTGCTCGCTGCGCGACACCATGTCGCTGGGGCGTATCGTTTCGCGCAGGCGTTCGGAGACCACCTTGAGCAGCAGGTCGCCGATATCGTGGCCAAGCGTGTCGTTGATGCGCTTGAAGGAGTCGAGGTCCATGAACAGCACCGCGAACTTGTTGCCGTACTGGCGCGAGCGTGCCAGTTCGCGCTCCAGCGTTTCAAGGAAGGCCTGGCGGTTCGGAATGCCGGTGAGGCTGTCGCAATAAGCGAGACGGCGTATCTGCTCCTCGGTGCGTTTGCGCTCGCTGATATCGCGCACCAGGCCGAGCACCGCGCCGGCGCCGGTATTCACCAGGCGCGCTTCGAAGTGGTGCACAGCGCCGTCGCGTTCCAGTTCGTAATCGACCGAGCGGATGCTTTGCGTGCTGAGCACCGCTTCCAGCTGTGCCATCAGGCGCTCTGCTATCGGCTGCGGCAGCACATCGCTAACGTGGCGGCCCGCGCAGGCCTGTTCGTTGAAGACCGCAGCGGGAGCGTGGCCCTGTTCATAATCGAGATAAACTCCCTCGGGGCTGAGGCGGAAGAAGGTATCAGGAATAGCGGCCAGCACGGCGCGGTTATGCGCGTCCGCCACGCGCAGCCGTGCAATCGCGTCGCTGGCGCGCAGCACGTAGAGTACGCGGTGGCCGAGAATGGGCCAGTTGATCGGTTTTGAAACGAAGTCTGTGGCGCCGTCTTCATAGGCCTGCGTCACCGCGTCCAGATCGTCGCCGCCCGTCACCATGATGACGGGAACTGCATGGTGCTGCTCCTGGGCGCGGATGGCGCGGCATACCGAGAAGCCGTCCATTCCCGGCATATCGACATCGAGCAGTACCAGGTCGGGCGAGCGCTCGGCAAAGAGCGCAACGGCCCGTTCGCCATTCTCTGCCTCGATGGCAGGTAGCCCGACCTGTTCGAGCATGCGCAGCATCAGCATGCGCATTACGGGATCGTCGTCCACAACCAGCACGGTGGCCATATCAGGTCTCCTTCTCAAGCATGGCGCTGAAAGACTGCCGGACTGCCCTGAATTCGCGGTCTATATCGGCCATCAGCACGGAAGCGCCATGCGCCGTGCCCTGGCGGCCCAGTTGTTCGATTTCCCGGAACAGCTGCGCCAGCGCATCCGCGCCCACATTGGCGCTGCTGGACTTCAGGCTGTGCGCCGCCTGCCGCATGGCCTGCGTGTCGCCGTTCTGCACCGAGGCTTGCAGCTGCCGCAGCATCGCCGGCGTGTCGTCCACATAGGTATGGATCACGCGTTCCAGCAGGGCCTCGCCTTCGCTGCCGAGCGCGCGGATGGCGTCCAGGGCTTTCTGGTTGATGGCCGCTTCGCGCGCGGCGAGCATTGGCGCCTGCAAGTCGCCGTGGTGCACCGTTGCGGCGCGGGGCAGGGCGATCCAGCGCGCCAGCAGTTCGGCCAGGCCCTGCTGGGTGAAAGGTTTGCTCAGGTAGTCGTCCATGCCGGCGGCAAGGCAGGTTTCTCGGTCGCCCTGCAGCGCATTGGCGGTAATAGCGATGATGGGCAGCTGCCGCATACCGCCTTCCTGCTGTTCGCGGCGGCGGATTTCGGCAGTCGCCGCCATGCCGTCCATCACCGGCATCTGGCAATCCATCAGCACCACGTCGATGCCGCCTTCCTGCACGGCTTTTACTGCCTGCTCGCCGTTCGCGGCATGCCGCACATCGAAGCCCAGCGTTTGCAGCATGGCGGAAGCCACTTCCACGTTGACGGGATTGTCCTCTGCCAGCAGCGCGGTCAGGCGCCTCTGTGTGGCGCGGCGCAGCACGGGAGCCGAGGCGCCGGGGCGTACGCCTTCGCTGGCACGCAGGGGCGTAACGATGCAGGCATACAGATCGCCTTCGCGCGCCGGCTTGATCAACTGGAAGGCGACGCCGGCTTCACGCCGCTGGCGCGTATCTGCCGCAGTGCGCTCGCTGCTGAGCAGGAGCAGGCGCACGCCGGACAGCTCGGCATCGGCCTTGATCTCTGCCGCTAGCGCCAGTCCGCTGAGGATGGGCAGCGCCATATCGATCAGCGCTACGTCGTAGGGCTGGCCGCAGGCGATGGCTGCACGCAGCAGGTGCAGGCATTCGTCGCCATCGCAGGCCGCGTCGCAGCGCAGGTGCCAGCGCGTGAGCGTGGTTTCAAGTGTCTGCCTGCCTTCCGGATCGGGATCCACGATAAGTGCCCGCAGCTGCTTGCTGCCGGCCGGCGCCTCGGTTTCGATGCCGTGCTTGTCGAAGCGCACGGTGAACCAGAACAGAGAGCCGCGTCCCAGTGGCTGCTCCATGCCGATGGTGCCGCCCATCAGTTCCACCAGCTGCTTGGAGATGGCCAGTCCCAGGCCGGTGCCGCCATGCTTGCGGGTGGTGGAGCCGTCGGCCTGGGAGAAGGAATCGAAGATATGGTCGCGCGCTTCGCGGGAGATGCCAATGCCGGTGTCCTGCACTTCGATGCGCAGGCAGACGGCTTGCGCGTCTTCCGCCGTGATGGCAACGCGCAGCAGGATGCGGCCCTGGTCGGTGAACTTCACCGCATTGCCCAGCAGGTTGACGATGACCTGGCGCAGCCGGTTCGGATCGCCACACACGGCAACCGGAATATCGGGCGCGATGTCGAAGTCCATCGCCAGCTGCTTGGCCTGCGCCTGCGGCGTGAAAACGTAGTCGATATCGTCCAGCAGTTCGCGCAGGTTGAAGTGGATGTATTCCACGGTCAGCTTGCCCGCTTCCACCTTCGAGAAATCGAGGATGTCGTTGATGATCACCAGCAGGTGCTCGCCGGAGCGCTTGACGGTGTCGGTGTAATGGCGCTGCTGTTCGTTCAGCGGCGTGGCCAGCAGCAGTTCGGTCATGCCCAGCACGCCATTCATCGGCGTGCGGATCTCGTGGCTCATATTGGCCAGGAAGGCGCTCTTGGCCTGGCTCGCCGCTTCGGCCGCGTTCTTGGCCTTTTCCAGCTGCTCGGTGCGCAGGCTGACCTGGCGTTCGAGCTGGTCGCGGTATTGCAGCAGCTTGAGGTCGCGCTGCTCCACTTGCGACAGCATGGCGTTGAAGCTGTCGATCAGGGTGCCCAGTTCGTCGGTTCTCTGGTGCTCGATCTGCGCGTAGGTGTGGCTGTGCGAGACCTGGCGGGCGGCGGTAATCAGCTGCGTGATGGCCTGGGCGATGCTGGTACGGAAGCGGCTGGCGAAGAACAGCGCGATGGCAAGGGCGATGGCGCTCGCCGCAGCTGTCAGTGCGAGGCTTTCGGCAATGTCCATCAGGAGCTGGCGCTGGTTCGCTTCGATCATGATGATGCCGACCAGATGCTGCTCCACCTTCAGCGGCCGGTACAGCCGCAGCGCCGGATCCCATGGCGGCCCCACCCAGTCAGTGCGTGCCACAGCCGAGCCCGTGTCCACCTTGGGGTCAGGCACCAAGGTGGACACGAGGTCAGCTGTGGCTGTGGCGAAGGGGGCGCCGTTGCGGTCGAAGAGGACGGCGCGCTGGATGCCGGGCTGGGCGGCGAGGACGCTGAGCACCTGCCGTGCGGCGCCGTGGTCGGCGGCGAGCAGGGGCACGATGCTTTGCGCGCCCGTGATCTCGGCCAGCGCGGCCAACTGACGCTCCTGGGCCGCGCGCTGGTGATGCACCGTCGCGAACGCGAATGCCGCGAACACCACCAGCAGCGCGCTGCCAGTGGAGAGCAGGGAGGTCAGCGTCAGCTTCTGGCTGAGGCTTGAGCGTTCGAAGTTGAGCATTGCCACCGCCGAAGAAGATTCCTGCCGGAAAAATATACCTTCGGGCAATGGCCTGCCTTGATCTGCCTCTATGGTTCGTCGTTGCGGGCGGCCAGGGGCTCGCCAATGGCATAGAAATGGCCGCCGGCGATATGGTGCAGGCTGCGCAGGGCGGGATCGGCGTCCTCGAAGTGCCAGCGGCCCTTGCTGAACACGCGCGTATCAGCCCATGCGGCCGTCACTTCGCCGATGAACAGGTCATAGGCCTGCTGGTTGTGCGGCTCCGGTATCAGCCGGCATGCCAGCCATGCCGAGCATCCGGCGACGAAGGGCAGCGCGTGGCCGTCGATGCCGAACAGCTGCACGCCGCTGCGCGGCAGCTTGTCCGGCATATTGGCCAGGCTGCGGTTGCCCACGTCCTGCGTCAGCTGCAGCAGGGCCACCGTTGGCACCTGGATCACGAACTGGCCGCTTTGCTCGACCAGTTCACGCGTCCTGGTCGCCTTGTCCAGCACCACAGTGAGCTTGGGCGGCGAGAAATCGAGGGCGCAGCACCAGGCGGCCGACATCACATTGTCCACACCGCCATGGCGGGCCGATACCAGCACCGTCGGGCCGTGGTTGATCAGGCGGTAGGCCTTGCCCAGTTCTACTGCCGCGATATGGCTATCCATGCATTCGTCCTTCCAATAAAAAATCCCCGCCGAAGCGGGGATCTTACGTCAGCAGCAGCCGCCGCGCTTGCCGGCCCCGCCGTAGCGGGCTTCCTGGCGTTCGCGGAAGAACTCCTCGTAGCTCATCACGGGTTCGTCCGGATGGGTGCTCTCCCGGTGCGCGACATAGGTGTCGTATTCGGGCAGGCCGCACATGAGCCGCATGCTCTGTCCGAGATAGCGGCCTGCCTTGACAATATCCTGGAACATTACTGTGCCGCCGGCATCAGCTGCGCCGGGCTCTCGTTATGCGATGGCTTGGCGTTGGCGCGGGCGCGCAGCGCGGTGCGCACGCCGAATACCAGCACGGCCAGCACCACCACCATGAAGAAGCCGGCCAGCGACGCATCTAGGTAGTCGTTGAATACGATCTGGTGCATCTGTTCCATCGACTTGGCGGGCGCTAGCACCTTGCCTTCGGCGATCGCAGCCGAGTATTTGCCGGCGTGCGACAGGAAGCCGATCTTCGGATTCGCGTCGAAGATCTTCTGCCAGCCCGCGGTCAGGGTGCACAGCAGCAGCCATACGGTCGGCACCATGGTGACCCAGGCGAATTTACCGCGTTTCATCTTGAACAGCACGCAGGTTGCGAGGATCAGCGCGATACCGGCCAGCATCTGGTTGGCGATGCCGAACAGCGGCCACAGGGTGTTGATGCCGCCCAGCGGATCGACCACGCCCTGGTACAGGAAGTAGCCCCAAGCCGCCACGCACAGGCCGGTGGCCAGCAGCGACGCGAAGGTGGATTCGGTGCGCTTCAGCGACGGTGCAAAGGCGCCCAGCAGGTCCTGCAGCATGAAGCGGCCGGCGCGCGTGCCTGCGTCCACCGCAGTCAGGATGAACAGCGCTTCGAACAGGATGGCGAAATGGTACCAGAAGGCCATCATGGCTTTGCCGCCGATAACGTTGGACAGGATGTGCGCCATGCCTACCGCCAGCGTTGGTGCGCCGCCTGCGCGGGAAATGATGGAATGTTCGCCCACATCAGTGGCCATCTGTGTCAGCATTTCAGGCGTTACACGGAAGCCCCAGCCGGAGATTGCCGCCGCCGCGGATTCGGCGGTGGTGCCGATCAACGCCGCCGGGCTGTTCATGGCGAAGTACACGCCCGGTTCGATGGTGGATGCAGCCACCAGCGCCATGATGGCGACAAAGGACTCCATCAGCATCGCGCCATAGCCGATGAAGCGCGCGTGGGTTTCGTTCTCGATCATCTTCGGCGTGGTGCCGGAAGCGATCAGTGCATGGAAGCCGGAGACGGCGCCGCAGGCGATGGTAATGAAGAGGAAGGGGAACATATTGCCCGCCCACACAGGACCGCTGCCATCAATGAACTTGGTCACGGCAGGCATCTGCAGGTAAGGCGCAACGATCACAATGCCCAGCGCCAGGCCGACGATGGTGCCAATCTTGAGGAAAGTGGACAGATAGTCGCGCGGCGCCAGCAGCAGCCACACCGGCAGCACGGAGGCGATGAAGCCGTAGCCGATCAGCATCCAGGTCAGTTCGGTGCCGGTGAAGTCGAACAGCGGCGACAGCGCCGGATTCTCCTGCACGTATTGGCCGCCGATAATGGCCAGCATGAGCAGCACAAAGCCGATCAGCGACACTTCGCCCACGCGGCCCACACGGATATAGCGCGAGTACACGCCCATGAACAGCGCGATAGGAATCGTCGCCATCACGGTGAAACTGCCCCACGGCGAATGCGTGAGGGCCTTCACCACGATCAGCGCCAGCACGGCCAGGATGATCACCATGATCATGAAGGTGCCCAGCAGCGCGATATTGCCGGGCACCGGGCCCAGCTCGGACTTGATCAGGTCACCCAGCGAGCGGCCGTCGCGGCGGGTGGAGATGAAGAGCACCATGAAGTCCTGCACTGCGCCGGCGAACACCACGCCCGCCAGGATCCACAGCATGCCGGGCAGGTAGCCCATCTGCGCTGCCAGCACCGGGCCGACCAGCGGGCCTGCGCCGGCAATGGCGGCAAAGTGGTGGCCGAACAGCACGTTCTTATTGGTCGGCACATAGTCCAGGCCATCATTGTGCTTGTAGGCCGGCGTCATGCGGCGCGCATCCAGGCCCATCACGTCGCGCGCGATGAACAGGCTGTAGAAACGGTAAGCGATCAGGTAGACGCACACCGCAGCGATGACGATCCAGATGGCGCTGATCGGTTCACCGCGGTTCAGCGCGACGACGCCCAGTGCCCCGGCGCCGGCCAGCGATAGCGCTGCCCAGCCGAGTTTACTCAGTACGGGATTCATTGAAGTCCTCCAAAGGGTATGAGAGTGCCGCGCGCCTGCCCGTTTCTGCTGTCGGGATATGGTCTGCGTGCAGCTTATGCGGAGTATTCAGGAATCGCATATCTGCCACAAGCGCAGGACTACGCAAGCGGCCTGCGTAGTATTACGGAGCGCGGCTGCCCGCTCTCCACGTACAATCGTGGAATGAAACTCCGGCAGAAAGTCCTGTTCCTGGCCATCGTGCCCCTGATACTCGCCCTGTGCGCGATTGCGCTCGCGGTGCAGCACCAGGCACGCCTGCTGGCACAGCAGCAGAAGCAGACCATCGAACAGGCCTACCTCGCCAGCAAGGAAGCGGAGTTGAAGCACTATGTTACGCTGGCTTCGCATTCGATCGCGCACCTTTACCAATCGGGCCGCACGGACCAGGCCACGCAGGATGAGGCCAAGCGCATCCTGGCCTCGCTGAGCTTCGGCGACGACGGCTACTTCTTCGTCTACGACATGCAGGGCAATAGCCTGATGCATCCGCGCCAGCCGGAACTGGTGGGCCGCAACCTGTTCGAGCTGCGCGATGCCGAGGGCAGCCCGACCATCCAGCGCCTGCTGGCGCGCGCCCGCGAAGGCGGCGGCCTGGAACGCTATTCGTGGACCAAGCCATCGGCGCACAAGGAAGTGGCAAAGCTGGGCTATGTGATCGAGATGGAAAAATGGGGCTGGATGATGGGCACCGGCATCTACCTCGACGATGTGGAGATGGCGCTCGCCAAAGTGGATGCCCAGCAGCGCGGCAATATCCAGAACACCATGCTGTGGATCGCGGGCATTGCGATCCTGAGCGCCCTGGCCGTGGCGGCCAGCGGCCTGGCCCTGAACGTGAGCGAATCGCGTGTGGCTGACGCCAAGCTGAAGGCGCTGGCGCAGCGCGTGGTGGAATCGCAGGAAGAGGAGAGGGCGCGCCTGTCGCGCGACCTGCACGACGGCATCAGCCAGTGGCTGGTGTCGATCAAGCTGCAGATCGAAGCGGGCATCATCCGCCTGTCCGGCGGCGCCGAACAGCAGAAGGCGGCGCTTGGCGTGTTCGAACACACGGCCGAGCAGCTGAATAATGTGCTGGGCGAGGTGCGCCGCATTTCGCACAACCTGCGTCCGGCAGTGCTGGATGATATCGGCCTGGCCGCCGCGCTGGCCCATCTTGCCGACGAATACCAGCAGAACAGCGGCACGCCGGTGGAGTTCCGCGCCGAGGGCTGCACCGACGGCCTGCCCGAAATGGCCAACACGGTGCTGTTCCGCATTGCGCAGGAAGCGCTGACCAATATCGAGCGCCATGCGCAGGCGCACAAGGTGGAGGTACTGCTGCAGGGCGGGGCTGACGAGGTTACGCTGCGCATCCACGACGATGGCCAGGGCTTCGATGCGGCAGGCATTGCGCAGCATCCCAAGCGCGGAATCGGATTGCGCAATATGATGGAGCGTATGGAGGCCATTGGCGGCCGTTTCGAACTGGCTTCATCGGCCGATGGAACGGTGGTCACGGCCCATGTACCCAACCGGAGCTAAGGCATGGCAATCAGGATTCTGCTGGTAGACGATCACCCTTTGGTACGCGATGGACTGCGTGCCCGGCTGGAGGCCATGCCCCAGTTCGAGGTGGTGGGCGAAGCCGGCAGTGCAGGGGAAGCGCTGGAGGCAGCACGCGCCCACCAACCGGACCTGGTGCTGATGGACATTAATATGCGCGGCGTGAACGGCATTGAAGCCACGGCGCGCTTCCGCGAGCAGTTTCCCGACATCGCCGTGCTGGTGCTCTCGATGCACGACAAGCTGGAATACGTGTCGCAGGCCATCCAAGCCGGCGCGCGCGGCTATGTGCTGAAGGACTCGCCAGGCAAGGACATTGTGGTCGCCATCGAAACCGTGATGTCGGGCGGGATCTACTACAGCGCCGCGCTGGCGCGCCAGCTGGCCAAGCCGCAGAACCAGGACAACCAGCTCACATCGCGCGAGCAGGAAGTGCTGCGCCATATCGCCAATGGCGAATCCAACAAGCAGATCGCGCGCCAGCTTGATCTCAGCGTGCGCACTGTGGAAACCCACCGCCTCAACATCAAGCGCAAGCTCGGTATCGAAGGGCAGGCCGAGCTCATCAAGTTTGCAGTGCAGCACGCACCAATAGGCAACGTCGATTTGTAACTGACCGGAACTGTGTCGGCAGAAGCACAAATTCTCTCCAATACTCACGCTTTTTGCGCAAGGGGCCTGAGCAAACCCTGATTCCGCCGTATTTTCTGGTATATTGCACAACTCAGCAGTAATGTTTTCCTGATAATAATTGTTGTTGCTTTGTGGTAAATGTTTCGGTGTGTTGCCCTGCGCAAACGGGTTGCCTTCCGTCAATATTTGAACTACGATTCGCGCAAACCCGCACCGAGATCGTGATGCCTGCCGTTGATTCAAGCACCTTCCCGCTGGTGGGGTTACAGGCTGTGTCCAATGCCCGCAATGAGTGGGTAGGGCTGGCTTTCCAACCCCATCCCGATGGTGGCGATGCCTACCAGGCCTTGCTGCGGCTGTTCAGCTATCCGGACATGGCCGCGGCTCTTGCACCGCTCGATTGCATCGTGCCGCTGCACGATCCCCTGCGCCTCGACCCGTCCCACTATGTCACCCTGCCGGCCAGCCGCGTCGTGTTCCAGCTGCCAGCTGCCGTCTTCAGCTCGCGCGCCGCGCTGCAGCGCTGCCGCCTGCTGGCCGACGAGGGCTACCGCCTGCTGTCTGAAGGCGAAGTGACGCTGCCCGCATCCGACACCGGCCTTGCGGGGCTGGCCTTCGATGCCGGCCCGATGCCCAGCGTGCTGGCCATGGTGGCGCTGCCCGGTCCTCATTGGGTGCGCCATGTGGACAGCGATGCGCGCCGCGAACAATATCTCGATGCAGGCTTCAACTGGGTCAGCGGCCGTTTCGCCTTCGAGACCGACGCCGCAGTGGGCGGCGACGGCACCTCGCGCAAACGCATCCTTGCGCTGCTTGGCCTGCTGGCGCGCGATGCGGATTCGCGTGAACTGGAAAACCTGCTGAAGGAAGACCCGGCGCTGGCCTTCCACCTGCTCAAACTGGTGAACTCCGCCATCTTCGGCTTCCCGAATCCCATCCGCAGCTTCACGCAGGCCATCAATATGCTGGGCCGGCGCCAGCTGCAGCGCTGGCTGCAACTGCTGCTCTACGCGCGCCAGAACGACAACGGTCCCGCCAATCCCTTGCTGCCGCTGGCCGCCGTGCGCGCTGCGCAGATGGAAGCGCTGGCCAAGCTGGGCGGCGCAGACCGCGAAACGCAGGATCTGGCCTTTATCACCGGCGTGTTCTCGCTGCTGGACCTGCTGCTTGGCATGCCGATGGCCGATGTTGTCGCCGGCCTGCAGCTGGACCTGGACGTGGTGCGTGCGCTGGTCGAACGCAGCGGCCCGCTCGGCGAGCTGCTGTCGCTGGTGGAAGCGCAAACGCCGGATGCCGCCGCCATCCGCAAGGCCGGCTTCGGCAACGAAGCCTTCTGGCAAAGCCAGTTGCAGGCCTATCACTGGGCCATCCAGGTCAGCAGGAACACCTGATGGCACAGCATCCCGTTACCGATTTCCTCAGCAGCAGCGCAGCCCTGTGCGACGCGGTGCTGCGCCTGCGCGGCCCGGCCCTGTCGGAAGAACTGGGCCGCATTGCACGCGAAGTCACGCACAGCCTGTGGGGCCGCTTCATTCCGCGCCAGGATAAAGACCCGCGCGCGACCAGCGGCCTGCAGCAGGATGTGATGTTCGACGACCAGTACTTCGGCCGTTTTGAAGTGGGCGGCCGCGAAAGCTATTCGGACATGGAACGCAAGCACCTCGCCAGCCTGGCCAGCCTGGCCGGCAGCGTGATGCAGGTGCACTCGGTCGCGCAGCGCACCACGCACGCCTATGTGCAGGTGGAAGCGCAGCTCCAGCACCAGTCGCAGATCCTCGACCAGATCCACGAATCCGTGCTGACGATGGACCTGAACGGCTTTATCACCAGCTGGAACAAGGGCGCCGAGCGCCTGTTCGGCTATACCTCGGTGGAAGCGGTGGGCCGCAACATCCTCTTCCTCTACGACGAAGAAGACACCACCTTCAACGACGACTTCCTGGAGCAGGGCGGGCGCCTGATGGAAGTGCGGCGCAAGAAAAAGAACGGCGAAGTATTCTGGGCCAGCCTCTCCCTGTCGCCGCTGTGCGACCGGGAAGACCGCTCCATCGGCCTGATCGCCTACCTGACCGACATCACCGAACGCAAGATGGCGGAAGAACGCCTGCACCACCTGGCCTACTACGACGCGCTCACCAGCCTGCCCAACCGCTCGCTGCTGACCAAGCTCGTTGACCAGGCGCTGACGGTGGCCCAGCGCAGCAAGCTGCACGGCTGCATCCTGTTCATTGACCTGAACCGCTTCAAGCTGATCAACGACACGCTGGGCCGTGCCGCAGGCGACGAACTGCTGCGCGAAGTGGCGCGCCGCTTCCGCCTGGCCCTGCGCGACCAGGACCTGGTGGCGCGCCTCGGCGGTGATGAATTCGCGGTCGGCCTGTTCGACATCAGCCAGCATTACGAAGCCAGCATGGTGGCGCAGAAGCTGCTGTCCGTGCTGAACGAACCCTTCCTCATCGACGGCAATGACCTGCGCGTGGACGCCAGCATCGGCATCAGCGTTTACCCGCAGGACGGCAACGATGGCGAAACCCTGCTGCGCCAGGCCGACATTGCCATGTACCGCGCCAAGGTCGGCAACCCGGACGGCGAGCGCGTGGCCTTCTACAGCCAGGACATGAACCAGGGCATGCAGGAACGCATGCGCATCGAATCCGGCCTGCGCCAGGCGCTGGGCAACGGCCAGCTGCAGCTGCACTACCAGCCCAAGTTCTCCATCGAAGATGGCCACATCATCGGCGCCGAAGCGCTGGTGCGCTGGAAGCACCCCGAGCGCGGCCTGGTGCCGCCGGCCGAATTCATCCCGCTGGCCGAATCCACCGGGTTGGTGGTACAGGTAGGCGAGTGGGTGCTGGAAGCCGCATGCGCGCAGGCGCAGGCATGGAAGATGGCGGGTGTGCCGCCGATCCGTCTCGCGGTCAACGTCTCGGCGCGCGAGTTTACCTCGGCGCTGCCGGGCCGCGTGCAGGAAACGCTGCGCCGCTACGGTCTTGAGCCCTCGTGGCTGGAGCTGGAAATCACCGAAAGCACGCTGATGAACAACATCGACCGCGTGATCGGCATCATGGACCGCATCACGGAGCTGGGCGTAACCCTGTCGCTGGACGACTTTGGCACCGGCTACTCATCGCTGTCCTACCTCAAACGCTTCCCGATCGACACGCTGAAGATCGACCGCAGCTTCACCACCGGCATCCCCTCGGACGCCAACGACTGCGCCATCGCCAGCACCATCATCAGCATCGCCCAGCAGCTCAAGCACAAAGTGATTGCCGAAGGCGTGGAAACGGTCGAACAGCTGGCCTTCCTCAAGAATTCCGGCTGTGACGAAGTGCAAGGCTACCTGTTCTCCCAGCCGCTGCCGGCAGCCGATTTCGAGCGCGCATTGAAGGAAAACTGGACACCGGCCTGATTCGGCACTGGTCAGCCCAGCAGGTTTCGGTATAATGCAGATCCCCAAGGAAGCGTGGCCGAGTGGTTGAAGGCAGCAGTCTTGAAAACTGCCGACGGTTAATCCCGTTCGTGAGTTCGAATCTCACCGCTTCCGCCAGGACATAAAAACACCGCCGCAAGGCGGTTTTTTTATGTCCTGGCGGAAGCGAGGGGAGCGCCTGCGCGCTCCCCGTGTGAGATTCGAAGGCCATGGCCCTGCAGGGCCATGCCTCTTCGAATCGTCCGATTGCTGCCCGCAGCGCGGGCAGCGCCGCGCGCCGAGGGCGCGCGCTATCAGAGCCGAAGCTACCAGAACGCCACCGGCTCCCATGGACGCAAACCCTGATCCTTGGCCAGGCGAATGCGTTGCATCTTCATCGCATCGATCAGGCCTGCCGGTGAGGCGTCGGCCTCCAGCATCGGGAGCGTTTGTCCGGCTTCAAGGAAGAAGCGGTTCCGCGCATCGGTCCCCGCCGACAGGAACGCCTCTTCCCACCATTCGGTGATCCGTTCGCTGGCTCGCTCCAGGCCGGTTTGCGTAACCAGGCGGTTCGATTTTTCGTTGTTGATACGCTTCGACGCAGGCATCAGGTTCCATGCATCCCCGCAGGGCCACGCGGCGAATGGAAAACAATGATCGATGTCGTAGTCGTCCTTCAGGCGCTGGCCGGACCATACGCAGTAAATGGACTTCCCTTGGCTGCGAAGCCTTTCGGCCGCAGCACGGGCGAATCCGGTGTCGCGCTCGGGATCTGCCCATGCAAGCAGTGAATATGCGGCCTGGCTTATCACTGGTCCGAGCTGCCCAGCATAAGATTCCATCAAGCGTACCCATTCCGCGACGAGAACTGGTTCGACCCACACGTTGTAGTGGCTAAGCGCATCCCAGATTGGGAGAGGGACGTGGAATTCGCCAAAGCTCCACAGGAAGGGATCGTCGACCCGCAGGCTTGAAGGTGTCGATGTGCGCCGCTGATGCCTGATGTGGAAGATGTTCTCATCGCTTGCGGGCCAGCGAAGATATTTGACCGGCATCTCGCGGATCAGTCTGGAGATCTCCCACAGGCTGCCATGAAGGTGGCGCGCGGTGTCTTCGTAGAACTCCATCCCGGCACGAAGGTCAACCGGCCGAACGAGGCGCAAGGCAGTGAAGTTGTTGGTCACGAAGCCGGGAGCATTGCCAGCGCGGTTAGGCGGCATCTGCGGAAGACCGCCTTCGATGAGCGGCTTGTACATGCGTAGCCAGAAGAGCGCCACCAGGCCCATTGGCAGTACGACGGACTCCGGCTCATGGCGAGCCGCTCCTGCCGCGGTATCGGCAATCCTGGCAAGGATGCGTAGCAGCGCAATCTTATAGGTAGAAGCCTTGGTGTCTGTGAGCACGAGGTGGCGCAGAAGCGGAAGCGCGCCCAGGCCATCGTCGGGTAGCCCAAGAACCGCAGTCGCCCACGAAATGCCCGGCCGGCCCAGTTTGTCGGGATTGTCGTCTGTGCGTAGCAGCCTCAGGCCGAACTGCTGGGCCATCGCCGCCAGCTCCGGCAGGGTCACTTCGTACATGGCGCGATCGGTATCGGGCGGACCGATGCGAAGGCTGATGGCGATACGACCATTCGGCGAGAGCAGCGTCGCCAGCTTTCGCAGGGCGCGCTGGCGTGAAGCCGGCGGCACATGCATCCAGACTGCAGAGAGCAGAATCAAATCGAAGGTCAGCCCGAGGCGGCGTACCTGGGCCAAGTCCGGCAGGCTGTCAGCCAGCCAGTGAATCCGTGGTGAAGGATGGCGCTGGCGTGCACGCGTGCGCATCGCTTCCGAGGGCTCAACGGCGACCACATCGTAGCCTTTGGCCGCAAACCAGGCTGCGTCCCTGCCAGAGCCGGCGCCAACGTCGAGGACCGTTGCACCGGGCGGTGGCAGCAGGTCCAGCAGTGCAGGGTGAACATGCTCGAACGTCAGCGATTCGTACTGGGAGACCAGTTGATCGGCATTCTGATCGTAATGAGGAATGGTCTGCAATTTACCTTCGGTATGTTTTTCGACTCATCAATTGTAAGCTAAAGGCTGGCCACGATCTGGCGCGTGGCATGCACGTCTGGCCGCACAGCGATAGCCGCTAAGAAATATCTCTCCTAAAGTTCAATCGTCCCGACTATTTCTCAACATGTGGAGATGGTTGTTTCTGGCCGGTCCCGTCAGGGCCGGCTTTTTTTTCGCAACTATTCGAGAGATTTCCGCAATTCATTAAACGTATAATAGTCTCAACTTTTTGTGAATGGGTCTCCTATGTCTCCTCGTTTGTTCTGGTTTGCGCCGTTGATCGTCCTGGCCTCGTGTGGTGGCACCGGCCCAGAAGATGTGAACCAGACCCAGGCCTCGGGCGCCCAGGTGCGTAGTGCGGCAGGCCCGGCCAGGTCGGCGGCCAGCTCAACCATCACTCTGCCGTACCGCCGTGCCGATTATTTTGTCAGCGCAGCCAGCGGCGGTAGCGTTGCTCGCCTGGTTTATGATCCGGCCGATGCGGGTACATTTATCCCAAAGAATGCACTTATCCGCTTCGCCGACACCTCGCTGCTACCCTATGTAGAGGACGGAAACATGGCTTCGGTCTATCGTCTTTACCGTGCGGCATTCGCCCGCAAGCCCGACACCTCAGGACTGCTGTATTGGATAGGCGTGCGTAACGACGGTGCCTCGCTGGAATCTATCGCGCACGGGTTCGTCAACTCGCCCGAATTCAAGGCCATCTATGGCCAAAGCTCGACCGACCCTGCGATTATCACCGGACTATATCGCAATGTGCTGGCACGTGATCCTGATCCCTCGGGGCTCCAATATTGGCAGGATGTGCAGCGGCAGGGGGCGGCGCTCGCGCAAATCCTGGAAGCGTTCAGCGAGAGTCCCGAGAACAGGGCCAGTATCGCTACCCAAATCGGCAACGGACTGTTATTCAAGGAAGATGGGGTGGCCTATCCTGGCACTGGTGCACCTGGAGCGACGATCGAACTGACGTTGAGCGGAACGCGGGCCGTCGGCAGTACCCTCGTGATCAAATCGATCCCGGCAAGGGCCGTGAGCGCGCAGGCAAGCTATACCTGGACGCTGATGGGTAAGCCCACGGGCAGCCAGGCGCGTGTCGACAGTGCGGCCTCGCAATTGAGTTTCACGCCCGACGTAACCGGCATCTATCAAATTGGTCTTGTCATTAACGATGGAGACAGCAAGCTCAATGGTTCGCTCCAGATCGCAGTGACCGAGCAGCGTTTGCTGAACACGCCATACCTGGCGAAGAATGGGATGACAGTGACGCTTGAGAGCCTGACCGTCACCGAGCGCGGAACGAACTACGTGGATTACACGATTACCTACCGTCAGGCCAATAACACCCCCCTGGCGATTGAAGAGGGAACCTGGAAGCTGTACTTCGGTACGATGGCCGGAGTGCCTCAATACGGCGTATTCAACCGCATTTATCCGGGAGAGAGCCTGCGCAGGAGCTACACCTGGACGCAACTGAAGAGTGAAACCCCGGCAGTAATGGAATACGACCGGGATAACTTTTTCCGTGAGTTCCCAGCCAGCGATTCCTTGCGCTGGCCGGTTCCCATCATTTAAAAATCTGCCTCGATATTGTTGTTTGCGGCCGATCCCGCTGGGGTCGGCATCTTTATGCCGAAAAGCCTTGACACATTTCGATGATTAGCTAATCATCACATCATGAGCCAGGTATTCAAAGCCCTTTCCGATCCCACCCGCCGCCGGGTGCTGCAGCTCCTGCGCAAGGGGCCGCTCAGCGCCGGGGAGCTCAGTGCGCAGTTCAATGTGTCGAAGCCGACGATGTCGGCCCATTTCGCAGTGTTGAAAGAAGCCGATCTGGTGCATGTGGAGAAGGCTGGCAAATCCCTCATCTATCACCTGAAGCTTTCGGTGCTTGAAGAAGCGCTGCTGGGCTTTGTCCACTCGTTTGGCCCGGCCGCTCAGGCGGCGGAACCAGGAAAGGAAATTACGCGATGAACAAGGAAGTGGTAGGCAGCCTGGCGTGGGGCGGCGGCATTCTGGTGCTGGCCCTGTGCGCCAGCCTCGCGCGCAAGCTGGGATATATGGACAGTGAAACCGTGACGCGCCTGGTGGTCGGGATGAACGGCCTCATGATCGCCTGGTGGGGCAACCGCATGCCCAAGGCCTTCGTTCCCAATGCCGCGGCGCGCCAGCTCAGGCGGGTCGCCGGGTGGTCGCTGGTGCTGAGCGGACTGGTCTACGCCGGCATGTGGGCGTTTGCTCCGGTGTCCGTCGCGGTTGCAATCGGTAGCGGTGCCGTGGTGGCCGGTATCCTTGTCACCTTCGCTTATGGCTTCGCGCTGAAGTCACGGCACGGGAAAAACAGCCTTACGTAAAGCCCAGCGCGTGAGCCGGAGGAAGAACCGGTGCGCGGAGCTGGCCAGCTTCGTGTATCGGGAGATGGAACAGTTCGGAAGGCTTCGCCCAGCGTACGCAAGGGTAGCTGCTTGCCAGGTCCAGCAGTTCGTCTAGGAATTGCCAGGCCTCGCCGCCCATCACCAGATGATGGCTCAGCAAGCCTACAGCGGGCAGTTTGTCCTTGCCCTTGCGCTGGCGTCCGAGGAAGCGGCTGAGCTGGCCCGCAATCCACTGGGGGGCCTGAAGCGTGGGCGTGGCGGTCCAGCGCAGCAGGTCCACATGGGTACTGGTTTCGACCATGCCGGCGGGCAGGTTGATTTTGCCCATGCTGACATGGCGCGACACCCCCGCATAGCTGCTGGCCGCCATGCTGTCCTGTGCCAGATTGTTCCAGGGCGGGACGAACACATTGATGTAGCGGTCACCGAACAGCTCGCTCATGCGGCGCGCGCCTTTGAGCATATCGTGCCGGATGGCGGCGCTGCTGCGCGCCGGACCAAACTCGCTTTTCCTGTTTGCGGGCTGTTCGTGGTTCTGGTGCCGCCAGCCATGCTGTGCAAACTGAAAGTGATGCATGGCCGAGGTGTCCTTGCCCAGCGTGGGCACGGCCTGTCCCGGAATGACGGACAGCAGCGCGGGTACATCATGCTTTTCAACGAGGGCCTGCAGCCGCTGAAATTGCGGGGTAATCGCTGCAAGGTCGTCGTCGCGCAGCCAGAGCTGGCAGGTTTTGCCGGCCGCATCCCAGCGGTTCAGCTCCCTGCGTAAGACCGCGAATTTGTCGGTGCGTTTGAAGAGCTTGAGCCACATGGACACTCCAATCAGGGTGAATTGTTGAGCACGGGAACGCAGCATACAGATGAGCAGCGGAAGGCAGGCGCACGATTGCATGCATCGCGCGAGACTATTTGAATGGGAGTTGCCGCGCTACTGTTGGGCTGGAATCAATCGTAGAACGCTTGGCGCGGCGATGCATTGACGCTGTCGTAGGGCGCGCCAGATCGCAGGTGGGATAGGGATGGGATGCAGGATGCGCGCGGCCATCACCGGCCGCGGCACGCAGAAGGGCGCTTAGTGACGGCGGTCGTTCGGGCTGGACAGCACGCGTTTAATAACTTGCGGCTTGATGCGGTGGCGGGTGAGGAAGCGGTGCGCGTCCTTCAGCCCGGTGCTGCCCTGGATGGCGAGGGCGCGGTTGATCAGCAGCTCGGTGAGCACATCGCTGCGCGAGTAGGCTTTTTTAATCTGGAACATGATGGACCTCCTTTGCAAGAAGCATAACGTGCTACCCGGGCGCACGGTGTGCGCTGGGTAACAGTTCAGCTGCATTGCAGGATCAGTCGCGGCAGTAGCGCTTGCCGTCCCGCTTGATGCAGTCGCGCCGCTTGCGCGGACGGTCGTGTTCCTCTTCGTTGTCGGCGGCGACTGCCGCCACCACCAGCGCGCTGGCCACGACGGCGAGGCCGATCTCCGCCTCCTTCTGCTGCACGATCTGGCCGCAGGCCGCGGGGCTGATGCGGCGGTCCAGCAGCTCCGAGTTCAGGTCGCTGACGAAGCGGCGGTCGGTAGCCGCTTCTTCGCCCTGCAGCGCCTTGCAGATCTCGTAGTTGCTGGCGGCCTGGGGATTGGCGTGGAAGTCCGCGCGGCTGACGGCGCAGCCCGTCAGGGCGGCGGCAATGGCGAACAGGGCGGCGATACGGGCATTCAGGACAGAGGACATTTTATTGTTTGATGGCGGTTGGGGTACTGTCAATAACGCGCTGGAGTTCTTTTCCGCTGACAATATGTTGCTTGCGTTCGTGTTCCACTTCTAGGTCATGAGTTTCCGTTTGTTAAAAAATGGAAGCCGCACGATATCACTTTGCTGCTACGCAAGTTGATGGAATTTGTAAGCAGGCAATGCTGTGCGGCGGATTTCGGCATTCCGCTAGCATGAAGCTTCGATAACATTGAATTTACGGAGGCATTCATGCGTAACGATAATCAGCAGCGCGCGGACCAGCCGCCCATCCATACCCATCTGCCGGACCAGGTGCCGAAGCAGGACGAAAAGAAGATCGTGGGCGAGCAGGTGCCGCATGGCGCCGACTACAATTTGCCGCCGCCTGAGGGCGCCGCGAAATCGATGGGAGAGGGGCTGGATGATGTGGGCGGCGCCATGGGCGAGCCGGCTGGCGCGCGTTCCGAAGGCCTGCTGCCGGCCGGTGACGACAGCGGCGAGGACGGCCGCTTCAATGTAGCGGAAGAGGTAAGCGCCGACCAGCAGTCCGATCATGCACGCCAGGTCGGCAGCATCGAGGAAACCAGCGCCGGGCCGCATGGCGACAAGCTGCAGGAGGCCATTGCCCGCTCGCTGGGCAAGAAGGAGCCGTGAAAACAGCGCCGGGTTTAAGCTGGCTCAAACGAGTACAGGCGCTGCCGGCAGGCGAACTACCTATACTGGAATGATCGTGCGGTGCGTCGCACTGCCGCCCATTCGGGGAGGTCGCCATGCGTCAGGATCCGTTCATCGCAGGGCTCAGTGGCTTGCTGCAGAAGTACAGGCGGACGGAAGAATGGCTGCGGCGTGCGGGCCTGCCGGCGATGCTGGCGCGCCTGCCGCTGTCGCTGATCTGCCTGAACTATTGCGGCATGCTGTTCGGGAAAACGCTGCGCCTGGCGCGCATCGCCGCCCGCATTCACCGCTGGCTGCAGACGGTGGAGCGTCTGTCGCAAAGCGAGAAGGCGCGCACCGAGATGATCGATCTCGATGGCGGCATGCGCGACGATATCGAGGCCACCAAACGCACCATCCAGTCGCTGCGCGATCTCTGCCTCGGCGTGGCGCAGCTGTTTGCCTCGGTAGGCCACCGCTCGCGGCTGCTGGACAAGATGCAGGACATGTTCACCCGCGTGGTGGACGACTGCTGTGATACCGCGACCCGGCTGCAACAGGCCCTGGCCGACCATGACCAGCGCGCCCTGTCCCTGCTGCGCCAGATGCAGGCGGAACAGCAGGCCGCCGATGCCAGCGAGGCGGCGCACGCAGCGCGCGCCGCCCTGCAAACGACTTAGAAGCCTTCCAGCACGATCTTGCCTTTGGCGCGGTTGCTCTCGATGAGGGCGTGTGCGCGCTTGAGGTTGGCGGCATTGATTGTGCCGAAGCGCTCGCCGACCGTCGTCGCCAGCACGCCGGTATCCACCAGCTTCGCAACGTCGTTCAGCAGCGCGTGCTGCTGTTGCATATCGCTGGTGCTGAACATCGAGCGCGTGAACATGAACTCCCAGTGCAGCGACACGCTCTTGCGCTTCAGCTTGCGCACGTCGATGGCATCCGGGTCGTCGATCAGCGCCAGTTTGCCTTGGGGCGCAATCAGCTCGGCCAGGGCGTTGAAGTGGCTGTCGGTCTGGTTCAGGCTGGCGACGTAGTTCACAGGGGGCAGGCCGAGGCGGCGGATCTCTTCGTCCAGCGGCTTGCTGTGGTCGATCACGTGATGGGCGCCCAGCTGCTTCACCCATTCCGCGGTGTCGGGACGGGAGGCGGTGCCGATCACGGTGAGCCCGGTCAGCTGGCGCGCCAGCTGGACCAGGATGGAACCCACACCGCCTGCGGCGCCAGTCACCAGCAGCGACTTGCCGTGTACGCTCTTGTCGCGGCTGACTTCGAGCCGTTCGAACAGCAGCTCCCAGGCCGTGATGGCCGTCAGCGGCAGGGCGGCCGCCTTCGCGAAGTCCAGCTTCTGCGGCTTGTGCCCCACGATGCGCTCGTCCACCAGGTGCAGTTCGCTATTGGTGCCGGGACGGTTCAGGTCGCCCGCATACCAGACTTCATCGCCCGGCTTGAACAGGGTGACATCCGGCCCCACGGCCTTGACGATGCCGGCGGCATCCCAGCCCAGCACCTTGGCCTGGCCCTCGGCCGGGCTGACGAAGCGGCGGATCTTGGTGTCCACCGGATTCACTGAAACGGCTTTGACCTCGACCAGAAGGTCGCGGCCGGTGGCGACGGGCGCAGGCAGTTCGATATCGAGCAGCGCATCTGGGTGGTCGATTGGCAGTGAGCTGCGGTAGGCAATGGCTTTCATGGTCTTTCCTTCTAAGCGTTGTGGATGGAGTGATATTCCGTCAAACGACTATCCGGAAAAAGACTAAAATTGCTGAAACACTTTCATGGAAACGATGATAATGCTGCGCACGGACGACCTTGACGTTTTCGTCGCCACTGCCGACCAGGGCAGCCTGTCGGCGGCGGCACGCATGCTGGAAATCTCGCCAGCACTGGCGAGCGCGGCCCTGCGCCGTCTGGAGGACGCGCTGGGCCTGAGGCTGTTCGCGCGCACCACGCGCTCGCTAAGGCTGACGGAAGAGGGGGAGCGCTACCTGAAACACGCGCGGGAAGCGCTGCGCTTGCTGAAGGAAGGCTATGCATCGGTGCGCCAGCAGCACGACACGCCGGGCGGCACGCTGAAAATTTCAATGCCATCGGATTGCGGGCGCAATGTCTTCCTGCCCTGGCTGGACAAGTTCCAGAACCAGTACCCGCGCGTGAGCCTGCAGATCAGCTGCAGCGACCGGCTGGCCGACCTGTACCGGCAGCCGGTGGATATCGCGCTGCGCTATGGAAAGCAGGAGGATTCGAGCATGATCGCCATGCCGATTGCGCCGCAGAACCGGCGCGTGCTGGTGGCATCGAAGGAATACATCAGCCGCCACGGCAAGCCCGCCACGCTGGATGAACTGCCGCAGCACCACTGCCTGCGCTTCATGATCGATGATGTGATCTACGACCGCTGGACCTTTAATCCGGCGGACAGCGAGCCGGTAACGGTGGCCGTAACGGGAACCCGCTGTGCCGACGATGCCGACCTGGTGCGGCGCTGGGCCGTTGCAGGACAGGGCATCGCCTACAAGTCACGCCTGGACGTGACCGCCGACCTCCAGGCCGGCCGCTTGCAGGTGCTATTGCCAGATATCGCGGGTGAAGAGGTGCCGCTCTATCTGCTGTGCATGCACCGCATGCAGGTCACGCCCACCGTGATCGCTTTGCGCGACTTCCTGCGCGCAGAATACGAACGGATGTGAAAAACTGCACAGATGAATCAGTGTGCTTTCGACAAGATCAGTAACCAGCGGCTGAACAGCAGAATTTCGATATGGCCGGGCTGGACGCCGGTATCGCATTCGATGATGGGATTGACAGCGTAGAAGCGCTTGCGGAAATCACGGCAAACCAGCATTTCGCGTTTGCCAAAGCGGACTAAAAAGGACATGGGAGCGTACTCAAGGCCAAAGCGGGAGCCGAAACCAGGGGTGATAGTTGCCATGATCATTCCTTCTGAGCGGTTAATGATGAGTGTTCTGTGCTGCAATGGAATACAGCTTATCACAACTACTGTACAAAAACACAGGGCTGTATGAAAAATCAGGTTTTTTTATCAATCGTTGTTTTTGCGTCAAACCGATGAGCCGCATCGCCTACAGCAAAATCCTGCGCTTCCTCGAAGCGCGCCTGACACCCGGCGGCGCGCTGGGACTGCACCTGACGGCCGGGGTGGCGCTGCTGCTGGCCGCCGTTTCCGTGTTCGCCGAGATTGCAGAAGATGTTGGCGAGCAGGACACCATCTGGCACATCGACCATATGGTGTCGCAATGGTTCTACGAGCATGCCTTCGAGCCGCTCACCAGCTTCATGCTGGCCATCACCCACCTGCACAGCACCATCGGTGTGAGCTGCATGGGCGTGGTGCTGGCCATCTGGTTCTGGCGCAAGCAGGCGCCGTACTGGCTGCTGGCGCTGCTGATCTCGCTGCCCGGCGGCATGCTGATGAATGTGCTGCTCAAACATACTTACCAGCGGCAGCGGCCCGTGTTCGACGAACCCTTGCTGACGCTGGCCACCTATAGCTTCCCCAGCGGGCATACGGCGGGGGCCACGCTGTTCTATGGCCTGCTGGCCAGCTATATCGTGGTGGTGAGCAGCAGCTGGCGCTTGCGCCTGTGGGCGATGTGCGGGGCGGCGCTGATGGTAGGGCTGGTGGCTCTGAGCCGTATCTATCTGGGCGTGCACTTCCTGAGCGATACGCTGGCCGCCGTTGCGGGCAGTGCGGCCTGGCTGGCGGTGTGCATCACCTCCATTTCTTCGCTGCGGCGGCGCCGTGCGGCGCGCGAGGACGAATAGATGCGCGAGATCGCCGTCATCATCAATGCCGGGGCAGGGCTGGGGTATGACAGCTCGCTGGTGAATGACCTGGAACGTAAATTCGGCGCTGCAGGACTGGCGCCGCGCATCACGCTGGCGCAGAGCGGCGAGCAGATGATCGAGGCGGCGCGGCAGGCGCTGGCGGACGGTATCCGCCTCGTCGCGGCCGGCGGCGGGGATGGCACCATCAATTGTGTGGCTTCAGTGCTGGTGGATAGCGGCGCCACCTTCGGCGTGCTGCCGATGGGCACACTGAACCACTTTGCCAAGGATCTCGGCATTCCGCTCGCGCTGGATGAGGCAGTCGCCACGATTGCACATGGCGTGCCGGCGCAAGTCGATGTGGGCGAGGTCAATGGCCGCATCTTCCTGAACAACTCCAGCCTGGGCCTGTATCCGGACATCGTGCGCGACCGCGAACGGCAGCAGCGGCGGCTGGGACGTGGCAAGTGGCTGGCGTTCTGCTGGGCGGCGCTTGCCGCGCTGCGGCGCTTTCCCTTCCTAAGCGTGCGCCTTCTCGTGAACGGGGAAGCGCATGCGCGGCGCACGCCTTTTGTTTTCATCGGCAATAACGAATACCTGATGGAGGGTTTCAATATCGGCGAGCGCGCGCAGCTCAGCAGCGGCCAACTGAGCCTGTATGTGGCGCAGAGGCCCACGCGGTTTGGGCTGGTGCGGCTCGCCATGCATGCTTTGCTGGGGCGCCTGAAACAGGCGCGTGATTTCGATGTGCTGTTATCGCAGGAACTGGAGATCCATACGCGGCATGAGCGCCTGCGGGTGGCAACGGATGGGGAGGTGACCACGATGTCGCCGCCGTTGCGCTACCGCTCGCGCCGGGCAGCCTTGACGGTGCTGGTGCCGAAATCATAATAAGGGGAAGATGATGCGAACCGTGGTGCATTTGTCCGATATTCATTTCGGACGGGTCGATTACAAGCTGCTCGATCCATTGAAGGAAGTGGTGTTTGGCGTGCAGCCGGATGTGGTAGTGGTGTCCGGCGACCTCACGCAGCGCGCGCGCAGTGCGCAGTTCAAGGAGGCCAAGGCCTGGCTGGATACTTTGCCGCAGCCGCAGATTATTGTGCCCGGCAATCACGATATCCCGCTGTATAACGTGGCGGCGCGCTTCCTGACACCGCTGGACAAATACCGTAAATATGTCACGCCTGATCTCGCGCCGGAGTATGTCGACGAGGAGATTGCGGTGATGGGCCTGAACACCGCGCGCTCGCTGACCTTCAAGGACGGCCGCGTGAATAAGGAGCAGATCGGGCGCCTGCATGACCGGCTGGCGGGGCTGGGCAAGGACCTTACGCGCATCGTGGTGACGCACCATCCTTTCGATCTGCCCGAGAATGCGGACGAGGATGACCTGGTGGACCGGGCGCCGATGGCGATGGAGGCTTTTTCGCGCTGCGGGGTGGATCTGCTGCTGGCAGGGCATCTGCATGCGAGCCATTCGGCTAGCAGCGCCAAACGCTACAAGATCAGCGGCTACGCGGCGCTGGTGGTGCAGGCCGGCACCGCGACCTCAACGCGGGGGCGGGGCGAACAGAATTCCTTCAATGTGCTGAAGATTGATCCGGATGAGATCGAGGTCGTGCGCTACAGCTGGTCCGATGAAGCAGGTACTTTTATCATCGCCAGCTCCGAGCTGTTCCGCAGGGTAGGGAATACCTGGGAGTCATCGGCTGATTAGTAGAGGTGCAGCATGCGCCCCATCAGCCCGAGAACGCCTGCGAGAAATGCGGTTAGAAGGCCGAGCAGGAAGTTCATCTGGCGGGTACGGTCAGCGTTGAGGGCATCGCGCCATTTTTCGGACTTGGAGTCGATCAGGGCTTGCCATTTCTCATTGTCCTCCTTCCGCCTGGCTTCGATTTCTCTTAGCGCGGCTTGCCATTTTTCGTTATCCGCCTTCCGCTCGGCTTGCCACTTTTCGTCGCGAGCTCTTAGTTCGGCTTGCCACTTTTCGTCGAGAACTCTTAGTTCGGCTTGCCACTTTTCGTCGAGAACTCTTAGTTCGGCTCGCCATTGCCGGTTGTCTTGTTCGCGGAGCGCGCGCCATTCGCGGCTGTGGTCTTCGATGAGGGTGCGCAGGGACTGGAATTCCGCGGCCTGCTGGCGGAAGTTGGCTTCGGTGCGTTGCTCGAAGCGGTCCAGGCGGGCGATAACTTCTTCCACGACGACCTCCAGCCGCGTGACGCGCGCGGTGATAGCAGGATCTTCATCCCCGCGCGGTTCGCTGTCAAGCGGCGGCAAGTGGTCGGCCATAATGGCCAATTGTCCGCCGGGGTGGCGCCGAGCAGTTGATACAGCTCAATCGTGCTAGAGCCAGTAGTCCCAGAAGCGGGCCATGAATTCCTTGGCGCGGACTACGAAGCCGCGGTGCTTCCAGGCCTCCAGTGTCATCTCGTTGGAATTGCGCAGGTCTTCGCGGAAGGCGTTTTCCATTTCGAGGCCGAAGGCGTCGCCCATCACGATCACGTTCACTTCCGCATTGTGCAGGAAGCTACGCGTATCGATATTGGTGGAGCCCACGGTCGACCATACGCCATCGACGACCACCGTCTTCGCATGCAGCACGGAGAGCTTGAGCTCATAGATCTTCACGCCGGCCTCCAGCAGCGGCGTATAGAAGGCGCGGCCCGCATGGAATACCAGGCCGCTGTCCGACACGCTGGGCAGCACCAGCTTCACATCCACGCCGCGTTTGGCGGCATCGATCAGCGCCTGCAAGGTCTGCTCGTCCGGCACGAAATAGGCGCAGGTGATGTGGATGGATTTCTTCGCCTGCTGAATCGCCAGCAACAGCGCCTTGTAGATCTCGAATTTACCGCCAGGCTCGCTGCCCAGCACGCGCACCACCTTGTCGCCCGCAATGATCGGGTTGGGGAAGTACTCCGCTTCGCGCAGGTCTTCTGCATCCTGCGCCGTCCAGTGCTGGATGAAAAGCCACTGCATGGCCTGTACCGCCGGCCCCTCGATCTTCACATGCGTGTCGCGCCAGCCCACATCGTCCTTGTCGCGCGGCCGGGACTTGGAGCGGAAGGGTGAACTCTTGGCATAGGTGTCGCTGATATTGATGCCGCCCGTGAAGCCGACGCGCCCGTCCACGATCAGCATCTTGCGGTGATCGCGGTTGTTCACCTTCCAGCCGTTGCCGCGCACCTTGGCCGGGTTCACCGGGTTGTAGGCGATCAGGCGCACGCCGCCCTGGCGCATGCGGTCGAAGAACTCCTGCGGCACGCCGATCGTGCCCACGCTGTCGTAGATCACGTTGACGGTCACGCCTTGCTTCTGCTTCTGGATCAGCAGGTCGGCAAATTTCTCGCCCAGTTCATCCTGGTCGAAGATGTAGGTCTCGAAGTTGATGTGGTTCTTTGCTGCGGCGATGGCCTTCATCATCTCAGCCATCGTGGCCGGGCCGTCGAACAGCAGCTTGACCGTGTTGCCTGCAATGAGGGGCACGCCGGTTGCCGCATCTTCCAGCGCTGCCTGGGCCTTGAGGTCCAGGGTATTCCTGGCCCAGCGTTTTTTCAGCAGGGCATTGGCGCGGCTTTCCGGCAGCACGCCGTTGGCGGACTTGATGACCGGCGCATCCGCCGCAATGGCCTTCGCCTTGTCGGGATCAACCGCCGGAAGCTGGGCGCAAGCCACCATCGTCCAGCCCATCAGGATGGCTGCGATCCAGTGTCGTGCGGTGCTGTGCTTCATATCTTCTCCTGGCTGGCCTGTTGAGAACCAGTCTAACTCTCAGGAAAAAATCTGAATGTACGCCAGCGAACGCTCAGCAGAGCAGTATCTTCGCCGCCGCCGCACGCAGCTCAGCGCGGAAATCGGGGTGGGCGATATTGATCAGGGCTTCGGCCCGCTGCTTCGCCGACTTGCCGCGCAGCTGGGCCACGCCATACTCGGTCACGACATAGTTGATGTCGTTCTTCCCGGTGGTGACGTGGGTGCCCGGCGTCAGCGTGGGCACGATGCGCGAGATCGTGCCGTCCTTGGCGGTAGACGGCAGCACGATGAAGGCCTTGCCACCGCGAGAACGGTTGGCGGCGCGCACAAAGTCCACCTGGCCGCCGGTGCCGGAATAGGGCAGGTGGGCAAGGCTCTCGGAACCGCACTGGCCCAGCAGGTCCACCTGCAGGCTGGCATTGATGGCCACCAGCTTCTCGTTCTGGCCCGCGATATAAGGATCGTTGGTGAAATCGACCGGATGCATTTCCAGCATCGCGTTGTGGTGCATGAAGTCATAGAGGCGCTTCGAGCCGAGCGCAAACGTCGCCACCATTTTCCCCGGCAGGAAGTTCTTGCGTCGGTTTGTTACCACACCGGCTTCCACCAGCTTCAAGATGCCGTCGCCGATCATTTCGGTATGGATGCCGAGATCGTGCTTGTTCGTTAACTGCTGCACCACAGCATCCGGAATGCCACCGTAGCCGATCTGCAGCGTCGATCCATCCTCGATCATGTCGGCCACATACTTGCCGATTGCCTCCTGCACCGGGCCGATCGTGGGCAGGCCGACTTCCAGTACGGGATCGCTGCTCTCCACCAGCGCCGTCACTTGCGAGACATGGATGTGGCACTGGCCGTGAGCGAAGGGCACGTTGGGATTCACTTCCAGCACCACCGCGCGCGCTTTCTTCAGCGCCGCCATTGTGTAGTCGGCGCCGAGGCTGAGCGCGAACCAGCCGTGTTCATTCATCGGCGACGCCATGGAGAACACCACGTCCGAAGCGATCTGCCCGCGCTCGATCAGGGCCGGAATCTCGGAGAAATAAGAGGGAATGAAATCGGCCCATCCGGCCTGGCCGGCCGCACGCGAAGCGCCACCAAAGAACAGCGCCACATGGCGTACGTGAGCAGTGGTATCGCAATCGAAATAGCCATATTTACGCATGGCCAGGATCTGCGCCACCTTGATATCGCGAAACTGCCGGCGCTGTTCGGACAGCGCATGCAGCAGGGCCGGCGGCTCGCCCGCTCCGGTGGGAACAATGATGAAATCGCCATCTTTCAGATGCTGCAGCGCGTCAGTTGCGCTCTGGCGTTTGCTCTCGTACAGCGAGCGGACAGACTGCGTCATGGACCGGCCTTTCATGGACTTGATAATCCACTATACCCGGCTGAGTAAAAACTTGCGTTTTTTGTGGGTCTGCGCACAGAATGCAAGTAAGAGCAAGCACTACACTGCTACCAAGCTTTAGGGGAAAAGCAAGCAAGGTGGCATAGCCGAGCCAATCGGCGTATTGTTGACTTGACCTTAGAGAGCATCATGAAGACCCCGATGATCGCGCTCATCTGCCTGAGTCCTCTGGCAGTGTGGGCACAAAGCAGCTCCACCCAGATTTATGGCGTGCTGGATGCGGGCGTTGTGGCCGAACGTGACTGTAACGGCCCATGCCCCAGCACTAAAATCTCTCCCGGCGTTTCCACGGGCTCGGTCCTTGGCGTGACCGGCCGCGAAAGCCTCGGCAATGACGTTTCCGCCGTGTACCGGCTGGAAGCGGGCGTGCGCAACGATACCGGCCAGAGCGACGAGAACCGCCTGTTCGGCAGCCAGGTCTATGTGGGCCTGGACAGCCGCTGGGGCGTACTTACCCTGGGCCGGCAGTACAACCTGCAGTACGAAGCGCTGGCCGAGGTCGCCGATCCCTTCAAGGGCGGCACCACCGGCACCGCCGACAACCTGATTGGCAATGGCTACAAGCGCTACGACAACACCATCAAGTACCGCTCGCGTCCCTTCCATGGGCTGACGGGGTCGGCGATTTACAGCTTCGGCGAATCCACCTTCAGCAGCTCGCGCAACCGTGGCTATGGCGCAATGATTGGCTACGAGCGCGGCATCGTCAACCTGCGCATTGCGCACCAGCGCAAGAACAACTTCCTGGAGGCCGCGGGTTCCACGGCGCCGGTCGATCTGTCGGCCCGCAATACGCTGGTCGCTGCGAATGCCAACCTGGGTCCGGCCACCGTGTATGCGGCGTATGGCATCAACCGCGGCGTGGGCAGCTCGCCGTGGGACCAGAACAACCCGATCGGCGCGCTGGTGCTGTCGTCGCCATCCACACGCAGCCGGGATGAACTGGTGGGAATCTCCGTTCCGCGTGGGAACGCCACCTTTATGGTGTCCTATATCCGCAAGGACGACCGCACGCTGGCCAACCAGGATGCGAACCAGGTCGCTGTCGGCATGACGTATGCGATGTCGAAACGCACCGCCGTGTATGCGTCCTATGCCAAGATCCGCGCCGAGAACGGCGCGCCCTACACGGTGGGGACCTATACCGATAAGGGCCGCGGCCGCAGCGGCCTCAGCATGGGATTGCGCCACGCCTTCTGACAGGCCATGCCGCGCTGTGCTAAATTGTGAGGCTCACTCAACAATTTAGCGGGATCGCGGCATGTACCTCACTTACTTCAACGGCGCCTGGAGCGACGGTAACACTCCCATCTTCGGTGCGATGGACCACAGCGTCTGGCTGGGTTCCTCGGTATTTGACGGCGCGCGCTCGGTGCGCGGGCGCATGCCGGACCTGCGGCCCCACCTGGAGCGCGTGATCCGTTCCGCCGCCAGCCTGGGCATGCAATGCCCGCTGACCGTCGATGAAATGGAAGCGCTGGTGCGTGAAGGCGTGGCGCGCTTTCCGGCGGATGCCGAGCTGTATATCCGTCCGCTGGTGTTCGCCACCGAAGGCCTGCTGATTCCGGTACCGGAGAAAAGCGGTTTCGCACTGACCCTGTTCGATGCGCCGATGCCGCCGTTCACTGGTTTCAGCGCCTGCCTGTCGCAGCTGCGCCGTCCTACCGCGCTGATGGCGCCCACCGATGCCAAGGCTTCTTCGCTGTATGCCAACACCTCGCGCGCGCTGCGCGATGCGAAGGAGCGCGGCTACGACAATGCCGTGGTGTGCGACAGCGAGGGCAATGTGGCCGAATTCGCATCCGCCAACCTGTTCCTGGTGACCCCGCAAGGAGAAGTGGTGACGCCTGCGCTGAACGGCACCTTCCTGGCGGGGATTACGCGGGCGCGCGTGATTGCGCTGCTGAAGGAAGCGGGCATTCCGGTGGTGGAGCGTACCGTCAAGCCGCAGGAACTGGAAACGGCGTTGGAGATCTTCAATACCGGTAACTACGGCAAGGTCACGCCCTGTGTGAACTACGAAGGCCGCACGCTGGCGGTAGGCCCGGTGGCCACCAAAGCGCGCGACCTTTACTTCGCTTTCATGGAAGCGAACTGATTACTGCACCTTGCCCACGGCGCCGCAATCGGCGCTGAGCCAGCGGCCGCTGCCTTCCACCGTCATGTTCTGCGGCTGGCCGCCCGCTGCGCTGTTCACATTCATGCGCATCGAGTAGCCGGTGTTCCCGTTGAAGATCACCTGCCCGTTGCCGCTGGAGGCTGGCTTGCTGCACTTGAAGGCCACGTTCATGCCGCCCGGGACCGGCGTGCGGGTGGACGTGCAGTTGCCCGGCTGGCCGGAGGGCAGCTCATTGCGCTCCGCCATCTCCTTCGTCATGCAGTACTTCACGGCTACGCCGCCGCCCTTGGCCAGCCCCATGCTGACGCCGTTCTTCGCCATCATGTCTTCCACCATCTTGCGCTGTTCGGGCGGCATATTGGCCATCTGCTGCTGCGCCATCGCCAGCGCCTGCATGGTCTCAGGATTGGCGGATGCCACCTTGGTCTCCATCTCCCACAGGCCAGGCTTCATCGATTGCGCCGCAGCGGGCAGGGTGGCCAGCAGGCCGCCGGCGCACAGCATGGACAGGAACAGTTTCATACGGTCTCCTTAGCCGCCGCGCGGTGCAGGTTCCGCGACGAAGATTTCAACGCGGCGGTTGCGGGCGCGGCCAGTATTGTCATCGTTGGACGCGATCGGTTCGCGCTCGCCGCGGCCTTCCACCACGATGCGGGTCGGCGAAACGCCGCGCGTAGCCAGATAGTCGCGCGTATGGGAGGCGCGGTCAACCGAGAGCGACTGGTTGTGCTGTTCGCTGCCGGTGCTGTCGGTGTGGCCGATGATGGTCACGCTGGCGGCCGGATTGTCCTGCAGCGTGCTGGCAAAGCGGTCCAGGATAGGGCGGAAGTTGGACTTGATGTCGGCGCGGTCGGTATCGAAGGAGATATCGCTGGGGATCTCCAGGCGCAGGCGGTTGTCGCCGGTCTGGCTGACCTGCACGCCGGTGCCGCGCGTGGCCTGTTCCATGGCCTGCTTCTGGTTCTCCATGCGCTTGGACCAGATATTGCCGACTACGGCGCCTGCCGCCGCGCCCAGCACCGCGCCGGTGGCCGTGCGGCCGCTGCCGCCGCCGCTGGTGCTGGCGCCGAGAATCGCGCCCAGGCCGGCGCCAATGCCGGCGCCGGTGGCGGTGCCGCGCTGCGTGCTATCCATATTCGCGCATCCCGTTGCGCCGACAGTCATGGCCAGCGCCACGGCGCCAGCTGCTGCCCGCTTCAGTATCGTCGTCATGAATGTCTCCTTCTCAGATAAGGACAGACCCTGATTGTCTCGCAACAATCAGGGTCTGTCGTGGAATGTTACTCAATCGAGCGCTAGACGCCGCGTCCGCTGATCAGGCGCAGCAGGATCATGATGACCGCAACGACCAGCAGAATGTGGATGAAGCCGCCGATGGTATAGGAAGTCACCAGGCCCAGCAGCCACAGAATAATCAGTACTACCGCAATTGTATAAAGCATGATTGTGTCCTCTCATTCTTAGGGTTGAATGGCCGGCGATAAAAAACGGCGCCGTCATGGAATCCATTATCGGCGCCGCCCCCGGGACCTTCTGTACGCTGACGTACAGTTCAGGCAACGTTTGCACTCAATCATGTTTCTCCGCGAGCCGCGGCACCCAGCCCAGCATGCCAAGCAGGCCGGTGATGCCGAACAGGCCGATCAGCAAGCCGCCTGTCAGCAGCAGCATCACGGTAATTTCCGGCGAGGACGTCTCGCCCGAGTCCAGCGCCGCATAGCCAATCCGGGCCAGCAGCAGGCCCACTGCAATGATCCAACCCCAAAGTACCCTGTTCATTCTTGTTCTCCTCTTCACAAACCGTTTCCGCTTTGTGCGACAGCGTGAATTCATTGTCCAGCGGCATCGATTACAGACTCTGTTCGGCATCACACATAGCGAAAAAAAGCCCTGTGGCGCGCCACAGGGCTTGTATCGGGAGAAAGTAAAGTGTTGTGTTTTCGGCTTAGCGGGCGCGCAATTGACCGTTCACAATACGTACCCGGTCGCCTTCCTGCCAATTGGCCGACGTGGTGTGGATAGTGCGGGTGGCGCCGTTGTTCATGCGCACCGTCACGTCGTAGCTTTTGGTCGCTTTCATATTGCCTTCCACCTGGTTGCCGACCACCGCGCCGCCGATCGCGCCGGCGATGGTGGCCAGGTCCTTGCCGTGGCCGCCGCCCACCTGGTTGCCCAGCAGGCCGCCCACTACCGCGCCGCCGGCAGCGCCAACGCCGCTGCCGGAAGCACGCTGCGTAATCACGCGCACATGTTCCACCACGCCGCAATTCTTGCAGACCGGTGCAGGCGCCGCGGCGCGCACGGGTTCAGGTTCCGGCGCCGGCTCAGGACGTGGCGCCGCAACGCCGGCCGCTGCGCCGAGGGCCGCGCCGCCAACGGCGGCATTGGCGGCGTACTGGCTGTCGTTGACCGCTGCCGATGGCGGCGGATAGGCCGGTTCGGCCGGCTGCACTGCGGCGACGGGCGCGGTGGCGGTGCTGCCGCTGCCGATGGAAGAGGGCAGCCAGCCCATGACGGCGGCGATGCCCACGGTGCAGAACAGGATCACCGCGATGGCGGCGATGATCAGTACCGGATGGGTGTTCTTGTGAGTGACTGGATTGTCCATGATTGTTCCCTTCGTGTGAGTGCTGCGCAAAGCGTGCAGCGAGTGAAAGCATTGTCCTGCGGCACCGCTTCTCGTTCCGTGCGTCACCGTACATACATGGGTAATGAGAGTCGTTACGCTCGGCTTACCATGTAAAACGCGCCGAACTAACAGGCCCTATTGCTGATGAACCTGAACTTCGACACCGTGCAAAGCAGCTCCTCCCGGCCCCAGCCTGCCAGCAACCGTTTGCTCGCCAGCCTGCCCGCCGAGGATCTTCAGCATCTGGAATCGTTGTGCGAGGCGGTCGAGGTGGAGGTTGGCGATCTGTTGTTCGAGCCGGGGGAAACGGTCCGTTTCGTCTACTTCCCGGTTGATGCCCTGGTCTCGCTGCTGGCAGTGGCCGAGGGCCGCATGACGCTGGAAGTGGGTTCCGTGGGGCGCGAGGGCATGATAGGCGCCTCGGTGGCGCTCGGTCACGACCAGGCGCAGGTACGCGCCGTGGTGCAGCGCGCCGGGCGCATCCTGCGCGTGGGCGCAAGCGACTTCTGCGCCGAGTTCAGTCGTAACGAGGCCCTGCAGCACCTGCTGCACCGCTATACCGACAACCTGCTGGCGCAGGCGATCCAGATCGCCGTCTGCAGCCGTTTCCACGTGCTGGAAGCGCGCCTGGCGCGTTCGCTGCTGATTACGCGCGACCGCCTGCAGTCGGAGAAATTCCATCTCACCCACGAGTTCCTCGCCCATGCCCTGGGCGTGCGGCGCGTCGGCGTCACCAAGGCCGCCAGCGCGCTGCAGAACCAGAAGCTGATCACCTACAGCCGGGGCAATATCGAGATCCTCGACTCCGCCGGCCTCGAAGCCGTCTCCTGCCGCTGCTACGAACTGGTCAAAGACAACAGCTAAGAAATTGGGGACAGACCCTAATTAAACGAAACGTTTAATTAGGGTCTGTCCCCAATTTTCAACCGCAGGGGCCGAAGCCCCTGCAATGATCAGCGGCGTGGCTTGTCGACCTGGTTGCCGATCACGCCGCCGACGGCTGCGCCGCCCACGGTGCCCAGCGCGGAGCCGCCGGACAGCACGGAACCTGCCACTGCGCCGACGCCGGCGCCGACTGCGGTGTTACGGTCCTGGGTGGACATGCCGGAGCAGGCGCTCAGGCCCAGCACGGCAGCAACGATGGAAGCACGGCCTACGATCTGTTTGATAGTCATGATGATCTCCTTGGATGATTGTGAAGAGCTTATTTCACCTGCATGTCGTTCCTGACAACCTTCACGCCAGTGATACTGCGTGCCGCAGCCACTGCCGTGTCGATTTCCTCTTGCGAAGGCGCGAACCCGCTAAGGCGCACTTCACCGCTATACGTTTCCACCATCACGTCGCCAGGGTTGAGGCCCTTTTGATTCGCCAGGGCGGCACGCACGTTATTGGTCAGCGTTACATCGTCCGTTGCGGCCACCACCGGCGCCGGTTCGGGCGTTGCGCAGCCAACCAGGGCAGCCAGTGCAAGCCCGGACAGGACAGCTGGCAGAGAAGTCAGTTGCTTCATGTTGCGCTCCTTGTTTGAACACGATTCCATGATAGGGAGCGGGGCTGATACGTTCTGTTCGCCATCGCACCCAGTAACGCTTTGTTACTTCGGTATTACTTTTTCATCTTTTTGCCGGGCGGCGGCGCTTTCGGTTTTTCGCTGGCGACGGCCAGCAGTTTGCCGCAGTCCGCGCCGCCGCCTCCGCCGCTGACCAGCGGCGCCAGCGCGGCTACCGGCGCCGCCAGCGTGGCCAGCGCGATCGCGCCGCCGGCCCGCATGGCGAGCACGCCCTTGTCCACGTCCACATCCGGTTTCTTGAAGGTGCCGCGCACATAGATGGGCGCACGCAGCGAGATGATGCGCAGGCCCTTGCTCTCGGGTTTCAAAGTCAGGTCCATGCGCTCGTTGGCCAGGCTCAGGCCACCCGTTACGTAGACCGTGGCGTCGGTGGTGTCGGCGACAAAGAGCCGCGTTTGCGCCACCCCGTTGGTGACCACGAAATCGCCCGCCAGGCAGTTCAGCTGCACCGGCTTGTCGCCCACCAGTTTGGTGACGATGATGTTGCCGACGTTGAGGCCCATCTGCTCCAGCAGCAGCTTGCTGATGGTGCCGTCGTTGATCAGTGTTTTCAGTTCGCCATTCGAGGAGGCCAGCAGCGTGGCGACCGAGTTGCCGGTCGCCGTCAGCTTGGTTTCGGCATTGATCTCGCCGACCGTGGCCTGCATCTGCGGCAGGTTGGGGAAGAGCTCCTTCAGCTTGATGTGGCGGCCCGTGGCATCGAGCTGCGCCGCGATCGCGTTCTTGACCTTGCGCCCGCTGCCATCCAGCTGCACCGTGGATTTCAGGTTCCCGCCCGCGAAGTCGAAGTTCAGCGGCGTCAGTTTCAGCACGCCGTCGTTCAGGTGGAACTCGGTGTACAGGTTGCTGATGGGGAGCTGCTTGGTGCGCGTAATGCGGTCGGCCTTGAAGCTCACGTCGGCATCGATGGCGGTCCAGCGCTCGGTCTTGAAGGTTTCCACCGGCAGCACTTTGTTGGCCGGCTGCACCGCCTCTACGCCGCGTTTCTCCTTGCTTTCATTGGAGTCGGCGCCGATCAGCGGGCCCAGGTCGGAGAACTGCAGCAGCTTGGAGCGCACCGCGCCCGTCAGGTGGCTGCGCGGTTCCTTGATCTCGTAAGTCAGCTTGCCGCCGATATCGCTGCTGCCCACGCGGCCAGTAAAGTTCTCATAGCTCCATTTGCCGCCTTCCTTGGCCAGTGTGCCCACCAGGTGGCCCGAGGTCGAGAAGGGTGGCGTTTCCGGCAGCACCAGGTTGGTGATCGGGTACAGGCGCGCCATCGAGGCGCCGCTGACTTTCACCTGCATGTCCACGGCCGCCAGCTGGATCGGTTTGGTCAGCGTGCCCTCGGCTGCCACATTAACCAGGCCAAGCTTGACGTCGGCCAGGATGGGGAAGGGCAGGTCTTCGTCCTGCAGCGAGAGCACGGCGCCGGTCTTGCCGCCGCCGCCGATGCTGGCCTTGTGCCAGGTGCCGGCCAGCTTCCACTGCACGCCGTATTTCGGATCGTTGTCCAGCGTGGAGACCTTCGCCGTGGCATCGATCTTCTGTACCGCATCCACCAGTTTGATCTCGCCTTCGCTGAACACGATGCGCTGCAGGTCCAGTTCCCACGGCGATTTCTTTTCCTTCTTCTTGAAGGTCCAGTTATTGCGGCCGTCATCGGTGCGGCGCAGGTAGACCTGCGGCGAATCGAAACGCAGTTCGGGAATCGAGATCTGGTGGTGCAGCAGGCCGAAGGGATTGAGCGAGAAGGCAAAGGCCTTCACGCTGGCCATATCGGCCGGCATCTCCAGCTTCGTATCGGATGCCAGTTCTGCCGGATTGCCGATGTGGACGTCCTGCGCCACCAGGTGCGGCCAGGGGATGAAGTCGCGCCACGTGCGGTCCTGCGCCGGCTTGGGCTGCTTTTCCCACGTCAGTGACAGATTGCCGCGGATTTCAAAGGGGCGTTCGATCGCTTCGCTGGTCTTCTGGTTGAGCCAGGGTTTGGCCTTGTTCCAGTCATAGTTGAGCAGCACGATGAGGGCAATGGCCGGAATGGCGATCACTGTGCCGCCGACGGCAAGGGCAATCTTGGTACGGCGTGGCATGGACATGGCGGTCCTCTCGGTATGAATACAAATAAGCCTGCAGGCTACACCAATTGAACGGAAAGCAATGTGCGGTCGCGCACCGTGAGGCAGAGCAGGGATGCGCTTGTCCGCATATGTGCGGTTCCGCACTGATTGCCTGCGCTGGCACGGCTATAACTTCATCACCATCACACGAATATTGAGGAGAAGAATAATGAAACCTCGTTTCACTCTGGCTGTATCCGCTGCGCTGGCACTGTCCGTACTGGGCGGCTGCGCAAGCGAGAAGGTTCCTGCAACGGCTGACGTGGCCGTGTCCCGTAACGCTGTCGAGAATGCGACTGCCGCCGGTGCGGCGGAGCTGGCGCCGGCGGAAATGGCGTCTGCACGCGAGAAGATGCTGGCGGCCAACCAGGCCCTGGCGGCGAAGGATTATGACCGTGCGCGTGACCTGGCTGCCCAGGCGCAGGCCGACGCCAAGCTGGCGCAAAGCAAGGCCAGCTCGGAGAAGGCAACTGCCGCCGCCAATACGCTGCAGGAAGACATTCGCGTGCTGCGCGAAGAGCTGGACCGCGCCAACAGCAACTTGACTACTAAATAAGCCACCAAATAAGAAGGGAAGAACCATCATGAAAAAAATGATCTTCAAACCTGCCCTGCTGGCGCTGGCCATCGCCGTTTCCGCCTGCAGCTCGGTGCCAACCACCACCAGCACGCTGGAACAGGCCCGCAGCGACTTCGCGGCGGCCCAGAACAATCCGGCCGTGACCCAGTATGCGGCCAATGAGCTGAAGGCGGCGACCGATGCGCTGAATGCGGCCAACACCGCGGCAGCCGAAAAGGAGAGCCTGGAAAAGATCGACCAGCTGGCCTATATCGCCAAGCAGAAGGTGGCGACCGCGCAGGAAGTGGCGCGCGCCAAACAGGCGGAAGCTGATATCGCCAAGGCCGGCCAGCAGCGTGACCAGATCCGCCTGCAGGCCCGCACCGCCGAAGCGGAAGCCGCGAAGCGCGCTGCCGAACAGGCTCAGGCCGAAGCCCAGGCGGCGCAGAACCAGGCTGCCAACGCGGAAGCCGACAAGCGCAATGCGGAAAATGCCGCCGCCATCCTGGCCGCCCAGCTGGCCGAACTGCATGCCAAGCAAACGGAGCGCGGCATGGTGGTGACGCTGGGCGATGTGCTGTTCAACGTGGACCAGGCCGTGCTGACCTCGCAGGGCATGTCCACGGTGCAGAAGCTGGGCCAGATCCTGACTGACAATCCGGACCGCAATGTGCTGATCGAAGGCTTTACCGACAGCACCGGCTCCACCGCGCACAACCTCGAACTGTCGCAGCGCCGCGCCGAATCGGTGCGCAATGCGCTGATGCAGATGGGGATCGCCAGCAACCGCGTGCAGACGCGCGGCTACGGCGAAGCTTATCCCGTGGCGAGCAATGCCACCGCCGGCGACCGCCAGCTGAACCGCCGTGTCGAGATCGTGCTCGGCGAAGCGGGAGCACCGGTGCAGGCGCGCCGCTAAACTGTTTTAACGTAACAAAGGAAAATCATGGCTGAATCCAACCCAACCCACACTGGCGGCATCGACAAGGAAGCCATCCGCATCGCGGCGCAGAACCTGTCCGATGGCCCGGTTACGGCAGGCTACAAGGGCGACCGCGAAGCGGTCGTCCAGATGCTGAATGAAGCATTGGCCACGGAACTGGTGTGCATCAACCGCTACAAGCGCCATTACTACACGGTGGCCGGCCGCGACAACGCCGGCATCAAGGCCGAGTTCCTCGAACATGCTACCGAAGAGCAGGAACATGCCGACTGGCTGGCCGAACGCATCGTGCAGCTGAACGGGCAGCCGGACTTCAATCCGGCTACGTTGCTGGACCGCAGCCACGCCGAGTATGATGACTCCATGGAAGTGCAGTCGATGGTCCGTGCTAACCTGATCGCCGAGCGCGTGGCAATCGAGTCCTACCGCCAGATGATCGAACGCATCGGCGACAGCGATCCGACCACCAAACAGCTCCTCACCAAGATCCTGGCCATCGAGGAAGAACACGCGGACGATATGCGGGATTTGCTTGAATAGCCAGTCCGCTGTAAAGTTTTCACTTTCGTACTATTAACAAGGAGCTAATCATGCTGGAAAATAACATCAGTACCGTGAATAACGACGTGAAGACCCTGGTCAAGGACGCGCAGGCCCTGTTTACCGCCGCCACCGCCCTGACCGGCGAAAAGGCCGACGAGCTGCGCGGCCGCGGCATGCGCGCGCTGGAAACCGCCCTGGCCAAAGCCCAGGAAGCCCAGCAGGCCGCCGTTGAATACGGCAAGCAGGCTGCCAGCTCCACCGATGCCTACGTCAAGGAAAACCCATGGCGTTCGATCGCCGTGGCAGCGGGCGTCGGCCTGCTGGTTGGCGTGATCCTGGGCCGCAAATAAGCGCGGCTGGCTGGAGTCCCTATGGAACACTCCGAGCCACAAGCTCCCGGCCTGATCGGTTCCCTGGCCGGGGTCGCAAAAAATAGCCTGCGCCTGCTGCTGGCACGGATCGAACTGGCGGCCTGCGAGCTGTCCGAGGTGCGCAATCATCTCGTGCAGCTCTCGGTGCTGTTCGCCCTGGCGATCCTGGCGGCATGGTTTGCCATTGCCTTCGGCACCGCAACGCTGATCTACCTGGCCTGGGAAGCCCTGGGCTGGAAGATCCTGCTGATCCTGACTGCCGTATTCCTGGTGGTGGCGATCGGCCTCATCATGCACATGATGAAGGTCATCAAGCAGGGCAAGCTGGCGCTGCCGGCCACCATGGCCGAGCTGAAAGCCGACCGCGATATGCTGCTGTGAAAGGATGGCGATGAGCGACAAGGAAGAACAGCGCCGCGTGGCGCAGGCCAACAAGGAGCGGCTGATCAGGGAAGGGGAGTTGTACCGCATCAGCGTGTTGCATTCGAAGGCGCAGGTGGTCAATGCCCTGCATCCGGAAGCCTTGCTGCACGGCGCCTTCGACCATGCGGTCGGCGTGGCGCAGGCGCGGCTGGGCGGATTGCTGGGCGGCGGAGGAAGCGGCGGCGGTGGCGGCAGCTTCCTCGGCGGCGTCAATTACAAGGCGCTGATGCCGTATGCGATTACGGTCGGCTCCTTCATTGCCCGCAAGCGGCTGGTCAAGCCGGTGCTGGCGCTGACCGTGGTCGGCGCCGGTGTCGCGGCCTGGCTATTGCGGCGCAAGCGGGGCATCGATCCCGGAATCTGAAGCAATCAGCAAAACGCCGCCTCGCGCGGCGTTTTTTCTTATGGGCTAACATGGCGCATGCAGCCATTAATTGGGGTCTGTCCCCAATTAATGGCATCCCCGGAACGCGAACAAGGAATCCGATGCCCGTCAATCGTCTTAACCCTCAAGGCCTGCGCATCGTTCTCGTGCTGCAGGGCGGCGGCGCGCTGGGCGCCTACCAGGCCGGCGTGTACCACGCGCTGCACGAGCACAATCTGGCGCCGGACTGGATCGTCGGCACCTCGATCGGCGCCATTAACGGCGCCATCCTGGCCGGCAACCGGCATGAGGACAGGCTCACCCGCATCAAGGCCTTCTGGGACCGCGTGGCCCAGAATAACGGCATCGATATGGCCCACCTGACCGACCAGCAGCGCCGCCACAATGTCGGCCTCTCCACCTTCGATGCGCTGCTGCGCGGCATTCCCGGCTTCTTCCGTCCGCGTCCCCTGAATCCCTTTGCCCTCGGCCTGCCGGTGGCGCCGGAACAGGCCAGCTTCTATGACACTGCGGAACTCACGGCCACGCTGAAGGAGCTGGTGGACTTCGACTACCTGAACGGCCCGGAAGGCATGCGCCTGACCGCCAATGCGCTGCGCGTGAAATGCGGCACCCTGGTGAGCTTCGACAGCAAGGACGGCCAGATCTGCGCCGACCATATCCGCGCCAGCGGCGCGCTGCCGCCGGGTTTCCCGCCGGTGCGCATCGACGGCGATCTCTATTGGGATGGCGGCCTGTATTCGAACACGCCGCTCGAAACCGTGCTGGATGACCGCAGCGGCGCCGATACCCTGTGCTTCATGGTGGACCTGTGGGCCTCGGAAGGCCCGGAGCCGGCCACGCTGGAGGAGGTGCAGACGCGCCAGAAAGACGTAACCTTCGCCTCGCGCTCCAAGCGCCACCTGGCCGACTATGTGAACACGCGCCGCATGCAGCAGAAGCTGCGCGACCTGTACACGGCCTTGCCGGACCAGGAGAAGAGCGCGCAGGAGGCGCGCGAGCTGGAGGCGATGGGCTGCGGCAGCACGCTGCACGTGGTGCGCCTGCCGTATGCAGGCCATGACTGGCATATGCCGATGAAGGACATCAATTTCTCGAAGGGTTCCATCGAATGGCGCTGGGACCAGGGCTACCGCGATGCCACGCGCGCCATCCAGGCCGCCGGCTGGCTGGCGGCCGTGACGGAAGACACCCCGCTCGTGCTGCATGAACTGCCGCCGCACGAACAGGCTGCCTGACAGGGCTTACTGGCCGGTGCTGTCGTAGTTCGAACCCATCTGGTTCGACTGGGCCACCAGTTCGCGCACGTTCGCCATATCTTCCTGATAGGTGGCGCGCGCTTCGCGCATGCATTCGTCGCGGTCGCCCGCGGCCATCTGCTTGCACTCCACTTTCGCTTCGTTCAGGGCCGCGCCGATCTCCTTGCGCTTGGTGGCGATCTGCGCCTGCATGCTGCGGTCTGCCTTCTGCCAGCGCGCCGGCTCGCCGCGTGCAATCTCCTTCGCCTGGTTCTTGGCCACTGCAGGCGGGGTGGTGTCAGTGTTCTGGGCAAAGCCGGCGCAGCACAGGCCCGCCAGCATCATGCCGATAAGGGTGTGTTTCATGATGTGCTCCTGTAAAAAGGGGCGCCGCAGCGCCCCTTGGTCCTTATAGCCTGCCGGTCAGCAGCATGATCAGCAGGATGATCACGATCAGGCCTGCGATGCCGCTCGGGGCATAGCCCCAGTTGCGGCTGTGGGGCCAGGTTGGCAGCGCCCCGATCAGGACGAGGACCAGGATAATCAGCAGTATGGTTCCCATGGCGTATTTTCCCGTTCAGATTAGTAGCGGTAGACGCGGCCATCGACCACGCGCACGCGGCTGCCCACGCGCAGGTCATAGACGTTGTCCTGGTTGATGGTGCGGTAGTCGCCATTGTCGAGGCGTACCGAAACCTGGTAGACATCGTGCGGCTGGTTGCGGTTGCGTTCCACATTATTGCCCACCACGGCGCCGCCGATGGCGCCCGCTGCGGTGGCGGCGGCACGGCCGCTGCCGGAGCCGATCTGGTTACCCACCAGCGCGCCCACCAGGCCGCCCGCGACTGCGCCGGCGCCGCTGGTGGCAGGATCCACCCGCACCACCTGGATATTGTCGATCACGCCGTAGGTGGACGCGTCGTTGCGGGTGGAGTAGTTGGTGTCCGTTGGGTAGTTACTGCTGCTGGCGCAACCGGTCAGGGTTGCGACGGCGACCATGATGGCCGCCAGTACTGGTGTCGTCTTCATGTTCTGTCCTCCTGATTTGAATGTGCTTCCAGCTTAGGGAGCGCGGCTGTCGCGGTCTGTGCGATGACGCACCATTTATTGTTGTGTTTCCCTTGCCGCAATGTACGCCACCGTACAGAAAACCCGGCGCAACTGCCGGAAACTCTCGTCATCGCAATAAGAAAAAAAGGAGCGCAGCAATGAAACTGCTCATGACACTACTGCTGGCAGCCAGCGGCACCGCGATGGCGGCGACGCCGGAAGCAAAGGCGCTGTACAACAACGCGAAGGCGGCAGCCGCCGCCGACTACAAGGTGGCGCGCGCCCGCTGCGACAGCATCACCGGCAACCCGAAAGATGTGTGCGTGGCCGAAGCGAAGGCGGCCCGCGTGCGGGCGGAAGCGGATGCCACCGCGCAATACAAGAACACGCTGCGTGCTTATACCAAAGCCCGCAAGGACATTGCCGATGCCGACTTCGCGCTGGATAAAACCCGCTGTGATGCCTTCACCGGCAACGACAAGGATGTCTGCCTGCAGCGCGCCAAGGCCACCCATGTGGCGGCGCTGGCCGATGCCAAGGCCGACAAGAAAGTGATCGAAGCGCGCAATGCAGCGCGTGAAGATAAACGAATCGCCGAGTACAAGGTCGCAGCTGAAAAATGCGATGCATTGGCCGGTACAGCCAAAGACCAGTGCGTCTCGGCTGCGAAGAGCCAGTTCGGTTACTGAACTGGATTAATGACGCTCGCTTCCTGAGCATTTTTGACCACACCAAGAAGGAGAACCACCATGAAAATCGCACAAAAAATCGCAACCGCCGTGTTCACTGCTGCTACCGTCTTCTCCGTGGTGGGCTGCGCTTCCACCGCTTCCAAGGAAGGCACCGGCGAATACATCGACGACGCTGTGATCACCACCAAGGTGAAAGCCAGCATCTTCAACGAGCCAACCCTGAAGGCCACCGAAATCAATGTTGAAACCTTCAAGGGCACCGTGCAGCTGAGCGGCTTCGTGGCCCAGCCTGGCGACATCACCAAGGCCGGTGAGATCGCCCGCGGCGTGAAAGGCGTGCAGTCGGTGAAGAACGACATCCGCGTGAAGTAATTCGGCGCAGCCGGCGCCTGCCCCGCAGGCGCCGGGCTTGAACCCATATGGACCAGCCGCCACGCACCATTCCCGCCGATAGCGACACCGTCGAAGCGGCTGCTTCCCCCGGCACCTTGCGCCTGCCGCTGCATGTCAATGCGCGCGGCCTGGCACTGGGCATCATTGCCACCGTCGCCTTCCTGTACGCCGTGCAGTGGGCGCGCAATTTCCTTGTTCCCTTCCTGCTCGGCATCCTCATTGCCTACACCCTGAACCCGCTCGTGGTGTGGCTGGAAAGGCTGCGCATACCGCGCGCCATCGGCTCCACTCTCATCACCGGCGCCATCCTGTTGGGCACCGCGATGATGCTGGACCGCGTGCATGGGGAATTCCAGAATATCGTGGAAGAGCTGCCGACCGTGTCGCACAAGCTCTCCAAGCTGCTGGCCAGCACCACCAGCGGCAGCAACAGCACCATCCAGCGCATCCAGGCCGTGGCCAATGAGATCGAGATGGCCACGGCCGGCCAGCAGGCGCGCCGCGCCGCCAAACGCCCGATGCCGGCCATGAGCGATACCGGCGGCATCAAGGTCATCGACTGGATATGGGCCGGTTCGCGCGGCCTGATCGGCTTCGTCAGCCAGGCGACGATGGTGATCTTCCTCGTGTTCTTCCTGCTGCTGTCCGGCGATACCTTCAAGCGCAAGCTGGTCAAGCTGACCGGGCCTTCGCTGTCGAAGAAGAAAATCACCGTGCACATCCTGGAAGACATCAACAGCTCGATCCAGTCCTATATGTTCATGCTGCTGGTCACGAACGTCTTGCTGGGCCTGCTGATGTGGCTGGCGCTCACGGCCATTGGGCTGGAAAACGCGGGAGCCTGGGCCATCGTGGCCGGGCTGCTGCACATCATGCCTTACTTCGGCCCGCTGCTGATCACCAGCGCCACCGGCCTGGTGGCCTTCCTGCAATTCGATTCGCTGCAGATGGTGCTGCTGGTAACAGGCGCCTCGCTTGCCATTGCCACCCTGGTCGGCACCTTCGTCACCACCTGGATGACAGGGCGCATCGCGCGCATGAACGCGGCGGCCGTCTTTGTCAGCCTGCTGTTTTGGGGCTGGCTGTGGGGCGTGTGGGGCCTGCTGCTCGGCGTGCCGGTGATTGTGATCGTGAAGGTGGTGGCCGAACGGGTAGAGGGCATGGAGGTCATCGCCGAATTGCTCGGCGAATGAGCCTCACACCTTGAGATTGCCGTGTTCGTCGCGCGGATGGTGGCGCAGGCTGCCGATCTGCAGCGCGTACTGGCGCGCAAACTCGGCGCCGAGGAAGAAGATCTGCGCCGAGTAGTAGACCCACAGCAGCAGCGCGATCATCGACCCCGCCGCGCCAAAGCTGCTCGCCACGCCGCTGTTGCCGATATAGGCGCCGATCGCATATTTCCCCAGCGTGAACAGGGCCGCCGTGCCCAATGAGCCGATGACCACGTCGCGCCAGGACAGCTTAATGCGCGGCAGCATCTTGTAGATGACGGCGAACATGGCCGCAATTACGCAGAAGCTGATCACGTAATTCAGTACCGTCAGCAGCACCGCCGTATTCTCCCAGTAACCGTGCGCGATGCGTTCCAGCACCGACAGCGCGGCGCTGACCACCAGCGACACCAGCAGCAGGAAACCGAGCACCAGGATCATGCCGAAGGACAGCAGGCGGGTGCGGATCACGTCCCACATGGTGCCGGTGGTAATCGGCGGAATTTCCCAGATCGTGTCCAAGCTGGACTTCAGCTCGGCAAACACGCTGGTGGCGCCGAACAGCAGCAGGGCGCCGGCGATGATGGTGGCGATCTTGCCTTCCTCCTCATTCTTCGCGCCCGCCAGGATCAGCTGGATGGCTTCCGCGCCCTGGTTGCCGACCAGGCCGCGCAGCTGCAGGAAGAGTTCGCCCTGCGCTGCGTCCTTGCCGTAGAAGATGCCAGCGATGGCGATCACCAGCACCAGGATGGGCGCAATCGAAAACAGGGTGTAGAAGGCGAGGGCGGCGCCCTTGCTGGCGTCGCTGTGCTCGAACCATTCGGTCAGCGCGCAGTAGCCCACATTGGGCAGCTTCTTCGCGATATGCGGAAACTTTCTCCAATTCATTTTTGGTCTCCGAAAAACAAAAAGGGGCATGACGCCCCTTTTTGATTGATCACGCCAAGCGCTTACTGCACGCGGCGTTCGATGGTGATTTGCTCAACTTCGACGCGGCGGTTCGGTTCCAGGCACTTGATCAGGTCCGAACGTTTCTTGTCGTTGCACTGCACCACTGGCTGGCTTTCGCCCTTGCCTTCGGCTTTCAGGCGGTCGGCGCCAACGCCTTTGCCCACCAGGTAGGCCTTGACCGATTCAGCACGGCGCTCGGACAGTTTCTGGTTGTACTTGTCGGAGCCGATGCGGTCAGCGTGGCCGGTGATGTTGATGTCGTTGATGCTGGTGTTTTCGTTGAGCACGCGGGCGATCTCGTCCAGTTTTGGCTGGTTCGGGTTCAGCTTGGCGCTGTCGAATTCAAACAGTTCGGTCGAGGACATCGTCACCTTCTCGAAGCGGGCTGGTGGCGGTGGTGGCGGCGGAGCCACTGGTGCTGGTGGCGGTGGTGGCGGTTCCACGGCGGCCACTGGCGCTGGGGCTGGTGGTTTCGGTGCATCGCCCAGCAGGTAGTTGAAGCCCAGGGTCAGGTAGACGTTGTTGGATTTCTTGTGCGGGAACTCGTCGCCGCGCAGGAAGCCGTGCACATTGCGCACGTCAGCCTGGAAGGACCAGCGGTCGTTCATCGAGGACTGGAAACCCAGGCCGGCGCTCAGGAACGGCGAGGTGCGGCGTGGCTGCGCGAAGCTCTGGAACGGGTTGGTCTTGTCACGCTCGGCGCCGATACCTACCAGCACGAATGGGCGGAAGGTCTTGCGGGAGAACAGATAGAGAGCGTCCAGACCAACGGTTTGCTGTTCATAGCGGGTACCGTTTTCTTTCGAACGAGCGTAGGTGTAGCCCACTTGCACGTCCCAGTTTTCCGCTACGGCACGGCCAAATTTCAGGCCGCCGCCAAAGCCGGTCTTGTCCGTGACCCAGTCGCTGTCCGGTTTCAGTGCATTCACACTTGGAGCGATGTACCAGTTCGGGTTGATCGTTGTGTCCTGGGCCGAAGCGGCGAAGGAAGCGCACAGCAGCGCTGCGGCGATAGCAATATTTTTATTCATTGATGCTCCTGATGCGTTTAAAAAATTTAATCCAGCGATTCGTGATGGCTGTTGGACGCAGTGTAGGGGGGCGCGGTTCCCACCATCGGTGCGCTAGCGCACAAAAAGCTTGCGTTAAATCAAACTTGTTGCGGTTTTCATACAAACCACTGGTTACCGGAATAGTCCAATAAAAAAGCCGTGCCTTCCTCCGGTAGAGGAGAGGCACGGCCGTAAGTGTACCAAAAGTAATTTAGCGGGCTGGCGTGGTCGCCGCGCCGTCGGCTGGCGGCGGGGTAGTCGCGTTGTCGGCGGGTGGGGTAGCCGGGGTTACGGTGGAGTCGGCTGGCGCTACCACGACGGTGTCGCCCGGCTTGCCAGGTTCGCCCGGGGCGCCGGCAGGACCTGCCGGACCTTGCGGACCCGGAACGGCGACGGCAGCCGGTGCGTCCGCTGGAGGATTGTTGTTAACGGTTTTTTCGCAGGCGGTCAGGCTCAGGGCGGCAACCGCTGCCATCAGGATGGAATATTTCATGGTGTTCGTCCTTTCGTAAAGGTCTGTCGATGAACCGGAGTCCAGATTAGGAGTCCAAGCCATATAGCTCTGTTCGAGAACGCACACAGCTGGGTCCATTTCAGCATTCCATGTCCGGTTGGAAATAAATTGCTGGAGTTGTGTTCGTTGCCGCACAGACTCAGGGCGCCCCAAAGCGCAATCTGTAGCCATTGATGCAAGCGATTTACTGCGCGGCTACCCGGCAGCTGCGTTTTCTGGCTACGTTTTTAAGGAGTTTCACATGCACGCAACCAATACTCATGACCTGCCAACCAGCGAAATGATGGGCGCTCAGAACGAAGCGCGTGACACTTCGGCTTCCGTGTCCTCCGTCAAACCGCGCCTGGCATTGGTCGAGCGTCCGGGTCCGGGAACCGAGCGCAAGGCACTGTCGCTCGCATCGATCGAGCGCGTGCGCTCGACGTCGGCAACCCTGCGCCGCATCGAAAACATGCAAAAACTGATCGGCGAGCTGCAAAACCACGAAATGCTGGCCGACGAAATCGCCTGGTTCCTCAAATTCTCGCCATCCGGCGCCCGCAAATATATCCGCGACCTGCGCGAAGCGGGCGTGATCGAACTGGCACGCTATATCGAAGGCACCGCCACCTACCTGGGCAAGGCCGTCTACCGCCTGACCCCGGATGCGGAGCGCGTGCAGGCCTTCCTGGCCGCCATTGCCCAGCCGAAGCGCGAAGGCGCGCCGCCGCGCAAGGAACGTCCAAGCCTGCGCGAGCAGAGCATGGCCGGCGCCGGCCGCCACTTCCATATCCTGGCCGATGACACCCATTATGCAATCCGCGTGAACCGCGGCCCCGTGACCCGCGACCCGCTGGTGGCGGCCCTGTTCGGTGCCCCCGCCTCGCTGCAAAAAGCGCAGTCCTGATGCGGTAGTGCTAAGCTTCCCTTGCCGGCATGTTGAAATGCCGGCAAGTCACCCCATCTGTGGCGGAACTGATCTGTTATGGACGGCATCCCATGGAAGCTTTGCTCTGGCTCTCTCTCCTGGCGCTCGCGATCGCGGCGCCATTTGTCTATCCGCGCTGGTCGCTGCGCCGCGCACTCGCCCGTCCCTTGCCGCCTTCCGCGCAGGCCATCCTGCGCCGCAATATCCCCGTCTACCAGCGCATGGCGCCCACCCTGCAGGCCCAGTTGCAGCGCATGGTGGTGCAGTTCCTGCACCAGAAGAAATTCGTGGGCTGCGCCGGCCTGAACGTGAGCGAAGAAATGCGCGTGACCATTGCCGGCCAGGCCTGCCTGCTGCTGCTGAACCGGCACAGCAAGGTCTATCCGGCACTGCACACCATCTTGCTGTATCCGGGCGCCTTCGCGGCGCCGCGCAAGGATATCGGTCCCGGCGGCGTGGTCACCGACGTGCACCAGCATATGCTGGGCGAATCCTGGGAGGATGGCCGCGTCGTCTTGTCCTGGGACGATGTGCGGCGCGGCGCGGGCGACTGGACCGACGGCCACAACGTGGTGCTGCATGAGTTTGCGCACCAGCTGGACAGCGAATCCGGCAGCACCAATGGCGCGCCCTACCTGGGCAGCCAGGACAGCTACCGCAGCTGGTCCGAAGTGCTGTCGCGCGATTTCGCCAACCTGCGCTACGACGCGTATTACGGGCGCGAAGACAGCGTGATGGACCACTACGGCGCCACCAATCCCGCCGAGTTCTTTGCCGTGGCCACCGAAACCTATTTCGAAAAGCCCTGGCAGATGGCCGAGCGCCACCCCATGCTGTTCGGCGAACTGCTCAAGTACTACCGCGTGGACCCGCGCGAGTGGCTGGACCGCCCGCTGCCGCCGCCTGCGCCCGAGCCGGTGGCGGTGCTGCCCGGCACCCGCAATATCGCCTGGGCCAGCTGGTAACAGCTCATCCTGCACGGAGTGTGTGCGTCAGCGTACGGAAGGCCGCGCCCCGGCGCGGCAAGCTGGATACGTACAACCATGCGGGAGAAAAACATGACAACAATTATTGCCGGACATTTCCAGTTGCAGGACCAGATCGACAGCGCGCGCCAGGCCCTGCGCGATGCCGGTTTTCCTGACGAGCGCATCAGCTCCTTCTACCTGAACCAGCCGGGCCAGCACGACACGCATGAGCTGGGCGGCGACCGTACGCTGTCGCCCGGCGCCAAGGAGTCGCCGGAAGGACTGGCCAAGGGCGCGGCCACCGGCGGCGCCATCGGCGCAGCGGTCGGGGCCGCCACCGTGCCGCTGACCGGACCGCTGGGCCCGGTGGTCGGCGGCCTGGTGGGCGCGCATGTGGGCTCACTCTACAGCTTCTCCCATATGAAGGAGCGCGGCGAGCCGGAGGAGGGCAGCGGCGAGAACATGGTGGAGCCGCGCAAGGCCGGCATGATGATCGCCGTGGCCGTGCAGGACGGCGACGAAGAGCGGGCGGTGCAGACGCTGCGCGACCTGGGCGCCAATCATATCGAGAAAGCCGAAGGCAGCATCGTCAACGGCGACTGGACCGACTTCAATCCGCTCTCCCTGCCACATCTCGTGCACTGAAACGTTTGCGCCGGGGCGGCTGTTGTGAAGCATTAACAATTGCTGGCGTGCACAGCCATTTTGGCGCATGATCGGCACAGGAGGCGGCCCCCCCGCCTCCGTCGACAGGAGGAGCGTTCATGACACAGGCATGGGTAGTCCTCACGCGTCCGGACGGGCGCGACGTTCCGGCCCCGACGGAAGCGCAGCTGGCTTCCGTGCTGGCCGAGGTGTACGACGGCAAGGCGCACGGCCCGGAAGGCGGCCTGGGTTCCGCGGTGCTGAAATTCGGTTATGACGACGGCCTGATGTACCAGATGGAGGTGGCGGCCAACGGCGCCATCCGCTACGAGGAATGGTCGGACCGCGATTGCGAGATTGCACTGGCCAAGCCGCGCCATATGTCGGCCGACCGCCAGCATGCACTCACCCTATGGAAATTGCTGGCGCAGCGCCAGGTGGCGAAGATACGCGACCAGGACTGGCGCTCGGACGCCTGAATGCCGTGGACGTCATCCACGCGCCCGCATATGTCGTCCCCGCGCAGGCGGGGACCCAGGAGGGCCGTCGCGTCGAAACACCCCTGGGTCCCCGCCTGCGCGGGGACGACGTGTCAGTGGGCCATCAGCACCGGCAGGCCCATGGTTTCCAGCACGGTGCGGGTCACGCCGCCCAGCAGGGTTTCGCGCACCCGTGAATGGCCGTAGGCGCCCAATACCAGCAGGTCGCAGGCCTCTTCTTCGGCCAGGCCGAGCAGGGCTTCGCCCGTGTCGCCCGGCCGCTTCAGCAGGCCCTGGCGCGCCGTCTGGCGCAGCGCCACCGTGGCCTGCACGCCATGCCGTTCCAGCCACGCCAGCAGGTCGGCCCCCGGCTGCTCGCCAAAGGCGGCGGGATGCAGGTCGGCATCCACGATGGCCACCGTCACACGTTCGGCGCGCAGCAGCAGCGGCAGCGCTTCGCGCACCGCGCGCGCGGCCTGCTTGCTGGCGTTCCAGGCAATCAGGGTGCGTCGGCCCGGCAGCGGCCCGCCGGGACTGGCCACGCCCGCACTGCTGACGGCAATCGCGCCGTTGGCGCGCGCGCCGTGCGGCACCACCAGCACGCCGCAGCCGGACTCCGTCAATACCTCGGCCGGAAACTCGCCAGCGCTGCCGCGCTGGGCCGGATCGGCCTGCGACACCACCACCAGGTCGGCATGGCGGGCCAGCAGGCTGAGGCCCGCGCCCGGTTCATCGTCGAGTATGCGTTCTTCGAAGTGCTGCACGCCGAGCGTGCGCAGCTGGGGCGAGAATTCCGCCAGCGCACGCTGGGCGCGCTCGCGCAATACATCCAGGTGGCGTGCCAGGTTCGGGTCTTCCTCGTCCACGATTTCGTTCTGGTACAGGAAGCGCGAGACGCCGGTGGTGGCCGCGCCGATCAGGTAAGCGCCTTCCTGCAGCGCCAGTTCGGCTGCGAGCATGACGCGCGCCCGCGAATGGGGCGAGTCGTCCACATGCACCAGGATAGTCTTGTAGCCCATGGGCCGATTATAGGCGTGCGGGCCGCTGCGCCGCGCACGGATGGCTCAGCGGCGTGCCTGCTCGCGGCGGGTCTGGCAGGCGATGCAGAAGCGTGCTTCAGGGCTGACGCTGAGGCGCTGGAAGCCGATCGGCTGGCCGCACTGTTCGCAGTCGCCGTAGTCGCCGCTGTCGAGGCGGGCCAGCGCGCTGCGCAGGGCGCGCAGCTGGTTCTGGCGCAGCGCATCGGCTTCCAGCGCCAGTTCGTTCATGGTGCGGTTGCTGGCGCTGTCAGCCGGCGAGGTTTCGATTTCCTCCACGGCCTGCACGCGCAGGCCGCCCTCGCTTTCCTGGGGCTGTGCCAGCAGGCCGTCCAGCTGCCGGGTCAGCAGGGAGCGCAGGTGTTCGAGCTGATCCGGAAGCAGCGTATCCATGCCCCGATTGTACGACGGGGGGCCGCGCTACGCTTGCCGATTGTCCTTGAGTGCGGACAGGTTGGCCTTGAGTTCCTCGGCCGCGGGCGCCAGGTCTTCCGGCCGTGCCGCAGCCACCGCGGCCGCCAGGCGCAGCAGGTTGCCCGCAATGTCCACCACCAGCTTGCTGCGTTCGATGCGGCGGATGGCTTCGCGCGCCTTTTCAGTGAGCTCGAGCAGTTGCTGGCGCGGCAGGGCGAGGCTGCCGGCCGCCAGCACGGCGGCGTCCACATACAGCTTGTTGGCCTGCAGGCGCAGCGCCACTTCCTGGTCGAACAGGGCCTGGGCTTCTTCGTGGCCCAGGGCTTCGCGCCGGATATCGCGCATGATGCGCGCGTGCAGTTCCCTGGCGCAGGCGGTGATGCTGTCGGCCAGCGCGGCGATGTCGGCGGGCGTGGTGGCGGTCTGGCTCATGGCGTGGCTCCCTGGATGGCGGCGTTGGGCAGGACGGCGACGGGACGGGGCGCGGGTGCAGGCAGGCCAGGCTGCAGCACAGGTTGCAGCACAAGCGCCTCATGCTGCTTGCGGATCGCTTCCACATGCTGCAGGGCCAGCGTGTGGCGCAGGCCGAGCAGGTGGTATTCGCGCACCTTTTCCTGCCGGTGTGATTTCGCGATGGCGGCCAGCAGGCGGTCGCGCGGGGTGTTGGCGAAAGGGATTTCCACGTCGAGCATGCCGAGCACAATGGCCTTTTCGTTGTCGTGGTGCTTGTCGAAGGTGCGGAGCAGCACGGCCATGGCGTCCAGCGATTCCTGCAGCGGGGTGTAGCCTTCGCGCAGCAGCGTCTGCACGGCCTGGTCCTGGGCGCGGCCGGTGAACACGCGGGCCAGGGCGCGCGTGAGGCCGGCATAGGCGTTCACGTGGCGGTCGGTCAGCCCGGTGTCCGGCCAGGCCTTGATGCCGGATGCCAGGCCCTTGACCTGGTCGCCCACATCGTAAGTGCCGCCGTCGGCCAGTGCGCCCAGCGCGCGCATGTACAGCACCACGGACTGGTGCAGGGCTACGAAGTCCGGATAGGCTTCCCGCCGCCGGTCGTCCAGCTGCACTTCGGTGCGCACGCTGGCCGCATTGAGGTAGGGCTGCTCGCGCTGGTAGGTATCGCGGAAACGCTGGCTCAGGTCGGCGAAACCGGCCAGCTTTGGTGCTTCATTGGCGAAGGCGCGCACGTCGCGCAGGCGGGACGGCTCGGGCGTGGCGCAGCCGCTGAGCGCAGCCAGCAGGAGAAGCAGGAAGAATGGGCGCATGATGGGGCTCCGCGGTCACGGGAAAGGCCATCTTGCTCCGATGAGGCCGCAGCTACTTGCGGCAGCGCAAGTTAGTGTTGCAGGGTCTTGAGCCAGCCGAGACCGGCTTCCGTGCCCGCACGCGGACGGTATTCGCAGCCCATCCAGCCTTCATAGCCTAGCTCATCCAGCAGGGCGAACAGGTAGGGGTAGTTGATTTCGCCCGTGCCCGGCTCGTGGCGGCCCGGCGTGTCGGCCAGCTGCATGTGGCGGATCAGGGGCAGGGCGGCGCGAATGGTGTTGGCCAGTTCGCCTTCCATGCGCTGCATATGGTAGATGTCGTATTGCAGGAAGAGATTGGGCCGCGCGCATTCGGCGATGATGTCCAGCGCCTGGCGGCTGCCGTTCAGGAAGTAGCCCGGCATGTCGTAGTGGTTGATCGGCTCGATCAGCACGCCGATGCCGTGCGGCGCGAACAGGTCTGCCGCGTAGTGCAGGCCGGCGATATAGGCCTGGCGGGCTTCGTCTGGCGCCGCATGCGCGGGAACCCGGCCGGCCATGCAGTGCACATTGGGCGCGCCCAATGCGCGCGCATAGCGCAGGCCCAGCTCGCAGCCGGCGCGGAATTCGTCCACACGCCGCGAATCGCAGGCCATGCCGCGCTCGCCTGCATCCCAGTCGCCGGGCGGCAGGTTGAAGAGCGCGAGCTGCAACTGGTGCTGGTCCAGCTGCGCCCGGATCTGTTCAGGGGGGAAAGCGTAGGGGAAGAGGAACTCAACCCCGTTGAAACCCGCCGCCTTCGCCGCGCCGAAGCGGTCCAGGAACGGCAGTTCCGTGAACAGCATCGACAGGTTGGCGGCGAAGCGCATCAGCGGCCGCGGCCACCGCCGCTGCGGGCCGGGGCGTTGCCGCCCGGGCGTGGTGCACCGCTGCGCGGGGCGCCGCTGCGGGCGCCGCCGTCGCGCGGGCCTGCGCTGCGCTGGCCGTTGCCGCCGTTCGGATTGCCGAGGATGCGCGGCTGCTGCGCGTTACCATTGCTGCGCGGCTGCTGGCCATTGCCGTTGCCGCGAGGCTGCTGCCCGTTGCCGCCGTTGCCCGCAGCGCGGGCGGGCTGCCCGCCGGCCGGCTTGCCACGGCCGCCGCCGTTGCCGCCCGGACGCGGGTTGCGGTGGTGGCCGGTGCCGCTGCGCAGCTGGATCGGCTGCGCCTTGGCCGTTGGGTCCGGCTCGAAGCCCGGAATCACTTCACGCGGCAGCGATTGCTTGATCAGCTTTTCGATGTCCTTCAGCATGTCGTGTTCGTCCACGCAGACCAGGGATACCGCCTCGCCCTTGGCGCCGGCACGGCCGGTGCGGCCGATGCGGTGCACATAGTCTTCCGGCACGTTCGGCAGGTCATAGTTGACCACGTGCGGCAGCTGGTCGATGTCGATGCCGCGCGCGGCGATGTCGGTGGCCACCAGCACCTGCAGGGTGCCGTCCTTGAATTCGCCCAGCGCGCGGGTACGCGCCGACTGGCTCTTGTTGCCGTGGATCGCCATCGCGCCCACGCCGTCCTTGCCCAGCTGTTCCACCAGCTTGTTGGCGCCGTGCTTGGTGCGCGTGAACACCAGCACCTGGGTCCACTTGTGGGTGCGGATCAGGTGCGACAGCATTGGGTGCTTCTTGTCGCGGTCCACCGGGTGGATTTTCTGGGCGATTACTTCCACCGTCGAATTGCGGCGCGCCACTTCGATGGTGGCCGGCTTGTCCAGCAGGCCGTCGGCCAGGGCCTTGATCTCGTTCGAGAAGGTGGCCGAGAACAGCAGGTTCTGGCGCTTCGGCGGCAGGGCGGCCAGCACCTTGCGGATGTCGCGGATGAAGCCCATGTCCAGCATGCGGTCGGCTTCGTCCAGGATCAGGATTTCGATCTTGTCCAGCTTGACGGTGCCCTGGGCCATATGGTCCAGCAGGCGGCCTGGCGTGGCGACCAGAATGTCAACTCCGTGGCGCAGCTGCTTGATCTGCGGGTTGATGCTGACGCCGCCGAAAATGACGGCCGAATTCAGGCGGGTGTACTTGCCGTAGACCTTCACGCTTTCCTCGACCTGGGCAGCCAGCTCGCGGGTCGGGGTCAGGATCAGGGCGCGGATGGCGCGCGGCGAGGTGTTATTGGCCAGCTGCTGGCCCACCGTATCGGTGGACAGACGGTGCAGCACCGGCAGCGTGAAGCCGGCGGTCTTGCCGGTGCCGGTCTGGGCGCCGGCCAGCAGGTCGCCGCCTTGCAGCACGGCGGGAATGGCTTGCGTCTGAATTGGGGTGGGCGCGGTATAACCGGTTTCGGTGACGGCGCGCACGATGGCGTCAGACAGGCCAAGTTGGGAGAAGGACATAATGATCTTTATAGGAGAAGCGGAGGGCGCGCACGGCGTCGCGGGCGCAGCGCGAGTATATCAGTGATTATAGGAATTTATTTCGCTACGGCAATAAAAAAGGGGGCTTTGCGCCCCCTTTTTTGTAACAAAGTTACCGGAAGAAACTTGTTTTTATGCAAACTCTGCCAGAAGGCCAACCATCTGGCCGAAGATTTTCGGGCTGCCGGCGATGATATGGCCGGTCTTCATGTAGTTCGCTTCGCCGTTGAACTCGCCGGCGATGCCGCCCGCTTCCGTCACCAGCAGGGCGCCGGCGGCAATATCCCAGGGTTTCAGGTGCTTTTCATAGAAGCCGTCCAGGCGGCCACAGGCCACATAGGCCAGGTCCAGCGCGGCGGCGCCGGCACGGCGGATGCCCTGGCAGCGGGTGCCCAGCAGGCCGTACATCTTCAGGTATTCTTCCAGCGCATCCGGATTGCCTTCGCGGTAGCCGGTGCCCAGCAGGGCGCCGGAGATGCGGTCCAGTTTGTTAACGCGGATGCGCTTTTCGTTCAGGTAGGCGCCGGCGCCCTTGGTGGCGGTAAACAGGTCGTTGCGCACCGGGTCGTAGACCAGGGCCTGCGTGACCACGCCGCGCTGCTGCAGCGCGATGGAAATGGCGTACTGGGGGAAGCCGTGCATGAAGTTGGTGGTGCCGTCCAGCGGATCGATGATCCACACGAATTCACTCTCGTCGTTCACAGCGCCGATCACGCCGCCTTCTTCGGTGATGAAACCATGGTCCGGATAGGCCTTCTGCAGCACTTCCACGATGGCCTGCTCGGCGGCCTGGTCGACGTCGGTGACGAAGTCGTTGTGTTTCTTCTCGGTAACGTTAACACGGTCGAGGTCAAAGGAAGCGCGGTTGATGACGGTGGCGCCGCGGCGGGCCGCTTTGACGGCCGTATTGAGCATTGGGTGCATGGCAATATCCGGTAAAAAGAGACGTTCCGCCTGCCCGGCGCGAAGCGCCCTCGGCAACGGAGGTCTGTGAACATGAATGAATTAAAGAGCGGCGCGGCGTCGGCAGGGTAGAATTCCGGCCCATCGACAACGCAATAATCCTCCATTTTAAATGAATCAGGCCGAAAGCACACCGACTCTTTTTGACAGGCTGAGAATTGTGCTGGTGGAAACCAGCCGTCCGGGCAATATCGGCTCGGTCGCGCGCGCCATGAAAACCATGGGGTTCAGCGAGCTGGTGCTTGTGAATCCGCGCTTCGAGGGCGCGCTGATGCACGAGGAATCGGTGGCCTTCGCCAGCGGCGCCATCGATATCCTGGAACGCACCCGCGTGGTGGGCAGCATGGAAGAGGCGCTGGACGGCATCCATTTCGCGGCCGCGGTGTCGGCCCGCTTGCGCGAGTTTTCGCCGCCGGTGATGGCGCCGCGCGAGCTGGCGGAGCAGCTGGTGGGCGGCCCGGCGCGGGCCGCCCTCATCTTCGGCAACGAGCGCTTCGGCCTGCCGAACGAGATTGTGGAGCGCTGCAACGTGCTGGTGAATATCCCGGCCAATCCCGATTACTCCTCACTGAACCTGGCGCAGGCGGCCCAGGTGCTGGTCTACGAATGCCGCATGGCGGCGCTGGCGGGCCAGCGCGCCGCATCGGATGTGGGCTTCCAGGGCGATGCTGCCAGCGTGGCGCAGATCGACGGCATGTATGCGCACCTGGAAGAGGCGCTGGTGCAGCTGGGCTTCCTCGACGCGAACAATCCGCGCAAGCTGATGCCGCGCCTGAAACGCATGTTTTCGCGGGCGGGGCTGGAGACCGAAGAGGTCAATATCCTGCGCGGCATCGCGCGCCAGATCATGGCGAAGTGCGGGCGCAAGGAATAGATTCTCCCCTCTAATCCGGGCCGGGCGCTTCACGTACACTGGAGCAAAAAACCATAACCTGGAGACCCCATGCAGACTTCGCGCAGATCTTTCCTGAAGATTGGCCTGGCCGGCGCCGTGACGCTGGCCGCCGGCGGCCTGCTGTACCGCCAGTTCAGGGCGGCGCCACAGCAGTTCGAACTCGATTCCCCAGGCCGCGACATGCTGGCCGCCGTCATTCCCGTGATGCTGGGGCCGGTGCTGCCTGACGGACCGGAACGCGCTGCTGCGCTGGATGATGCCATCGAAGCCGTGCGGATTGCCATCGTTGGCCTGCCGCTCGCCGTGCAGAAGGAAGTGCAGGACCTGTTCGGCCTGATGGCGCTGGCGCCCACGCGCCGCCTGCTGGCGGGCATTCCGCCGTGGGCAGAAGCCACGCCGGAGCAGATCGCGGCCTTCCTGCAAAGCTGGCGCGGGCATCGCCTGGCGCTGCTGCAGTCGGCCTACCACGCGCTGCATGACCTGATTATCGGCAGCTGGTACGCGCAGCCTGCGCACTGGGCGGCGATCGGCTACCCCGGCCCCATGAAGGAACTGGCAGCATGAGCGCCGTGCCGGATCCGATCCAGGCCGGGCTGGCCGCAGGCTGGAAGGTGATCGACGCGGCTACGCTGGACGGCCACCGCACGCTGGAAGCGGACGTGGTGGTCATCGGCAGCGGCGCCGGCGGCGGCGTGACCGCCGAGATTCTCGCGCTGTCCGGCCTCAAGGTGCTGATTGTGGAAGAGGGCGCGCTGCGCTCCTCCAAAGATTTCAAGATGCGCGAGGCCGAGGCCTATCCCGCGCTGTACCAGGAGTCCGCCGCCCGCAAAACGCGCGACAAATCCATCAATATTCTGCAGGGCAAGGCAGTCGGCGGTTCCACCACCGTGAACTGGACCTCCAGCTTCCGCACGCCGCCGGCCACGCTGGCATTCTGGCAGCGCGAGTTTGCGCTGAAGGACTATTCGCCGGAAGCGCTGGCGCCATGGTTCGCGATGATGGAGCAGCGCCTGCACATCGAGGACTGGCCCACGCCGCCGAACGAAAACAACGAGCTGCTGCGCAAGGGCGCGGCGAAGCTGAATATTCCGGTGGCGGCCATCCGGCGCAATGTAAAGGGCTGCTGGAACCTGGGCTACTGCGGCATGGGCTGCCCGACGAACGCCAAGCAGTCGATGCTGGTGACCACCATTCCCTCCGCCCTGCAGCATGGCGCCACCTTGCTGACGCACGCGCGCGCCGAGCGCTTCGTGTGGCAGGGCGACCGCGCGGACAGCCTGCAATGCAGCGCGCTGTCGGCGGATGGCCTGGCGCCCAGCGGCAGCCGCATCACGCTGCGCGCGCGCCACTTCGTGGTGGCGGGCGGCGCCATCAACTCGCCGGCGCTGCTGCTGCGCTCCCGCGCACCCGATCCGCATAGCCTGCTGGGACGGCGCACCTTCCTGCATCCCACGCTGATCTCGGCCGGCATTTTCGAGCAGGCGGTGGATGGCTTCAGCGGCGCGCCGCAAACCATCTATTCCGACCACTTCCTGGAAACCCAGGCCATTGACGGGCCAGTGGGTTTCAAGCTGGAAGTGCCGCCGATGCACCCGGTGCTGCTGTCGACCACGATGGCGGGCTTCGGCCAGCTGCATGCCGACACCATGCGCCAGTTCTCGCACCTGCAGGGCATGCTGGCCCTGCTGCGCGACGGCTTCCATGCAGATTCGCGCGGCGGCCGCGTGCACCTGCGCAGCGACGGCTCGCCGGAACTGGATTACGTGATGAGCAAGCCGATGTGGGAAGGCGCGCAGCGCGCCCTGCTGACGATGGCGGAGATCCAGTTTGCTGCCGGGGCGCTCAAGGTGGCGCCGGTGCACGAGCAGGCGCGCCACTACAGCAGCTGGGCCGAGGCGCAGAAGGAAATCGCCGCGCTGCCGATGAAGCCCCTGCAAACGCGCGTGGCATCGGCCCATGTGATGGGCGGCTGCACCATGTCCGGCGACGAACGCAGCGGCGTGGTGGCGGGCGATGGGCGCTACCGCGGCCTGTCCAACGTCTCGGTGCATGACGGTTCGCTGTTCCCGACCTCGATCGGCGCCAATCCCCAGCTCTCGATCTACGGCATGACCGCGCGCCTCGCCAGCCAGCTGGCGCAGCAGCTGACCGGAAAACCGGCGGCACAGCCAAGGGCCGCCTGAGATGGTGGTGCGCCTGCTCGCTATCATCATGCTAGCGCAGGCGCTGGCGGCGCTGCTCCTATGGCGGCTCATGAGCGGCCCGCTGCCGGGCGCCGTGGCGCTGGCGGCAGCGCTGGCGCTGGTGGCCCTGGTGCGCATGCTCATCGTCGCCAACAACTTTCACCTCAGCTGGCGTGCCCGCAGCGCCACACCGCAGCAGCATGGCCTGGACTGGCGCGGCAGCCTGCGCCTGTTCTTTGGTGAATACGTGGCATCGATGCGGGCATCGTCCTGGACAATGCTGTGGCACCACCCGCGCATCCACATCGCGCAGCCGCCGCGCGGCCTGCCCGTGCTGCTGGTGCACGGCTACGGCTGCAACGGCGGCTACTGGGCGTCGCTGCGGCGCCTGCTGGCGCAGCAGGGTATCAGCCACGATGCGGTGGACCTGGAGCCGGTAACGGCCGGCATCGACGATTACGCCGGCCAGATACAGGCCGCTGCCCAGCGCCTGCTGGCCGCAACGGGGCAGGACCGGCTCGTGATCGTGGCGCACAGCATGGGCGGCCTGGCCTCGCGCGCCTACCTGCAGGCGCACGGCGATGCGGCGGTCGCCAAACTCATTACGCTGGGTACGCCGCATCACGGCACTGCACTGGCCAGCTTCGGCATCGGCGCCAATGCGCGCCAGATGCGGCGCGGCGCGCAATGGCTGGCTGCACTGGACAAGGGCGATGCCGGGCGGCGTGGCAAGATCACGTCGATCTGGTCGCATCACGACAATATCATCGCGCCGCAGGACTCCTGCCGGCTGGAAGGCGCCCGCAATATCGAGATCGGCGGCGTGGGCCACGTTGCGCTGGCCGATAATGCGCTGGTTTTGTCACACGTTCTCGATGAGATTTTTGACGTTGTTGCCGACGCGCGCTAGACTGTCTTGAGATTAAGCAAAAGAGAGTCACGAAGGGCTTGTGAGTTTCTGTGAGATTTGCATGCGTGCTCTGTCTCGCAGGAGTTTCAGCGATACTCAAGGCTGGCGTATTGCACCGCCCCCGCAACCTGAGAGACCCGGAGCGCATCGACGTGTCAGCACGCATTCTTATCATCGAAGACAATCCGACCAATATGGAGCTGATGGTTTATCTGCTCCGTGCCTTCGGCTACACGCCGCTGTCGGCAAGCGATGGTGAGGCCGGTGTAGCCGCCGCCCGCAGCGAACGGCCGGACCTGATCATCTGCGATGTGCACCTGCCCAAGCTCGATGGCTACGGCGTGATTGCCGCCCTCAAGGCCGATCCCGAACTGCAGCACACGCCGGCACTGGCCGTGACCGCGCTGGCCATGGTGGGTGACCGCGAGCGCCTGCTGTCCGCAGGCTTCGACGGCTACATCGGCAAGCCGATTGAACCGGACACCTTCGTTGAACAGATTGAAGCCTTCCTGCCCGGCGAGGAGCCGGTGGCGGAAGCGCTGCCGCCGGAACTGCCTGACGGTACGGCCAGCATCCTGATTGTCGATGACCATGTGCTGAACCGCGAGTTCCTCATGACGCTGCTCGGTTTCAGCGGCCACCGCCTGATGGCTGCGGCCAGCGGCACTGAAGCGCTGGCGCTGATGGAGGACGAACGGCCGGACCTGGTAATCTCGGACATCCTGATGCCGAATATGGACGGCTACGAATTCGTGGCGCGCATGCGCGCCAATCCGGCCACGGCGCAGATTCCCATCATCTTCTACACCGCCACCTACCGCGAACGCGAAGCGGTGGCGATGGCACAGTCTTGCGGCGTGCGCTGGGTGCTGCCCAAGCCTTCGGACCCCGACGTGATCGTGAGTACGGTGCAGGAAGCGCTGGGCCTGGCCCAGGCGGCTGTGGCGCCGCCGATCGCGCAGGCGCCGGGCGAGCCTGGCGTGAGCGGCATCGACTTCAAGGTGGCGGAATACCTGGACGAACTTGAGTCGAGCAGCCAGACCCTGACGCGCATGGCGAACAATGGTCACGGGCCGAACGCCGAGCCGGAACACATCGACACGATGACGCAGCGCCTGTCCAATTCGCTCTCCAGCCTGCAGGCCGTGAGCCTGCGCCTGACGGCGCTGATCGAACTGGGCATCGAGCTGGGCGCAGAACGCGATCCGCAGAAACTGGTGGAGATCTGCTGCCGCGTGGCGCAGGATATCTGCGTGGCGCGCTACGCCTGCATCGGCGTGCTGGAACCTGAGGAAAACTACCTGACTTATTTTGCCACCTGCGGCTCCAGCGTGCCGGGACCGGAGCTGCGCGATAACCCCAGCGTGGGCGTGCTGCGCGAGGTGCTCGAACAGCGACGTCCCGTGCGCATGGCAGGACTGCCGGGCGATGCCAGCCATGTCGGCCTGCCCGAAAGCCACCCGCCCGTGCATTCGCTGCTGGTGGTGCCGATTACCTTGCACGAGCGTGTGCACGGCTGGCTTTACCTGGCCGACAAGCTGGGCGCCGATGAATTCAGCGAAGTGGACGAGCGGGTTGCCGTGACCGTGGCGGCGCAGATCGCGGCCGCATTCCAGAACCTGCTGCTGTATGAGGAAGTGCGCCGCAACCACGAGCAGCTGCAGCGTGATATGGATGCGCGCATCCGCCTCGATGAAGACCTGCGCCGCTTCCGGCTCGCGATGGACGCGACGGCAGACGCCATCTTCCTCGTCGACCGCGCCAACCGCAGTTTCGTGGACGTGAACGTGACGGCCTGCCGCATGCTGGGCTACGAGCGTGAAGACTTCCTGCGCGCGGAACTGGGGCGCCTGGAAGACCTGTACGACAAATTGCTGGCGGGCGACCACGCCGGCACCATGACCGAGCTGCTGTTGCAGCGCAAGGACGGCTCGCCGCTGTCGGTGGAAGTGCAGGGCCGCACCCTGCGCTCGGGCAGCAACTGGATTCTGGTGGCGGTGGCGCGTGACATCACCGAGCGCAAGGAGGCGGAGCGCCGCCTGCTGAAGCTGGCCCATTTCGACACGCTCACCGGCCTGCCGAACCGCAGCCAGTTCTATGAATCGCTGACGCATTCGCTGAGCATGGCGCAGGAACACAAGTGGGCACTGGCCGTGCTCTTCCTCGACATGGACCGCTTCAAGAACATCAACGACACGCTGGGCCACACCATCGGCGACGAGCTGCTGCGCCAGTTTTCCAGCCGCCTGGTGGACTGCCTGCGCGTGCGCGACACCATCGGCCGTTTCGGCGGCGATGAATTCGCCGCCATCCTGATGCTGCCGGAAGGCGCGCAGAATGCGATCGCGGTGGTGGACAAGATCCGCGAAGCGCTGCGCCGCCCCTTCGACCTCAAAGGCCACGAAGTCACCATAACCGCCAGCATCGGCATCTCGGTCTACCCGGATGACGGCGTGGATGCGGACTCCCTGATCCAGTACGCCGATACGGCCATGTACCGCGCCAAGGAAGCCGGGCGCGATGCCTTCCGCTTCTTCACTGCGGAGATGAACGCGCAGTCGCTGGCGCGGCTGGACATGGAAAACGCGCTGCGCCGCGCCATCGACAACAAGGAGTTCGTGCTGTACTTCCAGCCGAAGGTGCACATCACCACAGGCCGCATCAGCGGAGCGGAAGCCCTGATCCGCTGGCAGCGCCCGGGCCATGGCATGGTGTCGCCGGCGCTCTTCATTCCGCTGCTGGAGGAAACGGGCCTGATCGTCCGTGTCGGCAACTGGGTGATCGACGAAGCCTGCCGCAAAATCGCCGAATGGTCGAAGAAACCCAGCGGCGCGGTGCAGATCTCCGTCAACGTCAGCGGCATCCAGTTCTTCGTCGGCGGCCTGCAGGAAGAGGTGATGCGGGCCATCAAGGAGCACGATATCGCGCCCGAGCTGCTGGAGCTGGAGCTGACCGAAAGCTCGCTGATGTCGAATGCGGAAGAAACCATCACCGTGCTGCAAAACCTCAAGCAGCTGGGCGTGAAAATCTCGATCGACGATTTCGGCACCGGCTATTCCTCGCTGGCTTACCTGAAGCGCTTCCCGATCGACAAGCTGAAGATCGACATCGCCTTCGTGCGCGAGGTCACCAGCAATCCGGACGATGCGGCCATTGTGCTCGCCATCATCCACATGGCGCACAGCATGAAGCTGAAGGTGATTGCGGAAGGCGTGGAGCGCGATGCCCAGTTGTCCTACCTGAAGCGCCATGCCTGCGACGAGATCCAGGGCTACTACTTCAGCCGTCCGGTGCCGGCCGATGAATTCGAGGCCATGCTGGACGAAGGCCGCGCCATGGAGGCACCGGCCGATGAGGAAGGAGGCGACGAACCGCCAACCCTGCTGATCGTGGACGACGACGCCTTCATGCTGGACGTGCTGAGCGACTTCCTGGAACAGGACGGCTACCGCATCCTGACCGCGCAAACGGCTGCCGAAGGCTTCGATATCCTGGCCAAGCACCGGGTGCAGGTGATCGTGTGCGACCAGTGCATGCCGAATATGAGCGGCATCGAGTTCATGGAACGGGTGAAGACGCTGGCGCCGGATACTTTCCGCATCATGCTGTCCGCCTATGCCGACCTGGCGCCCATCATGGCCGCCATTAACCAGGGCGCGATCGACCGCTTCTATACCAAGCCCTGGAAGGGGGGCATCCTGCGCGAAAATATCCGCGAAGGCTTCCGCCTGCACCGGCAGTCGGTGGCGCGGCGTGGGCGGCATGCCGCCTGATTTCCCAGCAGAAGCCTTATCGGTGTTATGCTTGCAGGGGAATAAACCAATTCTCCTGCCATGCAACAAAAAGCCCCAAGACGCACCCGCGAACGAATTCTCGAACTCTCGCTGCGCTTGTTCAACGAATTCGGCGAGCCGAACATCACCACCACGGTGATCGCCGAAGAGATGAATATCTCGCCGGGCAACCTGTACTACCACTTCCGCAACAAGGACGATATCGTCAACTCCATCTTCGCCCAGTTCGAAGAGGAGATCGAACGCATCCTGCAGGTGCCAAACGGACGCCGCTCCAACATCGAGGACGTGTGGAACTACCTGCACTTCATGTTCGAGCTGATCTGGCGCTACCGCTTCTTCTACCGCGACCTGAACGATCTGCTGTCGCGCAACCGCAAGCTGGAGCTGCAGTTCAAGCAGATCCTGGCGCACAAGATCAAGGTTGCCAAGCAGCTCTGCGTCGACTTGCGCAGCGAGAACTCGCTGGAAGCGAACGACGTGGCGATCGATGCGATGGCGACCAATATGGTGGTGGTGGCGACATACTGGCTGTCCTATGAATACGTGCGCAACCCGCGCAACTATACCGAGCAGCAGTCGATGGCGGACGCGCTGGCGCGCGGCTGCTACCAGGTGCTGTCCCAGATCGGGCCTTACCTGCGCGGCGAAACCAGCGTGCGCTTCCAGAAACTGTCCGAAGACTATCTCAAGAAACTCAAGTGAAATCGATCTGTGTTTATTGCGGCGCCAATCCCGGCGCCAGCCCGCTGTATGCGGAAACGGCGCGCGCCATGGCAGCAGCGCTGGTGGAATCGAACCTGGCGCTAGTCTACGGCGGCGGCAACGTGGGCCTGATGGGCATTATCGCCGACGAAGTGCTGCGCCTTGGCGGTGAGGTGACGGGCGTGATCCCCATCCAGCTGGTGGAGCGCGAAGTGGGGCACACGGGCCTCACGCGCCAGTTCATCGTCAAGGACATGCATGAGCGCAAAGCCATGATGTCCCAGCTGTCGGATGGCTTCATCGCCATGCCCGGCGGCATGGGTACGCTGGAGGAGCTGTTCGAAATGCTGACCTGGTCCCAGCTCGGCATCCACAGCAAGCCCGTGGGCTTGCTGAATGCGGGCGGCTTTTACGACCAGCTGGTGGCCTTCATTTCCCATGCGCGCGAAGAAGGCTTCATCAAGCCCCAGCACGCTGCCATGATGCGGGTGGCGGATGACCCGCGGCTATTGATTCAAAAGCTGTCTCATCCATAAAAAACTCAACAGTACATCCCGGCGCACGATAGCAAAATATTATTATAAAAATTGCATGACGCATGATGTAATGCGCTTGCTGTTTGATAATATTTTTTTAACTTTTTCTTTCCGGGGTGCATTGTGATCAAAAAAATGATGAAGGCGGCGGTTGTCGCTGCGCTGGCGCTGGCTGGGACTGCCCAAGCTGATACGATTGATTTCAGCAACATCGGTTCGATGGGCTATCTGAACGTTGCCGATACGCTGATTATTCCCGGGACCTATGTGGAAGACGGCTACCAGCTCGCGGCCAGTGGCCACTTCCTGGCAGCGCTGGCCTCCGCGACGGAAGACAACGGCATTGCCTGGGCCGGCTCGGAGGCGCTGACCGCCGTGCCGCTGAGCACCGTGACCCTGTCCCGTGTCGATAACACGGCCTTCGACCTGTATTCGATTGACCTGGTGCGCCTGAAATCCTTCCTTGGCGGCGGCAACAGCGTGACCTTCATCGGCAATCTGTCCGGCGGCGGCACGGTGGAGCAGGAACTGGTGATCGGCACCGACTTCAGCTGGGATACCTACACCTTCACCGGCTTCAACAACCTGAGTTCAGTGACCTTCGGCCAGCCGCTGAACCCATTCCACCTGTACCAGTTCGATAACATCAATGTGGCTGCGGTGCCGGAACCGGAGACCTACGGCATGCTGCTCGGCGGCCTGGGCCTGCTGGGCTTCCTGGCCCGCCGCCGTAAACAGGGCTGATTACCACAGCTTCTGTCCTGAGTATTCGAGCTGGGTGAGGTAGAGGCGGACGTCGAACTCATATTGGTGGTAGTTCGGCTCCATATAGGTGCACAACTTATAGAACGCCTTGTCGTGCTGCTTCTCCCTCAAGTGGGCCAGTTCGTGTACGGCGATCATGCGCAGGAATTCCAGGGGGGCATCCCTGAACATGGTCGCCACTTTTATTTCCCGTTTCGCCTTCAGCTTCCCGCCTTGCACCCGCGAGATCGCCGTGTGCAGGCCCAGCGCATTGTTGATGACGTGGATCTTGTTGTCGAACTCCACCTTGTTGACCGGCTCCGCACCGCGCAAAAATTCCGTCTTCAGTTCCTGCACATAGTCGTACAGCGCTTTGTCGTTGCGGATGGCATGCGCTTTCGGATAGCGCTGCAGCAGCACTTCACCGAGGCGGTTCTGCTCCAGAATTTGCGCCACTTGCTGGCGGGTCTGGTCGGAATAGGCGCTGAGGTATTTCATGGAGCCGGGACTGTACCACAGCCGGATCGCGCCGCATGATGAAGCCGTTCTGTCACCGGGCGCGATAGTGTGAGCTGGATGCTGCACGATGGGAAGATACGCTGGACTGGACATGCTGAGAAAACTGGCGCCCAAGGCTTAAGCACTTTCGCGAAGCGGACTGTTACGCTGGTAGCGAAACCCTTGTGAGTGATAGCGACGAGACCGGATCGCTCGCCGGAAAGGTCGAGTCCAGCGAGTCATCCAATAATCGGTCGATATGGCTCAGTTCAGCCGTGGCGCGGCTTTCTGCCGGCACGGCGGCCGGCATAGGCATGCCGTGGTTCAAAACATACTGCGCGGCTTCGAGAAAACGATCATAACGATATGATCCAACCCTGTAGTGGTGGCCATCAAATCCGATCCCAAGCTGGAGCATTGTCACCAGTTCGCCCGGCGTCGGATCTTTGAGCGGCGAATGCAAAAGGACCGCTGCCGGCACCCGGAGTTCAGGCCTCAGGCGGACGATGGCGGCATAGCGGCGCGCATCGGTCAGTTGATCATAGCGGTATTCGCGAAAGCAGTATTGCCGCCCGTTGAACCAGATGCCGGCACGGGAATCCTTCGCGCCGTCATGGGTTAAACCGCCGTTCGGCTCGGAACCTGTGGGCAGGTGTGTAGTGTTCATGGTAGCGTCTTTTTGGTCCTGCTGGTGCATTCAACACGTAAGACGCGAGCCCCAAATGGGTTTTCTCTACGTCGCCCCCGTTGTGGGGGGCGATCACCGCAGCGTTTGCGGCTAAGCCGAAGCGATTTGATTGTTTAGCTTAGCGCCGGTTCGGGATTCGGCTTACGTCGTTGTTCATGGCTTCTCGCGTCACTTCATAGTCTCTCGGCGCACCACGCCATGAGTTGGCGTCCGGTTTATCGGTCAGTGGAGCCGGAGGATACGAAGGTGTGCCGGGCTTTGGTGGCACATCAGTGATTTCGCGGGTACTGTTCATGATATGCATGGCATTCTCCTGGCTGGGGAATCGACATTCGCTTCCCGACTGTGATCCCAGCATGCGCCGTCCCGCAGCCGCTGTAAAGCCGTATGCAGCCGTCATCATGTAGGAGAGGAGCCTTTACCGCCACAATCAAGCGGCAGGAGCCCCGGATCAATCCGGCTGAGCACCAATTGCTGGGAAGTAGGGCCAGCAACGGCCTTAGGCGCAGCGCTAACGCAGGCAGTGGCCGTAGCGGCACCCTCCTATTCGCTTGCTCGCTTGCCAGACGTTTTGCCGCGTAACTTAAGGGCGCCGATCGCCAGTAGTCCCGCCAGCAACATGCCGTAAGTTTCGGGCTCAGGTACGGGTGTCGTGACTTGGTCGCGCCCAAAGAGCGTGAGATTGGAAAAGTCGGGATTCGCATTGTTGTTCCCCACCGTCCACTGAATTGTCCAGTCGCCGTTGAGTGTTTGGCCTGGAAGGATAGCCTGGTCGTCGAACAGCCAGCCCACCCCTTGATTTCCTGCATGAAGCGCGAACACCAAGTCGAGCGTAAGGGCCGAGGATGCGCTGTTGTTGGTCACGGTCCAGAACCCGTCGGTGCCCGTGGTTTGGGTAAAAGTGAACGACAGGTCTCCCGTGCTGAGGCTGCTGCTGCTCGCATCATATTTCCCAAGCAAGGACCAGGATCCCGTACCGTATCCATCAAATGTCGTTCCGAAGCCGCTCGTATCTCCTTGCGGCCCGGCATGTGGATTCCAGCCCGCTCCATATGCGAATGCGTCGGCTGGACTGCCCGCCAGATGGACGTCGTTTACCGAGGTGCTGCCAATGTCGGCTGCCGCAGAACCGGCGAGAAGCAGGGCGGCGGCCGCGAAGACCGTTTTCTGAAGTAATGTATTCATTGCTGAGTCCCCTATGAAATACCTTCGCCGCAGAATCCTGCGGCAAAACATTGGCCGTGAACGAAGACGTTCGCGGCCAGCGTCAATTCACGGTAACAGATCGAACTCAGGAATCGGCCCGATTCGATAAGGACACGCAAATAAATCTCAGGAACGCACAACCATGCTCAGCAGATGCTGGCGCATCAGGTGTGCGTTTGGGCCCCGATCGGGATATACGGACTGCTGAAACAATGCTAGGATCAGGAGCCAAAGTGGCCTTTGCAGGTGCCGACCATCGAAACGTTCACTTTGAGGTGGCCTATGATGCATCATTTTCTGAGCAGTAATCGCGATGAATTGACGGCGCGCTGTCGTGCCAAAGTCTCCCAGCGGCCTGGCCGAGCCGCGAGTTCCGGCCAACTCAAGAACGGTATCCCCATATTTTTAGATCAGCTGATCAGGACCCTCAAGTTGGAGCAGTCGAAACAATTTGATGCGAGCCGACGCCTATCGGGCGCGCCGGGCGGGGGGACGGCATCCTCCGAAATCGGCACCTTTGCAGCGCAGCATGGCAAGGATCTTCTGAAACTGGGATTTTCGGTAGACCAGGTCGTTCATGATTATGGCGACCTCTGCCAGGCAATCACCGATCTGGCAGTTGAACGCAACACTCCGTTCCTGGTTGATGAGTTCCGCACCCTTAACCGATGCCTGGACAATGCGATAGCTGAGGCTGTCACCGAATTCAGCTACCACAAGGATTCCATCGCAGCGGAAAAGCACGCTGCCGACGCCAACGAGCGCGCCGGGCATTTTGTTCACGAGCTGCGAAACCTCCTTGGCACCGCGTCGCTGGCCTTCGTGGCAGCAAAAGCGGGGAACCTGAGCCTGACCGGAGCCACCGGCAGCATCTTGGAGCGAAGCATCGCCAGCTTGGGAAGGTTGATAGACGCGTCCATCACCGACATCAGGGCTACTCACCAACAACACCAAATTTTGAATTCCTTTTCGCTTGCCGCGTTTATCCGCGAGGCCAGCGCCGCCGCAGAGCTATCTGCCCAGGCCAAAGGTGTTCGGTTCAGCAGCGCAGCTGTGGACAGCGAATTAGCCATCTGCGGGAACCGGGAGCTTCTTTTAGCAGCCTTGGCCAACTTATTGCAGAATGCGTTCAAGTTCACCCAGCCGCAAAGTGAAGTGTTCCTCAATGCTTATGCCTCAGCTGATCGGATTCTGATTGATGTGCAGGATCACTGCAGAGGGCTTCATGCGGGTGCTGCAGAAACGATGTTCATACCGTTCGCGCGGGAGGGAGCTGACAGAACGGGCCTGGGGCTGGGCCTGACCATCGCAAAGCAAGCGGTGGAAGCAAACGGTGGCACCCTGAGCGTGCAGGATCTCCCCGGCTCGGGCTGCATCTTCACCATTAGTCTTGCCAGGCATGTGGTGCCCACATAAGCGACTCTCGCTCGGAGATGCGGGCGCGACGGTGGTCGATAGTTTCGGGGGCAAGAGAGCGCTAACTATCCTTGTCGCCGTGTAGCTTGTATGATTGCTCCATGCATACCCACGTCAATTCCGTGGGATTGCTGGTTTGTCCCGATACGGTCCTGAACTTCAGCTATCCCGCGCACATTCCCCGCGCCTGCATCGATGCGCTGCCGGCACAGCCGGGCATCTACTTCTTCCGCGATGCGGACGGCACTGCCATCTATATCGGCAAGAGCGTCAATATTCGCCACCGCGTGATGAGCCATTTGCGCACGCCGGCCGAGGCGCAAATGCTGGGGCGCACGGCGCATATCGATTTCGAACTGACCGGCGGCGAGATTGGGGCGCTGCTGCGGGAAGCGCAGCTGGTGAGGGAGCAGCAGCCGGTGTTCAACCGCAAGCTGCGCCGTTTCAGGGAAATGTGTTCGCTCAGCCTGGCCGGCGCCGTGCCGGAGGTGGTGTTTGCACGCGAGGTCGATTTCGCCCGCACCGACGGCCTTTACGGCCTGTTCGGTAGCCAGAAGGCCGCGCTGGAAATGCTGCGCGATGTGGCTCAAACCTCCGGCCTGTGTTCGGTCATGACCGGGCTGGAAAAATCCTTACCAGGACGGCCGTGTTTCGCGCGCCAGCTTTCGCGCTGCCGCGGCGCCTGCGTGGGGGAGGAGAGCGCGGCGCAGCATGCGGCCCGCGTGCACGCCGCGCTCGCGCCGCTGCATATCAGGCGCTGGCCATATGAAGGCGCGGTTGCCATCGTGGAGGAGTCGCACGGGGTGCGCCGCCGCCATCTGGTGGATGGCTGGTGCTATCTCGGTCAGCGCAAGCCGCGCAGCAAACCGAAGGCGGCACGCTTCGATATGGATGTCTACCAGATCCTGATGCGCCCTCTGCTCGAGGAGAATTTGCGGGTCGAACCAGCTTGAGTCAAAAGCGCTATATAATCCCGTATATAGCGCTTTTACCGAGGGTAATCCATGCTGAACAGACTTGTTGCCGCCGTCGGGCTGGCATGCGCCGCTGCGGCCGCCACGGCTGCCGATGTGACCATATCCGCCGCCGCCAGCCTGAATAATGCGTTTCGCGAGCTGGCGGGCGCTTGGGAGACCGCGCATCCGGGCGATAAGGTGCTGCTGAATTTTGCTGCCTCCGACACGCTGGTGCAGCAGGCGGCAAAGGGGGCGCCGGTAGATGTGCTGGCCACCGCCGACGAGGATTCCATGGACAAGGCCGAGGCGCAGAAACTGCTGGCAGCCGGCAGCCGGCGCGTCTTTGCGCGCAATAGCCTGGTGCTGATCGCGCCCTCCGCCAGCATGCTCGCAGTGCGCGAGCTGAACGAATTGCGCCAGCCTGCGGTGCGGCGCCTGGCGACCGGCAATCCGGCCAGCGTGCCGGTGGGCCGCTACACGCGCGAAGCGCTTGAGAAGGCCGGTGTATGGGCCGGCATCGAGGACCGCTTCGTGTTTGCAGCCTCCGTGCGCCAGGGGCTCGACTATGTCGCGCGCGGGGAAGTGGATGTAGGCTTTGTCTACGCCACCGATGTGGCGGCGCAGGTGGGCAAGGTGAAGGTGCTGATGCCGGTGCCGACGGCCACGCCGATTCGCTATCCGCTTGCCGTGCTGGCCGCTGCGCCGAACGCGGAAGGGGGGCGCCAGTTTGCGGCCTTCGTCCTGTCCACGCAAGGCCAGGCCATCCTCGCGAAATACGGCTTCGGCCGCCCATGAGTGTCGAACCTGCCCTGATCGCGCTCGGCCTCTCGCTGAAGGTGGCCTTGTGGGCGACTGCCATTGATCTGCTGCTGGGCGTGGCCTTCGGCTACCTGCTGGCGCGCACGCGCTTCGTCGGCCGCGATGTACTGGATGCCGTGCTCACGCTGCCCATGGTGCTGCCGCCTACAGTGCTTGGCTATTACCTGCTGGTGCTGATCGGGCGTAACGGGCCGATTGGCGCGTGGCTGCAGTCCGTATTCGGCATCAATCTCATTTTCACGTGGCAGGGCGCCGTCATCGCCGCTGCGGTCGTTAGTTTTCCGCTGGTGCTGAAGTCCGCACGGTCGGCATTTGAAGCGGTGGATGTGCAGTTCGAGCAGGCCGCGCGCGTGCTCGGTGTATCCCGCTTCGGCATCTTCCTGCGTGTGACGTTGCCGCTTGCGTGGCGCGGCGTGCTGGCGGGCGCCTTGCTGGCCTTCGCGCGCGCCATGGGCGAATTCGGCGCCACGCTAATGGTGGCAGGCAGCATTCCCGGTAAAACCCAGACCATGTCGATTGCAGTCTATGAGGCGGTGCAGGCAGGGCAGGACGATACTGCCAACCTGCTGGTGCTGATTACTTCCGCGACCTGCATCGCCGTGCTGCTGCTGGCGAACCGGCTCACGCCGCCGCGCGAGGTGCAGGCATGACGGCGCTGGTGCAGGTTGATATCGACAAGACGCTGCGCTCGGGCAAGCGCGAGTTCCGTTTAAACGCGCGCTTTGAAGCACATAGCAAGCGCGTGGTGATTTACGGCGCTTCCGGTGCGGGCAAGAGCCAGCTGCTGAAAGCGATGGCGGGGCTGATGCGGCCGGACAGCGGGCGCATTGTGCTGGCCGGGCGCACGCTGTTCGACAGCGCGACAGGCATCCACCTGCCTGCGCAGCAGCGGCGCGTGGGCTACCTGTTCCAGGACTATGCGCTGTTCCCGCACCTGAACGTGCGCCAGAATATCGCGTTCGGCCTGCAGCGCGGGCTGTGGAATCCTTCGGCAAAAGCGGACAGTGAAGCGCTGCGCTACTGGCTGCAAGCCTTCGAGCTGGACGCGGTGGCGCACCAGACGCCGGACCAGCTCTCCGGCGGCCAGCGGCAGCGCGTGGCATTGGCGCGCGCACTGATCGCCGAGCCGTCCGCGCTGCTGCTGGATGAACCCTTTGCCGCACTGGATCCGTCGCTGCGCGTGCGCATGCGTGCCGAACTCGATGCGTTGCAGCGCCGCCTCGACATTCCCATGCTGCTGATTACGCACGATCCTGATGATGCGTCCACCTTCGGCGGCGAAGTGCTGACCATGACCGATGGCGCGGTAGCCGGGGAGGGCGCATGAGCGACAAGCAGATCGCGCTGGAGGGCAAGGTGTGGATGACGCTGGACGGCGAGCATCTCGGCGGCCCGGACCGCGTGGCCCTGCTGGCCAGCATCGCAGAACACGGCTCCATCACGCAGGCGGCAAAGGCCGTGAAGATGAGCTACAAGGGCGCCTGGGATGCCATCGACGCGATGAATAATCTCGCCGGCGAGCCGCTGGTCGAACGCCTGGCGGGCGGCAAGGGGGGCGGCGGCACGCGCCTCACGCCGCGCGGTGAGCAGCTGGTGCAGAACTTCCGCCAGATCGAGGCGGCGCACCGCCGCTTCGTTGAAGACCTGAGCCGCCAGTCGCATGCGCTGGCCGATGATTTCCTTCTGCTGAAAAACCTGAATATGAAAACCAGTGCACGAAACCAGTTCTCGGGCACCGTGAAAACGCTCAAGCGCGGTGCGGTCAATGATGAAGTGACGCTGGATATCGTTGGCGGCCAGCAGATCGTTGCCATCATCACGCAGGAAAGCACGGAAAGCCTGGGCCTGAAGGAAGGCGTGCAGGCTTTTGCGCTGGTCAAGGCGTCGTCGATTATCGTTGCCGCCGGCGGTGCGGAAGGCCGCCTCTCGGCGCGCAACCAGCTGGCCGGCGTGATCGACCGGGTGCAGACCGGGGCGGTCAATTCGGAGGTCAGCATCGTGCTGCCGGGCGGTGGTGTGATTGCCGCGACCGTGACGCGCGAAAGCGAGCAGGCGCTCGGGCTCGCGCCTGGTAAAGCGGCCACTGCCATATTCAAGGCATCCAGTGTTATTCTGGGCGTTTCCAGCTCATAACAACAAGGGAAATTTCCTTTCCTTGCGCCATTAGATATTTCATGGCAGCATCTTAGCTGGTCGACAATCGGTTTTGATGAGCCCACTACCATGGAACTACTTTCTGCGTTCTTCCTCAGTCACGGCCGCTTGCATCGCCTGGGCTGGTTCTACCGGGTTCTGTTCGCGGCGCTGGTGTGCGCGGCTTTCGGCCTGCTTGCGCGCGAAATCGCCGGCGAACTGGCACAGGGCGTGTTTGCGCTGCTGTTCCTGTGGAGCGCGCTCGCCATCTCCACCCAGCGCCTGCATGACACCGGCCGCTCGGGCTATCCGCTGCTGCTGCTGGTGATTCCCGTGCTGGGGCCGATCTGGGTGCTGCTGCTCCTGTTGCGGCGCGGCGCGGACGGCAGCAATGTCTATGGTCCGGACCCGCTGGCGCGCTTCGACTATCTCCAGGTTGACATCTCCAAATAAGATCCTGCCATGCCAACTGTCAACGACGTAACGCAGCTGAACCCCACTTCGGTCTTCGCCATCACAACGCCTACCAGCATCAGCGAGCTGCAGGATGCATTGCGCAAGACTTCGCTGCCTATTTCGGTCGGCGGCGGCCATTTCAGCATGGGGGGCCACACGGCGAGCCCCGGCAGCCTGCACCTGGACATGCGCTGCATGAACCAAGTGCTGGCCTTTGAGCCGGACAAGCGCCTGATCCGCGTGCAGGCCGGCATACGCTGGAGCGATATCCAGCGCTTCATCGATCCGCACGGCCTGTCGATCAAGATCATGCAGACCTATGCCAACTTCACCGTGGGCGGCGCGCTGTCGGTGAATGCGCACGGGCGCTATATGGGGCTGGGTCCGGTGGTGTTGTCGGTGCAGAGCATTGTGCTGGTGCTGGCGAGCAGCGAAGTGCGGCATTGCAGCCGCACCGAGAATGCGGAACTGTTCTTCGCTGCGATCGGCGGCTATGGCGGCATCGGCATCATTGCGGAAGCCACGCTGGAGTTGGTGCCCAACACCCGCGTTGCGCGCGATAGTACGAAGATGCGTACGGATGCTTACCTGCAGTGGTTCGACGCCAATGTGCGGGGCCGCAAGGAAGCCATCTTTCACAACGCCGACCTGTATCCGCCGCACTACCAAAGCGCGCGTGCGGTAACGTGGTGCGAGACCGAACTGCCTGCGGATAGTCCGCGCCTGCAGCCTTTGCGCGGCGCCTATCTCGCGGAACTGTATTTCCTGTGGTCCGTTTCCGAAACGCCGTTCGGCAAGCTGCGGCGCGAATACCTGATCGATCCGCTGCTGAACATGCGGCGCAAGGTCCATTGGCGCAACTACGAAGCAGGCTACGATACTGCGGAACTGGAACCGGTAGGCCGCCGCCAGCGCACCTATGTGCTGCAGGAATACTTCGTGCCTTACGACCGCATGATGGAATTCATTCCGAAGATGGCGGAGATCCTGAAGCGGCACAAGGTCAATACCATTAACATCTCGATCCGCCATGCGCTGGCGGATCCCGGTACCTTGCTGGCGTGGGCGAGGGGAGAGACCTTCGCCTTCGTGCTCTATCACAAGCAGCGCACGCGCGACAACGCCAAGGAGCGCGTGGGCGTATGGACGCGCGAGCTGATTGAAGCCGCACTCGAATGCGGCGGCACCTACTACCTGCCGTACCAGCTGCATGCAACGCCGAAGCAGTTCCACCGCGCCTATCCGCGTGCGAAAGAGCTGTTCGCGCTGAAGCGCGCGCTCGATCCGGACTACCGCCTGCGCGGCGCACTGTGGGACAAGTACTATGCGCCCACCATCAAGCACGATGCCGCGGTGCCGGAGGCGCCAAGCCTGTTCCATGCCGTCTATAACAGCGCGGACGAATCGGACCGCTTCTATGCCTTCCTGCAAAATATCTTCAACGTCTATCCGGAAGACCGGCTGCATACGCTGATTTCGCAGACCACGCGCAAGCACCAGGACGAAGAGACAATTTATCGCGCGCTGCAATCCGGCCTGCCGGGCATTACGCCGCCGCTATCGCTGCTGCGCTACGCCTTGCCTGCGCTGGCGGTGCAGAAGAAGGAGATGGGCGTGCAGACCGCGCGCCTGCTGGGCGACCAGCCCTTGCGTGACTACGTGGAAATCGGCAGCCCGGGCCAGTATGTGCGCACGCTGAAAAAGCACCTGAAACTGAGCGGCAATGTCACGCTGGTGCACGACCGCGAGCCCGGCTACACGTTGCCGGACATCGTGGAGCGCGGCCAGTTGTTCCGGCCCGGTTCCTTTGTGCCGCTGAACGGCTATGCGCCGCTCGATTTGCCGGAACAGAGCGCAGACCTGGTGAGCTGCTTCGCAGGCCTGCACCATATGGAGCCGGAAAAGCTGGAGCCTTTCCTTGACTCGATTGCCAGCGTGCTGCGTCCCGGCGGCTATTTCGTGGTGCGCGACCACGATGTGCGCGACAAGGCGATGCACCAGTTCGTGAGCCTGGCGCACTGCGTCTTCAATGCAGGCCTGGGCGAATCGTGGGCGACCAACGAATCCGAACTGCGCTTCTTCGATTCGGTGGACGAATGGATCCGCCGCATCGAGGCTGCAGGCTTCGAACACACAGGCGAGCGCCTGGTGCAGGACGGCGACCCGTCCGACAATGTGCTGATGGCCTTCCGCCGCGTCGGAGCAGGCCAATGAAGTGGCTGCGCGGGCTGGCGGGCGCCGTTGTGCTGCTGGCCAGCCTGGCGGCGCTGGCCGCGGACGACAGTCCCATTATGGATGACCAGCGGCGCAGCGTGGAGCAGACCTTCCTCACCTACCCCGAATGGTTCCTTGTCAGCAGCCCGGCGGAGTACGCGCGGTTTGCCTCAGTCCAGCCGGCGCACGGTTTTCCTTTCCTGCGGCATGTGGGCCAGCTGTGGTCCAGCTACCGCAGCGTAACGGCGGAGCAGCTGAAGGCGGGCTATCCGGCCAATATCGGCTACCACGTCATGATCTGCGTAATTGCGGGCAGCACCACGGCGGAATATGGCCTGCGCTGGATCTACGAGAACACCGTGGGCCGCGCCAGCTGGGTATTCTCGGGTGGCAAACTGACCGCGGAAGACCGCTACGGCGCTCAAGCGGCCCAGGATTACGTGGACTTCATCCGGCGCGAGCCCTGGTACCGCTACAGCTTCATGAGCAAGCTGAAAGGGTTGTGGACCGATACGCCGCTCATCGGCCCCGATGTGGTGCGCAAGCTGGAGCGGCGCTATGCGCTGAGCACCGAATATATCGTCAAAGCCATCTACGGCAAGATGATCGAGCTGGCCACGCGCTCGGCCTACGAACCGGCGCAGATGACCACGCAGGTTGTCGCGCAAAGCGTGCCGCCGGAGTTCGTGCCACCGGAAGGCGTGCGCCATCTGCTCACGCTGCAGGACGACCGCGCCGTGCTGGAACTGCCGCGCTACGACAACTTCAAGCTGGCGGCCACGCGGCTGGCCGAGATGAATGTGCGGCTGGTGGATATTGCGGGGAATGACTCCGTGATCCTGGTGTCGGTGATTACCGGCCGCGATATGAGCTCACTGCCGCCCGGCATCCGTGTGCTGTTCGAACAGCCCATCGTGACGGAGCCGGGCCGCAAGCGGCGCGCGCTCGTGGTGCCGGTGGCGGCGCTGTCCCAGTTCCTGCTGGAAGCGCCGGCCGAGGGCATGGCCATCGAGCACGTGTACGACTACTGATTACTGGGTGCGGGTGGACTCGTAGAGGAACCAGATGCGTTCCTCTGCCTCGTCGATCCAGTTTTCCAGCAGGCTGGCGGTGGCGATGTCGTTATCTTCATCGCACTGCTCATGCACTTCGCGCATGGCTTTCACCAGCGCCTGGTTGTCGGCGCGCAGTTCGTCCAGCATGGCGGTGGCTTCCACGAAATCGGAATCGTTATCCTTGATGGTCTGCAGCTTGCCGATATGGCCGATGGAACGGATCGTCATGCCGCCCAGCTTGCGCACGCGTTCGGCGATCGGATCCAGCATCGCATAGATGGCGGCGGCCTGCTCATCCAGCAGCAGGTGGTAGGAGCGGAAGTGCGGGCCGCTTACGTGCCAGTGGAAGTTCTTGCATTTCACATACAGGGCGAAGGTATCGGCCAGCAGGCGGTTCATGCCTTTGGCGACGTCTTCGCGGGCCTTGTTGCCCAGGTCGGTAGGAGTTGCCAGCGCGCCGCCGGCGACTTTCTCAGTACGGTCATTCATGGAGGCCTCTTGTCAGTGGAGTAAAGGACGAAAATTATTGTAGCGCGGACAATTTTTTCGTGTTTTTTGCTCCGGCAAGCGTGCGCACTTTCTGACGAGCTACTGACACCGTGGGGTCAGGCACCCAGTGTCAGGTACTGACACCGGTGCCTGACCCCACGGTGTCAGTACTTCGCCGTTCATTCGGAGGGTTTGCTGTCTTTGGCGGACTGGCGGGCGCCGCGGTTGGCCGATTGACGGCTTTCGCCGCCCTTGCGGCCGATTTCCGCCATGTGTTCACGGTCACGGCTGACTGCTTCGCCGCCTTTCTGTCCTGCGCGGCGTGCTTCTTCGGAGTCGAATTCGTGCGCCGTGCCTTTCTGGTGCGCTGCCTGGCCACCCTTGCTGGCAATCTGGCGCTGGGTGGCTTCATCCATCGCTGCGAAACCGCGTTTGCTCGTGCCTTTCTGGCTGCTTTGGCCGTCGGCTTTCTGGCTGCTGCCTTTGTCACCCTGTTGTGTAGCCATCTCTCACCTCTCTCGGTCCATCGTTCGACCCGGCAACATGCGCGGGCCGCGAGACAGCGTGAAACTGTCTCGCCTGGTTAGAGAAGTGGCGGCTGCTTTAGTTCCGCATACCGTTCAGGAATCTGCCTGGCCGATGGCGGAACGTTCGCCGCGCGCTTCCCGTGTGCCGGCACGCAATGGCGCGGCACTCATGTCGTGCTCCAGCTGTTCCTTGCGTTCCTGCAGCTGTTCGCACAGTGCCGTCAGGTCGGCGTCCGATTCCCGTGCCTTCGGGAACATCTCGCTTTCCTCTTCGCTGACGTGATGCTCGATGGCACGCCGCAGCAGCGCAACCGTCCCATCGAGGTCGGGGTCATCCCCCGCGAGACCCTGGATGCGCGCGATCAGCTCCTTGGCTTCGGCGTGCTCCTGGATGGCTTCCTCCACCATCTTCTGGTCCCCTGTCTCGGTCCGTATTGCAGGGTAGAAGATCTCTTCTTCGATGGTGGTATGAATAGTCAATTCGAGGCAGATCTGCAAAGCGAGGTCCGCTTTGAGGCTGATGTCGCCGATATTCTGTTGTTTTTCGTATTCGGTGAACAGCTGCTTGACCTTGCTGTGATCGGCCGTTAAAAGGGCCACGGCATCTTTCGCCCTGGCGGAATGGCTTTGGGTACTCATGCGGTTTCTCCTTGTTGATAGGCCCTTCCAGCGTAGCGGGAACGCTGTTTTTGTGGCGCGCGGGTAGTGCGGCCGTGGTTCATGCGACAATACTGTCCCCATTGTTGAATTGACGCAGCCATGACGACCCAGCCTGAATACATCCTTACGCTTTCCTGCCCGGACCAGCGCGGCATCGTGCATAAGGTGTCCGGCTTCCTCGCCGGCCACGGCTGCAACATCATCGACTCGGCGCAATTCGGCGACCAGGACGAGAAACGCTTCTTCATGCGCGTGCATTTCGCGCGCGAAGACGCGTCGGTATCGGATGAGGTGCTGCGCAGCGATTTCGCAAAGCTGGGCGAGGACATGCGCCTGGAGTGGGAGCTGCGCGACGCGCACTACAAGCCGCGCGTGCTGCTCATGGTGTCGAAGATCGGCCACTGCCTGAACGACCTGCTGTTCCGCTACAAGAGCGGCCTGCTGCCGGTCGAGATTCCGGCCATCGTGTCGAACCACATGGATTTCTATCAGCTCGCAGCCAGCTACAACATTCCTTTCCACCACCTGCCGCTGGCGGCCGGTGCGCCGGAATCGGCCAAGCTGGCGCAGGAAGCGCGCATCATCGACCTGCTGGACACGCATCAGATCGACCTGGTGGTGCTGGCGCGCTATATGCAGATTCTGTCGCCGGAGCTGTGCGCGCGGCTGAAGGGCAAGGCAATCAATATCCACCACTCCTTCCTGCCCAGCTTCAAGGGCGCCAAGCCCTATGCACAGGCGCACCAGCGCGGCGTGAAGCTGATCGGCGCCACCGCCCACTTCGTGACCGGGGACCTGGATGAAGGCCCGATCATCGAGCAGGACGTGGAGCGCGTTGACCATTCGATGGATGCGGACACGCTGTCCGCCATCGGCCGCGACGTGGAATGCGTGGTGCTGGCGCGCGCCGTCAAATGGTTTGTCGAACACCGCATTTTGCAGAACGGCCACCGTACCGTGATTTTCAAGTAAAGCATTTTTCAGATGGCACTCAAAGCAACGATCTACAAGGCAGAACTCTCGATTGCGGATATGGACCGCAATTACTACGCAACCCATTCGCTGACGCTGGCCCGCCATCCGTCCGAAACCGACGAACGCATGATGGTGCGCCTGCTGGCCTTCGCCATCCACGCCGACGAAGCGCTGAGCTTCACCAAGGGCATGTTCGACGTGGAAGAGCCGGACCTGTGGCAGAAGGACCTGACCGATGCCATCCAGCTGTGGGTCGAGGTAGGGCAGCCGGACGACCGCCGCATCCTCAAGGGCTGCGGGCGTTCCGAGCACGTCATCGTGTACAGCTACAGCGCCGCCAGCCCGATCTGGTGGAAGCAGCTGGCCAACAAGGTGGACCGCGCGAAGAACCTCACCGTCATTAACCTGCCATCCGAAACCACGGCCGCGCTGGAGAAAATGGCCCAGCGCACCATGCAGCTGCAATGCACCATCCAGGACGGCCAGATCTGGCTGACCGACGGCGCCGAGACTGTGCAGGTGGACCGCGAAACGTGGAAGTCCGAACGCTAAGCTATAATCTCGCGCATGAAGAAATCGACAACACGCCTGCTCAGCGCATGGATCGCCTGCTTTGCGATCCTGCTGAACGCGCTCGCGCCGTCGGTTTCGCATGCCATGAATGGCCAGAAGACCTGGGAAATCTGTCTTAACGACGGCACCCGCCTGAGCGGCTATGGCCAGCTGACGGAAGCAGACTTCCGCGCGCTGACGGACCGCAGCAAGCCCGCGGCGCAGCCTTCTGAGGCCATGAATATGGCCGATTGCGCCTATTGCGTCACGCACGCCGGCAGCACCGGCCTGCCGCCCGTTGAATTTGCGCTGCTGCTGCCGGAATGGGCAGGGCGCATTCATCCCCCGCTGTTCTACCAGGCCCCGCGGCCGCTGGAGATCTGGGTTGCCGCGCATCCGCGCGGACCACCCGCCAACGCCTGAACCTTGATCGCACCATCCGACCAATTCAGGAGTTGAACCATGAAACAGATTTTCCTCGCGTGCGCACTGAGCGCCGCTTTTATTTCCGCCGCATCCGCCCAGGTCACCGTCAAGGACCCGTGGATCCGCGCCACCGTGCCTGCCGCCAAAGCGTCCGGCGCCTTCATGCTGCTGCAATCGGCGCAGGATGTGCGCCTGGTTGAAGCGAGCACCCCCGTCGCCGGCAGCGCCGAACTGCACCAGATGTCCATGAAGGACAACCGGATGATGATGTCGCCGGTGGACAGCATCGAACTCCCGGCAGGCAAGCCGGTGGCGCTGGCTTCCGGCGGCTACCACATCATGCTGATGCAGCTGAAGCAGCAGATGAAAGAGGGCAGCACAGTGCCGCTTACCCTTGTCTTCGAAGGCAAGGACAAGAAGCGCAGCCAGCTTGAAGTTCAGGTGCCGGTAAAGCCCCTGAGCTACAGCCCGCATACTGCCCACTGAGCGGAGGCGAACCATGAAAAAAATGATCGCCATCGCCGCAGCACTGCTGCTGGCGCAGACTGCGCACGCCCACGTCACGCTGGAACAGCGCAGCGCTACCGCAGGCAGCTACCAGAAACTCACTTTCCGCGTCGGCCATGGCTGCCAGGGCAGCGCCACGCGCGCCATTACTGTGGTGATGCCCGAAGGCGTCAGCGCGGCCAAGCCCATGCCCAAGCAGGGCTGGAAAATCGCCATCTCGCCAACCGAGATCACCTGGACCGGAGGCCCGCTGCCGGACGAGTACTACGACGAATTCTCGATGCAGGTGAAGCTGTCGCAGGAAACCGGCAAGCGCTATTTCAAGGTCGTGCAGTCCTGCGTGAAAGGCAGCATGCCCTGGGATGAAATACCAGGCGACGCCAATGTGAAGCTCAAGGCGCCCGCGCCCGTGCTGGATGTGCTGCCCTCCGAGGCGGCACCGGCGCACGTGCACTGAGGGGCGTCCATGAAGACAATCCGATTGAAACCGCTGGCTGCGATGCTGGCGGCGGCTGGCATTGCCGCGTCCGCACAGGCGCAGACCGAGAAGGTCATGGACACCGTCACGGTCACGGGCGGCCGTCCGAGCTCTCTGCCGACGCAGATACCAACCACCATCGAGAGCCTCACTGCGCAGCAGCTTGAGGAACGCATCAATGCCTTCGACAGTGGCGATGCGCTGAAATACTTCCCAAGCCTGAATGTGCGCAAGCGCTATGTGGGCGACTTCGACCACGCCGTGCTGGCCAGCCGTGCCTCCGGCACCGGCAACAGCGCGCGTTCGCTGGTGTATGCGGACGGCATCCAGCTCTCCAACCTGCTGGGTAATGGCGCAACCTTCACGCCGCGCTGGGGCCTGGTCACGCCGGAAGAAATCGAACGGGTAGATGTGCTGTATGGCCCGTTCTCGGCCACCTATCCGGGCAACTCGGTGGGCGCCGTGGTCGATTACCAGACCCGCATGCCAACGCAGCTGGAAGCGCATTTCAAGCTGTCCGGCTATGCGCAGCAGTTCGCGGAATACGGCACTGACGATAACTACTACGGCAAGCAGGCCAGCGCCTCGCTGGGCGACCGCCAAGGGGCCTTCTCGTGGTGGATCAATCTGTCGCGCACGGACAGCAATGGCCAGCCGCTGGCCTTCGCCAACAAGTTCGTCTCAGCAGGTGTTACGAGCAGCGCAGGCGTTCCTGTGACGGGCGCAATCCTGAGCCGCAATCCTTCCAATCGCGAGTGGCTGATTCTCGGCTCCACGAACCAGATCCATACCGTGCAGGACCACGCAAAGCTCAAGCTGGCCTACGATTTCTCGCCAACCCTGCGCGCCAGCTACACGCTGGGCTGGTGGCAGAACGATGCGCAGCGCCATACCGAGTCGTATCTGCGCGACAGCAGCGGCAAGCCGGTGACGCTGGGCGATATCAATGTCGGCGGCAAGCGCTATACGCTGACGCCAGGCGACTTCGCGCCGCAGCTGAACGACCTTGAACACCAGATGCACGGCCTGTCGCTCAAGCAGCACACCAAAGGCCTGTTCGACTGGGAGATTGCGGCCAGCCTGTATGACTACCAGCGTGACCTGGCGCGTACGCCGTCCAATATCACCGATATGGAAGGCAGCGGCTGGAATACGCTGGCGCTGAAGGGTATCTGGCGTCCAGGCACGCACACGGTTGATTTCGGCGTGCAGCGCGAGGCAGCGAAACTGCGCACGCGCGTGTTCGGCGCCACTGAATGGACGAATGCCAGCAGCGGGCGCTTCATCTCCAGTTTTGACGGCGAAACGCGGCTGGAAAGCCTCTATGCTCAGGACACCTGGCGCATCGGCGAGCGCTGGCGCCTGACGCTGGGCGGCCGTTTCGAGCGCTGGCAGGCCTTCGGCGGCAAGCTGTCCGGTGTTGGCCTTCCGGCGCGCGGCGAAAATGCCTGGTCGCCCAAAACGGCGCTGGCGTGGCGCGCGAACGATGACTGGACGCTCAAGGCATCCGCAGGCCGCGCCATCCGCAACCCGACGGCGGCGGAGCTGTTCCAGGGTTCCATCGTGGACGGCAAGGCGGTGAACACCGATCCAAACCTGCGCGCCGAGAAGTCGTGGACCACGGAGCTCACGGCGGAACGGCTGACGGACAAGGGCAGTGTGCGCGCCACGCTGTTCCACGAACGCACGCGCGATGCGCTGTATTCGCAGGCGCTCACGCCCACCGTGAACACGGTGCAGAACGTGGGCCGCATTGTCACCAACGGCCTGGAACTGTCGCAGCAGGCAGACCAGCTGTGGTGGCCGCAGCTGTCCGTGAACAGCAGCCTGACGTATGCGGATTCCACCATCAAGGACAACGCCGCTTTTCCGGCCAGCGTGGGCAAGCAGCAGCCGCGGGTGCCGCACTGGCGCGCCACTTTCCTTGCTACCTGGCGTGCCAGCGAGCAGTGGAGCAGCACCTTCGGCCTGCGTTATAGCGGCAAGCAATTCAGCACGCTGGACAACAGCGATCCGAACGGCTTTGCCTATATGGGGGTTTCGGAGTTTCTGGTGGCGGACCTGCGCGCGCGCTACCGCATCAGCAAGCAGTGGACGCTGTCCGCCGGGGTGGATAACCTGAACAACAAGAAGTATTGGGCGTTCCACCCTTACACCCAGCGTACGCTGGTGGCCGAACTCAAGTTCGACCTCTAGAAGATGACAAGCCCGGCGGGCTCCATGCCTGCCGGGCGGGTCAAACCATCACTTGCGCCCTGGATTACGGCGCGCTGCCGAGGCGCTTCACGCCGCCGGAGCCCAACACCGATTTGCTGATCTGCGGATCGCCGTAGTAGCCCACGTCGCCGGAACCGGCCACGCTCACGCTGAGTTCTTTGGATGCGTTGACGGTAGCGTCGCCCGAGCCGCCGATGCTCACGGAAGCTTCGCGCACCGCCAGCTGGCCTGTCTTAACATTGCCCGAACCGCCGATGGAGATTTCGAGGCGTTCCGCCTTGCCGCCAGCCTTCACGCTGCCGCTGCCGCCCACGGCCACCGATACCCGCTCGCTTTTCACTTCACGCACATCGATGCTGCCGGAGCCGCCCACGTCGAAGGACACCTTCTCGCCGCGCATTTCAGCTGCCGTGACCGAGCCCGAACCGCCGACCGAGATGTTCGACAGCTTGCGAGTGGTGACCACGATGCGGATATTGCGGGAATCGAGCTGCAGGTTCTTCTTGTTGGGGCGGATTTGCAGGGAACCGTCTTCCACCACGGTTTCCAGCAGCGGCATGATGTTGTCGTCCGCTTCGATGCTGACGTTTTCGCTGTTGCCCAGCCTGACGTCCACCTTGGCGCCGATGCTCAGCGCCAGGCCTGAGAATTGGGCCACGTCGCGCGCTTGTTTCACGATGTGGCCACTACCTTGCACGCGCTCGCCACGCAGCCAGCTCAGTGGCCCCGCGACGGCTTCGCTCATCGGTACGACTACGGCGATGGCGCTGGCGGCCAGGAGGGCGGCGCCGACGGCGCTAGTGATTTTTTTAGCAAACATTCTGTTCTCCCCATATATTGGTGTTCGTATGCCTTGCATGGTACGGCAGGGCAGACAAGGGGACATCCGGCGTGCGACAGAACGCAGCCGGAGCGGAACAGAATGCAGGATGGCGGGACAGGCTGCTGGCTAATCCAGCGGAACGTTGCGGTAGCGGTTCACTTCCACACTGGTGACCGGGCGGGCGTTGTTGCCCCAGTCGCTGCGCAGGTAGGACACCACGGCGGCCACCTCGGTATCGTCCAGGGTATGGCTGAACGGCGGCATGCCGTAAGGGCGCGGATTGCCCGCCGTGCCGGGCGCGAAGCCGCCATTCAGCACGATGCGCACCGGATTGGCCGCTTCATCCATCGTCAGCGCGCGGTTGCCGGCCAGCGGCGGATAGTGCGGCGGAATGCCTTCGCCCTTGTCGCCATGGCACTCGGCGCACTGCGCCTTGTAGATCTTCGCGCCCGCTGCGAGGAAGGCCACTGCTTCCGGCGCTGTCGAACGCTTGTACTCCTCGGCCTTGCCGTCCGGCGATGGAAGCGCTTTCAGGTACACCGCCATGGCGCGCACGTCGGCATCCTCCAGGTGCTGCAGGCTGGCGCGCACCACCTCCGCCATCGGGCCGAAGACCGTGGCGCGCGGCGAAATGCCGGTTTTGAGCAGGGCGGCGATGTGGTCGATTTCCCAGTCGCCGAGGCCCGCTTCGGCATCGGAATTCAGCGAAGGCGCATACCAGCCCAATACGGGAACGAGGCCGCCGGACAGGCCGTCATCGCTGCCGCCGAGGGCATTGCGGGCGCTGTGGCACGCGCTGCAGTGGCCCAGGCCCTGCACCAGGTAGGCGCCGCGGTTCCATTCGGCCGACTGTTTCGGCTCCGGCTTGAAGACGGCCGGTTTGAAATACAGCGCGCGCCAGGCCGCCAGCGCAATCTGCTGGTTGTAAGGGAAGCGCAGTTCATGCGGACGGTTGGCCTGCTTCACGGCGGGCACGGTGCGGAAGAAGACATATAGCGCATCCGAATCATCGCGCGTGATGGCGGTATAGTTCGTGTACGGGAAGGCCGGATAGAGCAGGCGGCCATCGGCAGCGCGGCCGTTATGCAGGGCGTTCCAGAAATCGTCCGCCGTCCATTTGCCGATGCCGGTCTCCGTGTCGGAGGTGATATTCGGCGAGATCACGGCGCCAAACGGCGTTTGCAGCGCGCGGCCGCCCGCATACTGGGCGCCGCCGCGGGTGGTATGGCAGGCCATGCAGTCGCCCGCTTTGGCGAGATAGGCGCCGCGCGCCACCTTTTCGGCGGCAGGCATGGCCAGCGAAGCGGCGCTTGGCGGCGGGCCGTCGTCATGGCTGGGCCACAGGAACCAGGCTGCGGCGAGAATGAAGGCGAGGAGGGCGAGCAGGGTCTTTTTCATGGTGCGCTCCTCACTGTGGCACGCCGCCGCATTTCAGCGGCAGCGGCTCGGGCAAGGACGTGGCAGGACGCGCCGCCGCATCGGCAGGCTGCAGAGAGAGCCAGCCCGAAACGGCTGCCACATCCGCCTCGGTCAGGCGGTCGGCCACTTCGGCCATGCAGTCCGGCGCATGCGCCTTGCGCACCTTGTTCTTCCATGCGCCGAACTGCGCGTTGATATAGTCGCGCGGCAGGCCGATGAGGCCTGGAATGGCTGGGGCCACGCCGGTCAGCTGCGCGCCGTGACAGGACACGCAGGCGGGGATTTTCTTCGCCGGGTCGCCGTGCAGGGCCAGCACGCGGCCCCGTTCCACCATGGCGGGCGTGGCGCTGTTCGGCTGCGGCGCGGGGTAGGGCGGGTGCTGCTCGGAGTAGAACTGCGCAATCTCGCGCAGATAGGCTTCCGGCAGCTGTTCCACCATATAGCTCATCATCGGATACTGGCGGCGGCCATCGCGGAAGTTCAGCAGCTGGTTATACAGGTAGCCGGCCGGTTTGCCTGCGATTCGCGGGAAGAATGCGTCGTTGCGGTCCTTGACCTGGTGGCAGCTCATGCAGGGGGCGAGGCGCTGCTCCAGCGTGTCCTTCAGCTCGGGCGCTGCGCTGGCGATCGCCGGCAGCAGAAAGCCGAGGCAGAGCACTGCCTGGCGGAGACGGGAAGATGAGAGAATAGTCATGATGACATCTTACTCCCCCCAGCGCGGCGGGAACAGGCGCAGATACCGACCGAAATGAGGTAATCAGATTTGAAGCTATACGAAACGCTGGCGGCGGAAATCGAAGGACTGGTAGCGCAAGGGATACTGCGACCTGGCGAAAAGCTGCCATCGGTGCGCGCGCAGCAGGAAAGGCGCGGCGTGAGCCCGTCCACAGTATTCCAGGCTTATTACCAGCTGGAAGCAAAAGGCGTGATCCAGTCCCGGCCCCGCTCCGGCTACTTTGTGGCAGCCCGCCGCGCGCCGCCGGAGCCCGAAGTATCGCGGCCGGACGCCGCCTCCACGGCGGTGGACGTGAGCAGCCTCGTATTCCAGGTGCTGGATGCCAGCCGGGCGCCGGGCATGGTGCCGTTCGGCTCTGCCTTCCCCAGTCCCCTGCTGTTCCCGCTGGAGAAGCTGGCGCGCTCGGTCAGCAACAGCATGCGCCGCATCGACCCCTGGTCCACGGTGGCCGACCTCCCGCCCGGCAACGCGGAGCTGCGGCGCCAGATCGCCTTGCGCTACCAGCTCGATGGCGCGCCGGTGGCGGCGGACGACATCATCATCACCAATGGCGCACTGGAAGCGCTGAACCTCTGCCTGCAGGCGGTGGCGCGGCCGGGCGACACGGTGCTGGTGGAGTCCCCCAGCTTCTACGCCGCGCTGCAATCGCTGGAACGGCTCGAACTGAAGGCGGTGGAAGTGGCCACGCATCCGCGCGAAGGCATGGATCTCGGCGCGCTGGCACAGGCGCTGGAACAGCACAAGCCGAAAGCCTGTTGGCTGATGACCAGTTTCCAGAACCCGCTGGGCAGCCTGATGCCGCCGGAGAAAAAGCAGGCGCTGGTAGCGCTGCTGGCGCAGCACGGCGTGCCGCTGATCGAAGACGACGTCTATGGCGAACTGTATTTCGGCGCGCACCGTCCCGCGCTGGCCAAGCGTTACGACAGCGAAGGCATCGTGATGCACTGCAGTTCCTTCTCCAAGTGCCTGGCGCCCGGCTTCCGCGTCGGCTGGGCAGCGCCGGGCCGCCATGCGCGCGCGGTGGAGCGCCTCAAGCTCACCACCAGCCTGGCCGCGGCCATGCCCTCGCAGCTCGCGCTGGCCGACTATCTTGGGCAGGGCGGCTACGAACGCCACCTGCGCCAGTTGCGTGTGGTGCTGGAACGCCAGCGCGACCGCATGCTGGACGCCATCGCCACCCACTTCCCGGCGGGCACACGCGTAACGCGGCCGCAAGGTGGCTACTTCCTGTGGGTAGAGCTGCCGGCCGGCAGCGACGCGCTGGCGCTGCACAACAGGGCGCTGGCAGAAGGCATCAGCATCGCCCCCGGCCCCATGTTCAGCGCCAAGCGCGACTACGCCCACAGCATCCGCCTCAACTACGGCCACCTGTGGGACGCCACCCACGAAGCCGCCATACACACCCTCGGCCGCCTCGCCCATAGTTAAGCTCGTGTCCACCTTGGGGTCAGGCACCAAAGTGGACACGGGCTGATCAGTGCCAGCGCTTCAGCTCGTGTCCACATCGGTGCCTGACCCCAGGGTGGACACGAACTCAGCTGTTGGCGGCGGGAGCGCGCGGGGGGCGCGGTTTGGCGGGTTTGGGTGGGCGGATCGGGGGCAGGGTGTTGCCGAGCGCGATCCAGTGGCGGTAGATGCGCAGCGCGACCTGGGCGTCGTCGGCTGCATAGAGCATCTGCTTTTCGCTCAGGCGCGGCGCGGCCCAGTTGGTGGTGGAGATTTTCTTCGACTTCTGCAGCGCCTGGCCGAAATACTTGGCCACCGCGCTTTTCGCGCCCAGGTCGTGCTTCTGGCCGGGCACGCGCAGCGCCACCGACAGGTCGGCCACCTGCTGCGGCTCGATGCCCAGCTTGCTGCGCACACGCTTCATGTCGTCCGACAGGCCAAAACCGACCTTGACCGTCAGCGGCGATTCCAGCACCGCCTTCAGCACCGGCAGCAGCGCCGAGTAATCTGCGCCGAGTGGGAACAGCCAGGCTGTGCGCTCATCGGCCAGCTGCACCAGATGGGGACCATCCGAGCTCTGGCCTTTGACGAAGGTGGGTTTGGATTCGGTATCGAAACCGACCACATCGGCCGCCAGCAGCGCTGCGCGCGCTTCTTCGGCCTCGGCGGCGGTTTTCACCAGCCGCACGTCGGCCAGCGCAATGCCCGGATAGGGCGGCAGCGCTGCGTCCTGGCCGGCGGGCATGCCGCTCATTTGTTGCGGGAGAATTTGGCGGTCAGCTGTTCCAGCTTTTCCTGGCGGCGGCGGTTCGCTTCCTCTTCCGCAGCAGCGTCGCGCTCGGCTTTCTTGCGCTCGGCCTCCTTGCGGAAGCGTTCCTGCAGCGTGTCCTTGGCGTGCTTGCGGTGCACGTCGGTGACCTCGGCGCCGGCGCTGCCGTCCAGGTTATAGCGTACGGTGGCCTTTTCCATGGCGCGCAGATAACGCTGCGAGCCGGTGTGGATGCCCAGCGCGGCGCGCATCAGTTTGCGGTCGATCTCCGGCTGTGCAGCCAGCAATTGCTTGTCGATGCCGATGGCCAGGGGCAGGCAGTCGCGGAAAGCGGGGAATTGTTGCTGCAATTGCTTGAGCAGGGAGCGGGCGCTTGGTGCTGGCGCGGTGGCGGACGGCTGGCCGTCTGCCGGCGGAGGGGTGAGGCTAGTGTTCATCGACTTCATAGGAAAAAGCAAGAGCCGCCAGCATACCATACCGGCGCAAGATCCCGCGTGCGAAGCGGGGCCAAACCATGTATAATGATCGACGCACCAAATGCAGGGCGGTGCAGATTCAGTTTAATAAAGAGTTGTTGACCGGGGCCAGCGGCCCTTTGTTGTTCTGCGTTTGGGCATGTGCCCTCTCTTCTATTCGCACTGAATACATTCAACGGAAGCCGGGCCCGTACAACGGGCTTTTTTCATTCCGGATGATCCCCATATACGTGCCATCGGGACCGCATTGCCGGGCCGGGTGGATTATTCACTTTGCCGTGTCCACCAGCCATGGCTCAGAGAGATATTGAATGACGAAAACGCCAAAGACCTTAACCTTGTCCGCTAAAAAGCCGCGTGCTGCTGCTGCGCCGCTGGCCGTTACCAAGACGACTTTAGCTTATGTGATCGACAATGCGCAAGAGGAAGCTGGCAAAGTTACCGTCGTGAAGAAAACCCGTTCCCGCCTGGCCGCCGTGGCCGAGCCGGAACCGGCGGTTGCAGAAGCGCCGAAAAAGACCCGCAAGGCCGCCGCGGTGGAAGCCGTGGCGGCGCCGGTGGAAGCCGCGCCGAAAGCGACCCGCGTGCGCAAGGCGAAGGCGGAAGCCGAAGCGCCTGCGCTGCCGCCGACCGCTCCTGCCGCCGTGACCGAAGTGACCGATGCCGCCGCGCTGGCCGCCATCGATACCTCCGGCTACCTGCTGCCGGGCGTGAAAGTGCCGGGCCGCCGCGGCCGCAAGCCGAGCGAATTTACTCCTGAAAACGACGAAGTCGCCGCGCTGAACGCGGTGGAACGCGCCGAGCTGAAGGCCGCGTCGAAGGCGCGCGAGCGCAAGGCCAAGGGCATCGACGCCCTGGGCATGGACGCCAACGCCTCCGCCGAGGACCTTGAAAAACGCCGCCAGCAGTTCAAGAACCTGATCAATATGGGCAAGGACCGCGGCTTCCTGACCTATGCCGAGATCAACGACCAGCTGCCCGAGAATATCGTCGATCCGGAAGCGATCGAAGGCATCATCGCCACCTTCAACGATATGGGCATCGCGGTTTACGAGCGCGCGCCCGACGCGGAAGCCCTGCTGCTGAGCGATAACGTGCCGGCCGCCGCCAGCGACGACGAAGTGGAAGCCGCTGCCGCCACCGCACTGTCCACCGTCGATTCCGATTTCGGCCGCACCACCGACCCGGTCCGCATGTACATGCGTGAAATGGGCGCCGTGGCGCTGCTGACCCGCGAAGGCGAAATCGAGATCGCGAAGCGCATCGAAGAAGGCCTGCGCGACATGATCCAGGCCATCTCTGCCTGCCCGACCACCATCGCCGAGATCGTGGCCCTGGCCGAGAAGATCGAGAACGACGAACTGAAAGTGGACGACGTGGTCGATGGTTTCGTCGATCCTGACGATTCCGCACCGGCGCCGGTAGCCGTTGCAGCGGCACACGACGATGAAGACGAAGAAGAGCTGGACGAAGAGGAAGACGGCGATGCCAATGGCGGCGCGGCCGGTTTCTCCGCCGAACAGCTGGCGCAGCTGCGCGCCGACGCGCTGGACCGCTTCGCCGTCATCTCCACCCAGTACGACAAGATGCGCAAGGCTTCCTACGGCTCCGCGTCCTACCTGAAGGCGCAGAAGCTGATTTCGGCCGAGCTGCTGACCATCCGCTTCACCGCCAAAGTGGTGGAGCGCCTGTGCGACACCCTGCGCGGCCAGATGGACCAGGTGCGCAGCATCGAGCGCGCCGTGCTGGAACTGTGTGTGAACAAGTGCGGCATGCCGCGCGCCCACTTCATCAAGGTCTTCCCCGGCAGCGAGACGGATCTCGACTGGGTGGACGGCGAAGTGGACGCAGGCTATCCCTACAGCGCGGTGCTGGGCCGTAACGTGCCCGCCATCAAGGAACTGCAGAACAAGATGATCGACCTGCAGGAACGCGTGGCGCTGCCGCTGGCCGACCTGCGCGCCATCAACAAGCAGATGGCTGCGGGCGAGAAGCGCGCCCGCGAAGCGAAGCGCGAAATGACGGTGGCCAACCTGCGCCTGGTGATTTCGATCGCGAAGAAATACATCAACCGCGGCCTGCAGTTCCTCGACCTGATCCAGGAAGGCAATATCGGCCTGCTGAAGGCGGTGGACAAGTTCGAATACCGCCGCGGCTACAAGTTCTCGACCTACGCAACGTGGTGGATCCGCCAGGCGATCACGCGTTCGATCGCGGACATGGCCCGTACCATCCGCGTGCCGGTGCACATGATTGAAACCATCAACAAGATGAACCGCATCTCGCGCCAGATCATGCAGGAAACTGGCAGCGAGCCGGATATGGCCACGCTGGCGCAGAAGATGGAAATGCCGGAGCAGAAGGTGCGCGAGATCATGAAGATCGCGAAGGAGCCGATTTCCATGGAAACGCCGATGGGCGAAGACGGCGACTCCCAGCTTGGCGACTTCATCGAAGACAACACCACGCTGGCCCCGCTGGACGCAGCGCTGCACGCCTCGATGCGTAACGTGATCAAGGAAGTGCTGGACTCCCTGACCCCGCGCGAAGCGAAAGTGCTGCGCATGCGCTACGGCGTTGAAATGTCGAACGACCACACGCTGGAAGAAGTGGGCAAGCAGTTCGACGTGACGCGCGAACGTATCCGCCAGATCGAGGCCAAGGCCATGAGCAAACTGCGCCAGCCATCGCGCTCGGACAAACTCAAGACATTCCTGACGACGAACTGAGCGTCAACGCAAAATGGAGGCTTCGGCCTCCATTTTTTTGTCCGCTGAGGCATACTGGCTGTGTCGAAAGGAGGATATATGCGATTCAATGTCTACGGCCGGTTCCAGGTAGAGGTGCTGCGCGAGCAGGGCGCCTGGCAGGTCTATCGCCTCGAACAGGGCAAGCGCGGGAAGATGGACAGTATGGTGATTCCCGAGGATATCGAAAGCGAAGAAATCATCGTCTACCTCGATGATATCTTCCACGAGCTGGCTGGCTTCGGCCAATCGATCGAGGTGCTGCCATGATCAGGCAAGTCGGGCCTACGCCTATCCTGCCCCGGCACAAGGCAAGCTGCCATTGCGGCGCCGTGCAGCTGGAGCTGTCGCTCCCGGACGGAATCGTCGATCCACGCCGCTGCGATTGCTCCATCTGCCGCCGCAAGGGCGCCATCGTGGCCTCCGTGCCGCTATCCGGCATCACCATCGTCCGCGGCGCAGACGTGCTGCGGCTGTATCAGTTCAACACCGGCACCGCGAAGCACTACTTTTGTTCAGTGTGTGGCATCTATACGCACCATCAGCGCCGCTCGAACCCGGAGCAGTACGGCTTCAACGTCGGCTGCCTGGAGGGCGTTAACCCGTTCGATCTTGGAGATGTTCCGACCAACGACGGCGTGAATCATCCGGCTGATCGCTAATACTGAAGTCCTGCTGTCGCCTGAGGATTCAATCGGCCAGCGCAGCGTCTGCAAGGGGAGTTTTGCTCTACACTTCCTATTGCCCACGGCTTACATTGGCATACCTTTCGCCCCAACAATCTGGCATCAGTCAGTGAATGGAGATCTGGAACATGAACTTGAGCATGCTCGGCCTTGCCACCACTTTCTCGCTCACCCTGCTCGCGTTGGCCGCCCCGGCGGCCGCGACCGGCGGCCTGCCTTTCGAAGTCAAGCCGGTCGGCACGTTCAAGAGCCCATGGGCCATGGCATTTCTGCCCAACGGCAAGATGCTGGTGACGCAAAAGGAGGGGACGATGGTCCTGTTCGATCCCGCAACCGGTAGCAGACGGACACTGTCCGGTACGCCCGCCGTCAGTAGCAAGGGGCAAGGTGCGCTCATGGACGTTGTGCCCGCTCCCGATTTCGCGGCCAGCAAACTGCTCTACTTCAGCTACTCCGAGGCGGGTTCCGGTGCCGACAGCCGGGTCGTACTCGCCACTGCGACACTGGATGAGGCGGACGGCGCGCTCAAGGATGCAAAGGTTATTTTCCGCGGCCAGGATGCTTCGACTGGCGGGCACTATTCGGGCCGGATCGGTTTCTCGCCAGATGGCAAGTATCTCTTCTTCACCAGTGGCGACCGCCAGCTTTTCGACCCGGCGCAAGATCCCAGGTCGACGCTCGGCAAGGTGCTGCGCTTAAACCTCGGCGGCACGCCAGCTGCCGGCAACCCGCTCGCGGCCAAGGGCTTCCATGCTGCCGTCTGGTCGTATGGCCACCGCAATCTGCTGGGCATCGCCTTCGACAGGCAGGGGCGCCTGTGGCAAATGGAGATGGGGCCGCGCCATGGCGACGAGATCAACCTGATCAAGCCAGGACTCAACTATGGCTGGCCGAAGGCATCGAATGGCAGCCACTATGACGGCCGGGACATCCCCGACCACGCGCCTGGCGACGGCTTCGAGGCCCCGAAAGTATTTTGGAATCCGGCCATATCACCGGGCGGCCTCGCCTATTACGATGCGGACCTGTTTCCGAAGTGGAAAAATTCCCTTTTCATTACCGGGCTCTCGGGTAAGTCGCTGGACCGCATCGCCCTCGACGGCGAGAATGCGAGCAAAGTGGACCATTGGGACATGGGCGAACGCATCCGCGCCGTTCGCACCGGGCCGGACGGCACCCTATGGCTGCTGGAGGACGGTCCGCGCGGCCAGCTTCTGATGCTGACACCGAAGAGGTAGGCCGGCGGGAGCCGCGTGGCGCGGGCATGTCGGCTTCTGGCCGTTTTCCCCCTCAAGCAGACTGTCTATGAGGGGCAATACGGCAAGCTCTACTCGGAAAATTTTGCGCTAACCTTAAATGCTGGAAAAACTGTGGTTCCAAAGAAAAGTTCTGGATAAGAGACTTTAAGTTCACCGATGAGAATCACCGCGGGCTGGGGCCATAGCTCTGCGTTGAGCGAACACACAAAAATATTACCCCCTGGATAGTCTTTCCTGTAAAGCGCCATGCACTGGTCGACTTGTACCAGGTTTGACAGGAGCGGTTTCAGATAGCGTTCATTCCAGTCAGCATTGGTGGTCAAGAACCTCGCTGGATTAGCTCTGGCATATGTTAAAGCTCCATTCGCGAAGTTGAGAAGTTGATTTTGTGTGACCAGCTTGTATCTGACTGCGTCGCTTTTCCCTGCTTGAAATAGGCAACTGGAGGGTTGATCGCAATGAATTTCAATGCGTTTGGTTGCGACTCCTGCGGGGAATTCAGGTACCTCGACAACGAACCGGGCTGCGAAGAAATCAGGTACCTGAACGGAATTCTGATCACTCATCTCCCGTGAAAAAGAAGCGCTAGGAGTGATTGATAACGATATGAGTACTCCAAGTAGCAGGACATAAGGGCGATTGTTTTTTTTTGACATGGCAGTTAATCCCATAATAGTAAGTCGGGCCGCATAAATTTTTAAAATGCCACGATATCGTTTGGATGGTGAGGCGGCGGCCGCGCACCGCGCATACGTTACCGGGCCGTACGTCTTCACAAAGCGCGCCAGGTAGTTGCAGATTGCTCAAAATCCGATGCCCCACCGTTGAACAGTTACTTTCGACACGCGCTGGTCTGGCGTTGTCTCAACAAGGATGGCGAGGTCGTAACGCATAAGGAGCATTTGTCCAACTTCCAGTTCCGTAGCGTAGTGAACGGGGGGCGCCCCATTGAGCTGATTGAGGCAACAAATCAGTTGAAGGCCACGTTGTTGGAAGAAGGCGTGGGCAGCTTCCAATGGTGTCCCCGCGGGCAGGAAGCGGGTAGTCTCCGCATGCCAGTACGTCCGTCGCTGCTCAACCTGATGGTGGGAGCATGCGGATAGCAACAGTCCCATTGCAATTGCGAAGATCCTGAAGAAGATGATCATCTTAGTGCGAGCCCGGCTTCGAGGGCCTGCCAAACCGGATTGCGAACAGGCTGAAGATGATGCTGCCAACGAGGCTGAAGGTGGCGATCAGGCCCCAGAAGTGCAGATTCCGGGCGGCTCGTTCCCCTACAAAGATGCTGCCAGCCTGCAGAATACCCATTGCGGCGTAAAGAGCAAGCAGCAGCATCAATACGGCGGCCCACCAGCAGCAGGTACTCTTTGTATTACGCGTCATCGGCGTAGCCGCCCGGGCTGCTCGCAATTGCATCAACAAGGAGGCGATGTGCGTCATCGAACGCCCACGTGGTCTCGTAGTCCACCTCAAAGAGATGTCCGTCCGGGTCCTTGAAGTAGCCAGCCACGCCCCAGTGAGTGCGCGTTGAGGGTTTAACGATGGTGCCGCCCGCTTCGGCGGCTTTGGCCAGGATGCGTGGCACACCGTCGGCGTTCCGGGCGAGGTGAATGAGTGCGATTCCAGAGAAGCCTGATGCTGTGGCCACCGGCTGCAGGGCGTCTTTGGCAAGCTCGTCGCGGTTGATCAGGCAGAGCGCATAGCCGCCCATATCGAACTTGACGAAACCGTCGCTGCTGGTCAGGGATCTCGCCCAGCCCAAGGCTTCATAGAAGCGTGCGGATGCCGGCACGTCCCGAACCCCAAGCAGTATCAGGTGCATACGCTGGCTTGGGGCCAGGGGCTGAGCTGTTTCGGACGGGAAGACGTGGCCTGTTGGTTTGTCGAGCATTGAGTTTATTTATCGGTGATTACTACGCGCTGGGTTCTTCGTATTGCTCACGCAATTCGAGATAAACCTTCTTGCAGTGCTCGAAGAATTCACGTTCATCATGCTTTCGTTTTTCTGCCTCATGGCCGCGAATCGGAGCATCGGCTTGAGGAACTTCTATCAGTTCGATCCGCACCACATCACCAGTCTTCAATGGTGCATTGGATAGCCAGTTCAGGTGTTCGTCGGGAGTTTCGGGATTGCGCCTGGTGAGGCCGCTGACAGTCAGCGACAAGTCAACTGCATCGTTCTCCCGGACCGGAGCGGTGCCCGGACCAAGTTTTCCAACGCAGCTGATAATCGTATTCAGGACCGCGAGGTCATCGGCGCCAGCGATGACCGTTTGTTCATCATTGAGGCTGACTTTAAGAGCGTACACGGTCAGGTGTTCCAGAGCACCTGCTGGCGCTTGGCGCTGAACAGGCCCGCGCGGTAGTCGCGCCAGACGTGGTTCGCGCACCAGAGCACGATGGGCAGGATGGTGAAGAAGGTCAGCCAGTCCACAATCTCCCAGCCGCGGTCCACTTTCGGTGCGTGGGTGGGCACCGCGAAGGCCTGGTATTTGTGGCCGGTGTAGGCGGCGCCGATGATTTTGCCGTCGTCCGTGACCTTGGTCGTCAGGTACAGGCTGTTGCGGTTAGGGAGGATGCGCATCTTGCCCTGCTCGTAGACGAAGGTGAGCGGGGCGTTGTCGCCGGAGCGGATGGTGCCGACCACCGTGCCATCGCGGTTGATGCCGGTGGCGTAGCTGTTGCCCTTGGCGATCATGGCGCCGAGGTCGATCATGCGTGTGCCGTCGTAGAGGAAGGCGTGCCATTTGCGGTCCACGGTTTCGGATGCGCCGACCACAATGCCCTTGTCATTGATGGCCATGGCGGCGTTGATACGGCCGCCCAGCGTGGGCAGTTCCACCATGCCGGTTTCCGGTTTGTAGAGAAAGGCGCGGCGGTAGCCGTCGGCGTTCTGCGCGGCGCCGACCACGTGGCCGGAGGAGTTGATGGCGTAGGCGTAGCTGTTCTTGCCGCCGAAGGTGCCGAGGTCCTTCATCTCCTTGCCGTCATGGACGAAGGCGTGGAAGGTGCGGTCGTCCACGTCCGCATAGCCGGTCACGTGGCCGTCGCGGTTGATGGCGATGGCGAGGCTGCTGCGGCCACCCAGCGTGCCGAGGTCGCGCATGCCGTTTTCCTGGTCGTAGGTGAAGGCGCGCCAGGCGTTGTTGGCATTGAGCGCGCCGCCAATCACCACGCCCGCGTGATTCACGGCCGTGGCGTAGCTGTCGCTGCCGCCCAGCGTTCCCAGCTCGATCATCTTGCCCTGGCGCGCGAGGATAGCGCGGCGGATGCCGTCTGAATCGCGGATTTCGCCGACCACGTCGCCCGCGATGTTCACGTCCGCAGCGATGCTTTCTTCGGTCTTGCGCTCACCGAATCCCGGCTGGGCCATGGCTGCGCCGTGCAGCAACAGGGTAAGACTGACAGCAGCAAATGCCTTCATGCTTCCTCCATGCGGGTCGGTGTATGTTGTTTCGCACTATACGTTATTATTTTGCGCAGATTTCCTCACATTGTCACGGATTGAATATGAAGGTTTGCATCGTTGGAGCGGGCGCCATTGGCGGCTTTGTCGGCACGCGGCTCGCTGCTGCAGGGAAGGCGCAGGTCAGTGCGCTGGCACGCGGCGCTACGCTGGAGGCCCTGCGCGCGCATGGCTGGCGTTTGCAGATGGACGGTGGCCTCATTTCCGCGCCTGCCGCCGCAGTGTCGGCCAACGCCGCGGAACTGGGGCCGCAGGACCTGGTGGTCATCGCCGTGAAGGGACCTGCGCTGGGCGTCATTGCGCCTGCGATAGCGCCGCTGCTCGGCGAGCATACGCTGGTGCTGCCCGCCATGAACGGCGTGCCGTGGTGGTTCGGCAGCGGCGCCGCAGGGCTGCCGGGCGGCCCGCTGGATAGCGTGGATCCTGGCGGCAGCATTGGCGCCGCCATTCCTTACGAGCGGGTGCTGGGCTGTGTGGTGCATGCTTCCGCGTCGGTGGCCGAGCCGGGGCTGGTGCAGCACAAGATGGGCAAGGGCCTGATTGTCGGCGAGCCGGAAGGCGGCGAATCGGCGCGTTCGCGCGGGGTGGCGGAGCTGCTGTCGCATGCGGGCTTCGATGTCACGCTGTCGCCGCGCATCCGCTACGACATCTGGTACAAGCTGTGGGGGAATATGACGATCAATCCCGTTTCGGCGATGACGGGCGCCACGGCCGACAGGCTGCTGGACGATCCGCTGGTGAGCGGTTTCTGCCTCGCGGCGATGCGCGAAGCGGCCGCCATCGGCCAGCGCATCGGCTGCGCAATCAGCGAAACGCCGGAGGACCGCCAGCTCGTTACGCGCAAGCTGGGCGCCTTCAAAACCTCGATGCTGCAGGATGTGGAAGCGGGGCGGCCGATCGAGCTGGATAGCATTGTGGGCGCGGCCCGCGAGATTGGTGAGCGCGTCGGCGTGCCGACGCCGAATATCGATGCACTGCTGGGCCTTACGCGCCTTTTTGCGCGCACGCGCGGCCTGTATTAAACCTTGCGCACGAATTCGGACTTGAGGCTCATGGCGCCGAAGCCGTCGATCTTGCAGTCGATATCGTGGTCGCTGTCCACCAGGCGGATGTTCTTGACCTTGGTGCCTTGCTTGATCACGCCGCCGGAGCCTTTCGGTTTCAGGTCCTTGATGACGGTGACGGTATCGCCATCCTGCAGCACATTGCCTGAGGCGTCCTTGTAGACGCGGGCCGTGTCGGAAGCTTCGGAGGAAGCGGCGCTCCATTCGTGCGCACACTCGGGGCAGATGTAGTTGCCGCCGTCCTCATAGGTGAATTCGGACCGGCATTGAGGGCAGGGTGGCAGGGAGCTCATAAGAATAACGATTCAGGAAAAGCAGGAAGTATACAGGGAGAGACAGATGATCAAGGAAGAAATGCTGGCGCGGCTGGCGAACCCGATCTGGGCGGCGCTGAACAGCGCGCAGGCAGGTTTCGCCCACAGCGCAGGCGAGATGAAATTTTTTGCGCCGGAGTTGGCGCCGTTCTGCGCGATTCCGGAGGACGGCATGGTGCTGCCCGCGACTGACCTGGAGTACTTGCCGCCGCAGGTCTACTTCCTCGGCGCCATTCCGCAGGTGCCGCCCGAATGGACGATGACGGACGTGTCGGGCGTGGTGCAGATGGTGTATGACGGAGCGCCCGTGAGCAAGCCTGCGGCCGAAGGCGTGATCCAGCTGAATGGCGATGATCCGGCAATGGTGAAACTGACGGATATCGCTTTTCCCGGCTATTTCCGTGCGCGCACCGGAACGCTCGGCCGCTATCTCGGCATTTACCAGGACGGCCAGCTGGTGGCGCTCAGCGGCGAGCGCATGTATCTCGGCGATTGCCGTGAAGTGAGCGCCGTATGCACGCATCCGGACTATCGCGGCCGGGGCTATGCCGGCCTGCTGATGCAGCACATCATGTTCGGTATGCAGGAACAGGGACAGACGCCTTTCCTGCACGTGGGCGCGGCCAATAAAAAAGCCCAGGCCCTGTATCAGGCGCTGGGCTTCAAGGTCACGCGGGAGCTTAAGCATACCCGCCTTGTACGGCCTGCCGGTTTGTGACAGTATTAGTCCGAACCAGACAAAGGAGCGCAGCATGAAGCGTCATCTTCCGACGATTGCCCTGTTCGCGGCGGCGATTGCCTTGTACATCGTGGGCCAGGAGCCCGGTTTCGCGCTGCTGTTCGTGGCCGGTATCGGCTGCGAAATTTTCGGGTGGCGCCGCTTCGTGGCGCGCAAGAAGGCTTAGTCGCCCGCCTTTACGTCGCCCAGTCCCATCACGGACTTGTTCAGCTGTTTCGGGTGGCCGTAGTAGGTAAGGTTACCCATGCCGCGCACCACGGCGTTGAGGGTGTCGGAAGCGTGAATCTTCACGTCGCCGATGCCTTCGAAGTTCACATCGGTGCGCTCGGCTTTCAAGGCACGCAGGTCCACTTCACCCACGCCCTGGCCACGTACGCGCAGCCACTTCACCTGGCCCGCGCCTGCAAGGCGGCCCGCGCCCTGGAAGCTCAGGTCCATGCGTTCTTCCTTGATGTCGAACAACTGCACCTGGCCCGCGCCCTCCACCACGCACTTCACCAGTGAAGGCACGGTGATAACGATTTTGTCGCCGCTCTTCATTTCCACGTTCTTGTTGTCGGCGTAGGTGATTTTCAGTTCTTCCGCTTTCACCGACATGCCGACCTTTCTGATGAATCCATCGCGGCCGTAGATGGTGACGGACTGCGCCTTGCCCGCGCGCACTTCGAGGTCGATCGGGCCGTCGATGGCAATCGCGCGGAACGGCGCGAAGCTGCGCTTTTCTTCAGCGGCGTGAACGGAAGTGGCCAGCAGCAGGGTGGCGAGGATCAGGAAGCGTCGCATTTGGGGTATCCCTTATATGAATTATGACGAGAGTGATTCTAATCATATCGCTTTGGGAAGTTGATGAAATGCGACGAACTGCACAAAACGGCCCTTGAAGCGAAAAAAAGGCGGACCACCGGGTCCGCCTTTTCGGGAGCTGCAGCGCTTAGCCCGTGTTGCGCAGGCCGGCGGCAACGCCGTTGATGGAGAGGTGAATGCCGCGGTGCACGCGCGGGTCGGCCTTGTCCGGCACGCCGCCTGCTGCGCGGTGGCGCTTGATCAGCTCAACCTGCAAGTGGTTCAGCGGATCGAGATAGGCGAAGCGGTTGGTGATGGAACGCGCCAGCAGCGGGTTGCCCGCCAGGCGTTCCGTTGCGCCGGTAATCGCTTCCAGGCAGGCCAGCGTGTGCGTGTACTCTTCCGTGATGCGGCGGAAGATGCGCTCGCGCAGTTCCTTGTCCGCCACCAGCTCCGCGTAGCGCGAGGCGATGGCGAGGTCGGTCTTGGCCAGCACCATGTCCATATTGGACAGCAGCGTAGCGAAGAAGGGCCAGTGCTGGTACATCTGGCGCAGCTGTTCGATGCGCTGTTCGCGGTCGCCGTCCGCGATCCAGGCGCCGATGGCGCTGCCGAAACCGTACCAGCCCGGCAGCAGCAGGCGGCACTGGCCCCAGCTGAAGCCCCATGGAATCGCGCGCAGGTCTTCGATGCGCTTGGTCGATTTGCGCGACGCGGGACGCGAACCGAGGTTCAGTTCCGCGATTTCGGCAATCGGAGTGGCGGCAAAGAAGTAGTCTGTGAAACCGGGAGTTTCATAGACCAGGTTGCGGTAGGCCTTGTAGGCGCGGTCCGAAATCTGGACCATCACTTCCTCGAAGCCTGCCAGCTGCTCCTTCTGCGCGCTGCCCGAGGGTGGCGGCAGCAGGCTGGCTTCCAGCGTGGCCGCGACCAGCAGTTCCAGGTTGCGGCGGCCGATTTCGGCGTTGGAGAATTTGGAGGCGATGATCTCGCCCTGTTCGGTCAGGCGGATCTGGCCGTTCACGGTGCCTTTCGGCTGCGCGAGGATGGCCTCGTAGCTTGGGCCGCCGCCACGGCCAACCGTGCCGCCGCGGCCATGGAACAGGCGCAGCTTCACGCCCGCTTTCGCGAATACGTCGATCAGCGCGATTTCGGCCTTGTACAGTTCCCAGTTGGAGGTGAGGAAGCCGCCGTCCTTGTTCGAGTCCGAGTAGCCCAGCATGACTTCCTGGATCTGGCCCTGGCGTTCGATCAGCTGCTTCACCATCGGAATCGCCATCACGCTTTCCATGATGCCCGCAGCGCGCTGCAGGTCGGGGATGGTTTCGAACAGCGGAATCACCATCAGGTCCAGCACATGGCCGCCGTTGCCGTCCTGGCGCAGCAGCCCGGTTTCCTGCTGCAGCACCAGCACTTCCAGCAGGTCGGACACGGTTTCCGTGTGCGAGATGATGTAGTTGCGGATGGCGCGTTCGCCGTAGCGTGCACGGATTTCGCGCGCGGCGCGGAAGATGCTCAGTTCCGAATCCGTTTCGGCGGAGTAGTTCACGTACGGCGAATACAGCAGGCGTGGCTGCGACAGTTCGGCGAGCAGCAGCTTGACCTTCGCGTCTTCGTCCAGCGCGGAGTAGTCGGCATGCGCGCCTGATTTGGCGAACAGTTCAGCCAGCACGCGCTCGTGGATGTCCGAGCTCTGGCGCATATCCAGCGAGGCAAGGTGGAAGCCGAAGATTTCGGCGGCGCGCTTCAGCGTGGTGAGGCGCGGGCGCGCCAGCATGCCGCCGTGGTTGGCGTCCAGCGAATCCACCAGCACCTGCAGGTCGGCCGCGAACTGCGCCGGCGACTCGTAAGGCTCCGCGTGGCCCACTTCCTTGCGCAGGATATTGGTGGCGCCCAGTGCGCGTGCAGTGCTGGCGAGGCGGGCGTAGACGCCGATCAGGGCGCGGCGGTAAGGTTCGTCCGAGCGGTGGTCCGACTGGTCGGGCGAAGCGTCGGCCAGTGCCTGCAGCTCGGGGCTGCAGGCCACCATCAGCGTGGAGATCGACAGTTCGGCGCCGAGTGCGTGCGCTTCTTCCAGGTAGAAGTCCAGCGCGGTGGTGGCCTGGCGCTCCAGCGCGTGCTTCATGGTGCCGGAGTTGACGTTCGGGTTGCCATCGCGGTCGCCGCCGATCCAGCTGCCCATTTGCAGGTAGGGCGCCTTGATCTCACTCGGCGCGTCCTGGCCGTACTGGGTGGCGATATCTTCCTCGATGTCGTCGTACAGGCCTGGCACTTCGCGCAGGAAGGTGATGCGGTAGTAAGAGAGGGCGTTCTCGATTTCGTCCGCCACCGTCAGCTTGGTGTAGCGCAGCATGCGGGTCTGCCACAGGGTGGCGATGCGCACGCGCAGCATGTGCAGGTTCTGGGCCTGTTCGCGTGGCGTCAGCGGCAGGTCGCGCTCGGCCAGCAGGCGGGCGATATCGCGCTCCGCGTCCAGGATCGATTTGCGCTGCACTTCGGTGGGGTGGGCGGTGAGCACGGGCGCAATCAGCGCGTCGGCGAAAAAGCCGTCCACCGTATTCTTGTCCACGCCGGCGGCTTTCAGCTTGTCCAGCGCATAGGGAATGCTGCCGCGCTGCGGGTCGGAGCCGGCCAGGAAGTGGGCGCGGCGGCGGCGGATGTGGTGCTGGTCTTCCGCGATATTGGCCAGGTGCGAGAAGTAGGAGAACGCGCGAACCACCGAAATGGTCTGTTCGCGCGTGAGAATCTTCAGCATGCCATCCAGTTCTTTTGCCGCGCCGGCATCGGCCTCGCGGCGGAAACGCACGGCGGTCTGGCGGATCGTTTCCACCACGGCGAATACTTCCTCGCCTTCCTGCTCGCGCAGCACGTCGCCCAGCAGGCGGCCGAGCAGGCGGATGTCTTCTTTCAATGGCGCGTCTTTATCCACGCCGGCTTGTTCGTCTGATGCACTAGCTTGTTTGACCATAATTGATGATTCAAAAAGATGATGAGTGTCGGTGCAAAAGGCTTGTGGCCGAAGGCTGCATAGGGGCGCATGCTAAAATTTGTGGTCTTGAAAACATGCGCATTGAACTGGTGAACGCCGGTCAGCGTTAGCAACAGCGAAAGAACTGGTTTTGAATACTCCTGAATTGGCTCCGCAGATCCCTTCCAAACTGGTGATCGCCTCGCGCGAAAGCCGCCTCGCCATGTGGCAGGCCGAGCATGTTCGCGCGCGCTTGTCATTATTATATCCGCAGTGCAGCATAAATATCCTTGGAATGACAACGCGGGGCGATCAAATTCTGGACCGCACCCTGTCCAAGGTGGGCGGCAAGGGCCTGTTTGTGAAGGAACTGGAGGTGGCGATGGCCGAAGGCCGCGCCGACCTGGCGGTGCATTCACTGAAGGACGTGCCGATGGAGCTGCCCGAGGGTTTCGCGCTGGCGGCTGTGCTGGAGCGCGAGGATCCGCGCGATGCCTTTGTTTCCAACGATTTTGGCTCGCTGGCCGAGCTGCCGCCAGGCGCGGTGGTGGGCACCAGCAGCCTGCGCCGCCAGTCGCTGATTGCCGCGCGTTATCCGCATCTGGTGATCAAGCCTTTGCGTGGTAATTTGGATACACGTCTGGGCAAACTGGACCGCGGCGACTACGCAGCCATCATCCTCGCGGCGGCGGGCCTGAAGCGCCTTGGTGCAGAGCAGCGTATCCGCGCATTGCTGGACCCGGTGGACAGCCTGCCGGCGGCCGGGCAGGGCGCCATGGCGATCGAAATTGCACAGCGCAGCGACGGCGTGGACCTGATGGCGCTGCTGGCGCCGCTCAACCATATCCCGACTGCGCAGGCGGTGACGGCGGAGCGCAAGGTGTCGAAAGTATTCGGCGGCAGCTGCCAGGTGCCGCTGGCCGCCTTCGCCACGGTGGATGGCAGCCAGATGCACTTGCGTGCGATGGTGGCGACGCCGGACGGCAAGCGCATGGCAACCGCCGAGGTGCATGGCCCCGCCGCGGATGCCGACCAGTTGGGCGAGCAGGTGGCCGACAAGCTGCGCGCGCAGGATGCGGTAGCGATTCTCTCGGTCTGCCTGGCCGAAGCGGCCGCCGCGGATGCTGCCGCTTCGCCGCAATCCGCGCCGCAGCGCGCAATGGCTGCCGACGCGGCCTCGTCCCAATCTGCTGCCGCGCACCGCGCATCGGGCGATGGTGGCGAAAGCGGCGTGGCCGGCGCAGCGGACGGCGCCCGCAGCAAGCCGCAGGCCTGAGCCGCGCAGCGGATGCCGGCCACCGTCGTTATCACCCGTCCCCTGGCGCAGGCGCAGCCGCTGGCTGAGCGCATTGCTGCGCTGGGCCGCGCCGTGGAAGTGCTGCCGCTGCTGGAGATTTCACCACTGCCCGACCAGGCGCCGCTCAAGGCCGCACTGGCCGCGCTGGATATCTACGCGCTGGCGGCATTCGTGTCGCCCAATGCCGTGGAAGCCGCCTTCGTGCACATCGCCGCCTGGCCGGCAGGCCTGAAAGCCGCCGTGGTGGGCGAGGGCAGCCGCGCCGCCCTGCTGGCGCACGGCGTGCCCGCCAAAGACATTTTCAGCCCGCCCGATCCGGCCGCGAGCGACTCCGAGCACCTGCTGGCGGCGCTCGACCTGTACGCGCTAAACGGCAAGCGCGCCCTGATCGTGCGCGGTGAATCCGGCCGCGAACTGCTAGCCGACAGCCTTCGCAATGCCGGTGTGCTGGTAGACACCGTTGCTGCCTACCGCCGTTCGGTGCCCGCGCTCACGCCGGCGCTGGCCGCGCAGCTGGGCAAGCTGGCGGACGGCGATACCGAATGGCTGCTCACCAGTTCCGAGGCCCTGCGCGGCCTGGTCGCACTGCTGGGCGAGCTCGATGGGGTACAAGCTGTTGCTAAAGTGCAACGACAACATATAATAGTGCCCCATACCCGGATTGCCGAAACGGCAAAACAGGCCGGTTTCCAGCGTGTGACGCTGACCGGATCAGGCGACGACCGGATGGTCGCCGCGTTACAATGACAAATATGAACGATTTGCCTACTATTCCCGACCCGGCCGCACCGAAAGGCAATGCGGCGGAAGCCACCCAAATTCCTGCAGCGCCGCAACCCGTCAGCGCCGAGCCGCGCCTGATGGATGCGCTGCAGCGGCCGCTGACGATTGCCGTGATCGTGCTCGCCATCCTGCTCGCGGCCCAGACCTGGAGCTCGCACAAGCAGGTGCGCAGCCTGCGCGAAGAAATGGCGCGCCGCCTGCAAAAGGGCGACGCGGCGAACGCCGAATCCGGCAACCTGGTGCGCCAGGTGCAGGAATCGACCAAGGAGCTGCAGATTAAGGTGGGGGTGCTGGAAGGCCGCCAGCAGGAAGCGCAGAGCCAGCAGCTCGCCCTGGAGCAGCTCTATAACGACCTGTCGAAGAACCGCGACGAATGGGCGCTGGCGGAAATCGAACAGGTGCTGTCCACCGCCAGCCAGCAGCTGCAGCTGGCCGGTAACGTATCCGGCGCGCTGATCGCGCTGCAGAACGCGGACCGCAGCCTGTCCCGTTCCGACAAGCCGCAATTCATCACCATCCGCCGCGCCATTGCGAAGGACATGGAAAAGCTGAAGGCGCTGCCGAATGTGGACTCCGTGGGCCTGGCGGTGCGCCTCGATAACGTGATTGCGCAGGTGGACACGCTGCCGATGCTGGCCGATGAAAAACCGGTGCTGCCTGCGCCGGTGGAGAAGAAAGCCAAACCGGCGCCGAAGCGCGGCGCGAAAGCGGCCCCGCCGCCGGAGCCGGTGGAAGAACCAAATCCGTGGCTGGCCAGGCTGCAAAGCACCTGGAACGGCTGGAGCACCGAAATGTGGACTGATGTGCGCCAGCTGATCCGCGTGCGCAGCGTGGACACGCCGGATGCGCTGATGCTGTCGCCGGGCGAAGCCTACTTCCTGCGCGAGAACCTGAAACTGCGGCTGCTGAACGCGCGCATGGCGCTGCTGTCGCGTAATGAAGCCGCTTTCCGCGCCGACCTGCTGGCTGCGCAGGAAGCGCTGGTGCGCTACTTCGACACGCGCGCCAAGCAGACCCAGACCGTGCAGGCGCTGCTGCGCCAGGTCCAGAACAGCAACCTCGCCATTGAAATGCCGACGCTGGCCGACAGCCTGAACGCCGTGCGCAACTACAAGGCGAAGCCATAACCATGCGCGTATTCCTCTGGTTACTGGCCTTGATGGCCGCCGCCATCGGCATCGCCGTGACGGCCCGCTTCAATCCCGGCAACGTGGTGCTGTTCTACCCGCCGTACCGCGTGGACCTGTCGCTGAACTTCTTTGTGCTGCTGGAAGTGCTGCTGTTCGCGCTGCTCTACGTGCTGGTGCGCACCTTGCGCGCCACGCTGAAGATGCCGGAGCGCGTGGCGGCCTACCGCCAGCGCAAGCGCGAACGCGACGGCAACAAGGGCCTGCGCGATGCGCTGAAAGCCCTGTTCGAAGGCCGCTTCGGCCATGCCGAGAAAGCTGCGCTGCGCGCCGCCGAACTGCCGGAAAACGCCGGCGTTGCCGCGCTGATCGGCGCGCGCGCCGCGCACCGCATGCGCCAGCAGCACCGCCGCGACCAATGGCTGAACCGCATCGCGGACGACAACGCGATGAAAACCGCGCGCCTGATGACGATGACCGAACTGCTGGTCGATGATCACCAGCCGGAAGCCGCGCTGGCCGCCGTGCGTGAACTGAATGCCAGCGGCACCCGCCATATCCATGCGCTGCAATGGTCGCTGAAGGCCGAGCAGCAGGCCAAGAACTGGCCGGAAGTGCTGCGCCTGGTGCGCTCGCTGGACAAGCACAAGGCGCTGCATCCGGCGCTGTCGGCCCGCCTGCGCGAGCTGGCGTATGACGACCTGCTGTCCGACAAGCTGCACGATGCCGAATCCGTGCAGCGCGTGTGGAACACCATCCCGCAGTCCGACCGCCTGAAGCCCTATGTGGCCTGCCTGGCCGCGACGGCGCTGAACGCGCGCGGCCTGCATGACGAGGCCCGTGTGGTGGCCGAAGAATCCCTGTCTGCAAACTGGGACGACCGCGTGGTGCGCGCCTACCGCGACGCCGCCGCTCCCGCTGGTTCCGCTGCGCTGCTGGCTCAGATCGAGCACTGCGAAGCCTGGATCCAGGAACGCCCGACGGACGCCGAACTGGCGCTCACGCTGGGCTCCCTCTGCCTGAAACAGAAGCTCTGGGGCAAAGCCCAGCGCTATCTGGAGCAGGCCTTGTCCGATGCCACCGAACCGCGCATGGTACGCGAGGCCCACCTGAAACTGGCCCAGCTGCATGAAGCACTGCAGCAGCCGGAAGAGGCGGCCAACCACTACCGCCAGTGCGCGCTGGCCACGATTCTGTAGCGTGCTGCGGCGCACAATTGCGCCGCTTTTCGCTATAATTGTCAGGTTATACAAACCGAAAAAGCGTTTCAACGAGGAAAAAATGAGTCTGAACAAAGTACCGGCCGGCCGCGACCTGCCGAACGATTTCAATGTGATTATCGAGATCCCGATGAACGCGGATCCGATCAAGTACGAAGTGGACAAAGAGTCTGGCGCCATCTTCGTGGACCGCTTCATGGGCACCGCCATGCACTATCCGTGCAACTACGGCTATGTGCCGAACACCCTGTCCGCCGACGGCGACCCGGTGGACGTGCTGGTGATTACCCCGTTCCCGCTGATCCCTGGCGTGGTGGTGCGCTGCCGCGCGATCGGCGTGCTGAAGATGACCGACGAAGCCGGCCAGGACGCGAAAGTGCTGGCGGTGCCGGTCGATAAGGTGCTGCCGATCTACAAGCACTGGCAGAAGCCGGAAGACCTGCAGGACCTGCGCCTGCAGCAGATCCAGCACTTCTTCGAGCACTACAAGGACCTGGAGCCAGGCAAGTGGGTGAAGGTGGATGGCTGGGGCGGCCCGGACGACGCGAAGGAAGAAATCCTGAACGGCGTAGCCGCTTACAAGAAGGAAAATCCGTAATACCCCCAAAAAGGCGCCTTGAAGGCGCCTTTTTTACATCTGGGCCGGGCGGAAGCTCACCGGCGTAACGAAGCAGTAGCCGCGGCCTGCGATATTGTCGATATAGCGGCGGCCGTTCTCGCCATCGCCCAGCGCGCGGCGCAGCGCGTGGATATGCACACGCAGGTTCGCTTCTTCCACCACACTGCGCGGCCATACGGTATTCAGCAGTTCATCCTTGCTCACCACCACGCCCGCGCGCTGCACCAGTGCACCCAGCACGTCGAAGGCGCGTGCGCCCAGCTTCACCGCCATCTCATCGCGCAGCAGCGTGCGGCGCAGGGGAAGGTAGCGGAATTCGTCGAAGGCGATGCAATAGTCGGCGGGGCCGTTGACAGGCAGGTCCATTTTTCTTCTCCAGGTCATGGTGTTCGACACTGGCAGATTAAGGGAGCGCGCCTGCGCTGGATATCATATCTTCGTATGGGTCGGTTTCGACGCTGAACGGCCGGTGTGGGGCCGGGTATCGCCCGTCATGTAGCGCAGGGTTTTGATGCCGATCCCGGTCAGCTCGTGAATCCGGAGCATCGTGGTGGGCGAGAGACTCGCCTTTCCGTGCCGAACCCTGCTGATGGTAGCCGGGTCGAGCTCCAGGATCATGGAAAGCTGGGAGTCGGTCGCCAGCCTGAACACGGCAAGCAGGTGATCCAGCAGTTGTTCCGGATGGGTCTGGAATTCTCCCCAGGACAGAGAGTCAGAAGTCTTCCTTCGCATATTTGCGAGTGACATGGTTTCCGGATATGGGCAACGATAATTGCTCAACAGTAGCAGCACTCAGGAGGGAGGGCTGTCCGAAAGCCGACAGAGGGCGGAATTTTTTAAGTCAAAACCGCAACGCTTCAGGGCTTGAAGGGATTGCGCTCGTTCAGCTCATCCATGTAGCTGTCGATGCCGCCGCCTTCGCGCTGCAGGAAGCGTTCGATGGCATCGGAGAAGGCCGGGTGGGCGAGCCAGTGCGCCGAATGGGTTTTCACGGGCAGGAAGCCGCGCGCCATCTTGTGTTCGCCCTGGGCGCCGCCTTCGAAGGTTCCGATGCCGTTGGCGATGCAGAATTCGAGGGGCTGGTAGTAAGCCGCTTCGAAGTGCAGGCACGGCACGTGTTCGATGGCGCCCCAGTAGCGGCCATACAGCGTGTGGCTGTTGTGGATGACGAGCGACGCGGCGATGCGTTCGCCATCGCGTTCGGCGATCACCAGCAGGATATTCTGCGGCATGGCAGCGCCGATGCGGCGGAAGAAATCCAGGTTCAGGTAGGGCGAGGAACGGTGCTCGGCGTAGGTATTGCTGTAGCAGCGGTGGAAGAAGCGCCAGTGTTCGTCCGTTGTGTCGGCGCCGCGCACCTGGCGCAGCGTGACGCCGACCTCCTGCACCTTGCGCCGCTCGGCGCGGATGTTCTTGCGCTTCTTGTGTTCGAGCGTGGCGAGGAAAGCGTCGAAGTCCTTATAGCCCTGGTTCAGCCAATGGAACTGGATGCCGCTGCGAAGCAGGAAGCCTGTGTCCTCCAGCTGCTGCACCTGGTCCTCGGGCGGGAACAGGATGTGGGTGGAGGACATGCCGGAAGCCTGCTGCTGTTCAAGGAGGAAGGCAAGCAGCTGCTTGCGCGCATCCTCGTCAATGGCCATCAGGCGCGGGCCGGTAACGGGCGTGAAGGGAATGGCGGACAGCAGCTTGGGGTAGTACTCAACGCCGTTGCGGTGATAGGCATCGGCCCAGGCCCAGTCGAACACGTATTCGCCGTAGGAGTGCGCCTTCACATAAAGCGGCATGGCGGCGGCCAGTGCATCGCCGCGCCACAGCACGAGGTATTGCGGCTGCCAGCCGGTGTCCGCGCTGGCGCTGCCCGATTCGTGCAGTGCATGCAAAAAGGCATAAGACAGGAAAGGATTGGGGGCGCGCCCCGGCTCCTGCTTTGCCAGCAGCCCATCCCAGGCCTGCTGCCCCACCTCATCCAGCGAGGATATGACACTCATACGATAATCCATTCCCCCATTGTATCCAACTACGGCCCAGCCTGTGTCCACCCTGGGGTCAGGCACCAAAGTGGACACGGCCTTAACCGTAGGGCGCTTGAGCTCGTGTCCACTTTGGTGCCTGACCCCAAACTTTGGTGCCTGACCCCAAGGTGGACACGGGCTCAGCAGGAGGGGGATCGGCGTTGGTGGGGGCTCAATGTTAGAATCTTGACTATTCCGTCTGGATTCTGATTGCCATGCCTCGTCCTTTCCATAATTTGTATTCGCATGATTTCGTTCGGCTGAGTGTCGCGGTGCCGCGCTGCCGGGTGGCGGATCCGGCTTATAACGCTGAGCAGACCATCAAACTGGCGGAGCAGGCGGCGCAGGAGGGGGTCGTGCTGGTGGCGTTTCCGGAGCTGGGATTGTCGGCGTATTCGAACGATGACCTGTTCCACCAGCGTAGCCTGCTGGATGCCACGCTGGATGCGCTGCGGCAGGTGGTGGAGGCTTCGCGCCGCGTTCCCGTGACCATGATCGTGGGTGCGCCGCTGCGCGTGGATCACCGCTTGTTCAATTGCGCGATTGTGGTGTCGGACGGCGTGATCCGCGGCGTGGTGCCGAAGATCTATCTGCCGAACTACAATGAATTTTACGAGGTACGGCAATTCAGCTCCGCCGATGATGCGATTTCGTCCGAGATCGATCTGCTGGGCCAGCGCGTGCCTTTCGGCGCGAACCTGCTGTTCCAGGCTGCGAACCAGCCGCTGCTCAAATTCCATGCCGAGATTTGCGAGGATGTGTGGGTGCCGATTCCGCCGTCGTCCTTTGCTTCGCTGGCCGGGGCAACGGTGCTGGTGAACCTGTCTGCTTCCAATATCGTCGTCGGCAAATCCGATTACCGGCACCAGCTGGTGGGCCAGCAGTCGGCGCGCTGCATGGCGGCCTACCTGTATTCCTCGGCGGGGCGGGGCGAATCCAGCACCGACCTGGCCTGGGATGGGCAAGCCATCATTTACGAAAACGGCGAGCTGCTGGCCGAGACTGAGCGCTTCCACGACGAATCACACATGATCTTCGCGGACGTGGACCTGGAGCGCCTGTCGCGCGACCGCATGCGCACCAATACCTTTGGCCAGTCGATGCGGCGCCACCGCGACGAGATCGCGAAGTTCCGTACCGTGAGCTACGAGGTGCAGCTGCCGTCGCAGGACGTGCTGCCGCTGCGCCGCACGGTGGCGCGCTATCCGTATGTGCCGGCGAATCCCGCACTGCGCGACAAGCGCTGCAACGAAGTCTATAACATCCAGGTGCAGGCGCTGATCCAGCGCTTGTCCTCCTCTGGCGTGAAGAAGGTGGTGATCGGCATCAGCGGCGGCCTCGATTCCACGCACGCGCTGCTGGTCTGCGCGAAGGCGATGGACCGCCTCGGCCTGCCGCGCACGAATATTCTCGCCTATACGATGCCGGGCTTTGCGACCAGTGAGCGCACGCTGAAGCAGGCCAGGGCGCTGATGGAATTCGTGGGATGCACGGCCAATGAAATCGACATCCGCCCGAGCTGCAAGCAGATGCTGGAGGATATCGGCCATCCCTATGCAGAAGGCAAAGAGGAATACGACGTCACCTTCGAGAACGTGCAGGCGGGCGAGCGCACCAGCCACCTGTTCCGCCTTGCGAACCATCACAACGGCATCGTGATCGGCACCGGCGACCTGAGTGAGCTGGCGCTGGGCTGGTGCACCTTCGGTGTGGGCGACCATATGGCGCACTACAACGTGAACGCCAGTGTGCCGAAGACGCTGATTACGCACCTGGTGCGCTGGGTGGCCGAGAGCAAACAGTTCGGCGAAGCCGATTCGCAGGTGCTGCTGGATGTGGTCAATACCGAGATCAGTCCCGAACTGGTGCCGGGCAAGAAGGACGACAAGGCCCCCGCCCAAAGCACGCAGAGCATCATCGGGCCTTATGAACTACAGGATTTCAATATCTACTACACGCTGCGTTTCGGCTTCGCGCCGACCAAAATCGCCTTCCTCGAACACCACGCGTGGAAGGATCGCAGCGCCGGCGCCTGGCCGGAAGACGCACATGTGGTGCGCAACGAATACACACTGAAGGACATCAAGCACAACCTGGGCATCTTCCTCCACCGCTTCTTCAAGACCAGCCAGTTCAAGCGCTCCACGGTGCCAAATGCGCCGAAGGTAGGCTCTGGCGGTTCGCTGTCCCCACGAGGTGACTGGCGCGCGCCGAGCGACTCGGAATCGGTGGTGTGGATGGAAGACCTCAAGTCCGTGCCGGATGCCTGATCATAGAAACCGCAATAAGGAGAATGCCATGAAACAGATTACCGCCATCATCAAGCCCTTCAAACTGGACGAAGTGCGCGAAGCGCTGGCCGACGTGAACGTCACCGGCCTGACCGTGACCGAAGTAAAAGGTTTCGGCCGCCAGAAGGGCCATACGGAGCTGTACCGCGGCGCAGAATACGTGGTTGATTTCCTGCCGAAGGTGAAAGTGGAAGTGGTGGTGGATGACGGCGTGGCCGAAACCGTGGTCGATGCCATCATCAAGGCCGCGCGCACCGGCAAGATCGGCGATGGCAAGATCTTCGTGCAGAACGTGGAGCAGGTGGTGCGTATCCGCACCGGCGAAACGGGCGCGGACGCGGTTTAACGCAGTTTAAAATCCCCGGCCTATCCGCAGGTCGAATTTCCATGTGAGCAGGCGCAGCACGGTAATCGTCGCTGCGCTGGACCACAGCGCCACGTCATCCGACACGCTGGTGTACTGCAGGCCGATATACAGCCAGGCGCCAAAGAAGGCGCAGATGGCGTAAGGCTTCCCGTCGCGGAACACCATCGGCACTTCGTTGCAGACGATATCGCGCAGCACGCCGCCGAAAATCCCCGTAATCACTCCCATCATCGAAGCGATAAAGACCGGCATATTGGCGGCCTGCGCCTGCGATACGCCTGCTACGGCGAACAGGCCGAGGCCGACAGCATCGGCCACCACGATCAGGCGTTCGGAAACGATGTGGCGCAGGGTGCGGATCAGCGGCGCGGCGATCAGGGCCAGCACGAAGATCAGGATGGCGTATTCCTGGTGATGTACCCAGAACAGCGGGCGGCGGTCCAGCAGGATATCGCGCAGGGTGCCGCCGCCGAAGGCGGTGATGAAGGCGACGGTGAAGACGCCCACAATATCCATCCGCTTGCGCCGCGCCTCAATGAACCCCGACAGCGCCCCGACCAGGATAGCGATCACCTCGATGATCGTAATCAGGGAAACCTGGGGAATATGCTTCATCGGCGCCGGCTGGAAAAGTTGTCAATTCCAGCAGCTTAACAAATATTGCTCAAAAATTGGGGACAGACCCGGATTTTAGAAATCCGGGTCTGTCCCCAATTTCTAAGCAACTTTTTTTAGCGCTCGATGCGGAGGGCGGCGCGGAGGAGGATGAGGAGCGCGCCTTCGCCGCCCTCGGCAGCGTTGGCCTGGCTGAATGCGATCACGCCGTCGGTCTGCACCAGCCAGCTGTGCACCATCGATTTCAGCACCGGCTCCTGGCCCTTCGAGCCGAAGCCGCGGCCGTGGATTACGACCACGCAGCGCTGGCCGCGCTGGTTGGCGCGGCGCAGGAAGGCGTCCAGCGCGTTGCGGGCGTCGTCGCGGCGCATGCCGTGCAGGTCGAGCTCGTCCTGCACCTGCCAGTAGCCCTTGCGCAGGCGCTTCATCACGTCATTGCCTACGCCCGGTGCCAGATAGTTCAGCGCCGGATCGTATTCCATGTAGTGGTCCACGTCGAACTGGTCGGACAGCAGGGATTCGCGCAGCACGGCTGCGTCGTCCTCCGCCTGCTCGGTGGCGTTCAGCGGGCCTTTGCGCTTCGCAGCGAGCGGCCCCACCGTTTTAGGAGCCTGGTGCACATAGCGGTCGGACTCCGGAAGTTTCGTGATGCCGCCCAAGCTGCTGCGGAAGACGTTGGCCTCCGCCACAGCCTGCTTTTCCTTCCTGATGCGCTCCGCCTCAGCGGCGGCGCGCGCTTCGCCCTGCTCCTTGAGCTGTTTGCTCAGGATTTTCAGGTCGGCGAAGTCCTTCAGGCCTGCCATGGCTTATTCCTGTGCTTCCAGGAAGCGCTGCGCGTCCAGTGCCGCCATGCAGCCCGAACCGGCGCTGGTGATGGCCTGGCGGTAGATCTGGTCCTGCACGTCGCCGGCGGCGAATACGCCGGGAATCGAGGTGGCGGTAGCGTTGCCTTCGATGCCGGATTTGGTCTTCAGGTAGCCGTAATGCATGTCCAGCTGGCCTTCGAAGATGCCGGTGTTCGGCTTGTGGCCAATCGCCACGAACAGGCCGTGCACGCTCAGTTCGCTCTTTTCGCCATCGTTCGACAGCAGGGTGAGGCCGGTCACGCCGCTGTCGTCGCCCTTCACTTCGTGCAGGTTGTTGTTCAGCTTGAGCTCGATCTTGCCTTCGGCAACCTTGGCCATCAGGCGGTCCACCAGGATAGGTTCGGCGCGGAACTTGTCGCGGCGGTGGATCAGGGTCACTTTGTTGGCGATATTCGACAGGTACAGCGCTTCTTCGACAGCGGTGTTGCCGCCGCCGATCACGGCCACTTCCTGGCCACGGTAGAAGAAGCCGTCGCAGGTGGCGCAGGCAGACACGCCGCGGCCCATGAAGGCCTGCTCGGATTCCAGGCCCAGGTACTGGGCCGAGGCGCCGGTGGCGATGATCAGCGCGTCGCAGGTGTATTCATTGGCGTCGCCGATCAGGCGGAACGGTTTCTCGTTCAGCTTGGCAGTATGGATATGGTCGAATACGATCTCGGTATTGAAACGTTCCGCATGCTGCAGCAGGCGCTGCATCAGTTCCGGACCTTGCACGCCCAGCGGGTCGCCCGGCCAGTTTTCCACGTCCGTGGTGGTCATCAGCTGGCCGCCTTGTTCGACACCGGTCACCAGCATAGGCTTGAGGTTGGCACGGGCGGCGTACACAGCGGCGCTATAGCCGGCCGGGCCGGAGCCAAGAATCAGGACGCGGGCGTGTTTGGTAGTGGTCATGGCACGTTTCTTCAGTAAAGTAGGTTTACACCGAAAATTGGGTCGTTGCGGCAAAGCACAAGGCATTCGCTCAGGCAAAGCGAGATTATAAGCGAAGCCCCGATTTCCCATGAATTGGGAGGCCGTTTTGCCCCTCTATGGCTTAGAATAGGCGCACACTATAAAATTCCCTATATGCAACATCCCGCCAGGGATCCGTAGCACATGAGCAAATCAAGCCAGCCGGCCACGTCGGCGTATACCCGTTCCACCACCGAGCGCGCGCCGTTGCCGAACCGGCTGGTACGCCTACTGTCCGAAGCGCGCTGGTTCGCGCTGGCGGCCCTCTGCCTGTATTTCGTGCTGATCCTGCTGAGCTACGACAAGGCCGATCCGGGCTGGTCGCATGCCAATGTGGTGCCGAAAGTGGCCAATCTGGGCGGCCGGATGGGCGCGTGGATGTCGGACCTGTTGTTATTTATCTTCGGTTTTTCGGCCTGGTGGTTCTGTATTTACCTGATCCGCTTCGTCTGGCATGGCTACCGCCGCCTGACCAACCGCTTCGTGCTGGAGAAGGAAGAAGATCCGGAACACAGCCACGAAGGCATCATCCGCCTGATCGGTTTCGCCTGCCTGCTGATCGGCAGCATGGGTCTGGAATACCTGCGCATGTACACGCTGCATGTGGAACTGCCGCGCGCGCCGGGCGGCGTGCTCGGGCAGCTGATTGGCCATGGCATGCACGTGGGCCTCGGCTTCACCGGCGCTACCCTCATGCTCCTGCTGCTGTTCGGCATGGGCTTCAGCCTGTTCTTCCATGTGTCGTGGATGGCGGTGGCCGAGCGCATCGGCGAGCTTATCGAGACGGCCATCGACTGGGTGGTACTGCGTTATGAGGACCGCGAGGACCGCCGCCAGGGCGAAGTGGCCATGGTGAAGCGTGAGGAAGTGGTGGTGAAGGAGCGCGAGAAGCACGTGGAGAAGCATCCCGTGGCCGCGCCGCCCGTCAAGATCGAGCCGCAAGTGGTTACGGTTGTCAAATCCGAGCGCGTGGAGAAGGAAAAGCAGGCCAGCCTGTTCCGCGACCTGGAAAACACCGACCTGCCGCCGCTGGCGCTGCTGGACGAACCGCCGCCCGCGCAGGAAACCGTGGCCGTGGAAACGCTGGAATTCACCAGCCGCCTGATCGAGAAGAAGCTGTCGGACTTTGGCGTGGAAGCCAAGGTGGTGGCCGCTTATCCGGGCCCTGTGGTGACGCGCTATGAGATTGAACCGGCCACCGGCGTGAAGGGCTCGCAGATCGTGAACCTGGCGCGCGACCTGGCGCGTTCGCTGTCGCTGACCTCGATCCGCGTGGTCGAAACCATTCCGGGCAAGAACTATATGGCGCTGGAGCTGCCGAATCCGAAGCGCCAGATCGTGCGCCTGTCGGAAATTGTCGGTTCCAAGGTCTATAACGACAACGCCTCGCCGCTGACCGTGGCGCTGGGCAAGGATATCGCCGGCAAGCCGGTGGTGGCCGACCTGGCCAAGATGCCGCACTTGCTGGTGGCGGGTACGACCGGCTCCGGCAAGTCGGTGGGTATCAACGCCACCATCCTGTCGCTGCTGTACAAGTCCGATCCGCAGGACGTGCGCATGATCCTGATCGATCCGAAGATGCTGGAGATGTCGGTCTATGAGGGCATTCCGCACCTGCTGGCGCCGGTCGTCACCGATATGCGCCAGGCGGGCCATGCGCTGAACTGGGCGGTGAACGAGATGGAGCGCCGCTACAAGCTGATGTCAAAGCTCGGCGTGCGTAATCTGGCGGGCTATAACGCAAAGATTGCGGAAGCTGCCAAGAAGGAAGAGCACATCCCGAATCCGTTCAGCATTACGCCAGATGCGCCGGAACCGCTGGAAAAGCTGCCAACTGTCGTCATCATCATCGATGAATTGGCTGACCTGATGATGGTGGTGGGCAAGAAAGTGGAAGAGCTGATTGCGCGTATTGCCCAGAAGGCACGTGCAGCCGGCCTGCACTTGATTCTGGCGACGCAGCGCCCATCTGTAGACGTGATTACCGGCCTGATCAAGGCCAATATTCCGACCCGTATTGCGTTCCAGGTTTCCTCGAAGATCGACTCGCGGACCATCCTGGACCAGATGGGCGCGGAAACGCTGCTGGGTATGGGCGACATGCTGTACATGCCGCCCGGCACAGGACTGCCGGTGCGTGTACACGGCGCCTTCGTGTCGGACGACGAGGTGCACCGCGTGGTGGCGCACCTGAAGGCACAGGGCGAACCGAACTATATTGAAGGCATCCTGGAAGGCGGCACGCTGGAAGATGGCAGCGGCGGTGGCGATGCGATGGCAGGCGAGGGCGGCGCGAGCGGCGAGGCGGACCCGATGTATGACCAGGCAGTGCAGGTGGTGCTCAAGAACCGCCGCGCATCGATCTCGCTGGTGCAGCGCCACTTGCGCATCGGCTACAACCGCGCGGCGCGCCTGCTGGAACAAATGGAACAGAGCGGCGTGGTATCGGCCATGCAGTCCAACGGCAACCGGGACATCCTGGTGCCCGCCGCCTCCGCAGAATAAGGAACGTTATGAAGCAATGGAAGATGATGGCCGCGCTTGCGGCAAGTTCGCTGTTTGTGTCCGTGGGTGTGCAGGCTGCGGCGCTGGAACAGTTCAAGTCCTTCGCCGCCGGCACCAAGGCCGCGAAAGGCGATTTCACGCAGAAGCAGGTGAAGGTGGTGGATGGCGCCAGCAAGACGTCCAGCCCCGCTTCGGGCACCTTTGTGTTCTCCCGTCCGGGCAAGTTCATCTGGTCGTATATGAAGCCTTATGAGCAGGTGCTGCAGGCGGATGGCGAGAAGCTCTATATCTACGACAAGGACCTGAACCAGGTCACGGTGAAGAAGCTGGGCGATGCGCTGGGCTCCTCGCCAGCGGCAATCCTGTTCGGCAGCAATGATCTGGATAAGAACTTCACCCTGTCGGAAGCGGGCACACGCGATGGCCTGGAATGGCTGAAGGCCGTGCCGAAGACCAAGGACAGCAGCTTCGAACAGATCCTGATCGGCCTGCGCAATGGCCAGCCGGAAGCGATGGAGCTGAAGGACAATTTCGGCGCTACGTCGATGCTGGCTTTCCAGAAATTCGAAAAGAATCCGTCACTGAACGCGGGCTCTTTTAAATTCGTCATGCCAAAGGGCGCGGACGTCATCAATAATTAAGCATGGCCGACTTATTTTCCGCGGAGCCTCGCCAGCCGCTGGCTGAGGCGCTGCGTCCCAAGACCCTGGACGAAGTGATCGGCCAGGGCCATCTGCTGGGCGAAGGCAAACCGCTGCGCCTCGCATTCCAGTCCGGCAAACCGCATTCGATGATCCTGTGGGGGCCGCCGGGCGTGGGCAAGACCACATTGGCCCGTCTCACGGCCAATGCGTTTGATGCCGCGTTTATCGCCCTGTCGGCCGTATTTGCGGGCGTGAAGGATATCCGCGCCGCCATGGAGCAGGCGCAGCAGAACCTCGACCAGTACGGCCGCCATACCATCCTGTTCGTGGACGAGATTCACCGCTTCAACAAGGCGCAGCAGGATGCCTTGCTGCCGTTCGTTGAATCCGGGCTGGTGACCTTCATTGGCGCCACTACCGAAAACCCGAGTTTCGAGGTCAATTCCGCATTGCTGTCGCGCGCGCAGGTCTATGTGCTGAAGTCGCTGACGGACGAGGAAATGCGCCAGCTGCTGGCCAAGGCGCAGAAGAAAGCGCTGCACGATCTCGAATTCGAAGAGGTGGCGATCGACACGCTGGTCGGCTTTGCTGACGGCGACGCGCGCCGCTTCCTCAACCTGCTGGAACAAGCCGAGACGGCTGCCCGTTCCGCGCGTGTGAAGAAGATCGACGCCAAGTTTGTCGAAAACGCGATGACCTTGAATGCACGCCGTTTTGACAAGGGCGGCGACAATTTCTACGACCAGATTTCGGCCTTGCACAAATCGGTGCGCGGCTCGCATCCAGATGCGGCGCTGTACTGGTTTTGCCGCATGATCGATGGCGGCGCCGACCCGCGCTACCTTGCGCGGCGCATCGTGCGCATGGCGTGGGAAGACATCGGCCTGGCCGATCCGCGCGCGCTGACCATGGCGAACGATGCGGCAGCCACCTATGAGCGCCTCGGTTCCCCGGAAGGCGAGCTGGCGTTGGGGCAGGCTGTGATCTATCTCGCCATCGCGGCGAAGAGCAATGCTGGCTACAACGCCTTCAACGCCGCCATGGCCTTCGTCAAGCGCGACAAGTCGCGCGAAGTGCCGGTCCACCTGCGCAATGCACCGACCAAGCTGATGAAGGAACTGGGCCACGGCCACGACTACCGCTATGCCCATGACGAGCCTAACGCCTATGCCGCAGGCGAAACCTATCTTCCCGAAGGCATGGCAGAACCCGGCTGGTACCAGCCCGTTCCCCGCGGCATCGAATCCAAAATCGCCGACAAGCTCGCCTGGCTCCGCGACCTCGACCGCCAGGCCCGCGAAGACTGACAGCTGGTGCCTGACCCCATGGTGTCAGGGTGACACCATGGGGTCAGGCACCTCGTGTCAGGGTGCGCCTTTGCCGGTGACGGTCCAGTAGATGCCGCCCATCAGGTGGCCGAGGTATTGCGGGTCGCGGTACATTTCGCCGTTGTGGCCCAGCGTGGTCACGAAGACGCGGCCTTGCTCCACTTTGTGGTGCCATGCAATCGGGTGGTCTTTGCCCATCGGCTCGGAGACCTGGCCCGGCCAGATCTTGCGCGGGTCGTAGGTAGATTCGTCTACCCCCAACACCGTGCTGATCTTGATGTTGTATGGGTTCGTCATTGTGTAGAACTCGTCGCTCCAGATCCAGCGCTCAGGCAGTCCGTAAGTGGCGGGGAAGGCTTTGTCCACGACTGTGACTACGCCCGTTTGCAGCTTGGGGTGTACGCCGATGCGGCGGCCCACCAGCTTTTCGTACCATGGCCAGTTGTCCGGCGGTGTGATGGCGGCGCGGTGCACGACGATGGCGTTGCCGCCGCTGCGCATGTAGGCTTCGAATTTCTGGCGCTGCGTGGGACTGAGTTCCTCGCCCGGCGTGTTCAGGAACATCACCGCAGCGTACTGTTTCAGGTCGCCGTCGAAATCCTGGGTCTTGTTGGTCCAGGTGAATTCGAAGGAGTGCAGCTTGGCCATCCGTTCAAGGCTGTCGCGCGCGATGGGGATGTATTCGTAGTGGTATTTGCCGGGCATGGCCAGCACCAGCAGCTTGAACTGGCTTTCGGCCCAGCTGTTCGGCGCGATCGCCAGCGTGGCGGCCAGCGCGAGGATCCATCGTTTCATCTTCTTGTCCTTTCTTATGGTGCGGGCACGCCTTCCGGCTTGCGGCCGTTGCGCGGCACCAGCCAGCCGCCGTCGGCCAGCCAGTCGTTCAGGCGGTCGGGCCAGTGCTGCAGCGAGATGCGTTCGCCGCGCTGGCCTACGTTGAAGGCGTGGTCGGTGTCGGCATACAGGTGCAGTTCGGCCGATACGCCTGCTGCCACCAGTTGCTGGTAGAGGGCGAGGGCGGGCGGCATGCAGCAGGTATCGCGCGAGCCGGCTGCCAGGAAGGCTGGCGGCGCGTTCTTTACGTCCGTCGCCGGAACGCCCAGCGGGCCGGGATAGATCAGCACCTGGAAGTCGGGACGGGCGCTTAGCTGGTCGATGGCATCGCGCTTGCCCTTTGCCTCGGGTTCGGGATTGTCCGCCACCAGCGAGACCAGTTCGCCGCCTGCCGAGAAGCCCATGATGCCGATGCGCTGCGGGTCCACGCCGTATTCCGCGGCGTGCGCGCGCACCCAGCGTACGGCGCGGCGCAGGTCACTCGCGGCATCGTTTTCGATGGAGTAGCTGGACCCCTGGTCGCGCGCGAGGCGGTATTTCAGCACGAAGGCGGTCACGCCAACGCGGTTCAGGTTCTTAGCGGCCAGCATGCCTTCGTTCTGGAATACCAGCATGCGGTGGCCGCCGCCCGGCACGACCACAACGGCGGCACCGTTGGCGTGGCGCGGGTCGGCTTTCATGATCGTCAGCGATGGCGCATGCACATTGCTGTAATAAACGCCGTCCTGCACCTTTTCCGCTTCCGCGCGGCGCTGTTCGGAGCCCGGTGCGCCGTCCGGCCAGAGCTGCACGCTGGGTGGTGCAGGCTGCTGCGCCACGGCGTGTGCTGCGAACAGCGTAGCGCAGAGGAAGAGGGCGGCCTTCATTGGCTGATCTCCGTTGAATAGAGCGAGTGATGGGCGAGAATGAAGAGGGTGCGTTTGCCAGGGCCGCCGAAGATCAGCTGCAATGGGCGCTCCGGCACATCGATGCGGCCGTTCTGCTTACCATCCTGGCCGTAGATGAAGATCTGGCCGTTCGCTACATAGACGTTGCCGTCCGGGCCGAGCACTGCGCTCTCGCCGCCGCGGTCAGCCAGCTGCTTCAGGTCCGTGATGCCGCCGCCCTGCTGCACGATGCCGCTGAATGTGCGGTTCTCGGAGCCGTTGGTGAACACGACGCGCTGGCCAACCGGCGCACTCACGAAACCGTGCGTCTGCAGCGAGTCGGCCCAGCGGAAGCCCAGATGATCCGGCGGTCCCTGGCGCAGCACGCGGTAGGCGGGCAGCACCAGGCTGCCATCCGGCGATACGTATTCTTCCGTTTTCGGCAGGGCTACGTCGCGCGCGAACATCTCGGCCAGCGTAGTGAATTCGTAGGTGCTGAAGTTCAGCTGGTCCTTGAATTCGCCGTTCTGCCAGAAGTTGACCGGCACTGCGACCTTCGCCTGCGGCCGTTGCGCCACCGCCGTTGGCTTGATCATTGTGATCTCATGCCCCGGCGTACCCGGCTTGAAGGCGTACACGCTCGCTTGCGGGCCGTAGGAGGACATCACCATCACATTGCCGCTGTTGTCGATGGCGAGGTTGACCGGGTCCAGCGGCGCGTCGCGCACTACTACCAGGCCTTCGTCCTTCGACCAGCTGTAGATGCGCTTCCAGTGGCGGTCCACGAAATACAGCTTGCCCTGCGCATCGACTGCCGCACCGGCGATCGAGTAGAAGCCGCCTTCCAGCTTGTCCACTTTGCCCAGCGCGGGCGGGGCGGCGCGCTGCTTGCCGCTGTAGTCGAACACGGCGAACTCGCGCTCGCGGATGTCGATCTTGTTGCTCACGTCGCGGATCGCGTTTTCATACGCGAACTTGCTGGCGCGCAGATAGGTGGTGCAGCCCTTGTCGTCGCAGGTGGCGAACCCGCTCTCGCCGTTGACGTGCACGTTGCGGAAGCGGATGTCGCTGGAGTTGGTGATCGTCACCGCCGCCGGCATCGGTTTGTAGGAGCGGGTTACGCGATAGCCGTGATAGTTCGCGAACAGCAGGTTCTTCGAGTTGCGGATTTCGAGCGAGACCGAATCGGCACCGTCGCGCACTTCTTCCTCCGTTTGCGGGGCCAGGAACTCCCAGTTCTCCACTTGATCCAGCACGATCTCGGCGCGGATATGGTGCTCGGCCGACAGCTCATAGACCTTGCCTGGCGTTTTCGTATTGCTGACGTAGAAGCCTGCCTCCGCATAGCCGCTCGGCGTCCACACGCCGCTGAAGGTGCCGCCGCCGTTGTCCGTCACCCAGATGCTGGGATACTGGCGGTCCCAATGGGCCGTAGTGTCGAACTTCGCATCCTTTTTATAGGGATCGCTGCGGCTGCCGTCGTACAGGCGCGTGCCGTGCCCACCCTGGATGCGCACGTCGTCCACCAGCGAATGTTCTCCGGCACGCCACATCAGTGCAACCGCGCGTGGATTGACTTCACCGGTAGCGAGGCCGATACCGGACACGATGGCTTCGCCGCCGCGCGCACTCTCCAGAAGCGGCACAGGAGCGCCGATGCCCGCGAACTTCGGCGAGCCGTTCGGAATCAGCAGCTGGGTCAGGCCCGGATGCAGGGCGATGATCACGGTGTCCGGCTTCATGCGGATGGTGTCATTGACGACGTAGAAGCCCAGCGGCAGGTACACCACGCGGCTGCTGTCGATGGCTTTCTGGACGGCGGCCGTATCGTCGGTAACGCCATCGCCAACAGCGCCGAACTTGCGTACATTCGCCCATTCCTGCGTTGGCGGCAGCGGGCGCAGGGCGCGTGCCGGCGCAGCTTGGGCGGGCAGGGAGGCGGTTTTGTAGTTGGTGGCAAACTGGCCCGGCTCGCCCATCTGCTTCAGCGTGAGGCCGTAATTGAACTCGTTTACCAGATAGTCGCGGCCATTGCCCGCAAGCGTTTTGCCGCTGTCACGGAAGCGCACGAAGGTCGGCACATTGCGCGCGCGTGCGCCTTCGAAGCCGACCTGCGTGTAGACGTTGTTCTCGTTGCTGACAATAAGCGCGGCCTTGCTCACGTTCTCGAAGCGCACGTCCTTACCCCACAGCCAATCACCATAGCCGCGGTTGATTTCCACGCCCACCGGCGTATTGCGGATTTCGGTGTTGATCATCGTGAGTCCGGCTTCGTGCTCGCGGATGGCCGCGTCGCGCTGGCCGTCGAAGCTTGAATCCATCAGCGTGAACTGCCAGGCAGGCGAGGTTTTCTCGCTCAGAATGCCGTAGCGGCCGCCGTAGAAGCGCAGGTTGTAAGCCACGTTGCCGACCTGGTAGACACCCGCCAGGCCGGAGCCGATATGGAAGTCGATGTGGCTCAGGTTCGAGTGCTGGGCCGTGTGCATGCGCACGCCGGCTGCGGCCGGATTGCCGTCCTTGATCTCGAAGTCCACGTTCGACAGTGCCGAATAGAAGGTGGAGGAGTTCGCATTGCGCACGTTCTCGCTGAAGGGCACGGCGCTCGGCACCGGCATCGGCACCTTGCCCACGCTGTACTGGTCGCCGCCGGTGAAGACCACCATATTGGCTACACCCTTCTGGAAGCCGGGGGTATTCGGCGCCAGCAGCAGCACGGGGCGGGTTGGACCCACGCCGTACACGCGTACGGCCAGCGGAATCAGGATGGAGCGGGTGATGCGGTAGCGGCCCGACGGCAGGAACACCACGCCGCCTTCGCCCTTGTTGGCGGCGCTGTTAATGGCTTCCTGAATGGCGGCGCTGTCATCGGCCTTGCCGTCGCCTTTGGCGCGGACAACAACCGAACGTGGGTCTTCGGGCATGCTCTGGTAGGCGGACAGCGAGGCTGCCGAGGCGGCGGAGGCGGTCAGCAGCGCCGCCAGGGCCAGCGCCGGGCGGGCGGGAAGAGTCAATTTCATTGTTTATATCCTTATCAGACGAATAGCGACAGGAGCAGGACGAACAGCAGGCCGACCACGCCGACCAAGGTTTCCATCAGGGTCCAGGAGCGGAAGGTATCGCGCAGCGAGAGGCCGAAATATTCCTTGAACATCCAGAAGCCGGAATCGTTTACGTGGCTGCACATCAGGCTTCCCGCCCCGATGGCCAGCACCATAAGGTTCGGGTTCACACCCGAACTTTCCACCAGCGGCGCGACGATGCCGCCCGCCGTTACGCCGGCCACCGTGGCCGAGCCGAGACAGATGCGGATCAGTGTGGCCACCGACCAGCCCAGCACCAGCGGCGGCACCGGCAGGCTGGCCAGCTGCGCACCCAGTTCCGCGCTCACGCCGGACACCACGAGCACCTGCTTGAGCGCACCGGCGCCCGCAATGATGAGCAGGATGGGCGCGATCTCGCGCATGGCCTCCGCCGGACCTTGCATCAGCTGCGACAGGCGCTGGCCGCGCGCCAGGCCAAGCGTGAACAGCGCGATCACATAGGACAGCAGCATCACGATGAGTGGATTGGAGAGCAGGGACAGCGCGCCGTTCAGGTCCGGCCGGGCCGTGGTGATAAGCGTGGTGGCCGCCAGCAGCAGCACGGGCAGCAGGGCGGTGGCGAAGCTGTTGAAGGCGCCGGGCAGTTCAGATTCCGGTGGGGGCTCGCTGCGGAACATCGCGGCAGGCGCCGCCTCGATGCATTTGAGGCTCATGGCGAACACCGGCCCGGCGATGATCAGCGTAGGCACGCCGACCAGGATGCCGTACAGGAGCGTCGTGCCCATGTCGGCATGAATCGCCGACACCAGCGCTACCGGCGAGGGGTGCGGCGGCAGGAAGCCATGCGCAATCGATAAACCGGCCAGCAAAGGAATCGCCAGCGCCACTGCTGGCCGTCCGGACTGGTAGACCAGCGAGAAGATCAGTGGCACCAGCAGCACGAAGCCGACGTTGTAGTAGAGGGGAATGCCCACCACGAAGCCGGTGATGGTGAGCGCTACCGGCAGGCGCGATGGGCCGAGTGCGGCGATGAGGCAGGTGGCGATGCGCCGCGCGGCGCCGCTGTCGGCGATCAGCTTGCCGAATACCGCGCCGAGGCAGATCACCACCACCAGGGAGCCGAGCAGGTCGCCGATGCCCTTCTCGATCGCGCCGGGGATGCTGCCGGGCGGGACGCCCAGCAGCAGTGCCGCCGCCAGCGCTGCGGCCACGAAGGCTAGCAGCGGCGGCACCTTGCCCCATGCGATCAGGATGGTCAGCAGGCTGACCGCCAGCAGTACGGAAACGATGTTTCCCACGGCTGGCTCCTGTTACAGGCTGTAGCGCAGGCCTACGCGGTAGGTACGGCCAACCACGTCGTACAGCGCCGGGTTGATGCCGTAGCTCGCGTTGTTCTGCGGTGCGGCTTCCGGATCGCGGTCCGTCAGGTTGTCGATCTTGAAGTAGAACTGCAGCTGTTTCGAGAAGTTGTAGCTGCCGCCCAGGTCGAAGTAGGTGGCGCCCTTCATCTTGTTGCTGTAGATGGTCGGGTGGATAATGGTCGACGTCGGGCAGCCGGTCTGGCACTCGATGAAGTCATTGCGGTAGGTACCGTCGCTGATCCAGCGTTCGCTCAGGGTCAGGCTCAGCTTGTCGTGTTCCCAGGTCTGCTGCGCCAGCAGTTTCCACTTCGGCGTGTTGCTCATGTTCGAACCCGCGTTATCGACGGGGATCGTGCCCACCACACCCGAATCGGTGATGTAGTGCAGGTTGCGGGTAGCCAGTGCGCGGAAGGTGAAGCGGCCCGGCAGGTTCAGCTTGTCGAGATTGGTACGGTAAGAGGTCTCGATGTCGAATCCCTTGGCCTTCAGCGAAGCGAGATTGAAGGCCTGCAGCGTCACGTAGTTGTTGCCCGGGCTGTTCAGCACCATGGCCGAGCAGATTTCCTGGTTGCCCGCCACGCACAGGTCCACTTCCTGCTGGATCGTGAGCGCCGAGATCACGCCCTTGACCTCGATGTCGAAATAGTCCACCGAGGCCGAGAAGCCTGGCGCCCACTTCGGCTGGCTCAGCACGATACCGAAGGTGTTGTTGCGGGCGACTTCAGGACGCAGGTTGGTATTGCCGATGGTGCGTTCCTGCACGCTGATGGTGTTGCCCTGGTACTGCACCACGTTGTTCACCACCAGCGGCGCTGCATACAGCTCGCTCAGGTTAGGTGCGCGCACGTCTTTCGAGGTCACACCACGCAGGCGCAGGCCGTCCACCGGCGTTTGCCAGGTGGCGCCCAGCTTCCAGCTGCCGATGCTGCCGGCGGTGCTGTACTTGGTTTCGCGGTCGGCCAGGTTCAGGTTGGCCTCGCCGAAGGTGGCGTTCTTGAACAGCGGTACGTTCAGTTCCACATACGCTTCGCGCACGCTGTATTCGCCCTTGCCGTTGTGGTAGTTACCGGCATACCAGTTATTGCCGATGGTGGTGTTCAGCAGCGGGTCGACCGGGTAGTACTCATTGTTCGGCGATTCCTGCCACACGCCGTTGCCGTAAGCGTCGCCGCGCACGCGGTATTTCTCGCGGCGGTACTCGGCGCCGGTTGCCAGTGCGATCGGACCGGCCCAGCCCTCAGCCACTTCGCCGTTGATATTGAAGCTGCCCACCTGCTGGCTCTGGGTGGTGCGCTGGCGCGGACCCTGTTCCGGCGCGATGTAGCGCCATGCGGCCATGTCCACCGGGTTGTTGCCGATGATGTTGAACGGCAGGCAGCCCGAAGCGCGTGCTACAGGATTGCGGCAGCCGATGGTGCCGTCCGGCAGGCGCACGGCATCGATGGCCGCGTTGTAGCGGGCGTTGAGGGTGATGTCGTGCACGTCGATATTGGTCTTGTTCTCGCCGTGCGTGATGTAGGCGTCGTAGCGCCATTCCTTGCCGAAGGCCGGGAACTTGCCTTCCGCGCCGACCACGAAGCGGCGCTGCGTACGCACCGGCTGCACATCGATATTGCCCGGGAAGATGGCATTGGCCGTACCGTACTGGAAGCTGGTGATGTTGTTCTGCGCACAGGCAGCAACGATCGACGCCGGCAGGTAAGGGTTGGTGCACTGGATGGTGAGGTTGGCGTTCTTCGCCGCACCCGGGTTAGGCGAGAAGCGCGAGCTGACCTGGCCGAAGTTGGCGGTGAAGTACAGCGAGTGGTCCGGCGTGAGGTCGTAGGACACCCGAGTGTAGGCCACCTGGCGCTTGAAGTTCATGGCCAGGTTGGTACCCGCACCCACGCTGCCGCTCAGGTCGCCGCCGATACAGAATGGGTTGATACAGTTGGTGACGGCGCCGGTGCCGGTCGGCTTTCCGTTCGATCCGTACTGGAACTGGTAAGGCACGCCGCCGTCGCCGAAGGCCGTGCCTTGCAGCGGGCCGCTGGTGATCAGGCCGTATTTGGAGTATTGATATTGCTGCGCATGCTTGATCACGCGGTACTGCGGCAGGCCGTCGTTGGTTTGTGCCAGCGGGCGCACCGAGTAGGCAGGGTTCTCATACCAGGTGCGGCCGTTCGGACCCACTTCGCCGAAGCCCGGCGAGTCAATGCCGTTCTCCTTGGTGAACTCGCCGCTCACGGTCACGTGGAGGCGGTCGTCCATGAAGCCGCGGCCCCAGGCTGCCTGCACCGTGCCGCCACGGTCGTCGTGATAGCGCGTCTGGCCGCCCTGCACATTGGCCTTGAAGCCGGTGAAGCGTTTGTCGGTCACAAAGTTGACCACGCCGCCCACGGCGTCCGAGCCGTAGGAAGCCGAGGCGCCGCCCGTCACCACGTCCACGCGCTTGACCAGCAGCTGCGGGAACTGGCTGACGTCGGTCACGCCAGTAACGTTGGCGCCCACCACGCGCTGGCCGTCCAGCAGGGTCAGGGTCCTGATGGTGCCCAGGCCGCGCAGGCTGAGCGAGGACAGGCCCTGGATGCCGGAGCTGGTGCTGTTGGTGCTGGTGGTGCGGCCGGTGCTGCCCTGCAGTGCAGGCAGTTCGGTCAGGGTGTTGAATAGATTAGGCTTGGCCGCTTTTTCCAGGTCCGCGGTGGACAGGCTGGTGGTCGGCGTGGGCATGCTGAAGCCGCGCGCGGCGATGCGCGAGCCGGACACCGTGACCACGGTGCTCGGTGCTTCGGCTGCCGCAGGAGCCTGGGCTTCCGGCGCTGCGGTAGCGCTGGCAACAGGCTGGGCCTGCTCCTGGGCCTGGGCTCCGGCGGCCAGCATATAGCAGGCGCTGGATACGGCCAGGCTGATTAAAGTTCTTTGAACGGGTTTACGCATTTCAGTCTCCTATTATTGCCATCTTCTTAGTGAAATCGGCGTGCCGCCTCGAAGCGGGGTGCTACGCCAGTCCTTACAACAGAGCGGGTGCAGACTCCCGCGGTCAAGCTTTACCGGTGATGCGGTCCACCAGCGCGGCAGGCGCCAGTGTGATGTCCAGGACCAGGCCTGCCTCGTCGTCCTGTAGTGCTTCAAGAATTTCCAGCTGGCTGTCCAGCAGTGCCGGCGGCATGTAGTGGTCAGTACGCTTCTGCATGCGCTCGGCGATCAGGCCGCGCGGGCCGGACAGGTGCACGAACTGCAGGGCAGGGTCGGCCTCGCGCAGCAGGTCGCGGTAGCGGCGCTTCAGGGCGGAACAGGACAGCACAAGCCCCTTGCCCTGTTCGCGCGCGCCGCGGATTTCTGCCGCGAGGGTGCGCAGCCAGCCCGCACGGTCCTGGTCGTCGAGCGGAATGCCGGCCGACATCTTGGCCACATTGCTCTCGGGGTGGAAGGCGTCTCCTTCCAGGAAGGGCACGGCGAGAGTGGCCGCCAGGGCGGTGCCGATGGTGCTCTTGCCACACCCGCTGACACCCATGACGACCCAGCGGGTCGTGCTGTGTTGTTTGGCCGGGGTTGAATTGCTCGCTGCTGTCATGTTTCTCTCTATGTCCGGGGTACTCTAGTTAGCGCTATCATTTAATTTTGCTAAGTTTTAAATAAGTTCGCTTGTTTGTAAACAGCCGATTTACGTTGCAGCGCAGTGTGAGCGCTCGATCATAGCGCGAATTTCCATGCCTTCGCCTCCAGGCGCAGCGGGCTTTCACTCAGTCGTATAGGTTGCAGCACTGATAGCGCTATCAGTGCTGCGGTGCAGCATCAAATAATTGATGTGGTGTCTACGACACGTGATTAACCATCAGTCCGCAGGGTAGCGCAGGCCGATCTGGCTGCGGATGCTGTCGAGCAGGGTCATCAGGCTGAGCGTTTCTTCATGGCTCATCAGGGGATGCTCGGTCTGGCCTGCACGCAGGCAGTCTCCGGCGGCGATCGCCTCATGGGTGTAGCCGTTGCCGAGCCACGGCACGTCGACGGTGCGTGCACTGCCGTCCTGCAGCGCGACGGTAAGCTGGGTGGCCATGTGGAACATGCGGTGCATGCGCACGCTGCCCCTGGTGCCCGAAACGATCAGTTCGCAGGCCGAGCGGGCGCGCAGGGAGCAGCTGCCCACGGAGAGCGTGCCGCCTTCATGCTTCATGGTGAAGGCCGTGCTCAGGTCAACGCCGGTTTCGCCGATGATGGCCTGAGCCTGCACCGAGCTCACCTTGCCGAGCAGGGCGCAGGCGATCGACAGCGGATAGATGCCGAGGTCCAGCAAGGCGCCGCCACCCAGTTCCAGTTTGTTCACGCGGTGCTCCGGATCGGTGGTGGCCGAGATGCCGAAATCGGCGTGCACCTGGCCTACCGTGCCGATCTCGCCGGAATCGATGATGCGGCGCACTTCGGCCAGGGCCGGCATGAAGCGGGTCCACATCGCCTCCATCAGGAACAGCTTGTTCTCGCGCGCCAGGGCCACGATTTCATCCGCCTCGCGCCGGTTCATTGCGAACGGCTTTTCGCACAGCACAGCCTTGCCGCCGCGCAGCGCCAGCTTGGCGTTCTCGGTATGCATGGGGTGGGGCGTGCCGATGTAGATGATGTCCACGTCCGGCGCCTGCGCCAGTTCCTCATATGAGCCGTAGGCTGCCGGGGCGCCGAATTCACCGGCGAAGGCCTGCGCGCTTTCTTTGGTGCGCGAGCCCACAGCTGTGAGTACTGCGCCGGGCGCATCGCGCAGGCCAACGGCGAAGTCGTGCGCGATGCGGCCGGTGCCGAGAATGCCCCATCTGATCTGTTTTTCCATGTCCGTTCCTTTGAATGCGCAGTGCGCGGAACACGCACTATATACGCGAACGGACTAGGCGCGCACGGCGCTGCGGAAGGCGGCCGACAAGGCAGTCAGCGCCTGCTGCGGCCGGCCTTCCTTCACGCGCGTGTGCAGCAGCACGGGCAGGCGGGGCAGCTGGGGCAGGCCGAGTTTGCTGCCTACATCCACCGCGCCGAAGGGCAGCATGCGCGGCGCGAGCGCCGCAACACCGAGGCCCGCCATCACGGCCGCGGTCACGGCCGCCACGCCGCCGCCAACGAAGGCCTGGCTCCAGGGAATCCCCGCTTCATCCAGCAGCCTGCTCGACATCACGCGCACGCCGCAAGGTTCGGCCAGCGTCACCACCGGCAGGGGCTCGCCGCTGCGGTGCTGCCAGCTGGGACCCGCAAACCACGCGAACTGTTCTTCGGCTAGTGTCTCGCCATCATCGCGACCGGTGTGCAGGCGCACGATGACGGTGTCCAGCTCGCGCCGGTCGTAGCTTTGCAGCAGGTCGCAGGATGAGCCGATGCGGATTTCGATCAGCAGCTGCGGGTCCTGCGCGTTCATGCGCGCGATGAGGGCAGGGAGCTCAGGGCCGGCTACATGGTCGCTGATGCCGATGGTGAGGCGCTGCCGCGTGCTCACCAGCGCCGCCAATGCGCGCTCGTGCACCTCCAGCAGCTCGCGCGCCGGTTCCAGGAAGGCGGCGCCACGGGCGGAAAGCTCCACATAGCGCGGCGTGCGTTCGATAAGGCGGTAGCCCAGCTTGTCTTCCATGCGCTTCAGCTTCAGGCTGACGGCAGCCTGGGTACTGCCCAATACCTCGGCCGCACGGGTAAAGCTGCCCAGTTCGGCGATCCGGACGAAAGCTTCCACCGCATCGACATCCAGTGCGCGTTCAGTCATGGTTATTTGTAATGATTGATATGAGTGGAGATATCATATCAGAATGGATAGCATGAAGTCCTCAACCACTTTATGAGGCCCATCATGCCGCTCTGCCACATCTCTCTCCGCGCCGGAAAGCCCGCAGCGTACCGCCAGGCTATCCTCAACCAGCTGGCACGTGCCCTGAACGAAACCTTCAATGTGCCCGAAGATGACCAGTTCATGGCCATCACCGAACACGAGGCGGCCAACTTCCGCTTCAGCGCTACCTACCTCGGTATCGCCCGCAGTGAAGACATCGTCTACATTCAGGTCACGGCCAACAACACCCGCAGCATCGAGCAGAAGAAGGCCCTGTTCCGTCGCATCGCCGAACTCATGGCGGACCAACCCGGCATCCGCCCGGAAGACGTCTTCGTCAACCTGATCGAGGTGGAAAAGGAGAACTGGTCGTTAGGGAATGGGCTCGCTCAGTACGCTTGAACTAGTCGCCTGTGCGGCAGCACTTCGGTTGGCCAAGCGTTTGGCCATATCCATGGCGTTGATCACTCGGTGAAAAAAACCGGAAGAAAAATACAACCCGACGAGGAAACAGACCAGTAATGCGAACAGTGCCCAGCGCGCTTCAGATACCGATTTCCGTACTGTTTCGCTTGTAAGGGAGGCGGCTTGCTTGCAGATGATGCTGATCTCCTCGGCGGAAAAGCCGACATCGCGCTTGATTAGTTCAGCGACTGGGGTGGTAGTACATTCCTTTAGTGGGAGACTCCCGGTATGCCACAGCGTGTCAGCCGAGCGGGTATCAATCCAGAACAGCGTGCGGGAATCGGTGAATTGCAGAAGCGTTTTATTCTGGCCCATCGCAAGACAGGTGATTGCACTCGCTAGCGACAGAGTGATGATTGCCAGAGCTGCAAGGACCGCTCGCCAAGTCTTTGGATAGGCCTCTCGGCCTTTGAGTGTCTGATTTTCCAGATTGAAGTAGTGTCCACACGCAGCTATGTCCGTGACGCTTTCATCGTTTTCCCGGGCCCATTGAATCAGGGCTTCTGCCTGTGTCACTGTTCGAGCTTTCAACCCGGTGGTGAACCTGAATTGCATCAGTGCGGCTTGCTCGTCAATGGCGGTCTGAATAGACGGTAACGCGCAGCTTTTCTTGCCGTTGAAGGTTGCCCAGAGGCGATTCATCAGGGTGTGCGATGAACCAGTTCTATGCCAGATGAGGGCCGCGATAACGGTGGCGAGAATTAGGGCAGCGATGCTGCTATTGGTGATGAGCGTGGCGATACTTGTGACGTCCATAAGCGAGGAGATGAAGAGTTAGAGGCGGCTAAGGCGTTTCAGGCAGAGAGATTCAAAGTCCTGCCGCGTATTGCAGACTATGTGGATGTAGATCGTATGGTGGTCCTCTGCCACCTGATACAGGATTCGGGTGTGGGGCGGCAATACAAGCGACCTGTGGTAGGGGAGGGATAAATCGCCAAGTTCGGCAATAGAAGTGCCGAGCTCCGGAAAACGGGCCAGCTTGTCGAAAGCGCGGCGCAGGGAAGCGAATGCCTTCCTTGCAGTGGACTCGCCGAATGTCGTTGTGAGATAGGCGATCAGATCCAAAATATCGCGTTCGGCAGATCGCGTTATCTTGACCTTGTAGGCCATGCCGGATTACTTGCCAGCTTTGTTGAACAGACTTTGTTCGAGGCGGTCCATCACCGCCGTTGCATCGTCCACCCGGCCTTCCTGCACGTCGCGCTGGCCCATATTGAGGAGATGAAGGAGTGCCAGCGCCTGCCGGGAGCTTTCATAACGTTCCACCGGGACGCAGACAAACGCTGCCACGCCGTTCTGAGTAATGACGATATCGGTCTGCTCCTGCCTGAGCTCTTCCACCAGTTCGGCGGTATTGCTCTTCAAGTAGGAGATAGGCTTCATTTTTGATAGGCGCATCTGGCTCATCCGGACAGAATAGAGACAAAATTCAGTCTAGTGCATGGCCTTATGCAGGTCAATCAACGATGAACAGCCTTGCTCCCATTGCAGTGGAGGAGCGGTGCGGTTCGGCGTCGTCGGCGACCTGATAGCTCATGCCCGGTTTCAGGACGAAGCTGCGGCCGTCTTCCAGTTCGGTATGCAGCTCGCCTTCGAGGCAGAGCAGGATGTGGCCTTCACGCACCAGTGGTCGGCGAGGTAGCCCGGCGTGTATTCCACCATGCGCACGCGTAAGTCGCCGAAGCGCTGGGTGCGCCAGAAGGCCGTGCCGGTTTCGCCGGGGTGTTCGGTGGCTTCTATCTTTGCCCAATCGGTGGTGCCGAACGGGATGCCGCTCATCTGCATCGTTGCTCCTTCGCGTTATGATGGATATTTTGCCGGAGACCCCGACCATGCACTTTCTTCTGTCCTATGAACTCGCCGATGACTATCTGCAGCGCCGTGAACTGTTCCGCGCCGATCACCTCGGCCTGGCCTGGCAATACGTGGAGCGCGGCGAGCTGGTGCTGGGCGGCGCGGTAGGCGAACCGATCGAAAGCGCAATGCTGCTGTTTAAGGGCGATTCGCCCGCCGCGGCCGAAGCCTTCGCCAGGGCCGATCCTTATGTGCTGAACGGGATCGTGAAGAAATGGACCGTGCGCAAATGGCACACGGTCGTCGGCGAGACAGCAAGCAATCCGCTGCGCTGATTCAGTAGATGCAGTCGTCGCAAGGTGCCGGCTGCAGGCTGTGGCGGGTGTGGTCGCGCGCCTGCACCAGCCGGATATGGGCCTGGCGCAGCAGTTGCTGCATGCGCGACTGTTCGGCCGGTTCGCCGACGCGAATGCGGCCGTCGCCCACCGCTTCCACCAGCGTCAGGCCGTCATTCGGCACCACGAACTCCTGGCCGGAACGCAGCATGAAGTCGGTGTACTGGCCGTATGCGGTAATCCAGGCCGTTCCCTCGATGCACTGCACGGTCTGGCCCCCGGCCTGTTCCAGGCGAAGCGGACGGTTCGGGGTGAGCTGGTATTCCATGGCGGCCTCCTGCGCTGTTGCGGTATCTCCAGAATAGCCAGCCGGCCGCAACCATAACAGATGCAGCAAAACGATATTGTTATGTGTACAGATGCGTTTCAGCTACACTGTACTGGTCGAAAAAGAATGCCGCTGTACCTGTTCCGGCAGCCTGCGGCGGCGCGAGAATAGCGGGATGTCCATCAATCTGTACGAGCAGCTGGCCACTGAGCTGGACGCACTGATCGCCCAGCGCATGTTTGCGCCCGGCGACAAGCTGCCCTCGATCCGCCACCTGGCGCAGCAGAAGCGCCTGTCGGTCAGCACCGTGCTGCAGGCCTTGCGGCTGATGGAGGACCGCGGCCTGATCGAAGCCCGTCCGCAGGCGGGCTATTACGTGCGCCACCGCAGCCGCATGCTGGCGGCGCTGCCCGACCCCGAACCGCTGCGCGAACCCGCTTATGTGGGCATCAACAACACCCTGATGCGCGTGCTCAAAGCGAACGAATCGCCGCAGGTGGTGCACCTGGGCTCGGCCTGGCCACCGGATGAGCTGCTGCCGATGCGGCGTGTGCAGAAGGCCGTGGCCTCGGTCGCGCGGCGCGACCCGGCGCTGCTGAGCAAGGTAAGCTGCTACGAAACCAATGAACCTGCCTTCACGCGGCAGGTGGTGCGGCGCGCGCTGGACTGGGGCCAGCTGGACCCGGCCGAGATCGTTGTCACCAGTTCCTGCACCGAAGCCATCAGCCTGTGCCTGCGCGCCGTGGCCCAGCCGGGCGACACCATTGCCATCGAGTCCGCCACCTATTTCGTGCTGCTGCAGCTGATTGAAAGCCTGGGCATGAAGGCGCTGGAGATTCCCACCCATCCCAAGACCGGCCCGTCCATCGATGCGCTGGAACTGGCGCTGGATGCCGGGCTGGTGCAGGCCTGCCTCTTTATTCCGAATGCGAACAATCCGCTGGGTTGCATCATGCCGGACGACAACAAACGCCGCCTGGCGGCGCTGGTGGCCAAACACAAGGTGCCGCTGATCGAGGATGATGTATACCGCGACCTGTGCTTCACGGCGGAGCGCCCGTGGCCTATCAAGGCCTACGACACCAGCGGCTACGTGCTGCTGTGCTCTTCGTTCTCGAAAGCGGTGACTCCCGCTTCGCGCGTGGGCTATGTGGCAGCGGGGCGCTGGGCGCAGGAAGTGGCGCTCCTCAAGATGGTGTCCAGCGGTTCCACCAGCCAGTTTTTCCAGGCCGTGCTGGCCGACTTCCTGAACGGCAGCAGCTACGATATCCAGGTGCGCAAGATGCGGCGGGTGCTGGCGCAGCGTATCGCGCGCATGTCGGATGCGGTCTGTGCGCATTTCCCGCCCGATTGTTCCGTCAGCGAGCCGCAGGGCGGTTTCGTGCTGTGGGTGCAGATGCCGCCGCAGGTGGACGCGCTGGCCCTGCATGAGGAAGCAGTGGCGAAAGGCGTGGCCTTCGTGCCCGGCCCGCTGTTCTCGGCCAGCGGCAAGTTCACCAACTACCTGCGCCTCAACTGCGGCAATGCCTGGAGCGACGAGATTGAGCGCGCCGTCGCGCGCCTGGGCCAGCTGGTGCACCGCCATGCCGATAAGGACATGGGCCGCGCCGCCTGATCCATCGGCTTCGGCGCCGCCTTTTTGCAGTTCATTCCGCATTTTCTGCGCCTCGTCGCACACCGCTCGCGCCGTATAAGGCCTTTAGGTACAGTGTAACCATGCAAGCAGCACTTAACACTGACCTGAAGGAGAACATCATGAATGCCACCAAACACATGGAAGCCATCTTCCTCGCCGCCGCCCTGGTTGGCGCTATATTCAGCTTCGCCACCGTGAGCCAAAAGCCGCTGGACCTGGCGGCCTACCGCGCAGTGATGAGCGCCCAGCAAACCGAAATGCCGGTAGTGCACGTGGCCGCAAAACGCCTGAGCGCCGCCGAAAAAGCAGCCCTGATCTGAGCCGGAACGCCGGAGGGCGCAAAACTCGCGGTTGCGGGGGCTGGTCTTGGTACAATTGTGGTTTCGACATAGCCGCATGACCCCATGATTGACATCCAACTGCTCCGTAAAGACATTGATACCGTCGCCGCCAAACTGGCGACCCGCAAGTTCCAGCTGGACGTGGCCGGCTTCAACGCCCTCGAAGGCGAGCGCAAGGCGATCCAGACCCGTACCGAAGAACTGCAGGGCAAGCGCAATTCGCTGTCCAAGCAAATCGGTATGATGAAGGGCAAGGGCGAAGACACCACCGCTGTCATGGCCGAAGTAGCAGGCTTGGGCGATGAGCTCAAGAACAATGAACAGGCGCTGGCCGTGGTGCAGGAGAAGCTGAGCGCTTTCCTGCAGGCCGTGCCGAACCTGCCGCACGAATCCGTGCCTGCAGGGACCGACGAAACGGGCAATGTGGAAGTGCGCAAAGTCGGTACCCCGCGCAGCTTCGATTTCGAGATCAAGGACCACGTCGATGTGGGCGCCGCACTGGGCCTGGACTTCGACACCGCCACCAAGCTGACCGGCTCGCGCTTCTCCGTCATGAAAGGCGGCATCGCACGACTGCACCGCGCGCTGGCGCAGTTCATGCTCGACACGCACACCGACAAGCATGGCTACACCGAGTGCTACACGCCGTATATGGTGAACGCCGAGTCCCTGCTGGGCACCGGCCAGCTGCCGAAGTTCGAAGCCGACCTGTTCTCGGTGAAGAAGGGCGGCGCGGAAGGCGAGGGCGAGACCTTCTACCTGATTCCGACTTCGGAAGTATCGCTGACCAATATCGTGCGTGATGAAATCGTGGCCGCCGATACGCTGCCGCTGCGCATGACCGCGCACACGCCGTGCTTCCGCTCCGAAGCGGGCAGCTATGGCCGCGACACCCGCGGCATGATCCGCCAGCACCAGTTCGACAAGGTGGAGATGGTGCAGGTGGTGCATCCGGAGAAATCGTATGAAGCGCTGGAAGAGATGGTGGGCCACGCCGAAACCATCCTGCAGCAGCTTGGCCTGCCGTACCGCGTGATGTCGCTGTGCACCGGCGACATGGGCTTCGGCGCCGCCAAGACCTACGACCTGGAAGTGTGGCTGCCGGCGCAGAACACCTACCGCGAGATCTCTTCGCTGTCGAACTGCGAGGCCTTCCAGGCCCGTCGCATGCAGGCGCGCTTCCGCAATGCGCAGGGCAAGCCTGAGCTGCTGCACACCCTGAACGGCTCCGGCCTGGCCGTGGGCCGCACGCTGGTGGCCGTGCTGGAGAACTACCAGCAGGCTGACGGCAGCGTCGAAATCCCTGCGGTGCTGCAGCCTTATATGGGCGGTCTGACGAAGCTGTCTGCATGATGAAAAAAGGCCCTTCCATTTTCCGGAAGGGCTGCTATAATGCTGGTCTTCCGCGGCAGTAAGCGGAAAATGTGAGTCACACAGACCAACGTACAGAACACCTGGAGAGGTGGCAGAGTGGTCGAATGTACCTGACTCGAAATCAGGCGTAGGGTGTCCCCCTACCGTGGGTTCGAATCCCACCCTCTCCGCCAGTTGTAAGAAAAAAGCTCCCTGACCGGGAGCTTTTTTTTGCTTTTTTCATTTAAAATATACGCTGTATAAATAATGGAAGGCATATGGTTACCGGACATGTTTTCATTGCTGCCAGCCTTGACGGCTACATCGCCCGCGCCGACGGCGATATCGAATGGCTGCTTGCGCGCGACGACCCATCGGAAGACCATGGGTACAATGACTTCATCAAGGACAAGGACGTGATCGTGATGGGGCGGGGCAGTTACGAAAAGGTGGTGACATTCGATACCTGGCCTTACGAGCTGCCTGTGCTGGTGCTGTCGCGGCAGCTTGCCGGAACGCCGGTGCCCGGGCCGCTGCAAGGCAAAGTGCGCTTTGCCGCGCTGTCGCCAAGGGAAGCGATGGCGGAGCTGGCGCAGCAGGGCGCACGGCGGGCATATATCGACGGCGGCCAGGTGGTGCAATCTTTCCTGCGCGAGGGCCTGATCGCCGACATGGTCATCACCACAGTGCCCGTGCTGATCGGCGCTGGCCGCCCGCTGTTCGGGGCGTTGCCGGAGGATCGCAGCCTTACGCTGGTGGCGAGCCGCAGCTTCCCGTCCGGCCTTGTGCAATCGAGCTACCGCCTGCAATGAGCAAGCCGCGCGGACGCCCGGCGCGCGGCGATGGCATCACGCGTGAGCAGATTCTTGATGCTGCCTTGCTGCTGCTGGAGGAGGGGCAGGGGTTCTCGATGCGTGCGCTCGCGGCGCGGCTGACCGTGACGCCGATGAGCCTTTACCATCACGTGGGCGATCATGCCGGGCTGCTGCGTGCTATTTCGGACCGGGTATATGCTGCGGTACTTGCCGGGGACGCGGCCGCCGAAGATCCCGCCGCGCGCATCCGCACGCTGCTGGTCCGGTATCACGGCGCAGTAAAGGCCTACCCGCAGCTTACCCTGGCCATCTTCGCCCAGCCCGCGGCGTTCGCGGGGACGACGCGCGACATCACGGACCAGCTGCTTGCCTTGCTCGGGATGCTGACCAGGGACGGAGAGCTGTGGCTCGATATCCTGGTTGACCATGCGCATGGCAGTGCGCTGGCATTCCACGCGCTGCGTGATCATCCGCAGCAGGCTGCGTCAATGCAGGCGCGCTACCTGAAGGCGCTGGACCAATTGCTGGCGCGGCTGGCCTGAACTGCGGAGCTGACAAACAGACAATCTGCCTGTAGAATCGCGCCAATTAAGTGAACGGTGCCTTCCTGCTTTTCGGCAGGGAGGTGAAACGGGAAGCCGGTGACGCGCGTAATTTGCATTGCGCGCCAGTCCGGCGCAGCCCCCGCTGCTGTATGCCTGACGACCGGATTCGTACGCCACTGTGTTCAAAGCACGGGAAGGCAGGATCGGGAAGGATGAGGGCGAGCCAGAAGACCGGCCGGTCACGGTAATGTGCAAAACCCGGGGTGAGGTTTTGCCTGTTGGCTGTCGTCGTCTCTTTCCGTTGCTGCTGTTGCCTGAGTGGTGTGTCCGCACGCCTGTACCTGCACACGCGGAATGAGCGCGGCTGCCGTTCACTGGCGGGTACAAATTGATTATTTCCACACTTGTCCGCGTTGCTGCCGTGATCCTGTGCGCTCTCGCGTGGCAGCAGGGCCGGGCGGAGACGCTGTTTGCCGTGGTAACCGAGCGCGCGGCGCCTGCGGCCATCGAAGCCGCCCACCGCCACCTGGCGCTTCATCCACGCGACCGTATCGTGCTGCGCACGGCTTCGCAATGGATGGCGGCCAGCGAGCGCGAGGCCGCAAAGCTGCTGGGTGAGGCCGACACCATTCTCGCCGTTTCGCTGTTCGGCGACCCCGCGCAGCGCCTGAAGCATATGCTGCCGCGCCATGCGCGAACCCGCACCGCATTCCTGGCCTTTAATGGCGATGCGAGCCTGAGCCTGATGACACGCGATGCAGCCGGCAGTCTTGGCGATTTTTCACCCGAAACCCTGCGCGAGCTCTCCACCGAAACGCCGAAGGACACTGCATTGCAGGCGGCGGCCGCGCATCCTGTGGCGGCGCGCTGGCTGGCGGCACGCCGCGTGTGGCAGGCAGGCGGTGTCGATAATACTGCCGCGCTGTTCGCACATCGCCTGCATCCCGGCGCGCCGCTGGCGGCGCCGCAGCCGGAGCCTTCGCTGCGTATGCGGGTAGGCCAGCAGGAGCTGAGCGATGCCGCGGCCTGGGGCAAGGCCGCGCGGCTCGGCCTCAAGGCGCAGCCTGCGGTGGTGGTGCTCGACCTGTCGAATATGGATGGGATGGTGCCGGCCGCCGTGTGCCGCCAGATCGAGCAGCATGGTCAGCCCTGCGTACAGGTTCTCACGCGCTGGGGCGGCGCTTCGCGCGAAGTACTGGAACGCCTGCCGGAGCTGATCGCCCCGGCGCGGCCAGGGGCGCTGGTGGTGCTGCAGGACTTCGTGGTGGGTGCCGCGGAAGGGCGCGAAGCGGTCACCGAAGCATTGAAACGTATCGATGTGCCGGTGTTCAAGGCGATTCGCCTGTCCGACCGCACTGCCGTGCAGTGGCGCCTGTCGCCGGATGGCCTGCCTCCGGATTCCGTGCAATACCGGGTGGCGCTACCCGAGCTGCAGGGGATTGGCCAGCCACTGGTGGTAGCGGCGCTGGGCCAGGCGCAGCGCGACCGCCAGACCGGCATCGAAAACCGGCCGCCGGTAATGCTGGCCGCCGAAGTGGAGCGGCTCGCCGCACGCGTCAGCCGCTGGCTGGCTCTGCGCGCGAAGCCGAACCGCGACAAGCGCGTGGCGCTGATCTATTACAACCACCCGCCGGGCCGCCAGAACATCGGCGCCGATAACCTGAATGTGCCGGCGTCGCTGTTCGACATGCTGCATGCGATGAAGGACGCCGGCTATACCGTGGGCGCCTTGCCCGAGTCGCCCGAGGCGCTGCTTGACCAGATCATGGCGCATGGCGTCAATCTGCCGGAAGACCGCAGCGCGCTGCGTGAGCTGAGCCGTTCGGTCAACCATGTGAGTGCTGCGGACTACACACGCTGGTTCGCCACGCTGCCGGCCCGGGTGCAGCGGGAAATGAGCAGCGGCCTCCTGGGACGCCTGCACGCCGATGTGCTGGAGGCGGAAGCGGCCGATGAATGGCTGCTGGGCCGTAAGCAGGCTGACGTCATCATCAAGGAATTGCAGCATCTGGTTGAGGGGGCCGACCATCCGCAGCGCGAAGCGGCGCTGCACGGCCTGGCGGCGCTGGCCGAGGGCTACCATGCCTGCCTCGATGCGCGTGCGCCGCGCCGCTGCGCGGCAATGGCGCCGCTCAACCGGCGCGTGGCGGGCTATGGCATCGAAGGCCTGAAAGGCTGGGGTGCTGCACCCGGCAAGATCATGGTCGACAGCGGCAAGCTGCTGGTTCCCGGCCTTGTTTTCGGCAATGTGTTCATCGGCCCGCAGCCGCCGCGCGGCTGGGAGGTGGATGAGGAACTGCTGCACGCGAACACCAGCATCACGCCGCCGCACCAGTACCTGGGCTTCTATCACTGGGTGCGTGACCGCTTCAAGGCCGATGCGCTGGTCCACGTGGGCCGCCATTCCACGTATGAATTTTTGCCGGGCAAAGCGGTCGGGCTGGCGAGCGACGACTATCCCAGCCTGATATCCGGCGACCTGCCCGGCATCTATCCGTATATCGTGGATGGTGTGGGCGAGGGCACGCAGGCCAAGCGGCGCGGCCTTGCCGTGATTGTCGATCACCTCACACCGCCGCTTGCCAGTACGCCGCTGTACGACGAGCTGCTTTCGCTGCGCCAGGTGGTGGAGAGCTACGAGGCGGCGAATTCGGAATCCCTCAAAACCCAGGCGGCGCGCCTGATGCGCGAGCGCGTCATTGCGCTGAACCTGAAGGCCGAGCTGGAGGCCTCGATGGCCGATGTGCTGGAGGTACGCGGCATTGGCTTCGACGCGGCCGACGATGACCTGCTGGCGCACGAGATCGGCCATTACCTGACCAAGTTGCAGGAAAAGTTCATGCCGCATGGCCTGCATATTTTTGGCCGTCCGTGGAAGCAGGAGTCCATCGACCTGATGCTGGATTCGATGAAGAAAGGCGGTATCGACGATCCCGCTGTGGCGGCCCGGCTGGCCGAATCGCCGCACCAGGAAATGGATGCCCTGCTGGCGGGACTGGACGGCCGGTTCATCGCGCCGGGCAAGGGCAACGATCCGCTGCGCTCACCCGAGGCGCTGCCGACGGGGCGCAACTTCCATGCAGTGGATGGCGATATTTTGCCGACCCGCCTTGGCTACCAGCTGGGCGAAAGCCTGGCAGACAAGGCCATCGCGCGTGCGCCGTCCGCGCCGGGCAGCGAAGGCATCATCCTGTGGGCTTCGGACGCGGTGCGCGACGAGGGCGTGATGGTGGCGTTTGCCCTGGCCATGATGGGCGCGGAACCGGTGTGGAATGCGCGCGGCATTGTGAGCGACGTGAAGCTCAAGTCCGGCAAGCCGCGGCGCGATGCCCTGGTGACCACATCGGGCCTGTTCCGCGACCTGTACCCGAACCTGATCCGCCTGATTGACCGCGCCGGGCGCCTTGCGCTGGCCGCATCGGCCGGCACGCTGGCCGAACAGGAGCCAGGCCTGCAGGACGCCCTGCGCGAGGCGCTGGCGCCGTTGCCGGGTGTGGCCTGGGGCAGGGAGCCGGTGGCGGACAACCGCGTAGCGGCAGAGTGGCTGGTGCGCCAGCGCGCGCTGGTGCGGGCGGGCATGCCGGCTGCAGATGCCGGGCGTGCCGCCGCGCAGCGCGTGTTCGGCGATGCGCCGGGCGCCTATGGCGCTGGCGTCAATCGCCTGACCGAGCGCTCCGGCGCATGGCGCGAGCGCGAGGAAATCGGCCGCGCCTACCGCAACCGCCTGGGCCACGCTTATGGACTGGACGGCAGTGGGGAGGCAAGCCATGCCGCCTTCGATGCGGCACTGGATGGCATTACCCGTACTTACCATGGCCGGGCCAGCAACCTGTATGGCCTGCTCGATAACAATGACGCCTTCGACTACCTCGGCGGCCTGTCGCTGGCGATCGAAGGCCGTACCGGCCGCGTGCCCGAGGCGCTGATCCTGCAGCATGCGCAGCCCGGACGCGCCGATGTGGAACCGCTGGCGGCAGCACTGCTGGGCGAACTGCGCGGCCGTTTCCTGAATCCCGCCTGGCTCAAGCCCCTCATGGAACACGGCTATTCCGGCGCGCGCACGATGGGCCAGGAATTCCTCGAAAACCTGTGGGGCTGGCAGGTGACGCGGCCTGATCTTGTGAAGAACTGGGCCTGGGACGAGGTGAAGTCCGTGTACTTCGACGATGCGCACAAGCTTGGCCTGCCGCAGTTCCTCGGGCAGCGCCATAACGCGCATGTGAAGGCGCATATGCTGGCGATCTTCATGGTGGCTGCCGAAAAAGGTTTCTGGCAAACCGATCCCGCCACCATCCGCCAGATGGGCGGCGAGCTGGCGCGGCTGGTGGCCGCGAACGGCCTGCCAGGCAGCGGCCACGCGGCGCCCGATCACCCGATGTGGCAATGGCTGGCGCCGCAGCTGGATGTTGCAGATGCACAGGCGCTTGGCGTAACGCTGGCGCGCGCGCGCGGCGACGCGCTGGCAACGCCTGCTGCGATGCCGCCAGCAGTTACGGTCCCGCGGGCTTCGGCGCCCGCCGCACCAGCACCCGGGCCTGCACCTTCCGGGCACGTGCCCGCCGATGCCGCACCGCGCGCTTACGAACTGCACCCAAAAGCCGAAACTCCCGAAGCGGCGGCGGCAAGAATCATCAAGCTGCTGGCCATGCTGGCCACGGGCTTCGCGCTGTTCGCGCTTGGCCTCTGGCGCGGCAGCCATCTCTCTCAACCTGTAAGGAGCAACACATGATTGAAACCCTGTCCTTCGCCTGGCTGCACGATGCGGTCAGCTGGCTATTGATGCCGTCCCTGATTGCACTGCTGGCCGGCTGCGCCATTGCAGTGGTGGAGGGCGGTATCGCCGTTGGCGAGCGCTTCCAGGGCCTTGCGAAGCTGCGCGCCAGTGGCGATGTGGCGCGGGTGCAGGCGGTTGCCCGCCACCGCCTTGAACGCGCCGACCTGCTGGCGCGCATTCCGCCGATGCTGGGCCTGATGGCCACCATCATCCCGCTTGGCCCGGGCCTGGCTGCCCTCGGCAATGGCGATCCGGCGAAGCTTGCCAGTGCAGTGACGGTGGCTTTCGATGCGACGGTGCTCGGCCTCGTGGCCGGCATTGGCGGGCTGGTGATCGGCAAACTGCGCCGCCGCTGGTACGAGGAAACGCTGGATGCGATGGAGCAGCCGGCATGAGCGGCGCACCCGCCCGCAAGCGCCTGCGCCTGTACTCGCATCTCGATGCGCGCTTCGACCACAGCGACGAAGATCCGCGCGCCAGCCTGGTCAACTTGGTGGACGTGATGCTGGTGTTTGCCTGCGGGCTGATTGCCGCCATCGCGGGCACCAATGGGGCGCTGAAAACACCGCAGCCGGTGGAGAAGGGGCGCCAGATCGAGCGGCCTGCCAGCGGCGTGACACAGGACGGCAGCGGCTACGACCGCGTCGGCGAAGTATTCCGGGATCCGAAAACAGGTCAACTGGTGCTGATTGAACCGGCCACTAAAAAAGGCGGCGTGAAGGCGCCGCAATAACCACTGCAGAAGAAACGATGAAAAACCTCAATAAGATGACCATTCCCGCAGCCGTTGCGCTGCTGTGCGCATCGGGCGCGTGGGCGCAGCAGGAAGCGATTCCCACTGTGACCATCCAGGGCGAAGCGGCATCGGAAGGGCTGGGCCTGGCCCGCGCGAACGCTACCGGAAGCCGCCTGAACCTGAGCGCACAGGAGGTGCCAGCCAGCGTGGAATCACTGAGCGCAGCCACCATGCAAGCGCGCGGCGACCTGCTGGTGAAAGACGCGATTACCCGGACCACGGGCCTGACCGATATCAGCTCGCCGGGCAACGGCATCAGCTATTCGGCGCGCGGCTTCAGCGGCAACGGCTCCATTGCCGTGCTCGAAAATGGACTGCGCCCGCAGGTGGGCTCCGGAACGGCGACTTATCCCGCCGATCCCTGGGGCTATGAATACATCGAAGTGCTGCGCGGCCCCGGCTCCGTGGTGTACGGCAGCGGCACTACGGGCGCCACCATCAACGCGGTACGCAAGGCGCCGAAGCGCGCTGCCAGCCTCGAAGCGATGGCGGGCGTCGGCGCTGGCCAGGCGCTGCGCGCGGGTATCGGCGGCAGTGGCGCAGTGGGCGAGCATGGCGCCTTCCGTGTGGACGCCTATGCCGACCGCGCCGATGGCCTGATCGACCGCGGCGAATCCCGCCATGGCAAGATGCTGACTAGCCTGAGCTATGCACTGGCGCCCACGCTGCACCTCGATCTGCAACTGGATCACCTGGAACAGAAGCCACAGCGCTACTTCGGCACGCCGCTGGTGAATGGCGCCATCGCGCCTCAGCTGCGCCGCCAGAACTATAACGTCGGCGATGCCGATATCGAATTCGTGGATAACAAGGCCTTGGCCCGCCTGAGCTGGCGTGCCTCGGCTGCAGTCACGATCAGCAATGAGCTGGCGTACATGAAAGCGCGCCGCAACTGGCGCAACGCCGAATACTATGTGTACGATGCGGCCAGTCATAGCGTGGACCGCAGCGACTACATCGCCATCCGCCACGATCAGGAGCAGACGGCAAACCGCCTGGAGGCGCGCTGGACCGGCGGCGCCAACCGCCTGGTGGCAGGCTGGGAAGCCAGCACTATCAACTTCATGCATACGAATAACTCGCCGTATGGCGGTTCTTCGACCGTTCCTGCTACGGGCTTTAATCCGGGCACCTTCGATAGCCCCGATCCGCTGCGCCCCAACTTCGCAACCGATACCACCAGCAATGCGCTGTACGCTGAAGATGCCTACAGCATCAGCGACAGCCTGCTGCTAGTGGCAGGCCTGCGGCATGACCGCTACCGCGTGGACCGCGTCAGCCTGCTGGGCGCCGCCGGTTTCAATGCGACACTCAAATCGACATCGGCACGCCTTGGCCTGAGCTGGAAGCTGGCGCCCGGTACTTCGCTCTATGGCCAGTTCAGCACGGGCAGCGATCCGGTTACCAGCATCCTGTCGCTGAACCTCGCGAGCAGCAAATTTGACCTGACGCGTTCGCGCCAGCTGGAGACTGGCGTCAAGCAGGTTCTGGCCGGCGGCAAGGCCGAATGGACGGCGGCCCTGTACCGCATCACGAAGGACGACATCATCACGCGCGATCCCTCAAATCCGGCATTGTCGGTGCAGGGTGGTTCGCAGTCGTCGCGCGGCGCCGAGTTCACCGCCAGCGCCAGCCTGGCGCCCGCATGGCGGCTGGATGCCAACGCGGCCTATACCGATGCGCAGTTCGACCAGCTGATTGAAGGCGGCAATGTATCGCGTGCAGGCAAGCGGCCGGCGGACGTGCCGAAGGTGTCGGCCAATCTGTGGCTCAGCTATCGGAATGAAGCCTGGCGTGCCGGTGCCGGGGCGCGCTATGTGGGCGAGCGCTTCATCGACAACGGCAATACGCAGGCACTGCCCACGTACACGGTGCTCGATGCATCGTTCGGCTGGAATCTGAGCCGCAAGGTGCTGCTGCAACTGAACCTGCGCAACCTGGCGGACAAGGTCTACGCCGCCACCTCGTATTCGGACAGCCAATACCTGCTGGGCGATCGCCGCCATGCCGAACTGACCGTGCAATGGCGCTACTGAGCGGCTGAGAATGGGTTCCTGGAAGCGCCAGCTGCACCTGATGCATCGCTGGCTGGGCATCGCGCTCGGCATATTGGTGCTGCTGTGGTTCGGCTCGGGCATCGTAATGATGTATGTGCCGTATCCTGCGCTGACCGAGGCGGAGCGCATGGCGTGGCTGCAGCCGGTCGATCCGGCGGCGGTCCGCGCCAGCGCCTGGGACGCCTGGTCGGCCACGCGCCTGGCCGGTGTGCCGGGCACGGTGCGCCTGAGCAGCGTGGCAGGACGTCCCGCCTATCACTTCCTGGCAGGCGGGCGCCGGACTTCGGTATGGGCAGACACGGCATCCGTGCTGCAGGTGACGGATGCACTGGCGGCGGCCAGCGTCCGTTCCGCCTTTCCGGCAGCGGCACAGCGCCCGCCGGAACAGATCGAACTGGATCAGTGGACCTTCGGCAGGATGGCGCCGCACCAGCCGCTTTACCGCATCGCGCTGGAGGATGAAGCGGGCAGCGTGCTGTATGTGTCGGGCCGCACCGGGGAACTGGTGCGCGATACGGTGCGCAGCGAGCGCGCCTGGAACTGGGCGGGTTCAGTCATCCACTGGCTGTATTTCACGCCGCTGCGCAAACATGGCGAGCCCTGGCGCCAGGCCGTCATGTGGAGTTCCGGCGTGGCGCTGGCACTGGCCCTGAGCGGCATGGTGCTCGGCATCCAGCGCCTGCGGCTGAAGCGGCGCTACAGCGGCGGACGCCGTTCACCGTATCAAGGCTGGAAAGCCTGGCATCACTGGCTTGGGCTGGTGGCGGGCACGCTGACGCTGACGTGGCTGTTCAGCGGCTGGCTCTCCGTCACGCCGTTCGGCTGGTTTTCTTCACCGGGCATCACAGTGCAGGACAGGCTGGCCTTCGCAGGCGGCCCGCTCGAACACAGCGATCTGTCGCTGATGCCTGCCATCGGTACGCGCAGCGATGTGCTCGAAGTGGAATGGCGGCGCGTGGGTGGCAAGCTGTATCTCAGTGCGCTGGACCGCTCACGGCGCAGGCTGCTCGACCCGCATAGCGGCGAAACTGCCGGACCACTGGACGAGGAGGTGCTGCGCCGTGCGGTGCAGGCCACGCGTCCCGGTGTGCCGATGCAGGCCGAGATGCTGCTGGATGGCGATGACTACTATTACAGTCATCATCATCAGGCCGCACTGCCGGTTCTGCGCGTGCGCTTCATGACGCCGGACGAAACGACCTTCTATGCAGATCCGGCCAGCGGCCGCCTCGCGGCCCATGTGGACCGCAACAGCAAATGGAACCGCTGGCTGTTCAATGCGCTGCACCAGTTCGACTTCTCGTATGCCGTGCGTTCGCGGCCGGTGTGGGATGTGACGGTTGTGTCGCTCTGCCTGCTGGGCTGCGTGCTGGCCGCCAGCGGCCTGTTGCTGGGCTGGCGCCGCCTGCGGAAGTAGTGTGGCACTCCGGCGGCTATTTGAACTCGCCCAGCCGCATCCACTTGGTGGCCACCCATTTTTCCCCCGCCTGCACCGGCGCGCCGCCGTGCAGCGTGAGCTCGTCGAGCTGGCCGGATTCGTTCACGTATTCGAAGTAGACCGCAGCGCCTTTTTTTGGCACCACCGACAGGTGGATTTTCGGGAAGATGGTGTCGCCCGCATCCTCCACATCGTTCAGGTAGACGATGAGGGTGCTGATGCGCTGGCCGCCGCGCTGCAGGGTGGCGTGGAAGCCGGTGTTGGCGGGGTCGAAGTAGTCGAAGTGGGGGCGGTATTCGGCGCCCACCTGGTAGTGCAGCACGTGCAGCGCTTCGCCGTGCGACACGGGCACGTTCATCACTTCGGCGATGCGGCGCTCCACGCGCTGCACCAGCTCATTGCCTTCGGATTTGAGGAAAGTACCCTGGCTGGTACGGTGGTCCTTGACCTGGTTCTCGCCGGTGAAGGGATCGACGGTGGCGGACGGCTGCAGCTGGCCGCGCGCGAGCGCGATGATGCCGTCGCATTCTTCATCGGTCAGCAGATTGTCCAGCACTGCCACCACCGGCTGGCCGATGCGCATGGAGACGCGCACATCGCGGTCGCTGGTGCGGATGATATTGCCTTGCTGCTGGAAGCGCGGCGTGCCGTAGCGGTAGGGCTCTTCGCTGGGAGTGACCTGGATGTAAACGTCCGAGGCCGGCGGCGTGGCTTGCCGCAGTACCTGGCGCCGCTCTGCGGTGACGCGCTCGGCATACTGCTGGTCGTAGTTGGCCGCGACCATGGCGGTCACAATATCGCTGCTGATGCAGCCTTTCAAAATGCAACCATCGAGCCAGCGTTCCCAATCGGGCGACATGCGGGTATATTTTTCCATGCCCCGGAGTATACCTAAGGTTTCGGGGGCGGTGGAGGCGGAGGAATGACCAGCACGCGCAAGTCCGGCGCGGGGGTTTTGCGCTGCACTACCTGCATGGCGACCGCACGGCGCGGCGGCTCGGGTTTGGGTGGTTTTGGGGACATCAGGACATCCTCGCTTGTTGTTTGTCGTCCAATTTGTGGCTAATACACAATTTTCCAAGTCCTGTTGTGCGCGGCATGTGTTAACTTGGACTCTATAATGCCCATCGACAATTCTTACATTTATAAGATGCTTCCCGTGGACAACAGAAAAATAGCGCCCGTGGCGCTGGCCGTGAGTCTGGCGCTGGCGGTTGGCACTGCCTCAGCGGCGGACATGCCCCCCGGAGATATTGCCGATCTCTCGCTGGAACAGCTGGAGAATATTGTCATTACGTCAGTATCGCGCCAGGAGGAGCGCCTGGCCAATGCGGCCGCCAGCATCTTTATCATCAGCGCCAGCGATATCCGCCGCAGCGGCGTTCGCTCGATACCGGAAGCGCTGCGCCTGGCGCCCAACCTGCAGGTATCGCGGGTGGACGCGCGCAATTACGCCATTACGCCACGCGGCTTCAACAGCCCCTTCGAAAACAAGCTGCTGGTGATGATCGACGGCCGCAGCGTCTACAGCCCCCTGTTCTCCGGCGTGTTCTGGGATGCCCAGGACGTGGTGATGGAAGACATCGAGCGCATCGAGGTCATCAGCGGGCCGGGCGCCACCATCTGGGGCGTGAACGCGGTGAACGGCGTGATCAACGTCATCACGCGCTCGTCCAAGGATACGCAGGACGGCCTGGCGACCATCAGCGGCGGCAAGAATGACCGTGACGGCACGGTGCGCTACGGCGGCAAGCTGGGCGGGGCAGGGCACTACCGCGCCTATGCACGCACGGTGGAAGTGGATGATACTTACACGGCGGGCGGCGTGAATACGCAAACCGGCTTCCGCCGCCGCCAGGCGGGCTTCCGTGCCGACTGGGACCTGGCGCAGGGTGGCCTCACGGTTTCCGGCGATGCCTACCAGGGCGCGCTGGGCCAGGCCGGTACGAAGGATATCAAGATCTCCGGCGCCAATCTCCTGAGCCGCTGGACGCGCAAGTTGTCCGACGAATCGGACCTGCGGCTGCAGCTGATCCTGGACCACACGGAGCGCAACCAGCCGAACGCCTTCATCGAGCGGCTGGACACGATCGAGCTGGAGGCGCAGCATGGCGCCCGCCTCGGCGACAGTCACAATATCGCCTGGGGTGCGGGGTACCGCTTCTCGCGGGACCAGATCACGAACACGCAGTCCGGTTTCCTGCCAGCCCACAAGGACCTGCACTGGGCGAATATCTTCGCGCAGGACGAGATTTCGCTGCGCGATGACTTGCGACTGACGCTGGGCATGAAGGTCGAGCACAACACCTACACCGGCGCTGAATACCTGCCGGGCGTGCGCCTGGGCTGGTCGCTGGATCCAACACAGCTACTATGGGCTAATGTGGCGCGCACGGTGCGTGCACCATCGCGCATCGACCGCGATTTCTACGCGCCGGTGGTTCCGGTGATGATCGGCGGTGTGCCGCGCTACATCGTTGGCGGTGGCCCCGACTTCCAGTCCGAAGTGGCCAATGTGGCGGAACTGGGCTACCGCATCCAGCCATCGCCCCAGGTTTCGTTCTCGGCTACCGCCTACTACGCCCAGTATGACCGCCTGCGCACGCTGGAACCGAACACCGCAAACCTGCCGAATACCGGGCTGCAGGAGTTCCGCAACCTCGGCGACGGCCATGTGCGCGGTATCGAAATGTGGGGGCGCTGGCAGCCGGTGGACAGCTGGCGCCTGAACGCGGGTTTTGTAGTGCAAAGTGTGCGCTCCGGCCTGAAGCCCGGCAGCAAGGATGCAACGGGCAGCAACGGCCTGGCGACCAACGACCCGCCACGCCACTGGCTGCTGCGCTCTTCGCATGACCTGAACGCGCAGACCCAGTTCGACTGGACCCTGCGCTACACCGGTGCGCTGCCCAACCCGCATGTGCCCGCGTATTACGAGCTCGATATGCAGTGGATGTGGAAGCCCACGCCGAACGTCGACGTGGCACTGATCGGCCAGAACCTGCTGCATGCATCGCATCCCGAATTTGGCGCACTGCCCGGACGCAGCATGTTTGAACGCAGCGCGCAGCTGAAACTGACGTGGCGGTTCTGACCCGATGACAACTGCTACGCTTTCCCACAACAAGCTGGCGGCGCCCGCCATGCCAGGCTGGCTGGTGCTGGTGTTTGCCGTGCTGCTGGCCGGTTTCGGCCTGTCCTGCCTGGCCGGCGGTGCGCAGCCTGCATTGCCGGGTGTGCCCACGCTGGAACGCAGCGTGAAGGCGGCCTATCTCTCGAAATTCCTCGGCTATGTGGACTTCGCCGAAACGGCGGCCAGCGCGCCGCTGAATGTCGGCGTGCTGGCGGCGGACGATATCGCCGCCGAGCTTACCCGCATCACGGCGGGGCGGCCCGTCAATGGACGGCCGGTGCAGGTGCGCCGCCTGCGCGACGGCGAGCCGCTGGACGGGCTGGAGATGGTTTTCATCGGTGCCGATGCCTCTCGCCCGGTGCAGGCCCTGCGCAATGCAGCCGAGAAGTCGGTGCTGAGCGTGACCGAGATGGACAACGGCCTGCAGCAGGGCGCCGTGATCAATTTCCGGCTGGTCGACGACCGGGTGCGCTTCGAAGTGTCGCTGCCAGCCGCCGAGAAAGGCCGCCTGCGCCTGAGCTCACGGTTGCTGTCCGTGGCCTACCATATTCAGAAGGACAAGCCTTAGTGTTTCCTGTGTTGAGGGCGGGCTCGGTGCGCGCCAGGTTGATCGTGATGGCGCTGGCAACGACATTCGTCGCATTGGTGACGATGTCGGCGGCCATGCTGGTCTACGACCTGACTACCTTCCAGCAGAACTGGATCGACGACCTCACCACGCAGGCCGAGATCGTGGCCACCGTTTCCGCGCCCGCCATCAGCTTCAACGACCCCGTAGCGGCGCGCCAGAACCTTGCGCTGCTGCGCGTGCGGCCCCAGATCCAGGCGGGCGCCATCTACAGCGCGAACGGCGCCATGTTCGCGGCCTATGCGCAGTCCTCGCTCGAAACGCCGGTTTTCCCGGACCGTCCCGGCGCGCTGGGACACGACATCAAGGGCGGCCGCATGGTGGTTTACCACGCCATCATGGAGAACGGCGAACGCGTGGGCACGGTCTACCTGAGTGCCCGCTACCGGCTGCTGGACCGCGTCAACAGCTACATCCTGATCCTGTTCGGCGTCATGGTGGGCAGCCTCCTGATGGCGGCGCTGACCGCGACCCGTCTGCAACAAGCCATTACACGGCCGCTGGCTGCCGTTACCGGCGTGGCGCGCGAGGTGATGCAGCGGCGCGACTTCTCGCTGCGTGTGCCGGGTCAGGCGAGTGGTGAAATCGGCACCCTGGTCGATGCCTTTAACGATATGCTGGCCGAAATCGGCCGCCGCGCCAATGCGCTGCAGGAGGCCAACCGCACGCTCGAACACGAGATGACGGTGCGCCAGGGCGCCGAGCGTGCCTTGCTGCTGGCGGACCGCCGCAAGGACGAATTCCTCGCCACGCTGGCCCACGAGCTGCGCAATCCGCTGGCGCCAATCCGCACCGGGCTCGATGTGATGCGCCTGAACCCGGACGACAGGGCGGCCGGTGAACGCGCGCGCGTCATCATGGAGCGGCAGCTGAAGCAGATGGTGCGGCTGGTGGACGACCTGATGGACGTTTCGCGCATCAATACCGGCAAGCTCACCATCCGCCATGAGCAGGTGGAGCTGCATGCTTTCATCGGCGACGCACTGGAAGTGGCGCGCGCCGTGATCGAAGCGCAGGGGCACACTCTGGAGGTGTCGCTGCCGGAAGAGAAAGTGTATGTGCTGGGCGACTCCACCAGGCTGGCCCAGATTGTTTCCAACCTGCTCAACAACGCGGCTAAGTACACCGGCCGCGGCGGCCGCATCACGCTGTCCGCTTCGGTAGCCGATGGCCAGCTCTCGCTCAGCGTGCGCGATAACGGCATCGGCATCGAGCCGGCCATGCTGGGCGATATCTTCGAAATGTTCATTCAGGCCGATTCCTCGCTGGAGCGCACCACGGCGGGCCTGGGCGTGGGCCTGTCGCTTGCGCGCAGGCTGGTGGAGCTGCATGGCGGTTCCATCGTTGCGCACAGCGCGGGCAAGGGGCAGGGCAGCGAGTTCGTGCTGACACTGCCGGTGATGGCCTCTGCGGCGGGTGTTGCGGCGCGCAGCGAGCCAAGCCCGCTGGCGGCCGGGCCTTACCGCATTTTGCTGGCGGACGACAATATCGATTTCGTCAACGCCATCGGCGCCCTGCTGCGCACCATGGGACATACCGTGCATATCAGCCACGATGGCACGCAGGCACTGGCAGCGGCTGAAGCCTTCACACCCGATTTCGCCTTCCTCGATATCGGCCTGCCGCACCTCAATGGCTATGACCTGGCGCGCGCGCTGCGGCGCATGCCTGCGCTGGACAAAACGGTGCTGGTGGCCGTGACGGGGTGGGGCCAGCAGAAGGACCGCCAGATGGCTTTCGATGCAGGTTTCCAGGGCCACCTGGTCAAGCCGGTCAGCATCGAACAGATCCTCGGCATTCTCGCCGGCGAACAGCAGGGCATGAAGCCAGCGCAGGGCAACTGGCAGCGCTAATCAGCTGCCGCCGTAACGTTCAGTGCGTATCGCTTGCGCTGGTGTTCCGGCCGCGAGCAGCAGTTGCGCCGCCGATTCCACGAAGCTGTTTGCCCCGCACAGGTAGCATTGCTGCGCGGTGTGCGGCCAGCGCTGCAGCAGCTCCTGCAGCATGGCGGCATCGAGCCGGCGCGCGTAGTCCTGCGGACGGGGGGATGCGCTGCGCGTGGCGGCGACGGCCAATGTGAAGAGCGGCTGCTTGTCCGCCAGTTCCAGCAGCTCATTGCGCCACGCCAGCTCGTGCCAGTGGCGGGCGGAGTAGAACAGCATCAGCGGTACCGGCGTTCCGGCATCGCGCCAGGCGCGGACGATGGACAGCAGCGGCACCACGCCGGACCCGCCGCCCATCAGCAGCAGCGGCGCCGTGCTGTCCGGCGTCCAGACGAAATGGCCGCCTTGCGGGCCGCGCACATCAATCGTGTCGCCGGGCAGGGCCACGTCATGGAACCACGGCGATACTTCGCCATCTTCCAGTACTTCTACCGCCAGTTCGATATGCTCCGCGCCAGGCGCGGAAGCGATGGAGTAGCTGCGCTGGGCCGAGTAGCCGTCTGGCGCCGTGAGTTTGACATCGAGGTGCTGGCCGGCCGTGTGCCGCGCCAGTGGCGCGTGCAGGAAATAGCTGCGCATTCGCGGCGTCTGCTGCGCGATGCGGACAATGGTGGCGCTTTGCCAGCCGCTCATTCGTCGCCGTCGTAGCGCTGTTCGCGCCAGGGATCGCCATACATGTGGTAACCGCGCAGCTCCCAGAAGCCGGCTGTGTCGCGCTCAGTGAACTTCAGGCCCTTGAGCCATTTCGCGCTCTTCCAGAAATACAGGTGGGGCACCAGCAGGCGCGCGGGGCCACCATGCTCGGCGTCCAGCGGCGCGCCGTTGTAGCGGGTGGCGACCATGGCCTTGCCATTCGCCAGGTCGGCGAAGGGCACATTCGTATCGTATTCATCGTAGGACTGGGCCAGCACGAAACCGGTTGGCGCCGTGATGCCGGCGGCGGCCAGCAGGTCGTCGACGGTCACGCCTTCCCATTCGGTATCGAACTTGCTCCAGGTGGTAACGCAATGGATGTCGCCGCGCCACGTGGTACGCGGCAGCGCCTCGAATTCCTGCCAGCTCCAGCTGGCCAGCGGCTTCGCGCCATGTCGCAGCGTAAAGCGCCAGGTGGCCAGGTCGATGGCGGGGGCTGGGCCGAGCGAGAGCACGGGAAAATCATCGGTTTCGTGCTGGCCCGGCGGCAGGCGGTGCGCGGTATCGGCGGCCGGGCGGCGGCCGGTAAATCCTCTGGTGCTCATGCGGGGCTCCTGTGATGGCAGGCCCCAGTGTAATCCGCGCGCGCCTCTTTTGCAGAAGTCGTTATGATGGGTTTGATAACATTGTTCAGGAGTTAATGATGAGTGCAAACACCGAACAGCCAGTGCCGGCACGCGCGCATTCCACGCCGGACCCGGAAACGCCGCCACCGGTGCCGGAAAAGGAGCCGCCTCCGGATATCCAGCCGGTGCCGGAAGCGCCCCCGGTGGAGGAGCCGCGCGCGCCGCAGCCGCCGATCAAGGCTTAGGCGGCTGGGCCGGCTGGACTGGCGGCGGCTTGATGGTGCGCACCAGTTCTTCGGTTTCTTTCTCGCCCGGCGTTTTTTCGCCGCTGCCGATATCCGGCTCGTTCATCAGGTGGCCGCCATCGGTGGCCCGGTCGGGTTTGTCCTGCTGCATGGTGTCCTCCATAAGACGTAGAGCGACCGATGCTAGCAGCGCGCAAGGGAAGACGGCGCGGCTTTGGTGAGAAGAAATTGTTGCCGTTGGGATACAAAGTGTCGTTTTTGTGCGGTGTGTCACAAGTGCGTCATCAAGCTGTTTTTATAATTGATTCATCCATAAGCCATTTCTCAGGGAGCCATCATGGGTAACTCGCTGCACAACAAGATTTATCTGGGCCGCCGTACGGACGCAGCGCTGCGCGCGATTATCTGCGCCGGCGCGGTTGCTGGCCTTGGCCTGCTGCTGCTGACCTTACGCGTCATCAAGTAAGCTTGCCGCAGCCCGGCCGGGCGCGTACCATGATGGCCGCACAGGCGCATCATGGATAAGGCAATGAAAAACGAGAAATTAAGTACGGACGAATATAACGCCCTGGCCGAGGTGGCGCAGGGTATCAAGGGCAAGCCCAGCGCCTGCGTGGGCCGCAACAGCAAGCGCCTGTCGGGCATCAAGTTCATCAGCTTCGCCCGCGATGGACGGATTTCGGTGACGGAGAAGGGTAAGGAAGCCCTGTTCCTGCGCCGCTGCGTGCTGGCGCTGCGCACCCTGGCCGATACGCCGGGCGCCGCGATCGATGCGGACGTGGCGGCATTCCTGGGGAAGAAATCGCATATCGCCGCCACGGAAGGCGGCTTCACTATTACCGCCAAGGGGCTCGAGTCGCTGGCGGATATCGAAGCGCAATCGCTGTAACGATACGCACCTGGGTCCCGCATCGGCGGACCGCCGCCTGCGCGGGGACGACGCGCCGCGGCGGTGGCCGCCCCCCCGCGTTAGCCATCACCCGCGCGTTAGCCGTCACCCCCGCGCAGGCGGGGGCCCAGGGGTGCTTCAGGGACGGAAACCGTCGGCGCTGATCTCCAGCTCAGTCACTTCACCATACTTCGCCGCGATCTTGCGGATATCGGCAGCCTTGCCGATCAGGACCATCTGCAGGTTTTTGCGCGGGAAGTGCTTGTCCACCAGCTGGCGCACGCGTTCCGGGGTGAGGCTGTCGACGTCCTTCATGAAATTGTCGATCTGCTCGCGGCCAAAACCCAGTGCAACCATTTCGCCCAGCAGGCCTGCCAGCTGCTCGCTGGTTTCGAAGCGCGGCGGATACTGGCCTTTCACATAGGCCTTGGCCGAATCCAGCGTGGCCTTGTCGATGCCCTTGTCCCACAGGCGGTTGTAGGTCTTCAGCGCCAGGTCCAGCGCGGCTTCTGTCTTCGGCAGCGCTGTGAAGCTGGAGATGGCGAAGGTGCCTGCCTGCGCATTGGGCACGAAGGCGCTGTTGGCGCCGTAGGTCAGGCCTGAATTCACGCGCAGCTCATCATTCAGCCAGGAAGTGAAGCGGCCGCCCAGTACCGTATTCAGCACCTGGAGCGGCACGTAGTCGGCATCGTTGCGGGCGATGCCGGGGCCACCGATCAGGAAGGTGGTCTCGATGGCGTCCGGCTTGTTCACCAGCCATACGCGCGGTTTGCCAGCATCCACTTTGCCATAACTGGCGCTTTGCGGCGCAGGGCCTTCGGCCTTCCAGCCGCCGAACAGTGCCGAAATCTGCTGGCGCATCTCGTCTGCCTTGAAGTCGCCCACCACCACGATGGCCGCGTTATCCGGGCGGAAGTAGCGCTGGTGGAAGCCCTTCACATCGCTTTGCTTCAGCGCTTCCATGCTGCTTACGGTGCCGCCGGCCGGATTGCCGTAGGCGCCGCTGCCGAACAGCATGCTGCGGTAGTAGGTGCCAGCTACCTGGCGCGGGCTTTCCTTGGCCTGTTTCAGGCCGCTTACCTTGCGGGTGCGCAGCTTGTCCAGTTCCGCCGAATCGAAGCCAGGCTGCTGCACGATTTCGGCGAACAGCGGCAGCAGGGCGCCGGTATCGGCTTTCGCGAAGTTGGCCTGCACGGTGCTGATTTCGGTGCTGCTGCCGCCCGCCAGCACGGCGCCGCGGAAGTCGAAGGCCTGGTCGATATAGGCCTTGTTATGCTTTTCGCTGCCCAGCAGGATGGCATCGCCGGTCAGGTTGGCGAGGCCGGCCTGGGCGCCATCGTTGACGGCGCCTGCCTTGACTACGGCGCGCACGGCGATCAGCGGCACTTCATGGCGTTCCATCAGGATCACGGTCAGGCCGTTCGGCAGGCGCGTGCTTTCATAGGCCGGCAGGCGGAATTCCGCTGCGCCGGCCGCGCCCGCAGCCAGCAGGCCAACGGCGAGGATACTGCTAAAGAGATGCTTCATTGTGTCATTCCTCCTTCGCAGCCAGCACGCCGACGGTGCGCTGCGATTTCTTCAGGTACTTGGCGGCGACGGCCTGGATATCGGCCGGCTTCAGGTTCTGGTAGGCAGCAGGCGCATCGAACAGCTTCTGGTAGCCGCCGAAGAACACCTCGTAGTTGCCCAGCTGCTGGGCCTTGCCGTTGATGGTCTCCTGCAGGCGGTAGAGGTTCACCAGCTTGCGGTTCTTCACCTTCTGCAGTTCCTCTTCGCTCACGCCGTCCTTCACCAGCTTGTCGATTTCGGCCAGCAGGGCTTTCTCCACCTTGCCGGCATCCACGCCGTTGGCGGCCACGGCGAACACATAGAGCAGGCCCGGGTCGAAGCCATCGGTGGCATCGGCGCCCACGGAGGTGGCCAGCTGCTGTTCCACCAGCGCTTTATATAGCCGCGAGGTTTTGCCTTCGGTGAGCAGGGTTTGCAGCACATCCAGCGCGTAGTGGTCGGCGTGGTTCGCTTCCGGCACCTTCCAGGCCACCATCAGGTTGGCCGAGGTGGCGGAGGGCTTGGCGACGAACAGGCGGCGTTCGCCTTTCTGTTCCGGCTCCACCGTGCGCACGGCAGGCGGCAGCGCGCGCTTCGGAATGGCGCCGAAATACTTCGTGGCCATGGTCTTTACCTTGTCCGCCTTCACGTCGCCGACGATGACGGCAACCGCGTTGTTCGGCGCGTAGTAGGTGCGGAAGTAGTTGTTCAGGTCCTGCTGGGTCCAGGCCTTGATGTCCGATTCCACGCCGATCACCGGCCAGGAATAGGGATGCGCCGTGTAGGCCACGCTGTTCAGGTCTTCCATCAGCATGCGTACATTGGAGTTCTCCAGGCCTGTGCTGCGCTCTGACAGCACCACGCCGCGCTCGCTCTCCACCATCTTCGGATCGATGGAGAGGTGGGCGATACGGTCGCTTTCCAGCTTGAAGATGGTTTCCAGCGAGGACGCAGGGAACCAGTCCTGGTACACGGTCACGTCGCTGTTGGTGTAAGCATTATTGGCGCCGCCGTTCGCTTCCATGGTGCGGTCGAACATCTTGGGGCCGTAGTTCTTCGAGCCATTGAACATCATGTGTTCGAAGAAGTGCGACAGGCCGGTAGTGCCGGGCGATTCGTTGCGTGAGCCCACCTTCCAGAAGGTGTACATGTTCGCGTTCGGGATATTGCTGCTTTCGAGGACGATGAATTTCATCCCGTTCGGCAGCGTGAACGTTTTAACCTGATCGGCTGTCAGCGCGGCTTGGGCGGTCGCTGCGGCGCAAAATGCGGCGGCAGCGGACAGGACTTTCCACTTCATGGGTGTTCCTTTCGGGTGAAAGAGCAGTCGCCAAGCATAAGGTATTTGCAAGTAAAATGCATCATCTGCAACTACACTTTCGCAAGCTATGGACAGCGCAATGCACTGGTCGGCCCACGAGCTGACGATGACCGTCCTGATGACACCCGATATGGCCAATTTTTCGGGCAATGTTCACGGCGGCACCATCCTGAAATTCCTCGACAGCGTGGCCTATGCCTGCGCCAGCCGCTATTCGGGCAGTTATGTGGTGACGCTGTCGGTGGACCAGGTGATGTTCCTGCAGCCGATTCACGTTGGCGAGCTGGTGACCTTCCTGGCTTCGGTGAATTACACGGGCAAGACCTCGATGGAGGTTGGCATCCGCGTGGTGACGGAGAACATCCAGCAGCGCCTGGTGCGCCATGCGAACAGCTGCTATTTCACGATGGTGGCAGTGGACGACAAGCGCAAGCCGGTGGCCGTGCCGCCGCTGGTGCCGCAAACACCGGAGCAGATCGCCCGCTTCGAGCAGGCCAAACTGCGCAAGGAAGCGCGCCTGCAGCTGGGCGCGAAGAAAAAGCAGGCAGCGTAGTCAGGCCCGCAGTCAGGCTCGTTTCAGGCTGCCGTCCATCGCGTGCGGCAGCACGCGGCGCTCGGACAGCATTTTCTGCAAGCCTTCCGCCGCAATCGGGCGGCTGAAGAAATAGCCCTGCATCTCGTCGCAGCCGTGGCCGCGCAGGAAGCCGAGCTGCGCTTCCGTTTCCACGCCTTCCGCAATCACGCGCAGCTTGAGGTTGCGCGCGAGGGCAATGATGGAGACCACAATCGCCGCCTGGTCGGCCTCGTCCGCCTCGCTGCGGATATCGCCGACGAAGGAGCGGTCGATCTTCAGTACGTCGATCGGGAAGTTGCGCAGGTAGGAGAAGCTGGAATAGCCGGTGCCGAAATCGTCGATCGAGAGCGTGACGCCGAGCGCCTTCAGCTCGTGCAGCAGGCCCACGGCCTTGGCCACATCGTTCATGAACACGCTTTCCGTCAGCTCCAGCTCCAGGCAGCGCGGCGGCAGGCCGGTTTCGGCCAGCACCTTGCCGATGGCATCCACCAGGCCGGGCTGGGCGAACTGGCGGGCCGACAGGTTGACCGACATGCGCAGTTCCGGCAGGCCTTCATCCAGCCAGGCGCGCGCCTGCGCGCAGGCCGTTTGCAGCACCCACGCGCCGATCGGCACGATCAGGCCCGTTTCTTCGGCCAGGCCGATAAAGCGATCCGGCGGCACCATGCCCAGTTCCGGATGCTGCCAGCGCAGCAGCGCTTCCACGCCCACGATTTCGCCGCTGCCAAGATCGGCCTGCGGCTGGTAGTGCAGCACGAACTCGCCGCGCTCCAGCGCCTTGCGCAAGGCGCCTTCGATGCGCAGGCGTTCCTGTGCTTCCTCGTTCATTTCCGGCTGGTAGAACTGGTAGCAGTTGCGGCCCAGCTTCTTGGCCGAATACATGGCGATGTCCGCATGTTCGATCAGGTGCTGGGCAGGGGTGCCGTCCGCCTCGTAGACGGCCACGCCGATACTGCAGGTCACGGCGAATTCCTTGCCTTCGAGGAGCACCGGCTGGGACAGCGCGCGCATCACGCGGCCCACAATATCGGGCGACAGCGATTCGTCCGGGTATTCGCTGAGGATGGCCACGAATTCGTCGCCGGACAGGCGCGCCACCGTGTCGCTTTCGCGCACGCTGGACTGCAGGCGGCTGGCAATGGTCTTCAGCAGCAGGTCACCGGCCTTGTGGCCCATGGTGTCGTTGACGAACTTGAAGCGGTCCAGGTCAATCAGCATTACCCACAGCGGGTGGCCGCTGCGGTTGGCGTAGGCAATGGCCTGCGATAGGCGGTCCTGCAGCAGCATGCGGTTTGGCAGGCCGGTGAGCACGTCGTGGTGGGCGATGTGCTGGATGCGCTGCTCGGCCAGTTTGCGTTCGGTGATTTCGCTGCCCGTGCCGCGGTAGCCCTTGAACACGCCCTTGTTGTCGTACACCGGTTCGCCGCTGGTCTGGAACCAGCGCGTGACGCCGTCATTGCCCACCAGCGGATATTCGAGGTTGGAGAAGGGCAGGCGCGCTTCGAGCAGGGCCTGGTGCTCGCGGCCCCACTTCGTATTCAGCATGTCCGGGTTGGCCTGCCAGCGGGTCTGGCCGAGGTAGTCGTCCTTGTTCAGGTGCCCCTTTTCGAAGAACCCGCTGGTGATGTGGGTGAAGCGGTATTTCTCGTCCTGCTCCCAGTACCAGTCCGAGGACAGCGCGAGCAGGCGGCGGAAGCGCTGTTCGCTTTCCTGCAGAGCGCGCTCGGTGCGCTGGCGCGCGGCCACGTCGGCATTCAGCTTCTCGTTGCTGCGCTGGAGGTCGGCCGTGCGCGCATCCACCAGCAGCTGAACGCGGCGCGAGCGCTGCACCAGCGTGTGCACGAAGGCCGCGCCCAGGATGCTGAACAGGATGCCACCCAATAGCGTGGACAGGGAGCCAAGATGGTCGGCCAGGAAGGGACGCGGCAATGCGTCAATCTTCACCTGCCAGGGCTGGTCCAGCACATCGAAGGAATGGGTTTCGCTGTTGCGGAAGTCCAGTGCCAGCCAGTTGGGCAGAAAATCGAGGGCGCCTGGCACCGGGGCCGGCTGGCCGGTGGTGTAGACCGCCGTGCCATCGCCGGCCTGCGGGCCGATATAGACGCGCAGCAGCAGTTCGGCATCGTCCAGCAGGCCGCCATACTGGAGAATGGTGTGCACCAGGTGCGGCGCGCGGATCACGGCTGCCGTGTCGCCGATCCAGGCTGCGTGGCGCTGCTCGTAGGTGTTCAGCGGCGCGTTGGGCCGGTAGACCGGCATGATCATCACGAAGCTGTTGCGCTGCCTCGGGTCCTGGGCCAGGTGCAGCAGGGCTGTGGACGCCGGCCTGCCGGTGCGCAGAATATGGTCGATGGCGCTGCGCACGGTCTTGTTCGGGCTCACGTCCATGCCGAAGGCGGGCTCATTGCCCTGCATCGGCTCCAGATAGTCGATGACGTTGTAGTAGGGGCGTTCCGGCGCGGGCACGATGGCGCCGTCCTTCAGTTCCGTGACCCGGAACTGCGGCCAGGTGCGGCGCATATCCTGCTCGTAGGCGAGCATTTCGTTGCGCGTCATCACACGGTGGAAATTGAAGGCCTGGATGAAGGGATAGCGGTGCAGCAGGGGGCGCGTGAACACATTGAACTGCTCGCGCGTGACGGGCGTGACGGTGCGGAACAGCTGGTTGGTGACGGTGAGGACTTCAATCGCGTCGTCCAGGCCGCGCTGGATGGCGGCCACTCGGGCGGCGGAACGCTGCTGGAAGCCGAGCGAGAGCTTGCCGTATTCGAGGCGGCTCACGGCCAGGAACAGCACGGCGGTCGCGGCAAGGCCGGCGCCCAGCGTCAATGCCGCTGCGTAGGATACCGGCGTTGATCTGCGGCGCTGCCCCATTGCTTTCCTTGTTATATAAATAAGTGCGGTCCCCGCCGCGCGCCGTTAGTGTGTCACAAAAAAGGCGACAAAAGCCAGCGGCGGATGGGGACAGACCCTCATTACGCAGTAATCAGGGTCTGTCCCCGGTACCCCGGTCGACCACTGAACACGGTTGGCCGACCGTGTTCGGTGGCGGACTGGGCTCTCGGGGACAGACCCCAATTAGACAAGCTAATTGGGGTCTGTCCCCATCTGCCAACAAATGCCCCAGCGGTTCAGGGCCGGCGGCGCAGCTCGTTGACGATCCAGTGGGCGAGGAAGCGGTTGGCGAGGCCGAAGCCGAGGCCGGGCCACAGGCCGTGGCGCTGGGCCACGCGGCGCTGCAGGCGCACGGCGCGGGTGGCATGGCCTGCACCGGCCTTGACGGCGAAGATGATGCGGTTATTGCCCGCAATGCCACGGAACTGGCAGATGCGCCCGTGGAAGCACTCGCGCAGGCGGTGCAGCATGCTGTGGTAGTGCGGATCGTAGCTGAAGATATTGGCCACCAGCAGGCCGTCCGGCCGCAGCGCGCGGCGGCAGTCCGCGTAGAAGGCCTCGCTGCCGAGGACCGGCGGCAGTCCCTTGCTGTCGAAGCCATCCAGTAGCAGCACATCGGCGCTATCCGCCAGCTTGTGCATGTATTCGCAGGCGTCGGCATGGATCACCTTGAAGCGCTCGCTGTCCGGCGGCACGCCGAAGCGCCCGCGCAGGGCGATCACGTCGGCGCGCAGCTCCAGCACGGTAATGCGGCTGTGCGGCAGGTAGCGGTGGCAGAACTTGGCGAGCGAGCCGCCGCCCAGGCCGACCATCACAATATGGCGCGGCTGTGGTTTAAACAGTACAAAACACATCATGGCACGCACATAGGCGAGCAGCAGGCGGTGCGGGTCGGCCAGGTCCATCTGGCTCTGCACCTCGCCCGGCGTGAATTCGAGGGTCAGCCGGCCGCCGCGTTTGTGGACGATGGGGCGTTGCTCGGAGGGGGCTTCCATCTTGCTTGCTTGTTATGGCCGGTAAAGTTCTGATAAGCTCATGGTAGCCGCCAGCGCAATGGAGACACAATATGTTTTTGGACCATCCCACCATCACCGCCACCAACAGTCTCACTGAGCCGGACCGCATCGAACGCCTGACGCGGACTTATGGTTATGTCGCGGCGCTGGCCGATATGGCGGGCAACAAACGCCTGATCGAAAAAGTCAGCCAGCTGCACGACCACAAGGGCACCCTGATCGTGTTCTGGCACGATACGCCGACCGAAGAGGAAAAAGCGCTATTCGCGCAGGGCTGGGCCAGCCGCATGGGCGATGGCACCACCAACGTCGAGCATGAGGTCTGAGCGCGCCCAGAGCGGCTGAATTATGGATATCAAAACCCTGATCCTGGCGCTGGCACTGGGCAATGTGACCCTGTGCGCGGCGCTGTTCTTCCACGACTACCACAGCCGCAAGGCGCTGAGCCTGTCCACCTGGGCCATGGCCAAGCAGTTCCAGGCCGTGGCCTGGCTGCTGTTGTATTTCCGCGGCGTGGTGCCGGAAATGCTGGCCGGTCCCGCCGCCAACGCGCTGCTGCTGGCCGGCCTTGCGCTGGACGCTGGCGCCCTGTGGGAGGCCGACGGCCGCACCCGCTGGCGCCGCATCCTGTTCCCGGCGCTGGGCGCTGGTCTTGCCGTCTACCTGGCCACCTATCTGAGCGACCCCGAGTCCAACCTGCGCACTGCGGCCGGTTCCGCGATTGCCGGCGCTTTCGTGCTGGCCGGCGTGGCTGCGCTGGCGCGGCGCTGGAACGAAGGCAGCATGCTGCGCCGCTTCCTCGCCGTTACCATGGCCGTGCTGGCGCTGGCCATTGCCAACCGCGGCCTCACGCCGCTGCTGCTGCCGGACGGCTGGTACTGGGTGAGCCCGAACCTGATGCAGGCGCTGGGCTATGGCGCCTTCTACCTGCTGATGCTGGCCAACGGCCTGGGTTTCCTGCTGCTGGCGCGCGAGAAGCTGCAGGCTGAACTGGCGCGGCAGGAAGTGGTGGACCCGCTGACCGACGTGCCGAACCGCCGTGGTTTCTATACAGCCCTGGCGCCGTGGATGTCGCTGGCCCGCCGTCCCGGCCAGCCGACCGCCCTGGTCTTGCTGGAACTGGACCAGTTCAAGCCGATCAACGACCATTATGGCCATCCGGTGGGCGAGACCGTACTCAAGGCCATGGTGGACGCCTGCAACAAGCAGCTGCGCGACAGCGACCTGATGGGCCGCCTGGGCGGCGCCGAATTCGCCATCCTGCTGCCGCGCACCAGCGTGCAGGATGCGCTGGTGGTGGCCGAGCGCGTGCGCGCGGCCGTCGAGCAGCGTTCCGTGAAGGCGGCCAGTGCGCTGATCAAGCTCACTATCAGCCTCGGCGTGACCACCATACGGCCGGACGACAGCAACGTAAGCCTGTTCAAGCGCGCCGACGAGGCGCTGCAGGCCGCCAAGCTGCGCGGCCATAACCAGGTGGCCGAAGCGGCGCCTGCACCGGAGCCGGAAGAAGAACTCAGTCTGTCATAGACGCGTCATCTGGCTGGAGTACTGTGTTAGGATTTTCGTATAAACGGTATAAACGGAATCCACATGTACGCAGCGGTTGACCTTGGCTCCAACAGTTTTCGCCTGTCGATAGGCGCCCACGATGGCGACGACATCCGTGTCCACAAGAGTGCGCGCGAGCCGATCCGCCTTGCTGCCGGGCTGGATGCGGCCGGCAACCTGAGCGAAGAAGCCATCCAGCGCGCCATTCTCTGCCTGCGCAATTTCCGCAGCACGCTGTCGGCCTATCCGCTGGAAGGCCTGCGCGTGGTGGGCACTTCCGCCATGCGCCAGGCGCGCAACCTGGGCGCCTTCCTGCCGCAATGCGAACAGGCCATCGGCCATCCCATCGAAATCATCTCCGGCGAGGAAGAGGGGCGCCTGATCTATATGGGTGTGGCGCAGTCGCTGGGCCAGCCGTCCGAGCGCCGGCTGGTGGTCGATATCGGCGGCGGCTCCACCGAGCTGATTCTGGGCCGGGGCGCCGATATCGAGCGGGTGGAATCCTTCAGCGTGGGCAGCGTGAAGCAAAGCCTGTCCTTCTTCGTCGGCGGGCGGGTGGATGCGCCGTCCTTCGAGGCCGCCATTCTGTCGGCGCGCAGCCATTTCGAGGACGGGGCACCGCCTTATTATCCGCAGTACTGGAAGCGGGCCTACGGCTCCTCCGGCACCATCCGCTCGATCGGCGAGATCATCGAGAAGAACAATCTGGGCAAGGGTGTGACCCCGGCCAGCCTGGAAGCGCTGAAAAAGCGCTTCATCGCCTTCGGCCATGTGAGCAAGATCGATATGCCGGGCCTGCGGCCGGACCGCGCGGGCACCGTGATCGGCGGGCTGGCGATTTTGATCGGCATCTTCCATGAACTGGGCATCAGCCAGATCGAGCCGATCGAGGCCGGCCTGCGCATGGGCGTGCTGTGGGACCTGCACCTGCGCTCCACGCGGCGCGACCGGCGCGAACAATCGGTGCAGGACAGTCTGCGCAAGTTCCACGCCGACGAGGCGCGCGCCACCCGCGTGGCCGATGCGGCGCTGGCCATGTTCGGCCAGATGAAGCCTGCCGGCGACACCTTGGCCAAGCCCCTGTACTGGAGCGCCATGCTGCACGAAATCGGCATGGTGGTGTCCCAGACCGGCTACCACAAGCACGGCGCCTACATGATCGAGAACGCCGATATGCCGGGTTTCACCACGCGCGAACAAAAACTCATGAGCCGCCTAGTGCTGGCGCAGAAGGGCAATCTGCGCAAGGTGGAGGACCAGCTGCCGGATGCCGATTTCGCCAAGGCCGTGGTGGCCCTCAGGCTTGCCATTTTGTTCATGCATTCGCGCATCGAGCCCGATTTCGAGCTGCTCAAACTGCGCATGAAAAACCGTATCGAGCTGGAATTGCGGCGGGAATGGGTGGCCGAGCACCCCACGGTATCCTACTGGTTCGAAAAGGAGCAGGAGCAGTGGGATGAGGTGGGGATCGATTTCACTGTCAAGACTGTCGCGTAAAACTGTGTCTTTAATACACATTCGAGAAGAAATATTGTAATTTGGAATCTATCTCTTGCTTATAGTTTTGCTTACACTAGAGCCTTAGCCTGTATGATGGATGCAGGCGCACAGGAGGCGGAATGGCGGTAGCGGCAAAGCGGCAGGGATGGGTAAAGCGGATCGGCGGCGTTCTGGCGCTCCTGCCGCTGGCCTCCGCCATCGCCGCGCCGGCCGAACCGGCCAAACCGGCTGCGGCCTCGCGCATCATCACGCTCTGCTACGAGCGCGCCGACGTACTGCCATGGCGCAGCCAGAACGGGCAAGGCCTCAATTTCGATTTGCTGAACATGGTGGCGAAGCGCGAGAACATCGTGTTCGAATACCGCGCCATGCCCTGGAAACGCTGCCTGGCCGAACTGAAGGCGAATGAAGTGGATGGCGCTTTCGCCGTCAGCTACAAGTCCGACCGGCGCGAACTCGGCGAATACCCCGGCGGCAGCAATCCCGACGCGGGCAAGCGTATGCATGTGGACCGCTATATGCTGCTGCGGAAGAAGGGCAGCAAGGTCGATTGGGACGGCAAGACCCTGAACAATGTGGATGGCGCCGTGGGCGCGCAGCTCGGCTACTCCGTCGGCGACCAGCTGCGCAGCCTGAACGTGACCGTGGACGAAGGCAGCCAGCGTTCGGACGAACTGGCGCGCAAGCTGATAGCCGGCCGGCTGGCCGCAGCGGCGGTAGGCGGCAGCGATGCCGTGACGCTGATGAGCGGCCCCTTTGCCGCCCAGCTGGAGATGATTCCCCGGCCGCTGGCCGAGAAGCCTTACTTCCTGATTCTGTCGCACCAGATGGTGGAGCGCTGGCCGGAGCAGTCGAAGAAGATCTGGTCCGCCATTGAACAGGTGCGCAACAGCAGCGCCTACCAGCAGCTGGAGCGGGCGGCGAAAGGCAAGCAGCCCTGATGCGCAAAGTGCTGAATCTTTTGCAGGAAACCCGCATTGGCGCCATCGTGCTTGCTTTCACCTCCCGCCTGCGGGATACCTGGCAGCGCGATATCCTGTTGCGGCTCGCCGTCAGCATCTTCCTCGCCGTGGCACTGTCCACGGCCGCCTACACCACCTACGCCGTGCGCACCCTGCGCGCGGAAGCGGAACTGAACCTGCAGCAGCGCTCCGAACGCATCGCCACCATGCTGGCGCAGGCGCTGGCGCGCCCGCTGTTCGACATCAATAACGCCGCCATCACCAGCGTGGTGGACGCCATGCGCGGCACGCCGGAAGTGCTGATGCTGCGCGTGCTGGCGCCGGGCGGCGCCGAAATGGCCAGCTTCACAGTGCCGCGCATCGACCCGAAGATGGCGATCGTCGTGCACCGTGAAATCAGCTTCCAGGACGGCAGCCGCAATTACGTGGTAGGCGCCATCGACCTGGCTTACTCGCGTTCCGAAGTGGACGAGGAAACGCGGCGCCGCCTGCTGCATGCGCTTGCCGTGAACCTGCTGCTGGCGCTCACCATCGTCGGCTCCATCTTCCTGGTGGGCCGCAAGGCCGTGCGGCCGTTCGCCGACATCCAGCGTTCGCTGGAAAAGCTCACGCAGGGCAAGACCGATATCGAACTGTCCGGCATTGGCCGCGCCGACCAGGTGGGCCGGCTGTCCGGCGCCGTACGCAGCTTCCGCGATACGCTGACGCGCCTGCGCGACGCCGAGAGCGAGCTGCGCGAACTGAATGGCGACCTGGAACAGAAGATTGACGCGCGCACGCATGAACTCAAGCTCACCATGCAGGTGGCGCGCGACAGCCAGCGCAAGGTGCAGGCCATCGTCGATACCGCGCTGGATGCGGTGGTGGGCATGGACCGCAACGGCCGCATCGTCGGCTGGAACCGTCAGGCAGAAACCATTTTCGGCTACAGCCGCGAAGAAGCGCTGGGCCAGCAGCTGGAACCCCTGATCATTCCGCAGCGTTACCGCTACGACCACCGCAAGGGCGTGCAGCGCTATGTGGCGGGCGGCACCGGCGGCGGGGAAGTGCTGGACCGCCGTATCGAGGTGGAAGCGCTGCGCGCTGACGGCAGCGAGTTCCCGATCGAACTGTCGATTACGAAAGTGGTACTGGACGGCGAAGACAATTATGAATTCTGCGCCTTTATCCGCGACATCAGCGACCGCCGCGAGCGTGAACAGAAGCTGGTGACGGCGAACGTGATGGCGGAGGCAGCCAATATTGCCAAGTCCGAGTTCCTGGCCAATATGAGCCACGAGATCCGCACGCCGATGAGCGCCATTATCGGCATGGCCTACCTGGCGCTGCGCACCGAGCTGTCGCCCAAGCAGCACGACTATGTAAGCAAGATCCACCGCGCCGCGCTGGCGCTGCTGGGCATCATCAACGATATCCTGGACTTCTCGAAGATCGAAGCAGGGCGGCTGGAAGTTGAAGAGATTCCCTTCTTCCTGGACGACGTGCTGGCCAATGTGGCCAGCGTAACGAGCCAGCGCGCGGCGGACAAGCAGCTCGAATACCTGTTCAATGTGCCGCCGTCGATTCCCCGCCACCTGTGCGGCGATCCGCTGCGCCTGGGGCAGGTGCTGATCAACCTGGTCAACAATGCGGTGAAGTTCACGGCATCCGGCGAGCTGGAACTGGCGGTATCGCTGCTGGAGCAGCCGGCTGGCGGCAAGGTGGCCCTGCGCTTTGCCGTGCGCGATACCGGCATCGGCATGTCGCCGCAGCAGAAAACAAAGCTGTTCCGCGCCTTCAGCCAGGCCAACGGCTCGACCACCCGGCAGTATGGCGGTACCGGGCTGGGTCTCTCGATTTCTCAGCAGCTGGTGCGCCTGATGGGCGGCGCCATCCAGGTGGAGAGCGAAGAGAACAAGGGCTCCACCTTCTACTTTGACCTGGCATTCCAGCTGTCCGGCCAGCCGGAGCGCGTGGCGCTGGTGCCTGCGGAACTGAATGGTGCACGCGTGCTGCTGGTCGATGACAGCCCAGTGGCGCTGGAAGTGCTGAGCGAAGCCGTGCGCGCCTTGCCGTTGCGCGCCGACACGGCCACCGACGGCGTCAAGGCGCTGGCCGCGGTGCGCGCCGCGGATGCAGCGGGCGACCCCTACAAGCTGGTATTCACGGACTGGCGCATGCCGAACATGGATGGCGTGGAGCTGGCGCGCCAGATACGGGAAGACGCGGCCTTGCGGCAAACACCCGGCATGGTGCTGGTGACCGCCTTCGGGCGCGAGGAAGTGCAGCGCGAGGCCGATGCGGCGGGCTTCGTTGGCTTCCTGTTCAAGCCTATCGGCCAGAGCGCGCTGGTGGATACGCTGGTGTCCATGTTCGCCTCGGCCAATCCGGTGACCGAGCCGCGCATCACGGTGCCGGGCCAGCAGTTCACCTCACGCGTGCTGCTGGTGGAAGACAATCCGGTCAACCAGCAGATTGCTGCGGAGCTGATGGCGGTGCAGGGTATCCAGGTCGATTTCGCGGGCAACGGCCGCGAAGCGCTGGAGCTGCTGCAGCGCGAAGGTCCGCAAGCCTTCGACCTGGTGCTGATGGACCTGGAAATGCCCGAGATGGACGGCCACGAAGCCACGCGCGAATTGCGCAAGGATGCACGCTTTGCCGAACTGCCGGTGGTGGCAATGACGGCGCACGCGCTGGCTGATATCCGCGAGCGCTGCCTCAGGGAAGGCATGCAGGACTACATCACCAAGCCGATCGATCCCGAGCAGCTGTATGCCACCATGTCGCGCTGGCTGGGCAAGGCCCTGCTGCCTGCGCCGCCGGTGCAGCCGCGCAGCAACGGCAATGGCAACGGCAATGGAGCGCTGCCTGCGTTTAACGGCATCGATACCGCGCGCGGCTTGCGCCATGTTGCGGGCAATAGCCAACTCTATATGCAGCTGCTGGACCGCTTCCGCCATTCGCAGCGCGACACGGCGGCCGACCTGCGCGCCGAGCTGGCGGAAGGGAATATGGCAGCGGCGGGCAAGCGTGTGCACACGCTGCGCGGCGTGGCCGGCAATATTGGCGCCACATCCGCCGAAGCGGCAGCGCAAACGCTGGAGAGCGCGCTGGCAGGCGGCGACCCTGTCACCGGCGCCATGATCACCACGCTGGAGGGCGCGCTGGCCGATACCATCGCCGCGCTGGATAGCCACTTCGCCAACGCTCCTGCGCAGGCTGCGAGCGACACCGCCGTGAGCCCGGATGCCGCGCTGACCGAGCTCACACGCCTGCTGGCGGGATTCAGCGGCGAAAGCACCGACTACTTCGACAGCGTGCGCTCCGCGCTTGCCACGCTGCTGCCGGCGGCCACCCTCGACCGCTTGGCACATCATATGGCGCACTATGAATTTGAAGCGGCGCACCGACTGCTGCGGTCAGCCGCGCAGGAAGCCTGAGCGCCATGGACAAAACACGCCCCACCATCCTGATTGTCGACGACACGCCCGACAACATCATGCTGCTTTCCAGCCTGCTGAAGGAGCAGTACAACACCAAGGTGGCCACGAATGGCGCCACGGCCTTGCAGATCCTGCAGAACACGCCGGAAGTCGACATGGTGCTGCTGGACGTGATGATGCCCGAGATGGACGGCTACGAGGTGTGCGCTCGTATCAAAGCCGATTCCCGTACCAGCGACATCCCCGTGCTGTTCCTGACGGCGAAAAGCCAGCCGGAAGACGAAGCGCGCGGGCTGAGCATCGGTGCCGTGGACTACCTGATCAAGCCGGTCAGCCCGCCGATCCTGTTTGCGCGCGTCAGCACCCATCTCACGCTGCGTGAAGCGCGCAGGGTGCTGGCGGACCAGAACCGCAACCTGGAAGCGCTGGTGGCCGAGCGCACCAGCCAGATCATGCGGGTGCAGGACGCTACCATCATGGCGATGGCGACCATGGCCGAAACGCGCGACAACGAAACGGGCAACCATATCCGCCGCACGCAGAACTATGTGAAGGCGCTGGCCGAGAAACTGAAGGCCCACCCGCGCTTTGCGGACGAGCTGACGGACGAGAATATCCACCTGCTGTACAAATCTGCGCCGCTGCATGATATCGGCAAGGTCGGCATTCCGGACCGCATCCTGCACAAGCCGGGACCATTGGACCGGGATGAATTCGAGATCATGAAGCTGCACGCCGAGTACGGCGGCGACACCATCCGCCAGGTGGAAAAGCACCTGGGCGGCACCAACAGCTTCCTCACCTACGCGCGCGAGATCGCGCAGTCGCACCAGGAGAAATGGGACGGCTCGGGCTATCCGCAGAACCTGTGCGGCGACGCCATTCCCCTGTCCGCACGCCTGATGGCGATTGCCGACGTCTATGACGCGCTGATTTCAAAGCGCGTCTACAAGCCTGCTTACAGCCATGAAGAGGCGCTGGGCATCATGCGCAAGGGCAGGGCGACTCACTTCGATCCGGACATGCTGGATGCCTTCTTCGAGATCGAAGCCCGGTTCGCGCAGATCGCTCAGGAATTTCGCGACGCCGAAGCAGAGGTGTGAAATTTTGTAATACTGGCTAGTGCTTTCGGAAAAATAGTATATATTATTTATATTGTTGATTTCTGAAGGAGCATCCATGGCAACTGCCAAGCCAGTCAAACCAGCTGCGAAGCCCGCAGCGAAAGCCGCCGTCAAACCTGCCGCCAAGCCAGCTGCGAAGCCCGCCGCCAAGGCTGCGACAAAACCTGCGGCCAAAGCGGCCGTCAAGCCGGCCGCGAAACCAGCTGCCAAGCCCGCCGCAAAACCAGCAGCCAAACCCGTGGCAAAATCCGCACCGAAAGCGCCCGCCGCGGCAAAGCCGGTGAAGGCCGCCAAGCCGGCGAAACCGGCCAAGCCCACCAAGGCAGCCGAGGTACTGAAGGAAAAGCCGCGCAAGGAAAAACTGGTGCGCGACAGTTTCACCATGCCGGAAGCCGAATACGCGGTACTGGGCCAGGTAAAGAAAGCCTGCCTGAAAGCCGGTTTCGAGATCAAGAAAAGTGAACTGTTGCGTATTGGCGTCGCGCTGATCAGCCAGATCGACATGGCCACGCTGCAGAATGTGCTCGCCTCGCTGCCGCAGCTGAAGACGGGCCGCCCGAAGAAGGCCTGATGTCACAAAACTGAAATGACATTGTCATGGCCGTGAAGCAATAGGCCGCTACGCTTGCTTCGTCTTCCACTACCAAGGACGAAGCATGCAACAGCCGATCGAACAGCTGGCGGTACGCACCGCACAGCCCCGCCTTATACTCAGCATGGCCAGTACGCCGGATGAACTGCGCGAAGTGCAGCGCCTGCGCTACAAGGTCTTCATCGAGACCATGGGCCTGACTTCGCTGCAGCGTGCCGATGGCCTGGACGCCGACGAGTTCGACGCCCACTGCGACCACCTGATCGTGCGCGAATCGGACAGCCTGCGCGTGGTGGGTACCTACCGCCTGCTGAGCCCGGCGGGCGCGCGCAAGCTGGGGCGCGTCTATTCCGAAAACGAATTCGACCTGGGCCGCCTGAACAACCTGCGCGGCCGCATGGTCGAAGCGGGCAGGGCCTGCATCCATCCCGACTACCGTGGCGGCAGCGTGATCATGCTGCTGTGGTCCGGCCTGGCCGACTACATGCGCCGCCAGCAGTGCGACTACCTGGTCGGCTGCGCCAGCATCAGCCTGGCGGATGGCGGCCACAATGCGGTGGCGGTATTCGAGCAGCTGCGCCAGAAGCACATGGCGCCGGCCGAATACCGCGTCACGCCGCACCTGCCGTTCCCGCACCAGAAGGTGGCGCCGGCGCTGTCGGCCCAAGTACCGCCGCTGCTGAAAGGCTATATGCGCTCCGGCGCCTGGATCTGCGGCGAACCGGCCTGGGACCCTGACTTCGAAAGCGCCGACCTGTTCCTCCTGATGCCCCTGGCCAACCTCGACGCCCGCTACGCCCGCCACTACGGCGTCGCCGACCCCCTCCCCGCCGCCGCCTGACACCCTGGGGTCAGGCACCCATTGTCAGGCACAGTTGTCGTAAGTTGCAGAGTTCACAGCAACTGTACCTGACACGTGGTGCCTGACCCCATGGTGTCAGCGGTGGCTTATTGCCAGCCGCCGCCGAGGGCGCGGATGAGGGCGACGGTGGTAATGGCGCGGCTGCCGCGCAGCTGGATGGCGCTGCGCTCCACCGCTGCGAGATTGCGCTGGGCGTCCAGCAGGTCGAGGTAGCTGGAGCGGCCGGCGTCGTACAGCTTCTGCGCCAGATAGGCGGAGCGGCGCGCCGATTGCAATGCGGCGTCGATTTCGCTGCTCTGGTTTTCCAGGATGCGCAGGCCGGCCAGGTTGTCTTCCACTTCCGCGAACGCGACCAGCACGCTCTGGCGGTAGCCCGCTACCGCTTCTTCCAGCGCGGCTTCGCTGCGCGTGATATTGGCCCGGTTGCGGCCACCGTCGATCAGGGGCATCGACATCAGCGCGCCCAGCATCCAGGAGCGGCTGCTCCATTTGAAGACGTCGCCGCTGCTGTCGGACAGGCCGCCGCCGTTGGCGCTGATCGTGAGCGCGGGGAACATGGCCGAGCGTGCGACGCCAATGCGGGCGTTCGACGCTTCCATTGCCCGCTGCGCAGCCGCGATGTCCGGACGGCGTTCCAGCAGCGAGGAGGGCAGGCCTGCAGGGATCGCCGGCATCAGCAGTCCCTCTTGCAGCGGTGACGCGGCTGCCGTGTAGCCGGATGCCGTTTTGCCGAGCAGGATGGCCAAGGCATGCTCCGTGTTCGTGCGCTGGCGCTGCAGGCCGACCGCTTCAGCGCGCGTCGTGGCGAGCTCCGTGCGTGCACGCGACAGGTCGAATTCGCCAATGTCGCCCAGGTCGAAGCGGCGCTGATTGATGCGCACGTTTTCTTCGCGCAGGCGCACTGTTTCATTCAAGGTGGCCAGTTCTGCATCAGTAGCGCGCAGCCGGTACCAGGACTGCGCTACGTCGGCCTGCACGGACAGCAGCACCGAGCGGTAGCTCGCTTCGCTGGCCGCTGCATCGCCGCGCGCTGCCGCCACGTTCGAGGATACGCGGCCGAACAGATCGAGTTCATAGCTGGCCGTCAGCGCAGCCTGATACAGCGTCTGCGGTGCTACGGGTGTTCCTGCCGGGAGGCCGAGCTCCGTCGGCGATGAGCGCAGGCGCTGCACCCCGGCCTGCACGCCGATCTGCGGAATGCGGTCGGCTTCGGCGATACCTGCAATGGCGCGCGCCTGCTTCAGCCTTGCTGCCGCTGCCGCCAGGTTCTGGTTGGCCGCCGTTGCCTCCGCAATCAACGCGTTCAGCGCAGGATCGTTGAAAGCCAGCCACCATTCGCCGCGCGGCTGGGCTTCCGCGGGCTGCGCCTGTTTCCAGCGTGTGCCGTCGGCGGCAGTTTGGGCAGGGGCTTCCTTGAAGGATGCCGGCAGGTCGAGCTGCGGCTGCTGCAGCGCGGGTGCGCCGCAGCCCGCCAGCAGTGCCGCGCCAAGGGTGATCGAGAGCGCGCGCATGTCAGCGTCCTCCATCACGGCAGTTGGTACGCACGGGCGCCGGTGCGGAACCATCGAGCACGCCGGGGTCTCCGGCGCCGCCAAGGCCGGTGTCCCGGTGATGCCGGCGGCGTGGCGCGCCGGACATCTTGACCGCCAGCCCGCGCAGCAGCACGTAGAAGAGCGGCGTGAGGAAGAGGCCGAAGAAGGTCACGCCCAGCATGCCCGCAAACACGGCCACGCCCATCGCATGCCGCATCTCTGAACCGGCGCCGCTGGAGAACACCAGCGGCAGCACACCCATGATGAAGGCGATGGAGGTCATCAGGATAGGACGCAGGCGCAGGCGGCAGGCTTCAAACGCGGCCTGCACCACGCTGCGGCCATGGTCTTCCAGCTCGCGCGCAAATTCGACGATCAGGATGGCGTTCTTCGACGCCAGCCCCACCAGCACGAACAGTGCGATCTGCGTGAACACGTTGTTGTCGCCATGTGTGAGCTTCACGCCCACCAGCGCGCACAGGATGGACATGGGAACTATCAGAATCACGGCCAGCGGCAGCGTCCAGCTTTCATACTGGGCCGCGAGCACGAGGAAGACCAGCAGCACGCATAAGGGGAAGACGTAGACCATCGTATTTCCCGCCAAGATCTCCTGGTAGGTCAGCTCGGTCCATTCGTAGACGATCCCCTTCGGCAGCACTTCCTTCGCAATCTTCGCCAGCGCAGCCTGCGCTTGGCCGGATGATATGCCAGGCGCCGGGCCGCCGTTCAGGTCCGCCGCCGTGTAGGCGTTGTAGCGGTTCACCATGTCCGGCCCGTAGGTGTCTTTTATGCGCATCAGCGAGGACAGGGGAATCATTTCGCCCTTGTCGTTGCGGACCTTGAGCTGGGCGATCTGTTCCGGCTGCGAGCGGAACTGCGCATCCGCCTGTACCCGCACCTGGTAAGTGCGGCCGAACTGGTTGAAGTCGTTCACATACAGCGAGCCGAGATTGATCTGCAAAGTCTGGTAGATGGTTGCCAGCGGCACGCCCAGCTGCTTGGCTTTGGTGCGGTCGATGTCGGCAAACAGCTGCGGCACATTGATCTGGTAGCTGGAGAACACGCCGGCCAGTTCCGGCGTCTGCCAGGCCTTCATCTGCAGCGCCTGCGTGGCCTTGTACAGCTCATCGTAGCCAAGGTTGCCGCGGTCTTCGATCATCATCTTGAATCCGCCGATGGTGCCCAGGCCGTTTACCGGCGGCGGCGGGAAGACCATGATGAAGGCATCCTGCACCGCGCCCATACGCTTGTTGATCTCGGCCGCGATGGCAGGGCCGGACAGCTCCTTCGAGGTGCGCTCATGGAAGGGTTTGAGGCCGACGAACACGATGCCCGCATTCGGCGCGTTGGTGAAGCCGTTGATCGACAGGCCGGGGAAGGCAATGGAATCCATCACTCCCGGCACGCCTTTCGCAATGTCGGACATGCGCCGGATCACCGCATCCGTGCGGTCCAGCGACGCTGCATCGGGCAACTGGGCGAAGCCGACCAGATATTGCTTGTCCTGCGCCGGTACAAAGCCTGCTGGCACGGCGCGGAACACGAAGATGGCCGCCACCGTCAGCGCGAGGTAGACGCCGATACCCATGGTTTTCCGCACCATCACGCCTTTCACGCCGCGCGCGTAGGAATCCGACGCGCGATGGAAGAAACGGTTGAACCAGGTGAAGAAGCGGCCGAACAGCTTGTCCATCAGGATGGTCAGCTTGTCCTTCGGCGCATCGTGTCCGCGCAGCAGGGCGGCTGCCAGCGCCGGCGCCAGGGTCAGCGAGCAGATGGCGGAGATCACGGTGGAAATTGCAATCGTCAGTGCGAACTGGCGGTAGAACTGGCCCGTCAGGCCGGACACGAAGGCAATCGGCACGAACACGGCGCACAGCACCAGAGCGATGGCGATAATCGGCCCGCTCACTTCGTTCATGGCCTGGATCGTCGCGTCGTGCGGCGTGAGCCCGGCAGCGATATTCCGCTCCACGTTCTCCACCACCACAATGGCGTCGTCCACCACGATGCCGATCGCCAGCACAAGGCCGAACAGTGACAGTGTGTTGATCGAGAAGCCGAAGCCCAGCATCACGGCGAAGGTGCCCACAATCGACACCGGCACCGCCAGCAGGGGAATGATCGATGCGCGCCATGTCTGCAGGAAGACGATCACCACCAGCACCACCAGCGCCACCGCTTCCAGCAGCGTATGAATCACGGCCTTGATGGACTCGCGCACGAACTGCGTGGGGTCATACACTACGTCGTATTCCACGCCTTCCGGGAAGTCCTTCGACAACTCGGCCAGTTTGGCGCGCACGTCGGTCGAAAGCTGCAGCGCGTTCGCGCCCGGCGCTTCGAAGATGCCGATGGCCGCCGCCGACTTGTTATTCAGCAGCGAGCGCAGGGAATAGGAGTTCGAGCCCAGCTCCACGCGCGCAATATCGCGCAGCAGTGTCACCGCGCCGTCGGCATTGGTACGGACGATGATGGCGCCGAATTCCTCGATGGATTTCAGCCGCCCCGTGGTGTTCACGGTGAGCTGGAATTCCGAGCCTTTGGAAGGCGATGCGCCCACCACACCGGCCGCCACCTGCATATTCTGCTCGCGCACCGCGTTGACCACGTCGCTGGCCGTCATGCCGCGCGCCGCCAGTTTCTGCGGATCGATCCAGATGCGCATGGCGTAGTCGCCCGCGCCGAACAGCTGCACCTCGCCCATGCCGGGAATGCGCGCCAGCTGGTCCTTCACGTTCAGCACCGCGTAGTTGCGCAGGTAGACATCGTCGTAGCGCCCATTGGGCGACACAAGGTGGGCCACCATGGTGAGGTTGGGCGAGGACTTCACGGTCGTCACGCCGATCTGCCGCACTTCTTCCGGCAGGCGTGGAATGGCGCGCTGCACGCGGTTCTGCACCTGGGTTTCGGCCTGTTCGGCATTGGTGCCGATCTTGAAGGTCACGGTCAGCGCCAGCGAGCCGTCGGAGGTGGCCTTCGAGTCCATGTACAGCATGTTCTCGACGCCGTTGATCTGTTCTTCCAGCGGCGCGGCCACCGTTTCCGCGATTACTTTCGGGTTCGCGCCCGGATACTGCGCGCGCACCACCACGGATGGCGGCACTACTTCCGGATACTCGGATACCGGCAGCTCGATAATCGAGATCAGGCCGCCGACGAAGATGATGATGGACAGGACGGCCGCGAAGATGGGCTTGTCGACAAAGAAGCGGGAGAAGTTCATGGTCAGCCTTTCTTCGCCGGTGCAGGCGCATCAGGATCGGCATCCATCGGCACCAGCTGCGGCGCCAGCGGCGCGCCGGGACGCACGCGCTGCAGGCCGGAGACCACAATCTTTTCGCCCGGCTTCAGCCCATCGCGCACCACGCGCAGGCCGTCGATGCTGGGGCCGAGCACCACCGGGCGGTACTCGGCCTTGTTGTCTTTGGCCACCACGAACACGAATTTGCGGTTCTGGTCCGTGCCGACGGCGCGGTCGTGAATCAGCACTGCGGACGATGCGCCGGGCTTGGCGCTGCCGCCTGCCAGCTGCACGCGCGCGAACAGGCCGGGCACCAGCGTTTTGTCCGCATTGGCAAAGGTGGCGCGCATGCGCACGCTGCCGGTTGCGGGATCGAGCCGGTTGTCGACAAATTCCAGCTTGCCTTCATGCGGGAAGCCGGTTTCGTTGGCGAGGCCGATGCGCACCGTCACTGGCCGGTTCTGCTGCGATTGCTGGCGCACGCGCAGGTAAGTGTCCTCATCGCCATCGAAGCTGGCGTAGATGCGGTCGGTCGAGACCACGGACGTGAGCACGGCATTCTGGTCCACCAGGTTGCCGACGGTGATTTCGGCCTTGCTCACGCGGCCATCGATGGGCGACACCACCCGCGTATAAGCGAGGTTCAGCCTTGCCGTTTCCACTGCAGCCTGCGCCGAGCGGGCGGAGGCATCCAGTTCCTTCAATCCGGCGGAGCGCTCGTCGAATTCGCGTTGTGCGATGGCCTTGTCGGCCAGCAGGCGCTCGGCGCGAGTGAGCTCTACTTTTGCCAGCCCGGCGCGCGCATTGGCCGAATTGGCATTGCCCTCGGCGCGGTTAAGTTCCGCCTGATAGGGCCGCGCGTCAATGGTGAACAGCACGTCGCCCTTGCGCACCAAGCCACCGGGCGTGAAGTTCACCGAGGTGATATAGCCCGGTACCCGCGGCCGGATTTCTACACGCTCAACCGCTTCCAGGCGTCCCGAGAACTCCTGCGTTTCAATGACTTCCTTCTGTAGCACGGCGGCGGCGGAGACCGGTGCTCCGGCACCTGCAGGGGGCGCACCTTCCTTGCTGCCGGCCTGGTTGCAGGCGGCCAGCGGCAGCAGGGCCGCCAAGGCGAGAACGGAAAGCAGGATTGGATTCGGCTTGTTCATTGCATTGCCCTTCAAAGAATTGATCCGGGAGAGCGAGCGCGAGCCGTCCGCTCATAGCTTTTGTCAATTCAGTGTAAGGGCGGGGATTGGGAGGCACATCTCCCAAAAGTGGAGGGGGCGCCGGTACTGCGATGCTGGCGCCTGGCATTGCGGATGGTTGGTCCTGCTTAGTGCACAGACGCGGAAGAAAGCTCCTTCAGCTCCTTGATGCTCATGTCCGATTTCTCGTGCATGCGCAGCAGGATGGTGGCGCCGACCGCCAGCTTGCGGTGGCGGATTTTGCTGATGATGGGGGGCTGCACTTCCAGCACCCGGCACAGCTCCGCGTCGTTTTTAAGATTCATACGCTCGATCAGCGTATCCAGAAGCTTGTTGGGGACGAAGCTCGACGGTTCCATCGCGCGTGCCCGGTTCATCGCTTCGATTAATTCCAGTTTTTTCTGCCTTACGCTCATTTGCCCCTCCCTTATAAAAAGTTGCAAGCCAGAAGATTTGATAACGTGCAATAAATACATGCTTTATAACTAAGCAAGTTATCTAAATAATACTACGGGTATTAAATTTTGAGCGCCAAATCGCAAAAAATATTGGATTTTATTGTGCAGGCGGCTTGACGGAAGGGGCAGGGGACAGCCCATCTTTGCTAAGGATGAGCGTGGAATCGGCCATGGCTGCGGCTGCTACCGAATGGGTGACCATGATGGTGCAGGCGCCGCTGGCGCGAATTTCCTGTTGCAGCAGCAACAGAATCTGGTGTGCGGTGTCGGGGTCGAGGTTGCCGGTGGGTTCGTCGGCGAGCACCAGGGCGGGCCGGTGCACGAGCGCGCGGGCGATGGCTACCCGCTGCAGTTCGCCGCCGGACAGCTGGTGCGGGTAATCGGCCTCGCGGCCTTGCAGGCCCACAGCCGCCAGCATCTCGCCCGCGCGCTGCTGCGGCAAACCGTTGAGCAGCAGCGGCAGCGCCACGTTCTGCAGCAGGTTCAGGTGGGGCAGCACGTGGAAGGCCTGGAAGATGAAACCCATCCGCTCGCGCCGCAGCTTCGTCGCCGCGTCGTCGTCCAGCGAGGACATGGCGATGCCGTCCACGATGATCGGCGCTTCCGCCGTGTTGTCGGGATGGTCGAGGCCCGCAATAAGGTTGAGCAGCGTGGACTTGCCGACGCCGGAGTCGCCCATGATGGCGACGAATTCCCCCGCGCGGAAGCTGTGTGAAAGCTCGGCCAGCACGCGCTTGCCGCCATAGGATTTGCTGAGCCGGCGCAGTTCGAGCATGGCCTTAGCGGGTAAGGGCGCGCCGCATGGCGAAACTGATGCCATCCACCAGCGCCACCAGCAGCAGCATGGCGAGGATGACGGTGGCCGCCTTCTGCATCTGGAACAGGGACAGGTGGTACTTCAGCATCTGCCCCAGCCCGCCAGCGCCCACCACGCCCAGCACGGCGGCGGCGCGGATATTGTTCTCCCAGCGGTACAGCGTATAGGACACCATCTGCGGCAGCGTTTGCGGCAGCGTGGCATAGAAGAAGGCCGCCATCGGCGAGGCGCCGTTGATGCGCAGGCTCTGTTCCGGCTGCGGCGGCGCGTTCTCCAGCGCGTCCGCGAACAGGCGGCCCAGCACGCCGGCCGTGTGCGCGGCCAGTGCCAGCGTGCCCGCGAAGGGGCCGAGGCCGGCGGCAATCAGCAGTACCGATGCCCACACCAGTTCCGGAATAGAACGCAGTACGTTCAGCACCGCGCGCACGGCGCCGCGCAGGGGACGGCCGAAGCGGCCCGCAGCGGGAATCGCCAGCAGCATACCGCCTGCCACGGCGAGCAGGGTGCCGAGGGCGGACATGGACAGGGTTTCGGCAGTGGCCCAGGCGGTCTTGCTGAGGAAGCCCGTGCCCAGTTCGGGCGGTGCGAAGCCGCTGACAAATTCGCTGACGCTGTTCACGGCGTCCAGCGTGAAGAAAGCTGCAAAGTGCAGGGGCAGGGTGGCGAAGCTGGCGATGGCCAGCAGCAGCAGGCCAAGGCCCAGCAGGGGCGCGGTCCAGCTGCGCTGCGGCGGTGCGGGCATCTGGTTCATCCCAGCTTCCTCCTCAACATTTTCGAGACCATATCGGCCAGCGCCACCAGCAGCACGAACACGATCAGCATGGAGCACACTTCGCCGCCGGCCAGCATCTTCATCGATTCATCCATGCGCTGGCCAAGGCCGCCCGCGCCCACGAAGCCCATGACCACCGAGCCGCGGATCGCGCACTCCCAGCGGTACATGGTGTAGGACACGAGTTCGGATGCCGCTTCCGGCAGCGCGCCGTAGAACAGCGCCGCGAGCCGTCCGCTGCCATTGGCCAGCAGCGTGTCGGTGGCGTGGTGTTCGGAGGACTCCAGGATCTCGGCATAAACCTTGCCCAGCATGCCCGCATAAGTGAGCGCGATGGCCAGCACGCCGGCCGTGGGGCCGAGGCCGATAATGCGCACAAAAAGCAGCGCCCATACCAGCTCCGGCACGCTGCGCAGCAGGATCAGCAGCCAGCGCACGGCCTGCCGCACAAAGCGCGGCAGCAGCGCGATGCGGCCGGTGCCAAGGCGCGACACCGACAGGCGCTCGGTGACGATCAGCGTGGCGGGAATGGCGCCCAGCAGGGCCAGCGCCAAGCCGGCGGTGGCAATGGCCACGGTCTGCCACGTTTCGCGCAGCAGCAGCATGAGGAATTCCGGCGAGTGCGCAGGCGGCAGGAAGTCTGCGAGGAAGCGGCCGGTGGCGCTCAGGCTTTGCCAGTCGAACAGGATGGACGGGTGGAACTCGCTCGTGACGATCATCGGCCACAGCACGATGAGCGCGAGCACCGTCAGCGTGACCCGGCCGCGCCAGGCGGGGTCGGGATGGCGTTCGGAATAGGGTACGGCGGGAACGTTGTGCATGCGGTTACAGGCAGGCGCCAACGGCCAGTTTGGCCGGCAGGGTATCTGGATGTTCCGAGTTCGCAGGCGGCTTCTCGCCCAGATAGAGTTCGTCGATCATGGCGGGCGTGACCTGCTCGCGCGGCAGGTCGAACACCACGCGGCCTTCCTTCAGCGCCACGATGCGCGGGAAGTTGGCCAGTGCCAGATCAACCTGGTGCAGGCTGCACACCAGGGCCGCATTGCGCGCTGCCGCTTCCTGCTGCAGCGTGGCCAGCGTGAGCTGGGACAGTGCAGGATCGAGGGCGGACAGCGGTTCGTCCACCAGCAGCGCCTGTGCCGACGACAGCAGCAGGCGCGCCAGGCCGCAGCGCTGGCGTTCGCCGCCGGACAGGCGGTCTACACGGCTATACAGTTTGTCGCCGAGATTGAAACGGGAGAGGGCCTTAAAGGCCGCTTCCGGATCGGCCGGCTTGAACAGCGAGACCAATGCGCGCCACAGGCTCCAGTGCGGCAGGCGGGCCGCCAGCACGGCCGTTACCACACGCTGCCGTGGCGGCAGCGGCGGGGTTTGCGGCGCGAGGAAGAGGCGCGAACGCAGGGCATGGCGTTCGCCGTCGCCCAGCGTCCATGGCTGCATGCCGAAGGCTTCGAAGCTGCCGCTGTCCGGCCGGTGGGCGCAGGCCAGCGTTGCGAGCAGCGTGGTTTTGCCGGCACCCGAAGGGCCGATCAGCGCGAGCTGTTCGCCCTCGGCGATGTGCAGCGTAATGTCCTGCAGCGCGAAGGCGCGGGTGCCGCCCTGGTGGCGCGCGGACAGGCCTTGCAGCCGGTAGACGGTTTGCGGCATCGATTACTTCTTCAGCAGGCCCGCGTTCTTGGCTGCGGCTTCGATGGCGGTGTAGTTCTCTGCCTTGGTAGGAATGAACTTGCTGGCGCGCTGCAGGTCCAGGATGGCCTTGCCTTCAGGCGTGCTGCTGTCCAGCGCCAGGAAGGCCTCGGTGATCTTCTTCTTCAGGGCGGCAGGCATGTCGGCGCGCACGGTCCAGTTGTAGTCGTAATAGCCCGGGGTGGTGTAGAAGACGCGCACCACGTTCGGATCAACCTTCTTCTCCGCCACCAGTTTTTCCCATACCGAGATATTCACCGCGCCCGCGTCGACCTTGCCGCCGGAAACAGCCGCCACGGTGGCGTCATGCGCGCCGGAGAAGGCGATGCGTTTCAGATCGCTGTCCGGATCGATCTTCGCGGCCAGCAGGAAGGAGCGCGGCATCAGGTGGCCGGAAGTGGAGGACTCGGAACCGAAGCTCAGGGTCTTGCCTTTCAGGTCATTCAGGCTGTTGATGGATTTGGAGGTGGTGATGAAGACCGAGCGGAATTTCTCGTCTTCGGCGCGCTGCACCAGCGGCACTACCTGGCCCTTGCTGCGGTCCTTTGCCTGCACGAAGGTGAAACCGCCGAACCACACCATATCCAGCTTGTTGTTGATCAGGCCTTCCACCGAGGCGGCATAGTCGGTCACGGGGGTGAACTCGACCTTCATGTTCAGTTTCTTCTCCAGGTATTCGCCCAGCGGCTTGAACTTGCGCTGCAGTTCGGTCGGCGCCTCGTCAGGAATGGCGGACACGCGCAGCACCTGCTGAGCAAACGATTGGGCGGATGCCAGCACCAGGCCGGCCGCGATCAGGGACTTGAGGACGCGCAGAGAGGAAAATTTCATGTTTTGTTGGACGTTTTATTGTTGAGAAATTAAGGGCTACGCACCGCTGGGCGAGCGAAAACCCGAAATGCGGGAATCAGCTATGATAATAACAAAAATGCTATTGGAGACTTTATGTCACTGACTCGCAACGCGGCGATTCGCGTCGTTTCGCCAGAGCCAAGCGATCTTCCACTCGGTATTGCGCATGGCGACCAAGCCACCGTCGCGGAGCTGACAGCGGGTCTGCTGGCGCCTGATGCGGCCACTTCGCCCAAGTATCTGTACGACAGCCTTGGTTCGAAGCTGTTCGAAGCCATTTGCGAACTCCCCGAGTATTATCCCACAAGGACGGAAGCGGCGATCTTCGCCCGCCATGGCGCCGACATGGCGCAGCGCATCGGCACCCGCGGCACCCTGATCGACCTGGGCGCGGGCAATTGCGCCAAGGCCGCCAGCCTGTTCCCGCTGCTGGAACCGAAGCAGTATGTGCCCATCGATATTTCACGCGACTTCCTGATCGAGGCGGTGAGCCGGCTGCGCCAGCGCTTCCCGCAGATCATGATGGAGCCGCTGGCGCTCGACCTGTCCGGCGAGTTCCGGCTGCCGGGGAGTGTGCGCAATGAAGCGCGCACCTTCTTCTATCCCGGTTCATCGATCGGCAATTTTGCGCCGCACGCGGCCATCGCCTTCCTGCGCCAGGTGCGCGAGAACTGCGGCGCCGATGGCGGCCTGCTGATCGGTGTGGACCTCATCAAGGACAGTGCCGTGCTGGACGAGGCTTATGACGACGCCATCGGCGTGACGGCGGCCTTCAACCTGAATATGCTGCGCCACCTGAACTACCTGCTGGGCGCCGATTTCGACGTGCGCCAGTGGGACCATGTGGCCTTCTTCAACGCCGAAGAGAGCCGCATCGAGATGCACCTGGAAGCGCGCCGCCCACTGACCGTGCGCTGGCAGGGCGGCGAGCGCCACTTTGCGCGCGGCGAGCGCATTCATACGGAAGACAGCTACAAGTACACGCCCGAAGGCTTCGCCAGCCTGCTGAAGGACGCGGGCTTCGCGGTGCAGAATGTGTGGACCGACGATGCAGGCTGGTTCGCCGTTATGCATGCGAAAGCCTGCAGCGAGTAGCCGATGCATATGCATGATACCGGCCTGTGGGCCGCGCGCTACCATTCGGTGCGCCAGCAGTCGCTGGCGATTGCCGCGCCGCTGTCGGACGAAGACTGCGGCGCCCAGTCGATGCCGGATGCGAGCCCCATCAAATGGCATCTGGCGCATACCACCTGGTTCTTCGAGACCTTTATCCTGGAACGGCTGGAGCCAGATTTCGAGCCCTTCCATCAGGCCTTCCGCGTCTTATTCAACTCTTATTACAACGGCGTGGGCGACAAGCATCCGCGCCCGCAGCGCGGCCTGCTCACGCGGCCTTCGATGGCGCAGGTGCGCGATTACCGCGCCAATGTGGATGCGCGCATGGTGGCCTTGCTCGGCCGCCAGCTGGACGAGGCCGCGCGCGGGCAGCTGATTGCGCTCATCACGCTGGGGCTCGAACATGAGCAGCAGCACCAGGAGCTGATGCTGACCGATGTAAAGCACCTGCTGGCGCAGAACGCCCTGCAGCCTGAGTACCTGGCGGCGGTCTTGCCGCAGGCGCCCGCCGCCGCGCCGCTGGTGTGGCTGCCCTTCGAGGGCGGCATGTGCGATATCGGCTACGAAGGCGGCGGCTTCTGCTTCGACAACGAGCTGCCACGCCACCCGCAGTATGTGGCGCCGTTCAGCCTCTGTTCACGGCTGGTAACCAACCGCGAATACCTTGCCTTCATCGAAGACGGCGGCTACCGCAATGCGGCCCTGTGGCTGGCCGAAGGCTGGGACTGGATCCGCGCGCAGGGCATTGAAGCGCCGCTGTACTGGCGCGGCCAGGAAGAATTCACGCTGATGGGACAGCAGGCGCTGGACCTGGAGCGGCCGGTGACGCATATTTCGCTGTTCGAAGCGGATGCCTACGCCAACTGGGCAGGCGCACGCCTGCCGACAGAAGCGGAATGGGAATTGGCTGCGCGGCAGGAGGGCAGTGAGGCAGGAGCGGCGGCCGGGCTGCCGCATCCGGGCGAAGCGGTATCGGGGCAGGAGGGCAGGCTGCAGCAGCTGTTCGGCCACTGCTGGCAATGGACCAGCAGCAGCTACGCGCCTTACCCGGGCTTCAAACCGGCGGCAGGCGCGATCGGCGAATACAATGGCAAGTTCATGGTGAACCAGTATGTGCTGCGCGGTTCATCCTGCGTTACGCCGGCCGGCCACGCGCGGGCCAGCTACCGCAACTTCTTCCCCTCATCGGCGCGCTGGCAGTTCACGGGGATCCGCCTCGCGCGCCAGGCATGATCAGGCAGTGACCTGCTTGGCAGGCGCTGCTGCCGCTTCCTTCTGCGCCAGCTGGCGGTTCACGGCGCTCAGCACGGCCTTGAACGAGGCGGTGACGATATTGCTGTCGATGCCCGCGCCGAACAGGGTCGGGCCGTTGTCCAGCCGCAGTTCCACATAGCAGGCTGCCCTGGCGTTGGCGCCGTGGCCGATGGCGTGCTCGTGGTAGTCCATCAGCTTGATGTCCAGGCCCAGAGCGTCCACGAAGGCGTCGATCGGGCCGTTGCCGCCGCCCTGCAGCGACATCGGTGACTGGCGGTGCATCAGCGCGATATCGATCTGCACCGGTTCGTCGCTGGTGGTGTCTTCCACCATCTTGTGCGAGCCGTAGGAATAAGGCGAAGTCTGCGCGAGATATTCCTGCTCGAAGATTTCGTGGATGCCTTCCGAGGTGATTTCCAGGCCGGTCTGGTCGGCGACCTTCTGCACGGCGCGGCTGAATTCGATCTGCAGGCGGCGCGGCAGCTGCAAGCCGTAGTCCTGTTCCAGCAGGTAGGCCATGCCGCCCTTGCCGGACTGGCTATTCACGCGGATCACGGCATCGTAGCTGCGGCCAAGGTCGGCCGGGTCGATCGGCAGGTAGGGGATTTCCCACGGCGCGTCCGGCTGCTGCTTGGCGAAGCCTTTCTTGATGGCGTCCTGGTGCGAACCGGAGAAGGCTGTGAATACGAGATCGCCGACATAGGGGTGGCGCGGGTGCACCGGCAGCTGGTTGCACTCTTCCACCACCTTGCGCACCGAATCGATATCGGAGAAATCGAGGCCGGGATGCACGCCTTGCGTGTACAGGTTGAGCGCCAGCGTGACCAGGTCCACATTGCCGGTGCGTTCGCCATTGCCGAACAGGCAGCCTTCCACGCGCTCGGCGCCCGCCATCACGGCCAGTTCCGCGGCGGCGATGCCGGTGCCGCGGTCATTGTGCGGGTGCACGCTGATGATGATGGAATCGCGGCGCTCCAGCTTGCGCGACATCCATTCGATCTGGTCGGCGTAGACGTTGGGCGTGCTGCATTCCACGGTGGCGGGCAGGTTGACGATCATCTTCTTCTGCGGCGTCGGCTGCCAGATGGCGGAGACGGCGTCCACGATGTGCTTGGAGAAGTCCAGTTCCGTGGTGGAGAAGGATTCCGGCGTGTACTCGAAGGTCCAGTCGGTGTCCGGGTGCTGGGCCAGCAGTTCCTTCACCAGTTTGGTGCCGGTGGTGGCGATATTGGTGATCTCTTCGCGCGACATGCCGAACACCACCTTGCGGAACACCGGCGCCACCGAGTTATACAGGTGGATGGTGGCTCGCTTCGCGCCCACGCAGGATTCCACGGTGCGGCGGATCAGTTCTTCGCGCGACTGGGTCAACACGATGATGGTCACGTCGTCCGGAATACGGTTCTCTTCGATCAGCGTGCGCACGAAATCGAAGTCGGTCTGCGAGGCGGAAGGGAAGCCCACTTCGATCTCTTTCAGGCCCGTCTTGATCAGCAGGTCGAAGAAGCGCAGCTTCTTCTCGATGCTCATCGGCTCGATCAGCGCCTGGTTGCCATCGCGCAGGTCGGTGCTCATCCAGATCGGCGGCTTGCTGATCACCTGGTTCGGCCAGGTGCGGTCATTCAGTTGAACGGTCGGGTAGGCGCGGTATTTGGCGGCCGGATTCTGCAACATCATGGTGGACTCCTGAAGTCTTCAAATTTTGGGAAAGCGGTGGGCGCGAAGCGCGCCGGATTGCGTGTGGCGAGGGGCTGCCTGATGGGCCACGGGGCGCTAGACCAGGCAACCGGTCGCTAGCAATAGCGATAGCGGCAGGGCTGGGGCATACGGGCGGGAAGCCGTCGTCAACATCGGTGCAATCTTTCCTGGATTTTGGGACTTTGCCGGCTTGTGGCCAGCGCGGGGTGCTACAGATACAGCGGGAAATCAGGCGCGTGCTAGTAGTAGCGCCGCCTTGGATAGGGCGCTTAGCAGGAAAGCGGATAGGTGCAGATGCGAGAACATTACACAAATGTACGGGACCGTGTTATCGCTTGTCAAGCGAAAAATGCCCGGTGAGGCTGGACAGTAATGTTAAAGGGCAAGTTGATAATCAGTGCATTGTTGTTACGCGAAATCATCTCTACACTTAACAATTCGTTCCCGGCGCGGCATCAGCGCTGGTTTTTTTTCAACTGATTAGGCCCGGTGCGGGTGCGGACATGAACAACTTTAAAATCGGAACCCGGCTGAATCTCGCCTTCGGCGTCATTCTTCTGCTGCTGGTCATCATCGGCGGTATCGGCTGGTCTTCGCTGGCGGAGACCAAAGCCCGCATGAATATTGTCGTCAACGAGAATAACCAGAAGATCGCGCTGTCGAACCGCATCCTGCTCGACCTGAACCTGGTGGCACGTTCCGCGCGCAATTACATCCTGTATAAAGACAAGACGGTGCAGGCGCAGATGCTGGCCCGTATCGACACCGGAAGCAAGAACGCGCTCGCCAACGCCGGGGAACTGGGCACGCTGGTGAAAAGCGAAAAGGCAAAGCAGCTTTACGCCGAAATCAAAACCCAGATGCCGGAGACCCTGCGCCTGCTGCGCCAGGTGGCCACCATCGTGGATGGCGGCGGTGCGGAAGAGGCGCCGGCCTTCCTGCTGAATTCAGTGCAGAAGCAGCAGGATAGCTCCTTCGCCCTCGTCAACAACATGATCCAGTTGCAGGAGAAGCAGAACCGCGACCTGATCGCGGAAATGGACGCCGACTACCGTTTTGCGGTGGGAGAGCTGCTGGTGATTGGCGCACTGGCGCTGATCGGCGGCGCCATACTCGCACTGCTGATCAAACGTTCCATTACCGGCCCGGTCAACCAGGCGGTACGCATTGCGGAAACGGTGGCGGCGGGCGATCTCACGATCCAGGTGGACGTGAGCGGCAAGGACGAAATCGGCCAGATGCTGGCGGCACTGAAGGCCATGACGCACAGCCTCGCGACGATTGTCGGCGAAGTGCGCACCGGGACGGAAACGATTGGCACGGCCTCGCGCCAGATCGCGGCGGGCAACCAGGACCTGTCATCGCGCACCGAAGAACAGGCCAGTTCCCTCGAAGAGACTGCGTCATCGATGGAGGAGCTGACGTCCACCGTGAAGCAGAACGCGGAAAACGCGGTTCAGGCGAATGTGCTGGCCAACACGGCGTCGGAAGTCGCACTGCGCGGCGGCGCCGTGGTAACGCAGGTGGTGGAGACCATGGGTTCCATCAACGACTCGTCGAAGAAGATTGTTGACATTATCGGCGTGATTGACGGCATCGCCTTCCAGACCAATATCCTTGCGCTGAACGCGGCGGTGGAAGCCGCGCGGGCAGGCGAGCAGGGGCGCGGCTTTGCTGTCGTTGCGTCTGAAGTGCGTAACCTGGCGCACCGCTCCGCCGCCGCGGCCAAGGAGATCAAGGCCCTGATCGATACCTCGGTGGAGAAGGTGGACATGGGCGCGCGCCTGGTGGACCAGGCCGGCGCCACGATGGAGGAGATCGTGGAAAGCGTCAAGCACGTGACCGAAATCATCAGCGAAATTTCGATGGCCAGCCAGGAGCAGAACGCGGGCATTGAACAGATCAACCAGGCCATCACGCAGATGGACCAGGTAACGCAGCAGAATGCCGCGCTGGTGGAGGAAGCAGCTGCCGCCGCGGAGTCGATGCAAGTGCAGGCGGCCAACCTGTCGCAACTGGTGGGCACCTTCAAAGTCGGCGAAGCCCCTGCCGGAGCGCGCCGCATCGCAGGCGCGGCCCGGCTGGCGCTGGCGTAACGCTCAGGCGGCGACTTGCACGCGCGGCTCGCCCGCGGCCATTTCGCCGATGACGGCGGCGTGGGCGAAGCCTTCGCGTGCGAACAGGGCGAGCACCTCGTCCACCGCTGAGGGATCGCAGGAGACCAGCAGGCCACCCGAGGTCTGCGGGTCGGTCAGCAGCGTGTGCTGGGCCGGTGTGATGTTGGGCGACAGCTGCACTTCATTGCCGTAGGCGGCCCAGTTGCGGCCGGAGGCGCCGGTGAAGAAGCCGTCGTGCGCCAGCTGTTCGACGCCCGGCAGCAGTGGAATCTGCGACATGTTCAGGCGCGCCGTCAGCTTGGCGCCGCGCGCCAGCTCCAGCAGGTGGCCCAGCAGGCCGAAACCGGTGACGTCGGTCAGCGCGTGCACGCCGGCCAGCTCGGACAGCGCCTTGCCCGGCTTATTCAGCTTGGTGGTGTTCTCGATCATGGCCTGATAGCCATCCGCGCCCAGCACATCCTTTTTCAGCGCGGCAGACAGCACGCCCACGCCCAGCGGCTTGCCGAGGATGAGCACATCGCCGGCCTTCGCGTCCGCATTGCGCTTCACTTTCGATGGATGCACCAGGCCCATCACCACCAGGCCGTAAATTGGCTCCACGGAATCGATGGTGTGGCCGCCGGCAATCGGAATGCCCGCTTCCGCGCAGATCGATTCGCCGCCCTTGATGATCTGGCCGATGGTTTCGATCGGCAGCTTGTTGACCGGCATGCCGACCAGCGCCAGCGCCATGATCGGCGTGCCGCCCATGGCATAGACGTCGGAAATGGCGTTGGTGGCGGCAATGCGGCCGAAGTCGAAGGGATCATCGACGATGGGCATGAAGAAGTCGGTGGTGGCGATCAGCGCCTGCTCGTCATTGAGCTTGTAGACGGCGGCATCGTCGGCCGTCTCAATCCCCACCAGCAGCTCCTTGGGCACCGGGAAGCCGTGCGTGTTCTTCAGGATCTCGGACAGCACGCCCGGCGCAATCTTGCAGCCGCAGCCGCCGCCGTGGGAGAAGGAGGTGAGTTTGATCGGTTCAGTGCTCATGTCGTCTTGTCGGTGTGGGGGGGGCGCGGCGCGCCGAAGGAGGAGATTATCCACCAAAGCGCGCAAGGCTGCCTGCTCGGCCTCCGGCGCGAAGAGGTGGGCACGGGCGGCGCATTGCGCGCGCAGGCGCTGATGGAATGCCTGGTCGCCGGTGCTGCGGCCGATCAGCCGGGCCAGCGCGGCGGCGTCGCCGGGCGGGAAATACCCTTCATAGTCATCGCCCAGCATGCCGCGGTTGCCGGGAATATCGCTGGCCAGCACGGGAACGCCGCTCGTCACCGCTTCGATGATGACGTTTGCGCCGCCTTCCATGCGGGAGCAGATTGCCATGGCGTGACTGCGGCGCAGCTGTTCGCGCGCCGCTTCATGGGGGAGGGGGCCCAGCCAGCGGTAGTTGGGGTGGGCGGCTTGCGTGGACAGCGCCGCATCGGCCAGCGCCGGATCGAGGGCGCCGCCAATGTGGAGCAGGTCTGCATCGGTCATTGCGGCCGTGCGCATGAAAGCGAGCGGATCTTTTTCCTCGCGCAGGTGGCCGATCATGGTGATGACCGGTTTCCCGGCATGCGGCAGCGGCGGCAGCGCGGGCGCGGACTGGTAAATCACGTGCGCTTTGGACCGGAACTGCGGCGGCAGCTCGTTCAGCCCAGCGGGCTGCAGCAGCACCAGCGCGGTCGCGGCCTGCAGGGATTGCTGCGCGCTGGCGTCGTGGCGGATGTCGCGATACAGGTCGGTACCGGTCAGCAGCAAGATGGCAGGGCGCCCAGGGTGCGCGGCACGGAACGCGGCCAGCGCGGCGGCCGAGCGGCGCGCGTGCAGGGCGATCAGCAGGTCCGGCGGGGCATGCCCGGCGGCGGCAGGCGTGGTGACAGCCGGCGTCGCGGCAGCGTGCGCGGCGGAAACGGGCGTGGCGGCAGTGAGGGACGGCTCGGGCCAGCCGGCAACGATGCTGGTGTCGTACTGCGGCGCGAGCATCGCTGCCCAGCGGCTGGCTGTATGCCAGTTGCCATTGTTGGCCTCTGCCGTCGCCGGGCTGACGATACAAATAGTTGAACGTTTCACTGCTGTGTCATCGCTAAAAATGGCTACAATCGTGCCATGGCCACCACCAACGTTTCCTTCCGAACCGCGCGCACGCAACAGCTGGCAGAAGCGCTGCAGGATACGCGGCATTATACGCTGCGTCTCTTCGACTGCTTTGTGGATGCAGGACTGGATAATCCCGTCCGCGTGCCGCAACTGCGCATCGTCAATCCACCCCTGTGGGAGCTGGGCCATACCGCCTGGTTCACCGAATGGTTTGTGCTGCGCGAGGCCACGTCGAGCCATCCAGCGGATGCGCAGGGCAACTCGCTGCTGAGCAAGGGCGATGACTGGTTCGACTCCAACACGGTCCCGCACCGCAACCGCTGGACGCTGGACCTGCCGAGCACCGGCGGCGTGAAAACCTACTGCCATGAGGTGCTGGACCGGGTGCTGGACAAGCTGACGCGCGAAGCGAATGTGGACGATGCGCTGTATCCCTACCGCCTGGCGCTGGCGCACGAGGACATGCACGGCGAAGCTTTCCTCTACAGCCTCCAGACGCTCGGCCTCTCCGCGCCGCAGCAGCTCACGCACGATGAGCAGAATTTCAGCGCGCCGTCCGAAATTGCCTTCCCCGGCGGTGCGATACAGCTGGGCAGCGCGGCCAGCGTGGGCGGCTTCATGTTCGATAACGAGAAGTTCGCGCATTCCTGCTATGTGCCGCCGTTCCGCATGGATTCCACGCTGGTGACGAATGCGCAGTTCGCCGACTTCATCGCCGATGGCGGCTACGATAACCGGCAGTTCTGGAGCCTGAGCGGCGCCGACTGGCTGATGCGGCAGGAACGATCCGCGCCGCGCTACTGGCAGCGCGAAGGCAGCCAGTGGCGCACCATGCGGTTCGGCCAGCTATGCACGCTGGCGGCGCACGAACCGGTGCGCCACATCACGCTGTATGAGGCGCAGGCCTACTGCGCATGGGCGGGGCGCCGCTTGCCGATGGAATCGGAATGGGAATATGCGGCGCTGCATGGCCATCCGGCTTTCCGCTGGGGGCAGCTGTGGGAGTGGACGGCGTCGCCGTTCGAGCCGTATCCGGGCTTCTCGCCGGACCGCTACCGCGAGTATTCGCAGCCGTGGTTCAGTACCCACCAGGTGCTGCGCGGCGCCTCGTTTGCCACGCCGTCCCGTTTTGGTTCCGCCAAATTCCGCAATTTCTATATGCCGGAGCGCGACGACATCTTCTGCGGCTTCCGCACCTGCGCCTGGAACGGGTAAAAAGAAACGGCCCCTAATTGGGGACAGACCCTAATTTCGGCGAAGCCGAAACTTAGGGTCTGTCCCCAATTAGGGGCCGTTTTTTCTTGATTACTTCTTGAGGTGATCGTCCAGCCAGTTGATCACGGTGTGATGCCACAGGATCGAGTTGGCGGGCTTCAGCACCCAGTGGTTCTCATCCGGGAACACCAGCAGCTTGCTTTCGATGCCCCGGCGCTGCAGGGCAGCGAAGGTGCCCAGCGACTGCGTGGTCGGCACGCGGAAATCCAGGTCGCCCTGCACCACCAGCATCGGCGTCTTCCACTTGGCTACGTGGTGCACGGGATTGTGCTTCTCGTAGGCTTCCGGCTTGTCGTAATAGGTGCCGCCGTTTTCCCATTCGGTGAACCACAGTTCTTCCGTGGCATAGGCCATGCCGCGCTGGTCGAAAATGCCATCGTGGTTGACGATGCACTTGAAGCCATCGCTCCAGTTACCGGCGATCCAGTTCATCATGAAGCCGCCGTAGGAGGCGCCCAGGGCGCAGCTGCGCTCGCGGTCCAGCCAGGAATACTTCTGCGCTGCCGCTTCCAGGCCTTTTTGCAGGTCTTCCAGCGGTTTGCCGCCCCAGTCGCCGCTGATCGAATCCGTAAAGGCCTGGCCGTAGCCGGTGGAGCCGTGGAAGTCGATGAACACGGTTGCATAGCCTGCGCCCGCATACACCTGTGGATTCCAGCGGTAGCTCCAGGAGTTGCCGAAGCTGCCCTGCGGGCCGCCGTGCACGAGGAAGGCCACCGGATATTTCTTGCCCGGTTCAGCATTCCATGGCTTCATTACGTGGCCGTAAACCGTTTCGCCGTTCGCGCCCTTGAAGGAGAACTGCTCGAACTCGCCCATGCGCACATCTTTCAGGCGCTCAGAGTTCAACTGCGTCAGCTGCTCCTGCTTTGCGCCGGACAGCTTGAACAGCTGCGCGCCGGAAGACAGGCTGGCTTGAGCCATGACGATGGTGTCGCGCTTTGCGTCGAAGTCGGCCACATAGCCCTTGTCGGTCAGCGGCGTGACCTTGCCGTTCGCGGTGTCGATGGAGAACAGGCGGTGCTGGCCGATATCGTCGGCCGTCGCCAGCATGGCTTTGCCGTCCGGACGCCAGCGCATGTCCGCAATCGAGCGGTCCCACTGCTCGGCCACCACGCGTTTCTTGCCGGTGGCAAGGTCGATCAGGGTCAGGTGGAAGCGGTCGGCTTCAAAGCCGGGACGCTTCATCGCCAGGTAGGCCAGCGTTTTGCCGTCCGGCGAGAACTGCGGCTTGGTGTCCCAGGCCGGGTTCTCGGAGGTCAGGTTGCGCGGCGCCGCGCCGCCTTCGGCAGGCACCTGGTACAGGTCGAAGTTGGTGGACCACGATTCGGACTTGCCTGCGGCGCGCACGGAGAACACGATGCTCTTGCCATCCGGGCTGAAGGTGTATTCGCCCCGGTCGCCGAACGGTTTGGAAGGCACGTCGCCGTCGATCGTGCCGCTCAGGCTGACCGGTGCGGCGCTGACGCGGCCTGCAGCGTCGATCGGCGCGCTGTACAGCACATTGCGGCGGCCGTCGGCCCAGGTGTCCCAGTGGCGCACGAACATTTCGGTGTAGACGCGGCCAGTGGCCTTGCCTTTGTTCTCGGCGCGTTTTTTGGTGCAGGCCAGGTCCGCGCAGTCGCGGAAGACGGAGAAGGTCAGCGCGACGCGGTCGCCCTTGGGCGACACGTGGAAGCTTTCAACATCCACCGGCGTATCCGTGATGCGCACCGCTTCGCCGCCGTTCATCGACAGGCGCCACAGCTGCGAGGAACCGGAACGGGACGACAGGAAGTAGACCGCATCGCCATTGGCCGACCATTCAGGATCGGTGCTGGAGGCATCAGCCTGGGTCAGCTGCACGGGCGCCGCGTTCGGCTTGCGCAGGTCGAGCATCCACAGCTGCGTATTGCCGCGGTTCTTTTCCATATTGATGCTGCGCACGGTGTAGACCACGCGGCTTGCATCGGGCGACAGGGCAGGGCTGCCCACGCGGTCCATGCTCGCGAGGTCTTCGACGGTGAGCCCTCGTGGGGCGGCCATCGCGGTGCTGGCCGCCGCAAGGGCGCCAAGGACCAGAAGTCGTAGAGTCATTCGGTATCTCCGGTGTATGAATGGACGGCCGGACGCACGCCGGCCTGGCGCGCATGATACCAGCTTGCACCTTCTGTCAGAAAGGCAGCCCTTCGAGGGACGTGGGTTCCTGCAGTGGCGCGCCGCGCCGCTGCGCGCGCAGGGCGGCGGACATTTCGTACGCCGCCTTGCGCACGCGGTTGACGGAACCGAGGGGCCGGTGCGCCGCGAGTCCATGCCATGGACTGAAGCTCATGCCTTCGTCGATGGCCGCGGACAGCGCATCGCTCCAGCCAATCTGCGGCGGGGCCACGATGCGGGCCACCGGCTGCCATGGGCTGAGTTGTTCCGGCCATTCGCTCGACGCATCTTCAACCGGCATTTCCTCGATATTGGTGCAGAGCTGAACGCGCAGTTCCCATTCGGCGCCTTGCTGGGCGAAATAGCCGCGTACCGCGTGGCGCAGCGCATCGGGATCATGCGCCACGTCCAGCGGCACATCGTGCAGGCTGGTGAGGCCAACGGTCACGGGCGCCAGCGAAAACTTCGCCATATATGCGCCGTAGAGGAAGGCGGTCTGGCTGAAGAAATGCTCGCCCAGCGGATGCGTGGCCGGGTGGCCGCCCATCACCTTGATGCCTGCGCTGTCGGTGCCGCTCTTTTCCAGCAGGCGCTCGGCGCCGCGCAGCGCTTTCGAGAAAGCCTGCTTGAAGCGCGGCATACGGTCGGTGGTGGCGGCCAGCATTTTCAGGCCCGGTACGAATTCTTTCGGTCCCGCATTGAGGAAGGTGGTGCTGTTGACGAGTACGAAATCCTGCGTTGCCGTATTGTCGCTGCCCGCCAGCCGCTCGCCGCGCACGCACAGCACCTTGAGGGCCATGCCGCGCGGCGTGGACACGGCATCCGGCAGCAGGTCGCCGGGCGTGGTCGATAAGCGCAGGATGACCGGATAGTCCGCCGCATGGGCGAACAGGCCCTGCGCCAGCGTTGCGGGCAGGCCGGGCAAGACCCGCAGCGTCGCGCGCAGCAGGCCATGGCTTTTCGCGTGCACGCTGCGCAGCGGGCGGCCGGTGTCGTGAAAGGTGGTGTCGGAAATGTATTTCAACGCCGACAGCAACTGCCCCAGCGCCTCCCGCTCCGCAGGCGCAGGCACTTCGAAGCGCGGTTCGTAATGGATGGCTGTGTGCATGCGTTTCTCCCGGAGTGAGCTCGCATGGTTGCCGCGATTGCACCCCGCGTCTGTGGGGGGACGCACGATTGCCGCGCATGACTCAAAGCAACTTTCATTGTAATAGTGCATAATTTGTCCAGGACAAATTGGATTTCCCCAATTCAGGAGCAGATATGGACTATTTTCGGAAGCTTGGCATCGGCGCCAGGCTGACCCTTGGCTTCGGCACGCTGGTGCTGCTGATGCTTGTTCTCGCCACGTTTTCCCTGTCGCGCCTGGCCGCGATCGAGAATGCGATGCAGGCCCAGAACCGGGTGGAGGAGGCGAAGCTGGCGCCGCTGTATGCCGCGCGCGAAGCGCTGGCGCAGACTGGGCTGGCGGCGCGCAATGCCTACATTTTCACGGCGGAAGCCGACGCGCAGCGCGAGCTCGATATCCTCGACCAGCAAAAGGCAGCCTATCTCGCCGCGCTGGAAAAGATGACGCCGGCCTTCGCGGGCGACGTCCAGTTCGAAAAGGTGCGCAGCGGCCTGCTTGCCATGGCCGAAGAACTGAAACGCCCGCGCGCTTTCCGCAACGCGGGCAAGCTGGAAGAATATGGCCGCTTCCTGGTGAACGAATGCAGCCCGCTGCGGCGGCGCATCGTAGCCGATATCGAAGTGACGGTGCGCGCCGTTGAAAAGGAGCTGGCGCTTGCCAACCACGCCGCGGAAGCGGAGTACCGCGCGGCGGTCAAGAGCATCATTGCCGAAGCGGCATTCACACTGGTGGTCTGCATTGCCATCGCCTGGCTGATCACGCGCCAGCTGCTGCGCCAGCTCGGCGGCGAACCGGCGCACGCGGCCCACATCGCCGACCGTATTGCGCAAGGCGAGCTGGCGCTGGCGATCAATGTGCGCGATGGCGACGACGGCAGCCTGCTGTTTGATATCCGGGCGATGCGCGACCGGCTCGCCTCCATCGTCGGCCAGGTGCGCAGCCGCAGCGACACCATGGCATCCGGAACGGCGGAGATCGCGGCCGGTAACCGCGAGCTATCGGTGCGCACCGAGCACCAGGCGGATGCGCTGAGCCGCATCGCGGTGGCGATGGAAGAACTGACCAACACAGTGAAGCAGAATGCCGGCAATGCGGACCAGGCCAATGCGCTGGCGCTGTCGGCATCCCAGGTCTCGGAGGAGGGCGGCCGCGTGGTGGAGCGTGTGGTGGTGACGATGGATTCGATCCGCGAGTCCTCGCGCAGGATCGTGGACATCATCAGCGTTATCGACGGCATTGCCTTCCAGACCAATATCCTGGCCCTGAACGCGGCCGTGGAAGCGGCGCGCGCGGGCGAACAGGGACGCGGCTTCGCCGTGGTGGCGAGCGAAGTGCGCAATCTTGCGCAGCGCTCGGCGGCGGCGGCGCGGGAGATCAAATCATTGATCGACGATTCGGTGGACAAGGTGCGCAGCGGTTCCGAGCTGGTGGAAGAGGCGGGCGGCACCATGACCAAGGTGGTGGACAGCGTGCGGCAGGTGACCGCCATCATGGGCGAGATCTCGTCGGCCAGCCGCGAGCAGAGCGTGCGGATCGACCAGGTGAATACCGAGATTGCGGAGATGGATGAACTGACCCGGCAGAACGCCGGGCTGGTAGAGGAGGCGGCAGCGGCGGCGCAGGCGCTGCAGGATCAGGCTGCGGCGCTGGCCGACATGGTGGGCATCTTCAAGCTGGCGCCGGCGCCCGGCGCGCAGCGGCTGGCTTTCGCCGCTGCTCACGCGCCGCTGCGCATTGCGGCCAGCGCTTAAGGGTAGAGGCCGCGTACTTCGCGCGCCTGCAGCACGCGGGTGCAGGCAAGGATGAAGGTTGCGGTACGCAGCGATACCTTCTTCTCCTGCGACACTTCCCATACCGCGTTGAAGGCGTCCTGCATGATGCGAGTGAGGCGGGCGTTGATTTCGTCCTCGCTCCAGAAGAAGCTGGAGAAGTCCTGCACCCATTCGAAGTAGGACACGGTCACGCCGCCGGCGTTGGCCAGCACGTCCGGCACGATCAGGATGTCCTTGTCATGCAGGATGTCGTCGGCTTCCGGCGTGGTCGGGCCGTTGGCGCCTTCCAGGATGATCTTGGTGCGGATCTTCGGCGCGTTCGCGGCCGTGATCTGCTGTTCCAGCGCGGCCGGAATCAGGATGTCGGACTCGATGCCCCAGAAGGCATCGCGGTCCAGCGTCTGCTCGGCGCCGGGGAAGCCTGCCACGCCGCCCGCTTCGGCCACGTGCTTGTGCAGCAGCGCCACGTTCAGGCCGCCCTGGTTGACGACGGTGCCGGTGTGGTCCTGCACGGCGATGACCTTGGAGCCCGCTTCCGCGAACATGGTGGCGGCCACGCCACCCACATTGCCGAAGCCCTGCACGGCGATGCGTGCGCCTTCAATCGCCACGCCGCGCTTTGCAGCAGCCTCGCGGCCCACCACGAACACGCCGCGGCCGGTCGCTTCGCGGCGGCCCAGCGAGCCGCCCAGCGAGATTGGTTTGCCGGTCACCACGCCGGTGGAGAGGTTACCTTCGATCATGGCGTAGGAATCCATCATCCATGCCATCACCTGTTCATTGGTGTTGACGTCTGGCGCCGGAATGTCCTTGGTCGGGCCGATAATCAGGCTGATTTCGCTGGTGTAGCGGCGGGTCAGGCGCTGCAGTTCGCCGCGCGACAGGGTCTTGGGATCGACACGGATGCCGCCTTTGGCGCCGCCGTAGGGCACGTTCACGGCCGCGTTCTTCACCGTCATCCAGGCCGACAGCGCCATCACTTCCGACAGCGTTACGTCCTGGTGGAAGCGTACACCTCCTTTACCTGGACCGCGCGACATATTGTGCTGCACGCGGTAGCCCTCGAAGTGCGCGATACTGCCGTCGTCGCGCTCGATCGGCACGTCAACAGTGAGGATGCGCTTCGGGCGCTTCAGCGTTTCCACCCAGCGCGACAGGCTGCCGAGGTGGGGGGTGACGCGGTCGATCTGCTGCAGGTATTGGCCCCATGGTCCGAGATCGTCGGGATTGAGGTAGGAAGGCAGTGCGTGGCTGGTCATTGTGTGACTCCTGATTCGCTTTGGGTTTTGATGGGCGGATCATATTCCCGGAGCCTGCATAGCGGCCAATGCTGTTGCTGCATCTAACTATGCAAATTTTGCATAATGAGGAAGTCCCACAGTTTCGCGACGACAGGCTTGCCGGGACGCTGCGGCGTTGGCCGTTCGCGGTACAGGCGGATCTCCATCTCGATGGTCCACTGGTCGTTGCCCTTGTCGGCGCGCGCCAGCAGCTTCGATTTCACTTCGCGGGTAACGGCCGATTCGGGCAGGAAGGCGATGCCGCGGCCTTCCAGCGCCATCATCTTCAGGCCTTCGGCCATATCCGTTTCGTAATGCGTTTCCAGGTGCAGCGCCGGTTTTGCATCGTGCAGGACCAGGTCCACCATGCGCGCGAGATAGGCGCTGTGGGTGTAGGAGAGGAAGGGCAGGGGCGCGTTCTTGCGGCCCGGCAGTTCGAATTCCGGCGTGCGGGCCTTGTCGCAGCGCGCATAGGCGCGCAGCGCTTCACGGCCCATCACCAGCATGTCGTAGCGGCCCGGGTCGAGCTGCACCGGCTGGCGCGGGTGGTGGTAGCACAGCAGCAGGTCGCAGCCGCCTTCCACCAGCTGCAGCACGGCGTCGTGCACGTTGAGCGCCATCAGGCGGCTGTTGATCGGCGCGAATTCCGCTTCCAGCGCCGTCAGCCACTTCGGCACGAAGGTCAGCGACAGCGTATGCGGCACGGCGAGGTCGATGCTGGTCTGGGCGGCAGCGCGCTTGTTGCGCAGCAGCTCGCGCACGCCGTTGATCTGGCCCAGCATCTCCAGCGCCTGCTCATAGAACACCAGGCCCGCGGGCGTGATGCGGGTAGGGTAGGAGGTGCGGTCCACCAGGTCAGTGCCCAGCCAGTTCTCCAGCGACTGGATGCGGCGCGAGAAAGCGGGCTGGGTTACGTGCCGCAGCTGCGCGGAACGGCTGAAGTTATTGGTTTCGCAAAGGGAGATGAAATCTTCCAGCCATTTGGTTTCCATGCTTCGGGCGTCCGCGCAGTCGAGAAGGCGCCATTCTAACTTGCCTGGATCGTGCGCATGGGCGTGAACAGCCAGGCCATCAGGGCAAACAGGGCCAGTCCGCCGCCCGCCGTGGCGAACAGCTGCGCCAGCGACATGTGCTGCAGCAGCCAGCCGGTGGCAGCGGCCGACAGCGGCGCCAGGCCCATGAAGATGAACATGAAGAGGCTCATGGCGCGGCCTATCATCTGCGGCGCCACACGGCGCTGGATCCAGGTGAATACGGCGATCTGCATGAAGCCGCCCACGACCCCTACCGCCAGCAGCAGCGCGATGCCTTGCGCCGTCGAGGAGATGGCGCCCAAAGGCATCAGCAGCAGGCCGGCCAGCGCATCGCCCAGCAGCAGCATGGCGCCGAAAGGCAGCAGCGCCATCAGCCGCTTGCCCATGGCCGACGCGGCCATGCCCAGCAGGGTGCCCGCGCCGTGTGCGCCTACCAGCACGCCAAAAGCGGCGGCGCTGTGCAGCGTGTCCTTGGCCAGCACGGGCAGCGCAACCTGGATGGCGCCGCCGATGAAGAAGGACACCATGCCCCAGTAGATGAAGCAGAGGCGCAGCGAGCTGTCGCGCCAGACCGCCGCGATGCCGGAAGCGACTGCGCGCAGCAGCTGCTTTTCCGGCTGCCTGTCCGGCGCGGGCAGCAGCGTTACCCGCGCCAGCGTCCATGCGGACAGCAGGAAGGTGGCGCAGTCGATGGCGAAGGCCAGGCCGAGGGCACGCATGTCCTGCACGCTGTCGCCGCCCCCCGCCAGCGCAATCATCAGCGCTGCCAGCAGCGGTCCGGCCAGCATCGTCAGCTGGCGCATGCCCAGCATCATGCCGTTTGCGGCTTGCAGCAGTTGCGGCGGCAGCGCGCGCGGCGACATCGAGGTCGCCGACGGAATGGAGAAGGCCTGCGCCAGGCCGATGCCGAAGGCCAGCAGGTAGACCAGCGGCAGCGTGGCCTGGCCGGTGAAGGTCAGCGCCGCGAGCACGGCCATCAAGGCGGCGTTGATGAACTTCGTCTGCATCAGCACACTCTTCGGCGAGTAGCGGTCCACCAGCGCGCCGCCGATCAGGATGAAGACCGCACGCGGAACGCTCATCAGCGCGATCACGAGGCCCAGCGCCAGCGGGTCGCCGGTAAGCTTCAGCACCAGCCAGGGAAGGGCGATCAGCGTGAACTGGTCGCCCAGCATCGACAGCAGGCCGCCTGCCGCCAGCCAGCGGAAGTTGGCGTTGGCGCGCACGGCCGCGCGCGGATCGGCCGGCGCGCTCATGCGAGATTCCCCAGCACGGTGCTCAGCGCCGCCAGCTCTTCCTGCTTCGTATTGCGCACCAGCTCCTTGCAGGTTTCACGCGCCACAGGAAGCGCGTTATCCAGCATATCGTGGCCGGCCGGCGTGAGCAGGGCATAGCTGACGCGCGCATCGCGTTCGTCTGCGCGGCGCGCGATCACGCCGATCTTCTCCAGGGGCAGCAGGGAGCGGGTAACGCCGGAAGCGGTCAGGCCCTGTTTTTCCGCCAGATCCACGCGGCGCAGGCGGCCGCCGGGCGCATTGGCGAGGTGGTTCAGCAGCATGAAGTCGCTGAAACTGAGGCCGAAATGGCTGCCCAGGGTCGTATCGAGGCGGCGCACGACCGCAGCGTGGGTGCGCGCCAGGCGCAGGCAGAAATCGAGGGCCTGGCCCTCATCCGGGGATATCATTGCAAACTCCATGAGATATACTTGAGTGCGCAACTATATCGCAGTTTCTTGCCGCGCGCCATAAAAACCGGGATTTTTTTGCAGGGGTATCATTGAGGCATGAACCAACGCAGATCTTTCCTCAAAAGTTCGGTGGCGGTGGCTTCCGCATTAAGCATGCCTGCCCTGGCGCGCGCCGCAGTGGCGGCGCCGCACGAGCGCAGCCTGCGCTTCTATAACACCCACACCGGCGAAACCCTAAGGACCATGTTCTGGGCCGAGGGGCAGTTCGTGCCCGAAGCCCTGCAGGACATCAACCGCCTGCTGCGCGATCACCGCAGCAATACGGTGGCGCCCATCGATCCCGAGCTGATTGTGCTGCTGAATAAGGTGAGCACCCAGTTTGGCAGCAATAATGTGATCCATGTAATCTCGGGCTACCGCTCGCCGGAAACCAACCGCAAGCTGGCCGAAGCCAGCGGCGGCGTGGCGAAGCACAGCATGCACCTGGAAGGGAAGGCGATCGACGTGCGTATTCCGGGCTATGACCTGAACGACCTGCGCAAGGCCGCCCTGGCCCAGAAGCGCGGCGGCGTGGGCTACTACCCCGATTCGAAGTTCGTGCACATGGACACGGGCCGCGTGCGGCACTGGTAGTTATTGTGTTTGCGCCGCGGTCAGCAGGGGATAAGGGTTGACGGGCGTGCCTTCCCACCAGTTCTTCTTCGCATCCAGTTCAAAGATGGCGAAGTGCAGGTGCGGCGTGGCCGGGTCCGCATTGCCGCTGGTGCCCACGTAGCCGATCATCTCGCCGCGGCGGATATCCTGGCCTTCCTTCAGGTTCGGCGCGTAGCGGTCCAGGTGGGCGTAGTAGTAGGAATACTTTTCCAGCACATCGTATTGATACACCGTGAGGCCGCCCGGCTTGCTGGTGAAGAGCTTCATGATCTTGCCATCCGCGACGGCAAATACCGGCGTGCCTTTCGGTGCGAGGATATCCAGCGCTTCATGCTTGCGCTCCGTGCCGCGCGCCTGGTTGAAGGTATCGGTAAGCTCTTTCGCGCTCACGCCAGCCACCGGCAGCAGCAGTGGTTCGGTTGCCACCGGCAGATTGGTTGGCACACTGGTTGCGGCGGCAGGCACCGGTACCGGCGTGGCCGCAGGGGCGGGCACGGATACTGGCGGCTCCGCCGGCGCTGGTGCGGCCGCGACAGGGGCGGCGGCAGGTGTTGCGGTGGCGGGCGCCGCCTGCAGCGCCGTCACCGGCACCGACCTGCCAAGGTAAAGCACAGCCGCCACAACGCCGATTGCAACGCCCAGCAGCAAAGTCACGAGCCATTTCATCGCAGCCTCCTTGTTATATTTACTCCTGCAAAATCACGGGGAATCCAGGCTTGACCTGGCCAGCGACTTCCATGGCGTGCCAGTTCGTGAGCCGGATGCAGCCGTGCGATTCGGTCTTGCCGATGCTGCCCGGTTCCGGCGTTCCATGAATGCCGTAATGGTCTATCGACAGGTCGATCCATACCACGCCGACCGGATTGTTCGGGCCGGGCGGAATCCGCGCCTTGCCTTCGCCCGGGTTCGCGTCCCAGAACAGCTTGGGGTTGTAGTTGAAGTGCGGGTTGCGGCCTACGCCATTGATCTTCCATTCGCCGGCCGGCAGCGGATCGTGCTCGCTGCCGGTACTGGACGGAAATTGCGCGATGGCGCGGCCCGCCGCGTCGAGCAGCACCAGCACGCGCTCCGAACGGTCCACCAGCAGCTTGGCGGCAGGCGGCAGCGGCGCAATGCCGGCCACGTTCGGCACCGTGATCTGTTCACCAGCCACCGAGAAATCCTTGCCAGGATTGAGCTGCTTCAGCAGGGCAGGGCTGGCGCGGAAGCGCTCGCCCAGCGCTTCTTCAATGCTGGCGAAATTCAATGCGCCGAGCTTCGCCTTGTCGGCCATGGATTCGGGCACCTTCTCGTAGGCGATGTCGGCGTCGGTAATGGTGTATTGAGCAAGCGGCTGCTGGCCGTCGTCCAGTGCATCCCAGGTGGGCTTGTCCATCTTGCCGGTGACAGGCAGGCCGCGCGCTTTCTGGAAGCCGCTGATGGCCTGGCGCATATTGCTGCCGTATTTGCCGTCGATCTGTCCGGCCGAGAAATGGGCGCGCTCCAGCAGGATCTGGGCGCGGAGGTCAGGTGCGATATCGCCGGTTTGCGCCTGCGCGAGGGCGCTGGCAGCCAGCAGGGTGAGGAATATTTTTTTCATCGGTCCAGTGTGACGCGCACTGCCGGGCCGCTCTGTACGCTAGCGCACTTCGTGCGCGCAATGAAAAAAGGCCGCCGGATCGCTCCGGCGGCCTCTTATTCAGGAATCAGCGATTAACGCTCGCCCCATGGGCGGCGCGGTGCATCGCCCGAACGCGGGTTGCTGCCCTTGTAACCGCCACCGCCTTCACGGCGGAAGCCGCCTTCGGTACGGAAGCCGCCTTCACGCGGTGCGCTTTCGCTGCGATAGCCGCCTTCCTTACGGTAGCCGCCCTCGTTGCGGTAGCCGCCTTCGGTACGCTGGCCCTCGCTGCGGAACGGCGCGCCTTCGCTGCGATAGTGACCGCCTTCACGCGGCGCACCCGGCTTGCTGAAGGAACGCTGGCCCGGCTTGCGGCCGTCGCCCGGCTTCCAGCCCGGACGGGTAGCAGAACGCGGAGGCGCGCTGCGCTTCGGCTCGAAGCCTTCGATCACATTGACCGGAATGGTCTGCTTGGTGAAGCGCTCGATGCGTTTCACGTGCATGCCTTCAGCGTGGTTCACCAGCGAGATCGCCAGGCCATTGCGGCCGGCACGGCCGGTACGGCCGATACGGTGCACATAGTCTTCCGGGAACTTCGGCAGGTCGTAGTTGAACACGTGGGTGATGTTCGGCACGTCGATGCCGCGCGCTGCCACATCGGTGGCCACCAGCACCTTCACGTTACCGCGGCGCAGGCCATCCAGCGTGCGGTTACGGGCGCCCTGGTGCATGTCGCCATGCAGTGCGGCGGCCGAGAAACCGGCGATGTTCAGGCGGTCGGCAATGGTGTCGGCATCGCGCTTGGTGGCGGTGAACACCACGGCCTGGTCCAGCGTTTCGTCGCGCAGCAGGTGGTCCAGCAGGCGGTTCTTGTGCGACAGGTCGTCCACGAAGTGCACGCGCTGCGAGATGTTCTCGTGCTTGGCGGTGGTGCTGCTGATCTGGATGGTCAGCGGGTCTTTCGTGATGCGGCGGGCCATATTGCCCACCACGCCGTCCAGCGTGGCGGAGAACAGCATGGTCTGGCGCGATTCCGGCGTGGCGGCCACGATCTTCTCGATATCGTCGATGAAGCCCATGTCCAGCATGCGGTCGGCTTCGTCCAGCACCAGGATCTGCAGCTGGGAGAAGTCGATCTTGCCCGATTCCATATGGTCGATCAGGCGGCCCGGGGTCGCAACCAGGATTTCAGGATTGCGCGACAGCAGCTGCATCTGCTTCGGATAAGGCATGCCGCCCAGGATGGACACAGCCTTGATGCGGCGCAGGTTGACAGAGTACTTGTCGGTATTGGTGGTGACCTGCAAAGCCAGTTCGCGGGTCGGGGTCAGCACCAGCATCTTCGGCTGGGCTGGACGGAAACGCGGACGCTCGCCGCGCGCTTGCGCAGCCTGGCGTTCCTGGTTCGGCGTGCGTGCGCCCGCTTCCGGCTCGATGGCCGCAAGGCGGTGCAGCGACGGCAGCATGAAGGCTGCCGTCTTGCCGGAACCGGTTTGCGAGGACACCAGCAGGTCCTTGCCCTGAATGGCGGCCGGAACGGCCTGCTCCTGGACCGGGGTTGGCGCGGTGTAGCCGGCGTCGGTCAGGGCTTTCAGGATGGACGGGTGGAGGCCTAGTGCTTCAAAACTCATTCGAATCTTTCGTAAAATTCATGCAAAAAAACGCAGACAACGTCAACCAAACGAAATGGATCTACACACTGAGAATAGAAATTTCGGCACAAAAGCTTTGCGCCGGGACGGTGTCATGGTGCGACACCAAAGGCGGGGGGGCTTTTTTAAGCGCTGTCCCTATGGGATGCGCGAAGGCTAGCGAAGCTGCTTGTCTGTGTTTGTGACTGCCTGTTGCAGCGCACAAGACGATACTATACCGCACTTTCGGATTTCCTGCACAAATAAAGAATCAAGCGTACAGGGGCGTTGACAAGCGGCCTAGGCATGTATACGGTGTATACATGGCCAATCAGAACACCCCGCAGAAGATCCTTGCCGCCGCCCGCGCGCTGTTCGAGCGCGAGGGGCCGGCCGCCGTCAGCATGCGCCGGGTGGCCGAGGCCGTGGGTATTACGCCGATGGCGATCTACCGCCATTTCCCCAATCGCGAGGCGCTGCTGAAGCGGATTTCGGACGACGCCTTCAACGAAGTGGCGCAGGTGTGGCTGGAACGCTCGCGCCATCCGGACGTGGTGCAGGGCCTGCTGCAGTCGATGGAGAACTATCTCGACTACGCCTTGCAGCATCCGCACCTGTTCGACTATGCCTATTCCGTTGCGCGCGATGATGCGCGCCGCTTTCCCGAAGATTTCCGCGCCCGGCTGTCGCCGACCTTCAATGTGGTGGCGGACCTGCTGGCCGAGGGCATGCGCCGCGGCCTGCTGCGCGACGGCGATCCCTGGGATATCGCCATGACATTCTGGGGGCAGGCGCACGGCCTGATCTCCCTTTTCCGCGCCGGCCGCTTCAGCTACAGCGAAGCACAATTCCGGGCCTTTTATCTTCAGTCCTTGGGAGTTCTGTTCAATGGCATCAAACAATAAGCGGCTTGCCGCAATCGCACTGGCACTGGCGAGCCTGAGCGCCTGCACTTCAGTTCCGCAGGCCGCCGATGCGGACCGGTGGCTGCTCACCGGCACGCAGCTCTATGTGGCGCCGGACCAGCCGCCGCTTGCCAACGCATGGCTGCTGGTGAACGGCGGGAAGATCGAGGCGGTGGGCACTGCCGCGCCGCCGCAGGGTGTCCGCAGCGAGGCCGCCTGCACGGGCGGCGTGATCGCCGCAGGTTTCCAGAACAGCCATGTGCACTTCGTCGACGATCAATTCAGCGGCGCCGCCACGCGTCCGGCCGGCGAACTGGAACAGGCGCTGACGCAGATGCTCACGCGCTTCGGCTATACGGCCGTGGTCGACACCGGCTCAATGCTGGCCGATACCGCTGCGCTGCGGCAGCGCATCGCCAGCGGCGCCGTGCGCGGCCCAAGGATTCTGACGGCAGGCTCGCCGCTGTATCCCCACAATGGCATTCCTGTCTATCTGAAGGACCTGCCGCCGGAGATTTTGCGGCAGCTGGCGCAGCCGGCGACGGCCGAAGAAGCGATTGCACACATCCGCGCCAATATCGGCGCCGGGGCCGATGGCACCAAGCTGTTTGTGGCATCGCCGATGGGGCGCGGCGAGATCCGGCGCATGGACCCGCAGATCGCCCGTGCCGCTGCGGAAGAGACGCACCGGCTGGGCGGGCTGGTGATGGTGCATCCCACCGATCCGGATGGCATCCGCGCGGCGGTGGCGGCGGGCGCGGACATCATTGTGCATACCACCATCGATCCGCCCGATTCGGCCTGGAGTTCACAGCTGGTTTCGGACATGGTTGCGCACAAGGTGTCCGTGGTGCCAACGCTGCAGCTGTGGCGCCATGAACTGGATAAGGCGCGCGTTCCGGGCGATGTGCGGGAGCGCATCGTGGCGCTGGCCGAGCGCCAGCTCAAAGCCTTTGCCGACGCGGGCGGCCAGGTGCTCTTCGGCACCGATGTGGGTTATATGACGGAGTTCGACCCGTCCAGCGAGTATGTGCTGATGGCGCGCGCGGGCCTGACGCCGATGCAGATTCTGGCCTCGCTCACCACAGCGCCTGCCGCGCGCTGGCGCCAGGAAGCGCTGCGCGGGCGGCTCCAGCCCGGCATGGCGGCGGACCTCGTGGTGCTGAATGGTGATCCATCTACGGACGTGAAGCGCTTCGCCGACGTGAAATGCACTGTTGCTTCCGGGCGCCTTATCTACCAGCAGTAGGCTGTCCCGAGGCATAATACGTTTCATGACAGATGAACATCAGACCACGGGCCAGCTGCCTGCCGCCCTGCGCAGTTTCGACCAGCACGTAGCGCGGGTGAGCTGGCGCGCCTGGGCCAATCTGCTCGGGCTGGGGCTCGTGATCGCCGTGGTGATCGTGTGGAGCATCTTCGGCGACATTCCCACGCGGGTGGCGGGCAGCTGCATCATCATGCATCCGCGCGGCGTGAGCGATGTCACGGCCGACATGGAAGGCCGCGTCACTGCGCTGCTGGTGCAGCCGGGCGAACGGCTGGCGGCAGGGCAGGAAGTGGCCGTGGTGGCCACGCCCGAGCTGTTGGACCGCATCCAGCAGGCGCGCAACCGCCTGTCCGACCTCGATGCCATGGCGAAGCTGACGCACGGCGAGATGCAGCGCAGCGGCCAGCTGAGCGCCGAGAGCCTGGCCGAGCAGCGCAGCACGCTGGCGCTGCGCGCCGAGTCCGACCACAAGCGCATCCGCCTGCTGGAGCAGCAGATGGAACTGGACCAGCGCCTGCGCTCCGAGGGCCTGATTACCAAACGCGCCGCCGCGCAGACGCCGCTGGACCTGGCCGATGCCCGCGCCGCGCTGGCCGATACGGAACGCAAGCTGAAGGAAGTGGACAAGCGCGCCACCGATTTTGCGCGCAGCAGCGGCGGCAGCCTGGCCCGCATCGACCAGCAGCGCGCCGAAGCGCAGCGCGAGCTGGCGGCGCTGGAAGCGCAAGGGCAGTCCGTGACGCGGCTGCGCAGCCCTGTGGCCGGCCGCGTGGTGGAGGTGAAGACGGCGCTCAATGGCGCGGTGAAGCGCGACACGCCGGTGCTGAGCGTGGAGCCGGTCGATAGCGAAGCAGGGCCGCTGGAGGCGGTGATGTTCGTGTCGGCAGCCGATGGCAAGAAGATTTCCGTTGAAGACAAGGTGGAACTGCTGCCGATGCATGCGCGGCGCGAGGAGCACGGCGTGCTGCGGGCGCAGGTGCTGTCCACGTCGGCGTATCCGTCCACGCCGCAGGGGCTGCTGAATACGATTACCAATCCGGAGCTGATGCGCGAGCTGGCGCATGGTACGGCGACGTACGAGGTGCGCATCGGACTGCGGCACAGTGCCGAAGCGCTGGCCGGGGCACGCAATCCTTACCTGTGGTCGGCCGCGGCGGGCAGCAATGTGCCCGTGTCCAGTGGCGCGATGTGCCAGGGCGAGATCCTGGTGCACCACGAGCGCCCGATCAGCCTTGTGCTGCCGATTTTCCGCAGCACGGTGAGCGGCAAGAACAGCTGATCGTCACCCCCGCGCAGGCGGCGGACCGCCGCCTTCGCGGGGGCGACGGCTACGGCAGCAGCTCGTCCAGCGCAACGGACAGCGTGCCGTCTGGCGCGGTGCGCAGCAGGCGTCCCGTCTCGTACAGGATTTGTGCACGCGCAGTTGCATAGCCCTGCTGGAACTGCAGGCGCGCCAGCAGCGCGTTATTCAAACGGTCTTCCACATTCAGCACATCGATCAGCGTGGCGCTGCCCAGCTGGCGGCGCGTCGTCGTATCCTGCAAGGCCGCGCGGTAGCGTTCAATCGTCAGTTCCGAAGCGCGCAGCTGTGCAGCGTACGCGCCGTAAGCCTGGTAGGCCGATTCCATGCTGGCCGTGATCGACTGTTCCAGCGTGACACGGCGCAGGCGCGCGCTGTCGGCATTGGCCGCCGCGACCTGCAGAGTGCCGCTGTTGGCCGAATTCTGCACCGGGAACTGGAAGGACAGCTTGGCCGCCACACCGGGGCCGCTATGGCGCGAAGTCGGATCGAATGCCGCAGCTGCTGTGCGGGCGCCTTCGCGCAGGCCTGCGTAATAGGCCGAGAGGTCCAGGTCCAGCGTGGGCTTGTCGCTGTTGCGCGCCGCTTGCAGACGGGTGGACATCGCGTCTTCGCGCAGCTTGAGGGCCGCAAGGTCGGCGCGGCGCTGCAGGGCCTGGGCGCCCAGCGCGGCCAGCGTGTCGCTGCCCGCGTGCTCCGGCAGGAGCTCGCCGGGCGTGGCAAGCGTCGCGGTTTCACCCGCGTCCATGCCGTACAGGCGGGCCAGCAGGAAGCGGCCGTCCCGGGCGCGCTGTTCGGCGCCGATGCGCGAGGCTTCGCGCTCCGTGACGGCCGCGGTCAGCAGGTTCAGGTCTGCCGGCGGCAGTTCGTCGGCTTCCACCAGCTTCTCCGTTTCGCGCCGCAACTGGCGCGTGCGCACCTCGGCCGCCGTGGCGACGCGGGCGGCCGCCTCGCGCGTGGTCCAGTCCCAATAGGCCTGCACCACGGCGAGCACGGTGCGCGCCACGGCTTGCTCGGTGTCGCGCTGCGCGGCGCTGGCGTCCAGTGTGGCGGCATCGCGCGCTGCTGCAGCGTCCTTGCCGGGATTCTTCTGCAGCGGCACGCGCAAGGTGAAGGTAAGGCGGTCGCTGGTCTGGGCGGGAATGTTCTGCGCGCCCTGCACATTGTCATTGGCGCGGGTGAGGGCGTACTGGCCGCCCAGCTGCAGGCCCGACTCCAGCTGGCGCGAGGCGCCGATGGTGGCCGTGCCGCCATTGATCATCTGGTCCGGGCCGAGGCTCAGGTAGCGCGCGCGTTCATCGGCGCGCATCGGGCGTTCGTCGCGCGTGCCGCCAATTGAGGCGGTTTGAATCAGGTCGAAGGGCGCATTGCTGCCGCGGGCCACGCCTTCGCTAGCGCTCTGCGCATAGCGCTGCAGCGTTATATCCGGGCTGCGTGCCAAAGCGATACCGACGGCATCGCGCAGCAGCAGGGACTGCGCATGCAGGACGGGCGTGGCTGCGCACAGCAGCAGGACTGCAATCCGCTTCATCCCCTAGCTCGCCATCCGTTTCAGCATGCGGTCGAAGCGGGCACCCGCGAGGTGGATCTTGTCCACCAGCTCCTCGTTGATCTCGCTCATCTGCGGCGCATTCGGATCGGGCGCGCCGCCGCCGTAGCCGAAGCGGCGCGTGGTGTGGCGGATACGGTCCGACATGAAGACCGACAGCGCGCGGTAGAAGCGCGCCGCAAACGGCGCATCGTGCGCCAGCTTCTCGCGCAGCACGCCATGCGGCAGGCGCAGCGCAACGGCGCCTTCGCCCGCGCGCACGATGGCCGTGGTGCGGGCCGGATCGACCAGCGACATCTCGCCGATGATCTCGCCGCTGCCCAGCTGCACGATCAGGTCGCCTTTACCGGTCAGCACATCGAAGCTGCCGTCGATCACGAAGTAGACGCTGTCCACCCGGCTGTCGAAGGGAATCAGTTCGGTACCGGCCGGATAGGCGCGGCGCTCGCCGTGGCTGGCGATCCAGTCCACGTCCTCGTCCCACAATTCGCTGAGGATGAATAAAACCTTACGCATTACCTTACTCCTGCTCGCGCGCCATGGCGTGGAAGATGCCTCCCAGCGCCATCAGCTCGCCGTAATTTCCCTGTTCGGCCACGCGGCCGTTTTCCAGGACCAGAATTTTGTCCGCGCCCGCCAGCGTGGAGAGGCGGTGCGCGATCACGATGCGGGTGACGCGCAGGCGCGACAGGTTCGCCATCACGCGCGCCTGCGATGGACCATCCAGCATGCTGGTGGCCTCGTCCATGAACACCACTGCCGGTTTGCGCACCAGCGCGCGGGCGATCAGGATGCGCTGGCGCTGGCCCGCGGACAGCGTGCTGGGACCGTCGCCGATCACCGTGTACATCCCCATCGGCAGCGCGCGGATATCTTCCGCCACCGCCGCGCCCTCGGCCGCTGCCCAGGCCTGTTCCAGCGATGCGCCGCTGTCGCCCACGATATTGCTGAGGATATCGCCCGCCAGCAGGCGCGTATCCTGCAGCACCACGCCGAACTGGCGCCGCAGCTGGCGCAGCTGCATCTCGGCCAGCTCCTTGTCGTCGTACAGGATGGAACCGCCGCCGGGCTTTTCGAAGCCGAGCAGGAGCCGCATCAGCGTGGACTTTCCGGAGCCGGAGGAGCCGACAATGGCGATGAAGTCACCCGGCCGCGCCGTCAGGCTCACCTCATGCAGCACCGGCGGTCCCTTGAAATAGGCGAAACTGAGCTTGTTCACTTCCAGTTGGCCGGTCAGCGTGCCGGGACGGGTTTTTCCCTGCTCCGCATCCGGCACCGTATCCAGGATCGGTCGTGCCTTCACATAGGCGCCGGACACCGCAACGATATCGATCAGCGTTTCGCACAGCACCAGCACGCCGTGGAACACGCCACCGAAGGCCGCGAAGAAGCCCACGAACTCACCGGCCGACAGGTGGTCGCGGCTGCCCGAAATCATCCAGCCCGCTGCGGCAAACAGGAACAGCACCGCCATGTGGTCGAGGCCACGGAAGAACACGCGCTCCGCCACGCGCAGCGAACCCTGGCCGACATTCGGCACTTCGCCCAGCGCATGGTCGCGCGTCCATTGTGCGAATGCCCGGCTTTCGGCGCCCGCCACACGCAGCTTGCCGACGCCCTGGATCAGCTGCAGCACCAGCGTGGAGAGTTTGCGCGGCGGGTCCGGCGCCTCAATGGCGATGCGCACGGAGCGGCGGCGGAACCAGGTCACGGCCGCCGCAGCGAGTGCCACAAGGCCGAGCGCCAGCAGCGACAGCGTGGCGCTGAACCAGAACAGCACGAGAAAGTTCAGCGCCGAGAAGGCGCCTGCAAAGATGTTCGCGACCGTGCGTGCGGAAAGAATCCTGATGATCTTCTGGCAGGCGCGCACCCGTGATTCCAGGTTGGCCACCGAGTAGCGGCGGTGGAAGCTGGCGGGCATGCGCAGCAGGCGGTCCCATACTGCGGCCTGGATCGCCATGTCCATCTTGTCCTGGATGCGCAGCACCATCAGGGAACGTACCAGCGAGAACAGGGCGATGGTCATCGTCACGCACAGCAGGCCAAGGCCCATTTGCAGCAGCAGGCGTGGCTGGGCGGATGGGATGATGGTGTCCATCACGCGCGCACTGGCCAGCGGCACCACCAGGCCCAGCGCGCCCACAACACCCGCCAGCGCCACCACGGACGCCATCTCCTTGCCATAGCCGCGCAGGCCGAAGCGCAAGAGGTCGATCTCGGTCAGCGACTTGTTCGGCAGCGGGCGGTAGAACACATGGGCATAGGGCTTGATGCCTGCGGCGCTGGCCTGGCTGACGTCCTCCTGCTCGCCGTTCGCATGGATGGCAACGTAACCGCGCTTCCAGCGCTGCGGCAGCAGGGCCACCGGCTGGTCGCCATCGGCAGTGAAGGCCAGCAGCGGGCCACTGTCGGCCTGCCACCAGCGGTCGCCGAGCAGCACCTGGCGCGAGCGCAGGCCGTTCAGTTCCGCCAGTTCGGCGGCAGTGTCGGCATTGCTCCGGCCCGGGCGCGCATTCTTTTTGAACTCCACACCGAGCGCTGCACCCAGGTGCGCTGCGACAGCCAGCAACGGCGGCGGGGCGGCGGTTTCCGGCTCGATCCAGCTTGCGTCGCCTTCCACCAGGCCGGCGAGGTCGCTGATGCCGCGGTCCACATCTTCCTGTTCGCGTTCACGCGCATCGCCCAGGCGCTGTTCCTCCAGTGCCTGCTCCTGCAGGCAGCGGTCCCAGGCCGTATGGAAGGACAGGTGCCACAGCTTTTCGAGGCAGGCCAGGCGTACTTCAGGTTCCGCTTCGCCAAAGCGGAAGACCTGCAGCGTAACGTCGTCCCGCACGCGGAACACGATCTCGCGCGGCGCGGCCAGCACATCGCCGGGATTGAGCAGCTGGCCGTGGTCCAGCCCTTCCACCTGCAGCGAGCCTTCGATTACGCGCAGCAGCACCAGGGCGCCGCTGGCGATGCGCTGCCCGGCCAGCGCGGTGAACACACCGCGCTCGATCTGCGCATCCACCTGCTGGCCGCCCGGCGGCACGGGCCAGCAGACTGCCACGGCGGCGGCACTGTTCAGCCATGCATCCAGCGGCACATCGTGCAGCTCGGCCACGCTGGTCTTCGCATCGATGGAAGGGAAGGCCACCGGCTCGTGCGCCAGCGTCCCGATCATCACGCTCGGCAGCGGCGGAACCACTGCTGGTGCGGCTACCTCGCCCAGCGGCAGCAGGCCGCGCGCCGTGCCTTGCGGCAGATGCAGGAAGAGACTGAGGCTGCCGCTGTCCAGCATGCGCAGGCCGTCCAGTGGTGCGGCGGCGCGGGGCAGGGCGCGCTGGGCGACGGGATCGCGCTTCATGCGTCCTCCAGCACGCGGCGGCAGATGCTGTCCTGCTGCGCATACAGCTCGTCGAACAGGCCCTCTTCGGCGATGCGGCCGTTCTGCAGCACCATCACGCGGTCGCAGGCGTTCAGCACGAAGCGGCGATGCGTGGTGACGAGTACCGTGCAGCCACGGCGGCGGCAATTGTCCAGGATGCGCGCCTCGGAAGCCGCATCGAGCGAACTTGTGGCCTCGTCCAGCAGCAGCACACGCGGATTCAGCGTGAGCGCGCGGGCAATCTCCAGGCGTTGGCGCTGGCCGCCGGACAGGTTGCGGCCATTCTCGTCCATGCGCGTGTCATAGCCCTGCGGCAGGCCCATGATGAAGTCGTGGATCAGCGCATCGCGGGCGGCAGCCACCATCTGCGCCTCACCCAGGCTGCGGTCCCACAGCGTCAGGTTCTCGCGGATGGTGCCTTCGAAGAACTGGATATCCTGATCGACGTGGGCCACGGAGCTGGCCAGCAGCTCGCGCGCATGCGCAGCGCGAGGCTGCCCGTCGAAACGGATCTCGCCGCTGTCCGGTGCATACATGCCGGCGATCAGCCGCGCCAGCGAAGACTTGCCGGCGCCCGAGGCGCCCACGATGCCGATGCGTTCTCCCGCCAGCACCTGCATATTGAGCTGGTCGAACAGGGGCTTGTCCTGCGGGCTGTAGGCAAAGCGCACATCATGCAGCGCCAGTGCGCCGGACAGCTTCTGCGACAGGTCCGGCCGCGCCGGCACCGGATGTTCGGTCAGCGGGTCAGGCGCGCAGTTCAGCACATCGTCCAGGCGCTGCAGGTCGCCGCGCAGGCGCTGCACCTTCTCCAGCACATTGAACAGGTCGGACATCGGCCGCGCAAAGTTCGCCACCAGTCCCTGGTAGGCGATCAGCATGCCGATGGTGAGGTAGCCGTCCATCACGCGAAAGCCGCCGATCACCAGGATCAGCGTGGTATTGAACATCATCAGGAAGGCGGGCACCTGGCTATATTGCGCGCTGCTGGTTTCCATGCGCTGGTTGGCGCTTACCACCAGCGCGTGCTGCGCCATGTACTTGGTGTAGAAATGGCTGTCGTCGGCCGACGCCTGCAGGGTTTCCAGCATGGCGATACCGTTGGAGGCATTGCCGCGCAACCGGCCATCGGCAATCGCATAGGTCACGGACAGTTCCTGCGTGCGCCGCGCCGCGAAATGGAAGGCGGCCATGCTGATGGCCACGACGGCCACGCTGATACTGGTCAGCAGCACGTCATAGGTCAGCATCACGGCCACGAAGAAGAATGCCAGGCCGCCGTTTATCAGCGCGCGCGCCAAGTCGCCGGACACCACCTTCGCCACCGATTCATTGAGGCTGAGGCGCGAGGCAATCTCGCCCGGGGCCCGCTGCGCGAAGTAGAGCACCGGCAGGTGCAGGATATGCCAGAAATAGCGCCCCGTGGCCGACAGCGCCAGCTTGTACTGCAGCCGCAGCAGGTGCGAACCCTGCAGCCACGCCAGCCCCGCTTCCAGCAAGGTGCTGAGCAACAGGCCAAGCAGGATGGGCAGGAACCAGCCCATCTGGTTATCGATCAGGATGCGGTCCACAAACAGCCGCGTGAACACTGGAATCACCATACCCGGAATCACGAGGAACAGGCCGGCCAGTGCTGCGAAGGCGAGGGCAGGGCGGTCGCTCGTGATCCGCTGCAGCATGGTCCTGAGCAGGCTGCCGGTGGCGCCGCCTGGCTCGAACTGCGGCGTTTTCGCGAAGGTGAGCACCACACCGGTAAAGGCGGCGGCGAAATCGGCCTGCGCCACCGTGCGCCGCCCGCTGGCCGGATCGTTCAGGTACACCACGCCATCGGAGAACCCTTCCACCACCACGAAGTGGTTGAAGTTCCAGAACACCATGAAGGGCGCCTTCAGCTTGGGCAGCTCGCCCGCCTCGGTGCTCCATGCGCCGGCTTCCAGCCCGAAACTGCGGGCTGCGCGCAGCAGGTTGCTGACCTTGGCGCCGTCGCGGCCCACGCCGCAGCGCACCCGCAGCTGCTCCAGCGGTTCATAGCGCCCGTGATAAGCCAGCACGATGCCCAGCGCCGCGGCGCCGCATTCCAGCGATTCCATCTGCATCATGGTTGGCGTGCGCACTACGCCGGGAATCAGGCGGGGAGTGAAGAAACCCATCAGCTGACCCCCACCAGCTTCTTCATCATCGGCCACACCAGCTCATAGGGATGCTGCTCGCGCACCACCACTTCGGCACTGCACATGGAACCGCTGTGCACCGGCGGCGGCAGCCGCGCCGCGCCGGACCACTGGTAGACGCCGTCCGGGCGGCGCTGTAGCGTGGCCTGCACCTGCGTCGTAACGCCGGTGCCCGACAGTTCCTGCACCACATCCGGATTGCCCAGGCGCTGCACGATGGCGGCGCGGCTGGCTGGGAAGGCCGACACCTCGCCGATACTGGCGCGGATAAAGCCGAACTCCTGCCGCTTCACATTGGTAGGCGTGATCTCGGCCTGCATCGAAGGATGCAGCAGCTTGCCATCCGCCGCACGCACAAAGACCAGCGCCTGCAATGGCGCGGCGCCGTCGTTGCCGCTGCGTTCAATAGTGGCAACCGGGCCACCAGCTGCCAGCGCCTGGCCGTTCTGGGTTTTGACTTCAATGACGGTGCCCGCGAACGGCGCGCGCACCTGCATCAGTTCACGCTCCTGCTTGCGCAGCAGGGCCAGTTCGCGTTCCGCCTCCGTGACCTGCAGCGCCAGCTGGCTGGTTTCCGTGGCCAGCAGGCGCTGTTCTTCCTGCGTATGGAAACTGAGCTGGCGCACGCGGCTGTTGAGGTTCGATTCTTCCAGCGCCAGCTTTTCAGCAGCATCCTGCGCCGACAGCAGGCTTTGGCGCGTGGCCAGCCCCTGTGCGAACAGCGCTTCCTGCGTGGTGACGCGCTGGCGCGCAAGGCGCTGGCGTTCGGCGAGCGTCTTCAGGCGTTCCGCCAGCGTGGCCTGTTCGCTGACCGCGCTGCTGCGGCCCTGCTGCGCGCTGCGCGAGATCAGCGTCGCGGCGGATTGCTCGCGCACACGCAGTTCGCCCAGCCGCGCTTCGGCACGCGCCATGCGGGCCTCGAATTCGGGTTTGCGCATAGTGGCCAGCACCTGGCCGGCGGCCACCTTGTCGCCGTTGCGCACCGCGAGGCCGGACACGCGGCCTTCCACCAGCGCGCTCAGGTTGTCCACGCCCTGTGGGCTGAGCAGGATGCAACGGCCCTTGATGCGGGTGTCGATCACACCGAGCGCGAACCAAGCGCAGCCCAGTATGGCCAGCAGCAGGGCGCCCGCCAGGAACAGGCGCTTCGGGGGATGGTTGACGGAGGGCAGGACATCTGCCCGGTCGGGCGATATCAGTCTCTCCAGCGAGGGATTGCGGTTCACTACTAGCCTTGGCTTATCTTTTTTTATATTGCAAGACTATAACAACCTTTTAAAGAAAAGATAACCAACAGAAACGAAAAAAGCCCGGCAGACCAAGGCCTGCCGGGCTTTCTGTGGCAAGAATGCTTATTGGTAATCGCTGGCGTTCAGGCCCATCACGTGCGAGAAGCCGCCATCGACATAAATGATGTCGCCGGTGATGCCGGACGACAGGTCCGACAGCAGGAAGGCCGCGGTATTGCCCACTTCTTCGATGGTCACGTTGCGGCGCAGCGGCGCGTGGCTGGAGGCGAAGCCCAGCAGCTTGCCGAAGTCCTTGATGCCGGAGGCAGCCAGGGTCTTGATCGGGCCTGCCGAAATGCCGTTCGAGCGGATGCCCTTCTGGCCCAGGTTCTCCGCCAGGTAGCGCACCGAAGCTTCCAGCGATGCTTTCGCCAGGCCCATGGTGTTGTAGTAAGGGATCGCGCGCACTGCACCCAGGTAGGACAGGGTCAGCAGCGAAGAGCCTTCGCGCAGCATCGGCAGCGCAGCCTTGGCCATGGCCGGGAAGCTGTAAGCCGAAATATCGTGGGCGATGCGGTAGTTCTCGCGGGTCAGGCCATCCAGGAATTCGCCGGCGATGGCTTCGCGCGGCGCAAACCCGATAGCGTGCACCAGGCCGTCCAGGTGCTGCCATTCCTTGCCCAGGTCGCGGAACAGCGCTTCGATCTGCTCGTCGCTGGACACGTCGCAATCGAACACCAGCTTGCTGCCGAATTCGGCGGCGAACTCGGTGATGCGGTCCTTGAAGCGTTCGCCAACATAGGTGAAAGCCAGTTCGGCGCCTTCACGCTGGCAGGCCTGGGCGATGCCGTAAGCGATGGAACGGTTGGACAGTAAGCCCGTGATCAGAATTTTTTTGCCTTGCAAGAAAGCCATGTTAACTCCAGTTGCCTGCTGCTGCCCCTGCCGGTTCATTGCCGGCGACCATGCAGCTTGTTGTTGTAATAGATGAACGACTCAGCGCAAGACCGAGATGGTAGCTTGATGCCGCCGCAACTGCAAGCTGGCTGTTGCGGCGGACGGTGTCAGTTATTGCTGCGGCGGGATGTGGATTTGCCGGCTTCCGAACGCGACACGCGCGCCTTCACCAGCGAGATCGGCGCCTTGGCCTTGCTGCTGCCGGCCTTGGCCTGTTTGTAGTTGCTGCGTTTTTCCGTGCGTTCCTCGACGGCCACCGAAGCGTTTTCGGCAATGTCCGCCGGAATGTCGGCAACGCTGGCCGAGATTTTCGGCACCAGGATGGTGGAACCGGCTTTCAGCACGCTGCGCTGGGGCAGGTTGTTGGCCTGGCGGATCACCTCAGGTGTAGTACGGAACTTGGAAGCGAGGGAAGCGATGCTTTCGCGGGTGCTGCTGATCTTGTGCGTGGTCCAGCTGGACAGGGCACGGCCCCATTGCGCCAGGTTCAGGTGGAACTTTTCGGCATTCTCCTTCGGCAGCAGGATCTGGGTCTGCTCGCCGCCGGTAATCACCGGACGCTTGAACTGCGGGTTCAGGGCCTTGAATTCGTCGATCGACAGCTCGGCCAGCTGAGCCGCGACGGCCAGGTCGATATCGCTGGTCTTGTCGACGGCGGTGAAATAGGGCTGGTTCTGGATCTGCGGCAGGGCCAGGCCGAACTGCGCCGGATTCGCCACGATATTCTTCACAGCCTGCAGCTTGGGCACATAGTTGCGGGTTTCGGCCGGCATCAGGTCTGCCAGGCTTTCGAAATCCGTCGGCTTGCCAGCTGCCTGGTTGCGCTTGATGGCCTTCTGCACCGAGCCTTCGCCCCAGTTATAGGCGGCCAGGGCCAACTGCCAGTCGCCAAACATATCGTAGAGGCGCTGCAGGTAGGTCAGGGCGGCATCGGTGGAGGCGATGACGGAGCGGCGCTCATCCTTGAAGGCATTCTGCTTCAGGTTGAAATCGCGGCCGGTGCCCGGCATGAACTGCCACATGCCGCCCGCGTTGGCGCTGGACACGGCAGTGGGGTTGAAAGCGGATTCGATGAACGGCAGCAGGGCCAGTTCAGTCGGCATATTGCGCTTCTCCAGCTCCGTTACGATGTGGAACAGATACTGGGAGGCGCGGGCCGTGGTGCGGGCAATATAGTCCGGACGGTCGGCGTACCAGCTGGCATGCTTCTGTACCAGCGAGTTATTGATATCAGGGATGCCATAGCCGGTGCGGATGCGGTTCCAGACGTCGGTCTCGCGGAAGGCGTCTTCGCTGGCTTTTTGTGGCTGGGCTGCTGCAGCCTGAATTGCCGGGGCTGCTATTGGAACGGAGGTAGAGAGAGCGGATGTTTCCACTGCCTGGCTGATCGCCGGTGCCGCGCCGGCGAGGACAGCTGCCAGCAGGGTAAGGGTCTTGATCTGAGCTTGCATAGTACTCCATGTTGTCGTCGAGAACAGCGGACGGACTATTTCAAAGGGGAAGTGTACGTAGGATACGGCTGACACGTCAAGAAAAATGACGGCCGGGTTACAAAAAACTTTGACAATAATGTCAGACGAATATCAGAAAATGAACGCAAATTGAACGATATTGCGCGCAAATGGCGCAGCGCCAGGAGTGTGCGTACAATGCGGAGTTTAGTCACCGCATTACTGAAGGAAATCCCACATGAGCAGCCCCGATCTCGACCACGACGCCGTCATTGCGGCCACTGAGCAGTGGCTCGAAAAAGCCGTTATCGGGCTGAACCTGTGCCCCTTTGCCAAGGCCGTGCACGTCAAGAAGCAGATCCGCTATGTCGTTTCGGACGCCAGCACGCCGGAAGCACTGCTCGAGCAGCTGATGGACGAGCTGCAGCACCTGAGCGATACGGATGCGGAGCAGGTAGATACCACTTTGCTGATTCATCCGTGGGTACTGGAAGACTTTGAGGACTACAACGAGTTCCTGGATGTGGCGGATGCAGCGCTGGAAGACATGCAGCTCGACGGTGAGCTGCAGATCGCGAGCTTCCACCCGCAATACCAGTTCGCCGATACGGACCAGAACGACATTACGAATTACACCAACCGTTCGCCGTATCCCATCCTGCACCTGCTGCGCGAAGAGAGCGTGGACCGGGCGGTAGAGGCCTTCCCCGAAGCCGAGCAGATCTTCGAAAAGAACATTGAAACGATGGAAGCGCTCGGCCACGAAGGCTGGGACAAGCTCGGCCTGCAGGTGAAGTAATGGCCGGCGAGAAGCTCCCCGAGCGGCCGGACACGCCCTGTGTGGCGGTCTGTTCCACCACCTTCGACGAAATCTGCCGCGGCTGCGGCCGCACCTATATCGAGGTAGCGCACTGGGTATCGATGAGCGCCGAACAAAAAGAAGCCGTCTGGCAGCGCATCCTCGCTCAAGGCTACCCCCGCCGTAACACCTGACAATATTTCCTGAAAATTGGGGACGGACCCTGATTATACGGTTCGTATAATCAGGGTCCGTCCCCAATTAAATCAGTAGGTGCCGATGTAGTCTTTCTTGCCGATTTCTACGCCGTTATGGCGGAGGATGGCGTAGGCCGTGGTGCAGTGGAAGTAGAAGTGCGGCAGCGCGTAGTGCAGCAGGTAGTCCTTGCCCACGAAGTGGCGGGTCTTTTCGCCGCTGCCGGTGGTGATGGCACGGTCTTCGCTGCCTTCGATGTCCGATTTCGCCAGGTTATCCAGCAGCGACAGCGTCTTCACGATGCGCAGCTTGAGCTCGGGGAAGGTCTTTTCGAAGTCTTCATAGGACGGCACTTCCTGGCCCGCCAGGCGGCAGCCAGCGCCCTTGGCGAAGTCGGCTGCAATCTGCACCTGGCGCACGAAGGGCAGCATGTCCGGATACAGGCGGAACTGCAGGAAGGCGTTCGGATCGAGTTTTTTCTCCTCGACGTGGGCCTCGGCCTTGTTCAGAACGGCCAGCAGGCTGTTCAGCATTTGCTTGAAAACCGGGACCGAGGCGGAATACATGGAAAACGACATGGTTGCTACTCCTGCAATAGGGGAGGTGAAAAGACTGGGCATCATAGCAAGTTTGTGGCACATCCGCCCGGCGCCTCCCTATGAGAAGTGACTTTGTAACGCCTTTACGTGCATAATTGCACCACATAATCATTCGAGCCCCCTATGCCGGATTTGAAGCAGCTTGATTCGCTGCCGTTTTTGCATGGCTGATTCTTTTTACCGTCTCCTGCGCACCCGACTCGGTGCGCTTTACGGCTTGTCGATCTATGGCGCCCTGCTGCTGGTGGTGTTCGGCGGCCTGGTGATCCCCGCAATCGTCGGCAGCTACCTGCTGATCGGCGTGCACGAACAGCAGTCGGCCCGCACGGCGCTGAACGAATCCTTGCAGCGCAATGCCGATATCCTGGCCCTCGGCATGCAGGAATCCCTGTGGAATATGAATGCCGAATCCGCCCACTCGCTGGTGGAATCGGTGATGCGCGACCGCTCCGTGCTGCAGGTGCAGGTGACGGGGCAGGCCGATACCCAGTTCATTCATCTCGAAGCGCCCAAGCGCGCCATCGGCAATGTCTATCGCGCCGAGCGCGAAGTGCTGGTGCGCGGCGAGCATATCGGCCGCATCATGGTGGAGATGGACGATGCGCGCAGCCAGCAGGAACTGCGCGAGAAGCAGCGCTCCTATGTGTTCGTGCTGGCCGCGCAGCTTACCGTGTCGCTGCTGCTGATCGTGCTGTTCCTGAACAAGCGCCTGATTCGCCCGCTGCGCAAGCTCACGCGCTTCTCCGACCGCCTGTCGCATGGAGATTTCGAAACCCGCATGGAGCTGCGCAGCAGCGATGAACTGGGCCGCCTGGCGGGCCAGCTGGAACAGATGCGGATGGCGATCAAGCGCCTGTTCGAAGACATTGGCCAGCGCGAAGAGCGCTTCCGCACCATCGTCACGCAGGTGCCGGGCGCTGTGTTCCGCTACCGCCCGGACGGCCCGATCGAATTCGTCAGCGATGCCATCGAAGAAATTTCGGGCTACTCGGCCAAGCAGTTCATGCGCAGCACCACGCACTCCTGGGCTAACCTGATCACGCCGGAAGACCGCCGCATGCAGCGCCGCGAATGTTCGGCCGCGATCCGCGAGGGCCGCGCCTACGAAATCGAATACCGCATCATCGACTCCACCGGTGTGGAGCGCTGGGTGCAGGAGAACGGCCAGCCGCAGGTAGATGCCATCGGCGCACTGGTGGACGGCATCATCACCGACGTCAGCGACCGCAAGCACAACGAGATGCGCATCGAGGCCCTGCTGGCCGAGCAGAGCGCCATCCTGGATAACGTGATGTTCGGCGTGATGTTCGTGCGCCATCGCACCATTGTGTCCGTCAACCGCCGCTGCGAGGAGTTGTTCGGCTATGCGCCGGGCGAGATGACGGGCAATTCCACCTCCATCGTGTTCCCGACCGCCTTTGATTTCGAAGCGGCCGGTGCGCGCCAGTATCCAACGCTGGGTGACGGCGAATACTTCAGCGAAGAGCGCCACTACCGGCGCCAGGACGGCTCGCTGTTCTGGTGCATGGTGAGCGGCTGCGCCATCGACCAGCACCGCCCGAACGAAGGCAGCATCTGGGTGTACGCCGACATCACGGCACGCAAGGAAGCGGAAGAGAAGCTGCGCCTGTCGGCAACCGTGCTGCAGCACATTGCGGACGGCGTGATGGTGGTGGACGACCGCGGCATTATCGTCGCTGTGAACCCGGCCTTCACGCAGATCACCGGCTACAGCGAAGAGGAAGCGTTGGGCAAGGACCGCTCGCTCACGCGCTCTGGCCGCCATGACGAAGGCTTCCACGAATCGCTGTGGGAACAGCTGGTGACCAACGGCTACTGGCGCGGCGAAGTCTGGTCGCTGCGCAAGAGCGGCGAACAATACCTGGAATGGCTGACGATGACGGCCGTGCGCGACCAGTCGGGCATGACCACACATTATGTAGGCGTGTTCAGCGACATCACGAAGGTCAAGGAATCGCAGGAAAAGCTGGACCACCTGGCGCACCACGACCCGCTCACTGCGCTGCCCAACCGCCTGCTGTTCCACGACCGCCTGCACCACGCCATCCAGCGCGTCACGCGCGGCAACGAGCAATTGGCGCTGCTGTTCATCGACCTTGACCGCTTCAAGAACGTCAACGACACGCTGGGCCACCACATCGGCGACGAATTGCTGCAGCAGGTGGCGAAAGCCTTGTCCAGCAAGCTGCGCGACGGTGACACGCTGGCCCGCTTGGGTGGCGACGAATTCATCGTGCTGCTGGAAGATGTGGACGGCCAGTACGGCGCCAGCCAGGTGGCGGAAAAGCTGGTCGCCATGTTCGAACAGCCCTTCATGGTGGCTGGCCACGAGCTGTTCGTTACCTGCAGCGTGGGCGTGAGCCTGTTCCCGGCCGATGCGTCCGATCTCAATATGCTGATCCGCAATGCGGACGTGGCCATGTACCAGGCCAAGGCGCGCGGCCGCAACGGCTACCGTTTCTACGCGCCATCGATGACGGGCGAGGGCGTGGAGCGCCTGCGCCTGGAGACCTTCCTGCGCCGCTCCATCGAAAAGGAAGAGATCTTCCTGAACTACCAGCCGCAGGTGGAAATCGATACGGGCCGCCTGATCGGCGTGGAAGCGCTGGTGCGCTGGAACCATCCGGAACTGGGACTGGTACCGCCGATCCGCTTCATTCCGCTGGCCGAAGACACGGGCTTCATCAACCAGCTTGGCAAATGGGTGCTGTCCGAAGCCTGCCGCCAGATGGTGCGCTGGCAGGAAGCGGGACTCGAAGTGCCGAAGATGGCCGTCAACCTCTCGGCCAAGCAGTTCGACCGGGGCAGCATCGTCAGCATGGTGGCCGACATCCTGCGCGAAACGGGGCTGGAGCCGCACCGGCTGCAATTGGAAGTGACCGAGTCCGTCATCATGAACACCGGTGATGCGCTGGCCTTCATCAACGACCTGCACGCGATTGGCGTGAGCCTGGCGATTGACGATTTCGGCACCGGCTACTCCTCGCTGGCCTATCTCAAGCAGATGCCGGTGCAGACGCTGAAGATCGACCGCTCCTTCATCAAGGACATTTCGACCGACGTGAATGATGAAGCGATTGCTATCGCCATCATCCAGCTTGGCAAGAGCATGAACCTGTCCGTGATCGCGGAAGGCGTGGAGACGCACGAGCAGGCCGCCTTCCTGCTGCGCCACGGCTGCAACCAGGCGCAGGGATATTTCTACAGCCGTCCGGTGATGCCGGAAGACCTGCAGCAACGCTGGCTGCCATAAGGAGCGCAATATGCTGAAACCCCGCTCCATGTCCCGCCGCCGCTTCGTACTGAGCGGCGTTGCGCTTACCGGCGCATTGATCGTCGGCTGGGGCGGGCTGCCGCCGCGCCAGCGTCTGAAAGCCAGTGCTGCGCTGCCGCTTAAAAATGGCGAGATCGCACTGAACGGATGGATCGCGATTGCCCCGGACAATACGGTAGGCGTGGTGGTGCCGCGCGCGGAGATGGGGCAGGGTGTACATACCGCACTGCCCATGCTGGTGGCCGAAGAGCTCGACGTGCCCCTGGCATCGGTGCGCATCATGCAGGCGACGAACGACAAGATTTACGCCAACCTCGCCGTGATGCGCGAGAACCTGCCATTCCATCCTGATGACGAGGGCAGCATCAAGGCTGTGGCGCAGCACACGCTGGCCAAGGTGGCGCGCGAACTTGGCATCGTGCTCACGGGTGGTTCATCCAGCGTGAAGGACGCCTGGCTGCCGATGCGCGAAGCCGGGGCCACGGCGCGTGCGCAGCTGGTGGCTGTCGCCGCGCGCGAATGGAAGGTGCCGGTGGAGCAGGTGCGCACCGAAGGCGGCTACCTGATCCACGACATCTCGAAGCGCCGCGCCAGCTACGGCAGCTTTGCGCTGATGGCCTCCATGGCCTCGCCGGGCAACGTGAAGCTGAAAGACCCGCACGCTTTCCGCCTGATCGGCACCCCGACGCGGCGCCGCGACACGCCGGCCAAGTCCAATGGCAGCGCGCAATTCGGCATCGATGCGCGGCCGGAAGGCATGATCTACGCGGCCGTGCGCATGGCGCCGATGATAGGCGGGACCATTGCGGGCATCAATCCAAGCCATATCCTCGACATGCCGGGTGTGCTGAGCGTGATCGACTTCACGAACGCGCTAACCGGGCAAACAGGCGCGGGCGGCGGAGTGGCGATTGTTGCGCGCACCTTCTGGCAGGCGAAGCAGGCTGCTGCCGCGCTGCCGATCCGCTGGGAGCCGGGCGAGCATGCGCTGCTGTCCAGCGACCGGATTTACAGCGAATTCGAAGAAGCGCTGGACGGCGACGAAGGGCACGTCTACCACGAAACCGGCGATGTGGAAGAAGCGAAGCACGGTGCGCTGGCGGTATCCGCCGAATACCGCGCACCTTTCCTCGCGCACGCCACGATGGAACCGATGAACTGCACGGCGCAGGTCAAGGATGGCAAGGTGCGGCTGTGGGTGGGCACCCAGGTGCCGAGCATCGCCATCGACATGGCTGCGCGCATCGGCGGTGTATCGAAGGATGATGTGGAGCTGCACGAATACCTGCTGGGCGGCGGCTTTGGACGCAGGCTGGAAGTGGACATCGTGGCGCAGGCGGTTGCAGTGGCGCGCCAGTGCCAGGGCCAGCCCGTGCAGCTGATTTGGACGCGTGAAGACGACATGACGCACGACGTCTATCGTCCCGCCGCGACGGCGCGTTTCACCGCATCGCTGGACACGGCAGGCAATATCCTCTACTGGCATAACCGCTCCGCCAGCGGCTCGCTGACGCAGCAATTCATGAAGCGCAATCTCGGACTGCCCGCAGCGGGGCCGGACAAGGCGGCAGCGGAAGGCGAGTACGACATGCCGTACGAGATTCCGCATCAGCGCATCGAGCACGTCATCGTGGACAGTGCGGTACCGCTGGGGAACTGGCGTTCGGTGGGCCACTCGCACAATGCCTTCTTCAAGGAGAGCTTCATCGACGAGATGGCGCATGCGGCCAAGCGCGACCCGGTCGATTTCCGGCGCGGCATGCTGCTGCGGCACCCGCGCCATCTGGCGGTGCTCAACGCGGCGGTGGGCAAGGCCGGCGTGCCGGGCAAGGGCAGGGCGCACGGCGTGGCGCTGCACCAGTCCTTCGGCAGCATTGTGGCGCAGGTGGCGGAAGTGTCGGTGGAGGGCAAGGACATCCGCGTGCACAAGGTGATCTGCGCGATCGACTGCGGCACCTCGGTCAACCCCAACATCATTTCACAGCAGGTGGAATCGTCGGTGATTTTCGGCCTGTCGGCAGCGCTGTCGGGCGAGATCACCTTCAAGGACGGCAAGGCCGAACAAAGCAACTTCGGCGACTACCCTGTGCTGCGCATGCCGCAAGCGCCTTACGTGGAAACGGTCATCGTGCTCAGCACCGAGCCCCCGGAAGGCGTCGGCGAACCGGCTGTCCCCCCCATCGCCCCCGCAGTCGCCAACGCCGTCTTCAAACTCACCGGCCAGCGCCTCCGCTCCCTCCCCCTGAAAATTGCTTAGAAATTGGAGAAATTGGGGACAGACCCTAATTATGGAAATTAGGGTCTGTCCCCAATTTCCAGCGAATGAGTCCGTGGAAATCTAGCGCTGAATAGCAAATTAGCGCAAGTTCAGTGCGTGTTGCGTAGATTTCTCGTCAAAAAAATGCGCGTTAGCTGACCGATGTTGCAGATTAATTAGGGACAGACCCTAATTTCTAAATTTAGGGTCTGTCCCCAATTAAGAAGCAATAAGGGCGCGCAGGTTGCAGTCTTGCTGCCACTGGCGGCGCTCGGCGGTGCTTTGGGAGAGGCGGGCGAGCTCGTCTTCGGGCTGGGCGGCCAGGGTTTCGATGAGACGGTTGGCCACGTTCGGGTCCGGCAGCATGGTGCCGAAGAAGGCGACGTTTTCGTGGCGCTGGATCAGCAGCGTGGGGAAGTTCTCGACATCGAGGTCGCCCACCAGGTCGGCATGGTCCTCGATATCCACCCACAGGAAGTATTTTTCCGGATGCTTCATCGCCAGCTCTTCGAAGGTGGCGCGGTAGCTGGAGCAGGTGCCGCACCAGGCGGCGCACAGGCAGGCCACGATCAGACGGTCCTGCGCCAGCGCGGCGGCCACTTCGGCACGGTTATCGGCGTTTAGGGTAGTGCTGTGCATGGCTGGTATTGTACATGGCGGGTTAAAATACTGCCTATGCCTACCATTCTTGCTATTGAAACCTCGTCCGAAATGGCTTCCTGCGCGCTGCTGCGCAACGGCCAGCTGCTTTCCCGTGAATCGTCCGGCGTGCGCACCCATTCCCAGGCCGTGCTGCCGATGATCCAGGAACTGCTGACGGAGGCGGGGATTCAGCTCGGCGATTGCGATGCCATCGCCTACGGCGCCGGGCCGGGTTCCTTTACCGGCGTGCGCACGGCTTGCGGCATCGCCCAGGGACTGGGCTTCGGCGCCGACCGGCCGCTGCTGCCGGTGGTAACGCTGGAGGCCATGGCCATCGCCTGCCGCCAGCGCCATTCCGCGCAAGAAGTGCTGGCCGTGCTGGATGCGCGCATGAATGAGGTCTACTGGGCGCAGTACCGTTTCGATGGCGATGCATTGGTGGAGGTGCTGCCTGCGGTGCTGACGGCGCCAGAGCAGGTGGCGCCGGCTGGTGCGCCTGCCGCTTGCGGTAACGGCTTCGCTGCGTATCCCGACGCTTTCGCCGGCAAGGCCTTCGCCGCTGGTGTGCATGGCGATGTGATGCCGCATGCGGCGCAGATTGCCGTGCTGGGCGAACGGGCTTTTGCAGCAGGACAGGGACTGCCCGCCGCGCAGGCGCAGCCGCTCTATCTGCGCAATAAGGTGGCATATACGAAGGCCGAGCGCGAAGGCATGAAGGCTGGGGCGCAGGCATGACGCAGGTGTGGGACCTGGCGGGGCTCGTCTATGAGCCGATGCAGGAGCAGGATATCGATGATGTGCTGGCCGTGGAGCAGGATGTGTATCCGCATCCGTGGACCCGCCAGAACTTCGCCGATTCGCTGAAGCAGGAGTACCAGGCCTGGGTGCTGCGCGACCAGTCGCGCGAGCTGCTCGGTTATTTCCTTATCATGGCCATTGTCGATGAGGCGCATCTGCTGAATGTGGCGGTGGCGCGCAAGCAGCATGGCAAGGGACTGGGGCGCTTTTTGCTGAACCAGTCCGTGGCCTGCGCGCGCGGGCTGGGCATGGAGTCGATGCTGCTGGAAGTCAGGCCGTCGAATACGCGGGCGCTGGAGATTTACCGGCGCTATGGATTTAATGAGATCGGGCGCCGCAAGGGTTACTACCCGGCCGCCAATCAGCAACGCGAGGACGCAATTGTGATGCGTTTTGCTTTATGAGTCAGCTGTCGCCCCGGAATGCAGTGTTCCTGGATGAGATGGGGATCGGTACGCGCTGGGTGCTGCGCGGGCATACGGCCGTGGAGCCCCTGGCAGAAAGCAGCGAGCCGGAAATGGTCGAGGCGCCGACCGTCCGCGCTGCGCCTGTGACGGCGCCGGCACCGCATACGGACGCACCAGCGCGGACGCCTGTATCGGAGCCCGGCTTCGTGCCCATGCCCGCAGCGGCCGCACAAGCGAGCGACGCCGCGCGCCGCCCCGCAAACGCACCCGCCGCGGCGCCCGTGCAGAGTGCGGCACCCGCCCAGAGCGCGCCACCCGCCACGCCACATGCGCACGCACCGGCACCGGCGGCGGCACGCGCCCCGTCGCCCGGGCCTGCACCTGCACCAGCCGACGCGGAATCTACCGCGTGGTTCGACGACGTGCCGGCTCCAGCGCGTCCCGCTGCCGCAAAGCCGTCCGCTGCCGCGCGTGCCGCTGAAGGCACAGCACCAGCGCCAGTCGAAGAAGATACCAACTGGTTCGACGATATCCCCGCCGCGCCAGCCCCGGTCCGTGCCCGCCGCGAATCCGCCATGCCTGCGGTCTCGGACGAAGAGATCGCGGCAATGGACTGGCCAACCCTGCAAGCCGCCGTCAAATCCTGCACCCGCTGCAATCTGTGCCGCACGCGCGTTGCCGCCGTGCCGGGACGCGGCGATACGCAAGCCAGCTGGATCATGCTGGCCACCATGCCCACCGCCGAAGACGAATCCGCCATCGAGCCGGTGGCTGGCGATCCCGGCATCCTGCTCGACAATATGCTGCGTGCCCTGGACCAGAGCACAGCGCAAGGCGCCTATGTCACGAACCTCGTCAAATGCCGCCCGAGCAATGACGATGGCAGCGACCGCCTGCCGACAGGCGATGAGCTGGCGGCCTGCCGTCCTTACCTTGACCGCGAACTGCAGCTGGCCCAAAGCCGCGTGCTGGTGACCATCGGCCAGACTGCCGCCAAAGGCCTGCTGGGCAGCGCCGCGCGCGGCGCCATCCGCAGCTACAACGAGGTGCCGGTGGTCGCCACTTATCATCCGTCCGACCTGCTGCGCAAGCCGGAGGACAAGGGCAAGGCATGGTCCGACCTGTGCCTGGCGAAGGCCGCGCATGCCGGACGCCGCTGACACGCCTGCGGACACAAACTACCAGGCGCAGTTCGAGCGCCGCTGGCCGCAGCTGACGCGGCCCCACGTGCGCGCCCTGGCCTGGCTGCTGGATTCGCCCAACCTGCTGGACCCGCAGGCGCCGCAATGGCAGTCCCGCATCGCCACGCTGGCGCCGGATGAAGGCGTGGCCCGGTGGCTGGAGGACCTGGACCGCGACCCCTCCGCGCTGGACGCAGCCCTCGGCAGCAAGTTCTACTCCCGCCTCGGCCTCTACGCCGAGAAGCTGATGGCCTTCTATTTCGCCCAGCGCGGACAGCTCGCCGCCCATGGCCTGCAAGTCCGTGCCGCCCGCAACGACACGGTCGGTGAGTTCGACTTCCTGTTGCGCGTGCCCGGCGGCCTGCATCACATTGAATTCGCCTGTAAGTTCTACCTGCTTGATGGCGATACGCTGCCGGACCGCCTGATCGGCCCCAACCTGGCCGACACGCTCGGCCTCAAGATGCGCAAGATCCTGGACCACCAACTCGCGCTGGCGCGGCATCCCGCAGCGCAGGCCCTGCTGGCGGAACCTGTGGTCGATGCGCAGGCGCTGGTAAAGGGATGGCTGTTCTATCCGCGCGGCCCGGTTCCGCGTATCGACGGCATCTCGCCCGGGCACTGCGCCGGCTGCTGGCGCACGCTGAGCGATTTCGCGCAGGAGGACGGCGAGCGCTTCATCGTGCTGCCGCGCCTTCTCTGGCTCGCGCCCCTGAAGCAGCGCGCCGATGCCCAAACACCGCAAGCTGCGCCGCCGGCGCTGCAGCGCGACGCCTTGCATGCGCTGCTGGCGGAGAAGTTCGGCAGCGATCCCTCGCCGGTGCTGGCCGCCGAAATCCGCGAGGAAAACGGCTGGCTGGTGGAAGTATCGAGGGGATTTATTGTGCCGGACGACTGGCGCCACAAGGCCGCCGGACGCCGTGCGAGCGGCGCCTTGCCCGGCTGAAGAAAATCAGTGTTTGTGTTCGCCGATCAGCGCGAGCGAATCATGCTCGCGCTGGTTGGCCTGGTGCAGGCGCATGATGAAGATCATGGTGCCGGCCAAGAAGAGGCCGAACAGCACGATGATGACGTTCAGCGGCAGGTGCAGGCGCAGCATCAGCGAATACACGGCCAGCATGGTCAGGATCGACAGGTTCTCGTTGAAGTTCTGCACCGCGATGGAGTGGCCCGCGCTCATCAGCACGTGGCCGCGGTGCTGCAGCAGCGCGTTCATCGGCACCACGAAGAAGCCGGACAGCACGCCGATAAAGATCAGCATCGGGTAGGCCAGCCAGGTGGTGTGCACGAAGGCCATGGCCATCACCAGCACGCCCATGGCAATCCCCAGCGGAATCACGCTCAGCGACTGGCGCAGCGTAATCATGCGGGCGGACATGATGGCGCCCACCGTCACGCCCACGCCCACCAGGCCAACCATGCTGGTGGCCTTCTCATAGCTCATGTTCAGCGCCGTCTTGGCCCATTCCAGCACGATGAACTGCAGCGTGGCGCCCGTGCCCCAGAACAGTGTGGTCACGGCCAGCGAAATCTGGCCCAGCTTGTCCTTCCACAAGATCACGCAGCAGTTCGCGAAGTCTTCGATCAGGCGAGCAGGATTGCGTTCCTGATGCGGATACACGCAGCCGGTGAGCGGAATGCGCAGATTGAAGGCGGCAGCCACTACATACAGCAGGCCGATGATGCAGAGCGCGGCCTCGGCGCCGGTATCGATGCCGGTTTCGATCAGGGGCACGTCGATGCTCAGCAGCATGGCGGAGGCGCGGTCGCCCACCAGCGCGCCGCCCATCACGGTGCCGAGAATAATGGAGGAGATGGTCAGGCCTTCGATCCAGCCATTGGCGGCCACCAGCTTTTCAGCGGGCAGCAGCTCGGTCAGGATGCCGTACTTGGCGGGAGAATAAATGGCGGCGCCGATACCCACAATCGCATAGGCAGCCAGCGGATGCAGGTTATAGAAGAGCAGGGCACAGCCCCCGATCTTGATCATGTTGGCAATGAACATGACCCTGCCCTTGGGCAAGGAATCGGCAAAAGCGCCGACAAATGCAGCCAACAGCACGTAAAACAGCACAAACAGGAATTTCAGCAGGGGCGTAATCCAGCCCGGCGACTTCATCTCGATCAGCAGGTCGATCGCAACAAACAGCAAAGCGTTGTCTGCCAGCGACGAAAAAAACTGCGCTGCCATGATGGTATAAAAACCACGTTTCATTCTTGGGGCTCGAAAACTGATCTCGGCTTGCTTTATACCATGAATAGTAAGCTTTCCAAAGAAAAGGCAAGGGCGCTTAAGCCTCCTCTCAGGTAAAATCCCGGCTTCTCTTTACTGCCGTAAACTTCCATGCCAAGGCCTATCACCGCGACAATTCATGTTGCCTCTATGACACATAATCTGGCCCGCGCGAAGGCTTGCGCGCCGGGTTCGAAGGCCTGGGGTGTGGTCAAGGCGAATGCCTACGGCCATGGCCTGGAATACGCCTTGCGCGGCTTCGCCGCAGCCGACGGCCTGGCGCTGATCGAGTTCGACAACGCCGTGCGCCTGCGGGAGCTGGGCTGGAACAAGCCCATTTTGCTGCTGGAGGGCTGGTTCGATACGGCGGACCTACATACCATGGCGCAGCATGGCCTGAACGGCGCTATCCATTGCCCCGAGCAGATCGCCATGCTGGAATCTGTGCAGCTTAGCGCGAAGATCGACGTCCACCTCAAGATGAATACCGGCATGAACCGCCTCGGCTTCCGTCCTGAGGCTTTCGGCGCCGCTTACGCCCGCCTGCGCGCCAACCCGAATGTCGGCGAAATCACGCTGATGACCCACTTCGCCAATGCTGACGAAGCTGCGCACCAGTGCGTGCCGATCCGCGAGCAGATCCGCCGTTTCAACGAAGGCGCGGCCGGCTTGCCGGGCGCCTGCAGCCTGTCGAATTCGGCGGGCGTGCTGCAGATGCCCGCGCTGGCCGGCGAGCTGCGCAGCGACTGGATTCGTCCCGGCATCATGCTGTATGGAGGTTCGCCGGGCGGCCAGAGCGCCGAAGCCTTCGGCCTCAAGCCAACCATGACGCTGGCCAGCGAGATTATCGGCGTGCAGGAACTACAGGCCGGCGACTTCGTCGGCTACGGCAGCCGCTTCCAGGCCGATGGCGCCATGCGTGTGGGCGCCGTGGCTTGCGGCTATGCGGACGGCTATCCCCGCCATGCCCCAACCGGTACTCCTGTGCTGGTGGATGGCGTGCGCACCCGCACCATCGGCCGCGTGTCCATGGACATGCTGATGGTGGATCTCACGCCCGTACCGCAGGCCGGGGTAGGCAGCAAGGTGGTGTTGTGGGGCGAGGGCATGCCGATCGACGAAGTGGCTGCGGCCGCCGACACCATCGGCTATGAACTGATGTGCGCCATCACCAAGCGCGTGCGCGTCCTGGAAGGCTGAGCGATGGCGAAGGCGAAAACGAATTACACCTGCACCGAATGCGGCGGCACCAGCAGCAAGTGGACGGGCCAGTGCTCGTCCTGCCAGCAGTGGAATACGATGGTGGAAACCGTCATTGAAAGCCCGAGCGCCAACCGCTTCTCGCAGAACCAGCACCAGTCGCTGGCGCAGACCGCGCCGGTGCTGTCACTGAACGATATCGAGGCGCTGGATGTGCCGCGCTTCGGCACCGGCATCGAAGAGTTCGACCGGGTGCTGGGCGGCGGCCTGGTGGCGGGCGGCGTGGTGCTGATCGGCGGCGATCCCGGCATCGGCAAATCGACGCTGCTGCTGCAGGCGCTGGCCGATATGTCGCAGGTAAAGAGCGTGCTCTATGTGAGCGGCGAGGAATCCGGCGCCCAGATCGCCTTGCGCGCCAAGCGGCTCGCCATCGATGCCAAAGAGCTCAAGCTGCAGGCCGAGATCCAGCTCGAAAAAATCCTGAATACGCTGGCCGACCTGAAGCCGCAGGTGGCCGTGATCGATTCGATCCAGACCCTGTATTCCGATGCGCTGACCTCGGCGCCCGGTTCCGTGGCCCAGGTGCGCGAGTGCGCGGCCCAGCTCACGCGGGTGGCCAAGCAGAGCGGGATTACGATCATCCTGGTCGGCCACGTGACGAAAGAGGGCGCGCTGGCCGGTCCGCGCGTGCTGGAGCACATCGTGGATACCGTGCTCTATTTTGAGGGCGACAGCCATTCCAGCTTCCGCCTGGTGCGTGCCATCAAGAACCGCTTCGGCGCCGTGAACGAGTTGGGTGTATTCGCGATGACGGAGAAGGGGTTGAAGGGGGTATCCAACCCGTCCGCACTGTTCCTGTCCCAGCACGACAATCAGGTGCCCGGCTCCTGTGTAATGGTCACGCAGGAAGGCACCCGCCCGCTGCTGGTGGAAATCCAGGCGCTGGTGGATGCCAGCCACCTGCCGAATGCGCGCCGGCTGTCGGTGGGCCTGGAGCAGAACCGCCTCGCCATGCTGCTGGCCGTGCTGCACCGCCATGCCGGTATCGCCGCCTTCGACCAGGATGTCTTTATTAATGCGGTGGGCGGCGTAAAGATTACAGAGCCCGCAGCCGATCTTGCAGTGTTGCTTGCGATCAACTCTTCGATGCGCAACAAGGCGCTGCCGCGCGGCTTTGTTGTGTTTGGCGAAGTGGGGCTGGCGGGCGAAATCCGGCCGGCGCCGCGCGGGCAGGAGCGGCTGCGGGAAGCCGCCAAGCTGGGCTTCTCCATTGCCATGATTCCCAAGGCAAACGCTCCAAAACAGGCCATTGAAGGGATGACGATCATTGCCGTGGACCGCATCGATGATGCGTTCACGCGACTCCGCGAATTTCAATGACATGCCTCATGGCAACTTAGCTGAATGCGCAGTACAATGGGTGGAATCGGTTCACTTTAACCAACCAATTTCCAGTCGGACTTCAAAGTGCTAGTTGATCAGCGGCAAGGAGCGCGCAAGATCCTGCGTACGCGCGCCATGTGGTTAGCGGACGGCGGCAGCCCACAGGCTGCCCGTACGCTCGATCTCGGTACCGGTGGCGTGTCCATCGCGACCGATTATCGGCTGGACGTCGGCCGCACCGGACAAGTGGTCTGGGAAATGTTGGTCGATGGTAAGCCCCAAATCATTACAGTCCGCGTCAAGGTGGCGAACTGCATTCTCGGCAGCAACCAGTTCAAGATCGGCTTCACCTTCCAGCCGCTGGACCATGAGGCGCAGAACGCCATCAACAAGTTTATGCGGTGATTTCCGGTTTGTTCCGGCATTTGCTTGTTGGGCCATATGGGATAATAATTAAGTCTCACCACAGGATCGCCCTATGACGAACGCCGGTAATATCATCTCCGCCATGTATGGCAATAGCAGCAGCGCCACTTCCGGCACGCTGTCGCCCACGGTTGCGGCCAAGGTGCAGCAGACGCTGGCCGCGCAGAAGGGCACCATCGACAAGCTGAATGCCAGCCTCACCAGGGACCAGACCAAATTGTCGGGCCTGGGCCAGCTGCAAAGCGCGCTGTCGGTATTCCAGAACATTGCTGAAAGCCTCACGGGCGCGGGCCTGAGCACCAGCGCCACCTCGTCCACCAAGGGCGTGCTCACTGCGAGCACCACGTCCGGCGCGGCGGCGGGCACTACCAAGATCGACGTCAAACAGCTGGCCCAGAACCAGATTCTCAACAGCGATCCGCAACTGGCCGCCAATACGCAGATCGGCTTGGACGGCAGCGCCGTTATTAAGGTTGAGGTCGGCGCGGGCGGCAAGGACAACACGAAAAACATCACCATCGATTCCGCCAACAGCACGCTGGACGGCATTGCGGGTGCCCTGAAAAAAGCGGGCGTAGATGCCAGCGTCGTCAAGGGCAGCAACGGCTATGTGCTGCAGGTGCGCAGCGAAAGCGGCGAAGCGAAGGAACTGAAGATCAGCGTGAGCGGCGACGCGGGCGTGAAAAACCTGTTCAACAAGATGGACGAGGCGCAGGCCGCGCAGGACGCTGTGCTCACCGTGGACGGCAAGGAAGTACGCAGCGCCAGCAATACGCTGACGGATGCGGTGAAAGGCGTCACGCTGAACCTGAGCGGCACCGGCAAGACCGACCTCACCGTATCGCAGGACAGCGGCCAGATCTCGAAGAACGTGAAGAATTTTGTGGCCGGTTTCAATGACCTGTCCACCCGCCTGTCCGCGCTGGCGGGCGGCGCGCTGAAGGGTAATACCTTGGTGTCCCAGGCCAGCAGCCAGCTCACGCAGCTGATCAGGAATGACTCTGGCGATCTGGCCAATGCCGGCATCACGCTCGGCACCGACGGCAAGCTGCAGCTGGATGAGAAGAAGCTGGCAGCTGCCATTACGGCAGACCCGGACGCGGTGAGCAAGCTGTTCACCAACGAAGGCAAGGGCATTGCCGACCAGCTGGATAAGAAGATCGACGGCCTCACCGGCACCGGCGGCGCCATCAAGCGCGAAACCGCGCAGGTGGGCAAGGAGCTGGATTCGCTGCTCGACAAGAAGGACAAACTGGCCACCTCGCTGACCAAACAGGCGCAGGCACTGGCCCAGCTCTACACCATGCAGGAGCAATCCACGAACAACCTGCTGGGCGGCCTCAATGGCCCGCGCTCGCTGTTCGACATGCTGGCCTGATCCCTCGGTAAACGAATAAGGCTCCGGCAGCGGCCCTCGCGAAAGGGCCGTTGGCGGAGCCTGCGCCGCCTGGGCGGCGAGTGCTATTCGTGATAGCGGTCGTGCATGTCATGGGCTCCCTTGCTTTCCGAGAGCAGCTCAAAGGCGATGAGTGCTACCGTGGCGCAGAAGATCCCGATTGTGAGCAGGTAAGGCATGGTTGCTCTCCCCCGTAGTTACTACATACTGGTGCTACGTATAAACTTTAGCACTCGCCCGGAGCTTTGCAAGCTACTTATTTCACTACCAGGTCAGCCGACATCACGGCTTTGAGGTAGATACTCTCCGGGTCGCCGGGTTCGCGCTGCGAGAACCACCATGCGGCGGCCTTCTTCATCTCCCAATCCAGCGCTTCTCCCGTCATCAGCAGCGCGGCCGCCTGGCCCAGCGTGGGCTGGTGGCCGATGATCAGCACCGTGTCCTTCCCGTTCGGCCAGTTCGCGGCCTGCAGCACGGCCTCCGGCTCGGCGCCAGGAGCGAGATCAGGATTGGTTTTGTATTTGCGGTCCAGGCCTTCGGCGGTCTGGATCGTGCGTACGGCGGGGCTGGCGAAAATACGGCAGCCGTGTGGCAGCTGCGAGTCCAGCCACTGGCCCATGCGCTTTGCCTGCTTCTGGCCTTTCGGCGTGAGCTGCCGTTCGAGGTCGGGCAGGCCTTCGTCTCCCGGTTCCGCTTCTGCGTGACGCCACAAGATCAGGTCCATGCGCTCTCTAGTAAAAAGGCTGTCAGTCTCCGCTTTCGCCGGATGGCGTGCCGAGCGTTTCCATCAGGTGCTGCTGGGCGCTGAAAGGCAGCTGCTTGCCACGCGGTTTGCGGCGCTGGTAGTGGCCGTCCGGTTCCAGCTCCCATGCATTGGAGTTGTCTTTCAGGTAGGGGTTCAATCCTTCCGCGAGAATGCGGCGCTTCAGGTTCTTGTCCAGCACCGGAAAGGCCACTTCGATGCGGCGGAACAGGTTGCGGTTCATCCAGTCGGCGCTGGCGAGATAGATATCATGCGCCAGGTCGTTGCGGAAGTAGTAGATACGGCTGTGCTCCAGGAAGCGGCCGATGATCGAACGCACCTTGATATTCTCGGACAGGCCGGGCACGCCCGGCTTCAGCGTGCAGGCGCCGCGCACGATCAGGTCGATCTTCACGCCGCATTTGGAGGCGTCGTACAGCGCGCGGATCACCGACTCGTCCACCAGCGCATTCACCTTCGCGATGATGCGTGCCGGGCGGCCGGCCTTGGCAATCTTGGCCTCGTTCTTGATGGCCTTGATGATTTCACTTTGCAGCGAGAACGGCGCCAGCCAGATATGGTGCAGCTTGGCGGGCTTGGTCAGGCTCGTAAGATGCATGAACACTTCGTTCACGTCACGGCCCAGCGCGGGGTCGCTGGTCAGCAGGCCGAAGTCGGTATAGAACTTGGTCGTGGTGGGGTGGTAGTTGCCGGTGCCGAGGTGGGCATAGTAGCGCAGCTCGCCCGCTTCGCGCCGGATCACCAGCGCGATCTTGGCGTGCGTCTTCAGGCCCACCACGCCGTACACCACCTGGGCGCCGACCTGCTCCAGCTTGTCGGCCCAGTTGATATTCGCTTCCTCATCGAAGCGCGCCATCAGCTCCACCACCACCGTTACTTCCTTGCCCATGCGCGCGGCGGCGATCAGCGCTTCCATCAGGTCCGAATTCATGCCGGTGCGGTAGACCGTCTGCTTGATGGCCACCACGTTCGGGTCCAGCGCGGCACTGCGGATGAAATCGATCACCGTCTGGAAGGACTGGAAGGGATGGTGCAGCAGCATGTCCTGCTGGCGCAGCGAGGTGAAGATGTCGGCGCTGACAGTCTTGTTCGACACGCCCGGCAGGAACGGCGGGAAGCGCAGCTCCGGCGCCTGCACATGGTCCATGATTTCATTCAGGCGCACCATGTTCACCGGACCGTCCACCTGGTACAGGCGGCTGCTCTGCAGGCCGAACTGGTTGAGCAGGAAGCTGGACAGCTCCGCCGGGCAGCTCTTCGCCACCTCCAGCCGCACCGAGCGCCCGAACTGGCGGCCCTGCAGCTCGCCCTTGAGGGCCTGGCGCAGGTTCTTCACCTCGTCCTCATCCACCCACAGGTCGGAATCGCGGGTGACCCGGAACTGGGAGTAGGCCAGCACTTCGCGGCCCACGAACAGGTCCGAAATATGGGCGTGGATGACGGAAGACAGCAGGCAGAAGGAAATGCCCGGTTCATCGGACAGCTCGTCCGGCAGCCGGATCACGCGCGGCAGCATGCGTGGCGCCTTCACGATGGCAATCGCCGTACCGCGCCCGAAAGCGTCCTTGCCGCTCAGCGACACGATGAAGTTCAGCGACTTGTTCACCACCTGCGGGAAAGGGTGGGCCGGGTCGAGTCCGATCGGCGTCAGCAGCGGCCGCACCTCGCGTTCGAAATAGTCCTTGACCCAGGCGCGCTGCGCTTCATTGCGCTGGTTATGGCGCACGATGCGCACGCCGTTTGCCTGCAGCAGCGGCAGCACTTCCGTATTCAGTATTTCATATTGCCGCGCCACCAGCGCATGGCACTCGGCGCTCACGCGGTTCAGCGTAGCCGTCAGGGCAGGGTGCTCGGTATGGTTGCCGTCCACACTGGCGGCGGCCAGCAGGCTGGCCACGCGCACCTCGAAGAACTCATCCAGGTTGCTGCTGACAATACATAAATAGCGCAGCCGCTCCAGCACCGGAATCCGGGGATCTTCCGCTTGCGCCATCACGCGCCGGTTGAAGGCGAGCTGGGATAGCTCGCGGTCCAGGAAGATAGCCTGCTTGGAGGCTTCGCTGCGAGTCTCTGGCTTCATGCTCTTATCTTTTCGATATCTTTTCACGCGAACAAATTCTAGCGCCCCACGCTTTTTACGGGCGCCCGTCAGAGTGTAGATAGGAAATATGACAGGGCTGTGACCGGGCTTTTTGAAATATTTCAGCTCATCGTGAATATGTCATAAAGCTGTCACATTGGCCGCATACACTTCGCAGCATTCAAACCCCAACCCCGTAGAGGAACTTTGATATGCGTATGAAACAAGTGTTCGCCTCCCTGATCGTAGGTGTTTCCGCAGCAGTGGCGACCGCCGGCGTGTTCGCGGCGGACGTGACCGGTGCTGGTGCATCCTTCCCTTACCCGATTTACTCCAAGTGGGCTGAGTCGTACAAGGCAGCTACCGGCAATGGCCTCAACTATGCTTCCGTCGGTTCCGGCGCAGGCATCAAGCAGATCAAAGCCAAGACCGTCGATTTCGGCGCGTCCGACATGCCGCTGAAACAGGAAGAACTGGAAGCCGACGGCCTGATGCAGTTCCCGGTCATCATGGGCGGCGTGGTTGCCGTGGTCAATGTGGACGGTGTCACCCCTGGCCAGCTGAAGCTGACCGGCCCGGTCATCGCCGACATCTACATGGGCAAAATCACCCAGTGGAACGACGCAGCCATCACCGCGCTGAACCCTGGCGTGAAGCTGCCGGCCGCTGAAATCACCGTGGTGCACCGCGCTGACTCTTCCGGCACCTCTTTCCTGTTCACCGACTTCCTGTCCAAAACCAGCCCTGAATTCAAGACCAAGGTTGGCGCCAGCACCGCTGTGAAATGGCCGGTAGGCGTGGGCGGCAAGGGCAACGACGGCGTGGCCGCCAACGTGCAGCGTATCAAGGGCGCGATCGGCTACGTGGAATGGGCTTACGCGAAGAAGAACAAGCTGTCGCACACCCAGCTGAAAAACAAGGATGGCGTGTTCCTGCAGCCTGACGATGAAAACTTCAAGGCCGCTGCCGCCAACGCCGACTGGACCAAGACCCCAGGCTTCGGCGTGGTGCTGACCGACCAGGCTGGCAAGGCTTCCTGGCCAATCACCGGCGCTTCCTTCATCCTGATGCACAAGCAGCAGGCTGACGCCAACAAGGGCAAGGAAGTCATCAAGTTCTTCGACTGGGCCTTCGCCAACGGCGACAAGGCTGCAGTGGAACTGGACTACGTGCCGATGCCAGAAGCCGTGGTCAAGCAAGTGCAATCCTCCTGGAAAGCGAACCTGAAAGACGCTTCCGGTAAAGCCCTGTACTAATCGGACCTGCTCCCTCGGCCCCGGCTGAGGGAGTTAGCCGGGACCTCCCGCCCTCGGGGGCTCCCGGCTAACTATCATCTATAAGAAAATGTCCATGAGCGCAGAAATCACTTCTCCGACGCTGTCCGTTCAGGAGCCAGACATGAACGAGGCCGCAGTCCAGGCAGCCCTGCAGTCCACCATGCGCAAGCAGCGCATCCAGGACTTCCTCTTCCACAAGCTGACCATGCTGTTCGCACTCTCCGTGCTGTTCGTGCTGGTCGGCATCATCGTTTCCCTGGTGATCGGCGCCATGCCGGCCTTCAAGGAATTCGGGCCGAAGTTCATCACCACCGTCGAATGGGATCCGGTCAACGACCAGTACGGCGCCCTGATCGCCATCGTCGGCACCCTTGTCACCTCCGGCATCGCGCTGCTGATCGCCTTCCCGGTCAGTTTCGGCATCGCGCTGTTCCTTACCGAGATCTGCCCCGTATGGCTGCGCCGCCCGCTGGGCACCGCCGTTGAGCTGCTGGCCGGCGTGCCGTCCATCATCTACGGCATGTGGGGCCTGTTCGTGTTTGCGCCGCTGTTCGGCGACTACGTGCAGCCCTTCCTGAAAGCCACGCTGGGCCATGTGCCGCTGCTTGGCGTGCTGTTCAACGGCCCGACCATGGGTATCGGCCTGCTCACCGCAGGCATCATCCTGGCCGTGATGATCATTCCTTTCATCGCTTCGGTGATGCGCGATGTGTTCGAGATCGTGCCGGCCGTGCTGAAAGAATCCGCATACGGCCTTGGCTGCACCCGCTGGGAAGTGGTGCGCAAGATCGTTCTCCCTTACACCAAGTCCGGCGTGGTCGGCGGCGTGATGCTCGGCCTGGGCCGCGCCTTGGGTGAAACCATGGCCGTGACCTTCGTAATCGGTAACGCCAACAAACTGGGTTCCAGCCTGTTCTCGCCGGGTAACAGTATCGCTTCCACACTGGCTAATGAATTCGGCGAAGCGGCCACCCCGCTGCATGTGTCCTCGCTGCTGTCGCTGGGACTGATCCTCTTCATCATCACCCTGATCGTGCTGTCGGCCGCAAAGCTGATGCTGGCCGGTATGTCCCGCAAGGAGGGCGTAAAGTGAACAACCCGGTGAACAACCCCGTGAGCACCCCAATGAACCCTGTCTACCGCAAGCGCCTGCGCGTGCACCGCTTCGGCATCGCGCTGTCGGTGGGCGCCATGTCGCTGGGCCTGATCTTCCTGCTGTGGATTCTCGCCACGCTGCTGATCAACGGCTTCTCCGCGCTGAGCGTGAACCTGTTCACCCAGTCCACGCCTGCGCCGGGCACGGAAGGCGGCGGCCTGCTGAACGCCATCGTCGGCTCGCTGATGATGGTGGGCCTGTCCACGGCCGTGTCGACGCCGATCGGCGTCCTGGCCGGTATCTACCTGGCCGAATACGGCGATGAGAACAAGATTGCCCAGTTGACCCGCTTCGTCACCGACGTGATGCTGTCCGCGCCGTCCATCGTGATCGGCCTGTTCGTGTACACCCTGTACGTGGCGAACGTGAAGCACTTCTCCGGCTATGCCGGCTCCATCGCGCTGTCGCTGATCGCCGTGCCGGTGGTGGTCCGCACTACCGACAATATGCTGCGCCTGGTGCCCAACAGCCTGCTGGAGGCTGCCTTCGCGCTCGGCGCGCCGCGCTGGAAAGTGGCGATGATGGTGCGCCTGCGTGCCGTGAAGGCCGGCGTCATCACCGGCATCCTGCTGGCCGTGGCTCGCGTGTCCGGTGAAACCGCGCCGCTGCTGTTCACCGCCCTGAGCAACCAGTTCATGAGCATGGACATGAACAAGCCGATGGCCAACCTGCCATACGTGATTTACCAGTTCGCCATGAGCCCTTACGACAACTGGCGCGAGCTGGCATGGGGCGGCGCACTGCTCGTCACCTTCAGCGTGCTGGCGCTGAACATCCTGTCGCGTACCGTCTTCACGCAAAAAGCACCGAATTAAACAGAATATGACTACGACCATGAGCCAAGAGAACAGCAAACGCAAGATCATCGAGATTTCAGGCCTGAACTTCTTCTACGGGAAAACCCGCAGCCTGCACAACGTGAACCTCGACATCCACGAAAAGCAGGTAACGGCCTTCATCGGCCCGTCCGGCTGCGGCAAATCGACGCTGCTGCGCACCCTGAACCGCATGTATGACCTGTATCCGGGCCAGCGCGCGGAAGGCCAGATCATGTACCGCGGCCGCAATATCCTGGAATCGAACCAGGACCTGAACATGCTGCGCGCGAAAGTGGGCATGGTGTTCCAGAAGCCGACCCCGTTCCCGATGTCGATCTACGACAACATCGCTTTCGGCGTGCGCCTGTATGAAGACCTGTCGAAAGGCGAGATGGACGAGCGCGTGGAATGGGCACTGAAGAAGGCCGCGCTGTGGACCGAAGTGAAGGATAAGCTGAACAAGAGCGGCCTGTCGCTGTCCGGCGGCCAGCAGCAGCGCCTGTGCATCGCACGCGGCGTGGCGGTGAAGCCGGACGTGCTGCTGCTGGACGAGCCGACTTCCGCACTGGACCCGATTTCGACCTCGAAAGTGGAAGAACTGATCAGCGAACTGAAACAGGACTACACCATCGCCATCGTCACCCACAATATGCAGCAGGCGGCGCGCTGCTCCGACTACACCGCCTATATGTACCTGGGCGAGCTGGTGGAGTTCGGCGAGACCGACCAGATCTTCATGAACCCTGCGCGCAAAGAAACGCAGGATTACATCACCGGCCGTTTCGGCTAATCAGAACAACAATCGGGGAGAAACCGCCATGATGGGTGAACATTCGAGCAAACAGTATGACCTGGACCTGGAAGCGATCCGCTCCAAGGTGCTGCTGATGGGCGGCATGGTCGAAACGCAGTTCCTGGACGCGATGACCTGCTTCCGCATCGGTAACCTGGAACGCGCCGAGCGCGTGATGCGCGATGACGATGCCGTGAACCAGCTGGAACTGCAGCTGGACGACGCCTGCAGCCACCTGATCGTGCGCCGCCAGCCGGCCGCAAACGACCTGCGCACGATTATGGCGACCATCAAGGTCATCACCGACCTGGAACGCATCGGCGACGAAGCCACCAAGATCGCGCGCACCGCCAAGGCCCTGCACAGCCGCGGCGCCGTCACCGTGAACCACTACGAAATGGTGCGCGGCATCGCCAACGCCACCAGCGACATGCTGCATGATGCGCTGGACTGCTTTGCGCGCAACGACGGCGCCCAGGCGCTGCAACTGATCGCGCAGGACGCGATCATCGACCACGAATTCCGCTCCATCATGCGCAACCTGATTACTTTCATGATGGAAGATCCGCGTACCATTTCGGCCGCGCTGGATACCATGTGGGTGGCGAAAGCGATCGAGCGAATCGGCGACCACGCCAAGAATATTGCCGAGTATGTGATTTACGTGGTCGAAGGCCGCGATATCCGCCACTCCCGTCCAGCGGCGACTGACGCCGAACCGAGCAACGAGTAAAATAGCAGCATGGCATCCGACAAAACGACTGTACTGATTGTTGAAGACGAACCGGCCATTGTAGAACTGGTCACTTTCTCGCTGCGCGACGCGGGCTGGAACTGCTGCGCCGTGCAAAGCACGCAGGAGGCCTGGGATTTCATCCACCAGCGTACCCCGCAGCTGATCCTGCTGGACTGGATGCTGCCGGACCAGAGCGGCCTGCGCCTGCTGGCCCGGATCCGCGGCGACCGCAATTTCGCCGATATCCCGATCATCATGCTGACCGCAAAGAGCATGGAAGAGGACAAGCTGGCGGGCCTGAACAGCGGCGCCGACGACTACATCACCAAACCTTTCTCGCCGCGCGAGCTGCTGGCCCGTTCGCGCGCGCTGCTGCGCCGTAAGACGCCGGAGCATGCCGATACGGCGATGCGCGCCGGCCCGATCACGCTTGACCCGGTGAGCTGCACAGTCTCCATGGGCGAGAACAAGATCGATATCGGCCACGCGGAATACAAGCTGCTCAAGTTCTTCCTGGCCCACCCCGAGCGCGTGTTCTCGCGCAGCCAGCTGCTGGACAAGGTGTGGGGCGACCATGTGGTGATCGAGGAGCGGACGGTGGACGTGCATGTGCTGCGCCTGCGTAAGGCGCTGAAGGAAGCCGAACACCTGATCAAGACGGTACGCAGTGTCGGCTACATGCTGTCCGAGAAAACATGAACCCGAAACTGCTGTTCTGGGTCCCCGTGGCCCTGAGGATGGGGCTCCTGCTGGGGGGCGTGGGTTTGCTATGGTGGTGGTTCGATGCCGTGTCTGCACTGGTGGTGGGCATGCTCGCGCTGGTCGCCATGCTGGTAGTTCAGCTCAACTACCTGTTCCAGCTGAGCGGCTGGCTCGACCACCCGCAAAGCAGCAAGCTGCCGGATGGCTGGGGCGCGTGGACCGGCATTTTCTCCCGCCTGTACCGCCTGCGCCGCGACGATGAAAAAAACCAGGCCGAACTGACCGAATGGCTGGCCCGCTTCCGCCAGGCCATGCACCTGCTGCCGGACGGCGTCGTCATCATGGACGATGTGCTGTTCCTGGAGTGGTGCAATCCGGCGGCCGAAGAGCACCTGGGCCTGCGCCATGACCGCGACAAGGGCATGCGCGTAACGAACCTGGTGCGCAGCCCGGACTTCATGGACTACTTGATCCTGGGCCGTTACGACCAGCCGCTGACGCTGAGCTTCCGTGGCCGCAAGCTGATTGTCCACATCATCCCGTTTGAAAACCGCCGCCAGATCCTCGTGACGCACGACGTGACGGAGACCCAGCGCGCCGAGATGATGCGCCGCGACTTCATCGCCAATGCCTCGCACGAGCTGCGTACGCCGCTGACGGTGATCGTGGGCTTCCTTGAAATCGCCGCCTCCGAGCAGCTCGATGCGAAGACACGCGAAGCGCACCTCAAGCTGATGACGGAGCAGGGCCACCGCATGCAGAACCTGATCGAGGACATGCTAACGCTGTCGCGCCTCGAATCGGTGGATCACCCGATGCGCCCGGAGCATGTGGATATCCGCAAGATGATGGAGCAGATCCAGCGCGATTCCCAGGCGCTTTCCGCAGGCAAGCACGATATCTCGCTGGAAGTGACTGGCGGGGACGTGATGGGCGCCTACGAAGAGCTGTACAGCGCCTTCGGCAACCTGGCCTCGAACGCCGTGCGCTACACGCCGGTGGGCGGCAAGATTTTCCTGCGCTGGGAAGATACGGACAAGGGCGTGCGCTTCGTGGTGCAGGACAGCGGCATCGGCATCAGTCCCGAGCACATCTCGCGCCTGACGGAGCGCTTCTACCGCGTGGACAAAAGCCGTTCGCGCGAAACGCAGGGCACGGGCCTCGGCCTGGCCATCGTCAAGCATGTACTGCTGCGCCATAGCGGCACGCTGACCATTACCTCGGAACCGGGGCAGGGCAGTACCTTCACGGTTAACCTGCCCAAGTCCCTCGCCTGGGCGCCCGCCGTCGCTTCCACGCAGGTGGAAGCCCAGGTGAGCTAAGGCGCTGCGGGGGGCTCCCGGGCCGTCGCCTCCGCTGAGGCGATGGCTTACGGTACAATCTGCGGTTCAACTGAGCAGATTGCCCCATGCATTTAAACCGTTTGATTCTTGCCGCCCTGGCCGCCGCTGCGCTGGCCGGGTGCGGCAGCACTCCCGTCACCCAGAGCACGCCGCCTGTCGTCACCGCCAACACGGGGCCGGAGGCCACGCCGGCAGTGCCGCCCGTGATTCCTCCTGCGCTGGGCGAGGGCACCCCAACCAATCTGCCGCCGCCTGCGCCTGTGCTGCGCAAGGTGAAGATCGGCCTCGCCCTGGGCGGGGGCGCCGCGCGCGGCTTTGCCCACATCGGCGTGATCAAGGCGCTGGAAGCGAATGGCATCGTGCCGGACATCGTGGTCGGCACCAGCGCAGGCAGTGTGGTGGGCGCCATGTACGCGGCCGGGAACAATGCAGCTGCGCTGCAGAAGATGGCCAATGAGATGGACGAAGCGGCCATTTCCGACTGGGCGCTGCCCCTGTTCAGCAAGTCTTCGGGCGTGCTGAAAGGTGAGGCACTGCAGACATATGTAAACAAGGCCGTGCAGTACCGTCCCATCGAAAAGCTCAAGCTGCCCTTCGGCGCGGTGGCGGCCGACCTGAAGACGGGCCAGCCCATCCTGTTCCAGCGCGGGAATACCGGCATGGCAGTGCGTGCCAGTTCGGCGGTGCCCGGCGTGTTCCAGCCGGTCACCATCGGCAGCCATACCTATGTGGATGGCGGGCTGGTGGCGCCGGTGCCGGTGCGCTTCGCGAAGGAGATGGGGGCGGAGTTCATCATCGCCGTCAATATCTCCACGCAGACCGAGGCCCAGGCCGCGATCTCCTCGCTGGAAGTCATCATGCAGACCTTCAGCATCATGGGCCAGCGCATCAACCAGTATGAATTGCGCGACGCCGACATCGTGATCCAGCCGCCGCTCGGCAATATGGGCAGCAGCGACTTCGCCAGCCGCGCGCGGGCGATGCAGGCGGGCGAGAAGGCCACGCTGGCGCTGATGGCGCAGCTCAAACAGAAACTCAACAAGGTGCGGCGCGAGGCGCCTGCCGTTCAATAACCACGCATAAGGACAAGAACAAATGCAGACCAAACCATTCCTCACCCTGGCCGACGTCAAGAAGATCGCTGCAGCGGCCGAAGCGGAAGCGCTGGCCAATAACTGGGCCGTATCGATCGCCATCTGCGACGACGGCGGCCACCTGCTGTGGCTCCAGCGCCTGGACGGCGCCGCGCCCCTGTCCTCGCACATCGCCCCGGCCAAGGCCAAGACCTCGGCGCTGGGCCGCCGCGAATCGCGCGTGTACGAAGAAATCATCAACAACGGCCGCGTCGCCTTCCTCAGCGCCCCTGAGCTGGACGGCATGCTGGAAGGCGGCGTGAACATCGTGGTGGATGGCCACACCATCGGCGCCGTGGGCGTCTCCGGCGTCAAATCCAACGAAGACGCGCAGATCGCCAAGGCCGGCATCGCCGCCCTGTAAGCGGCAGGCGCACGGCTTGTGGAAAGGCGGCCTTTGGGTTATAATTCAAAGGTTTAGCCAAATCACATCTACCGTAGCGCCTACCACTCACACCCATCATCATCTGACCGCAACCTGGCCTCACGCCGGGATTCCTGCCGGTCGTCTGACGTGGCGCCGCTACGGTAACTTTATACGGAGTTGCCCTTGCCGCCATTTTTCGCTGGCCCAGCCGTTCCGGCCATCCTGGCCCTCGCTGACGGAACTATTTTCAAAGGTTATTCTATTGGCGCTGCCGGCCATACCACCGGTGAAGTCGTCTTTAATACCTCCATGACCGGATACCAGGAAATCCTGACCGATCCGAGCTACACCCGCCAGATCGTTACCCTGACTTATCCGCATATCGGCAATTACGGTATCAATGCCGAAGACGTCGAAGCCGCCAAAGTTGCTGCCGCAGGCCTGGTCATCCGCGACCTGCCGCTGGTGGCATCGAATTTCCGCTCCACCCAATCCCTGTCCGACTACCTGAAGGCCGAGAACATCGTGGCCATCGCCGGCATCGATACCCGCAAGCTGACCCGCGTCCTGCGCGAAAAAGGCGCGCAGGGCGGCGCCATCCTGACCGGCACGCTGGGCAATGAGCCTTCCGTGGCGCAGGCGGTCGAGCTGGCGCGCTCCTTCCCGGGCCTGAACGGCATGGACCTGGCCAAGGTGGTGTCCACCAAGACCGCCTACGAGTTCACCGAAACCGAGTGGAAGCTGGGCGAGGGCTACGGCAAGCAGGAGAAGCCGCGCTTCCACGTGGTGGCCTTCGACTATGGCGTGAAGCGCAATATCCTGCGCATGCTGGCGGAGCGCGGCTGCAAGGTGACCGTGCTGCCTGCGGAATCCACCGCGGCCGACGCGCTGGCGCTGAACCCGGACGGCATCTTCCTGGCCAACGGCCCAGGCGATCCTGAGCCATGCGATTACGCGATCAAAGCCACCCGCGAGCTGATGGAGAAGAAGATCCCGGTGTTCGGCATCTGCCTCGGCCACCAGATCATGGCCCTCGCTTCCGGCGCGAAAACGCTGAAGATGAAGTTCGGCCACCACGGCGCCAACCACCCGGTGCAGGACCTGGACAGCAAGCAGGTGCTCATCACCTCGCAGAACCACGGTTTCGCGGTGGATGCGGCCACGCTGCCGGCCAATTGCCGCGTCACCCACGTGTCGCTGTTCGACGGTTCGCTGCAGGGCTTCGCCCGCACCGACACCCCGGCCTTCTGCTTCCAGGGCCACCCTGAAGCATCGCCTGGTCCTACCGACGTCGCCTACCTGTTTGACCGCTTCATCTCGATGATGGAAGCCGCGGAGAAGAAATAAATGCCAAAACGTACAGACATTAAAAGCATCCTGATTATTGGCGCCGGCCCGATCATCATCGGCCAGGCCTGCGAATTCGACTACTCCGGCGCACAGGCCTGCAAGGCGCTGCGCGAAGAGGGCTTCCGCGTCATCCTCGTCAACAGCAATCCGGCCACCATCATGACCGACCCGGAAATGGCGGACGTGACCTACATCGAGCCGATTACCTGGCAGGTGGTGGAGCGCATCATCGCCAAGGAAAAGCCGGATGCCATCTTGCCGACCATGGGCGGCCAGACCGCGCTGAACTGCGCGCTGGACCTGCACCGCAACGGCGTGCTGGATAAGTACAAGGTTGAGCTGATCGGCGCAACGCCGGAAGCCATCGACAAGGCCGAAGACCGCTCCAAGTTCAAGGATGCGATGACCAAGATCGGCCTCGGCTCCGCCAAGTCCGGTGTGGCGCATTCCATGGATGAAGCATGGGCCGTGCAGCGCGAAGTCGGCTTCCCGACCATCATCCGTCCGTCCTTCACCATGGGCGGCAGCGGCGGCGGCATCGCTTACAACGAAGAAGAGTTCGAGCAGATCTGCAAGCGCGGCCTGGAAGCCTCGCCGACCAATGAGCTGCTGATCGAAGAATCGCTGCTGGGCTGGAAAGAGTATGAGATGGAAGTGGTGCGCGACAAGGCGGACAACTGCATCATCATCTGCTCGATCGAAAACCTGGACCCGATGGGCGTGCACACCGGCGACTCCATCACCGTGGCCCCGGCGCAGACGCTGACCGACAAGGAATACCAGATCATGCGCAATGCCTCGCTGGCAGTGCTGCGCGAGATCGGCGTGGATACCGGCGGCTCCAACGTGCAGTTCTCGATCAATCCGAAAGACGGCCGCATGATCGTCATCGAGATGAACCCGCGCGTGTCGCGTTCCTCGGCGCTGGCCTCGAAAGCCACCGGCTTCCCGATTGCCAAAGTGGCCGCCAAGCTGGCCGTGGGCTTCACGCTCGACGAGCTGCGCAACGAGATCACCGGCGGCGCAACGCCTGCGTCCTTCGAGCCTTCGATCGACTACGTGGTCACCAAGATTCCGCGTTTCGCGTTCGAGAAATTCCCGAGCGCCGACAGCCACCTGACCACCCAGATGAAATCCGTGGGCGAAGTGATGGCCATCGGCCGCACCTTCCAGGAGTCCTTCCAGAAAGCCCTGCGCGGCCTGGAAGTGGGCGTGGACGGCATGAACGAAAAGACCAAGGACCGCGAGAAGCTGGAAGAAGAGCTGGGCGAGCCAGGTCCAGAGCGCATCTGGTACGTGGGCGACGCCTTCGCCCAGGGCTTCACGCTGGAAGAAGTGCATAACCTGACCCGCATCGACCCGTGGTTCCTGGTCCAGATCAAGGAGATCGTGGACCTGGAACTGTGGCTGGATACCCAGAAGCTGGAAAACCTGGACCGCACCACGCTGTTCAAGCTGAAACAGAAGGGCTTCTCGGACCGCCGCCTGGCCTACCTGCTGCAGACCACGGACACCGAAGTGCGCAACAAGCGCCGCGAGCTGGCTATCCGTCCGGTCTACAAGCGCGTGGACACCTGCGCCGCCGAGTTCTCGACCAACACTGCCTACATGTACTCCACGTATGACGAGGAGTGCGAGTCCGCGCCGACCGACAAGAAAAAGATCATGGTGCTGGGCGGTGGCCCGAACCGTATCGGCCAGGGTATCGAATTCGACTACTGCTGCGTGCACGCCGCGCTGGCAATGCGCGAAGACGGCTACGAGACCATTATGGTCAACTGCAACCCTGAAACCGTATCGACCGACTACGACACCTCCGACCGCCTGTACTTCGAGCCGCTGACGCTGGAAGACGTGCTGGAAATCGTGGACCTGGAAAAACCGGTTGGCGTGATCGTGCAGTACGGCGGCCAGACCCCGCTGAAACTGGCGCTGGACCTGGAAGCCAACGGCGTGCCTATCGTCGGCACTTCGCCGGACATGATCGACGCCGCCGAAGACCGCGAGCGCTTCCAGAAGCTGCTGCAGGACCTGGGCCTGCGCCAGCCGCCGAACCGCACCGCGCGTACCGAAGCCGACGCGCTGGCGCTGGCACAGGAAATCGGGTACCCGCTGGTGGTGCGCCCTTCCTACGTGCTGGGCGGCCGTGCGATGGAAATTGTGCACGAGCAGCGCGACCTGGAGCGCTACATGCGCGAAGCGGTCAAGGTGTCGAACGATTCGCCGGTGCTGCTGGACCGCTTCCTGAACGATGCCATCGAGTGCGACGTGGACTGCATCTCGGACGGTGAAACCACCTTCATCGGCGGCGTGATGGAACACATCGAACAGGCCGGCGTGCACTCGGGCGACTCCGCCTGCTCGCTGCCGCCATACTCGCTGTCGCAGGAAACCATCGACGAAATGAAGCGCCAGACCTCGCTGATGGCCAAGGGCCTGAATGTGGTGGGCCTGATGAACGTGCAGTTCGCGATCCAGAAGCAGGATGGCCAGGATGTCGTGTATGTGCTGGAAGTGAACCCGCGCGCATCGCGTACCGTGCCGTACGTGTCGAAAGCGACCGGCCTGCAGCTGGCCAAGATTGCCGCGCGCTGCATGGTCGGCCAGAAGCTGGCGGAGCAGGGCGTGACGAAAGAAGTGGTGCCGCCTTACTTCAGCGTGAAGGAAGCCGTGTTCCCGTTCGTGAAGTTCCCGGGCGTGGACACCATTCTCGGCCCTGAGATGAAATCGACCGGTGAAGTGATGGGCGTGGGTAAAACTTTCGCCGAAGCCTTCGTGAAATCGCAGCTGGGCGCGGGCGTCAAGCTGCCGACCTCCGGCAAGGTATTCCTGTCCGTGAAAGCGGCCGACAAGCCGCGCGCCGTGAAAGTGGCGCGTGACCTGGTGGATGCCGGCTTCACCCTGTGCGCCACCAAGGGCACCGCAGCGGTGATCGCAGCGGCCGGCCTGCCGGTGACGGCGGTGAACAAGGTTCTCGAAGGCCGCCCGCACGTGGTGGACATGATCAAGAACCACGAGATCGTCCTCGTCATCAACACAGTTGAAGAGAAACGCAACGCTATCTCGGACTCGCGTACAATCCGCACTTCGTCGCTGGCGGCGCGCGTCACCACCTACACGACCATTGCGGGCGCTGAGGCGGCGGTGGCCGGTATCCGCCATCTGGACGAGATGCACGTGTACGATTTACAAGGCCTGCATAAAACCTTACACTAAGCTCCTCAAGTAGCACGCAGGACTTAATCACAGAGCCCGCGCCGCAGTCTGGCGCGGGCTCTGTGTTTTTTGAAATTTAATCAAGAGACGACCATGAATTCTGTTCCACTGACCAAATATGGCGCCGAGCTGCTGAAGGAAGAACTGCACCAGCTCAAAACCAAGGAGCGCCGCATTGTGATCGACGCGATCGCCGAAGCCCGTTCGCATGGCGACCTGTCGGAAAACGCAGAATATGACGCCGCCAAGGAGCGCCAGGCCTTTGTTGAAGGCCGCATCGCCGAGCTGGAAGGCAAATTGAGCAGCGCCCAGATCATCGACCCATCGACGCTGGACGCGGACGGTCGCGTGGTGTTCGGCGCCACCGTGGACCTGGAAGACCTGGAGAATGGCCAGAAGGTCAGCTACCAGATCGTGGGCGTGGACGAGGCGGACATCAAGCTGAATAAGGTATCGGTGACTTCGCCGATCGCCCGCGCGCTGATCGGCAAGTCGGCCGAGGACGTGGTGGAAGTGCAGGCCCCGAGCGGCCCGCGCGAATACGAAATCCTCGAAGTACGCTACGTTTGATGCTGCTGGCGCGCCTTCGCCTCTTGGTGGCCGTGTTCTGGGCGGGCAGCCTGTGGACCGTCGGCTACCTGGTGGCGCCCACGCTGTTCGCGACGCTCAGCGACCGCTCGCTGGCGGGCACGATTGCGGGCAGCATGTTCCATGTGCAGGCCATGGCTTCGCTGGTGTGTGGCCTGCTGCTGATGCTCCTGCTGTGGCTTGCTACGCCCGAGTGGCGCTCGGTACGCCGGCGCAAGGTGCTGGCGATTATCGCTGGGATGCTGCTGTGTACCGTAGCGGTGCATTTCGGCCTGCAGCCGATGATGGCGGAATTGCGGGCGACCGGGCTGGTGGAGGAGGCAGTGAAGAGCCGCTTCGGCATGCTGCACGGCGTGTCCAGCGTGATCTACCTTGTGGAGAGTGTTCTGGCGGTTTGGCTGCTGATCTCAGTAGCCGACTGAGTTGCCGGTAATTGGCGGTAATTGGGGACAGGCCCTAATTTTGGCGAAGCCAAAACTTAGGGTCTGTCCCCAATTACCGCCAATTACCGGCGAGCCGCAGACTCAGGCGAGCGCCTTTTTGCCGCTGGTCTGGCGCTTCTTGGCGCGCTTGATATTGCCGCCTTGCGTAACGCGTTCGTTACCCTTCAGCAGAACCTTGCTCACGGTCGGCTTCTTGGTGCCGCTCGGGCTAGGCTTGACGATGGTAACGGTGCGCATGCCTTTGCCGGATTTGGCGCCAGGAGCTTTCTCGGTTTCCTTCTTCGGGCGGTACAGCACCAGCAGCTTGCCGATGTGCTGCACCGGCGCCGCGCCCAGTTCCGCGCAGATGGTTTCGTACATTTCGATGCGCGCTTCGCGGTCGTCGCCGAAAACGCGGACCTTGATCAGGCCGTGCGAATCCAGGCCCAGTTCGATTTCCTTCATCACGGCGGGTGTGAGGCCCGCTTCGCCAATCATGACGATAGGTTTCAGGCCATGCGCTTCGGCGCGCAGTGCGCTGCGCTCGACAGGTGTCAGGTTCAACATATTGATTTTTCAGTGGTTCTCTTAAAAGCAGTATTCTACGCGAATGGCAAAGAACAAATTAAATAAAAACTGGTTGCACGACCATATCAACGACCCCTACGTGAAGGCGGCCCAGAAGGACGGCTACCGCGCGCGGGCCGCGTACAAGCTGAAAGAGATCGACGAAGACGCCAAGCTGATCAAGCCCGGCCAGGTCATCGTGGACCTGGGCTGCACGCCCGGCAGCTGGGGCCAGTATGTGCGCCGCAAGCTGGCAGGCGGGGAGGATGGGGGCATCAACGGCACCATGATCGGTCTTGATATTTTGCCAATGGAGCCGATCGCCGGCATGCACTTCATCCAAGGCGACTTCCGCGAGCAGGAAGTGCTCGACCAGCTGGCCGGGGTGCTGCAGGGCCGCAAGGCCGACCTGGTGCTGTCCGACATGGCGCCCAACCTGTCCGGCATCGCCATCGCGGACGCGGCACGCATGGAAGACCTGATCGACATTGCGATTGAGTTTTCTCAACATCACATGAAACCCGGCGGCGCCTTGCTGGTCAAATGTTTCAAGGACATGGGTTTTACCCAGATCGTTGAAAAATTCCGCCGCGAATTCAAGACGGTTGCGCAGAAAAAACCCAAGGCCAGCCGCGATAAATCGTCGGAAATCTTTCTGCTGGGCCGCGGATTGAAAAATCCGGTAGAAAATTGATAATCTGACCCTTGTTTTCGGCCATCCAAGCCGCACATCGGCCCGGAAAGGTGGTGTTTCGCTGCTTTTCCCGCACCTTTGGGGCAGGTTTCTTAGCACGGCCTGCTTATTGCGAGTAAAATGATTCGAGCTACAGGTAACAGGTGCGCAGGCATCCGAAGGAGTTTTCGTGAATAATATGTTTTCCAAATCCGCTATCTGGGTGGTAGTGGCGCTTCTGCTGTTCATGCTGTTCAAGCAATTCGACAGCAGCCACGGCACCGCCGGTGGCAGCAAGACCATCCCTTATTCCGACCTGTTGGATGACATCAAGGCCAAGCGCATCAAGGACCTGGTCATCGAGGGCAATACCATCGCCGCCACCCGCACCGACGACTCGCGCGTCCGTGCCACGGCAACCTATCTCGACCGCGGCCTGATCGGCGACCTGCGCGACAACGGCGTGCGCTTCGACGTGCGCCCGCCTGAGGAACCATCGTTCCTGCAGCAGGTGTTCGTGTCCTGGTTCCCGATGCTGCTGCTGATCGGCGTGTGGATCTTCTTCATGCGCCAGATGCAGGGCGGCGGCAAGGGCGGCGCCTTCAGCTTCGGCAAGTCCAAGGCGCGCATGCTCGATGAAACGAATAACACCGTCACTTTCGCCGACGTGGCAGGCTGCGACGAAGCGAAAGAGGAAGTCACCGAAATCGTGGACTTCCTGAAAGACCCGACCAAGTTCCAGAAACTGGGCGGCCGCATTCCACGCGGCGTGCTGATGGTCGGTCCTCCGGGTACCGGTAAAACCCTGCTGGCGCGTGCCATTGCAGGTGAAGCGAAAGTGCCTTTCTTCTCGATTTCCGGTTCCGACTTCGTTGAAATGTTTGTCGGCGTGGGCGCGTCCCGTGTGCGCGACATGTTCGAGAACGCGAAGAAGCATTCGCCATGCATTATCTTCATCGACGAGATCGACGCCGTCGGCCGCCACCGCGGCGCCGGCATGGGCGGCGGTAACGACGAACGTGAACAGACCCTGAACCAGCTGCTGGTGGAGATGGACGGTTTTGAAGCGTCCTCCGGCGTGATCGTGATTGCCGCGACCAACCGCGCCGACGTGCTGGACAAGGCGCTGCTGCGCCCGGGCCGTTTCGACCGCCAGGTCTCCGTGGGCCTGCCGGACATCCGCGGCCGCGAACAGATCCTGAATGTGCACATGCGCAAAGTGCCGATCGGCACCGACGTGAAGGCCGACATCCTGGCGCGAGGCACCCCGGGCTTCTCCGGCGCCGACCTGGCCAACCTGGTCAACGAGGCAGCCCTGTTTGCCGCCCGCCGCAGCAAGCGCCTGGTGGACATGCAGGACTTCGAGGATGCGAAAGACAAGATCTTCATGGGCCCGGAACGCAAGTCCATGGTGATCCGCGAAGAGGAACGCCGCAACACGGCTTACCACGAGTCCGGCCACGCCGTGGTGGCGAAGCTGCTGCCGAAGGCGGACCCGGTGCACAAGGTCACCATTATGCCGCGCGGCTGGGCCCTGGGCCTGACTTGGCAGCTGCCTGAGCACGACAAGATTTCCGGCTACAAGGACAAGATGCTGGAAGAGATTTCCATCCTGTTCGGCGGCCGTATCGCGGAAGAGCTGTTCGTGGGCCAGATGTCCACCGGCGCCGCCAACGACTTCTCGCGCGCCACCAAGCTGGCCCGCTCAATGGTGACGCGCTTCGGCATGTCCGATTCGCTGGGCGTGATGGTCTACGAGGACGAGCAGAACGAAGGCTTCCTCGGCGGCAGCAACAAGACCATCTCGGAAGCGACCCAGCAGAAGGTGGATGCGGAAATCCGCAACATCCTGGACTCGCAGTACGCGCTGGCCCGCAAGCTGCTGGACGAGAACCGCGACAAGGTCGAAATGATGACCAAGGCCCTGCTGGAATGGGAAACCATCGACGCGGACCAGATCAACGACATCATGGCCGGCCAGGAGCCGCGTCCGCCGAAAGCCGGCGTCACGCTGCGCAAGCAGCCGAGCGGCGACGGCCCATCGGCCTCGCCGAACGCCACCGCTCCGGCCTGATAGCGCACGCCGCATCAGCATAGAAAGGGTGAGGAGGAATCCTCGCCCTTTTCGTTTTCAGAACGCCATGCCTACCATTCCATTCGGCCGCTTCAATTTCCCGGCGCAGCGCGCGCTCGTGATGGGCATCCTCAATGTGACGCCCGATTCCTTTTCCGACGGCGGCCAGTTCGCCTCCCTCGACTATGCCATTTCGCACGCCGAGCAGATGATCCGCGACGGCGTGGACATCATCGATGTCGGTGGTGAATCCACCCGGCCGGGGGCGCCGCCTGTGCCGCTGGAAGATGAGCTGCGCCGCGTGATGCCTGTGCTCTATGCGCTGCGCGACTGCGGCAAGGCCATCTCCGTCGATACCTACAAGCCGCAGCTGATGCGCGAAGCCGTGCTGGCGGGGGTGGACATGATCAACGATATCAACGGTTTCCGTGCCGAAGGCGCCATCGAAGCGGTACGCGACAGCGACTGCGCGCTGTGTATCATGCATATGCTCGATAGCCCTGCAACCATGCAGCAGAAGCCGGAATACGGCGATGTGGTGCGCGAGGTGACGGATTTCCTGCGCGGACGTATCGAGGCCATGACGGCGGCCGGTATTGACCGGAGTCGCCTGTGGATCGATCCGGGCTTTGGCTTTGGCAAGACCGTCGAGCATAATTACGCTTTACTCAAGGCCGGCCGCCAGATGGTGGCCGAACTGGACGTGCCGCTGCTGGCCGGCCTGTCGCGCAAGTCGATGATCGGCGCGGTAACGGGCAAGCCGGTGGAGCAGCGCCTTGCAGGCAGCATCGGCGGCGCACTGGCTGCGGTGGCGCACGGCGCCCAGATCGTGCGGGTGCACGATGTGGCTGAAACGGTGGACGCGCTCAAGGTGTGGCAGGCAGCACATTAACGATAAAGGGACAAGAACATGGCACGTAAATACTTTGGCACCGACGGGGTGCGCGGACTGGTGGGCGAAGCCCCGATCACGCCCGATTTCGTGATGCGCCTCGGCTATGCCGCAGGCAAGGTGCTGGCCAAGACCGCCACCGCGGGCACAGCCCGTCCCACAGTGCTGATCGGCAAGGACACGCGCATTTCCGGCTATATGCTGGAAGCGGCGCTGGAAGCCGGTTTCGCCGCGGCCGGCGTGGACGTGATGCTGGCCGGCCCCATGCCCACGCCCGCCATCGCCTACCTGACCCGCGCGCTGCGCCTGTCGGCCGGCGTGGTGATCTCGGCCTCGCACAATCCCTTCCAGGACAACGGCATCAAGTTCTTCTCCGACCAGGGCACCAAGCTGCCGGACGCGGTAGAGCTGGACATCGAAGCCCAGATCGACCAGCCGATGAGCTGCGTGCCGTCCGAAAAGCTGGGCCGCGCCAAACGCCTGGACGACGCTTCCGGCCGCTACATCGAATTCTGCAAGAGCACCTTCCCGAATGAGCTGGACCTGCGCGGCCTGAAGATTGTGGTCGATTCCGCGCACGGCGCCGCCTACAATATCGCGCCGCACGTGTTCCATGAGCTGGGCGCCGAGGTGGTCTCGATCGGCAACAAGCCGGACGGCTTCAACATCAACGACGGCCACGGCGCCACCGCGCCGAAAGCCATGGCCGCCGCCGTGCTGGCCCACGATGCCGACCTCGGCATCGCGTTGGACGGCGACGCCGACCGCCTCATCATGTGCGACGGCAACGGCCGCCTGTATAACGGCGACGAGCTGCTCTACGTGATGGTGATGGACCGCCTGGCCACCGGCCCGGTGGCAGGCGCCGTCGGCACGCTGATGACCAATATGGCGCTGGAAGTGGCCTTCAAGGAAAAAGGCATCGGCTTCGCACGTGCCAAGGTGGGCGACCGCTACGTGCTGGAAGTGATGAAGGAAAAAGGCTGGATCCTGGGCGGGGAGGGCAGCGGCCACTTGCTGGCGCTGGACAAGCACACCACGGGCGACGGCATCGTCTCCGCGCTGCAGGTGCTGAGCGCCCTGAAGCGAAGCGGCAAGACGCTGGCGCAAATCGCCGGCGCGCTGGAACTGTTCCCGCAGACCCTGATCAATGTACGCGTGCCGGCCGGTTTCGACTGGCAGAAGAATCCGGCCATGGTGTCGGAGAAAGAGCGCGTGGAGCAGGAGCTGGGCGATACGGGCCGCGTGCTGATCCGCGCTTCCGGCACTGAGCCGCTGATCCGTGTGATGGTGGAAGCGCGCGACGCCGAGCGCGCCCAGAGCCTGGCGCGCCGGATTGCGGACAAAGTGGAAGTGCCGGCAGCCGCCTGAACTCCTACCGGGCGGCAACATTGACGTCCCCATAGGGGAGCGAGTATGATTTGTCTTATCGGAGTGTAGCGCAGCCCGGTAGCGCACCTGGTTTGGGACCAGGGGGTCCAAGGTTCGAATCCTTGTACTCCGACCACATTCCGCAAGCGGGCTGTCACGTACAGCCCGCTTTTCATTTGTACCCCTACTGCCCATAGCTCAGTTGGATAGAGCATCAGCCTTCTAAGCTGAGGGTCGCTGGTTCGAACCCAGCTGGGCAGGCCACTCCCGTGAGCCACCGCAAGGCTGTTGCCTGAATCCCTTTGACTTCCAGTGAGTCGACGACCAAGATGGGAAGATGAACCATCGCACCGATCTGCTTGAGCAGGACATGGCCGCCGTCAAATCGACACTGGACGACATGCGCGCCAATTACGTCCGTAGTGAAGTGCGTATCGCCGCGCTGGAGGAGGATATGGCGACGGTGAAAACGGCGGTGGAAGTGATAAGTTCTAACTATGCCAGGCGCGAAGATTTGCGTGCGCTGGAACAGCGTTTCGATTCCGAATTGCCTCACCTGGCCACGAAAGCTGAGCTGCAGGAACTGCGCAGCGAGACGCGTGCGTGGATGGTGGGCACAGCAATCTCCCTGTGCATTGCGCTGGCGACGCTGCAGTTTTCTTTCTATCAGCTGCAGAAAAGCTCCATCAACGAGCAGGTTCAGCTTGCCGTCAAGGCGGCTGTCAAAGCCCAGCTCTAAGCCATGTTGGTGGCCGGGTACGCCGGCCTCGGCACATTAAACCAGTGCGGGTTCGCCATCAGCTGTGAAGCGGCATCGCCACGCCGTGTCGCTTCGTCAAGCGCTGCTAATTCGGCAGGGGACATGGTTTTCTCCGTCAGGTAACTGTCAACGAAGAAATAATAGCAAAGCTAGTTTTTTCAGCGCAATAGCAAAGCTAGTTATTTTGCGAAAATTCAGAACGGCTCCGGACTCTTGTCCAGCTCCGGCCGGTAGTTGCGCCAACGGATCTTGTCCGTATTGATGTGGGGCAGCAAACGGTCGGCATTGAAGGCCGCATAGCTATGCGAGAAGCCGCCGATCCGTGACGAAAGGAGGAGGATGGGCAGGGTAGGGAACACCTGTCCGGCCCGGCGCAGCATGGCTTGCGCGGGGGCGGGATAGGTGGACTCGGCATCGACCAGCACCGCCGCCAGGCGGATGCCTTTCACGGTGATGACGGCCGCGCGCAGCGCTGCCCCGTTCAGAGCCGGTCCTTGAAATTGCGCGGATCGAAGCGTACCAGGCGGCCCACCACCTGGCAGTCGGCGCCCTTGCAGGGCTGCGGCCGGAACTCCGGGTTCTCCGATACCAGATACCATTCCCGGCGCTCGTATTTCAGGCGTTTGATCACGCCTTCGCCATGGTAATTAAGGGCAAACACGCCGCCGCTCACCCGCGTCTTGTTGCTCAGGTCGATAACGGCGATATCGCCTTCATACATCAGGGGCGCCATGCTGTTGCCCTTGATTTTTACGGCCAGCAGGGTCTGCGGCACCAGGCCGTTTTCTTCCATCCACTGGCGCGGGATATGATGGCGGTTGCCGTCGTCGAACAGGTTTTCTGTTTCGAAGCCGGTGATGCCGGCGCGCAGCGGCATCGGCCCCAGCTTGATGGCCACGGCTTCCGGCGCCTCGTCCTCGTCATCCGTTACCGGCCGCAGGCCGGGCAGGATGGCGGACACCGCCTGCGAGGCGTCGCCGATCTGGGCCGCAATAGTGGGACTGAAATCTTCCACCGACACATTCAGTCCGCGCGCAAAGGCGGTCGCGGCCTTGATATTGAGCGGCCGTCGGCCAGCAATGTACTGCCACACCATGCCTTGCGAGCCGATGTCGAACTGCGCGCCGAACTCGGCCTGCGACATCTTCGGTTCGCGGGCGTCGAACAAGCGCTTCAGCCGGACGGCGTCTTCGGCTTGCCATGCTTCCAGGGGTTTCGGGTCTGTTTTCATTTGAGTGAAGTGTATAGCAATGCTATTAACTACAACAACGAGCTTTGCTATTGACTTTGCAAATAGCAATGCTAGTATTGTGCCATGGAAGGCGCCTCATCAACAAGCTTTATCGGAAAGGGCATCATGGCATCAGGCAAAACACACCAAATCGGACAGACTTTCAGGCATCACGGCGGTCGGCGCAAGCTGGCGGCGCCGGACACCATCCTCAGCTATCTCCTCGCCTGCGGGCAGGTCACTTCGGCCGAACTCATCGACCTGCTGGACATTTCACCGGGCACCCTCAGCCGCCAGTTGAACGCGATGTGCGCCGCAGGAAAAATTCATCGGGCCGTCAAATATTCGGGGCGCCGTGGCGGCCACGCGGTCTACGCGCCCGGTCCGGAGCCCACGGATGATAACGACGAGGAAGAAGAAGCAAGCATGGAGCAGTCGGTCGTGCATAACTACGACTGGCCGCGTGGCGAAGCACGGCGCGATCCGCTGGTGGCAGCGCTGTTCGGGGAAACAGGCATGCGTAATAACTGTGTTGAGCAATAAGGAGAGGTTTCATGGGTTTCGCTGACAGATTTGTTCGTTCACTCAATTCGTATGACCTGCGCGACGACGCGCACCACCATGCCCTCGACGCTATCGCCGCCGCGGCGCTCGCAGGCGACCTCGGCTCGCTGCTGGCGCGTGTGAAATACGCGGATGGCACGGTCAACCGCCTGTTCGAAGGCAACCACCAGAATCTCGCGCAGCTGCTGCGTCTGTGGACGAATGCCGTGATCAAGAAAGGCCGGCAGCGGCGCTGGGTAAAGGAGAACACGGCGTGGGATGCGCAGGCGGCGCAGTCGCTGTACCGCCGCGTGGCCGAACGCTCGCTGGCGTACTGGCTGGACGGGAAGTGCCCCACCTGCCACGGCACCGGCCAGGACGGGCACCGCGCCTGCGCTGCCTGCAAAGGAAACGGCAAGGCGGAAGTGCAGGGCGGCGGTTTCGAGCGCGAGCGTGTGCTCGATATGGTCAGCGAACTGGAAGTGATCGTGCAGTCGCACCACGCGCGCGCCAATGCACTGTTGCGCAAGCGCCCCGCAAATTAAAAACTGTTTTCACTGCTTGCCTGATCCGTTTTAGCCACAGTATTATTCATTCACTTACTCACCGCACTCGTAATGATCGCGCCAGCGGCACCGATAGCGGAGACCCGTGTAATACCCGGCCTTGAATGGCCCCGTTCGTGTATACCCCGAGCCCGCCGCGTGCGGGCTTTTTTATTTCCACTGCGCCTCCCTGGCGCTTTTTTTTCGCCTCCGTTCGGAGGCTTTTATTTTTCCTGAAAGGCTTTCCATGGGCGATATCGCACAAGGCGTATCCAAAGAGTTCCGCATTAAACGCCAGACCGCGCGCGGCACCGTCGCAAGCGCTTCCGGCGCACAGATCCTGCGCCGCAAAACCGCGACGATGGAACTCAAACGCGATGCATACAACACTGCCGACGAAATGGCGTCGCACCAGCAAATGTCCAGCGAGCGCCAGGGCGTGCAGATGGTGGACGGCAAGCTGAGCGGCTTCCTGTCTCCCGGCACCTACGCCGACCTGTTCTCGCAGATCCTGCGCAAGGACTTCGCAGCCGGCATCACCAGCGGCGAGCTGACCACCGTGGCGGCAGCTTCCACCGCCGGTGCCTTCGGCACCTTCACCCGTTCCGCCGGCTCCTGGCTGGCCGATGGCTTCAAGGTGGGCGATGTGGTGCGCGGCAGCGGCTGGACCAGCACCGGCGATGCGAACAATGCGCGCAACCAGCTGGTGGTGAACCTGAACGCCACCGTGATGACGGTGAAGAACCTGGACAACTCGCCGATTGGCGCCAAGGCGGCCGGCGATTCCGTCACCATCGCCGTGGTGGGCAAGAAGTCGCATATTCCGGCCAGCGGCCACACCAATGTGTACAGCACGGTGGAAGAGTGGCGTCCGGACGTGGGCATTTCCCGCCTCAGCAAGGACGTGAAAGTGAGCCAGGCCGCGATCAAGCTGCCGGGCAGCGGCAACGGCGAGGTGGACTTCACCTTCATCGGCCTGGACCAGACCAACGGTGCGGAAGCCTACTTCACCGCGCCGGCGCCGGAATCCGCCACCGATGTGCTGTCCACCGCCACCGGCATCCTGGTGCTGAACGGCAGCGAGAACGTGGTGGTGACCAATATCGACTTCACCATCGATGGCCAGGAATCGGCGCTGGATGGCGTGGTCGGCACCAACCTGCGCCCGGACATCCAGCGCAAGAAAGTGCTGGTCAAGGGTTCCTTCTCGGCCTATCTGGACAGCGACGCGATCCACCAGCTGTTCCTGGACGAGACCGAAACCAACCTGATCTCGATCCTCACCACCGGCACCGCGGCCAATGCGGACTTCATCGGCTTCTCCATGCCGCGTATCAAGATCCAGGGCTCGGCCCCGGACGACGGCGAGAAGGCGGCCGTGCACCAGTACCAGTTTACCGCCCTGTACGACTTCAGCGGCGGCGCCGGTACGGATTCCGACCAGACCACGCTGTCCATGCAGGACAGCCAGGCCTGACCCGTCAGGGCCGATTGGCCCTGTGCTTTCGGCCCGGACGACCTCCGGGCCTTTTTTTTCTTCTCACGACTCCCACAACAGAAAGATCAAAACCAATGAACACCGCACAAGCAATCGCCGCCGCCGGCTTCGACATCTCCCTGCTGAACGCCGAAGCCCCGATCGAGAAAACCCATACCGTGACCGTGCTGTTCGACAAGGACGGCAACCACCGCGCGGGTTTCGAGATCGTCAGCAAGAATTCCGTGCAATACCAGGACGCCATCCGCGCCACTTCGGTCAGTGCCATCAAGCGCGGCCAGACCAAAAGCCTGCAGATCGATGCCAAAACCGATGAAGGCGCCGGCACCCTGTACGACTTGGGCGAAGACCGCAATATGCAGATCGCCATTGCCGTGGTGGTCGGCCTGCCCGGCTTCGTCGACCAGGGCCAAGCGGTGCCCGTCACGCCGGCCTTCCTGAAAGCCTGCTTCACCAAATTCCCGACCTGGCAGGACAAGATCATCGCCGCGCTGGAGACGGACGCCAATTTTTTGACGGTCTGAAGCAGCAGCTGCTGGCGTTTGCCGAGGCGGAGTTCCGCCTCGGCGCGCAGCAGCAGGACGGCCACACGCTGCGCTGGCACCTGGAGGTTGTCTACCAGCAGAGCGGCGTGATGCCGGAGGAACTGAACGTGCCGCCGCTGCCGGCCGAACTTGCGCACCTGTGGGGCTATTTCCAGCAGATGAACGCAAAGCGGACCTGCGGCGCCATGTTCCCCAATCCCCTGTCGGACGAACAGATCCTGGGCTGGCAGCAGCGGCACCGGATCTGGCTCACACCATTCGAGGGCGAATGCATCGATGCGCTGGATCTTCTGTTCCTGATCAACGTCAGCAAATCCCAAAAAACCTCATAGCCGCCATCAGGTGGCTTTTTTTCTCAACGACCATGAACGAAGAAATCGCAAACCTCGGACTTCGCATCGTCTCGGCCGATGCGCGCACCGCCACCGGCGAGCTGGATTCCTTCAGCAAGGCCGGTGCACGTGCGCAGAAATCAACTGTAGAACTCGATCTCGTAGCGAGAAAGCTGAAGGGTGTGCTGGATGTACTGGGAATCGATACCAGTGTCGCATCGCTGCTTCAGATGAGCGAGGAATACGGGCGCCTGACGACCCAGCTGCGCCTGGCTACGGATTCCCAGCAGGCCTACGCACTGGCCCTGGCCGACGTCAAGCGCATTGCGGCGGAAGGCCAGCAGGACCTCGCCGCCACCGGTGCGCTGTACGCGCAAATGGCTCATGCCACGAAAGCGCTGGGTGTATCCCAGGAGCAGGTGGCCGCGATCACCGAAACTGTGAGCCTCGCCACCAAGCTGTCAGGCGCCAGCGCAAGCAATGCCGCCACGGCGCAGCAGGAACTGGTCAAGGCTTTCGCCGCCGGAACGCTGGGGATGGAGAGTTTTAACGCCATCAATACGACCGCGCCAGGCCTGATGAAGGCGCTGGCCGACGGCGTTGGTGTCTCGGTGAACGCCCTGCAGAAAATGGCGGCGGAAACCCGGATCACTTCGGACGTGATGGCTGGCGCCTTGCCAATTACCTTGTCGCAACTGCAGCAACAGGCCGAGCAGAGCCACAGCGCAGCGGGGGCTACTACTGTCCTCAAAAACAGCGTGATGGAGTTCGTCGGCAGCCATGCCCAGGCCAATGGCGTGGTGTCACTGCTGGCAGGCGGCATCGGCCTGCTGTCGGATAACGTTTCGCTGCTGCTGAGCGTACTCGGTGCGGCGAAGGTTCTCGATATCACCAAATGGCTGGAATCCGCCACTGCAGGTGTGGGCGCCTTGACGGCCGCAACGGGTACCGGGGCGGCAGCGACCGGCCTGGCAAGCCGGGCGCTGGGCCTGCTGGGTGGGCCGATCGGGGTAGCGGTTACGCTGATCAGCACGGCAGCGGCTGCCTGGGCCTGGTACAGCAGTTCCAGTGATGACGCTGCGGGCAATGTGGCGAGCTCTGCTGAAACAAGCACTGCCGCCATCATAGAGAGCATGGAAAAGCAGGTTGCCGCGATGGAGCGCCGCAACGCGCTGGCCGCTGAAGGCACGCCGGCAGCCTCGAACCCGCTGGAAAACCAGCGCAATGTCGTCAAAGCGCAAATCGATCAGGTAGGTAAAGGGGAGGGCGACTATGCCAATCTGAACCTGCTGGCCCGGCAGGACCTGCTGATGAAGCTCGGTGGCCAGTATAACGACCTGACGCTGCTGATCGAACGCTTCAACAAGGCGTCGGTTGACGACGGGGGCAATAGCAAGACAGCGCAGGCGGTCGACGGCTTGCGTAACCGCTTGAATGGCGTCAACACGCAGTATCTGCAGGACCTGAAGACGCTCCAGGCGATCCGCGAAGACAATCCTCAGGAGTACGTGAATCTCGTCTCCAAGCTGGCGAAGGAAACCTGGAACAACTCCGAAGCGGGCCGTGCTGCCGCAGACGCGGCACGCGAGTCGAAGCAAGCCTATGACAGCCTGATGAAATCGATTCGCGGTACGACGGTAGAGAACGAGATCGAACTGAAAATCGGCAAGGATGCCAGCGCAGGTGAGCGCGCCCGTGCCCGCATTCTTCACGATCTGGACACGCATACCCTGAAGCTGGGCGTGACGCGCGAGGCCGCCGTGCGCGCGGCGCTCAAGGAACAGGAGCAGAGCGAAAAAACGCTTGCAGCGCAGCGCGTGGAAGCCGCGGGGATCAAGAAACTGGCGGACGAACGCAAGAGCGCGCTGGAAGCTGCCAATGCGGAAGCGAATGCCAACGAAGCGGCATGGGCGAACTTTGGCAAGAGCAAGGTCGAGATCGCGCAAGGCGAGCTGAAGCTGTTGCAGAAGCAAGTGGAACAGGCCGCTACGGACAGGGACCAGGCCGCACACCTCCAATCGCTGGCCGATGCAAAACAGCGCAGTATTGGCGCGATGGAGAAGCTGGAAGCGGGAGGAACGCTGAAGCAATGGACAGACGAGAACAAGCGCTATGCGATAGAGAGCATCCGGGATGATAAAGCGCGTGCGGCGGCCGTTCTGCAAAACGAGGCTGAGCTTCGTCGCAAGCAGGTCGAGCTGGTAGCCCAAGGCACGAAAGAACGTACCGACCTGGAGGAACAATACAACACCTGGTACAGCAACCAGCAGCAGAAGACGATCACTCAATACGCTGAGCTGTTCCACACGGGATTTACGGAAATTCTAACCAAGGGCAAGGCAGGCTGGAAGTCCTTTACCGCATCGCTGGTCAACACATTCAAGACTACCGTTGCCGACCAGATCTACAAGATGATGGCCGAACCTTTTGTTGTTCGTCTGGTGGGGAGTTTTCTGGGCGTCGCCGGACCGGCTTCCGCTGCAGAGTCACCCGGTCAAGGGATGGCCGGCTCGGTAGCCAGCTCTGCGGTCAGCTCTGCGCTCGGACTGGGAGCGGCCGCGAGTGCTTTCACGGGCACCCTTGCTACCGGCTTCATGAACACCATTGTAGGGACGGGCGTGTCAGCAGGGCTCCAGGCAGCCGGTGCCATGGCGGCAAATGGCGCCTTTGCTGCAGGCGCCGGCATGGCAATCGGCGCCATTGCCCCTTACGCCCTGGCGCTCTATGCCGCCGTGAAGATATTCGACAAAGGCGAAGAGAAAAATACCCGCCTGACTTTTACCAGCAATAACACGCCTGGCAACATCAGCATCAACGAGCGTGGCAACGAAGGGAAGATTCACCAATCGTATATTGACGGCTATGGTACCGGCGCTTTTGGCACATTCGGCCTGTCTTCCACCTACTGGATGGATGGCCGGCAGGAGGCCGTGCAAAGCTTTATCAAAACCGTGACCAAGGTTGACGACGTGCTGTCAGGATTCCTGACTACCGCCGAAAGGGACTCAGTCACGGCTGCGGTCACCGGTAAATCATTCACTGCGCATACGGGGGCCGAGAGCGCCAATCCGAATGCCTCCGGCCAGCTGGACACGGTCTTCGCTAACCGCCTGAACGCAGTATTCGAAGGCGTGTCTCCTGGACTCTCCAGCCTTATTTCCGGCTTCAAGGGGACGACCCAGGAGCTGGCTACCGAGGCGGCTGCGCTGCTGCAGTACCGCCAGTCGCTGATCGCGGGGGGCGAGGCCGTGTTCGGGATGAAGGTCACCATGCAGGAGCTCGCGGCGCTCAAGCTGCCGAGCGAGCAGACCAGTGCGGCGCTGGCCCGGCTGACGAATGAATTTGTGGCGACGAATGCGGTCGCTGCCGCGCTGGGCAAGACGGCGGAACAGGCATTTGGCGCAGCCGGCCTGGCCTCCCTGGCAGCGCGCGAGCAGGTGATCAAGCTGTCTGGCGGACTGGAATCGTTGGCGCAGCAGTCCGCCGGCTTCGCTGACAACTACCTCACCGAGGCGGAGCGCCTGGCGCCCGTACGGAAATTTGTGACCGAGCAAATGGCCGCGCTGGGCCTTGCCAATATCGATACACGGGGTGAATTCAAAGAGCAGGTCCAGAAGCTGGACCTCACCAAGGAAGCCGATATCAAGCAGTACGCTTCCCTGATGAAGCTGCAGGCCCAGTTTGCCATGCTCTATCCGAAGATCGAGAGTACCGCCGATGCCATTAAAACCGAAGCCGAGCTGCGCAAGCAACTGAGCGATGCCTACGACGCCGAGCATGCGGCCATCAGCGGCACGCTGGACAAGATGAATGCCTACGCCAGTTCGCTGAAGCGTTTCCAGGACAGCCTGCTGCTGAATGAGCTCTCGACGCTGACGCCGGAGCAGCGCTACCAGGAAGCGAAGGCGCAGTTCGACCGCACTTTCGCACTGGCCCAGGGCGGCGACGAAACGGCGCAGGCGAACCTCGAATCCTCGGCGAGCGCCTACCTGAAGGCGTCGCAGCTGGTGAATGCTTCCGGCGCACGCTACCAGGACGATTTCGCGAAAGTCCGTGAAGCCACCGCCGATGCGCTGCAATGGGCGGAAGAGCAGGTCGATGTAGCCCGCGCCAGCCTGACGGCGCTGGAGAAGTCGGTCACCGGCCTGGTCGAGGTAAAGGCGGAAGTGGTCTCCGTTGCACAGGCTATCCGCGAGCTGTCAGGCACCCTGACGGCGAGCCAGCTGGCCACCGTGGGCGCCAACTCCACCGCGGCCATCGAAACGCTGTACCAGCAGCTGCTGGGCCGCCATTCGGATGCGGAGGGGCTGGCGTTCTGGAAGAACGTGCTGGCCGGCGGCACCTCGATCGCCGAGATTGCCCGCCTGTTTACGACAAGCGCGGAGTACCAGCAGAAGCATCCGGAAGCGTCTTCCACATCGCAGTCCTTCGTGGCGCAGGCAGCACCAAGCCAGGCCATGGCGTTCAGCCTGCGCGACTACGGCACCGCCAACACGGTGCCGCTGGTCGAAGCCATTCGCGACCTGAAGACCGAGAACGCGGCCCTGACCACGGAAATCAGGGAGCTGCGCGCCGAACAGCAGCGCCAGACCGGCGATGCCATCCAGGCCAACTATGACGCGAATGCACGCGGCGCCGCCATTGTGGCGGAGGCTGCGGTGTCCGCGATCCGTGCAGTATCCGAACCGAAAAGGATTGATCCGATATGACCGATGCAGAGTTCCTTGACTGGCTGAGAAGCCCGTCCGCCATCCGCACCACGCTCTACGAGATCGGCGTGCGCAGCGGCGGGGCGGAAACCACGCGCTACCTGTGCGACCGGCCCTACAACACGGGCGCCGGCGACGTGCCGGCCAACACGCATTATCTGCCAGTGGTGAAGCCCACCTTCCAGCCCACGGAAGAGCTGTCGCTGACGAACGACGGCAGGCTGTCCATCAGCGAAATCGAGTTCAGCAACGAAGACGGTGCGCTGGATGCCTGGCTGGGCGATATCTGGGACAACCGGCCGGCGCGCGCCTACATCGGCGACCCGCGCTGGCCGCGTGCCGAGTTCCGGCTGGTCTTCAGCGGCATTGTCGCAACGCTGGCGCCCAAGGGACGCAGCGGCCTGGCGCTGTCGCTGCGCGACCAGCTGCAGCGCCTGAACACGCCGATGACCGAGGCCACGCTGGGCGGCGAGACGCAAAACCGCGACCGCATCCTGCCGCTGGCTTTTGGCGAGGTGCACAATATCACGCCGCTGCTGGCGGATCCGGCGACGCTCGAATACATGGTGCACGCGTCGGCGATCGAACGCATCATCGAGGTGCGGGACAACGGCGTGCCGGTCAGCTTTACTCCCGTTGCGGGAACTGGCAAATTCCGGCTGAACCAGCAGTCCTACGGCACCATCACGGTCTCCGTGCAGGGCGACAAGTTCGGCGGCATGTACCGCAATACCGCGGCCGCACTGATCCGCCGCATCGTCACCGGCTATGGCAAGGCGGAAGACCGCTTCACCGATGCCGACCTTGACCTGGCCAGTTTCGATGCCTTCGAGGCGGCCCACCCGCAGCCGCTGGGCATCTTCCTGTCCGACCGCACCAATGTGCTGGTGGCGTGCCGCCAGCTGGCCGCCAGCCTTGGCGCCCAGATCCTGCCCGATGCGCTGGGCAAGCTGCGCATCGTGAAGCTGGACCTGGCTGCGCTGCCCGGCCCGGTGAGCATCGGCCTGGACCAGATGGTCGACAAGACGCTGGCGCCCTCGCAACGCGCGGACGTGGTGGCTGCCGTGAAGCTGGGCTTCTGCAGGAACTACACCGAACAGGGCAACCTCGTCACCACCATTCCGCAGGCGCACAAGGACCTGTTCGCCCAGGCCTGGCTGGAGGCGGTGCAGTCCGATACCGCGGTGCAGGCGGCATACAAACTCGATGCCGCACCCGCCATGCAGGAAACGGCGCTGCTCCAGCGCAGCGATGCGAATGCGGAAGCGCAGCGCCGCCTCAACCTGTGGAAAGTGCCGCGCATGATTTACCAGTTTGAAGGAACGGCCGACCTGATGCAGTCGCTGCAGCTGGGGAGGGCGGTGAGCCTGCCCGCCGAGCGCTTTGCGCTCGGCGGCGCCAATACCGGCGTCGTCATCAGCCTGTCGCCGAACTGGGCGGCCGGGCGCGTCAATGTAGGAGTACTGATCTGATGGCCACCATTGTGAATGAGCGCGACAAGCTGCTGCAGACGGCGGCTCCGCGCGATACCGACCCAACGCGGGGCAAGTCGCTCATCCTGTCGAGTGATACTCCCGTCTTCCACGTCACGAATGCCGGTGTGGCGTCGCCCTCCGCAGTCACCATCACGGCCAGTGCGATCAACATTCCCGGCAACCTGGCCTGGACCGTGATAAGCGGCGCCAGCAGCATTGCGGTGGCGGCCGACACGAAATCAGCTACGCTGGCCTATGCCAGCATGACCGCCGGCTCGGCCACGATCCGGGCCCAGGTCAGCCACCAGGGCTCGACCTACACGGCGTTCTATGTCGTTGGCAAGGTGATGGACGGCGCCAATGGTTCTTCAGGCCTGAGCACGGGCATCGCCTTCGCCTATAAGCGTTCGGCAACGGCGCCAGCTGACAATCCGGGGGCATTCACGTTTACCTTTGCCAGCAATTCGATCACGATCCCCAGTGGTGACGCATTGGCCAACGGCTGGACCAAGACCATCCCGGCCGGCACGGATCCGCTATATGTGACGGTAGCATCGGCATCGGGCAGCGGCGCCACCGATACGGTGGCGGCCGGTGAGTGGGCCGCTGCCGCCATGTTCTCGCAGAACGGATTGAACACTGCCACGGTGTATTTGTATCAGCGTGCGGCCAGCGTGCCTGCCGTGCCCTCCCAAACCCTGACCTACGTCTTCTCCACTGGCGGACTCACCGGCACCCTGGGCAACTGGTCGCGCGCCATCCCTTCGGGCACAAGTCCTCTCTACGTCACCACGGCAAGCGCATTATCGAGCGGGGCAAGCGATACCATTGCGCCGGGCGAGTGGGCCACACCCGTTGTCATGGCGCAGAACGGCCTTGCCGGCGGAACTGGCACGGATGGGCGGCGCGGCACGGTCAACACGTCGGGGACAGCATCTTCCTGGGATGATGACGCGGCCGAGGCCGCAATTCGCGTCGCGACTGCGGGTCTGCCGGAAGAACAACGACAGCCAATTGCGAGGGATGTTGTAACGCTGACCAATGGCAGCTTTGTCCAGACCCGGTTCTACGACGGAGATAGCTGGGAACCCCTGGCGGCCTATATTGACGGCAATCTGTTGGTCACCGGCACGGTGGCAGCGGAAGACGTGACTGCCGGTACGTTCACTGGCCAGGTCTACCGCACCGCATCCAGCGGGGTTCGATGCGTGATCAACGAAAACGAGAGCAATCAGCTGCGCGCATACGATTTGCACGGCACCAAAATTGCCTCTATCGGAGGTACCGGCCTTGACGCGGGGCCAGGCTTCTTCCGATATGACAGCGCTACTTATCCGACAGTATCCGTGTTCGCCCTTGGGGCAATGCCTGCACTCCGCGCAGAAAGTTTTAAAAGCGGCTCAGGCCTCGCGTTCTGGGCTGGTGCAATGCCAGGTCAGCAGGCAATAAGGGCCGAAGGCTATGTTGAGGTCATGCAGACCAGCGGAACCATGGCAGCGCTCTCGGTGGTGTCCAACAGCTTGGAAAGCACCAGCCACGCCCTGCGCGGCGTCAGCAATAGATCGCCTGGATCCTCGGGCCTGGTCGGCGCCGCAAATGGCAAGGCGTTCTATGCCGAGCTGGGCACGATGGGACCCTTTACGGGCGCCCACGACGCAGCGCTGCCCAATGGTGCAGAGATCGAGCCGGGCGACATCGTGCTCGATGTGCGCTGCCTGTTACGTGACGGCTGGTCGAATACCTTCTTCGAGGTGGCCCGCTCTACGCGGCCGATTCAGGCGGCGGCCATCGGGGTCTACACGCGCAACCTGGGGCCGATGGCAGATTACGCCCTGCCGCCGGGCCTCATGCAAGGCAGCTTCATCGATGACTTCGGCGATGCCCGAGGAGGGAATGCGGATCTTCACAACGCGATGTCCGGCAACTACACAGTAGCGGAGATCAACGCCTTGGGCGAAGGGCAGATGAATGTGTGCGGGGAGGGCGGCGATATTCAGGCCGGAGACTTCATCGTCACCAGCTCGGTGCCCGGCAAGGGCATGCGTCTCGATCCCGCCATGCCACTAACCACCGGCATTCTCGGCGCGATCGTGGCCCGTGCGCGTGAACCAGCCTCGTTCGCGGCTGCGGACGACATCCAATCCATTGCTTGTATTTACGTTTGCGGATAACCCATGTTCAATAATCTCCGGATCATCTACGACAACGCGGCGGACCGTGCGCTGCTGAGCGCCTCTTCGGAGGCCAGCGCGTCGCTCGGCGCCGCCAACCTCAAACTCGATACCAAGGCGCGCGTATGGCGCTCCACCGGTACCAGCGCACAGTTGGTGGCGACCTGGCCGCAGCCCGAAACCATTGCCGGCGTCGCCCTGGCGTTCTGCAATCTCACCGGCACCGATACGCTCCGCGTGCGCGGCTACGCCGAAGCTTCGGACAGCATGCCGCTGTTTGACAGCGGACCGGTACTGGCCTGCCCCGGCCCGGCCATGGGCTTGTGGAACTGGGGACCGAAAGGACTGGGCTCCAACGCCTTTGCCTATGGCGGCGGTGCTTATGGCCGGGTCTGGATTCCAGTACCGGGCGCGGTCAGGAAGCTGCTGATCGATATCGCTGCACCGGGCAACCCGCTAGGCTATATCGAGGCGAGCCGCCTGGTGTGCGGCGCCTACTGGTCGCCGGAATACAACGCCAGTTTTGGCGCCGCCGTCACGCCAGTCGATTCATCCGCGCACTTCCGTACCGCGGCCGGCGACTTGCTGACCGATGCCGGGCCGCGGCACCGCGTCCAGGTCTTCGACCTGGGCTCGATGAATACCACCGACCGCGCCATGGTCTGGCATATCGTGCGCGGCAACGGCATGCCGAAACCGCTGTTCTTCAGCCTGTATCCCGGCCATGAGGACACGAGCCTGGAGCAGGAGCACCAGATGTATTGCAAGCTCAGCCAGCTCAAGGCCATCGTCACCCCGACCACCCAGCGTTACAGCACGTCCATCGAACTTGAGGAAATCTAAATGGGAAATCGCTTCTTTTATAATATGCCGCCCACGGTGGCGATCGAACGCCTGAACCAATTCGACGAGGAGGTGCAGCTGGCCGCTGGCGCCATTGTTGAGGCCAGCGCGGCGGCAGCCGCTGCAACCGTGAAGGCAGCTGAAGCCGCTTCCAGTGCAGCAGCTGCAGCAGATTCCGCTACCACCGCCGGCAGCGGTGCCGCCACCGCCACCGCCAAGGCAGGCGAGGCGGCGTCCAGCGCGTCCAGCGCCGGTGCGAAGGCGGACGAAGCGTCTGCCAGCGCGACCGCAGCCGCTGCGAGCGCTGCGCTGGCCGCGGCTAAGGCGGCCGACGCTGCTTCGGATGCCGCTACAGCCAACTTGAAAGCAGGGGAGGTTATTGCCAGCGCATCAGCTGCCGCTTCGAGCGCATCCATCGCCGACGGGAAAGCCGATGAGGCTTCCGCCAGCGCCGCTGCGGCTACGGCCAGCGCATCGGCCGCGGCAGCCAGCGCGGGCAATGCGCACAGCGACGCCATCGGCATTCTGAGCAATATCGGGGGGGCTGAACAGATTCTGGCGGATGCCCAGCTGACTGCGGCCGATATCAATGCCAATATCGCCGGCGCCGCAGCCAGCGCCGCAGCAGCGCAGGTAAGCGCGGCGGCAGCGGAGGGCAGCGCAGCCCTTGCAAGTGCCGATGCTGCAGCCGCGCAGGCCGACGCGACTGCAGCAGCAGGCTCTGCAACCTTCGCCAGCTCGGAGGCGGACCGTGCGCAGGCTGCAGCAGACATGGCAACGGCCGGGCAAATCCAGTCGGATTGGGGCCAGGCCGACAGCATGCAGCGGGATTTCATCAAGAACAAGCCTGATGTCGTACAGCGTGGCGAGCTGAACGCGCCCAATGGCGTGGCAGGCCTGGATGCGAGCTTCCGGGCAAAACTGAAGAATGCCGCGGGTACGATCACCAGCTTGCTGGGGAACCTGGCGACCGCCACGCGTACCTGGTCCCTGCCCGATGCAAGCGGCACCCTTGCGCTACTCACGGATATCACCAAAGGCACTATCGGCCTGTCCAATGTGGACAACACTTCGGACGTCAGCAAGCCGGTATCGGCCGCCGCGCAAGCAGCCCTGAATCTGAAAGCCAACCTTGCTTCGCCCTTGTTTACCGGGACGGTAAGCGCCGACGGTGACTTCAAGGGCCCTGTTCTGTCGCTCAATTTCGACCGGCTGGAAAATCATGCTCACGATCTCGATACGGCTAATGTGGCAATCAGCTTCAACGGCTATGCCGGCGGTACGACGCGCTACCGGAATTTCATCGTATGCGATGGCAAACAGGCGCCCATCATGTTCTTGACCGGGGCCAGCAAGCTGGCCAGTTTCACCGGCAGTGTCGCGGTCAGCCAGAATCTGACGGTCACCGGCAACCTGACCGTCAATGGCACGACCACTACGGTCAATTCAACTACCTTGACGGTGGATGACCCGATTGTCACGCTTGGTGGCGATACCGCGCCTGTTGCGGACGATGCAAAAGATCGGGGCATTGAAATGCGCTATTACGCCGGAGGCGCCGCGCGTCTGGCTTTCATGGGTTACGACAGCAGCAGCGGCCGTTTTTCTTTCCTGACGTCAGCGACGAATACTGGCGAGGTCTTCACCGGAAGCAAGGGGATACTGGACGCAAACCTGGCCGGTGACGTGTCCGGCAACCTGACGGGCAATGTGACCGGCAATGTGTCCGGAACGGCCGCTAATGTCACCGGCACCGTGGCGCTTGCCAACGGCGGCACGGGCGCCACCACCGCGGCGGCGGCGGCCAGCAACCTTGGGCTGGGTACGGCCAGCGTGCCGGTGTTCAGCGGGGCCGTGCTGTCCTCCGCCTATCCGAACCTGCGCTTCCAGGAGACCGATGCCGCCAGCGGTTCGCGCTGCACGCGTATCGATTTCACCGGCGGCGTGATGAAGGTGCAGCGCCTGGGCGACGACGGTGTTACCTGGATCAGCGATATGCTGTCGCTGAGTGTCGCAGGCGTGCTCGGCATTGGCACAGTCAACGCGACCACATTAAATGCGGCCGAGCAAAGGCTCACCAGCGCTTCCCCCGTGCTGTATTTCGACGAAACCGGCCAGGCGGGTGGCACGGGCCTGTTCCGCCTGGTGGCGGACAATGGCGTACTGCGCCTCGACCGGAATACGGCCGCAGGGCGCGACTTCAGCAGTTACGCAACGATGTGGCAGACCGGTGCGAACAACAACTTCCTGGACCAGCCGCTGATCCGGGCCCGCCAGTACGACTGCAGCCTGGTGGTCACTGCCAAAGGCAATTCCGGTACCACGCCACAGACCTTCAATTACGAAGAGGGCTCGGTTCAGACCATCACCATTACCGGGGCGCATAGCTGGTCTTTTTCTAACTGGCCAGGGTATGGCGATTTCGGTGCAATGCTTGTCGAGGCTACTAATGGCGGGGCGTACGCCGTCAGTTTCGCTGCCAGCATCAGCTGGCAGTTGCCCGCTGGCGGTTACACGAACAGCTTTGCCAGCTATATGACCGCTGTCGGCCGCAGTGGCCTCCAGGCCAGCGGCGTTGACCAGCTGCTGTTCTGGAGCCGCGATGGCGGTACTACTGTCTATGGGAAAATTCTATGAGCCAGGAATTGATGATGATGGCCGGTACCGGCTCCAAGCCGAAAGCTCAGCTTAAGGAAATTTACTATGCAGACCAGTTCGTCGGGACTGGCGCGGCGCTGACGATTAACGACGGTATCAACCGCACGGATGGTGTTCCCGTGCTGGATATCTTCAAATGCCACACTTCGGCTTCGACGCCATTCACGTGGTGCGACACCATTCGTGGTCCCGGGCGGCACATGGTAACAAACAGCAATGCTGCCGAAGCCGCCAATCCGCAGGGCATTGCGGCCTACACCAGCACGGGATTCACCCTCGGGTCGCACGGCAATATGAATTTGTCGGGCGGGCATATTATCCGGTTCACGTTCAGGGAGGCACCGAAATTTTTCATGATGCGTGAAGTTGCCCATGTCCAGGGGAATGCAGAGACAGTTGATCTGTCCATGCTGGGAACGGTTGGTATGGTGGTAGTCAAACGCAGGGATGGCACGTCCAACTGGTCGACACAGCATCAGTCCAACCCGTTCGAGAACATGAAGTTCTCCCTTAATTCGAGCGCTGTCGGGGCCATCGACAGCCAGATGTACACCATCTCGGGCACCACGCTGGCCATGTCCACGCATGCGAATGCGGCCACCGGCAGTTATATGATTTATGCATGGGCGAATGATGCGTCGCCCGACGGCTTCATACGCTGCGGTGCCTGGACCTCTCTGGGCATCGACCAGGTCCTCAGTACAGGCGGAGAGCCCAGCTTCCTGTTCTTCACTCATCCAAACACAGCAAGCCAGCGCTACATAATTGATGATTTGCTCGGTTTTGGCAATACTCAGTGCGGGTATCTGCAAGTGAATAATGCAGTTCAGCGGAGCACGCTCTCTCACGTTCTTAAGGATGGTGGTCAAAATGGCGTAACTATCGGTGCCACCACCCCCGCTGGTGTTTATCTGTGTGTGAAGGACCCCCGCGGTACGCCGAAGGATGCCACCCAGGTATTTCAGGCGGCCGCGACCCCAGCGGCGGCTACTGCCAGAATCGATGCGAATTTCCGGCCTGACATGGCACTCCTCGGATCCCGAAGTGGAGGGAGTTCATGGTGGCTTCATGCTGCAATGCATAACTGGAACTCATACAAGAATCCCGCTATGGACGCCCCGGAGTCCTCTATGCCATCGCTCAACAAGCTTGCAGCCAGGGGGTTAGTTGCGCCTGTAAGTAGTGGAAATAATCTGATGGCTTGGATGTTGCGCCGTGCGTCGGGCGTGTATGAACAGGTGGCGTACATCGGGAATGGCAATACGCGTACCGTCGCCCATAGGCTAGGCGTGGCACCCGAAATGATTTGGGTAACGCAAGCCGGATTTTATGCGGAGGAGGGGGGCAACGAGTGGGGCATCTGGATGCGCGGTCCGGGCCTCGTAAATAATGAATCAGTCACCAGCGCGTGGGACGAAGGGAAAACTGCTGTTTTCGATATCTGGGGCGGTGGTTCCATCGGCAACAACCTGATATTCAACCTGGGCGGCGGGGATACGCGTTCCAACTACAGCGGTGTTCGATATACGGCACACCTGTTCGCCACGCTTCCAGGTATCAGCAAGGTCACTTCCTACGTTGGCAACGGGGCGTCCCGGGTAGTCGACTGTGGTTTCTCAAACGGTGCGCGCGGCGTCATGATCAAGAAGGTTAGCGGCACCGGCGCCTGGCTTTTTTACGACGCATCCAGGGGGATCGTCGCTGGAAATGACCCGCGGGTCGGATTCAATTATGCCGAATCCTCGCTTGAGGATGGAATCGATCCCGATCCCTCGGGCTTCGTCGTCAATAAGACAGCGAATACGACATATAGCCCCAATGAATCCGGCCAGCTGTATATGGTCCTGGCCTTCGCTTGAACAAATAAAGGAGTATCCAATGAATGAGTATCGCAAACGTGCTGATGGCACGCTGGTCGGCGAGCAGCAATTGCGGCTTGAGTTTAATGGTATGGCGCCGGCAGTCTTTGATCGTGAGTTTTGTGATGTATTGCAGGTTGATCCAGTACTGCCGGCCCCTGCTCCCGAAGTTGGACCACAACATATCGCCTACCGCGATGGAATTGTGCAAGATGTCCTTGGAAACTGGATTTACGCTTGGTCTGTCCGTCAGAAATCTCCGCAGGAGATTGCGGAACAGGAGCACGCCGCGACAGTAAGCGTTGAACGGCCCTACATCGTGTTGCTGGAGGAGATGCTTGACCGTAAAGCGCAGGAACGCCGCTACGACAACCGCCTGACATGCGCATTGCGCGCAGGGTATAGCGGTCCGTACCAGGCTGAGGGGCAGGCCTTTGCCATGTGGATGGATGCATGCAACACCATCACGTATGAGGTGCTACGGCAGCTAAAAGCGGGCACGCTCGCGCCACCCACCGTGGACGAAATGTTCAGCCAGTTGCCGGAACTCGCCTGGCCCGACTGAAATGAAGTTCCCCTCACATATCACCTCAGGAAAAGAGACAATGGCAATCGAAACTACGGCCGGAGCTGGCGGCGTCATCATCAAGATCTTCGGCATGCCGCTACTGGCCGGAGCTGCCGCGAGTGCGCTTACCTTCCTGTTCATGTGGCCGCGCACGCGCCGCGAAGCCTTTGTCCGGTTCACCTGCTCCATCCTCACCTCGGCACTGCTTGGGCCGCTGCTGGTGGTGGCGCTGCACAGCTGGTGGCCGACGCTGTTCGAGTCGGCACGGGCCGTCTCGGTCCTGAATGGGGCCGATCCGGCGGTGGGCATGCTGGCCGTTGCCGGACCAGTCATGGTGCTGGCGGGCTTGCCCGCATGGTGGGTGCTGGGCGCCATCGTGCTGTGGCTGGAACGCCGCCGCGGCAAGGACATCGCCGAGCTGGCGCATGATGCGGCGGAAGCCGTGAGGGATGTGAAGGGGGGACTATGACGCCGGAGCAGTTCATGCGCATCATGCCCAAGGCCCGCCAGCGTGCGGGCCTTTTTGTTCCCGCGCTGAATGCTGCGATGGCGGAGTTCGGCATAAGCACACCGCCGCGCCAGGCCGCCTTCCTGGCGACGGTCGCGCACGAGTCCGGCCAGCTCTCCGTGTTGGAAGAGAACCTGAATTACAGCAGCGCTGCGCTGGCAAAGGTCTGGCCGTCGCGCTTTCCGCCGCCGCTGGCGGCGGCCTATGCACACCAGCCGGAACGGATCGCCAACCGGGCTTACGCCAGCCGCGAGGGCAATGGCCCTGAAGCGTCGGGCGATGGATGGCGCTACCGTGGCGCCGGCGCCATCCAGCTGACCTTCGCCAATAACCACGCCGCCTGCGGCCGCCATTTCGGTCTCGCCAGTGGCGAGACCGGCGTCTGGCTGCGGCGTCCTGAAGGTGCCTGCCGCAGCGCCGCCTGGTTCTGGTGGCACAACGGCATCAACCGATGGGCCGATGCGCTCGACTTCGACGGTGTGTGCGACATGGTCAACCGGGGCAGGAAGACTGCAACGGTGGGCGATGCGATCGGCTGGCAGGAGCGGCTGGCTTTCTATAACACTGCCATGGAGGTCTTATGACAAACCTGCTCCTTCCCGCGCCGGCGAAGTATGCGCTGGCTGCCGGTGCGGCGCTGGCGCTATACCTGCTCGGGCGCATCGATGGCGAGCGGGCTGCCGGCGAAACGCATCTCCGCTATGTGGAGCAGCAGGCTGCCCGCAGCACGGCTATCGCCCATGCCCAGGCCAGGGTTGTTGTCCGCACCGAAACCAAATACCGCGACCGTATCCAGACGGTCTATGTGAAAGGAGATGAAATTGAACGCCAGGTTCCGGTCTACATTACGCGCGCTGACGATGAGCGCTTCGGCGTCAATGCTGGCTTCGTGCGCAGCTACAACGCCGCCTGGTCAGGTGAGCCTGCCGGACCTGCCGCCGAGTCTGATGCAGACCCCGCCGCCATTCCAGTGTCTGCGCTGGCCGCCACGGACGCCCACAATGCAAGCGCTTGCCGGGCCTGGCGCGAACTGGCGCTCGGACTGCGGGAGCACTATCAGCAACTGAAGGGCATTGAATGAAGGGTTCTTACTTACGGTAGAAATGCGACAGATACCGCCAATCTGATTGAGGTTTTGCTGTAGCAAAATTATAGTGTCTTGGGCAAAACTAAAAATCACATTCGGGGGAGATATGAATCTGCGTTTGCTATGCAGCGGCATCCTGTTGGCGAGCCTGGTGGCCTGTGGCGGCGGCAATGATGGCCCGGCAGTCGTCAGCACCATCAACGTAACGAGCGGCAATAACCAGACGGCGGTGGCTGGCGCCAAAGTCGCCGACCCCATCGTGCTGACGCTGGTGGACGCAGGCGGAGCGCCGGTTGGCAACGCAAGCGCCACGGCTGCTGTGGCCACCGGGGGCGGAGCACTGGGCTCCACCGTCTACACCAGCGACAGCGCAGGCAAGGTAACGATCAGCAGCTGGACACTGGGCACGGCGGCAGGCGACCAGACCCTGAACATTACTTCTGCCGGCGCCAAAGCTACCGTGACGGCCAAGGCGACGGCTGGTGCGCCAACCAAGATCAGCGCGCTGGCGGACAATGTCACCAGCGGCAATATCGGCGCGGTGCTGACCGCACCCGGTGTGACCGTAACCGACATCAACAATAATCCGGTGGCGAATACGGCCGTGACCTTCTCCGTGGCGGCCAACAATGGCGTGCTCGCCGGAAGCACCGCCACCACCAATGCCGCCGGCGTAGCGCGCGTGCCAGGCTGGACGCTGGGGCCGGTCATTGGCGTGCAGAAGCTGACGGCCAAGGCCGGCACGAGCGCCAGTGTGGATATCTCCGTCAACGCCACCCTGGCTGCCGGCTGCGTGAAGCAGCCTGTAGCGATCGGTGTGCCGGTGGCAGGGGCGTGGACGACGGACGATTGCAGCGACACTGCGCTGGCCCGCCTGTACGATGAATACACGCTGAAGCTGGCCGTGCCAACGTCCTTCCGCGCAAAAGTTACAGCCGCCAGTGGCCGCCAGTTGCGCATCTTTACCGCTGCCGGGCGTGTGGTCGGCGAGATGCCGAGCGATGCCTTTGCCCCCGCCGCGCTGAATCCGCTGGAGCTGCAATACACGCTGCCGGCTGGCGACTTCCTGGTGCGCGTGTACACGCCTTCGCCTGCTGCGCCCGGCAACTACACGCTGAGCCTGACCGATGACTTCTCGAATGCGATCAGCGATGCGGCGACCTGCCGCCCGATCATCTTCGCTACCTTCGGCAGTACGGTCACGCAGAACCTGAAGGCGGGTAACTGCTCCTTCATGGGCGACAACGAGGACCGCCTTGTGCTCCTGCTGAAGACCGGGGAAACGGTGTCGATCTCGCTGGCCACCACGGCGTTCAGCCCCTACCTGATCCTGCGCGACGACCGCACGCCGACCAGCCCGGCCGTGGCGAGCGCACGCCGGACTTCGCCGGGTACGGCATCCCTGACCTATACCGCAACCTTTGATGGGTTCCACGAGATCATTGTCACCAGCAATACCTTCGTGGAAGAAGGCGTGTATACGGTGACTGTCACGCAGCCCTGAGGCGGCCGGGCCGCACGCTGTCAGCCGTGCGGCCTGCGCTGGTTGGGGCAGGCCAGCACGCGCTTGATGGTAGCAAGGCCGATGCCATTGGTCGTGAGGAAGCGCACCGCGTCCTTCGGGCCGGTGGTGATCTGGATGGTCAGGCCCCGGTTGACGAGGTTGGCCGAGATGGCATCCATGCGTGAATATTTTCTGTTGGTGCGACCGCGCATTACTGATCCCTTGCTATCGATAATGATAGTAAGAGTCTAGCGAAAGTCGGGAAGCGCTGACGTACGCCAGCGCACATGCGGCGCTTAATCCGGCGTGCGGCGCGACATCGAGTCCGTCAGCACGCGTTTGATGGTTTCGCTTTCCACGCGCTGTTCAACGAGATAGCGTACCGCTTCCGCGGAGCCTGCGATCGCTTGCAGCGCCAGGCCATGGTTGATGATGGCTGCCTGGTGCTCGTCCTTACGGTTGCAGATGGTAGCTGGGTGATCCATGGCCGCTCTTCCTCCGAAGTGGAAACTCCAGTGTATGCAACTCCGCCATTAAAATCGTTAACTAAGTGCAGTTTTGGTCGTCGAGCCTGCAATTATTTTTTGTTATCGATTGCGCAATCGTTTAGCTGTTGCGATTTTGAATCAATACGCTTGAGAAATATCAACAGCGCTATAAATGTACTGTGCTAGCCCTTCAGGATCAGTCCGCCCGCAATCAGAAGCATGGTGGCGCCGGTCAGCGCTTCGATGCACTTCCAGGCCAGCGGCCGCGACAGCAGTCCGGCGAAGCGGGCGGCGCCGAAGCCCAGCAGGCTGAACCAGAGCAGAGAGGCGGTAATGGCACCGCCGGCGAAGTGCAGGCGTTCGGCAGGCTCGTAGCTGCCGCCGATGGAACCCAGCAGCACCACCGTGTCCAGGTAGACATGGGGATTCAGCAGCGACATTGCCGCCACGCTGGCCAGCGCCGTTTTCGCGCCTACCTTCGCCACCTCGTTCGAGGCATCCAGCGCGCTGCTGCGCAGCAGGTTGCCCCAGCTGCGCAAGCCATACCAGACCAGGAAAGCCGCACCGCCCCAGCGCGCCAGCGTAAGGGCGAGCGGCGAACCCTGGATCAGCGAACCGGCTCCCGCCACACCCGTCGAAATCAGCACCGCATCGATCACGATGCAGCTCGCCACCGTCAGCAGCACATGCTGCCGCTGAATCCCCATGCGCAGCACGTGCGCGTTCTGCGCGCCAATCGCCATGATCAGGCTGGCGCCCAGCCCCAAACCGCTCAGATAAGTGTTCATACATCCTCCTTGAAGACGCATGCTGGGCCAGGCGGTGTTCCGTGTGAAGTAAAATTAATATAATTCGATAATCATTAATTCTGCTAAAGGATGGCCCATGAAGTTCGACTCCCGGCAGTGCGAGGCCTTTCTGGCCGCAGTGGACATGGGCAGCTTCGAGCAGGCCGCGGCGCATCTGCACCTCACGCCCTCTGCCGTTTCGCAGCGTATCGGCGCGCTGGAGAGCGCCTTGGGCAGTCCCTTGCTGGTGCGGAGCAGGCCCTGCCGTCCGACGGGAGCGGGACGGCGCCTGCTGCAATACCTGCGGCGCGCCCGCTTGCTGGAGGAGGATTTTCTGTCCGACTTCGGCGATGCCGGCCTGGTCAGCAACATCTCCATCGCCGTCAATAACGACACCCTGGAAACCTGGCTGCTGCCCGCCATCGCGGGTTTTCTGGCCGAACAGCACCTGAATGTGGAGATCATTCTCGACGACCAGAATTACACCTATGAGCTGCTGGAAAACGGTTCGGCGGTAGCCGGAATTTCCACCCAATCCAAGGCCATGCGCGGCTGCGCTATTGCTCCGTTGGGAATAATGCGCTACCGGATGCTTGCATCCCCTGAGTTCCGCGATAAATGGTTCCCAGATGGTTATCACCGCGAGCCGGCGAAAAAGGCGCCGGTCGCCATATTCAACCGCAAGGATTTATTGCAGACGGATTTTATTCGCAGCCACCTTGGGCTGCTGCCCGGACATTATCCAGTCCATTATGTGCCCGCAAGCGGTCCATTCATGCAGGCCATTAAAAGCGGCATGGCTTATGGAATGCTCCCCGAGCAGCAGTACGGCGATTCGCTGGCCAAGGGGGAACTGGTCGATCTTGCGCTGGGTAAGTACGAAGATGTGCGCCTGTTCTGGCATTCCTGGCGCGTGCAGCCGCCTAACATCGAACGCCTGGGTGAGCGAATCGTCAACGCTGCGCGGGCCGCGCTTACCCAGGAGTAGATGGGGGCGTGCTGCTTTCTGGTTTGAACGCACCAGTTCCTGATACAACAGCGGCGCAAACTGTAGTTTCCGTACGTCATCATGGCGGCACGGAGTGCCGGGCCTGCTAAGCTAATGCCATCGCACATTCCGCTCTCATTGCCCAAGGTTCCACATTGCCGTTTTCACCCCGCCTCGAAGAAGCGTACCAGGCCGACTTGTCCCAGGAAAAAGGACGGGTAGCCCGTCACACGAGTATTCTCTGCTCGCTGCTTTACCTCGCCTTTGGCGTTCTCGATATCTGGGCGGTGCCATCCGCCTTATTTGAAGCCTGGGTCATCCGCATTATTGTGGTGGCGCTGACGGCGCTGATATTCGTGCTGACGCAGAGCCGGCCCGATTTCTTTGTTCGGCATTACCAGGCCATTACCATTTGCGAATACCTGATCTGGGGCGCCGGTATTGAAGCGATTATGCTGTTCTCGCATCCCGGCGATTTGGGGTGGGGCGCTTATTATGCGGGCCTGATCCTGGTGTCGATGGCTTTATATTCCTGGACTTATCTGCCGCCGCGGATAGGCTGCACGGTCGGTTTCCTGCTGGCGCTCAGTTATATCTGGCTTGCCGTCGCCAGCCAGGAAATGCCCACGCGCGGCGAATGGGTGCTGCTGGCGACCAATTGCTTCTTCCTGATCTCGGCCAATATCATCGGCCTGTTCTCGCTGCTGGTGCGCGAACGCTTCTCGCGCCAGGCCTTCCTGCTGAAAAACGCGCTGCACCGCGACCTGAAAATCGAGGAGGAAGCGCGCCGCCAGAGCGACTATATTTCGGAGCATGACCCGCTCACCGGCCTGCCCAACCGCGTCCGCTTCATGCGCCAGCTCGGCTGCATGCTGGAGCCGGGCCAGCCGCCGGTGGCCGTCTTGTTCATCGACCTTGATGGCTTCAAGCCCATCAACGACACGTATGGCCACGCGGCCGGCGACACGGTACTGGTGCAGATTGCGCGCCGCATCCGCGAATGCATCCGCACCAGCGACCTGGCTGCGCGCATGGGCGGCGACGAATTCGTGGTGGCGCTGCCGCAGCCTGAAGGCAATGCGGCGATGGTGGAGCGGGTAATGGAAGCTTTGCTGCAGTCCATCTCCGAGCCGCTGGATGCCAACGGCCACACGGTGCGCATAGGCGCCAGCGTGGGCGTGGCCCTGAGCCGGGATCACACGGTGACTGCGGAGGAATTGCTGGCCCGGTCGGACCAGCATATGTATGAAGTGAAGCGTGCCCGCAAGCGCGTGCACGCTGCCTCTTAGTAGGTGTAGAACATGCGCTGAATGTCTTTGGTGCTGTTCGTTTTGGTCAATGCCAGCATCAGCAGGATGCGTGCCTTCTGCGGGTTCAGCGTATCCGACACCACGAAGTCCAGCTCATCGTCGTTCGCCTCGCCGTTGCGCGCGAGGATGCCGTTGCCAACGCGGCTGCCGCGCACGATGATAGTGCCTTTCTTGCGCGCCGCGACCAGGCCCGGCTTCACTTTCGCCGCCAGGCTGCCGTCGCCGGTGCCCGCGTGGATAATGCCTTTGGCGCCTGCGGCTACGAAAGCATCCAGCGCCACGGTATTCATATTGGCGTAGCCGTACACAATATCCACTTGCGGCAGCGACTGCAGCGCGCTGATATCGAATTCCGTATCGGCCGTGTGCTTGCGAGTCGACGTGCGGTAGAAGAAGGCCTTGCCGCCCTGGATATAGCCCAGCATGCCCAGTTCCGGCGTCTTGAAGCTGTCCGGCGTCGAGGTGTTGGTCTTCGTCACATCGCGCGCGGCGTGGATCTGGTCGCCCAGTGCCAGCATCACACCCTTGTTAACGGCATCGGCGCTGCCTGCTACCAGCACGGCGTTATACAGATTGATCGGGCCATCGGCGGAGAGGGCGGTGGAAGGGCGCATGGCGCCAACCAGCACCACCGGTTTGCGGCTCTTCACCACCAGGTTCAGGAAGTACCCCGTTTCTTCCAGCGTGTCGGTGCCGTGGGTGATCACGATGCCGTCCACATTCGGCTGCGCGAGCAGCGCATTCACGCGCTTGCCGAGCGTGAGCCAGTGCTCATTGGTCATGCTTTCGCTGGCGATCTGGAACACCTGTTCGCCCGTCACATTCGCGACCTTCGCCAGTTCCGGCACCGCCTGGATCAGCTGCTGCACACCCACGGTGGCTGCCGTGTAGCCGACAGTCGTGGTGCTGCTGGCACCGGTGCCGGCAATGGTGCCGCCGGTCGCAAGGATCATCACGTTTGGCAGTTTTTGCGCTGCAGCAGTGCTGGCCAGCAGCAGCAGGCCGAACAGTGTCGCGAAGTACTGCGCCGTTTTTTGTCGAAGCATGCCATCTCCCTTTTTGGGTTTGAAAAAGAATGACGGGCATCTTATCAACAATTTACTCTTGGCATAAGACGCTGTTTGTTGCATATTGGCGTATCTGCAGTATATGCACGCGGAGGTGAAGTGGAGACAGACGCACTCAGACTGGCGGTCCTGATGCAAAGGAAGCCGCTCGCGAGCCGCTGGCAGCCTTATCATTGGTCACCCCTCGAAGTCCTGATCGAGCCCGATTTTCCTGCTGGCCCGCCACAGATGCTGCGCGGCGGCGAGGATGATATGCGCTGGCTGTTCTCCGGCTTTGAATTGCGTCTTTACAGCGACGAGGCCGAGGGCTATTTCCTGAATGTCGATACCGGCGCCCCCTGCTGGTTCATCATGTCGCGCCTGGAACAGGTAGATGGGCTGGAAGTCGCCGTGCCGCGCTTCATCACGCTGTCCTATAACGAGGCAGCCCGGCTGATGGATGGCGGCGAACAGGTGGATACCTTGCCTGCGCCGGACTGGATCGGCGACCATCTCAAACAATTCGTGCAGGAGTGGTACCGCCCTGAACCCAAGCGCAAGCGCCGCAAGCCATCCTTCGAGGGCGGCGCAGGCGTGGAGCGCATGGCGCGTGCCGAAGGGGAGCGCTATGGCGGCTGAAACCTTCTTTGCCCGCTGGTCGCGGCGCAAGGCGGAAGCTGCCGCCGAGCCGGCGCCAATGCCCGATGCGGAAACACTGCCGGCCGCGGAGGCCGAACCGCTGCCCGCGCCCACGCTGGAGCAGCTCTCCGCCCTCAGCCACAACGACGATCTCACGCCCTTCGTTGCGCGCGGCGTGGATGAAGGCGTGCGCCGCGCCGCCATGAAAAAGCTGTTTGCCGATCCGCACTTCAACGTGATGGACGGCCTCGATACCTATATCGGCGACTACAGCAAGCCCGATCCGATCCCGGCCACCATGCTGGCCGCGCTCACCCATGCCAAAGACTTGCTGACTCCCTTGTTCCGCTACGTCGAGGAAGAAGAGAAGAAGGAAGAAGCCCAAGCCACAAGCCAGGAAGACGATGAACGCCCGAATCAAAGTATGTAGCTGCAACCGCACCATGCCGCTGGACGGCACGGCACTTGGCGATGCGCTGGACACGCCGCTGGCGCCCGCATCGCAGCTGTGCCGCCGCGAAGTAGGCCAGTATCTGGAAGCGCTGGACGGCAGCGAACGCCTGGTGGTGGCCTGCACGCAGGAACAGCCGCTGTTCGCCGAACTGGCGGAGCAGAAGAATACCGTAGCGCCGATCCGTTTCGTGAACATCCGCGAAACGGCGGGGTGGAGCGCCGAAGCGCAGCAGGCCACGCCGAAGATGGCTGCCTTGCTGGCCGCCGCGCGCCTGCCCGATCCCGAGCCCGTGCCGGAAGTGGAATACCATTCAGAAGGCCATGCCTTGCTGCTCGGCCCTGCCGCGCGCGTATTGCCCTGGGCAAAGCGCCTGCAAGGCCAGCTGGAGGTTAGCGTGCTGCTGACCGATACGCAAGGCGCGCAACTGCCTGCACACCATGACTGGCCCACGCATTCCGGCAGCGGCATCAGCATCAGCGGCTACCTGGGCGCCTTCCGCGTCAGCTGGCAGCAATCCAATCCCATCGACCTCGATCTTTGCACCCGCTGCAATGCCTGCGTGAAGGCCTGCCCCGAAAATGCCATCGGCCTCGATTACCAGATCAACCTGAGTGCATGCACCTCGCACCAGGACTGCGTGGCCGCCTGCGGACCAATCGGCGCCATCGATTTCGCGCGCCGCGATACCGAACGCGAAGCGGAATTCGACCTCGTATTTGACCTGGGCGAGCAGCCGCTGATCACGCTGCACCAGCCGCCGCAAGGCTATTTTGCGCCCGGTGCATCCGAAGCGAAGGCCGCCGAAATGGCGCAAACCATGGCCGGCATGGTCGGCACTTTCGCCAAGCCCAAATTCTTCCAGTACAAGGAAAGCATCTGCGCCCACAGCCGCAACCAGAAAACCGGCTGCAACGCCTGTATCGATGTATGTTCCGCGCAGGCGGTGAGCCACAACGGCGACCATATCAAGGTGAACCCCAACCTGTGCGTGGGCTGCGGCGCCTGCACCACGGTGTGCCCGTCGGGCGCGCTGAGCTACGCGTATCCACGTGCTTCCGATCAGGGCGCGCGGATTCGCACGATGCTGTCCACCTATGCGAAGGCAGGCGGCAGGCGCCCGGCGCTGCTGCTGCATAGCGAAGAGGGCGGAGCGGCGCTGGTGCAGGAGCTGGGACGCCAGGCTGGTGCCGGCCTGCTGCGCGGGCTGCCTGCACGCGTGATTCCGCTGGCGCTGCACCACGTCGCATCGGTGGGCATCGACGTATGGCTGGCCGCAGTGGCGTACGGCGCGTCCAATGTGATGATCCTGGCCACCGGGGAAGAAGCCCCGCAGTATATCGATGCGCTGCGCAAGCAGGCCGGCATTGCGCAGGCCATCCTTACGGAACTCGGCTATGCGGGCGAGCATATGGTGCTGCTGCAGGCAGCCGATGCCGCCACGCTGGACAGCGCCTTGCGCCGCTGCGAAGCAGGCCAGGCGCCGCAGGAGGCCGCGGCTTTCAATATCGCGCCCGCCAAGCGCACAACCCTCGATTTCGTGTTCGGCCATCTGCTGAAACACGCGCCGCAGCCGAAGCAGGAACTCGCGCTGCCCGTGGGCGCTCCCTTTGGCACCCTGGCCGTCAACAAGGACGCCTGCACACTGTGCATGGCCTGTGTTGGCGCCTGTCCCGAATCCGCGCTGGCCGATAATCCAAGCCTGCCGCAGCTGCGCTTCACCGAGACCAATTGTGTGCAGTGCGGCCTGTGCGAAAAGACCTGTCCCGAGAACGCTATTTCGCTCACGCCGCGCCTGCTGCTGGCGCCGGAAGCAAAGCAGCCGCGCGTGATGAACGAAGCGCAGCCCTACCACTGCATCCGCTGCGAGAAGCCCTTCGGCACCCTGCAGATGGTGGAGAATATGGTGGCCAAACTATCCTCGCACGGCGCTTTCGCCGCCAACCTGGACCGCCTGCGCATGTGCGGTGATTGCCGCGTGGTCGACATGATGCAGCCTGCAAAAGAAGTCTCCATTTTTGAGGTGAAGCGCTAATGGAAACCAGCCTGCAATTCGAAACGCCCGATCGTGGCGAAGAGGACGCACGCGCAGACCTGTATGGCCTGCTGGCCGTGCTGTTTTACCAGCCGCCCACCAACGAGATTCTCGATTCCATCGCCGGGGCGCCATCCGACGGCGTGGGCGAACTGCCGGATGTATGGCGCGAACTGCAGCGCGCCTGCAGGGAGGCCGATCCGGAGGGCGCGCGCGATGAATACGAGTCGCTGTTTATCGGCGTCGGCAAGCCCGAAATTTTCCTGTACGGCTCCTGGTACCTGTCCGGCTTCATGATGGAGAAGCCGCTGGCGCAGCTGCGTTCCGACCTGCTTGCCCTGGGCCTGGAGAAAGAGGACGATGTGACCGAAAGCGAGGACCATATCTCCTCCCTTTGCGAGGTGATGCGCCACCTGATCACCAGTGAAGATGTGCTGCATGGCAGCATCGCAACGCAGAAACAATTTTTTGCGGCCCATATGCAGCCCTGGGTACAGACCTTCTGCGATACCGTTATCCAGCATCCGCAGGCGCGCTTCTACGCTCCGGTAGCGCGGCTGGCGCAGGCTTTCTTCGCGATCGAGATGCAGGCCTTCGATATGGCGTCACTACAGGAATGAAATAAATTTTTAATTGTGTTAAGGTTTTACAGACGTAATAATTGCGCAACACAACCTGTCTGAGGAGACACGGATGTCCACCCAAGCAAAACCGTCACGCCGAAGCTTCTTTACCGGACTGGGCGCAGTTGCCGCCGCCGGTGTCGCCGTCAAGATAGCGTCCCAACCTGCCGAGGTTCCCGCTGCGGAGCCGGAAGCTGCAGACCCGGGTGGTACCGGATACCGCCTGAGCGAACACATCAAAAAATACTACCGTACCGCCAAACTCTGAGTTGGAAGGGGACTCACCATGCTGCTGACACGTAAAGGGCCTGCGGGCCAGCGTTCGTCCGGCCGTTTCGCCGCAGGTCTGAGCGAAAGCCTGTCGCGCGCGCTGCCCACCATGGACCGCCGCGCTTTCCTCAAACGTTCCGGTATCGGCGTCGGCGCTGGCCTGGCGCTCTCGCAGACGCCTTTGCTGCGCAAGGCCCGCGCGGCCGATGCACCGGCCGATGGCGCCAAGGCGAAGCACGAGGTGAAACGCACGGTCTGCACCCACTGCTCGGTGGGCTGCGCGGTGGACGCCATCGTGGAAAACGGCGTGTGGGTGCGGCAGGAGCCGGTGTTCGATTCGCCCATCAACCTTGGTGCGCATTGCGCGAAAGGCGCGGCGCTGCGTGAACACGGGCACGGTGAATACCGCCTCAAATATCCGATGAAGCTGGTGAACGGCAAATACCAGCGCATCAGCTGGGACGTGGCCTTGCAGGAGATTTCCGAGCGCCTGCTGGACACGCGCAAAAAGAACGGGCCGGACTCCGTGTTCTGGGTGGGCTCCTCCAAGCACAATAATGAACAGGCGCAGCTGCTGCGCAAATTCGTGTCCTTCTTCGGCACCAATAACTGCGACCACCAGGCCCGCATCTGCCACTCCACCACGGTGGCCGGTGTGGCGAACACCTGGGGTTACGGCGCCATGACCAACAGCTACAACGACATGCAGTTCGCCAAAGCCGTGATGTATATCGGCTCGAACGCTGCAGAGGCGCACCCGGTCTCCATGCTGCACATGCTGCACGCGAAGGAGAACGGGACGAAGATGATCGTGGTCGACCCGCGCTTCACGCGTACCGCAGCAAAGGCCGACCAGTATGTGCGCATCCGTTCCGGTTCGGACATCCCCTACCTGTACGGCATGATGTACCACATCTTCAAGAACGGCTGGGAAGACAAGCAATACATCAACGACCGCGTGTTCGGCATGGACCAGGTGCGCGAAGAGGTGATGAAGTGGACGCCCGACCGCGTGGAAGAAGCCTGCGGCGTGCCGGAAGCGGAAGTGTACAAGGCTGCTGAAACGATGGCGATGAACCGTCCATCCTCGGTGGTGTGGTGCATGGGCCAGACCCAGCACTCCATCGGCAACGCCATGGTGCGTGCTTCCTGCCTGCTGCAGCTGACGCTGGGCAATGTGGGCAAGTCGGGCGGCGGCACCAATATTTTCCGTGGCCACGACAATGTGCAGGGCGCCACCGACGTGGGCCCAAACCCGGACTCGCTGCCCGGCTACTACGGGCTGGCCACCGGCGCATGGAAGCATTGGTGTGCGGTGTGGGGTGTGGATTACGAATGGGTGAAGAGCCAGTTCGCCTCGCAGGCCATGATGGAGAAATCCGGCACCACGGTCTCGCGCTGGGTCGATGCGGTGCTGGAAAAGAATGCGCTGATCGACCAGGACAGCAATGTGAAGGCCATGGTGTTCTGGGGCCATGCACCGAACTCGCAAACCCGCGGCCTGGAAATGAAGAAGGCCTTCGACGCGCTCGATACGCTGGTGGTGATCGACCCGTATCCGTCTGCCACCGCCGCCATGGCGGCAATGAAGGTGGACGGCCAGGAAGTCAATCCGAACCGCGCGGTCTACCTGCTGCCGGCCGCCACGCAGTTTGAAACCTCGGGCTCGGTCACCGCATCGAACCGTTCCATCCAATGGCGCGAGAAAGTGATCGAGCCGCTGTTCGAATCGCGCACCGACCATATGATCATGTACCAGCTGGCCGAGAAGCTGGGCTTCGGCAAGCAGCTGGTGGCGAAGATCAAGCTGGTGCCGGGCAAGGGCGGCATGATGGAGCCGGAACCGGAGGACATGCTGCGCGAAATCAACCGCGGCAACTGGACCATCGGCTACACCGGGCAGTCCCCGGAGCGCCTGAAAGCGCACATGCGCAATATGCACCTGTTCGATGTGAAGACCTTGCGCGCCAAAGGCGGCAAAGACCCGGTCACGGGCTACGACCTTACCGGCGACTACTTCGGCCTGCCATGGCCTTGCTACGGCACGCCGGAACTCAAGCATCCGGGCTCGCCCAACCTCTACGACAACAGCCGCCATGTGATGGACGGCGGCGGCAACTTCCGCGCCAACTTCGGCGTGGAGAAGGATGGCGTCAACCTGCTGGCGGAAGACGGCTCGCACTCCGTGGGCGCCGACATCACCACCGGCTATCCGGAATTCGACCATGTGCTGCTGAAGAAGCTGGGCTGGTGGGACGACCTCACCGAGGCCGAGAAGAAGGCGGCGGAAGGCAAGAACTGGAAGACCGACCTTTCCGGCGGCATCCAGCGCGTTTGCCTCAAGGTGCACGGCGTGCACCCCTTCGGCAATGCGAAGGCGCGTGCGGTGGTGTGGAACTTCCCCGACCCGGTACCGCTGCACCGCGAGCCGCTGTTCGGCACGCGGCCGGATCTGGTGGCGAAGTACCCGACCCACGACGACAAGAAAGCCTTCTGGCGCATGCCAACGCTGTACAAGTCGGTGCAGCAGAAGAACGTGGAAGCAGGGCTGGACAAGAAATTCCCGATCATCCTTACCTCCGGCCGCCTGGTCGAGTACGAGGGCGGCGGTGAGGAAACGCGTTCCAACCCATGGCTGGCCGAGCTGCAGCAGGAGAATTTCGTCGAGATCAATCCGAAAGCAGCGAACGACCGAGGCATCCGCAACGGTGAATACGTGGTGGTGTCTACGCCGACCGGTGCACGCATCAAGGTGCGTGCCCTGGTCACACCGCGCGTGGGACCGGATACGGCCTTCATTCCCTTCCACTTCTCAGGCTGGTGGCAGGGCAAGGACATGCTGGAGTTCTACCCTGAAGGCGCAGCGCCTATCGTGCGCGGCGAGGCGGTGAACACGGCCACCACCTACGGTTACGACTCCGTCACCATGATGCAGGAAACCAAAACAACGATCTGCAACATCGAACGTTTCACCGCCTGAAGGGGACACCATGGCACGCATGAAATTTATCTGCGACACCGAGCGCTGCATCGAATGCAATAGCTGCGCCACGGCTTGCAAGAATGAGCATGAAGTCCCGTGGGGCGTGAACCGCCGCCGCGTGGTCACCATCAACGACGGCGTGGTCGGCCAGGAGAAATCGGTCTCCGTGGCCTGCATGCACTGTTCGGACGCGCCCTGCATGGCGGTGTGCCCGGTCGACTGCTTCTACCGCACCGACGAAGGCGTGGTGCTGCACAATAAGGACGCCTGCATCGGCTGCGGCTACTGCTCCTATGCCTGTCCCTTCGGCGCGCCGCAGTTCCCGTCCAACGGCACTTTCGGCCTGCGCGGCAAGATGGACAAGTGCACCTTCTGCGCCGGCGGCCCGGAAGAAAACGGATCGCAGGCGGAGTTCGAAAAATATGGCCGCAACCGCCTGTCCGAAGGCAAGCTGCCGGCCTGCGCCGAAATGTGCTCCACCAAGGCCCTGCTGGGCGGCGATGGCGACGTGGTGGCCGATATCTTCCGCACCCGCGTGATCACGCGCGGCAAGGGCAGCGAAGTGTGGGGCTGGGGCACGGCCTACGGCAAATCGCCAAACCCTGAAGCGACTGGCCCGCAAGGAGGCAAATCATGAAGCGCTCCGCAGCGGTAGCAGCCATGCTGGCGCTGGCCTTGTCGGCCTGCGGCGAGATCGACCAGTCCAAAACCGGCGCATCGGTGGAACGGGGCGACGATGCGGCCTTCAAGGGCGCACCGGGCGACCTGAATGTGGCCAGGGGCTGGACGCCGGGCTCTAAGGATGCCTGGAACAAGCAGGTGCGCGAACGCGGCCAGCTGCAGAACGAGTACAACCGCATCAGCGCCCGATAAGCGGAGGCTTACATGACACGATGGCTTGCCATGCTTCTGCTGAGCGCCGCCGCTGTAGGAATGGGCGCCAGCGCTGCAGCACAGGATAAGGCCGCGCCGCAGCCCGCGGTGGCGGGTGGCGCAGGGGCTGCGAAGGGACAGGTGACGCCCGAACCGCAGCCTGATCTCGGGCCGCCCGCGCAGAAACCGCTCGTCGGCGCACCCGCCCAGCCGCAGCCCGTTGGCGAAGCGCCGGCTGCGAAAGCCGGTCCCGGCGCGCACGCGGAAACGCCGATGCTCTCGGCCCCGCGCGTTGAATCCGTCGATATCCTGAAACAGAACCAGGCCGAGCGCACGCGCGACCAGCCCGGCAATCTGGCGCCGACCTGGCGCCAGGTGAAGCAGGGCACGCCCAACTACGTCAGCCTGCCGTATCCCGAGGCCGGTGTGCTGATCCAGCCGAAAGCGCAGTTCCCCGGCCAGAGCCACGCCACCACGGCAGGCGAAGCATGGCGCCAGTACCGCAACGGCCCGCTGATGCAGATTGGCGGCTGGATCCTGATCATCACCATGCTGGCCATCGCCGCCATGTACCTGCTGAAAGGCCCCATCAAGCTGCGCCATCCGCGCACCGGCCGCCTGATCGAGCGGTTCACGCCGACCGAGCGCATGGTGCACTGGACGGTGGCGATCAGCTTCGTGATCCTGATGCTGTCCGGCCTGACCATGATGTTCGGCAAATTCGTGCTGATGCCCATCATTGGCCACACACTGTTCGGCTACCTGACCTATGCGCTGAAGACCATCCACAACTTCGTGGGGCCGCTGTTCTCGATTTCGCTGATCGTGATGTTCATTACCTATGTGCGGGATAATTTCCCCATCGCGGCGGATATCAAGTGGCTGTTCACGCTGGGCGGCGCCATCGGCAAGGGCCATCCCCATGCGGGCCGTTTCAATGCCGGCGAAAAGCTGTGGTTCTGGGGTGGCGTGGTGCTGCTGGGGATTATCGTCAGCGCCTCCGGCTTCGTGCTGAACAGGATCGTGCCGAGCCTGGATTACACGCGCGCCATGATGCAGGTAGCGAATATCATCCACATCGTGGCCGCCGTGCTGGTGATGGCTGCGGCGCTGGGCCATATTTATTTGGGTACCATAGGCATGGACGGCGCCTACCGCGCCATGCGCGACGGTTATGTGGACGACGAGTGGGCCGTGGAGCACCACGACCTGTGGTACGACGATATCCAGCATGGCCGGGTGCCGCGCGTGCGAACGCAGGAAGGCGCCGCTACCGTCAGTTCCACCGCGCCGAAAACCGTGTGAGGAGACCGGACATGAAACAGAAACTGTATGCAGGACTGGCGCTGCTGGCGCTGGCCGGACTGGCGCAAGCGAAGCTGCCGCCGCTGACGGAAGAACAGAAGGCCGCTGCGGCCGCCACGAAGGACAAGCAGGCCTGGACCGACAAGACCATGGCCTACAAGCTTTGTCTCGCGCAGGACCGCATCGCCGCCGAGTATCACAAGAAAAAAGGCGGCAAGCCATCGATGGAAGTGCCCGCCTGCGTGAATCCCGGCCCTTATGTGGCGCAGGTGGCGGCGGCCAAGGAAGTCGGCATCGCCGATTCGAAACCGAGTCCGGAAGCGGGTGCACGCCAGCCTCCGCCGGGCAAGAAATAAGATGTCATACCGTCCCGAACTGTCTGCTGCCAGCGCTGTCCTCACCCGCGAAGTCGAAGTGCTGGACGAGCGTGGCCGCGCCTCCATCATTTCCATTCCCGCCGAAAGGCCGCTCACCGTCTATGTGGACAAGCGCGAGCTGGTCACGCTGATGACGCTGGGCGGGGCGCCGGAAGCGCTCACGCTGGGCTATCTGCGCAACCAGCGCCTGGTGCGTTCGCTGGACGATATCGTATCGGTGCATGTGGACTGGGAAGTGGACGCGGTGGCCGTCAAAACCCGCAACGGCATTGCCGATGTGGAGGAGCGCACCTCGAAGAAGGTGGTCACCACCGGCTGCGGCCAGGGCTCCGTGTTCGGTGGCCTGATGGATGACGTGGACAAGATCCGCCTGCCGGAGACGGCGCGGCTGCACCAGTCCACGCTGTACGGCATTGTCGATACCATTCGCACCCACCAGTCCATCTACAAGCAGGCCGGCTCCGTGCACGGCTGCGCGCTGTTCTCGGCCAAGGGCGAGTTGCTGTATTTCGTGGAAGACGTGGGCCGCCATAACGCGGTGGATGCCATTGCCGGCCTGATGTGGCTGGAGGGCATGGACGGCGCCGACAAGATTTTCTACACCACCGGCCGCCTCACGTCCGAGATGGTGATCAAGGGCGCCCAGATGGGCATTCCCTTCCTGCTGTCCCGCTCCGGCACTACGCAGATGGGCCATATGGTGGCGGAACGCATCGGCATGACGCTGCTGGCGCGGTGTACCGGCAAGCACTTCCTGCTGCTGACGGGGAAAGAGCGCCTCATCTTCGCGCCCGAACTGGCCGAAGTGCTGCGTTACGCATAAAAAAGACCCGCCGCAGCGGGTCCGTGAAGCGGGGTACGCCGGAGTCAGCCCAGTTTATTGTTCGACTTGCGGCGTGCGGTAAAGGCCAGCAGGCCGATACCAATGCCCAGCATTGCGTAGGTAGCAGGTTCCGGAATCGGAGCCGTTTGCAGGTTCAGGGTGCCGGCATAGGAGCCGCCCATGTCCGGAATCGCGGTGCTACCAGTCACCGTGAACCCGTAGTTGCCCGACATTAGCGTGTCCATCGGATAGAACTCGATACCACCGGCGGTGGTGAAGGACGTGCTCAGCATCGTGCGCGAAGAGTCATCTTCAACACGGAAGAAAGTGATTTCCGTGATCCCATAGTTGGACAGGCGGGAAGAATCGATCCAGGTTTTGCCGACCACGGCAGTGCCGCTGGCCCAGCCCATCGTTGCTGCATCGACCGAGAACAGGAAATCGTCCTCGAAATCCGTGCCTGGAGTTGCGTGGGTCATGCCGAAGACGGCATTACCTGCGGCGTCAAACGTCAGTGTGGTCTGCGCGTTTGCACCGGTGCTGGCCAGCATGCCAGCGGTAAGAAGTAAAGAACCGGCTACCTTGCTTAATAACGCTTTCTTCATTTGTATACCCCTTGAACTCGTTTGTTTGTTGCAGAGAGTAGTCACCAAACGTCGCCAGAAATGCTCATCCGCAAAATCAATTGCCTGTTGAAATTGAAAATTTGCAATTCTGATAACGTTATTTATATTATCTCGACTTGGCGCACGATTGCTACACTAATGAAGCGTAATTTCGGCGAAAAGCGACTCATCCGCAGCACCTGTTCAAAGTCCGGCAAAGTCAAGCTCAATCTTTTTCGCGCTTGATTTCCGGCAGTCATAAATTCGTCTTTCCCGGCCCCGCTATAATTGGCTGATGGATATCAATTCGGACGACCTCAGGATCTTTGTTGCGGTAGTCGATTCCGGCACCCTGAGCGCTGCGGCGGTGCACCTGGGACAGACCACATCGGGCGTCAGCCGCGCGCTGTCGCGGCTGGAAGAAAAGCTGCAGACCACCTTGCTCACCCGCACCACGCGGCGCATGGAACTTACCGAAGAAGGCCGCCTCTTCCTGGACAAGGCGCGCAGCATCCTGGCCTCGATGGAGGAGATGGAAGAGTGCATCCGCATCCGCAGCCAGCAGCCATCCGGCCGCCTGGCTGTCGATGCCGCCTCGCCCTTCATGCTGCATTGCGTGGTGCCGCATGTGGCGGAATTCCGCCGCCTGTATCCGGAGATTCGCCTCGAATTGCGCAGCAACGACCAGATTGCCGACCTGATCGAACACCGCACCGATATCGCCATCCGCATCGGCACGCTGAGCGACTCCACCTTGCATGCACGGCCCCTGAGTTCGAGTCCTTTGCATATCCTTGCGAGCCCGGCCTATCTTCAGCAGCGCGGTGCGCCACAGCGTCCTGAGGACCTGGCAAGCCATTCCCTGATTGGCTTCGTTCAATACGAGCTGGGCAACCAGTGGCCCTTGCGCCATACGGGCGGCGACGCTTACGCGGTGCAGCCGGCCATCTCCGCATCGAGCGGCGAAACGCTGCGCCAGCTTGCGCTGGAAGGCCAGGGCATCGTCTGCCTGGCGGACTTCATGACGCGCGCCGATATTGCGGAAGGCCGCCTCTTGCCATTGCTGCAGGACTTCAACACCGGCTACCGCCAGCAGATCAACGCCGTCTACTACCGCAACACGCAGCTCGCGCAGCGTATCAGCTGCTTCCTCGAATTCCTGCAGCAAAAGCTGTAGGCCTGATCCCACATCACGATTAGCTCAAGGCGGCGTTGTCTTTGTACGATACCGCACGGTCCATGTCATGCCCACGACATAAACTGGCCTTGCGTGATTGATGCGCAATGCAGCGAATCCAAGAAAACGAAGCAGGTCCGCTCGTCCGCAGGCAAGTCCGGCCGCCTAAAGCGCCGGCACCAGATTCAGCGCCGATACGGGAGGTCACATGACGACGCAGACGAACCATCCATCGAAGTATGCAGTGCGCGAGTACCTCGAACGCCGTTCACAGGACGTGAAGCCGCCGCCGACGCCGGAAGAAATCCGCCGTCAACTGGGTTGGGGGCTGATGATGTTCGAGCAGAAAATCAGCAACGGCAGGTCGTAAACAGGAGAAAACAATGGGTAAGCGTATCGGCAACAAAGACATCGCGCAGCACCGCAGCAAGGACGATAAAAAACGCATCAAGGCAGCGAACGTTGCCATGGAGGCCGTGAAGCAAGCAGCCGCCAGGGCAAAATACCGCAACGCCCAGAAAGGCCAGACTGCCGCCTCCGCTCAAGCCTGACACCGGCTGATGTCTCGAAACAAGAAGCTCATTCCTCGCGGGATGGGCTTTTTTGGCGTTTACGGCGCCATTCGCTGAAAAGCGCGTCATTCACCGGTCGCCAGCCGCCATTCACCGAAAAGCGGTATCGGCCGCCCCTGTTCCCACGTATTGTTACGTTCAACCAAACACAAGACGGGGAGCAGCAAAATGAAAAACGGGATGCAGCAAACGCGCAAGCAGATCCTCTGGGGCCTGCTGATCGTCGCGGCTGGCGTGGCCTTCCTCATGAATCGCGAGGACATGCTTGAAGTGAGCATGCTCTGGACCTGGTGGCCAGTGATCTTGCTGATTTTCGGCCTCAATAATATGATCCTGCCGGCAGACGGCAAACAGTTCATGGACGGCCTGGGCCAGGTAGCCTTCGCCGCATGGTTCTATGCCGCGAGCGAGCACCTGTGGGGCCTGACCTTCTTCAACAGCTGGCCCATCCTGGTGGTCGTAGCGGGCGTGTGCCTGGTGCTGCAGCCGCTGGCCAATAAATTCTTCGATTCCAAAAGCAAGGAGATGTAAATGAGAACCCGACGCGAACGCAGCCCAGCGGGGCAAGTGATTGTAGGTGTCGCGGTCATTGTGGTCGGCATGCTGTTCCTGCTCGATAACCTCGGATGGCTGGACTTCAACTTCGACTTCCAGTTCTGGCCGATGATCCTGATCGTGGCCGGCTCGCTGAAGCTGATGCAGGGCCGCAGCGCAAATTCCCACCTGGTGGGCGGCGGCCTGCTGCTGTTTGGCCTGCTGCTGATGTTGAAGGGCATGGGCCTCATTTACATCAGCTGGCGCGTGATAGCGCCGCTGGCGATGATTGCGGTCGGCCTGATGGTGGTGTTCCGCTCCGCGAAGCAGCGCAAGGACGGATCGGGCGCCGCCATCTTCGGTGTGAGCAAGGAAGATGATGGCGGCAACGTCGTCAACATGACGGCCATCCTGGGCGCATCGGTACGGCGCTGCGTATCGCAGGACTACCGCGGCGGCGAGCTGACGGCCATGATGGGCGGCTGCGAACTGGACCTGCGCGAAGCCTCGATCAACGGCGACGTCTATGTGCAGGTGTTCGCCATGATGGGCGGCATCACCATCAAGATTCCGGCGGACTGGCAGGTGGAACTGGAAGGCACGCCTATCCTGGGCGGCTTCGACGAGAAGACGGTGCTGGCCAAGGGCAGCAGCAAGCGCCTGATCGTGCGCGGCTATGCCATCATGGGCGGTGTGGAAGTCCGCAACTGATGCAAAGGATGCTTACAGGGCGCGGACTGGCCCTCTACCTGGCAATCTGGTCGCTGATTGCGCCGGCGCTGGCGAAGGTGGTCGCACTGGTAACGCAGTCGCCGGCGCCGAATGCCATGCTGTTCGCGGTGCCGGGCACCTTGCTGTTCGCGGTGGCGGCGGGTTTTTCAGCCTACTACCTGTGCCGCGCCAACCCCCTGGGCGGCGACAAGCATATGGGGCTGGTGCTGCTGGCGCTGGGCGCAGGTGCGGCGCTGATCAGCCTTGTGTGGATTGGCGCGCTGCAGCTGTGGAACCTGGTATGCGCGTCCTTCGGCGTATGGTGGGCAGGCATCGAGTTCCATGCGCAGCTGATGGCATTGCTGTTCACACTGGGCGTGCTGCTGTATGGCCTGCTGGCGGTCATCAACTACCTGATGATCGAGTTTGTGCGGGCACGGAACGCGGAGAAGCGCGAGCTGGAGCTGCAGGTGCTGGCGCAGGACGCGGAACTCCGCATGCTGCGCACGCAGATCGACCCGCACTTCCTGTTCAACAGCCTGAATTCGATCAGCGCGCTGACCTCGCAGAACCCGAAGGCGGCGCGCGAGATGACGCTGCAACTGGCCAGCTTCTTCCGCCAGAGCCTGGGCATGGAATCGCACCGCAAGGTCACGCTGGAACAGGAGATGGTGTTGATCCGCCACTTCCTCGCGATTGAAAAAGTGCGCTTCGGCGAACGGCTGATTGTGGAAGAAGCGGTGGAGAAGAGCGCGCTGGAATGCTGCGTGCCGCCGATGATCATCCAGCCGCTGGTGGAAAACGCCATCAAGCATGGCATCGGGCAGCTTCCCGAGGGCGGGCTGGTGATGGTGGCCGCATGGCGCGACGGCTCGCAGCTGCGCATCACCGTGCATAACGCGATCGATGCGGACCTGCCGGAGGCGCGCGGTAATGGCATAGGCCTGAGCAATGTGCGCCAGCGCCTGGCGGCGGCCTACGGGCACGAAGCGAGCGTGCAATGGGAACGCGAGGACGGCAGCTTCAAGGTCAATATTACGATGCCTGCGCAGACGGGCGAAGAGGAATGATCCGATGAAAATCATCATCGTCGACGACGAAATGCTGGCGCGCGGCGTGGTGCGCGAATACCTGGCCGAACATGGAGATGTGGAAGTGCTGGCCGAATGCGGCAACGGCTTTGAAGCGGTGAAGGCGATTACCGAGCTGGAACCTGACCTGGTTTTCCTGGACATCCAGATGCCCAAGCTCGATGGCTTCGAAGTAGCAGAACTGGTGGGCAGCAAAACGCGCTTCATCTTCGCCACGGCTTTCGACCAGTACGCCATCAAGGCCTTCGACCATCATGCGCTGGACTACCTGCTGAAGCCCTTCAGCCAGCAGCGTTTCGACCAGGCCCTGGCGCACGCGCGCGCCAGCCTGGGCGACCGCGGCACGGAGGCGGCGGTGGAAGCCGTGGTACGCGATATGGCATCGACGCGGGCCAAACCGCTGGGCCGGGTGCTGATTCGCGACGGCGCGAAGGTGCACGTGATCCCGGCCGAGAAAATCGACTACATCGAAGCGCAGGACGACTACGTGCAGGTGCACACGGAAGGCAAGGCGCTGCTGAAGAACCAGCGCCTGAGCGAGCTCGAAGCGCAGCTGGAAGCGGACAAATTCTTCCGCATCCACCGCAGCTACCTGGTGAACATCGAATGCGTCAGCCGCATCGAGCAGGTCAGCAAGGACAGCCACGTCGCGGTATTGAAATCCGGCCCCCGCCTCCCCATCAGCCGCAGCGGCTACCAGAAAATCCGCACCGCCATCCAATAAGTTACCCGGAAAGCATGACACCGTGGGGTCAGGCACCGTCTGTCATACTGACAGCTGGTGCCTGACCCCACGGTGTCATGCTTTCCGGGCTAGGGCAGGCGCCACCAGGTGGGGAGGAGGGCGCGGATGTCGGGGCGGGTGAAGCGGTCGTCGATCAGGTGGATGGTGCCGCGGTCCGTGGTGGTGCGGATCACGCGGCCGGCGGCCTGTACTACCTTCTGCAGGCCGGGGTACAAATATGTATAGTCGTAGCCCGCGCCGAAAATCGCTTCCATGCGCTCGCGGATCTGCTCGTTCACGGGATTGAGCTGCGGCAGGCCGAGCGTGGCGATGAAGGCGCCGATCAGGCGGGCGCCCGGCAGGTCGATACCTTCGCCGAAGCTGCCGCCCAGCACCGCAAAGCCGATGCCTTCGCTCGTTGTCGTAAAGCGGGCCAGGAAGGCGTCGCGCTCGCCTTCGTCCATGCGCCTGCTTTGGCGCCATACCGTGATGCCGGGGTGCTCGCGCTCGAACAGCGCCGCCGCCTTGTCCATGTAGTCGAAACTGCTGAAGAAGGCGAGGTAGTTGCCGGGCTGGCGTTCATATTGCGCGGCCATCAGCTTTACGATCGGCGCCAGCGAGCGTTCGCGGTGCTGGTAGCGGGTGGAGATGTGACCAGCGACCTGGACGTCGAGCTGCGCAGCGTCGAAGGGGCTTTCGACATCGATCCATGCCGTATCCGAAGGCATGCCCAGTGTGTCGCTGTAGTAGTTCCAGGGACTGAGCGTGGCCGAGAACAGCGCGGTGGCATGCGCCGCTTCGAAGCGCGGCTTCAGGAAGGGCGCGGGAACGATGTTGCGGATGCAGAGCACCGAATTGCTGCGTCCCGCGCTGCCGCTCTTTGTGATGTCGAACAGCGAATGCTGGCCGAAGCTTTCTGCCAGCCTGCCGAAATGCAGCGCTTCGAAGTAGAAGTCGATGATGTCGCCGTCGAACCATTGCGGGTGCTCGGCCATGTAGTCGCCGATCTCCGTCGCCGCTGTCTGCAGCGCGCCCATGAATTTTTCCGGCAGCTCGGCGTAGCCCTTGTATTCCTCGTCCTGTTCCTTTTCGAGCGCGCTCCATTGGCGGTGCACGCGGTCCAGCGATTTGCGCAGCGCCTCCGGAGCAGCCTTGCGCAGCATGCGCAGGCCGCTGTGTTCCATCTCGGCGGAGTACATCTTGCGCGCGCGCGACACCATATTGTGCGCTTCGTCCGCCAGCACAGCTACCTTCCATTCGTTCATCAGCGTGAGGCTGTACAGCATTGCTGTGAAGTCGAAATAGTAGTTGTAGTCGCCCACAATCACGTCTGCCCAGCGTGCCAGCTCGCTTTGCAGGTAGTAGGGACAGATTTGATGCGCCAGCGCTGCCTCGCGCACGGCCTCGCGGTCGAGGATGGGCAGCTGCAGCGCCGTACTGCGCGCCGCCGGCAGCCGGTCGTAAAAGCCCGCCGCCAGCGGACACGATTCGCCATGGCAGGCCTTGTCCGGATGCTCGCAGCTCTTGCTGCGCGCCGTGAGTTCGAGCACGCGCAGCGGCAGCAGGGGCGCACTTTTCCGGATGGTGCCAGCCGCATCCAGCGCCATACGGCGGCCCGAGGTTTTCGCAGCCAGGAAGAACACCTTGTCCAGCCCATGTTCGGCGCTCGCCTTCAGCAGCGGGAACAGGCTGCCCATGCTCTTGCCGATGCCGGTCGGCGCCTGCGCCAGCAGGGCGCAGCCGCGCGCGCTGGTCTTGTACATGGCTTCCGCCAACTGGCGCTGGCCTGCACGGAAACCGTCGAAGGGGAAGCGGACGCCTTTCAGCTGTTCATCGCGCGCCGCCCGGTGCGCCATCTCCTGTTCGGCCCAGGCGAGGAAACGGCTGCACTGTTGCTCGTAAAAGACGAGCAGGTCGGCGGCAGAAGCCTCCTGCGTGACCAGCGTTTCCTTCTGGCTGCCAATATCGAAATAGACCAGCGCAAGCCGCAGCGACGCAAGCCCACGCTCGGCACACAGCAAATGGCCGTAGACCTTGAGCTGAGCCCAGTGCAGGTGGCGGTGGTTGGCCGGCATCTTCGACAGGTCGCCACGGAAGGTCTTGATTTCTTCCAGCTGGTTCTGGCGCTTGTCGTAGCCGTCGGCGCGGCCGCGCACGTTCAGGGCGCCGAAACTGCCGCGCAGGCTGATTTCGCGCTCATAGTCGTCGCCCCGGCGCGATGCCACCAGCGCGTGGCCTGCGATGCCTTCCTGCGCCGTCGGCGACGGCGTGAAGCGCAGGTCGAGGTCGCCCGCCTTGGCGGTGAATTCGCACAGGGCGCGCACGGCGATGGCGTAGCTCATTCCGCCCACTGCAGATAACACACCGAGATCGGCATATTGTGATGCGCGCAGTAATCGATCCAGCGCAGCTGGTTGTCCTGCAGCCGGTCGCCGGGGCCTTTTACTTCGATCATGTTGTAGCGCCGTTCCGCCGGCCAGAACTGGATCAGGTCCGGAAAGCCGGTGCGGTTGGACTTCACATCCGCCAGAATCCGCTCGAACCATTTCTTCAAATGCTCAGCCGGAATGCAGGCCAGCGCCAGGTCCAGCAGCGCTTCATCCATCACGCCCCAGAACACGAACGGCGACTGGATGCCGTGCTTCAGCACGAGGTTGCGGCGGATGGTGTCCTGGTAGCGCCCGTCCTCCAGCTGTGCAAAGCAGGCCGCAAACTGCGCGGCGCGTCGGCGCTGGAAGTCTGCGCTGTGCAGGTCGGCCGGCCCATGGTGGTAGGGATGGAAGAAGGCGCCCGGCACGGCGGCAAATACCGCGTCCCAGCACAGCAGGCCAAACAGGGAGTTGATCAGCGTGTTCTCGACATAGAACACGGGCGCATCTTCCCGCGCCAGATGGTCGCGCACCACACCTTCCACATACCATTCGCTGACCGGCATCGGCAGGTTCAGGTCCAGCCGCGCCACCGGCGTAGCCTTGCGCGCCGATGCCCGCACATGCCCCAGCTTGCGGCGCAGGCGCGGCTCCATGCGCAACAGGTGCTGGCGTTCCGCCTCACTCTCCGGCGCTTCCTGCGCCTTGCGCAGCCATTCGTAAGCGAGGCCGATCTGTTCATCCTTCTCCAGCACGCGGATGGCGCGCGAGCGCGCGCCGGGATAGCTGCAGTCACGGTAGACCTTGAAGGCGCCGTCCCACTCGCGCAGTTTTTCCAGCTGCTGGCCCATCTGGAACAGCAGCTTCTGGCGGCGGCTGGCCAGCCATTCATTATCACTGCTGGCAGGCGGCAGCGAAGCCAGTACCTCCAGCGGATGCTCGCCTTCATGGAAACGCTCGCGGCAGCGGTGCAGCTCCAGGTATTCGTCGATATCGCGCCGCGTGCGGAAGCCGCGCGCCGAAGGCGAAAACTCTACCTTCTCGTAGCGGTACACGCCGAGGTCGGACAGCACGAATTCGGACCAGTCCTGATGGTAATTCCCGAAAAAGATCAGCCGCAGCCGGTCGCATAGCGGCTTGGCGCGCACATGGTAGACGTGGTCGCCCGAATCCGCATACCAGGCCGAAAAGCGGTGGCTGCCTTCATGGCGCTCGCGCAGCGCTTCCAGCTGCTCGGCCTTGCGCACCGCCTTCTCATGCGCGGCAAGCTGGAACAGGCGGCCGATTTCCGGCTTCTGCAGCAGGTCGAATAACTGGTCGAGGGAGAGTTCGGGATCGTGCTCGATCCAGCCTTCAAGGGCCAGGGGCTGGGCCGCATCATGGGTGCAGCCGATTTCAGCGTAGCTGAGCTTGCTTGCGCGGAACAGCACCCCTTTCCGCATCACCATGCGCACGAAGAGGGCGCGCGCGGCCTGCGGCAACAGGGGAAAGCGGTCGATGAAAGCGCGTTCTTCTTCAGTGAGCAGGTCGCCGTAGCGCTCGCCAATCCACTGCAAGACCTGGTGAAAGTTGTCCAGGTAATAAAACGCGTTTTCCAGAACTTTATTCATTACGGGGCGAACTGCGGTACGAACTGTATTTTTATACAGTGTATCGCGTCCGCCCCGGCTTGCCCAGCAAAATTACTGTTTCGTGGCCTGGGCCTCGGCCATGGCGCGTGCTTTCGCCACCTGGGATTCAAAAATGACTACGGCCTGGCGCGTGGCCGCCGTTACCTGCTCATAGCCCTTGTAGGCATTGTCGATGGCCTGTTTGACAATTTCCACTGCGTTTTCCGAGCCGGGCGGCACGTTCTTGGTCACGTCGTAGATCAGGGCGCTGAGGTTGGACTTGGCTTCCTTCATGTGCGCCTCGGCTGCGTCATTGAATTCCTTCTGCAGGTCGGACAGGATCTGCCCCAGCTGCTGGTTGTAGCTGACGGCGCCGCTGAGGTGGGGCTGCAGCTTGCTGCTGGCCGCGTCCATCGCCGCCTTGGGCGAGCCGGCCTGGCTGAACTCCCTGCCGGCTGCCAGGCCGCTTTCCAGGCTGGAACGCGCGGTGGCCATATTGAGCGCCACCACCTGCTCCAGGCCCTGCACGGCGCGGTTGGTCAGCGTATTGAAGGTTTCGAGCTGGAACTCGAACATGGCTTTGGTGGCTGCGGCGAACTGTTCGGGATTCTGAAACATGTGGTCTCCTCAGAGTTTATTGTCGGTCCAGCAAAGAGCGCTTTAATAATGAACGTGGAATCAGTTTTGTGCAACGGCTGTCGGTAAATGGGCCGCTGAATTTTTCCCATCCTTTTCCAAGGGGAGATTGGGAGCAGACTTTGCTGCCGTCGGTCTTACTCTGCCATAGAAACCATGGTGCGGGCGCAGCATTCGCGGCACTGCACAGCAGAACGAGGAAGAAGGTGCAGAATTTTTTCATCGCGGTGCGGTGCGCGGCAGGATCATGGTGAAGCGGGCGCCTTTGCCCGGCTGGCTGTCGGCCTCGATGCGGCCGCCCAGCACGCCTGTGACAATATTGTGAATCACATAAAGCCCGAGCCCCGATCCCCCCGCGCCAAGACGGGTGGTGAAGAAGGGATCATACACGCGCCCCAGATGCTCGGGCAGAATTCCGGCGCCGTTGTCGCTGACCCAGATCTCCACATCCTGCTCGCCATGGCCAGCCGCGCCCACGGTAATGATGCCGTCGTGCCGCCCGTCGAGGCCGTGGATGACGGCGTTTTCGAACAGGCTGGCCAGCGCCTGCGCCAGCGGACCGGGATAGCTGTCGATACTGAGGCCGGGCGTGAGCTGCTGCCGCACTGCGGGGCGCGGTGCGGGCAGGGCGGCCTGCAGCGAAACCAGCTGCTGCGCGATGAATTCATCCAGCGCGAAATGCTGGCGCTGCGAACCCGCCGCGTCCACCGCGATCTGGCGGAAGCTCGCAATCAGTTTTGCGGCCCGCTCCAGGTTGCGCTGCATAACGCCTTCGGCTTCGCGCGCCGCATCCACAAAGCGCGCCAGCTCCGATTTGCGCAATCCTGTTTCGAGCTGGCCTGCCAGCGCATCGAGCTTTTCGCTCATGGCGCCCGCCGTCACGAGGCTGTTGCCGATCGGCGTATTCAGTTCGTGCGCCACGCCGGCCACCAGCGCGCCCAGCGAAGCCAGTTTGCCGCGCCGGACCAGCTCATCCTGCGTCTCGCTGAGGTTCTCCAGCGCCGCCTTCAGCTCTTCGCTGGCCTGTTCGGCGCGTTCCTTGGCGCGGCGCAGTTCCGACGTGCGGGCCTGCACCAGTTCCTCCAGGTGCAGGCGGTGGCGCTGCAGCTCGGCCTCGCGCCGCATGCGTTCGATGGCGATGCTGGCCAGGTGCGCCGCCACACCGATCAGGCGCTCGTCTTCCGCGCGCGGCGTGCGCACCTCGCGGTAGTACATGGCAAAGCTGCCCAGCACCGTGTCCGCATCCAGCATGATGGGCATGGACCAGCAGGCGCGCAGGCCGTAGGCCAGTGCCATGTCACGGTAGTCCTGCCACAGCGGATCGTGTTCGATATCGGCCACCACCACCGGCGCACGGCGGTGCACCGAGGAGCCGCAGGAGCCTTCATTGGGGCCGATGCGCGCGCCATCCAGCGACTGCACATAGTCCGGCGGCAGGCTGGGCGCGGCAGCGGGGCGCAGTGTCAACCCGTCTTCGTCCAGCACCATCACGGCGCACAGCAGGCCATGCGCCTGGGATTCCACCAGCTGCACCAGCTGGGTGAGGATGGTGCCCAGCGGCGCTCCGCGCGCAATCAGTTCCAGCAGCTGGTTCTGCCCCGTGCGCAGCGCTTCCGCCAGGCGCAGGCCGGTCACATCCACCAGGCGCATATGCAGCAGCTGCAGCTCGCCTTTCTTCAGCAGCACGGTGCGGATTTCACAGTCGATCTGGCGCCCGCTGGCATGGCGCAGGGAGAGCGGGTAGACACGCACCTCGCCGCCCATCACCTTGTCGATCAGCGTGCGCACCGCCACTGCGGAAGGCGTGCCGTCCGGCTGCTGCGGGGGACAGAGCTCGGCCAGCTGCATGCCCATCAGCTCCTGCGCGCTGCGCCCGAACAGCTGTTCGGCATTGCGGTTCACATCCACCGGCAGGCCGCGCACGGCATCGAACAGCATGATGCTGTCCGGCGAACCGGCCAGCAGCGTGTGGTAGTTCACTTCCAGCGCATTCGTGTCGAGGCCATCGCTGGGCGGTGCGGGCCAGGCATATTGCACGGTCAGTTCGATGAGGATTTTTTCGGCGATGTCCCGCGCGGAGCAGGGCAGGCGCAGGTAGCCCGCAGCGCCGGCGTCCATCGCGGCCTGCTGCTGTTCGTCCGAGGGATGGGCCGATACCAGCAGTACCGGGCTGCGGGCGGCGAGGCGGGTGCATAGTTCCAGGCTGGCGCTGCCGGCCAGCGCCGCGTCCAGCAGCACCAGGCTGATGCCGCCTCCCTGCGCTGCCTGCAGCGCTTCATCCCCGCGCGTAACGGCCTGCACGCCGAGCGAACGAGCGGCCAAGGCCTCCCGCAGCGCCGCCGGATCGAAGTCAGGCCCGCTGACAATCAGGATGGTATGCAGTGCGTCCGGAGGATTCGGCTGCTTCATGCGGCCAGTGTATTACAAAGCCTCCGCTTCAGGCAGCTTTGCTGTTTTCCTGCAACTCCGCTTGCGCAGCGGCTACGCGCGGATAGTTGTCCTGAATCCAGTCCACCAGTGCTTCCACCTTTTCCGCAATCTCGCGGCCCAGGGGTGTGAGGCTGTATTCCACATGCGGCGGGATCACCGGCAGCTGCAGGCGCGAGACGAAACCGTCGCCGATCAGCGCATCCAGCGTCTGCGACAGCATCTTTTCGCTGACACCGCTCACTTCGCGCCGCAGCTGGGCGAAACGGTGGGTGCCGTCCAGCAGCACGATCAGCACCAGCACGCCCCAGCGGCTGCATACGTGGTTCAGCACGGTGCGCGAGGGACAGTCGTGGGCCAGTACCTGGCCGGCGGCGCTCACCGCCGCAATGGCATTTCGGGTCGATCGGGTCATAGGGTACTAACTAAAAAGTGGGTACTTACAAAAAGTTAGTATAGGCCATATCATCGCCTCACTCAAACAAATCTCGAAAGGAAGCATCATGATTGTGGTAACCGGAGCAACTGGCGAACTGGGCAAACTGGTGGTGGAGGCGCTGCTGAAGCGGGTGCCGGCGGGGCAGATCGTGGCGGCGGTGCGCGATCCTGCCAAAGCCGGGGCGCTGGCGCAGAAGGGCGTGGCTGTGCGGTGCGCGGACTATACCGACCCCTCCAGCCTGGACGCGGCCTTCGCCGGCGCAGAGAAAGTGCTGCTGATTTCGTCCAACGAGGTGGGGCAGCGCCTGCCGCAGCACTTGAATGCTGTCGCCGCCGCGCAGCGCGCCGGCGTGAAGCTGCTGGCCTACACCAGCGTGCTGCGCGCCGACACCTCGCCCATGGGCGTGGCCGCCGAACATAAGGCAACCGAGGAAGCGATCCGCGCCAGCGGCATGGGCTTCGCGTTCCTGCGCAATGGCTGGTACCTGGAGAACTATGCGGGCAGCATCGCCGGAGCCGCGGCGCAGGGCGTGCTGGCGGGCGGTTCCGGCGAAGGCCGCATTGCAGCGGCAGCGCGCGCCGACTATGCGGAGGCGGCGGCTGCGGTATTGACCTCGGACTCGCCGCAGCAGGTGTATGAGCTGGGAGGCGATGTGCCGTTCACACTGGGCGAGCTGGCGGCCGAAGTGGCACGCCAGTCCGGCCGGGAGGTGAAGTTCCTGAATCTGCCGAAGGCTGACTATGAAGCGGCGCTGCTGGCCCACCACCTGCCGCCGGAGATGGCGGCCCTGATCGCGGACTCGGACGCCCATGCAGCCCATGGCGCGCTGGATGAGGGCAGCCGCACGCTGTCGAAGCTGACCGGCCGTCCAACGCGCTCGCTGGCCGATGCCGTGAAAGCCGTTCTGGCAGCGTAAATGAAAAAACGCCGCAAGCTCGTGAAAGCTTGCGGCGTTTTTTGCGTATCCGGTAGAGTGGTGCCCACGGAGGGACTCGAACCCCCACACCTTGCGGCACATGGACCTGAACCATGCGCGTCTACCAATTCCGCCACGTGGGCACTGGTACTGCTCAATCCGGAAAATCAGCGCTTGGTGCCCACGGAGGGACTCGAACCCCCACACCTTGCGGCACATGGACCTGAACCATGCGCGTCTACCAATTCCGCCACGTGGGCGCTGTTTTTCCGTTTGCTGCGATGTTCTGCAACAGAGGCACGCATATTAAAGTACCCGACCGGATAGGTCAATGGTCAATTTGTGCTTTTCCGAAATAAAGTACTCCTTTGTGCTGCATGGCCGCCCAGCATCAGCAATCCGAGCGCCAGCATGGCCAGCATTGAAGGTTCCGGTACCGGGGTGGTGAGGTCCCAGCCGATGGCGTCCATCGCCAGCTGGTCGTTCAGGCTAATGGCCAGCAGTTCGCCCTGGCCGGCGGTAGGATCCATCAGGCCGATATACAGGTCGTCCTTCCAGTGGCTGGCCTGGCTGCCGTCGCCGAAGGTCACGCCGGTGGAGAACTCCGGGCCCACCGTGACGCCGCCATCCAGCGAGAAATACTTGGCGCGGTCGTCCGCGGTCCAGTCGATCACGCCCTGGGCGGCGCTTTGCGCCGAATAGCGGAACATGTCGAGACCGGAGACGTAGATGAATTCAGCGTCGTTGTACGGTCCGCCGTTGGGCGGGGAGTTGAAGTCCAGAATGTCAACGCCGCTGATGAAGCCCAGCGTATGCCCGATTTCATGTGCCGCCACGCCCACGAAGTCGTAGGCATTGGCGGCGATGCCGTCATGCGGATTGAAATCGAAGTTGAAGTTGCTGCTGAACTGGATGAAGCCGTCGCAGGTGACGGTGCAGTCGCCCACCATCTGCGGGGTATAGGCAAGGCCCAGCGCCTTGGCTTCGGCCGTTGTGATCGACAAGGTCATGTTGTTGGCATTGTCGTTATTGTCGAGGTAGGGCGTTGCACTGCCGGGACCGTTCGGATTGTTGCTGGTTCGGTTGATCAGCATGTCGAAGCTGTTGCCTCCTGCCAGATGGGCGACGGCCTTGGCGTCATGGCCGGACGTAATGTCGGCGGTGAGTGCGCTGCGGAAGTTGGCGTAGCTGTAAAAATCTTCGGCAGAGGCGGCCTGGCCGAGGATGCCCGGGCCGAGCGGGTTGAAGCCGACCGTGAGGTCGATGGTCACATCGTCCTTCAGCAGCGCAGACCAGCGCGCGGCGGCATCGATGAAGCCCTGCTGGGCCTGCGCCGAAGTGCCGGGCGTGAAGGTGAAGTTGAAGACGGGATTGGCAAAGCAGCTGGCCGCAGCGCCGGCCAGCAGTGCGGCGAAAACAAGTCGTTTCATGATGGGCTCCCTGTGGTGAGTGCAAGGGCACTACGGTGCAAGAAGCGTGCTGGACGGGGAGGGGCGGGGCGTAGCCGGCAGGAGGCGGGCGCTGCTGTAAAAGGCAGCGACAAAAGAAAAAAGCCGCAGACCTTTCGGACTGCGGCTTTTTTGCGGATTCTGTAGAGTGGTGCCCACGGAGGGACTCGAACCCCCACACCTTGCGGCACATGGACCTGAACCATGCGCGTCTACCAATTCCGCCACGTGGGCACTGATACTGCATGCAACATCTGCTATTATACGGCCTTGGAGAGTTTTGCGCCAGATGAACTTTCATTCCACACTGCACATCCACTCGCCGTCCCGCATTGCTGCGAGAGACCGAGATTATAGAGAAATATTTTCGGATGTCAAATACCTACGCCCAGATTTCGTATCGTTCGTGCGCGTTAGTCAAACCGGTGGCGCTCCGGTACACTACGGCTGTCGTTTGGGGCGAATCCTTCCTTTAACAATAATAAGACCATAGAACTTTTGAACCAATCTACTCATACCATTCCAAGCCGCGAGGAAATTCTCGGCATCTTCCGCAGCGCCAAGGCGCCGCTCGATCTGCGTGCCCTGTCGCTGGCCCTGAAGGTCAAGGCTGACTCGCACGCCGTTCTCACGCGCCGCCTGAGCGCAATGGAGCGCGACGGCCAGATCCGCTCCGATACCAACGGCTTCTACGTGCTGGCCGACCATTCCGACTTCATCGCCGGGCGCGTGAGCGCGCACCGCGACGGCTTCGGCTTCGTGATTCCGGACGAACCGGGCGAAGACTTATTCCTGTCCGAGCGCGAGATGCAGAAGGTGCTGCACGGCGACAAGGTCCTGGCGAAAATCACCGGCCATGACCGCCGCGGCCGTCCCGAAGGGACCATCGTGGAAGTCGTTGAGCGCGGCAACACCCACATTATCGGCCGCCTGTTGAAAGACAACGGCGTGTGGATCGTGGCGCCGGAAGACAAGCGTATCGGCCAGGACATTATCGTGTCCGGCGCGGTGGGCAAGGCCAAGAGCGGCCAGATCGTCAGCGTTGAACTCACCGAGCAGCCGGGCCGCTTCAAGCAGCCGGTGGGCCGCATCGTGGAAGTGCTGGGCGATATGGACGATCCCGGCATGGAGATCGAAATCGCCGTGCGCAAGTTCGGCGTGCCGCATGTATTCTCGGAAGCGGCGCTGAAACAGGCCAACAAGCTGCCGGACGTAGTGCGCCAGGCCGACTGGGGCGAGCGCGTGGACCTGCGCGACGTGCCGCTGGTGACCATCGACGGCGAAGACGCGCGCGACTTCGACGATGCCGTGTACTGCGAACCGGTCAAGGTTGGCCGCAGCAAGGCCTTCCGCCTGATCGTGGCGATTGCGGACGTGAGCCATTATGTGAAGCCGAACGATGCGCTGGATGCGGATGCGCTGGAGCGCAGTACCTCTGTCTACTTCCCGCGCCGCGTGATTCCCATGCTGCCGGAGAAGCTGTCCAACGGCTTGTGCTCGCTGAACCCTGCGGTGGACCGTCTCACGCTGGTGTGCGACGCCGTGATTACGGCGGACGGCGAGATCAAGGCCTACCAGTTCTACCCGGCCGTGATCCACTCCGCCGCGCGCCTGACCTATACCGAAGTGGCGGCTATCCTGGGTAACACCAAGGGTCCGGAGGCGGCACGCCGCCCGGCCATCGTGCCGCACCTGCAGAACTTGTACGACGTATATCACGCGCTGCTGAAGTCGCGCCTGGAACGCGGCGCCATCGACTTCGAGACCACCGAGACCTACATCGTCTGCAATCCGGCCGGCAAGATCGAGAAGATCATTCCACGCACCCGCAACGATGCGCACAAGCTGATCGAAGAGTGCATGCTGGCGGCGAACGTGTGCGCGGCAGACCTGCTGCTGCGCCACAAGCACCCCGGCACCTACCGCATCCACGCCAGCCCGACCAAGGAAAAGCTCACGCAGGTGCGCACCTTCCTCAAGCAGGTTGGCCTGTCGCTGGGCGGCGGCGATACGCCGGTGGCCCGCGACTACGCGGAACTGATGAAGAAGATCAAGGGCCGTCCGGATGCGAACCTGCTGCAGACCATGCTGCTGCGTTCCATGCAGCAGGCGGTCTACAGTCCGGATAATATCGGCCACTTCGGCCTGGCCTTCGAGGCCTATGCCCACTTCACCAGCCCGATCCGCCGCTATCCGGACCTGCTGACGCACCGTGCCATCAAGGCTATCCTGCAAGGCAAGAAGTACGAGCCCAAGGTCGCCGACAAGAGTGTGCTGAATACGAATGTATCCAACGCGATGCGGCGCCAGGCGCTGAAGGACAAGCAGGAAGGCAAGGAGCGCAAAGCTCCGGCTGACCTCACCGTGTGGGATGCGCTGGGCGTACACTGCTCGGCCAACGAGCGCCGCGCCGACGAGGCCTCGCGCGATGTGGAAGCATGGCTCAAGTGCTACTTCATGCAGGACAAGCTGGGCGAGGAATTCACCGGCATCATCACCGGCGTGACCACGTTCGGCGTGTTCGTGCAGCTGGACCAGCTCTTCGTGGAAGGCCTGGTGCACATCACGGACCTGGGCGGCGATTATTTCCAGTACGACGAAGCGCGCCATGAACTGCGCGGCGAACGCACCGGCAAGCGCTACCAGCTGACCGATCGCCTGACGGTGCAGGTGGTGCGGGTGGACCTGGAATCGCGCAAGATCGACCTGCGCCTGGCGGACAGCGAAACCGCGCAGTTTGCGGCGCCGAAGAAGGGCGGCCGCAAGGCCAGCCGCGACGAGTTCGAGGACGAGGACGAGCTGCCGCAAGGCCGTGCACGCAAGGCCGCACCGCGCGGCGCAGCCAAGTCTTCCGGCCCCACCATCACGCCGCGTGCCGCGGCAGGCAATGGCGGCAAGAGCAAGACCGGCGTGGGCGCGGACGGCAATTACAGCTATCCGGGCGCCAAGCCGAAATCGGCGGCTGCCAAAGGCGGCAAGGCCAAGGCGGCGCCTGCGCGCGCGGCCAAGTCCACCAGCAAGAGCAAGAAAAAACGTTAATCCCCAGCGCCGCAGCGCACCTGCTGCGGCGCGATCCCAAGAATAAGATATGTCCAAGAACAGAATGATTTTCGGCTTCCACGCCGTGACCTCGCGCCTGCGCCACGAAGCTTCGTCGGTGGAAGAGATTTTTGTCGACGCCCAGCGCGACGACCGCCGCATGAAAGACCTGATCGCGAACGCGAAGGCCGCCGGTGTGCGCGTGATGCCGGTGGATTCGGCACGCCTCGACAAGATCGTGGGCACCCGCCGCCACCAGGGCGTGATCGCCTTCGCCTCCCAGCTGGCGCTGGCCCGCAACCTGGACGAACTGCTGGACGCCATCGACGGCCCGCCGCTGCTGCTGGTCCTGGACGGCATCACCGATCCGCACAACCTCGGTGCCTGCCTGCGCGTGGCCGATGGCGCCGGCGCGCATGCCGTGATCGTGCCGAAGGACCGCGCGGTGGGCCTGAATGCGACGGCGGCCAAGGTGGCTTCCGGCGCGGCCGAGACCGTGCCGTATATCACGGTGACTAACCTGGCGCGCACCCTGCGCGACCTGAAGGACCGCGATATCTGGCTGATCGGCACTTCGGACGATGGCGAAAAAGGCCTGTACGAAGGCGATTACAGCGGCCCGACCGCGATCGTGATGGGCAGTGAAGGCGAGGGCATGCGCCGCCTGACGCGCGAGACCTGCGATATGCTGGTCAGCATTCCGATGTTCGGCTCCGTCGAGAGCCTGAACGTCTCTGTCGCCTCCGGCGTCTGCCTCTACGAAGCCCGCCGCCAGCGCCTCGCCAAAGAAGGCTAAGCAGCAAAAAAGCGCGGCCAGTAACTGACTAAGGCTGGCCCGCGGCAGATGGGGGCTGCCCAAGTAAACCCGCGGCCAGCATACTGAAGCCGCGCCCCTCAGCAGAGGGGACGGACCCTAATTTCGGCAAAGCCGAAACTTAGGGTCCGTCCCCGGTCCGAAGTCCGCCGCCGCGGGAATCGCGGAAATCAGGGTCTGTCCCCAATTATCCCGCCGTAATCGCGTACACTAGAACGATGTTCCGCCACATCCGCCAGGACATCCGCGCCATCATCGAACGCGATCCCGCCGCCCGCAACGGCTGGGAGGTGCTGACCTGCTATCCCGGCCTGCAGGCCATCATCCTGCACCGCTGGTCCCACTGGTGCTGGACCCACGGCCTGAAATGGCTGGGCCGCTTCATCTCAACCATCGCCCGCTGGCTGACCGGCATCGAAATCCACCCCGGCGCCACCATCGGCCGCCGTGTATTTATCGACCACGGCTACGGCGTGGTGATCGGCGAAACCGCCGTGGTAGGCGACGACTGCACCATCTACCAGGGCGTTACCCTCGGCGGCACCTCGCTGCATAGCGGAAGCAAGCGCCACCCCACGCTGGAACGCGGCGTGATCATTGGCGCCGGCGCCAAGGTGCTGGGCGCTTTTACGGTCGGCGAATATGCCAAGGTCGGCTCCAACGCCGTGCTGCTGAAACCATTGCCGCCCGGCGCAACGGCCGTCGGCAACCCGGCGCACATCGTGCAGAAATCAGACCAGCCGCACGGCACTGCTTCGCCCCTGTTCGCCGCATACGGCGTGACCACCAGCGGCGACGACCCCTTATCCAAAGCCCTGCAAAGCCTGATCGCCCACGCGGAAGCGCAGGAACAGCAGATCGAACGCATCACGGCGGCGCTCCGGGCAGCAGGCCTGCCTTGCCAGGATCTGCAGCCATGCGATAAAGTCGATACAGCCGAATTGAACAAGCTGGTCGAATAAAGGAACAACCATGAGCGACGACATTCTCGATCCCGTCGAGATCCGCGTGCTGGCCGTGCTGGCCGAAAAAGAAGGCCTGACGCCGGATAACTACCCGCTGTCGCTGAACGCGCTGACCAATGGCTGCAACCAGCTTTCCAGCCGCGACCCGGTGATGCAGCTGTCCGAAGAAACGGTGGCCGATGCGCTGGAGCGCCTCACGCAGCGCAAGCTGGTGAGCTCCATCACCCAGGCCGGCGCGCGCGTGACGAAGTACGAACACCGCATGCGCATCAAGTGGACGCTGGAGCAGGACAAGGTCGCCATCCTCACCATCCTGATGCTGCGCGGCCTGCAAACGGCGGGCGAGATCCGCACCCGCACCGGCCGCATGCACGAATTCAAGTCAGTGGCGGAAGTGGAAGCGGGCCTGCAGTTCCTGATCGATAAATACCCGCCGCTGGTCGCCAAACTGGCGCAAGCGCCCGGCACGCGCGAGCCGCGTTATGGCCATTTGCTGAGCGGGGAGGAAGTGCTGGCGCAGGAGGAAGCGGGCTATGTGAGCGCCGCGCCTTCAGCAGGCGCAGGGCGCGGAGACCGCATTGCGCAGCTGGAGCAGGAAATGCAGCAGCTGCGCGAAGAATTCGCTGCGCTGTCAGCGCAGTTCGAGCAATTCAGGCGGCAATTCGAATAGCATCATCGGCGGTGGCGTCATTCGTCGCGCGCGGCTTGCTGCGCGAGGCGATGGCCTGCAACTGGCTGATGCCGGCCTGCAGGTCGAGCTCCTGTCCCGCGAGAATGGCGCTCACCAGGTCGAGCGCCAGCGCCAGAGCCGCATTCGCCACTTCGCCGCTGCGGAAAGGCAGGATCAGGCGATAGCGGTTGTCGGCGCGCGGCACGCGGCCCACAAAACCCACCATCACATCATCGCCCGTCAGGCGGTGCAGTTCAATCGCCACGCTCTGGACCAGGCGCGCAAGGCGCAGGCTGGTGGAGCGGTCGTCCGCATCGTCGCCGATCACCCCGATCAGGCTGCGGCCCCGGCGCAGGCCGGGCAGGGCGCGCGCCAGGCCCGCCTTCAGCGTGTGCAGCTCATCTTCGGTAGGGGAGTGATCCAGTTCCAGGATGCTGAGCAGGCACGGTTCGCTGCAGTAGCGGTTGGAGCCGGACAGGTAGCGCTGGTCAACGATGTTCATGGCAATGGCAATCAAAAAACGAAGCGCGCCAGCGAAGGCTGGCGCATTGATTGCATTATGCAAATTTATCGCTGGAACCGGCATCGGTGCTCAGCGGGTGCGCTTGTAAGACAAGACTTACAAAACCTGCAACCCGCCGAACCGTGCTTCAGCCTTCTTCGCGCCAGCGGCGCAGCCACACGGCGCCAGCAATCATGGCCACGCCTGCTGCGGCACCGATCAGCACATCGGTGGACAGCACGCACTGCCAGGACTGCTGGTAGAACTCGTTGAACATCAGCAGCGGGCCTTGTTCGCGGCCGATGGTGCCGGCGTGCTGCATTGCATCGCGCGCCGTTTCGCTGCCGAAGAACCAGGTGCCCGGCATGGTGCTGCCCAGCATGCGGAACACGATATGTTTCACGAACCACTTGAGGTCCACGCCCAGTGCAAAGGCTTTCTCAGCCCAGGCCAGCAACGCAAGGACCAGCAGTGGAGCGCCCACTGCCCACAGGAAGACCTTGGAACGCGCCCAGCTCGACACCAGCAGCAGCCAGCCCACGGTCGGCAGTGCCCACAGCAGGTACACCGGCAGCAGCGACAGCATGCGGATCGGCGTCAGCCAGAACTGCGGCGTGGCAAACAGTGCGCCGAACAGGTTGGCGCCCTTGAAGGCCAGCACCACGTAGAGCGCGAGCAGGATCACCAGCGAGGTCACATAAGCAGCCGCCATGACCACCAGCGGCACCACGATCAGCGCCATACCCGCTTTGGACAGCACTGTGGTGGTGTCGGATACCGGCAGCGATTTCCAGAACAGCAGGCTGCGGTCCTTGCGCTCGTCATACAGCGCGCCCAGCGAGTAGAAGAACACCAGGAAGGCCAGGCTGATATACAGCGGCGCGGCGATGGCGGGGAAGCCCACGGCCGACAGTTCCACCATCTTGCGGCTCTGCGCATCGGCGATGGTGACGGTGGTGGAGGTAAATTCACCATCCGGCCCTTCCATGTGCAGGCCAACGTCGTGGCCCTTGGCCATCATGATCACGCTGAACAGGATCATGACCGCGCCGATAGCGAGCGGCGCCCAGAGCAGCATGCCCTTGTGTTCCCAGAACTCGCGCTTGACCAGCCATTTCATCGTATTCATTCGTAGGTTCCTTTCATGCTCGCGACGAACAGGTCCGCCACGCTGGGCGTGCGCAGTTCGCCGAGGGTTTCCAGCTGCTGGCGCGGCACGCCGTCGAACAGCATCACCGGCTTGCCGAATACCGTGCGCTGAGCCATCGGCTGCAGGGCCGCGGCCGCAGCGGCGGAGTGCGGGTTCACCATCACTTCCGTATAACGCTCGCCGATTTCATCCATCGAGGCGGCCAGCGTGATCTTGCCGTCACGGATAAACAGCAGGTCGGTGAGGATGTGTTCCACCTCTTCGATCTGGTGCGTGGTGATGACGATGGTTTTGTTCTCGTCGAAGTAGTCTTCCAGCAGGTTCTGGTAGAACTGCTTGCGGTACAGGATGTCCAGGCCCAGGGTCGGTTCGTCCAGCACCAGCAGCTTGGCGTCGATCGCCATCACCAGCGCCAGGTGCAGCTGCACGATCATGCCCTTGGACATGGCCTTCACCTTCATGTTTGGCGACAGCTTGGTGTGCTCGATATAGCGCTGCGCCTTTTCGCGGTCGAAGCGCGGATGCACGCCGGCCACGAAGTCGATGGCGTCCTCCACCTTCAGCCAGCGTGGCAGAATGGCCACGTCGGCGATGAAGCACACATCGCGCATCAGTTCATCGCGGTGGCTGCGCGGGTCCATGCCCAGCACCGACAGCTCGCCTTCGAACTGGCACAGGCCCAGGACGGCTTTCAGCGTGGTGGTTTTGCCGGAGCCGTTCGGGCCGATCAGGCCCACGATGCGGCCAGGCCGCACTTCAAACGAAGCGTTGTCGAGAGCGGCCTGTTTGCCGAAGCGCTTGGTCAGGCCTTTGGCGGAGATCAGGGCACTCATACGGCGGCTCCCGGCTTCTGTGCGCTTTGCAGCAGCTGCTCCAGGTTCAGTCCGAGGCGGCGGATGCGCTCCACCATTGCCGGCCATTCCTCGCTCAGGAAGCGTTCGCGTTCGGATGCCAGCAGTTTGTCGACAGCGCCTTCAGTGACGTACATACCTAATCCCCTTCGTTTTTCTACCAAGGTTTCATCGACCAGCTCCTGATACGCCTTGGAGACGGTGATCGGGTTCAGCTGATAATCGGCGGCCACCTGCCGTACGGATGGCAGGGCGTCGCCCGGCTTCAGCAAGCCGTCCAACATCATGCCGATGACCCGCTCCTTGAGCTGGCGGTAAATCGGCGTGTTCTCATTCCACATGCGTGGCTCCTCTCCAGTAGTGTTGTGATGGACTGGTGTTGTAGTGAACTATAACACTAAAAAATAAGAACGCAAGCAAATTCTTTGCAAGCGTCTTATTTCAGCATTTCGCTGAGGTCGAGGGCGTTGGCGGCGGCGGCGCCGGAGGCGGTATTGTCGAAGATGACCCAGGCGGCCTTCAGCGTGGCGAGGTAGTCGCGCACCTGGGCCAGCCGGTCCGCCTCATAGGAGGAGTAGTAGATGCGCGGGCTGCCGTGCAGGCGGATGTAGGCCATTTCACTGGTTGCGACGTACGGACCGGGCTCGCCGACGGCTGGATCGGCGATGACGCGCGTGACGCCGGCGTCGTACAGCAGCTGCGTGGCAGGCCCGGTGAACCACGAGCCGTGGCGTGCCTCGCAAGCCAGCAGGCACCCGAAATGCGAGCGCAGGGCGGCGAACAGCTCGCGCGCCGCGCCGGGATCCAATGCCAGCTTGGGTGGCAGCTGAACCAGCACGCAGCCCAGTTTCCGTCCCAGTCCAGCTGCTTCCGATGCGAATTGCGTGATCAGGGCGTCCACGCCGCGCAGCTTGGCATCATGCGTGATGGTGCGCGGCAGCTTGACGGCGAAGCGGAAGTCTTCCGGCACGCTGTCGGCCCAGCGCTGATAGGTCTCGGGCTTGTGCGGCCGGTAGAAGGAGGTGTTGATCTCCGCGGCATTCAGCGCGCGTGAAAAACGTTCAAGGTGGCTGCCTTCGCCGGGAAAGCGTTCTGCTACATCGCGCGGGATAGACCAGCCCGCGCATCCGATTCGTGTTCCTTCCATCGTGCGATTCCTTTATGATCGGCCAAACTCTACGGCATGCCGCGCATGACCGTCGCCCAATTCAAAGGAAGCGCACCATGAAATCGATTCTTACCCGTTGCATCGCAATGCTGCTGCTGGCCGTTCTCGCAGGCTGCGCCAGCTTTACGGGGCCGCGCGATGTAGATGTGTCGCTGGAGAAGCTGCAGCGCGGCCTGGACCGCCATTTCCCCGTGCAACAGCGCGTGCTCGCCGTATTCGACGTGCAGCTGTCGCAGCCGCGCATCGCCATCGAAGGCATGAACGACCGCGTGCAACTGGCTGCCCGCATGGAGGTGACGCCGCTGCTGGGACGCCAATCCTGGCAAGGCGCGCTGGCGATTTCCGGCCGCCTGGTGGTGGACAATAGCCGCAACGCCGTCTTCCTGCACGACGCCCGCATCGACCAGTTCCAGCTCGACGCGCTGGATTCGCGCACGCAGCAGCAAGTCGCCGCCGTGGCCGACGTGCTGGCCAACAAACTGGTGCGCGACGTGCCGCTGTACACCTTCCGCGTCGACGAGCTGCGCTACGCCGGCGTGCAGTTCATCCCCACCGCCATCCGCACCACGCCGCAAGGCCTGCTGATCCACATCGAACCGCAGCCGCGTTAACCACAGCCGAGCCCGTGTCCACCTTGGGGTCAGGCACCATGGTGGACACGAGCTCAGGCATTGCAAGTTGTGCGAGGGCAAAGCTGGCCCTAAAATATGGGCATCTGACTCACGGAGATCACCATGCCCATTCTCGGCATCGGCCTGCACGTTCTGGTCGCACTCTTTTTCGCCGTTCACGCCATTCGAAGCCGCCAGCAGATGTACTGGCTGCTGATTCTGTTCTCGTTCCCGCTGCTGGGCAGTGTGGTGTATTTCTTCGGGATTTATTTGCCGAACTCGCGGCTGGAGCATGGCGCGCGCAAGGCTGTGGCCAGCGCGGCGAAAGCGCTCGACCCAACGCGCGAGCTGCGTGCGGCGCGCGATGCCTTTGAATTTACGCCGACGGCGCAGAACCAGATGCGGCTTGCAGCAGCCTTGCTGGAAGCGGGCGAAGCGAAAGAGGCGGCATCCATGTATGAAGCCTGCTTGCAGGGCGCCTTTGCCAGTGATCTCGAAATCCGCCTTGGCGCCGCGCGCGCCTTGCTGGCCAGCGGCGATGCGGAGCAGGCGGTAACGCACCTCGATTACGTGCGTCGCACGGACCGTAACTATAGGCCGGAGCAGACCAGCGTGCTGCTCGCGCAAGCTTATGCCGCCGCCGGACGTAACGCCGAGGCGCGAGCGGAATTCGAGGGAGCGGTGGAGCGCTTTGGCAGTTTTGAAGCGCGCGCGGAGTTCGCCATCTGGGCGGCTGGCGCTGGCGAATTCCAGCTTGCGCATAAACTTCAGAACGAACTGCAGGCGACCATGGACCGCTGGAACAAGCATACGCACACAATGAACCTGCCGCTGATCCGCCGTCTCGAAACAGCGTTCAGCCGCATTCCGCGCGCCTCCAGCTAAGCTTCCAGCACCGCGCTGACGCGCTTCAACAGTTCGCGGCGCTGTTCGAGTCCGATCACGCCGCCGTTGATGCGGCGTGTGATTTCTTCGAAGGCGCCGGCATCGGCCAGCGTATTCAGGCCGAGGTCATCCCAGAACCAGGCTGCGCTCATTGCGGCCGGGCCGTGCGAGGCCAGCAGCTCCGGTTGCGCCAGCAGGTCAAGGCCCAGCGTTGCGGCGGCGCGGGCATAGTTCTCACGGCCAGTAAGCTGGATCAGTCCACGGCCGCGGAAGCGGTAGCCATCGCCGCTTGCGGCATCACCATTCCCCATGCGTCCGGCGTAGACGAAGTTGGCGAGGCCTTCCGCATCGCCGACAAAAGGCTCGGCAGCCCCCGCATCGCGGAACCTGCGCGGCCACACCGCCACCAGGCGCGAAGGCGTTCGATACACGAGATTTTCTTCAAGGCGCTGGAAGCCGCCGGACTCATGCCCCACCTGTGCCAGGAAGGCTGCCATGCGGCCATTGGTGGTGATGCGAAAGCGCTCCATGGCGGGAAGCAGGGCGGTGGCCCAGTCCTCCGCGTCGGCGCACAGCGGAAAAGCCTTGCGTAACATCTCGGCATTCAACATGGCATCCTCCGCAGCGAGTGCACATGAGGCCCAGCATATGCCGCGTCGGCCTGAATTCAAGTAAGCTGCGGAAACGATGAACACCTTATCGCACTATCTTTTGACGCAGGCCTATAACAATGCATGGTCCAACCATCGCCTATTGCGGGCTTGCAATGAACTGGGTCAAGAGGACTTCGAGGCGCCGCGCACCGGCTTCTTTCCGAGTATCAAAGCCACGCTGAACCACATCCTCACCGTGGACTGGTTCTACATTGACGGCCTTGAGCGCGACTGGCGCGGTGAGCCGCCGCATCCCGACTACGGCAGCTTTTTCCGCCCATCGGAACCGATGGCGACGTGTGCCGAGCTATGGCGTGAGCAAGCCGCCTCCGACCGCAAGCTGATCGCCTACTGCGCGCAGCTGAGCGATGATGTGCTGAACCACGTCGTGAGCATCGGCCGCGAAGGCGCACCGCAACGCGACACCCGCGTGCGCCTGCTGGCGCACGTCTTCCAGCACCAGATCCACCACCGTGGCCAGGTACACAACATGCTGTCCGGCACGCCCGTAAAGCCGCCCCAGCTCGATGAATTCTTCGCCCAGGGCGAAGCCCCCCTGCGCGCGCAGGACTTCGCCGAGCTCGGCTGGACCGAAACCCAAATCTGGCATAGCTGAGCCCGTGTCCACTTTGGTGCCTGACCCCAAGGTGGACACAGGCTCAACTATTGGGGAAGAGGGGGCGGGTGATGGTGCCGTCGTCGGCGAGGGCAGACAGTTGGGGCCTGGCCCCATGGTGTCGCAGGCTCGGCTACTGACACGTGGTGCCTGACCCCATGGTGTCAGTGTTTGCTTAGCGGGGGAGGGGGTGGCGGGTGAGGGTGCCGGCGTCGTTCAGGGTGATCCAGCCGCCGCGGGGCGGGATGGCGTCGGGTTCCCAGTCGGGGAGGACGTAGCGGAGCTTGCCGTCTACTTCGTGCACTGCGGGGCGGTGGGTGTGGCCGTGGATCATGACCGTGGCGCCGGTTTGCTCGAAGACGGCGGCAATGGCGGCGGGCGTGACGTCCATGATCTCGTAGGATTTTTCGGTGTGCGCCTGCTTGCTGTTTTCGCGCAGGCCAGCAATGATCTGCTTGCGCTGCTCCAGCGGCATGGCCAGGAATTGCTGCTGCCACGCGGGTTGCCGCACCTGCGCGCGGAAGGCCATGTATTTGACGTCGTCCGTGCACTGCGCGTCGCCGTGCAGCAGCACGATGCGCTTACCAGCAACCTCAATCACCCAGGTCTCGGGCAGCAAGGTTAAACCGGCGGCGGCGGCAAAATCAGTACCTACGAGGAAGTCGCGATTGCCCGCAATCCAGAATATTTCAATACCGGCATCGCTCACGCGGCGCAGGGCGCTGACTATCTGCTGGTGGAAGGGAGCGGAGAGGTCGTCGTCGCCTGCCCAGTATTCGAACAGGTCGCCGAGCAGGTAGAGCTGCTTTGCAGCCAGCGCCTGTTCGTCAAGAAAGCGCAGGAAGGCTTCCGTGATCGCCGGGCGCTCCGGCTGCAAATGCAGGTCTGAGATGAAAAGAAACACTACAAATTAAGCAGCTGCTTCGATCTTTTCGATGATGATGTCTTCCACCGGCACGTCGGCGAACATGCCGCTGCGGGTGGTCTTCACTTTTTTGATTTCGTCGATGACTTCGGTGCCTTCGGTCACTTTGCCGAACACAGCGTAGCCCCAGCCGTCCTGGCCTGGGTAGTCCAGGAAGGAGTTGTTCTTCACGTTGATGAAGAACTGGGCCGATGCCGAGTGCGGCGCCGAGGTGCGGGCCATGGCCAGGGTGTATGGCTCGTTCTTCAGGCCGTTCTTCGCTTCGTTTTCCACGGTTTTCTCGGCAGGCTTCTGCTTCATGCCCGGCTCGAAACCGCCGCCCTGGATCATGAAACCATCGATAACGCGGTGGAAGATGGTGTTGTTGTAGTGGCCGGCGTTCATGTATTCCAGGAAGTTTTCGACGGTCTTCGGCGCTTTTTCCGCGTCCAGTTCAGCAACGATCTTGCCTTTGTTGGTGGTGATGGTAATGGTGGTCATGTTGAATCCTGTGGGTATTGTTGTGTGAAACAGGGCCGCGATATTACAGCAGCCCATGACAAAACGCTATTTTACTGTGTCGGCTCGATTTTCGTTTCGATCTTCGTCTTCAGTACCGTAACGGACTTGATCGTGATGGGATTGACCGGGATATTGGCGAACATCGGCTTGTCGTCCACCAGCACACCCTTGATCTTGTCCACCACTTCCTGGCCCTGGATCACCTTGCCGAATACGGTGTAGCCCACGCCATCCGGCAGCGGATAGTTCAGGCCCTCATTATTGGCCACGTTAATAAAGAACTGGGAAGTAGCCGAATCAGGATTATCGGTGCGCGCCATGGCCACGGTATAAGGCTCATTGCGCAGGCCGTTCTGCGACTCGCTCTTGACCGGTTTCAGCGTGGGCTTGCCCTTTAAATCCTTGGTATAGCCCCCGGTCTGGATCATGAAACCGTCAATCACACGGTGGAAAATGGTGTTCTTATAGAAGCCGCTTTTCACATAGGCCAGGAAATTGGCCACCGACTTCGGCGCTTTCTCGTCATTCAGCTCAAGAATGATCTCGCCTTCGGTGGTTTTGATGGACACCTGCGGCATCTCCGCCGCCAGGGCAGCGCCGCTCAGAAGCATCGCTCCGAGAAAGGTCAAGCTTTTTTTAATCATCTTCTCTGCTTTCCATAAAGTGCTTTCGCCATTTTATCAATGCTATACTTGGCGACGACGTTCCATTCTATCAAAGAAGAACTCCACCAAGGGGCTGTCACTCCCAAGGCAAAACAGCAGCAGCGCAGGCGCGGCACTCTATAGTGCAAGGCGCCCGGCAGCCGTTTTGCTGCGGGAGGCGGAAAGAGAATCAGAATACGAGTCCGATGAGCAATTTAAAGATTTACAACACGCTGGCACGCGAGAAGCAGACCTTCAAACCGATGGAAGCGGGCAAAGTCCGCATGTACGTCTGTGGCATGACGATCTACGACTACTGCCACATCGGTCACGCCCGCATGATGATGGCTTTCGACGTCATCTACCGCTGGCTGCTCGCATCGGGCTACGACGTGCAGTACGTGCGCAACATCACGGACATCGAAGACAAGATCATCAAGCGCGCGGTGGAAAACGGCGAAACCATCCGCTCGCTGACCACGCGCTTTGCGCAATACATGGACGAAGACATCGGCGCGCTGGGCATCCTGCAGCCGACCGACGTGCCGCGCGCCACCGAATACGTGCCGCAGATGCTGTCCATCATCGAGCAGCTGGAAGCGAAAGGCCTGGCCTACAAATCGGACGACGGCGACGTGAACTTCGCCGTGCGTAACTTCGAAGGCTACGGCAAGCTCTCGCGCCGTTCGCTGGACGACCTGCGCGCCGGCGAGCGCGTGGACGTGAACACCGGCAAGCGGGATCCGCTGGACTTCGTGCTGTGGAAAGCATCCAAAGAAGGCGAACCGGAAGAAGCGAAATGGGATTCGAAATGGGGCTCGGGCCGTCCGGGCTGGCACATTGAGTGTTCCGCCATGTCCTGCGCGCTGCTCGGCGAGCAGTTCGACATCCACGGCGGCGGCCGCGACCTGGAGTTCCCGCACCACGAAAACGAAATTGCGCAGTCCGAAGGGGCCTTCGGCCATCCGATGGTGAATTACTGGGTGCACAACGGCTTTGTGAACGTGGACAACGAGAAGATGTCCAAATCCCTGGGCAACTTCTTCACCATCCGCGATGTGCTGAAACAGTACGACGCCGAAGTGCTGCGCTTCTTCATCCTGCGCGCCCACTACCGCAGCCCGCTGAACTACTCGGACGTGCACCTGGACGACGCCCGCGTTGCGCTGACCCGCCTCTACACGGCGCTCGATGGCCTGCAGGGCGACGGCAAAGCCCTGGACTGGAACGAAGCCCACGCCAAACGCTTCGCCGAAGCGATGGACGACGACTTCAACACCCCGGTCGCCATCGCCGTGCTGTTCGACCTGGCCACCGAAGTAAACAAGACGAAGTCCCCGGAACTGGCACGCCAGTTGAAAGCGCTGGCTGCCGTAGTCGGCCTGCTCGAACGCGAACCGCAGCAATTCCTGCAAGCGGCCGTAGGCGACGCCATGAGCGAAGACGCCATCGCCACCGCGATCGCCGACCGCGCCGCCGCCAAGAAAGCGCGCGACTTCGCGAAATCCGACAAGATCCGCGCCGACCTGCTGGCGGCCGGCATCGTCCTCGAAGACAAGCCTGACGGCACCACCAACTGGCGCCGCGCATAATGGTTCAATCGAGGGACAACGCCGTGGCGCTGCCACCGTACTGGGAAGAGGCCAAAAGCGAGCTCATGAAGCGCGACCGCATCATGAGCAAGCTGATTCCCAAGTTCGGCGACCTGCACCTGGTGGGCCACGACGACCCGTTCACCACCCTGGCGCGTTCCATCGTCAACCAGCAGGTAACGCCCAAGGCCGCGAATGTGGCCTGGCAGAAGCTGCTGGAATGCTGTCCCAAATTCACGCCTGCTGCCGTGCTCAAAGCCGGGGCAGGGGAGCTGGCTGCCTGCGGCCTCTCCAAGCGCAAGACCGAATACATTCTCGACCTGGCCGACAACTTCAAGGCCAGGAAAGTCCACGCCACCCAATGGCACTCGATGGACGACGAAGCCGTGATTGCGGAACTGGTGCAGATTCGCGGCATCACCCGCTGGACGGCCGAAATGTTCCTGATTTTCAACCTGCTGCGGCCGAACGTGCTGCCGCTGGACGACCAGCGCCTGATCGCAGGCATCAGCCACAACTACTTCTCCGGCGAGCCCGTTTCCCGCAGCGATGCGCGCGAAGTGTCGGCCAACTGGGAACCGTACCGGACGGTGGCGACCTGGTATTTATGGCGTAGTCTGGACCCGGTTCCGGTAGAATAGCGAAAATTCGACCTCCCGCAGCCCAGCCATAAGCGAAGCAGACGGGAGCGTCATACTCTCGGAGGTACAATGACAAAAACCACTTTCCTCAATTTTGAGCAGCCAATTGCAGAGCTGGATTCCAAGATTGAAGAACTGCGCTTCGTGCAGGACGATTCCGCCGTCGACATCTCGGAAGAGATCGACCGCCTGGCCAAGAAAAGCCAGCAGCTGACCAAAGACATCTACGCCAAGCTCACGCCGTGGCAGGTCGCCCAGATCGCCCGCCACCCGCAGCGTCCATACACCATGGACTATGTGAACGAAATCTTCACCGACTTCCACGAATTGCACGGCGACCGCACCTATGCGGACGACCAGTCCATCGTGGGCGGCCTGGCCCGCTTCAACGGCCAGCCCTGCATGGTGATCGGCCACCAGAAAGGCCGCGACACCAAAGAACGCGCCATGCGCAACTTCGGCATGCCGAAGCCGGAAGGCTACCGCAAGGCCATGCGCCTGATGAAGCTGGCCGAAAAATTCAACCTGCCGATTTTCACCTTCGTTGACACGCCCGGCGCCTTCCCCGGCATTGACGCGGAAGAGCGCGGCCAGTCCGAAGCCATCGGCCACAACCTGTACGTGATGGCCGAGCTGAAAGTGCCGCTGATCGCGACCATCATCGGCGAAGGCGGCTCCGGCGGCGCGCTGGCGATTGCCGTGGGCGACGCCGTGCTGATGCTGCAATACGCTACGTACTCCGTGATTTCCCCTGAAGGCTGCGCCTCCATCCTGTGGAAGACGGCCGAACGCGCGGCCGATGCGGCCGAAGCACTGGGCCTGACGGCACACCGCCTGAAAGCCATCGGCCTGATCGACAAGATCGTCAACGAACCGCTGGGCGGCGCCCACCGCGACCCGAAAGCGATGGCGACGATGCTGAAACGCGCACTGGCCGACAGCCTGCGCCAGTTCCAGGGCATGAAGACCAAAGACCTGCTCGAAGCCCGCCACGAAAAGCTGATGAGCTACGGCAAATTCAAAGAAACCACCCCGCAAGAATAACCCCCGTCGTCCCCGCGAAGGCGGGGACCCAGGGGCATGCCACAACACTCCTGGGTCCCCGCCTTCGCGGGGACGACGCGCCTGCCATGAAGTCCATCCCGCTGTCTGGCCTGCTGGCCCAATCCCTGGCTGCCTTGCCCGCTGGTGTAGCAGAGCAGGGCATGGCCATCGCCTACAGCGGCGGCCTCGACTCCTCCGCCTTGCTGCACGCCCTGCACACACAAGGCATCAGCAAACTGCACGCCTTTCACATCCACCACGGCCTGAGCCCCAACGCCGACGCTTGGGAAGCCCACTGCGCCGCCGAATGTGCCAGGCAAGGCATCACCTTCGCCAGCCGACGCGTAAGCCTGCAAGCCGACGGCAAAGGCACCGAAGCCTCCGCCCGCAAAGCCCGCTACGCCGCTCTGGGCAGCCTGTGTAGGAAACACGGCATCAGCCTGCTGCTCACCGCCCACCACCAGGACGACCAGGCCGAAACGGTACTGCTGCAACTGCTGCGCGGCGCCGGCCCCGCAGGCCTCTCCGGCATGGACGCCTTCAACCACGCCCCCGAGCTGCTGCAGAACGAAACCCTGCTGCTGGCCCGTCCGCTGCTGCAAGCCTCCCGCGCCCAGCTCGAAGCCTACGTGACCGAGCATGCCATCGCCCACATCGAAGACGAATCCAACAGCGACCCGCGCTACGCCCGCAACGCCCTGCGCCACGGCGTAATGCCCTTGCTGGCTGAGTCTTTCCCCGGCTTCCAGGAACGCGTCGCCCGCAGCGCAAGCCACGCCCAGTCCGCCCAGCGCCTGCTGACCGAGCTGGCGGAAGCAGACTTGCAAGCCATCCTGCAAGGCGACAGCATCGACCTGGCCGCGCTGGCAGCCCTGAGCAAGGACCGCCGCGCCAACGTGCTGCGCCACTGGTTCGGCGTGCGCCAGATCCGTATTCCGTCCGCCGCCTGGCTGGCGGAGATGCAGGAACAGGCCCTCACGGCCCGCGAGGACGCCAACCTGAAGGTGAGCCACCCCGACTGCGAAGTACGCCGCCACCGCGGCCGCCTGCACCTGGCGCCCAAGCTGCGCGAACTGGAAGGCACGCGCGAAGACCAGTTTGACGACAAGCCCGGCCAGCACTTCCGCTGGTCCGGCGAAGTCTGCCTGCCATTCCCGGCCTACGGCGGCGTCCTGCATTTCGACAGGGCGGAAGAGGGCCTGGACCCCGCTTGGCTGCAGGACCAGCTGCTCACCATCGAATTCCGCCGGGGCGGCGAACGCCTCAAGCCCGCCCGCAACCGTCCCACCCGCAACCTCAAGCACCACTACCAGGCGCTCGGCGTGCCGGCCTGGGAGCGGGAGCGCGCGCCGGTAGTCAGCATTCCGGGGCAAGTTCTGTTCGCCCACGGCATCGGCATGGACTGCCATAAAATGACCTTAGGTACCGGTGATCGTATCGTTTTTCGGTGGAAGTCCGAATAAAGATCAGCTACCCCGGCAATTTGGTATGTACATATGCCAAGTCTGTATATAGTCATAACTTTATTGACTTGTCGTTTTGCAGCGCAGCATGTAGAGTAAAGGGCTCTCTTCACCCTCAACCGAATTCAAGTTATGGCTTTAATCGTTCACAAATACGGCGGTACGTCGATGGGATCGCCGGAACGCATCAAGAACGTCGCGCGCCGTGTCGCCAAGTGGCACGATGCGGGACATCAGATTGTGGTAGTGCCATCGGCCATGTCCGGCGAAACCAACCGCCTGATTGCCCTGGCTAAGGAAATTCAAAACCCGCCCGACCCGCGCGAGCTGGACATGATCGCCTCCACCGGTGAGCAGGTGTCCGTTGGCCTGCTGTCGATGGCGCTGCAGGCGATTGGCAAACAGGCTGTGTCCTACGCCGGCTGGCAGGTTGGCATTAAAACCGACTCCGCCTTCACCAAGGCCCGCATCCAGTCGATTGACGACGCGCGCGTGCTGAAGGACGTGGAAGAGGGCAAGATCGTCGTCATTACCGGCTTCCAGGGCGTGGACGAGAACGACAACATCGCCACGCTGGGCCGCGGCGGTTCCGACACCTCGGCCGTGGCGATTGCCGCCGCGCTGAAGGCCGCCGAATGCCTGATCTACACCGACGTGGACGGCGTGTACACCACCGACCCGCGTGTGGTGTCCGAAGCGCGCCGCCTGAAGGCGATTACCTTTGAAGAAATGCTGGAACTGGCCTCGCTCGGTTCCAAAGTGCTGCAAACCCGCTCCGTGGAATTTGCCGGCAACTACCGCGTACCGACCCGTGTGCTGTCCTCGCTGACCGATCCGCTGATGGATCTGGAAGAAGAAGCCAACTCGGGCACCCTGATTTCGTTTGAGGAAGACACCAATATGGAACAAGCAGTCATCTCCGGCATCGCCTTCAACCGTGACGAAGCCAAAATCTCCGTGATGGGCGTGCCGGACCGTCCGGGCGTGGCGTATCACATCCTGGGACCGGTGGCCGACGCCAACATCGAAGTGGACATGATCATCCAGAACCAGAGCGTGGATGGCAAAACCGACTTCACCTTCACCGTATCGCGCAACGACTACAACAAGGCGATTGAAGCGCTGAACGGCCAGAAAGACGAGATCGGCTTCTCCAGCCTGATCGGCGACGCCAAGGTGTCGAAGATCTCCGTGGTGGGCGTGGGCATGCGCTCGCACGTGGGCGTGGCCTCGAAGATGTTCCAGACCCTGGCGGAAGAGACCATCAACATCATGATGATCTCCACCAGCGAGATCAAGATTTCCGTGCTGATTGACGAGAAATATATGGAGCTGGCGGTGCGCGCGCTGCACAAGGCGTTTGAGCTGGAAAAAGAGTAAATATTTCAGAAAAAAACCGCCGATTTCCTTGACCAAAGTGGTTCGGGCAATTACTATGGCGGTCGTCCTGATCTGGAGCGGAAACGCAAGAGAGAAGGGCAATAGTTGAGCAATCAGCTAGGAGACGTGGCCGAGTGGCCGAAGGCACTTCCCTGCTAAGGAAGCATACGGGCAAAACCTGTATCGTGGGTTCGAATCCCACCGTCTCCGCCAGGAACAAATAAAAAAGCCTCCCCTGCGGGAGGCTTTTTTATTTGTTCCGGACGGAAGACGGTGGGATTCGAAGACCGGGCCCTGCAGGGCCCGGGCTCTTCGAATCGCCCATCTGCTGCCGCTGCGCGGCAGCCCCGCACGCCGTGGGCGCGCGACTGCCCCTGTCAATACAGCGTCCCTGAGCCCCCGTCCCGGCAGCGATGTCATAACGCGTCTCTAGGGCATCTGATTGCAAAGGCGTCGTATGGCGTGCAATGTCGTGAGTGGCAACTATCATCGAAGAAGGGCATTCCAAAAAGTTCCGCCTCTTGATCCATCTAGCAGGCGGTTCGCCCCAAGTAGGCTATGAGCCCATTTCACAGTCTCTAGCGCTGACTGGGGCGAGGTGGAATGCTCGTGACACGCACGCAGAACCTGAGTCCTCTATATCCGCGGCCAACAGCTCGTGGATCAACGTTGCTCTGACGGAGCGAGGATTGTTGAGTTGCAGCCAATGATGACTCATGATCGCCCCGGGATTCTGACTCCGTTGGTTTTTTTTGGTGGCAATAATTCAACAATCTGTCATGAGATACAATTGAAAAATAGTCACACTCGTTTCAACTCCTCGCGCCTTAAAATTGTTCATTGTGGATCGGGAACAATGCGATCCGGCAGATAGTTGGACAGCCGCTTTAAGGTTTTCTCGTTTGGGAGCTTATCACCAGTAAGATGCTTCGCAGAAGAAAGTTTAATAAGGTGCTCTACGGCAGCCATTGTCGATTTTTCAGCGAAAAATCCAATTCGATATTCATTTCTAAGGGCGAAAGTTACATCCATAAGATAAAATGAATTTTTCCCTACTTCAGCGATGTATCGTTGGACGATACGCTCCCAATCGCGTGGTCGACTAGATATTAAAACTAATAATAATTGATGTCGTTCGATATCATCTATGTTAGAGGAAGAGATCTGTTCAATCAATAACGGGCCCATTTTTCGCGAATAAAGATCGTCGCGGACCCAACTTGCTACGTTTGCAGGGATACAACCGAGAATAGCTGGAACACGATCCTTCGGTGCTTCAGAGAATCCGTCGCCCAAGGAAAATCCCATGCCGTCATAAGCAGCATATCCATCTTTTGCGAGAAGAGGTAGAATAACAAATAAAGCTCGAGTTAACTGTGCCCAGCATTTCATTATCTCGGTCAACAGCTCTCGCTTGATCTCTGCCGCCGCATAGTCACTATTGCGCAATGCGCGTGCTCCAGCAGACATCGCGCGTAGCATGTCTACAAATTTGTGTGCATGCAGGACATTTCGGATATCTTGATCATAGGGCTTTGCTCGGTTGTAGGACTTATCGGCAAACTGGTCTTTAATAGCTACAGGAAGATTAGATTCCTTAACGCCGTTTATAATCTCCTCTTCCATTCGTGCCCGACCTTCGTCTGAGACACTCCAAACAGCATATTTATATGGATTGACGTCCTCCGGAAGACTACAATTCTCCTGCACACCTCGACGCATTGACCTGAGATCTTCTGCGAGGGTCTGTAAAGCATTATCTCTCATTCGATCAATGCCCGTATAAAACTCAATGATCTCCGGGTACAGCGAATATCGATTATCACTTAAGATGTGGTCCGCAAAACTCTTCTCATGGTGCATTCGTTGAGCACCAAAGTAAAATACCCAATACGAAAATCTAAATTTGAACAAATGGCCAATTTTTATTATTATATTATTCCTATATAAGATGTCAAATACTAGATGCGTCTCGAGGTCAACGAGGTTGGCTCTACAGAAATTTTGTATATCTACTAGAAATTTATCGCGAGCAAATAAGTAATTTGCGTTTCTTATTAAGCCTTCGCAGAAATAGCCCAAAACAAATTCGCAGTCTTTCAGATCCGGCTTGGATTTGTACGAGGGTAGAACATCATTGTTGAATAGAAGGAATAAAACTCGGCGAATTACGTCACACCTGTTGACAGGACTCTCATCAAACTCAGCTTCAGAGACCTTTAGTAAAGTGATGCAATTTAGCGGCGTACGATGTAGATTCAGCACTTCCAGATCTGCGGCAAGACGGGCAGTGACGGCATCCTCATCACCAATAACTCGATGTTCGTTATAGGTGGCAACTATGTTGCGAATTACATTTCTTGATAAGGCCCACAGAAAATAGTGGGAGAAATTGCGATTATTGCATTCAATAACTGCTAGCGAAAAATTTCCGGTATTAACCTGCGCAAGAACAATGATGGGTAGTTCTTTGAATTCATCACTGACAATTTGAATGATTTTATGAGCCGATTTTTCGTCCGGGTCAATTGAATCGAGAATAACGCATGAGATATCTTGGCGCTTCTTGCCAAGCATCTGAAGCTCATCTGAAATGGCTTGGTCTACCGACGCCTTGTTCGGTTTTATAGTTTTGGCATCTAAGTAAATAAATAGCTTTGGAATGGGTTGGTTCCAAGCATCAGATACAAGTTTGTGAGCTAAGCAAGTTAATCCGTATTGAGGAGGTGCTTTGATAATCGCGGAGACTGGTTCACTGATCAGTGTTGCAAGATATATCTGTGGCGATTGCTCTGCATCTCGCACAGTTTCAGGCGATGATGAAATTATGCGGTCTACCCATAGAATGGTATGATTTGAAAAAGAACGTAACGCATCATCCAGTCGGCGTGAAAATAGCCTGGAAATCATGCCTTCTCGTGATGATTCCACTGGGTGCGCGTGATTAGGCATTTTTCCCCCTGTATCCTGACTGAGCTGCTTAAGGCGTTGAGGTAATGGATACGCCCACTGGCCATCTGGAGCATGGATTGCCACTGGCGCAATTGTCCAGCCCGCGTCAGCAGCTCGGCGTGAGTGTAAAAAGGTCGTCCCTATACAGCGTTGAAGATCTATTAGTGTAGAGTTAACGCCGAATTCCTCAGTTGCACCCCCTGTAACTGCACCAGCACTAATAGTTATCCCATTGTTAGTCGGACTTACCCATGCGTTGTGTGTGTGACCATGTAGCCAAAAATCAAAATCCGTCGTAGCCCGGCGCGTTCCCAAGTTTCGTTCAGCGGTATTGAGCCAATCAAAAGGATGGTGGATTAGACCGATACGAATGTGCGCGTCTCGTATCACCGGCGCAACATGATTGAATTGCCATTCTGCCGCAAGCCAAATATTTCGATCATCTTCTGGCCCAGCGCATGTCCAAGCTGAGTTAAACCCGGCGACTCCCACACTTGTTCCACGAATCTCAATCAGTTGTGCGAAAACGTGTCGCCCGTCTTTATCAAATTGATGTGGCAAATAATCTCTGATGAATTCTCCATATGCGTCAAGTCGTTTCACCGCATCCAAAAATTCATTTGTTTTTAAATTGAATCGTTTGTTGATTTCTAGCGAGCTCGACTCCGAATTCGCAGAAAATTTTGCGTAAATCTCCTGTGCATCCATGTTAACTTTGGATCTATCTACATCATGGTTGCCAGGTACAACAAATAGCCGTTCCCGAGGCAAAACGCAGTCGGTGCCGCATATGGCTAGCAGTTTATCGAAGAACTCCCTTGCTTTTGCATATTGGCTATTAATAGGGTCATTTTTTGATTCGCCAAATGCAATGTCACCTGTACAGAAGATGAGATCCGGACGTAAATTCGGACGCATTTCATATAGCTTTTGAAGGTAATTTAGAAGTGAATCCCGACTCACTTCATCTCGCCATTCCGAATTTTTTCCAAAATGTATGTCTGAGATGTGTAACCATGAAATCGAATTGATCATTTTTAGTTATTTCTTATAAGTTTATCCACCCGTTAGCGGGTTGTGATGCGACCGCTATATCATCGCACTTCTTCAGAGTAACAAGGATTTTTTCATCCGAGTACCGTTCGTAGGACTATTCTTACAATGATAATAGGTTTTGCTAACAAGGAATCTCACCAATAGTCACATGACGATAGACCTGCCTATCTCTGCGAGCACCCGATCAGGATGGGCTGTCGCTGCCCGAGTGCACGACCGCCCATGCCGCGGCCAAGGGCGCCTCACTACCTAAAGCAAGTCGCTGGCAAGAGAGGTCACGCCAAAAGGAGTTCATGTGCTGAGCGTCGCGCCGGGGTGGATCGAGACCGAAGCCTCTGTAGCGTTTGCGGAGCAGATGGGGACGAAGGCCGGAACGGCCTACGAGGGCGGTAAGAAAATCGTCATGGATTGGCTTGGTGGAATTCCAGTCGGCCGGCCCGCTAAGCCGCAGGAAGTGGCCGATTTGATTGCGTTCCTGGCGTCTTCGCGATCCGCTTCGATCGCGGGCGCCGAGTACCGGATCGATGGCGGCAGGGTTCCCACGCTGTAGCCGAGCGGCAGACCGGCTGAGGAACGGCTGTCCTAGGGCGTGCCGTTCCTGCCCTTTAAGTGAAGACGCTGGTCCATGAGCCTGAGCCGCGCCCCAGGTGTGGTCTGTCAGAACGCGACCGGCAGCCCACGCATGCGCATCGGCGTGGCGTCGGTGTAGCGTGCGACATCCGCCATCACTTTCGCCAGTTCCGGGGAACTGAATGCGGCTTCGGCAGCCGCTTCGTCGCGGTACACGCTCTCGCAGATGGCAATCGTGCCGCTCTCGTCAACCGAAGGGTAGAAGGCCCGGCAACTGAGCAGGCCATACTGCTGCCAGGCTTCCATGCACAGCGGCAGGTGGTGGTTGGTGTAGTAATCGCGGTCAAAGCGGGTTTCGGGCGTGCCTTGGTAATAAACGTAGAGGGTAACTTGCTTGTTGTTTGCACTCATTGGTGTGACTCCTTTGTGAAGAAAGTGGTGGATCAAGCGCCGGAAACTCTGCCTTGGATGGAAGCAGCCGCGGCGCGGCGGGCGAGCGTCGTGCCCAGCACCACGCCTACGCTGAGACAGAAGGCGATGCACAGCGCCGCAACGACGAAAGCGTGCGCGATCGCCGCCGGGTCGTTCCGTCCGCCGAGGACGGTGTAGAAGACCCCGCCGATCAGGGCCACGCTGAGCGCGGTGCTTACCTGCAGGGTCGAACTGGCGATGCCGGCGATCATGCCGGAATAGGCGGGCGCCACGCGGCCGGTGATCATTTTCATCAGCGTCGGCAAACCGAGCCCTTGGCCGAAGCCGATGAAGAACAGCAGGCAGCCAAGCGGCGCGGATGCTGGCGGCACGCTGTCTGGTGTCGCGGATATCAGCCATGCCAAGCCGAGGAAGCCGACGGTTTCCAGTCCCATGCCGATCGGATTGACCCACTCGCCGAGGTATCGGCGGAAAGTCGGCGTAACCAGTGGCCCCAGCAGGAAGCCTGCGCCGAAAGGCAGGAACACCAGGCCGGCATCCAGGGCGCTGACGTGCAGGGCGTTCTGCAGATAGACCGAGAACAGCAGGAAGAACGATCCAATCGAATAGAAGGAGAGGGCGATCAGCAGCGCGTGGCCCAGCCCCGGTGCGCGCAGCGCCGCGGGATTCAGCAGGGGCGCCCCGCCAGCCTGCGCGAGCCGGCTTTCGTAGCGCCAGAAGAACCGGGCCAGCAGGGGCGCCGCGGCCAGCGACAGCCATGACCACCACGGCCATCCGGCCTCGCGGCCTTCGATCAGCGGCACGATCAACAGCGCCAGGGTCAGCATCGACAAGATCATGCCACCCGGGTCCAGCTTGCCGGAGCCTTGCTCGCCCGTTCGCTTCAGGAGGGGGATGCCGAACGCGATCACCAGAAGGGCCACCGGCAGGTTGACCAGGAAGACTGCGCGCCATCCCATGCCGAACAGGTTCAGCGCGATCAGCACACCGCCCAGTGCCTGCCCGATAACCGAGGCCAGTCCGAATACCGCGCCGTACAGGCTGAGTGCCAGCGGCTTTTCGGCTTCGGGGAAGATGGCCTGGATGGAGGCGAGCGCCTGCGGGGCCATGACCGCGGCGGTGATGCCCTGCAGGGCGCGTCCGGCGATGAGGGCCCAGGGCGACCAGGCGACGCCGCACAGCACGGAGGCGGCGGTGAAGCCGATCAGGCCGAGGAAGAACACCCGGCTGCGGCCGAACAGGTCGCCCAGGCGCCCGCCGGTAATCAGCATCACCGCATACAGCGCGGCATACGAGGAAATCACCATCTGCTCGGCCGAGGACGAAGTTCCCAGGTCGCCCTGGATGGAAGGCAGCGCCACGTTGACGATGAAGAAGTCGAGCGGCGGCAGGAAGGAGCCGACCAGTAGGACGGCGAACATCGCCCAGCGGCGCGGCTCGGGTGGGGAGGGATTGTGGCGTGACATAAGGTCCTCAGCGCATGCCGCCCGAAGCCAGGATGATCTCGCCCGTCACCCAGCCGGCATCTTCCGACGCGAGATAGGAAACGATCGGTGCAATGTCCTGCACCTGGCCGATGCGGCCGAGCGGCGTGAGACGCTCGTACCAGGCCTGGAAGTCGGAGCCGATTGCCCCGGCGGCATGGGTACCCTCGGTTTCAACCATGCCGGGGTTCACGGCATTGACACGGATGCCGCGCGGGCCGAGTTCGCGCGAGAGCACGCCGGTGATGGCATCCATCGCGCCCTTGGTGCCGGTGTAGACCGCACTTTCAGGCGGAAGGACGCGCGTGACATTGGAACTGATGTTGATGATGCTGCCGCCCTTGCCCAGATGCGGCACGGCAGCGCGGATCACCAGCAACGGGCCAAGGACATTGATATCGAACTGCTTGCGATAGAGCTCTTCGGTTGTGTCTTCGACCTTGGCCAGCTGGTAGATGCCGGCATTGTTCACCACGATGTCCAGGCGCCCGAAGTGATCGATTGCCGTCCCGACCAGCGATTCCACTTCCGCGTTGTTGGTAACGTCTGCCCGCAATGCGATGGCTGTGCCGCCAGCCGCTTCGATATCGGCCACTACCTTGTCTGCGCCGCTCTTGCTGGCAGCGTAGTTGACGACGACCCTGGCGCCGTCGGCCGCAAGCCGGCGGGCGATGCCTGCGCCGATACCTTTGGAAGCGCCCGTCACAATGGCGACCTTGTCTTTCAATTTGTTCATGGCTTGAAAATCCTTGATTAAAAATCGCATAGTGAGGCGTACATTGTTGTCTGTGAACTGCCATTCATGTATATTTCACGTACATTTTTGTACGGAACCGTGAGATGGAATGGAGCGACGTCAGGATTTTTCTAGCGGTAGTGCGGGGCAGGTCGTTCGGCGAAGCAGCGCGAACCCTGGGCGTGAGCCATCCGACGGTCGGCCGCCGGATCAAAGCGCTGGAGGATGAAGCGGAGCAGGCGCTCTTTCGCCGGACCACAGATGGACTGGTCCTCACGGACGCCGGGGACGCTGTGCTGACCCTGGCGGAATCCATGGAAGATTCCGCCCTGGCCATGGAGCGGCGCCTGGCGGGCAATCACCAGCGGCTGGAAGGCATCTTGCGGATATCGGCGGCAGAATGGTTTGCCGGCTACGTGCTGGCGCCTGTGCTGGCGGAACTCACGCGCCGCCACCCGGCAGTGGTGCCGGAAGTGATCGCAAGCTACCGCTTGCTGAACCTGTCGCGCCGTGAGGCTGATGTGGCGTTTCGCATCGTTCCGTTCACCGAACCGGACATCGTCCAGCGCCGCCTGATGCGCATTCCGTATGGCCTGTATGGCTCTGCCGAAACCGTGTCTGCGATGCAGAAGGACCCGGCTTGCGTGGGCCTGATCCTCATGAATACGGCACAGTCCCACTTTCCCGATGTGACCTGGCTGCTTGACCGGTACCCGGGGTCGCCGCGGGTGTTTACAAGCACCAGCCGGGCGGTGCAGGCGCAGATGTGCGTGCGAGGTATGGGCATTGCGGTGCTGCCCCGGCCGCTGGGCGATGCAACGGCCGGATTGCAACGTATCGACACGCGGGACCAGCCTCCAGGCAGGGACGTCTGGGTTGGCTATCACCACGACTTGCGGCATATGGACCGCCTGCGCGCGATGCTGGATATCGCTGATGCGATGCTGCCGCAGGAACCAGACCAGCGGCCCTCATCTTATATCGCTGGCAACTGAGACGTTTTGTCCCGATATTTGGCGATTGAAGACGGTTAGAATGCCCGGGAACGCTCAGCGTCTCCGCCAGCGCCTTGTTTTTCCGCCTTCCGCTATTTACTTGAAATACTAAACATCATGGACTGGTTCCCTATCGTCTTCGGTACGTTCAAAGTGATCGCTCTGGCCGTAGCCATGTTCTTCGCCATCAAGTGGCATTACGACCAGGCGCGGAAGGAGAACGGCCAGCGCGTTATGGCAAGAACGGTCGGTAAGGTAGCAGCGGCCTTCCTGCTGGCGCTCTTCGGACTGGGGTTTGTCACCTTCGCCCTGGCCAGAAAGCTCGGGATGGATTTGCCCTTCTACTGGTAACACTTCAGACGGCCGAACTCCATTCCGCCGCAGCCAGGAAAATATTTCGTAGCATCTTCTCAAATCGCTGGAACTTTCTCGCCTCCTTGCGGGAATATATCCAGACACATGAAGATGACTACGCTCACCACCACCGCCGATACCGACTTGCTGCGCCAGTTGCGCCAGGGGGACGCTGCCGCCTTCCAGGCGCTGTACCAGCGCCACCAAGGCGCGCTGTTCCGCTTCGCCGTCATGCGCTGCGGCGCGGCCGATACCGCTGCCGATGTAGTGCAGGAGGTGTTCATGGGCCTGTTGACCGGCAGTTTCGCCTTCGACCCGGCACGTGGCGCACTGGCGCCATTCCTGTTCGGCGTCGCCCGCAACCTGCTGCTCAAGCATGAGGAAGCGAGCCGCCGCACGGTCAGCCTGATCGAACCGGGCGAAGACGACGACAGCGAGCTCGAACTGCCCGACGACACCGCCGAACCCCTGGCGCGCATGCTCAGCGATGAGCGGGCCGAGGAGGTGCGCCGTGCGCTGGCGCTGCTGCCGCCGTATTACCGGGACGTGGTCATCCTCTACGAATTGCACGATCTGTCCTATCTGGAGATTGCCTCCATTTGCCAGATCGATCTTGGCACCGTCCGCTCACGCCTTGCGCGCGCCCGGGCGGCCCTTGCGAAACGATTGGGGGCGCATAGCCCCACCTTAGCTTGTGCAGGTAAATGACATGACAACGCCACCCCATAGCGATTCCGACGAAGCGCTGCTCGCTCCTTACTTCGCGGCCCTGCGCGACTCCGGCAGCGGCCTGAATACGCCGTCCCACGTCGAGAAGGAGCTGCTGGCCGCATTCGCCAAACGCTTTCCGAAGAAGCGCTGGTATCAGCGCCTGAGCATGCAGCAATGGGGCGCGGCAGGCGGGCTCGTTACCGGGGCCGGCACGATGGTAATGCTGGTGTTCATGATGACCATGCAGGCGCCGGATCGTGTCGGCCATCCGGCAAACCCTCTCGGCGAGGGAGGCGATTTTATCGCCATCGAATCGCGCGAACGCATCGAGCTGGAAGCGGCGCCGCGGCTGGTGGAAGCGACGCTGCCGCGCACGGCCCTGGCTGGCCTGGACGGCGCGCTGACCCCGCAAACGGCGGGCGACACTGTGCGCGCCCAACTGCTGATCGGCGCGGACGGCGAACCGCTGGCCTTGCGCCTGCTGCCCGAATGATTTTTCTTACCCACTGAGTTACATCACCAAGAGGAAGCCATGCATACCAAGAAGATTCTGATCGCAATCCTGATGAACACTCTGTTCGCCCCGGCATTTGCGGACGAATTTGTTGACGGGCAGGATAACCGCACCATCCTCATTGCCAATTCCTTCCAGGGCGCGGATGGCGTGCGTATCACCGGTCCGCTGCTGCGTGCCGACCGCACCGTGAAGGGCGTGCCATTCTCGGCGGAAGTCGTCAGCGAACGCCAGCAAAACCTGGCCGACGGTAATGAGATCACGGTCAAGACAAGCTCGATGAGCTATCGGGACAGCAGTGGCCGCACGCGCCAGGAAATCCGGGATGCCAAGGGCGAGGTGCGCACCATCACCATCCGCGATACTGACGGCACGACCTACATCCTGAATCCGCAACAGAAAACCGCGAACAAGATCGCCAGCCCACGCGCTCTTCCCGAACTGGCGCGCGCCAGGATCGAAGCGCTGCGCAAGGAAGGTAAGGATGCCGGCGTGGAGCACCGTACTGGCCCTAACGGTGAAGAGATCGTCATCAAGCGTGTGGAGAAAGTTGACGGCGAGCTGCGCAAGAATATTCAGGAAAACGTGCGTATCCATGTCGCGAAGTCGATGGGCGACGCCAGTGCTGCGCGCGAGCTGGCGCGCGGTATCGCCCTGGGCGGTGTTTTAGGCGACGGCAAATATGCGGCCAAGACGGCCACGCGCGAACTTGGCACCCGGGAGATCGAAGGGGTAAAGGCTGAGGGCAGCGAGCGCAGTTATGAAATCCCGGCGGGTGAAATCGGTAACCGCAACGCGATCGTGGTCACCGATGAAACGTGGTTTTCGCCAGAGCTGCACATCACGCTGCTGACCAGGCATAGCGATCCGCGCAGCGGCGACAATATCTATCGTCTCACCAATATCAAGCGCGCCGAGCCCGATGCCGCGCTGTTCACCGTGCCGCCGGACTATACGGTCAAGGACGTTATGAGCAAGGTCGAAACTGTCGTCGAAAAGAAGACGCCTTGATCCGATGAAGGAAAAGAGGACCTCCAGCTGGAGGTCCTTTTTTTAGAGCGCGTTCAGAAGCGATATGAAGCGGTCAGGCTGACATTCCGCCCTTGAGCGGGCGTAATCCAGCGCGACACGTGCAAGTGGCTGGACACGTAATACGCCATGTCGAGCGCATTGCGCAGCGCCAGTTGCACTTCCAGCGCGTCGCCATTGCCAAGCTTGCGAGCCCAAGTCTGCGTGAAGTCCAGGCGTGCGTAGCCGGGCAGGGTAGTGGTGTTGGCTTCATCGGCGAAGCGCTGGCCTTGCGCGTAGATGCCTGCGCCTGTGCGCCATGCATCGCTCCATCGGTATTGTCCCCAAAGCGTTACCGCGTGCCGTGCAACGTTCGGCACGCGTTTGCCGCCGTAGTTCGAGTTCTCGAGATAGACCGCGTCGGTATAGGCGTACGTTGCGGCGAGGTTGAAGCGGTCGGTCACGTAGCCGGTGAGGGAGGCTTCGAGGCCACGCGAACGCGCGGAGCCTTCGACGGTGAAGTCGAAATTGTTCGGCGTGCTCAGGTCTGACGAAATCATATTGGTCTGCTGCAGCCGATACAGGGCGATATCGCTCACGACCGCACCGCGCAGCCACAGCGCCTTCCAGCCCAGTTCCGCCTGCCGCGCAGTACGCGAGGGCAGCGACTGGTTCGAGGACGATGCCACCTGGTTCGGGGACATGCCGGAGGCCACGTTGACATACAGGGTTTGTGCGGCAGATGGCCGATAGAGCAGGCCAAGCTTGGGCGACCAGCGCGCCTCTGTCACCGGACGTGCCCCGGCCATACCATAGACAAACTCCTGATCCGTGTAGCGCAGGCCGGCCACGGCGGACCAGTCGCCCAGTTCCAGCTCGTCCTGTACCGATGCCGCGATGGATTTGAGGTTCTGGCTTGTGAGCGAGCGAGCCAGCGTTACGCCTGGCGGCGGAGCCGTTACCCGGCCGTAGACGGGATTGTAGACATTGATGTTCGGGCTGGTGGAGGCGGGGAGGCTGAGCGATGGCTGGTTCAGCGTTTCGCGATAGTAGTCCAGGCCGAGGAAGATGTTGTGCATGACCGCGCCAAATTGCTTCCGTGTGGTCAGCGAGGTGGCCGCAGAGTCGATGCGGCGCTGCGTGTCGGGCTCCCAACTGGAGACCCTTGCATACGTACCTGGCGCGGCGCCCGGCAAAGGGGAGCCGGTCAACAGGTTCTTGATTGACGTGGAGCTGGCTTCCAGGTGCGTGATGTCGGCGGAAAGACGCGTATTGGCGTTGAGCGTGAAGTCGCCGTGCAGGTCGGCGATGCGGTTGTTTGTGGTGGAATCGCCGAACGGTTCGCCAAGCTGGCGGTCGTGTGGAACGGCTACCGGGCGGCCTCCCTCGGCGGGAATGCCATAGTCCGGCTGGTAGGTCTGGTTGGTGGCTTCGAATCCGGCGCGCAGGCGGTAGCCGTTGCCGCCTTTGGCCACGCCCAGCTTCAGGCCATCCAGCCTGTCCGGCACATGGCGCCATTCGCTGGATTCGGAACGCGTGGCGATGATGCGCACAGCCGTATCGTTCCTCTCCGAGAGCACGCGGTTGAGGTCAACCGTCAGCTCGCGCGCGTTGTGTTCACCGGCGCTCGCCAGAATACTGCCGGCGTTCTCCATGAAGGGCTGCCGCGTTACGATGTTGACGGTGCCTCCAGGTTCGCTGCGCACGCCGAGCGCGGAGCCCGGACCGCGCAGTACATCAACGCTTTCAATAAAGGCCGGTACGTAGGGATAATTGGACAGCCGCACGCCGTCGCGCAGCACGCGGTTGGAGCCGGTGCCGCTGTCGGCCACTGCGCCGCGCAGGATGAAGAACTGTGTGTGCGAGCCATTGAAGCCCGAGTCGGCCTGCGCGCCCGGCACGTTGCGCAGCGCGTCCTGCAGCGTGGTGCCGGCCTGCTCGCGGATGCGGTCGGCCGGAACGCTGTTGACGGCGAATGGAATATCCATCACCGAGCCGCTGCTTCCGGTGGCGAGGCTGCCGGAACGCTGGCCGTCCTTGAGTGTCTGGCCGATTACGATGACGGTAACAGGCGTTTCCGGCTCCTCGGCAGAGGCTTGCGCCAGGGCGGGAACGATGAGGAGCATGGCTTGAAGTGCGTGGTATCGGGAGTATTTGTTCATGGTTTTTTCGAATGCTTCGCACGCCATAGGGGCGTGAGCGGGCGGCGGGTTGGCCAACTCGCTTGGTTGATGTGATGGAACTGAATTGGGATGCCGTCAGGCGAGGGAAGGCGGGCCGCGGGGTTGTGCGGCGGCCCACATGAACATGGGCGCAGGGGATACGTAGAACAGCGCTGGCTTGAGCGCGGCGATCTTTACGGGGACGAGCACAAGCTGCACACCGGGCAATACGGGAACATCGCCGCCCGTGCGGCAGTAAGGGCAATCTTCCATGTGGCCGGCGTGCTTGGCGGGGATTTGCTGGTCCGCGTAGTTCTTGCCGCTCGGCGCGCAGATCTCTGCCGCCATTGCGGCGGCGGCGCGGTCAAATGCGATTGCATGCGAGACAGACGGCAGCAATGCAGCGGCCAACAGGGCTGCGCAAGCGAGCCATGCCATCCACTTTTGCCACTGTCTGGTTCTGAACATCCCCTGATTGTAGCAGCGGATGTCCAAGGTTTGCATTACATGCTTGTCATGCCAGGAAGGTCAGCACTGCGTCCATGAATTCGTCAGGCAGTTCAACGTTGGTAAGGTGAACTGCGGGCAGCACGATGAGTTGCGCGCCGGGGATGCTTGCTGCGATCTGCTCGCTGTGGCTGGCCAGCGTTACCGTGTCGTCGCGGCCTGCGATGACCAGCGTGGGAACGGGAATCAGGACGTTTGTGCGGCGCAGGTCGGCGTCGCGTACCACGGCGAAGGAAGCTGCGAGGCCGTGCAGCGGCGTGTTGAGCAGCATGGAGCGGAATTCGTCGACCAATGGATTGCGTTCCTTGAGCATCGATGCAGGGAACCAGTTTGTCAGGAAGTCTTCCGCTATCTCCCTCATGTCCGGCGCTGCGAGCGTGGCGGCGATGCGCTCATCCCATTGCGGGGCAGGGCCAAGGCAGGGCGAGGTGTTGGCGAGGATAAGGCGGTCGATGCGCTCGGGCGCGCGCACGCCGAGCCATTGGCCGATGAAGCCGCCCAGCGACAGGCCAAGGAAATGCACCTTGTCCAGGGCCAGCGTGTCGACCAGTTCGATGACGTCGCGGCCAAGGCGGTCGAGGGAATAGGGGGCATTCGGCGCGTCGGACTCTCCATGGCCGCGCGTATCGTAGCGCAGCACGCGGAAATGTGTGGTCAGTTCCTCCATATTGCGGTCCCACATGTGCAGGGTGGTGCCGATGGAGTTGGACAGCATGAGCACCGGCTTATCGCGTTCGCCTTCAAGGCGATACGCGATGCGGGTGCCGTCGCCCATTGAGATGTATGAGGTGTTCACTGCGCTACTCCTGCGTCGGTTGAAAGAATCCATGGTAGTTGCGCAGGTCATGCAAATATATTACAAAGTTATGCATTGTTTTGTAAGAATTTCTGACATGATTCCATTTACCCTTCATGACCTCCAGTGCTTCGACGCCGTGGCGCGCACTGGTGGATTCCAGGCTGCCGCGCAGGCGCTGCATCGTTCGCATCCGGCCGTCTTCGCGGCAGTGGGCAAGCTGGAAAAGCAGCTCTGTGTGCCGCTGCTGGACCGTAGCGGCTACCGCGTTCAGCTGACGGAGGCAGGCAAGTCATTTCACGGCAAGGCGCAATCGCTGCTGCACGAGATGGAGAGCCTGCGGCTTCACGCTGCCCAGCTGGCGGCGGGGGAGGAAACGGACCTGCATGTGGTGATCGGCGACCTGTGCCCCTATGCGCCGGCGTTGGCAATGCTCAGCCGCTTTTTTGCAGCACACCCGCGCACGCGTTTGCACCTGCACTTCGAAACGGTGGGCGGGCCGCCCGAACGGCTTCTGGACGGCGATGCCGACCTGATCCTGCATGCGGTAGACAAGAACGATCCGCGCTTCGAGTGGCTGGATGTAGGCAAGGTGCGCTTCGTGCCGGTTGCGGCGCCGGGCTTTTTGCCGTTTGCCGTCAAGCGCACCATCCGGCAGGAGGACATGCGCCCCTTCACCCAGTGCATTATCCGCGACAGCGCGCGCCATTCACCCGGCCGCCCATACTATGTGATCGAAGGCGCGCACCAGTGCACAGTGCCGGACCAGCAGATGAAGAAGCAGGTTATTCTGCAAGGCCTGGCATGGGGGCACTTGCCGGACTTCCTGATCGCGAAGGAGCTTGAGAAGGGAAGCCTGGTCTCGCTCGCGGGCCGCTATCTCACGGGGAGCGTGGAGGAACTGGTGGCTGCGCGCCGCGCCGGCCGGCCCCATGGGCCGGTGGCGGACGAACTATGGTCCTATCTTCAGGAGCAGGCAGGTCGGCTGCTGCGCTAGCCTGCTTTGGCGTCACATAATACCGCCAGTCCTTCCCATGCATCCGGTTCGGCGGCGATGATGCGCTGCCTCCGCATCTGCGGACGCTGAATTTATTACGTCACACTAGCCAGCTCAAAGCCCGTATTGCAGGCCGAGGCTCAGACCCAGTGGCTTGGCGCCCGCGTCGTTCGCCTCGCTGCGGCCATACCGTTCCAGGCCCAGGGAGGTGGTCACTTTCTCGTTGATCGCATAGTCCACGCCGATGGCCGTGTAGAGCTCTTTGCGGTGGCGGTCACGGGACCAGGCATTGGCGGACGGGCTCTTTACCTCGTTCTGGTTGACCGCCAGCCCCAGTTTTCCGGTCAGGGAAAGCGGTCCAGTAATTGGATAGCTGCCCTTGCCGGCCACATACCAGGACTTGGCGCGGGATTCGATGTCTGCAGGCTGGTTGGCGAAGGTACATTTGCAGTCGGAGTTGCTGAAATCGGTGAAGCCTGCTTCAACCGCCCATGTGGGGTCAATCTGGTAGCCCGCATAAATCTTCCGGCCCACCTTGTTGCTTTTCAGGTCGCCGCCATCCGCTGCTGCGGAATAGTCGTGGTGCGCGGCGACAGCAGCAACGCCGATATAGGGACCTGGTTCGGCAGCGGCAGCGGAGAACGTTGTGGTGGCGAGCAATGCGGAAGACAGCAGCAACTTCATGATGGGCCTTTCAAGCGAGAGTTGGTTAGCACCGCTGGATCATAGCGCCCATAAAAATATAAAAATGTCTAAGAATTGTAGTCCGATACATTAAGCTACAAATGTAAGCTTTATTAGCAAAATAATGTCGGATTATCATGTCCCGACATGTTCAATCCGCGACCCGAAATCCAGCACGTCCCCATCGGCAATGGCGCCTGGTGCGTGGTCGTCGATAACATTCTGCAGGACCCGCACAAGATGGTGGCGGAAACCCTTGCGCAGCGCGAGGCCTTCGCGCTTAATCCCGCCAATTTCTATCCCGGCATTGAAAAGCCGATGCCGCGCGAGTTCGACCAGCGCTTCGAAGAATACTTCTCGCAGTACCTGAAGCCGTCCTTCAAGGCGCGCCGCACGCTGGGCGTGAACACGCGCATGTCGATTGTCACTTTGCGGCCGGAAGAACTCCGTCCGCCGCAGCGCATCTGCCACCGCGATGCGCGCAGCTGCGCGGAAGGCGAGGGCGCCTGCGCCTCGGTGCTGTATCTGTTCAATGATGTGCGGCTGGGCGGCACCAGCTTCTACCGGCCCCTGTTGCCACCGGAGGAAATCGACTACCTGCTGCGCCAGGCGAATGTGATGGATAGCGCTTCGTTTTCAAGGCTGCTCGGCGTGCGGCCAGAATACTTCAACAGCGCGAACCGCTACTTCGAGAGAACGGCGAGCATTCCCGCTGCATGGAACCGCGCCATCTTCTACGATGCTACCGTCTTCCACAGCGGCCAGATCGACGCGCCGGACCTGTTGAATCCCGACCCGGCCCGCGGCCGTCTCACCATCAACGCTTTCCTGCGCTATCGCCGCATTGCCGGCTGAATTTCCTGCCGCAACAGACGGGCGAGATGCGGGTTCATGATGGTGTCCGGCGCCCAGGGTTCGGTGTGCGCGGCGCTGAAGCATGCCAACCCGGCCTCCGCCGCTTGCCAATGTTCTTTGCTCAGGCTCCTCACAATACGCAGCGACGCCAGCTGTTCACGTAAAGGGTAGCCGCGATGGCGCACGTAGTCGCGGTCGTCGCGGCTGCACTGTTCCGTCAACGCGTCCAGCCGTTGCTGCAGGAGGCCCAGTTCGCCGAACTCCGTGGCGAGGCGGATCGTCATTGTTGTTTCGTCCGGTGCGCAGGAAGCGAGCGATGGCGCAAAGCAAAGAATGCCGGCGAAGTAGCCCCGTACCAGCGTTGAACTCATGGACGAGAGCGAATGATAGGAGAGGTCATATTCAGTATGCACATTGCTGAACATGTCCGCGCCATTGTTCCTTTCCGCGTATGCGGCCGCTACCTGCTCGATGGATGCGGGCAGGCCGTCCTTTTCGTCCCAGTCCATCCAGTACATCACCTCAACCGCGCGCATCAACCGCTGGGCGGTGTCCTTGTCCCACAGCGACCACGCAAGGCAGATATTGTGTATTTGTTTCAGGCTGCTTTCCCGCCTGCACATCAAACCCGATAAAAACGCCAGGTCCCATGAGGGGAAGATGCTGCGCGACGTCAGCGCACCGGCAAACCGCGCCTGCACGAAGCTGCCGGGATACAAATTGGCCAGCTCGCCGATGCGGGCCAGGAACACGGCATCGAAAGCCTGTTCCGTTTTGCGCTCATTGGCCATTTCCAGCATGGTTGCCCGTGCCTGGGCCTTGGCGTCTGCCGAACCTTGCGGGCCCGCCGAGTAAAGCATCTTGACGCCGCCGTCCAGGTGCAAGGACATGATCTCGCGGTTCTGCCGGGTCACGATGTCCTCGTCCTTGTAATGCGCGATCGGGTGCACCAGCTGGGAGAACAGCTTTGCGTAGCTGCGCGGGAACCAGCGTGCCGTGAGCAGCCAGCCTGCAGCATTCTGGTAGGACAGCAGGCCGCGCTCGATATCGCGCTCATTCAACACCCTCGGCTGAAAGTCCGGGTGGCGCTGCTTGACGCCAACAAAATGCGTTACCAGGCGGGAGCTCGGAATACCCGCGTAGAAGCAGATGAAGCCGGTGCAACCGAATTCCTGCATGCGGCCATAGGGATCGAGCTCATCATCCTTGGATACCGATTTGGTCTTGAAGGGGTGCTTGCAACTGACCAGATGGCGTTGCCCGTCCTGCTCGATGATCAGGTCCACGCCGCCGTCCGGGCCCCGGCCAACGGTCTGCCAAATGGTCGCACCCTCGACTTCTTCAAAATACTGCTTCGCAAATTTCTCAAAAGCATCAGTATCGGCCGAAGGATGCAGCGGAGGTGGAATCTCCGAAAAATCGAGCATGAGGGAGGTGTCGTCGGCGGTGGAAGGCTGCATGGTGTCGTCCGCGTGGCTTATCAAGGGCTGCCTTTCTATCATCCTTATTTGGTGCTGAAACTCTCCAAATATCACACTGTCGGTAAAAAGCGACGGCCGGCCGATAATCCACAGCCGCGTGATATATTCACGGTCCGCGTATTATTAACGAAATGCAACACGATTATGTTTGCGTTTTACAAGTGATAATTGGTGATTATTTGCTTTGCGCTGCGATATTATTGTTTAAACGAAGCCTGTTGGTGACAACCCCGGTCCTGGTATTTGCGGCAGCCGCGGTGCAGGCGGCCGAGGTGCCGCGCTCCCTGCCTGCTGACCCCCGTATTGGTGAGCTTGCCTACGATGCAAGCCAGGTCTTCCTCATTACGGTGGGGCAGGGCGTGGCCACGCATATCGTGCTGGCGCCGGACGAGAAAATCCTGGTGAGCGCGGCGGGGGCGCCTGCCGACTGCCGGCAGGAGGGCACGGCCTGGTGCATTGCCGCAACGGTGGGCGCCAACGAGTTCTTCGTTCAGCCGCGCCAGGCTGGTGCACTGCGCAATAACCTCCAGCTGGCCACCAACCTGCGGCGCTACAGCTTTGATTTTGTTCAGGAAGCGAACCGGGCGCCGTTCTACCGCGTCAGCTTCCGCTATCCCGAGGCCGTGCCTGCCGCGGCGGCGGCCCGGCCCCCGGCGCCGGTGCAATGCAACTGGAGCTATTCGATGCAGGCCGCCGCCGGCTCGCAGGCGATTGCGCCGCTTGCCGTTTTCGATGACGGCCGGCAAACCTATGTGCTGGTGCCGCCGGATGCGGCGGCGCCTGAGATACTCGGCCTTTCGTCCCCGGCCGTGCTGCCGGCCGCGGCCGTCCAGCCCGGCAGCCGCCTGCTGGCCATGTCCGGCGTGGGCAGCGGCTTCCGGCTGCGCGATGGATGGCGCACGGTGACCGTGTGGAACGAAGGCTTGTCGAATCCGGCCGGAGCCGGTCCCTGTCCAGCGTGGGAACGATGAAAAAACTGATCTCCTTCACTCTCTCCCTGCTGCCGCTGCTGAGTGGCTGCGCGCAGCTGGCCACACTGCTGCCGAAGGGGAATCCGGAAACGCGGGTGGCGGTCAATGTGCCGGCGCTGGCCGGCGAATTGCAGGCAGCCCGCACTGCCGGCGACCTGCGTGCCCTGGAAAGCCGGTTGAGCCTGCCACTGACCCTGTCGCTGGCGCGTGCGCTGGAGACTTATGTGCCCGCCGAATATCAGGTGTACACCGAACCCGGACAGGACCTGGGCCAGATGGTGGCTTATGACCGCAGCCGGGCCTGGCCGCAGGCCATGGCCAGGGCAGTGGGGGCCGCGGGCCTCCTGATGGAACTGGACGGGCAGCGGAAAACTGTCCGTTTGCATGCTGTCAAAGGTGGCGCTTCCGCTAAAAATGCAACATCCGGATCTGACTACGGAATGAATAGTTACTAAGCTCGAAATACTTTGTTTTACTAGCTGGAACGTCAAAAACAGTGGCTGTCAATATCTTTTTTTAGCGACGGTTTCTGGAAATAATGTTGCAGTTTCTTATCGGCAACGTTAGTATGAATTTCGCATTCCTGTGGATGCGAAGATAATATGCCCCGGTTATTGGCGGCGAAAACAGATAATGCAAGGAAGGGTATTGATAATGCATGGATTTAAAAAGCAGCAGGGCCAGGGTATGACTGAATATATTATTATCGTGGCCCTGGTTGCAGTCGCCGCGATTGCGGTCATGCAGTTGTTCGGCACGACCATCCGCAGCCAGATGGCCGGCATCGCGCAGGAAGTGGCGGGCAAGGATGGCGCTGCCGCCACCACCGCGGCTGGCGCTGCCGCCGACAAGGCGGTTACCGAAGCCGCCAAGACCAAGTCCTTGTCCACCTATAGCGGCAACGCCGCGGCAGGCAAGTAATCCCACCTTCAGCAGCAGGCCGGCCTGCCGCCATGCGCGGCAGCGGCGCCTCACATTCAACGCATGCATCGCATCTCTGCGGCTGCCCGCCGGGGCTATCACCGGCAGCGCGGCCAGGCCCTGATCTATGGGCTGTTCATGTTGCTGTGCGGTCTGCTTGCGCTGTTCTTTGTCTTCAATACGGGACAGCTGACAGCGGAGAAGACGCGCCTCATCAACACCGCCGACGCCGTCGCCTATAGCGCCGGCGTGCTGCATGCGCGCGCCCTGAATTTTGATGCCTATACCAACCGCGCCCTGATGGCCAACGAGGTCATGACGGCGCAGACCGTCAGTGTGGCCTCCTGGGTGGAGTACGCGAAGGGCCATGTGGACGACGTGCCGCCGCTGAACTGCTACCAGGTGGTGTATTCCGTGCCGTTCTGGCTGGGCCTGGCGGAGTATCTGCCGCTGTGCACGGCGCTGAGCTGGCCGCCGGGCGCCATGGCAGTGGAGTATGCCAACCAGGCCGTGCAGCCGGTGGCCGAAGTGGCCGTGCGCGCCTCGGAAGCGGCGCGCCAGCACCTGCAGCTGGCGCAGACCGTCATGTTTGCGGCGCTGCCGCTGGCGCGCGCCAGCCTGATGGAAGAGGTGGCGAACGCCAATTACCAGGGCGAGGGGCCGGTCAAGGTGGACCTGCTGCCGCTGACCGACAACTGGCTGCTGTTCGATGGCGGCCCCTTTATCTCCCGCCGCAGCGGCAATGAGCGTGCGCGTTTTCGCGAGGCGGCATTGACGGCGGCCCAGCTGGATGCTTTCGTCAAGCAGCGCAGCTGGGACTCGCATACCCCCTGGCCCTGCATCCTGGCGCCGCGCGGCGATGCCGAGCGCAGCGGCGGCACCGTGCTGCAGGGCTATGATGACTGGAAGGCCAGCGACCGTGCCGGCCTGACGGTGGAGAGCTGGCATATCAAGATGTTCAGCATGGGCTGCGAAACCGATGCCCATTATCCGCTCGGGCAAGGCAGCCAGTCGGCCGCCGACTGGGGCTATTCCGGCATGCCGTCGTTCTACGAGCTGTCGGAGAAGGCGCTGCAATATACGCCGTCCAGCAGCGACAGCAAGAAGCGCGACCCGCGCCTGAAATTTGCGATCCGCCTCACGCGCGACGCCAAGGCGCAGTCCACCTCGGGCGGCACCTCGGGCATCCGTCCTTCCGGCCAGATGGCGATCTATGAGGGCAAGCAGGCCGGCCAGCTGATGGCGGCCGTGGCCAGCTCCGAAGTGTTCTTTGAACGGCCGCCGATGTCGGCGCGCAAGGACGGGCGCGAAGAACTGGCCAGCCTGTTCAATCCCTACTGGCAGGTGCACCTGGTCGGCAACTCCACCGCCGATGTGGCCGCCGCCGTGCTGCTGCAGAAAGGCGGCACGCCATGATGCGCGCGCGCCAGCAAGGCCAGGCCCTGAGCGAGTTTCTCGTGATCGCGCTGGTGCTGATTCCCCTGTTCCTGCTGCTGCCGATGATCGGCAAGTACCAGGACATTTCGCATTCCGCCCAGCTGGCCAGCCGCTATGCCGCCTTCGATGCGATGCAGCGCAATGCCGGTTCGAAAGAGGGCTGGAAGCCGCCGCAGCAGCTGGCGGATGAAGTGCGCCGCCGCTTCTTCAGCAACAGCGATGCGCCGGTCAAGACCAATGACACGGCGGGCGACTTCACGGCCCACCGCAATGCCTTCTGGCGCGATAGCCAGGGCCAGCCGCTGATCCGCAATTTCGGGCAGGACGTGACCCTGACTTTCGGCAAGGCGGCGGCCAGCAGCACGCCGGATGGCGGCTTCTCCAGCGCTTCGGACACCGGCCTGTTCGGCGTGGCGGGCGAGGCCATGGACCTGCCGACGCACGGCCTGTATACCGCGAACATCACGGTGCGGCTGGCCAATCCGGCCGCGCTGGCCGGCAGCTATTCGCGCGCCTACGAGACGTTCGGCGCGCTCAACCTGTCGATGACGCGCCATACCTCGCTGGTGCTGGGCGCCTGGGGCGCGCGCGGCCCGGAGCAGGTGCGCGACCGCATCGACAAGCCGCTGCTGTTCCCCGGCGGCCTGCTGGCGCCCGCGCGCCCGCTGGTCAACGCCGCCGTGGTGATTGTGGAAAGCCCCAGCTGCCTGAGCGGCGGCTGCACCAAGGGGCCGGAACTCGGCAAGCTGGAGTTCTGGGATGACGTCGTGCCCAAGGACCGCCTGAAATGATGCGCCGCCTGTTCGCCTGCCTGCTGCTGGCCTGCCTGCCGCTGGGCGCACTGGCCGAAGCCGCGTGGCCCGAAGTGCCGCTGCCGGAGCAGGCCAGCCTGATCGACATGGGCGGCCAGATGACAGTGAACGGCACGCCGCTGCGCATGCAGGGCTTCGTTGCGCCGCTCACGCTGCAGCAGGCCGCCGACTGGTTCCGCCGCAGGCTGAAGCGGCCGCTGATGGAAAACACGGTGAACCGCAAGCTGGTGCTGGGCCGCGCCGAGGGCGAGTTTTTCGTGTCGGTGCAGCTGGAAACGGTGGGCAAGGGCACGCGCGGCCTGGTGGCGGTGTCGCACCTGAAGGCCGGCTATGCGCTGCAGCAGGCCCGCCAGGAAGAAGAGGCGCGCCTGCTGCGCCGCCTGCCGGCCGGCTCGCGCGTGGTGAGCCAGATGAATTCCAGCGAGGGCGGCCGCCATGCCCGCTACCTCGTGCTGAGCAACCCGCATGGCGTGCAGCTGAACCGCGAACGGCTGATCGGCATTATGCGCGAGGACGGGCTGGCGCTGCAGCGCGAGGCCGAGCCCGATGCAGCGGCGCGCAGCCGGCTGCCGGCCGGCGCAGGCGCGGGCCGCATGCTGTTCTTCGAGGGCCGCGGCCGCGAGGCGCTGGCGCTGGTCGCGCGGCAGCCGGATGGCGAGACGACGCTCGTGCTGCAGGTACTGACCACCATGGAGCGCTTCCAATGACCCCGTTCTCCATCCGCCAGCAGGGACAGTCGGCCATCGATTACATGCTGGCCTGCGCGGCGCTGGCCTTTGCGCTGTTCGTGCCGCTGCGCGACGCGGCCAGCCCGGACACGCCGCGCACCGCAGTGCAGATTGTGCTGCATGCGTTCAAGACCGCTTACGACAACATCAGCCATGCCATTTCACTTCCTGCCTGAACCATGCCATTTCCGCTGAACCTGCAAAGACTGGCCGCCCTGCGCCAGGCCCGTCCCGGCAAGAGCTGGATTGTGCTGGGCGTTGCGCTCGGCATCGGCACCATTGCCGCCGTTGCCACGCGCAGCTTCCTGTCGCACCAGGTGGAGGCGATTGAAGCGCGCGCCAATGTGCAGAAGGTGCCGCTGGTGGTGGCCAAGGGCGACCTGCCCAAGGGCGCGCGCCTGTCCACCGACACGCTGGCCGTGCGCGAGATTCCGGTGGAATACGCCCAGTCGGGCGCCGTGTCGCCGGACGCCTTCGAGCGCATCGACGGCCAGTTGCTGGCTTACCCGCTGAAGAGCGGCGAGATGGTGCTGTGGAGCCAGCTCGAAGCGCCAAAGGCGCCCACGTTCTCGGCCCGCGTGGCGGAAGGGCGGCGTGCGCTGACGGTACCGGTGGACGAAATCAATTCGATCTCCGGCATGATCGAACCGGGCGATGTGATCGACCTGGTGCTGACCCTCGACGTTGCCGGCCGCAAGCGCGCACTGACCCTGCTGCAGGGCGTGCAGGTGATGGCGACCGGCCAGCGCGCCGCGGACGACCCGGCCAGCGGCGAGCGCCGCCAGTATTCCACCGTGACCCTCGATACCACGCCGCAGCAGGCGGAAGACCTGATTGTGGCGCGCGAAGCCGGCAAGCTCACGGCCCTGCTGCGCAATCCCCAGGACCCGCAAGGCAAGGGCCTGCGCAGCGCCGACCTGGCGCAGCTGCTGCAAAGCCGTGCGGCCCCGGCGGCGCCGGCAGCCGAGCCGCGCAAGGCGCGCGGCGTGCCCGTGCTGTATGGCGGCAGCGTGGCCAGCATGGCGCCGGAAGCGCTGCGCCTGCAGGCCGCACCGCCTGCCAGGCCTGTACCCGACCCGCAAACCAGACAATGAAGATGAAATACCTTTCCCTGCTCCTGCTGTCCCTGGCCAGTCCCGCACTGCTGGCGGCGCCCGCCACGGCGCCCGCCGGCCCCATCCTCAAGGCCGAGGATGACAATGCGGTGGCCGAGTTGCAGATGATGGTCGGCGAGTCGCGCCTGTTCCCCGCGCCGGGCGTGGCGCGGATTGCCGTGGGCAACGGCCAGCTGATGACCGCGTCGGCGCTGGACGAGCGCGAAGTGATCCTGTTCGCCAATGCGGTGGGCAGCACCACGCTGTTCGTGTGGACCGCCGACGGCCGCCACCAGCGCCTGAAGGTCAACATCACCGCCGGCGACGTGGGCCGCATTGCGCGCGAGGTGGCCGCCTTCCTGAAGGCCATGCCGGGCGCGCAGCTGTCCGTGGTGGGCGACAAGGTCATCGTGGAAGGCGAGGAGCTGTCGGACGCGGAACGCGACAAGATCGCGGAACTGGCCAAGCGCTATCCGCAGATCGTCAACTTCACCAGTCCCGTGGGCTGGGAGCAGATGGTGCAGATGGACGTGAAGGTGGTGGAGTTCCCCACCACCGAGCTGCGCGAGATGGGCATGAAATGGAACGCCACCGGCGGCGCCGCCGTGGGCGCCATCTGGAGTCCGGCCGGGCGCGGCGACCGGCGCAATAACCTGATCAATATCTCGGCGGGCGACCTGCCCATCGTCGGCGCCGAAGGACCGGCCGTGGCCGGCGCCTCGCTGACCGCGCTGAGCGCGATCAATGCCGGCCTGAATGCCAAACTCAACCTGCTGCAGCAGGACGGCCGCGCCACAGTGCTGGCGGAACCGCAGCTGGCGGCGCGCAGCGGCTACAAGGCCAGCTTCCTGGCCGGCGGCGAGTTCCCGTATTCCGTGGCCACCGTGAACGGCGTGACGGTGATGTTCAAGCCCTACGGCATCAAGCTCGACGTGGAGCCGCGGGTCGGCCGCAATGGCGTGGTGCGGGCGGTGATCGAGGCCGAAGTGAGTTCCATCGATACCTCGGTCAGCAGCGCGGGCGGCCCGGCCCTGCTGACGCGCAAAACGCGCACCGAATTCAACCTGCGCCAGGGCGAGACCATGGTGCTGTCCGGTCTGCTACAGCGCAGCAACAGCACCGACATCGACAAGGTGCCGCTGCTGGGCGACATCCCCATCCTGGGCCAGCTGTTCCGTTCGCGCCGTTTCCAGAACAAGGAGACGGAACTGGTGGTGTTTGTGACCCCGACCTTCGTCGACAGCGCGACCCCGGAGCTGCGCGACCGCATACGGCGCACCCGTGAGCGCCTGGAAGACGAGCTGGGCGGCCAGCCCCACCTGAGCCGGCCGCTCCAGCCTGACCGCGACCCATCCCGGCTGACGCCGCCCGCCGGCAGCGCCGGCCAGGGCGCCAGCTCCCTGGTCTGGTAGGAGTTCCCATGCTGCAGATTGAAATCCGTAGTCCCGACAGTGCGCCGCGCGTGGTGCAGGTGCCCGATGAAGCGCTGATCGGCAAGGGCGCCGAAAACGAGATCCGGCTGGACAGCTGGCGCGTCGGCAAGGAACATGCGCGGCTGCTGAAAACCCCGCGCGGCGTGCTGCTGGAAGAACTGAGTGCGTATGGCGGCGTGTTCGTCAACGGCACGCGTATCGAGTCCCAGCACGGGCCGCTGCGCCACAGCGATGTGATCGCGATCGGGCCGTTCCAGCTGCGCCTGCTGGAAGCGGGCGCCTGGGTACCGCCGCCGGAGCCCGAACCCGCGCCGCGTATGGCGCCGCCGGAGCCAGTGCGCACGGTGCCGCCACCGGTCCCGGCATCGGTTCCGGCGCTGGCTTACGAGCCGCCGCCGGAACCGGCCGCCGCGTTTGCTCCCGAGCCAGTGCCGCTGCACATTGAACCGGCGCCGACACCCGCGCCTGCGCCGCAGGCCGAAGCGGTGCTGCCCGAAGCCGTGCCCCGCCTGGCCGATGCGGCGCCGGCTGCCGTGCCTGCTCCAGCGCCTGCTGCTCTCGTTGCTACCGTAGCGGCGCCGGCCACGCCTGCCGCTGCCGTGCCGCGCGCGATGGAATTCGAATGGCGCAAGCGTATCCACGCCCGCCTGCTGGAAACCATGGACCTGCGCCGCCACGACGTATCGAGCATGAGCGATGCGCAGCTGCGGGCCGAAACGGAAACCCTGATCCGCCAGATCCTCAATGAACTGGGCAACCAGCTGCCGTCCGAGCTGGACCGTAACCGCCTGTGCCGCCAGGTGCTGGACGAAGCGGTGGGCCTGGGCCCGCTGGAGGAGCTGCTGGCCGATGACAGCGTGTCCGAGATCATGGTCAACCGCTACGACGAAATCTTTGTGGAGCAGGGCGGGCGGCTGCAGAAGCACCCGCTGACCTTCACCGGCGACCGCGCCGTGATGGGCGTGATCGAGCGCATTGTTGCGCCGCTCGGGCGCCGCATCGACGAATCCTCGCCGATGGTCGATGCGCGCCTGAAGGACGGTTCGCGTGTCAACGCCATCATCCCGCCGCTGGCGCTGAAGGGACCGACGCTGACGATCCGGAAATTCGCCAAGCGCAAGCTGGGCATCGAGGACCTGGTGCGCTTCGGCGCGGTAAGCGCCGAAATGGGCAATTTCCTGGAAATCTGCGTCAAGGAGCGCAAGAACATTGTGGTGTCGGGCGGCACCGGTTCCGGCAAGACCACGCTGCTGAACATCCTGTCCAACTTCATTCCGGACGGCGAGCGCATCATCACGGTGGAAGACGCGGCGGAACTGCAGTTGCACCACCAGCACCTGATCAGCCTGGAATCGCGGCCCGCCAACGTGGAAGGCAAGGGCGCGGTGCCGATCCGCGACCTGGTCAAGAATACCTTGCGGATGCGGCCGGACCGCATCGTGGTCGGCGAATGCCGCGGCGCCGAGGCGCTGGACATGCTGCAGGCCATGAACACCGGCCACGAAGGCTCGCTGACCACGCTGCACGCCAATACCCCGCGCGACGGCCTGGCGCGGCTGGAGACCATGGTGCTGATGGCGGGCATGGACCTCCCGCTGGCCGCCATCCGCGAGCAGATCGCCTCCGCGGTGGACATTGTGGTGCAGCAGACGCGCTTTTCCTGCGGTTCGCGCAAGGTCACCAGCATTACCGAACTGACCGGCATCGAAAGCGGCAAGATCCAGATCCAGGAACTGTTCCGCTACGCGGCCAAGGGCTATGGTCCGCCGGACGAGCGCGGCACGCGCAAGGTGCAGGGCTATTTCACTGCCTGCAACACCGTGCCCAGCTTCTACGAGGAATTGCGCGACGCCGGGAGCGACCTGGACATGGACATCTTCCGCCCCAGCGGCGATGAAGGCGGCCTGCTGGACAGTTTCGATAGCTGAGGCGTGCAATGAACCAGCTCAATATTATCGTCATCATGTGCGCCGCTGCGGCTGCCGCCGGGCTGCTGGCCTGGGTCCTGGCCCAGGTGGGCATGGCCAGCGTGGCGCGCTACCGGGCCCGCTTCACGGAGCGGGCCCGTTTCCAGGTGCAGGAGTTCTTCCTCTACATTGACCCGCGTGCGCTGTTCGCTGCCAATATCACGGCCATGGTGGTGGGGGCGGCGCTGGCGTGGCTGATCACGGGCAGCGTGCTGATTGCGGCCCCCGTGTTCTTTGCGCTGGCGCTGATGCCGCGCGTGCTGTATTCGCGCCTGCGGCAGCGCCGCCTGCGCCTGTTCGACGAGCAGCTGCCGGATGCGCTGATGATGCTGTCCGGCGCCATGCGCGCGGGCGCCGGCGTGAGCACGGCACTGGGCCAGCTGGTGCAGGAAGCGCCGGCGCCGCTGGGCCAGGAATTCTCGCTTCTGCTGCGCGAGCAGCGCCTCGGCCTCACGCTGGAACAGAGCCTGAACGGCCTGGCGCGGCGCGTGCCGACGCCGACTGCCATCCTGGTGGTATCGGCCATGCGCATCGCCAATGAAACGGGCGGCGGCCTGGCCGAAACGCTGGAACGCACCTCGCATACCATCCGCAGCCGCCTGCAGATGGAAGCCAAGATCAGCGCCTTGACCGCCCAGGGCAAGCTGCAGGCCTGGGTGGTGGGCCTGCTGCCGGTGGGCCTGGCCCTGATCCTGAGCCAGATGGAACCGGAAGCCATGAAGCTGCTGTGGGAATCGCGCATCGGCTGGCTGGTGATGCTGGTGCTGTTCCTGCTGGAATTCATGGGCATCTACGTGATCCGCCGCATCGTGGCGATCGACGTTTAGGAGCGGGCATGACGGGCGCTTTCATGGGATTGCTGATACCGCTGGGCGTAGGCCTCAGCGCCGGGCTGCTGGCCTGGCTGCTGAGCCGCATCCTGGCCACCGTGCCGCGCGAAGACCGCGAGTACAAGGACGAGCCCCCGCTCGGCTTCCGCATCATGTGGTGGCCCGTGCAGTGGGTGAGCCACTTCATCACCCCCTTCATTTCCGCGCGGCGCCATGCGGCCGTATTGACGCGGCTGCGCCAGACGGGCCTGGACTACACCATCAGCCCGGCCCAGTTCATGGCCGGCAGCGTGGTCGGAGGCACCTGCGGCGCGCTGCTCTGCCTGTGGGGCGTGGCCTCCTTCGACCATCCGGCGCCGGGCATGGCGGGCACCTCGTTCGGCACCTACCTGCAGCTGGGCGCCATGGGCGCCGCCGTCGGCTATGCCTATCCCGCGCTGTGGCTGCGCGACCTGCAGGCGCGGCGCAAGAACGAACTGCTGAAAACCCTCCCGTTCTACCTCGACATCATTACCCTGTGCGTGGAGGCGGGCCTGAACATGCAGGGCGCCATGCAGCAGGCCGTCGGCAAGGGGCCCAAAGGCGTGCTGCGCGACGAATTCCAGCGCGTGCTGCGCGACATCCGCGCCGGCAAGGGAAGGGCAGACTCGCTGCGCAGCATGGCCGAACGCCTTAACGAAAGCACCATCAGCAGCTTTACTACGGCGGTGATTCAGGCCGAGAGCATGGGCATGAACCTCGGCCCCGTGCTGCGCACCCAGGCCGACCAGCGGCGCAGCGAGCGCTTCATGCGCGCCGAGAAGCTGGCCATGGAAGCGCCGGTCAAGCTGCTGTTCCCGCTGATTATGTTCATCTTCCCCTGCACCTTCATCGTGCTGTTCTTCCCGATCGTGATGAAGTTCATGCATTCCGGTCTTTAGGAGCCAGCTTGCCGACCAACTCCTTCCATCAGGCCCTGCTGCATACCGCCTCCGGCGCCCACCCGCTGGCGCTGCGCGTGGCCGCGTCCTTCTTCGGGCGCCTGCGCGGGCTGATCGCGCGGCCGCCACTGGCCCCCGATGCAGGCCTGCTGCTGATGGCATGCCCCAGCGTGCACACGGCCTTCATGGGGCAGGTGATTGACGTGCTCTATCTTGACAAGGAGGGCGTGGTGCTCAAATGCGTGCCGCTGCTGAAACCATGGCGTGCCAGCGCCGGTGCCGGCGCACGCACGCGCCACACGCTGGAACTCGCCGCCGGCGCCATCAGCCATTTCGATATCCGCGCCGGCGACCGGCTGGAGCATCCCGCACTGCGGGCAGAGCGTCCGGCGGTGGCTGTGGCACAGCCGGTGCCTGCCTCGCGCCAGCGCGGCGCCAGCCTGGTGGAATTTGCCGTCGTGGGGCCGCTGCTGACTTTGGTCGGCCTGACCCTGCTGCAATACGGCCTCCTGTTCTTCGCCAAGAGCCAGATCAACCAGGCCAGCTTTGTCGCCGCGCGCGCTGGCAGCACCGGCAACGCCAGCCTGGAGGCGGTACGCAAGAACTACGCCGTGGCACTGGTGCCGCTGTACGGCGGTGGCAAGACCGCGGAGGAACTGGCGAAGTCCCAGGCGGCGGCAGCCGAAGATATGGCAGGTAATGTGCGCATCGAACTGCTCAATCCAACCAAAGAGAGCTTCGCCGAGTGGGACTCGCCGGAGCTGCAGAAAAAGCTGAACACCGGCGGCAAGCGCGTGATTCCCAACGCCCATCAGAGCCTGAAAAGCGGCGAGGTGAAGAGCGACTCGGGCCAGTCGATCCAGGATGCCAACCTCCTCAAGCTGCGCATCACGCACGGCTACAAGATGAGCGTGCCGGTGGTGGCCAGCATCTACAAGGCTTACCAGAAATGGATGGACCCGAAGACGGATGCTTTCCACACGCATCTGATCGAACAGGGCCGCGTTCCCGTGGTCAGCCATGTGACGCTGGAAATGCAGTCTGACGCCATCGAGGGCGAGAACGTGTCAATTCCGGGCAAGGGCAACGAGGGCAAGCCCACGGATCCGGGCGAGCCGCCAGCGCCGGAGGGCAAACCGCCGAATTGCCTGTTTAACGTGGGCTGCAGCGACCCGAGCTATCCGGGTGGCGGCGGGAATCCCGATGGGCCGGGCGGCGAGTACTGCCCGGTGCCGGTGCAAACGCAAATCAATACGGATCCGCTGTTCGACTTCGGAAAATCGACGCTATTGCCGGCAGGGCAGCAAGTGCTGGACCAGCTCATTGCCAGTGCGAAGGCTTCGGGTGTCAAGTCGGCAAATATCGTCGGCTATACCGACCAGATCGGCGACGAGCAAAGCAATCTCGTCTTGTCTGAAGCGCGGGCAAAGGCGGTAGCCGACTATCTGAAGCAGCACGGCTTCCCGGACGTACCCCTGAACGTCAGCGGAAAGGGTGAAGCAGATCCGAAAATTTCGCTGGATGCTTGCAAAGGCCAGGACCAGGTCAGCTGCCTGAAAGAAAATCGCCGTGTCGTCGTTACGCTCAATAGGTAAGGCAATGGACGAACCATTAAAAATCTTGTTCGTGCTGGTGATGGCGCTGAGAAGCGTTGAGAGCATCGAGCAAGCAATAGCAAATTCTATTGCGTGGAAAAGATAGTGCATGCATGAGAGCAACAAAGCACAAGTACTTCGGAGGGAAACATGCAACTCAGTTCCTGGCAACGGATGAAGCTCGCTAACCCATGACAAAACAATTTGTAATTCGCACATTTCTCCTGCTGGTCTTGTTGGCCACGAACGCAGGTGCCCGTGCTGAATGCCCAGGCAACGGTGCCGGCGATCCGAATTGCGCCGGTAAAGGTAATCCGCTCAACGTCATCACAGGGAATAAATTCCAGCGCGAGACCGATATGCCGGCCTTGCCGGGCCAGCTTGGGCTGGAGCTGGTACGCTATTACAACAGCAACACGGGCGGCCTCCGCAATCGCAACGGCATTATTGGCCGCGGCTGGCGCCTCAGTTATGAGATGACGCTGGCCGTGGTGGGTGACACCATCCAGGTGATCGAGGCGGACGGCGGTCGCCTGGTCTTCAGCCGCGACCCGCTGCAACCCAGCCTGTGCAGCAATGCAGACCCGGCAAATGGTGAAATCGATATCCGCCAAGCGGGCGGCCGCGATGAATACATCTGGCGTAAGCCAGATGGCCGCCGCCTGAGCTTTAACGCCGAAGGCCACCTGGTGCAGATCCTGGCGCCAAGCGGCGAATTTGTCGCTCTCCAGCACGATAGCAGGGGGTGGCTGGTCAAGGTCACCGACCCGCAGGGGCGCAGTCTCAGGCTGAATTATCTGGACAGCAAACAGGGCAACGACGGCCGCCGGTTCCGTGGTGTGCAGAGCGTTGACACGCCGGTTGGCCGCTATACCTACGCCTACGGCAATCCAGCGCCCGTGGGCGCCGATGCGGAAGGGCGCGCAGCGGTCATCGCCAATCTGGCACAGGTTGCTGTGCCGGATGGCAGCCGACGTATCTACCACTATGAAGATGGGCGCTTTCCTACCTTGCTGACCGGGATCAGCACCGCAGAGCAGGGCGCCGCGCAGCCGGTGCGCTACGCTACGTTCGCATACGACCACAACGGCAAGGCGGTGCTCAGTACCCACGCCGACAAGTCCGGCTATGTGGCGCTTGATACGAGTATCGGGGGCCAGACTGTGCTGACGAACAGTTTCGGCCAGAAGACCACTTATCGCTATGGGCTCATCGGCGGCGAATTCCGTATCCGCGAAGTGACCGGAGCTGGCTGTGCGCTGTGCGGCGCGACCAATGTGCGCTATGGCCGCGACGCCCAGGGCCGCGTGACCAGCGTGACCTATCTGGGCCGCGATGGCGCACCGGTGCGTGCCGAGATGACCCGCTTTGACTATTTTGGACGGCCGGTCGAGCTCAGCGTCGCCGAATACACAGGCGGAAGGATGGGGCCGGCGCGCGTGGTCATGACGGTGGCTTATGCGCGCGGTACTGCAGCGAAGCCCATCCTGATCGTGCGGCCCAGTGTGGTGGACGGCGCAGAGTGGCGGGTGGCGCTGCGTTACAACGATGCAGGCCAGCTGGCGGAACAGACCGAGACGGGCTGGACTCCCGGACAGGCGGGCCAGCAGCCGACCCTGCTGCGCAGGACCACGGTGTACCAATACCAGCGAATCAACGGCCGCAGCGTGCTGACGGCGGTGGACGGGCCGCTGCCGAACGGGCCGGCCGGCACCCCGGCCGATTCCGATATTACGCAGTTGCGCTGGAATGCCACCGCCACACAGGTTCAGGAGGTGGTTTCCCCGGGTGGTTTCAGCCATCGTCTAGGCTATGATCAAGCAGGCCGTCCGGTCTCGGTGACCGACGAAACGGGCCGCCGCCGCGAGGTGGCTTTTGATGCGCAGGGGCGTGCAGTGCGCATGAGCGGCGACGGCCAGGTGCAGCAGATCAAATATGATGCGCTGGGTAACGTCATCGAACGCGGCACGGGTGAGGGCGAGGCCTACCGTGCGGATATGCGCTACGGCTACGATGCGGCAGGACGTGCAGTCTGGGCCGCTAGTGCGCTCGGCATCCTGGCGCGGGCGGGCTATGACAGCGAGAACCGGCTGCTGAGTACGGCGCTGATGTCGGCTCACATGGTGAGGGAAGAGTCTTACCAGTACGACGAGTTCGGCCGCCCGGTACGGGCCACGGCCCCGGCCGGCAGCCGGGAATTTGCATGGAACCCGCAGGATCGCCTCATTGGGGAACGCGATGCGCTTGGCCGCAGCACCAGCCTGCATTACGACGTGCAGGGCCGGCTGGCCCGCTATGTGCCGCCGGCCGCGTCCGGTGAAATCTCCTTCGAACGCAATGTGCGCGGTGAGGCGGTCGCGGTCATGGCTGGCAAGTCAAAGCCTACCCGCTACCTGCGCAATGACTTCGGGCAGACTATTGCTGTGGCGAGTCCGGATAGCGGTCTGAGCCAATACCAGTACGATGCAGCGGGCAGACTGCTGAAAGCCTGCGAAGCAGATGGTGCTTGCGCTGCATACAGCTATGACGGCGCCAGCCGGGTGACCCGGCGCGTCATCACGGACTCGGCGGGGGCGGCGTCCGAAACCCGCTGGCGGTATACGGGGCGGCAGTTGGCCGCCGTGGAAAGCGCAACGCAATCCGAGTTCTACGAGTACGCGGCAGCAGGGCAGATCAGCCGCCGTACTGTGGTGCAGCACCTGCCGGCAGGGGGCAGCATCAGCAGCGAGACGTCGTATGGCTATGACAGCAGCGGCCGCCTCAGCACCATCTCGCTGGCGGATGGCAGCCTGCTTGTGTACAAGCGCAATGGCCAGGGGCAGGTGGTTGCTGTCGAGCGGGAGCGTATCCGGACTGCCTGGCTGCGCTGGCTGCTCCCTGCGCAAACCATCGTCAGCGGACTGGAGCGCGATATCGTCGGTCTCAGCCGCATACGGTTCGGAAATGGCGTTGAGGGATTCTTCCAGCGCTCGCGCAGCGGCGCACTGGCGCGCATTGTTTACCGCCGGCCGCAGCCGCCCCTGAAGTCTGCCGGCTTGCAGTTGCCTGGCATCGGAACCGCGCATGCAGCGGAGGCGGCGCCAGCCTCCGGGCCGGCATTGCTGGAGCGCAGCTACCTGTGGGACCGGCAAGGAAACCTGGTTCGGCAGGGCGCTGGAAGCCGTGCCGCCCATTATGCTTATGACGCACGGGACCGCCTGATTGCCGCTGTATCGAAGGTCGATGGACAGCCGGCCGGCAAGTTCGATGCGCTCTACTACTTCGATGGCATTGGCAATCGCATGCTCGCAATGGAGCAGGGACGCACGCAGGGCACGCGCTACGAAGCGGGGAGCAGTCGGCCGACGGGCGCCAATCCGGCGGGAGCGCTGGCGCAGCCCGCGGCAATGCCGCAGCGCGAATATGTATGGCAGGCCGGTGGGCTGCTCGCCGAAGTCCGTCATCAAGGCGAACTGCTGGCCGCCTACCGCTACAGCCACCGGGGCGAGCGAATGGAGAAGCGTACCCCGCAAGGTACCAGCCGTTTCTTCTACGAAGACCGTCAACTCGTTGCCGAGACGAACGGCCAAGGCCGCATGGTGCGGCAGTACATCAATCTCGGTGGCAGCCCGTTCGCCATGATTGAATATGCCGCCGCGGTGCAGTTGGCAGCTCCACGTGGCAAGCTGTCACAAGCGTTATCGGACCTCGGCACGGCGTTGGGTGAATGGTTCCGCCCCGCAGCGAAGATCGTATTCCTGCACGCGAACCATCTCGGTGCCATCGAGCTCGCAACCGGCAGCGCAGGACAGGTGATCTGGGCCGCTGAGTACCATGCTTTCGGCGCGGTTGGAAATTTGCGTGGCGAACGCGGCTTCGGCATGCCGCTGCGCCTGCCCGGCCAGTATGCGGATGCAGAAACCGGTCTCTACTACAACGACCACCGCTACTACGATCCGCGCAGCGGCCGCTACATCAGCCCGGATCCCCTCGGTCTGCGCGGCGGCGTCAACAGCTATGTCTACGCGGACGGCAACCCTTTGAAATATGTCGATCCGACAGGGCTGATCCTGTTCGCCTTTGATGGCACTGGGAATAGCGCAAACCCGCAGGAGAACGAAAGTCATTCCAACGTCTACAAGTTCTATACGGCCTACAACCAGACTGATAAGTTCTACATTACGGGCATCGGGACCACCGATGAAAATATGTCAGTAAAAGGCAACATCTTAAACGGCGCAGGATTCAAGGAGCGGCTCGACCTTGGCTTTACCTTCCTCGACAAATACATCAGGAAGTCCGGCGTAAGCGGAGAGTCGTTGACGATTGATGTCATCGGCTTTAGCCGTGGAGCGGCGGAAGCCCGCGCCTGGCTGAACCAGTTACAGAGCCGCCTGAGCAACGGTGCGTACAAGGTGGATAAGCTGTACCGCTGCATTGTCTTCAACTTTGCGGGGCTATGGGACACCGTGCCGCACCTTGGCTTGCTGAATGGAGAAGAGTCCAAGTACAACTTCACCTTGCCAGAGGAATTGGGGTTCGCGGCGCATGCCAACGCCCTGAACGAATATCGGGGCGAGCCAGCTGACTTTGATTTCCATTCCATTTTGTTGAATCCCACCGATGCACCGAAAAAGCGCATTGAGCGCAATTTCCTGGGCGCGCATTCCGATATCGGCGGCGGCTACGGGAAAGGTGATCTTTCCGATGTCGCGCTGATGTGGATGATAGAGCAGGCGGGCCTGCACGGCGTGCCAGTGGATATGCAGAAGGTATCCGATGAGGGCTGGAATGAGGTTACCGAGCCATATCTGCATGACAGCAGCTCTAATCTCACCCAAGGTGCGCCTGCGGGCGGTCCGGAACCTTGGGGACTGGATCGTGACGTGATATACGGCGACGGCACCAAGGTATTGCAACGTAATAAACAGGATACAGGCGTAATGACGCATGCCGACACGCTAAAAATGATTACTTACCTCGCCAATCCGAACGACTATGACCGGATTTCTGCAACGGTGGACATGAAGGCATATATGCAGTGGCTGAATGAGCATCACTATTTCATCGCGAAGGGATCCAAATGAGATTGGCCGGTCTACTTTTCGCGCTTCTGCTCGGTGGGTGCTCAATAGCAGGAAGCCACGGCGGACGGGGCGTTCCTTACAGCATCACATTCGTCAACCATATTCCGGGGAGCACCCTCCGGTTTTCAAAGGCAGAGTCCAGTGATGGAACGCCCTATGTTCACCCGGGCTCTCTTCGCTCATTGGGGCCGAAACTGCAGGGGGCCACATTAGGCAGTATTGATGTGCAGCCCGAAATTCCCGAATGGGCAGACTTCACGCTGACAACGCAATTGCTTATTGGAGGCAAGGAAGGGCCGGTAGGCAAGCCGGAGGTAGTGCGCGTGTATTTAAGAAAGCACGTGCCGCGGGAAGTCATTGATGAGGTACTGAATGCACCGCCCAGTTCCACGCGTGCAGGCCAGCGCAGCAAGCTGCTGTGGCTTTACCTGGTCTGGACCGAGCGCGGGCCTTATGTGCACTGGGAGCTCACCAAGGGATGTTGCGATATCGAAAAGGAAGGTGGGCAACCGCCATGAAGAAGTGTTGTAAGTGCGCAGCTCGCATACTAAAAGTTGCTGTATGTGAATATTAGTGAGTTTTCGCAATGTTGATTGATGGCAAAATTCAATTTCTGCACAAGCATCGCCTGATGCCATGAGAAGGGAAGAATAATGTTGAGTGCAATGCGAAGGACGCTGCGCCGCCAGCTGGACAATCACTGATCTAAATCTACCAATAAAACTATGTTGATGATATGGCGCGGCATTGCCGCATGCCTGTTGGTATTTCTTTGCCTGTCCAGTACTACGGCGGCAACGATTTGCGTGCAGAACAATCAAACAGGACGTTACGAGGCGCGCGGTGGAGCAGGCGCCAAAACGCAGCAGGACTGTGCAGCAGAGGCATTGCCTGCCAAGGCGGCGCCCGTGCCCGCAGCTGCGCCGGTAGCGGCCGTGGCCGCCCCGTCGCCGGCGGTAGTGCCGCTGAACCGCCCGGCACCGGTGGCCAATGCGCCAATTACCCCGCCGCCCACCGCGGTCAGCGATCCGGCCCAGCTGCCGCGCACCTACCGCCTCAAGTTCTCCGACGTCACGGTGCGGCTGGCGCTGAAGCGCTGGCTGAAGGACGCCAATATGCAGCTGGCTTATGAAGCGCCGCGCGATTTCGAGGTGCCGGTGGAGGGCGATTTCCAGGGCACGGCCAGCGAGGCCGTGCAGAAGCTGATGACCAGCCTGAAAAAGTCCTCCTATCCGCTGCGCGCCTGTGAATACGATAACCGCGTGATCCTGGTCCTGCACCGGAACGAAGAATGCCCGCTGGAGGACGAATGAAAGCAGCACGCACCTTGGCCGTCGGCCTTCTGGCGGGCCTGCTCGCAGCCTGCTCGGTTACCCATCGCAGCACCACGCAGCGCGCCGAACAGGTGAGCGGCGATATGCAGGCGCAGATGGAACGCCAGCGCATGACCGTGCTGCAGACGGAGCGCCCGCTGTACAAGCGGATTCCGGCAGTGTATGTCGGCAACCGTTCGGCCCCGATCGCGCTGAACGCAGCCCTGCCGCCGGCGCTGAACGAGCTGTCCTTCCAGCTGCCGCGCCGCACCAACCTGGCCACGGCGGCGAAGAACATCTCCAAGCTGACGCGCTATCCGGTGCGCATCAACCCGGATGTCTATATTGCGCCCCGCACCATTGTGCCTGCCATCGACGCCACGGTCGGCAACGGTGCGCCGCATGAAATGCCCGGCAACCTGATGTCGACCCAGTTGAGCGACGGCGACACCAGCCTGCCGACGGACTTCGACGGCCCGCTGAAAGATTACCTGGATACGATTTGCGGCATCCTCAACATCAACTGGGAATTCGATCCGGCCAAGGGCTTTTATTTCTACCGCCTGGTGACCAAAGTGTTCGAGGTCAAGCTGCATGCCGGCGACAACGTCTTCACCACCAATGTCAGCAAGGGGGCCACCGCCAGCGTCGGCGCGTCCGGCAGCAATGGCGCCTCCACCGGTACCGGCGCCTACAATGCCACCACCACGGTGCGCAGCAATGCCGTCTACGCGCCATGGACGGCCCTGGAAACGGCGCTCAATTCCATCAAGACGCCGCTGGGCCGCATCGCCGTGGATATCAGTTCGAACAGTGTGCTGGTGCGGGATACGCGCGAGGTGGTGGACCAGGCCGAGCAGATCATCCTGCGCAATAACGAAGTGCATAACCGCCAGATCACCCTGCATATGCGCGTGATGCGTGTGGCTTACGATGACACCAGCGCCGCCGGCATGGATTTCAATGCCGCCTACAACCGCCTGCTGGCGGGCGGCGGCAGCGAAACCAGCTTCACGCTGAAGTCGCCGGGCAGCCTGCTGGCCAGCGATAGCGGCGGCCTTGGCTATAGCATCGTGTCGCCCACCTCGCGCTGGCGCGGCACCGAAGGCATGCTGCAGGCGGTCAATCAGCTGGGTGCCGTGGTGTCCGACGACACCACGGTGCTGCCCACCATGAACCGCCGCACGGTGCCGATTGCCTCCTTCGATACCGACACCTACCTGGCCGAGACCACGCCGTCCAGCGGTTCCGGCTTGGGCGGCGGCAGCGGCACGCCGGGCCTGAAGCCTGCCACGCTGACGACCGGCTTCTTCGTGCAGATCACGCCTACCGCATTCGATGACGGCAGCGTGTGGCTCGACATGACCATCGACCAGAGCGCCAAGCGCGGCCAGTTCGGCACGGCCACGGCGGGCGCCGGCGAAACCTTCCAGCAGATCCAGCTGCCGAACACGCACGCGGACAGCAAGACCCATGCCGTGGCCGTAAAGCCGGGCGAGGCGCTGCTGCTGGTGAGCATCAGCCGCGACACCACCTCGCACTCGCGGCGCACCGGCCTGCTGGGCGCCAGCGCGAACGGCGAGCGCCACAAGGAACTGCAGATCATCGTCGTCACGCCTTACGTGCGTGCGCTGTAAGGGCCGGGCATGTCGAAGAGGATAGGCATCGGCGAGGGCTATGCGCTGGCTTTCGGGTTTACCTGGCAGGCGCTGGATCCGCTGGATTCGCCGGGCGACAAGCGGCGCGAGCTGATGGACCAGGGCATGCGCTGGGAGGCCGGCTTCCGCGTTGGCGCCACCGATTACCTGGGCGTGACCAAGGAGGACTTCACGCCGATCCGCCACGTCCACACCCTGTCCGGTGCCGGCCAGATGGCCAGCCACCGCGAACTGGCGGGCAAGACCGTGCTGGTGGTGATGGAGGAAGTGACCGACGGCGACGAGAACGATGTGGCCGTGGTTGGCCTGTTGAACGGCAATATCGTGCTCGACGACTATGTGGCCACCGGCGCCTTCCGCCGCCTGGAAGAGGAGTTTGCCGAGCGCTGCGCGCGGGTCGACCTGCAATACACCATGGTCGGCAAATCCTACACGCTGGGCGAGGTGGAAGCCGAGTTCCGCTGGGCCGACTTCCGTCCGGTGGCGGCGCCCGGCCCGCTGCGCCGCTTCGGCGGCCTGCGTGCCGTCCACGTGCGGGCGCTGGAACCGCGCCTGTCGCCTGCTTTGCTGGGCCTGGTTGCCGCAGGCATCCTGCTGTTCGGCGGCATCTGGCTGTACCAGGAACTGCAGGAGCGCAAGATGATCGAGGCCGCCCAGGTGCGGCTAAGGCAGGCGCAACGCCTGCCGCAGCAATATGCGGCCATGGTGGATGAACAGTTGCGGCTGCCGGTACTGCCGGCCAACACGGCATTCGCACAGCTGCGCGCCGCGCTGGACAATTTTGCCGTCGATTTCGCGGGGTGGCGCCTGGCGGCGATCGACTGCGGCGCCGACGGCTATTGCACTGCCACCTGGGATAACCAGCAAACCATGGGCAACTTCCGTGAGTTTGTGGAGACGGCGCCGAAAGCCTGGGGCCTGGTCACGCTGCACAAGACCGGCGCCACCTTGTCGCACCGCCTGCCTTTCCGGCTCGCCATGCGGCCTTTGCCTGAGCGCGCGCAGTGGCCGGACGAGCGGACGTTCCTGATCCGCTATTTCAGCGAGTGGCAGAAGTATTGGGTACTGGGGTTCAAGCCGGAACTGGAGGAGAGCGCCACGGTGCTGCCGATCGACGCGATGCCGGTGGAAGCGGCGGTAGCGGCGGCTTATCCGGGCACGGTGTGGGTCAACCGCTGGCGCCTCAAGGATACGCCCTGGCACCTGGCGGCGGGCTTCGACCGTTCGCCCGAGAAAGGCGACGCCAACCTGCCGGACAGCGTGACGGTAGACCGCATCAGCATGCGCTTCGACCGTGATCAGCAGCTGGTGTTCAAAGCGGAGGGGTCGGTCTATGTACAGCACTAGATTGCTGCTGGCCGCCTTGCTGCTGTGCAGCCTGCCGGCGATGGCGCGCCAGGCGGCGCGGCCGGCGCCGGCTGCAGCGGCTGCAGCCGCTGCGGCGCCGCTGACGATAGGCCAGCTCGCGGAGCAGGCGCGCCAGAGGCGTGCGGCGGAGGGCAGCGGCGCCGCCAGGGGGGCGCCGCCGCCGGGCCTGACCATCGTGCCTTCGACCCAGATCATCACCGCGCCAGCAACGCCGGCGCCTGTGGCTGCAGCGCCGCCGCGCCTGGCGCGGCCTGCACCGCCACCGGAATTCCGCCCCGCGCTGCTGGGCGTCTACCGCAAGGCCGGGCGCTATTACGTGGAACTGGCCGAACAGGCCGGCGAGGCCGTGTTCGTGCAGGGCCAGCAGACGCCCAGCGGCTGGACCGTACTGGCCATCAGTGCGCGGCAGGTGGAACTGGGCAAGCCGGAAGCCAAAGGCGGCGGCATGCGCCGCATGCAGCTGCCGGTATCGGACCGCTGATCAGGAGGGACTGGATGAAGCTGAAAAAATTCTTGCCGCGTGGCCGCGGTGCGCGCCAGCCGGAGTTTGCCGTGGCCTTGCGCCAGGCGCGCGATGAACCGCTGCCCGCACGCACCGAGCGGCGCGCCGTGCCGGCGCCAGGCGCCGAGGCGGCGCCGCGCGTGCCGTCCACGGCGGCCGAGGTGACCAGCCTGGGCCAGCTGCCCGGCTGGCGCGGCCTGGTCAACGGGGTGGTGGGCGAGGCCCAGCGTGCTTCCTGCGTGGTGCTGGACCTCGAATACCGTTCCGTGCTGGTGCTGGGCACCCAGGCCTTCTTTGCCAGCGGCGCGCACGGCGCCCTGCTGCAGGCCTTGTCGGCGAAGAGCTGGTCGATTTCGGCCGAACGCACCGGCAGCGCCGAAGTCATTGCCCAGGTGCGCCAGCTGGCCGAACAGCGCAAGCGCCAGGCCTCGGTTGCGGCCACGGATGACAGCCAGACCGCCAATGCCCAGCTGTACCAGGACCTGAACCGCGGCGCCTTCGAGCTGAAGGCGTCCGACATTCACATCAGCCTGGGCCTGCGCTCGGGCCGCAGCGCAGTGCGCCTGCGCATCGACGGCAAGCTGCAACTGTGGAAGACCTTCGATACCAAGGTGCTCAACGATGCGCTGGCGGCGGGCTACCACAGCCTGTCGATCAAGGGCACCAACTCCTCGGCCACCTGGACCACGGAGCGCCCGATCAACACCATCACCCGCTTCATTGCGGGCAGCACGCCGCTGCACGGCCGGCTGTCGACCCAGCCCACCACCGGCGGCTGCGGCGTGGTGATCCGGGTGATCGACGCCAGCCCGGAAGCGCTGCTGGGCGCCACGCTGGACCGCAGCGGCTTCACGCGCCAGCAGATCGACGAGGACCTGCTGCCGGGCCTGATGCGCACCCACGGCTTCATCCTGGTGGGCGGGTCCACCGGCGACGGCAAGACCACCACCCTGCAGCGCATGCTGATGAACCTGCCGGACCGCGATGAGAAGTCGCTGTGGGGTGTGGAAGACCCGAACGAGCTGGAGGTGCCGGGCATGGAGCACGTGTCCATCCAGCGCAATCCGGACGATACGGTGGAGCACGTGCGCCTGAAATACCACGCGGCCTTCCTGCAGATGATGCGGCTGGATCCGGACATCATCTTCCAGGGTGAGATCCGCGACCGCATCAGCGGCGAATTCGCCAGCGAGGCGGTGATGACGGGCCACCTGCTGCTGGTATCGATGCACGGCAACAGCGCCATCGGCCAGATCATGCGCCTGCTGGGCGACCGCATCGACATGTCGCCCGAACTGCTGGCCAACCGCGGCAACTTCGTACTGTCGATGGCGCAAAAGCTGGTGCCGCTGCTGTGCGAGCACTGCAAGCAGCCGGCGGCGGAGGTGATGGCGCCGGAGGACCTGGGCTTGCTGCGCAGCCGCTTCCAGCTGGATACGGCACGCCTGTTCTGCGCCCGCGACGGCGGCTGCGACCACTGCCGGCCGGAGCCGGGCATGAGCGCCAACGGCCATTCGGGCCGCACGGTGGCGGCGGAAATCATCAGCCATCCCACGCCGGCGTTCCTGGAGGCGATTCTGCAGCGCGATGAGCGCGGCGCCGAAATTGCCTGGCGCGAAACCCGGCGCGCACCGTTCAGCAGTCCGGACATGCGGGGCAAGACCGCCTATGAGCACGCGCTCTACCTGGTGAGCACCGGCCGTGTCAGCCCGCTGGCCCTGCAGCCGGTGTTCGGCCACCACTTCAGCCAGGTGGAAGTGTTCGGCCTGCACAAGCTGAAGGATGCCGCATGATGCCGCTGCTGCGCCGCCTGATGATACGCAACGCCTTCCATGAGGCGCGCGAGGATATCTACGAAAGCCTGGCCGAGGAGCTGAAGAAGGACAGCGCCAAGCGCACGGAAACCATTTCCGCCACCTTCGAGGCCTGGGCCCGGCGCGACGCGCGGCGCAAGCTGCCGATCGCCATCGCCCATGCCTCCATCGTGCGGCGCCTGAACGACAACGGCGACTCCTTTGCCGATGCCATCGGCCCCCTGATTCCTTTCGAGGAACGCATGATTATCTGGGCCGGCGAGCATAACGGCGAGCTGAGCGCGGCGCTGCTGCATGCGGTGCGCGTCAAGAATGCCCTGTCCGAGATGAAGGACGCCGTGCGCGCCGCCGTGGCGCAGCCGGCCTTCGGCTTCCTCGGCGTACTGTTTACCAGCGCTATGCTGGGCATGCTGCTGTGGCCGGAGATGCTGCGCGATATCAAGCCGCAGTACTGGCCGGGCTGGGCGCTGCCCGGCATTTACTGGGACCTCTGGCTGGCGCGCAACTGGCCGGTACTGGGCATCGTCGGTATCCTGATCGGGGCCTACTACTACACCTTGCCGCGCTGGACCGGGCGCAGCCGGCAGTGGATCGACCGTTTTCCGCCGTGGAGCGCCTATCGCGAAGAAAACGCCAATGTGCTGCTGACCACGCTCGCCGGTTTCCTGAGCAACCGCTTCGTGATTACCGATGCCTGCGAGAAGATCCGCGAGCGCGCCACGCCCTACCTGCGCTGGCACCTGAACCAGATCATCCCCAAGATCGAAGGGAAGGGCGAAAGCGCGCTGGAAGCCTTCAACACCGGCCTGCTGTCGCGTCCCATCCTCGACCGCCTGCAGGACGCCAACCGTACCCGCGACCTGGACAAGACCATCATCCACGTGGGCGATAAGGCCCTGAAAGCGCTGGTGCGCCATGTGAAGGCGCGCGCCAATGTCATCAACTCGCTGGGATCGTTGATCGTCGCCGTATTTTTCCTCTATTCCGCTGCTGTGCAGCTGATTGCAACCCAGGATGCAACAGACCGTTACGCGTCTCACTTGCAGAGTGGACGTTCTCCCCGCTAACTTTTCTCAACCATGGAAGCTGAACCCATGCATACCACCTACCGACTTCATCGCCAGCGCGGCATCACCAATATCCAGATCGCCATGGGCATTGCCGTGATCGGCCTGAGTATCCTCGGCGGCCTGTTCCTGCTGAAATATCCTGAAAGCCAGAAAATCAAGAATGAGATGGCGGAACTGATGGACCTGCGCAGCAGCAGTGTCAACTACGCCACCAAGCATGGCGGCCTGTACACCGGCATGTCGGTTGCCACCGCCTGCTCCTTCGGCTTCTTCCCCGAAGGACGCTGTACCGGTTCGGGCGCGACGGCGGCCGTGACCAACCAGTGGGGCGGAGTCATCACGGTGGCGCTGGTCAACCTTACCGGGAACAATACCGGCGTCGCCTGGACTTTCCCCGGCCTGTCGAGCCGCGCCTGCATCGATGAAATCACCGACTTGTGGCACACCGCGGCGCTCATCACCGTTGGCACAACGGCCGTAAAAACCGCCGCAAGCCAGGCGCTGGACGATGCCGCTACGCTGACGGCTTGCCAGGCGCAGAACAACAACGCGTCCGTTGTGTGGACCTTCGGCCCGCGCTAAGCGTTTGCAGATGAAGCGGCAAGGGCAGGGCGGCCTCACACATATTCACCTGGTGGTATTCCTGCTGGTGATTGCGCTCGCCCATCGTGGACTGATGAGCTATCAGATGCGGCAGCTCTCGGAAACGCGGGGCAAGGTGGTCGGTGGCATGCAGCGTAACATCCTGCAGGCGGTGAACGACTACCTCAAGGTATGGTCGCCGAAGATCGTCGCGGTCAGCCCAACGCAGGACATCACCGCCAACGGCATCACCGTCGCGAACAAGCTTGCCCCCACGCTTGCCGAGCTCACGACCCTGGGGCATCTGCACGCCACCGTGACGACGCCGCCGCACGGCGGCAGCTGGGTGATTTCGATTACGACCGCAGCCGGCTGCACCCTGCCGGACTGTAACCTGGAGGCGGTGGTGTACGCCACTGCGCCGCTGACGGTGGCCAACAATCCGGCACGCATCGATTCGACGGCGCTGGATGCTGCCATCGCCGAGATCGGCGCCGATGGCGGCTATTCGGACCTCATTGCACCCAACCTCGTGACGGGGGCGGGCGGCTGGGTGCGCGCCAACCCGAATGGTGCGGTGGCGGGAACAGTGCTGTCTATCGGCGGCTACGGTTCCACCAGCTACACCGCCCTCAGGAATGTGGGCGAGGCCTGTACGGTGCCCGGTGCCGTTGCCACCGCCACCACCGGGCAACAGCTGATCTGCCGCGGCGGCTTCTGGGTGACCACGCTGAACGCCTTGCCAAGCTACCGTGTAGGTGGACTCAAGCAGCTGGTGAAGGACGGCGATGTTATCGCCAAGCCCGTCTGCGAACCGGGCGGCACGCCATCGTACTCTTTCGAGATGACGCAGACCACGGTGGATGTCGCGATCGCGCCGCCGCTGCAGAGCCAGTACACCACCATGGACGACCTGGGCACAAACTGGCGCGTGAAAATTCACCTGAAAGACAAGAACACCACGGACGTCACCGCGAATACCTACAACATCACCGCGATCCTGCACCTTGAGTGCTACTACCCATGAGAGAACAAAAACGCATAAGAGCATTGGCGCTGCTGGGCTTCCTGCCTGTCGCATCGGAGTGCGCGGCCCAAACGCTGCAGGCGATTAATCCCGGGCTGGTACAGAGCGCACCCGTACCAAGTACCTGCCCGGCTGGCCGGCATTGGACCACGCTCGGCTCCGGTATCGCGCATTGCGTGGCCGATGATCCGGTATGTCCCGGCACGACGGAACTCACGCACGATGCGCTTGGCAATCCTTCCTGCTTTGTGCCGATTGTTGTGGAAGAGGACCGGGAGACCGGTTGCACCGGTGGCAAGGTGGGAACCCGGTACCAGGTGCGTAACCGTATCACGCATGCGGATGGTTCGGTCACTTACTCGACATGGAAAACAGTCAGCAGCGACTGCACGGCTCCGCCGCCACCGCCGCCGAGTGAGCCGCCGCCGTCGAGTCCCCCGCCGGTGAGTCCGCCACCGGTCAATCCGCCGCCGGTCAATCCCCCGCCGGTCAATCCCCCGCCGGTCAATCCGCCACCGGTCAATCCGCCACCGGTCAATCCGCCGCCGGTCAATCCGCCACCGGTCAATCCACCGCCAGTGAATCCACCGCCAGTGAACCCGCCGCCGGTGTCTTGCCCCGCACCGTCAATCGCATGCAGTTTTACCCAGGGGAATGTGGTCGGATGGACCGTCACCGAGGTGAGCTGGGTGCCTTACGGTAATACCTGCAAAGCTGTGAGCACAGTGATTGCGAAATATTTCATGGACGCGGGAGATACACCCTCGGAGTGCTAGCGCAGGTACGAGGCAGCTTTGGGCGACGGGAAAATCATCTGCAGCGGTCCCACGTGCAAGGCGACATACGTTCAGGTGGGACATATTTGGCGGTCAACGGCTGCCCAAACTGATCCAGGAGGAGTCTGTTTTGAAATTACAGTTTACCGTTCTGCTGACAGTGCTGTCGGCATCTGCCGAGGCACAGCAGACGCCGAATCACCTGATCAATCCAGGCTTGCAGCAGCCACTGCCCATTCCCAGCGACTGCGCACCTGGGTCACACTGGACACTGCAGGGCTCGGGCATTGCGCATTGCGTGCAGGACGATCCGGTCTGCAGCAGCGGCAAGGAATTAACCCACGACTTCCTGGGTAATCCATCCTGCTTCACGCTGATTGTGGTGACTGAGGAGCGCGAGACATCCTGCACCGGCGGCAAGATTGGGACGCGCTATCAGACACGCAAGGCGACGACGCACGCTGATGGGTCCATCACCCGAACCACGTGGAAAACTGTTTCCAGCGACTGCAGCGATCCACCTCCGCCACCACCCCCTCCGCCGCCACCATCACCGCCGCCGCCATCGGCGCCGCCACCACCGCCCGCTGGTGCAAGCTGCTGGCCGGATTCCTGGCCGAATCACTACACCTGTCCGGCGGGCCAGACCGGTGCCTGGTATTCGACCAGTTACCGTACCTGTCCCAATGGCCCGTACGGCGCGAGCTACGAGTATGAAGGACCGCAGACTAATACTTGTGGCGTAGGCGTTCCGCCGCCACCGCCACCACCGCCACCACCGCCGCCGCCACCGCCGCCACCGCCGCCACCGCCGCCGCCACCGCCGCCGCCACCGCCGCCACCGCCGCCGCCGCCACCACCGCCGCCGCCGTCGTCAGCATCATGCGAGGCCGATGGCGGGCCCACCAGTGGCGGCTATGCAGCGATCAATTGCCAAGGACAATACGGCAGGCCGGCAGGTGCTCACGGAAGCAAGTTCCAGGTGTTGGTTTGTGGCGCCGGTGGCGCCCTGGCAGGCTGCTATTGCGCTACGTTCACGTCGACGTGCACCAACGGTACCTGGACCCCGTAATCTCTGACAATACAGTGAACCGATGGATTTTTCCGCCATTGTGCAGCAATGCACGCCACCAAACGTATCGGCCTATACGATGCACCAGATTGCCTCGGTCGAAAGTGCGCACAAGCCATATGCAATCGGCTTCAAGCTGATCCGGACGGTGCGCCGTATTGAGGGCGGAAAGGAGAAGGTGCACCGCGAGGTTTCGCTCCTGCGCTCGCAGCCGAAGAATCGCGACGAAGCCATAGAGTGGGCGCGTTATCTGCTCTCCGCCGGATATGAGTTCGATGCCGGCTCGGCGCAGATCCACTCAACGAACTTCGCCAGCTATGGCCTGACCGTAGAGACAGTATTCGATGCGTGCAGCAATGTGCGGGCGGGGGCCCTGATCCTGACCGACTGCTACCGCCGCGCGCTGGACCGTTTCAAGCTGCCGGCCGTGGCACTGCAGGCAGCTTTGTCCTGCTACCAGTCCGGCAATTTTCAGACCGGTTTCCAGACCGGCTACGTGCAGAAAGTGATCGCTGCCCCGGTGCCGCATGTGATCACGCCCGCGCCACGGCCCGGCAACTAAGCGCCGTCGCCGCAGGAAAGGGCCGCCAGGTCAGGTGGCCAGCTTACCGGTCGGACTGTGGCGGTAAGCCGGCTGGCGGCGGTTCGCTTGCTGCGCGGAGGCGAGGTCGCTGGATGCCAGCTTGAAGTGCTGCATCAGCGCCGCCAGCTGGCGCGCCTGCTGCTGCAGGGCGTCGGCCGCCGCCGCCGCTTCTTCCACCAGCGCTGCATTGCGCTGGGTGTCTTCATCGATATCGGCGAGGGAGGTGTTGATCTGCTCGATGCCGAGCTCCTGGGCGGCTGAGGCGCCAGTGATGGTGCCCATGATGTCCGTCACCTGGTGCACCTTGTCCAGCATGCCCTGCATCGCCTGGCCCGCTTCGCCGGCCAGCGCGCTGCCGCTGCTGATGGTGCTGACCGAGTCCGTGATCAGCTGCTTGATCTCGTGGGCGGCCGTGGCCGAACGCTGTGCGAGGTTGCGCACTTCGCTGGCCACGACGGCGAAGCCGCGGCCCTGTTCGCCCGCCCGTGCCGCTTCCACTGCGGCGTTGAGGGCCAGGATATTGGTCTGGAAGGCGATGCCGTCGATCACGCCGATGATGTCCATGATGCGGCCGGCCGAACTGTCAATGGTGTTCATGGTCGCCACCAGGTCGGCGACCACGGCGTTGCCGCTGCCGGCGGCCGTCGATGCGGCGCCCGCCAGGCCGCCCGCTGCCTTGGCGCTGCCGCTGTTGTTGCGCACCGTGCCGGTGAGTTCCGTCATGGCGGCCGCGGTTTCCTGCAGCGTGGCCGCCTGGTGCTCGGTGCGGCGCGACAGGTCCAGGTTGCCGCGTGCGACTTCGCGCGCCGCGTCGTCGATGGCGTGGGCGCTGTCGCGTACATGCGTCACGGTGCTGGCCAGGGTGCTGCGCATGGTTTCCAGTGCCGTCAGCAGTGCGCCGAATTCATCGCGGCGGCCATGCCTGATGCGCCGTGTGAGGTCACCCTCGGCCACGTGCTGCGCCTGCGCGACCGCCTCAGCAAGGGGCTGCACCACGCTGCGTGTCAGGCGCCAGGCCAGGATGGCACTGGCCAGCAGGGCGGCGAGGCCCAGCAGCACGATGACGTCGCGGCCCTGCGCATACTGCTCGCGCGCCTGTGCCGACAGGTGCTGCGCGGCCCCATGCTGCAGCGACAGCAGGGCATTCAGTGCGGCGGCATGTTTCTGGTCGGAGGGATCAAGCTGGCTGGCGATCAGTTCCTCAACCTGCTGGGTGCGCCCCAGTTCTTTCTGGCGCAGTGTTTCGGTACGCGCGCGCTGATATTGCGCGGCGGTCGCCGTGACCTGGGCCAGCAGCGGTTTTTCTTCTGCGGCCGGTGTGCCCTGCAAGAGCTGGCGCTGGAGGGCGGCGGCCAGCTTGTCGCCCTTGGCCAGCTCGGCCAGGAAGAGGTCGGCGAGTTCCAGGCTGTCGCTGCGCGCCACGGCCAGCGCGCGCGACGCGTTCAGGCGGCTGGTGGCCAGCAGGTCGGCCGTGATCTGCTGGCGGGCCAGCCGGTTGTCCACCAGGTCGGTGGTGGTGTCGGCCACCAGCGCCAGTTTCCACAGGGCCGTGGCGGTGATGGCAACCAGCAGGGTCAGGATCAGGATAAAGGCAGCGGAGATTTTCCGGCTGACGCGCACTTGCAAGAAATTCATCACGTGTTCTCATTGATTCAGACTTCCATCATGGTAGGGAGGAAATGTGTCAGGCCCATGACCGGCTGAGAACAAGGTTTGCAAGTCTGAAAAATTTCGCTACCATCAAAATCCGCCGTGTGTGGACGGTGTTGCGATTGCGGAGGGATGTATGGATCAGGCAATGACTGAACGGCGGTGCGCGCCAGAGGCGGCGGGCAATCTGGGGCAGGAAGTCGGTGTAGCACTGGCCTTGCAGCGCGAGGTCGGCACTGTGGCGGCCGTGGAGCGCCTGAAGGCGGCCGGTGCCGGGAGCGCACTCATTGCGCGGGTGCTCAGCGAACACAAGGTGCGCGCTGGGGATGGCGAGCTTGTCTTGCCTGCGGCGTCGGAACCTGCGGCCTACCGCGCGGTGCGCCACTCGACGGCGGCAACTTGAATGTTCTTCAGCCGGGGTCTGCCAGCGGCACTTCGATCTGCATGGCGAAACCCTGCTGGTCGGCGAGATAGCTGGCGCGGCCGCCCAGCACATGGGTGGCGAGATTGTTGACGATATAAAGCCCCAGGCCGAGCTGGCCGTTCAGCTGCGCCGTCGTATAGAAGGGATCGAACAGCTTCGGAATGGCCTCGTGCGGTACGCCGGGGCCATTGTCGCGATAGCGCAGCACCAGGCGGCGCGCCTGCACGGAAGCCTCCACCGAAATACGGGCACGGCCCTCGGCGGGCAGGCCATGCTGCAGCGAGTTGCGCAGCAGGTGGCGCAGCATTTCTTCCAACGCTGCCGCATTGGCATGCACGCTCAGCCCGGGCGGGCAGTGCAGGGCGACTTCAGCGCCGGTGCGCTGCTGCAGGGGGCGCAGCTGCTGCAGCGCGCTATGCAGCAGCGCTTCCACTGCCACCGTCTCGGCAGGGCGGGTGCCCACGTCGATGCCCGAATGCTTGAGTGCATCCACCAGCTGCACGGCGCGTTCTGCATTGCGCTCGAACAGTTCGCTGCCTTCCATCACCATACGCAGGTATTGCTCGAAACCCGAGCGCGAGAGCCGGCCTGCGGCTACTTCGGCCTGGTAGCGGGCCGTGGCCTCGGCCAGGGTGCTGGCAGTCAGGCGCATATTGCCCACCGGCGTATTGAGTTCGTGGGCGATGCCGGCAATCAGGTGGCGCTGGGCGCCAAGCTTGGCCTGTTCCGCGCTCAGCCGCGAATGCAGCTGGGACTGCAGCTGGTTCAGCGCGCGCGCCAGCAGGCCGATTTCGTCGTTCGAGCGCACGTCCACCTGGCTGGAGAAGTCGCCATTGGCAATCCGCTGGGCGCCGTTGACGATGCGCGCTACGCTGTCCATCACCGAAAAATAGGCGGCCGCCGCCAGGTAGACCACCAGCAGCAGCGCCGCCAGCACGATGAGGCGGTCGGCCCAGAGCTGGGTGCGGATGTTGGCAATGCGGCGTTCCAGCAGCTGGTCCAGCTGTTCGGCGAACTGCGGTGCGGCGGCGAAAACGGCATCCTGGTAGCGCTGCAGGGCCAGCGCCTCTTGCTGCTGCGGGCGGCTGGCGGCCGGCTGCTCGGCCCACGCGGCCAGTTGGCGCAGCATGTGCAACGCCTCCCGCAGCGTGCCGCGCACGGCGCTGTTGTGGCTGCCTGCCTTCTCCAGTGAACGCAGCAAGGCGTCGCTGCGGTTTGCCAGCTGTTCGAAGAGGAGGGCGTTGCCATTGCGCTCGTCCGCCACGCGCGCTTGCGCCAGGCTGTGCAGCAGTTCCGGCAGCTGCACCGTCAGCGCGTGCATCAGGTAATAGGAATCGAGGTCGGTATCGAGTGTGAGGCTGGAGCGGTCGGCCAGTTCGGCAATGGCCGCCACGTCTTCTGCACCGAGCGCACGCCGCTGGTGCAGCATGGCCAACCGCTCCGTGATCTGCTCCACGCCCACCTGTTCGCGTTCGGCGATGCGTATCATCTCCAGGTTCGCGCTGTGCGAGGTGAACAGCAGAATGCTGATCGGCACCGAGAATACGAAGCCGGTAAGCGCCATGCGGCTGGCAAAGTTGAGGCGGGCGAGCAGGCGCTGGCCCGGGGCCACCAGGCGCCGCGGCCAAACGCGCAGGGCAGGGCGGAACTGCGCCCATAGCCAGCGCGGAAAGGTCTGGGCGGAACTCATGGCGGATTGCTGCCGGGACGGTTGGCGTGCATCCATCGATTGTGACAGCCGGTCTCTAATTTAACCAGCGGTATGCCATTGTTTCAGTAGCCTGATGTTACTCAACAACAGAACAGTGACGGCGCCTCAATCATGGCCGTGCATGCGGTCCAGCAGGTCGCGCAGCTGGCGCTGTTCGGATGGGTTGAGCCTGCTGGTCATCGGCGCCAGCGATTCCTGCAGCTGCAGGTGCAGGCGTTCCACCAGTGCCTGGCCTTCTTGGGTCAGGAATACCTCGATCGCCCGGCTGTCTTCCAGGCTCGGCGTGCGGGCCAGCAGCCCTTTCTTCTCCGCCCGGTCGATCAGACCCGACATCGTCGATTTCTTCAGGCCCAGGTAGTCGGCCAGTTCCGCCATGCGCGGCTGGCGGTCGCGCAGGATGCCCATCACCCGCAGCTGCGTGAGGGAGAGGTCGTTCTCGGCGCCGATCTTGTTCAGGGCGGCCGTGGTGCCGAATACGATGGGGATCAGGGCGTCGATCAGTTCTACATGGAGCGGGATGGCGTTCTTCACGGTGCAGGTGGTTTATTTTTGAATTCGCATCTTGACATGGTTCGCGTTACGAATCAATATTAGTACGTAATACGAACTATTAGCCCAAGGAGAATCCTTATGAAAGCTGCCCTCGTCACATCCTTCAAACAGGCACCGCGCTACCAGGACCTGGCCGATCCCGTGCCGGATGCACCCGGCGAAATGCTGCTCGATGTGCTGGCCGCAGGCTTGCATCATGTAAGCCGTGGCCGCGCCTCCGGCGCGCACTATTCGGGCGCGGATGGATTGCCGCTGGTGCCAGGCGTCGACGGCGTTGGCCGCGGACCGGACGGCAAGCTGCGCTACTTCGTGCAGGGGCCGGGACAGGCCGGTTCAATGGCCGGCAAGACGGTGATCGATATAAGCCACAGCATCGAACTGCCGGCCGATGCGGACCCGGTCGCCATTGCGGCCGGCATGAATCCGGCGATGGCCGCGTGGCTGGCGCTGCGCTGCCGCGTGCCGTTCCGCGCGGAGCAGAATGTGCTGGTCCTCGGCGCCACCGGCGCATCGGGCAGCATGGCTGTGCAGATTGCGCGGCACCTGGGCGCCGGGAAGATCATCGCCGCAGGCCGCGATGCGCAAAAGCTGGCGGCGCTGCCTGCATTGGGCGCGACTGATACCGTGCAGCTGGACGACAGCCGTATCGGCGCCCTGGCCAGCGACGCGGATGTGGTGCTGGACTTCGTATGGGGCGAGTGGGTGGCGCCAATCGGCAAGGCGCTGCTTGAACAGCGCGCCCAGCGCAGCCGCCCGCTGGCCTGGGTTCACGTGGGTTCGATGGGCGGCGAGGCGGCCAGCATTCCCGGCGCCTTCCTGCGCAGCACAGCGCTGCAGATCGTGGGCAGCGGGCTCGGTTCTGTGCCATTCAACAGTATCCTCACCGAGCTGCCTGCGCTGGCGGCCGAAATCGCGCGCGGCACTTTCCGCATCGATGCAAAGGTTGTGCCGCTGAGCGAGGTGGAACAGGCGTGGGGCGAGACCAGCGGCCCGCGCATCGTCTTTATTCCTTGAGGTGGGGGGCGATGATTACAAGTTGTAACGCCGCTTGACCGGGAGCACGCTTGCCAGCATGTTAGGAGCACAATACTTCCAAGGGGATCATCATGCGTGGTTCGGCCGGCATTCTTTCCGTGTTCATTAGCGCTGCCCTGCTGGCGGCTTGCAGTTCGCCAGTCAGCGAGCAGGGCGAGCTCACCAAAGCAGCGCCGCCACCGCCGCCGCATCCGGTCCATTACGCGATGCCTGCTCCGATTGTGGCTCCAGGCGCGGCCCCGCTGGCGATGCAGTCCCGTTCGCTGGTGGCACACTACGCGCCGCAGCCCATGATGATGCCCTTGCCGCAAGGGGCGGATAGATTCCCCGGCAAGGAGGCAAATAAATCCGTGCTGGTTTCCGAGCAGCCGTTATCGACCTTCAGCGCGGATGTGGATACGGCCTCGTACGCCTACGTGCGCCGCTTGCTGTCGGCAGGGCAGCGTCCCTCGCCGGATGCGGTGCGGGTGGAGGAAATGGTCAACTACTTCCCTTATCGTTACGCCATGCCGCGCAACGTGGCCAGGCCATTCGAGATCAGCACCGAAGTCATGCCAAGCCCGTGGAAGGCCGGGAACCAGCTGGTGCACATTGCCGTGCGCGGCTACGATATCCAGAGGACCGCGCGCCCGCGCGCCAACGTGGTGCTGCTGGTAGATGTTTCCGGCTCCATGATGCCGGCAGACCGCCTGCCGCTGCTGCAACAGGGCTTCCGCCTGTTCGCGGAACAACTGCGCGACGAGGATACCGTGGCGATCGTCACGTATGCCAACGGCACGCAAGTGGTGCTGGAACCCACGCCGGGCAAGGACAAGCAGAAGATCGTTGCGGCCATCGCTTCCCTGAACGCGAATGGCGGGACCGCCGGCGAGCAAGGCCTGCAGCGCGCCTACGAGCTGGCGCAGCGCCACTTCGATGCCAAGGCAGTGAACCGCGTGATTCTTGCTACCGACGGTGACTTCAACGTGGGCATCATCGACCCGAAACAGCTCGAGCGCTTCATCGTGGAGAAACGCAAAACCGGCATCTACCTGTCGATTCTCGGCGTCGGCGCGGGCAACCTGAATGACGCGCTGATGCAGCGCCTGGCCCAGTCGGGCAATGGCAACGCCGCCTATATAGACTCCTTGCTGGAGGCGCGTAAAGCACTGGGCGAGGAGCTGGGCTCCACCATGTTCCCCATTGCGAACGACGTGAAGATACAGGTCGAGTTCAACCCCGCCCAGGTGGCGGCCTATCGCCTGATCGGCTACGAGACCCGTATGCTGCAGCGCCAGGACTTCAACGACGACAAGGTCGATGCGGGCGATGTGGGCTCCGGCCACACCGTTACGGCAATCTACGAGATCACACCCGCCGCTGCGAAGCTCGTCGATCCGCCACGCTACAAGGGCAATGAGCCGGCCAGGCCTGCAACCGACGCGCGCGGCGACGAGTTATGCTTCGTCAAGCTGCGCTACAAACTGCCCGGAGCGGAAACCAGTGCCCTGATCGATCACCCGGTACGTGCGGCATCGGCACGCAAGACCTTGAACGCCGTGCCGGATGAGCAACGCTTTGCAGTGGCCGTTGCCGCCTTCGCGCAGCGCCTGCGCGGCGAGCCGCAGCTGGCTGAAACCAGCTATGCCGATATCGCTGCGCTGGCCAACGGGGCGCGCGGCGCTGACAACGAGGGCTACCGGACCGAATTCGTGAAGCTGGTGCGCATGGCGGAATCGCTGGACAAGGTGTCCGCCGCAGGGCAGAAGTAGCGTGGAGACGCATCCGATGACGCTGGCCGACGCCGCATCCTGCCACCGCGATGCGATGGCGGCCCTGTTCCGGGATGTATGCCACAATGGCGATGCGCTGCCTTTTACCGAGGACACTCCGGATGCGCTGTTCGACGCCATGTGGCTGTCGCCCGATGTGCGCACGCGTGTCGCAATGATAGGTGATGAGCTGGTCGGCATGTACAAGCTCAATGCCAACCTGCCGGGCCGTGCTTCACATGTCGGCAGCGCCACCTACCTGGTGCGGCCAGATATGCAGGGCAAGGGGATTGGCCGAGCAATGCTTCAGGAATCACTGAACCGGGCAACGGCCTCGGGATTCCGCTCCATGCAGTTCAATTTCGTGGTGTCGACCAACCGCGCTGCCGTCACGCTCTATAAGAAGCATGGCTTCCGGGTGGTGGGGACGCTGCCCGGAGCCTTTCTGCACAAGCAGCTGGGCTATGTAGACGCATTCGTCATGTCATGTTCCCTGGCCTGAAAGCGCCGGGTCTCAGCGCTTGCCTGCCTTGTGCAGCTTCTGGGTCAGGAAGTCCACGAACGTCCGCACCCGCAGCGACAGATGGCGCGCGTGCGGATAGAGCAGGATGAAGGGACGTGAAGTACCGCCGAATTCCGGCAGCAGTTCCACCAGCTCGCCGTTCGCCAGGTCCTGTTCCACGATAAAGCGGTAGGTCTGCACGATGCCCGCGCCGCTGCGCGCCAGCGTCACAATGCCCAGCACATCCTCGGCGCAGCACAGGCCCCCCTCGGTAACAAGATCAATGGTCTTGCCGTCCTGCTGGAAAGGCCAGGGAATGCGCTTGCCGGTGCTGGGCAGGTCGAACTGTAGGCATTCATGCTTCGCGAGATCGTCCAGGCTGCGCGGCTTTCCCGCGCGCTTGAGGTAGGAGGGCGCTGCCACCAGCACCAGTTCCGCGTCTTCCAGCTTGCGCGCCACCAGCGAGGAATCCGGCGGCGTGCGGCCGCGGATGGCCAGGTCGAAGCCTTCGTCCGCGAAATCGATATTGCGGTTGCTGACATGGATGTCGATGGTCACTTCGGGATTCTTGCGCCGGAACTCCCCCAGCAGCGGCAGCAGGCGGTAATGCGCATAGGGCGTGGGCGCGCTGATCCGCAGGCGCCCGGCCGGTTTGGCCTGGCCGCCGGTCACCTGCCGTTCCGCCTCGGTGAGCTGCGACAGAGCCTGCCGGCACTGCTCGAAATACAGCTTGCCGGCATCGGTCAGGCGGATCTGGCGCGTGGTGCGCACGAACAGGCGTACGCCCAGCCGCGTTTCAAGGCGCTGCACCGAGCGGCTCACCGCCGGTGGCGTAAGGCCTGCTGCGGTGGCGGCGGCGGTAAAGCTGCTGTGTTCCGCCGCCAGGCAAAACAGCTCGATACTGCCCAACATCAGGTCATCGAATTGGCGTTTCATCGGCGTCCCATTAGTTACATGATGTATTCATTATCTTGCCGGAAGCGGTCTTTATCAAGCCCATATGCCTCTCTATAGTGAACTCCATGGCAGCGGCGTTCGTTGCCCCAACAAACAGGAGCACTACCATGAACAGCAACAAAAAAACCGTTATCGTCACCGGCGCATCGAGCGGCATTGGCTTCGCCATCGCCGAGGCTTACCTGAAACGCGGCTACAACGTGGTGGGCAATGCCCGCACCCTGGAGCGCCTGCAGGCGGCGGCCGAAAAGCTGGGCAAGCCTGAGAGCTTCCTGGCTGTGGCAGGCGATATCTCCAAACCGGAAACCTCGAAAGCACTGTTCGCACGCGCCATCGAAGCTTTCGGCAAGGTCGATATTCTGGTCAACAACGCGGGCATCTTCATCGCCAAGCCTATTACCGGCTACACCGAGGAAGACCTGGAAACCATCGTCGGCACCAACCTGAAAGGCTTCTTCTATCCTTCGCAGGCGGCCGCCGAGCATATGGCTGCCAACAAGTCCGGCCACATCGTGAACATCACCGCCAGCCTTGGCCTGCAGCCAACCGCCAAGGTGCCTGCGCTGCTGCCTATCCTGATCAAGGGCGGCATGAACCAGGCCACGCGCGGCCTCGCCATCGAACTGGCGGCGTCCAATGTGAAGGTGAATGCGGTTGCTCCCGGCATCATCGCCACCCCGATGCACGCCACCGACGAAGGCACCCAAAGCTTCCTGCGCGGCCTGTCGCCGGCGCAAACGACCGGCGACACCGACGATGTGGTGAATGCAGTGCTGTACCTCACCGAGTCCAACTTCTCGTCCGGCGTGGTGCTGCCAGTGGACGGCGGCGCTGCTGCAGGCGTCTGGTAATCCTTACTTATCAAGGAGATTGATCATGCCTTATGTGAATATCCGCGTTACCAATGAAGGCGTGTCGCCCGAACAGAAGCTGGAACTGATCGAAGGCGCCACCGACCTGCTGACCCGCGTGCTGAACAAGGACCCGGCCACCACCTTCGTCATCATCGACGAAGTGGAAACCGACAACTGGGGCGTCAACCGCGAAAACGTCACGACCCGGCGCCGCCGGGAGGCAGCGGCGAAGAACAAGTAAGGACTGCTGCCGAAATGGAGAAACCGCTCACAGCGATGTGAGCGGTTTTTTTCTGCGGGCTGTCACAACACACTATGGCTATCCGTCTTGACGTGGAAGTGCGTATCTGTGCCCGTGGAACACCACATCTTGAAAGGATCGAAAACCATGAATCGCGCAAACTGGTTCGCAGTCGCCCCCGAGGGCGCAAAGGCAATCGGCGCCCTACATCATTACGTCGTTAACGGCACGAACCTGCCCAGCACCCTCATCCATCTTGTATTCCTGCGTGTGTCGCAGATTAACGGGTGCGCGCACTGCATCGACATTCACAACCGCGACCTGATCAAAGAAGGCATGTCGGTCGATAAGGCGGTGCTGGTTTCGGTCTGGCATGAAGCGGGGTATCTTTTTACCGAGCAGGAGCGTGCCGCGCTCGCCTGGGCGGAGGAAGTTACGCGCGTGAGTGAAACCCACGCATCCGATAAAGCCTACGCCGCCGCGCTGGCTGTGTTCGGAGAGAAAGACCTGGTGGACTTGACCTTGACTATTGCGGCCATGAACGCGATCAACCGGCTTGGCGTCAGCTTCCGCCTGAAGCCGCGCGCAAGGAGCTGAAGGGGGAGCTGGTGTAGTGCGTTCTGCGGAAAACTGGGGAAATAATGGGGAAAATTGGTCTTTTTGAGCGGCTTTGCTGGAATCCGGGCCACGGGCACGGATTTCCCCAGAAAAGACCAGAAAAAGACCAGTTTTCCCCAGATAGCTTTGGCAGGGCCAAGCTATCTCATTGTCCTGCCTTGGCGGCAGCCTGGCGCTTGCGCAGTGTGGTGACGTTCTCGCGGTTCACGCCCCAGTTGTCCATCTCCACTTCATCGATGATCACGAAGGTCGTTGCGGGGTTTTTGTTGAGCACTCGGCTCAGCAGGTCAGTAGCACCTTCGATCAGCGCGAGTTTCTGTTCAGGGGTTACGCCTTCGCGGGTAACGCGGATGTTCACGTATGGCATGGTCAAGCTCCTTTATTAGTAGGGTGGGGAAAAATTCTTAATCGGCGGCGGCGCGTGGCAGCGCGCTGGCCTGGGGTGCAATATACAGCCATGCCAGCACGGCGCCGGCCAGCAGCAGGGCGGTGGAAATAATCAGTGCGATTTCGATGCCGTGCAAAACGGTGGCAGCCGTACCACTTGCAATCAGGGCGCCGAATACGGCCACCCCCAGCGCACCGCCAACCTGGCGTGCCGTGTTCAGTACTGCCGATGCGGTGCCGGCCTGGCTGCGGTCCACTGCCGACAGGATGGATGTCGTCATGGCCGGTACTGCAAGGCCCATGCCGCCGGGGATGAGCGCGAGGCCGGGCAGCATCGCGAGGAAGCCAGCGTCTTCCGAAATGCCTAAGATGCCAAGCAGCGCATAGCCTGCGGCGCCGATCAGGCCGCCGACGATCATCGGCAGGCGTGAACCCGTGTGTGCCTGCATTTTGCCGCTGATGATGTTCGAGATGATAAAGGTGCCGGTCAGGGGCAGGAAGATCAGCCCTGCATGCATGACGGTGAAGCCGCGTACTTTCTGCAGGTAGAAGGACAGAATGAAGATCACGCCATAGTAGGCGAAATTGACGAAGACGCCGAACAGCACGGCGGCCGAAAAGCCGGACTGGCGGAACAGGCCCAATGGCAGCATCGGCGCAGGGCTGCGCTGCTCGACGCGAATAAACAGGATGCCGGTGACAAAAGCGATGGCCAGTGCACCGAGTACGGCAGCGTGGCTCAGGCCCAGGGTGTGCACTTCGATAACGGCGCCGATAAAGGCGGTGAGCGCAATGATAGCCAGCGCCTGGCCCTGGATGTCGAAGCTGCGAGCCGGGTTCTTGCCGCGCAGCTTGGGCACCACGCGCGCCGTCAGCCAGAAGCCCGCGATACAGATCGGAATATTGACCCAGAAAATGCTGCGCCATCCGGCAAAGGACATCAGCAGGCCGCCCAGCACCGGACCGGCCGCGATGGAAACGCCGCCCGCTGCCGTCCACAATGCAATGGCTTTGGCCAGCTTTTTGCGGTCGTCGGCGTAGACGGCGTTCAAAATGGCGAGTGAGCTTGGCACCATCAGCGCCGCGCCGATGCCTTGCACGGCGCGCGCCACATTGAGCGCCAGCGCATCCGGCGCCATGGCGCAGGCCAGGGAGGCAAGGGTGAACAGTGCGAATCCGCCCATGAATACGCCGCGTGAGCCGAAACGGTCGCCCAGCGCACCTGCGGACAGCAGGAATACCGCGAAGCCGAGCGTGTAGGCATCCACCACCCACTGCAGGGCGCTGACGCTGGCATTCAGCTCCTGGCCGATGGCGGGCAGGGCGACGTTCACGATGGTGACGTCAAGCTGCACGATGATGAAGGCAAAGCTGCAGGCCAGCAGGATGGCCGGTGAAGGTGTGGTCGGGCTGGGCATGATCGGACTCCGGATGGTTCTCTTACTCACACTATAGAAGTCTTTATGTATCATTAAAAATGAATTATTATGAATGTATGTATCTTCCGGAGAGATTGATATGGAACTGTCTTCGCTTCGCATCTTCAAGACCGTGGCCGAAGAGGGCGGCGTTACGCAGGCGGCGGCACGGCTGCACCGGGTGCAATCGAACGTCTCCGCCCGCCTGAACCAGCTGGAGGAATCGCTGGGCGTGACGCTGTTCCACCGTTCCGGGCGGCGCATGCTGATCACGCCGGAAGGAGAGCGCCTGCTGGCCTATACCGACCAGCTGCTGCGCCTGGCCGACGAGGCGCAGGCCTCGCTGCGCGGCGACCAGGAGCCAGCCGGGCTGCTGCGCATTGGCTCCATGGAAACCACGGCGGCCGCGCGCCTGCCGCAGGTGCTGGGCGCTTTCCACCGCAAGCACCCGGGCGTTGACCTGGTGCTCGATACGGGACCAACCGACTACCTGGTGCAGGCGGTGCTGAATCACCGCGTTGACCTGGCGCTGGTGGCGGCGCCGGTAGAAAGGCCGGAGTTGATGCAGATGCCGGTGTTCGAAGAAGAGCTGGTGCTGCTGACCGACGCCTCGCATGGCGCCGTGCTGACGCCCGCCGACGTGTCGCGCCGCACGCTGCTGGGTTTCCGCAGCGGCTGCGCCTACCGCCGGCGCCTGGAGCGCTGGTTTGCGGAAGCGGATGTGCCGCCTGCGCGCATTTCGGAATTCGGCACCTTCGAGGCCATTATCGGCTGTGTGGCGGCGGGCATGGGTGTGGCCATGATGCCGAAAGAAGTGCTGAAGCAGCGCGGGCTTGGCCGCACGGTGCGCTGCCATCCCTTGCCGCCGGAAGTGGCGCTGGTGCGGACGATGCTGATCTGGCGGCGCGACATCGTGCAGCATGCCGCGCGGGATGCCTTCGCCGCGTCCTTCTGAGCTTAGCCGGCGTTGCTGGCGCTGCTGGCCACTTCCAGCGCTTCGTTGAAGGAGCTGACCAGGAGGTCCACGCGCTTGTGCACTTCGTGATGGTCCGGCACCGGCAGGTCCATCTCCAGCTGGATGGCAATCAGGGAGGCGGCGGGCAGCGCGGTGCGCAGGTCGCCGACAGCCTCTATCCATTCCGCCATCGTTTCTTCCTCGGGGTAGGGAATGAACACCACGGCTACCAGGTGGGCATTCTCCAGACCTGGATGCTCTTCGCCGCTGCCCAGCGATACGCTGCGGGCATCGATGCCGGATTCGCGCAGGGCACGCACCAGCAGCTCGCACAGGAAGTCATCGCGCGCGTCGGCCAGGCCCACGCACAGCGCCACGGAATGGGAAGGCACGTCCAGCGAACCTTGCCACTGGCCGAAGCGTTCCTCGCGCAGCTTGCGCAGGTAGGCGCCGACATTGCCATCCGCAGGCGGCGCAGCCTTGCGGCGGCGGCGCGCACCGCCGGCGGACGTGGGCGCCAGCGTTTCCGCCACTTCCACGATGGTGGTGCGGATGCGCTCCTGCTGCACCTCGTCGATATTCCCGTTGCGGAATTCGGGCAGCGACATGCCCAGCCCCGGCAGCAGCACGTCATCGCAGTAGCGCGCCAGCGAATGGCGGCGCAGGTAGCGGTGGGCGTCGCGCAGCACGGCGCTGGTATCGCCCGACAGCGCGCGCTGGTAGAAGCGCTGCGCCGCCGTCACGTCCGTGGCAGCGCCCAGCAAAATCGTGAAGGGCGACAGCGAGCGCACATGGCGGCCCGCCACCACCAGGCAAAGCGTCAGCGGCGTGGAGAGCAGCAGCCCGATAGGTCCCCAGAGCGTGCCCCAGAACAGCGCCGAGACGATGATGGCCAGCGGCGACAGGCCGGCGCTGTGGCCGTAAACCTTGGGCTCCACCACATTGGCCGCCAGCAGTTCGAGCACCAGGAACACGCCTACGCAGCCTGCCGCCAGCGCCCAGCCGGGGTCCACTGCGGCCACGAACAGCGCAATGGCGGCGCCCGCAATCAATATGCCGAGGTAGGGAACGAAGCGCAGCACGGCGCTCAGCGTGCCCCACAGCGCGGCGTGCGGCACTCCCGCAATCCATAAGGTCAGCCCGATCATGGCGCCGAAGGTGGCGTTCACGATGAACTGGGCAAAGAAGACGCGCGAGATGCCTTCCGCCGCATCGGCCAGCGCCTTCACGGTGCGGCTGATCTCCGTTTCACCGGTGAGCCGCACCACCCGTTCGGTCAGCGATTCATGTTCGAGCGAGATGAATACCAGCAGCACCAGCACAATGCCTGCCTTGCCGAGCGGGCCCCACATGAGGGCGAACAGGCGGCCTACCGTTTCCTTGGTCGTGAGCCGGGGCTGGCGGATTTCAACGGGAATCGGCTGCTGGCGTGCCGCCGCGGAGCGGCTGTTCAGGGAAGGCGGGGGCGCGGTGACAACCGCAGGGATGCCGGCATTCAGCTCCGCCTCGATGCGCGCCAGTGGCCGTTCAGTTACCTCGCGGATGGTATCGAGCTTGGCCACAATGGCCTTGCGGTACTGCGGCAGGTCCGCCGTCACGGCGCCGAGCTGCGAGGCCAGCACCAGCGCCAGGCCGATAACGATGCTGCCGCCCAGCGCCACGGAGAGCAGCGTGGAGGGCACGCGGCCCAGGCCTGCGCGCTCGAAGCTGTGCACCAGCGGCGCCAGCACAAGGCTGAGGATGCCCGCGCAGGCCAGCGGTTCAAGCACGTCACGGCCGAAGTAAAGGATGGCGAGGATGCAGCTGGCGCTGATGATGGACGTGGCGTGAACGCGCATTGGTGCCGAAGGAATAAACGGTTGATCCATCAATTTTAACAATCAATTGATTACATGAGGTACCTGCTGAAGTGTGGCGTGGGCCATTTATCGGCTCCTGGAGCAAAAGTATAGTGATTTCATACCAACCAACAGGAGTTCACTATGCAAACCAATACCCCCGGCATGAAGCTGATCTACGTCGGCGATCCCATGTGCTCATGGTGCTACGGATTCGGCAAGGAAATGACGGAACTGATGAATATGCATCCCGGCCTGCCGCTGGAAATTATCGTGGGCGGCGTGCGTGCCAGTTCTACCGATATCCTCGACGACAACGGCAAGCAGTTCCGCCTGGCCCACTGGGAACGCGTGGAACAACACAGCGGCCTCCCGTTCAACCGCGAGGCCTTCCTCGCCCGCGAGAACTTCGTCTACGATACCGAACCGGTATGCCGTGCCGTGGTGGCGGCGCGCAAGGCGGCGCCGGATGCCGGCCTGCTCGCCGTGTTCCGCGCACTGCAGCATGCCTTCTACGCCGAAGGCCGTGATACCACCAATGGCCGCGTGCTGGCCGATATCGCCGCGGCGGCCCTGCAACAGCAAGGCTATGAGGTTTCAGCAGAATCGCTGTGGAATGTGTGGCGTGCGCCGGAAACGATAGCGGCCACCAAGGCTGATTTCGTACGCGCCCGTACGCTGGGCGTGCGCAGCTTCCCCGCGCTGCTGCTCGAAACCGGCAATGCAATCGTTGAGATTAGCCCTGGCTACGCACACGCACAGCAGCTCGACCAGTTGTTGCGGGCCGCTCTGGCGCGCCGTGAAATTTCCTGATCGTATTGTGCGCGCGGGGCGGTATCGGTAATGCTAGTCTCCGAAGCTTCACATTTTCTGGAGGTGAGCAGTGGTGACAGGGCAAGGTGAGCCGCGGCGAACTGATACCTTCCACGCGGCTTGTATTGAAAATGCGTTAATGATAGTGCGGACTGACGGTATCGGCCTGGCCCTTGAGCACATGCTCAATTGTGGCGTACCCAAGCTGACTGCATTGCGTGTTTTGTCGTCCCCGGCGCACGTGCGCCATCACGAACGGCGCCGCATTCCCCGCCTGCGCTGATCAGGCGCTGGCAAACGTCACTTCACCCGCCGGCAGAAGTTTGACGCGTACCCCAAAACTTCCAATATTGCTCAGCGTGAGCGCGTGATGCGCCGAGATCTGTGCTGCCTTCAGCAGGCCGTTATCGACGGTCGAATGTCCATCCTTCACCAGCACCACCGGATAGCCGAGCCCCAGCGCGCGGCGCGTGGTCGTATCCACGCAGAAGTCGCTTTGCAGGCCGCAGATCACCACATCCGTCACGCCGCGCTCTTCCAGCAGCGCCTGCAGCGGCGTGAGATGGAAGGAGTCCGGCGTGGTTTTGCGCACGCGCAGGTCGCTGTCCGCGCTGGCCAGGCCGCGCGCCAGCTGCCAGCCTGCGCTGTCGAACTGCAGCGCGCCTTCTTCCTCCTCGTGCTGGATCAGTACCACGGGCAGGCCCGCCTCGCGTGCCTTGCGCGACACGGTGTTGATGCGGTCGATCACGCGCTCGGCTTCAAATGCCGTTTCGTCGCCGAAGCAGAGCGCTTCCTGCATGTCGATAATCAGTAGTGCAGTCTTCATTATTGTTCCCGTACAGGTGGTTTGCGGGCGAGGATCATGCCGAGCCGCAGGGCGGTGCCGGTGACCTCGTCGATGGATGGCTGGTAGTCCTGTTGAATCCAGCGCAGGGCGATATGAATGACGCCGCCGACCACGCCGGCCTGCAGCAGTTCATCATCTTGCGCACCCGGCGGCGCCACAGCGGCGGCCACGCCACGGCCGATCACGCGCAGCGCGGCGTCGAAGGCTTCGTCCACGGCGCGGCTCACGCCGCGGATCTCCACCAGGAAAACGCGGGCCGAGCGCGGCTCGCGTTTCAGGGCGGTGAAGTAGGTATGCAGCATGGCGCGTGCGCGTGCGGTGCGGCTGCGGCCTGCGGCTTTGGCGGCCGCGCTGATCTCCTGGTAGACCGAGTAGGTGACGGCGTTGAAGCAGGCGATCAGCAGGGCTTCGCTGTTCTCGAAGGACTCGTAAAAATAGCGTTCCGTCAGGCCCGCGGCGCTGCATACGGCCTTCACCGTGGCCTGCCGGTAGCCACGTTCGCCATACACGTCAGCGGCGGCTGCAATCAGCTGGCTGCGGCGCTGCGCGCGCCGTTCTTCCGGCGAGATGCCACGGTAGGCGCGGGCGGGAGGTGATTCCGGTCTCATGCCATTATTTTGGCACATATTGTTGTCAGATAAATTGTGACAATGTACAGTGTCAGAAAAAGGAAAGCGGAGACCAGATGGAAGAATTCGATGTTCTCATCGTCGGCGCGGGCCTGTCCGGCATCGGCGCCGCGCACCAGCTGCAGCAGCACTGCCCGGACAAGCGTTTCCTTATCCTGGAAGGGCGGGAAGCCATCGGCGGCACCTGGGACCTGTTCCGCTATCCCGGCGTGCGCTCGGACTCCGACATGTACACGCTGGGCTACAGCTTCCGGCCCTGGACCGACCCCAAGGCCATTGCCGACGGCCCGTCCATCCTGCGCTATATCCGCGACACGGCGGCGGAGGCAGACCTCACGCGCCATGTGCGTTTCGGCCACCGGGTAGTGAGCGCCGCCTGGTCAAGCAGCGACGCAAGCTGGGTGCTGGAAGCGGAATGTGGCGTCGAACGGCGCCGCTTCCGTGCGCGCTTCCTCTGCCTGTGCAGCGGCTACTACAATTACGAAGAAGGGCACCGGCCCGCATTCGTGGACGAACAGTTGTTCCGCGGCCAGCTGGTGCAGCCGCAGTTCTGGCCCGAGGGACTGGACTACAGCGGCAAGCGCGTGGTGGTCATCGGCAGTGGCGCCACGGCGGTCACGCTGGTGCCGGCCATGGCGGAAACGGCAGCGCATGTGACGATGCTGCAGCGCTCACCCACTTATATCGTTACGCGGCCCTCGGTGGATGGCATCGCCCGGCGCCTGCGCCGCATGCTGCCTGAAAGGGCGGCCTACTGGCTCACGCGCTGGAAGAATATCGTCGAAGGGATCGTGCTGTTTAGGCTGGCGCGCAGCCGTCCGGAGATCGTCAAGGAACATATCGTGCGGCTGGCGGCGAAGGAGAGCGGGCTGGCGCGCCAGCATTTCACGCCGGACTACAATCCCTGGGACCAGCGTGTATGCGTGGTGCCGGATGGCGACCTGTTCCGCGCCGTCCGCGAAGGCAAGGCCTCCATCGCCACCGATACCATCGAGCGTTTCACGCCGGACGGCATCGTGCTGGGTTCCGGGCAGGAGCTGGCGGCAGACGTGGTGGTGATTGCCACAGGCCTCAAGCTGCGCATCCTCGGCGGCATGGCCATCACCATTGATGGCCAGCCTTTCGAACCATCGCAGGCAATGGCCTACAAGGGCATGATGCTGAGCGGCCTGCCCAACTGCGCCATGACCTTCGGCTATACGAACGCTTCCTGGACCCTGAAGGCTGATCTCACGGCCGCCTATGTGTGCCGCCTGCTGCGCTTCATGGACCGCAAGGGCTATGCCATCGCCGTGCCGCAGAAGGAGGCGGACGTGAGCCCGCAACCCTTCCTCAGCTTCACGTCGGGCTATGTGCAGCGCGCCATCGCCGAGCTGCCGAAGCAGGGCTCGCGCCGGCCGTGGCAGGTGTACCAGAACTATATCCAGGACCTGTTCACGATACGTTATGGCGCCATTGGCGACGGCGTAATGCGCTTCGGCGCGAAAGGACGCATGCCATGAAGCTTGAAAACAGGCTGGCTGTTGTGACGGGCGCGGGCAGCGGCATCGGGCGCGGCATTGCACTGGCGCTGGCGCGGCGCGGCTGCCATCTGGTACTGGCCGATATTGCGCAGGAGGGCCTGTCGCAGACGGCGCGCGAGGTGCGTGAGGCCGGCGTGCGTGCGAATTGCTACCGGCTCGATGTGGCAGACCGTGACGCCGTGCGCGAGCTGGCGCAGACCGTGGAGCGCGAGCATGGCGGCGCGCAGCTGCTGGTGAATAACGCGGGCGTGGCGTTGGGCGGCACTTTCGAACAGGTCAGCGAAGAGGACTTCGACTGGCTCATGAACATCAATTTCCACGGCGTGGTGAGCATGACGCGCGCCTTCCTGCCGCAGCTGAAGCGCAGCGAAGAAGCCCGCATCGTGAATATCTCCAGCCTGTATGGCATTGTGTCGCCGCCCGGACAGTCGGCCTATTCGGCCAGCAAATTTGCGGTGCGCGGTTTCAGCAATGTGCTGCGGCATGAGCTGGCGGGCAGCAATGTGGGCGTGACGGTGGTGCATCCGGGTGGCGTGGCCACCTCGATAGCGCAAAGCGCGCGCGCACCGGCCGGCGTGCCGGAAGAAGAGATTCGCCGTCACCGTGCCATCGCCCAGAAGCTGCTGCGCATGCCTCCCGAGAAGGCGGGGGAAATCATTGTGCGCGGCATCGAGCGGCGCAAGGCGCGGGTGCTGGTGGGACTGGATGCGGTGCTCGTTGCGCTGCTGGAGCGCTTGATGCCGGTCGCTTACTGGAATCTGCTGAAGAAAGGGATCAGGACGTGATGCTGCTGTTAACGCTTGGACTTGCACCGCTGGCGCTGGGCGGCGCGCTGGCAGCGTTCACGCGCTATACGGCAGGCAAGGTGGAGGCCGCGCTGCCGCCTGCCGGGCGGATGGTTGCGGTGCCGGGCGGGCGCATACATGTGCAGGAACAGGGCGCCGGTCCGGCCATCCTGCTGATCCATGGCCTGGGCGGCCAGGCTTGCCACTACACTTACCGTTTGGCCGGCCTGCTGGCGCAACACTACCGCGTGGTGACGGTAGACCGGCCCGGCTCCGGCTACTCGGAGCGCGATGCGGCGCATCCGGCTGGTCTCGAAACGCAGGCCGATGCGCTGGCGGCGCTGATCGATACGCTGCAACTGGGGCGGGCGCTGGTGGTAGGCCATTCGCTGGGCGGCGCGGTAGCGCTGGCGCTTGCGCAACGCCATCCGGACAAGGTGAAAGCGCTCGCGCTGCTGGCGCCGCTGACGCAATTGCCGGAAGAAGTGCCGCCAGCCTTCCGTGCGCTGACCATTGAATCGCGCGCCATGCAGCAGCTGCTGGCATGGACGGTGGTCACGCCGGCCACCATTGCACGCAGCAAGCAGGTGCTGGAACAGGTGTTCGCGCCGGAAGCTGTGCCGCATGACTACGCGGTGCGCGGCGGCGGCATTCTCAGCCTGCGTCCCAGCCAGTTCCTTGCCGCCTGTGCGGACATGCAGGCGGTGCCGGACGCGATGCCGGGCGTAGTGGCGCGCTATCCCGCGATGCGAGTGCCGGTCAGCGTGCTGTATGGCCGCCAGGACCGCATACTGGACTGGCAGGCCAACGGACAAGGGCTGCTCGCCCAACTGCCGGGCAGCACGCTGGAGCTGGTGGACGGCGGCCATATGCTGCCGGTCACGCAACCCGAATTGTGCGCAAGGTTTATCATGCAGGCAGCGCAAAACGCGTGGACTGAGGAAGCCCTGCTGAATGAAACCTGAAATTCTTGTGATGGCGGCGAGCCCGTCGCCATCGGTGATGGAACAGCTCGAACGCCATTTCACCTGCCACCATGTGTGGCAGGCGGTCGATGCGGACAGCTTTATCGGTGGCGTAGCCGGCCGCGTGCGCGGTGTGGCGACCACCGGCATTATCGGCATCAGCGAAGAACTGGCAGCCCGGCTGCCCAAGCTGGAAATCGTGGCGGTAAACGGCATCGGTGTAGATGCCGTTGCGTTCGACGCACTGCGCCCGCGCGGCATCCGCGTTACCAATACGCCCGGCGTGCTGACCGACGACGTGGCTGACCTGGCCGTCACGCTGCTGCTGGCCACCACGCGCCGCATTCCGGCGCTGGACCGTTATGTTCGCAATGGCGACTGGGTGCGCAAGGCGCCGCTGGCGCCGGCGCGTTCGCTGCGCGGCAAGAGCGCCGGCATTTATGGCTATGGCCGCATCGGCCGCGCCATTGCACAGCGCCTGCGGGCTTTCGGCGTCGCGTCGCGCTATTACCAGCCGCGTGTGCTGGCCGATACGGATACGCCCCGCGCCGCATCGCTGCGTGAGCTGGCCGAGGAGAGCGACTACCTGTTTATCTGCGCGCCGGGCGGCGCCGCAACGCGCGGCGTGGTGGATGCGGAAGTGCTGGCGGCGCTCGGGCCGCAAGGCACGCTGGTCAACATCGCGCGCGGCAGCGTGGTGGATGAAACGGCGCTGATCGAAGCACTGTCGAAGGGCACACTCGGCGCAGCGGGACTGGACGTATTCGAGCACGAGCCCCATGTGCCTGAAGCGCTGGGGGCGCTACCCAACGTAGTCCTTACACCCCATGTAGGCAGCCTCACCACCGAAACCCGCCACGCCATGGGCCAACTGGTGGTCGATAACCTCCTTGCCCACTTCAGCGGCGCTCTTTTGCTCACCCCGGTCCCCTAAGGCTCAGCCCGTGTCCACCTTGGGGTCAGGCACCGATGTGGACACGGCCTCAAGCAGTGCACCGCGCTTGAGTTCGTGTCCACATCGGTGCCTGACCCCATGGTGGACACGGGCTGGACTATAGGGGGAGGGCGGTTTTGTATTTGACTTCGCGCAGGGCGACGTTGGTGTTGATCTGCGATACGCCCTGCAGCTTGAACATCACTTCGTGCAGGAAGTTCTGGTAGGCCTCCATGTCGGGCACGATGACCTTGATGGTGTAGTCGGAATTGCCCGTGGTTTCGTAGCATTCCACCACTTCCGCGCGCGCCTGCATGGCGCTTTCGAAAGCTTCCACCACGCCCGCCGAGTGCCGGTTCAGCGATACGTGCGCGATACAGCACACCATCAGTCCGACCTTGCGCCGGTCTACCAGCGCCGCATAGCGCGTGATGTAGCCACCGTCCTCCAGCTCTTTCTGGCGCCGCCAGCACGGTGTGGCCGACAGGCCGACCGCTTCGGCCAGCTCCGCCGTCGAGAGGCGGCTGTTGTCCTGCAGCGCGGCCAGAATCCGCACGGATGCGGGATCAAGGGAATGGTTTTTCATATTTGAAAGAAAATCGAAAGGAATTTCCTCAATTCTACCGTTTGATTGGAAAAGCAGGAATATTATTCCGCTACCGCCGAACTATCATTTCTTCTTCGATTCCTGCCTTAGAAGAAGCATATGAACGCTCACACCGCGCACAGCGCAGCCGCCCTCGCAGCGGCGCAGCCAGCCGAGACACTGGCCGACCCCGATTACCGCCTGCAGGACAACCTCACGCGCGAAACGGGCCGCGTTTTCCTTACCGGTACCCAGGCCCTCGTCCGCCTGATGATGATGCAGCAGCGCCTGGACCGCGCCAACGGCCTGAATACCGCAGGTTTTGTCAGCGGCTACCGCGGTTCGCCGCTGGGCGCCGTGGACCAGGAGATGTGGCGCGCGCAGAAGCAGCTGGCCAGCCACCGCATCGAATTCCTCCCTGCGATCAACGAAGACCTTGGCGCCACCGCCGTCCTCGGCACACAGCAGGTGGAAACCGATCCCACGCGCCAGGTCGATGGCGTGTTCGCCATGTGGTACGGCAAAGGCCCGGGCGTGGACCGTTCCGGTGACGCCATCAAGCATGGCAATGCCTATGGTTCCTCGCCGCATGGCGGCGTGCTGGTGGTGCTGGGCGATGACCATGGCTGCGTGTCTTCTTCGATGCCGCACCAGAGCGAGCAGGCGCTGATCGCGTGGAGCATGCCGATTCTGAATCCGTCCAACATCCAGGAATACCTGGAGTTCGGCCTGTACGGCTGGGCGCTATCGCGCTTCTCAGGCAACTGGGTGGGCTTCAAGGCGATTTCCGAAACCGTGGAAGGCGGCGCAGTCGTCGAGCTGCCGCCCATGCCCGAATTTGCGGCGCCGGACTACCAGTACCCGGCCGAAGGCCTGCACTACCGCTGGCCCGACCTGCCAAGCCTGAAGATCGAGCAGCGCGTGGCGGAGAAGCTGAACGCCGTGCGCGCCTTTGCGCAGGCGAATTCCATCGACCTCTTCATCACGCAGGCGCCCGGCGCGAAGCTGGGCATCATCAGCGCAGGCAAGGCTTACCTGGACCTGCTGGAAGCCCTGCAGCGCATGGGGCTCACCCAGCAGCGGCTGGAAGAACTTGGCATCCGCCTCTACAAGCCGGGCCTGACCTGGCCGCTGGAGCCGCAGCGCCTCGCGCAGTTCGCCGAGGGGCTGGCCGAGGTGCTGGTGGTGGAAGAAAAAGACCCCATCATCGAGCAGCAGCTCAAGAACCATTTCTATAACCGGCCTGCCGGCGAACGTCCGCAAGTGCTGGGCAAGACCGACCAGGGCGGCCAGCCCATGCTGGCCGCCATCGGCGAGCTGCGGCCTTCGCGCATCGCGCCCGCATTGATCCGCTGGCTGGCGCCGCACCTGCCGCAGCTTGGCTTGCAGCAGTACCTGCCGGCCTTCTGCGCAGCCGATGTGCAGGCCGATCCGGGCAATGCCATCCGCACGCCTTACTTCTGCTCCGGCTGCCCGCACAACACCTCCACCCGCGTGCCGGAAGGCAGCACCGCCATCGCCGGTATCGGCTGCCACTTCATGGCGACCTGGATGCAGCGCGACACCGTGCAGCTGACGCAGATGGGCGGCGAGGGCGTGACCTGGGTTGCCGCATCGCGCTTCGTCGGCAAGAAGCATGTGTTCCAGAACCTCGGCGACGGCACCTACTACCATTCCGGCTTCCTTGCCCTGCGCCAGGCCGTTGCGGCGCGCGCCAACATCACTTACAAGATCCTGTACAACGATGCCGTCGCCATGACGGGCGGCCAGCCGGTGGACGGGAAACTCAGCGTGCCGCAGATCGTGCAGCAGGTGCTGACCGAAGGCGTGGTGCGCGCGGTGGTCGTTACCGACGAGCCGGATAACTATGAGGACGTGACCTTGCCGGATGGCGTGAAGGTCTATCACCGCCGCGAGCTGGACCAGGTGCAGCGCGAGCTGCGCGACACCGCAGGCGTGACGGTGCTGGTGTATGACCAGACCTGCGCCGCCGAGAAGCGCCGCCGCCGCAAGAAGAACACGGCCACGCATACGGAATTCCCCGACCCTGCGCGCCGCATGGTCATCAACGCGGAGGTTTGCGAAGGCTGCGGCGACTGCGGCGTGCAGTCGAACTGCCTCTCCGTGCTGCCGCTGGAAACGGAACTGGGCCGCAAGCGCCAGATCGAGCAGGCTTCCTGCAACAAGGACTTCTCCTGCGTGGAAGGTTTCTGCCCGAGTTTCGTTTCCGTTATTGGCGGCGAACTGAAAAAGCCGGAAGCGGCGAAGCTGGAACTGGCTGATCTCGAACGCACACTGGCAGCCTATGCGCTGCCCGCGCCGCACGACTACGGCAAGCCTTTCGAAATGCTGGTGGCCGGCGTTGGCGGCACCGGCGTGGTCACCATCGGCGCCCTGATCACCATGGCGGCCCACCTGGAAGGCAAGGGCGCTTCCACGCTGGACTTCATGGGCTTCGCGCAGAAGGGCGGGGCGGTGATGTCGCACGTACGCCTGGCCTCGTCGCCTGCTGCGCTGAACCAGGTGCGCATCGACCTGCAGCAGGCCGATGCCGTGCTGGCTTGCGACCTCGTGGTGGGCGCCATGCCGGATGCCTTGGCCGTCATGCGCCACGGCCATACCACCATCATCGCCAACGAGCGCGAGATTCCTACCGCCGCCTTCACCCGCAATCCGGACGCCAGCAACAATATGCCCGGCCTGTTCGCGCAGTTGCGCCGCGTGGCGGGCGATGACCGCGTTTATGCCATCGATGCGCAGGAAGTGGCAGGCCGCCTGCTGGGCGAGCCTATCGCCGCCAATATGCTGATGCTGGGCTACGCATGGCAGAAGGGCCTGGTGCCCGTCTCCATGACTGCCTTGCTGCGCGCGGTAGAGCTGAACAATGTTGCCGTGGAGATGAACAAGAAAGCGCTGATGCTGGGCCGTATTGCAGCAGCAGATGCCGCCGCGCTGGAACGGCTGTCGGGCGCGCGGGCAAAAGTCATCCAGTTCACGGCGCCAGCCTCGCTGGAGGAGCTGATCGCGCAGCGCATGCCGCGACTGGAACGCTATCAGGATGCGGCTTACGCCCAGCGCTATCTGCAAGCGGTGCGCCGCATCGAAGCCAAAGAGCGCGCAGTGGATGGCGAGCAGTCGCGCACGCCGCTGGCAAAAGCGGCCGCGCGCTACCTGTTCAAGCTCATGGCCTACAAGGACGAGTATGAGGTTGCGCGCCTGCACGCTTCCGATGAGTTTCGCCAGCAGATCGCGGGACAGTTCGGCGGCCACTACCAGCTCAACTTCCATCTTGCACCGCCCATGCTGGGCAAGCGCAAGATTCGCGTCGGCGGCTGGATACAGCCGGCCTTCCGCATGCTGGCGCCGCTGAAGGTGCTGCGCGGAACGCCGTTCGACGTCTTCGGTTATACGGCTGAGCGCAAGCGCGAACGTGCACTGCGCGATGGCTACTTCGCGCTCATTGATGAGATGTGCGCGAACCTGAACGCGGACAACAAGGCGGCGTGGCTCAAGCTTGCCCAGCTGCCGGAACAGATCCGCGGTTATGGCCATGTAAAGCTGGCCAGCATGGACAAGGCGGAGCAGGAAGCGCAGCGCCTGCGCGCACAGCTTTCCGCGCATGCGCGGGCGGCCTGAAGGAGTCTCTGCACATCCATAACTTCGCAAGGTTCTGACTGATGTAAGGCGTATTGTCCTACGTGCGCTGCAAAGGCGCCGTGGGACAATTTTTGCTAGCCGCTACTGACGCGGCATTTCATTGAAGGAGATACCCATGAAAAGCAAAATCGCCTTGGTTCTTACTGCATTGCTGGTCAGCGCAGGTGTGGCTGCCCAGTCGACGGACACCAGTACTGACCCGCAGAAACAGTCCACTTCGAAGAAAAAACACAAGAAGTCCAACAGCTCCGCTGACCGCACTTCTTCCGGTGCAAGCGGTACTGCAGGCTCCAGCTCAACCGACAGCTCGACGAGCAGCGGCAGCAGCCAGTCCGGTACCACCGGCAGCGGCAACCGGGGCGACAGCGGCACCGATACCTGGCGCGGTTCCAGCGGCACGAGCGGCATGAACAGCTCGGGCGCATCGGGCACCGGCACTTCGGGCAGCAGCAGCTCAGGTACCAGTGGCTCTTCCGGCACCAGCGGTACGTCGGGTACCAGCGGCACGTCCGGCACCAGCGGTACCTCGGGCACTTCCGGCACGAGTGTCAACGGCACATCCGGCACCAGCGGCAATACCAGCAGCGGCACCGCAACCACGCCTCCACCAACCCGCTGATCCACTCAGCCTCCCGCAAAGCCGCCCCTGAACCGGAGCGGCTTTGCTACGTTCGGTCCTTCATCAGGAGAGCAGCATGCTAGCTATGAATTACCGTGGCCCCTACCGTGTGCGGGCCGACTACAAGCCAGACCCCGTCATCGAGCATCCCGGCGATGCCATCATCCGCGTTACCCGTTCCTGTATTTGCGGTTCCGACCTGCACCTCTATCACGGCCTGGTGCCGGATACACGCGTTGGCACCACCTTCGGCCATGAGTTCATCGGCATCGTGGAGGAGGTGGGTTCTGCCGTGCAAAAGCTGAAGGTGGGCGACCATGTGCTGGTGCCCTTCAATATCTTCTGCGGTTCCTGCTATTTCTGCGACCGCGAACTGTATGGCAACTGCCACAACACGAATCCGGAAGCGACGGCAGTGGGCGCCATCTACGGCTACTCGCACACGGCAGGCGGCTACGACGGCGGCCAGGCTGAATATGTGCGCGTGCCGATGGCCGACATCGGTCCTACCGTCATTCCACACGACCTGCACGAGGACGATGCCGTGCTGCTGACCGATGCGCTGCCTACCGGCTACCAGGCCGCCGAGATGGGCGATATCCGCGAAGGCGATACGGTGGTGGTGTTCGGTGCAGGCCCGGTTGGCATCTTCGCAGCGAAATCCGCCTGGCTGATGGGCGCCGGCCGCGTGATCGTGGTCGATCACATCGAGTACCGTCTGGAGTTTGTCAAACGCTATGCGCAGTGTGAGGTCATCAACTTCAAGGAAGTGGATGACATGGCGCTGCACATCAAGAAGATGACGGACTGGCTGGGCGCCGACGTGTGCATCGACGCCGTAGGCTGCGAGGCGGCCGGCAATGCGATGCAGACGCTGACAGGCCGCTACATGATGATGCAGGCCGGTTCCGCCACGGTGCTGCACTGGGCCATCAACTCGGTGCGCAAGGGCGGCAATGTGTCCATCGTCGGCGTGTACGGGCCGACCTTCAACGCTGTCCCCATCGGCAATGCGCTGAACAAGGGACTCACGCTGCGCATGAACCAGGCCAGCGTGAAGCGCCACTTGCCGCGCCTGATCGAGCATATCCAGGCAGGGCGCATCAATCCGCGCGAGATCATCACGCACCGCGTGCCGCTGGAAGAAGTGTCGGATGCGTATCACATCTTCTCCGGCAAGCTGGATAACTGCATCAAGACCATTCTTATTCCGCCCGGTGCGCGGCATTGAGGAGCTGACCATGGAACATGAACATCATCATCACCGCCCCATGCCGGACCGCAGCACCATCCAGGGCTGGGGTGCGGACCTGGACCGCGCCAACCGTCCCGCCGTGCCGATGGAGCGCATGCCGCAAAGGCTGGATGTGCCGGAAGGCGAGCTTGGCCAGCAGCCGCGCGATATCGAAGTCTTCGTTTCGCCCGAACGGCCGGGCATTACGCCGCTGTTCGGCACCAGTGCGCCGCCGCGCGGCCTGAGCGGACTGCTGCGCAGGATCGCCTACAAGGGCACCGAGAACGATATCCGCCACTGGCTGATGCTGCTGCTGGCCGACCGCGTGGACATGGTGGAGGGCATCGGCGAAGACCTGGCGCGCGGCAAGGTGCCGAATGTGCTGGCTGAAATGGGCATCAAGGCCGAGTGGGAACACAACAAGGCGGGACTGGTGCGCAAGGCCGCCATCGGCGCAGCGGTTGCCGGCGTGGCCTGGTACCTGCTGAAGCGCCGCCGTTCGCATTGAGATATGTCGCCCCCGCGCAGGCGGGGGGCAGGAGAGCTAAGTGGACGCTCCTGGACCCCGCATCGGCGGACCGCCGCCTGCGCGGGACGACGCAGATAGGGATATGAAGATGGATACCAAATCGCTATGGCATGCCAGTGCCGACTTGCCGCAGCATGCGCCGCTGGATGGCGACACGGAGGCGGACGTTTGCGTGGTCGGCGGCGGCATTGCGGGCCTCACGGCAGCTTACCTGGTGCTGCGGGAAGGCCGTTCGGTGGTGCTGGTGGACGCGCTGGATGTGGGGCAGGGCGAGACCGGCCGCACCACCGCGCACTTCTTCCCGCCCGATGAACGCTACTTCAATATCGAAAAGCGCTTCGGCCACGAGCGGGCGGCGCTGCTGCGCGACAGCTACGAGAAGGCCACGCAGCTGGTGGAAGACATCGTGCAGCGCGAGCAGATCGAATGCGACTTCCTGCGCCTGGACGGCTACCTGGTTCCGGCGCCGGACGGCGGCGCCGATATCATTGACCGCGAATTTGCGGCCTGCGAGCGGCTGGGCATTGCCGTCACGCGCATGCTGCGCGCGCCCCGCCTGGGCTGGGACACCGGACCGGCGCTGTGCTTCCACCGCCAGGCCCAGTTCCATCCGCTGAAATACGTTGCCGGGCTGACGCGCACCGTAACGCGGCTCGGCGGCCGCATCTACGGCAGCACCCGGGCGCGCGATATCGAGGACACCACCGTCATCACCGAAAAAGGCCGGGTGGCGGCGCAGTCCATCGTAGTAGCCACCAACACGCCCTTCAACAACCGCTTCGTGATGCAGACCAAGGTGGCCGCCTACCGCAGCTATGTGGTCGGCCTGCGCGTGCCGCATGGCGCCCTGCAGCCTTTCCTGCTGTGGGATACCGGCGATCCTTACTACTATGTACGGCTCGATGCGCAGAAGGGCGAATTCACGCACGACATCATGATCGTTGGCGGCGCCGACCACAAGGTGGGCCAGGACAGCCACCCGCAGCCGCGCTACGAGCAGATCGAGGCCTGGGCCCGCGAGCGCTTTCCGCAGGTGCAGGAAGTGGCCTGGCGCTGGTCCGGCGAAATCATGGAGCCTGCCGACGGCGTGGCCTATCTCGGCCGCAACCCGGCGGACAATGGCGCGGTCTATCTCATCACCGGCGATTCCGGCAACGGCATGACGCACTGCACGGCTGGCGCAATGCTGGTGACGGACCTGATCCAGGGCCGCAGCAATCCCTGGACCGAACTGTATGACCCGGCCCGCAAACCCCTGCACGGCCTGGGCGACTACACGATGGAGCAGGCCAATACCATGGCCCAGTATGCGGACTGGCTGAAGCGCGGCGAGGCGGCGTCGCCCGAGCACATTCCGGCGGGCGAGGGCGCGCTGGTGCGCGAAGGAGCGAAGCTGACCGCGGTGTACAAGGCGCCGGACGGGGCACTGACGCGCCTCAGCGCAGCCTGCCCGCACCTGGGCTGCGCGGTGCATTGGAATTCGGACGAGAAGTCATGGGACTGCCCCTGCCACGGCTCGCGCTTCGACATCAAGGGCCAGGTGCTGCACGGCCCGTCGAACGCGCCGCTGTCACCAGTCCAGGGATAGCAGGCGCTGGGCCATGCGCGGCCAGCACAGCGTAGAGATCTGTTCGCGCGCGGCCCAGCGGAAACCGTCCGCTTCCGGCGTCGGCTCGCCCGTCACATGGTGGGGGAAGAAGCTGGTGCATTTCAGCTGGTCCAGGGTGCAGAGCTCATCGCCCACATCCACCCGGAACAGGTGCAGGCGCTTGTCGCGCCGGTAGTCGAAGCGGCCCAGGTCAAGGAAGCGCTCTTCGCCGAAGCACAGGCCGGCCTCCTCGAACAGTTCGCGCCGCGCCGCCTGCAGCGGCGTCTCGCCTGCATCCATCAGCCCCTTGGGAATATCCCACTGGGCGGTGCCGGTAACGTGGCAAAGCAGTATCTGCCGTTCACTGTTAATGACGAGCGTTCCACAGGAAAGTTCCATTTTTTCTAGCTTCGCTGTTAACACAGGCTCCAGTCTACCTGATCGGCTGTTGTTTCTGCGCCGATAAGCGATAGTTCTCTATGGAAACTGATCGACAGTCACAGGACCCTGTTATAAAGTGTGAGAATCTTCCGGCACCCCACCTCCGTGCCTTTCGCTTTATCACAGCCGGCCAGTTCGCCGCATGTAACTTATTCTCCCCATTTTTCTGCTTGCCCAAGAGTGGCGGGATGCCGTTTGTCGAAAATCACAGAGAGCCATGCCAAAGTACTGCCCTTGTTCACGCCACCTTGTTCTTCCCCTGGCCGCCATGCTGGCGCTTCCCATGTTCGCGCGCGCGCAGGAAAATGCCGGTGCACCCGCCGTCACCTTCGGCGGCTTCGGCACCATCGGCGCCGTGCATTCCGGGCAGCGCCATGCCGACTTTACTGCCAGCCCGCTCACGCCGGCGCAGGCGGGCTACACGCGCGCCTGGAGCATGGATGTGGACAGCCGTCTGGGCGCCCAGCTCACGCTGAACGCGGACAAGCAGTGGTCGGCCGTGGTGCAGGTGGTGTCCGAACGCACCGTGGACGGCAACTTCCACCCGCACGTGGAATGGGCCAATGTGAAATACCAGGCAACGCCGGACCTGAGCGTGCGCCTGGGCCGCATCGCACTGCCGGCCTTCCTGGCCGCCGACTACCGCAAGGCCAGCTACGCGCTGCCATGGGTCCGGCCGCCGGTTGAACTGTATGGCTCTCTCCCGGTCAGCAACAGCGACGGTGTGGATACCAGCTATCGCTGGAACGCCGCCGGCATCCGTAACGAGACACAGCTGCTGTATGGCCGCACGCGTGTGGCCATCACCAATGAGTCCAGCGCCGAGGCGCGCGGCGTGGCCAGCATATCCAACGTTGCCACGCGCGGCGACCTCAGTGTGCGCGTCACAGCCATGACGGCCGAGATCCGCACCGACCTTGCGCAAGACTTCTTCGGCGCCCTGGGCCAGTTCGGCAGCAGCGGCGCGGCGCTGGCCGCACAATACGGCCTGGATGCGAAGCGTATCAGCGCCTACAGCGCCGGCTTCAACTACGACCCGGGCAACTGGTTCCTGATGGGCGAGGCGGCCCGCGTCAATGCGCGCTCCATGCTGGGCGACCGCAAGGCCTGGTACCTGAGCGGCGGCTACCGCTTCGGCGCCTTCACACCCTACCTGACTTATTCCAGCGTGGGCCTGAATATGGCTGCCACCAGCCCAGGCATTCCCACCGCCGGCCTGCCGCCCGCGATGGCGGCGCAGGCAGCCATGCTGAACGCGGAACTGGGCCGCCAGCTGAAGATGATCGGTGTGCAGCGTTCCACCAGCGCAGGCCTGCGCTGGGACTTCGCCAGCGGCTACGCGCTGAAGCTGCAGTATGACCATGTGCTGCCGCGCGAAGGCAGCCAGGGCACCCTGATCAATGTGCAGCCAGGCTTCCAGTCCGGCAAGAGCTTCGGCGTCTACAGCGCCGTGGTGGACTTCGTGTTCTGAGCGGGTTGCCCATGTTGATGCTCAAGACCTTATGCCTGCTGTTTGGATTGCTGCTGGCCTTCGCCGTCAATGCCGCTGAACTGGTGGTCATCGTATCCGCGCGCAGCGCTGTCACGACATTGCGCACCGAACAGGTGGCGGAACTGTTCCTGGCCGAGACCGCGCGCTTCCCGGACGGCAGCGAAGCCACCGCCGTGGACCTCATGCTGGGCGACCCGCAGCGCGACGAGTTTTACCTGAAGGTAGCGAGGCGCACGCCGGCCCTGATGAAAGCCTATTGGACCAAGCGCATCTTCACCGGGCGCGGGCAGCCGCCGCGCGAGCTGCCGAACAGCCTGGCCGTACGCAAGCTGGTGGCCGAAAACCCCGGCATGATCGGCTATGTCGACCGTTCCGCGCTGGATGCCAGCGTGCGTCCCGTCCTGGTGGTGCACTGATGCCGCCCGTTCAAAGCGAAAACAAGCGCACGCGCTGGCTCAGGCTGGGGCTGGAGACCTATGTCTCGCTGCCCCTGTTCGTGCTGTTGCTGCTGGCCGTGATCTGGGGCGCGACCTTCCATTTCATCCGCAACGAAGAGGCGGCGGCGCGCCAGGCTGCGGCGGAATCGGTGCGCGAGCTGCTGGAAACCTATGAGGCCCAGGTGGCGCGCAATGTGGCGGGCATCGACCAGACGCTGAAGGTGATCAAGTACGCAGTGGAGCGCAAGGGCGCGCAAGGCGCCTTGCCCGAGCTCGGGCAGCAGGGCCTGCTGCCTTCCGGCCTGGTGTTCGTGATCGGCATTGCCGACGCCCAGGGCAATATCGTGGCCAGCCATCCTGCCGCCCACCCGATTTCGGTGGCCGGCATGCCGTACTTCGAATCGCACCGCAACAGCAGCAGCGGCGCGCTGTATGTGGCACGCGCCACGCGCGACGCCGCCAACCGCGAGCTGCACCTGCATTTCACGCGCCGGCTGAACGACGCACAGGGAAAATTCGCCGGTATCGCCATCGTGGAAGTTGATCCGGCTTATTTCACCAGCGGTTATGAGCGCTCGCGCCAGGGGGAATTCGGCCTGCTGGGCGTGCTGGGCGATGACGGCATTGCGCGCTCGTTGCGCATCGGCGAACAGCAATCTTCCGGTGCGCTGCTGAGCGAAGCGGACTTCCATCACGAGCGCGCCGCAGCGCCCAGCCCGGTGGACGGCGTGCCGCGCTACACGGCGGCGCGTACCATGCACGGCTACAAGCTGGTGGCGGTGGTTGGCCTGTCGGAAGAAGAGCAGATGGCGGGCTTCCGCCAGCAGCGCCGCAGCCATATGTGGGAAGCGGGCATTGCCAGCGGCGTGCTGCTGCTGGTGGCAGGCCTGGTGTGGTTCTGGTCCTGGCAGGGCGCGAAGGCGCGCCGCCGCACCCGCCGCGACCAGGAAACTTATGCGGCGGCCTCCGAGGCCAGCATGGACGCCTTCTTTGTGCTGCAGGCGGAACGCAACCGCCACGGCGCGATTGCCGATTTCCGCATCCTGGCCGCCAACTCGCGCGCCGAGCAGATGAGCGGCCGCAGCAAGCATGAGCTGCATGGCTATTCGCTGTGCCGCTGGCTGCCCGGCGTGCGCCGCAACGGCATCCTGGAAAAGCTGATCTACATTACCGAGAACGGCGGCGTGCACCAGGAAGAATGGCGCAACGACATGCCGGAACTCTCCGTAGAGTGGATTCACTGGCAGGTGGTGGGCGTGGAGGGCGGCGTGGTGGCCATCGTGCGCGACATCACGGAGCGCAAGGTAAACGAAGCGCGCATCGTCCACATGGCACACCACGATGCGCTGACCGGCCTGCCGAACCGCAGCCTGATCGGCGACCGGCTGCAGCAGGCCATCCTGCAGGCGGAACGCCAGCAGCAGTCCTTGCTGGTGGCCTTTGTGGACCTGGACAGCTTCAAGCTGGTGAACGACAGCATGGGCCACACGGCGGGCGACGAGCTGCTGAAGGTGGTGGCCGAGCGCATGGTAGGCTGTGTGCGCCGCGCCGATACTGTGGGCCGCTTCGGAGGCGACGAGTTCGTGCTGGTGCTGCCGCAGCAGCACGGCGGCACCGCCGAGGCCATGCCGCTGCTGGAAAAGGTGCTGGAGGCTGTGGTGCACCCGATCACGCTCGAGGGCCAGCAGGTACAGGTCAGCTGCAGCATCGGCGTGGCCGTGTTCCCGCATGACGGCGACGATGCCGACACGCTGCTGATGAATGCGGACGCCGCCATGTACCGCGCCAAGGAGCTGGGCAAGAACAACTGCCAGTTCTACGCGCACGAAATGAACGCCACGCTGGAAGAGAAGCTGGCGCTGATGGAAGGCCTGCGCAAGGCGGTGGACGAGCAGCAGCTGCGCGTGGTCTACCAGCCTAAGCTGGAGCTGGAAACGGGCCGCATCTTCGGCGTGGAAGCGCTGGTGCGCTGGGAGCATCCGGAGCGCGGCATGGTGCGCCCGGACCAGTTCATCCCGCTGGCGGAGGAGAGCGGCGCCATCGTGCAGATTGGCGAATGGGTGCTGCGCGAAGCCTGCCGCCAGGTGCGCGCATGGCAGGATGAAGGCCTGCCTTCGCTGAGCGTGTCGGTCAACGTGTCGCCACGCCAGTTCGACGACCGCCGCCTGGTTAACCGGGTGGCCGATGCCCTGCGTGACGGCGGCCTCGATCCCGGCTTCCTGGAACTGGAGGTGACGGAGAGCCTGATCATGCGCGATGTGCAGCAGGCGGTGGACAAGATGCGGGAGCTGGAGGCGATGGGCATTGCACTCTCGATCGACGATTTCGGCACCGGCTATTCCAGCCTAGCTTCGCTGAAGTCCTTCCCCATCAGCCGCCTGAAGATCGACAAGTCCTTTGTGCGCGAGCTCGATAGCAACCCGGATGACCAGGCCATCGCGCGCGCCATCATCTCCATGGCGCACCAGCTGCACATGCGCGTGATCGCCGAAGGCGTGGAGACCACGCAGCAGCGCGCTTTCCTGCAGCAGAACGGCTGCGACGAAATGCAGGGCTACCTGTTCAGCCGTCCGCTGCCAGCGCTGGAAATCGAGCGGCTGCTGAAGCATCCGCTCACGCTGGCCGCCTGAAATGAGGCGCGCACGATAGGATTCCGCTGCCCTGCAAAAAGATTGCACTTTGGTAAAATTGTTTCATACCAATCTTACTGGGGGACGGGCATCATGCAGGTATCGAAGCGCATTGCGGCGGCACGTCCGCTGGCGACCACCGCCATGCACGAAAGGGTGGATATCCTCAGGCTGCAAGGGGAAAGCGTGATCGATTTTTCGATCGCCATTTCACACTTCCCTGCGCCTGAATCCGTACGTGCCGCGGTAGCCGAAGCGCTGCAGGAGCCGCTGCTGCCTTACACGGCAGTGGGCGGCGCCCCGGCGCTGCGCGCGAAGCTGGCGGCCAAGCTGCGTGATGAGAACCAGATGGCGGCCGAAGCGCGCCATGTCATCGTCACCAACGGCGCCAAGCAGGCGCTGTACCAGTCCCTGTACGTCATGACGGATCCGGGCGATACGGTCATCGTCTTCCGCCCGCACTGGCCGGCTTATGTGGCCACTTCCGGACTGCTTGGCCTGAACATCGTGCTGGTGGACCAGCCGGAGGTGATCGATGCGGCCTTCATGGACCGCCTGCCGCACGCCAAGGTCCTCATCGTCAACAACCCGCACAATCCCACCGGCAAGGTCTTCACGAAAACGGAGCTGGACTGCATCGGCGACTGGCTGCGTGCGCGCGGCTGCCATGCCATCGTGGATGAAAGCTACGAAAAGCTGATCTTCGAAGGCGTGCACCACAGCCTTGCGGCCTGTGGCGACTGGGAAGAAATCGGTATCGTCACCATTTTCTCCGCATCGCAAAGCTACGCGATGATGGGCTGGCGCGCTGGCTTTGCCGCCGCGCCCGCGCTATGGGTAAAGGCCATGGAAGCGCTGCAGGGGCCGATCACGGCTGCGGTACCGGCGCTGAGCCAGGTGGCCGCCGAGGCGGCATTTGCCGTGGGCGACGTGCCTGAGCTGCTGGCCGACTACCGCGTGCGGCGCGACCTGGTGGTCGCGATGTTCGCGCCCGTGCCCTGGATTACCATGCATGCGCCGGATTCCGGCCCCTACCTGTGGGGCGACATTTCCGGCCTGACGCAAGACACGGTGGCCTTTGCCGAGACCCTGATCGAAGACTACCGTGTTGCCATCATGCCGGGAGAGGCGCTCGGTTGCCCCGGCTTCATCCGGATCGGGTATATTGCTGACGATGAGACAACATTGCGCAAGGGTGTCAACGCCATCATTGCACTGGGGAACCGGATGGCGGAGGCCTGAAGAGAGCTGCATATGCCGCTGTTACGTCTGAACAGTCTGCGCGGGCGCCTGATCCTGCTGGTGGCGCTCGCCATCACGCCGATGGCCGCCATGACCGTGCTGACGGGGCTGCGCGAACGCGAGCACGCCATCGAGGTGGCGCGCGAGAACCTGCAGCGCGTGGCCAACCTGGCAGCGGCCAACGAGGCGCAGTCGCTGGAAGGCGCGCGGCAGATCCTGCGCGACCTGTCCAGTATTCCGGATGTGCTGGGCAATCCGGAGGACTGCAGCCTGCTGATGTCCGACATCCTGTCCAAGAATACGGACTTCGTGAACTTCGGCGTCATCCAGCTGAACGGCGATGTGACCTGTTCCGCCGTGGCCTCGGTTGGTTTGGTGAACCTGTCCGACCGCCCCCATTTCCAGCGCGCCATCAGCGAACGCCGCTTCATCGCGGGGAGCTATGTATTCGGCCGCGTCATCGGCAAGCACACCATCAACCTCACCTATCCCGTGATCCAGGGCAGCGAAGTGAAGGCCGTGCTGTTCGCCGCGCTGGACCTGGCCGAGCTGGATAAATTCGTGCTCGATGTGCAGCTCTCGCCGGGCTCGGTGCTTTGGACCGCCGATGCGGAAGGCACCATCATCACCCACCGTCCCGAACCGGCCCAGTTCTTCGGCAAGAAGCTGCCCGAACCGCTGCTAGGCCTGTATGCGCGCCCGCCGAAAGTGCCGATGGTGCTGAACGATGCCGACGGCGTGGAGCGCCTGTATGCCTTCGCGCGCGTGGGGGCGCACGAGGTGTCCGACTATACGGTGATGATCGGCATTCCCTATGAAGAGATTGTGGCCGCGGCCACGCGCGACCAGCTGATCGCCACCGTGGGCCTGGTGGCCACCATTACGCTGGCGCTGCTGGCCGCGTGGTTCGGCGGCGATGTGCTGATCGTGCGCCGCGTGCAGACCCTGGCCAGCACGGCCAACCGCATCGCTTCCGGTTCGCTCGATACCCGCACCGGCATGCGCTACGAGAACGAAGAGATCAGCGACCTGGCGCGCTCGCTCGACGAAATGGCGCAGGCCCTGCAAAAGAAGGAGCTGGAACGCGATGCCGCTTCTGCCTCGCTGCAGGCGGCCGACAAGCGCAAGGACGAATTCCTCGCCATGCTGGCGCATGAGCTGCGCAATCCGCTGGCGCCCATCAGCTCCGGCGCGCAGGTGCTGAAGATGGCGCATGCCGACAATCCTTCCGTGTCGCGCACTGCCGAAATCATCTCGCGCCAGGTGGAGCACATGACGCGCCTGATCGACGACCTGCTCGACGTGTCGCGCGTTACACGTGGCCTGGTGAAGCTGAACCGCCAGCCGCTGGACCTGCGCAGCGTGGTGGAAGACGCGGTGGAACAGGCCTATCCGCTCTTCAAGAGCAAGCGCCAGCAGCTGGTGCTGGAGATCGGCCCCGAGCCGATGGGCGTGCATGCGGACCACAAGCGCATGGTGCAGGTGGTGGCGAATTTGCTGAACAACGCGGCCAAGTACACGCCGGAATACGGCCATATCCGGGTGCGCCTGCAGCGCGAAGGCGGGCAGGTGTCGCTGGAAGTAGCGGACGACGGCATCGGCATGGCGCCCGAACTGGTGGCCCGGGTGTTCGAGCTGTTCACGCAGGCCGAGCGCACCTCGGACCGTTCCCAGGGCGGCCTGGGGCTGGGCCTGGCGCTGGCGCGCACACTGGTGCTGCTGCATGGCGGTACGGTCGATGCATCGAGTGCGGGCGTGGACAAGGGCAGCAGCTTCACTGTGCAACTGCCTTATGAACCCTTGCCTGAAGCAGGCGCCGGTCCCGGTGCGCCGATGGCGCGCGCAGTGCCGCAGAACGTGCGCCTGCGCTGCCTGGTGGTGGACGATAACGTGGATGCGGCGCAGACGCTGGCGCTGTTCCTGGAGGCGGCCGGACATGAGGTCAGCGTGGCGCACCGCGCGGCAGAGGCGCTGGAACTGGCGCGCAGCCGCCGGCCGCAGGTCTGCTTCCTCGATATCGGCCTGCCCGACATCGACGGCAATGAGCTGGCCGCGCGGCTGCGCAATCTGCCGGAAACGGCCCAGGCCCAGCTGGTGGCGGTGACCGGCTATGGCCGCAGGGAAGACCAGGAGCGCTCCATCGCGGCCGGCTTCGACCACTACTTTGTGAAGCCCATGGACACTGCCAAATTGGTGAGCCTGCTCTCTGTCCTGACACTGGAGGCCGTTCATTAGGCTAAAATTGCCTATATGAATGAATTCTCTGAAGATATCTACACCGAACCGTCCACCGTCGATATCAATACCCTGGACAACCTTGGCCCGCTGCGTGCGCTTGCCGGCACCTGGGAAGGCACGCGCGGCCTCGACATCAAGCCGAAGGCCGACGGCCCCCGCAAGCAGGCCTATGTGGAGCGCATCGAGCTGGTGCCGATCGACCCGGTCACCAACGGGCCGCAGCTGTTCTACGGCCTGCGCTATGTGCTCATCGTTAACAAGCCGGACAATGTGAAGACCTACCACGAGCAGGTGGGCTACTTCCTGTGGGAACCGGCCACGAAAACCGTGATCCAGACGCTGGCCATTCCGCGCGGCCAGATTGCCATGGCGCAGGGCACCGTGGAGCCGGATGCGAAGAGCTTCGAACTGGTGGCGAAGCAGGGCGACGCCAACCACGGCATCCTGTCCAATCCCTTCCTCGAATATGGCTTCCGTACGGTCGAGTACCGCATCAAGGTCACCATCAACGATGACGGCAGCTGGGCTTATGACGAAGACACCGTCATGCTGATTCGCGGCAAGGAAAACGAACCTTTCCACCATATGGACCGCAATCTGCTGAATAAAATTGCGGAACCCCTGCCGAATCCGATGGCGCGCCGCTGATTCCTGCGCCGGGCTACACTCGGCGTATGAAACGCTATCGCAATATTGAAGGCCATTCCGGTGTCGTCGCCTATGAAATTGACTGGGAGAAAATCTCAGTCGAGTTCGTCAGCGGCGACATTTACGATTACACCTACGGCAGCGCGGGCCGGGCCCGCGTGGAAACGATGAAGGCGCTGGCGCAGGCAGGGCGCGGGCTGGCGACTTTCATCTCACGCTACGCCCACGACGCCTATGCCTCGAAGCGGCGTTCGCGCCGCCGTACCCGGCTGCGCACCTTGCACTGATGGTTCAGAGCTTCGCGTAAGCGGGATAGAGTTCAGCTTCTTCGCGGCGGGTGCGCAGGAACAGGGCCTTGAACACCTCATTGGCCTCGGCCCGGAAGGCGTCGGGCTGTGCCGCCACGCGGTTCGCCAGGTTCCAGCGCCGCGCGAAGGCCATGTAGTTCTGTGCCAGTCCGCCCATTTCCTCCTGATAGCTGCGGCCCAGCGCCTGCATCGCAGGCTGTTTCGACGCCATGAAAGCCGGGTAGACCACGCGGTCCTCCACGGCCAGGTGCAGCTTGATGGATGCGCTCATGGCCAGCAGCAGCTGGGTGATGGACGCGGCATTGCGTTCGATGCCGGTGGCGATCAGCTTGCGCAGTTCATGGATGCCGGCGTGGATTTCGCCGTGGTCGTGTTCAAAACGTTCGATGCTCATGTGATTCTCCTGAAGGAAAGTGCCTGATGCACCAGGCCAGCGCGACGGCGGCCGAGGCACCGACCAGCAACGCGCCGGCCAGGATCTGCTCGTCCAGCGCGTAGGCATTGCACAGGCGTTGCCGCATGTTCTGGTACTGGATGCCGGCGAACGCGCCCATCCAGCAGAAATTACCGATAAAGAAAAGCTGGATGACGGCATTGGCGCGCCGCATTGCATCCGGCAGCACGGCGCCGAGCAGCAGCAGGGAAGCGAACTTGCCCGCCTCCACCAGCGGCTGCGTGAGACTCAGTTCCAGCGCGCGCGGAATCATCCAGTAGGCGCTGGTGAGCAGCAGCAAGGTGAAGCTGGCCAGCCCGTAGGCATCGGCGCGGCGCCAGCGCCTGAGCAGTGCGGCCGGCTCCAGCAGCGCCCCCGCCACCGTGATGGCCGGCAACTGCACGAACATATGCAGCACCATCGACGCCTCCAGCATCCCCCGCAGCAGCCACGCCGCCGCCAGCAGCGCGATCCCCACCCACCACCTCATCGCACCACCTCCGCTACAGTCCCGCTCGTGTCCACCTTGGGGTCAGGCACCAGAGTGGACACGAGCTCAGGCGCTAGCATAGTTGGGACCGTGTCCACTTTGGTGCCTGACCCCAGGGTGGACACGAGCTCGGCAATGGGGGTGTCGTAGTCGGTGATGGCGGTGAGGCGGCCGGCGGCGAGGGTGTGGAAGGCGGCGTTGTGCTGGAATTCGCCCAGCGGCGCGGGAATGACGATGACGCCGAACTCCGACAGCAGTTTGCTGCGCTCGGCGGCGTCTGGAATGGCGGCGAAGTGCCAGATGGCCGGGTCGGCCTGCATGCGTTTCGCATACGCTGCCAGCACGGCGGGCGTGTCGTGCGGATCGAAGCTGATGCTGAGCAGGCGTACCCGGTCCTGCAGGCGACGCGCGCGGATCTCGCGCTGCAGCTGCTGCATCTCGCTGCCCAGCACCGAGCACACCGCGTTGCAGCGGGTGTAGATGAAGGTGGCGAGCGTAACGCGGCCGTCGCGCGCGAGCAGGGCGGGCAGTGTGCCGCTTTCGCCGGAGGCGAGGGCGGCCTGCACTGCAGGCACGGCAAACGGCGACTCGGCGACCGACAGGCGGCGCCCATCCTCCGTCGCCACCACGCGGAAGCCCATCGTGGCATGCCATATCGCTGCAATCCCGATCACCAGAACAGCGGCGACGGCGCATGCCGTGCGCCGCGCATCCTCATTTAAGGCTGGCGAGCTCACTGTCTCCGCTCCATGGTTCCTTGCGGTCCTTGCCCGCCTCGCGCACGGCCTTCACCGCATCGGCCGTCACCGCGCCCGCGCTGTTGCCGAAGCTGGTGCGCACGTGCGACAGCACGGCCGCGATCTCGGCATCGCTCAACTTGTCCTTGAACGGCGGCATCTGGCCGTTGTATTCCTTGCCGCCGACCGTCAGCTTGCCCGTGATGCCGTGCAGGACGATGTTCGCCGCCAGCGCTTCCTTGCCGGTCACCCAGTCCGCACCGGCCAGCGGCGGGAATACGCCCGGCAGGCCGGCGCCCGTGGCCTGGTGGCAGGCCACGCACTGCGCCGCATATACCTGCGCGCCGTCGACCGCAGCGCCGGGCGCTGCAGCAGGTTTGCCTTCCAGCGTGGCCAGGGTGCGCATATCGCCCAGCGCCGGGTCGTCGTTGCGCCGCGAAACGAGGATGTAGCCCACCGCCCATAACAGCAGCAGCGGCACCACTACCAGTACCACGAGCGGCACCGGCCGGTTCTTCTCGTGCGGGTCCGGATTTTCGCGCTGCTGCGCTTCCAGGCTGTCCAGGTCATCGGCCATTGCGCTCTCCTTGCAGGACGGGGTAGGTATGGTCGAGGCCCTGCAGGTAGCTCACCAGGTCCATCACCTCGGGCTTTGCCACCACTACCTTGCCCGCAGGCGTGTAGCCCGGCGGCAGGTTGACCACGCGGTCGCCCGGGTCTGCCGCATCCTTGATGTCGAACAGGTAGGGATAGGACGGCATGATCGATCCCGGCACATAGGCGCGCGGCTGGTACAGGTGGCCCAGGTGCCAGTCTGCGCTCGGCTGGCGCGCGCCGATATTGAACAGGTCCGGCCCGGTGCGCATCGTGCCCAGCAGGTGCGGTTTGTCGTAATAGTAGTCGGCAGCTACGGAGGCGCGGCCCCAGCCCCGCTGGTCGTCCGGCGCAAAGGCCTTGTCGCGCGGCTGCTGCGAGTGGCAGTAGATGCAGCCGTTCGCGATATATACCTCGCGCCCGCGCAGCTGCGCCGCCGTATAAGGTTTGAGCGCTGCGGGCGGCTGGCCGTCGCGCAGCTGAATGTGCGGCACCACCACCAGCGCCGATGTTGCGAGCGCCAGCGTGACCATGGCGCCGCCGAGCAGTTTGAGTTCGTCCTGCATATCAGGCTCCTGCTGGAATGGCCGACGGCGTAGCGCGCGTGTGCAGCAGCGCGGCGCCAACCCGGCGTGGACCATAGCGCAATGCCATGGCGATGAAGTGGCCCGCAAACACCACGTGGCCCAGCGCCATGATGGCGCCGCCAATGGAGCGGCTTTGCAGGTAAGGGAGGGTGACGCGCACCGATTCCATGAATGGTTTCGCCGCATCGAGCATGTACAAGCCTTGCAGCCAGCCGCCGATGGTGAGGCCGATAAAATAGATGGAGAAGCCCAGCACCACCAGCCAGAAGTGCGCGGCGATCAGGCTCGGATACGGCCACTCCCACGCCATCACGCGCGGCATCACGAAGTAGACTGCGCCGAACATCACCATGCTGAAGAAGCCGTACAGCCCGAGGTGGGCGTGCGCCACCGTAAAGTGGGTGAAGTGCGCCACCACGTTCACGCTGCGCAGCGCTTCCAGCGAACCCTGGATGGAGCTCAGCGTGTACATCATGCCGCCGAGGACAATGAAGCGCAGCGTCGGCGAGTAGAACAGCTTGGAGAAGTAGCCCCGCATCGTGAGGTGCTGGTTGATGGAGAAGGAAATCACCGGCACCACCATCATCACGCTCTGCACGATGGATAGCGTGATCAGCCAGCCTGGCACCGGTCCGCCGATCAGGTGGTGTCCGCCCACCTGGCCGTAGAAGAAAGCCAGCGTCCAGAAGCCGAGCAGCGACAGGTTATAGGATTGCACCGGCCGTCCGATAATCTTGGGCAGGAAGTAGTAGACCGAGGCCAGCGCCATCGGCGTGTAGAACAGGCCCAGCACGTTGTGGCCGAACCACCAGTTCATGGCCGCCTGCTGCACACCGAAATGCACCGCGGGCAGGTTCCCGATCAGGAACAGGATGGGGAACCAGAACAGCGCTGCGCCCATATACCAGATCGAGACATAGAGGTGATCCACCTTACGGCTTTGCAGCGTATACACCAGCGGCAGCCCCACCAGCGCGCCGCCCGCCACCAGCAGAATATCGACCTGCCACGGAATCTCCAGCCACTCCATGCCGTCGCTGATGCCAACCGCGATGCAGCCCAGGCCTGCAATCAGCCCCGCATTCCACAGCATGGCGCCGAGGATGGCAAAGCGTGCACCGACCAGATGGGTCTTCAGCAGCCGTGGCAGCAGCCACACCGCAATGCCCAGCGCCGCCATCGGCGCCCAGCCATAGGCCACCGCATTCAGGTGAATGGTGCGCAGGCGGCCGAAGGTCAGCCAGGCCTGCTGCACCAGCCAGTCCGGCTCATGCAGCTTGATGGAACTGACCAGGCCAGCGGCCGTGGCCACCAGTAGCCAGACAATGGCGCAGCTGAGGAAAACGAAGGTGGTGAAGGCCGACGAACGGTCTGCCTCCACGCGCTCGGCCAGTTCGCGCTGCATGGCCTGCTGCTGCGCTGCGTCCAGCACGGGTTTCTGTTCTCCGGCCACTGGCTGAGCCAGCCCGGCCTTCTGCGTGGCGCTGGCTGCCGGTTCTTCGCCGTGGCCGATTTCGCCCTCGGAGAAGATGACGTTGGCCGCCGCCGACGTGGGATCGAACAGGCGCTTGCGCAGCGACCAGATGAAAACGAACAGTCCCGTAATCGACAGGATGAAGGATGAAAGCAGTATGGTGACGGTATCCATGGTGTCCTCAGCCGTCCCTTCCGTCCAGGCGTGGACGGCTCAGGTAAGGCGCATAAACGATCAGGTAGAGCAGGAAGGCGAGCGACCAGCAGGCTGCGGTGGCGAGCAAGACTTGGTTTCGTATCCCGGCATCGGCAAGATTGGCACACAAGCGGACCACCGCGCCAGTCTCCAAAAGGAGATACATGGCGGTTTCCGCGCGCCCGGCGCGCAGGGGACGGGCTGTGTGGCCGAGGGCGGTACGCGTGATCATGCCGATAATCAGGCCGCTCATGGCGCCCACCGCCAGCGCGTGGAAGGCCGTGCTGGCGCTGCCGATGCCCAGCGCCGCCAGGCCAAGCAGCAGCAGGCCGCCCACGATCCAGCCATACGCCAGGTGCAGCACCCACAGCAGCGGAACGCGCAGCGTGCTGGCCGGGTGCCAGCCAAACAGGCGTGCAGCATGCAGCCCGGCGGCGGCAAAGCAGGCCAGCGCTGCGAGCTGTCCGGGACCGGCCAGCAGCCAGGCCAGCGCGGCCAGCACCAGGGACGCCAGGCTGGCGCGCTCCAGCCAGAGGCAGCTGCGTGGGTGGCTGCCCGGCGCGCCGTTCGCGGTAAACATGGGAATCACGCGGCCGCCCATCACCGCTTCCAGCATGGTAACCAGCAGGATGGCGCCATGGATGGGCGCCAGCGGCGACAGTGCCACCCAGCCCAGCATGGATGCGTGGAAGGCGAAGTTGAAGGCGGCCAGCAGCACCAGGATGCCGACGATCGGCAAATTGCGGTGGCTGGCGGCGCGCCGGATGGCCCGGTAAAGCGGCCAGGCGGCCAGCGGCAGCAGCATGGCATCCACCGCGGCGAGGACCGGATGGTAACCGTAAGCGGCAGAGGCCAGCATGGCGATTCGGCCCGCCAGCCACAGCGCGCACAGTGCCATAAGGTGGGCGCCGGCCGGTGTGGGCTGGCCGGTCCAGTTGCGGCCGGCGGTAAACAGAAATCCGATGATGACGGCAGCGGCAAACCCGAATACCATCTCATGCATGTGCCATGGAAGATCGAGCTTCAGGCTGGCGTTGCCGGTGGCCTGGAGCACCCAGGCCGGCACCGAAATCAGGGCGAACAGCGCTGCCAGCAGGTAGAAAGGCCGGAAGCCCAGGCGCCAGAGTGCGGCGCCCGGAAACGGCCTTGCAGTTGATTCACTTTGATACAAATGGTTTATGGGCATCTGTGCCACCTTGGATTAAGCTATACCAGGAATGCTACTTTATTGCGAGAAACAAAGCAATATTTGAAATGTATGTTTAAGGTTTTCTCATGAGACTCACCTCGTTCACCGACTACACCCTGCGTTCCCTGATCTACCTCGGCATGCACCGCGACAAGCTGGTGACCATCCAGGATATCGCCGACCTGCACGGCATTTCGAAGAACCATCTGACCAAGGTAATTCACCAGCTGGGCGTGAGCGGCATGGTGGAAACGGTGCGCGGCCGGAACGGCGGCCTGCGCCTGCGCATGGAACCGGCCGATATAAGCATTGGCGCCGTGGTGCGCCAGAGCGAGTCCGACTTTCATATCGCCGAGTGTTTTGACCATAACAACCAGGGTTGCGCCCTGCACAAGGGCTGCGCACTGAAGACCAAGCTGGGCAAGGCGACTGAAGCCTTCCTCAAGGTGCTGGACGAGGTCACGCTGGAGGAGATGCTGCCCAGCCCGCACAGCAAGATGGGCGAAGCCATCCTGGAACAGCCCATCGTCTTCCATCCCCTGCCCAAAGAGGCCGCCTGACACTTTCCCGACAAAGCTAGGACATTTTGTCCATTGACTCCTGGTTTTTAAACATTCATAGTAAATGCATGTTTAAACCAGAAGGAGTCCACATGCTGTCCGCAGAACACCGTGCCATCGTTACCGCCACCGTTCCCATCCTGGAGCAGGGCGGCGAAGCCCTGACCCGCCACTTCTACCAGAAATTGTTCCGGGAATACCCGGAGGTGATGTCCTACTTCAACCAGGCCCACCAGCACAGCGGCAACCAGCAGCGCGCGCTGGCCAACGCCGTGCTGATGTATGCGAAGAATATCGAACGCCTGGAAGCGCTCGGCGGCCTGGTCAACACCATTGTGGCCAAGCACGTGTCGCTGCAGATCCTGCCGGAGCACTATCCGAAAGTGGGCGCGGCCCTGCTGGGAGCCATCCGCGAGGTGCTGGGCGCCGAAGTGGCGACGGATGCCGTGATCGAAGCCTGGGGCGCGGCCTACGGCCAGCTGGCGCAGATCCTGATCGGCGCGGAAGGCGCGGCGTATGAGAATCAGAAGCAGACGGCGGGCGGCTGGAGTGGCCTGCGCCGCTTCGTGGTGGCGCGCAAGCGTCCGGAATCGGAAGAGATCAGCAGCTTTGTGTTCCGCCCGGAAGACGGCCAGCCGGTGATGGGCTTCGCGCCCGGCCAGTACATCGGCATCCGCGTGGTGGTCGACGGCCAGGAACAGCGCCGCCAGTATTCGCTGTCGGCCGAAGACAATGGCAAGACCTACCAGATCAGTGTGAAGCGCGAACCGGGCGGCAAAGTGTCCAACTTCCTGCACGACCAGGTGGATGAGGGCGATGTGGTGGAACTGATTCCGCCGTCCGGCGTGTTCACGCTGGCGGAGAGCGCCCGTCCGGTGGTGCTGATTTCCGGCGGCGTGGGCATTACGCCAACGCTGGCCATGCTGGCCAGCGCCCTGAAGGCCGGCCGCGACATCCACTTCATCCACGCAGCCCGCCATGGCGGCGTGCATGCCTTCCGCGACCACGTGGACCAGCTGGCCGCCAGCAGCAAGCGCCTGCAGCGCCGCTATATCTACGCTGACAGCAGCAAGGGCCATGCGCCCGATGCGGTCGGTATGCTGGATACGGCGAAGCTGGCGCAGTGGCTGCCGGAATCGCGCGACGTGGACGTGTACTACCTGGGCCCGGTGGGCTTCATGAAGTCGGTGAAGCAGTCGCTGCGCGAACTGGGCGTGCCGGAATCGCAGACCTTCTGTGAATTCTTCGGCCCCGCCGAAGCGCTGAATTAAACCAGCAGGGCAGCACTCATGGAAGCCGCGTCCAACGCAGCTTCTTCCGTTATTTTCAGGCGTTTTTCCTCATCGATGAACAGGTCGATGACGGAGTCGGAGTGGGGCGGCTCGGCGCGCGCCACTTCCAGCGGCGAGGCCACCGGCGAAAAATGATTGGCCAGCAGCAGGGTGTCGAGCAGGGTTTCGGGCGGCACTTGCAGGAAGCCGTCGCGCAGGCCTTCGATGGCATTGGCCACCGGCTCAGGAATGCCCAGTTTGTGCATCACTTCGCGCGTGATGATCTCTTCGCTGGCCGGCTGCCAGTTTTCCGGATCGGGTTCCAGCAGGCCCGGGAATTCATCGGCGCGCGACAGCAGGTAGAAGCCTCCCACCTCATGCACGATGGCGGCGAACAGCGCCGTATCCGGGCTCACGCCCGTTACTTCGCGCGCAATGATGCGGGCCAGGCAGGCCACGTGGATGGTGTGGTCCCACAGCTGTTCGGCCTTGGCGCGCAGCTCCGGGTCTTCGATCTTGGCGCCGAACTGGCGCACCACCATGGCGGCCGCCAGCGCGAACAGGTTGTGGTAGCCGACCCGCATGATGGCCGAACGCACATTGGTGACCGTGGGGCCGCCGGTGCGGTTGAACATGGCGGAATTGGAGAGGGACACGGTGCGGGCCGCCAGCGTGGGCTCGGCCAGCACGAGGCGGATCGCTTCCTCCATCGGGCAATCGGGATCGTCCAGCGCGAGCTGAACGCGCAAGGCGGCATTGACGCTGGTGGGGAACACGAGGTCCCCACGAATCGCCAGCGCTGCGATATGCCCGAAGGCTTCCAGTTTATTCATGCGTAAAATTATACGCAGTGGCCGAAAGAACCACAATGCAGGGAAGTGGGGAGCCCGGCGGGGCAGTGCCCGCCGGCGCTCGCTGTATCAGGCGTTTACCAGCTGCGGCTGGCGTGCCGCGCCCTCGCGGGTGTAGCGGCTAACCGACAGATCGTCGGCGAAGATGGCCGGGCGCTTGGCCGACATCAGGTCGGCCAGCAGCTGGGCGGAACCGCAGGACATGGTCCAGCCCAGGGTGCCGTGTCCCGTATTGATGAAGAGGTTGCGCATGCCGGTGCGGCCCACCACAGGCGTACCGTCCGGGGTCATCGGGCGCAGGCCGGTCCAGAAGCTGGCTTGCGCGGTGTCGCCGGCGCCGGGGAACAGGTCGTTCACCACCAGCTCCAGCGTTTCGCGGCGGCGCGGGTTCAGGCGCTTGTCGTAGCCGGCGATTTCCGCCATGCCGCCCACGCGGATGCGGTCGTCGAAACGGGTCACGGCGATCTTGTAGGTCTCGTCCAGGATGGTGGACGTCGGCGCGCGCTCCGCATTCACGATCGGCACCGTGATCGAGTAGCCCTTCAGCGGGTAAACCGGAATCTCCACCAGCGGCTTCAGGAAAGGCGTGGACCAGGCGCCCAGCGCCACCACATAGGAATCGGCCGTCACCAGCTCGGCGCCGCATTGCACGCCGGTGATGGCGTCGCCGGACATGGCCAGGCTGCCGATCTCCACGTTGTAGCGGAACTTCACGCCCAGCTCCTGCGCCAGGGCGGTCAGGCGGGTGGTGAACAGCTGGCAGTCGCCCGTTTCGTCGTTCGGCAGGCGCAGGCCGCCCACCAGTTTTTCGGAAGCCAGGCCCGGCTCGGCCTGCAGCAGCTGTTCGCTGTTCAGCAGTTCGAAGGGCACGCCGGTTTCCTTCAGCACTTCGATGTCCTTGGCGGCATCGTCCAGCTGCTTCTGGGTGCGGAACAGCTGGGTGGTGCCTTGCTGGCGGCCTTCGTATTCGATGCCGGTGGCCGCGCGCAGCACTTTGAAGCAGTCGCGGCTGTATTCCGCCAGGCGCACCATGCGCTCCTTGTTGACCGCATAGCTCTCGGCGTTGCAATTACGCAGCATCTGCCACATCCATTTGAGCTGGAACATGGTGCCGTCCGGAGTGATGGACAGCGGCGCATGGCGCTGCAGCATCCATTTCATCGCCTTCAGCGGAATGCCGGGTGCGGCCCAGGGCGAGGCGTAGCCGGGGGAGATCTGGCCCGCGTTCGCGAAGCTGGTCTCCAGCGCAGGACCGGGCTGGCGGTCCAGCACGGTTACATCGTGGCCTGCCTGCGCCAGATAGTAAGCGGTGGTTACGCCGATGACGCCACTTCCAAGAACGACTACGCGCATGCTTGCCTCGAATAATAGTTGTGTGGGATTTTTCGCTATGATAAGTTGGTTCATCCAGTGTTTGTCACCATAAAACGTTCAGAAAACAGGAAAAAATCATGCGAACTCAGAAAGAATCGGTGCGCAGTCTCGACAAGCTCGACCGCAAGATCCTGCAGCTGCTGCAGCAGGACGGGCGCATCTCGATGAAGGACCTGGCGGAGCAGGTGGGCCTGTCGATCACGCCCACCACGGAGCGGGTCAAGCGCATGGAGCGCGACGGCGTGATCAGCGGCTACCACGCGCGCCTGAACCCGGCAGCGCTGGGCGCGACCCTGCTGGTGTTCGTGGAAATTACGCTCAACCAGAAGTCTGCCAGCCATTTCGAACAGTTCCGGCGCGAGGTGCTGCGCATCCCCGAAGTGCAGGAATGCCACCTGGTTTCAGGCGATTTTGATTATCTGATTAAGGCCCGCATACATGAAATGGCTGAATACCGCAAGCTGCTGGGGGATATGCTGCTTAATCTGCCGGGCGCCGCCCAGTCCAAAAGTTATGTGGTGATGGAGGAAATTAAGGAAACGCTGATTCTTGCAACGGGCAGTGCAAGTTAATAACGATCTTGCCAGGATTGCATGCGCAGTACTTATACGCACATGCCCGGTTCCTGTCTATGACAGGGCGACGTTGCCGATCTGCGACTGATACAAAAAAAATGTTAAACAGAAACGAGTTTTGCGATAATATTATGATTATAAATATTTCTTTTTGGAAATATGTGAATATTGGTGAGAATATGAGCGTTAAATCTGGGTACTATTCCCTCTAATTATTCTTCAGCCTCGCTGTGCTGCATAACACAAATCCTTCCTTTGACACCCCGGAGTTTCCCGAATGACCGCTGAAACGAATATGCCCATGTCCGGCAACAGCAAGCACGAGATTGCCTTTATTGATACGTCGGTTTCGGGTTATGAAACCTTGCTGGCAGGCCTCAGGGACGGTGTAGAAGTGGTGCTGATTGACGGCGCCCGCGATGGCCTCGCCCAGATCGCCGCCGCGCTGGAGGGACGGAGCGGTATCGATGCGCTGCATATCCTGTCGCACGGCAGTGATGGTGCGCTGGCGCTGGGTTCCGGTACCGTGGACCTGGGCAGCCTTGACAGTCATGCTGCCGAACTGGCAGGCATCCGCGCCGCGCTCGGCGAGCAGGCCGATATTCTGCTGTATGGCTGCAACGTTGCCAGCGGCGCCGCTGGCGTTGCCTTCACCAGCCGGCTGGCGGAATTGACCGGCGCCGATGTCGCGGCATCAGAGGACGTGACCGGGTCCTCCCTGCTGGGCGGCAATTGGGAGCTGGAGCGCCAGCTGGGCCTGATCGAGGCCGGCAATGCCTTGTCCGGCACGGTTTCCTTCTCCGGGTTGCTGGCGGCGCCTGCTGACGAAAACTTTCAGTCTTACACCGGTGACATGGGCACCGTGGCAACGCCGCGTACGCTGTCCGGAAATGGCTTCAGCTATTTGCTGGATGGCGGCGGCACCACTTACATCGTTGATTCGTCTTCGTTCGGCCTGACCGCCACCACCGGCAATACGATGGTGCTGAATGCAGATGCTGCGAATAATGTGCGCAACTTTACGCTGCAGTCTACCTCGCTCAGCGACAACTTCGCGATGACCAAGCTCAGCCTGGAATCCTTTGGCGGCACATCGTCGGTAACATTCACCGTCAAGGGCTACGACGGCGGCGTGAACGGAACGCTGCGGGTGTCTGAGATCGGCATCAACATCACTTCATCGTTCAGTGGCACAACGATGAGCTATGTCAAGAATGCCTCGGTCGATGGCGGTGTGCTCAACTTCGGCGCCGCCTGGGGCAGCGTGGACACCATTGTGTTCACCGCAACCGATGGCACCGGCCTGTACATGGCCATCGATACCATCGATATTTCCCCGGCAGATACCGTTGCGCCGACGGTCAGCAGCGTTTCTGTGCCATCCAACGCCACCTATGTGCTGGGCCAGAACCTCGACTTCACGGTAACTTTCAGCGAGAACCTGACCCTCACCGGTTCCGGCAGCACACTGGGCCTGACTATCGGCAGTACGGCGCAGAACGCGGCCTTCCTGTCGAGTACGGGCAATACGGTGACTTACCGCTACACGGTGCAGGCGGGCGATCTGGATGCCAATGGCATTACGGTCGGCTCGCTGAGCCTGGGCGGCCATACGATCCGCGATGTGGCAGGCAACGATGCAGTGCTTACGCTGAATGGCGTGGGGGCTACCGGCAGTGTGCTGGTCGATGGCGTAGCACCTGCCGTCAGCGGCAACATCTCGGTGCCAGCCAACGATACCTATATGGTTGGGGATGTCCTGAACTTCACGGTGACCTTCGACGATAATGTGACCCTTGGCGGCAGCAGCAGTACGCTCGGCCTCACCGTCGGCTCCACGGCGCGCAATGCTACCGTTACCGGTACCACGTCCAATAGCATTACCTACAGCTATACGGTGCAGGCCGGCGACAGCGATGCGAATGGTATTGCGGTCACCGGCATTTCGCTGAATGGGGGCACGATCCGCGACGCAGCCGGCAACGATGCCAGTGTAAGCCTGAGCGGGCATCTGCCATCCCTCACGGCTGTGCTGGTGGACGGTGTGGCGCCTGCGGTAAGCGGCAATATCGGCGTGCCGGCAAATGATTCGTACCGCGCCGGCGAAGTGCTGAGCTTCACGGTGACTTTCGATGACAATGTCACTGTGACCGGTACCGACAGCGTGCTGGGTCTGACGATTGGCAGCACGGCACGCGATGCAGTCTTTGCTTCCAAGACGGCAAATTCCATCACCTACAGCTACACTGTGCAGGCGGGCGATACCGATGCCAACGGCATTGCGGTAGGCGCCATCACGCTGGGCACCACCACTGTCAAGGACGCGGCGGGCAACGATGCGGACCTGACCCTGGCCAGCCATGTGCCATCGACGGCGGGCGTGCTGGTGGATACCACCGCACCGGCCGTGGCCAGCGTATCCGTGCCAGGCAATGACAGCTATGTAGCAGGCGAGCACCTCGATTTCACGGTGACCTTCGGCGAGAACGTCAGCCTCACCGGCACCGCCAGCACGCTGGGGCTCACCATTGGCAGTACAGCGCAGAACGCGGCCTGGCTGTCCGCCAGCGGCAACACGATCACCTACCGCTACACGGTGCAGGCAGGCGATGTGGATGCCGATGGCATCACCGTTGGCAGCCTGGCGCTGAACGGCGACACCATCAAGGACGCGGCGGGCAACGACGCGGTGTTGACGCTGAACAGCGTTGGCTCCACGGCCAGTGTACTGGTGGATGCGGTCGCGCCTTCGGTCTCCGGCAACATCTCGGTGCCGGCCAATGACACCTACATTGTGGGCGAAGCCTTGCAGTTCACCGTGACTTTCGGCGAGAACGTGACCGTGAGCGGCAGCGGCAGCACGCTGGACCTGACGATCGGCGGCAGTACGCGCAACGCCGTCTACGCTTCGAAAACGGGGAATACCGTCACTTATACCTACACCGTGCAGAACGGTGACAGCGATGCCGACGGCATCGCTGTCAGCGGCATCACGCTGAACGGCGACACCATTCAGGATGCGGCCGGCAACAACGCGAACCTGGCGCTGGCCGGCCACCTGCCAGCGCTGACCGGTGTGCTGGTGGATGGCATTGTGCCGGCGGTGAGCGGCAATATCTCGGTGCCTGCGAACGGTTCCTACCGCGCCGGCCAGGTGCTCAGCTTCACCGTGAGCCTCGATGATAACGTGACCGTGAGCGGCACCGACAGCGTGCTGGGCCTGACCATCGGCAGCACGGCGCGCAGCGCCACCTTCGCTTCCAAGACAGCGAACTCCATTACTTACACCTACACGGTGCAGGCAGGCGATACCGATGCCAACGGCATTGCCGTCGGCGCCATCACGCTGGGCACCACCACCGTCAAGGATGCGGCAGGCAATGACGCGGACCTGACGCTGACCAGCCACCTGCCGTCAACGGCGGGCGTGCTGGTAGACACTACCACCCCGGCCGTAGCCAGCGTGTCGGTGCCGGCCAATGACACCTATGTAGCGGGCGAGCACCTCGACTTCACGGTGACCTTCGACGAGAGCGTCACGCTCACCGGCACCGCCAGCACGCTGGGCCTGACCATTGGCAGCACGGCGCAGAGCGCGGTCTGGCTGTCCAGCAGCGGCAACACTGTCACCTATCGTTATACGGTACAGGCGGGCGATGTAGACGCGAACGGCATCACGGTCGGTTCGCTGACGCTGAACGGCGACACCATCAAGGACGTTGCAGGCAACGATGCCGTGCTGACGCTGAACAGCGTGGGCTCCACGGCCAGCGTGCTGGTCGATGGTACGGTGCCTTCCGTCACCGGCAATCTCTCGGTGCCGGCCAACGACACCTATGTGGTTGGCGAGAGCATGAGCTTTACGGTGACCTTCGATGAGAACGTCACGGTGAGCGGCACCGGCAGTACCCTGGACCTGAGCATTGGCGGCAACGCGCGCAGCGCAGCCTACGCTTCCAAAACGGGCAATACGGTTACCTATACCTACACCGTGCAGAACGGCGATAACGATGCCGACGGCATTGCCGTAACCGGCATCACGCTGCACGGCGACACCATTCGCGATGCGGCAGGCAACAACGCCGACCTGACGCTGACCGGCCACCTGCCGGTGTTGAGCGGCGTGCTGGTGGACGGCGGGCCGCCATCGGTGAGCGGCAATATCTCCGTGCCGGCGGACGGTTCCTACCGCGCCGGCCAGGTGCTCAGCTTCACCGTGAGCTTCGACGAGAATGTGACCGTGAGCGGCACCGACAGTGTGCTGGGCCTGACCATCGGCAGCACGGCCCGCGACGCGGCCTTCAGCTCCAAGACGGCCAATTCCATCACCTATACCTACACGGTGCAGGCAGGCGATACCGATGCCAACGGCATCACGGTCGGCGCCATTACCCTGGGCACCACCACCGTCAAGGATACGGCAGGCAACGATGCGGTGCTCACGCTGACCAGCCACCTGCCATCGACGGCGGGCGTGCTGGTAGACACTACCATCCCGGCCGTAGCCAGCGTGTCGGTGCCGGCCAATGACACCTATGTAGCGGGCGAACATCTCGACTTCACGGTGACCTTCGACGAGAACGTTAGCATCAGCGGCGCCACCAGCACACTGGGCCTGACCATCGGCAGCACGGCGCAGAGCGCGGCCTGGCTGTCCAGCAGCGGCAACACAGTCACCTACCGCTACACCGTACAGGCAGGCGACGTGGACGCGAACGGTATCACGGTCGGTTCGCTGGCCCTGAACGGCGCGACCATCAAGGATGCTGCAGGTAACGATGCCGTACTCACGCTGAACAGCGTTGGTTCCACGGCCAGCGTGCTGGTTGACGGTACTGTGCCTTCCATCGCAGGCAATGTCTCGGTGCCGGCAGACGATACCTACATCGTGGGCGAGGCCCTGCAGTTCACCGTGACCTTCGATGAAAATGTCACGGTGAGCGGTACCGGCAGCACGCTGGACCTGACTATCGGCGGCAGTGCGCGCAGCGCCGGCTATGTGTCCAAAACGGGCAACAGCATTACCTACAGCTATACGGTGCAGAACGGCGACAACGATGCCGATGGCATCGCCGTGACAGGCCTCACGCTGCACGGCGACACCATCAATGATGCCGCAGGCAACAATGCCAGCCTCACGCTCACCGGCCACCTGCCGGCGCTGAGCGGTGTGCTGGTGGACGGCGGACCGCCTGCGGTGAGCGGCAATATCTCGGTGCCGGCCGACGGTTCTTACCGCGCCGGCCAGGTGCTCAGCTTCACCGTAGCCTTCGATGAGAATGTGACCGTGAGCGGCACTGACAGCGTGCTGGGCCTGACCATCGGCAGCACGGCGCGCGATGCCGCCTTCAGCTCGAAGACGGCCACTTCCATCACCTATACCTACACGGTGCAGGCGGGCGACACCGATGCCAACGGCATCACGGTCGGCGCCATCACGCTGGGCGCGACGACCGTCAAGGATGCGGCAGGCAACGACGCGGTGCTCACGCTGACCAGCCATGTGCCGTCGACGGCAGGCGTGCTGGTGGATACCACTACCCCGGCTGTCGCCAGCGTTTCGGTACCGGCCAATGGCAGCTATGTGGCGGGCCAGAACCTCGATTTCACGGTGACCTTCGACGAGAATGTGACGGTGGCGGCCAGCGGCAGCACGCTGGGCCTGACGATCGGCAGCACGGCGCGCAGTGCCGAACTGCTGTCCAGCAGCGGCAACACGGCGGTCTACCGCTACACGGTGCAGGCGGGCGATGTGGACGCTGACGGCATCACGGTCGGCAGCCTCGCGCTGAACGGAGGCACGATCAAGGATGCCGCGGGCAATGACGCGGTGCTGACGCTGAACAGCGTGGGCTCCACCGCCAGCGTGCTGGTTGACGGCACCGTGCCCGCGGTCACCGGCACCATCGCGGTTCCGGCGAACCACACCTACGTCGCTGGCGAAACCCTGAGCTTCACGGTGACCTTCGATGAGAACGTGGTCGTAACCGGCACCGACAGCGCGCTTGCGCTGACCATCGGCAGCACGGCGCGCGATGCGGCCTTCAGTTCCAAGACGGCCAATTCGATCACCTATACCTACACGGTGCAGGCCGGCGACAACGATGCGGATGGTATCGCGGTAGGCGCCATCTCGCTGGGCACGACGACCGTCAGGGATGCGGCGGGCAACAACGCTTCGCTGGCGCTGGCCGGCCATGTGCCGGCGCTGACCGGCGTGCTGGCCGATACGGCTGCCCCGGCCTTGCTGACTGCAACGGTGAATGGCGCCACGATGGTGCTGACCTACAGCGATGCCGGCCTGCTGGACGCGGCCAATGTGCCAGCCACCAGCGCCTTTGGGGTGCTCGTTGCGGGCAACCCGGTTCTCGTGAATGCGGTGGTGGTGGATGCCGCTGCCCACACCGTCACGCTGACGCTGGCCTCACCGGTCAGCAACGGCCAGGCGGTCAGCGTGGCCTATGCTGATCCGACCGCCGGCAACGACGTGAATGCGATCCAGGACTCGGCGGGGAATGACGCTGCCAGCCTGGCTTCGACCGCGGTGGTCAATAACACGCCGTCACCGGATACGCCGCCCGTGACCGGCACCGTGGACGGCGTACCGGTGCAGACCGGCACGATAACGAATCCGGATGGTTCCACCGGCCAGGTCGTCACGGTGCCTGTGGTCACGCCGTCGCGGGTTGAACAGGTGGGCAACAATACCGTGGCCGACATTCCGCTGGTGAAGGACGCGGGCGGTACCAGCCTGCTGGCGGTGCAGGTGCCGGTGGGCGTTGGCCTGCAGGCCAGCGGCAGTGGCGCAGCCAAGCCGGCCGGCAATTCGCTGACCGACCTGATCCGCGAGATCCAGGCGCATACCACGGCCGGTTCGCAGGATCAGAACCAGCTGACCGGCGGCGGCAGCGGCTTCCTTGACGGCCTGTCCAACGACACGCCTTTGCTGGTGCAAACCATTGTTGTTACCGGCAACGGCGGCAGCAGCGCAGCCCCGCTCGGCATTGTCGGCCAGCCGCAAGGCACGGGCACCGTGCAGACCGCGCTGGTGATCGACGCGCGCAGCCTGCCGAACGGCGCGGCGCTGGAGCTGCAGAACGTGGAATTCGCCGCCGTGATCGGCGCGGCGACCGTGACCGGCGGCGCCGGTTCCCAGCACGTGTGGGGCGACGGCGCCAGCCAGAGCATCTTCCTCGGCGCGGATGACGACGTGCTGCATGGCGGCGCGGGCGACGACATCGTCGGCAGCGCCGGCGGCAACGACGAAATCTACGGCGACGAGGGCAATGACCTGGTGTTCGGCGGCGAAGGCGACGACCGCCTGGACGGCGGCACAGGCCAGGACATCGCCCGTTTCACCGGCCGCAGCGACGGCTATTCGCTGCGCGTGGTGGATGGCAAGCTGGTGATGGCGGCACAGGCCGGCAGCGACGGTACGGACACCGTGGTGGCCGTGGAAACGCTGCGCTTCACGGGCGGGCAGAGCAGCGCGGACGACGCGGTGCTGGCGCGCCTGTATGAAGGCCTGCTGCACCGTGCCGGCTCTGCCGCGGAAGTGGCGTACTGGCAGGATGTGCACAGCCGCGGCGTTTCCATGCACGACGTGGCAGCCGCGATCCTGGGCTCGGCCGAATCCGGCCAGCTGGGCAATCCGGGGGGCAGCTCCAGCCACGGCGGCTTTGTGGCCGGCCTGTACCAGAACGTGCTGGGCCGCACCGCCTCGGCCGAAGAAAGCGCCTACTGGACCGGCCTGCTGGACAGCGGCGTGGACCGCGCCACCGTGGCGCTGGGCTTCGTGAACTCGGCCGAGAAGCTGTCCAGCACGCTGGACGTGGACTTCAACCACAGCGATGTGGCCGTGCTGCTGCGCATGTACCACGCGATGTTCGGGCGTGCGGCGGACGAAGCAGGCCTCAACTACTGGCTGGGCACGCACGAGCAGGGCATGACGATGAGCGCGATCGCGGACAGCTTTGTGGCCTCGGCGGAAGCGCAGGGTCTCATCCAGCAGGGAGGAGACGCCGCCTTTATCACCCAGTTGTACCAGCTGGGCCTGCACCGTGCGCCGACGGCAGCGGAGATGCAGGCGGTGCAGGACCAGCTGCAGCATGGCGTATTCGACCGCGGGCAGGTGCTCCTGAACGTGGCCGAGTCCGCCGAGAGCATCGCCATTGTGGGCAGCATCAGCACCAGCATGGCGCTGCTGTAAGCCCGGAGAGACTTTTCAACGTGGAGAAAAAGGAGCAGGTATGGCAGAAGCGTATGTAGGCGAGATTCGACTGTTTTCATTTAACTGGGCCCCGGACGGCTGGCTGCTGTGCCAGGGCCAGCTGGTGCAGGTGAACCAGTACCAGGCTCTCTTTTCGCTGATCAGCAATATCTACGGCGGCGACGGCAACAGCACCTTCGCCCTGCCTGACCTGCGCGGCCGCGCGCCGGTTTCCGCAGGGCAGGGGCCTTTGGGCGTTTACCAGTGGGCACAGAAAGGCGGTACCACCCCTGTCTCCGTGGGTGGCGCCGGTTCGGTCACGATTACGAGCATGACCCAGTTGCCCATGCATACGCACGCCGCCAGCTTTACCGGCACCGGCAGTACGCCTTTCGTCGATCCGACCGTCAAGCTGAACGTCAGCAACGACACCGCCACCAGCGCAGCGCCGTTGGCTGACGGTTATTTTGCACCCTTGAAGGCAGGCGGGCCGGGCGCAGCACCGCTGGGTTACACGGCCACGGCGAACAATGGCACGACCACGTTGAACACCAACACGGCGGTGGCAAGCGGCGGTGGCGGCGGCGGCATCACCGGCGGTACAGTTGCTGTTGCCGCAGCCGGCTCGGCGAGCCCGAGCGCAATCCCGGTACCCTTTACCGTCACCGTGCCGGCGACGGATTCGCCATTCCTCGTGATGAACTACGCGATCTGCGTCAACGGCATCTATCCGCCGCGCCCTTGATTGCCCGGCGACGGAACAGACGCAATTCAACATACAGCATAAAGGAGCAGGTATGGCAGAAGCTTATGTGGGCGAGGTTCGCCTGTTTTCATTCAACTGGGCCCCGGACGGCTGGCTGCTGTGCCAGGGACAGCTGCTGAGTGTCTCTCAGTTTCAGGTTTTGTTTACCCTGCTCGGGACCGCGTATGGCGGCGACGGGGTGAACACCTTCGGCCTCCCTGATCTGCGCGGCCGCGTGCCGGTCCAGGCCGGCCAGGGTCCCCTGGGCTTATACCAGTGGCCGCAGAAAGGCGGCACCAGCAACACCCAGGTGAGCGGTGCAGGTTCCGTCACCATCACCAGCATGAACCAGCTGCCCCAGCATACGCACGCTGCCAGCTTTACCGGTACCGGCGCTACGCCGTTCGTCGCGCCGGCCGTCAAGCTCAACGTCAGCAACGATACCGCCACCAGCGCTGCGCCGCTGGCGAACGGCTATCTTTCGCCGTTGAAGGCCGGCGGCCCCGGGGCCGCGCCGCTGGGCTATACGGCTACGGTGAACAATGGCACGACCACGCTGAACACCGCCACGGCGGCAGTTAGCGGCGGTGCGGGCGGCGGCATCACCGGCGGCACCGTGGCGCTGGCCGCGGCCGGCGCCGCTACCCCGAGCTCGATCCCCGTGCCAGTTGTGGCCACCTTGCCGGCGACGGACCGGCCTTTCCTGGTGATGAACTACGCGATCTGCATCTACGGCATTTACCCGCCGCGTCCTTAAACCGCCGGGACCAGCATCAGGCCGGGCGCCTCGCTGATACGGTAAGCGAACTGCAGGTGTTCGCCGCCGGCCAGCGCGGGTTTGCCCGGCAGGTGCTGCGGCAGGTTCAGGCTGGATTCGTAGTCGTCCAGCCTGTGTGGCCCGAAGGCCGTGATTTTCGTCAGCAGGCGGGCCTGCATCCGGTCCGGCAGCTCGGCCGGTATCTGCACCGCGCCGGCAGGCAGCAGGCTGCCTTCCTTCTTCCATGCCGTAATGGCCTCGCGGTCCAGCCGGAACACTGGCCCGAGGGGAATGCGTTCGCGCTGCGCGGGCTGCGGCGGCGCGCCCGGTCCTTCCAGCGGCGGCGGCAGCTCCTTCCCGGGGCGTAGCAGGCAGGCCTCCACCGTCACCGACTCAGGTACCAGCAAGGCATCGGGCGCCTGCGCCGCCAGATGGCGCATGATGGCCACTTGCGGCTCGCTGCGTAGCGAGGCATTCATGGTTTCCGACACGATCACATCCGGCAGCTGTGCCGCATTGAGCCGCAGGGCGCAGGCATCGTCCAGCATATAGCGGTTCACGCTGGATGCCAGGCCGAAGCCCTCCACCAGGCTACGTGCGCAGTCGAGCGAGGCGGCGTGGATATCGACCAGGGTGAAGCTTGCCTGCTGTGCATCGAACAGGGTCATGAGCGGCAGGGCCAGCGTGGCGAAGGGGCCGCAGCCCGCATACAGCACGCGCACCGGCCGCTCCGGCCTGCGGGCCTGTTCAATGGCGGCGGCCAGTCCCCTGATGAAGGTAATGGTGCGCAGCGGCTCGCGGGCGCAGTGGGCGGCCTTGATGGGCGAGATCGCCAATCCGGCGCCGGTAGTGGTCTGGTTGGCGCCGGTGTCGGGCTGCGTCTCCGGCGACAGGCCGGTCAGTCCTTCCAGCAGGCGGCTCAGCGCGACGGCTTCCTGAATCAGGCTGTCGCGCTCGCGCGTGCTGCTGGTGATTTCACGGGCCAGCGCCTGCAATGCGGCGCGGGCATCTGCGGAGGGGCTCATGTGAACAGAACCTGGTAGCGCCGTGTGCCGGGTGGCGTAGCGATGGCGTTCGCAACGCCGGGCAGCGGCGGCATGGTGGGCGCAATGCACCACACCTGGCGGTCCATGGCCGGGTGGTCGACATAGTAGTTATCCTGCGGCAGCACCGGCTGCTGCGGGCCGCTGAAGATCAGCGACAGCGGGGCGCGGAAGGTTTCCGGCAGGCCGTGGCGCGGCATTTCGGTACAGCCTTCGAGCTGCAGGGGAATCGGGCCGGCCAGGGTTTCGACGGTAAAGACCGTGCCGGCCAGGGGCGTAAAAAATTCGGCTGTAGGGTTCATGGAGACATTATGATGGACGGCGGCCACCATCTCAACAACTTGCGAACTTTATGCTGAAACCGGAACACGACCATCTGACAGTGCGGCCTGCCCAGGCCGACGACGAAGCCTTCCTGAAAGCGCTGTACGCCTCCACCCGCGACGACCTGCAGTTCGCCGCACCCACGCCCGCCATGCTGGAGCTGCTGATGGATATGCAGTGGCGCGCCCAGAGCGGCGGCTACCGCCAGAGCTTCCCGCAAGCCGTCAATGTGATCGTGGAAGCGCACGCCGCGCCGGTGGGACGCCTGCTGGTGGACCGCAGCCTGGCGCCATGGCGCGTCGTCGATATCGCCATGCTGCCGGCCGCGCGCGGGCAGGGCTATGGCGCGGCCCTGCTGCAGGCCTTGCAGAAGGAGGCGGCGGCCGCCGGAGCACTGCTGGCTCTCAGGGTGCGGCTGGATAATCCCCGTGCGCGCCGCCTGTATGCTGCGCTGGGCTTCGCGTCCGTGAGCAGCGATGGCCAGGCCGAACAAATGGTGTGGGGAGCGCCGCGCTGAGCCTTTTTGTTTCCATTTGTATGTAACGTATTTTCTACATTTTTTTCCTATTAAGATTTTCTGACCCCTTTAATCTCAATAGGAAGATTTCAGCCATGACCATCCCTGCTCCCGTTCCAATGGACCTCGTTGACGGCGTCTCCGTTTATATCAGGCAGGTGCGTAATCCCGACGGCACCCTGACGCAGGACTACCGGGTCGACCCCGTCGGCGCCGGACGCCTGGACACCATCGGCAGCCCGAACCTGGCCGATATCGGCATTGTGAAAGCGCCCGGCACCGGCCAGGCGAAGCTCACTGTGCAGCTGCCCACCGGCACCGGCTTTGAAGCCAGCGGCAGCGCCGAGGCCCGCGTAGCCGACACGGCGCTGAACGAACTGATCGCCCTGATCGACGCCACTGCAGTGCCGGATGGCCAGCTCAATTCCCTGCACCTTGGCGCGCGCGAGTTCCTGAACAGGGCCATGGCCGCCGATGCGCCGGTGCTGATGCAATCGATCAGCACGAGCGGCAAGGCCGCTCCTGCCGATGCGGCCACCTTTGGCGTCGTGGCGGACGGCACGGCCAGAACCGCCGTCCTGCTGGACGCCCAGTCGCTGGGTAATTCGGCCGTGCGCCTGGAGAACGTCGGTTTCGCCCTGGTCAAGGGCAATGTGGCGGTGAACGCTTCCGGTCCCGCGATGCAGTTGTTCGGCGATGCGGCCAGCCAGCATTTCAAGCTGGGCAACGGCGACGATATCGTGCACGGCGGCGCCGGCGACGATATCCTGAGCGGCGGCGGGGGCAACGACCAGTTGTACGGTGATGCCGGCAACGACCTGCTGAACGGCGGCATGGGCGACGACCGGCTGGATGGCGGGACCGGCATCGATACCGGCTACTTCGAAGGCAGCCGCAGCGACTTCGCCATGCGCGTGGTGGACGGCCACCTTCAGCTCAGCATGCGTGCGCCGAGCATCGGCAATACGGACACGCTGCATGACGTGGAAGTGCTGGCCTTCACTGCCCAGGGGCGCAGCGTGCCGGAGTCGGTGGAGCGCCTGTATGAAGCGGTGCTCGGGCGCGACGCCAGCGCGGCCGAAGTGGCCTACTGGCAGGAAGCCAACGAGCGTGGCAGCTTCCTGCAGTCGATCGCCAACACCATCGCCCATTCGCCGGAAGCGGGCAATGCCGGCAACCGCGAATTTGTCGCCACGCTGTATGAGCGCTCGCTGGACCGCGTCGCCTCGCAGGCCGAACTGGATTACTGGACCGGCCGCCTGGATGACGGCTTCAGCCGCGGCGGCGCGGCACTGGGTATCGTGAACTCGGACGAGAAGCTGGGCCTGACCAGCGGCATCGATATCGGCAGCAGCGAGGTGGGCGTGCTGGTGCGCCTGTACCACACGGCGTTCGGCCGCGCGCCGGATGCGGGCGGGCTGAATTACTGGCTGTCGCAGCTGGAGCAGGGCGTGTCGATCGGCGACGTGGCCGATTCCTTCGCGCGCGTGCTGGTGCCCAATGAGCTGCCCAATTCGGCGGCCAATGTGATCAGCGACGAAGCCTACATCAACTACCTGTACCGGACCGGCCTGGAACGCGATGCGACGCCGGCCGAGACGGCGCAGCTGGCGGTGCTGATGAAGCTGGATCCCGTCTTCGACCGTGGCCAGGTGCTGCTGACGATTGCCGAATCTTTAGAAAGCGTGCAGCTGGTGGGGGCCATCACCAGCGACATCGTGACCGTCTGAGCACCTGCGCCGGCGCAAGGCTGGCGCAATGCGCTGGATGCACTATGCTGTTTTAAGGAGCAGCCATGCCATCCAGCGAATTCGACCCCGTGGTTCACCAGTCCGACCTGAAGCTCCTGCGCCAGGAGCTTCAGGCTGCCAGTGCGCAGCAGGAATGCAGGACTGATCTGTTGCGCCAGGAAATGCTGGCCATGGGCGCGCGCCTCGATGGCCGCATCGACCTGCTGCGCGTAGAAATGCTGGGCCGTTTCGATGTTGTTGACCAGCAATTCGCCGCCTTGCGCCAGGAGCGCGCGGCGGATCGAAGCGAACTTGCTGCACAGCGGCTGGCTGACAAGGCTGAAATGGAGGCGCGCCTTGCTACCTTGAAGGCGGAGCTGATCCGCTTCATGTTCGGCGCCCTGATCGCGCAGGCGGCATTTGTTGTGGGGCTGATCAAGCTGCTGCCCGGCTGATACGCGCAGCCGTGCCTCATGGCTGCTGGCTTTTGGCTAGAATTTGCTGAAGACATCCAGTTTTCAGCGAGGGCATTGTGAACAGCAGCGAAGGCGCCGTTACTGTCGATCCGCAAGCCGCACCGGCGTCCAGTGGGCGCCGTCTTCATATCCGTTCGCTGGACGAACACCTGTGCCACGACCAGAGCTTCGCTTCGGCGCTGGCGCGCACCGTTGGTGCACTGGCGGTGGGCGCGGACCAGAGCATTACGCTGGCGCAGTTTGCGGCCGTCACCGATATCGCGGGCGAGGGCAAGGCCTCGGCCGTATTTACGGCCCTGATGCTGAACGCCATGGAGTCTTTCGTCACGGTGGACTGGGCATTGAATGCGCTGGCGCGCGCCAGCCAGACGGCTGCGCCGTCCGCCAGGCTGGCCGCCTACGATACCGTGAAACCGCTGCTGGCGCTGCAGGGCAGGGGCGCCCGCCCGCTGGCCCAGCGCATCGCCCGCGCGCTGGATATCCGCCTGCAGCCGGAAAACCTGTTCGGCCTGCCCCCGGAAGAGGAGCGGCGCCTGCTGAACAATTTCGGCACGCAGGCGCGCAAGCTGATGAAGGGCCGAGGGCTGGTGGACGCGGTGGCCGATTTTGGCCGCAGCACGGGCCAGGCCGAGCTGCTCGATCATGCGCGCGGCTTCAATGGCGGCATGATGAATGCCGGCCAGCTGCGCGACGCCGTGCAAGGCGCACTGCAGACCATCAGCCAGGGCATCGCCACCTACCAGGAATCGGCCGCGGGCGCGGCTGCCAGCGAAGCCAGCGCGGCCAGCCTTGCCGCTACCGCCGAACAGCTGCGCCAGCAGGTGCAGCAGCGGCTGGCGCTGGTGGATGCGCGCATTGCCTACGAACGGCGTCTTCTGCAGCAGGACATCGACGACGCCGTGCACGATGCGGGCAATGCGGTGGAGCTGGCCATCGGCGAGCGGCTGGAGAACGGCCAGTGGAAAGATGAAGATATGTGGTCCAGCATCGCGCAGCAGCAGTTCGGCCAGGAGATGGAGCGCCGCATCGAGCGCGTGGTGCGGCGTAAGGAGGAAGCGCTGGACCTGTTGAACAATGACCTGCGCCTGTTCCAGTCCGATATGCGCATCACCCAGTCCACGGTCTTCGAACGCCAGCATCATGCGGCACTGGCTCGCCTGATGCCGCGTCTGCGCCTGAGCACAAGGCTGGTCAATTCGGTGGATACGGCCGCCAACGTCACGCTGATGGGCAGCGCCATGGCGGCAGCGGGCACCAGTACGGCGGCCTACCTGTTCGGCGTGGCCGTGGTGGTGCCGGTGGTGGCCCCTGTGGTGCCCTTTGTCGGCGGCGCCGTGCTGCTGGCCAGCGCCTTCAAATGGGCTACGGACACCAATAAGCGCAAGCGTTCCGAGATCCGCGACAAGCGCCGCGCCTTCGAGGAAGAGCTGCGCAAGCGGCTGAAGACAGCGGAGGATGCCTTCACCAGCCAGATGGAGCGCATCGGTGATGCCTTCTACGAATCGGCGCGCCAGCTGCTCACGCCCGTGATGCTGGAGGCGGAGGCAGCAGGCCGCATCCAGGCCGTCCGCAAGCGCATCGCGGACAAGGTGATCGCCCAGTCGCAGGCGGCCATCAGCCAGTTGCAGGCGGCGCTGGGGGCCCAGGCCGCCGTGTAGGGACTCAGTGCAGGTTGCGCGACACGATGCCCTCGGCCGCGCTATTAGCCTGGGCCAGCGGCTGGTTCAGCACGCGGGTCGCATAAACCGGCGCCTGCGGCATCGGCGCTCCCAGCATGGCGCCATCGGTTTTGCTGATGTCCACCTTCACCGTGGTCGAGAGGCCGATGCGCAGCGGATGCGCCGCCAATTCCTTCGGGTCGAGCGCGATGCGCACCGGCACCCGCTGCACCACCTTGATCCAGTTGCCGCTGGCGTTCTGCGCGGGCAGCAGCGAGAAGGCGCTGCCGGTACCGGCCGACATGCCGACCACCTTGCCGTGGTAGGCCACCTTGCTGCCATACAGGTCCGCCTCGATCTCCACCGGCTGGCCGACGCGGATATCGCGCAGCTCCGATTCCTTGAAATTGGCATCCACCCAGAGCTGGTCCAGCGGCACGATGGACAGCAGGGCCGTACCGGGCGTGACATGGGCGCCGACCTGCACGCTGCGCTTGGCCACATAGCCGGAAACCGGCGCGAGGATGGCATTGCGGCGCGCGGCCAGCCAGGCGGCGATATAGTCGGCGCGGGCCGCCTGCACGGCAGGGTGGTCCGCCAGCGGCACGCCTGAAACGCCGGCGCGCGCGGCTTGCGCCTGCTGCTCGGCCACGGCGATGGCCGCCTTCGCATTCGCCACGGCCTGGCGCGCATGCTCCACGTCTTCGCCGGAGACCGTATGGTCTGCCGCCAGCGGCTTGCGGCGCGCAAGGTCTTCTTCCGCATTCTTCAGCGCCAGGCGGCGCTGGGCCACCAGGGCGTCGTATTGGCCCACATCGCTGTAGCGCTGGCGCTCCTGGCGCACCGTGGCGCCCAGCTTCGCTTCCGCCTGGCGCAGCGCCACTTCGGCATCGGCCGGATCCAGCTTGACGATCTCGGCGCCGGCCTGCGCCAGCTGGGTTTCGTCGGCGCGGATGGCTTCCACATTGCCGGTGACCTGCGAGGACAGCGTCACCAGGTTGCCGCCCACATAGGCATTATCGGTTTCCTGGTACTTCGACAGCACCAGCGCATAGTAGGCGGCGTAGGCAGCGCCGACGGCGATGAAGGATGCGGTAATCCCCGCCAGCACTTTCCTGCGCTTCGCTGGGTTGGCCGGGTTGGCCGGGTTTGTCTGATTCTTGGTGGTTTCGCTCATGATGTTTTACCGGGAAGTGAGGGCAGGCGATTCGGCGAAGTAGCCGCCGCCAAGGGAATGGGTGAGTGCGACTTCGGCCTGCAGTTGCAGCTGATGCAGGTGCAGTGCGAGGTCCTGCAGCTGCAGCAGCGTGAGCTGGGAGGTCAGCAGCGCGTTGTTATCGGCCAGGCCCTGCTGCAGCTTCTTCTCCGTGGAGCGGGCCACGGCGGCGGCCGTGGCATTGACTGCCGCCTGCTGCGCCAGCTGGCGTTCAATGCCCTGCAGCGCTGCGCCATCCTGCGCCACATCGCGCACCGCATTGACGACCGCCAGGTTGTATTCGGCCACCAGTTCATTGCGCTCGCTGCGCGTGCTGTCCAGCTGGGCGGACAGGCGCTTGCTGTCGAACAGCGGCAGCGACAGGGAAGGGCCGACCAGTGCCGTGGCGCTGCCGGCGCGCAGCAGCTTTGGAATCGACACTGCATCGAGGCCGAAGGAAGCGCTCAGGTTCAGGTCCGGATAGAAGGCCGCCTGCGCCGCATCGATGCGGCTCATGGCTGCCTGCACGCGCCAGCGCGCCGCCTGCAGGTCCGGGCGCCGCGCCAGCAGTTCGAAGCCGAGGCGTGCCGGCAGGCGGTGCGGGGCGGCCATCAGCGGCAGCGGCTTCAGGCCGGCCAGCGCCTGGCTGTCCGCGCCCAGCAGCGCGCGCAGCGCTTCCTTTTCCTGTGCCGCATCGGTATCGAACTGCTCGAGCTGCTTCTTCAGCATCAGCAGGCCTGCTTCCGCGATGCGCAGGTCATCGGCTGTGGCCAGGCCGTGCGCCAGGCGCTTCTTGCGGTCCTCGATGGTGGCGCTTTGCTTCTGCACCATCTGCTCGCCGTTCGCGCGGCGAGCCCACAGTCCCTGCAGCGTGAAGTAGTGGCTGGCGATGGCGGCGGCCAGGTCCTGTTCGGCCGCGGCATAGGAGGCGCGGCGCGCATTCACTTCGCCCACCGCCGCTTCGATCTGGGCCTTGTTGCGGCCCCACCAGTCGAAGTGGTAGCGCGCTTCCACGTTCACCGATTCTTCCGTGATCCAGGAGCCGCCGATGGGCGGCGGCAGCAGGCCGTTGGCGGAATAGCGCTGGCGGGTGAGGCCTGCATTCAGGCCGGTTTCCAGTCCCAGTTCGGCATTGGCGCGGTTGACAGCGGAACGGGCCGATGCGATCTGGGCCTCCGCCACGTCCAGCGTCGGCCCCTTGGCCAGCGCCTGGCCGATCAGTTCATTCAGCTGGTAGTCGCCGTAGGCGGTCCACCAGCGCGCTTCGGGCCAGCCTTCGCGCGCCAGCTTGATGGAAGAGGGCAGCTCGGCCGCCACATTGCGCATGGCGAGCGGCTGCTGGCCGGCGGGAATGCCGGCGCAGCCCGCGAGGCCCAGTGCGAGTGCAAGGCAGGCCAGCTTTGGCAGGGTGTTTGTCTTCATTCTTACTCCATTGCGGCGTGATCGACGCCAGGCGCGCTTTGCTTTGCGGGTGGGCGAACCAGCAGGAGCAGGGGAATCACGGCCAGCGTCAATAAGGTCATCAGCCAGAAATCGTTCACGTAGGCGATCATCGATGCCTGCCGCGTGATTTCATTGTTCAGGGCCAGCGCCGCATCGGGCGTGGCCACATTGTTCAGCAGGGCCGGATTGGTGATGTTCACCTTTTCCACCAGTGAGGCGTGCATGGCCTGCGTGTTCCGCACCAGCAGGGTCTGCACCAGCGCGATGCCGATGCTGCTGCCTATATTGCGCACCAGGCTGTAAATGGCCGTGCCTTCGGCGCGCATTTCCGGCGACAGCGTGGCGAAGGTGGCGGCGCTGAGCGGCACGAACACGAGGCCCAGTCCCAAGCCCTGGATCACCCCGGGCCATACGATGTCGCTCTGCGACAGCACCAGCGTGTACTGGCTCATCTGCCACAGCGAAAAGGCCGTGATGGCAAAGCCTGTGCCCAGCAGCAGGCGCAGGTCGAAGCGGCCCACAAGGCGGCCCACCACCATCATGGCCACCATGGTTCCCAGCCCGCTGGGCGCCGTCACCAGCCCGGCGACGGCGGCCGGATAGCCCATCAGCCCCTGCAGCATGGTGGGCGTCAGCGCGCGGGTGGCGAACAGCACCAGGCCCACGATGAAGATGAACAGCAGGCCGCTCACATAGTTCGCATTCTTCAGCAGGCGGTAGTCGAAGAAGGACTTGCCGGGCGGCGTGGTCAGCGTGTGGCCGACGAACCAGGCGAAGCTGATGGCCAGCAGGATGGCTTCCACCCAGGTTTCGGTGGAAGCGAACCAGTCGTTCTGCTCGCCCCGGTCCAGCAGCATCTGCAGCGCGCCGATGGCGAGGCTGAGGGTAAGGAAGCCGAAGGCATCGAAGCGCATCTTGCGCGGCGCGGCCACGGGGCGGATATAGCGCCAGATGCCGTAGAAGGCCAGCGCGCCCACCGGCACGTTGATGAAGAACACCCAGCGCCAGTTATAGCTGTCGGTCAGCCAGCCGCCCAGCGTGGGGCCGAGAATCGGGCCGATCATCACGCCCATGCCCCATACCGCCATGGCCGAGCCGTGCTTCTCGCGCGGATTGATGTCGAGCAGCGTGGCCTGCGACAGCGGCACCAGCGCGGCGCCGAACACGCCCTGCAGCAGACGCGCCACCACAATCTCGGTCAGGGAGCTGGAAAGCCCGCACAGCACCGAAGCGATGGTAAAGCCCGCCACCGAAGCGAGGAACACGTTCTTCTGGCCGAAGCGGTCGCACAGCCAGCCGGTCAGCGGCGTGGCGATGGCGGCGGCCACGATGAAGGAGGTCAGCACCCAGGTAATCTGGTCCTGGGAGGCCGACAGGCTGCCCTGCATATGCGGCAGCGCCACGTTGGCGATGGTGCCGTCCAGCGCCTGGATGATGGTCGCCAGCATGATGGAGACCGTGATCATGCGGCGGTTGATGCCGGTGTCTGCGCTCATGCTTTGGATTCGATGGCGGCCTGCAGCGATTCAAGGAAATCGGTAATCATGGCCAGCTTGTCGCGGTCCACGCCGCCCAGCAGCTCCTCGCGGAAGGGATCGGCCAGGCTGCGCAGGTGGGTATACACGGCACGGCCGCTGTCCGTCAGCGCCACCAGCTTCACGCGCCGATCGGTCGGCGAGGGCTGGCGCTCCATATGCCCGGCCTTCACCATGCGGTCCACCATGGCCACCATGGACGGGTCTTCAATACCGAGCATCCGGGCCAGCTCGGTCTGCGGCACCGGGCCGTACTTGGCCAGCGAGCCGATCGCCAGCCAGCTGGCCTGGCTCAGGCCGAGGTCCTTCATGCGCCGGTCCAGTGCCAGGCGCCAGGCGCGGGCCGTACTGTGCAGGGCGTGGGAAAAGCGTTCTTCGATAGTCAGCGACATATAAGGTGGCTAATGGTTAGGTGTCTAAGTATATTCTATCACGCAATATTTAAGTGCGCTGGCGTACATACCCTGGACCCAACTCAGCCTTAGAATGCCGGTATGGCGCTTGCCATGACTTTTAGTGAGTACGACATGAAAACTATCCTCCTCGCCGCCAGTCTGCTGGCCGTTTCAGCAGCCGCCTCCGCGCAGGACGTCGGTGTATCCATCAATATCGGCCAGCCTGGCTTCTATGGCCGCATCGACATTGGCAACACGGCGCCGCCACCCGTGATCTATGCCCAGCCCATCATCGTGCAGCGTCCGGCGCACTACATCGAAGAGCCGCTGTACCTGCGTGTTCCGCCTGGCCATGCGAAAAACTGGCGCAAGCACTGCGGCCGGTATAATGCCTGTGGGCGACGCGTCTACTTTGTGCGCGACAGCTGGTACCTGAACGATTACGCGCCGCGCTACCGCGCCGAGCACGGACACCGGGACCATCACGACCGCCATGACGACCATGGACGTGGCCACGACAAGCACAATAAGCACGACCGGCACGACAAACACGACAAGCACGATAATCACGGCAAGGGGCACGGCAGGGGCCACGACTGACGATGGCTGGCCGCCGCCCCATCACTCAGGGAGAACCGTTTGCAAAGCAAATTCGTGATCGTAGGAGGTGGGGCGGGCGGCCTGGAGCTGGCCTGCAAACTGGGGCGCAAGCTGGGCCCCGCCAAAGTGATGCTGGTGGACAGCCGCCTGTACCACATCTGGAAGCCCTCGCTGCATGAAGTGGCGGCGGGCACCCTGGACATTCACCAGGAAGGCCTGTCCTACCAGATGCTGGCCCATGACAATGGCTTCACCTATGTGTACGGCGCCATGCAGGCGCTGGACACCGCAGCCAATACCATTACCGTCGATGCCATCGCCACCCAGGCGGGTGAGACGGTGCTGCCGGAACGGGTGATTCATTTCGAGCACCTGGTGATGGCAGTCGGCAGCACCTCCAACTATTTCGGCGTGCCCGGCGCCGCCGAATACACTATTTCCCTCAATGCCACCGAAGACGCGGAACGATTCCGCCTCACCCTGCTCAAGCTGCTGACCAAGGCGGCGCTGGAGAAGGGCGACAGCAGCACGTCCGGCGTGGACGTGGTCATCATCGGCGGCGGCGCCACCGGCGTGGAGCTGGCGGCGGAGCTGCGCGAAGCGAGCGGCGTTTACACCGCTTACGGCTTCGGCCACCTCGACCCGAAAAAGGATGTGCGCATCACGCTGCTGGAAGGCGCGCCGCGCATTCTCGCGCCGCTGCCGGAACGCGTATCCGGCGCCGCCCTCAAGCTGTTGAATGAACGCGGCATCACTGTCGTTACCGATACCCGTGTGACCGACATCAAGCCCGACCACGTCACCGTGGCCAAGGGCGAGGTCTATCCCTCCGATATCGTGGTGTGGGCAGCCGGCATCAAGGCGCCGGACTTCCTGCGCGGCCTCGGCCTGCCGGTGGCCAAGGGCGGCCAGATCGAAGTGAGCGGGGAACTGGTGGTGAAGGGCTTCCCGAACATCTATGCGCTGGGCGACTGCGCGCAGTGCATCGGCGCCGACGGCAAGCCGGTGCCGCCGCGCGCCCAGGCCGCGCACCAGCAGGCCGACTACCTGGTGGCCGCTTTCCTGCGCATCGAACGGGGCCAGGCGCCGCTGGGCAAACCTTATGAATACCGCGACTACGGTTCGCTGGTGTCCTTCGGCCAGTCCACATCCGTGGGCAGCCTGATGGGATCACTGCGCGGTTTCAACTGGTTTGTGGAAGGCTTCTTCGCGCGCATGATGTACACCAGCCTGCACCTGATGCATCATCAGGCCGTGCTGGGATCGATACGCACCGGCGTGCTGGCGCTGGCGCGCTTCCTCATCAAGCGCACCACGCCGCTGGTCAAGCTGCACTAGGCTGCATCAGCGCGGCGTGAGCCGCATGCGCATGGGCGCGGGGCCCATCACAAAGCCCATCACCTCCTCGGGCGGCAGGCCGTCCGCCGCTTCGAGGCTGGCAATATTGAAGCGGCGCAGCAGCGTTGCAATCGCCACCTTGATTTCCAGCAGGGACAGGTAGCGGCCCGGGCACATGCGCGGACCGCCACCGAAGGGCAGGTGGGCGCCGCGCGCGCCGCTGCCGCCTTCCAGCCAGCGCTCCGGGTCGAACTGCTGCGCGAGCGGGAAGTATTGCTCGTCCATCGTATCGTGCCGCATCACGCACCACAGCAAGGTATCGGCAGGCAGCGCCACGCCGGCCACCTGGGTGTCCTTCACTGCCTGCAGCGGAATGAAGGGCGCCGCCGGTTTCAGGCGCATGGCTTCGTGCGCGCAGGCGTCGATATAGTCCAGTGCATCGGCCTGGGCCAGCGTCATGTGCTCCACGTCCGGCACATGTTCGTCCAGCTCCGCCTGCACCCGGCGCATCGCGTCCGGGTTCGTATGCAGCAGCCAGACCAGCCAGCCCAGCACACTGGCCGTGGTGTCCTCGCCGGCCAGCAGCATGGTGGTGACATTGCCTACCACGTCCAGGTCGCCCAGGCCGCTGTCCGGCTGGTCGGTGGCCGCGATCATCGCGTGCAGCAGGTTGGAAGGATTGGCGGCCAGCGCCGGGTTAGCCGCCATCGCGGCCCGCGCCTCCGCCACGAAGCCGTTAACGGCGCGGCGGAACTCGGCCGAGCTGTGTTCCAGTTCGCGGTCGGCCTTCAGCTTGAAATAGCGCCAGTAGGGGAAGGGCATGAAGGAGCGCCGCGCCACGCCGGACAGCACCACTTCCATATGTTCCTGGATCACGTCGTCGCCCGTTTCCACGGTATTGACCTCGGCGCCGAAAGCCAGGCCTGCGATCACATCGACAGTGAAGCGTTTCAGGTCGGCCCCCAGGTCGATGCTGGCGCCCTGTTGCGCCGCCTGCATCCAGCGCTTCTCCAGCCGGGCCCCAACCTTGTTCAGCAGGGAGAAGTAGGCCTTGATGGCATGCGGCGCGAAGGCCTGCATCACCATGCGGCGCTGCTTGCGCCAGTGCGCGCCTTCGGCCAGGAACACGCCGGGCGGGCCGTCCAGCTCAATCGACACCTCGGCCGTGATGGCGGGACGGCGGAAAGTATCCGGCCGCTCGCGCAGGATATCGGCAATTACTGCATGGTCGCTGAACACCACCACCGGCTTGTTTGCCATCTTCACCCGGAAGCAGGAGCCATATTTGCGCGCCCAGCTTTCCATCTGCAAGTGGATGCTGCGCGGCTTCAGCTGCAGGGCATTGCCCAGCAGGGGCAGGCCGCGCGGGCCGGGGAGGTCGGCAATGCGCCGTAGCGGCGCTGTGCTGGCACTGGTGCTGGTAGATGCGCTCATGAACTCTCCTGTGGGTGGATATCGGATGCAACCAGTATTGCAGGACAGCGGCCCGGCGTCTTGAACCTTTGCGACATGGCTCGGCTACAATGATCGCATGCCTGATCCCCTTCCGTCACCGCCAACGATTGCGCGCCTGATCGCGCCCCGCATTGGGCTGTCCTCCTGCCTGCGCGCCATCGTCGAGCGCAGCACCCTGGGCTGCGCCTTGCCGCCGGAACAGCGCCTGAACCGCTATCCAGCTACGCCGTTCTGCGGCATCACCCTGCTGTTCGAGGGCGAGCTGGCGCTGGTGCAGCCAGCCATCGAGGGCGCCGTGCTGCATCCGCGGCAGGCGCTGTTCTTTGGCCCGCACTCCATGCCGACCATCAGCGGAAGCCCGGGCCAGGTGCACTTCATGACACTGATGTTCTTCCCCGACGCGATGCACCGGCTGACCGGCATCGACATGGCTGGCATGATGGACCAGATGCTGCCGCTGGAGCAGGTGCTGGACGCCGGATGGCAGGCCATGGCGGCGGCGGTCTTCGCCGCGCCGGATACGGAAGCGCGCACGCGCATCATCGAGGATTTCCTGGAGCCGCGCTGGCATGCTGCCCGCCAGCCGGAGCTGGCGGCCGGCGTGACGGACTGGGTGCGCAGCCTTGCCGTGCGTGCCGCCGCTGCGGGGCTGGGCCGCAGCGCCCGCATGGCCGAACGCCGTATCCGCGAGTGGGCGGGGCAGCCCATGCGTTCCCTGCGCCGCATTCACCGTGCCGAGCAGTCCTTCTTCGAGGCGCGCGCCGAACTGCAGCAGGGTAAGGTGTCGTGGAGCGATGTGGCCGCGCGCGGCGGCTATGCCGACCAGGCGCACCTGAGTCGCGAAGCGCGCCAGATCACGGGCCTGCCGCCGAGCGAGTTCGCGCGCCTGAGCCTGACGGACGAGAGTTTCTGGGTGTACCGGATCTGGAACTAGCTGGCCTGCGGTACTGGCTTGGGCAGAATGACGGTAAGCGCAGACCCGCCGTCCGGGTGGGTGTTGAGGGTCAGTGTGCCGCCCAGGTAAACGGCGCGCTCGCGCACCACGCGCAGGCCGTACTTGCCGGTGGTATCTGCCGGCTGGCCGTCCAGGCCCACGCCGTTGTCCTTCACCGTCAGCATGATTTCGTCCTCGTTGTCGTCAACGATCACATCCACTTCCGTGGCCCCGGCATGGGCGGCGATATTGCGCAGGCCTTCTTCGAGGGTGCGCAGCAGCACCACGGCGTGGCTGCGCGGCACCATCGGTTCCTCGTCCGGCAGGCTGCAGCGCGCGGCCACGCCGTGCTGCTCGCCGAACTGAGACACCAGCTCGCTGAGCGCGACGCGAATGCCAAGGAATTCCAGCTTGTCGTTCCACAGCCGGTGCTGCATCTGGCGGTTGGTTTCAATGATGGTGTGCAGCAGGTTCTTCATCTGCGTGGCGCGGTCCAGCAGGGCAGGTTCCTGCGGCAGCTTGGCCGTCAGCAGGCCCAGGTGCATGGTGAGCGCCGTCAGTGAGGAGCCCAGGCTGTCGTGCAGCTGGCGCGCCAGGGCGCGGCGCTCATTGTCCCAACAAGTATTGACGTGGCCGAGCAGGTCGCTCAGGTCGGCGGCGCGGTGTGCGCTGTGCTGGTCTTCCGGTGCAGAAGCGGACATGGTCATCAATTAAATGCCAATCGTTAAGGAAACCGATCATACATGAGGTTTTGAGGAAATGTCGCACGGGCATAAATCGTGAAATGCCGCACATACAGCTGCTTGCAAAGCTGAGAAGCTGTGTGCGTAAGCCGATCAACCACCAAGGAGCAGCCATGAGCGCGACAGCCAAATCCCAGGACGCTATTGCCCTGTTGAAGAAAGACCACGACGAAGTCAAAGCCATGTTCAAGCAGTATGAAGAGCTGGGCGAGCGCGCCTTTGCCAGCAAGAAAAAGTTGGCCGACAAGATCTGTCTCGAACTGACCAAGCACGCCACGGCCGAGGAAGAAATCTTCTATCCGGCAGTGCGCGGCGCGTTTGAGGAAAGTGAAGACCTGGTCGACGAAGCGACGGTGGAGCACGCCTCCGCCAAGGACCTGATCGCCCAGATCAGCACCATGGACCCGCATGACGACTTGTACGACGCGAAAGTCAAAGTGCTGGGCGAATACATCGACCACCACGTCAAGGAAGAAGAAAAGGAAATGTTCCCGCAAGCGAAGAAGAGCGGCCTGGACATGGTGGAGCTGGGCGAACAGATCCAGGCGCGCAAGGACGAGATCGATACCGTCCCCGGCATGGAGATGCCTGGCGCACCGAAGGTGCGCTACAGCCAGCCTAGCCTCTGACGGGCGCTTCCAGCTGTGCCGCACCGGCGGTGCAGCTGGCGATGGCCTTCATCAGGTTGTCGATATCGACCGGCTTCACCAGATGCAGGTCGAAGCCTGCTTCCAGCACGCGGCGCTGGTCCTCGGCCAGGCCATAGCCGGTGAGGGCGATCAGCTTGATGTGGTGGGTCTCCGGATTGGCGCGCATGCGGCGCGCCACTTCATAGCCGTCGATACCGGGCAGGCCGATATCGACCAGCGCGATATCGGGCCGGTAGCTGGTGGCCAGTTCCAGGCCGCGCAGGCCGTCGGCCGCATTGCGCACCTCGTAGCCGTAGCAGCTCAGCATCATGGCCATCATTTCGCGGCCGTCCTCATTGTCTTCGATCAGCAGCACGTTCGGCTTGCTCTGTTGGCTCGGTTCCATGGTCTCTTGCCTTGGTTCGGTAACACGTTCGGTACGCGGCAGGCGCATGGTAAAGGTACTGCCTTCGCCAGGGCCTGCGCTGTGCGCCTGCACATTCCCGCCATGCAGCTCCACCAGCCGCCGCACCAGCGCCAGGCCGATGCCGAGGCCGCCTTGCGCGCGGTCGATGGTGCTGGTGCCCTGGACGAACACATCGAACACATTCGGCAGCAGCTCGGGAGCGATGCCGACGCCGGTGTCATGCAGGCTGAGGATGACTTCCTCGTCTTCCACTTCCACAAAGATATCGATGGTGCCGCCGGGCGGCGTGTACTTCAGCGCATTGTCCAGCAGGTTGCTGAAGATCTGTTCCAGGCGGGTAACATCACCGCTGACCCAGCCCGGCTCCAGCTCGGTGCTGATGGTGAAGTCGGCCGTGCGGCCCGTCGTTTTATAGGTTTCCAGGCAGTTCGACACCAGCGCGGCCATGTCCAGCGGCACGCGGTTCAGCAGGATCTTGCCCGACATGGCGCGGCTCAGGTCCAGCAGGTCGTCCACGATGCGGCCCAGGTGATGGCTCTGGCGCTGGATAATCTGCTTGGCGCGCGCCACTCCGTCCTGCGACACGCCGGGCAGGCCGATCAGCGAGGCGGCGCTGCTGATGGCGCTCAGCGGATTGCGCAGTTCGTGGCCCAGCATGGCGAGGAATTCGTCCTTCGCATGGTTCTGGCGCTCGGCCACCTTGCGTTCCTCGATCTCCTGCATCAGGCGCTTGTTGCTGGAAATAAGGTCGGTGGTGCGCTGGCTCAGCTGGCGCGCCTGCTTTTTCAGTTCCTCGTTCTTCATCGCCAGCGCCACGAAGACAGAAATCTTTGCGTACAGCACCTGCGGGATCACCGGTGTAAACAGGAAGTCGGCCGCGCCTTTCTGGTAGGCCTTCAGGCGGTCCAGCTCATCGGCCACGAAGGCCGTAATGAAGATGATGGGAATGTTGGCGGAGCGGGCGCGCTGGTGGATGGCCTCGGCCGTTTCGAAGCCGTCCATGCCGGGCATATTCACGTCCAGCAGGATCACGGCGAAGTCGTTCATCAGCACATGGCGCAAAGCCTCTTCGCCGCTGCGTGCGGCGATGACTTCATAGGAATCCTGTTCGGCCCATTGCGCCAGCAGACTGGTCAGCGCGAACAGGCTGTTCGCGTCGTCATTGACGACCAGGATTTTCGGTTTTTCGAGTTTTGGCACGATTAGTATTGTCCGTTATTCGCTGGCGCAAAAAACGATGCTTATAGTCAAAAGTTCGCTTGGATCATAGCAACAGCACAATTCAAAGTCAAAAGACCGTACGGCAACAGAACGCACCCCAACGTTCGATTGCGCACATACAGTGGAGGTCGCGCATGCCATAGTGAAAGCGTGAAACATCCAGCAAATTTACTGCGTGAAAGGACCTCATCATGAATATCGATACCGTTGTGGACAAGGATTATCTGGGCAAATGCTTCCGCGACCTGGCCGATGCGCCGCTCAGCGCGCTGCGCGGTGTCAGCGTCAAGGACGCCAAAGCGCTGCAGCAGGCCTTCGGCGTAAGCACCATCCGTGAGCTCGCGAACCTGAACTTCGTGAAGTGGGCCTCCGCCATTGCCACCCTGGCCGATGAGGAGCAGATGGCGCCGGAAGAGAAGGCCAAGGAAACGCTGCTGGACGATGCGGTGGAAATGACCTTCCCGGCCAGCGACCCGATCTCCGTTGATTCGGGCATCACCCGCATCGAGGTGCCGCCGGAAAAGGTGGATGCACAAACCGACCACCAGCACGCGGGCAAAGTGGAAGAGTCGACCGAATCGGGTAAGGAAGCAGCCACGGCGCATTAATGTTCGTAAAGTAAGAGCCCCGCCACGGCGGGGCTTTTTTTATTCATTGGGGACAGCCCCTGTTTTTTAAAAATCAGGGTCTGTCCCCAATTAATTTCAGGCGGCGGAGCCGACGATGCTTTTCATGGTGGCAGCGGCGGCCTGCGCACTGCCGGGCGCGGCGCAATAGCGGTTCTTGCCGCTGCGCTTGGCATCGTAGAGGGCGTTGTCGGCAGCATGGATCAGGTCGCCGACATTGTTCGCGTCGTCCGGGAACAGGGCGATGCCGATGCTGGTGGAGAGGCGCAGGCTGAGACCGTTGACCAGGTAAGGCTCCGAGACTACTTCGATCAGCTTGCCCGCCGGTTCCTGCGCATCGGCCAGGCCGCTCACTTCCGACAGCAGGATCACGAATTCATCGCCGCCCACGCGGGCCACCGTGTCTTCCTTGCGCGAGGAGGACACCAGGCGCTGCGCCACCTGCTTCAGCACTTCGTCGCCGTAAGCATGGCCATGGGTATCGTTGATGGCCTTGAAGCCATCGAGGTCGAGGTACATCACGGCGGCCTTGCGTTGCTGGCGCGTAGCATGCTGCAAGGTGGTTTCGATGCGGTCTTCCAGCAGGCGGCGGTTCGGCAGGTTGGTCAGCGCGTCGTGCAGGGCCAGCTCCTGCTGCTGCCGGCTGTACTGCGCCAGCTCCTTGTACAGCAGGCGCACTTCCAGCATATTGTGGATGCGCTTGTGCACTTCCAGCAGGTCGAAAGGCTTGCTGATGAAATCGCGCGCGCCCGCTTCCAGCGCGGCGATCTTGAAGCTGGGCTGCGCGGTCAGTGCGAGCACCGGCAGGTAGCCGTCCTGTTCAATTTCCTTCAGGCCCTTCATCACCTGGAAGCCGTTCAGGCCCGGCATCTGCAGGTCGAGCAGGATGAGATCGTAACTATGCTGGCGATGCAGGTCACATACCTGATCGGGCAGCATGGTTGCCATGACATCGGTGTAGCCGGCTTCGCGCAGGATCTCAAGCATCAGATCCACATTGTCTGCGCAGTCGTCCACCACCAGGATCTTGGCGTTCAGGATCTCATCTGGGCTGGGCATATTCGTCTCGTTGTTCAGGCGACAAGCCTGTGAAAAGCAAGTGTAGCGTCTAGCGATTTGCTGCGGCGCACGTGTCAAAAAAACATGACTGAAAGCTGAGCTCCCAGTCCTTTGAGTCTAGCAAAGCCCTGTGAAGTTTCTTGTAGGACATCGCCGCGTGCATCAGTAGGAGTGTCCGGGCCGCCTGCAACACCTGTTTTCAACCTTGCATTGCAGCAATCGCAACGGTTGTGATCAATTCGGCAGGCTCCACCGGCTTTGCAATATGCTGGGTAAAACCGGCGTCGAGCGCGCGCTTACGGTCTTCGGCGCGCGCAAAGGCAGTGAGGGCGATAGCCGGCGCCTGGCCGCCGTGTGCGGCAGGCAGCGCGCGGATTTTGCTGAGCAGTTCGAAGCCATCCATTTCCGGCATGCCGATATCGCTGACGATGATTTCGGGCTGCACCGAGGGCATCAGCTGCAGCGCTTCGGCCGCGCTGCCCGCGATCTGCACCTGTGCATTGCAGTCGCCCAGCACACGCTTGATGAGTTCACGCGTATCCGGTTCATCGTCTACCACCAGCACGCGCAGGCCGTGCAGGTCGCGCTCGGCGGCTGCCGCCGGACGCAGCGCCGTGCTGCGCAGCGGCGCCAGCGGCCGCGGCTGCATCAGCGCGCTGGCCTGCGCCGTGATCAGCGGCAGCCGCACGGTAAAGCAGGCGCCTTGTCCTTCGCCCGCGCTTTCCACGGCCACCGTGCCGCCATGCTGTTCCACCAGGTGTTTGACGATGGACAGGCCCAGCCCCAGGCCGCCGTGGCGGCGCGTGGACGAAGCATCGGCCTGGCGGAAGCGCTCGAACACATGGGCCAGGAATTCGGGGCCGATGCCGATGCCGGTATCACTGACGGTAATTTCCACCTGGCCTGCGCTTTCGCTGATGCTGATGTGGACGCTGCCATTGGTCTGCGTGAACTTGATGGCATTCGATAGCAGATTCCACACCACCTGCTGCAGGCGGCCCGGATCGGCGGCCACCATGCCGGTGGATTCGAAGCGGCATTGCAGCGTGATATTGCGCGCCGCCGCCGCCGGGCGCGCGGCGTCGATCGCCGCCTGCACCACGGCTTCCGGCTGCACGCTCTGCATATCGAGCAGCACCTTGCCGGACATGATGCGGCTCATGTCGAGCAGGTCTTCGATCAACTGAGCCTGTGCGCGCGCATTGCGCTCGATGGTCTGCAGGCCTTTCTCCATATCGGCCTGGCCCTTGCCGCCGCGCCGCAGCACCTGCGACCAGCCGAGGATGGCGGTCAGCGGCGTGCGCAGCTCATGCGACAGCGTGGCCAGGAACTCGTCCTTCATCTGGCTGCTGCGTTCCGCTTCCTCGCGCGCGCTGCGTTCGCTGATCAGCAGGCTGATGCGTTCCTCCGCTGCCAGCCGCGCCGCTTCGTTGAGGCGCGCATTGTCGATGGCGATGGCGGCCTGCGCGGCAATGCCGGCGAGAATGCGTTCGGTGCGCTCGTTGAACATATTCGGTTCAGGGTGGCCGAACAGCAGCGTGCCCGTCACATCGCCGGAGCGCGATACCACCGGCGCGGCGAGGAAACTGCGCATGCCTTTCAGCTGGCTCAGGCTTTCGTCCGGCGCGCAGCCGGGAAAGCTGTGCAGGTCATCGCAACGCGTGATGCCTTCGCCGTGCAGGCTGTTGCCGAACAGCAGGGTGGCGCGCGGGCGGTCCAGGTCGCCGTAGTCCGACACGGGCCGGCCGGCCAGCGTGTAAAGGGTGAGCGGGCCGCCATCGTGGTGGTTGTAGTAGAAGGCGCCGAAGCGCGCGCCGCTGATGCGGGTGGCGGCGTCCGTCACTTCCTGCAGCAGCGGCTGCAGGTCGCGGTGGCGGGCCAGCGCATTGCCGGTGCTGTTCAGCAGTTCCAGCACATTGGTTTCGTCGCGCAACGCTTCCTGGGCGCGCTTGACCTGGTCCACATCGGTGCTGGTGCCGAACCAGCGCACCATATGGCCCTCGCGGTCGCGCACCGGATTGGCGCGCGTGAGGAACCAGCGGTACTGGCCGTCGGCGCCGCGGATGGGGAACTCCATTTCGAAAGGCTGGCCGCTTTGTATCGCCTGCTGCCAGTGCGCGACCATGGGCGGGATGCAGGCCGGGTCATAGACCTGGCGCCAGCCGTCGCCCAGCATGTCGTCTTCCGTAGTGCCGGTGTATTCGAACCAGCGCTTGTTGTACCAGATCATGCCGCCGTCAGCCTGGGCGATCCAGGCCAGCTGCGGAATGGAATCGGCCAGCGCGCGCAGCTGTTCTTCACTGTGGCGCAGGCTGTCCTCGGCCGCCTTGCGTTCGGTGATGTCCTGCACCATGCCGGTAATGCCGCGCAGCTGGTCCGCATCGTCATAGCTGCCGTGGCCCACCACCGACAGCCAGCGCCGCTCGCCATGGTCGTCGATGCGGCATTCGATATCGAAGTCCTGGCGTGAGGAGAAGGCCCCCAGCAGGGCTTTGCGTGCCGGTTCGCGGTCCTGCTCATCCAGCCTTTCCTGCAGCGCGGCCCAGGAGATGGGCTGGTTGGCCGGCAGGCCGAAGATGCCGGCGGCACGCTGGCCCAGCATCACGCAGCCGCTGGCCGCATCCCAGCTCCAGTCGCCCAGGCGGGCCGAGGACATGGCAACCTGCAGCCGGTTGCTGTTCTCGCGCAGCGAGCGTTCCTGCTGCTTGCGCGCGTGGATGTCGGCGATCAGGCAGGTAAGTCCGGCGGCGGAGGGATAGGCGCGCACTTCCAGCCAGCGCTGGCGCGGCAGGTAGTAGAGCTCGAAGCTGCAGGCATGTTCGCGCTCCATGGCGAGACGGCATTGGGCTTCGAACACGGTGCCCAGCAGGGCAGGGACGGCGTCCCACAGCAGGCGGCCGGGCGGCGCGCCGCAGTCTTCCATGCACAGCAGCTCGCAGGCCGCCTGGTTCAGGTAGCTGATGGTCCAGTCGGGCGCAAAGACACCGAAGCCGTCAGAGATGCTGCCGAGTACGGCCTGAAGGCGGTCGGTGCTGTTGTTGTGGGGCGCCGTGTCGGCATCCTGCCCGGAGGAGAAAATCATGAAGGTCGGCTGCATCGATCAAGTGGCGGGGTCGTCCGCCGAGAGCCGATTGTAGCCTCAGGGTGCGGGCAGGGGCCGCACCGTTGACTGATAGTTACATGCTACGTGCCGGGGCTGATCTCGGCGGCGATACTTGAAAGAATCCCTTGCAGTTGCTCGATGTCATAAGGTTTCTGGATCGACATGGCAGGGAAGTCCAGGTGTTCGGTCAGCGAGCTGCTGTAACCGGAAGCGAAGACCACGCGCAGCACCGGATTTTCCCGCAATGCGGCCCGTGCCAGGTCCACGCCGGACATGCCGGGCAGGCTGACATCGCTCAGCAGCACATCGAAGCGGCCGCCCTGCAGCAGGCGCAGCGCTTCCTCGCCGCTTGGCGCCGCTTCAACCTGGTGACCGAAAGTGCGCAGCATCTCGCAGACCAGGTACTGTGCGTCGAGATTGTCTTCCACCACTAGCACGGACAGCGACTGGGCTGCCTGCTGCGGCTGGGCTGCGCCCGGCGGCGCAATGGTGCACAGGATGCCGGCCACGGCGCCGTCCTGTTCATGCACGGGCGTGTAGTGCAGGTCGAACAGGTCTTCCTGGGCATCGGGACCGCGCCACAGCTGCAGCGGCTGGCGGGGGTAAGTTTGCGCCTCGCCGGCCCAGGCCAGCTCCAGCACGGCCGGGTTCCAGCTCCACGCGGCGGGCAGCACCACCGGCACCGTGCCGCCCGGCACGCGCTCTTCCGGCAGGCCGGCCAGGCGCGCATAGCTCGCGTTATACAGCATCAGCTGCTGGCGGCCCCACATCAGCAGCATCGGCAGGGGCGTGTTCTGCATGATGTTGACCGTGACGCGCAAAGGCAGCGGCCAGTGTTCGGCCGGGCCTGCCGCAGTGTCGCTGGGGCCTTGTTGTTCGTTGGCTAGGGCTGGTGTCATGCTCGGGCGCTCCGCTGGCATTGTAAAAACGCAAATCGGAGAATACACCATGCGCCCGACAAATGCTGTTCCGGCACGCTGAGGAGCGGTCAATGCCAGAGTTTCGCGACCAAGAGGATGAATGAAACGATCAAGCTACCGGCCACACTGAAAATACCGATGTTTTTGATAAGCCGGTCCCGGCTTGCAGGGTCATAAATGTAGTCAATAATCTTTGACATGATTTTTTCTCCTCGCTAATCCGCCCAGAGATGAGTCATGCTGAACGATACGGCAGTAACCGCAGCCATCCAGATTGAGATTACCATTATGCGGGGTGGCCTGTCGTTTCCCCGCGCGGCTCTGCCCTCAGCATCTATCGCTCCCAGCCACGGCAAAAAAAAGGCCCGCTACGGGAGCGGGCCGAAGTCTATTCCTTTTGAGGAGAATAGAGGAGACAGGTGAATAATGCCTGATAGCGCAATCGTTTGCCAATGATATCTTGTGATGTACGTCATTCGTTTGGTGAATAATTCATTTCTCGCAGGAAAGTACAGGGGGATTTTCCCGCCATTTCGGGTCGTTCCACTGCGGCTGGTCATAGGGAATGTAGTTCATCCAGAACCAGGGCAGGCAGGCGCGGCCGACCAGTTTTTCCACCGTGGGCACGAAGATCGGCTGTCCATTCGAGCTGTTGGACATCAGCAGCACGCCGCTGCGGAGCTTGCGGAAGCCGATGGCGAAGTTGTTGGTGCCGTCGTCATTGCCTTCCTTGAAGAAGGTGGGGCCGGCCGGCGAATTGTAAAGCACCCAGCCCAGGCCGATGGTCAGGCCGAGCGGCTTGTTGGCCTCGGTTTCGCCCGGCCAGTGCGAGGGGAACTGCTTGGGCTGCACGATGGCCAGCTGCGGTTTGAACATTTCATCGAAGCCGGCTGGGGACAGGCCTTCGCCGCGCAGCACGCCGGCCAGGAAGCGGGCGTAATCTTCCGGTGTGGTGTCCATGGAGCCGGCAGCGCGCGGGCGGCTGCGCTGGCTGTGCCGCACTTCCTTGCCTTCTTTGTCGAAATGGGCGGTGACGCGGCCCGCGAAATCCGGGCGCCACACCATGCTGGTGTTGCGCATGCCGAAGCGGTCGAACACGCGCACCTGCATCAGCTCCGTCAGCGACTTGCCGCTGCGCTCCTCGATGATCAGCTGCAGGATGTGCAGGCCTTCCGCCGAATACACATAGCGCGAGCCGGGCGGATATTTGATGTCCAGCTTCTTGTCGTCATTGATCCAGCGGAAGTTCAGCATGCCCGTGGTGTGGGACAGCATCATGCGCGGCGTGAACAGTTTCCAGCGCGGGTCTGAGGCCAGGTCCGCCCAGTCCGGATATTCCGGCAGCGGCTTTTTCAGCAGCTCCGTCACCGGCGTGTCGAGCTTGAACAGGCCTTCTTCCACCAGCTGCATCGTCATATAGGCAAAGGCGGCCTTGGTCAGCGAGGCGCCGTACATGATGGTGTCGCTATGCAGGGGAATGTTTTTCGCCGGGTCTGCATAGCCGAAGGCCTGCTGGTAAACAATCTGCCCGTCGTTGATGACGGCGACTGCAAGGCCGGGGACTTTGGCCTCCGCCATCATGCGCCGGATTTCGGGCTCGATGGCGGCGGCGCTGCGCGGGCTGCCGTCCAGTGCCTTCCATGTGGAATCGGCATAGGCGGCGAGGGGAAGGGCAAAAAGTGCGGCGGCGAAAAATCTCTTCATTTTCACTCTGGACAAGCCGTTCGCTTCTGTCTATAATCTCGCTTCTTTCGGAGATGACACTTCGGAAGAAAGCAGAAAGCGCAGGCTTTTTAGTTGGGAAGAATTGCAGTGTACCGCGGTTCTCGGACGAAAGTTCAACCTTTCCAACATGAAATGAATGCGATATAATTTTGCTTCTTAGCGGCTGTAGCTCAGCTGGATAGAGTACTTGGCTACGAACCAAGGGGTCGTGGGTTCGATTCCTGCCAGCCGCACCAGAATTTAGTAGTAAAGAGTAGAAAGCAAGGCGGTGTCGACTGCCCTGTTATAATAAAGTTTTACGCGGCTGTAGCTCAGCTGGATAGAGTACTTGGCTACGAACCAAGGGGTCGTGGGTTCGATTCCTGCCAGCCGCACCAATATGAGGGACCAGATTGGAAGATCTGGTCCCTTTTTCTTTGCCCGCCTGCATGCTACATTTTGCGCATGCGAAATTCTTCCACGCCGGATTACGGCCGCTCCTTGCCGGCTGCCGGCCTCACCACTTACCGCCTTGGCGCCGTGCCGCCCGGCCTGCTGGAACGCCTGCCGCAAGGCCAGACTGAGCGCAACACCGCCGGACGCGCGCGCCTGTACGACGGTGTGCTCACCCCATCGCCGGAGACACGCTGGCTCGACCTCGGCCAGGCAGCTATCGGTGAAGACTTTATCTACCTGCCGGATTTCCTCAGCGCGGAGGAATGCCGCACCTTGTGCGCGGCTGCCGCGCAGCTGGAAGACAGGCAGGCCGTGGAAAACGTGCCGCTCGATTACTGGAAGGGCCGCATCCTGTACCACCACGATGTGGCGGCGGCCCTGCCGGATGCAGGCGCCATCATGTACCGCGCCCGGGCGGCCGCCATCGAACGCATCGCCGCACATTACGCGCTGTCGGCGCCGATCTACGCCGACACCATCCAGCTGGTGCGCTGGCCGGAAGGCATGCATATGCCGCCGCATTGCGACAACGCGAATGCGGACGGAAAACCACACTCTTCGCCGCACCGCAATTTCGCCAGCATCGTTTACCTGAATGACGATTACGAAGGCGGCGAGTTCTACCTGACTGCGCTCAATATCGTGATCAAACCCAGGGCTGGTGCGCTCGTTGCTTTCACCAGCGGGTGGCATCACGAGCACGCGGTGCTGAAAATCCGGCGCGGCACGCGCCTCACCATGCCCGCTTTTTATACTTTCGATCCCGCTTTCAGCAAGCATGGACTGCCGCGCTGACCAGAGGTCAGTTGGCAAGCGGCGCAAAATGCCTGATGATGTTCGCGCAACCACAAGGACTAGCGCATGACAACCATCACCTGCATCGAAGACCTGCGCCGCATCGCCGAACGCCGCGTGCCGCGCATGTTTTATGACTATGCCGATTCCGGCTCCTGGACCGAATCCACCTACCGTGCCAACAGCACGGACTTCGAGAAGATCAAGTTCCGCCAGCGTGTGGCGGTCGATATGTCCAACCGCACTTTGCAGACCACCATGGCGGGCCAGGAAGTATCGATGCCGGTGGCAATTGCGCCCACTGGCCTGACCGGCATGCAGCATGCGGACGGCGAGATTCTCGCGGCGCGTGCGGCGGAGCAGGCCGGTGTGCCTTTCACGCTGTCCACCATGAGTATTTGCTCGATCGAGGATGTGGCGGCCAACACCAGCAAGCCCTTCTGGTTCCAGCTGTATGTGATGAAGGACCGCGCCTTCATCGAGCGCCTGATCGACCGCGCCAAAGCCGCGAACTGCTCGGCCCTGGTGCTCACGCTGGACCTGCAGGTGCTGGGCCAGCGCCACAAGGACATCCGCAACGGCCTGTCTGCGCCGCCGCGCCTCACGCTGCCGAATATCGTGAACATGGCGACCAAGCCGCGCTGGTGCCTGGGCATGCTGGGCACGAAACGCCGCCAGTTCGGCAATATCGTGGGCCATGCGACTTCGGTGTCGGACATGTCTTCGCTGTCGTCGTGGACCAGCCAGCAGTTCGATCTCACCCTGTCGTGGAAGGATGTGGAGTGGGTCAAGCAGCGCTGGGGCGGCAAGCTGATTATCAAGGGCATCATGGATGCCGAAGACGCGCGGCTTTGCGTGGAAAGCGGTGCCGATGCGCTGATCGTGTCCAACCACGGCGGCCGCCAGCTGGATGGCGCGCAGTCCTCGATTGCGGCGCTGCCGGGCATTGCGGCAGCGGTCGGCAAGGAGATTGAAGTGCATATGGACGGCGGCATCCGCTCCGGCCAGGATGTGATCAAGGCGCTGGCGCTGGGTGCGCGCGGCGTTTATATCGGGCGCGCCTTCCTGTACGGATTGGGCGCGATGGGCGAGGCGGGCGTGCGCCGCAGCCTGGAGATCATCCGCAATGAACTCGATATCACGATGGCCTTCTGCGGGCTGCGGGACGTGAAGAAGGTGGACCGGAACATCCTGCTGCCCGGCACCTTCCCCGAATAGAACTTACAGCGCGGCGGCGATCAGCCGTGCTGCGGAGGCCAGGATATCCGGGCGCGAGTCGATTTTTTCTTCCTTGCGCACGGAGTACATGGCGGCCACCACCGGCGCCCGGCCCGGCGGCCAGATGATGGCGATGTCGTTATTGCTGCCGTAGGCCCCGGCGCCGGTCTTGTCGCCGACCTTCCAGTCTTTCGGCAGGCCTGCGCGCATGCGCGCAGCGCCGGTCGTATTCCCCACCAGCCATTCGAGCATCAGCTCGCGTTGCGCGGCAGGCAGCGCGTCGCCCAGCGCGATCTTGCGCAGCGACTGGGCCATGGCGCGCGGCGTGGTACTGTCGCGCGGATCGCCGGGGATGGCGGTATTCAGTTCGGTCTCCCAGCGGTCGAGGCGGAAGGCCTGGTCGCCGATGCTTCGCGCGTACGCCGTGACGTCGGCCGGGCCGCCCAGTTCCTTCATCAGCAGGTTGGCGGCGGCGTTGTCGCTGTAGCGCATGGTGGCGTCGCACAGTTCCTGCACGGTCATGCCGGTATCCAGGTGTTTTTCCGTAATCGGAACGTGGAACACCATGTCGGCTTTGGTGTAGCGGATGCGTTTGGAAAGCAGGCCAGGCTGCGTGATGCTCTTCTGCAGGATGGCCGCCGACAGCATCATCTTGAAGGTGCTGCACATCGCGAATGCTTCATCCGCGCGGTAGCTGAACTCGCGGCCCGTGCCGGTGTCGATGGCGTAGATGCCGAGGCGGCCATCGAGGTCTTTTTCCAGCGCGGCAAAGGCGTCCTCGATTTTTGCAGGCGCGACGGCGCGGGCAAGGGCGGGAAGCAGGGGCAGGGCGGCGGCTGCCAGCACGACGCGGCGGCGATTCGGTGAGACGGTCAAGATGGGCACTCCCTCAGTGGACAATGCCGGCGATTGTACTCCCGAACCCCGCCTGTGCGGCCGTCAGAGGCGTTGCGCGTTGAAGGTGTCGCACTGGGCGATGGTGCCGCCTTCCAGCCCGGTGCGGAACCAGCGCACGCGCTGTTCGGAGGAGCCGTGCGTGAAGGAATCCGGCACCACCTGGCCTTGCGACTGGCGCTGCAGCGCATCGTCGCCGATGGCCGTTGCGGCTTTCAGCGCCGCCTCCACATCGCCCTGTTCCAGGATCTGGCGCGAGCGGTTCGCATGGTGCGCCCACAGTCCGGCAAAGCAGTCGGCCTGCAGTTCGAGCTTCACGGAGAGCGCATTGCCGGCCTTCTGCGAGGCGCGCTGCTGCGCATTGTGCACCTGGTCGCTGATGCCCATCAGCTTCTGCACATGGTGGCCCACTTCATGCGCAATCACATAGGCTTGTGCGAATTCGCCGCTGACGCGGAAGCGCTCTTGCATCAGCTGGAAGAAGCTCAGGTCCAGGTAGACTTTCTGGTCGCCCGGACAGTAGAACGGCCCGGTGGCCGACTGGCCGGTGCCGCAGGCCGTGCCAATGGCGTTTTCGAACAGCACCAGGCGCGGCGGCTGGTAGGCCTGGCCTTCCTGCTTGAACAGGGCGCCCCAGGTATCTTCCGTGTCGGCCAGCACCACCGAGACGAATTTGCCCATCTGGTCTTCCGGCTTGCTGGTTGGCCCGTCGGCCTGCTGCTGCACCGGCACGCCGCCGCCGCTCATCAGGCTCAGTACCGTCGAGGGATTGATGCCGAAGACGTAGGAGATGATCAGCGCCACAATCACCCCGCCGATGCCGATGGACTTGCCGCCTATGCCGAAACCGCCGCCGCCTCCGCCGCGCCGGTCTTCCACATTATCGCTTTCCCGATTGCCTTCCCATTTCATGCCGAGCTCCTTTTTTGTGGTTTTTTTGACTATACGTGGAACGGCTGCCGGATGGCGCACGGGGCCTCGCATTCGCCCATTTCGTCGCCTTGAAACCGGGCTTCGTCGCCGCGCTGTGGATTTCGTCGTAAAACCGCCAGTGGCTTGCGGTGATCTGCTATCGTCACTCCCAATCCGTATCCCTACAAGGAAATAATTGTGATCACTGGCGCCTTTTACCTCTTCCGCCTCGCAATGGCCTGGACGCTCGTCTATATGGCGGCGTCGATTACGCTGATCAAACTCTTTTTCGACGACGGCGAGCATATCGACGGCGGCTGGGTTGTCTTCATCGGCTTCCTGCTCGTCAGCTACGTGATCGTGGTGGCCTTCTCCCACCTGCGCCGCGTGCACCTGATTGCCGGCCGCTTCAACAGCGATACCGTCTCCAGCCGCCAGCGGCGCCAGATCGAAGTGCCGTTCGAGGCCGGCGAGGCCTTCGACATGGTGGACGCCGCGATCCGCGAGCTGCCCGGCAGCGACCAGGTGGACAGCGCCCGCGACAGCCTGCAGGTGCGGGCCCGCGTGCGCCGCATCGATCCCTATGCGGCCGAAAGCGGCGGCATGCGCCTGGCGCGCCTGCTGGGTGTGAGCCGCAACCAGATCCTGGCGATGGTCACGCCGAACGACGGCGCGGGCAGCCTGATGCTGATCTGCGAACCGGCCCGCCCCGCATGGACCGACTGGTTCCTGGTGGACGACGGCACCAACCTCGAAAATGCGGAAGCCATTACCCGTTCGCTGACCCGCCGCGTGGCCCAGCGCCGCCGCAGCGAGCAGGCCGACGTGAAGGAAGCCGTCACCGAGAAAGAGCTGACGGTGGCCAAACTGAACCTGCTGCACGCCCAGGTGGAGCCGCACTTCCTGTACAACACCCTGGCCAGCGCCCAGATCCTGACCCGCAGCGACCCGGCCCGCGCCGATGAAATGCTGGGCAACCTGATTCTCTACCTGCGCCATTCCATGCCGCGCACCGAGGACGCGCTGTCCACCATCGGCGCGGAACTTGAGCGGGCGCGCGCCTACCTGGATATCCTCAAAATCCGCATGGGCGCACGGCTGATGCCGCAGATCCAGGTGCCGGCCAACCTGATGTCCGTGCCTTTCCCTACCATGATGCTGCAGACGCTGGTGGAGAACGCCATCAAGCACGGGCTGGAACCGAAACCCGGCGGCGGCACGATCTGGATCTTCGCGGCGGCCACCAGCGGCACGGTGTCGGTGACAGTGGCCGACGACGGGCGCGGCTTCAGCCAGGATGGCGGCGGTACCGGCATCGGCCTGCGCAATGTGCGGGAACGCCTGAACCTGATCTACGGCGCCGGCGCTTCGCTGTCCATCGTGTCCAATTTCCCGGAAGGCGTGGCGGCAACGATTACCGTGCCCGCCATCGGCGTAGACCAGCCGCAGAAAGAAAGCGCGAACCATGTCTGAACTGCGCTGCATCATCGCGGAAGATGAATCGCTGCTGCGCGACGCGCTGATGACCGAACTGCGCGCCGCCTGGCCGGAACTGGATATCGTGGCGGCCTGCGAAGACGGCGGCAGTGCGCTGGAAGAAATCAGCGAGCAGCAGCCGGATGTAGTCTTCCTCGACATCCGTATGCCCGGCATGAGCGGCATGGATGTGGCGCAGGCAATGCTGGAGCAGGGCCTGCGCTCGCAGATCGTATTCGTCACTGCCTACGACCAGTACGCGATTGACGCGTTCGAGAAGGGCGCAGTGGACTACCTGCTGAAGCCCGTCACCCGCGAACGGCTGGCGGCCACCGTGCAGCGCCTGAAGGAGCGCGCGGCGCGCGGCAGCGCCCAGCCTGCGGCGCTGGCGGAACTGCTGCAGCAGCTGAATGCCACGCTGAAGCCGGCCAGCAAGGCGCCCGCGCTGACCTGGCTCACAGCCAGTTCAGGCAACGATACGCGCCTGATCATGATCGATGACGTGTGCTACTTCCGTTCGGATAACAAGTACACGGTGGTGATGACGGCCGAAGGCGAAGCGCTGCTGCGCAAGCCGATCTGCGAACTGCTGACCGTGCTGAACCCGGACACCTTCAAGCAGATCCACCGCTCCACCATCGTCAACCTGAAGGCGGTGTCCGCCATCACGCGTGATGAATTCGGCAAGGGCGTGCTGCGACTGCGCAACCGGCCGGAGACGCTGCAGGTCAGCCAGCCCTTCATGACGCAGTTCAGGAATATGTAGGCGGCTTGTCGAGGAGTGCGCGCAGCTGCCGGATATAGGTGCGGCTGGCGCGCAGCGGCGTGCCGTCCTGCAGGCGCAGCAGGGCATCCTGGTTGCTCAGGCAGCGCATTTCGCTGAGCTGCGAAATGCGCACGATGGCCGAGCGGTGCACCCGCACGAATTCGGCGGGATCGAGCTGTGAGGACAGCCGCTGCAGCGATTCCCGCACCATGAAGCGCTTGCCCGCGGCGTGCAGCACCGCATAGTCGCCATCAGCCTCGATCCAGCTGATGTCGACCGTGCGCACGAACACCTGCCGGGCCCCGACCCGCACCGTAAACATCTGGGTAAACGTCTCTTTCGGAACGCCGGCCGGCGAAGGGCGGCGGTAGGGCAGGGCGCGGTGAGCCCGTTCCAGTGCTTCGTCGAAGCGGTCGTCATCGATCGGCTTGAGCAGGTAGTCGATAACGTCCAGTGAGAAGGCCTGCAATGCAAACTGGTCATATGCCGTGAGCAGGATCGCCATCGGCCGCTCCTCCGGCTTGAGCGTGGAAAGGACCTTCAGTCCATCCATGCCCGGCATTTCAATGTCGATCAGCACCAGGTCCGGCCGGCAGAGCGGGATGCCTTCGAGCGCGGCCAGTCCATCCGCAAAGTCGGCCACCACTTCAATGCCGCGCCGTTCCTCCAGCCGGGCGCGCACGCCGCTGCGCGCCAGCGGCTCGTCGTCGATGATCGCAACGCGCATCATGCGGCCCTTACCATGTCTGCGTACTGGGCCTGCCGCAGCGGCAGGGTGATGCGGACCGAATAGCCGCCATCTGCGCCCCGCGCATGGCTGAACTCATGCTGGTCCGGATAGAGCCTGGCAAGCCGCTCGGCGATATTGGACAGGCCGATGCCTTTTTCCTCGCCCGCCTCGGCCTCGCCCGCACCGTCGTTATCCACGCGGATGGCCAGTGTGCTCCCTTCGCATTCCAGGTAGATGGCGAGCCGGCCCGTGCCCTGCATGCGCGCTATGCCATGCCGAATGGCGTTCTCGATCAGCGGCTGCAGGATGAGGTAGGGCACCATGGCGTTCAGCACGCGCGGGCCGATGCGCATGTCCACGTGCAGCCGCTCGCCCAGGCGGGCCTTCTCGATATTGAGATAGGTATCGGTCAGGGCCAGTTCTTCGGCCAGCGAGTGTTCGTGCTTGCCGTATTCCTCCAGCGTGGCGCGCAGGAATTCGGCCAGCCGCGTCACCATGCGCGTTGCTTCCCGGTTGCGCTGCGATACGATCAGGGCCGAAATGGCATTCAGGGTATTGAACAGGAAATGCGGATGCAACTGGTAGCGCAGCGCGTGCAGTTCCGCATCGCGCGCAGCGAGCTGCGCCCGGGCCATGTCGAGCTGTGAGCGGCCCAGCGCCACGTAGTAGGCGGCGCCCGTATGCACCGCGCAAAAACCGAGCAGTGCGAGCCAGCAGCCATCGAGTCCGCGGTAGAGATCGTCCCAGCGGTAGTCCCGGTACAGGCCAATGGCAACGGCAAGCAGTTGGCCCATGACGCTGTTCACCAGCGTCATGGCATACGTGACGGCGAGCAGGACCAGCAGGGTGCGTCCCCAGCTGTACTCGCGCCGCCACATCCAGCGCTGCAGCGCCGCCAGCGGGAACAGCCACAGGAGATCGCTGCACAGGAACATGGCCCGGAACAGCAGCGCGTAGCCATGGCCATAGTCCGGCAGGCTCAGAACCGCCATGCAGGCGGTCATGGCGAGCGCGGCGAGCATGGGCAGGGAGCGCGGCACCGCCGCCAGGTCGATGCGCGGCGCAGCTATGGGGACGGGCGACGGTGGCATGATCGGCAATTTACGTGAAACAGCCATTCTAGCGCCCCTCAGTTGCCGATGGAAAATACCATCGAGCTGATTTTCCAGCCCTGTTCCGTTCGCACCACATGCCAGGATTCGGCGCCCCGGTTGGTGACTTTTCCGTCCTCAAGGAAGTCGAAATCGAAATACACCGTGCCGATGTAACCGTTGGTATGAATCTGCACCTTGTAGAACTTCTCTTCGATCGGCACCTTGCTCTCGCCGATAAATTTCACGAAGCCCTTGTAGTTCGACGGGCGCACACGCGGCATGTCCGGGCGTTTCGCCTTTGCCGCCGCAAACTCCTGGTCATCCAGCACGGTGAGCCAGCTGTTGTTCTCGGGGAGGAAAAGGGCGCCCAGCGCGGCGGCATCCTTGTCGATGATATTGCGCTGGAACTGCTGTACCAGCTGTTCAATTTCGCGTACCGATTCCGCCTGCGTAGTGGCGGCTGCACAGCCCAGGTGCAGCATGCCTGCAATGAGCAGGCCTGCGAGATATTTCATTATTATTCTCCAATAGTGTCAGGAGCTTCCGACTCTATGGGAGACGCGGTTTTCCAGCCACCGCACTGCGCCAGGACGTGCGGCAGCTGCGCCGAACCGGTTGGCCGTGTGGCGCTCAGCCGACGACGTTGTTCGGCTGGCCGCGCTCGAAGGCTTCCACATTGTCGACCAGCTGGTCGGCAAGGGCCTGCATGGCCTGGGTGCTGGCCCATGCGGAATGGGGCGTGAGCAGGAAGTTGGGCAGGCGCAGGTTCAGCAGCACATGGTCTTCGGGCGGCGGTTCCTGCGTCAGCACGTCGAAACCGGCACCCGCGATGGTGTTCGTGATGAGGGCTTCCGCCAGCGCCACTTCGTCCACCAGGCCGCCGCGCGCGGTATTGATCAGGATGGCCGACGGCTTCATGCGTTTCAGTTCGGCCGCGCCGATGATATGGCGCGTCGTGTCGTTCAGCGGGGCGTGCAGGCTGAGCACGTCCGAGGTTTCCAGCAGCTCGCCGAAGCTCACATTGCGCACCAGCGGATCGTCCGCCGGCGTGCGTGTGTGGACCACGATTTCCATGCCGAAGGCCCGGGCCAGCTGCGCCACGCCCTTGCCCAGCGCGCCGTAGCCCAGCAGGCCAAGGCGGCTGCCATGCAGGTCGCGGATAGGATGGTGGAACAGGCAGAAGCGCGGCGATTTCTGCCACAGGCCCGCTTCGATATCGGCGCGGTAGGCCAGCAGGTTGCGGCGCAGTGCGAGGATCAGCGCGAAGGTGTGCTCGGGCAGCGCGGCATAGGCGTAGTTGCGGATGTTCGACACCACGATGCCGTGCTGCTTCGCGGCGGCCAGGTCGATGATGTCGGTGCCGGTGGCGGCCACCGCGATCAGCTTGAGTTCCGGCAGTTGGGCCAGCGCCTCGGCGCGCAGCGGCACCTTGTTGGTGATGGCGATGGTGGCGCCGCGCAGGCGCTCGATGGCCTCGGCCGCTGTGCTGGCCGCGTACTCGGTCCATTCGTGCGCAAACACGGGACGGCGCACATTGGCGATCAGGCTGTCGCGGTCCAGGAAAACGATCTTGTGGCTCATATGGCGGCCTCCGGTACAAGTGGCTGGGCGGCCGGCGCACGCATGCGCATGCCGGGGTGGTTGGCAAGCAGTTCGGACACCCATTCCACGAACACGCGTACCTTGGCCGACAGGTGGCGGTTCTGCGGGTAGACCACATGGATCGGCAGCGGGTCCGTCACCCAGTCCGGCAGCAGGCGCACCATGCTGCCGTCCGCCACATATTTGTCCAGCAGGTAGTCCGTCATCTGGATCACGCCCAGGCCGGACAGGCCGGCCACCACGTAGGCGTTGGAGTCGTTCAGCGCGATCACGCCCGGCATCGGCACCTGGATGCGTTCGCCGTCCCGCGTAAAGTCCCAGTCGTAGATCTTGCCGGTCTTGGCCGAGAAGTAGTTGACGCAGCGGTGGTTCACCAGCTCGCGCGGGTGGGTGGGCGTGCCGAAGCGCGCCAGATAGCCCGGGGAGGCCGCGGTGAAGAAATTGACCACGCCGATGCGGCGTGCGATCAGGGTGGAATCACCCAGCGCGCCGCCGCGCACGGCGCAGTCCACGCCTTCCTCGATCAGGTCTACCGGGCGGTCGCTGCTGCCCAGTTCGAGCTGGATATCGGGATACCGTTCGAAAAAATCGGGCAGGGCAGGCACCAGGATTTCGCTGGAAAAACCGGTCGGTGCATCCACCCGCAGGCGTCCGCTGGGGCTGAGCCGGGTGCGCGACAGCGATTCCTCCGCTTCGCGCACATCCGCCAGGATGCGCAGGCAGCGCTCATAGTAGGCGGCGCCGTCGGCCGTGACGGAGACGTGGCGCGTGGTGCGGTGCAGCAGCTTGACGGAAAGCGCCGTCTCCAACCCCTGTATCAGAGTGGAAACCGTGGCTTTCGGCAGCTGCAGCACCTCGGCGGCGCGCGTGAAGCCACCGGCGTCCACCACCTGCACGAAAACCTCCATCGCCTGCAATTTGTTCATCCGCCTGCGCCCTTTGCTCGTCCAAACCCTGTCACCCAGATGTCATTGTTCGGAATTCTGAACAATGATTTCGCCGTTAGCGTATTTATCAGATTGTAGAACAAGTCTATAGTTGACGCACTGCATCAAGGTAAATGCAACTTTTTAGCGGCACAACAGGAGTTTGAGATGAAACATCGTGATGGAATCTTTGCAACGGTAGCAGTGGCGCTCAGCTCGCTCGCGCTGGCGGGCATGGTGTACACCGATGAGTTCTCCCAGGCGGCGAGCGTGGAAGCCAAGGGGTTTGATGCGCTGCGCACCGAAGTGCTGCGCGGCGAGCAGCCGGCCAAGCCGCAATCCGGCCTGAAAGTGCTGACCGCCAACGCGGGCGAAAAGGTGGCGCAGCAATGAAAAAGGACACCCTGCACGAACTGGCGCCGCTGGCAGCCGACCTGAAACTGCGCGACATTGAAGTCGGCGGTGCGGAAGGTCCGCTGGCGGGGCGCCTGTTCACGGCAGGCGGCGCGGGCAAGCGCGACACGCTGATCGTGTTTTTCCACGGCGGCGGCTTTGTCGGCGGCTCGATCGACGAGGGCAAGGAGTTCCTGAGCCATCTCGTCAGCATGAATACGAATACGGTGGGCCTGGCGGCGGGGTATACGCTGGCCACCACGAAGCCCTTCCCGGCGGCGGTGGAAGATGCACACGCCGTGCTGATGTGGGCGAAGAAGAATAAAACCAAGCTGAGCTGGAGCGGCAAGCGCCTGGTGGTATCCGGCATCGAAGCCGGCGCCAACCTGGCGGCCGTGGTGGCCCTGATGGCGCGCGACCGTGGCGGTCCGGCGCTGGCAGGCCAGGTGCTGATCATGCCGATGCTCGATCCCGGCCTGTCCACCTGCTCCATGCGCGAACTGCCGAGCTGCCCGGATAAAGCTGCCGTGGCCGACCAGTGCGCCGCCGCTTACCGCGGCTACCTGCCGAATGCGGCCGACCGTACCCATCCGTACGCTTCGCCGCTGCAGTCGAGCCGCCTGAAGAACCTGCCGCCAGCGCTGATCCTGTCCGCCGAGGAAGATCCGCTGCGCGACGAAGCTGAACAATACGGTGCGAAGCTGATTGCCTGCGGCATCACTACCACTGTGAAGCGCCTCCCGCCGCCGCCGCTGGAACCGGGGGGACGAAACGAATGCGCCTGTGTGTTTGCCATGGGCGAAATCGCGGCCTTTATCGCCGGTGACGGAGGAACGGAAGCCCCACCGGCATAATGGATATATCAACAATTTCGTTTACATATTGTCGGGCTAACAGTATATTGCTGCGACGAGTGTAGGCACCAGCTTTCCAAACCAGCAGTTCCTGAAAAACGCGCTATTTCAGCGCGGTGGACTCGCTTTTGCCTGTGTTTTGCAGGCGGCGGTGGGTACCGCTCAAATCATTATTATTTTTCATAGAAAAAGGGGTTAAAAATGAAAAAATTTAAAGAAATGACAGCTAAGGCGCGACCGATGATCGCAGCGCTGGCCGTCGCCGGCCTGGCTGCGGCAACGCTGGCCGGCTGCGACAGCGCCAACGGCAAGGCCGCGGAAGCGCCTGCTGCGGGCGGTCCTCCGATCTCTGCTGCCACCGTCATCGAAAAACAAGTGTCCGAGACCCAGGAGTTCTCCGGCCGCCTGGAAGCGATCGACCACGTTGAAATCCGCGCCCGCGTCAGCGGCTTCATCACCGCCGTCAATTTCAAGCCGGGCAGTGAAGTGAAGAAGGGCGATGTGCTGTTCGTGATCGACCAGCGTCCGTATGCAGCCGAAGCGGCACGTGCTGAAGCGGCTGCACATTCCGCCAAAGCCCGTGCCGACCTGGCCCGCCTGGAGCTGACCCGTGCCGAACGCCTGCTGGCCGACAAGGCCATCGCACAGCGCGAATACGACGAGCGTGCATCGAGCCTGAAAGAGCTGGACGCCAACGCCCGTGCCGCCCAGGCGCAGTATGAATCCGCGAAACTGAACCTGGCCTACACGCAGGTGACGTCGCCGATCAACGGCCGCGTATCGAAAGCGGAAATCACGCTGGGCAACCTGGTGGATGCTTCCGCCGTGCTGACCTCCGTGGTCTCGCTGGACAAGATCTACGCCAGCTTCGACGGCGATGAAAGCACCTATCTGCGCGTTGGCGCCCAAGCCCACAAAGGCCAGCCCGTGGTGGTAAAAGTCGGCCTGGCCAACGAAGAAGGCTTCCCGCATGAGGGCAAGCTGGAATTCGTGGACAACCAGTTGAACCCGCAGACCGGCAGCGTGCGCATGCGCGCCACCTTCGCCAATGCAGACCGTGCGCTGGCCCCCGGCCTGTTCGCCCGCGTGCAGCTGGGCGGCGGCGCCGACCAGACCAACGCGATCCTGATCAATGACCGCGCCGTGGGCACGGACCAGAACCGCAAGTTCGTGTTCGTGGTGGGCAAGGACAGCAAGGCCGAATACCGACCAGTGAAACTGGGACCGACTATCGATGGCCTGCGCGTAGTGCGTGAAGGTCTGAAGCCGGGCGAGAAGATCGTGGTCAACGGCCTGCAGCGCGTACGTCCGGGCGCCCCGGTCACCGCGCAGCCGGTCGCCATGGATGCCAACCTGGCCAACGCACAGCAGCAACCTGAAAAGAAAAAAGACGACAAAGTCGCCGTTGCCGATACCGGCACGAAGGCTTCGTCCAAACAATAAAGGAACACAGCGATGAATTTCTCACGCTTCTTTGTCGATAAGCCGATCTTTGCGGCCGTCTTATCGATCATTATCTTCGTCGCGGGCCTGATCGCCATCTTCAAGCTGCCGATCTCGGAATACCCCGACGTGGTGCCGCCTTCGGTGGTGGTGCGCGCCCAGTATCCTGGCGCGAATCCGAAGATCATTGCCGAAACCGTTGCTGCGCCGCTTGAGGAGCAGATCAACGGGGTCGAGAACATGCTGTACATGTCCTCGCAAAACACTTCGGACGGCGCACTGGCCCTGACCGTGACTTTCGCCATCGGCACCAATGTCGAACAGGCGGAAACCGCAGTGCAGAACCGTGTGCAGCGCGCGCTGCCGCGCTTGCCGGAAGAGGTCCGCCAGATCGGCGTGACCACGGTGAAGTCTTCGCCGAACCTGACCATGGTGGTCCACCTGAAATCGCCGGACGGCCGTTACGACGACCTGTACCTGCGGAATTACGCGGTGCTGAACATCAAGGACCAGCTGGCCCGCCTGCATGGCATGGGCGAGGTGCAGCTGTTCGGTTCCGGCGACTACGCAATGCGCGTGTGGCTCGATCCGCAGAAGGTGGCGGCGCGTAACCTGACCGCAGGCGATGTGGTGCAGGCGATCCGCGAGCAGAACGTGCAGGTGGCGGCCGGTGTGATTGGCCAGGGGCCTGCCAAGGATGCCGACTTCCAGCTCACCGTGAACACGCAGGGCCGCCTGCAGTCGGTGGAAGAATTCGGCAATATCGTGGTGAAGACCAATGAAGATGGCGCCACCACGCTGCTGAAGGATGTGGCGCGCCTGGAGATGGGCTCCAACTCCTATGCGCTGCGCTCCCTGCTGAACAACAAATCGGCAGTGGCAATCCCGATCTTCGAAGCCCCGAATGCGAATGCGCTGCAGCTGTCCACCGACGTGCGCAACCGCATGAAGGAACTGTCCAAAGATTTCCCGGAAGGCGTCGAATACGATATCGTGTACGACCCGACCCAATTCGTGCGTGAGTCGATCGACTCCGTGATTCACACGCTGATCGAGGCGATCATCCTGGTTGCGCTGGTGGTGATTATCTTCCTGCAGACATGGCGTGCTTCGATCATCCCGCTGCTGGCTGTGCCGGTATCGGTGGTGGGTACCTTCGCCGTGATGCTGGGCTTCGGCTTCTCGATCAACACCCTGTCGCTGTTCGGTCTGGTGCTGGCCATCGGTATCGTGGTCGACGATGCGATCGTGGTGGTGGAGAACGTGGAACGTAATATCGAGAACGGCCTGTCGCCGCGCGATGCCACCATCCAGGCCATGAAGGAAGTGAGCGGCCCGATCATCGCGATTGCACTGGTGCTGTGCGCCGTGTTCGTGCCGATTGCTTTCGTGTCCGGCCTGACTGGCCAGTTCTACCGCCAGTTCGCACTGACCATCGCGATTTCGACCGTGATCTCGGCATTCAGCTCGCTGACCCTGGCGCCTGCGCTGTCGGCAGCCCTGCTGAAAGCGCACGATGCGCCGAAAGACCCGCTGACCCGCTTCATGGACAAGGTGTTCGGCCGCTTCTTCAAGGCCTTCAACAAGTTCTTCGGCCGCGCATCGCATGGCTACGAGACGGGCGTGAAGGGCGTGCTGCGCCGCAAGGGCGCCTCGCTGGTGGTGTACGCACTGCTGGCAGTGGCAGGCCTGTTCATGTTCAAGGCTGTGCCGCCGGGCTTCGTGCCGGCGCAGGACAAGCAGTACCTGATCGGTTTTGCGCAGCTGCCTGACGCCGCATCGCTGGACCGCACCGATGCCGTGATCCGCAAGATGTCCGACATCGCCAAGGATATCCCTGGCGTGGAGAACTCGATCTCCTTCCCGGGCCTGTCGATCAACGGCTTCACCAATGCGCCGAACGCCGGTATCGTGTTCGTGGGCCTGGAGTCTTTCGACAAGCGTAAGGACAAGAGCAAGTCCGCCGAAGCGATTGCCGCTGAAGTGAACAAGCGCATGGGCGTGATCGAAGATGCATTCGTGATGGTGCTGTCGCCACCGCCAGTCAATGGCCTGGGCACCACCGGCGGCTTCAAGCTGATGATCGAAGACCGCGGCAACCTGGGTCCGGATGAACTGTACAAGGCTGTGCAGGCATTGCAGATGAAGGCATGGCAGACGCCGGAGCTGGCAGGCGTGTTCTCCAGCTACCAGATCAACGTTCCGCAGCTGTTCGCAGATGTGGACCGCGTGAAGGCGAAGCAGCTGGGCGTGCCGCTGGCCACCATCTACCAGACCTTGCAGATCAACCTTGGTTCGCTGTATGTGAATGACTTCAACCAGTTTGGCCGTACCTACCAGGTGCGGGTGCAGGCTGACGCGCAATTCCGTTCGCAAGCCGAGCAGATCGCGCAGCTGAAAGTCCGCAACAACAAGGGCGAGATGATCCCGCTGTCGTCGCTGATGCAGATCAAGGACACCTATGGTCCTGACCGTGTGCAGCGCTACAACAACTACGTGGCAGCGGACATGAACGGCGGCCCGGCACCTGGCGTGTCGTCCGGCCAGGCGCAGGCCATCATGGAAAAACTCGCGAAGGAAACGCTGCCGAAAGGTATTACGTATGAGTGGACCGAGCTGACCTACCAGGACATCCTGGCCGGTAACACCATGATCTACGTGTTCCCGCTGTGCGTGCTGCTCGTGTTCCTGGTGCTGGCGGCGCAGTATGAAAGCTGGACCCTGCCGCTGGCTGTGATCCTGATTGTGCCGATGTCGATCCTGTGTGCGCTGATTGGCGTGAAACTGACCGGCGGCGACAACAACATCTTCACCCAGATTGCATTGTTCGTGCTGGTCGGCTTGGCGTCGAAGAACGCGATTCTGATCGTGGAATTCGCCCGCGAACTGGAAGACCACGGCCGTTCGATCGTTGAAGCCGCACTGGAAGCTTGCCGCCTGCGTCTGCGTCCGATCCTGATGACGTCGATCGCATTCATCATGGGCGTGCTGCCACTGGTGTTCTCCAGCGGTGCAGGTTCGGAAATGCGCCATGCAATGGGCGTTGCGGTGTTCGCCGGCATGCTGGGCGTGACCTTCTTCGGTCTGTTCCTCACGCCAGTGTTCTATGTGCTGCTGCGTACCCTGGCTGTGAAGCTTGAGAAGAAATCCCCGGTTGCCGACAAGGCGGCCGCACAACTGGAAGGGAGCCACTAATTATGAACCGCATGATCGCCATGGGAGTGGCGCCGCTGATGGCAATTCTGCTGACAGCCTGCGCTGCCCCTGAGTTCAAACAGCCTGCGATGGAAGTTCCCGCTGCCTTCAAGGAGCCGCAGGCCGAAGTGAAAACCGCTGCCGACGGCACGCAATGGAAGGTGGCGCAGCCTGCCGAACAGCAGCCGCGCGGCGAGTGGTGGCTGGCATTCAACGATCCGGCCCTGAATGAGCTGATCGCCGAAGCCACCCGCAACAACGCCAACCTGGCCGTGGCCGCGGCCCGCGTGAAGCAGGCCCGCGCCATCGCCGGCATCGCCGAAGCGGACCGCATTCCGCAGATCGGCGTAGGCGTGGGCGCACAGCGCACCCGCTCCTCGGCCCTGGAACTGGGCCTGCCGGCCGGCACCCCGGTGCAGCCGCAGACCAGCTACACGGCGAACCTGACGGCCAGCTATGAAGTGGACCTGTTCGGCCGCGTGTCGTCCAACGTTGCCGCCGCACGCGGCGACGCGGCGACGGTGGAAGCGAACTACCGCTCCGTGCTGCTGGCCCTGCAGGCCGACGTAGCCCAGACCTATTTCCGCCTGCGCGCCACGGACGCCGAACTGGCGACCGTGGAGCAGACGGTCCGCCTGCGCGAAGAAAGCGTGAAGGTGAATCAGCGCCGCTTCGACCTGGGTGACATTGGCGAGTTCGATCTGTCCCGTGCCAAGACCGAGCTCTCGACCACCCGCGCCGAAGCGATCGGCCTGCAACGCCAGCGCACCACGGCCGAGCATGCGCTGGCCGTCCTGCTGGGCAAACCGGCGGCCAGCTTCACGGCCGGCGTGAGCCCGCTGCTCGATTCTGCGTTGATGCCGTCGATTCCTGCCGGCCTGCCGTCTTCGCTGCTGGAGCGCCGTCCGGACATCGCCGCTGCACAGCGTGCGATGGAAGCGTCCAACGCCCGCATCGGCGTGGCGCGTTCCGCCATGTTCCCGGCGCTGAACATCAGCGCCAATGGCGGCGGCGTGTCCGACCACTTCTCGGACGTGTTCAAGTGGAGCAGCCGTTCCTGGGTGCTGGGCGCGCTGATGTCCATGCCGCTGATCGATGGTGGCCGCAACCGCAACAACATCACGCGCAGCGAAGCGGCGCTGGAAGAGTCGGTAGGTAATTATCGCCAGAGCGTGCTGACGGCCTTCGCCGAAGTGGAAGACAACCTGGCGGGCCTGCGCATCCTGTCCGGCCAGACGGCGCAGATTGAAGATGCCGTGGTGTCGGCCCGCCGTTCCGCGGACCTGGCGCAGAAGCTGTATGACGCTGGCCGTTCGAGCTACCTCGAACTGCTGGACGCGCAGCGCAACCTGGCGGCCGTAGAACGCAGCGCAGTGCAGCTGCGCGGCAACCGCGCGGTAACGACCGTGGCCCTGATCCGCTCCCTGGGTGGCGGCTGGGACAGCGGCGCCGCCGTGAACACGGCGCAGGCGAGCAACTAGGTCTATTAAGCTTAAGTAGGCGATTAGCCCTTTGGACGGTCCGCGTAGGCGGCCGTCCTTTTTTTCGCTATCATGCTGCTGTTCATGCATGTCAGCGAGGTCTGGTTTTGATTACGAGCGCACTGCTCAGCAGCATTCCGAATATCCGCCATGGTTTCGGCACCGCGTCCGAACTGGTGCCGCAAGCGCTTCAGGAATTGTGGAACCTGCGCCCCAACAAACGCCAGGTGCACGGCATCCGCGCCGTCAATATCACTGTTCCGCAGCAGCCTGTCGGCGATGCCGACGCCTTTTATACCTCTACCCCCGGGATTCCCGTCAGCGTGATTACCGCCGACTGCGTGCCGCTGCTGCTTGCGCGGCGCGATGGAACGCAGGTGGCCGCCGTGCACGCAGGCTGGCGCGGGCTGTATGACGGCATCATTCCCGCCGTGCTGGAAGAGCTGGGCGGGCAAGGGCAGTGGGTTGCCGCCATCGGCCCCACCATCTGCGCACCGTGCTATGAAGTCAGCGAAGAACTGGCCGAAGACTTTGCCCGCCGCTTTGAAGCGCTGCCGCGTGCAACGGTGCTGCCTTCCTACCGCCACCTCGACCTGCGCCCCGTTGCCGAGCACCAGCTGCGGCAGGCAGGCGTTTCCGATATCGACCATGTTGGCGGCTGCACCTGCTGCGGGCGCGCGGCCAATGGTGAACTGGTCTTCCGCAGCTACCGCCGCGGCGACCGCAACTCCCAGCAGCACGCTGGGCTTTTCATCACAAAACCCTGAGACAAAAATGAAGAAGATTTTCGCCGCAGCCAGCCTGTTTGCCCTGTCGCTGCCTGCCGTCGCGGGCTGGGACGATCCGCAAGAGCCATTCCAGCTGTTCGGCAACAGCTACTACGTCGGCCCGAAAGGCGTGAGCTCGGTGCTGATTACGTCGACGGCCGGACATATCCTGATCGATGCTGGCACCGCGAAGTCGCACGAGCAGATCATTCCACACATCCGCCAGCTGGGCTTCAAGGTGGAAGACATCAAGTACATCCTGACCTCGCACGAGCATCACGACCATGTGGGCAGCATCGCTGAACTGCAGCGCGCCAGCGGCGCCGTAGTGGTAGGCAGCGCATTGAGCGTGGCCGTGATGAGGACCGGCGAAGCAAGCAAGGACGATCCGCAGTTTGGTGACCTGAGCAAGTTCGCGCCTGCTGCCGCAACCCATGTAGTGCGCGATGGCGAGGTCGTGACGGTCGGTCCGTTGTCCGTGACTGCGCATTACACACCGGGCCACACGCCGGGCGGCGTGAGCTGGACCTGGCAATCCGCGGAAGGCGGCCGCACGGCTAATATGGTCTACGGCGACAGCATTACGGCGTACGGTGCGCCGGGCTACAAGTTCACCAGTCACCCGGAAGTGGTTGCCAGCCTGCGCAAGACTTTTGCCCGCATCGGGGCGCTGAAGTGCGACATCCTGGTAACGGCGCATCCGGAAGCGGGCGACCTGTGGACGCGCATGGAGAAGCGTCCACAGCTCGGCAATGCCGCGCTGATCGATCCGGACTCGTGCCGCAAATACGCGGAAAAAGGCACGGCGCGGCTGGAGACGGTGCTGGCGGAGGAAAAAGCGAAGCCCTGAGCGGCTTCACCAAAACGAAAAGCCCGCGTATTGATAGCGCGGGCTTTTTTGTTGAAGCGGCTTAGGACTTGGCTGGCGTAGCAGCGGCTTTCTCGTGCGCCGCATCAGCTTTGGCTTTCGCGGCCTTGTGGTGCGCTTCGGCCTTCTTCTCCTTGGCATCGGCCTTGGCGCTTGCCACATCGGCAGCGGCGCTGGCGGCAGCCTTGGTTTCTTTTGCTTCGGCTTTCGCTACTTGTTTTGCTTCCTTGGCTTCAGCCTTAGCGACTTCCTTGGCTTCCTTGGCTTCGGCTTTTGCGGCCGGGGCGGTTGCAGGTGCGGGAGTCTGTGCGAAGGCAGCACCAGCAAACAGACCGGCGATCAGGGTAGCGATGACTTTCTTCATGGTGTGTTCCTCTAAGTTAGTTTTGAACGTAGTGCACATTTCCCGTGTCACTGAGCAAAAAACGCGGCGCGGAAAGCCATAGTTGACGGCCTTTACACCTGCTTACAATTAGCTGCTCTGTTAGCGAGCGTACTGATGCCGTTCGGCGTGCAGCCTACATTTGCGATATGGCTGACTCACTGAAGGCCTACAAGGCCAAACGGAATTTCGATATCACGCCGGAACCCGCGGAAGGCGGCGAAGAGGGCGGGGAAAACCGCGTCTTCGTCATCCAGAAACATTGGGCGTCCCGCCTGCATTACGATTTCAGGCTGGAACTCGACGGCACGATGAAGAGCTGGGCCGTTCCCAAAGGCCCCAGCTACGACACGCACGACAAGCGCATGGCCGTGCATGTGGAGGACCATCCCATCTCTTATAACCAGTTCGAGGGCACCATCCCGCCGGGACAGTACGGCTCGGGCAAGGTGATCATCTGGGATAAGGGCACCTGGCATCCGCTGGACGATCCGCGCAAGGGCTACCGTGATGGGAACCTCAAGTTCGAGCTGCGCGGCCACAAGATGCATGGCCGCTGGGTGCTGGTGCGTATGAAGGGGCGCGGCGAGAAGCAGGAACCGTGGCTGCTCATCAAGGAAAAGGACGACTACGTGCGTCCGGCCAGCGAGTTCAGTGTGGTGGACGAAATGCCGGACAGCGTAAAGAAGCTCGGCATGCCGAAGGCGGCGAAGCCAAGGAAACCCGCGCCGTCCGCCGCCAGCGATGCGGCACCCCCGGCGAAGCGCGCAAGCGCCGCAGCTAAAGCCGAGCGCTCCGGTGCAGCCGTCGCCGAAGTCGCTGACGCAGCGGAAGACGGTGATGCGGCGCCAAAGCGCAAGCGCAGCAAGAAGCCCGCAGTAGCCGGCGACAAGGCCGCCATGCCTGAGATGCTGTCGCCGGAACTGGCCACCCTGGTCGACGGGCCGCCATCTTCTCCTGAAGACTGGGTTTTCGAAGTCAAGTTCGACGGCTACCGCATGCTGGCCCGCGTGGAGGGCAAGGACATCCGCCTCATTACCCGCAATGCCAATGACTGGACCGATAAGCTCGAACCGCTGCGCGCCACGCTCGCGAAGATGAAGCTGCCGGACGGCTGGTACGACGGCGAGATTGTGGTGCACGACGAAACTGGCCGTCCGAATTTCGGCCTGCTGCAACAGGCCTTCGACGGCCAGCGCACCAGGGACATCGTCTACTTCATCTTCGATGCGCCATACCTGGACGGTTACGACCTGCGCCAGGTGCCGCTGATGCAGCGCCGCGAGCTGCTCGAAACCGTGCTCGCAAAAAGAGCCAACGACAGTGTGCGCTTGAGCGCCATGCTGGACGCGCCACCCCAGGAAATGGTCGCCGCTGCCTGCCGCATGGGCCTCGAAGGCATCATCGGCAAGCGCCGCGACTCGCTGTACACCTCGCGCCGTTCCGGGGACTGGATAAAGCTCAAATGCGGGCTGCGCCAGGAGTTCGTTATCGGCGGCTACACCGATCCCAAGGGCTCGCGTGTCGGCATTGGTTCGCTGCTGCTCGGCTACTACGACGCCGAGGGCCAACTGCAGTATGCTGGCAATGTGGGCACGGGATTCAACGAAACCACGCTGCGCGACGTAACGGCAAAGCTGAAAAAGCTCGCCACGGACAAACCGGCGTTCGCGTCGCCGAAGTCGATCGACAAGAATGCACACTGGGTCAAGCCAACGCTGGTGGCGGAAGTGAGCTTCGGCGAATGGACCAGCAGCGGCTCCGTGCGCCACTCGGTGTTCCAGGGCCTGCGCACGGACAAGAAAGCCAGCAGCATCACGCGCGAAAAAACCGCGCATGTGGAGGACATGATGCAAACACACAGCAATCCCGTCGCAAAAGCCGCGTCGCCGCGCAAGAAGGAGCCTGCGGACGTAGAAAGCAAACTTCCTGCCTCGCTCAAGGTAACGAACCCCGACCGGCTGATCGACCCGGAAAGCGGCACCACCAAGATAGGGCTGGTGCGCTACTACGCCCTGGTGAGCGCGCTGATGCTCGAACATATGAAGGGCCGCCCCGTGGCACTGGTGCGGGCGCCGGCCGGTGTGGGCGGCGAGCTGTTCTTCCAGAAGCACTCCGAGGTTGGCAAACTGCCGGGCGTGAAGCAGTTCCCGCAGGAGCTGGACCCCGACCATCCACCGATGCTGGAAGTGGCCACGGTACAGGGCCTGCTGTCGTCGGCGCAGTGGAATGTGGTTGAATTCCACACGCAGAACGCCTTCGGCAAGAACTATGAAAAACCCAACCGCATGATTTTCGACCTGGACCCGGGGCAGGGCGTGACCTGGCCCATGATCCAGGAAGCGGCGGAGCTGATGCGCGCCTTCCTCGAAGAACTGGGCCTGCCGGCCTTCCTGAAAACCAGCGGTGGCAAAGGCCTGCATGTGGTGGTGCCGATCAAACCGCAGCACGACTGGGACACGGTCAAGGACTTCAGCAAGCGGATCGTGGAACATATGGCGCTGACCTTGCCGGACCGTTTCGCCTTCAAGAGTGGTCCAAAGAACCGTGTCGGCAAAATCTTCATCGACTACCTGCGCAATGGCCGCGGCGCCACGACGGTGGCCGCATGGTCGGCACGCACCCGCTCCGGCCTTGGCATCAGCGTGCCGGTAGACTGGAGTGAACTGAAGAACCTGCGCGGCGGCGACCATTGGACCGTCGCCACCGTCCACGACCGCCTCGACGACGGCAACACCCCCTGGGCCAACTACACCGCCAGCGCCGTCAGCATCACCAAAGCCATGAAAAAACTCGTCTGACTATGACACCCTGGGGTCAGGCACCTTGTGTCAGTATGACAGCGGGTGCCTGACCCCATGGTGTCAGTCAGCCGTGGCGTCAGGCGGCTTTGCGGCGGGTGGGGGATTTGGCCGCAGTGGCGCGCTTGGCGGCCGGCTTGGCTGCGGTTTTGGAGGCGGCGGGGCGCGCTGTGGTGCGCTTGGTGGAGGCGCCGCGCGGGGCGGCTTTCTTTGGCTTCGGTGGCGCGACGTCTTCGTCTTCTTCCTCTTCTTCTTCGGTCTCTTCGGCCGCTGCTGCCTTGCCTTTGCTGCCCAGGCTTTGCTTGAGCAGCGCCACCAGGTCGATCACATTGCTCGATGGCGCGGGTTCGCCTTCCTTCGATGGCATGGTGATGGTCTTGGTTTGCTTGGCTGCGATCTTCTTGTCCACCAGCTTCAGCACGTCGTCGTGGTAGGTGTTGCGGTACTGCTCCGGCGCCCATGCCTCGCTCATGCCTTCCACCAGCGACAGCGCCATCTGCAGCTCCTTGTCCGTGATGCCGGCGGCCTTGGTGCCTTTGGCGGGCAACTTCAGGCCTTCGGTGTCGCGGATCTCTTCCGCATAGCGCAGCGTGTTCATGATGATGCCTTCTTCCGCCGCCACCAGCGCGCACAGGTGCTGCTTGGTGCGGATCACCACCGTGGCAATCGCGATCTTGCCTGCCTTGCGCAGGGTTTCGCGCAGCAGGGCGTAGACCTTGTCGCCGCCGCGCCCCGGCGCGAGGTAGTAGGGAGTTTCATAGTAGGTCAGCGGCACTTCGCTGAAATCGACAAAGGCCATGATGTCGATCGTCTGCGTGGCCTTCACATTGGCCTGCTTCAGGTCTTCGTCCGACAGCACCACGTATTCGCCGGACTGGTATTCATAGCCTTTGATGATGTTGTCCCAGGTGACTTCCTTGTTCGTGTTCTTGTTGTAGCGCCGGAAGCCGATGGGCGAGAAGTCGCGCTTGTCCAGCATGGTCAGGTCCAGCTCATGCTCCTTCACGGCCGAATACAGTTCGACCGGAATGTGGACCAGTCCGAAGCTGATGGCGCCTTTCCAGAGTGAGCGGGCCATGATCGTTCTCCTATGAGCCTACGCTGCCGGTGATCGGCAGCACAATGCCGGTGATATAGCTCGCGCAGCTTGGGGACGCGAGGAATACATAGGCCGGCGACAGTTCTTCCGGCTGCGCCGGGCGCTTCATATCAGTCGAGCTGCCGAATTCCGCGATCTTGTCCGGCGACTGGTCGGCGGGGTTCAGCGGCGTCCACACCGGTCCCGGCGCAACCGCATTCACGCGGATGCCTTTTTCAATCAGGTTGGACGCCAGCGACATGGTGAACGCGTGGATCGCTCCCTTGGTGGACGAGTAGTCGAGCAGCTTCTTCGAGCCCGCCAGCCCCGTCACCGAACCGGTGTTGATGATCGAGGCGCCTTGCTTCAGGTGCGGCAGCGCGGCCTTCGCCATGTGGAAGTAGCCGTAGATATTGGTTTTCATCGTGAGGTCGAAGCGCTCTTCGGTGAGGTCTTCGAGCGAATCCGCGTGTTCCTGGAAGGCGGCGTTGTTGACGAGGATGTCCAGCCGGCCGAAGGCCTGCACGGTTTCCTCCACCGCATGCTTGCAGAACTGCGGATCGCGCACATCGCCCGGAATCAGAATGCAGCGCTGGCCTTCCGCCTCGATATGGCGTTTGGTCTCGACCGCGTCCTCCTGCTCGTCGCTGAGATAGACGAGGGCGACGTCCGCGCCTTCGCGCGCATACAGCACAGCAACTGCGCGGCCGATGCCGGAATCGCCGCCGGTGATGAGGGCGGTCATGCCCTGCAGTTTGCCGCTGCCGCAGTAGTCGGGTGCCATGAATTGCGGCTTGAGCTGCATCTCGGCCTCGATGCCGGGCTTGTCGAGATGCTGGTCAGGCAGCGGCGGCGTGGGGAACTCATGGGTTCCGGCCTGCATCGCTTCCTTCTTCTCTTCCTGCTTGCCTTTGGCCTGGTCTTTCTGGTCCTGCTGCTGCTGGATTTCGCGCTGCAGGTTGCCGGTGTTCTCTGCTTTGTTCTCGGAATTTGCCATGACTGCACTCCTTGTTTCGCAAGAGTCTAGTATTCCCGCTGGCCGCTTCCCAGACAGTGCGGCTGTTCACATATGCGGATGGCGTCCGAAAAAAAGGCGGCCGCCGCAGGGAGATGCGGTTGCCGCCAAAAGACACTCACACTAATCAGATTGCTTCAAGGACCGTGGCAACACCTTGTCCTCCGCCAACACATTGTGTTGCCAGAGCATATTTTCCGCCCGTGCGGGTGAGCAGGGCAGCGGCCTTGCCCGTAATCCGCGCGCCGGTGGCGCCCAACGGATGGCCAATGGCCATGCCGCCACCGTCGATATTCACGATTTCCGGCTTCAGCCCCAGCTCGCGGATGCTGGCGAGAGCCTGCGAGGCGAAGGCTTCGTTCACCTCGGCCACGTCCAGCTGCGAGACATCGATGCCCGCTTGCGCCAGCGCCTTGCGCGATGCGGGCACCGGACCCATGCCCATGATGGCCGGATCCACGCCGGCGGAGGCCATGCCGATAATGCGGGCATAGGGCTTCAGCCCATGCTTGCGGGCAAATTCTTCGCTCGTCACCAGCACGGCAGAGGCGCCGTCGGTCAGCGGCGAGGAGGTGCCCGCCGTCACCACGCCGTCTTCGCGGAAAGCAGGTTTCAGGCCCGCCAGCGCTTCCAGCGAGGTGCCGGGACGGATGCAGCCGTCTTCCGCCACCGTTTCGCCATTGGTGGTGAGCACGGGCACGATCTCGTCCTTCAGGAGGCCCGCTTCACGCGCGCTCGCCGCCTTGCGGTGGGATTCATACGCCATCTGCTCCTGGTCCTGCCGCGACACCTCGTAGCGCTGCGCCACATTCTCGGCGGTATTGCCCATGCTGATATAGGTGTCAGTGTTCTCCAGCAACTGCGGATGGGGCGAAAAGTTGAAGCCGCCCTGCGGCACCATGGTCATCGACTCTACGCCCACGCAAAGGTAGGCTTCGCCCAGCCCGGCCTCGATCTGCGCCGCCGCAATATGGATCGCGGACATCGAGGAGCCGCAGAAGCGGTTCACCGTCATGCCCGGCACCTCGAAGGGAAAGCCCGCCAGCAGCGACACGATGCGCGCCAGGTTATTGCCCTGCGAGGCTTCAGGATAGGCGCAACCCAGAATCACGTCATCGATCAGCTTCGGATCGAGGCCGGTGCGTTGCATCAGGCCGCTGACGACCTGCGCGCCCAGCGTGTCAGGACGAGTTTCCGCCAGCTTGCCCTTGCGGGCGAAGTGGAAGGGCGTGCGCGCATAGGCGCTGATTACAGCTTTCATGACGGGCTCCTTTTACGCTGCCGGCAGGATGGACGGCAGCAGCAATTCCGGTGTGCCGCCTGTGAGACGGCCGGCGGTTTCCAGCGTGGTCTGCTGGGCCGCGTTCAGGGGCACGGCGCTCACGCTGCCGAGGCGCACCATCTGCTCCGGCGAGAGCTGGAGTTTCAGCGCATCCAGCGTGCCGTTCAGCTGGCTAAGGGTGCGCGGGCCGAGGATGGGCACGAGGCTGGTGGCGGAGGCGGCGTCGCGTTGCAGCAGCCAGGCGATGGCGACCTGGGTCGGGCTCGCGTCCATTTCCTGGGCGATGGCCAGTACGGTATCGAGCACTGCCTTGTCGCGCTCGTTCTTTTCGCTGCGCAGCAGGAAGCCGCCGAAGCCCTGCAGGCGGCCTTCCTCGTTGTTGCGGTATTTGCCGGTGAGCACGCCGCCTCCCAGCGGTGACCACAGGGTGGCACCCAGGCCCAGCGCTTCCGCCATGGGCAGCAGGTCACGGTCGGCGGAACGTTCCGCCAGGCTGTATTCGGCCTGGATACCGGCCAGCGGCGCCCAGCCGCGCAGTTCGGCGATGGCATCGGCACGGGCGATGCGCCAGGCGGGGAAGTTGGACAGGCCGCCGTAGACGATCTTCCCGGCGCGAACCAGGTCGTCAAAGCCGCGCATGATTTCCTCCACCGGCGTTTCGCCGTCGGGGAAATGGGCCCAGTAGAGGTCGATGCGATCCGTTTTCAGGCGCTTCAGGCTGGCTTCGACCGACTGCACCATGGCGCGGCGGCTGTTGCCGGTGGTGCTGACCTTGCTCACGCCGCCTACACCCAGCGTGTATTTGGTGGCCAGCACGAAGTGGTCGCGGCTGGCGGCGATGAAGTCGCCCACCATCTGCTCGGCCTGGCCGCCCTGGTAACCGTCGGCGGTGTCGATAAAGTTGCCGCCGGCCTCCGCGTAACGGTCGAAGATGGCTTTCGCCTCATCGCGTTCGGCGCCATAGCCCCAGCCGGTGCCGAAATTGCCCGTGCCCAGGGCCAGCTGCGAAACCCGCAAGCCGGTGCGGCGCCCGAATGATTTGTATTTCATATTAGACCTCTGATGGTTGATTTGATGATGATCATCATGTATGCTGCATATATTACGACTATAATTAATAAAGTCAAGCGATTTTGAGGTGATCACCATGAGAGTCAGCAGAGAGCAGGCAGCACAGAACCGGGAGCGCATTGTGGAAACGGCGGCGCGCTTATTCCGTGAAAAGGGCTTCGACGGCATCGGCGTGGCGGACCTGATGAAGAGTGCGGGGCTCACGCATGGCGGCTTCTACGGCCATTTCGAATCGAAGGAGGCCTTGCTGGCGGAGGCCTGCGGCAAGGCGATGCAGGGCTCGGTGGAGCGCTGGCGGCGTATCGTCAGCGAAGACCCCCAGCGTCCGGTGGCGGCGCTGGCGCGCGCCTACCTGACGATGAAGCACCGCGACAACCCGGGCCGGGGCTGCGCGGTAGCTTCGCTGGGTCCGGATGTATCGCGCGTCGGCCCCGAAGTACGGCAGGCGGTCACGGACGGCACCATGGCCCAGATTGCGCTGCTGGCCGACGCGCTGCCTTCCGGCACGCCCGCCGAGCGGCGCGCGCAGGCAATCACCAGCTATGCCGCCATGATCGGCGCCCTGATCCTCGCCCGCGCCGCCGACGACCCCGCCACCGCCACCGAAATCCTCGACACCGTCGCCGCCACCATCTCCCGCTAACAGCCCAGTCCGTGTCCACCTTGGGGTCAGGCACCAAGGTGGACACGGGCTCAGGCACTACACAGCTGAGCCCGTGTCCACTTTGGTGCCTGACCCCATGGTGGACACGGGCTCAGCCGTGGTATAGGCTTGCGCCTTTGATTCGTGTGACGGGTTTTGCATGCTGCAATGGCTGAGGAGCTATCGGCGCGAGGCGCTGGCCGGGGATGTCGGCGCGGGCTTTATCGTGGCGATGATGATGATTCCGCAAGGGATGGCCTATGCCCTCGTGGCAGGACTGCCGCCCGTCGCCGGCCTGTATGCCAGCATCCTGCCGCCCATCATCTATGCCATGTTCGGCAGCAGCATGACGCAGTCGGTCGGTCCCATGGCCATCGTGGCCCTGATGACCGGCGCCATCATCACGCCGCTGGCGCCCGGCAGCCCCGGCCTGCACGCCGTGCTGGCCGGCCAGCTAGCGCTGATCGCCGGGGTGGTGCTGCTCTTGTGCGGCCTGCTCCGCATGGGCTTTCTCGCCGGTTTCTTCTCGCGTCCCGTGATGAGCGGGTTTACCGTCGGCTCTTCGCTCGTTATCGTCCACGGACAGCTGAAACCTTTGCTCGGCGCCTCCTTCCCACACATGCATTTGCCCAGCGCCGCGCTCGGAATTGGCGCCATCGTATTGCTGGTGCTGGCGCGCAGCTACCTGTCGCCGCTGCTGCAGCGCCTTGGCATGAAGGCCAGCAAGGCGGATATCGCCTCCAAGCTGGCGCCGATGCTGGTGGTGCTGGGCGCAACCGCGCTGGTGGCGATGTTCAACCTGGCGGGGCAGGGCGTGGCTGTTACAGGGGCCGTGCCTTCCGGCCTGCCGCAGCTGAACCTCGCGACGTCGTCCCAGCACTGGTATGCGCTGCTGAAGCCGGGCCTGCTGATCGGCTTCATCATCTTCCTGATCAGCATGTCTGCCGCGCAGACGCTGGCGCAGAAGCGCAACGAGAAACTGGTGAGCAACCATGAGCTGATCGGGCTGGGGGCCGCCAATATCGCCAGCATGGTGAGCGGCGGCTTCCCGGTGACGGGCAGCCTGTCGCGCTCCGCTGTGAACTTTGCGGCCGGCGCGGTCACGCCGCTGGCCAGCATTGTATGCGCCGTGCTGCTCGGCCTTGCCCTGATTGCGCCCACCGGCTGGCTGGCGCTGATGCCGCTGCCGGTGCTGGCCGCCACCATCATCGTCGCGGTGCTGGGCATGCTGGAACTGGATACCTTGCGCACCGCCTGGCGTTTCGACCGCGCCGATGCGCTGGCCTGGGCCGTTACCTGCATCGGCGTGCTGGTGCTGGGCATTGAGGCGGGCGTGGTGGTGGGTGTGGTGCTGTCGATGGGGACCCTGATCTGGCGCGCCAGCCGCCCGCATATCGCGGTGCTGGGCCGCATTGCAGGCACTGAGCATTTCCGCAATATCGAGCGCTATCCCGCTGAAACCCAGCCGGAAATGCTGATGCTGCGCGTGGACTCCAATCTCTTCTTCGGCAACGTCGAAGCCGTGACCGAGCGCGTGGAGGACGAGCTGCGCACCCATCCCACGGCGCGAGACCTGCTGCTGGTGATGTCCGCCGTGAACTCTATCGATACCACGGCGCTGTTTGCGCTGTCCGAACTGAACCTGAGCTTGAAGCGGCGCGGCATCGGCCTGCACCTGGCCGAAGTCAAGGGCCCGGTCATGGACCGCCTGCGCGACAGCAGCCTGCCCGATACCCTGAACGGCAAGATCTTCCTGAGCACGGCCATCGCAGCCGACTTCCTTCACTCCAGAAAAAAAGAGACACCATGAAGCTTTCCAGTATCGCCCTCGCGATTGCCCTCGCGCTGTCTGCCGCTCCGGCTGTTACGGCGGCGCCGCAATCAGCCGACGCACAGTTTCGCGCCATCCACCAGCAGGAATGGACCTGGCGCCAGAGCCAGCACCTGGAGGATGATGAGGACGATACGGAAGCCATCCGCGGCGACCTGCCGCGCGTGGATGCGGCCACCCAGCTGGTGCGCCAGCGCTACTGGGAAGGCGTGCTGAAAAAGCTGGATGCGCTGTCTGCGGCAAAACTGTCTGCCGCCGAACGCATCAACTTCGCCGTCTACCGCGCGCAAATCGCCGCGCTGCTGGCGAACCAGCAGTTCCGCGAATACGAGAAGCCGCTCAATGCGGACTCCGCGTTCTGGTCCAATCTCGCCGGCGAAGCGCGCAAGCCTTTCCGCACCGCTGCCGAATACCGCACCTATATCCGCCAGCTGAACGATGTGCCGCGTTACTTCCGCGAGGAGATGGACAATATGCGCGCCGGCCTCGCACGCGGCTTCACCCCGCCGAAGGTTACGCTGCAAGGCCGCGACAAATCGGTCGCCATGGTGGCCGAAGCGAAGCCGGAAGACGTGGCCTTCTTCAAGCCCTTCAAGGAGATTCCGTCCACCATTCCTGCCGCCGAACAGGCCGAATTGCGCGCCGCCGCGCTGAAGGCGATCCGCGAATCCGTGCTGCCCGCCTATGCCAGCCTGCTGGACTTCCTGCGCAAGGACTACCTGCCGCGCGCTACCGAGGCGCTGGCCGCCGAGCGTCTGCCGGATGGCAAAGCCTACTACCAGTCCAAGATCGTGGAATTCACCACCACGAATATGAGCGCGGACCAGATTCACCAGATCGGCCTTGCCGAAATGGCCAAGATCCGCGCCGAGATGGAGCAGGTGATGGCCCAGGTGGGCTTCAAGGACGGCTTGCCTGCCTTCCTGCAGTTCCTGCGCACCGATCCGCAGTTCTACGCGAAAACGCCGGAAGAACTGCTGATGCGCGCTGCCTGGATCTCGAAGAAGTTCGACGCGAAAGCCGAGCAGTACTTCGGCCGCCTGCCGCGCAGCCGCTTTGCCATCATTCCTGTGCCGCCGGAGCAGGCGCCTTACTACACCTCCGGCCGCGGCGGTCCCGGTGTCTACCTGGTGAATACCTATAACCTGCCGGCGCGCGCGCTGTACAGCCTTCCCGCGCTGACCCTGCACGAATCGGCGCCGGGCCACGCCTTCCAGATGCCGCTGGCGCTGGAGCAGAAGGGCCGTCCGCCATTCCGTAACGCCTATATCTCGGCTTTCGGCGAAGGCTGGGCGCTGTATTCGGAACGCCTCGGCACCGAGATGGGCATCTACGAAACGCCGTATGAAGTGTTCGGCATGCTGAGTTACCAGGCATGGCGCGCTTCGCGCCTGGTGGTCGATACCGGCGTGCATGCGAAGGGCTGGACCCGCGAGCAGGCCTTGCGCTATCTGATGGAGAATACTGCGCTGTCCGCGCATGAAGTGGAAACGGAAGTGGACCGCTATATCTCCTGGCCGGGCCAGGCGCTGTCCTACTACCTCGGTGAGATGGCCATTATCGAGGCGCGCAAGAAGGCCGAAGCAGCGCTGGGCGCGAAGTTCGATATCCGCGCTTTCCACGACACCGTACTGGAACTGGGCTCCGTACCACTGCCGGTGCTGGCGGCCCGCATCGATCGTTTCATCGCCGAAGGCGGCAAAGGACCATATTGATCGTGACAAAGCTCGCTCAAAACAACGCCCGTGACTTGAGACATTTTTTCGCCATCATCTCATCGGTGGCTACAGCATGGGCCGCCGCGCAAACGCCTTCGGTATCGGATATCAATCCCGGACTGAAACAGGCTGCACCGATTCCGAGCAACTGCCCGGCTGGACAGCATTGGACGACGTTAGGTTCCGGCATCGCACACTGTGTCGCGGACGACCCGGTTTGCTTGAGCCCGAATACCATGCAACATGACGCGCTGGGAAACCCGTCATGCGTGGCGCCGGTCATTACCTATAACACCGAGTACAGGACGGTAAAGTGCTCGTCCGGCTACACGGGGTCCGGGAAGGACCAGGAACGTAAGGTAACTTACACCAACGGTGTGCCATCGTATGGTTCCTGGAAGACCGTGTACAACGACTGTACCGCGGTTCCGTCCGCGCCGCCCCCGGCACCCCAATGCCCGAACGGCGCCTCGGATTATCCTGCCTGCACGCCTCCGTCGAGCCCGCCGCCCGTGCCGCCGCCAACAACGCCGCCTCCGGCCAACCCGCCATGCCCGAACGGTGCGAGCGATTATCCGGTATGCACCATACCCGGGCCTCCTCCTCCCCCGCCCACGGCGGGATGTCCGCCCGACGAATACTTCTGCATCATCAAGCGCAGCTACGTGGATGGAACACTCCAGCTCCAATGGGGAACCTACAGGTATTCCGGTCCCTCATGCAGCAAGACGACGGATGTGGCGGGAGCCGGCCGTCAACTTGAATGCCCGGCACCGTATAACTGACTCCGCGACATAAGGATCAATAGTGAAGAAATTCATCCTCGCAGCACTGGCCATCGCTCCCCTGGCCATGGCGCAGAACCAGCCGCACCAGCTGAAAGAAAACGACGCCCGCACCGGCACCAATATCCGCCGTGAGACGGCATTTTCCAGCGTGCCTTTCAATAAGAGCTACGCCGAATTGAGCGACGCCGAAAAACGCATCATCCGCTCCGTCTACCAGCAGATGGCGGAGGATGATGAGCCGCCGTATCCGGTGAAAGGCACTGAGCGCATCTTCCGTTCGCTGCAGGAAATTGGCCGCAGGCTGCGGCTGGACGACGAGGGTGTGCTCGACATGACGGTGATGGTGGATGCCAGCGGCAAGGGCACATCCGTAAACGTCTACAAGACACCAAGCCCCGAACTGGCGCGCGCGATGGCGGGCGTGCTGATTCTGGAGAACTACAAGCCCGCACTGTGCCACGGCCAGCCCTGTGCGCAGGAGTTCTCCTTCGTCGTCAAAATGCGGCGCAAGTTCTAAGCGCACCATTGCGGTGCAAATGCCGCTCCTTGGTGCAAATTGGTCCGGCCAGATGGAGGATTTGCCCCGGCGGGACTGGCATGTAAATTGCAGAAACGATCTAGGTAACCTTCACCTGATCCTTTCATGCCAGACAGCACTATCAGCCGGACCGGCGGCCCCGCCCTCCATGCGCAGCACAGCGCGTGGAGGGCCCGGCTGACGCTCGGCTTTTCCGCACACCATGGCATTACCCGCCTGACGCAGCGCGAGCACTGCGGCCCCTTGCGGGTCCAGAAGCCGCTGTATCCCGAACTTCCCCATGTTTGCCACGCCATAATTGTCCATCCGCCCGGCGGCGTGGTGGGCGGCGACAGACTGCGGATCGAAGCCGATATCGGTCCTGGCGGGCATGCCTTCCTGACCACGCCCGGCGCAGCCAAATGGTACCGGGCAAACGGCCGCAGCGCGGGACAGGCGCTGGTGCTCAATGCCGGCGCCGGCGCTTCCGTGGAATGGATGCCGCAGGAAACGATATTCTTCAACGAGGCCGAGGTTGAGCTGGACCAACGTATTGCGCTGGCGGCGGACGCCAGCTATCTGGGCTGTGAAATCCTCTGTCTGGGACGCCAGGCCTCCGGCGAGCGCTTTACCCGCGGCAGCATCCGCCAGCACACACGTATCACACGCGGCGGCAAGCTGCTGTGGTGGGAACAGGGCAGCCTGACACCTGCGCTTGCCGCCAGCCCGCTCGGCCTGGCCGGGAATACGGTGTGCGCCACCATGATCGCCGCCGGCGACATGCCCGCGGGCGTGCTGCAGCCCTTGCGCGCCCTCAGCGCCGAACTGCAGTTCGGCGTGTCCCGCCTGCGGCAGCTGCTGACGGTGCGCTATCTCGGTGGCGACAGCGAAACCGCGCGGGAGCTCATGCTTGCCGCGTGGCGCATCCTGCGTCCGCAACTGCTGCAGCGCGAAGCCTTCGAGCCGCGCAGCTGGCGCACCTGAACGGAACCCCACATGGACCTGACACCAAGGGAAAAAGACAAGCTGCTGATGTTCACGGCAGGCCTGCTGGCCGAACGGCGCCTGGCGCGCGGCCTGAAACTGAATTATCCGGAAGCCGTGGCGCTGATCAGCGCCGCGATCATGGAAGGTGCGCGCGACGGCAAGACGGTGGCGCAGCTGATGTCAGACGGGACGAAGATCCTGAGCCGTGACGATGTTATGGAGGGCATAGCCGAAATGATTCCCGACATCCAGGTGGAAGCCACTTTTCCGGACGGTTCAAAACTGGTGACCGTCCATCACCCCATCCCCTGACACAAGACATGGATACCATCATGATTCCCGGCGAATACAAGCTTGAAGAGGGCGCCATCGGCCTGAATGAGGGCCGAGAGACCATTACCGTGGTCGTTGCCAACAAGGGAGACCGGCCAATCCAGGTCGGATCGCATTTCCACTTTTTTGAGGTGAATCCGGCGCTCTCCTTCGAGCGCTGGAAGGCTTACGGCAGGCGGCTGAATATCGCGGCCGGCACCGCGGTGCGCTTCGAGCCTGGCCAGCAGCGCACCGTGGAGCTGGTGCAGCTGGTGGGCGACCGTGAAGTGTACGGCTTCAACGGCGCCGTCAACGGCAAGCTGAAACCGCAGCCCTGATCCACACACGATGGCGACCATTCCACGCCGCGCCTATGCGGAGATGTTCGGCCCCACCACCGGCGACCGCATCCGCCTGGCGGATACCGGATTGTTCATCGAGATCGAGCGCGACTACGCCATCTATGGCGAGGAAGTGAAGTTCGGCGGCGGCAAAGTGATCCGCGACGGCATGGGGCAGTCGCAACTGCCGCACGCGCAGGTGATGGATACGGTGATCACCAACGCCGTCATCATCGACCACTGGGGCATTGTGAAAGCCGATATCGGCCTGAAAGACGGGCGCATCGCAGGCATCGGCAAGGCGGGCAATCCCGGCATCCAGCCCGGCGTAACGATGGCCATCGGCGGCGCCACCGAGATCATTGCGGGCGAGGGCATGCTGGTGACGGCGGGCGGCGTCGACAGCCATATCCATTTCATCTGCCCGCAGCAGATCGAGGAAGCGCTGATGAGCGGCGTGACGACCATGATCGGCGGCGGCACCGGCCCCGCCGTGGGTACCGCCGCGACGACCTGCACGCCGGGACCGTGGCACATCCATTCCATGCTGCAGGCGGCGGACGCGTTCCCGATGAACCTGGGCTTTTTCGGCAAGGGTAATGTGAGTCTCCCTATGCCGCTGGAGGAACAGATCCGCGCAGGCGCCATTGGCCTGAAGCTGCATGAGGACTGGGGCAGCACGCCTGCCGCAATCGATAACTGCCTGTCCGTGGCCGACCGCATGGACGTACAGGTGGCGATTCACACCGACACGCTGAACGAAGGCGGCTTTCTCGAACATACGCTGGCCGCCTTCAAGGACCGCACCATCCACACCTTCCATACCGAGGGAGCGGGCGGCGGCCATGCGCCGGACATCATCGCCGCCGTGGGGCACGGCAATGTGCTGCCTTCGTCCACCAATCCCACGCGTCCATTCACGGTGAATACGCTGGACGAGCATCTCGATATGCTGATGGTGTGCCACCATCTGGACGCGGCCATTGCGGAGGATGTGGCCTTCGCCGAATCGCGCATCCGCCGCGAAACCATCGCAGCCGAAGATATCCTGCACGATATCGGCGCGATCTCCATGATGTCCTCCGACTCGCAGGCCATGGGACGGGTCGGTGAAGTCATTATGCGCACCTGGCAGACCGCGCACAAGATGAAGGAGCAGCGCGGTGCGTTGCCCGAGGATTCGGCGCGCAACGATAACTTCCGCGTCAAGCGGTATATCGCCAAGTACACCATTAATCCGGCCATCACGCACGGCATATCGCACGTACTGGGCTCGCTCGAAGTGGGCAAGATTGCCGATATCGTGCTGTGGAAGCCGGCATTTTTCGGCGCCAAGCCGTCCATGATACTCAAGGGCGGCATGATCGCCGCAGCGCAGATGGGCGACCCCAATGCATCCATCCCGACCCCGCAACCGGTGCACTACCGCATGATGTTCGGCGCCTATGGCGGAGCCCTGTCCAAGTCTTTCACTTTCCTGTCGCAGGCCGCCTGCGATGCGGGCGTGGCGCAGCAGCTCAAGCTGAACAAGCCGGTGATTGCGGTGAAGGGCATGCGGACGCTGCGCAAGCAGGACATGGTCCATAACGGCCTGACGCCGCGTATGGAAGTCGATCCCGAAACCTACGAGGTGCGCGCCGACGGCCAGTTGCTGGTATGCGAGCCCGCCCACGTGCTGCCGCTGGCGCAGCGCTATTTCCTGTTCTGACCATCATGCTGACAATTCATACCAGGGTTGCCGTTGCCGATAGCATTGCCGCAAGGCTGGTGCTGCCATACGAACTGCGTGAAAAGTGCCGCCTGCGGGTGACGCTCGATAGCGGCGAAGAGGCCGCGGTATTCACGGTGCGCGGCACGGTGCTGCGCGATGGTGACCTGCTGAAAGGCGACGATGGCCGCGTGGTGCGGGTGGTGGCCGCGCCGGAGGCGACCTACCGCGTCGTGTGCGCCGACGCGCAGGCGCTGCTGCGCTGTGCCTTTCACCTCGGGAACCGCCATACGCAGGCGCAGGTGGGCGATGGTTTCCTGCGCATCCGTGCCGATGCGGTGCTGAAGGAGATGTTGCTGGGCCTCGGCGCGGCAGTGACGGAAGAGTCGGCGCCTTTTGAGCCGGAGTCCGGCGCGTATGGCGGTGGCCATCACCACGATCATGGCCATCCGCTGGCGCCGGTGCCGCTGCGCCAGAAGATCCACCGGCCGGAGGGCGTGCCATGATCGCTGCCGCCCAGCTGCTGCACCTGCTGCAGATCGCCAGCCCCTCCTTGCCGATTGGCGCCTATAGCTACTCGCAAGGGCTGGAAACAGCCATCGAGCAGGGCCTGGTGCGCGATGCGGAATCGGCACGCAGCTGGATCGTGCAGCTCCTCGCCGAGAACATGGCGCGCTGGGAAGCGCCGCTGTGCTGGCGGCTGATGCAGGCCTTTACACAGCGCGACGCGCCAGTGGCGGCGGAGTTGAGCGAGCGCTATCTGGCTTCGCGCGACACGGCGGAGTTCCGTGCCGAGACTGTGCAGATGGGCTTTTCCCTGAGCCGGCTGATCGCCGAACTGGGCATCGCGGACGAGGGCGTGCTCGCCATGATGGAGCAGGAGGTGCCGCTTCCGGCCGCCTATGCCTGTGCGGTGGCGGCGCTCGGCATCCCGCATGAGGAGGCCTTGCTCGCGATGCTGTTTGCCTGGGCCGAAAACCAGGTGCTGGTGTGCGTGAAGTCCGTGCCGCTGGGACAGGTGGCCGGACAGAAGCTGCTGCTGTCGCTGCGGCCCGCGCTCGAAGCCGCCGCGCTGGCCGCGCAAACCATGGGCGAGCAGGAGATGTCGAACTGGACGCCGGGACTGTCGCTGCTCTCGATGCGCCATGAGGTGCAGCATGGCCGTTTATACCGATCCTGAAAGAGGAACATGACGCAAACTTCCAATCCGCTGCGGGTGGGCATAGGCGGGCCGGTAGGCTCAGGCAAAACGGCCCTGTGCGAAATGCTGTGCAAGGGCATGCGCGCGCACTATGACATGGCGGTCATCACCAACGATATCTACACCCGGGAAGACATGGAGATCCTGCTGCGCGCCAATGCGCTGCCGCCGGAGCGGCTGATGGGCGTGGAGACGGGCGGCTGTCCGCACACCGCAATCCGCGAAGACGCATCGATCAACCTCGAAGCCATCGCCCGCATGCAGGCCGACTTCCCGGCGCTCGAACTCATTCTGGTGGAGTCGGGCGGGGACAATCTCGCCGCGACCTTCAGCCCGGAGCTGTCGGACCTGACGATCTATGTGATCGATGTGGCAGGCGGCGAAAAAATTCCGCGCAAGGGCGGGCCGGGCATTACGCGTTCCGATCTCCTCATCATCAACAAGACCGACCTGGCGCCGTATGTGGGGGCGAACCTGGACGTGATGGCCCAGGACGCAAAGCGCATGCGCGGCGAGCGGCCGTTCATCTTCACCAACCTGCGCAGCGGCGATGGTGTGCCGCGCGTGATCGACTTTATCCGCGAACAGGGCCTGCTCGGCCCGGGCGCCGCCGCAAACAAGGAGACAGCATGAAGCGCTTCCATCCCGCCACCGCAGCACGCATGATGCTGGCCGCCGCTGCATTGGGCATTTGCCTGCCGGCGCTTGCACATCCCGGCCACGGTGATACGCAAGCTGGTTTTCTTGCCGGTTTCCTGCATCCGCTGAGCGGCGCCGATCACCTGCTCGCCATGCTCGCAACGGGTATCTGGAGCGTGCGGCAGAAGGACGGCGGCAGGTTGCTGCCAGCGGCCTTCCTCGCGATGCTGCTGCTTGGTGCGCTGAGCGCCGTGGCGGGCTTGCGCATTCCCGGGCTGGAAACCGGCATCGCCGCCACCGTTGCATTGAGCGGCTGCCTGCTGGCGGCAGCCATCCGCATGCCGGTGTGGGCCGGCATGCTGGTGCTGGGAAGTTTCGCGGTGCTGCATGGCAGCGCACACGGCCTGGAACTGCCGCAGGCAAGCAGCGCGGCCGGCTTCATGCTTGCCAGCGCGCTGCTGTTGTGGATTGGCCGGGGTATCGGCATGCTGCTGACGAGCGCTGTGCTGCGCCTTGCGGGTGCTGGAGTTGCCGCGGCCGGACTGGCGCTAATGGCGCTGCAATAATCAGCGCGGCTGCTCGCGCCGTTCGCTGAGGATGATAGGCGCGGCGTTTGCGGGATGCTTGCCCTGGTGGCCTTCGAACACGGCGCGCAGTGCGGCCATATCGGCTTGCTGGTCGCCGGTCAGCACCATGTGGTCGGCCACGCTCAGCACCTTGTTCGGATAATCCATATAGATCAGGCACAGCGGCACCTTGGCTTCGACGGCCAGATGATAGAAGCCGCTTTTCCAGTGCGGCCGGTAGCCGCGCGTTCCTTCCGGCGTAATCGCCAGCCAGTACCAGTCCGCCGCGTTCATGCGTTCGGCCTGGCGCTGGATCATGCCGTTCGCCGCGCTGCGGTCCACCGGCTGGCCGCCCAGGGCCAGGAACCATTTCCCCAGCAGGGGAATGCGGAACAGGGAATCCTTGGCCAGCCAGCGGAACGGGAGGTCGAGCGCCCATTTGCCGAACAGGCCCACCATGAAATCCCAGTTCGAGGTATGCGGATAGATCACGGCGATGCCGCGCGGACCGGGTAGCGGACGGTAGCGCATATTCCAGCCGAAGGTGTTGAGCACCCGCAAAGCCAGGCGCTGCTTTAGTGTTGGCAGTTTGTCCGGCGTTAGCCTATATTGATCCATACGTTCTCCCCATATTTGATGCCAGATTTTCACCATTAATAAATTATTATTTCATGTGGTGAAATCTGCGGACGCATTCTATCCGGGCTTGTGCTGCACAGCAAGCAAGCGAAGGGACTGCAAACCATCACACGGGACTCGAGATACATGACGATACGACAGCTCCTGTGCGTGAATGCCGGACGGCGTTTTCGCACGGAAGAGCTGGGGGAAGGGGTAGGGGATTTCGACGTATGCATGACGGCGGGCTGGGCAGAAGCGACGCAATGGCTGCGTCGCCATCAAGCCTTGGTCGGCTTGCTGGTGCTGGACGAGCAAATCAATGATTTCGATGAGGCCGAACGCTTTCTGCGCGCGCATCCGCAAGTAAAGTGGGTCGCGCTGCTGGACGGGCCTGCCCTGCGTTCACAGCGCTGCTGCCAGATCGTACATGAACATTGCCTCGACTATCACAGCCGGCCGGTGGACCCGTTGCGCTTGCGTCATGCCCTGGGCCATGCCTACGGCCTGGCATCCTTGCACCAGTTGCCGTCCTCCGGCTGTTCCGCCAGCGGCATGCGGTTAACCGGGCCCAGCCGCCCGATCGCGCAGCTGCGCCGGCAAATCCGCAAGGTCGCGGCCGCGGATGCGCCCGTGCTGATCTGGGGCGAGAGCGGCACCGGCAAAGAGCTGGTGGCGCAAGCGGTGCATGAGCATTCGCTGCGCGCCTCCGGTCCCTTTGTGCCCATCAACTGCGGCGCCATGCCCGCGAACCTGATCCAGTCCGAGCTGTTCGGCTACGAGCGTGGCGCCTTCACAGGCGCCGTGCGCAGCAAGCCGGGCCTGATTGAATCGGCCTCCGGCGGGTCGATCTTCCTCGATGAAATCGGCGACCTCCCGTTCGAGCTGCAGAGCAATCTGTTGCGCTTCCTGCAGGAGAAAACTATTTACCGCGTGGGCGGCACGCGCAGCATTCCCGTCAATGTGCGGGTGATTGCCGCTTCGCACGTCAAGCTGCATGAAGCGGTGCAGCGCGGCGCGTTCCGCGAGGACCTGTACTACCGGCTGAACGTGCTCGGCCTTGAGGTGCCGCCTTTGCGTGAACGGGGTGACGACGTGGTGCCGCTGGCCGAGCATTTCTTTGAGCACTATGCTGCCGAGCGCGCGGGCCGGGTCAAGGGATTTAGCTCGCGTGCCCTGGCCGCCATGCGTGCCCATCACTGGCCCGGGAATGTACGCGAACTGCTGAACCGGGTACGCCGGGCGGCAGTCATGGCGGAGGGACGCTTGATCCTGGCGCACGACCTTGGCCTGGAGAGCGTGCAGCCGCCGGTCCATAACGAATGCCTGGATGGCACGCGCGTGCGGGCCGAACGTGCCGCGATCGAAGCGCGCATCAGTGCCGGCAAAAGCATGACGGCGATTGCGCGCGAACTGGGCGTGTCGCGGATGACCTTGTATCGCCTGCTGGCCAAGCACAGCATCGAGCTGCCATCCCGCAAGCGCATCCTGGAAGACGAGCCGTAGCAGCGCTAAGGCCGTGTCCCCATGTCACGAAGGCGTGACACTGCCGGCACCCCCTCTTTGTCTATGGCAGACTACCACGCTCGCGTCACAGCCCTGTGACAGCCGGGCACGTCGTAAGTCCTTTTCTTGCCGCGCCGTGCGGCGTATTCCTACAAATTATCCAACGATATCAAGCGCTTACGCATCAGCGCGCTGTGATGGCATCAAGCTTGCGATAGCTGACGGGGACCGGCGCCCATGTGCGGCCGGCCGCCATTCCCCAATCAATTCAGCGAGGACCAACATGAAAAAAACGATGCTAGCTACCGCCATTGCCTTGGCACTGGGTGCGAACGCCTATGCACAATCGACGGACCCAACCGTAACGCAAAGTGGCGCGGGGGCACATAATAACGGCGCCGGTACCGCCAGCCAGGATGCCAGCACCAACACCAGCTCGGCGGACAATAACAACAACAGCTCCGGTGCGGCCCGCGCGCTGGCCGCCGGTGCCGCTGCAGCCAATAACGGCGCCACGGCCACGGCCACCATGAGCGACGCATTCAATACGTCCAGTGCTACGGCCACCAGTCACCTGTCCGGCACCGTCACCAACAACCAGATCAACAATATCGGCAATATGGCCACCAACCACGGCAGCGCCAATGGCGGCAAGGGCTATGGCGGCACCGGTGGCAATGCAACGGGAGGGGAGGCCTACAGCTACGGCGGCGCCGGCGCCAGGGCCAGCGGCGGTGACGGCGCGCGCGGCGGCGACGGCGCTTACGCTTCGGCGGGCAATGCGGCCACCGGGCATGTCAGCGGCGGCAGCGGCACGGGCGGTAGCGGCGGCAGCGGCGGTTATGCCGCAAATGCCGGCAGTGGCGCTGGCGGGCTCGGCGGCAGCGGCGGTAATGGCGGTGCGGGCGGCGCAGGCGGCGCCGGCACGGGCGGCAGCGGTGGCTACGGCGGGGCAGGCGGCGGTGCCAGAGGCGGCGCCGGCGGCAGTGTCGGCGATTCGACTGGCGGCAACGGCGGCAACAGCGGCTATGCCCATGGCGCGAATGGCGGCGACGGCGGCCGCACCGGTTCGTCCACGGGCGGTGCTGGCGGCAGCGGCGGCTATGGCGGCGCCGGCGGTTCCGGGGCATCGGGCGGCTATGCCCACACGGGCGGCGCTACCGCCAACACCAGCGGCAGCGGTGGCGGCGCGGGCGGCGGCGCCGGCACAGCCACCGGTACCTTCACCGGTGGCAGCAGTGGCGAAGCGGGCGGCACTCCGCCCACGATGGGCGACCAGACCACCAGCGCGGGTGGCGGCGCCGGAACCGGCGGAGCAGGCACCTCGGGTGACGGCACGGCCACGGCCGGTACGTCTACAGGCGGGGCCGGTGGCGCAGGCGCTGCTGGCGGTGCAGGGGCGGGTGGCGGATCGGGCGCCAGCGCATCGAATAGCGGCGGGGCTGGGGCCGCAGGCGGCAACAATACCACCGGTGCAGGCGGCGCCGGCGCAGCAACCGCCAGCACGGGCGGCGCTGGTGCTGCCGGAACCGGTGGCGCTGGCGGCAGCGGCGCGGCAGGCGGCTCGGGCAGCGCAGCGGGCGGCTCCGCTGCGGCCGGTGCGGCGGGCGGAGCGGGCGGCAGCAGCGGCATGGCATCGAATACCGGCGGCGCGGGTGCTGCGGCGGGCGATGGCACCGGCGGTGCGGCCACCAGCGGTGCGGCGACGGGTGGCGCCGCCACGGCTGGTGATGGCGGTGCGGGCGGCTCAGGTGGCGGCGGCAATACCGGCGGTGCGGGCGGCGCAACCGGCGCCAACACGGCCGGTACCGCAACGGGCGGCGCAGGCGCAGGCGGCACCGGCGGCGCAGGCGGCACTAATAATGTGAACGCAGGCACCTTCGACATGTCCAACACCATGAGCAGCGTGGGGCAGTCGGCGGCGGGCATCATGGTGGTGAGCCAGAATAATGGCTTCTCCTCGCTGGTGCAGCAAAGCGTGAACGTGCAGGCCAACCTGGCGGTGGGCAGCCGATGAGCCAGCTCCGGACCATCGGGCGCTGCAAGGCGCCGATGCGGCAGGGCTGGTCCGCCGGGACCGTCCTGTTGTCCCTGCTGTATCTGCCCTTCGGGGCAGGTGCGGCGGGGGTGCCGGAGCCACCGGAAACCTTGTTGCCGGTGGCCGGACTGCTGCGCGGCGCGGTCCCTGCGCGCTTGGCCGTGGCGCCTGCAGGCGCGCTGTCCGAACAGCAGCTCGAAGTACTGCGCGGCGGCACCGATACGCCCTGGAGCGATATGAAGCTGAACGGCACGGTGAGCAGTAACAACGCCAGCAATGTAGTGACGGGCTCAAACCTGATTACGGACGGCGCCTTCGCCAATGCGAATGGCTTACCCATGGTGATACAGAATTCGGGGGCGAACGTGTTGATCCAGAATGCCACCATCGTCAACATCCAGATCAAATGAAGGCGCGCCTCGTCCTCGCGGGAATGCTGCTGGCCGCGCAGGCAGCGGCGGCGGAACTGCCCAATGTTGGCGGGGCCAGCTATTCGGTCAAGGTAACCAGTCTCAAGGAAGCGCGCTTCCTGTCGACCGTGCGCCAACAGTATGACTTCAGCTGCGGATCTGCGGCAGTGGCGACGCTGCTGAGCTATCACTACAACTATCCGGTCACGGAGCAGCAGGCATTCCGCGAGATGTTCCTGCATGGCGACCAGGCAAAGATACGGCAACAGGGCTTTTCCCTGCTCGATATCAAACGCTTTCTCGCGGCGCATGGTTTCATGGCGGTCGGTTTCCAGCAGCCGCTGGAGAAGCTGGCCGATGCGCGGTTTCCGGCCATTGTGCTGGTGATGGAGCACGGCTACCGGCACTTTGTCGTCATCAAGGGCCTGGACGCGCAGCGCGTGCTGGTGGGCGATCCCTCGGGCGGCACGCGTGCCATGGCGCGCGGCGCCTTCGATGCCATGTGGCAGAACCGCCTGCTGTTCGTGATTCATGGCCGTGCGGATAAGCCGGCGTTTAACGATCCGCGCGACTGGCGCGTGGCGCCGCGCGCGGTGCCGGGCGATGCGATCGAGCGGGACAGCTTGTGGCGTATCACCATGCCCAAGCTCGATAGCGGTGATTTTTAGGAGGCCTGATGCGGCGGTTTGCGATGGTTCTGTTGCTGTGTGCGGCCTTGCCGGTTGGCGGCGAAGAGCTGGGGGGCTGGGTAGCGCTGCCGGATGCGGTGCTGGAGGATGCGCGCGGCGGTTTCGATGGGCAGCCGCTGGTGAGCGCGCTGAGCATCGAGCGCCTGGTCAGCGTCAATGGCGCAGTGGTGGCCGAGCGGCAGTTGAACCTGCCGGAATTGGCGCGTGCAATGCCGGGAGAGGCCTTGCGCAGCGCGGCGCTGGAACCGCTGCTGGTGCAGAACAGCCTGAACGGGCAGTTGATTCGCAGCCAGACCACGATCAATACCACGGTCAACAGCCTGTCCGCATTGACCAGCCTGAACTTCGGCGACAGCCTGCGGCAGAGCCTGTCGCAGGCGGTGGCGCCGCGATGAAAATAAGGAGGACGTACAGCATGCAGCTTGCCCACACCTTGCGCGCCGGATCGGTCGGCATGGCCCTGGTCCTGAGTCCCCTTGTGTCCGGCGCGCAGGAGGTGGCGGATCTACGCTCTGCGGCCGAACTTGCGGTGGAGCTGAAGGCGCTGAAGCAGGAGCTGGCGGAACAGCGGCGCCTGCTGCACGCGCTGCAGGTAGAGTTGGCGGCCCAGCGCCGGGCCGGTGATGCGGTGCTCGCGACGGAACGCGGAACAGGACCGCAGCAAGTGGCAGCCCCTGCACAGGCCCAGGCACAAGCCCAAGCCCAAGCCCAAGCGCAGACTGCGCCCGCCCGCGAGGCCGTCGGCCAGGCGCCGCAGCGCGATGGCCGGCCGCCAGAAGTAGCGCCCATTTTCGAAGCGCCGGGCGTGCTGACCGCGAAAGGAAAGTATGTGCTGGAGCCCTCGCTCCAGTTCGGCTACTCGTCCAGCAACCGCGTGGCGCTGGTGGGCTACACTATTATTCCTGCCTTGCTGATCGGCCTGATCGATGTGCGCGAAGTCAAACGCAATACCCTGACGGGCACGCTGGCAGGCCGATACGGCCTGAGCAACCGCACCGAGGCGGAGATCCGCATTCCCTATGTCTACCGCTCGGACTCCACTGTCAGCCGCGAACTCTTTACGGGCACTGCGGTCGAGCGCGTGTTTGACACGAGCGGCAAAGCGCTGGGCGATATCGAGCTGGCGCTGCGCCACCAGCTCAACGACGGCGGCATGGATAAGCCTTACTACATCGCCGGTCTGCGTTTCAAAACCCGCACCGGCCGCGATCCTTTCGAAGTCGTCACCGACTGCACCCGCCGTTGCGTGGGCGAAAACGCCAGCGGCACAGGGCTGCCGCTGGACCTGCCGACGGGTTCCGGCTTCTACAGTATTCAGCCCAATCTCACCTGGCTCTTCCCCAGCGACCCGGCGATTTTCTTCGGCAGCATCAGCTACCTGCACAATTTCAAGCGCAACAATCTGAGCCGCCGCGTGCTGGCAGGGGAATTTGAGCCACTGGGCGAGGTCAAACCGGGCGGTGTGATCGGCTTCAATTTCGGCATGGGCCTGGCGCTGAATGAACGGGCCTCGCTGAGCCTCGGCTACGATCACGCTTCGATGGGCCGCACCAAACAGAACGGCGTCGTCGTTCCGGGCTCGGTGCGCACCCAGCTCGGCACCTTGCTGATGGGTTTTTCCTACCGCCTGAACGACAAGCGCACCCTGAACGTGGCCGTCGGCGCCGGCCTCACGCGCGACACGCCGGATGTGACGCTGTCCTTCCGCCTGCCGATGAATTTCTGAGGCCCCATGACAGGAACTTGCCGTTTACGCTATCTTAGCAATCCCGGCAATATCCAGAATAAAGGGAACTCAGAATGACGAAAACTCTTGCGGCCCGCCGCACCGTACTGTTCACCGCGCTGGCACTGGCTGGCAGCCTGGCCTTCGCTGCCGCGCCCATGGTCAAGACCCAGGCGCCCGGCTACTACCGCACCATGCTCGGCGACTTCGAAGTGACCGTGCTCAACGACGGCACCGTCGACCTGCCGATGGACAAGCTGCTGCACGCCAAACCGGCCAAGACCGAAGCCGCCTTCAAGAAAAGCTTCCTGAAAGCGCCGATCGAAACCTCGGTCAACGCCTTCCTGATCAACACCGGCAGCAAGCTGGTGCTGGTTGACACAGGCGCGGCCAGCGCCTTCGGTCCCACGCTGGGCAAGCTGATCGCGAACCTGAAGGCCGCTGGCTACCAGCCCGAGCAGATCGACGAGATCTACATCACCCACATGCATCCTGACCACGTTTCAGGCCTGACGCCGGACGGCAAGGCTGCCTTCCCGAACGCGATTGTTCGCGCCGATAAGCGCGACGCGGACTTCTGGCTGAGCAAAGTGAACCTTGAGAAAGCGCCGGCTGACAAGAAAGGCTTCTTCCAGGGCGCGATGGGCGCTTTCGCTCCGTACACCGATGCAGGCAAGTTCCAGCCCTTCGACGGCAATACTGAACTGGTGCCCGGAATCAAAGCCAGCTCCAGCTTTGGCCACACGCCGGGCCACACCACCTATGTGGTGGAAAGCAAGGGCCAGAAGCTGGTACTGATTGGCGACCTGATGCACGTAGCCTCGGTGCAGTTTGACGACCCCTCGGTGACGATCGAGTTCGACAGCGACAGCAAGGCCGCCCTCGCGCAACGCAAGGCCGCCTTCGCCGCCGCCGCCAAGCAGGGCTACCTGATCGGCGCCGCCCATTTGCCATTCCCGGCCCTGGGCCACCTACGCGCCACCGGCAAGTCCTACCAGTTCATCCCCGTCAACTACAGCATCCCCCGCTAACAGCCGAGTACTGACACCTTGGGGTCAGGCACCGTTTGTCAGTCGCCGGGTGTTGCTGCCCGATACTGACACAGGGTGCCTGACCCCATGGTGTCAGGCGAGGGCGGGGTAGTCGGTGTAGCCTTCGGGGCCGCCGGCGTAAAAGAGCTCGCTGCGCTGCGGGTTCAGCGGCGCGTTCTGGCGCAGGCGCTCGGGCAGGTCGGGGTTGGCGATGAAGTCCTTGCCCCAGGCGATGGCGTCGGCCCGGCCGTCCGCCAGCGCTTGCTGCGCGCTCTCCAGCGTGAATTTCTCATTGGCGATGTAGATGCCGCCGAATTCTTGCTTCAGCAGCGGGCCCAGGCTGTCTTCGCCAACCGCTTCGCGGGCGGCGATGAAGGCGATCTTCCGTTTGCCCAGTTCGCGCGCCACGTAGCCGAAAGTCTCAGCCGGCGTGGAGTCGCCCATGTCGTGCGAGTCGCGGCGCGGCGCCAGGTGCATGCCGACGCGGTCGGCGCCCCATACCGAAATCACCGCATCCGTTACTTCCAGCATCAGGCGCGCGCGGTTTTCGATCGAGCCGCCGTACTGGTCATTGCGCTGGTTGGTGCTGTCCTGCAGGAACTGGTCCAGCAGGTAGCCGTTTGCGCCGTGCAGCTGCACGCCGTCGAAACCGGCTTTCTTCGCGTTCTCGGCGCCCTTGCGGTAGGCCTCGATCACGCCCGGAATCTCCGACAGTTCCAGCGCGCGCGGCGTGCTGTAGGGGCGCACCGGACGCAGCAGGCTGACATTGCCCTTCGCTGCAATCGCGCTCGGCGCCACCGGCGCGTCGCCATTCAGCAGGCTGGGATCGGAAATGCGGCCCACATGCCACAGCTGCAGGAAGATCTTGCCGCCCCGGTCGTGCACGGCCTTCGTCACCAGCTTCCAGCCTTCCACCTGTTCGTCCGACCAGATGCCCGGCGTGTTTTCATAGCCTACGCCCTGCGGCGTGACCGAGGTGGCTTCCGTCAGGATCATGCCGGCCGTCGCACGCTGCGCATAGTATTCCGCCATCAGCGCATTCGGTACGCGGCCGCCGCCGATGGCGCGCGAACGGGTGAGGGGCGCCATTACGACGCGGTTTTTCAGGGTCACTGCACCTACGGTGAGCGGGTCGAACAGGTTTGCCATGTCATTTCCTTTGCTTGTGCCAGCTAGAGGCTGGCGTTCATGTGGTCGAGATATGCCCGGATCACTTCTTCATTACGCTTGAAGAAGGTCCACTGACCGGCCCGCTGCGTCGTCACCAGCCCTGCCTTGGACAGCACGGCAAGGTGGCCAGAGACCGTCGACTGCGACAGTCCGCTGCGGCGATCGATCAAGCCCGCGCATACCCCCATCGAGAGCGGATGGTGCTGCTCCGTGAAGTAGGCCTCCGGCTCCTTCAGCCAGCTGAGAATCTGCCGGCGTACAGGATTGGCGAGGGCCTTATGGATGGCGTCAAAGTCGATCGTTTCGGTCATATCGGTAACTTCCGATTTATACATTGGGATTCTACGATATAAAAACAAGTCCTGCAGGGAACCACATGAAAAGCGGAGAAATCAGGCTAGTTGCAGTAATAGCAAGCCCAGCAGCGCAGGAACGCTCTGGACGAAAATGATGCGGCGGCTCACGGTCACGCCGCCCCAGATGCCGGCCACGGTTACGCACAGCAGGCCATACACCGCAAAGGCGCGCGCCACGTCGGGATTAGGATGGAGGAAAAACACGGCCAGTGCCGCCGCCAGGAAGCCGTTATAGCAGCCCTGGTTGGACATGGCCGGCTTGACGATCGCCGCCTTCTCGGCGCTGAGCCCGAACACGCGGCGCCCGCGCGTATCGAACAGCACCGTTTCCAGCAGCACGATATAGACATGGATCAGCAGGACAATGCCCACCACAACCTGAGCCAGCAAGAGCATGGAGACCTCCGGAGTTGATATGGCAGCAATAATATACTGCCGCCATCGTTCCCAGAAGGAATCGCTCAGAAGGAATCGTTAACGCGCGCCAGGTAGTACCACTCGTTATTGGCTTTCGCGCCCGTATCCGGGAACAGGATGATGGCGTCGAAGGGCGCCAGCACCGGCGTGCCATCGGCGCGGCGGCCGATTTCCTCGCCCGCAGACACGCGGTCGAAGCTCGCCCACACACGGCTGAAATGGTCGCCGTCGTGCAGCTTGTCGTGCACTTCCATCATGCTCAGGTATTCCATCTCTTCGCGTGGAATTGGCGTCGGTGCAGGCGCATCGATCAGCCCCAGATGCGCCAGCGTGTTCATGATGGCGCGGTAGGCCACTTCCGGCGCCTGCGGATCCGCATGCTGGCCGCATTCCAGCGTCAGCGCGTAGCCACCGGTGGTGCGCATGAATTCCGTGGTGCCCACGCCGTAGCGCAGCACCGTCTGCAGCTCGCTGGTATCGCGCATGCGGCGCTGCACGCCATCGCCGTATGTACGCAGCCAGCCGTCGACAAAACGCTTCACGCCGAGTATGCGGGCCAGGGCGCGTTCCTTCTCCTCATGCTTGAAAGGCTCCAGCGGCCCTTCGTTATTGCGCGGACCAACCATCACGAAAGGCTGGCTTTGCGCGTTGAAGGAGTGCAGGTCCAGCAGCACATCGTGCGAAGCGAGCAGGGGGCAGAGCCAGTTGGCAATGCGGTCCTCAAAATCCTTCGGATCGTCCTTAGGGAACAGGTCGCGGTTCAGGTTACGGTCGCCCGCGCGCTCGCCTTTCGCATACGCCAGCGGATTCGCCACCGGCACAAAGGTCACGCTGCCGTTCAGGATGCGGAGCTCACCCTTGTCCAGCTGTTCCATCACGCGCGTAATGCCCTTGGTGCCCGCCGTTTCATTGCCATGGACGGCGCCCATGATGATCAGGTGCGGCCCTTTGCCCTGGCCGGTGTAATTGACGGATTTGAAATGCAGTTCGCTCGCTACGGTCATACTGGAGGTCCTCGGTGGAAAAACGGTGCCAGTATTCTAGCGGTATTCCGCCTGTCCAAAGGTAAAATGGCCGGATGAAGACCCAACGCATCCACGGACTCGATACGCTGCGCGCACTCGCCATCATGCTGGTGTTCACCAACCACTACATGGGCTTCGTCAGCAACCGTCCCACCTTCGGCGTGGTCAGCGAACTGGGATGGATGGGCGTGGACCTGTTCTTCGCGCTCTCCGGCTACCTGATCGGCAACCAGATCTTTGCCGGCCTGCGCCAGGACAACTTCTCGCTGAAGAACTTCTACGCGCGCCGCTTGCTGCGCACACTGCCTAACTACTACGTGGTGCTGGCGCTGTACGCCTTCTGGCCTTTATGGGCGGGCAGCACGCAGCATGCACCCTGGTGGCAGTACTGGACCTTCACGCTGAACCTGGAACTGATTCCCGGCACGCGCTTCTCGCACGCCTGGTCGCTGTGCGTGGAGGAACAGTTCTACATGCTGCTGCCCGCCGCCGTGCTGCTGATCGCCGCTTGCCGCGGATCGCTGGCGCTGGGCTGGTGCGCCATCGCCGCCAGCGTTGCCGCGGGCATGGCCTTCCGCGCGCTGGCCTGGCAGGACGTGCAGCCGCCCGCTGGCGGCAATGCGCGCGCCTACACGGAGATCTACTACGCAACATGGTGCCGTTTCGATGAATTGCTGGCCGGCGTGGCGCTGGCCATGGTGAAGAACTACCATGCCGCCTTGTGGGCGCGGCTGACCTCCGCGGGCAACTGGATGCTGACGGGCGGGCTGCTGCTGTTCAGCCTCACCGCCTGGTTCTTCCTCGATGCGCACTTCGGCTATGTGGTCAGTGTGGTCGGCTATCCGCTGCTGGGTGTGGCGTTCGGCATGCTGCTGCTGGCCGCGCTCAGCCCCGGCTCGCTGCTGGCGCGCCTGCGCGTGCCGGGCGCGGCCAGCATTGCCATCTGGTCCTATGCCATCTACCTGACGCACAAGCAGCTGTGCATCATCCTCGCCAATGAGCTGCAGGAGCGCTACCGCCTCGGCGCCGAGCATCCGCTGACGATCGGCATCCTGATTGCGGCCTCGCTGGTAGTGGGTTTCCTGCTTTACTTGCTGGTGGAAACGCCGTTCATGAAGCTGCGTGAGCGCTTTGTTCCCGCAAGCCGCGCAGGTAATTCAGCGTCCACGTCTCGCGAACAATCGACATCCCCATCCCCGCATCCTGCCGCGCAATGACCGCTTCATTGTGCGCGGCGGCGCGGTCCAGCGGCACCCATTCCGGCGCCATGCCGTTGCTGATTTCGTAGTGCTCCATTTGCGCCTCGCCCAGCTCGCGGCTGGCGGCGCAGCGGTAGATATAGGAGCGCATGAACAGGTGGTCATAGCCCGGCTTGGGGCTGGGCCTGTATTCGTCGATATAGCCGATGGCATCCAGCACCTGCACGTCCTGCGCACCGGTTTCCTCGGCCAGTTCGCGCTGCAGGCCGGCGATCATGTCCTCGCCCTCATCCAGGCCGCCGCCGGGCAGGCTGTAGTCATCGTAGCGGCGTGTGTAGAGCAGCAGGATATCGTCGCCGTGCATGATGACGGCCCGCACCGCATCGCGCCGCAATGCGCGGCCTTCGGTGGAGTGAACGGTGGGATGGACCAGTTTAAGCAGCAGTTCCATCAGTGGCGCATCTCAATCACATCGAACGGCGATTGCATGCTGTTCAGGAAATCCAGCACCGCCTGGATACGTACACCTGCTTCCTCATGCGCAGTATCGGCAATCACATTGCGTAGGCCGGGCATTGCTTCTGGAATATCGCGGCTGGCATAAGCCTTGATCAGCAACGCGGCCAACTGCGCGGCATCGCGCTGGTGGCGGTGGCGCAGGCGTTGTTCGATAACACCGAACAGGGCGCGCTGCATGCGCGGGGTAGGGTTGGTAATATGCGCGAAGACCAGCGGCGTATTGGCGATGGCCTCGCAGATGCGGCGTTCGATCTCGTCCGGCTTTACGTCGGAAGCGATATCGAAGTAGGCGGCATTCCAGCGGGTGCGCGCGTAGGCATGCCCCGGCGGGAAGGAATCAACGGTGTCAAACCCAAGCGCGCGGCTCACGCGCCTGAGCAAATCAAGCAATGGGCTGGTCATCCGCGCATTGTAGCGCGGCTGGCCATCATTCTGCAGCGGGCGCTTGTGGACTCAATGCCATCTGGCGTTCAACGATCTCGCTGAATGCGGCCTGCAGCGCTTCTTCGGATTTGACCTCCGGGTGAATCTGAACCGGATATTCGCGCCGGATCCGCTCCAGCATCTTCACGGCCGACTTGCCATTGGTGATAATTTCCAGCTCCGCTTCAAGTTCCGGATTCGCTTGTTTGAAGCGGATCAGTTTTTGCGCCGATTGCACGGCCAGCGCGTCGCCAAGCGTCGTGCTGTGCGAGAACTTGCAGTCGATGAGCACTACTTTCGGTTTCTGTTCCCCATACGGCGGGATGAACAGCAGATCAGCGTCGTATGGATTTCCACCAGTACGGCGAATCACCTCTCCATGCGATTGCAACAGTAGCTCACCCGTGTTAATCAGTTTTTCTCGTAGTTCATCTTCAGATTTGAAAGGCATGATCAGTCCTTTAGCTTATCCACGCTCCAGTTAAAGCGCGGCGTAATAAACAGGTGGCGAATCGCCGTGAAGACAAGAATCACGACCGCTCCAGCCAGCAACGGGGTGGCCAGATCATCAGCGGATGGCAGGCCGTCGCGAAATAAACTTCCGAACACCGTCGTGCAAATGGCGAGAATGCTGACCATATTGTCTTTGTCGGTAAGTGTTCGAAGGAAGGATTGTCTGTGCGTGCCGCAAATGCCGGAGTCGGAGTTGGCCACCATTGGTACCGCGCGAATGCGGGCAGTTCGCACGATATGGCTTGGACGCCATATTGCGCTGGGCAGGCGATTTAGCAGGCGGACTGAATCGCGTGCAACGTCAATGTGTGAATAGCTGGGGGAGCGCATATTCAACACATGTCCGTAGTATAGCTGGATCTCGAATTCGGTGGTTTGTACGACTGCGATCCAACGGCCCGATGCGCTTATCCAATAGCTGGCGTCGCAAAGCGGTAGCCCATCAACCAGCAGGTCGTTGTTGGAAGCAAAGGCTTCCCATGTCGCAGCAGGTTCAGTCTGCGTTGCGCCCAGTGTGCGGAGGAGCATGGATTGCAGCCGGTCACTGTTCAGCGCGCGTGTTTCGCCATCGATGGTGACGAACAGGTAAGGCGCGGTTGCCGGGGTGGATTTATGGGGAAGGTGGGTGGTCGCAGGCATTGCAGCCTCCGGGAATGGTACCGTGATGGTATGCCGCTCCCCGGAGGCTGCACCGGCCTAAATCAAGGTCAGGCGTGCGCTTCTTCGCCCAGCAGGCCCGCGCGGAAGTCGTTCACGGCCTGGAAGATCTCTTCCTGCGTGTTCATCACGAAGGGACCATACTGCGCGATCGGCTCGTTCAAGGGCTGGCCTGCGATCAGGATGAAGCGGCTGGCCTCAGCTGCTTCAATCTGCACGCCGTCCGCGCCGGCGGTGTTGGCGAGAATCGCCATGCTGCGCGCGGGCACCGGTTTGCCGCCGATGCTCACCTCACCGCGATAGGTGTAGATGAAGGCATTGTGTCCGGCCGGCAGCAGCTGGCTGAAGCTGGCGCCCGCAGGCAGCTCCACGTCGATATAGACCGGCTCCGTTACTTCGCGCTGCACCGCGCCCGCCACGCCATGGCTGGCGCCCGCGATCACGCGCACCAGCGCACCGGCCGGCGTGGTGAAGGCTGGAATCTCATCAGCCTTGAAGTCCTTGTACCAGGGCTTGCGCATCTTGTCCTTCGCGGGCAGATTGAGCCACAGCTGGAAGCCTTCCATCAGGCCTGCTTCCTGTTCCGGCATCTCGGAGTGGATCACGCCGCGGCCTGCCGTCATCCATTGCACGCCGCCGTTTTCCAGCAGGCCTTCATTGCCTGCGCTGTCGCGGTGGCGCATGCGGCCGGTGAGCATATAGGTCACGGTTTCGAAGCCGCGGTGCGGATGGTCGGGGAAGCCTGCGATGTAGTCGTTGGCTTCGTCCGAACCGAAATTATCCAGCATCAGGAAAGGATCGAGGCGGCGCTGCAGCGGCTGCGTGAGCACGCGGTTGATCTTCACGCCCGCGCCATCCATCACGGCCTGGCCATGGATGATGCGTTCCACACTACGCGGCGACACGAGCTGTTCGCCGCTTGCTACGCGAGTGATGTTTGCCATGCTTCTTCTCCTGTTCCTGATTGCTGATTACACCAGTACTGCGTTGATCTGCTCTTCTGCTTCGGCGCGCGCTTTCGCAACGGCTTCCGGACCCATGCCGTGGCCTTCCGAGAACACGAACTGTACATCATCGAGGCCGACGAAGTTCAGGAAGGTTTTCAGGTGCGGCAGCTGGGTGTCGCTCGGCGCGTCTTTATGCAGGCCGCCGCGGGTGACGGCGACATAGACTTTTTTACCGGTCAGCAGGCCGACCGGGCCGGTTGGGCCATATTTGAAGGTCACGCCGGCGCGGGCAATCGCGTCGAACCAGCTTTTCAGCTGCACGGTGATGCCGAAGTTGTACATCGGTGCGCCAATCACGATCACGTCAGCGGCCTGCACCTGGGCGATCAGCGCGTCGTCCAGCGCCACGCGGGCGGCTTGTTCCGGAGTGCGCTGGTCGGCCGGGGTGAACAGCGCCTGCAGCGTTGCTTCATCCAGCACCGGATGCGGGTTGGCGGCGAGGTCGCGGCGTACCACGGTGGCGCCGTTGCCGATTTTTGCGACGATGGCGTCCGCCAGGCGGGTGGATTCGGAACCGGTGCTGCGGGCGCTGGAGTTGATCTGCAAGATGTTCATGGTAGTGCTCCTGTATTGGGTTGGTGTTGCGATGGAGTTACTTTACTCGTTTCAATATTGGAGAAAAAGCCGGTAAAATGGATAGAATTAATCCACTGATGGAACAATCCCATGCATATCGACCCGTCAGACCTGCTGCTGTTTGCCCGTATCGTGGAGTGCGGCAGCTTCAGCCAGGCGGCCGAGCAGCTGCAACTGCCGAAATCGACAGTGTCGCGCCGTTTGTCGCTGCTGGAGGCCGAGCTGGGCGAGCGCCTGCTGCAGCGGACCACGCGCAAGCTGGTGCTGACCGAGCTGGGCGCCAGCCTGCTGGCCCATGCGCGCAAGGTGGCGGAAGAGACAGAGGCGGCCGGCGCGCTGGCCCAGCATCGCCAGCAGGCGCCGAATGGCCTGCTGCGGGTGTCGATGCCGGCCGACTACGCGAACCTGGAGCTGGCGGCGATGCTGCCTGCCTTCATGGGCAAGTATCCAAACGTTTCGCTGCAGCTGGACCTGTCGCCGCGCCGCGTGGACATTCTTGCCGAGGGCTTCGACCTGGCCATCCGCATGGGCGCGCTGCCCGACGATGCTTCGCTGGCGGCGCGGCCGGTGGCGCACAGCGTGTGGGGCCTGTTTGCATCGCCCAGCTATATCGCGCGGCGCGGCCTGCCCGAACATCCGGATGACCTGTTCCGCCACGATCTGCTGGCGCTTGGCCGTTCCCATGAGGGACTGGCCAACTGGAAGCTGGAGAAGGGTAAAACGGTATGGGAGCGCGATGTGCCGGTGCGCCTCACCGGCAATTCACCGGAGCTGCTGGCGCGCCTGGCGCAGACCGGCGTGGGCATCGCCAGCTGCACGGACCGCTTTTCGGCGCCGCTGCTGAAGGTGGGAGCGCTGGTGCGGGTGCTGCCGGAATGGAGTTTCCCGTCCGTGACCGGCTGGGCGGTCTTTCCTGGCCGCCGGCTGATGCCGGCCAAAACGCGGGTGTTCCTGGATATGCTGGAAGAACACTTCGACCGCACGCGGCCCAAGCCTCAGGGTTTGGGGGGCTGAACCAGTGCAGCGGGCGGAATCACGATGATAATCGGCGCAAGCGCAGCTTGAGCCGGCGCAGGCGGCGGACTGCGCGGCACCGAGTTATTCATCACAAAGGCGACCAGCGTGACGAACAGCGCCAGGGTTGCCGACGCAATGGTCGCCACCCATTTGACAGTCTGGCTGGTAGTTTGATGGAGTTCTGACTTGAGTTCGGAGAAACGGGAGTCAACGTAAGAGCGCAACTCGCCGAGCTGGGCGTTAATGGCGCTAAAACGGGCTTCAAAGTATTCGCGATCTTCAATCATGGCTTGCTTCCTTCGATTCAGTGTAGCCCAAATGCGAAGGAGGGGAAGCTGATGTGGATCAGGCGGATTTGAGGCCGGCCATCATCTCGCCGAGCCGCACCGGGCCGGCCGGCTGCCATGCCGGATTGAACTGCAGCGTATCTTTCGGGAACAGCATTACCACGGTGGAGCCGAGCAGGAAGCGGCCCAGTTCATCGCCTTTTTTCAGCACGATATTCTGGTCCGCGTAAGTCCATTCGGCGATGTTCGGCTGGCGCGGCGGGTTCACCACGCCATGCCACACGGTTGCCATGCTGCCCACAATCGTCGCGCCCACCAGCGTCATCACGAAGGGGCCGGACGCGGTATCGAACACGCACACCACGCGCTCATTGCGCGCGAACAGGCCGGGGATGCCGCGCGCCGTGGTCGGGTTCACTGAGAACAGCTCGCCCGGAATATAGATCATGCGCGTCAGCTTGCCGTCGCAGGGCATATGGATGCGGTGATAGTCGCGCGGGCTCAGGTAGAGATTCGCGAAACTGCCATGGCGGAACTGCTCGGCCAGGGCACGGTCGCCGCCCACCAGCGCGGTGGTGCTGAACTTGTGGCCCTTGGCCTGGAAGATCTGGTCGTCCTCGATGGCGCCGAACTGGCTGATGCGGCCATCGACCGGGCAGATGAAGTCTGCGTTCGCCAGCGGACGCACGCCGGGCTTCAGCGCGCGCGTAAAGAATTCATTGAAGCTGTGGTAGCTGGCGATATCCGGATTCTCGGCTTCGTCCATATTCACGTCGTACTTGCCCACGAACCAGCGGATCAGGCGGGTGGTCATGGCGCCGCCCTTGTGCCCGGCCACGCGGCCGGCGAAATTGGTCAGCGCTCCCTTGGGAAGCAGGTATTGCGGCAAGACGGCCAGACGAGACACGATATGGTTTTCCTGTTAATACGGCGAACCGGCATTATAGCTGGCGCCATAGGGGAGGGAGGTCTAGAAAATATTTTCTAGAAAAATGAACATATTTGCCTCAAAGTAAGAGACAATACTGCTCCCTGACCAACTCATAGAAGTTAGCCATGAACCGCCATACCCTGTTTCGCCTGACGCTCGCCGCCGCCGCGGTGGCCTCGGCATTCCAGTCGCACGCCCAGACGGTAAAGCCCGAAGACGCTCCCAAGCCCGAAGCGAAAGCCCCGGCCAAGGAGATCCAGAAGGTGGAAATCAAGGGCTCCACCGAAGCTTACGATCCGCGCCGTGATGACACGGCCAGCAAGATCGTCATCACCAATGAAGAGATCCTGCGTTACGGCGATACGTCCGTGAACGATGTGCTCAAGCGCGTGCCCGGCGTGACCGTGGGCGGCGCGGCAGGCCGGGGCGGCGGCGAGATCCGCATGCGCGGCCTGGGCAGCGGCTACACGCAGATCCTGCTGAACGGCGAACGTGCGCCGGCGGGCTTCTCCATCGACAGCCTGTCGCCGGACGTGATCGAGCGTATCGAAGTGCTGCGCGCGGCCAGCGCCGAATTCAGCACGCAATCGATCGCAGGCACCATCAACATCGTGCTGAAGAAGGCCATCAAGACCCAGCAGCGAGAGGTCAAGATCGGCGCGGGCAAGAGCCACGAGCAGTTCACGCCGAACGTCAGCCTGCAGATGTCGGACAAACTGGGCAAGATGTCGTATTCGCTGGGCGCCAACTTCTACCGCGGCATCTTCGAGCGCTCTTCGCCGGTGGTGGAGACCTTCGTCGATGCCGGCGGCGTGCTGCGTTCGCAGCGCAATACGCACCAGATGGACCATGCCAATCCGGAAGGCTTCAACCTGTCGCCGCGCCTCAACTGGACGCTGGAGAACGGTGATACGCTGACCTCGCAAACCTTCGTCAACCTGAATAAATTCATCGGCGCCTCCGATGCAAATATCGATACGCCGGTAGGCCTGCCGCCGCGCTACCAGATCCGCGACGAAGACTTCAGCAACCACAATTTCTTTGCCCGCACGGACCTGAACTGGGTGCACAAGCTGGCCGGCGGCGGCAAGCTGGATACCAAGATCGGCATCAATGGCCTGCGCAATACGGGCACCTGGCACCAGTTCGGCTACAACCAGAACCTGCTGCAGCGCGACGCCACGGTGCTGAGCAAGACCACGGAAGAGGGCTTCTCCACCACGGGCAAATATTCCTCGCCCCTGATTCCGAACCACTCGCTGGCCATGGGCTGGGATGGCGGCATCAACTGGCGCGAGGATTCGCGCATCGAGCGCGATGTGGACCTGCCGGGCAGCGATCCTGAAAATACCGACGAAGGCTATGAGGCAAAAGTAAGCCGCATGGCGTTCTACGCCCAGGACGAATGGAACATCACGCCGCGCTGGTCCATGTACGTTGGCCTGCGCTGGGAAGGCCTGTTCACTGAAAGCGAAGGCAATACCTTCGACAAGATCAAACAGAACAACAGCGTGTGGAGCCCGATCGCGCAAACTCTGTACAAGCTCCCCAACAGCAAGGACCAGCTGCGCCTGGCTCTTACGCGCACCTACAAGGCGCCGCAGGCCAGCAGCCTGATTCCGCGCCGCTTCACCTCCACCAACAACTCGCAGACCGATCCGGACCGCCGCGGCAATCCGGACCTGAAGCCGGAACTGGCGTCCGGCATCGACGCCTCCTATGAGCATTATTGGGCCGAGAATGCGCTGTTCAGCGTGGCCGCGTCGATGCGCCGCATCAATGGTTATACGCGTCCCGGCGTGTTCCTGGAAAACGGCCGCTGGGTGCTGACGCCGATGAACGACGGCCACGCCAGCACGCGCAGTATCGAGCTGGAAACCAAGTTCCCGCTCAGCGCCATCATGAAGGATGCGCCCGCACTGGACCTGCGAGCGAGCGCCAACCGCAACTGGTCCAAGGTCGATTCCGTGCCGGGACCGGATAACCGCCTGGACCAGCAGGTGCCATTCTCGGCCACGCTGGGCGCCGACTACAAAACCAAGGACGGCAAGCTGTCGCTGGGCGGCAGCTACGCCTTCAAGACCGGCGGCTATGTGCAGACCACGGTGCAGCAGTCGACCTACCAGACCGTGCGCCGCGACCTCGATGTGTACGCGCTGTGGAAGTTCAATCCCAAGCTGCAGCTGCGCGTGGCGGCCTCGAACCTGCTGACCCAGGAATTCGTCGCCGATTACGCCTACACGGACGTCAGCGGCGTGCAGCGCCGGACCACCATCTTCCCGGGCTATGTCACCACGCGGGTAACGCTGGAAATGCGTTACTGATTTCATAACAGGTGATATCATCTGCGCATGAGCCAACATAGCTTCACGCCAGCTGAGTCACCGAATGAAATTCTGAACCAGGCGCTTGCCGAGGTGCGCGACCTGCAGCGCACCGTCGTCGCGCTGCGCGCCGAGCTGGAATCGGTACATGCCGAACGCCAGCGCCTGGTGCAGGACGCCATCTCGGGCGCCCAGTCCGAGATGGTCCAGCTGCGCGAAACCATCGTGGCCCTGCGCGCGGAACTGGAGCGGCTGACGCTGGAGAAGGGCGAAGCGCTGCAGCAGGCCGCTGCGTCGCACCGCGCCGAGAACCTGCAGCTGCACGAAACCATCCGCGCCCTGCGCGACGCACTGGAAGCCCAGGCTTCCGCGAAAGCCTGAATCCATGGACCGCATGGTCGATCCCGCCCCACAAGCCCAGAGCCGCAGGCTGCGCCAGGTCGAGCTGCTGCTCGAAGTGTCGCGCCGCATGGCTTCCTACGATACGCTCGACGAAATCCTGAATGCCCTGGTCGAAGTCACGACCGAGCAGCTGGGCGCGGAACGGGGCACGCTGTTCCTGAACGACGCGGAAACCAATGAGCTGTTCTCGCGCGTCGCCCAAGGCAATATCCAGCGCGAGATCCGCTTCCTGAACCATGTCGGTATCGCCGGCCATGTGTTCAGCACAGGCGAACCGCTGCTGATTCCGGATGCCTACGCCGACCCGCGCTTCAACCGCTCGGTGGACGAGCAGACCGGTTTTGTGACGCGCAATATCCTGTGCGTGCCGATCCGCACCGTGAAGGGGGAGATCATCGGCGTGGCCCAGACCCTGAATAAGCTCAAGGGAAAGTTCACCAGGGCCGACCTTGAAATGCTGGGCGCGCTGACCACCCAGGGCACGCTGGCGCTGCAAAGCGCGCGCTTCCTCGAAAGCATGAAGAAAGTGCGCCAGCAGGAGATGGAGTTCATCGATGTGGTGTCCGAAGTTACGGCCGACATCAAGCTCGGCTCCCTGCTGCAGCGCGTGATGGGCGAGGCCACGCGGCTGCTGAATGCCGACCGTTCCACCCTGTTCCTGAATGACGAGAAGACCGGGGAGCTGTGGTCGCAGGTAGGGCAGGGACTGGAATCCATGCAGATCCGCCTGCCGAATACGGCGGGCATTGCGGGCGCCGTGTTCACGTCCAGCAAAACGATCAATATCCCGTACGCCTACGCGGACCTGCGCTTCAACCCGGCCTTCGACAAGCGCACCGGCTATTTCACGCGCTCCATCCTGTGCGTCCCCATCGTCAACAAGAACGGCAAGACCATCGGCGTCACGCAGGTGCTGAACAAGCGCGGCGGCCCGTTCACGGCGGAAGACGAGTCGCGCCTGCGCGCCTTCACCGCCCAGATCTCCATCGCGCTGGAAAACGCCAAGCTGTTCGCGGACGTGCAGCAGATGAAGAACTACAACGAGGCCATGCTGGAGTCCATGTCCAACGGCGTGATCACGATGGATGGCGACGGCAAGATCGTCACCTGCAACGCAGCGGGCCTGCGCATCTTCCGCGCCAATAGTGCGGACGTAATCGCACGCAGCGCGGCGGATTTCTTCAGCGGCCCCAATGCCTGGCTGCTGGAGCGCATCAAGCAGGTGGAAACCTCGCAGGAAACCGAGCAGCTGATGGACGCGGAGCTGATCGTCGGCGAAGACAGGATCTCGGCCAATGTGTCGATGCAGCCCCTGCTCTCGGTGGAAAAGAAAAGCATCGGCTCGATGCTCATGATCGAGGACATCTCCAGCGAGAAGCGCCTGCGCGCCACCATGTCGCGCTATATGGACCCCGGCATCGCCAGCCAGATGATCAATGAAGGCGCCGATATGCTGGGCGGGAAGAACGTGCTGGCCACGGTGCTGTTCTCGGATATCCGCAGCTTCACCACCATTACCGAGCAGCTGGGCGCACAGGGCACGGTGGCCATGCTGAACGAATACTTCACGCTGATGGTGGACTGCATCCAGCGCGAAGAGGGTATGCTGGACAAATTCATCGGCGACGCCATCATGGCCGCTTTCGGCATTCCTGTCGGCCATGAGGACGATGCGGACCGCGCCGTGCGCACCTCGATTGCGATGATCCGCGCACTGCAGGCCTGGAACGCACAGCGCGCAGGCGAGGGCAAGCCGCCGGTCGATATCGGCATCGGCCTGAATACCGATAATGTGGTGTCCGGTAATATCGGCTCCAAGAAGCGCATGGACTACACCATCATCGGCGACGGCGTGAATCTCGCGGCGCGCCTGGAATCGGCCTGCAAGCAGTACGGCGCGCGCATCCTGATCAGCGAATTCACCTACCGCGCACTGCGCGGCACCTACCGCACCCGCGAACTGGATATTGTGGTTGTGCAGGGCAAGACCAAACCGGTGTCCATTTACGAGGTGCTGGACTTCCACACCGCGGATACTTACCCCTACCTTGTGGAGGCCATGGGCCTGTTCCGCGATGGCCTGGACAGCTACCGCAAGCGGCAATGGATGCAGGCCTGGGAACTGTTCACGCGCGTGCTGTCGCTGAACCCGAACGACAAGGCTGCCCTCATGTATGTGGAACGCTGCGATGAGCTGGCAGCGAACCCGCCGCCGGACGATTGGGACGGCACCTACGTCATGCGCAGCAAATAAGGCCATGAAGATCCCGCGCAGCACCCTTGAACAATGGCAGGTCCTGCAAGCCATCGTGGAGTGCGGCGGCTACGCGCAGGCGGCGGAGGCGCTGCACCGCAGCCAGTCGTCCATCAGCTATATGGTGGCCAAACTGCAGGAGCAGCTGGGCGTGGAGCTGCTGGAAATCGACGGCCGCCGCGCGCGGCTCACCGGCACCGGAGAGACGCTGCTGCGCCGCGCCCGCGAGCTGCTGGACGACGCCTTCGCGCTGGAAGACCTGGCCGGCCGCCTGAATGCGGGCTGGGAGGCCGAGCTGCGCTTTGCGGTGGACAGCCTGTTCCCCAGCCCCTTGCTGATCGAGATCCTGCGCGAATTCGAACCGCTGGGCCGACACACCCGCGTCAATATGGAAGAAGTGATCCTGTCCGAAGCGGAGGATGTGCTGCTCGGGAAGCGCGCCGATATCGTCATTGCGCACCGGGTGCCGGCCGGCTTCCTCTCCGATCCCTTGCTGGATGTGGAGTTTATCGCCGTGGCGCATCCTGCCCATCCGCTGCATGCGCTGAACCGCAGGCTGGGCGAGGAAGACCTGATGCGGCACCTGCACATCGTGGTGCGCGACACGGGCGTGAACAACCCGCGCGACCTGGGCTGGCTGGGCAGCACCCAGCGCTGGACGGTCACCAGTCCCGCCACCCGCCTCGAAATGATTTGCGGCGGTCTTGGCTTCGGCTGGCTGGCCGCGCACAAGGTGCAGGAGCACCTCGCATCGGGCAGCCTGAAGGAGCTGCCGCTGGGTTCCGGCGGCCGGCGCCGCGTGCCGCTGCAATTGGTGGTGGCCAACGCCGAGCGTCCCGGCCCGGCGGCCTGCCAGCTGGTGGCCATCATCCGCGAGGTAGTGGCGCGCCATGCGCGGCCAACGGGCGGCTGCCCGGAAATCTAATACGGCCTGCCGTCCTTGTGAGAATAGCGCCAGCCATCCGGTCCCAGTTCTGCTTTCAGGTCATCCATCGGATAGCTGCCTGCGTCGCCGGGACTGCGGTCCCCGATTTCCAGCACCACCACATCGTTCCCCGAACGGTTTTCCAGCCGGTGCGCGATGCCGCCCGCCGGAAAACCCGCGCACATTCCCGCGCTTAGAACAGTTTCGTCCTCCGGCGTGACCAGTACCGCTTCGCCTTCGAGAATAAAGACCATTTCGTCCTGGTGGCTGTGGCAATGCATCAGGGCCGATACGCCGCCCGGTTTCAGCGTGGTCCGATTAACCCCGAAATTGCGCAATCCAAACAGATCGCCCAGCGGCTGCTTAATTCTTCCTTGCATTTGAGAGGCAAATGGCTCCGGGTAGCTGCTGGCTTTGCTGCGAAACGGTGCTTCAGCTGCATTCACGGCCCGGATTGTTGCTTTCATATCGCCCCCGATAAGAAATTTAATGTGAATTAAGAATATTGGAAAATATCTGGAGTATTTTTTAAATCTTATGGTAAATTGACGTCTTTCTGAATTCTCACACATTCTCACACGCCGTAATACCCCTAAAGGATAAAAGAGATGACGACCTACCAGGAAATCCAGTCCAAGATCGCCGAACTGCAGAAGCAGGCCGAATCGGCGCGCAAGAATGAAATCACCCAGGCCAAGGAAAAAATCGCTGCCATCATGCGCGAATATAACCTGACGCTGGCGGATCTGGGCCCGGCCGTGAAGAGCGCCAAGCCGGTCAAGCCGCGCGCTCCGGTGCCGATGAAATACCGCGACGATAAGACCGGCCAGACCTGGACCGGCCGTGGCCGCGCACCGAAGTGGCTGGAAGGCCGCAACAAGGAAGACTTCCTGATTAAATAATCAGGCCTTGCGGGGCGGACGGGATATTAGCTTCCGTTGATACTGAGGATATTTCCGTCCGGGTCCCGGAACCAGGCGACTTTCATTGTGTCTGCCACATGAATATCGCCTTTCAGTTGTAATCCCGGCAGTTCATAGTGTTCGAATGCCACACCCCTTGCTTTGAGCGCCGCGACAATTTCTTCAATTTCGTCTCCCACTGCCCAGGTAGCGGAAGTCGCCTTATTGCTGGATGCATACTGCGAGCGGTAGACGATTATCTGTGAACTGCCGCTCAGATAAGTGATGGCTTCCTCGCCTTCACGCCCATTCTCCTGCAGTCCCAATGTCCCGCCATAAAAGGCATGGGCCCTTGCCAGATCGCTGACGGCGATAGTCGCCATGGCTTCGTTATTTGCAAGCATGGAAAGCTCCTGATTAAGAGTGGCTCACCCACGCAGGCTAACAATGATTTTCTTGCCGCAGCGCCGCTTTGCTCCTTATCATGCTCGCTTGCCAAATAAGAATGGGGGAGATCAGATGTCACCATGGATCCGGGCTGCGCTGGCGCTGCTGGCCGCCATTACCACGGCGGCTTCCGCCGAAACCCTGCTGCTGGCGCCGGAGCGCGTGTGGACCGGCGAGGGCAAGCCGCACACCGGCTGGCAGGTGCTGGTCGCCGACGGCAAGATCCAGGCCGCAGGTCCCGCTGCACAGCTGTCGGTGCCCGCCGGCACCCGCCGCATCGAATTGCCCGGACGTACCCTGATTCCCGGCCTGATGGACCTGCACTCCCATGTGCTGCTCCATCCCTACAATGAAACCAGCTGGGATGACCAGGTGCTGAAGGAGCCTGTCGAATACCGCGTGCTGCGCGCCGCGCGCCATGCCCGCGCGCAGCTGCAGTCCGGCTTCACCACCTTGCGCGACCTCGGCACCGAAGGCGCCAGCTATGCGGACGTTTCTATCAAGCGTGCCATCGACGAAGGCATTATCGAAGGCCCACGCCTGTTCGTGGCCACGCGGGCGATTGTGGCCAGCAGCAGCTACGGCCCGAATGTGCGCAGCTACCGCCTGGATATGGACCTGCCGGGCGGCGCCCAGGAAGCCACCGGCGTGGATGAGGTAACGAAGGCGGTGCGCGAACAGTCCTTCCGCGGCGCGGACTGGATCAAGGTCTATTCGGATTACCGCACAGGCCCCGATAACGCCTCGCATGCCACCTTCACCCAGGAAGAGCTGAATGCGCTGGTGCGCACGGCCCACGAATCCGGCCGCAAGGTGGCGGCGCATGCCAGCACGGACGAGGGCATGCGCCGCTCGGTGCTGGCAGGCGTGGATACGATAGAACACGGCTACGGCGGCAGCGAAGCCACCTTCCGCCTGATGGCAGAGCGCAAGGTTGCCTTCTTCCCAACGCTGGCAGCGCCGGAAGCAACCAGCGAATACTTCCAGAAGCATGTGCGCGGCGGCACGCCAACGCCTTCCATGCAAGCCGCGGCGCGCGCCTTCCAGCTGGCGCGCAAGCTCGGCGTGCAGATCGGCCTTGGCAGCGACGTGGGGGTCTTCGCCCACGGCGAAAGCGCGCGCGAGGCGGAATGGATGGTGAAGCTGGGCATGACGCCAACCGAGGCGCTGCGCGCCGCCACCGTGGTCAATGCCGCTGTGCTGGACCGTGCAAGCTCGCTGGGCCAGGTGAAGCCCGGCTTCCTGGCCGACCTGGTGGCGGTGGAGGGCGACCCGACAGCCGATATCGCGGCCTTGCGCAAGGTGAGCTTCGTCATGAAGGGCGGGGTGGTGTTCCGCCAGCCCTGAGCGGCGGCAAGGCCGCGCGATTCGTGCGAAGATGGGACATGGCTACCATCCCGCTTTTCCCGCTGAATACCGTTCTGTTCCCGGACGGGCGCCTGCCGCTGCAGGTGTTCGAGGTGCGCTACCTCGACATGGTGAAGCGCTGCATCGACGAAGCGGAGGAGTTTGGCGTTGTGCCTCTGCTGGAAGGCGATGAAGTGCGCAAGCCCGGCCAGCAGGAGGCGATCGGCACCGTCGGCACGCTGGCGCGCATCGTGGAATGGAGCGCGCCGATGCCGGGGCTGATGCATATCACCTGCCTGGGCACCCAGCGTTTCCGCCTGCTGTCGGCAGGCCAGACCAGGTTTGGGCTCTGGGTGGGGGAGATCGAGCGCGTGGACGACGATATGGCCGTGCCGGTGCCGGGCGAGCAGCAGGACGTGGCGAACGCGCTGGGTTCCGTGATCCGCGCGCTGCAGCAGCGCCATGTGGCGCCGGACAAAATGCCGCTGCAGCCGCCTTACCGCCTGGACGAAAGCGGCTGGGTGGCCAACCGCTGGTGCGAACTGCTCAACATCGAAACCCCGCAAAAACAGCTGCTGCTGGCGCAGGATAATCCCGTGCTGCGCCTGGAACTGGTGCAGGACATGCTGGCCGACGCCGGCCTGCTCAGCTGACTGGCTCCACGTTTCTGTGCAAAGCTGGCTCTGTGCAGGGAACCACCTGCGGCGCTACACTGGGCTTTTCAGCCAGCCGGAGTATTTTCATGTACCTGCCGCCCGCATTTGCCGAAGACCGCCTTGAGGTCAAGCACGGCCTGATCCGCGCCTATCCGCTCGGCGCCCTGATCGTGCATAGCGGCGCAGGCCTGAGCGCGGACAATATTCCCTTCATGCTGTACGAAGAGGGAGAGCACGGCACCCTGCGTGCGCACGTGGCGCGCGCCAATCCTGTGTGGCAGCTGCTGGCGCAGGGCGCCACGTTCATGCTGCAGTTCCAGGGGCCGGAAGCCTATATCAGCCCAAGCTGGTATGCGGCCAAGCAGGCCGACCACAAGGTCGTCCCGACCTGGAACTACGCCGTGGTGCAGGTGCGCGGTACGGCAACGGTGCATGGCGACCCGGCATGGCTGCGCCGCCTGCTGGATGACCTGACGGCCTTCCACGAAAAAGAACTGCCGCAGCCCTGGGCGCCGTCCGATGCGCCGCCCGAGTACATCGCAACGCTGTCGAAAGCGATCGTCGGCATCGAGATCCGGATCGGCGAGATCACCGGCAAATGGAAGGTGAGCCAGAACCGCCCGGCAGCGGACCAGAAACTGGTGGTGCAGGGCCTGGAGGGCCGCGCCGATGATATGGCGGCGCTGGTGGCCGCGCGCATCAAGCCGGAGTAAGTTCGTCTTCCAGGGCGTGCACGCGCACCGACCACGCCACGCCTGCAACCAGCAGCACAATCGCCGCCCATTCCAGCGGCCGTGGCCAGGCCTGCTTGTAGACAAAGCCGTACAGCAGCGCGAACAGCGTTTCGAACAGAATCAGCTGGCCGGACAGCGTGACCGGCACGCGGCGGCTGGCGATATTCCATAGCTGGTTGCCGATCACCGAAGCGCACAGCGCGAGCAGCACGTTGACGGTCCAGAACAGGCCCCAGTCACGGCCGCTGGCCGCACCGGCTGCGCCGGTGATGTCGGCATGCCAGATGAGGAAAGCTATGCCCCCGATCAGCAGCGCGATTACGCCAGTGGAAAGGCCATACAGCGCCGACCATTCCGCGCTGGAGAAATGGGGATTGCGCTTCAGGTAGCGCGCATTGTCCACCGCATACCAGCTCCAGCACAGCAGCGCGCCGGTGGCGCACAGCACACCCACCAGCGTCATGCCCAGCGGCTTGCCGCTGCCGGCTGCATGCATGAAGGTGTCGATATTGATGCAGGCAATGCCTGCGCCCACCACCAGCAGCGGCAGGGCCAGCTGGCGCAGCGGCACCGAGCCGTGGTCCTTGTGGCCCATCAGCGTGACCACAATGGGCAGCACGCCGATGATCAGCGAGGTAGGCGCCACGCCTGCCAGTTTCACGCCGAGCACCAGCAGCATGTAATAGACGATATTCCCGGCCAGCGCATGGCGCAGCATGGCCGCGAGGTCGCTACGCTCAAGGCGGCGCAGCAGGCCGCCGAGGCGCGGCGCCATCAATCCCAGCGCCATGGCGCCGTAAGCCGTGTAGCGGCCCACCGCCAGTTCCACCGGCGAGAAAGCAGACAGCCACTCCGGCGCGATAAAAACCATGCCCCACATTGCGCCGGCCGCCAGGCCGCACAATACTCCATTCCACATCGACGTCTTTCCCATGATTAAGCTGCGACAGTGTCGCACGGCTTGCGCTATGGTGTCATTACTGGATTTTACGGAGGGCGCCATGGCGGACAAGGCCATCATCAGCGCGCTACAGCGCGAGGCACGGCCGATCAGGGCCGATGAAGATTTCGATTCCCTGCTGGAGTACATTGGCGACGCGTCCATCGTCCTGCTGGGCGAGGCCACGCACGGCACGCGCGAGTTTTACCAGCTGCGCGCGGAGATCAGCAAGCGGCTGATGGTGGAAAAGGGTTTCGACGCCATTGCGGTGGAAGCCGACTGGCCCGATGCGCTGCGCGTGAGCCGCTTTGTGCAGCACGGCGGCAGCGATATGACGGCGGAACAGGCGCTGTCCGGTTTCAAGCGTTTTCCGCAATGGATGTGGCGCAATCACGAAGTGGTGGAACTGGTGAACTGGCTGCGCGCGCATAACACGCATGTGGCCAGCCCGGCGCGGCGCATCGGCTTCTATGGCCTCGATCTCTACAGCCTGCAGGCATCCATGCGCGCCGTGGTGGCCTATCTGGACCAGGCCGACCCGCAGGCGGCGCAGCGTGCACGTGAACGCTATTCCTGCATCGACCATATGGCGGAAGACCCGCAGCGCTACGGCTACGCCACCACCTTCGGCATGAAAGAAGACTGCGAACAGGAAGTGCTGCGGCAGTTGCTGGAACTGTCGCGCCAGGCCGGCGAGTATGCCGAAGCCAGTGGCGGCACGGTGCCGGATGAACTGTTTTATGCGGAGCAGAATGCGCGTGTGGCGCGGAATGCGGAAACCTATTACCGCGCCATGTTCCAGGGCCGTGACGAATCGTGGAATGTGCGCGACTCGCATATGGCCGAAACGCTGGAAGCCCTGCGCGAGCATATCGGGCAACGCACGGCGCGTCCGGCCAAGGTGGTGGTATGGGCGCACAACTCCCACCTTGGCGACTGCCGCGCCACCGAGATGGGCGAACATGGCCAGCTCAATCTGGGCCAGCTGGTGCGCGAGCGCTACCGGCCGGAGGATACCTTCCTGCTCGGCTTCACCACGCACACCGGCACGGTAACGGCGGCCACCGAGTGGGACGGCCCCGCGGAACTCAAGCGCATTGTGCCTTCACGCCAGGGCAGCCTTGAGCGCCTGCTGCATGAAGTAGGCATGCAGCGCTTCCTGCTGCCGATCCGCGGACGGCAAAACGTGCTGGCGCAGCTGCGTGAGCGCTACCTGGAACGCGCCATCGGCGTGATCTACCGGCCGGACACGGAGCGTATGAGCCATTACTTCCACGCCGACGCCGCGCGCCAGTTCGATGCGCTGATCCACGTGGACACCAGCACGGCGCTGCAGCCGCTGGAACGTTCAGCCCTGTGGCCGCAGGACGAAGTGCCCGAGACTTATCCCAGCGGCCTGTAAGCACCACAACAGGGCCGCCAGCAGCGCGAGATTCAGAGCCACGGTGCCCCAGAACTTGAGGCGGAAAGAGGTTTTGATGGATTTGTGGCGCAGCCATTGCTGCGCCAGCAGGCCGCCCGGCCAGCCGCAGGCCAGGCCAAGCAGCAGGAGCGTGCGCTCCGGCGTGCGGCGCCGGCCCTTGCGGGCGGCGGATTTGTCGATCGCGTAAGCGAAGAAGCAGGTGAGGCTTGCCGCCCCGTAGACGGCAAGGAGGGCGGTGAGGATCAGAAGTAGCTCAGGCCGAGTGCGGCCTTCACTTCGTCGGCCGTGCGGGCCGCCACTTCACGCGCGCGCGCGGTGCCATCCTTCAGCAGCTGCATCACATAGCCCTTGTCCTTCGCGTATTCCTCGCGGCGCGCGCGGATCGGCGCCAGCATTTCCTGCAGCACGCCTTCCAGGCGCTTCTTCACCACGGTGTCGCCCAGGCCGCCGCGCACATAGTGCGCCTTCATCTCTTCCAGCGAAGCCTTGTCGGTGTCGAAGGCATCGAGATAGATGAAGGCCACATTGCCTTCCAGGTGGCCGGGGTCCTGCACGCGCAGGTGCAGCGGGTCAGTGTAGACCTTCTTCACGGCGGCGGTGATTTCGTCGGCCGAGGCGCCGAGGTTGATGGTGTTGCCCAGCGACTTGCTCATCTTGGCCTTGCCGTCGGTGCCCGGCAGGCGGCCGATTTCCGGCACCAGCGCGCGGCATTCCACCAGGATGTCGCGGTTGGCGATGCGGTTGAAGCGGCGCACGATCTCGTTGGTCTGCTCGATCATCGGAATCTGGTCTTCGCCCACCGGCACGATGGAGGCCTTGAAGGCCGAGATGTCGGCCGCCTGGGAGGCAGGATAGGTGAGGAAGCCGGCCGGAATATCGCGCTCGAAGCCGCGCAGCTGGATTTCAGCCTTCACCGTCGGATTGCGCTCCAGGCGGGCCACGGTAACCATGTTCAAGTAATAGAAAGTCAACTCCGCCAGTTCCGGGATCTGGGACTGGATCAGGATGGTGGACTTGCTTGGGTCGATGCCGACCGCCAGGTAATCCAGGGCAACTTCAACAACATTGCGGTGGACTTTCTCGGTGTCGTCCATATTGTCGGTCAGCGCCTGCGAGTCGGCCAGCATGATGAACTGCTTATATTCATGCTGATAAGCAACACGATTGCGCAAACTGCCGACAAAATGGCCAAGGTGCAGCGGACCGGTAGGACGGTCGCCGGTCAGGATGACGGCAGGGGAGGACGACGGGGACTGGCTCATGAGAATTCCTGGATGACAGCAAAGAGGCGGCGGTATGGTTGCAGTTTGCTGCCTTGCTGTCAAGTTGTTGAGCCTGCGGGGGCGCGCGGCCCCCGCATTCCTGCTTAGCGACGGTTCGGATTGTTCGGCGCGTCGTCGTAGCGGTTTGGCACGCCGTCGTTGTCGCGGTCGCGGTCCATGCGGTTCGGCACGCCGTCATTGTCGCGGTCGCGGTCATAGCGGTTCGGGATGCCGTCGCGGTCACGGTCGCCACGGCGCCATTCGCCGCGCTGGAATTCCCAGCGGCCATTCCGTTCCATCCACACCGGTTCGCTCCACGCGTAGCCGGCGCGGGCTTTCACATATTTGCCCTTGATCCACACGTAGCGGTGGCCGTTCCAGTTCCAGTAGCCCGGCGTCCAAACATAGCCGCGGCGGGCCGGCGGAATGTTTTCATGGCGCGGTTGCGGCGGCGCGGTGCGCACCACGATAACATCGGCACTCGCGATCATTGGCACAGCCATCGAGCCCACAGAACCGGCAATCATTGCAGCGATCAACAGTTTTTTCATGATGTGTACTCCTTCGTTTCTGATGTGTGAGCTCATTATTACCGAGACCCCTTGTAAGAAATGTGCGCGCACGCTCTTAGCTTGTAAGGAATTGTTTCGTTGCTCCTGAGACATCATCGGTGTAGAGTTGGGGGATTGACCAAACCGGAGAACACCTCATGCGCTTGCGGCTTGCACTGTTGACCTGCCTGATCAGTACTTCTGTTTTCGCCCAGACGGCGCCGATGGCGCCCGATATCCCGTCGGAGCGCTTCGCGGCGCCCACCGAAGAAGCCGATTACGTCAAACGCGTGGTGATGGTGCCGATGCGCGACGGCGTCAAGCTGTACACGGTGATCGTGGTTCCGAAAGGCGCCAGCAAGGCGCCCATGCTGCTGACCCGCACGCCCTACAACGCGGCCGGGCGTGCAAGCCGCGCCGTCAGTCCCAATATGCTGGCAATGCTGCCGCAGGGCGATGAGACCTTTGTGCAGGAAGGTTATATCCGCGTGTTCCAGGATGTGCGCGGCAAATACGGTTCCGAAGGCGACTATGTGATGACGCGTCCGCTGCGCGGTCCGCTGAACGGCACGAAAACCGATCATGCAACCGACGCCTGGGACACCATCGACTGGCTGGTGAAGAACGTACCGGAATCGAACGGCAAGGTGGGCATGCTGGGTTCTTCGTATGAAGGCTTCACGGTGCTGATGGCGCTGGCCGATCCGCATCCGGCGCTGAAAGCCGCTGTGCCCATGAGCCCGATGGTGGACGGCTGGCGCGGCGACGACTGGTTCCATAACGGCGCCTTCCGTGTCAACACGCTGGCCTACATCGCCAGCCAGACCACGGTGAAAGGCCGCGGCGACGCCATGGCCACCGGCTGGTATGACGATTACGACGGTATTCTGCGTCAGGGCTCCGTGGCCAGCTACGCGCGCCGCTTCGGCCTCGACAAGCTGAATTTCACGAAGAAGCTGTTCGAGCATCCCGCCTACGACCGCTACTGGCAGGAGCAGGCGCTGGACCGCCTGCTGGCCAAGCGCAAACCGACCGTGCCGACGATGACGGTGGTCGGGCAGTGGGACCAGGAGGACATCTACGGCGCCTACGCCGTCTACTCGGCGCTTGAGCCGATGGACAAGGACAACAAGCTGAATTACCTCGTGGTCGGGCCGTGGCGGCATAGCGGCGTGAATTACGATGGCTACAGCCTCGGCGCGCTGAAGTTCGAAGGCGACACGGCGCTGCAGTTCCGCCGCGATACCATGCAGCCCTTCCTGAACCAGTACCTGAAGGATGATGCGCCGGTGGCAGACACGCCGCCCGTGCTGTTCTACCAGTCCGGCAGCAACCGCTGGCAGAAACTGCAGCAATGGCCGCTGGCCTGCGCATCCGGCTGCCCGGCTGCATCGAAAGCGGTGTACCTGAAGGATGGCTTCAAGCTCGATTTCACCGCGCAGAAGGGCGGGGCGGAGTTCGACGAATACGTGTCCGATCCGGCCAAGCCGGTGCCGTTCGTGCCGCGTCCGGTGCGCATGGGTGATCCGGAAGTGTGGCGCCCATGGCTGGTGAAAGACCAGCGCTTCGTGTCCGACCGGCCGGATGTGCTGAGCTATGTGAGCGAACCGCTGAAGGCGCCGCTTACGCTGTCTGGCGCGCCGCAGGTGAAGCTGTTTGCGTCGACGACCGGCAGCGATGCTGACTGGGTGGTGAAGGTGATCGACGTCTATCCGGACGAAGTGCCGGGCCAGCCGGAGATGGGCGGCTTCCAGTTGCCGCTGTCGATGGACATTTTCCGCGGCCGCTACCGCAACAGCCTGGAGAAGCCGGAGGCTGCCACGCCGGGCAAGGTGGAGCAGTACAACTTTGCGCTGCCCAACGTGAACCATGTGATCAAGGCCGGCCACCGCGTAATGATCCAGATCCAGTCCAGCTGGTTCCCGCTGTACGACCGCAATCCGCAAAGCTGGGTGCAGAACATCTTCTACGCCAAGCCCGCGGACTACCGCAAAGCCACGCACCGCATCTACCACTCCGGCGCGCACAGCAGCTCGGTCGAACTGCCAATCGTTCCAAACGCACGGTGACGCCGCATTGATCTCGCGCTACGTGCGGTTACGCACCGTTAGCGCGAGATCAAGACGTACCCTTTGGTGCGCGCTATACTGGCCGGATCAAAGGAGTCCGGTCATGAGCACTCGAAACCTCTTCACGATCAGCGACATTCGCGCTATCAACGAAAGGATAGCCGCGAGGAACCGGAATGCCGACCCATCACGTCCCCTGTCACTCAATCCGACGCACCCCATTGCCGCCAAAATAATGCGGGAGGTTGGCATTTCTCGCGAAAAGATGCAGCAGGCTTATCTGGCCGCGCTGAAGGAAATAGAAGAAAAATAGGCGTGGTTCCTTGTGACGCGCCCGCATAAATCCGTGTATGAAACGCTGACAGCCGATAACGATCTGGTAGGGATGTTTGCGTACATCATCTACAAGCGAAACAAGATCGAGTTCTGCAGGTCTTTCCATGGCGATCGTCCAACTTCCGAGGTTTTGGAGCAATTTAATGCAATTGCTTCGCTGGATACTTCTCTGGATGCATATCGGGCTCAGGGGGAAGCCATGGCTCGGCAGTTTTTCAATGATGGATTGAGTGAACTTGCGGAGCGCACCGAACGTGAAATGCGTGACGACGTCGTGGTCAGGCGTATCGATGCCGTCAACCAGGACCTTGGCAGCCGGATCGATGGTGTCGATCGCTCGCTGCATGCGCGGCGCACCTTCAGCGGCTGGATACGGGATGTGGGCGGCAACCTGCTGGTCAACCTTGTGACCATTGCCGTGATCGGCGCGCTGGTGATCGGCTACCAATATGGCGGCAGGTTTCAGCAGGATGCGGTGCCGCCGGCTCCGGCGAGCGCTACTGCACGGTAACGTAGCCCGTGGCTGAATCGCCGCGCTGCTGCGCCAGCAGCTGCCGCATTTCGCGCGCTTCTTCCACCGGGGTGCGGCCGAAGAAGCGTTTGAATTCTCGGCTGAACTGGGAGGTGCTCTCGTAGCCGACCTTGCTGCAGGCCGTGGCGGCGGTAAGCCCGTCCTGCACCATCAGCAGCCGCGCCTTGTGCAGCCGCGTGGTCTTCAGATATTGAATCGGCGATGTCGTCGTTACTTCCTTGAAGCTCGCGTGGAAGGCCGCAAGGCTCATGCCCGCTTCGCGCGCCAGCGTGGCCACGTCGATGGGCAGGCTGTAGTCGCTGTGGATGCGCCGCAGCGCCTTGCCGATCTTGCCGAAATGGCTCTGGTGCGCCAGCGCCGCACGCAAGGCCGCACCCTGCGGGCCGGTGAGCACGCGGTAGACGATCTCGCGCAGCAGTCCGGGACCGATCAGGTCCGCTTCCAATGGCGACGCCAGGGCCTCCAGCAGGCGCAGCACCGAGTCGCACAGCCGCTCGTCCACCGGCGACGACATGAAGGCGCGCGGTGCGGACGCCATCGGCACACCCGCCGCATCCAGCGCCATCGCCAGCTCCGCCGGGATCTTGAGGTCGACCGGTATCTTGATGGCCAGCATGGGCTCCGCCTCGCTGGCGCTGATTGTCTCGCCTTCGAAGGGCAGTGGAACCGACATCACCAGGAAATGCTGGGCATCGTAGTCGAAGCTCTCGTCGCCCACATAACCGCGTTTGCAGCCCTGCACCACGATCACAATGCACGGCTCGTACAGCACCGGCATGCGCTGGGTGCGGCAGTTCGCGCGCATGAATTTCACGCCTTCCAGCCGCGCCAGCGTATAGCCCTCACGGGGCGCCAGCATGTTCAGCAGCTCCACCATGCGTGCCTTGCGGTCCATGTGTCTTCCCCTCACTTAAAGCAGATCAGGCACTCATTATGCGCCTATTTGGCTGATTTCTGATCGTCCGTGGAGGAATAGGCAATAAGTTCGCAGTTTCCAGCAAACCAACTTTCGTCCCGCTCCCTACACTTCTCTCATCGCAGTTCCATCAACAGGAGAGAAAATCATGACGCAGAAAATTGTACTGATCACCGGCGCAAGCAGCGGTATTGGCGAAGCAACTGCCCGTCTTCTGGCTTCCGAAGGCCACCACGTCGTTCTCGGCGCGCGCCGCAAGGACCGGCTGGAAATCCTGGTGGGCGACATCCGTGCCAATGGCGGCTCCGCCGAGTTCAGCGCGCTGGATGTAACGGATGCGGACGATGTGCAGGGCTTCGTGCTGGCCGCGCACAGGAAGCATGGCCGGGTCGATGTGCTGATCAATAACGCCGGCGTGATGCCGCTGTCCCGCCTCGACGCACTGAAGCTGAAGGAATGGGACCGCATGATCGACGTCAACGTGCGTGGCGTGCTGTACGGGATTGCCGCGGTGCTGCCGCTGATGCAGGGCCAGCGTTCCGGCCAGATCATTAACATCGCATCGATCGGCGCCTATGCCGTGAGCCCAACGGCCGCCGTCTACTGCGCCACCAAGTTTGCGGTGGCGGCGATTTCAGAGGGCTTGCGGCAGGAAGTCGGCGGCGATATCCGTGTGACGGTGGTATCGCCGGGCGTCACCGAATCCGAACTCGCGGACTCGATTTCCGACGAGGGAGGGCGTGCCGAGATGAAGGAGTTCCGCAAGGTGGCTATTGGCGCCGATGCCATCGCCCGCAGCATCTCCTTCGCGATGGCGCAACCGGCCGATGTGGACGTGAGCGAAATCATCGTGCGCCCGACCGCCAGCATCCATTAGCATCAGGCATCGGTCCACGGCTGGTTTGGCCAACGTTCTTCGTATCGGATGATCGTGAGTACACAGGCCGTGCCATCAAACACATATCCGTACGTGGTTCTCGTGTTGACGCTGCCGTCGTTATTAGGGGGAGGGATAGAGCCCCATCTTTACCGTCTTCTGCGATGGACAGGTGATGGGACCCTGTGGCGGAGCCGGAGGCGAGCAGGCCGGATAATCGCTTGCACCGTTAGGGCAGGATGGCGATGGTGATTGAGGCGGTGTGCAGGCGGGATAGTCCGAGGCGCCATTCGGGCAGTTCGGCGTGCCATCGCCACCTCCTGATGGCGATGATGGTGGCGGTGACGTTGGCGCTGATGCGGTGCAGTTGTCGCTGACGGTTTTCCAGGCCGAGTATGTTGCCGAGCCGTTGGCATGGATTGTTTTTGTGCGTTCCTGCAGCCGGGACCCCACCTCGCCACTTGCGCAGGATGATTCACGTTCCTCAGTCTCTTTTATGAGAACAAAGCAGGACGGATTGCCGAGGCTATCATGCGTCAGTTCAGTCCCTGAAGGGCAGGCCGGATCGTTCATGACGCAGTGCGCAACCCCGGACCCTTGTGTGGTCCAGTGGGAGTTCGCGGGGCAGTCGCTCGGCACTGGTGCGACCTGCTTCAGCCCAGGATTGATGTCAAGGCTAGTCTGCGAAGCGGCAAATGGCGTTACCAATGCGATTGCAAGGACAAACAAAAACTTCACAAGCACTCCTTATTCAGGATGACAAGGTTGGTGTAACAGCGCTGCACTGTTATGGCGCTCTGGCGCAGCAGGCGGAGTGTTCACCGTCGCACTCCAGCGAGGTGATTAGCGCGGCCGGATGCTTTCTTTCAGCACCTCGGCCGGGTGATAGCGGCGGTACGCCTCGAGCACCGTCTCGTTGCGTGCCGCTTTTTCGAATATTTCGCGCAGGGCGGCGCGGTCTTCGGCCCCCAGCGCCAGTTTCGAGATATACACGCCGTCCTGCACCCATGGCAGTTCCGGCAGCGGCTCGATGCGCAGGCGCGCCGCCAGGCCCGGCACACGGTCCGGGAAGGCATGCGCCAGCGCAGAGATAATCGTCGGGCTCATGATGGTCAGCTCGGCGGCACCCGCCTGCATCAGGCGGGCAACAGCCATCGCATCCACTTCGCGGTACAGGCGGCCCTGTTTCTCCAGGGCCTGCAGCAGCTGTTCGTAGGCCTCGCCGTAGTTATAGCCGCGCACCACCACCACGCGCAGTTCCTGCCGCGCCAGCAGCTCAGCCGCATTGGCCAGCGGGGGACGGCTGCCGCCCAGTGAAATCACGGTGGGCCGGTTGCTGATCATCGGCACGAAGATGCCGGCGCGGTCGCGCGAGGGCGTGCGGCTGGCGGGCATCAGCAGGTCTGACTGGCCGTTTTCGAATAGCCATTCCAGCCGGGCGCGCGGCACGGCCTGCATGGTGATGTTGCAGCCCGCCCTGGCGGCGCCGCGCAGGATGTCGGGGTAGGCGCCGGTGAACACGCCATCCTTCACGCGCACCGTGGCGCCGGTGGGCGACAGCGGCGCGTTGATCTCGCGCGAGCAGCCGGCCCAGGCGCCCTGGGCGGCCAGCAGGGCCGCCGCTGCAGCCATTATGCGGAGTGAGGTGCTCATTTCAGGTGATGGCTCTTGAAGTAGCGCCGTGCCACGAGGATGGCAATGAACTGCATCGCCGCGGACACGAAGAAGGTGGCGCCGATACGCCAGTCGCTCGGCGGCAGGTGGCTCACTTCCGCCAGCAGGAAGCCGCCAAACAGCGGCATGACGATGATGCCCACGCTGCTGATCGACTGCAGTGCGCCCATCAGCTCACCCTGTTCGGTGGACGGAACGGATTTCGAAATAATGCCCTGCAGTGCGGGCATGGCGCCGAAGGCCAGCAGGTTGCAGAGAATGAATACGTACATCATCCAGCCCTGCGTGGCCAGGCCGTACAGCATATACGTGATGCAGCCGGAGCTGAGGCCCAGCAGCGACAGCCGCACTTCGCCGAACAGCTTGATGAACTTGCCCAGCAGGCCGGCCTGCACCACGACCGACGCCACGCCCACACAGAACAGGGCCAGGCCGTTCTGCGCCGGGGTCCAGTTGAAGCGGAAGTGCGTGTAGAGCACCCAGGTACTGTGCAGCATCATCTGCGCGCAGGTGGCGAGCGCGAACACGATCACCAGGCCACGGATCTCCTTGCGCTGGACAAGGCGGGACAGGGTGCTCAGCGGATTCACGCGCATCAGCTTGAAGTCGCGGCGCTGCGCCACCGGCAGCGATTCGGGCACATAGAAATAGCCGTAGATGAAATTCAGCGCCGACAGGCCAGCCGCCACATAGAAGGGCAGGTGCAGGTCGATGCCGCCGAGGATGCCGCCCAGCATGGGCCCGGCGATAAAACCAAGGCCGAAGGCGGCGCCAATCTTGCCGAAGCTTTTGGCGCGGTTCTCATGCGTGGAGATATCCGACGCATAGGCCGATGCCACCGACATGTTCGCCGAGGAAGCGCCGCCGATAATGCGGCCGATGAACAGGCAGGCCAGGTTGGGCGCCCAGGCCGTGGTCAGGAAGTTGAGGCCCATGCCGGCCAGGGAATACAGCAGCACCGGGCGGCGTCCCACGCGGTCGCTGATGGCGCCCAGCATGGGCATGAAGATGAACTGCATCAGGCCGAAAGTGGCGCCCAGTATGCCGTACCACATGGTCTGCTGGTCGCGGGTGGGCACGAACTCGCCCACGAGAATAGGCAGTACCGGCACGATCAGGCCCACACCGAGCATGTCGATGAAGATGCAGACGAGGATGAAGTTGAGGTTTCCGCTGGAGGCAGGGGCCGCAGTGTCCGTGGTGTCGAGGTTTTGCTGTGTCATGGAGTACCAGATGTGACGGGCAGGCCCGCCATTTCAGTTTCATTCAATACGAATACCAGCCGGCCATTCATGGCCTTGCTGATGCGGTTCATGGCGGGGCGCAGCGCAAGATACTCCTGCGGAGAGCACCAGGCGCGCGGATTTTCGGAACGCACGCGGCGGTTCAGGCGGTAGCGGTTGCCGTCGCGCGTGTAGTGGGCATCGAAGAAGATGCTGTCCTGCCGGATGCTGAGGTTTTTCGGCACGTACAGCACATGCATGGCAGGCGGCAGCTCGATCTCCATTTCGTCATCGACGGTGAAGGCTTCGCACAGCGTATCGTTCAGCCGCGCCGGTTCCGTGAAACGCGATACGATCGCGTTCAGCGGCACCGGCCCGCCCATGCCGGGCATGAAGGACAGCACCCCGGCTTCGGGCTGGCTCACATAGTTGCGTATCCGTTCCACGTAGCGCAGGCCCAGCGCATCGGGGCGCGTCTGCGGCAGCAGTTCGAGGTCGCCTTCGCCCTCATAGCCGCCGCTGGCCATGGTGCGGCGCACCCAGTCCTTCTCGCCGCCGCGCCCGATACTGTTGACGAACTGGCGCACCGCCACCGCGCTCTGGCCGTAGCCCGTAATGTCCGTGATGCGCTCGGCCGAACCGTCCAGCGCCACCTTGAGCCGCACCTTGCGTTCCACGCGCATGCTGTCCGGCGCGGGCAGGGGCGTATATTGCACCTGCCTGAAATCGCGCGTCACCAGCACCGGCTTGCCCGCATCGTTCTCCGGCAGCAGGCCGAAAGTGGTGGGCGTGTCGGTCGAATCGAGGAACAAATTGAGCGATGGAATATAAGTGATGGCGTGGTTGAACCACATCACGGGAATTTCCGGCAGCTTGTAGTTTTCGCGGTCAGCCAGCAGCAGCACCTGGGACGCCGTGATGCCGCGCGCGCCCAGCAGCGCCTCCAGCAGCGCGGCATGGTCCTTGCAGTCGCCGTAGCGGCGCTGCAGGACGGTGATGGCGTCGTTCGGCACCCAGCCGCCATCGCCCACATAACTCGCCACATAGCGGATATTCTTGCGCACCCAGTCATACAGGCGTTCGGCAATCTCGCGCTCGTTGCGGGCGCCTGCGCTGGCTTCCATTGCCAGCGTACGGATTTCCGGCGTTACCGCCGCCTTGCCTGCGGCCTGGCGCTGGTAGCCGTCGGCAATGGCCTTCCAGTCCGGGAAGGTGGAGAGCATCAGGTGTGGCGTGCGTTGCCAGCTGTTGGCCACATTCGCTTCCGGCGCCACCGTGTCCTTGCTGCGGTAGGTCCAGCGCATGGTGCGCTGGCCGCCGCTGCTGCCGTCTTTCGCCAGCTGCAGGTCCTTCATCGCGATCTTGAGCGGCAGGCCGTCAGGATAGTGCACTGCGATCTCGCTGTCATCGCGGATCATGTCGCCGCGCAGGAAGCTCTGGTGCGACATGCCGCCCGGCAGGTCCAGTTTGCGGTGCACGATGCGGTAGCGCACATGGATGGCATCGCCCGCGGCCAGCTTGGGGAATGTGATCTGCACCAGCTTTTTCTGCGGGAAGGAGATCCCGCCCAGCATGCCGTCCTGGGTCTGGATATCGGAAGGCGCTACCTTCACGACCAGGCCGCCGGCAGTGATGGTCTCCGCCGCCAGCAGTTCGAAAGTCTGCCGGTCGGCACTGTAATGCAGGTATTGCTGGCCCAGCGCCGATGCGCCGGAGGCATCCACCGCGCGCCACAGGTAATCGACGGTTTCTTCATAAGTGCTGTCGGCATTGAGCCGGATGTCGGTGCGCTCGCGCAGCGCACGCACATAGCCTTCGCCAGTTGCCATGGCGGCGGGTGTCATCAGCACCAGCAGCGCCAGTACCAAAAACGGGGCGAAGAGGCGGCGCATCAGTGGCTGCCCGACCATTCTGCGGCAAAGCTGTCGCGGAATGCGGTCAGCGCGGCCAGGCGCTGTTCGCCGAGCCTGCGGCCGGCAACCGTTTGCATCGTAGCGGGCAGCGTGGCCAGCTTCACGGCGATGTGGTCCAGCGAGTAGGCCTTGTCGTCCAGCGCGCGCTGCGTGCCGAGGGGATCGTCCGCGTGGGCGAGAGCGCAGCCCATGCGGCCGGCGGTGTAGAACATGCGCGCCAGGCCCACTGCGCCCAATGCATCCAGGCGGTCGGCGTCCTGCACGATTTTGGCCTCGATGGTTTCCGGCGTGAGGGCGGCGGAGAAGCTGTGCGTTTCAATGGCGTGCGCCACATCCGCCAGCAGTTCTTCGGGATAACCCAGCGCCGCCAGCTGCCTGCGTGCCAGCTGCGCCGCCTGGCGCGAGGCGAGGTGGCGTTCGGGGTGGTTCTTGGGCAGGTTGACCAGGTCGTGCAGGTAGCAGGCAGTGAGCACCACCAGCTGGCTGGCCTCCGGATGGTCGGCCAGCAGCGCCTGGGCGTTGCGCCAGACGCGGTGCAGGTGGCTGGTATCGTGCGCGCCGTCGTCTCCGGCGGCAGCACTGGCCATGGCCAGCAGCTTGGGCTGCCAGCTGGCGAGCATTTCATTCATGGATTTTTTCGCTTGGTGATGTCCTCCTCATTGTGGCATGAATGGCATCAGCGCTCAAATTATCTTGGTGCAATAAAACTTGGTTTGAGGTAATATTTCGACGTATTTAACCATCCGCAGGCTTTACCATGTCGAATCTTCAACACAGCGGCGCAGGCGCCGAATACCTCGCATTCACCCTTGGCCAGGAAGAATACGGCATCGATATCCAGAAGGTCAGCGAGATTCGCAACTATGAAGAGCCGACCCGCATCGCGAGCGCGCCGGACTTCGTGAAAGGCGTGATCAACCTGCGTGGCACCATCGTGCCGATCGTGGACATGCGTATCAAGTTCCGCCTGGGCAGCGCCGAATATGGCGCCTTCACCGTCGTCATCATCCTCAACATCGGCAACCGCGTGGTGGGCATGGTGGTGGATGCGGTGTCCGATGTGACCACGCTGACGCCGGAACAGATCAAGGCCGCGCCGGATATGGGCTCTTCGATCGACACCGACCATATCACGGGCCTCGGCACCATCGACGACCGCATGCTGATCCTGGTCGATATCGACAAGCTGATGTCCAGCGCCGATATGGGCCTGCTGGAAAAAATGGCTGCCTGATTTTAAACAGCTGCCGCTCGCTGCGAGAGGCGGTCCGCCTCCGCATTGCGGTGGCGCGGCACCCAGTGCAGCGCCACATCTCCCAATTTCTGCATCAGCGCCACCGCCTGCGCGCGGTGCTGCGCCAGCGCCGCCGCGCTGAATTCTTCTTCCATCAGCATATCCTGCACCACCGCCTGGCTGTCGCCGGCGATCTGCAGTTCCTGCACGCCGTGCTGCACGGCCGCCTCCAGCAAGGCAATCAGCGCCAGGTATTCGGCGTCGCTGCTGCTGCCATGGCCTGCGTATTCGCTGATTTCCACTCGTTCGCCTGCCGGTCCTGCCAGTACTGCGCCAATGCCGATGCGGCCGGGATTCGGATGTGCCGAGCCATCGAAAGCGCCGCGCCATGCGGTCGCGGAAGATGGAGGCTTCTGCCTTGACAGTTTTTCTGCCCGGGCAAGGGCCCGGCGCAGGTTTTGCGGAGATCTGGTTTGCATCGTTCGTCGATGGTGACGGCAATTCATCCTGCCGTAAAGGCCTTTCGTCGCAAACCGCACTTCGGCGCACGCTCTTGCGCTAGACTTGTCAAGCAGTCATTCTTTTAACATCCTTGATAAAGGAGTTCTTCATGCATCGTGCCGTCCGTCTCACCGTGCTGGCCTTCCTGTTGCAATCCGCTTTTGCCATCCAACCCGTGCTTGCCGCGCCAGCCGCCAAGGCCAGCGCCAAGGCGCCGAAGAAGTACACGATCGAGCAGTTCATGGCCACTACCTCCATCAGTGGCGCATCCTTCAGCAACGATGAAAAGAACATCCTCTTTACCAGCAATGAAAGCGGCATCTTCAACGCCTACACCATGCCCGTGGGCGGCGGCAAACCTGTGCCGCTGACGAAATCGACCACGGACAGCGTCTACGCCATCGGCTATTTCCGCAACGACGACCGCGTGCTCTTCACGCGCGACCAGGGCGGCAATGAGCAGAACCACGTGTATGTGCGTGAGCTGGACGGCAGCGAGAAGGATCTTACGCCGGGCGAAAAGCTCACGGCGCGCTTCGCAGGGTGGGAGGAAGACGGAAATGCCTTCTACGTGCAAAGCAATGAGCGTAATCCCAAGTTCTTCGATATCTACCGCTACGACGCAAAGACCTACACGCGCACCCTGGTGTACCAGAACGAATCGGGCATGTTCCCCGGCGAGATCAGCCGCGACGGCAAATGGCTGGCGCTTGAAAAGATCAATACCACGTCGGATGCCGACATCTACCTGTACAACTTCGCCAGCAAGGAGCTGAAACACATTACGCCGCACAAGGGCTCGGCCAAGTTCAGTGCCGAAAGCTTCGATCCGGCGTCGAAGAAACTCTTCTTCAGCTCCAACGAGAGCGGTGAGTTCACCACCTTGAGCACCTATGACCTGGCCACCGGGGCGGTGACGGTGCGCGACAAGGCGGACTGGGATATCGTCGGTACCGGCTTCTCGCGCGACGGTCGTTTCCGTACCATCGTGATCAATGAAGACGGCAGTACTGTGTTGCGCATCGTGGATGCCGCTACGGACAAGCCCCTGGTCCTGCCGAAAGTGCCGGGCGGCGAGATGCGCGGCGCCGTGTTCTCGAAGAGCAGCAAGCTGCTGGCCTTCTATGTCAACGGCGACCGCTCGCCGAACAATCTCTTCGTCTATGACTTCGGCACGAAGCAGGTGAAGCAGCTGACGCAAAGCCTGAACAAGGAAATCGATCCGAACGACCTGGTGGAAGCGGAAGTGGTGCGCTTCAAGTCCTTCGACGGTACTGTCGTGCCGTCCATCTTCTACAAGCCGAAGGGCGCAACGGCGGCGAACAAGGTGCCGGCTGTGGTGTACGTGCACGGCGGCCCTGGCGGCCAGACCCGGCGCGGCTACAGCGCGCAGATCCAGTACCTGGTCAACAATGGCTACGCGGTCCTGGGCATCAACAACCGTGGCAGCAGCGGCTATGGCAAGACCTTCTTCATGGCCGACGACCGCAAGCATGGCCGCGAGCCGCTGTGGGACTGTGTGGAAGCGAAAACCTATCTGGCTAGCCTGGGCTATATCGACCATGAGCGCATCGGCATCATGGGCGGCAGCTACGGCGGCTATATGACGCTGGCGGCGATGGCCTTCCGTCCCGAAGCCTTCAAGGTCGGCATCGATATCTTCGGCGTCAGCAACTGGATCCGCACGCTGGAGTCGATTCCGCCGTACTGGGAAGCGCAGCGCACCGCGCTGTATGGGGAGATTGGCGATCCGGTGAAGGATAAGGAATTCCTGACAGCGACCTCGCCGCTGTTCCATGCTGCGAACATCGTGAAGCCGCTGATGGTCATCCAGGGCAAGAACGATCCGCGCGTGATCAAGCCGGAAAGCGACGAGATCGTGGAGGCGGTGAAGAAGAACAATGTGCCGGTGGATTACGTGGTGTTCGACGACGAAGGCCACGGTTTCAGCAAGAAGAAGAACCAGGCCGTCGCCAGCGCGAAGATGGTGGAATTCCTCGACAAGTACCTGAAGAACGCGAAGTGACTAGTCCTAAAATGGGTTGACGGATTTTTGCCCTATTTGTTGACCATCAGTCATGTAGTTCCAAAGACGCCCGGTGCACCGCATCGGGCGTTTTGTATTGCAAGGCCAGATGCGGTCTCTTTGTATTGTAGATGTCGATTGCCTGCCTGATCATCATTTCCGCCTGTTTCAGGTTCTGCGGAATCGAGGTCAATAGTTCTGTTTTCAGAA